>QFCE01002456.1_pt1:0-865000 | contig 1086940 bp, 1040 predicted proteins | sample 5346091 | NCBI WGS metagenome assembly QFCE01 (sample SAMN09062252, study PRJNA434731) | Human gut metagenome, whole genome shotgun sequencing project. | isolation source: stool timepoint A chromium assembly | host: Homo sapiens | collected 2015
TGAAAAACTCCGGCGTTCCCCGGCTTCCGTACTTTCCGCTAACAAGACGTTTCAAAAGGGCTTTGCTACCCGCTATTCCGGCATATCTTGAAAATTTTCCTTTCACTACCTACAACACCACGCAAAGCAAAATGGACGGAGATTTTTAGAATTTCCCCTTATTCCCTACAACACCACGCAAGCCGAAAAAGGCGGACAATGGCAGTATTTTTTTCTTTGATACCCTCCACGGATAAGTAAGGGATTTTGCCAACTGCGGCGGCAATTTTCCCTTTTGTTTTTTCATACTGGGGATTTTCAAAAATGCCAAACAGGAACGAAAAAAAGCAGCAAATCTGTTGAATAGATTTACTGCTTTCTGGTTGCCGGCGAAGCGGCGGTTATTCAGTTGTAGGCGGTAGGGCTATCTCCCAAAGCGGAACTTGAAAATAGCTGTGAGAAGCGTCTGGGTGATGTAGTCCTCTGTATCTTGGTCTACCCGTCCATTCACACGGGCGGCACATTGTATGCGGCGGCGGTAATACTGCAATACAGTTCCCACCGCTTCCGGCTCCCCGCTGGTGGCTTGGACGATTGTTTCATAGGGGAGAAGCCTATTATTTCTCATATGCCATTCCCTCCATTTCCGCTTGGAGCTGCCGTAGGACTTTTCGGATATGGTAGCCCGCTGTGCTGCGGCTGCGCCCGTACTGTCTGCCAATTTCGTGCTGTGGAATACGCTTGAAAAAGGACAGGTAAATCATTTCCCGCTCCCGTTCGTCCAGCCGTGACAGGGCTTCCGCAAGTAAGCCGCTGCTGAAAATGACCGTATCGCCGCAAAGGGTAAGTATGTATTCCTCGTCCGGCTCCGGGGCTTGGAAATATTCATCTGTCGTGCCTAAAGGGTAGTGCTTTTCGTCTGTGAGGTATTCAAGGGATATTTCTCTTTTGTGCTTCCTGCTCCGTGTCCTCGCTGCGTTGATCGTTGCATTTCGGATAACGACTTTGCAAAAGGCATGGAAAGTGTACTCGATATGTTCCCGATATTCTTCTGTACAGGTCATGGAAAATCCCCCTTTCCTCCCAAAAGGGCTGTGGCTGGTTAGTAGTTGCTTTTTATGATAGTAAGGGGCGGCAGCACTTTAGGCTGTCGCTCCTTGACTGCCTAACTGCAAAACCGGGCGGGGCTGTCAACGGCGGGCGAAGCCCGTTCATCTTGACCGTTGACTGGCTCGGCCAGGTTTGCTATTTATCCGGCAAACTTGAATTTATTTTAAGCTATCACGTTTTACCTTTTTAAGCCTTACTATCATTACCATAGGAATTTCTTTGTTGTTTTTGAAACATTCTTCATAAAATCCATCAATGACAAATCCAGCTCTAAAACAAAGGTTAAAAATATCTTGTATGGAACGATGATAATAAATCTGCTCTTTCGGTTGCCCTTCAATCGCTATATCATAGTAACTGTGCGGTGTCATATATTTTTCAGTCAACGTGACAAAACAAGGGTGTTGCGTTGCAAAGACAAAAATTCCGCTTTCCTGCAACAGTTCATAAACAGCCATAAGAAGTGGTTCAATATCCGTAATATCCATAATTGCCATATTAGAAACTGCTTTCGTAAAGGCTCGATTTCTTTTTAATTCTAATATACTTTCTCTATTGGTCGCATCCGCTACACAAAATTCAATTTGTTTTGCATATTGTGATTGCCGTCTTTTAGCCAATTCTATCATTTTTTTGCTGTAATCAAAAGCGACAACCGAAGCGCCTCTTTGTGCAAGATACGAAGAATAATTTCCATTGCCACACGCAATATCCAAAATGTAATCCGCAGGATTAGGAGATAGAAGTTCCGTTACTTTGGGACGCACTACCTCTCTGTGAAATTCATTAGATTCGTCACCCATTGCATTATCCCAAAATTGTGCGTTTTTCTCCCAGATTTTTTTACTTTCCTCTGTTCCCATGTTCTCTCCCACTCCCAAAATTTGCTTTTTGCTTCCATTAAATCTTCCTTACTATATTCCATTGTTACCCTCCATAACTTCTGATTGTTGCCGTCTTGACTATTATGTATCTTTTCTTTCCAAAATGGTATAGGCTTTTATTTTTATAATGCTGCAAAACTTTTCTTCTGTAAGGTATTCAAAGGATATTTCCCTTTGCCGCCGCTATTGGAAAGCCAAAAGCAGCGGCTTTTTTACGCGATATGACCGAAAAGTCTAGAAAGCAGGATATGTCATCATTTGTCATTTCTTCTCAATGTAATAACTGCATGGCATATCAAGCCAAATACAAGAGAAAAACAGCCACCGCCAAATAGTGATGCTCCCCACCCTGCACCCGACATTGTCATAAAACCGCCAACAAAGAAAATACCAATGCCAAGAAATATCCCGACACCATAAAAAAGTCCAATTGCCATATCATACTTATTAAATTGTCGTTTCTCTTTTTTTTCACATGTTTCCATTTTTGTTATTACCTCCTTCGCAAAATCGTCCATGTGGACTCCAAAAAGAAAACAAATTTTTTTCAACGTATTTAAATCGGGTTCATTAACATCTCTCTCCCAATTCGATAGCGCCTGCCGGGTAACATTCAATTCCCCAGCCAGTTCTTCCTGTGTCATTCCCGATTGTGTTCGCAGATGACGTATTTGCTTTCCTGTTGTAATATCCGTCTGTTTCTGGTTCAAAATGGTTCCTCCTCTCTGATGCTGATTTTATCAATGATATTTCGCAATAGCCAGCAATGAACGCTTGCATTGCGCAAGACGTTACATTATCTTCTGAAACATATGCCGGATCTTGTCTAAACGGCTGTTCGGGCGGCGTGGCTGAAACACAGGCTCGCCGGAAGTTTCCTGATACCCTTTTAATTCTGTAATGCAGACACTTCTTCCATTTGTATAAAAATTCAAATCATTCCTATATTCACCGATACAACGGGCAGGGATTTCCCCCTTAAAAATAACTTCATCTTTTTCAAGTCTGGTTGATTCAATGATTGCGCAATACTTTGGTGCATCATTATAAGCCCGTGAAAGATATTCCTGCGGTGCAAAAAGGGTAAAGGAAAGGTATGGTTCCAACAGTTGTGTCCCTGCTTTTTTCAATGCCTGCTCCAACACGACAGGCGCAAGAAAACGAAAATCAGCGGGGGTGCTGACCGGGCTGTAATAAACTCCATAATCAAAACAAATTTGGCAGTCTGTCACTCCCCAGCCATATAAGCCCTGCTCCATTCCATAACGCACACCCTCCATGACGGCATTTTGAAAACTTTGGTTTAAATAGCCGAGAGATACCTCGCTTTTATATTGTGTTCCGCTTCCAACAGGAAGCGGTGTTACAGTCAAACCAATAGATGCCCAAAACGGATTCGGCGGCACTTCAATATGAATCGTGCAGCTCGCTTTTTTTTGCGGTCTTTCCAGATAAATAACCGAAGGCTCTTTCATAGCCACGCCCACATGATATTTTTCTTCTAATAGCGAACAAATAACTTCTAACTGTACTTTTCCCAAAAAAGATAATATAATCTCATGTGTAACAGTATCAATGTCAAAATGCAAAAGAGGGTCTGTATCAGCAATCTCTGCGAGGGCATTTAACAGGGCTTCCCTTTGCTCCGGCTTTTGCGGCTCTACCGTTGTCCGAAGTAATGGCATGGGATTATCAATCCATGTTTTGTGAGGCAGGAGTTTTTCATTTCCCAGAATGTCGTTCAGTTTCAAAGTATCATCAGCTAAAATAACAATTTCTCCCGGACAGGCATGGTCAGCCGGGACGATTTCACCATTTGACGGAATACACATTTCTGTAATCTTTATTTTTTCCTTTTTTGACAGCAGCAGGGTATCCCGTAAATGGAGCGTCCCATGATACAGGCGTAAATAAGAAAGCCGTTTTTTCCGCTCTGTATACTCAACCTTAAAAACATATCCACATAATTCAGACTGAATATCGTCCGTTTCTGTAATGAAAGTTTCTATAATCGCTTCAATCAGTTTTTCTGTTCCTAAATTGTCTTTTGCACTCCCATGATAAACAGGAAACAAAGAGCAGCATCTGGTTCTTTTGCACTTTTCATATTGTAATTCCTGTATATCCAAAGAATCCTCTGCAACATATCGTTCTAATAGTTCATCGCTTCCGGAAATAATCATATCCCATTTGTCTAAATCAGAAATATCGGTCATGGTTATCTTTGGCGACAGGGAAACCTCCTGCATGACAATCATATCACTGGTAAGTTTATCTTTAATGCTTTGGTAAACACACTGCAGGTCGATCCCATTTTGGTCTATCTTATTTATAAAGATAATTGTCGGAATGTCCATTTTCTGAAGCGCATGGAATAATATACGGGTTTGTGCCTGTACGCCGTCTTTTGCTGAAATGACTAAAACAGCTCCGTCAAGGACAGATAAAGAGCGGTATGCTTCGGTTAAAAAATCCATATGACCGGGAGTGTCCACGATATTGATTTTATAATCATTCCAATAAAAAGAAGTAACCGCTGTCTGAATGGTAATTCCCCGTTGCCGTTCCAAAATCATAGTGTCTGTTCTTGTGGTCCCTTTATCCACGTTTCCCTGTTCCGCAATCGCTCCACTGGTGTATAGCAGACTTTCTGTCAATGTAGTTTTTCCTGCGTCTACATGGGCCAGAATGCCGATATTGATTATTTTCATGTGATTGTCCTCCCTTTACAGCCCCAAAGGGCATAAAAATCCCCAGCAGTAAAATACTTTTACCACTGGGGATTCTAATTTGCGGACATACACATATACAGCATACACCTATTTGTGATTGCTGTTTTTTGAATATGTCAAAATTGATAAGGCAAAAGTATTCTTAAATTGGGTACAAAAAACCAAGCCCCCACAAAAGGAGCTATCATAATTCTTTGTTCCCACTATTTGATTATAGTTTTATTTAAGAATACCTTGCCGCATATTTTTTACTCCTTTTCTGGAATGAAGCTATTATATCACATCAGTTTTAGGAAAGAAAGTACTTAAAAGAAATTTTTCTTCCCCTTATATGTAACAATCATACCGGCTTCCTGGTGTTCAGAATGGTTTCTGCTGTCTGCTGTGGTGTTTGATTGGAATTGTCCAGCCAAAAGCCGATCCGTGGTGTTGTCTGCATAAATGTATCGTATAAGGTTTCAACCGTAAAGCCGGAATAGCCTGTTTTCTCCCTGTATCGTTCCCTTTCTTTTATTGTTTCCACATCTGGACAAAGAACGACAACCTCAACAGGGTATTTATGCAGATAATTTATCATTCGGTTTAATTCATCACCGTAGTAGTTATCTTGGATCACTACAGAAAAGCCGTTGTCAAAGTATGACCTTGCCGCATCAGCAGTCAATTTGTATCGAAGGTACAGCTGGCGGACTGCTTCCGCTGATGGGGTAGCTGACATATTTTCTCTGCCTGAAATAATCATTTTTCGGAACACATCACCACGAAGATGGACGCATTTTTCTATTGATTTTGCCAGTAAATCGGAAACTGTAGATTTTCCAGAAGCCATTAAGCCTGTAATGAGATAAATTTTTTGTTTCATTTCACTTCCTCCGGCACAAAAAATATGTACATGTAACTAATTCAACACATTTATAATTTGAATAGGGACATTATAGCATTTACTAAATACAAATTCAATGTATACGGAAAGAAAGATATAAGGAGTGGGAGGGATTCCGCCGTAGTCGGCATTGTAGGAAAATCCAAAAGTTTAGATTTTCCCACAATGCTTATCTTTTGGTCTTTGGTTCGGAATAGTGTAGTGCTGGCGGTCTATCTCTTGTTTTCGGTTGCTTGCTTCCTTACCGTACATGAGCATTTTCTTCCCGCATGTATTCATGCACATGCTCTCCGTGTTCCTTATATGGATGGCATTTAGGATTTCCGTGCGCTCCTGAATGTACTTGCTTTTGCAATTTTCCATCTGCATCAAATATTGACCTATCAATTTGTTTTCCATTTTGTGATGCAATCTCAATTACAGCATTTCCCTTGTATTGACTCGGGATTCGAGGGTGCTTTTTCTCTTTCCAGTCATCTGTTACAACGATAGTACCATTTTTATTATAATGAATTTTGCTATATTTTTCAATTTCTTTTCTATTTGCCCATGCCGCTTTGCTTTCCTGACTGTGCCCAAAACCATAAATCTGTGTCAACTCTTTCTGCTGTGCCATGTCAGCAAGATAACTGAACTCCTTATATGCATCACGCTGCCTTTTAAGTTTGACCGCAGCGGCTATGTAATCATCTTTCAGTCCGGCAGATTCATAACCGATTAACTCCCTTTTTGTCTTGCGTATGACCGTTTCCATATCCCTTTGCTTTTGAGTAGCCTCATACGTAGTGTACACTTTCCCTTTATATGTAAATGAAGGCGGGTCAATCTCTCGCAGTTGTTTTCGGCTGTATGCCCTTTCGGATATGCCCGGAAAGAACGGATGATATCCGTGCCTACAGTGTGCACCACACAGTCCGTCTACTCTTCCCAATCCTGTGATTTCTTCTAAATCGGGGTAGCAATCTTTTTCTCCACCTCTGTGATATACTTCACTTTGCCACGTTTTATGTATCAATCTTTCCCCTGCACAGCATGGTTCTTTTCCGGCTTCTTAATGATGATTGTCAAATGAGTGATGAATTGTAGTTTTAATAGAACAGAAGGTTTCTTTTGTGAAATATGCCCTCTCCTCCTTCTTAAAATATTCATAAAATAGTAACATTGTATATCTTGACTTTATTACTCATAAGAGTATACTAAAGATAAATACAATATCAAAGGATATTGACCAGGAGGTTTCAAGTATGGAAAATATTGTGGTTGCTGTATTTCCAGTAGAAAGTGAAGCTTATCAAGCATTTTCAAAAATCAAGGATGGAACTACAGAGTTATCCGGTTATTTGGTTTCCCAAATGGTAATTGTCAAAAAAATAGGTAATAATGTGCAACTTGAAGATGCATTTGATACTGGTAGAGACACTAGTGACGACACCGTAGCCGGGGGACTAATTGGTGCCTTAATCGGTATCATAGGTGGTCCTCTTGGTATTCTATTAGGCGGGGGCATTGGTACTTTAATTGGCAGTTCCATAGATTTAGGCGATATTGATACAAGTAACTCTATGATTGAGAGAGTATCACGTATATTATGTGATAGAGATACTGCTCTGATTGCATTTGTACAAGAAGATAATACATTGTATTTTGATAATATTCTAAACACATTCCAAAACGTTTCTATTACCAGATGGGATGCTGCAAGTGTAGAGCAAGAAATTGAAACCGCACATGCATTAGAAAAAGAATTCGCTAAAACAGCAAAAAAGGAATTGCGTGAGAAAAAATCTCAAGAGCGTAAAATAAAAGCAGAAGAAAGACGTGCCAAGAGAAAACATGAGTTTGAAAAGTTAAAAGAAAAAAAGAACGATAAATAACAAAAAACACCAACTGAAATCAGTTGGTGTTTTTTTATAGTTCGCTTCTACCTTCTAAAGCACGTGATAACGTAACTTCATCCGCATATTCCAAATCTCCGCCTACAGGAATTCCATATGCCAAACGTGTTACTTTAATTCCCAATGGCTTTAATAAGCGTGAAATATACATGGCGGTTGCTTCGCCTTCTACTGTAGGATTTGTTGCCATAATCACTTCTTTTACTTCAGGGTGTTTCACTCTGTCCAGTAACTCTTTGATACACAGTTGGTCAGGTCCAACTCCTGCCAGAGGAGAAATAGCCCCATGTAACACATGATATGTAGCGTGAAACTCGTTGGTTCTTTCCAAAGCAAACACATCTCTCGGGTCTTCTACCACACATATAATGGAATTGTCTCTTTCTTCATTTCTGCATACAGGACAAAGTTCCTGGTCAGTTAAATTACAGCATACTTTACAATAATGAATGGTATTTCGTGCTTCCAACACTGTATTTGCAAATTGTTCTGCCTTTTCTTTTGGCATACCCAAAACATAATATGCCAAGCGCTGTGCAGATTTATGCCCGATTCCCGGCAAACTTTCAAACTGCTCCACCAATCGAGCCAGAGGAGCAACGTGATAAGATGCCATAGATTAGAACATACCCGGCATATTTAAACCGCCGGATAATCTTTCCATAGTTTCTGCTTTTTCTGTTGAAGCAGCTCGAATTGCTTCATTTACCGCTGCAATCACCAATTCAGATAACATATCAATGTCTTCAGGGTCTACAACCTCAGGTTTAATGTCAAGAGTTTTCACTTCCATTTTACCTGTTACCACTGCTGTTACTGCATTGCCGCCAACGGTTGCGGAATATTCTTTTAGCTCCAATTCAGAGTTTGCCGCATCCATTTGTTCCTGTAATTTTTGTGCTTGGCGAGCCAATTGCTGTAGGTTTGTACCTCCACCATTGCTAAATCCTTGTGGTAATCTTGCTTTCATGTTATATTCCTCCAAATTGTTTCATTCTATTTTATTTGAACATCAATCCCCGCTTGTTCTGCCTGCTTTGCAAGTTGTTTTAACGGGTCTGAATTAACTGTATGAGTATCCTCTTTTCTTCTGTAAGGCCCTAGCTTATATACCCTGCCGGTAGCTTGCCGTATTGCCTCTCTCATTTGTTCTCTTTGTGACGACTTTCGTAATAATTCAAAGGCCATGGAGTCGGACGGCGCATCTATCAAAACATAATCTCCGCTTACAAATGCATTGGTACCTGTAAATGCAGTTGCAATCGCTTTAGAATATCCGCCTAAAATTTGTAGAATTTCAGGCCACTCTTCCAACACATGCGCAGAGCCACCAATTTGAGGATGTGCAACGACCGTTGCCTCTGTTACCTGCTGAGCAGGTTCTTGAGAAAGGGTAATTCGCTTTGCTGCCGGCATACTCTCTGCATTAGCAACCGAACTTGAAGAAACACCATTTGCTGCCAAGGGATTAGAAACCACTTCTGTCGGTGCAGCCTTGGACATTGGTGGCTGAGAAGCACTGTTTTCTGTTTCTGCAAAAGCAACTACTTTCCGCGCTGTTTCACTGCTTTCTTCGGGAGAGGTTGCTTGCTGTACCGCAATTGTACTGCTTTCCTTAGACGCGGAAGAAACTGCGGTTGGCGCAGCAGCCGTTGGAGCAAGCGCTTTGCGTTCCAGAGCATCAATTCTTCTGAGCAATGCCTCTACGCTGGTATCCAACTGAGGTGTGCAAAGCTGAATCATGGTCATTTCAAATGTAATTCTTGCGTTTGCACCACGGTATATTTTTTCCAGAGCATCCTGAATGGTATCCAATCCGTGCAGGATAGCAGTCAGCGACAGTGAAAGAGCCTGTTTTGTCAAAGATTGAAACTCCTCTTCTGATACCGGAATAAAAGCTCTTGCATCCTTCATCGTCTTAATTAGCATCATGTTTCTAAAATAGGTAGACATCTCTTCGCACAAGCGAGCCATATCTTTAGAAGCATTGTACAATTGGTCAATTACTTCTAAAGCCTTGGCTGCATCTTGTGATGCAGCTGCGTCTACCAGTTCATACAGATGTTCTCTACCTACAATGCCCACTGTACTGCAAACAACCTCTGTTGTAACGTGATTGCTTGCGCCAATACATTGATCCAAAATAGAAAGGGCATCGCGCAGCGCTCCGTCGGCTAATCGTGCAATTAAAAGCGCCGCCTCTTCATCTAAGTGAGCCCCTTCTTCCTTTGCAATATAGCATAATCGTTTCGCGCTATCCGAAGAAGAAATTCGTTTAAATTCAAATCTTTGACAGCGTGATAAAATCGTTGCCGGCATTTTATGTACTTCTGTCGTGGCCAAAATAAACACAACATGTGCAGGAGGCTCTTCCAACGTTTTCAAAAGAGCATTAAAAGCACCTATAGAAAGCATATGTACTTCATCTATAATATAAACACGGTACTTTGCCATTGCCGGTGTAAAACCTGCTTCTTCCCGCAACATACGAATATTATCAACACCGTTGTTGCTGGCAGCATCTATTTCCACCACATCTGTAACAGAACCTTCATCAATACCACGACAAATTTCGCAGGTACCGCAGGGTTCCCCATCCAAAGGATTTAAACAGTTAATGGCCTTAGCCAATATTTTAGCACACGTTGTTTTGCCTGTACCGCGAGAACCGGTAAACAAATAAGCATGTGCAATTCTTCCTGCAACTAATTCTTGTTTTAATGTTTGAGTTACCTGAGGTTGTCCTGTAACATCTTCAAATGTTTTAGGACGCCATTTTCGATATAAAACGCGGTACAAACAAACACCACCTTTTCCAAAAAGCTTAAAAAATATAAAAGCAAGGCGAAAACTTATGCACTAGGATATGCGAACGAACAGACCACCTGCATCGCACAGAGACCTTCGCTTAATGCTGCTCGGTTCCCCGCCTGACATGGTTCACGATGCTCTATCGCGCAGAGCCCGCTCGCCCGCATATCCTATTGCACGCATTTCTGCCTTGCTTTTAAAAAATAAATAAGCTAACTTTTATATTATAACGTATAAATTACAAAAAGGCAATAGGAAATTCAATAAAAAACCATGCCAAACATTTGATATAAAAAATTAACATAGAAAAAGATTCCGATGTGCCATATTACGGTATCAGAATCTTTTTTATATACTTCCACTCGGCAAGCAATTATAGAATAATTTCGCCCTCTACAGCACCGTTTAGACCTGCTGCATTTGCTTCGTCTGTATCAATATGCACAGCCAATCCTGCACTTGCACTTACGCGTGCCACTACATCTCCAAAAATTAAAGAACGTTCGTTGTCCCCCACTTTTAAGGAAACAACTTGTTGATCGTTTATGCCCCATTGTTCAGCTACATCAGGTGGAATATGCGCATGACGTTTTGCCACAATCACACCTTTTGTTAGTTCTACTTCTCCCTTGGGACCAATTAATTTACATCCGGGAGTACCTTCCAATTGGCCGGACTCACGAATTGGTGCGTCAATACCAACTTTTCTTGTATCTGTACGTGATAATTCCACTTGGGTTTCTGGACGTGTTGGTCCTAAAATAGAAACGTTTGCCATTTCGCCTTTTGGTCCTACTATTGTTACACGTTCATTACAAGCAAACTGTCCCGGTTGAGACAGTTCTTTTTTTACAGTCAATTCTGCATCCGCACCAAACAAAATTGCCAAATGCTCTTTACTGATATGTACATGACGTGCTGATGTTTCTACTAGAATTTTCAAATGAAACACACTCCCTATTATCATACATTATTTTCAATAACGTTATTTTACCCGATTCTACTATAGATTGCAATACTTACATACTATATGAAATATCTAAAAAATCCACTTTATATTTGTTAGAAATTGCTCAGTAATCCCTTATATGTTATAACAACCTCATAACATATACAAAATCATAGATTTTGATTGTTGTGAGAACGTTTTAACGTTTATTGGTTAGAAATTAAACTGCAATTTCTTTTATGTTATAACAACCTCATAACATATACAAAATCATAGATTTTGACTGTTGGGAGAACATTTTAACATTTATTGGTTAGAAATTAAACTGCAATTTCTTTTATGTTATAACAACCTCATAACATATACAAAATCATAGATTTTGACTATTGTGAGAACGTTTTAACATTTATTGGTTAGAAATTGCACTGTAATTTCTTTTATGTTATAATATAAAAAATTTAATGGTAAGCATGGAAAGAAAGGCTGTATGTATGTATACAAACTGGACAGAACTGGAAACAGCGTGCAAAGCATGTGAACAATGTGAGCTTTGCCAAACTCGAACACACGTAGTATTTGGCATGGGAAATCCTGAGTCAGATGTTTTATTTATTGGAGAAGGTCCCGGAGAAAACGAGGATTTAGAAGGGCTTCCCTTTGTTGGCAGAAGCGGACAGCTTTTAGACAAAATGCTTGCCGCAATTGACCTAGACAGAAATAAAAATATTTATATTGCAAACATTGTAAAATGTCGTCCTCCCAAAAATCGTGATCCTCTTCCGGAAGAACAAGAAGCTTGCATGAATTGGCTGAGAAATCAAGTAATGATTATGCGTCCGAAAATTATTGTATGTTTGGGGCGTATTGCTGCTATGAAACTAATCAAATCCGATATAAAAATTACAAAAGAACATGGCATATTTTTTGAAAAAAACGGAGTACTGATGATGGCAACTCTGCACCCTGCTGCATTACTGCGAAATCCAAACAATAAACCGGCAGCTTTTGAAGACTTTTTAAAATTGCGCGCTAAAATTGATGAATTAAATCAAGAGGCTTAGTTATTTCTTATGAATGGGAGAAATTATTATGCTCCGCAACAAAGAGCAATTCCTCCTATTTTTGAAGCAATTTTTCTTGCTTCTGCAACCGATTATATCGCAATAGGGCTAATAAACTATATACCATAGGAAAATGATATCTCTTTTTAAGGTAAAGTCGTGGCAGCGAAAACTATCTGCAACTTATTTCCGCCTTTTCTCCTTTTAAAACTGACTTTTTCGTCAGAAATGAACATCTACAACCAGCAAAAGAGTTATGAAAAATATAGGTAAATATTAGGATTAAACTATCACTTTATAGCAAAAGAAACCTACCATAAATATGGTAGGTTTCTTTTTTAGTAAAATATATGTGATACTTTATACTTATGATTTAATCCAGCCATTTCCGCGTATGCAATCAGGAATATTATAGCCGTAAGTGTTTCTCTGATATTCATAATTACCCGGCGTAGCGCTTGCATAATCAGCATAGCTGAATACTTTTGCTTCACCCATTCGTCTGTACACCAAACCTGCATAGCAATTGCCACCTGCATGGTGCCACAGTAACATCTCAGAACCAAATGCATATGCATCCACATAATTCAGATCATGAGTTACATTGACACTGGAAGCAAAACGAACATATCCGGAGCACATATAGCCTACAGTACCATCAGAAAGTTTCACTTTATACCATCCTGATTTTGTGGAAGAGTCGTAGCTTGCTTCCAATACTTGTACGCCGTCACCTTTATTTACAGCTCTGAGTACAGATGCTGATTTGCTCGGACTGTTATATAGTCGGGCACCCTGGAATGTAACAGAGGCAGGTAAACTTGTTCCGGCAGCAATGGTTGGCGGTACAACTGCGTTTAGCATAATCTCTCTTAAATCCATTTGTGAAGTACCGTTCCAGTAGCCTGAACCAATGTTATAAGAGAAGCTGACCAAAGCGTCAAACTGTGATTGTGTTGCTTTGATACCATTATTCTGCAAGAATCGGTTTACTTCGGAAGTATAACTTCCTGCATTAATCGATTTTACCAACAAAGACCAAGCCTCTGTCTTAGACATATTATTATAGAACTGCACACCTGTACCAAATGTTTGTCCATAACCAATGGTTGGTATGCCACCTGCCAAATTATCAGGATACACTGTGGAACTGTAACCTTCCCAGCTGGCAATCAAGTTAATCATATTATCGCTGATACGACGTGTTTCATAAGAAGAAGCGTTGGCGCCTGTACTCCAAACTGTATATGCATCTGTAGTATAACCGGTTGAACTCATCACACCATTTTTGGTAGAGTATACTTCAATTTGATGTGCACCGGCACTGCTGAAGGTAGTAGATGCTCTCCATACCCTTGTAGTGGTACCATTACAATATTCTGTCGTGTAATTATACGCATTCACCGTTTTGGTTGTTCCATCACTTTGTCTGATGCGGAATTGTACAGAATCACGTGTTGTATCTGTAACCGCTACCATTTCTACGGACTGACCCACTGCAGCAATGTTTGGTGATGCATAAGCAGTACGCACTGCCTCACCTTCTGTAACAGTAATGGAATAAGTAATTCCGTTGGAACCGGTTATGGTACATGTTCCGGGCGCAACCGCTGTAATATACCCATTAGAAGCAGTAGCAACGCTGTTATTGCTGCTGTACCAATATCCTGAGGAAGAAGCTGCATAATAGGTTTTTCCGGCAGGGATTGTAACAGAATTGCTTACATTATTTTCCCCTACCTCTCCAAGATAGTCTTTTGATACATAACCTTCCAGACCACTTGAAGTTTTAATTTTTGCCCATCCAGCATTACTATCGTCCAATACTTCAACAATTTCTCCGTAAGATACAGAACCAATTTTGTTATATTCTGTACCCATACCACTACGCACATTTAATATGTCTGCAGTAACCTGTGCATATTTTGCAGTGGAACCTCCTCCACCTGCATTGGAACCGAAGTTTAGATAATCTCTATGTACATAGCCTTCCAAACCACTTGCTGTTCTGATTTTTACCCAGTTTGCATCGCTGTTATCCAAAACAGTAACAGTCTCTCCGTTTAACAGAGTTCCTACAATGGAAGTATCTGTTCCTTTGCCACTGCGTACGTTTAGTACATCCGCATTGACAGTTGCGGTTGTGGTTTCATTTGGTGTTTCCGGTGGTGTCGGTTCGGATGGTGTTTCCGCTCCTGTTAGGTACTCTCTGGCAACATAGCCTTCCAAACCACTTGCTGTTCTGATTTTTACCCAGTTTGCATCGCTGTTATCCAAAACAGTAACAGTCTCTCCGTTTAACAGAGTTCCTACAATGGAAGTATCTGTTCCTTTGCCACTGCGTACGTTTAGTACATCCGCATTGACAGTTGCGGTTGTGGTTTCATTTGGTGTTTCCGGTGGTGTCGGTTCGGATGGTGCTTCTGCTCCTGTTAGGTATTCTCTTGCAACGTAGCCCTCTATACCGCCTGCTGTTCTGATTTTTACCCAATTTGCATCGCTGTTATCTAAAACAGTAACAACGGAACCTTGCGTTAAACCTCCGATAATAGAAGTATCAGTTCCTTTTCCGCTTCTGATATTCAAATAATCCGCATTGACGGTTGCTTGCTGACCTTGAATCTCTTGCTGTACTGCATTTACGGTTACTTGTAAAGATGCACAAGCGCCATTTGCACTGATTCTAATTTCAGCATCACCAGCCTGCAAAGTACGGATTTGATAGATATGTGTGTTTCCCTCTTGACGAAGGTAGGTTACTTGTACGGCTCCTGCATTGGTAGAAACAGCTGTTGGTAAACTTTCGTCAGAAATGGTTGCAGTAAATTCAAAAGATTCACCCACAGTTACTGTTCTTGCGGTTTCGCTGAGAGAAACAGTAGTAGGAGCTACCTCCATTTGGAGATAATCTTTACTGCAATACCCCACGGTACCGTCGTTTGTTTTTACTTTTACCCAAGTTCCATCGCTGTTATCAATAACATTTACAACGGCTCCCTTTGCCAATACCGTTACCACATTGTGATTTAATCCTGCACCTGAACGCAAGTTTAAATAGTCTGTTGTGATTGCTTTGCCAATAGAAGCTTCTTCTTCTGAGTTAGAATTAGAATCCTCTGAAATTTGTAAAAACTCTTTGCTGCAATAGCCTTCTTGTCCACTTTCTGTTCTAATTTTAGCCCAATTCGCATCGCTGTTATCAATAACGGTTACACATTGTCCCAGAGATAGGGAGCCAATCACCGAATAGCCAACACCTGCACCGCTGCGTAAATTTACATCACTGCCGATTAAAACTGCTTGCAATTGGGTACTATTCTGTGCAGATCCATTATGTTCCGGCTGTTGCGGAGGTGCAGGAGACTGTTGCGCGGAAGAGTTCATCATGTCTAAATAAGCTTTGCTGCAGTATCCTTCTGTACCGTCAGCAGTTCTTACTTTTACCCAGTTTGCATCACTGTTATCCAAAACGGTTACAGTAGTCCCTTTTGATAATACTGTTTTTACATGATAATCCGTGCCGGCACCACTACGCAAATTTAATGCATCTGTGGTAACAGCTGTTTCTTGTGCAGTTTCGCCCTTTTTTGCGATATGTAGATATTCTTTGGAGCAATATCCTTCTTGACCGTCTTTTGTTTTAATTTTGACCCAATTTGCGTCGCTGTCGTCCAAAACGGTTACTTCATCATTCAGGTACAGTATTCCTATGACAGCGTGTCCCGTTCCTGCACCTGCACGTAAATTAACATAGTCACCTGTTAAGGTACCGGTCAATTCCTCTGCTTCATCATCAGGAGAAAGTGTTTTGACAAATTCTTTACTGCAATAGCCTATTACGCCACTTGATGTTTGTACTTTGACCCAATCCGGATTACTGTCATCTAAAACAGTTACCAATTCACCTCTTGATAAGCTACCGATAATGGAATAATTGGTACCCGCACCACTGCGTAAATTAATATAATCTCCTGTCATAGTTGCAGCGCTTGTTGATGTTGATGCAGCTGCTACTTGTGTAGACGAACCAATAGATAAAGACGAAAAGAAAATTGTAGCAATGCACAACGCAGACAACATTGCAGTTAAAATTCTTTTTAACGAAATTTGCATAAATAACTACCTCCAAACCATTTTATAACCTGCACTGATGAAATCATATATCTCAATAACGCATAATAACCCAAATTACAATATTTCTATGATGAAAGTATACATGAAAATTCTTCTAGAATCAACAAAAATAATTTTTTTACGTGCTATATTTCCAATTTAGATAATTTTTCATATATTTATATTAACTTTACATATTTTTTATGTTTAAACATCAAATATTGAGGTATGAATAATAAACACATACATGATATAGTGGTTATACTGACCTCCTATATATCTTATCTCAGTGGAGATTTTCTCAAAGTAAACCATCTTCTTCTCACCTAACTATTTACTTTCTTGACATGGATATAGTTAGATGATATAATAGCTAGCGTTGATAAAAAATCATATATGCGGCAGTGCTGGAATTGGCAGACAGGCACGTTTGAGGGGCGTGTGTCTTTGACGTATGGGTTCAAGTCCCATTTGCCGCACCAATCAATCAAAAACGGCTTAACTACTAAGGTTAGGTCGTTTTTTGTTTTTTGTTCTAGAAATTTAATTTTATTGAAATTAGTGTTACTACGACACTACTACGACATATGTACCGAATAATCACACATAAAAAAGGGTAACGGCTATTAAACCGCTACCCTTTTATTTTTATGAAGCTGATAACAAATCTAAGTTCTGGGGTTTATCTATTTCACTCCAAGGTATTACTTTGGCTCCATAATTAACAAATGCATCTTTAACACCTTTTCCGATACTATTTTTATCATTCAGAATCACGATAAGCTGACTATCCGGCTTTCTCACAGGCTTGATGTCGTTCCACGAAAACAAAATATTACTCATATTGCTTTTATTTGGATTGTTAACGGTGGAACAAAATCGTTCAGGTTTGGTTCTATTCCTCTGGAATACAAAGTCATAGTTGTGTGTAAAACCAGAAACGCCTGTAAATTTAGCATTTTCAGTACAAAAAATATTATTTCTCTCAAAGAAGGATTGAACGTCATCAACAAAGTATGACGCTACTTTTGCTGTTGTCATGTTTAGCATATCATCAGCTTTTAGCATAGCTTGAATAAACATATGTTTTTGACGTGAAAAATCGCTTAAAGAAGTTTTGGAAACCAATGCATCTCCATCTAATTTTACGCCATATTGAAATAGAATTTTATCTAAATGTTCTTTGCGATTTTGAGTAAGTTTTAAACCATTCATTTTTAAGCCATTTATTATTGCACCATCATCAGTAATAAAAATCTCATCATCGTCTAGCTTAACATAAATCTGCAAGTAATCGTTTGCGCTATCTAAAAAAGGTGTCGTAATCTCATAATATTCACCTATTTTTTCAAAAGTAATTTCGCTTTTTAACCATTGCGTATAATTTTCAATAAGTTTTTGAATATCCAAGATAAACACCTCCTTTAACCTACTATATCATATTATCTCCTCTTGATAAAGAATATTCGGTTTTTTTATTACATTAAATTTATTTAAAAAACTTATCGTATTTTCCACAAATTTAGAGTCTTCAATATCTTCCGCTTTGATTGCAAAAGTTCGACCATATCGCTCGGTATATATATGCCAGTGCGAACCTTTAATTTTTGTGCCATCTGGATTGACATGTACATTAGAAGGGTTAATATGTAATTCTAATAATAAAATACCTTTTTTCAAGATTCTGGCTCCAAAGTTATATTTCTTATTATTTATACTACCTCTGAAAATTTTAACTGCAAATAGCTCTTTCTTTAAATTTCCTTCGACTTCAAACTCTTCACTCTTGCCCTTTGGTGGAAAAATAAGTTCTTCTTGCAGAGTTACCTTGACCATTGTTAATAACTGTTGAGCTTCCTCTTCTGTAAGTTTTTTATCATCCATCAACAATACTTTCCTTTTTCTAAAAATATGTTTGAAGTATAGCATTTTATGGAAACGTTTTCAAGATGTGTTAACTCTCTATTGTACAAAGTAAAAATAAAAAAATCCTCCCCTGCGCTAAGCAAGAGAGGATTTCTTTTTACTTATTTTTATTCTGTGTCTGTACTATCATCTTTAGTACCACTATCTTTAAACTGCTTAAAAATCTGATTCGCATATACACTTGCACCACTTACCAGTACGCCTTGTGTCAATGCTGTAAAGATAGCCATAGCTACAGCTTGTGGACTGCCTAAATCGCTTGTTGCCAGCACATAAATAATAGATAGTAAAATACCTGCTGCACCAATCACCAAAGGAATCAATTTATCTTCAATTAGTGTTGTCTTCTTTACTCCCATACCGATTACATACAATACAGGTACTAAGATTAATAATTCTGGTTTGATATATTCTAGAAAATCCATTTTATTTCTCCCCTTTACTGTTTATACTTCGTATTTCTTCCATTTCATGTTCAATAAAACCATTGCCGCCCATTTTCTTATATATCTCAAAAAGTGATTCCAATGCAGCCATTGAGTAATTGCTTACATGCCCCTCTGCTTTTGCTTTTCTTAAAGCTGAATCAATTTGATAGCGTATCTGTGATACAAGGGCAGTATGGATGCTACGAATCGCCGAGTTTTCCTCGATAGTTCGAGCTATCTTTTTATTTATCAGCTTGATTACGATAGCCACCGCTGCCGATGTTGAGGTTATAACTCCACATATGTATAAAATGATGTCTAAATTTACACTCATAGCTACCTCCGATTATGGCAGCTGTAGCACTTGACCGGGATAGATAGTATCGGATAAAAGTCCGTTGATAGCGATAATCTCTCTAAAACGCGCGCCGTCTCCCAACTGACTTTGTGCGATATCCCAAAGATTGTCACCGGACTGCACTGTGTAAGTACGACCGCCCGCACTGCCTGTGACTTTCAAGACTTGTCCTACATGAATGATGTTAGGGTCTGCGATACCATTTAAAGCAGCCAGTTCTTGATAGGTAGTACCGTACTTTGCAGCGATTCCACTGAGTGTATCTCCTGCTTGTACTGTGTAGGTGTCACCGCTTTGTGGTGTGCTTGCTGTATCTCTTTTGAGCTTGATAATTTGACCTACATGAATTACATTCGGGTCTGCAATGCCGTTAATTGCTGCCAGTTCTTGATAAGTAGTGCCAAACTTTGCAGCAATACCGCTTAATGTATCCCCTGCCATAACTGTATATGTGTCATAGCTTGGTTCTGGTTGTGGTGTAGGTGTGAGAGCGGCTCCGTTGGTGTAATCCTTATAGCACCAGTTCATGTCTGCGGTGTTGGCTGTAATACCGTCAATGACCTCTTTAGATGAATACTGCCACATGGTATATGCACCTTTGTAGTCACACTGTGTGTTATATTGTGCCAACCATACGTCTATGCCTGCCGCGTCAATGCATGCCATGTCAATATAATTGGTTGCCCAGTTTAGATTGGTATATAGCATAGGTGTATACCCTGCTGCACGAATTTTGTTGCAAAAAGCAATTGCCATATCGGTACAAACTGCCTTACCTAATGCCGCTTGACTGTTTTCTTCCATGTCAAACGCTACAGGATACTGCGGATTACTTCCTGCGATAAGCTCTAGACAAAAGTCTGCTTCCTGCTCCGTACCTGCTACATCCATAGCGTAGGAATAATGATAAAATCCATAAGGCATACCAACGATTTTGCAGCCAGATAGATTATTATAAAACTGCTTGTCTACCTGGTTTGGAGAGCTTACGCCATAACCAGTACGTATCATAGCGCCCGAAACTCCTGCACTTCTTACTTTTTTCCAGTTAATGTTTCCTTGATGTTCACTTACATCGATTACTGATAGTTGCATGTTTACTCCTCTTTTCTTTATTGCATTATACATTGTTCCCATTGGTTTTTCTGAACAGTGAATACCTGACACATCGTCCATGTTCCGTTTACAGCCGCATACACATAATGACCTTTCCACTGTTCTCCCACTGGGTAGTTAATACCTGACTTTTGTATCTCAAATGTCCCATATACGGACCAGGCAGAAGAGATGTCAAAAAAGTCATATGCTCTGACACGAAATCGAAACAGATCACCCGGCATAGCATAACTTATGTAGCCTGTATAGTTGGAAATTGAGTTGGTATTGCTGTACAAAGAGTCACCTACTTTTACATAATTACCGCCATTTCTGCTGCGTTCTAACTCTATCTCATACTTATTGTTTGCTCTAAGATCACCATCTGTGCTGTCATCCCAAGTAAAGCTGATAGGTTTCCCAAAATTAACAGGATTTGGCGTTGCTGACGGATTCAATGCAGGTGTGGGACGCTGATTTTTACGCCATGAGCCTATAAAAGTGCTTTGGTCTGATTTATTTCCGTCATTTGCAACCGCCACTACGTTAAATTGAAACCACCTGCCACGCCAAGCGTCGGAAGCATCTTCCAGTATCCATTTTTGATTATCTTGAGCATAAAATTCCCAAATGGTTATGCCACCGGTATCAACATTAGCATCTATCACCTGTTCTGTATTAGCTGCAAGTCTTATGTATACCGAATCATCGGGATCTCCGGTTGGCTCGATTAACCATTGAGTTGTAGGTTCTCCGGTATATGTCCATAAACATAATTCTGTACCACTTGTAGTTGCAGCATTTACTGTATGAATCATAGCATTATACGTACAGTCCGGATGTAAGTAATATCCGTTTTCCATATTGGGAATGGACTCAAACCCCCAACGTTGCGCTTGTAATCCGTTAAACGGATAGGTTTGAACGCGTTGGTCATTTTGGAATATGCCATCCACTACATCTAAATATTTTCCTGTTTTTACATTTTTTAAGTAATACATAGGAAAATGTGGCAAACCGTTCCATCGGAACGTGCCGTGATTGCCCGAAGACCACACTTGCCCGATGCAGGAAGGAGACTCGTAAGTGCCGTTCCATGTGTCCCCCTCTTTCTTAAAAATATCGTAGTGGTCAATCCCAGAAGTTCCCCCGTTGAAAGAGTCCCAATTGATATTTATAGATTCAAACCAAACGTCTGTGTTGGGAGGAGGAATCTCCACAGTTACATTTCCTCGCAAGGGAGCTACATATCCCGAATCATATCCAAACTGCGGTGAACACGCAGTTCCCCATATTCCCGTATTGGAATATATACAAAACGAAGTATTCAGCGCTCCTGCGTCATAATTGCCCGTATCAACAGTAAAATTCACCCAGTACCAAGTATCTCCCCATTGTGTTTCGGAGTTGGACTTCATAACCACATCCTGCCCCTGAACCCACTTTCCTGCGGCGTCATACCAACCCCAGCTCACATTTACGCCGTAACCCCACCAACTTTGCCCTTGAATTGCTTTCAAACACAGGGCTACATGCGCAGTGACAACAGTTCCATTTCTGGAAGTTCCGTCGTTCCATACTTCAACATTGACTACAGGGCTGTTTCCCATAGATGTTGTTGCTAACCAGCTGCCCATAAAGCGCCTCCTAAGTAATTGGTTTCAACCATATTTTTCCCTCCTGTACGGGAGGCTGCGTTGCGGAAATGATAAAAAGCTCGCCGCTTAATTTTTCAGCTGAGGGAACTTGATGGAGCTTACCGTCGGAACCGATACCCGCAACACCGTTTGGAACATTTACCTGTGTTGCATCCACTGCGCCCACATCGCTTGCTTTTAAGATAATATCGGCAGATAAAGGCTTTGTATTAATGGTTCTGGAAGTAGGTACAGCCCCTATATCGGCAGCGCTTGGCATGGGAGTAATTTTCCCCCGAGCCGATACTCCCGCAACGCCGTTGTTTTGACCTATCATATCTTTGCCAATTTTGCCGGCATCCAGCTCTTTAATTTTCGTATCCAAAATGTCAGAGTTGTCATTATGATCCTTTATGTTATAGTAATCCTCCGGCTTTGGTTTTTTTAAGTTTATGTTTGGTGTATTATCCATGATTAATCACCTCATCTCTCAGTTGTTGATGTGTATAAACAGACAGTTCTTCATGTGTCAATCCGTCAAAATCGCTGTGCTGATTGTACAATAAATCCAAATCAATCACCATGTTGGCAGGTACAATACGATTGAGCAAAGCACGTACGTCCTCCAATTTTGATTTTGCCGTCAGCTCCACTCGAACTTTAAGTAAATATTGTTCGTGGAACAGCTCAACCGTATAACCCTCAGGTCCGCATAAGGTGGAAAGCTGTTGCTCCAACGAACGTAATGTAAAGGGAAGCTGCTCGTTGATTCTGGACAATACGCGAAATCGTCTTTCGTCAAGAGTGTCGGTCAGCTTTGGCAGAATGTGCAATATGGATTCCCAACGACCAATACCGTACTCGTCTGCCGAATCCACAAACGTGTTGTTCAGATACAACGCCAATGCGGTGCTGAGCAGATTCATCTCGCTGTTTTCCGTATGCATCAGTGCTTTGATTTCTCTGACATCTTTTAGGACATCGGGCACTTTGCGCATCATATCAATTTGTTTAGCTTGCACTGACAGTCCCCCTTTTGGGTATGCTATCTGCATCTATTACAAGGTTTTGTTCCGCACCGTTCAGCGTTGTGCCTGTGATATCAAGCACACCTGTCACTCCAAGTAAAGCGGACTCTATCTGGCTGATACGAACAACGATGTTTTCATTGTCTGCCCAGTTCGCGTTTAATTGCGAAAAATAAGCATCTATCGTACTGTTAACGTACCCTTCAATTGCGGACCAGTTCCAATCATCTTGATATGTAATTTTTGTTGTAATGTTTACAGCAGTTTCTGTGACACCTTGAACAGTTACCACATGCCCGATGGGAGCAATACCCAAACCTTGCCCCTGATTTTGCACTGGGTCAATGGCAGTTTGCACCTGTTCCACCAAAGTGGGAGAAGGCTTTTTGTTTTCACTGTTGGTAATAACCAGTTTTACAGTTCCGCCCCCTTTCCAGACAGGATACACCTTTACAGAACCCACGCCTGGAATGGCTTCGGTTTTCTCTTTGTAGTCTCTCTGATTTCCGCCAAATGCCTGACTGTCCAGACTGTCAAAATATCTTTGTCTAAAGTGTTCTGTGTCCTCTTCATCTTCGCCGGGGATGAGCAGTTCCGTAATTTCTGCTTTGGTTAAACCTTCAATATACTCGATAGGAATTAGCGTTCCTAAATAACTGTTTGGTTTTACCCCTTCCTGCTCACACTCTAACTTAAAAACATGTTCGCTGATTTTTTCTCGAACGATATAGTTTAAATCTTCCAGAGAAAATCTCGCCCCAATTGGCACGTTCATGTTGAACTCACCTTTTACGATTGCCTTTGTTGCAGAATAAGGAAGTAACCCTCTCTCTGCAGCTCTTTTAATTAAATAGTACCTAGACGCTGTGTCTGCATACGCTTCATTTATCATAATATCAAGATTAATATATGCATTTTGAAGTTCATTTGCAGCAGGAGCCAATGCATCATAGATAATAGAGCCTTCACGTTTATCTAAACTATTTGGAATTTTATCCAGCATTCGTTTTAATAGTACATCAAACGTTTGAGATTCATACATTAAACAACCACCTCCTTGCTGACGGAAATAACTCCTTTTATTGTGGATACATCAAATGATACAAGCAATTTATTTCCGTTGCGGGTTACAATAAAATTCTCAATACCATTTATTCTATCGTCTTGCAATAAAGCTTCTTTGATGCGACGCTGTATCTCAGATACCACATATGGTATAGGTTTACCAAATAATCCTTGTAGTTCTGAACCATAGTTCCAACTGTATATAACCCACTCGAAGCGCTCTGTATTTAAAATTAAATAAATAGCTTGTTCAATCGCCTTTCTATCATCACAAAAGCCTACTATGGTTTGGGTGTCTACATTTAACCTATATGTTTTGCTAGGCTGTGTTTGAATCGTCCAGTCTGCTTTTAATTGATTTCCTACATTAGGAGTCATAAAGGCACCACCTTATCTAAGACAAGATATTGTTGTCCGCCTTGTATGCGTATCATCGCTACAGTATCACCAGCATTTATGTTATCTTTTGCGGAGTCGGTAACTACTAGAAAAGTACTGGTAAGATTTAACTTTTGGTCTACATTAATTGTCAACGGAGATTTCGTTTTTACTTTTCCATATACCACTGCACAAGGCTTTGTAGCCTCTACCGCTTCTATTGCTGCCATCTTTACTGTTTGCAGCAGTTGATTACTAGACAACAAAATCACCTCCCATTAAAGTTAAGTCCATTAGGTGTTGATGGTTTGTAAACGTATGTTTTACGTGCTGTACAACCATGTAATTTTGTACAACAATATCCCCCAGATCTAAAAGAACCGCTATGCTGGAGCCAGCGCGTACACGTTTATCACCTAACACACCATCAATTTTTAAGTTTCGTTTTTTCTTATTGTATAACTCGAGATAGGCATTCGCTTTTTCTGCACCATTTTCCCCTTTTTGCAGTTTCTCATGATACTGTAAAACACCCCACTCATTGATGTTTCCTGTGTCTTGAGCAATATACACTTCACGTGTTCCCGTGTCGTCGTTATCATACGCAAGTTTTATTTTGTTGTATGTATCAGAGTCAATTGTCGTAGTATAACTATAATTTTCAGCCGTTTCATTATCTACTAAAATATCAAGTCTCATATCCTCAATGTTTTTCAGCGTAAGTTTACCAAAATCATCATAAAGAACATACAATTTTTTCTTACTGATTAGCGTAAGGTCTAACGCATTTTGAATCGTATCAAAAAGAGTAGAGTTATCTTCAATCCGTGACTCAATTATAAAACCTGTATCTGCAATATCACCGCACTGTAAATTGAAATCTTTTGCTATCATTTGGACAAGTTGTCCTGCGGTTTTATTTGTGTAAATATATGAATCTTTGTTTTTTAAGTATCTTAGTTGGTCAAAAGCTGTAATTTCAATGGTTCCCTCTTTATCTCTCTTTTGGGTAAAAATAAATCCGTAGAACAGATTTACTCCGTCTACGGTAAGTCTCACCGCATTACCTTCTGCAAATTTTACTTCGCTATCAGCTTTTATGCTAAATTGCAATTGACCAGGAGAACCTTTCCATTCTGTCGTCCAACTAATTTCATCTAGAACAATAGGTTCATATATTGTATTTCCGTTTTGGATATATAATTGTACATCTATATCCTCTATTTCTTTTTTTGTGACCTTATTAAAATCGACTGTTACACTTGACATTTCTAGATGAGATAAAGCTCCCAGATATTCAAGCATATCTACCTTTGGAGATTCCCAAGTGTGCTGATTGTTACTAGAGTCGGATGGCTTTGAGGTAGGTGTGGTGTCCTTATCACTAACGAAATCGAGGGGATTTTGTACAGAACCGTTAACAATAATCTCAAAATGCAAATGCGGACCTGTTGACCACCCTGTTGACCCAACTGTTGCTATTTTCTGACCTGCACTAACAGTTTGACCTGCCGATACCAGCAAACTACTTGCATGTCCATATCGAGAGGTAACACCGTCACCGTGGTCAAGATGAACCCAATTACCAAACGAATTCGACCAACCCGCAGTTAAAACTGTACCTGCTTTTGTAGCAAGAATTGGGGCACCGGTAGCCGCAGCTAGATCCACACCTTTATGAAACTCCGCTCCCGGAGTAAACACTCCGTTACGATAGCCAAAAGGAGAAGATACCATTGTATAATTAGGACACGGCCAAACATATTCACTCATGTTACACCCTCCTTATTATGGAATATTTAAAACGGTACCCGGAAAAATCCAATGCCCGGTGCTAGAACTGCCAAGTCCACGACTGCGTGCTGTAGATTCTATAACATCTACATTTAAGTCGTATATTTCTTTCCAACGAGTACCGTTTCCTAAGCAACGTTGCGCAATATCCCACAGTGTATCACCCGGCACTACCGTATAGCTTTGATAGGATGGTACACCAGCACGGTCATTGCTGATATGAGCCGTTTCATTTTCTACAACTTCGATCACTTTAGTCGCATAGTCTCGGTACTGTTTTAATGTTACTGATACAACAATATCAAAACCATTTTTTACATCCTCTTTTATATCATATTTTTCCAACGACACTTTCAAATTTGTGTCATACAGAGGGATTCCATTTGGCATTACTCGAGATACAATAAATTGAAACGGTGTACGTTCTACCATGTATTTTTCCAGAATATCCAGATAGTACTGCGCTTTTTGAAAGCCATTCGGATAATATGCAAATGGGTATTGTACCTGTGGCAATAGTAGCTCAAAACTTAACTCAGATAATCCCGGTGTTTTTAATACATTAATTTCTCCATTATTAATCAGCGTTAACGTTTTGTTATTCCCCGAAATTTTTAAATCTATCTTTTCAGGCGGTATGGGTAGCTCCGTATCGCCTAAATATATGTGATACGCCATTAATGAACCCCCTCTGCTGTGGAAACCAATGCTTCTTGCACTTTGGTAGTCAAGGCATCTACAATACCATCAATATCCGTACTGGAGTTAATGTTATTGTTGTTTGTCATATCGATTTTTATTTCTGCAGTTGTAAAACGGTTGATCACTTCCTGCTCTGCTAAGTCGCGCAAGTACTGCAAGTCTTCTTGTGTGATATCTAAGCTATCTGCAATCCCAGATGTGCTATTCGCTATGTTACCGGTATCTGCTGCGATACCTCCTAGAGTATCACTGTAAGGCGATGTTCCTTGTCCTGACATTTGCCCAATCTGATTAGCTATTCCCTGCATTGGATCATCCGCAGGCCTATTCGCTTCCTCGCGCGCGGCAGCAATCTCAGCCTCTCGCATTTGTTGGTTAGCTAACGCTTCTGATTTCCACTGGTCAATTTGATTCCATCGGTCTTGAGAGGCTTTAGCGATATCCGCTTCATAATCTGCATAGTCAGCTTCTCTTGCTTGCTTTGCAGCGTCATTTTCCAGCTGTGCAGTTGTTCCGAAAGTCACATGGTCGATGAACTCAATGCTTACACCAGGTATCCAGTTAAGAGCTGCTATAAAAGCATTGATAATATCTATGGCACCATTACACATGTCTTGAATAATTTTAAGCGTGCCAGCTTTCATGTCTCCACAGATGTTTTGGATTTGCATCCCTAGCCACATTGTGGATTTTACTAGCTGATCCCACAAATCCATGATATAGTAAGCACCAGTCATTACACCGATTTTTACCCAGTCCCAAGCCATTAGAACCCAGTTGCACATAGTAAGCCATGCTGCTTTAATGCCACCGCAAGCTTTTACCCACCAAATCAGCGCAGCTATAACAACGCCGATTGCTATAGCTACCCAAAACAACGGATTTGTCAGTAACGTTTTGAAAAAACCTTGTGTAGCTAAATCTACAAGTTTTGTCGCTATTGTTTGGATACCTAAAGCCGCGGCATAAACTAGTACAGCAGTCGCTAAACCGTAAAAAATAGGGCCTATTATAGACCAGTTGTCGTATATAAATTGCGCCATTTGCCCGATAAATGAAATTACAGGCATAAATGCGTTAAGAATCGCATTTTTTGCAAGCTCCCATACCTGGGTAAATGTCATAGGCATAGAATTAAACTTTTCATTAATGCTGTCTGCACTGGAAAGCATGGCATTTTTTACGATTTCTGCAGTGATTTGACCGTTTGATGCCATCTCTCTCAGTTTGCCAATGGGAACACCCATGTAGTCAGCAATGGTTTGCATGATAGTTGGTGCCTGCTCAAATACAGCGTTAAATTCTTCACCGCGAAGTACACCAGAACCCATAGCTTGTGTTAACTGTAACATAGCGGCGTCTATCCCTTCCGCAGAAGTTCCCGCAATTGTAAACTGTTTGTTGAGCAGTTCTGTAAACTGTATGATTTCTTCGTTACTGTTAAAAGCATCGGCTGCCATAATACCCATTTTAGAAACGGCATCAGCTGTGGTTTGATAGGAAGCTCGTGACCGATTGGCAGACTCCATAATCTTATTTTGTAGCTCTTCTGTTTTTTGCAAGCCGTCGTTCATGAGATCAAGACGAGCTTTTGTTGTTGTCATAGTATCAGCCAGACCTAACAGACCTTTGACACCTTGTGCCCCGGCATACATAGCCACAACACTTTTAATTTTCCCTGCAAGTCCTACTGCAGCATTAGTTCCGTTTCGTATTTCATCGTTGTATCTTCTTTGGCTGCCGGTTGAACGTTTTGTATTAGATTCAATATCTAGTATAGAGGAAGCAACCTTATCTAGTTGTGTTTTAGCTCTCTGTATCGCTGCTGTATTTACTGACTTACCAGAAACTTTTTGCATCTCCTCAAACTCATTAACAACTATTGTCATGGCTTGGTACATATTACGCAAAGGTCGGGTCACTCTGTCTGTAATTTGTATTGCAGTTTGGATTGTCGCTATATCAACCCCTCCTTTCGTATAAAAAGTATAAAAAAAGCACTATACATTTCTGTATAATGCTTAATCAAACAATTTATTTGTTTTCTGAATTAAAAATTTCTTTTGCTATTTCGCTATTCGTATCCAGTATAAATACGCCGTTTTGAGGCATATCAGAAATCACAGCATATTGTTGTTTTGCCGCTTCCAATACTTCAATCGATTCGTACTGATATATTTTCACAGGTGAATTTCCAAGATAGAACATAACCCCATCTTTTGCTCCAACCATTTCGTAGTATGGCTTTCGCTCTTCTACTTTTACGGTCTGACCAACATCTTCAAATTTTTTCACATATGAGTCCAGCGTCATCTCCGCGGCGTTTTCCGAGTCATTGTCGGTCACTTTGCTTGTCTCCTCTTGAGTCTTACTTTCAACTGCATTGCTCGCAGTCGCATTATCCGAAGTAACTGCACTTTGACTCTCAGTAGAGGAGCCACTTCCGCAACCTACTAAAGCGGCTGATACTACAGCACAAGCTGCCAAAACTAAACATACTTTTTTCATAATTCTTTCTCCCTTTAAATATAATAATATATATTATATAAGAAAAACAGGAAATAAACAATTATTTGCGTTTAGGTTTCGCACGCTGTGCTTCTTTTTTATCGCTATTGACTTTGACTTGAATGGCTGCAATCACAAAAGCCTTTTCATATCTATCAAGTTCCATATACTGCGACGGTAGAATTTTTAATTTATGCAAACAATAGTATGCAATATTTGCGTCACTGTCCCCGTCGCAAATTAGTTTTTTGCTTCTTCAACAAGCTCGTCCATTGTGGTATCAAAGCCGTTTACTTCCTGTACTTTTGATAGGTAATTATTATACTCACCGATGTTCAAAATTTCCTTTAACAATGCATCTTCACCCATCACGCCATAGCTGTTTTGAAGTTCTGCGTCTGCTAAGTCTGGGTATACAGTGCATGCTGCAGCCATCTTACCTAAATATAAGTACATATCTAGCTCTGGTGTAAAAGCATTCTTTTTACCCGGGACTGGAATCTGTTTTGTGCAAGCTTTTTTTAAAGCATCATCTTTTCCTGGTGAAATAGCTCTGATTTCCCATTCAACGGGTTTTCCATCCTCCACAATTCTTTTTGATGCTACGAATTTCACATTTTCTGTTTTCTGTACATTTTGCGCTAAAAACGCCGCTAAATTTTTTGCCATATATTTCATCAACCTTTCTATTGTTCCATACCTTGTAACAACTTAAATTGTTCAGGAATCTCAAAATCTTCAAATGTGAAGTCCATATCTTCATCTAAGTACTCTGCATCTGCGTCAAACTTTGCAAGGATACCACCGTCAACGTTGCAATCTTTTAAAATTACAGTTTGTCTTCCTACAGCACTGGTTGGGTCCTCGTTTGTCACTTGAATATCAAAGTAAACATCTTCCCCAGTCTCTTTATATCGATACATAAGCATACGAAAAACACTGGTATTATAGTGAAAAGTCGCGGATCCTGTACCAGTCCAACCTGTAGCTTTATTGCCTTTTCCGGTTTTCCCTAAGATTGGCACTTCTGTTTTATTTTTCTCAAAGTTAGCCTCAAGGTTAATGGCTTGCATCAAATTATAGCGCTTTCCTTCCAAAGTTACATAGCACTCTGCCAATGATGCACTAACAGTATCTTTTGCATGCATAACATTTCTTGCCATTCTTTTTGTCCTCCTTTTAGTTTACTGTCACTGTCATGTATAAGTGAGTCATGGCGTCGATAGGCTTTACCATATCAGTTACAACGATGGACTGTCTGCTATCTCCTTGTGCCACCACAAGATTGCTGGTATCAAAAGCATCAATAGCTTGCAATCTTTCCAGTTCTTTATGGTGATCTACCAGAGCACTCCAAAAACTTGTACGACCACTTTCGTTATTTTGAATCTTACCTAAAAATCTATTGTTAAAAATAAGAGCTGTATCAACTGCAATTTGGTCTAATACTCGGATGACTTGATTTCGAGAAAAATCTTTTCCTTTTTCATTTGTGTGAGTAACCAGGGTATTAATATCATCAAGCACTCTTCCACCATTACCTACTCGGTGCAAAATATATTTTCCGTTTTGCAATGCGTCTTCCAATTGCTTTTGAGTGTAATCCATTTTCACACTATACTCGCCATCGTAAATTTCATTTGTTGTAGATTTATTTACAGCACATCCTGCTTGTAAGCCAGCTACCCAGTACACCAAATCAGATACTTGTGCGTCTGAATCCGCAACGTCATTTTCAACGCTTATGATACCTTCATAGTCTGCAGTGTTATACTGATGTAAAACCGTTTGAAACTTCACGCCCACTTCATCTCGTAAGCGCTTTGTAAACGCAGCAAACAGCTTTTTAATTTCTGTTGTTGTAGCTGGACAAGCAAGAATATTGAAGCTGTAGGATTCAATTTTATCTAAAAAGCTTTGATATTCAGTACCTGTTACCTCACCGCCATTGGTACCACCGGACATTGGTGTGCCAGCATCTGCCTCTAAATTTAAACCGGGTGAAAATTTCACAAAGTCATTATCTTTGATTTCAGCTTTTGTAATTGCAATTTGCTCATCTACTACTACATTATCAAAGACTGTTTTTACGTCAAACTTTGAAGGTTCATCCACGTTGGTTGCTACAGAAATACGGATCTTATTACCTAAAGCACCGGTGCATTTTGCAGTTCCGTATTTATTAGTAGCTGCTACCCCTTTGTTTAGCTTATAAAAATATGCAGATTTTGCATGCAAAAACAAATCTCTGATGCCTTTCAATTTTGCATGGTTGTATGGGTACCCAAAGATTTTCAAAGATTCATTTTGAAGCATTTCTGATGTTACCTCAAAAACATCGCCATCCACGCCCCACTCCATTGTAAGAGGCATTGCCACAACACCTCTGTCGCTGACAGCGGAGCTGACGGATGCAGAACTAACAAAGTTAATATAAGTACCCGGGAGTACTTTATTCTGAGTTGTCCAGTTTCCTCCACCTAGTGCCATTATCTCACCTTACCTCTCAAAAAATTAATAATCAATTTTTCTGTTTCTTTCACTGTATAAACGCTATATTCATCTAAAACAACGTTTAGAATGTCTACATTATCTCTAAATCGTTTCGCTTTCAAAAGCTGTTCTTTCGCATAGCGAATATCATCCACTTGTTTTTCTTTCGTTTTAACTACGGCCATTTTCGCCATCAACTCCTTGCTTTATTTTGACATCTGACATGGCATTATCCAGCTTTTCACTCTCGTAGGTCACAAAATTATAATTCACAAAGCAATGCAAAACACCGTCTGCATTTTCTGTATGCATGCTTGTTCCTAAAAAGCGGTTACCGTCAGCAGAAGTGATTAGCTTTAAGCATTCTAGCAACCTCATTGATACATCAAGTACATCTCTCTGCGTTTTTACTTTGCTGAAATAGTGCACGTCAAATGCACACAGGTTGTTTTTTCTTGAACCTAAGTAGTAGTCTATATTTGTTGTAAGGTCTGCAATAAAAAAACAAGGCTCCTGTAAGCCTTGTTCTACCGTATCTGTGTATATACTGTATTCCTCTCCAAACTCTTGAAAAAGAGAAATGGCAATTGAATCTACAACTTCATTTATCATACTTTAAATATATCCTCCATATACGGTTTTAATAACCTATTAATGATTCTAGGAGCAGCTGCCTCAAGCTCTTGCTCTGAAATTTTCAGCATAAACTGTCCTTTCACCCAAGAATTTTTTAATCGCTTACCTATCGCGGGCACATACCGCCCTGGCTCTTGTCTATGACCATATTCAACATAAGAAGCATAATTTACACTATTAAACACAACTATTTCATACGATGTTCCTTTTCTTGAAACCTGCATAGTGGTCTTAGTCGCAGCTTTTCCACTACTCATTGAAGACTTACCCGCCATCCATCCCCGCCGTAAAGCACCCGACTTCACCGGCGTCCTCTTAATAACCGTATTTATTAGCTGTGCCGCAAGCTTCTGCGTACATCGAACACACAGGTCATCTACACTCGCAGCCACTTTCTCTAGATTTTTTTGTAACTTTAATAAAGCTTCAAAATCAACATTTCCCCATCTACTCATATTTTATGCCCACTTGTCGAATAGAGAAAGCTCTATTTCCTGATGAGTCGGATACACTGCAGGCTTGCCAGAACTTTTATACTCTGTTGTTCCACCGCATTGCGTAACGACGATTTTAGAACCTTCCGGAACTTTTATTTCCGGTGCAAGAAAAAGTTTTACAGACTGTGTGATTGAGGCTACTTTATCACCACTGGTAGCTGGTATGCTCTTATAAGATATTCTACAAGGTTGTCCCGTAATGATCTTTTTTTCTTCTGAGGATGATATGTGTGTAATTTCGTCAGTTTCGTATACCTTAACAAAGATATCGCACGAACCTCTGTATAAGTACTCTATCGCTTGTCTAGCTGTCACCATCTTAACCTCCTAAAAGCAATTAGGTCATCATACGGCAGAGTTCTAAGAGATTGAATCAAGATATCTTTTTTCTGTGTGGGGGTGGCTTCCGCCACAAAATTAACTTGTGTATCTCCTTCTTTTATGGATGCCACACTTTGAGCGCTCTCACTACCTGCATCACCATTAGAGAAACTCAAACCATACATTACTTCCCCGCACGCCATATTAACCACAACGTAGTTCAGTTCGGGAGGAAGCTCCTTAATGTTACAAAAATTAAAGATTGCTTGTATCGCAGCATCAATACTACTTTCAATGCTATAAGAATCAACATCCTTATAGCCATATAACGCTAGTTTTTTTCTTACAGATTCCATCAGTTCTAATGCCGCCATCGTTATCAACCTTTCCTTATCCTCTGGAAATGATTCTGGCCATTGGAATTACTTTGTCATTAATGGCATTTGTACCGTCATTTACAAGTTCCCAGTTTTCAGGTTTCTTCAATTCGGCATTTGTGGGACTATTGCTTGCTTGAGATGCTTTTTTGTATGAAATACCTGCGACAGACACAGCTGTGCGGCGCCTGCTTACCAGAGAGTCCTCACCGCCATTTGTAAAGGCGTCTCGCACCATTTCATATGGTACTTTTGCACCAACATCTTCCCAGCCAAAAGCACCATCACCAAGAATGTATGTGGTGTACAGCGTATGCTTATTCGCGGAGCCTTCCTCTTTGGTAGGCATTGCGTCATCAATAACAACGAGTTTACCATTCCATGTTGCAAGTTCAAGGTCTCTTTGAACGCCGTTTTCATCAGTATACTTCAAATGTTGTAACAGGTTCAGGTTTTCCAAATTGGTCGCTACTGCACTATGCATAAGCGCTAAGCTAAATTTAGACTTATGGTCACCACATGCTTTTTGGATAGCAGAGTTTAATGAAGTTGCACTAATCAGCATGTCATCCGTAGTTGCGGTGTCACCGGAAGCAGAAATGTCCAGTGTGTGATTTGCTACAAAGTTTTGATTTGCTTTGTTATAGTTAGTATCTTTCATTGAGAAAATACCTTCTAAGATAGCCAGCATTGTGTCTTGATCAGCTTCATTCCAGTAGTCCATGATTTGACTGCGGACATTAGCCATAAAATCAACACCGCCGGTAATATCATAACTAAAGTCACCTTCTGTCCATGCCTTCATACGACCAAACGTAAACACGCCTTGCTCAAAAGAGGTGGTTCTTTCTTTGGTTAGTGTAGTAGCACCGTCATAGTTCTGAGGCGCCCCACCAATCAAGCCGAAATATGGAAGCGTTGCGTATACCGTTCCGGTTTGACTGTCTGTCTTAAATGTTTCAACTAGTCGGCTGTCTCTTGCGACCGCTCTTGACTGTCTCAGTCTGTTTAACTTTGGATTTTCGATCGCTTTCATGTATTTACCAAAAGCCACCGGATTAAATGTTTTTGAATCGAATTTTGCCATTTACTAAACCTCGCTTTAAATTTTATTTTCCATCATTGCACAAATATCATCATAAGATGTTTCTGCAGTAATGGCGGATAGAGGAAGACCATCTCTTCCTTGCACCGGCTCAATGCCTGTGAATTTTGGTGCCTCGTCTGTTTCGAATAGAAACTTGCTGTCCTCTGCACCTTTTAGAGTTTCAATGTTCTCTAGCAGCCCTTTTACAGTACCATCTTCCTGAATCTCTGCGTTTTCTAAATCGAGCAAAGCTTTTACAGCCTTTAGATTTTTCGCTTTTGCCGACGTAAGCGCCATTGTTACCGCATGTTCAATTTTTTGCTGTTTTAACTGAGCTTCATACTTTTCTTTTGCTGCCTGATTTTCGTTTTTTAGAGTTTCAATGGTTGCTTGTAGGCTTTCCGTGTCAATTTTAGAAAGTTTATCCAGCTGAGCATCTCTTTCTTTTACTGTTTCCTCTAACTGCTTTTTTGCTTCCTTTACAACAGAAAAATCTGTTTTAGAGACAAAGTTTTTCCCAATTTCAGTTGATACTTGTCTGTCAATATCCTCTGTGTACATATCACCTAAAATTGTTTTTAACCACTCTAACATATAAAATCCTTTCTACCGCCGTTATTTTTACTTGGCCTGTACCAATCCTGCGGTGCGCTTTCTTTCTCTCCGCGCGCAACGGCTAATTTTCTACATAAAAATAAGACCTTTTAATGTCATGTCCAGGACAATTGGGTATAAAAAATCCGCTCTGTGTTTACAGGCGGTTTCTACTCAAATAACATATGATATTTTTTTTGCAGCTCTTTTATTTTTTGGTTACATTCCATTTTTATATGGCGCGGTGTTGGTTCGTCTTTACCTTTGAGATGAGCATTAGGATTCGGATTTTCCTTATACCACTCTTCTTCTAATCGGTCATAAGTCTCACATAAGGCTATGAATTCTTTCTTATATTGCTCATACTCAGGTGTACCTTTTGCAGATTCTTTCATCATTTCTTTACCCTCCAATATTTAAAATGCAACCTTTGCTGCACCTCTTCCATCGTTGCATGGTATTCATCCATGTCAGGGTCTATTTTTCCATTAAAAGTCAATTCTCTTGTATGCGTAGTTTGGATATCTTTAAACAGGTATTTAACATCATCATACGCCATCTCTATTGTATCGTCAAGCCGTTGCATAAAGTATTCATACATATGGTCAGAAGCCATTGCAAAGTGCTCTCCGTAAGAAATAAAAAAAGCAACATCATCCGCGCTGAAAGAAAAATATGTTTCATTTTTTGGATGATTGTGGTAAGAGTAAGAGCCTTTTAGCGTAGTTCCTTCTGTCATCGTTTCAATCAGACCAGGGAATACATTAGCGCTGTCACCTTCTGTTACCCAAACAGAGCCGTCCTTACATATAGAAATATTACGCTCATAATCTAAATCTAACACGCTGCTCTCGAATTCTCTTATCTTTTTCATTATCGCTTTTTTATCTGAATAATCTAGAACACCTATTTTTTTAGACGATTTTTTATTATTACCTTCAACATTACTTGCCCCTTTGCCTTTAACGTACTTCTCATACCACTGCTCGAATGTCATATCCGCAGGCACTCCGTAGTTTGTACCACCTGCATCTTTTGCAACTCTTTCTCCAATCTTTTCGTCAACAGCAGGAGCAGTACAGCAACGACACCGTGTGTGATACGGCGGCGTAGTAATTCCAGGTTTTGCATCACTCCCGTCTATCACCTTGCCGTCCATCGCCCCACAAGTACTACAAGTGTGTCCGTCAAGAGTTCCGACAATTTCCAGCTTATCAACACCTATTTCTTTAAAGCTGTCTTGCTGAGCCGCATTAGCAAAGTAAGCGGATTCTGTTTGAACCAATGCCACTGCCCTATTTTTACTTACGTCAAATCGTTCTGAAAGCCGTTTAGCAAGTTTTTCAACAGGCTCACCACGTATCAAAGCTTGTGTAAGGCCAGTATGCAACTCATTTATCAGCTTTGTTCTATTACTCCAAATTCGTTTGCTAAAATCACGACCATCGTCTGCCCACGGCTTTGATAGAACTTTGTTGATACGGGCTGTGTCTAACTTTGTAAAACTACTTTCCAAACCCAGACCTTTTTGTATTTCAAAAATAGAGTGATAGTATCCGCTCTCGTAGATATCACGTAGTACACCATCAAGGTCATCAAGCTGATTTCCAAACACAACTTCGGCGTGTTGTTGTAGTTGAATTTGCAGTGACTCTAAGCGACTAATATGTACCCTCGCACTAGCATTTTTTAATTGCTGTACCCATTTGCCGTTTATATTATTTTCCTCACCATACTTGATATAGTCGTCTAGGGTCCACTTTAACTCTTGTAGTTCTTTGCTATTGAGCAATCGTTTAGACTCTGCATACGTAATTCTATTATCTTTTGCAAAGCGGTTATACCAAGTATCGATATCCTTTTGAATCTGAACAATTGCTTTTTGGTACTCTCTTTCTAGAGTTTCCTGATACATATCCGCTTTTTTCAGTTCTGATTCTGTGACTTGCTCAAACCGTTTTCTCCAATATTCACTATTGCTCATCAGTTAAACCCTCATGCTCAGATTGCTTTGCAAAGGCGTTACTGTACAGATCTTCTTGTGCTTCTTGCTGCTCTGCTTTTAGCTGTTCCAGTTCTGCATCTACATCCTCAACAAATGGATGTTTAGAAAGTATCGTTCTGCGGCTGATTTGCCCTTCGGATTTTTGGCACTGGTCAATAAGCTCAGAGTTATTCATTAGAACATTGCGGTTAAAAATAATGCGAATATCTTCATTAGAATAATCGTCCTGCCCCGAATTTTTTAAATGTGCATTTATAAACCATAGGAGCTGTTCCATACTTGCTCTGAACTCCGCCTCAATGCCCGTTGCATCTATATCGATGTCAGAGTACATTGACATAATATTCATTTGATTCGGATTTCCTGACATTCTATCGTCTTTGGCGTCATACCCTTGAGCATTTTCAATCAAGGCTTTCTTAAAAATGTCAACAATAGCTTTGTAATTCTCGCAGTTAACGTCAACAGATAGAGTTCTAACATCTCCACCCGGTCTGTCATCTGTGTTTACAACCTTTACAGCTCCATATGTCGCAAGTTTTTGCCGAAACTCTCCAAGGTTCTCTCCGTCATAGTTAACCAGAACCATGATGCTGTTTCGCGGATCCTCCTCTAAGTTGTTTTCAAATGTGGAATGCATTAAATTAATTCCATCCTGCAACGATTTTACCGCTTTTATAAGAGGCTGCTCTTTACTATTTCGCTTAAAAGGGATGATTGGAATCGTACTCCATGTAAAACTTTTGTCTCCCACTGTTAAGTACGGCTCGAAGGCAACTTCTTCTGGTGTGAGAACCCCATTTTTAAGTAGATAGTTATATTTCCCTTTTTTCGTGTACACTTCCACATGCTCCTGAATAGAAGGTAAATTACCATCATACAAAACAATTTCGTACAACCTAATAACCGCATCGAGTTTTGTATGCTCTGAATCTTGCCAAAGCGGCCGAATCTCGTAGCTTTCAAAGCGCTTAAAAGTTAATTCTCCCGATGGATTATAATAGACATAAAGCCACCCTATCCCGCCATTGAAACTGTCTTCTGCAATATTTTTTAGGGTAATGTCCCACCGGCTATTGAATAGTTTTCTGAGTATCTTTGCATAGGTCTTATTTTTTGTATCGAAGCTAAAAGGCTTTGCAAAAGAGTAATTGACCTTTTGGTTTACCATTCTTGCGTATTGATTATCTACGATTCGATTATTTGGAAGATTCTTAACCTCTCTTAAATCGCCGTCCTCATCTATGGTGGTTCTCTTACGCAATATGATGTCGTGATCCCCACCATAATACCGCTCTCCGGTTATCTGCCATTGACGTTCTGCCGAATTGCGCCACTCTAAAATCTCACGTTGCAAAAATTGCAGATCAGTCAAGCGATTTTTGGCGCCTGTTTCTATGATGTGATTAATTCTGGTCGTTTCTGTTTCGCACGATATTAGATTAAATATTATTTTTCTCACCCCTTTTTAATCAAAGCTAAATGTTTTAGTGTTTCCTACATCTTCCATAGCATAACGCATTGCATCCATTAAGTGGTTGAAATCATCTATAGGCTTGTTAATTTTATTTCCAAATCTATCCTCGTCCCAAGTGTAGTTATTTATCTCCGTAATAAAATTTACACATCTTGGATGAACTATGATCTTAAAATCTTGAATCTTTTGAATACCGTTATTGATGCTATCTTTTCCCTTACGTGCTCGCCTTACTTTTGATAACCCAAGCTCTTGCAACTCCACAATGGACTTTGGTTCTGCACTATCTGCCCTTATCACGGACTTGCTATACCCCATAGAAATAATTCTGTCAGCTATTTGCCGATTAGTAAGCCCTTTTTGATATAGCTCGTCAAATACGTATATCTCACGAGCCTGCAAATCTACCAACCCGCAAAAAAGAGCAGTTGGGTCATTGGTGAAGCCGAAGTCTAATCCGAAAGCTGATATTAAATCTGGGTGCTCCTTCTTAAAACTGTCAGATGTGTAGTCAAAGGTCCTCTCTTCTACGTTGTCGAATATCAACCCCTCTACAATGCCCCAATTCCCTAACCCTGCCACCTGATAGCGCCGTGGGTTATCACGTTTCATCGTTTCAAACACTTTTTTGTCCGCACTATCCAACCATTCATTGCACATGTAGTTGGTCGTTATAGCAAGTATATCTGGGTCAGGAGCTACATCGTAAAACCGCTTTTTAATCCAAATCTTTTCATTCCACGGGTTAAACGTAAGCGTAATTTGTTTAAAAAGCCCTTCTGGAACCTGACCACGTATGGATTCATCAAGCATATTAAAATCATCTTCTTTATTGATTTCGTACGCTTCTTCTATCCACATCCAACACAAAGCTCCTACTGCTACCGTTATCGATGTGACTTTAATCGGGTCATCCAGCCCACGAAAATATATTTTTTGCCCTGTAGGCTTGTATGTAAACTCCAATGGAGATTCTTTCCACTCCCATAAGTGCGTCGCTTGTAGTCGTTCAATTGCCCATTTAAGTTCTGTAAAACAGGAATCTTTGAGTGTTCTATACGTCTTACGTACAACCAAAAGATTAGAGCCTGGATGTTTCATCATGCGATATATGAAGTTGAGTGCCGTTGTTTTAGACTTTTTGCTTGCTCGGCTTCCTTTGCAAACACGATAACGTCCAGTATAATTCCAAAATTCTTTATATCCTTTTCCAACGATATCTGGAAGATAAATTTTGCTAATCCTCAATTTCGTTTTCTCCTGAAATTACAATCGATACAGCACCGCCCAAATCTACTTTGTCAGTATAAAGCCCGTATCTTTTTCCCAGCATTTCCGCTGCTTTTAATCGGTCTTTTTCATCAGGTGCTTTTTCTATGCTTCGTGCAGATGAAACACCCTCTCCGCAACCTTCAACCACAACGATTTCGGAGCGAGACTCGCCTCGCAATACAGAAGTCAGGTACTCCATGACCTCTGTAGCGTCCGCAATTTTTGCAGAACTTATTTCACTAAGCTTCTTATCGATATATTCTTTAACCTTAGCTTTACTTAGCAATCTTGATGCATTAACGCTCGCGGTTTCATCTTTTTTCACGCTAGGGTATGCAGCTTTGTACGCCCGTGTGGCGTTACAGTCAATCAAGTACTCATCTGCAAATCGTTTCTGCTTGTCTGTCATGGACTTCACCTCTCTTTCTGTAAAAAACAATAAGACCATGCTTTACGCACAGTCTTATCTTTCTTAATCCTCAGTTTATACTATACCACACTTGTATGGGGGCTTTCTAGGGTCAAATTCCGATTAGGTTTACAGCCTTTCTGTGTAGTCGACGCACCCATCTATATTCACGGCTCATTTGTACCGAGATTTGCTCAAAAGTCCACCCATTTATGTACCGATATCTTAACAGCAATCTAAGTTTGTCGCTCTCCACCGTATGGATGGCTTTTTCAATGTCTAACTTTGCTTCGTACCATTCATCGATTTTATCATTTATTCTTTTTTCCAGATCCCCTAGCTTTTCTACGGTTGACTGCACCTTGTCGCTTTCTCCCATACCTTTAGGCATATCGCTGTACGTGGGGGTTACCTTTGTGCCGAGAGAAAATATCTCGCTTTTCTCAAGTAGAAGCTGATTAATTTCGTCATCTATCTGTTTATATCTTTTCAAAAAATTTACTTTTTCTTGATAATCCATCGGTTGTTTTTCCTTTCTGTAAAATCCTTTGCTGACAAAGTGTGTAAGATCTAACCTAAATCAAGCTTTAACTCTTCCGTTATGATTTTATCAACATGATACCAATACAATTTGTCATCTTTGTGTTCTTCAAACATCTTTGTTACTGTGTCTAAGAATTGCATAAGTCTTTGTTTCCCAAAACCAAAGTTTCTGTTTAAATTAATAAGCGATACTTTCATTATCTGTTCTATCAACTCTTTGCTTTGTTCTTCACGTTCTTTGTTTACAATTTCTTTAATAGAGTTTTGCATTTGTTTTGATAGTCTTTGCTTTGCCGGTATTCTAGCATTCACTTTTCTACCTCCATATTTTAGAAACTGTCAGTAAATATACTTCTTGCTGTTGCGCTGAATCCATTTGTTCTATCAATCTGTTTGCATGTGCTACTAAATTCTTTTTGTTGTATCCGCAAGGGTTAAACTCATCACATATGCCTCCACGATATTCACATTTAGGTACTAATAAACCTTTCATGAACGGACAAACCTCAATGACAGAATCTCTAATAGCCTTCATCACTTTTCTTGTTTGCTTGTCCGCTTGTTTGCACAATCTCATGTGTGACATATTGATAAGCGCTTGTGCGTTTATATCCATCGTATGAGTAACAATTTCATCTTGCCTTGCTGCACATCTATCATATTCTTTTTGCCTGTCGTTTCTCTGTGATTTTACATAATGTTCAACCCCGTGTTTATGTCTTACAAAATGAACTGAAACATAGTTAGGCACTTCCATTTTTATTGTAAACATTAACGTCCTAATCGGGCTATGCTCTGACTTTAAAATTTTTTCTTTCCACTCATCTGTTGGTGGTTGGTATGTATCTTTACCGACTGTTGTTAATGCCAATTGTTTACATCTCAAGAAATCTTCTTTTGTTGGGTATCTTAATATTTCTACTTGCATTTTCATTCCTCCTATCTCTTTTGTTTCTTATTGCTCGTGTCTATTAATTTTGCCAATATTGCAGCTGTATGATTCATAACTGCATCATCAGTTAACATCTTATTTCTATTCAAGATAAGCAGCTCGCTTCTAGAAACCAACATTAAATTTTCAATACTGCAATTCAATTTATCACCATCTAAAAAAATAATTATATGATTGTTAGGAATTTTTCCATATTCTTTTTCCCACACTGCTCTATGTTTTAACTCCCATGTGTTAGGGTCTTTCACTTTTATTTCGATGTAACCATCCTTTGTAATGCGTTCACTTCCAACCTGTCTGTATTGTTTTGGAATATTTCCTTTTTTAAACCATGTTTTTTCACACCCTTGGTAACATTCCCCTTTGTGCCCTTTATTATGGGGAACATTTCCTTTTCTAAATTTTCCGTCTATACCATTTTTTAAACCTTTTCTATACAGTAATCCTTTAAGTGTATTAACCGTTACGCATACTCCAAAATGTAAGTTGAATTTAATTGTTAACTCTTTGTAACTGATTCCTTTTATATTTTTTTCAAGGAAATCAACCATTTCTTTTGTATATTTCATTACCACTGTTCAAACCTTTTGATTCTTTCTTGCAAAGCTTCTATCTGCATTTTTAACTCTATAATTTCATATGGAGAAAACCCTGTATTTTCATAGTTATAAAGCATATTTACTGCACGTACTTGATGAAGTGGATTCTTTAATACAGGCAATCCGTTTTTATCTAACTTTGTCAAACGTTTCATCATTTTTCACTGGCTCCCAATAAAGGAATTTCATAATTATCTCCTGTCCCGTATTCATCTAAATGTTTTTTTACTGACAATGCCAAGACTCCATTATCTATAATATTTTTAGCTATTTTAGTGACTGCATCCGTACGCTTAATCTCTCTTTCTAATCCTTCTTCACTTAATGTATCGTCTTGTAATCTTTCTATTTGCTCAAACAGTGCGTTGTTTAAATCCCATAGTGTATTTTTCATTTTCTTACCTCGAAATCTTTATACATAAGGCTAGGTTGAATCCCTGTATTGTTCTGATATTTTCCACTGCTATATAAATCGTAATCACCTTTTATAGTGTGATAATAGATTTGGCATATCTCTACATCAGGGTATATCACTGTTGGTTGTTCCACTGTGATTTCCAGAGTCCAATGTCCGTTAAACCCGATATCACCAAAACCCGCAGTGACATGTACTGATATCCCCAGTCTACCAACAGATGAACGCCCCTCCAGCATAGGAACATATTTATCTGTGAAAGTTCTCTCAACAGTTCTGGCAAGATATACTCGCCCCGGTTGCAACAATAACCCCTCTTTTGGTATGACTAATCGTGCAGTTGGATTTTTTTCTTTCATGTCTAAAGTTTTATTTTCGTAAACGACTAGCTCATTACTCAGTGTTAAATTGTAACTATTAGGATTTATTTTACTTTTGTCAAATGGATCTATTTTTATATTTCTGTTCTTTACTTCTCTTTCGATTTCTTTTCCTGATAAAATCATATCTTTACTCCAAAATAACTTTTACTTTCTTTCCGAGTGCTTCTGCTATAAGCTCCAGCACATCTACCTTCACTCTTTCGCCTCTTTCCATCTTTCGGATCGTGGTGACGGATACGCCTGCCTTATCAGCAAGCTGTACTTGTGTCATATGGTGAAGCTCTCTTAAGGCTCTTAGTTCTTGTTCTACTGTCATTTGTATACCTCCCTTGGCTCTTCTAATCCGCACCCTTTGACTGCAACTCTTAGTAGAAATAGATAATTCACAAGGTCTCCTATTTTTTCATCCCAGATATCAGGTGCATAAGCCTGTCCGCTGTTAACCATGTCGTATACACTAACTGTGTGCTTTGTCATCATCCCTACAAGAGCCTGTGGCACGGTACACCCCTGTAGTCCTGCCGCTACTCTGAAGTTATGTAGCACGTCCTCATCCGTTGAGTATCCCTCTGCTTTTGCTTTTAAAACTCGCAAGCATTTATCGATCATTTCTTGCATGATTTCGTCTCTTTCTTCATACGTCACTTAGATTCTCCCCCTTTATATTTTGATATTTTAGCTTTCAGTGCTTGTAGTAGCGTGTCTTGTACATCTGCTTTCGCTTCAAGTGCCGCCATAACTGTTTGGTCCATACCGCCGTCTACAACCAAGTGATGTATGTAAACCGGCTCAGTTTGTCCTTGTCGGTGCAATCTGGCATTAGCCTGCTGGTACAGCTCTAGGCTCCAATTAAGGCCAAACCACACGACATGGCTGCCTCCTGCTTGTAAATTAAGGCCGTATGCTGCAGATGCAGGATGCGCCAATAACACGTCAAGTTCTTTGTTGTTCCACCGCGTTATGTCATCTGGTGTTTTCAAGTCACCTACTCGCAATTTATCTTTCGCAAGCAGTGCCTTGATTCTGTCGCGATCATGCTGAAAGTTGTAAAACACCAGCATCGATTTGCCATTTAATGCGTCAACAAGTTCACTGAACGCCTCCAACTTACAGTTGTGCAGTTCTATGGTTTTACGATTTTCTCCATAAATAGCACCGTTACACATCTGCAGCAATTTTCCATATAGGACTGCTGCTGACTGCGCGTCAATCATATCCTCATCTACCTGCAACAGCATGTCTTTTTCCATCTGGTCATATTGTTTCTGTGCTTTGCTATCCAGCTTCACGTATCGTATGTCATCTATGCGCGGTGGCAGCTCTAAGTAGTCTTTTGCTTGTAAGCTAATGCAGATATCAGATATTCTACTTTTTATCTCGTCCTCTGCTCCGTCTTTCAGGCGATATGTAAAAACTCTTTCTGCGCTACGCTTGTCCGGCACAAAATATCTCTCGCGGTACTCGGTGATTGTTTTTCCGAGCCTTTCGCCTTGGTCCAATAGATACACCTGTGCCCATAAGTCAAGAAGTCCGTTAGGCGATGGCGTACCTGTTAGCCCTATAATGCGTTTGATACGTGGTCGTATCTTTTTCAAGGCTTTAAACCTTTTTGACTGTGAATTTTTAAAGCTGCTCAGTTCATCTATTACTACCATGTCAAAAGGCCACGCATTGCGATAATACTCTACCAGCCAAGACACATTTTCACGATTGATGACGTATATATCTGCCGGAGTGTTCAGTGCCCTAATCCGCTTTTGTGCCGTCCCCAAGCAAACGGAAACCCTTATCAGACGTGTATGCTCCCACTTGTCGCGTTCCTTTGCCCATGTATCCTCTGCCACCTTTTTAGGGGCAATGACCAAAGTTTTACTAATCTCAAAGCGGTTGTATCTTAACTCTTTTACGGCTGAAAGCGTGATGACCGTTTTTCCCAGCCCCATGTCAAGCAGCAATCCCAACTTATCGTCAGTCACGGCTCTTTGAATGCAGTATTTTTGATAGTTATGTGGTGTGAATGTCTGCATTTAAATCCTGCCTCTCCAAGTCGTCTAAAAAATCCGACACACCTTCGTAGATGTCAACAACTCTGACAAAACATCCTAGACTTTTCAGTTTTCCAATCTGGACATCTTGTAGTTTAGATGTTTTACCCCCGGGTCTCTTAAGCTCACAAAAACCAACCTTTCCCCCTGGGAGAACTACAATTCTGTCCGGTACGCCACTATTTCCCGGCGACACGAATTTATATGCCTTACCATGTCTTTGTTTAGTTTGGCTAATCAACTTTTTTTCAATATCTTTTTCTAACACTGTGTCACACATCCTTTTTAGTTAAAGTGAAATTAACCTGGACACGGAAGCCCAGCACATCAAAAATACAATACAAATCCTGAAAATTTTCAAAACATCCTCTTTCTGCGGCTGTCACCCCTCTGCTTGAAGGCCAACCCAAATGCTGCGCCAACTGTTGCTTTGAGAATCCTTTGGACTCCCTCAACAGTTTTAGCTGTTTACCAAGCTGTTTGAAACCCAATGCCACTCACCATCCTTTCGCTAGCCAAAACAACAAAACAACAAAAAACACAAGTTTTCCCTTTATATATATATAATTATAGAGTTTATAGAGTATATATACGTGTATTCTCTTATTTCTCTTATTTTATATATCTTTTAATATATTTAATGTTGTTTATGTTGTTTTAGGTGATTTTTTGGCTTATCTACGCGGTTTCTATGAACAACAAAGTGCGTTTTTCAATGTTGTTTCTTTGTTGTTCTTGTTGTTTTACGAATTTTTCGAGTCTATTTTTGTTGTGCGGAACAACAAACTCTTTGTTGTTTTATGAAGCCCCTTTGTCTGCCGTAACTGGCTCTGAAATCAAATGCGTTTGTGTTTTTACACCACCCAGGTATGGCAGCTAAAATACTGTTGATTTCCATTGCATCTGAACGTTTCATTGCTTTGATATCCCCTAAAAAGCACTCGCACCATATCTCTGCTGCACATATACGGTCTCGCTCCATCAAGCCCTCTGTGTCCTTGGCACCCATGCCCCAATAAGCCCGCCGGGCGGCCAAATCACGGCTATACCAATCTGACGGTATCTTCCGTTCCAGAAACTCAGTTATAACGCCTACTTTTGGATTAATCTCTGAATGACTTTCTTGTGCGTCTACTGCTTCTGAATTTGCCGCTTTGCTCAAGCACACCGATTCCCCTAGCATATATGCGGCAACTGCCTCTGCCCATATCTGGTCCCGTTCAAGGACAAGCTGTGTGAATATATCTTTTGTAGGCTCTACGATACCAATATCAACCGGCCAGAAACGCCTGTTTCCCGTCAAGTCTCTTAGAAAGTGATTGTCATTAGTCGTACCAATAAAAATGCATTGTCTTGGAAAAGAGCCTGTGCGTCTGCCATAAGGCTCTCTGTATACATCTTCTTGTCGGCTAACAAACTGCTTAATTTCATTAGATTCAGCCTTGCTAAAACCTGTAAGCTCTCCCAGTTCAATGATCCAATAGCCTTGTATCTGTTCGCAGGCCTCTTTTCCTCGAAAATCATGTAAAGAGTCGTTATGCCACTCACCGCCTAACACCTTTGCAAACGTAGACTTACCTGCCCCTTGCTTACCTGCCAGAATCAAAATATTATCGAACTTCACTCCCGGCTGCATGATGCGAGCCACGGCGGCAATTAGTGTCTTGCGGCATGCTTCTCGTGTATATAGGCTGTCCTGTGCACCTAAGTAGTCTATAAGCAAAGAATCGATACGCTTTACACCATCCCAGCATAAAGACTGCAAATAGTCCTTTACTCTGTGTATGGAGTGCGCTTCTGCACAAAGTGCAAAGCCGTCGAAAATCTTATCCTTGCCTGTAATGCCATATGTACACTCCAAGTAGTACCTCAGTCCTGAATCATCTGTATCGCGCCAGCAGGTATCGCTAAAGCGCTTGCTTTTGCATTCGCGCCACGGTAAGTTACCTGTAATGGCCACTCGATTTGCGAACTTGTCAAATACAATTTTTCCTGCAAGTTTTGGGTCGTTGTTGAGGATAAGTAAGATGTTGTCGATTGTACGGAGGGGTTCTCCCTTTCCGTTAACTTTGATTTTGCCGAGCCAGTCGCCTGATGCATCTAAATCAAAAACAGGTACTGCATCAAAAGACGCCGCCGCAGTCTCGTACTTTTCTCTGGTAAGAAGTGTTGTAACGTCGGGGTCAGATGTAGCAAACTCGATCATATGCTTGTATGAAGGCAGCGACACAGTCGGTGTGCCGAGGGCAGCATCATAGTCCAGTTCTCCGAACTTATGTAATCTTACAAGGTCAAAAGAGTTAACAAGCCTGCCGCTACACGGATCTGTAGCATGGTTACTGTACAAGAAATTTCCATCTTGATACAGAACAGCGCCGCCAACGGTCGAACCTTCTGTGTAGGTATATCTGCCATTGACACAAGGGGTGTACACATCGTCTAGGAACACAGCGATCGCCTGCTCGATGTTATACGTCTTGCAGAAGGCACCAACGATGCCTGTCTTTTGCAGTGGGTCGCCTTGCTTTTTAGCTGATTTTGTAGGTATGGCAGCTTCCCCCGGTACCTGCGGCCACTGTGTTTGGTCGTGCCAGTCTGTGTACTGACCGAGGATGCCATCGACACTACACCATGGCTTATCCTCATAAGTATGCACGTACTCACCGTCTTGCGAGATGCTCGGCCAGTACATCAAGCGTGAAGCTTGAAAAGTCGTAGGGTCCATATAATCTAGGCCAATATACCCTGCAAGTTTTCGTGCAACCGGCTCATACTCGTCTGCCGACGCAGGTCGGTCTAGCGGCAAAATAATACGCAGCCTAGGGGTAGTACTTGAGTGTTTTCTGGTTGAGTAAATCGCAAAAGCACATCCTAATGACGCCACTTTGTTGATGACAGTTTGCGTTTCTCCTGCGGGGATGCTGTCTGCGTCCAACGTTACGATATGGCGGTCGATAACAGAAGAGCTACTACGCCGGTTGTCCTTAAGAGTTCCGCCCACATAGCCGCCTACGTCTTTTAGGTCATCTTGCTGTGACTTTGGCAGATGGATATAGTCGTCATAGCTCTCACTCGTCTTTACTGGTACAGAAAGTTTTTGCACAAAATCGCTCCACAGCAACGTTTGAGGATACCAATGTGTCGCTTTGCGGCTTTGACCCGTGGATATAATGATAATTTTGTCGTTGGTCATATCCGCTACTCCTAATCTTTTTTATAGTAATTGGTTGTAAATCCATCGGCATTTAAAGGAAGTCCCTTAGCCCATGGTGCAGGTGTACACATAATGCTGATTGCGCTATCCAAAGTATGAGTCGGGTCTGCAAGCGGAGCTTCAATCACCACTTCGTCGTGGATGTGCATGACCATTTTGTACCCTGCTTTATATAAACTGTGCATACTGTAAGCCAAGCAGTCTCTTGCTACAGCTTGCACGATATTTTCAGTAAGCTTTCCTCCGTATGTCTGGATAAGCTCCCATTTACGTGTGTTTTGATTGGTACCGTAGTACCATATCTGTTTACGGCCGTTATCACCTACTACGACTCTCGGCTCTATATAAAAGAGCTGTCTGCCGCTTGGCAAAGTAACGGTTAATGTCTTTTCGTCTCTTGTCATGGCAATCCCACTTGGCAGGGCATTGCTTTCTCCGTACTCTATACAGCGAAGAGCCATATTTTCCAGCGTATACCACATATCGACTATACGTTTATTTGATTTTCTCCATCGGATTTTAATATCATCCAGCTGCTCCAACGGAGTATCTTTTGGCAAATGACCGGCTGTAATTAATGCAACCGAACCTCCCTGATAACCCAGTGCAAGCGTGGCTGCTTTTCCATATTGGCGCAGTGCATACTCGGGATTGCCTTTTTTAATACGGTCTACAGGAACACCGTATAATTGAGATGCTGTAGCCTCGTAGATTTTACCCGTTGTACGGAACACATCTAAAACCCAGTCTTCTTGCGCCAACCATGCAATCACCCTTGCTTCAATAGCTGAAAAGTCAGCAACCAAAAAATGATGATTGTCCTCCGGTATAAACGCTGTACGGATTAGCTGTGATATGGTATCCGGTACGTTGCCGTATAACATCTTGACACCCTCGGTGTTACCTGTTTTGACTAAATCACGAGCAATGTCTAAAGTCTCTAAATAGTTACGCGGTAGATTTTGCACTTGCACCAGTCTGCCAGCCCAACGCCCTGTGCGGTTGGCTCCATAAAACTGTAATAGTCCTCGTACTCGACCGTCTGTACACACAGCAGTGTTCATAGTACGGTACTTAGCTACGCTTGTTTTACCAAGTTCTTGACGTATCTTTAGTACAGAAGCAACAGCAGGGTCGCCACAAGTGTCAATAAGCTGCTGTAAATCCGCTTTATTAAGTGAGTCAACAGGCGTTCCCGTCTGCTCTTCCACCCACTGCTTAAGCTGTGGTATGCTGTTTGGATTATCCAGCCCCGTAATGGCTCTTGCTCTGTCTGTAAGCTCCGTTGTGATTTCTTCATCTATGGACAAAGCACCTCGTATCAGGTCCACATCTACTCTCACGCCGCCGGCGTTAATGTGCTGATCGATTATCCAAAGCATTTGCTCTGATATAGGAAGCTCATGATGTAGATGGTTTTTTACTGCCATTTCGGTCACAACGTCCTGCTTACAGTACTCCTTAAAAAGCTCCCACTTTTCAGGCTCGTGATGCGGAAGATTACGTGTCCGACCACCATTTGTTTTTGTAGGTTTGCACGGCACACAAAAGTATCGTATAAGTGCTTTGCCAGTAGCAAGTTTTCGCTTATCTTCACTTAGCCCCAAAGCTTCACCAACTGCGGAAAGCCCCGCGGGATATCCACAATATAAGCCTTGCGCCATGGTACAGCGCCACTGATAAATAGGGGTTGTGTAATACTTTGATAAGCAATACTGCTCAAAAGCAGCGTTATATGCGAACTTAGTGACGTTGATATCTCCTAAAGCTGATATGATATCAGGTGGAATCTCTTCGCCTTGTGCCAAATCCACAAGCTGTACTGGTCCGCCGTCAACAGAGTAGGCGAAGAGTAATATGGCAAAATCAAAGGACTGCACGTACTTGTACAGTCCTGCTTTGCTAATATCCACCGATGAGTACGTCTCTATATCGATAGATAAGTATTTCATACTACATCACACGCTGTCCGGTAATAGGGTCGATTACGATTGGTTGGCCTGTAAGTGGGTCTATGTCAGAATACCCATACTGCGTCGGTTGCTGTGTAGCGGGATTCGGCTGAGTATACTGAGGAGCTTGAGCTGGTTGCTGTGCAAAGGGAGCCGCACCGAAAACTTCTTGTGCGCTCTTACGTCCGGACAGAGGTTCCCCATCCTCTAACTTTTGTAAGTTATTAAGCCCACAGCCTACACCTTTTCTACCCGCTGCGTTATATGCAAAAAAGTTAATGTCTGCGCGTCCATAGCAACCGCTGTACAACACGTTTTGGCTAATGATAGGTTGCGTTTGAGCATCTACCAAACCGGGTTGCTGTTTGCTTGATGCTGTGATCACCCAATGACCTTTTGCCTCATCTCCAAACTCCTCGCCGTTTGGTCTTACCCCGTCACCATCGTACAAAGGGGTTGCAGGTCTGGCAGGCATTTGTCCGTTGAACTTTGAGGATAAGCCTTCTTGTAAAGCTTGGCTAATCGCGTTGTCGATTGCTTGCTTTGTGGCTACATCAGTTTTGGGGATGAGTAAAGTTACAGAATACTTTGGTTCTCCTCCGTTGTTTGAGCGTGGCTCAAACGCGTTTAAATAGCTAAATCTCACTTTTCCTGTTACTACTTGTGCCATAGTTAAAATACCTCTTTCGTTTTTATATTATTTATTTGAAAATACGTGTTGCGCACTCGTCATATGAAACGGCTGTCTCTTATCTGATTCTGGGACAATCGTAGGTTTGCCGGGGCTCTTAACCACTTGGTCTGTCAAAAGCTCGGCGAACTTACTTTTACCCAGCATAGTTTCAATTTTAGATAGTGTCAGTGGTGTACGCTCATAAAGTAGACTTTCATCAATACCATTTTCGGTTAAAGTGGCAAAGGCCTTGTCTGTGTCTACAAACGACCTTGTTGAACGCCCCTCTACAGCTTTCCATCCAGGAACATCATTTCCTTTTAGCACCTCATCGAGTGCATACTCCTTTACATCTTTTGCCCACTTCTCAAGGTCTTGCGCCTGCTGTAGTATCTCTCCAATTTCAGTATTAGACAGCGTGGCGGGCCTTGCAAAGGCGTACTTTGCCAAATCCAGATTAGCAACCGCGCGGGCCCTGCAAACCGCCTTTGCTCTACAGAATCTACAGTGTTCACCGGGCACACAATCGCCTTCACCTTTAAAGGCTTTTTCTGCGCGGGGCTTTACAAACTCATTGCCCCACTTGATCAGTTCCTCTGACTCAATTTCCCACTCAGATATAGAATCAAGACGAGGCTGTACTATCGACATTTTGATAGTGTGAATGTTGTACAACATCTGATATGCTTTTAAAGCTCCTAACGCATATAGCATCATCTGTGGATTATGGTCCGCAGAAACCGGAACACCTTTGCCGTGCTTATAGTCAACGACATGTAAAGTATCTCCGTATACGATGATGCAGTCGGCTGTGCCAAATCCTTCCGGAACATATGTACTGTAGTCAACCCTGCGCTCAATCGCAATGTGAGGCGTTGACGGATAACTTAGCATAATAGAATCAATATAGTCCAAATAGATGTCTGCACACTTCAACATTTCATCTTGGTATAGCTCATGCTTTTTCAGTTTATTGAGACGAGTCGTAAAAGCTTTTGGACCAATAGCCAATGTGTACGCCTTTGTCAGCTTCAATTCACAAATTTCATGAGCCAGTGTTCCCTCTGCGGCATACGGGCTTTCCGTTTCCGGTATATCCTCACACATACGAGCAGACGGTGAGCACGTAAGCCATCTTGCTGAAGAACTCGCCCCAAGCAAAGCATGTGCTTTGGGAGTACTTACTGTCGTCTTACTCATATCTGTGCCCCCATACCCCTAAGTGCTGTAGCTAAAGCACCGTACTGGTCGGGCTGCAGGTCCATAATGCTTGGCACGCCGAAACGGTTAAGCAGTGCCCTGATTTCTTCCATTTTGCCTGCGTCGACTAATGGAGCCATCGCCATTTGCAGCTGCTCTACTGTGTATGCTTGAGCTACATGGCTGGTAGGAATAGCTGCTGACTGCTGAACCCCTGTTACAGGAGATTTAACAACAGGTTGCTGCACAGGTGCTTGCGCAGTCTGTACAGGAGCAGCAGTAGAAACTACAGGCTGAGTGGATGCCGCTGCGGGAGTTACCTGAGCGATAGGCTGCACTGGTGCAACTGATGTGGGATTTACTTTTTCTAAAGCTGAAATCAATCGGTTTATCGCTTCAATTGATTTGTCGTCCAGAGTTAGCGTTATTGTTGTTGGTATCATTTGTAAGTTCTCCTTTTATATTTGTTTTATGGTAGATACAATCTTTATTAGGGCAGCATGTGCCACATACACCCTCGTCTTTGCATGAATATTCTATGTACATTGACACGCCCTCCCCTTATTTGGTATACTGAAAGCGGTTAATTTTTTTCTTTGTTCCGTTTGAGCTGCAACTCTTACGGAACTTTTTCTTTTTACTTAAAAAATGATTTAATATTGCTAATGCTGCAATACCTGCTATGCACACGGCTTGTCCTATAAAGAAGCCTACAAAGCCGATATTTCCCAGCTCAAAACTCCCGACCACACCAAGTGCGGATATGGTTAAAGCAAAAGTCAATACAATAAATACCCAATCAAATATTTTGTTCATTTAATCACCTCCTTTCGCGAATCCAAAACCTTGCGTCATAAACATATAGAACGGCAATACCGGATAGCAACAATATCCTCTCCCCACATTTTTATTGCTGCCAAAGCCAAAAGGACAATTATTATTGTATGTAACGGTTCGTAACCACTCTTTGTCACACCCCAGCACTGCGGCAACATGTTCAAGTTTTAATCGACCTGTTTTACCCTCCGTCTCACAGAGTTCCTGTAACACTTCGAGTTGATTTTTTACACTCGTAGGTAACACGATTTGGTTCATTAACAACCTCTCCTTTCGTGATTATTTTTCACCTTTACTTGATTTCCGCAATTGCTTTCTAACTTGAAATAAATCAATCAATCGGTGACTAATTGGGTAAAAAAAATTTAAATATTGTTTCCACGTTTGTATTTAACACCTTGGCTAATTCATTTAACTCATCGACTGTTGGCTTCTTTTTGTTGTTAGTAATTCTATTTAGCTGCTGACGATTCCATCCTAGAGCTTTTGCACAGTCGGACTCAGTATCAAATGTTTGATAAATCAATCCTCTCAGCATTTTGTTTTTTGCCATAGAAAACACCCCCTCTCATAAATCAATCGTTCGGTGACTAGTTTGAGTATACTACAACATTGCTACATTGTCAACCGTTTGATGATTTTTTTATTTTATTTTGATTTAGTATTGATTTTGGTGACAAAGTATGATTTAATATAATTGAAAGGGGGGGGATATCAGTGCCTAACTTTGGGGAAAAACTAAAGCAACTTAGAAGCTATAAGGGTCTCACGCAGGACGATTTAGCAAACATTGTTAAATCATCTAAACAAGTTATAAGTAGATATGAAAAGGGTTATAGATCCCCAGATATTTCTATCGCAAAAAACTGGGCTGATGCATTAAACATTCCAGTAAGATATCTTGTTGATGATAGTCTGGATTTAATTAGTTTTTTACAGAATCCACAAATTTCAAAAAATAATTTGATACCTTTAGAAAAAATTAAAAAGATACCCGTTCTCGGAAAAATTGCATGCGGAACACCTATTTTAGCAGAACAAAATATTGATGGGTATATCTTGCTTCCAAACGGTATTTCTGCCGATTATGCATTAAACTGTGACGGTGACAGTATGGTTGATGCAGGCATTTATGATGGAGATGTTGTTTTTATTAAAGAACAACCTATGGTGGAAAATGGAGAAATAGCAGCAATATTGATAGATGGAGAAACTACTTTAAAAAAGGTATATAAGGATAAAGATAAACTCTCTCTTATACCTGCAAACTCTAAGTATGCGCCATTAACTTTTGTAAAAAATGAGATAAACATGGTTTCTATTTTAGGAAAAGCTACTGCATATCTTCATAAAATAGAATAAACGCCCACTATTTACTTTAGTGTTTTCCCCGCAGGTGCGGGGGTGGCTCTCTTTGGTGTCCAAATCCAAAATTTCTGTTCAGGTTTTCCCCGCAGGTGCGGGGGTGGCTCGATTTGGGGTTATAAAAGGTATTGCTACTGGTTTTACTCATAAATTTATCAATTAAGGAGAAATTTATATGCCAAAATATACAGATATATACGAAGAGGAAGCAGCAACAGCTTACGAAGAAATAAAAGCATCGTTAAAACCTAAAGACGGCTTTGTTCATATTATTTTACTTAGTAGTTTGCACCAAATAAAGTTGAAATTACTTTGCTGTGACCATAAATATACAACACAGATTAATTATTTTTTACAACGTATGCAAGAAGATGGGTATGAAATTTTAGACGTTAAGCACCAAGAAGGAACTTTGATTATATATAAATAGAATTACTTCACACTATGTAATAGCGACCAGTTGTAATTCGATTTTATATTATATTCACGGAAAGATTATACTGCATCGGCTTTATTTATCTATTGTAGGAAAGGATAAAAATCATGAAAATATACACTATTATCGGCGGCGTAAACGGTTCTGGAAAATCCAGTCTTACCGGTGCAATTAAGGCAGAACGCAAAGACTTAGGCACCATAATTGACGTGGATAAGCTAAACGCCTCTTTAGGTGATAAAGTATCTGGTGGTAAAGAAGCGATAAAAAAAATAAACCATTGCATTGAGCACGGTTTATCATTTACACAAGAAACTACTCTTTCAGGTGCCAGAACTGTTTCTACAGCAAAAAAGGCAAAAGAGCATGGATATTACATTAGATTATATTATGTAGGCTTAGACACAGCCACAGAGAGCTTAAAAAGAATCCAAAACCGCGTTGAAAAAGGCGGGCATGATATTCCTAAAGAAGATGTTATGCGTAGATTTCAAAACAGATTCGAGTCTCTAAAGGCTATCCTCCCCTATTGTGACGAAGCTGTCTTTTTTGATAACGACAACGGCTTTGCAGAAATCGCCGAATACAAAAACGGAGAATTAATTTTAAAGGGTTCTGAACATCCTGAATGGATTAAAGAGTTTCACGAATACATTACAAAATAAAAAAAAACGTCCACTACGGCCATAGTGAACGGATTAAACCAGACTAAATTTTTAAAGTGGTCGATTTCGACCCCTTTAAACGGTAAGAAGGTAAAAAATAAAAAACGCCCCTACCCTGTTGGCGCAGGATAGAGACGTTGACTATATAACCCTAGGGCTACATAGTACAGTAGTTAATACCGAAAATATTGTACCATTGCAGCCTGTAAAAATCAATAGGGCTGCTTTTTTGCGCCCTTTTTTAGGAGGTATAGCAATGGCAAGACCTAAAAAAGACACACCAAATCGCAAAGACGGGCTGTTTGAGATAAAAAAGACGATAGGAAAAGATATGTATGGCAAACCAATCCGAAAATCATTTTACAGCTCAATTAGTAAAAAAGATGCCGAAAAACAAGCTGAGGAATATATTATTAATCAGCAGGTAGCAGATATAACGGGAGATATATTTATAAAAAAATCTTTAACCTTTGGAGAGTGGGCTTTAAAGTGGTTAACTACCTACAAACTAGGTAAAGTTAAAACGCATACATATAACTATACCTACCGCATAAATGTAGAAAAATATATGATTCCGTACTTTGGAAACTCTGACTTGACCAGCATCACCCAAGCTGATATACAACGATATTTTAATAAACATAGTTTTTTGGCAAACAGTAATCTAAAACGACACAAAAATATTTTACACAGTATATTTGAACAGGGTATTTACAACGATTTATGCCGTAAAAATCCTGTGAGAGATATTAATTACAGATCTACTAAAAACACAGTAGAAAAGAAAGCATACACATTAAAACAAGCTGAATTAGCGAAAGAATACGCCAAAACTCATGCTGGAGGACTAGCTATATATGTTATGCTAGAAACTGGCGTTAGGCGCAGTGAACTACTGGGATTAAAATTTACAGACATTGACTTTAACCGTAAAATACTATCAGTTAGACGGTCTATTGTGCCGGACACAATAAACCCAAAGGATGGCGAACTTAAAAGCCGCACATCAAGAAGAGATATCCCCGTTTCTGACGAATTTTTAAACTATATAGAGATGATAGATAGAAAATCAAACTACCTTATATATAATATAAAAACTTTAGATTATTGTAGCATCAATTCTTTTGACCGTAGATATAAAACTTTTTGTAAAAAAATGTGTGACGAAATAGGGTTGCCATACCTATCTCCTCACGAACTAAGACATTCATACGGTTCTGTTTTACGAGAGCGTGGTGTCGATATATACACCATATCAAAAGTTATGGGTCACTCTGATATATCTGTTACTGCAAAAATATACGTCCACAATGACATTGATGTGCTCCGTAAAAACATGATGTTTTAGCCTAATATACTACGACATTTTTACGACATATTACACCGTTTAATAGCTTTTAATAGCAATTTAAACTTTTATAAAACCGCGTATCTAAGCCGTTTCTTGCGTATTTAAGCTATTTCCAAAGATATATTTTAACGTTTGAGGGGCGTGTGTCTTTGACGTATGGGTTCAAGTCCCATTTGCCGCACCAATCAATCAAAAACGGCTTAACTACTAAGGTTAGGTCGTTTTTTGTTTTTAAAAATAAAAAGTACCATACCCTAATTAGAGTATGGTACTTAAATATTATAGTCCAACTTGATTTACACCATATACCGCTTGTTCATAAGTGTAACCTTCAAATTGTAATTGGTCTATTAGTCCTTGACGAGAGAATGCCATTATATCCAAATAGCTTTGTGCTTTTTTAGCTGCTTGCTCATTCCAATCCGCACCACAATTATCAGTTGCATACACAGATTGCTCGTAAGTATATCCTTCATACTGCAATTGTTCTATCAATCCCTTACGAGAAAATGCCATTGTATTTAAATAACTTTTCGCTTTTTTCGCTGCCTGTTCGTTCCAATCAGCGCCGCAGTTATCCGCTGCATATACGGCATCATCATGAGAATATTGCTCATACTCTAACTGTTCAATTAGTCCAGTATAAGAAAACGGCATTGTTTTTAAGTATCGTTTTGCTCTGTTTAAAGCGTTTTTTTGACTGGTTGTGACTGTAGGAATTTCTGCTTTAGATTCAACTTTAGATGAAACACCGCTATTTATAGCAGATGTATCACTTTCAAAATTATCACTTTTTAAAGAAGCCAATATTTTTGGAAAATACTTAAGACATTCTTCACGATTATCAGAAAGACTCATGTAACATATTTGCATAAATTTGTCGTTATAATTAAACGAAAAACTATCTAAATAATATTTATTATCATATTCCTCATATTTGGCAATTCCCGATAATCGTATTCCGTCAAAATCTCCATTTTTTTGTTCTGAAATTGATAAAAGACTAAAATCTTCCATTGATGATTTTAATCCCTCTACCATTGCATCTTGAACTTCTTTATCCCCTAGACCATATATAACACCATCAGTAACTATTACAAAAACAAAATCCTGATTAATAGAAGAATAGAAATAGGTAGTATCGTTAGTATTTTCTTTTTTTCTCCAAGAAGAAGGTATTTCTACTTTTAGTCCATCAATATCATATTCTGTTGTCTCGGTTTCTATAGTAGTAGACGATTTTGAAACAGCACTTTCTGTAGAATTTAAATCAGAAGAACTATTCTCGCCACTCCCACAACCTACAAAAACCATTGCACACATGACGGTCAATAATAAAACACTAATTGCTTTTTTCATGTCCTTCTCCTCCTATATCAATATGGAATATTTTAGCATATTTAGAGAGATATAGCCATCTTTTGTGAGTATTTACAACAAGCCTGTCAGGTCACCGCCGTGTAATAATGCCTGTTCCAGTGCAGTGGTCTTTTCTCGTTCGGTTTTTGATACCGGGATGGCATATGTTTTCTGCATACGCCTGTAAAACTCTTTTTGCTGTGGGCTCATATCTTTTGTGATGGTCATGGAACGATAGCCCATAATTTTGACAAACTGGGTTTTCTCGCTGAGAGAATCGAACATTGCTTTGAATCGCCACCAATGCAAGTTATTCTCCTGCGTTAAATCAATTCCGTATTGTTCTAAAAATGCAGCATAGATATACGGCGCGTCATGCTCAAAAGAATAGATTTGCGTGCGCCTATTGGTCGCCGTACCGCCTTGTGAAGCATTGTCTTTTTCGCAGTGATAGAAGTTCATTACCGCAGTAAAAGCTGCCCCTACATCAGCAGGAATACAAGATATGTCACCATAGTACAGTAGCAGTATTTGCATGAGCTTTTCTGTGTCATCCTGTTGGCTAATCGCAGTCATTTCCAGTTTGATTCCTGTCCGAAAATCCGCATTGATATCATACATCTTGCCGCCTACCTCGACGGCTGTCGGCAATTTATCTAGTAGGATATTCATGCTTTTTTACGGCGTTGACTGCGGTTTCCGCTGTATTTTTCAGCCCTTTTTTGAAAGGTTTCTTCCTGCTCTGCTTTCTGTTTCATAAAAGATTCAAACGCATCCATGCATAGGGCAAGGCTGACTTTGTCACCAAATAATTTTTTGGCTGTGCCTTCTCCGAAAATATGATTGAAAAAATCAAAAATAATATGGCACATTGCTTCTATTTGCTCAATTTCATCTTGAATGGGAGCAATTTCTTTTTCGATATTCGCTACTCGTTCGCTTTCTTTTTGAATTGTTTTTAAAGTGGCAACATCTAAAACGTCACATTCTAGTTCAACGCCGTTAATAATCATGATATATCCTCCTTTTCTTACGCCCCTGCGCCTGCAGGAGTAAATGTTTTTGTTTCTGTGTTAAATTCTCCGTCAACAAAAGAGCCGACATTATTTAGGTTACCGGTTACTTTGACAGTTTCGCCACCTGCACCGGCAAAAGAGGCTACTTCAATAGACACATGGAATTTTCTTGCCTTGAATGTATTTTCTTTTTCTGATACAGGGCTAAAAAGTTCTACACGCACATAGTCGGTTTCTGCTTCTGCACCTGTTTTTTGATTTCTGCCCACTTCATATAGAAACATAACAGCTTTTTCTGATGCAATTAAATCGGTATCAAATGGAAATTGCGCTTGGTAACCTTTGATGGTAGAGGTTGCTGAGCGGTCATTGATGTATGTTTTTGTGTCAAGTTGAGCAGCTGAGTTTTCATCCAATGTATTAAATCCCGCACCCATCAACTCGTATGTTTCTGCTTTCATTTCACCAACATTAAGATAGTCGGCAATTTGGTATCTTTGAACTGTTTGATTCATATTATCTCTCCTTATAATACGTTAATTTACATTGAATTTGGTATCGTGCTGTTTTTTTAGGCTCGTCCGCTTTCAATGCATATCCTGTTGAAATTGCTTCTATTTTTTGACTTTCCATACCTTGTGGTAAGTTTGGAAGGCTACCTTTTAATGTTTGTTGCTCGAACCAATCAGAAAGCTTTTCATAAAAGTTCGAAGACAACATAGTTTGAATTGCACTTTTGTCATAGCCATCACGACTGGCAAACATAAAAAGCACCTGACGAATCGATGAGCCGTCAACATATCGTTTGACAATCGGTTCTGCCGGTACTTCTTCAATCACATATGCAATGGGGGTTTCCCATAAAAAGTGAATGCGCACCTTTCCATCTTCATCAAGAAGCGGACAAGTACGCATATAGTCATAAATTGTATTGATGATGTTTATTTCGCAACACCTCCCGGAAACTTGGCAACGCTTTTCATAATGGTTTTGCCTTTGTCAATCCACCTATACGCAACCAACTGCTACAGAACCAACTGCTTACCGAATAAGCCGCCTTTATTGGTTCCCTGCGTGCCGTCCTCTTTGTTTCCATCGTAGTGTTTTTATAGAGCGGAATGTATTCCATGCACTTTGGATACACGCTAGCTGTATTTGTGAAAGGTTCTTTTTGAACAGGCTCATACAGGTCAGACATGCAACGCACTTCGCTGAAAAATAACGTTTGTGCTATATAATAAAGAATTACTGTATCTACTCCAATCATGGCGAAACCCCCGCATATCTTAATGGATTCAAAAGAGGAATATGGACGGTTGCAGCATTGTCATTCATTGGCAAACCTTGCGTACTTCCTATGATTTCCGGTACTTTCTTACCGGCACTTTTTTATCAGATGCAAACAAATAAGGGGCATTCTTGCAAAGGGCGTCTAACTGTTCTTTTAACCCTATGATTTCGCCTGATTCTGTTGGTTTTAGCGCATCCATATCCAGCAAAACTTGTACCGCCTTGTCATTTTTGGATTTGACATCTTTTAGGGCACTTGATAACGCGTATTCAAATGTAAGTTCTGATATGCGTTTTTCGTACTCTTGTTTTGTAATCTCATTTTCTTGCTGCAACGTGTGGATTTTTTCTTGTAATCCCTGGGCATCCATCTGTTTGAGCATTTTCAGTTGCTTGTCGCTTTCTCTAAGTTGCTCTTCTAACCTTTTCTTTCTCTCATTCACAGCATTAAAATCTGCTCTGGAAACAAAGCCTTTTCCAATTTCATCAGAGATTTTTCTTTCCATATCGTTAGAGTATGCATCTCCTAGAATCTCTTGTAACCAATCCAACATATTTACTCCTGTTCCGCTGTACTTTTTTGTTCGGCAAGTCCCGATATTGCGGAGCAACTTTATTTTGTTTCGCGTGCAACGAATAAAATTTATATCAAAAGCCTTTTAACGCCTTGCTCAGGGCATAAAAAAACCACCCTAAAAATAAGGTGGTACTGTTATATCTATATTATTTTTCAAATGGAGAAATATATTTTTCAAACCTGATTCCGTTGTCACCCGGATATGGTTGATTATGCTGAATAGAATTATTAAAAATTTCATCTGGAATGCCATCCGGAAAAGCACTGCACCTTTTTTGATTCTGAATCAATCCTTTAAAATGTTTGCAGTCAAAACACTGAGGCACCAATCCGTAACCAGACCACCACCAACGTGGGTCACTAAATGGTTCTGGGAATCTCTTTTCTATTTTCATTGCAATTCCTCACTTAAGATTATGATACTTTTTAAACTCTTCCAATTCTTGCTTTGTCATTCCAAACATAGCACAAAAATCTTCCTCAGTCATGGGTGGTGTACCATCATCAACGAATGAGTATCCGCCTTCACTCATTCTTGCCCTAAACTTATCGTGGTCAGATAAATCTCTATACCTAATATTTTGTTCTTCCCGAGGCATTTGTAAAAATTCTTCAAAGGTTAATTTTTTGTCATCACTCATACAATTTCCTCCATTACAAAAAGTAACATCTCATTTTCGTGGCATTTGTTATGAATGAAAAATTTTGTGTTTCTTTGAAATCGTATCTCTTCCGCTTCCATATTATCCTTCCTCCAATCCTTACTGTTTTTGGACTGAATAGATAAGCGTATGATAGGATTGTCCTGATTCAGAATCTAACATTGAGGAGGATGTAAACGCAGGATATGGTACTATCGTCCCAACTCGATGTAAACGGATGTAAATTCTTGAATTCTTTTGCATCATCGAAAAAATCAAAAGTGAAATCTCATATCACTTCCCCCGTATACTTTGGGAGTTTGTATAAGGCTATATCGATATTGTACATGAATTCTTTTTCATAAGATTCTAACGCTAACCCTTGCCTTAGCTTTCAATTCAAAGTATCGCTTTCACCACTTAACTATCTGAATAAAGCGGAGGCTTCCTTATTGCTTAGTATAGCACTTTGGGCAGAGTTTTCAACCTTTTCTATTTGCCTACCTTAACGATATCATAACTTTCATATCAATTACTATCAACTCTTAATTTACGCAGCGCCTCACCATGTAGCTTACAAACCCATTGATAGGTATAATGCATATTCACTGCGATTTTTTCCCAGGTCAATCCATTGATATACCGATACCGCAAAAGCACTCTTAAAGTGTCATCTTTTACAGTATACAGTGTTTTCTCAATGTCTTCTTTTACTTTATAAAGTAAATCTACCTTTTGATTTATTTTGTTTTCTTGGGCTTCTAGTTTTTCAATGGTTGACTGCACCTTATCGCTTGTTCCTGTACCTTTGGGCATATTGCTGTAGGTAGGGGTTATCTTCGTTCCAAGAGCAAATATCTCACTTTTCTCAAGTAGAAGCTGGTTAATTTCCATATCTATCTGTTGATATCTTTTCAAAAACTTTACTTTTTCTTGATATGTCATTTTCTTCTCTTCCTTTCTACAATATCTGCTATCAATGAAATGATGCAAAATACCAACACCGTGCCTGAAATAACGATTCCTGTGAAAAAAGCCCACCAATACTGAAACGCTATCATAAGGGGAGTATGTAAAGCGAGCATGATTGTGGCTGCTAGCCCGACAAAAGAAATGATGATGCCTAGGATAAATCCAATCTTATTTTTCATTGCACACCCACTCTCTCAACGCTCCGACACACTTGCTGATGTTGGGAATTTCTATATTTGTTCCCCACATATCACAGTGAATTTGCGCAGATACTTTGTAAAACATATGGTGAAATGTCGTTAGGTAAAATCTTTCTTCCTGGCAACTTGGGCACGTTAGCCGATTGCCCTTTTTTTGATTGCACACCGTTTCCGCTTCTCTTCTCAGCGTCATTTATCATCACCCTTTCGGTGTATGGATGTACCGTTTCTATCCTTTTATAAAGAGTGTTTCAAAAAAAATATATGATATATAGGAAGTAATATGAAATCCACTAAAACAATACATCCATACACTAAATTTATTACACAATACTAATATTGTAAGGTATATGTTTCTTTTTTAAGGATACCCCCATATAATATTGACCGTCTTTTTTTCTAATTTTTTGGAACTGATTTGAAATCTCTCTTCCAAATCTGGTATTGCTCATACCGTCATACTCACCGTTTTCTTTTGCCCACTCTTTATAAGCGCGATACAACTGACTCGCTTGAATCTCTCCGCAATCATCGCAGCAAGCATCTAAAAAATAGCTGATCACGTCCATTTCCGATTTATAACGATTGGTTGCCTGCTGCACAGATGTTGGCATTTTCAACCCCTCTCGATACCACATTAAACAACCCTCTACAGCCCAGTTCAGGATAGCCGGCAGTTCTTGTCTAAGCTTATATTTTAAATTTTTATCTATTGTTTCGTCCGGTATCGTAGCTGTAAATGGGATTAACATAATCCTACGCCAAATACCAATGTCTGTACCTCTGATAATGGGTTTGTGATTGGTACCCATCCATAATTTAAACTCCGGTGAAAACTCAAATTCGTTGCCATATAGTTTACGTGCAGTTACTCTGTCGCCGCCTGTCAACTGTTTTAACAAGCCCTCATCTAGCCGCATACCATCGTTCGGTTCAACACTTGTGACAAATCTGGCACCTTTTAATCTGGCAATATCACTATTCGCGCCACCGGACTGCTTTTTTATCATGAGGGTTTCCGGTTGGATATTCACCGCATAATCCCCCATCATATGACTAATCGTATCTAAAAACGTACTTTTACCATTACGCCCGGTACCATAACAAAAAAAGGCACATTGTTCTACTGTGGAACCTGTTAGAGAGTATCCAATTGCTTTTTGTATAAACCGTATCAGTTCCTTATCATGATGAAAAATATCGTTTAAAAACTGATTCCAAATGGGACAATCAATTTTTTCAGTAAATTCTGCCAGCCCTATTTTTGTAATAAATTGATTTGGGTCGTGAGAACATAATTCACCCGTCCTTAAATTGACAATTCCGTTTACCGTATTAAAAAGAGAGATGTGTGTATCTAACTCTGAATGTAACACGGGAACGAAATGTTCCACTTCCTTTAACGCTGCCGTTTTCGCTTTACTGCTGCGCGATGTTTTTATATGTTTGCGGTACTCTTTTAACCTCTCTTCATCCTCTGAATACAATATCATTTGTTCCGGAGACTTCATAAAGTCAAGCATTTCATCAACCATACGTTTTGTTTCGCCAGTATCATCTACCTTCCATCGTCTTCCGTCGTAATACATCCAAGTTTTATCTGTATAACTATATCGAATAGATGCTCCGAATAAGTCGTACATACGTTGCGCATTCCCTGTATCATCGAATGTATAAATCTTTTTGGGCTCTGGCTTTTTCATTCCTATGGATACCGTATAGTTCTGGTGGGGCTCATAGATAGCGTTACATTGTTTCACCGCTTTATGTAATGTGATTTTTCCATATGTACTGCCATTTTGTTTTCTATCCCATTTGTCACGCATTAATCCGGAAGAACGAAATATCTGATCCATAAAAGCTTCATCACATCTACACCAAAATGCAAGCATATTGCAAAAACTCATATCCGCTTCCGATTGTGAGGTAAAATAAGTGTCCCATTTTCCGGCGTATAAATCGGAAAATACTTTTCCTTGTTTTGATTTTTCAGCAAGTTGCAATACTTCTGCCTCTGACAAATTCAGCGGTATGGTACGAATGATTCCTGTAGTAGGGGCACTGCCGGAACCAATATATTTTTCATGCAAATATTTTATTTTTTCTGTACCATGATTGATGTCAGCATATTCCGAGCATATATTACCGGTCATAATAAAAAAGCGACCTTCTGAATACATTTCAACGTTCTTTTTTCGTCTTCCTGTTTTCGGCAGACTCCCCTTACAAATAATATGAATCCCATTGCCACTCTGCGAATACTCGCTATATGATTGCAAACTATGAATAAACTCGGCAACGATATTGCCATTACCGCCTGTTTTATAATCTTCAATCTCATCTTGTACATTGTCTATGTCTACACCAAAATATCCATTTGCAAACATAAAACCAATACCGGAATAATATTGAGAGCAACCAACAGCAGTATCAAAATCACACCATGTATCCGGATTATTACTTTGTGCTCCACCTCCTGTCATAGCGTTTATTGGCATTTTTTTCATTTTTCCCGGCCGGCTTTCATCCGGTACTGCTTGCCAACACACCCATTGTTTTAATTGTTTTAGTTCAGCCGGTATTAACTCGTACCCCATCATTCAAACGGTAAATCTTCGTCTTTGGCTTCCACGATTGCACCGTCTACCTGTGCCAAAGCTGCTGCATCATCTTTGAATTTAAATATATGGTGACACTCTTTTGCTTGTGTTTCGTTTATATATTGCACTTTGGCAGTTATCGTATTGTTATACTCGTTATGTTTTACTTTTACTCGCAATAATTTACCGGATAACGTATCTAGCAATGCAGTCAAATCTTCAAATCTTGTATCTGAAGGAACTCCGACTGCTTGGCACACTCTTAGTAGTTGAGATGACAAATAACCACCAAATGTTTTGTCTCTATCGGTTGGATTTTTTGCTCTCCAAATAGAATGCCAAATATATGCATTTTTATATGGCTGCTCAATATCATTACGTACAATAAGCGGTATATTGATATACTGGGTGCCTCCTTTGGTTGCATCCTCGTAAGCAGATTGAATGATTACCTCATAATCCCCCTCCGGAATGAGTCCGCTTCCTTGTTGTACGTCACTGTAATCTAGTGCTATACTCATAATAAAATACCCCCATTTATAATTTGCAGTGCATCGTTTACATTACGTGCGACACCTGCATGATAATTTCATTGTTGCATTTGTTTTAAAACTCTAATTGAATAAAGTGCGTCTTAAATGAATAAAAATATCTTGCTGAAATTGCCACTTTACATCATCTGCTTTTTCAATAATCAATATCTAATAGAAAGAAGTTGTTTAGAATGCCCCTACTATCGGCAAGGCGGTAAATTACCCCTCATCTTCTTTACCATGGGTTTTCAAAGCATTCACTGTGTCTTTGTAGCCTAATGCTATTGCAGCATCTTTGCCACAAAAAAACTGTCCGTTTTCTTCTAATGTTCTGATTTCTCCAAAATCGTTTTTTACAATTTTCAGACAATATGTTCAATATTTTGAACCTTCTTCTTAAAAAAATAATTTCCTAGCTCTTTTTCTGTTAGATGTAACAAAACCAAAGCTTTACTTATTTCAGGTTGTTTCCGCGCTATTCATCCATTTAATTTGAAAGAAGCTGTTCTACCAGACCATCCCATTGCTCTAGCAAATAGATATTGTACAGAAAATTTTTCTGTTGTTCTACCTTTTCATTTGCTATCATCTACATCCATCATTTCACCTCCACTCTTAAAGTTCAATAACTTGAACTAACCACAGTATATCCTCTAAAAAAACAACTGTCAAGTACAAAATTCAATCTTTTTAACTTTTTTGTTTTTAATATTGAACTTTAATGAAAAAAATGATATAATAACGATACAGGAGGTATGAACATGAAAAAAGAAAACACCTCAATAAGATTAAAACGATTAATGGAAACCAGAAATCTAAAACAAGTGGATATTTTAAAAGCTTGCGAGCCATTTTGCAAACAATATAACGTTAAAATGAATAAATCAGATTTAAGTCAATATGTTTCCGGAAAAGTGAAACCTAACCAAGCTAAACTTTTTGTTCTCGGAAACGCTTTAAAGGTGAACGAAGCGTGGCTTATGGGCTACGACGTTCCTATGGAGAGAATTCATAAGCAACCTGCCGAAATGGGATATGGTTATATGAAACAAATACAAGAAGAAAACAAAAAAGCGTTGTTAGAAGCAACTGAAATCCCCGAAGGCTTCTCCCCTCCTCCGGAAATGATCTTAAAACCATTGGTAGGAAAAATTGCATGTGGAACACCTATTTTAGCAGAGCAAAATATTGAAGATTATATTCATGTTCCTAAAGATATAAAGTGCGATTTTCTCTTATCTTGTACCGGTGACAGTATGATTGATGCCGGTATACACCCCGGGGACATGGTTTACTTTATAAAACAACCGGATATTGACTATAACGGACAAATAGCGGCTGTGAGAGTGGGCGGAGAAGCAACATTGAAGAAAGTATTCAAATATCACGACAAAGTTGTTCTACAGCCTGCTAATGCAAATTATGAACCACTGGTGTACATGAAAGAAGAACTAAACGATTTAGTTATCGAAGGTATTGCTACTGGTTTTACTCATAAATTTGTTAATTAGAAACAGCAAACATACTATACAATAAAAAATAACCGCCCACTACTACCATAGTGAACGGTTTGAATGGAGTTGCGTGTCATCACTCCAAAAATATTATACTAAATTGGTGAATAATGTCAATCATTGGAGGAAAAGGAATACATTATTAATCAGCAGGTAGCAAATATAACAGGAGATATATTTATAAAAAATCTTTCACTTTTGGAGAGTGGGCTTTAAAGTGGCTAACTACCTACAAACTAGGTAAAGTTAAAATGCATACATACAACTATATCTACCGCATACATATAGAAAAATATATGATTCCGTACGTTGGAAACTCTGACTTGACTAGCATCACCCAAGCAAATATATAACAATATTTTTTATAACACCATAGTTATACCATATACAAAAACAACACTGGATTCCTCTTTACGTTATGTAGAAATAAAAATTAAACTTTTAGCCCGCATTTATATAAAAATATATAAAAATTAAAACTGAAGATGCACATATCTTGACAAATCCGCAAAACTTTGCTATAATTTAACCATTTTAAAGGAGGTTGAATGATATGAACAACGATAAAGTTATTGAAGAAATGTTAGCACGTATTCAGGCATTAGAGGAAAAAGTTGCAGCACTAACCGGTGAAAATAAAAATGAATCCGGTACTGGTGAAAAACAATGTCTACCAGGATACAACGAATGTATTATTAAATAAAATTGGATTTTAGCTTTTACGCTTGAAGCACTCTCGGTATTCAATTGGATACCGGGAGTGCTTTTTTTAATTGTCGCGCAACAGTTTAAAATTTGAAATCTTAAACTCTGCAACCAAGCAGAAATAAATATGATATTGTATTTTCAGTATTTTCAGCCATACTACAAATAGGTCCTTTACTTCCCAATGTAAATTTTTTCATCATTTGGAGCATACGAAACATATGATAAAATAAAGAGGTGTTTCATATGAATCAACAACATTATCCGTTTCAACCAGAACCACTGCCATACGCTTATGATGCATTGGAACCATTTATCGGTCAATCTACATTACATTTCCACCATGATAAACATTTAAAAACGTATGTAGATAATTTAAACAAAACACTTGCCCCTTATCCTCATCTGCACAATAAAACACTAGAAGAACTGCTTTGCAATTTAGATGATATACCTGAAAATATCCGTACAGCGGTTCAAAATAACGGCGGAGGTGTATATAATCACCAACTGTATTTTGCTTCCATGCATAAAAGCAATTCTGTAACAAATCATCCGCATGGTAAAACTGCCATAAAAATTGCGGAACGCTTTGGATTTTACGATGTGTTTCAAACAAAACTAAAAGAAGCCGGACTAGAACAATTTGGTTCAGGATATGCTTGGCTGGTATATGACAATGGCAGATTAGAGATTATAAAAACAGCAAATCAAAACATTCCTCCTATACACTGTAAAAAACCACTGTTATTAATTGACGTTTGGGAACACGCCTATTATCTGGATTATCAAAACAGGCGCAACGCTTATATTGACAGTTTCTTTTCTGTTATTAACTGGAACAAAGTAGAAGAACGCTTGCAGGCTTATATGGCAGAATAAAATAAACCCTTCCCAAAGCAGGAAGGGTTTATTTTTATTCTGCAAAAAGCTCTGTGGTTAAATAACGTTCGCCTGTATCAGGAAGCAATACAACAATGGTCTTACCCTGATATTCGGGACGATTTGCAACTTGGGTTGCGGCCCAAAGAGCTGCACCGGAAGAAATTCCTACCAGTACACCTTCTGTATGAGCAAATTCTTTTCCGGCTGCCATGGCATCTTCATTCTTAACAGGAATAATTTCATCATAGATGGCAGTATTTAAGGTATCCGGAATAAAACCCGCACCAATACCCTGAATTTTATGAGCCCCCGGGGTACCTTTAGAAAGTACAGGAGAAGAAGCAGGTTCCACCGCTACAATGTGTACATTTGGATTTTGCTCTTTTAAATAAGCACCAACACCGCTAATGGTACCTCCTGTGCCGACACCTGCAACAAACACATCTACATTGCCGTCGGTATCATTCCAAATTTCAGGACCTGTTGTTGCTTGATGCACCGCAGGATTGGCAGGGTTTACAAACTGTCCCGGAATAAAGCTGTTTGGAATTTCCATAGCCAGTTCTTCGGCTTTTGCAATAGCCCCTTTCATCCCTTTGGCACCTTCGGTGAGAACAACTTCCGCACCATACGCTTTTACCAAGTTTCTTCTTTCAATGCTCATGGTTTCCGGCATAGTTAAAATTACACGATAACCTCTGGCAGTACCTACTGCTGCTAAACCAATACCTGTGTTGCCACTGGTAGGTTCAATAATAACAGTACCTTCTTTTAATTGACCTTTTGCCTCAGCATCCTCAATCATCGCTTTTGCTACACGGTCTTTTACACTGCCTGCCGGATTAAAATATTCCAACTTTGCAAAAATTTTTGCATTTAAGTTACGTTTTTTTTCATAATTGGTTACTTCTAATAACGGTGTACCACCGATTAGCTCTGTAAGGCTTTTATAAATCTTGGCCATTTTACCTGACTCCCTTCAAAATACAATTCATAATTCATTCGTGATATTGCAGCCTGAACATCGCATACGTACGTTCAGACAAAGCGTAAACATACGCATCATGCTCACCTCTGTCTTAAAGTTTACTATTCATACTATTTTAGTACTATATAAAGTGTACCCCTTTTCGAAAAAAAAGTCAACCAAAAATCTATAAAAATATTTTCTCTTAGTGTAAATATCAAGATTGTATCTCCGTACTGCATTTTGCCAAATACCGTTTTACCATCATACGAATACTGTCCGGACTGTTGCCGCCCCCTATCTCTGCTGCTACTTGTACCCAAGTATGGCCTTGTATAAATCTTAAAAACATAATCTGACGAATCATACTATCTTTAATATTTAAAATATATAAAATTAATTTTTTATATTCGTGAATGCTTTTTTTCATACATCGCTCTATCAGTTGTTTGCATCGTTCTAATTCAGCTTGTATTTCACTATCCGATGATTGCAGGCAAATGTCGGGTAAATCAGGGAGCGTAATTTGTTGCATTACAATTGCTTTTTCCAATTCTTCCAGGTGTTTTTGCTCCACGATAATTTCTTTTCTCAAATATAGTAGTTTAGAAAAATCATGTAATGTCATTCGCATACTCCTTTTCAAATAACAAATCTACAGAATTCTGTACTTATATTATATCAGAATTCTGTAGATTGTCAAATCATAAATAAATCAAACTAACTCAATACAGCGTTTTGTTCCAAAATATCGTTAGCCCCATAAAATATTGACTCTTGTTTTAACTTTTGATATATCGTTTCGTAGCTGACAACCGCATCTTTATCTAGAGGATACTGAAATTCATGAACGAATACCGCCAAATCAATTGCTGTAGGAAAGCCAATTGCATTATTTTCTTCAGTCAACGCAATTACTTTTTCTTTGTCGTATTCATCGCCCGTTTTTGCCATTTCTTCTTCAAGCTGCTTTTTTACTTCTTCCTGTCGCTTGATAAGTGCATCCCTATCTTTCTCCTGCTGTCTATAGCTTTCATCTGTATAGCTTTTTACCGTGACTTTAATGCCGTCCACCATAGAGATACTGTCTATACGATGATAAGCAGTTTTTACGCCTTTTCCATTGATTAATTCTTTTTCCAGTGCCATGTTTTTTCCTCCTTTATGTGGTTCTTTTCCAGATATAGCATGTGATATACGGTTGCAAGTTGTTGTGCGCTTGTCCGCCGCCTGTATTTTCTGTGCGTGCGACAAGTCCTCCGTACTTTCTAGGGTCTCCTGCTTCAACCGCTGCCGGATGGGCTGTTCCTGATCCCCCAGCATTCCAGTATACAGTTTCAATGTGAGAGTGGGGAGTAATTTCATCCACTGTTAAAGTATGTGTTTTTTCACCGCCTGTTTTCTCTACCGTTTTAAAATCGGTATCGGCAGGATTTACTCCTACAGGGGTTCGACCGCCTCCCCACGCTGCCCACGTTCCACCGTATAGAGTTCCAGGATTTGTGGAAACCGTTGTTTCAAACAGACTTCCCACAGGATGCGATACTAAAAAGATTGTACTTGTTCCAATGTCGTCCACTGTAAGTGTGATATTGCCTGATAACGCTTTTCCGTTGATAGTAGTGCCCACCGAAACCGCACCTACATCATTGGCAGTCGGCATTTGGATTAATTTACCGCTTCCGTTTAAACCTGCCACACCGTTTGCCTGATTTCGTGCTGAACTTGCAATTGCACTGACATCCTGCGCCGTTAATGTGATATTGCCTGACAACACTTTTCCGTTGATAGTAGTTCCCACCGAAACCGCACCTATATCATTGGCAGTTGGCATTTGTATCAATTTACCGCTGCTGTCCAGTCCTGCAATTCCATTTGGCTGATTTTTTTGCTCAGAAATTGCCCCATCTACCAACTCTCCCGCCACTTGCTCCATTTGCTCCACAGCTTGATTTGCTCTGTCTGCCGCTGTATTTGCCTGGCTGACTGCTGCTTGTACAGCAATTTGCGCCTCTGTTACCACTTGTTGCAACTGTTCATCTCCATTGCCCAACCAGTCGTCCACACTTTGCATTTTATGTAGGATTTCTTCATCTTTTACGGCAAGCCAATCGTTCATTTGACTTTGCATCTGTTGGGATAACTCATCAAAAGCAGCATCGAATTCATTCAGCTTTTCGTTCAAGGTTTCGGTTACGCTATCTATCAGTCCATTTGCTTCTTGTAATGCTTTTAACAATAATGTAAATTCATTGCTGCTTTCTATTGCTTTGTCATCTTCCACAGAACGGTCAATGATAATTGTTAAGCCCAAAATTTTTAACAAGGAACCCTTGTTATTCATAATATGAATTTCACAATCACAAATTGTACCTGCCACAGCACTCATTTGAGAAGTTAATTCCACTAAAATCAAACCGTTTTTTGCATCAAGAATTTCACAGGTATTATATACAATGGTTTTGTCAGGTTTGGTCATATAAATTGCCGCTGTTTTTTCTGAAATATCCAGCCGTTTGTCATGGTCATACAAAGACACTTCAATCCATCTGGCAGCAATTTCTCCTTGCACTGCCGTAACAACCGTATGTGCGCTGCGCCAAACATTTAAGCTTACTTTTTTTGATGTCATAGTTTCCTCCTTTATGTAATGTTATGATAGTTCCATTTTTACTTTATCAAAATAAACAAGAACAAATCGAACAACTAGAATTTTGTTCATAAAATTTCCAAATATATTTTCATATTCCTTACGTAATGTTCAAAATTTGTCCATAATCTAGGATTAAAATAAAATCATTCCAAGAAGGAAAGGTAAATTTTAAATTACCTGAAATAACCGAAACTGCCCGTGTTATGGATTGGTCGGAATACCGGATCATAACCAGAGCAGACCAAAAAATCTTTCCATACGGAAATTTATATATATCATATTCTCATACTCCTCCTTAACACCGCTGTAAAGCGGTATTTTTTTGCTCTATTATGGAAAGCATTTTATGTTCGGCACATATTACAAAAATATCATCACGAAATAAAAACTGTTTATCAATTGATTTTGAAAATGATTACAATATCTTTTATCATATGGCAGTTGTTCGTAAAAATCATGATTTCATCAAATACATTATCGCTGCCAAAACAGTTTTAAAATAGAATATATATCACAAAACGAACCTTGTTATTTTTCTTGCTTGTGTGAAAACGAAATCATCTGGAAAACAGCAAACATTGTCAACCATATTTTAATTATTATCTGTTTATACTATAAATGGAGGTAATCAATATGCAGGAATCTTTTTTATGTTTATCGGATTTACTGGATCAAGATTTGTCCAGCTATGAATATTTTCATGCTTTGCCTGTAGAAATTCAAAAGAAAATTGAAGAAAGCGATGTCAATACATTTGCGGATATGCAGCAGATGGCTGAAAAGATAAAATCGGAACAAGCACAAAAATAAACAAAAAAACCACACACCGTATGGTGTGTGGTTTTCTATTATAAAACGCAATTTAAGAATTCTTTTGTTCTTTGTTCCTTTGGATTTGCGAAAAATTCTTTTGCGGGACCTTCCTCCACTTTATAACCGTCTGCCATAAATACCACACGGTCACTAACATCACGCGCAAATCCCATTTCATGGGTAACCACAATCATGGTCATACCGCCGGTTGCCAATTCTTTCATAACCTGTAATACGCCGCCTACCATTTCAGGGTCCAATGCGGAAGTAGGTTCGTCAAACAGCATCAAATCCGGTTCCATTGCCAAGGCGCGCGCTATGGCAACACGCTGTTTTTGTCCGCCTGATAGATTCACCGGGTAATCTGTTGCTTTATTTTTTAATCCAACACGGTCCAGTAACTCCAAAGCACGATCGTGTGCTTGTTCTTTTGACATCAGTTTCAAATCCACAGGGGCTAACATAATGTTCTTTTCTACAGTCAAATGAGGAAACAAATTAAAGTGCTGAAATACCATGCCAATACGCTGTCTTAACTTGTTGATATCTGCTTTTTTGTCGGTAATTTCTTTTCCGTCTACCACAATACTGCCTTTGGTTGGAGTTTCCAATAAATTGATACAACGCAAAAATGTACTTTTACCGGAACCGGAGGGACCAATCAAACTGACAACTTCCCCTTGTTTCACGGTCATGTCGATGCCTTTTAATACTTCCAGTTTTCCGTAGTACTTATGAAGATCAGTTACTTGTACCTTTGAGTTTTCCACGGCTCAGTCTCCTTTCTACCACAGCAGACAATGCTGTAAGCAAAGATACTAAAATTAAATAGTAAATTGCCAAAATTAAGTATGTGTTAAAGCTTTCCAAGTTTTGTGCCACAATAGCCTTGCCCACTTTTGTAAGCTCTGCCAAACCAATTACAGATAGAATAGAAGAATCCTTCAGTGTAATAATAAACTGGTTAATTACGGAAGGAATCACAATTCTGGCAGCCTGCGGCAAAATAACTTTTTGCATGGTTTTCATATAAGGCAAACCGAGCGAACGTGCCGCTTCCATCTGTCCCACATCTACAGCTTCAATACCGCTTCGGAAAATTTCAGACAAATAAGCACCTGCATTTAAGGTAAGCGTAATAATACTTGCTACCTCTACAGGCATTGTAAATCCAAACAATTTTGGAATACCAAAGTAAATCATAAATGCCTGTACAATGACAGGGGTACCGCGAATGATCCATAAATATACTCTTGCAATGGCATGCAGTACTTTATATTTAGAAAGACGCAGTGCGCAGAACAACAGTCCCAATACAACCGCAAATACCAAAGATACTGCTGTAATCCACAAAGTTACGCCTGCTGCTTGTATAAAGCGCGGAAAAGTGGTTCCAAGCAGCGTAAAGAAGTTAACGCCTTCATTGGATTCTACATTTGCCGCTGTACCGTCACCGGAAGAAATATAGCTGTCTAAAATGCGCTGATATTCTCCGCTGGCCTTTACATTTTCCAAGCCGTCATTGAACATTTGAAGCAACTCTGCGTTTTGTCCTTTTTTTACACCAAGGCCGTAAGAAGAACCAGCTTCTTTTTCACCCACCAATTTTAGTCCGATGTCTTGGCTGATTGCATAACCCAACACAGGGTAATCTTCAAAACAAGCCGCAGTATTGCCAAGCTTTACATCTTCGTACATATTGGCGGAATCATCGAACGTAACAACGGAAAAACCGTATTGTTCGGACAGTTTATTTGCTAAAGTGGCACCTTCCGTACCAACTTTTACCGCTACTTTTTTGCCTCTTAAATCTTCATAGCTCTGTATGGAATCATTGTCCTTGCTTACTGCCATGGAAATTCCCGAATCAAAATAAGGGGTGGAAAAATCCATTTTCTTTTGGCGCTCTTCCGTAATGGAACAACCTGCCAAAATACCGTCTGCCTGTCCGGATTCTACCGCTTGTAATGCTGCGTCAAATCCAATGGCACGCGCTTCATACTCAAAGCCTTGATCTTTTGCAATTGCTTCCAGTAATTCTACGTCAATCCCCACGCGATTGCCCTGACTGTCTTCAAATTCAAACGGAGCAAACGTTGTATCCATTGCTATGATATATTTTTTTCCCGTACCGTTACTCTGTTCTTCGTCTTGGCTTGCAGCAGCAGCAGCGCTAAAGCAGAAAAAAACCGTTATCAACATTAACAACAGCGCCGCTAAAGAACATACCTGTTTTGTTCTGTTTTTCTTTCTTTGCATGCCCACTCATCACTCCCTAACAAAATGAAATACTTTCTCTATGATAACCAAACATATTCCTTCTGATGTTTGGAATACAAAAAACGCTATATTCCGTTTAACACAACAAAAGACCGGGACAACTCCCGATCTTTTTGCATATACACGGAAAATCTCAATTTATTATACCGAATCACCGGTTTTCTGTCAATTAAAAATATATTTGTCATACGCTTTTGCAAAACGGCTTTTTGTGGATATATACAATTGTCAGCAGACAAAGATGCTTATAGACAGAAAGAAGGGCACTCCGAAATGACGTACAGCAGAAAACGGAAAACAGAAAAGTACTTATATCCATCCGCAAAGAAAATTTGATACAGCACAAAAACTCCATATCCAAATCTATTTTCTATAATAAAAGCCATCAATTTTTCTTTTATAGTTATCCTGCTTTTTCCTGTAACAACCGTCATATCGCAAACAACATCCTAAAGAGTGGATTTACCATATACTTTCTGCACGCTCGATTGCTGCTGCAAAAATAAGTACCAAATGTCTTTGTATGCAAAGTACGAACTGAGTTCAGATACAGAATGCATTCAAACTCTGTTTGGGTGTATGAAAAAGAAACCTACAATCAGCACCGAAAATTCTCTTACAAAACAAAAAGAGTCCGAACGCAAAATGCGTCCAGACTCAATTTGGTGCTGGTAGCCAGACTTGAACTGGCACGGTATTGCTACCGAGGGATTTTAAGTCCCTTGTGTCTGCCGATTCCACCATACCAGCGTGGAACGTTTGTTATTATATCATAAGTAAATTACAAAAGCAAGTGTTTTATTTTGTAATTTTTATTTTTTCTTTATAAAAAAGCAAATTGGATATAGTAAACCCATATTTTTCATCCATATTCGTTTTCAACCCTCAATCATAAATACCCGGAATGTGAATATTGTGCTTACGGTAATACTCTTTTGTTTCGTCAACCCTATAAACTTCACTTTTATGTTTTTCCCATAGCATGGTAAGCGGATAAAGATTAATCCAAATTTCGTTGCTGCTTTCTTTTTGAGATTCGTCAAAAATAAGCTGCATACCCAAATGCAAATGCGGAACCTTAATATTATTGGAGTTTTCTTTTGTACTATAACCTGTGTGTCCAACATATCCAATCACATCGCCCGCTTTTACCACTTTGCCCTCTTCTATTCCTTCCGCATAAGGACGATTTTGACGCAAATGCGCATAATAATAGTATCTAGTCCCATCCAAACTGCGTATTCCCAAACGCCAGCCACCGTATTGATTCCAACCGACCGCTTCCACAACACCCGATTCAATGGCAATTACAGGTGTGCCTGTTTGAGCCATCAAATCATGCCCTAAATGCTGCCTTTTGTAACCGTAAGTACGCTGAGCACCAAAATCATCATAATGCTCAAAGGGATAATTCTTGGCAATGGGTGAATAAGCAATCAAACCGTATTTATCTTGCCAAACCGTTTCTCCGTTTTCCGATGTTGTTTCTATTTGATAATTGCCTACCATCCCGCCCAGTACTGCAGTGTATGCTTTGCTGTAGTAGGCATAATACTGCATTCCTTCTGTGAGGGATTCCATTGTTTCTCCCGACTGGAGTTTTTCTACCAATGCATCCATGTCAGAGCTTTGATATCTTGAAAAATCTCCGCCGTATTTAGCGCCCAAATATGCCAGTAAATCAATCCAACTGATTTTCACTTCTGCATTTTCTTCATGGCTCTTAATATCTATTTGCAGCGCTTTGTCCAGTGCCGCGTAGGTGACATTAAATTCCACATATTTAATAAACTCTTTCTTTTTCTCTGTCTGTGATTCTGTGGTCTGTGATTGTACAGATTCCTCACCGTTGGATTCCCCGACCGATTCCTGTATGGACTCTGCCAAGGTACCCTGTGACAACAATTCCGTTTGCATATTAGACACCGGGTATTGCCCCGTACAATAGATACCTGCCACAACCCCACCAACAGCGCCGCACACTCCGATGCAAATGACCGAAGCGATGATGATTGTTTTCCGTTTGAAATGAAATACCATGTAATAATCCCCCACTTTCTTCATTCTTATGAAGCAGCGAGGGAAAATATTTCTTTATTTACAAATCATCTGCATCTTGTACGGGAGCCTCGTCGTCATAGGTCATTCCCGTATAACTGCCCAGCACATCGGAATAAATGGGTTCTTTTGTATTGGAAACCGCTTGTGTATGGTTAGATTTTTCACTGTGACCTGTTCCGTTTTGCGTCTGGTGCAGTGTTGCCGCAATATTTTTAATTCGTTTCATTTTCAAAGATGTTTTTTCATGTTCGTCGCATCTGTAATGTCTCACCTTTCATACCTCCGCATACCAATCAAAATAGGCAAAAAAATTGCTCCCTCCTTATTATAAGTAGGAGCAAAGCAATTATTACTGTTCTATTGATTTTTCGGCCAATACTGCCCTGATAAATCTTTGATGACTTCCGATGCCAATATTAATCCCGCTACCGGCGGTACAAAAGATACGCTGCCGGGCGTTTGACGTTTTGAGGAATCCTGTTCAATTTCAACATCTTCTTCCCGCTTTACGGGAACTTCTTTAGAAAACACTACTTTTAGCTTTGGAATACCTCGTTTTTTCAATTCTTGACGCATTACACGACACAGCGGACAGACGGATGTTTGATAAATATCCGCAATTTCAAATTGTGTGGGATCCAATTTATTTCCCGTTCCCATACTGCTAATGATAGGAATCTTTTTTTCATTGGCTGTTTGTACCAAAGCCAGTTTTGCGGAAATTGTATCAATGGCGTCTACAATATAATCGCAATCATTGAGAAAAGCAGTGTCGGAATCCGGCAGAAAAAATTCTTTTTTGACTTCTACATCTGCTTGAGGGTTAATGCTTAAAATTCGCTCTTTCATCACATCTGTTTTATATTTTCCCACCGTCTGCATCGTTGCAATGATTTGTCTATTTAAATTGGTAAGCGAAATGGTATCATGGTCTATCAGGCAAAATGCTCCCACACCGCTTCTTGCCAACGCTTCTACCACAAATCCGCCTACGCCGCCTATACCAAAAACCGCAATCTTCTTTTGTTTTAATTGTTTCACTCCTGCTTTTCCCATTAAAAGTTCGGAACGAGAAAATTGATTGAGCATACTGTAACTCCTATACTTGATAATTTGATAGTATTCACTGTAATGGTTCTTTTTTATTTTGTCAAGAATTCTGCCAAATAAACAGAAACTATGTAAAAACAAATCATCTTCCGTATTGAAATTATTCCTTACAGAAGATGATCATACGCTATACTTTTTCTCATATGATAAACCGGTGACACCAAACTCGTCTGAAAAAGGTTACCTGTTTTTTTAAGCGATAACGTGGTATACTAATCGAAGATAAAAATGAGGTGTATACATATGTACTATTTGGGAATTGACCTTGGCGGCACCAACATTGCTGCCGGCGTTGTAAACGAACAATATCAAATTATCGGACGCAGCAAAATAAAAACACACGTCCCCTGCAGTGAAGAAGAAATGTGCAACCAACTTGCCGTTGCTGCATATTCTGCTTTGGAAGAAGCAAATATCACCATGGATGAAATTGAGTGGATTGGCATTGGCAGCCCCGGTTCCATTGACCGTGCCAACGGTATGATTACTTTTTCCAGCAATTTGCACTTTCATCACTTTCCACTGGAACGATTGCTCAGTGAAAAACTTTGCAAAAAGGTCTTCATTGAAAATGATGCAAAAGCAGCTGCTTACGGTGAGTTTTTGGCAGGCGCTTTAAAAAATGCAAACAACGCCCTTGCCATTACATTGGGTACAGGCGTTGGATGCGGTATCATCATCAACAAACAAATTTACAGAGGCTCTAACGCTTCTTCCGGCGAAATGGGCCATATGGTAATAGAACATAACGGCCGACCATGCAAATGCGGTAGAAAGGGCTGTTGGGAGCAATATGCATCGGCAAACGGATTAAAACAAACCACAAGAGAAATGATAGAAAATGAGCCCGAACATGCCGCACATTTGCTGGAATTGATTGGTCACGATTTGAATAACATCAGCGGACGTACTCCGTTTGAGGCCATGCGTAACGGTGATATGCTCGGCACAAAAATTTGTAATGCGTATATTGAAATGCTGGGCTGCGGATTGATTAATGCTGTTAATATCTTTCAGCCGGATATTGTATGTTTGGGGGGCGGTGTATGCAACGAAGGCGAAGCACTCCTGGAACCTTTGCGCAAACTAATTGAAAAAGAACGGTATCCTGTAGAACAATCGCACTCCTTTACGCTTTGCAAGGCGCAATTGGGAAATGATGCAGGTATTATTGGAGCTGCGTTGTTAGGGTTAGAAGCGTATTAATAGAAATTACAAAAACAATTCGTTTTCTTTTCTTTTGGCAAATAGAGGTTTCATTTTTTCAGAAACCGCACTTAGCATTTGTTCATCAATATGTCTTGCTTTACTTGGGCAAACTTGAATACACCGCATACATGAAATACATTGTTCCCCATTCGTTTGATTTGGCGCTTCAAAGGGAATTGCATGTACCGGACATTGCTTTGCACATAAGCCGCACATGGTGCATGAATCAGATGCTGTAGGATGAAATGGAACTTCTTTTAATTCTTTATATGGACGATTCCCTTTCACCTGTACTTCTGTTAAACGAGAGGCATCTATTTTTGCTTTTACTTCTTTAGCAAATGTTTTCAATTGGTTTATGTCATCTGTATCAGGTCTGCCGGAGGCAAATTGATGCATAATGGAATGTTCTGCAATGGCAGTAACACCACTAACACAGGTAAATCCCTGCGCTTTTACAACATCATATAATTCAATGAGTGTATCATCATAATCCCTATTTCCATAGGATACGACCAAAACAGCCAAGGCACCATTACCCTTTAAACCTTTGATGCGCTCTGCCGCTGTACGAGGAACCCGTCCTCCGTAAGCCGGCACTCCAATCAAACAAATATCGTTTTCCCAAAAAATTCTCTCTTGAATTTGGTCAGTATACTCGCACAAATCAATCTCTTGATAGGTTCCTATTTCTTGCGCTAACGTATTTGTAATCACTTTTGTTCCCTGTGTTGGACTAAAATAAATAGAATAAATACTCATTGTTTCATGCTCTCCTTACTTATTTTATTGCATAACATTAACATAGGTTCTGCTTGTTGCCAAAATTCAATTACCGGCTTTACCGTTGTGCTTCTAAAATCAATATAATAGTAGTTTTTCGTTCCCTCTCTCCGTCTGGAGATGATACCTGCATCTAACATGATTTTCAAATGGTGAGAAACTGCAGAGCGAGATATATGTCCCATTTTTTGAATATCTCCTACCCGAATTCCTCCCCTTCCACCGGTTTGAATTAATATGAAAAATATTTCTTGACGAACTTCATCTCCCAACACCGTCATAATTGGACAAGCTTTTTTGTAATTGTCCAAAAATTGTTCCCGTAATCGTTCAAACTCTTGGTTCAATCAAACACCTCCAATGACTCATTTCTGTAAACCATTATAATTCTTTAAAAAACAAATACAAGTTCAGTCCTGAAAATCGAGTTCATTGGGCAGACAATACACGGTCTATTTTTTCAAAACAACCATTTTCATGATTCGATACAACCAAAAAGACAGGTTCTCTTTTACAGAAAACCTGTCTTTTTATTTATGATTATTCAGCTTTTCTCTTTCTTGCAAAAAGAACAGTGCCTACCATAGCACCAGCTGCCAATACAGCAACTGCAATCCATACTATAGTATTGCCGCTGTCTCCTGTTTGAGGAGAATCCATTTGTTGACCTTGAGAAGGTGTTTGCTGAGAAGCATTACCCAAAGCAGCAATTACAGTGTCTTCCAATGTAATCTCTTGTGTAAGTGCTTCATCTTTGAAATATTTGCCGCAAGCTGCGCAATACCAATACTCAATATTGCCTGCTTCGGTTTCAGTTGCTGGTTTTGCTTCTACTTTTTCAGCTTGATGTCCCACAGCTTTTACTACGGTATCTGCCAAAGTAATTTCTGTTGTCAATGCTGCATCGCTGAAGTAGCTACCACAAGCAGGGCAATACCAGTATTCGATATTACCGTCTTCTGTGCAAGTTGCAGCTTTGGCTTGTACATGTTCTGCCTGATGTGTATGTACTACCAAGTTTCCGTTTTCATCGGTATCCAACTGAATATTCTCGGAGTTATTTTCCACAGTAGGAGCGTCATTGTTCGGATTGGAAGCTTCAGGAACAACGAAAATCTTGTCAGCTGTGCTACTGTTATCTGTAAATGTTAAAGTTGCATCTTCTGCAAATGTTAAAGAGGCATTGCCGTTTTTATTATCTAGGTTTACGCCGTACCAAGAGTTGTCTCCTGTTACAACGGAGAAGTTTCCGCTTACAGTAACATCGGAACCATTTACAACAAGCGGAGCGCCTGATTGTGCATTCTCATGATTCAATGTTACATTGTTCAACTGCACATTTTGAGAACCCCAAACATCCAAAGTATGTTTATTTGCTGCAGTTGCAACCAAGTTTACATCGTTTAATGTTACATTGTCTGCCTGAATTTTCATCAATTGAATTTGACCTGCTGTGTTCATTTTAAAATCGTCCGCAGCAGTGATAGTGTGACCGTTTCCATTGATGGTAACATTGTCAATTCCGTTGATGTAAACTTCTTCACTTACTTCAATGTCGCTCATCAATTCAATTGTTGTGCCTGGTTGGAGTTTATCCATAATTTGTTTTACAAATTCTGTTTTGTTGTCTACCTTAATGGTAAATCCGTTTAATACAACATTGTTGCCTGTAATGCCGGGTGCCCAAGCATAACCGTATGTTGGGTCGGAATAGCCTGCATATTCATTTTTGGTAAAGTCTTGTACCACATTGTTTGCAGTTACGGTACCTGCTGTAACAGCACGAGCGTTAATCCAGGAATACAAAGTTACATTTTCCAAAACAGTGTTGCCTGCATCTGCTACATTAATGTAAATAGAACCGCTGTTTTGTGTACCATCTGCTTTGGTCAACGCAAGACATTCTACATTGCGCAAAGCCAAATTTTTGCCGTTGCCAATCAGCTCAAGCACTTTATTGCAGCCTTCATAGTAAGAGTTATAATTGCCTTTTAATTTTACATCTTCAATGGTAACGTTAGAGCCACCAACTGTAATGAAGTTTTGACCTGCCCAGTTACCTGTATTTGAGTCATATTCACTGGTAATGGTAACATCACCCATACCTTTGATTGTGATGTTGTTTGCATGAATTGGGAAAACAAATCCTTTTTCCACGCCGTTCATGTTAGCAACATGCTCTAAACAACCATCAGCTACATCATAAGTGCCTGCAGCAAGTTCCCAAGTTTGATTATCTTTTTGATTATTAATGGCATCAATTAATTCCTGTGAATTTGTAATTTTTACAACTTCCCCTTCTTCTGCCGCCAACGCAACAGCAGGAATCATGCAAAATACCATTGCCATTGCCACAAACAGTGACAATAACTTGTATTTTTTTGTTTTGTTTTTCAAAACAAACCCCTCCTCCTTCATATGGCAGATGTATGTTTCTCTTGTTCTGCCTTTTGTATTCTCGCCTTTTTCATACACAAGGTAAAGCAACTTTCCAATTTCAAAGCAAAAGACACCTTTTAAACTATGATTTTATAAATAGATAGCGCCAATACTGTTTAGAGTATAGCATTGGCTCAAACCATATAAAAATTCCCTCTCCTTCCATTTATAATTTATTTAAGTGTACTTTTACAAATTTGGAAATATAAAACATAACCCTTCTATAAATGCCATAAACTATTGAAAAATAAGGAAATTTATACTATTATTATATTATAAGGAAAGTATTTTACCTTTTCACAAAAGTACACTTTAAAAGATTTTCATCTTTGTAAAAGTACACTTTTCTGAAATATTTTAAATTTCAATGTGGCATACGGTAACGATTGCTTAATATAAATCCGTTTTAGTTTTTTCAATTTTCACCGCTTTTGCATAAAAGGTTCCAACCGGCATTTCACAGGCATTTGCTGCCTGCTGAAGTGTCATTTTTTTATTGCGCCAATCTTTATGTACCTGATGAAAATTATCCGGCAACGGACGTTCCGGTCTGCCAAATTTTACACCTCTGTTTTTGGCTGCCGCAATTCCTTCCGCCTGCCGCTTTCGAATATTTTCTCTTTCACTGTGCGCTACAAAGGACAAAATCTGTAGTACCAAATCTGCAATGAAAGTTCCAATTAAATCTTTTCCGTTGCGTGTATCCAGCAGCGGCATATCGATTACGCATATATCAATCTCCTTTTCTTTTGTTAAAATACGCCATTGCTCTTGAAACTCTTTGTAATTCCGTCCAAGTCTATCAATGCTTAAAATGTACAGCAAATCTCCTGCTTTTAGTTTTTTGACTAATTTTTTGTAGTTCGGCCGTTCAAAGTCTTTTCCCGACTGCTTGTCTACATATAAATTTTTTGCCGGAATTTGTTTTTCGTGCATAGCCAAAAGTTGTCTAGTTTCGTTTTGGTCTATACTGGATACTCTGATATAACCATAAATCGCCCCAGTCATATCAATGTATCATCCCCCTTTTTGCTTGATTTTTACTTTTAGTTGGTTTACATCTATCAGCAGCAATAACAAATTCTATTATCCATGAAATATTCTCACAAAAGTATTCTTTGTGTAAAAAATTGACATGATGAATAAAAGAAAAAGGACAAGCAGTTATTTCCGCTTGTCCTTTTTTTGAATGATTCCCTATACGACAGAAAAAGAATGTCATATATCACTGGAACTATCATCTATCATCTTAAATTTACTTTTTTAATTTAATTGCTTCTTTTACGGCAGCAACAATGTCCTGTGCTGTCATATGGTATTCCTCTTTTAAGAAAGGCATTTTTCCTACTTGGCCAAAACGGTCTTTTACGCCTACAGCTCTAAGCGGAACAGGATATTCTTCCATTAACACCTCGCAAACAGCAGAAGTCAAACCGCCAATTACGTTGTGGTTTTCAGCAACAACAACTGCGCCTGTTTTCTTTGCGGAAGCTACCACAGCATCACGGTCAATTGGTTTTATGGTGTGAATGTTGATGATTTCCGCATCAATGCCCTCTTGTTTCAAAATTTCGTTTGCTTTCATGGTTTCCTGTACCATAATGCCGCTGCAGAAAATAGTAACTGCGTTACCTTCCTGGAGGCAATCTGCCTTAAACAAATCAAATTTATAATCCGCATTGGTAAATACATCGTCAATGGTTTTACGGAACATACGGATATATACAGGGCCTTCGTAAGCAACAATTTGAGGCAATGCCTGTTTGAACTGAGCAACGTCTACGGGCTCGTAAATCACCAATTCGGGAATGGAGCGAAGTACGCCGATATCTTCCATACTCATGTGAGTACCGCCGTTAAACTCTGCGGAAATGCCCGGGTCACTGCCGATGATTTTTACGTTTTGCTTTGCATAAGCAATGGAAATTGCAATTTGGTCGCAAATTCTGCGGGAAGCAAACGGAGTAAAGGAAGTAATAAACGGAATAAAGCCGTAGCTGCTCATACCAGCAGCAACACTTGCCATATTTTGCTCCGCAATACCAACATCAATTGCACGTTCCGGATATTTTTTTCTCAGAGGAAACGTACCGTTTGGTTTTGCAAGGTCGGCGTCAATTACAACAATATTTTCGTTTTCCGCCATCATTTGATCTAAACATTCACATAAAGCTTGACGCATTTCCATACTCTTATTCCCCCCTGATTTCCGCAATTGCAGCTTCCATTTGTTCTTTTGTCATAGGAATGCTGTGATTTCCAAAGCCCATTTCTTCAATGAACTTTACGCCTTTTCCTTTTACTGTGTTCAAAATAATCATGCTTGGCTTGTCTGCTTGTTTTGCCTCTGTAATAGCAGCGTCAATGGCTGCAATGTCATGGCCGTCTTCCAGCTCTATGGTATGCCAGCCGAATGCACGCCATTTTGCGCCAAGGTCGGCAATATCGCAAATGTCGCTAACATCGCCGTCAATTTGCATATTGTTATAATCGGTAAACGCAACCACATTGCTCAATTTTTGCTGTGCGCCAAACATGGCAGCTTCCCAAATTTGTCCTTCCTGACTTTCACCATCGCCAATAATGGTGTAGATGGTAGCACCGTCTTTACGGATTTTAGAAGCCAGTGCAATACCCATTGCGCAGGAAAAACCTTGTCCCAAGGAGCCTGTAGTCATATCAATACCGGGTGTACGGTTCATATCACAGTGGCTTGGCAAATTGGTGCCGGATTGGTTCAATGTCAGCAACCAGCTTTTATCAAAATATCCTTTACGGGCAAGCATTGCATATACCGCAGGGCCGCTGTGGCCTTTTGATACAATCAGACGGTCTCTGCCTTCCATTTTTGGATTTTTAGGGTCAATGTTCATGTGTTTTTCGTAAAGCACCACCAGCAAATCCACAATGGATAAACTGCCCCCAATATGCCCTACGCCCAAAGTTCCGATGGTTGTAACAACGTCAGCACGAACATCGGCGCAAATTTGTTTTAAATCTTCCATTTTTACCTCCCGTAAACAATGACACATCTTAAAATAGATGTGTTCTATCTTTTTCCATCACATTTCTTGTTATTCATGTGGATTCTTACATGTTTCTTATTGTTATTATACTGTATACCCATTGGAAAATCAAACCGAAGGCATGACTAAAATATTGTATCTGTACCGTTATTTTATCATCATTTCTACCAAATCATACTAGAAATGTCTGTAAAAACAAACCGTGTCGCAAATGGGATACCGTACAAACACTTCATTTATGCGTTTGCAAATTGACTGTGATACAGTTTTGCATAAAAACCGTTGCGTGAAAGCAGAGTTTGGTGATTGCCCTGTTCGATAATTTTGCCTTGTTCCATTACCAAAATGGTGGTGGCGTTTTGTATGGTGGACAAACGGTGGGCTACAATAAAGCTGGTTCTGCCTTCCATGATGTTTTGGAATGCCGCCTGTACTTTTAATTCTGTTCGGGTATCAATACTGCTGGTTGCTTCGTCTAAAATCAGCATGGGCGGATTGACCAGCATGACCCTTGCAATACAAAGCAGCTGTTTTTGCCCCTGCGAAAGATTGCCGCCGTCTTCTGCTATGACGGTATCGTAACCGTTTGGCATTTGCATAATAAAGCTGTGTGCAAATGCTGCCTTTGCCGCCGCAATCACTTCTTCGTCCGTTGCATCGGGCTTACCGTAAGCAATATTGTCCCGTATGGTTCCGTGGTACAGCCAGGTATCTTGCAGCACCATGCCGAATTGGCTCCTTAAACTATCCCTTGTCATGGCGGTTGTTGGAATGCCGTCAATGGAAATGGTTCCTGAATTTGCATCATAAAACCGCATGAGCAAATTGATAAAGGTGGTTTTTCCGCATCCCGTAGGACCTACAATGGCAACTCTGTCACCCGGATTGACGTGCAGATTAAAATCTTCTATCAGCTTTGTTTCGGGCGAATAGGAAAAGGATAAATGAGAAATATCCACTTCTCCTTTGCAGTGATGAAACGCAATGGCGTCCGGCGCATCTGCCGGTTCCGATGTTTCGTCCAATACTTCAAACAAACGCTGGGCAGAAGCAAATGCAGTTTGAATCTGGGGAATCACGCTTGTTACTTCGTTAAACGGTTTTGTATATTGATTTGCATACGTCAAAAATGAGGTAATGCCGCCAATGGATATGGAAACAGGTACACCTGTGATAGCACAAACGGAACCCACGACTACAACAGCGGCATACACAAGATTATTTACAAACCGGGTAGACGGATTGGACAAAGCAGAATAAAACTGTGCCTTTTGTCCGTAGATGCGCAGCTGCTCGTTGATTTCCTGAAAATCGCGGAAAGCGCGGTCTTCGTAATGGAAGGTTTTGATCAGTTTTTGATTGCCCACCAATTCTTCCACATGGCCGCTGAGCTGTCCCTGAATGGCCTGCTGTTTGATAAACATTTTATGGGACAGCTTTGCAATAAAGGCTGCAACAAAAATGGACAACGGTGTAATCAATACTACAACCAAGGTAATCAGCGGACTGATGGTCAGCATAAATATGATGGTTCCCACAATGGTAACAATACCCGTGAAAAACTGGGTAAATCCTTGGAGCAAACCGTCGGCTACCTGATCTACATCGTTTACCAAACGGCTAATGATATCTCCATGAGCATGACCGTCCAAATATTTTAGCGGCATGGTATTCAATTTTTGATACGTTTGTACACGCATATCCTGTGTGGTAAGATACGTCAATTTATGAATGCAGTATGCCATAATCCATTGAAAGACCGTAGAAACCACTATGGTTGCGGACAAAATACAAATGGTCTGCAAAATGGCAATATGGTCAACATTGCGGTAGCCAATCATATAATCCACCGCCTGTCCGATAAGAATCGGCCCATACAGCGTCAGTGAGATTTGAATGATTGCACTGACAATCGCCGCAATGAAAAAGCGATTGTACGGTTTGCAATAGCCCATAACCCGCTTTAAGATAGAAAACTTCATATTCTACACCCCCTTTGATACAGTTTTATTACAGTTCATCCTCACGCATTTGAGATAAGCAAATCTCTTTATAGATGGGACATGTATTTATAAGTTCCTGGTGGGTGCCAATTCCCATTACATGCCCTTGGTCCAATACGATAATTTTATCTGCATTGCGAATGCTGTTTGCCCTTTGTGATACGATAATCACCGTCATATTTTCCGTTTCTTTTGCAATTGCCATACGCAGTTTCGCATCTGTGGCGTAGTCCAACGCACTGGCACTGTCGTCCAAAATCAAAATCTTCGGCTGACCTACCAATGCGCGGGCAATAGTCAGACGCTGTCTTTGTCCGCCGGAAAAATTGGCGCCGCCTTGACTAACCTCAGTCTGCAACCCCTTTGGCAGCTTACTGACAAATTCCTCCGCCTGTGCAATGCGCAGTGCCTGTTCCATTTGCTCTTTGGTGGCATGTTCGTTTCCCCATTTTAAATTACTTTCAATGGTTCCCGTAAACAAAACGGCACGCTGCGGCACTACGCCGATTTGCTCTCTTAATTGTTCAAAGGAGTATTGTTTTATATCAATACCGTCCATGTAAATCGTACCCTGGGTTGGGTCGTAAAAGCGCGGAATCAAAGCTGCAACGGTGGATTTTCCCGAACCTGTACCGCCGATGATTCCCACCGTTTCTCCCGGATAAATTGCTGCGGACAAGTCATGCAATGCACTTTGATGCGCCTGCATATCGTAGGCAAATGACACATGGTCAAACAAAATTTTCGGCGTTTTGCCGTCTGTTTTTACTTCTATTTTTTGTGTGGTTTGCTCCGTCACTGCAGGTTGGGTATCCAAAACCTCATTGATTCTGGAAGCAGAAGCCGCCGCTTTTGTAAAGGTAACCACCAGGTTTGCCACTACAATCAGCGCAAGTAATGTTTGCGTCATATAATTCACAAGAGCTATGATGTTACCCTGACTGACGCCGCCGTTGTCTACACGGTACCCGCCAAACCATAAAATGGCTACAACAGCCAAATTCATAACGGCATATGTCAACGGATTGAGCAGAGCTGTTAATTTACCCACACCGATTGCCGTTTTCGTTTGCTCTGAAGCCGCTTGTTCAAACCGTTCTTGCTCCTCTTTCTGCTTGGAAAAAGCACGAATGACACGGACGCCTGACAGTCCTTCTCGGGACACCAAAGAAATTCGATCCAGCTTTTTCTGTGCTTTTTTGTAAAATGGTATGGAACGTGACATAACCATATACAAAATCAATGCAATCACAGGCGTGGTTACAAGTAAAATTAAACCTAATTTCCAGTCGATTAACATAGCGGCAATCACAGCACCAATTGCCAAAAATGGCGCTCTAACAACTAGGCGAATAAGCAAGGCAACTGCTTGTTGTAACTGATTCACATCATTGGTAATGCGTGTAATCAAAGACGGTGTGCCAAAGCGGTCAATTTCCGCATGAGAAAAAGTATTAATTTTTTCATACATCTGATTCCGCACAGCAGTGCCAAATCCCAAAGAAGCGATGGAGGCAAATTTTTGGCAAATCAATGTACTCCCTAAGCCCACTGCACTCAATCCGATTAATACAGCGCCCATATGCCAAACGTAGGTTAAATCGCCCTGCCGTACACCTTTATCTATGATTAACGATGTAACAATGGGAACAATCAATTCAAATACAGCTTCTATCAATTTAAAAATGGGTCCCAGTATTACATAAATACGATATTTTTTTAAATATGGAAGAAAACGGAACATTTCACCATTCCTTTATACGCAGTCTTTTTTGTTTAGTATACCATATTTTATCCTTTATCACTAGATAATATCATGTTGATATCATTTGATTGTATATGGTAAAAAACAAACAGACCTTGCTTTCAAAACAAGGTCTGTTTTTCTTAATGAGAATTATTCTGCTGCAAGTTGGCTTTTGGGTAACACACATGCAGTTGTGCTGTTCAATCTAGCCACTGTAAACAAGTATGTGGACAATCCACCTACCACTGCACAAGTAACGCCTTTTAGAATAATAGCGCCTGTAAAGCTGATTGGTGTAAGACCAATTCCGGAAACTAAACCTACAAAGAATGCAGGAACAATAGCTGTTAAAACGATTGTAACAATGGATAATAGAACCCATTTATTTTTTGGAAGGACTCTACCGATACTGTGATGGAACCCATTACAAGACAACGCAGGGGCATTTCCTTTTTTCACAGCTCTTGAAGTAGAAGTAAATGCAAGAGCAGCCATACATAGGACTAAAATAAAGGTAGTTAGTGCAAAATCGAAATATAATGAATTTGAGAAAAATGCACCTTCATGTTTCATATTCAACAAATAAAAAATTCCCGCATTAATAGCACCGTTAATGATACCGTTTCCGATGATGCATTTTGACAAAATAAAGTTTTTCATTGTAACTGGACCACGTGTTTTTTTCATAGTAAACTCCTCTTTTCTTCCATTTAATTTACCATTAAGAATATGGCGTTTGGGATATCCCCTTGTTGTCATACATTTTCTGCTTTTTACACTTGTAAAAACATGTCTAAAATTAAATTAGTTGTATGGCGAACAGCAATATTGCTGTATTTCTTAATTCGAGTATATCACAGGAATGGAAATTGTCAATCATAAATAAAAAATAGACAAAGTTTGTTATTTTTTATACAACTTATATAATAAAAATACTATTATTACAGTGTATTCCAAAATACAGCAAATGATTTCCATTTGCCGTATTTGACAAAAATAAGTCAATGTTTGTTATATTTATCACAAGTTTACAAGCGTTAATATTCTAAAATTTAGACACACAACATTTTAAGTTTTAATAGAAAACTATTGGCATATCTACAAAAAATGTAGTATAATGTAAAAATAACGAAGAAGGTGTTTACATATGATTTTTTCCGTAGAAACGGAACTGGAATTTTTATTAAGAATTATATTGTCTATTATTTGCGGAGCCTGTATTGGTTTTGAACGGGAAACACGACTAAAAACCGCGGGTATACGCACACATATTATTGTATCGTTAGGCTCTGCATTAATGATGATTATTTCAAAATATGGCTTTGGAGATGTTTTACAGTCAGGCAACATTGGACTGGATCCTTCCCGTATTGCGGCAGGCATTGTAACGGCAGTGGGTTTTATCGGCGCAGGCGTTATCTTTGTCCGCAACCAAACCATTTCGGGCGTTACTACTGCAGCAGGTATTTGGGCAACAGTTGGAATTGGTATGGCAATCGGCAGCGGAATGTATATCATCGGTATTGTCACAACCGTTTTATTGGTCATCCTTCAGCTATTGCTGCACCGCAATAACAGAGTATTAAAACCATTTGTGTCTATTCATGTTGTATTATCCGTAAAAGCAAATCAGGATCCAATGGAGTTGATTCATACTCTATTCCCAGATAAGCGAGTAAAAATCATGGATATTGAAGCCCATAAAACAAATGCCGAATGTGAAGAATCTGATGTAAAATTGACAGTTTTGGTACCAAATTCTTATTCTTCCTCCGATATTATAAAGATTTATCAAACCACACCTTATATCAAGCATATTGATTTTTAACTTAAAATCTGAAAGCAATAAAAATATGAAACCGTGTCAATAGTTTAAAGTAGCTATCGACACGGTTTTTTCTGTTAGGAAAAGAAACAGCAAATCTTTTTTTATTCTTTTAAGTTCACAATAACAAATTTGATGATTGGCAGTTTCGTTTCTTTGATGTAATGATTATGGCAATGAAAAATCTCCTGCCCACAGAGCAGGCAAGGGAATTGGTTATCCGATTTTTTCTTTGATTTTAATGGTATTTTGCATGGTAATGGCTTCTAACGCTACCATACCCGCTTCAATGTTATCTAGCTTTTCCAGCTTTTGGTCAACCGCTTTCAATTTTTCCGCATTCAGCTGTTGTCCTTCCATTAACAAAGCGATATGCTTGTTTGTAACATTTTCCTGTGTAATCTCTAACTTTAACGTTCTTTCCTCAATGTTCTCTACTCTGCTCTCAATATTTTCTACCCTATTTTCAATGTTTTTAAGTGTTAGTTTTCCAAAATCATCATATAAAACATACAGTTTTTTACGATTAATTAACGTTAAGTCAAGTGCGTTTTGTATCGTGTCAAACAAAGTTATGCTATCCTCAACACGGTAATCAATTACAAAGCCTGTATCTGCAATTTCTCCGCACTGTAAGTTAAAATCTTTTGCTATCATCTGCACCAACTGTCCCGCAGTTTTGTTTTCATAAATATACGAATCTTTATTCTTCAAATAACGCAGCTGGTCGTATGCGGTAATGTCAATGGTACCTGCTTTGTCCCGCTTTTGGGTAAAAATAAATCCGTAGAACAGATTTACTCCGTCTACGGTAAGTCTCACCGCATTACCTTCCGCAAATTTAACTTCGCTATCAGCTTTTATACTAAACTGTAGTTGTCCCGGTGTCCCTTTCCACTCTGTAGTCCAACTGATTTCATCTAAGACAACCGGCTCGTAAATGGTATTACCATTTTGAATATATAGCTGTACTTGAATATCTTCAATTGCTTTTTTCTTTACGCTGCTAAAATCAATAGAAACACTGGACATTTCCAACTGTGATAGCGCTCCCAGATACGCAAGAGCATCTACTTTTGGAGATTCCCAAGTATGCTGACTGCTTTCCTGATTCGACGGCTTCGAAGTCACTCCAGTATCTTTATCGCTTACAAAATCAAGCGGATTCTGCACGGAGCCGTTAACAATAATCTCAAAGTGCAGATGCGGACCTGTAGACCAGCCTGTTGACCCAACTGTTGCTATTTTCTGTCCCGCACTAACAGTTTGTCCTGCTGAAACCAGCAGACTATTTGCATGGCCGTAGCGAGAGGTAATTCCGTTACCGTGGTCAAGATGAACCCAGTTTCCAAACGAGTTTGACCACCCTGCAGTTAACACAGTACCTGCCTTTGTAGCGAGAATTGGAGCACCGGTAGCCGCGGCTAAATCAACACCTTTGTGAAACTCTGCTCCCGGAGTAAACACCCCATTTCTATAGCCAAAAGGAGATGAAACCATTGTGTAATTCGGGCACGGCCAAACATATTCACTCATATAACCCCCTCCTTATTACGGTATATTCAAAACAGTGCCGGGAAAAATCCAATGCCCTGTGCTGGAACTACCAAGTCCACGGCTACGCGCAGTAGACTCTATAACATCCGCATTTAAGTCATATATTTCTTTCCACCGAGCTCCATTTCCCAGACAACGGCGTGCAATATCCCATAAAGTATCACCTGATACTACAGTATAGTTTTGATATGACGGAGCGCCGGCACGGTCACTACTGATATGGGCTGTTTGATTTTCCACTACTTCAATCACTTTAGTTGCATAGTCACGATACTGTTTTAATGTTACTGATACAACAATATCAAAACCATTTTTTACATCCTCTTTTATATCATATTTTTCTAGCGATACTTTCAAGTTTGTATCATACAGAGGGATTCCATTTGGCATTACTCGAGATACAATAAATTGAAACGGTTTGCGCCCAACCATGTATTTTTCCAAAACATCCAGATAATACTGTGCTTTCTGAAAGCCATTCGGATAATATGCAAATGGGTATTGCACCTGTGGCAATAGTATCTCAAAACTTAATTCTGTCAGACCGGGATTTTTTAAAATATTAATCTCTCCGTCATTTATGAGAGTAAGCGTCTTATTATTCCCTGAGATTTTCAAATCTATTTTTTCAGGTGGTATAGGTATCTCCGTATCACCTAAATATACATGATATGCCATTAATGAACCCCCTCTGCTGTCGATACCAGTGCCTCTTGCACCCTATTCGCTAAGGCATCTACAATTCCATCAATATCTGTATCTGAGTTAACATTGTTATTGGCTGTAAAATCAATTTTAAGTTCAGCTGTGGTAAATCTATTGATTACTTCCTGCTCTGCTAGATCGCGCAAATATTTTAAATCTTCTGACGATATATCAAGACTATCTTTGATAGCTTGGGTGTTTTCAGCAGTATTGCCTATATCTGCAGGGACATTTGCTTCCGATAAGTCATTGAGCGATTTTTCTAAGACGCCCAAGCCAGAAAATAAATCCTCCGGATTAAAATTGGAAATGGAATCTTCTAAACCTTTCCCCCATTCATAACCTTTATCCCATCCTTCAAAAGGGTCTGCTCTATTTAGCTTATAATCTTCAGCGTTTATTTTGAACATGTGCTCAACTTCTTCTCCAAAAATCTCATCTACTTTGGAGTTTAAACCGTCCATCCAACCTTGTACTCCATCCGCAAAAGGTATTGATATCATCCAATACTCTGATGCCGTTGCCTACGCGATGCAATACATATTTGCCGTTTTGCAATCTGTACCGAAACTCCCGTTTCGCTTACCCTTCCTACAAAACAAACCAACAACCATTCCCGCAGTTTTGAAAAAGAAAAGCGCAGAGTCTTTCCACTCTGCACTGCGTTATATTTTCGTCTCAAGTGAACTTTTGGTACCTTGTTGGGAGCCTTTGGGTGTTGCCTCCCAGCATCATCCCTAATCGTCCCCGAGACAAACCGGATTATCCTTTTTCTGCCGCCGAACCGGAATTTTACCGCTAATTTTGAGGGTTCGTCCGACAACACGGGGAGTGGTTTTCCCCGTGTTTGCAATAAAAAAAGACCCTTTCGGGTCGCTTTCCTTTCTCTCTTTTCTTTTTTCCTTTTCTCGCCTTCGATATCCTTTTTTGTCCTTTTGAGGTTATTGTAGGGTGGTTCGGAACAGGTATCTCTCCCGTTCACGATGACGGCCCTCGTTGAAAGAAATTGCATTCGGCGCGATATGTGGATATTCGGGAGAGCAGATTCCTATGGTTCAAATATCGTCGGTTTGGTTATGCTTCAAAAAAACATAGGTTGTCTCATCCGAACGCTGCGGAGAAAAGCGATAGCCCAGCCGTTCAAAGGCTTGTAACTCTTTGAAATGCTTTATCTGTTTTTCAGCCATGTATCGTACCATTTCACCACGCATCATTTTACATTTTGTGCCTTTTTCAACTACTTTATCCTCTTGCAGCTCGCCGAAAATACAGGTTAGAAATTTGATATGCTTCGGCAGATAGTTGGAAATACATCGACTGTATTCTTTCGATGCCAAATTCACAATCGTATCGGTTTCTGAAAAGAGAGATTGTGCAATCGTATCTCCCCAGAATTCATAGAGATTACGACAGCCATCAACAGATAACTTTGCCTGCATCTCCAGCCGATACGGTGTCACTCCGTCAAACGGACGCAGGATACCGTAAAAGCCGGATAATATACGAAGATTTTCTTCCAAGTAGGCAAGTTCTTTATCTGTAAGTACACTCGGTGCCAAATAGCGGTACTGAATCCCTTCGTATGATATAACGGCAGGTGTCAGATTGCGGTGCAAATCCATTTTTTGTAATCGTTCGTAATTGAGTGTTGCAATTTGGTCATTACAGCACCATAAGCGTTTTAATTCTGTGTAAGACATGCTGCACAACTGTTGATAGAGCCGCTGAGTTTGAGGCAGTAACTGCGGCAATCCATGACAATCAAAGCTATCTGCATCTTGATTCATTTTCTTCGCCGGAGAAATTATGATTTTCATAGATGGTTGATCCCTTTCACAATTAATTTTTACATAGGTCAAGATATTTACTGAAACAGAACAAGCAAATTGGGACAACAAGCTTTTTGCAATGTCGTTGTTTACTGTCATCAAATAAAAAATACACATCGTAGCAACAAAACAGCCCTTGCCTGTCAATTAAGCGAGTTACTGCAAATATAACATTTCTTTTAAGGCTTTTTGCAGCACTTTTGAAAAGTTGATTCCCTCACTTTCCGCAACACAATTTAGCCACGCGGGCAGCGTCACCGTTTTATTCACCGAAATGTTTTTAACCTTTGCGCGAACCAGTGGCATATGCACGCTTACAAGCAAAGGAATTTGTCCTTTTTCTATATTTATCATATCTAGTGGAGTAGGCTCCGGAATATTATCTTTATCCTGCTCCATACCATATAAGTGCAAACCTAACGCTTCTTTTGCATTCTCCGCTGCTTTCTCTATATTTTCAGCGCATGGTAAACATCCCGGCAAATCTGGAAATTCAATATAAACTCCGTCATCTAACGGTTCGATCAATGCTATAAACGTATAAATATCTTCCATGAAATTATCTCCTATTTTCAGTCGCAGAAAACACAATGTTACGGGAAAGTAACACCAGATTGTTTTGATATGCTTTGCATGGTTTTCATCGGAATGTCTTTAACAGAACGTGTGATAGTAAATTTCCCCTGTTTGGCCGGGTGTTTGAATTGATGAGAGTCTCTTACACAAGAAATCTCAAACCAACCGTTATCTTTCAAGATTTTTATAACATCCCTTGAAGAATCATTTTTCAAAATCATTCCCCTTTCATTGTATACAGCATGACACATGTTTTAACACGTGTCAATAATTTTCATAATATTCTATGATTTTCAGCAAAAAAGTTGCCCCTATATCTAAGCAGCTATCGCCTCGCTAATGCAGTGAAATTGCCCTATTACTTAATATAAAAAGAAAAAACTCGGGATGAAATTTTAGGTTTGTTTTTGGTCTTTTTTGATTGAATCATTGGGTTTTATCGAATAACGAATGATATTTTGTATTAATTTGATATAAAGCAGGATGAAATCTGTTGTTTACTATGCGGATAGCATAGTATAGAAGTATGATAATATTTGAATAAAATATGATACTGTGCTAATATATAAAATAGGTCAGAGGGAGACCGTCTTTTTATTTTTACAATAATATTATTTTTTAAAGGGAGTCATTGCTGTGAACACGCCATTTCGGCAATTTAGGGAAAATCATTTTTTATTTATCCGTATTTTAGCTTTTGGTATGACGCTGTTATGTGGATTTATTAATGCCACTATTTTTTTGAGATTTGATTTTGGTGGCACACACCAAACAGGAAATTTAAGTAAGATTGCGCTATCGATTTTATCACAAGATTTTTACTCCTGCATCTCATTGATTGCTATTGTACTTTCATTTTTCTTTGGTGCTTTTATTGCGGGACTTATCAATCATGAAGATTTTTTTGTGTTAAAAATATCTTTTGGCTGCATATTGTTGGTATGTGGTTTAGGATTGTGGATATTGGAAGTACTCTTACATGATTCACAATATTTGAATTATTATTGTGCTTTTTTTGCAGGATTACAAAATGGATTTTTGACCCATAACAGATTAAAATTAAGAGCTAGCCACGTATCAGGTTGTTTTACCGATGCCGGTGTTTATTTTGGAAGATTGTGTAGGAAGCATAAAGAATATCTGGTTAAATTTATATTGAATGTTGTAAACATTATTATCTTTTTCCTAGGCGTACTGTTAGGTGGCTATTTATTTTTACATGTTCGTGAACATGTTTATATGATTCTGTCGCTACTTTATGTTGGGTTATGTATTTACTACTTTATCATTTCATTTTTATTCTTCCGTAAACCCATTGATTTGGAAGTTACATAATGATAAAATAAAATATCTCAAAAAACTATTGCATTCTTCAAAAAAATGTGATATTATTATTGAGATATTTTATGGGGGTATAGCTCAGCTGGGAGAGCGCTTGAATGGCATTCAAGAGGTCAGCGGTTCGATCCCGCTTATCTCCACCAATAAAAACCGCGTAGTTTAGCCGTTTTAGCTATTCTGCGCGGTTTTTTGTTCTTCATAAAAATTGTTATCTGTTTCGGTAAATACAAGAAAAGTGCTACTTGAAAACCAAAATAGTTTTTTTAGCGACAAAGCAGCATATCCTAATCAGGTTAAAAATCCCGCTTTTGCGTGTATCTCTGAAATCTCCTAAACTTTCTCTCGCACACCTAGTGTCAAAATCACTTAGAGCCTATAAGTACAGTGTTTGGGCATTACTTAAAGCATAACACTACCGCTCTTTTCTCCAAATAAAAAAACAACCTAAGAGCAAATGTTATCGTTCGCTTTTAGGTTGTTTTCTCTTTTTATTTAGCCATACCCGTTTACACGTTTGAACAAATTCAGGTATACCCTTAACAAAAAATCAATCTGCAATCACTAACATATAGATTGCTTTTACACTTTTCTCACATTAATATTAACTTTATAAGAACCGTATGCCCAAGCTGTTCCCGAAGCGGAATTCACCGTAATGGTAACAGGCACTTCTGTACTACCCGTTACATCAATGGAACTCATATCAATATCGGCAGAAATATCATTTTCCTCAATTTGGTCTATCACACTTTTTGGGGCTACAATCGTCACACTCATAGATTTTGTTGTAACCGTTGCCGTTTTGGATGGATCTAAATTCTTTACATTAAAATTACTGATATCTATGGTCTTGGTTGTAAAATCCGACAAGTCAAATTCAACCGTTGCCGTTGTTACATTGCTCAAGTTTCTAACACCGTCAGGTAGTATTACATCCATAACAAACGTGCTGGTATCAGGACTTAACTTGCTTAAATCTAATTCACCCAAATTAATCTCTGACAAATTGTTTATCATATCAGCTGTTGCGCCCACATCCAGTGTTTCGGGAGTAATTTTTATTTTACTCTTATCTATATCAAAATTAGAAGGCTGATTCTTATATTTAAAAGTAAGCGGCAATTCTTTTCTGTTCAATACCGTCAGTGTAACGTCCACTCTGTCTGTAGACATGGTAATGCGGTCATCTTCAATCAAGTTACCCTCACTGCTATACAAATGAATTTTTGCGGAAAATGTTTTTGTTTCCTGCAGGGATTCTTTTACATCATATTCCACAACCGCTTTTGCAACTTGATTCAGCACCGTTTCCGGACCGGACAGTTTTACCGAAGAGGTAGACAGTTCCGGTGCTGAGATATAGTGATTTTCATCTGTGGTATAATTGATTTTACTTTCAATAGGCAGCGTCATTTCTTTAGATTTATCTACTTCTACCACCACGGTACCCGGGTCAATGGAAACCACTTCATAATCGGTCAGTTGACCTTTTTTCACCGCCACCAAATTAAATGTATATTCTCCGGCGCCCGAAACGGATGAAACTTCCTGCGCCACCACTTGAATATCCGAATTTTTAATTTGATTTACCGTCAGGCTGTTACCTTTTACGGAAACTCTCGCTTTTACTTCGTTTTGTCCGTAAATTTTGTAACCTTGTTCCAAAGCGCTGTCCGGTAGAGTCACTTCAATGGGCACATCGTAAATGACTCTGGGACGTTCGTTGGTATTAACGGTAGCCATAATAAACCAAAGAACAATGGCTGCCAAAATGGAGAAAATCAACACAAAGCGGTCGTTATAAAATAATTTTGAAATACCGAATGATTTTTTCTTTTTGGGAGTTTTCGGTTGATTGCTCATTTCTTTTTCCCCTTTCTGATGGAGGGGAATCGTTTTGATTTGGTCTCTCCCGTATTTTTATTGGCATATTGAGCCAAAATTAATTTCTCCAGCTCGCTTTTCAAAGTATCTTTTGTAAAATTACGTGCCAATACACCTTGTCTTGCAAGAGAAATCTGTCCTGTTTCTTCCGAAACGACTACCACAATCGCATCAGAAACTTCGCTCATACCCAAAGCGGCACGATGCCTGGTTCCCAAGCTTACACTTACTTTATCACTTTTTGTCAAAGGTAAAATACAGCCTGCCGCACATATCATGCCGTCTCTGATTACCATTGCACCGTCGTGCAACGGCGCCTTATTAAAGAAAATATTTCCTATGATTTGCGCTGAAGGCTGTGCGTTAATAACGGTACCAGAATCAATGATGTCACCAAGCTTTGTCTGCATTTCAAATACAATCAGTGCGCCCATTTTCAGCCGTTGCAACTCTACTACAGCATCAACGGTTGCCTGAATACATGTGCGGTACAGCTGTTCAGTTTCTTCACTGTTTTTCGAAAAATTACCCAAAGACCAATATTTGGTTCCAATTCCTTTGCGCCCCAGCTGTTCCAACGCTCGCCGAATTTCAGGCTGAAACAAAACAATAATTGCAATAACACCAAATTGGAAAATATAGCTTAATATATTGCTGACCATATACAGCTGCAAATAAAATGCAGCAGCCCAGACCACGCAAAGAATCAACAATCCTTTAATTAACTGCTCGGCACGGGTTTCACGAACCAATTTAATGGCATTGTAAAGGATAAAAGAAACCAAAATAATATCCAATGCATCCGTAACCTGGAACGATTTGATTAATCCCAAAAACGTATCCCAGGCATTTGTTAAAAAGTCCATCTGTTTTCGTCCTTCCTAACGATGATCCTACGTCTATCTAAAACATCTTTTTGAACGTTTTTGATACAAAAAAGTATTCGTTTGAAAAAATGTCTTTCAAAATGTCTTGTTTTTATTTTAACACAAATTAAGCGCAATTCCTACTATATTTCAAGATTTTTTGTCATATGAGAAACAGATTGTACCAGTCGTTTGATTTCATATTCTTTTGTAAAAACAGAAGGCGATACCCGTACAGCGCCTCCCTCCAAAGTATTCATGGTTCTATGAGCTGCCGGCGCACAGTGCAGCCCTGCTCTGACGGCAATTCCCATACGATTTAATTTTTGACCGACCCATTCACTTTGTTTGCCTTCCAAATTAAAAGAAAGCACAGGCGCATAGTGCATCATGTCAGGTTCCTGTGTGTATAGTTTTACACCTTTCATCTGCTTTAAACCATGATACAACGTCTGAATCAATTTCATTTCATGCAGATAAATTTTTTGAACTGTTTTGGACTGTACAAATTGAATACCTGCTCTAAGACCTGCAATACCTGCCAGATTCGGCGTACCGCTTTCCAAATGTTCCGGCATGGCTGTGGGATGCCGGTAAAAAGCAGATTCCGTTCCTGTTCCTCCCTCAATGATGGTTTGTAACTGCTCGCCGTTTTTGGCAATCAAAATACCTGTCCCCATAGGACCGTACAAACCTTTATGGCCGGCAGTACATAAAAAGTCGATTCCCGAATCCTGCAAATCAATGGGAATTATACCTGCACTTTGAGCTGCGTCTACCAAGATGGGAATGCCGTATTCTCGTCCCAAAGATGCAATTCGCTCCACGGGAAGACGAATGCCCCATACGTTGGAAGCGTGCGTGCACACAATCAAAGACGTATTTTGTTTTAACGCCTGACGAAATGCATTTACGGTCGCATCGTTGTCACCCGGAGTAACGGTTACCTCTGTAAAGGTTACATGCATTTTGTCCGCCATGGTCTGCAAAGGCCGAGAAACCGCATTGTGCTCCAAACAAGAAGTAACAATGTGGTCTCCCGGTTTGACATAGCCTTTTAACACCATATTGATGGCCTGGGTACAGTTTAATGTAAATACCACGCATTCGGGACCATTCGCATGGAAAAACGAGGCTGCAGCTTCCCTACATTTAAAAATTTCTTCTGCCGCCGCAATGGACATTGCATGACCGCTTCTTCCGGGATTGGCGCCGAATTTTGTCATAGCTGTGCTCATTGCCATAGAAACCTGCGGGGGTTTTGGAAAGGTTGTGGCTGAATTATCCAAATAAATCATCATAAATCAGTCCGTTCTATTCTTCCTAAAATATGAATTCCATTTCTTTGTAAAATCTGCTGTGCCTCCTCAGTTCTTTGGGGCACATATACACCATATCCACAACCTACATCTTCGCTCGTATGCGGCACCCGTTCCACATAAGCTTTAAACCCTTTCCTGCTCAATATCTCTTTGCTTTTCATGGCATATGTGATTGAGCTTACCATAATAAGGGGGTTGCCCATATAAAAATCACCTCTTTGTTTTTATTACAGAGTATGCAAAACAAAGAGGTTTTGACTATTTGATTAAACAAACGGCATGTACGGCTATTCCTTCTTTTCGTCCCGTAAAGCCAAGATGCTCTTCCGTTGTAGCCTTTACATTAATTTGGTTGATATTGATTTTACAAGCTTGCGCCAAGTTATTGCGCATTTGTTCTATATACGGTTTTAATTTTGGCGCCTGCGCAATAACAGTAGCGTCAATATTTTCAATGGCATATCCCCTGTTATATACTTCAACACAAACTTGTCTTAGCAATTCTATGCTGTCCGCACCTTCATATTTTGGGTCATTGTCAGGGAATAATCTGCCAATATCACCCAGCGCCGCAGCACCCAACAATGCGTCCGAAACCGCATGAGCCAATACATCTGCATCTGAATGGCCAAGCAGTCCCATTTCATGAGGTATGGTAACGCCGCCCAAAATTAATTTGCGTCCTGTCACCAGCTTGTGTACGTCGTATCCGTGTCCAATTCTCATGTTTTACTCCTTTCTGTATTGCGTTGATTCAAAATTGCCTGCGCAACGATGAGATCTTCTTTTGTGGTTAGTTTGATATTTTCGTAACTACCCATGCACAAATGTACCTGCTTGCCAAGCTGCTCTATCAGCTGACAATCATCTGTATAGTCTGCCCCTTGTTGTACCGCTTGTTTCACAGCGGATAAATAGCTTGTCTTTTCAAACACTTGAGGGGTTTGCACTGCCCACAATGTACTTCTGTCAGGTGTGGAAGTGGCAAACCCTTGCGCGTTTATAACTTTTATGGTGTCTTTCACAGGAACACCCAACGCAGCGGCACCATAGGTAAAGGCATCCGCCGTTACTTTTTCAATCAATTCCCATGTAATCAGCGGTCTTGCACCGTCGTGTATGACCACATATTCGGTTTGAGAAGCACAAGCACGGACGCCACTGAAAACAGACTGCTGTCTGCTACTGCCCCCAAGTGTAAATACAACAGGTTTTGTTATACCTGCCATATGCACACAGGCATTGAGTTGTACTTCGTCCTCTTCCCTACATACAAGAATAATTTCATCAACGGATTTCGCCTGTTCAAATGCCTGTAATGTATATACAATGGCAGGCTTGCCGAGCAAGGGTAAAAATTGTTTGGATTGCCCCATGGCCATTCTGGTAGAATTTCCTGCCGCAGGAATAATTGCACTGCAATAGGGTTTCATATTGTCACCACACTTTATAATTCTTGCTTTTATTATAGCATGGGAGAAATTGCAAAGCAATTTCTAACTTATAAACGTTAAAACGTTCTTGTCAACAATCAAAATCTATGATTTTGGGTTTGTTGCAAGGTTGTTATAAGATAAAACATGGTGACAATGAAAATTCAAACGTTAATTCTGTTCATGTTCAAACCGTAATATAATCGCTGCTGGAATATCCTACAGTCCCCTGATAATCCACAACATACCAGTTTTCCCACTGACCCAATACCTTCACTGAGGCACCTTTTGGTATTTGACCTATAATAGGTGCATTTAAATTCGGTCTGCTGCGGATATTCAGCGGAGTGCTTTGCGTTGTCACAGTACCCATACGTTCCGGAACAGGAGTGGAAATAAACGGTATTCCAAAAATATCCGTTAATGATTTTACCAAATTGGCTGCCATCTCCTGAATATGAGTACGAATCCACTCGGCATCCTGTGGATTGTCATGGTAAGCGGTCTCAATTAATACTGCAGGTGCGTTGGTTTTGGTTACTTCCGCTAAGGTAGTGGTAGGCACCGCTTTAACCAAATCAGGATTGGGATAAATCTCTTTAAAATTGTTGGCAATAATCTCTGCTGCATTTTTGCCAAACGGACTGTTGGCATAATAGTATACATCTGTTCCCTGCAATTTTCCGGCCATGGATTCCGGCGCTGCATTGGAATGAAGCGCCAAATGCAGGTCATAGTATCCTGCGTTAGAATCCCGAATGGATTGCCCTACATTGGTACCAATCTTATTTCTGGTATATTGAATGCCGTTGGTACGCAAGTAAGGAATCATGGCATCGGCCAGTTTGTTCATGTATTCCTGCTCGTTTCCGGAGCCATAGTACTCATTGTACGGTTGCAGTGACGGACTTAAAAAAATTCTTGGCATAACGTCTCCTCCTTTGATACAGTATATGCCGCATTTTTTGATAGGAAACAAAAATCACTTCAGAATTGTTTGAAAAAAGATGGCACTGTCTGTTTCGTTGGTACGCAAATAGCGTCCCAGTCCGTACAAACACTCGGGATTCTGCGTTAATACATTGGTACGGCTTTCACATACAAAGGTGGCTTGAAAGCCCATGCTCTGAATATAGGATTCCGTTGTATTGGAAAAAGCACCGAACGGATATACAAATGTAGTAGGAGCTGTTCCTATATGCTCTGTAATGTTATTTTGTGCTGTTTGTATATCTTGTGTAATACGCGCCTGATAATCACTTTCAGATTCCCCCTTCCTTTTCTTAATGCCAACTTGCTGCTGATTGCTTATATGTAAATTATACGTATGATTCTGAATCTCCACATACCCCGAATCCACCATTTCTTTCATATTATCCCATGTAATATGGCCATAGTTTGCATTTTCTTCATTGGCATTACTAAATTCTTCCGTCTTTGCAATAATGGGAGCAATGACAAGCTTCATATCATATTGCTGTGCCAAAGGAAATGCGTATGCGTAATTGTTATAATAACCGTCATCAAAGGAAAGGATAATCGGCTTTTCCGGCAGCGGTGTCCCATTTTTTACATGGTCAATCACATCCTGCATAAATACAGGGGTATATCCGTTTTCTTCTAGATACTTCATATCACTTTCCAGTAATTCGGGAGAAATAACGTATTTTCCCTGTCGTTTTGTGTCTTTCAGAACGCCGTGGTACATAATAATAGGCAATTGTATTCCCTGTTCTAACTCCTTATCAACTTGTACTGCGGTTACGGCTTTATGAATGCCAAATCCGCCGGCAGCCAAACCCATGAAAAAACAAGCGCACATCACAACAAACACTTTTTTTGTAAATTTAAAAGAACAAAACATACGAACATCTCTCCTTGTTTGATAGACTTCCTTCCCAAATCATATTCATACACGGTTGCCTGTATACCTGAAAGAATACCATCCGATTTTTTGCAGGAAATAATACAAAAACTTGCATTTGGGTCAATGTGGCTGAAATACAGGAAAACTAACACAAATAAAATGGACAAACAAATAAAATATTTTATTTTCTATCGATTTTTTGCATAATTCACATAATTTAAACGAAGATTGTTAAAAAATAGATTAAATTGACATTCAAAACTGCGTATGCTACAGTATAATCACAGCAAAAATAAAAAAGACGGAAGGGATTAACTTATGAGTATTTATGTAATTACAGGCGGCACAACCGGAATTGGTGCAGCTACACGCGAAAAATTGCAGGAACAAGGACATGAAGTCTTCAACATTGACTATAAAGGCGGTGATTACACAGCCGATTTATCCACGAAAGAAGGACGTAAAGGAGCGATTGAAGCAGTATTTCAGCGTTATCCGGACGGAATCGACTGCTTTATCAGCAATGCAGGCGTTGGTCCAACCGCACCTGCCGCAACTTTATTTTCTCTCAACTATTTTGCTGCTACAGAACTTGCGGAAGGATTGCAGCCCTTATTAAAGAAAAAACGCGGAAACTGTGTTATGACAGCCTCTAACTCTATTACTTTTCCATATGTACGCCAAGACTGGGTAGATATGCTAACCAACATTCATGACGAAGACAGCTTTACACAAATTGCGCAAGGAATTCCACGTGAAGCAGGTCCAGCTTGTTATAGTACCTCAAAACATGCGTTAACCCGTTGGATTCGCCGCGTATCTCCATCTTGGGCAGTAGAAGGCACACGAATCAATGCGGTAGCTCCCGGCAACACCACCACTCCTATGACACAAAATATGACTCCGGAACAAAAAGAAGCAGCTCTTCTGATTCCTATTCCCACACGATATGGCAAAAAAGAGTTTTTGGATGCGGAAGAAATCGCCAATGGAATTATATTTCTATCTTCCCCTATGGCCAGCGGCGTAAACGGAACCATTTTATTTGTTGATGGCGGAATTGATGCGCTATTGCGTTCAGAACGTTTCTAGTAGTGAAAGGAGCTTATGACTTATGACTTTATTGGAACAATATATTGATTGTATGAAAAAAGGCAACAATGTTGCATTATCTGAATTATTTGAAGAAAAAGGTGTACTGCACGATTCTTCTGTAAATAAAGTAGGACTGGATACCATTCATCTGGAAGGCAGAATGGCTGTTGACATGATGTTTCATCACAGATTCGGCTTTAACGGCGGACCATTCCAGATTTTAGATGTACAATATCAAGAACCAAATACAGTTTCTTACTTTATTATGTATCAACAAAAATTTATTCCTGTTACCGCTATTATCTCTTCTGTGGGAGAAAACGGAAAAATCAAAAGAATGAATATTTTCCCACTTTAAGTATTTGAATATATGTTCAAAGTAGAAAACAAGTATTTCCATAATAGAATAATCTGTTCGGCATCTCTTTTTCTTAACCCCTAAAAACATAAAGAAACCGATACCGAACCAAATTATAAAAAACCGAAACCACCCTCTGCTCAAAATACTGTTGCAGCTAGGGTGGTTTTATATTGATAATATCCTTTTATTTTAGCCCTACAAAAACAGTATATTATAATAACAAAAAAAGACAGTTGTAATATATTGCAACTGTCCTTTTTCTTCTTATGGAAACAGTGATATGATATATACACTAGCGAAGTATATGGGTAATGACGGTAATTTACCATAACTGTGGTACAAACTTTCCAGTTGCCGATGCAGTCTGAAACTACACATAACGCGCATATCACAGCTGATATTTTATCAGAAAATCCTAATAATTTTTTGCAGGATTACGAATGAAAAAATAAAAAACAACCGATTTACGAAACTCGGAAGCTCAAACCGGAACAAAAGACGACAAAAGGTGATCCAAAATCTATCTTATGTAAATGCTCACTACTTTAATCGCGATTTATGCTGATTAAAGATCACTATCATTCGGAATATTAAATATAAGGATACTCTGCTCTAATGAACAAAATATCCTTATATTCTCTAATCTTTCAGTATATTTTTCTTTCATCAAACTATATTAATCCACAATTTACTCGCTTCATATAATCTAAAAGATATCCGAAATTGAGACAATATCATAGAAATCAAATAAAAGCCACAACTGTAAAGACTACAAAAAACTGCATAACACTGGCAGCCACTACAAAAACATGAAATAAGGTATGCATATAAGCGAACTTTTTACCTTTTGCATAAATTACAGCTCCTATGGTATAAAGAACACCTCCGCCTACCAGCAAACAAAGTTGAAGAGCGTTTAAATTTTCTACCAACGGTTTTATAATGAACACACATGACCAACCGATGCAAATGTAACAAGCCATTGAAAAATTTCTATAACGCTTCATATCAATTACATTAAACACAATACCAATGATCGATGCTGCCCATACCACTCCCAACATAACCCAACCTGTGATTCCTTTTACGCATAACAACAGCATAGGCGTATACGTGCCGGCTATCATAAAGAAAATGGTACAGTGATCTAAAATTTGAAAAATCTTTTTTCCTTTTGTCACAGGCAATGCATGATATAAAGTAGAAATCACATAAAGCAGAATCATTGAAATACTGTATACCAATAGGCTAAAGATGTGTACAGGAGTTTTGGGAGTAAACACCATCAGCAAAACCAAAGCCGCAACGGATAGTCCTGCTCCTATACCATGGCTGACAGCATTCCAGATTTCCTCACCAAGGGAATAGGACGGAAGATTTAGTAACGCACGGCGTTTGGCTGTTGCTAATTGTTTGATTCCTTCCATACCATCACTCTTTTCTGTTATATTTTACACTCTATGATATAGTTTTAAAAACTATATATCTTCATCTTAATATGACGTAGATACAAAGTCAATAAAAAACAGAAAAGTTCATAAACTGTTTAGACTTCTCTGACATTCATTTTACATCATAAATACACTGTTATTCTGAACCCAAATTGAAACCAATATACAAAAAAGCAGCCTTTTCAATCAACCGCTTTGTTCTGTTGATTGGAAAGACTGCTTTTAATTTTTTTATGGATTCAGTGCCATCATCGCTGCCATACCGCCCCGTTTTGCTCCCATTACACGATGAGAAAACAATAAATCGCTGTGGCAGCAAGTACAAACACGACCTACTATGATATTCTCTTCAGGTACTCCCGCATGTAAAATAACTCTGCGGTTAACCTCCCACAAATCCAGCATATACTTGCCTTCTCCTTTGGATTGCAAACATTCGTCCGGTGCAATCTCGGTCAGTGCCATTACCTTTTCATACACTGGTGCATCCACTTCATAACAGCATTGCCCTACAGACGGGCCAATAGCAGCCAGAATATCATTTGGATTGCTGCCAAATTCTGTCTGCATGGCTTCCACCATACGTGCGCCCATTTCCGCTACCGTACCGCGCCAGCCTGCATGTGCCAAACCAATAGCTTTTTGGGCAGTATCTACAAAGTATAGCGGTACGCAATCAGCATAATAAGTGACTAGCACAACACCGGGTTCGTTGGTAATCAGACCGTCTACGCTCTGCATATCTTTAGGACGCCAAATACCGATTCCCGCATCTTTGGAAGTAACACGTCGCACCACCGTGTGGTGATCCTGCGCAGAAGCGACCAATTTCTGAAAATCGAATCCTACTGCATCGCAGAATAGATGATAATTTTCCAATACATGGCCATCGCTGTCGCCTCGATTGAAATTTAAGTTCATAGAAGAAAATTCCTGCTGGCTGACACCACCTTTTCTAGTAGAAAAAGCATGTGTGATATATGGCAATTCACTCAAACGAGGAAATGTAAGGAATGGAACATTATTTTTTTCATTCAGCTGCATACATCCAAGCGATTGCAACATACAGCACCTCCTCCAATTATAACCGTCTTAAATTACCTTTACGTGCATTAATGATATAGAAAACAATAATAGCTAAGGTGTATATACCTGCAACTGCACCAATAGTAATATCCAGCCAAGTTGGGAATCCTCCCACAAATACACGAATAAAATAAGCAACCGAAACAAATAAAATTAATATAGCGCCATTATTTACAATCAATAGGCGATCTGTCTTATCATTTCTCAACGCTACTAAATTAAATCGAACAAAAATAAATTCCATACAAGTCACTGCAATACATAAATATAAATGGGTATTGCCGGCTCGAAAAAATACCGCCAAAATAGCAAATAATACGGATGAAATTAATCCGCATACCATTGCAATATAAGAAAACGCTTTACTCATACTTACCTCCCGTAATCGATAGCAAATTTGACTCAGGCAAAGCCGGGGTTACATATACAGTTTTGTTCTTTACGTAAATTACCATACCCGGTTTTGCACCTTGCGGTTTTGAAACGTGCTTTACAAATGTGTAGTCAACAGGAACTTGAGACGAATCTTTTGCCCTGCTGTAGTAAGCTGCAATCTGAGCAGCTTCCAAAATGGCTTGCTCGGTAATTTCCCTATGGTTCGATACAATAATGGTATGCGAACCGGGGATATTTTTCACATGCAGCCACATATCATGGTTGTTGGCATCTTTTAACGTTAATTTATCATTCTGGCGATTATTCCGTCCTACCAGTACGGTAAAACCGTCGCTTGTTGTAAATCTCATCGGCGCTGCAGGGGGTGTATTTTTTTGTTTTCCTTTTGTCTTTTGCTGGCGCAAATATCCCTGCTCGGCAAGTTCCTGCCGTATTTCTAATAAATCCCGTTCGTTTTCCGCTCTACTCAGCGCTTCACGGACCGAGTCAATGTAAGCAAGTTCTTGCTCCGCCTGATGAATTTGTTCTGTTAATTTCTCCTCAGCAGTACGTGCTTTTCTGTAGTCCTTGTAATATTTCTGCGCATTTTGTGATGGTGTCAGCAGCGGGTCTATAGGAATTCGAATAACAGGACTACCCTCTTCATAAAAGTTTTCCACTTCTGCATGGCTATCCCCTTTTTGCAAACGGTAAACATTGGCATTGATTAAATCACCATACATTTTTAATGTTTCCCGTTCTTCACATTGAGACAATTCCGCCATTTGCAAATTAATTTTCCTGCTCAGACGCTCTGCCGCATTGGCGAGCAGTTTGGATAAATCCTGCGAACGCACCCGCATGCGCTCAATTTGGTCACGCTCCTGATAGAAAAAGTCCAACATCTTGGAAAACAAGTCAAACTGTGAAATATGTACAGCACTGTCGTATTGCTCTATGGGCATAAAGGAAAAATCCATTGGCTTTCCGTTCAAATTTACCGCCATATACGGTTTTCCAGTACCCATTTTTACTGTATCAAATAGGGTGTGCAGCAGTTGTTCCAATGCACTCCAATGACACGGTTCCAGCTGAGAAATAGATAAATCTATTCCCTTGCACGCTCTGTAAGCCAACTCTCTGCATACAATAGGAGAAACACCTTGCAGTGTTTTCAATATTGCATCGCTCAATGTCTGTTCTTTTGCAATGGATTGCAGTGCCTGCAAAACCTCTTTTACCGTACAATGGAGCATACATAATTTGTTCTGAGGCGGAGGGCTGCGGTACAGTAAACCGGGCAGTACCAAACGCTGTGAACTCATATCTTCATCCACACGCTTGAGTGCGTCAATGATTTTTCCTTCCTGGTCTACTAAAATAACGTTGCTGTGTCTCCCCATGATTTCTGTTATCAGCGTGCAGGGAACCAAATCACCCAATTCATTATACGCATCAAACTGGAGAGAAACTGCCCGTTCTAATTCTGTTTGATGTACCCGGGTTAGTTTTGCACCACCCAGTTTTTTACGCAGAAGCATACATAGCATGGGAGGTTGTTTGGGATTTTCGGGTATATGTTCCGTAATATGAACCCGCGCACTGTTTGCACGAGCAGATAGTAATAAACGTACTGCGCCTTCTCTGGAACGAAGAGAAACGATGATTTCTTCCCGATTAGGCTGATAAATTTTATCGACTCTTGCTTCCAAAGCTGCCTGCTCTATTTCCTTTGCAGTATGACGCAAAAATGCGCCGTCTAAAGCCATGTTTCTCCTCCTTTCAAAGAAATTGAATTAAACCAAATACTGTACAGGGTCTTTCTGTTGTGATTTGATAAAACGTACTTGCGGAAATTCCTTAGCCAAGCGGTTGCATAAAGGCTGTATTGCAACATCTTCCGTTGCAAAATGTCCCGCATCCACCATGGTAATGCCCATACTGCTTGCGGCAAGCAACTCGTGATGCTTGCTGTCTCCGCTGACAAAAGCGTCTGCACCTGCCGCTCCTGCTGCAAAAATAGAAGAAGAACCCGCACCGCAGGCAACGGCCACTTTTTTTACCGCAGTTTTTCCTACGGTAAACTTCAGCCCTTTACACTCCAACTGTGTTTTTACGTATGCGGCAAATTCAGAAGGTTTCATTTCTGTTTCCAGCTGACCAATCAAAGAAGCCGCTAAGCCCGAATGCTCGTATTCCTCTAACATGGAAATTTGTTTCAGCTGCAAGCGCTCTGCCAAACAAGCATTGACGCCGCCGCAAGCCAAATCGTAATTGGTATGTGCTGCAATAGCACATAAGTCGTTTTGTACCAACAAATACGGCACATCTGTTGGAGACAGTCTCTTTAACGGCTGAAAAATTACAGGATGATGACTGATAATCAATTCTGCGTTTTGTGACACTGCCTCTGAAATAACCTCGGGCGTAATATCCATAGAAACTATCACAGAGGTCACAGGACAATGTTTTTCTCCTACCAAAAGTCCAACATTGTCAAAACCCATAGCAGTATGAAACGGTGCAAATGTATCAATATAGTTATAAATATCTCCTACTGTAACCATGTGCTCCTCCTTACTCTGCTTGTGACAATACTTGTTGTAATTGTGTCAAAATCTGTTCTGTTTCATTTGCCAACGCTTCTTGTCTTCCGCTCTGTATTAATCCGTTGATGCGCTTTTGCAAACGGCTGCATTGCTGATGAATATAAGCTTTATTTTCGTCCGAATCCGCTTTTAAAATGCCTATGTATGGAAACACCTGACTTGTTTGTACATGCTCAGGGTCATATTCCGCCCGCATAACCGTATAAATATGGTCTCCGTCTTGCACTGCTTGCTCTTGTTTGACAGCAAAACCGTGCTCCGTCAAATAGGTGCGCAGTTCCGGTGCGGAAGTCATGGGCTGTAAAATCAAATGTTTTTGTACATCCTTCAGCCAAGGTGCTTTTTCTATGATGTCTGCAATCAACTCACCGCCCATGCCCGCAATGACAATATCGTCTGCTTCATTTGGAAAAATCAATTCCAGTCCGTCGGATAACCTGGCATCTACCTGTTTTCCTACATTGTAGCGTCTAATATTAAATGCCGCTTTTTGTAAAGGCCCCATATTGATGTCGGCAGCAATTGCCTTTTGGATGACTCCTTTTTTTACCAACCAAATAGGCAAATATGCATGGTCTGTTCCAATATCTGCTAATACTTGATTTTCACGAACCATAGAAGCACATGTTTGCAAACGGCGGTCCAACTGAAATAATTTCTTTTTATTTAAAAATAACACAACGCACCGTCCTTTGTCATTATTTTTCATAGATTCAAAATAACCGCCCGACAAAACTTTGACGGGCGGTTATTTACGCTGTCATAAATGACTTATTTATCAGCTAGATGTTTGTTGATTTTCTCAAGCAATTCGTTTACATCTACACCATGCACCATGCAGGCCTCTTCCAAAGATTCGCCACGAGCAGATGGGCAACCCAAGCAGTGCATACCCATTTCCAAAAAGTAAGGTGCGGTATCTCTGTCCATATCTAGAATATCACCAATTAAGGTGTCTTTTGTAACTGTAGCCATTTTAACTTCCTCCTATTAAAATCGTGTTATTTTATTATAATACCCATAGAAAGTGATTGCAATACATTTTCCGCTTTTTTCAAACACGGCATATGTTTTTCCAATAAATTTTACGGGTGATTATACAAAATGTATGTAATAGATATACAATTCATAAAACAGCAGTACTATCATTTTTCAAGTGCTGCATATTTCAATATCATGTATCAATTTAAATGCTGTTTCTTTTATTAAGCTCCGCAGCATTTTTTATATTTTTTGCCGCTGCCACATGGGCAAGGATCATTTCTTCCTACTTTCAGCGTAGGTTGTTCCAAATGTGCCTCTGCTTCTAACTGTGCTGTATATTCCAGAGGAGTATAGCCACGGTTTACCCACATACGTGTATAATTGGTCACTTTGATTAGCAATTCTGAAATTTGACGCAATTGCTTTTGGCTTTTAATTACAAAGCCAAACCCCTCAAAAATGTGAATATGGTCTTGAAAACTACCGTTTAGCTGTACTGCAAACATCGTGTCATCCAAAAACTCTTTGATTTCCTCTTCATTTTTGGTATATGTTTTGCGTACGTAATCAGCCAATTTTTCTAACTGAGGCGTCATTTCATAAAAATACGGATCTTCATAACGGAGCAGTTCTTCTTTTTCCGGCATATAATACGTTTTTTCTCTTTGTTCTTTCAAAAGCGCATCTACATTGCCATGTTCAAACATAAATCCATTTACGATATGTCCGTTTTTGATTGCCGCTATATCACTACGACAAACAAAGGTATTCATAACCTCAACAATTTGTTTTGCGGTAACAATTTCGCTGTAATGTTCTTTATATAATTCAGATATTTTTTCAGGTGTAATTGCGCCGTACAAATTGGAACACGCAATACAGTATCTCCAAATTTTTTGGAATTCTTCACGTTCTTTGCGATATTCCGCAGTATTGATATTTCGGAATACTTCTTTAATAATCAACGGCATTGCATAAGCAATTTGCTTCTTTTCTTCTACCAAATAAAAGTAACCGCTTTTTGCAAAATATTGATACAAATCGTGTTCTATGGTGCAGTTAGATAAATCTTCATCCGCAGCAATGCGCAGCATTAATCGGAACTCCTGTTCTGTGGCATAATTCATAACACGTTTCATTTCATCAGGGTTTACAATAGTTTGTTCCAATTCTGCAACTAACTCTGCTTTTTTGAGTTTGCTGCGATTTTTCACATCATAATTGGCCGCAAGCTCTTGCAAATTAGCAACTTTGGTTGCTCCCAACAAAACATCCAGAGTATCCGTAAAGTGTGCTTTAATCAAATATTTTTTTGCATATGCATCGTGATCGAAATTCGGATTTACCGCCATATAACTTCCCCCAAACTATATGTTACATTATGTATTATATTATCAAAAAAGTAGGAATGAAGCAATAGATAATCCATAATAATTGTAGTTGAACTAAAAATATGATAAAATAATCGCAATATCAATTGGTTGAGGCTTCCCTTTTTCCTTTTGACAAAGTGTCATACAATCGCCGGATAGATTCCAATTGAATACAAACGTTTATAATATATTAAAATACTATACACGAGTTATTCTTTGCACCATACAACACATCAAAGGAGACATATGAATTGAAGCAGGACTGTTTCTCATTGGCACCGCCTATTATCAAAGAATTTTTGGGATATTTGGGTACTGTGAAGGGAAAATCTCCCTTAACGGTAGAAGAGTATTTTATGGATTTGCGCACTTTCTTTCGTTATATGAAGCAACACCGCAATCTGGTACCGCAGGATATGCCGTTTGACGAAATTTGCATTGATGATATTGATTTAGATTTTATCAAAACCATTACATTGACCGACGTATACGAATACATGAATTTTGTAAGCACCCAACGGAAAAACAAGGCGACAACACGTTCCAGAAAAGTATCCAGCCTGCGTACTTATTTTCAGTATTTGACCAATAAGGTGAATAAACTGGACTATAATCCCATTACAGAGCTGGAAACTCCGAAAACAAAAAAATCACTTCCAAAATATTTGACACTGGAGCAAAGTATAGATTTGTTAAATGCAGTGGAAGGTCCATATCAAAGCCGTGATTATTGCATCATTACACTGTTTTTAAACTGCGGCATGCGTTTGTCCGAATTGGTCAATATCAATTTGAATGACATCAATCATAAAGAACGTATCATGCGTATTACGGGAAAAGGAAACAAAGAGCGTTTGGTTTATTTAAACGATGCCTGCATGGACGCAATCAAAGCATATTTAAAGGATCGCCCCGCAGACGGTCTCATTGACCGTGAAGCATTATTTATCAGCCGTGAAAGAAAGCGAATCAGTCCAAAAACGGTACAAGCTATGGTCAATAAATATCTGGAGAAAATCGGACTAGGTGGTCCGGGGTATTCCGTACATAAACTGCGTCATACTGCTGCAACGTTAATGTATCAATATGGAGAAGTGGATATTCGTGTATTAAAAGATATTTTGGGACATGAAAATTTAGGAACCACCGAAATTTACACACACATCTCAGATGAGCAAATGAAAAAAGCTTCCAATTCCAATCCTCTGTCAAATGTGAAATCAAAAAAAAATAAAACACAGTAAAAGCAAGCGGTGTATCAATGTCCGCTTGCTTTTCTTTTGGAATAGATACAACCCCTTTTAGAATATGCTTCATCTGATACTATAAAAGGAGTCTTGATGATGAAATATATCTATTTGACTTTGGCTTTTCTATGTTTGATATGCGGTTCTGTAGGCATTGTCATTCCCGGATTGCCCACCACCCCTTTGCTTTTGGCAGCTTCGTTTTTCTTTGCCAAAGGTTCTGACCGATTCCACCGTTGGTTTTTGGGAACACAACTGTACCATAAACATTTGGAATCTTTTGTACAACACAAAACAATGAAACTGCGCACCAAAGTGTACATTTTGATGTTTTCCACCTGTTCTATGGGACTTTCTATCTACTTGGTCAAGAACTTATATGTTCGTATTTTTATTGCAGCCATACTTGCCATTCAATATTTCTGCTTCATTTTTATGATTAAAACAACACCCAAACAAGAAATTCTAAGCGTTTCTCAATTTCAAAAGAAACAGCATAAAAAGATAAAAACATGATAAATGTTCATACTGCCTAAACGTAAAATTCCAAACGAAATACTATCTTAAACATATACTATGATATATATCCTTTATTTTCAAATAAAAAAAGCCACCTGCCTATCAAGTAAGCAAACAGCTTTTATTGCGATTTTCTTTTTAATATATTCATATCTCGAATGTGTTGTCTTGCGAATACCTCAGTTGCAAGTATGCTGGATTCAATGTCATCTAAAACCAAGTCAATACTTTTCATTTTTTCAGCATTTAAACTTTAGCTTCCATTAACAGCTGAATATTTTTATTTGTTTCATTTTCCAAAGTAATTTCAATTTTAAGAGTTCTATCTTTGATTTCTGAAATATCTGCTCGCATATTTTGCATTTCCGCCTGCATATTCGCTTGCATATTTTGCATATCCGCTTGTATGTTCTTAACAGATTGAACCAGTTCTTGTAGCAATTCTTTCTCGTTCATTGAGAACAACTCCTTTAATGTGATTTTATCGTATCATACCAGATTTGATATTGCAATATTTTCCCCATTCAACCTTTAAGGGAAATGTTTTCACGCACACGCAAAATAGATTGATAAGAACCAATGCTATTCCATGCCACTTACCATAAAGGGACAGTTCCTGTTTATTTCGTATCATGACAGTGTATATTTATCTTAGTCTCAGTCATGTAAAAAGTAAAATAATACTCCTCATAGTTCCGGTACTATTTTTTGTTATTTTGCACTTTCAACTGCACCATACAACATATTGTGAACACACTCTCTGTTCTTATCAAAAAGCCCCAATGCTACAAAAAGTAACATCGGGGCTTTTCTCTGTGCCTTTAAAATTTTAATCCTATTTTCAAAACCAATTCTTTATATTTTGTCAGTTATACTTTCGCACGCGGATGACAGTTATGATATACCTCTTTAAAATGAGAATCTAAAAGCTGAACATACACTTGTGTGGAAGAGATATCTGCATGCCCCATCATCGTTTGAATGTCTTTTAAATCAGCACCGTTTTCCAGCAAATGTAATGCAAAAGAATGGCGCAATGTATGAGGCGTAATCTCCTTGGTAATATTCGCCTGTTCCGCATAACCCTTTACAATTTTCCAAAACCCCTGTCGCGTCAAACGATTTCCGTTTAAATTAACAAATAACGGTTGTTCTGTATCGTCATCACATAATGATACGCTTCTGACACGCGTAATATAGGTAGCAACCGCTTGAACTGCTGTAGGATATACCGGAATAACGCGGTCTACCTTTCCTTTACAACGAAGCAAACCTGTTTTTAAATTAACGTCTCCCAAATTCAGTTCAACCAATTCAGTTGCACGAATTCCTGTTGCATAGAGCAATTCCAAAATTGCTTTATCACGACAGCCCTTCGGTTCAGCAATGTTAGGCTGTGCCAACAACAAATCAATTTCTGCACTATTTAAAAAATGAGGTAATTTTTTTGGAGTTTTTTCTAATTTAATATGTTTTGCCGGATTCACCGTTACATGATAATTCTGCATCAAAAATTGATACAAACAACGTATGGAAGCCAAACGCCGTGTAATGGTCGCATTTGAAAGATTCTGACAGAGCAGTTTCTCCACATACAAATGCATCATGGCATCGTCCGCTTTGAGCAAATCTGTAAATTGATGTTCTTTCATAAACGTTAAAAAATGTTGAATATCCCGCATATAGGACTGCAATGTATTTTCAGATACTGCTTTTTTCTCGATCAGATATTCCCGAAACTGCGAAACATATTCTGTCATTTTCAACGTCACCCCTCAATCAAAATACAAATAAACCGGAAAAGCAAACTGTACTCAATACATCCACCAAAGCACCTATGATTAATATTCCGGTTAAAATAGAAAAACGAATAAAAAAATGCCGCACATTGTTTTTCGGCTGTGCTTCCTGCTCTTCCGTCTTCCTTCCAAAATGCATCTTTTTAGAAAACAGCATGCTTTCTCTGGAAGCAATTAAAATGGCAATCAGACAAATAGATGCCCCCGGTAAAATAACAGCCAAATGAAATAAAAATCCCTGGAATCCATAGGCGGCATACAGATATCCGGCTGTAATTCCCATGCCAAATCCACGGAATAACGGCGCCAACGGAACACAATAGGCTCCCCATATGGATAACCCACATAGAAAACAAAATAATAAAAACAAAAAAGACGATGCCAACGATGCTACAAAGATAGATAACACAGGCAATGCGCTTCTTGCTTTCACATTGCTGAAAAATACAAAATCCAATGTTTTTAATAAAGAATAATCCGCATTGCGAATGAATATAACTCCTAAAATAAGGCCGGTAATTAAAAATAATCCCAAAAATACCAGCAAGAACTGCTGACGGAAGATTTGCAGAATTCCACCACGATAACCGGAAGAAAAAACTCCCGACCGACTGCCTACCGTTCTTTCCCCTCTATGTTCTTTGGGTACTTTTGCAAAAAATAAGTTTGTCCGTCTCATAGTATTTATAATCCCCCAAACAAGTTGTCTGGTTCATAATTATGTATACCATAGGACAATTATGAATTATTTTCCTAATTCTTCCGCTCTTTTTGTACAAGCAAGCATTGCCTCGTCCACAATTTTTTCCAAATCATGCTGATAAAACACGTTTAATGCTTCCAAAGTAGTTCCTCCCGGAGATGATACCATTTCAATTAATTCATCTGGAGTTTTACCCGAATACACAAGCATGCCTGCGCTGCCGATTAATGTTTGCGCAATCATCGGCAATGCAACTTCCTTTTCAATTCCTTGCTTTTCAGCGTTGTCCAGCATTGCTTTTGCAAACAAATAAAAATATGCCGGACTGCTGCCATTTACAGAAATTACCGCATTCATTTGTGATTCTTCCAACTCTGAAACAGTACCGCAGGAGGAGAAAAACTCTTCTACAGTTTCAAACATTTCATCCGTTACACCTTGAGAGCGGCACATAGCAGTAGCACCTTGGCTCAAAAGCAAAGGTGTATTCGGCATAGTACGAATAACGGGACATTGACATCCCAAAGTGGTGCGAATGTAGTCGGTAGAAATACCGGCAGCGATAGAAACCATAAGCTTTTCTTCTGTCACTTGTTCTTTGATTCCTGTTAAAACTTCTTCAAAATTTTGCGGCTTCACTGCAAGCACAATAATGCTGCAATCCCTTGCCAACTCCGAAGCGGAAGAAGCCACCTGAACACCTATTTGTTTAAAATAAACACATTTTTCTTCATTGACATCAAATACTGCAATTTGAGACGGACGCATTGTCTCTGTAGATACAATTCCGTTGATAATGGCAGTAGCCATATTTCCTGCGCCAATGAAACCTAATACTGTATTTTCCACACGATTACCCTCTTTTTTGTACATTTGTCGTTCTATTATGATAATACTTTTAGAAAAAGAGTGCAAGACATAATCCGATAATTTTCGCATAATTCCTACAAAGTGAAATAAATAAAGCAATGTTTCATCATTTATTCCCAATGATTTTTACAATTATATTTACTTTTTCTAATATCATGGAAAAAGAGCCATATTTGGTACGACTGTATCAAACTGTAACATCTTCATTTTGATTACCATTTTTCACGATAATTGTCAGAGGTCAACCCCGTATATTCCAAAAGGAGCACCCCCTACCGTCCCATTTTCTCCTCTAACCGTACCTAACCGTCGTTCTCCGTAGTTCCTGCTAAATCCTGTAACTTTGGTACTTTCCCTAACCACACCCAAAATACGCCTTCTTACACCTTTTATAAATAACTTTCATAAATAAAATACTCCGTACAGTGCCTTACGCCCCTACGATACTCTTATTGTTTTCCGTCTTTATTCAGTTATATTTTGGTGTCCTGCTTAAGATATGGGAAAGTTTCTTTTGTTAATCAACAACAATCTGAAGATAGATAAAAGAAAATGGTTTCTCTTTATCATAATGATATGTAACCATATATTTCTATTTTATCATAAAAAAGCAGTATGACTAAAATCACACTGCTTTTGCTGTTAAGTATTTTATTGTGCCATAGCTGCTTTCATCATAATTGCGCATTCCAATCGTTTTTTCTCTAAATCGCATGAAAGTTTATGTGATTTTAAGATGTCACCTTCATATTGCCAACTATTAGCCGCACAACCACCGCTGCAATAGAATTTTGCCCAGCAATCTTTGCAATCCTCTTTACTGTACACGTTTGTAAGTGCAAATTCCTGCTTCATAGGGATATCAAAGGTATTTTCCATAATATTACCCATTTTCCATTCTTCTTGTCCAACAAATTGGTGGCATGGATAAATATCACCTTCCGGTGTCACACAAACATATTCATTGCCGCAGCCACAACCGCGTAAACGTTTAATTGCACACGGACCTTGGTTCAAATCTATCATAAAGTGGAAAAAGTTAAACCCTTTTCCTTTCTTTTTGCGGTCTATTAAAATATTTGCCAAATTCTCATATTCGGCAAATGCTGCCGGCAAATCTTCCTCTTGTAAAGAGTATGGAAGTTTAGGGTCAGACACTACAGGCTCGACTGATACTTGGTCAAAGCCAAGTTCCGCCATATGAACCACATCTTTTGCAAAGTCTAAATTATGCTTGGTAAACGTACCTCTCACATAATAGTCCTTGTCCCCTCTGGTTGCAACCAACTTTTGATATTTTGGTACAATTGTATCATAACAACCGCTTCCGTCTGCACGTACTCGCAGCATATCATTGATTTCTTTTCTTCCATCCAATGACAGAACCACATTATACATTTCTTTATTTAAATACTCAATAATATCATCTGTTAACAGTAATCCATTGGTTGTCATAGTAAAGCGGAATTTTTTATTGTGTTTTTCTTCCTGGCTTCTTGCATATTCCACAACTTGTTTCACTACCTCGAAATTCATCAGAGGTTCGCCGCCAAAGAAATCCAGTTCTAAATTGCGTCTTCCTTTGGAATGTTCAATTAAAAAGTCGATTGCCTTTTTTCCAACTTCCAAAGGCATTAATTTTTTACCACAGCCAAAGTCACCCTTTGCGGCAAAACAATATTCACAGCGCAAATTGCAGTCATGCGCTACGTTCAAACACATAGATTTTACCGGTGCCTCTTTTAGCATTGCGGAAAAATCATGGTAACCGTCTTCCGAATAAAGCTGACCATTTTCATATAATTCTTTCAGTTCATTATATGCTTCTGTTAAGGTTGCTTCATCGTATTTTTTACGCAGATCATCCATCATCTGTTTAGGAGCCTGCTGCGGTACTTCATCTTCTAAATAATCCAACATATCGTATGGCGCATCATCAAATACATGTACTGCACCGCTGTTGGTATCTAACACAATATGAAAACCATTTAACGTATACTTATGTATCATATTTCTTTCTCCAATTATTAAAAAATTTCAGGGACAGCACACTGTCCCTGAAAAGTGATTTCGATTCAATTATTGATTGTTCTCGTTCTCACATTTTTGGTTAGCAACTGTGCAAGATGTTTTGCAAGCAGATTGACAAGATGCTTGACATTCGCCGCAGCCGCCTTTTACAGCACTTTGCTTTAAATTTGCTTGGTTTAAAGTCTTGATTTGTTTCATTGATAAACATCTCCTTTATTACATTGACTGAATTATATCATAATAAAACAAAAAATGAAAGATGTTATTTTACTTTTTTACGTTTATTTACCGCAAGCACACCGCCAAATGCACCTCCAATCATCATAAGGAGAAATCTCATTGCAGTGGAAATAGTAAATACATTGCCCCCTGTGGAAAAGGCAGAAATCAACACGCAGGAAAACAAAATCAATCCGCTGAATAATCCCATAATCAGCCCTTTGCTATGGCATAATTTTGCAGACAAAAATCCCGCAAACATAGCGCTTAATGCCGAAATTCCAATACTTACCGCCTGAATTGCTTGTGTAGGAATTGTTTTCACCAAAACAAACGCAAACGCACAAAGTGCCAATAACGCTGCACATAGAAACAAACCTGCAATACAACCGATTGCTAAATATTTTAAACACTTGGCAAATGTGCTGTCCGATGTTTCTCTGCTTTTTTTCATAAAAAAATCCCCCTCACCAATACCTCATACCTAAAGGTATTCATGAAAAGGGGATTTTATGATGTACAAAAACAGAAAAGATTATTTTTCTTCTTTTGTTTCTTGTTTGGTTTCTTCTTTTTTACGACCGAACAAACCTTTTTTCTCTGCAGGTTTATTCTCGGAAGATTCGGTAGCTGCCTGCTGTACGCGATCGAGAGGTGTTTCTACAGAGCTGATTGCCCAACGTTTTAAACGCAGTTTTTGGCGGTCAGTACCTGTCTCAATAATAATGGTATCACTTTCATCTTTTACAGCTACAATACGGCCTACAATACCACCAATGGTTGTAATTTCATCACCTATTTTCGCATTTTTGCGGTTTGCTTCCTCTTTTTTCTTCTTTTTAGAGTTTGGACGGAATAATAGAAAATACGCACCGAGAATAATCACTGCGTAAATGATAATCATAACCCACCAACTATTATTACCACCGCCGGATTCAGCGGCAGCTTCTAAAGCCCAAATATTATCCATTTATCTTACACCTCCATGTTGTCGATGTTTATTATAACAATATTTTCATACGGTTGCAAGCATAAAATGTAGAATTATATTCTTCTGGATACTTTGTCTATGGTTTCACTGTAAAAGGCTTGGAAACTGCCAGAATCCAAGGCTGTTCTTATCTTTTCCATAAAAGAATTATAGAAATATAAATTATGCATGACAGCCAGACGCATTCCAAGCATTTCTTTGCTTTTTAACAAATGATGCACATATGCACGTGTATGATGTTTGCAAACAGGACAATCACAGGTTTCATCAATCGGATTTTCGTCCAACTCATATTTTGCATTCATCAGATTACGGCATCCTTCCATCGTAAACGCGTGTCCGTGACGGGCATTACGGGTTGGCATAACACAGTCAAAAATATCAATTCCTCGAGAGACTGCCTCTAAGATATTGGCAGGCGTACCCACTCCCATTAAATAACGTGGTTTGCAAGCCGGCATTTCAGGTTCTACCGCTTCTATGATTCGATACATTTCTTCTGCCGTTTCTCCTACCGCCAAACCGCCGATTGCATAACCGTCCAAATCCAGTTCTCGAATATCACACATATGTTGTTTTCTCAAATCTTCATAGGTGCTTCCTTGATTAATACCCCACAGCCATTGCTCCCGATTGATGGTATCTGCTTTGGCATTGAGGCGCTCCAGTTCTTCCTTACAGCGATAAAGCCAACGCAATGTTCTGGCACAGGATTGCTTTACGTACTCATACGCAGCCGGATTTTCAATACACTCATCAAAAGCCATTGCAATGGTAGAACCCAAATGAGACTGAATGCGCATACTTTCTTCCGGACCCATAAAAATTTTTCGTCCGTCTATATGAGAAGCAAAGGTTACCCCTTCTTCTTTAATATTTCTCAGTTTTGCCAAAGAGAACACTTGAAAACCGCCGCTGTCTGTTAAAATTGGACCTTGCCAGTTTGTAAACTTGTGCAATCCTCCCAGTTGTTTGACAACTTCATCTCCGGGGCGTAAATGCAGGTGATACGTATTGCACAACTGTACCTGACACTTTAAGTCTTTTAAATCCAAAGCCGAAACCGCACCTTTAATTGCGCCGCAAGTAGCCACATTCATAAAGGCGGGTGTTTGCACTACTCCATGGGGAGTATGAATTTCGCCTCTTCTGGCCTTTCCTTCTGTATTTATAATACGAATACGTTCCTTCATAAATCGTAAATCCTTTCTACATCCGTCTTCTATGCAGCAATTTCTTTAAAACCTTATTATAAAATACATTCAGAAAGAAAGCAATCTTTGTTTCAAAGAAAAACTATCAACTGTACAATTGATTGCTGACACCGTATCTATTCAGAACGATTTATCATTACTGCAAACATTTTGTAAATAAATTAAGAATACATGACAAGCAGTGGCGCATATGGTTTAAAACACACGGATGATTAAGGTGGTGAGAAGATGTTTATTGTATTAAAAAAGAAAATCATTATTACAGTTGCAGCCTGTATTTTAACCATTATAGCAATTCCTGTAGCAATTCATTATACGAATAACGCTGCAGAGGCAGTACAGGCGTCAACATCGGCCAACACAAACTGGGGACTTAGCTTTCCAAAAGACGGCGGAACTCCTACAGGAAATGCATCTTCCGAATTTTTGCAGCAATACAACTCTTTTTATGTAGGAGATACAACAAAAAAAGAAGTATATCTTACATTTGATGCGGGTTATGAAAACGGATATACTCCGGCTATTTTAGACACTTTAAAAAAGCATAATGTAAAAGCAACTTTCTTTGTAGTGGGCAATTACATCGAAACCAGCCCTGATTTGATTAATCGTATGGTGGAAGAAGGACACATTGTAGGAAACCATACGTACCACCACCCTGATATGTCAAAAATATCTGACATTACCTCATTTCAAAAAGAGTTGGAAGATTTAGAAGCATTATATCAACAGACAACTGGACAGGAAATGCAAAAACTCTATCGTCCTCCCCAAGGAAAATTCAGTGAAAGCAATTTAAAGCAGGCCAGCGAATTGGGATACAAAACTGTGTTTTGGAGCCTAGCTTATGTAGATTGGTACGTAGATAACCAACCAACTCGAGAAGAAGCGCTCGAAAAATTGTTGCCGAGGGTTCACCCGGGAGCCATTATTTTGTTGCACAGCACTTCTAAAACAAATGCTGAAATTTTAGATGAATTTTTAACTACCTTAGAGGAGCAAGGATATACATTTGGAACATTAAACGATATTATGTAATCTATATTTCATATCGAGATATAACAAATAGACGGATATCTATATAGATACCCGTCTATTTGCTTCTTCTGCAATCTTATCAAGCATTATGCCACACACCCTACATAACCGCCACCGTAAGGAACACCTCTGCACCTGCAGAGAAACGATGATCTGACCACCCGGGAGCAGCGTATGATAGGATGACCCCTGCATATGCAGGGAAACCCAATCGGGACAGCTCCTTTACCATAACGCAAGGAACACCCTCTCAATGAGAGGAAAACAGTGTCATACTGATTCTCTAACCTGGTATAAAATTTATCCATGCACTACGGAAAACCTGATTCCGGTATCAATGCCTGGATAGCATCAATGACGCCATTCAGGTATAGTTTGGAATAAAAGCCCCATTTGCTAAAAAATAATCTCATTGATTTTTGGGAATGCCATAAGCAAGGCGCCCCCCGTTATACGGGGAAATTACACGGTCAATGACGTAAATTTCGTCGGTCGGAGGATCACCCCCGCACCTGCGAGGAAAACGGTTATCTTAGAGGATAAAGTATCCCAAAACAGGATGCCATCTGCATATGCAGGGAAAACTTACCTGCTCCAATATAGCTTCCCACCCCCAGAAGCTTCCTTACTCTCATAATACTGCAAAAGAAAAGCATATATACCAACAAAAGCCATAAGCTTTTCCAAGTTGGGTATCTGTTCCATGGGAACATCCCTGCGCTAACCAAAAGTCAATTTCTATATAAAAAGAAGCTAGGCAAGTCCGTTTTCTTTTTAATCTTCTAAAATAATTTGTAAGTTTTTTAGAATCTTTTCAATTTTTCTATTTTTCTTGTCTACGTCTTTTTCTTCTCGTACTTCTTTTAGATCATCAATCAAAAATCGGATAAAACCATTAAATTGTTTATCAGTCATTCCTATTTCTTCCATATGTATCTCCTTTCCGATATTTGTAAAAACTTACTTTCCTACTATCTATATGATAAGCTACACCAATACGATTACGCGCTAATTTAAGATTTTTTCAACCTTTTCTTGAATCGCATCTAAGTAAAACTGCCGCATACTTGGATACCCTGCCTTTTGGGCTGCTTCCTCGTAAACTTGGAATTCTTCCGGTTTTACTCTAAATCGTATTTCCTTTAATTTTCTAGGTATTTCAACGTATATTCTTTTTGTTTTTCATTGTAAGCCATAGATATCCCCCTTTATAACTAGTATAACACTTTATAAAATAGAGCGCCACAGTTAATTCCGCTATATTAACAAACCAATTCTGCAAAAAACATATACAGTCCGTATTCCGTGCGGTGTACGCCGTCTGAACGCCCAATAAATTCATGGTTGCATTCCGCCATTATGTCACCTCTTTCTTAAAAATAGGCATGAAAAAACCACCCTGTTTGGGTGGCTTTATATATTATTCAAGTAAATATTGTCATACATTTTCTGAGCTTTTCTACCTTCGGCTGTAAAATCATCATTTTCATCAAACCCATTTAACGCAATCCATTCATCTAAAGGAATTAAAATATCGTTCAATTTTGATGTTTCATCAATTGTTAGTTTAAGGTTATCAGAAATAAACTTTAATTCTTTTTCGTTTAATACGAGCATTATTTATTCCCCCTTTGGATTAGTTTGAATTAGCCATCCTGTTTCCGGATTTACTGTAACTACATTGTTATTTCCAATGATCTGTTGGCTTTGTTTTCCATCCGTTCTTTTACGAATAGTTTTACTCTCTCCATTTTGCAACGTGTCAAAAACATCTTGTATTCTAACTCCTGTTCTCATGCCTTTGTGCGATGTAGAAGTTTGACCTATAATTCGGTCAACAAAATGAAAAGTATATCCTTTTATCTCTAATCCATTTACAGCAGTAATGCCAACAATCTGTTTATCAATATTACGCGATACATCTAAATATGTATCAATTCCAGTCAATGCAGAAATATCACCATTTTTAACCGCTTTCACATACCCATCTAATAACCATTTTGCGCCGTTATCAGATATATTCTTTACCTTGGAAACCGTTTGCGCTATACTCTTTGTCCCAAGATAATCTTTATACTTGCTGTGAATTGTATTATTCTCCGCTGCAACAGTAGCTTTGCCAGATACACTTTTATTATATTCAAAAACCTGCGTTCTATCAAGCCTTTTTGTGCGTCCTGTTTTCTTGCAAAAAGCGTTATATTTCGCCTCTTTCTCCTTGATTTTTAACGCTTCTTTTACAAAAACTTCCTTGTCTCCTGCCGCTTCCAACATAGCTGCTTTTTGTTTGGCATATCGAACATCTCTTTCAAGCCTGCGCTGTTCCTGAGATTCTTGATAAACGCGGTCATTTCTTCTTTCGTCTGTGTGTTTCGGTCGCACGGAATAGATGCTCCGGAATTACTGTAATCGGATGATGTCCCCAGCTACTTTTGCGCAATTAAATGCTGCTATAGAAGATCATCCCCCGCACCTGCGGGGAAAACGAATATTGCAAATTGTGCACGGGCATGTAATAGGGATCACCCCCGCACCTGCGGGGAAAACGCCAAGTCTAAAGCTACAGGAAAACCGATTTCGGGATCACCCCCGCACCTGCGGGGAAAACAGTACTCAATATGTTGTCACAAATATACAAGGGGGATCACCCCCGCACCTGCGGGGAAAACTCCATTGTGCTTTCCATATCAGGGAAAATATTAGGATCACCCCCGCACCTGCGGGGAAAACTAAGGATTTATCGTTACATCTCCCCACCTAATAGGATCACCCCCGCACCTGCGGGGAAAACGATAGATTGTTATAAAAGTACTTATCGATTTGGGGATCACCCCCGCACCTGCGGGGAAAACTCTCCCCTAATGCCATCACAAAAGCTTTTACAGGGATCACCCCCGCACCTGCGGGGAAAACTTTGCTAGCTATATGGGAGTTTCACAAGGAATGGGATCACCCCCGCACCTGCGGGGAAAACGCAATCTGTTTTTACAGTTGAGAAAGATATTGAGGATCACCCCCGCACCTGCGGGGAAAACTTTTGAGTGTATTTATCAGCCCAACGACAATTGGGATCACCCCCGCACCTGCGGGGAAAACTCGCCCGCAAAGCCGTTTTGGTAGTCGTTGACGGGATCACCCCCGCACCTGCGGGGAAAACTAAGAACGCATATTTCTTTTGATGCCGGAGAAAGGATCACCCCCGCACCTGCGGGGAAAACCCGAAGCGATGAACGAAACAATAAAAACAGGAGGGATCACCCCCGCACCTGCGGGGAAAACCATTTTGCTTTTTCAGGAGGATATATGCGCGCAGGATCACCCCCGCACCTGCGGGGAAAACTACATAATACAGATGTATATGGACTTGATGTTGGGATCACCCCCGCACCTGCGGGGAAAACGTGAATCTGAATACACACTTTCTTTTGGTACGAGGATCACCCCCGCACCTGCGGGGAAAACTAACTGGGATTGTCCAAAAGCGGCGGCTTCCTGTGGATCACCCCCGCACCTGCGGGGAAAACCCCGCTAAATTTAACAGATTAAGCAGTTTATAAGGATCACCCCCGCACCTGCGGGGAAAACTGTGTAGGTCAATTACTGCGCCTTCTACAAACCAGGATCACCCCCGCACCTGCGGGGAAAACTTCCATATACATTGCATATACCTGTGTCCACAAGGATCACCCCCGCACCTGCGGGGAAAACATTAATATTTGATATAAGTTCATTTTTGTTTAGGGATCACCCCCGCACCTGCGGGGAAAACAATCAATAAAATGTTCTTTGCTTTCAACTTCTGGGATCACCCCCGCACCTGCGGGGAAAACTTTTCCGATGTATAATTTAAATCGGTAATTTTAGGATCACCCCCGCACCTGCGGGGAAAACTCATATCCACAACTACAAAAGTAATATCGGGTAGGATCACCCCCGCACCTGCGGGGAAAACCCTAGCCGCGTAAGAGAAGTTGAGCAAACAGCGGGATCACCCCCGCACCTGCGGGGAAAACCGCCTTTACAGAATGCGTTTTGGACGTGATGTGGGATCACCCCCGCACCTGCGGGGAAAACGAAACTGTGCTTTAATCTGTGTAATATCCACTGGGATCACCCCCGCACCTGCGGGGAAAACGCCCTATTACTTAATACAAAAATAGGGTAACAGGGATCACCCCCGCACCTGCGGGGAAAACCAAAATAACTACTCTCCAAAAGCGCTATCCCGAGGATCACCCCCGCACCTGCGGGGAAAACTACCTGAGAATCCAAAATCGAAATTGGGCGATAGGATCACCCCCGCACCTGCGGGGAAAACGTATGACAGAGCGTGTGTCACGCGGTGAAGCTGGGATCACCCCCGCACCTGCGGGGAAAACGTTCGGCGTGTCTCTTCCGATTTTAACCGGTGAGGATCACCCCCGCACCTGCGGGGAAAACTGTATTATAACTCGAAGCCGATTAACGGGCTGGGGATCACCCCCGCACCTGCGGGGAAAACACTAAAAAATGACGTAGATACGCTATAATGTTCATAACACACGCTACAATTCATTTAACTTTTTATAGATCCCATAAGTTAAGTAACAATCTGCCAGCGCCCTGTGATGATTTGAAGTATCCAAAGAAAAATAACTTGCAATTGTATTTAGTTTATAATCCACCACATCAAATATCTTACGGCGAGCAAGTGTTAATGTATCAATACATGGATTGTGAAACATAGATAATCCCACACGTTGACACGCTGCATGTAAAAAACCAAAATCAAACGCTGCATTATGACATACAATACTTCTATTTCCCACAAACGCTATTAATTGCGATAGCGCTTGGTACAGAGGAATTCCTTGCTGCTGCAACATTTCATCCGTAATGCCTGTAAGTTTTGATATATTATCAAGCAACAATGTTTGACACTGTACTAATATACTAAGTTCCGCTTCCACTGTATCATGTACAATAGAAAGCGCGGCAATCTCAATTATTTCATGAACAGAACAAGATAAACCTGTGGTCTCCAAATCTAAGACAATATAGGAATCTTCTTTTAAGGTACGTTTATGTGCCTGTTTTATCCTATCAACTTTTTGCATTTTTGCAGCTTTGCTAAATCCCTTCTCAAGAACCATAGTCTGTGAATGCTCTCTTGCAGACGGCAACGGCCTGCGCATGAGTTTCAGACCATCAAAATCTACAGGTTCCCACGTAGTATTGTGTACACGAAAATCCATATGCTGTTCTCCCATGGTATGAAACACCATAGTCGCTCTGCCTGTATGAAGATTTTCACAAATACGTTTCCACAGTTCTTCCCTAACACGGGCACTTACCTGCCCAACATAAACGCCTGTATTGATTTCAATCAGCCATTTGGACAAGTCTCCCCGTACTTTGGGCGGACAATCTGACAATGTAATTACAATCATGTAGATTCCTCTTCCTGAAAACCATAAGAAATTCCGTTGGGAACCGTTCCTTTTTTGTCATCCCATAAATAAACAATTTCTGTGGAAATTCCCTCTGCAATCCACTCATCATCGGAGAAAAGAATATGAATATCACGAACCATTCTCTCCAAAATATGAGCAGATACCATAGCATCTCTTACCCGCCGTCGTGTTGCAGACGGCAAATCTTCCGGCTGCTGTGCTGCCATTTCAAATGCAATGGGAATGGTAACTTCAGCTTTGTAAAGATCTGCAATATCATAAACAAATGAACACTCATGCCCTACATGCATAAATCCCAATCCGGGGGAGCACCCCAACGCAGTAATCACGGCATGAGCCAAACCATATAAACATGCATGTCCTGCAGAAAGCGCTTGATTCACAGCGTCACCCGAAGAAAAATCTTCCGGGTCATAGGCACGTCCGTTCCACGGAACATTCCATTCACGGGAAGCTTTGCGGTAAACGGAACGAACACGACTTCCTTCCCGTCCTCTTAGCTGCTGCATAGTCAGATGCGATACATCTTCGTTGGGAAAGCGCATTTGATACATCTTTCTGACCACTGCCAAATGCAGCCGCTGATTGCTCACCAATTCCGCTTGACGAATCAACAATTTGGAGCGATGTGTTAACGGTCGTCCGCTTGCATAATATCGCACACCGTGTTCACCTACCCAAATAACGCTCACTCCCGCATCGCCAATCAATTCCATAGCACGGTGGGTAATCAAAGTTCCGGGTCCTAACAGTAGTACGGAAATCGACGCAGCGGGAACATATACAATGCCACGTTCATCTCTTACCGTAATTGCACTGTCTTCCCGGTTGAGTTGGCAATGCTCCAAATACAAAAAGGTCATTCTGTTCCCTATTTGGGGCAACGCCTGCAAGTCGGGACGAACCATACCTGATACTTTTTTACCTTTCATTAGAAGCTACCCTTGCCACTGTTAGTAAACCCATACCATAAGCTTTACCACGTCCGATTCCTTCTGTCAACGCTTTACAAAACAACTCTGTGTCCGTAACCGTTAAAATACCTTCATATGTAACGGCCAATAACCGAACTTTTGCGTCTTGAGAATGATTTTTGCGGAAGATGTTCCATTGACTGTGAACAACTGTAAAGTCTTCTTCATTTAACGAAAAACCGTTGTGAGCCGCACGGGTTTGCAGCCATTCTTTTTGATGGGGCACTGAGACGTGAGCATGTACCTTTCCCCTTTTTCCCGGTTCGGACACACAACTTTTTGTGGGATTGGCCACCAAACGAAAATGCCAAACACTGCCAGGGGACATTTTTTCTAATAAAGGAGTATACAATTTTGTTTCCCATGGACAGTGGGCGCTTAACATTCCAAATTGCTCAGCGGCAGCGGTTAAATCAGGCTTATCGGGACTAAGTAGCATCAGATAAAGCTGATTGTTCAGATGGTCAATACGCCACAAATTACGCTTGCGTTCTCCTTCAAAACAGCGCTCCACCGTTCCGTGGAAAATGTGCGGAGAAGCTAGTGCTTTTGCTGTATTAGGATTAGATTCATCCAAGAGCATTCTTGTCAAATACATAGACTCACCCCAATTCTTTCATCGGATCATGTTCTGTACGAAACAGTTCATCCGCATTTTGGAAGGTAACTTGAAAAGGTGTATGCTCCTTCACCATGCGATACCCATACTTTCGGAACATGGGATTAAACGATTCTGGCAAATCCTTCTGATAAACAGGATATGCCTCCTGTTCCAACGCGTCAGTTACAATTCGCATAGTGTAAAAATTTTGTTTACCCTTGATACGCTCCTGCTCCCATTGGGAAACTTGCCATGGTTCTTCTTTTAAAGCTGTAAGCAAATCCGTTTGTCGTATTCCCAATGATAGTGGCAAGGTTGGAGGACAGGAACGTCTTCCCAGAAACAACGGAAAAACAGGCGCCTGCAAAGCCTGATCTAGCGTTTTTAAAAAGTTTTCATCCTGACTTTCCAAACCAACCAGAAAAATAGCGTCTGCAAGATAGTATCTTGTTGTAACATAAGATGTCTTTTTATCTTTCCGTACCATATGAAAATCTTTTAGCAGTTCGCCCTCTTTGTCGCTTCTAACACCAAATGTCAATGCAGCTAAATCATCCAACGATTCATCTCTACGTCGTCCCAATGCAGCAGCTAACAGACCAATCACTCCGCTTTTAGAAGGTTCTCGTTCTGTTTTGCGAATGTCAAATTTGGAATTGATGCCCCAAGCCTGCAAAGGGGCCGCTAATCTCAATAACAGCGTACTCATATGGATTCACCGTCATCTGCGATATATGCAGATACACGGTCCTCCAATTTATCCAGCATTTGCTGCAATGGCATCATTTCTGCAATTTCTTTGAATGCTTCTGCTGTTCCTATTCCAAATGCTGATTCCGGCTCATTTGCAAAATTCTCATATACTTTTTTCACATAAGAAACAAATTGTTCTTCAGACTTTGCAAGATAACCGTTAGAACCGGCAAGCACAGGTTTTTCAAACGCACCTGCACAGTTAATCGGTTGGTCACAGCGAACCGTCACATACACAGCATCCGGCAAAGTACGGTTTGCAAATGAATTTTGCTTTCCTGTAGGCATAGATAACAAAAAGGCCTGAACAAAACCTCGAACAGCCATGGGAGTGTCTTTTCCTAAATGACCATTTAATTCCGCAACATTAACCGTAGCATAACGATATAAAGTAGAGGAGTTAAACTCTATTGTACCAAGATGTCCTGCTCCTTCATTATCTTCGGGGGCTCTGTCATCCACGGCAGTAAAGAAGTCATATTCGTTTTGAATTTTATGGGTAGATATACTATGGGCCACTTGTGCGGCTGCATCATAGTTTAAAGAAGGATCGCTGGCAACCATACGACCGAACAAAGCAATGTCAATGGAAGGGAATGCTTTTAACGCATTTTTATAAAGAGATTTCTCTTTTTCTTCCGAAACTGCCAGTTGAGCAAGCGCCTCTGCCTGTGCGTCGCTGATAAAAAACAATGCGTCTGTGACTGTATCATTGTCTTTCAGTTTTAATCCTGCTAATTTTAAAGCTTCTGCAGCTAGCTTTCCTGCTTTTTTCTCATCTAAATCGGGATTATGTTGCAAAATTTTAGAAGCAACCATATCTACCACGCGTTTTGTACGTGTTCCAACATCTTCTTTCTCAAAAATATCAGAAAACATAGCACGCATGGCATGTTTCCATGATTGACTGGAAACCCTTGCTCTGGTAGCGCCGCCATATACAGCTGTTTTGGGACTTCCTGTATCATCGCGATTGACACAGCTAGGTGGAACCGTTTGTAATACATGTATATCTACATAGAAATTTTGTTTATTCATTTGAATCTTCCTTTCCTGTTTCGGTTGTTTTTCTTCTATAGAAATCCTGTCCCCATCTTAATCGAACCTGGGACCTATAATCCTCGTTTTGATACAAGTATAAATCTTTGGCCAACTCGGGATAATCCAAAGGTATTCCCTCTGAACGAAGCAACTGTATGATTCCTCTGAGATGATGGGCAAGTTCTTGTATATCAGCGGAGGTGGCTAACACATTAAATCGTCTTTGAATACGTGTTTTATCATCCTCGCTATGTATCAAACAAGCCACCGCCTTTCCCAAGCTGTTTCCTTGCCGATACATAGGTTCCTTTTGCAAATCTTTGCCCTGTTGATGAAGCGCAAACAGCGTCAGTGCAATATAAACGGCCCATTGCGCATGGGTTGGCACACCGCTTTTGCTTAACATCTCTTCGGGTAAATCTTGTAAAAACAGTTCCCAAAGCTCCGGAATATCTCCCGGAGTTGTACCGATTCCTCTGCGCAAGTTTGCCAAAGACGCCTTTACAGCTCCGTCTGAAGACGAATTGATAATACGCTTTAACCGATATTCCACAAAATGACCTACATTTTGCGTTTTACTGGACATGCTCATTCCTCCTATTTCAAAGATTCCTTCAGAAAATATGAAAACTTGTTATATACCTCAGGTGCACAGTAATGGTTTGCCACTTCTTTTCCTTTGATTTTTTCTGTCACCATTCTGCCGACAAAAGCGGCTGTTCCTGCATTTTCTACCAGTTCTTCTCCCAAAGCAGCGGCAGTTTTCCAAACATGGGTAAGCCATTGAGATTTCAAATGATTTCTTTCCTCTACAGTTTGTTCAGGATCTAATGCAGACAGCCATTTACGAAAAGAAAGATCCAAACGATGGTAAAACTCTTCTTTTGCACGGTAGCTTGCGGTGTCTCCCTCCTCACCACCTGCGGATTTTACTAAATCTCTAGCCAATCTGCCAACAATATTTGCTATTTGATCGCATCGTTGAATTTCATCCAGTGCAAGCTGTTTCCAAGTTTCTCCTGCCTCTGTCAACAACTCCGCATAAAAGGTAAGGGAATCGCTGAATTCATCGGTTACAAAAAAGTCTTTATCCCCGTATTGAACGGAAGAAATGCTAAAGCATATCATTCGATGCTGATCCAACAAATTTACCTTCTGTAACTGATTGATCCAGGTTACAACACCGGGCAGATGCTTTGAATCATTTTGTTCTACGATAGAAGCAAAATCACGCCACATTTGTTTGCTGGAATCATGACGCTTTGGTTGGTACTGTCCTGTGGATTTTCCTCTTTCCATAACAGGCTTCCAAACTGTCATTGTTTCATTGAAGGCATTTTCTCTGGAGAAGAAATCCCCTCCCAATAACCTGTAACCGGTTACTTTATGATTGTTCCTCTCCAACAATAATCGTCTAGACTGCAAAGTAAGCAGCGCAGCAGGATTATCCGGAATGGTGATTTCAATCCGTTCTCCTTCCCTTGCCGTTGGCAGCTCCCATACAGGTACATTTGGCTCCCACGGTTCATAATCCCCTTTTAGAAGTACCAAATTCAGCATCAGTGTTTCAAATAATGTTTTTCCCTTAGCAGTAATCAGACCTAATTTTCCAAGCCAACCCGCACCTGGTGAAGGCAAATTTTTTCCTTTTGGTTTTGCAGATGTATCGTCATATCCGTTTACATACAACAACCATCTTGCAGCTTCTCCATAGGAAACTTCTGTTTTATCCTCTCCTGTACGCGGTGGAAAAAGGCGTGTTTTGTTGCTGCTTTCCGATAGTTCTCCAATCAACTTGGCTGCGGAATATTCTGTTCCCTTGGCAGCAGACAAAGCCTGCCAAAAAGGACGTTCCGGATGAAACAGCCAAAACTTTTCATACTGTGTATGCAAATACGCTTTGATTGGCTCTATTGGAAAGCATTTTTTATTCCACAATGCTCCCCATCGGTCCAATGCATCGTCTGTCTCTTCTATGGGTGCCTCCTCTCCATGTTCATCCACACGGGAAAAGACAGTATGCAATACTGCCAACAATAAGCGAAGCATCGCTACGTTCTGCGTTGCAAGCTCACCTGCCAAATCTGTATAAAGATGTGCTTGCTCAAACACTGTTATTAAGGAAACTTCTTCGATAGTACCATTCTCTTTCATGACCTTTATCCAAGGTTCGTCCAATAGATTAAATTCACATTCCTGGTTTCCCATGTTCTTCCTCCTTTCTATATCTGAGACCTTCTTCTTGTGTATACGTAATATGAAATCCGCATAGTTCTGCACTACATGCTTCATTTAACAATAATACCAATTCACCCTTTATCCAGAAAGATTGCTGCCATTCCGGAATGACTTGACTGTTCATGCGTTCTAATTCTTCAATGGTTCTGTCCAAATATTTACCAACACAAAACGCTCTGGGCAAGTTCATTCTTTGACGTGCAATTTGCCTGCATTCTTCTTCCGACGGAACATGATTTGCAGGAACAACGACACCTCCATTTTGCCAAGGTAAAAAGGAAATTTGTCCGTCTTTTCTTAGCATCATCACCAAAACACTGATAGAAGTATCTCCGTCTCGTACCGTTGCCTGTGCTCGTTCCTCATTGTCGGGTAAATCCGTAGTGAGTAAATCAGAAATCAAATTCAAATTGGCATATCGTTTTGAAATATTTGGTTTTGGTATGTAGTAAACTTCCGCTTTTGCCTTTTGGCTATCTAGATGCCGGCAATAATCGCTCCATGCCTGCTGAGCAGTCTCGTCCAATTCTGATGTATCCTGCGGTTCCTGATAAGTATCCTGCACCAACATGGGTATATCCTGCGGTAACGTAATGGAATTTGGCAGTAATCGTTTGGTTTGCAGTAACAACCAATCTCCATATACAAAACGGGAACCTTCTTCTAACGTTTCTGCGTTTGCACCCAATACGGCACAACAAGGTTTGGTTACGTTTGCAGGACGCTTGCGAGTATGACGGTGTAATCGTCCCAATCGCTGAAGCAATAAATCCATAGGACACAAATCTGTGATGAGAAAATCAAAATCAATATCCAAAGACTGCTCCAAAACTTGAGTACCTACCACAATCAAATTATCGCGTGTATCAGGTGTAGATTTTTTACCCAAACGCTGTAATAATAAATGTTCTTTTTGAGCACGGTCGGGCATCAAAAAATGAGAATGAAACACTAAGATTTCCGTATCAGGCAATAGTTCCTTCAGTTTCTCTGCTAAATTTTGAGCTCTGCTCACAGTATTTACAATAACTCCCGCACAACCACCTTCCGATAGCGCTTGTTTTAGACACTCTGCGATTGCTTCGTCAGAAATGCACTTGACCGAAACGGTTTTGGAAGGTGTATCCACGGCAATGGCTTGCTGCTTGATGTCTTCTCCGTCTGTCCACGTTAATATGGGATATGCTCTGCTAACAGGCAATTCGTCATCTTTCAACTTTTTTCGCCCCAGATACGCACTGATAAATTCCAAGCGTCGTTTTTCAGGAAGCGTTGCGGAAAGCAGAATCACAGGAACCCCATATCTTCCAAGCCACATCAGTGCTCTATCTAAGTATGTGTTCATGTAGTCATCGAAAGCGTGGCACTCGTCCACAATCACAATTTTTCCTGCTAACCCTAAGTGGCGCAGCATAACATGTTTTTGTTTCAATGCCGCCATTAACAATTGGTCTACCGTACCAATGACAAAATCAGAAAGCAATGCTTGTTTTCTTCCTTCAAACCACTGATGTGCCACCAATCCAGAGGAACCTGCATCTCCTGCAATATTGGAAGTACCATGAAACAGAGCCTGATATTGCTCGTTTAGTTCTGCCATACCATGTGCCAATCGAATGGAATGCAGGGCATCTTCCGACTGCTCCATCGCCCACTGCTCTAACCGTGGAAAAATACCATTGGCAGTGGCCTGGGTAGGCAATCCAAAAAATAAGCCTGCACTGCCTGTTTTACTGGCTAACACTTCTGCCGCAGCCAATGCCGCTTCTGTTTTTCCTACGCCCATTTGCGCTTCTAGAATCATAATACCGGGCTGTACAACATCTTCAGCTACTTTTATCATTGTCTTTTGAACCTCGTTAGGTGAAAATCCAAAACGACTCTGAAACTGAGCGTCATCCATAAAAAAGCAAGAAGGCATCCATAGATCCGGTAAATGTAAGGTTTTCCAAGCCTGTTGAGCTCTATACTCGATAGAAATATCCTCTCCGTTATCATCTATATCAATCAAGGGAAAATAATTGGTGTTGCTGGCAATCCAGTCTGCCATAATCAGAAGTCCTGTTAACAACATCTGTGCCCCCATATTCAACTGCGGCAATTCTTCTACAGATGTGTATCCTGATATTTCCAAAGAAAATTGGAGCCATTCCTGTCTGACTACCTCCCAAAGCTTTCCTTGTTCACTGTCTTTTCCTTTACAGCCGTAGTAATTCTCTTCATAGTACCGTGTTTGATTTTCTATATCATACTTGATTTCCTGCGGTTTTCCGTGGTGTGCTCCTACTACCACCGCTACAGAAGGCGGGCAACCAAAGTCTAATAAAATTGATTCTCCTGCCAAAGCATGGGGAGATTTGCCCGCTGACAATAAGGATTTCATTCTATACAACAATAAACCGGACTCTTCGGAACGTGTTCTTAATTCCTGAAATTGTTCCGATATGCTAGATTGAAACACCGGCGTTAACTTACCAATATCATGGGTTAACGCCAAAAATGTACATAGATTTAAAAATTCCTCTTGGTTCATCTCAGAATCAGCCGCACGTACCACAGAGGCAGGAAGCCAAGTAACTACCAGCTTGCGGATGATATTTGCAGTATCTATAAAATGTACCCACGCAGGCAGCCATTGCAACGCATATTTTTGAGTTGATTTTGCCGCAAGACTTTGCATCGCAGGTGAAAATTGCGAATAAGCTGCTTTTATCCATAAAGACAACGGTCAACAACTCCTTTAAACGTATAATTTATTATTATTTTACCACATATTACCTGTAAAAGAAAGCCTTCTATGTAAAATTCACCAAAATAACTCCACAACACATTCTTAAATCCATTTATTTTTCATATATATCGCCATATAATTATTGTTTAATGATGATAGAGAATGTTTTATCATTTATTATTGCCCCTAAACGCTCTTGATCTCTATTATGAAATATATAGTAATCCCCCAATACTTCTAAAAGATTCCTTTTAATTTCTTATTTTATTGTTATAAAAACATAAAAAAAGACTTAGGGTACAATTTCCATTCCTTCGTCCGAGTTTTTATCCGTTCTTTTTTCTTGATTATAATATCCCACTGTTTCCTTTCCATAATATTTCAAAACCTTCTTTGGCATTAATAACAAAGAATCCTCTATGATGGATATCTATCATAGAGGATTCTGAAAGAAAATGATTATTTGCTTTTGACCATATATAAAGTATGTGATAGGAAAAATATATTGCCACAAATACTATTGAATGAACATTGCGTCACCAAATGAAAAAAAGCGATATTTTTCCTTCACAGCAACTTCATATGCATGCATAGTATGTTGATATCCGGCTAAGGCACAAACCAACATAATCAAAGTACTTTCCGGCAAATGAAAATTTGTGATTAAACCGTCCAATACCTGAAATTGATAGCCCGGATAAATGAAAATATCTGTCCAGCCTTCACTTTCTTTGATACAACCTTCCTGTTTGGCAACAGATTCTAAGGTACGGCAGCTGGTTGTTCCAACGGCAATGACCCGTCCACCCTTTGCTTTTGTTTCCAGAATTAAATCCGCTGTTGCTTTGGGCATTTCATAATGCTCCGAGTGCATCATATGTTCTTCTATCTTTTCTACACTAACAGGACGAAAAGTACCTAACCCAACATGCAGGGTCACATACCCAAAACGTACACCTTTCTCTTCGATTTGTTTCATCAATTCCGGCGTAAAATGCAAGCCTGCAGTAGGTGCTGCCGCAGACCCCAATTCTTTGGAGTACACCGTCTGATATCTATCCTGATTTTCTAATTTCTCTGTAATGTAAGGCGGCAGCGGCATTTGACCAATTTGCTCTAACAAAGCATAAAAATTCCCCTGATAATGAAACCGAACCAAACGCTTTCCATCTTCCAAAATTTCCAGCACCTGAGCTTCCAGTAAACCTTCTCCGAAAACAAACCATGTTCCCGGCTGTGCTTTTCTTCCCGGTTTTGCCAGCACCTCCCATACATCCTGTTCTTTTTGTGTCAGCAATAAAAACTCAACATGACCACCTGTATCTTTTTTATTGCCGTAAATTCTGGCAGGCAAAACACGGGAATCATTTACAATCAAACAATCTCCCGGTTGCAAATATTCTATAATATCAGAAAAATGGCGGTGCTCAAGCTCTCCGCTTGTTTTATTCATCACCAACAAACGAGAAGAATCTCTCGGCTCTACCGGAGTTTGCGCAATCAATTCTTTTGGTAAATCGTAGTAAAAATCCTTGGTTTCCATACGTTTAGAAACCCTCCTGTATTAAGTTCATATTCATAAATTTTTTCTCATGTAAAATTTATTATAAACTATTATAAATCATTTGACAATCGCAGTTTCTGATGTTATGATGTTGATAAGTTTAAAAGAAAGATAGAGGTGCGGCATTTATAAGTACCAAGCGTGAAACTGCCCAAGTTTATGATCGTTTGCAAAAGGAACTGTCGCCGAAGAATGGAAAGTGGGTCATTTCTACTCTGGGTGCTGAGAAAATATCTCTGCAACTGTCATCATGCATGTATGATGTTGCGCTATCTGTTATCCGAATATAATATATGGATAAAGACACAGTAGAAGCATAATATATCTGCATGATGATCGGTTTTCAGAAAACCGATCTTTTTTATTACCATTTTATTTCTTTAGATATTTTGGAGGAACCAACATGAAACAGTATAAAGTAGGCATTATTGGAGCAACAGGTATGGTTGGCCAACGTTTTGCAACATTATTAGAAAACCACCCATGGTTTAATGTAACCACAGTAGCAGCAAGCGCACGCTCTGCCGGAAAACGTTACGAAGATGCTGTTGGAAGCCGATGGGCTATGAAAACACCAATGCCTGCTGCTATGAAAGATATGATTGTATATGACGCAACTGCTGACGTTGACAAAATTACCGCTCAAGTAGATTTTGTATTCTGCGCAGTTGACATGAAAAAAGAAGAAATTCGCGCATTGGAAGAAACATACGCAAAAGCAGAATGCCCTGTAATTTCCAACAACAGCGCACACCGCGGCACACCGGATGTACCAATGATTATTCCTGAAATTAACGATGACCACGCTGAGATTATTCACGCACAGCGCAAACGTCTTGGCACAAAACGCGGCTTTATTGCAGTAAAATCCAACTGTTCTCTACAAAGCTATGTACCTGCTATTCACGCAATTAAAGATTTGGGCATTACAAAAGTGCTTGCCTGCACCTATCAGGCAATTTCCGGTGCCGGTAAAACATTTGAAACCATGCCTGAAATTTTAGATAATGTCATCCCTTACATTGGCGGCGAAGAAGAAAAATCTGAACAAGAACCAATGAAAATCTGGGGTCATATTGAAGGCGACCAAATTGTAAACGCAACTTCTCCAAGCGTTACCGCACAATGCCTGCGTGTACCTGTATCTGACGGACACACTGCTGCTGTATTCGCTTCTTTTGATAAAAAAATTCCAATGGAAGAAATCATTCAAAAATGGGAATCCTATCGTGGTGCAGCACAAGAATTGGAATTGCCTAGTGCACCAAAACAATTCCTTCACTACTTCCATGAAAATGACCGTCCACAAGCAAAATTGGACCGCAATTTAGAAAACGGTATGGCAGTTTCTATCGGTCGTTTACGTCCGGACTCACAGTATGATATTAAATTTGTTTGTTTATCTCATAATACATTGCGCGGCGCAGCAGGCGGCGCTGTATTAATGGCAGAATTACTTTGTGCCAAAGGATATCTTGATTAATACAATCACATGAGATTATTTTAACTTAGGAGGTTTTACCATGAAAAAAGAAATTTTCACCGGATCAGGTGTTGCTATTATTACTCCTATGAACCAAGATGGTTCTATTAACTATGCAGAACTGGAAAAACTGATTGAATTCCAAATTCAAAACGGTACCGATGCAATCATCACTTGCGGTACTACAGGTGAATCTGCTACCATGTCACATGAAGAACACTGTAAAGTAATTGAATTTACAGTTGAAAAAGTAAATAAACGCGTACCTGTCATCGCAGGTACCGGCAGTAACGATACCGCCTATGCCATTAAACTTTCTCAGGAAGCAGAAAAACTGGGTGCAGACGCATTGCTGGTAGTAACTCCATACTATAATAAAGCTTCCCAACACGGTTTAATCAAACACTTTACCGCAATTGCAGACAGCGTGTCTATTCCTATGATTCTATACAACATTCCTTCCAGAACTGGATGTCTGATTAAACCTGAAACTTACGTAGAACTTTGCAAACATCCAAATATTGTAGCAACAAAAGAAGCAACCGGAGATCTTTCCCTAATTGCAAAAGTTGCCGCTCTTTGTGGAGATAAATTAACCATCTACTCAGGTAACGATGACCAAACATTGCCGATTCTATCTTTAGGCGGTAAAGGAATTATTTCAGTAATCGCAAATATTTGCCCACAGCTATCACATGATATCTGTGCAACATATTTCGAAGGTGATATAGAAAAAAGCCGTAAATTATTCTTAGAAAATTTGGAATTGATGAACGCTATGTTTATGGATGTTAACCCAATCGTCATCAAAGAAGCTGCTAATCTAATGGGCTTTAACTGCGGTTCCTGCCGTATGCCACTTTGCGATATGACAGAACAAGATCAAGCAAAACTGGTGGCAATTATGAAAAAATACAACTTAATCTAAGTAAAAAACAAAACAGATGTAACACAACGCTGTATCTAGACAGTATTGGTAAATTGAAAGGCATGGAAAGAGCAAATGAAACGTATTATTTTAAGCGGAGCCAACGGTGCTATGGGACATGAAATTGCTGCATGCATCAGTAATCGAGATGATTGCAAAATTGTTGCAGGTTTAGACATTAACACCAATGTATACAGTGATTTTCCTATTTACAGCAATGCAGATGAATTAACATGCGGAGCAGATGTCATTATTGATTTTTCTCACATTTCTGTTTTAACACCACTTTTGGCATACGCAACTAAAGAACGTATTCCTGTAGTGCTTTGCACAACAGGATACACAGAATCTCAAGTAAATGAACTGAAAGAAGCATCAAAACAAATTCCGGTATTCTATTCCCGCAATATGTCTTTGGGTATTAACCTATTGATTGAGCTTGCCAAAAAAGCTGCTGTTATTCTGGGCGACCAATTCGATATAGAGATTATCGAAAAGCATCACAACAAAAAAATTGATGCTCCCAGCGGAACTGCTCTGATGATTGCAGACGGCGTTTGTGAAGTATTAGACCGTACCATGCATTACGAATATGACCGACATTCTCAACGCAAAAAACGTGATAAAAACGAAATCGGTTTACATGCAGTTAGAGGTGGCACCATCGTAGGTGAACATGAAGTGCTATTTGCAGGACATCACGAAACCCTTTCTCTGACTCATGTAGCACAATCAAAAGAAGTATTTGCAACAGGTTCCATTAACGCAGCAATGTTTCTGGCAGGCAAACCTGCTGGACTATACGATATGTCTGATTTAATCAATGACTAAAATAACAAAAGGAGGCTTTTGCTTTATGACAACGATCACTTCCAGTATGGATATTACCTTGGTTACATTACAAAATTGTCCTTCTGATTTAACCGTAATTCATCAAATTTTTGATAAAGCGGCTGAACTGGGTATCGACATTGATATGATTTCATTAGCGCCTTCTCAAAGCGCAATGTCTTCTTTATCTTTTACTATGTCGGACAATGATCTTCCAAAACTGTTGACATTTTCCAACCACCTGCACAATGAGCTTGGAGTAAAAACAGTTATCAGCAGCGGCAACAGCAAGATTATTATTGCAGATGAAGCGATGAAAAATCATCCGGGATTTGCCAGTAAAATATTTGGCGCTGCTTCAAATGCAAAAACAGATATCCGTATGATCACCACTGCAGAAACAGAAATTTCTCTATTGGTTCCGGCATCTGATCATGAAACAACTGTTTCCGCTATCAAAGCAGTCATTGCATAAACCTAATGTCACACAACTAAAATAAAAAAGAGATACACAGCTGTGTATCTCTTTTTATTTTATAATATTTTCACAGTAACCATATCATCGCTGAACAGCCCGTACTTTCTTGACAACGATGATAGCAATTACGCTGTGTTAAATTCTTTATGATAACAAAGACATATTGAATTTATTTTCTTAAATAACATCTAAAAGCCATCTTAAATTCTTGCTGCATTATCATACCACTTCTGTTCTACCAAAACACTTTTCCAAAATTGCAATTTTTTATGCAATATTTTCTCTTATTTTCAAATACACCTACAACCAGGAGCTTTAGAAAAACTAGTTTATCTAAAGTTCCTTCTGCATAACCATATTTTTTAAAAACACGCCATGACGTTCCACCTGTTGTTCTTTAACCAACTGATAATTTCTATCCCGAAAAAACGGATAAGCAGTGATGGAAGCATGTGTCACAACCGTTGCATAATTTTGCTCTGCTGCATATGGTTCCAGTCCGTCCATAATTGCAGTTGCAATTCCTTTTCGCTGATACTCTGCATGTACATAAAGTCTGTCCAAAAAATTACCGTTTAAATCACCAAAGCCAACAATGATACCGTCCATTTCTGCTACCAAAGTTTTATGGTGAGTCAACGATAAATCCCAGGCAAGCGGGTCAATATTGTTATTGTTTGTCCATGCCTTAATTTGTTCCCGTGTATAATCTCTCTGGTTGATTTTATGAACCGTTTCATAAAACAATGAAAGAATGGCTGTACAATCGTCACTATGATAAGACCGTATGTTCATATGTGCTCCTTACAAACAGCGTCAGAAAAACCGAAAATATAATCCAATCGATGCAATCTATTTATGGTAGCGACCATGATTTTGTATCTGAAACGCACGGTAAATTTGCTCGCAAAGCATTACCCTTGCCAATTGGTGCGGAAACGTCATACGCGACATAGAAAGCTGTAGTGTCCCGCTTTGTTTGACTTTATCACACAAACCGTGGGAACTTCCAATCACAAAACTGACTGCGCTGACACCATTCAAAGCCAATGTACCAAGATGCTGTGCCAAGGCCGGAGAATCTATTTGTTTTCCTTCAATGCATAAAGGAATCACCGTGCTGCCTGCAGCCAATAGGAGTATTTTCTCCCCTTCTACTTTCAAAGCCTGCTGAATTTGCATTTCTGATGGCTGTTCAGGAAGCTTATACTCTGCCACCTCTATGATACGAAACTTACAAAATGCGCTCAAACGTTTTTGATATTCTTCACACGCTTGTGTCCAATAGCGCTCCTTCAATTTTCCCACACAAATACAATTTACCGTTAGCATAGTTACTCCTTAAAATAGAATGGTTTCGTGTTTTGTGTTTTCTCTCGGTGCAATATCAATTTCATAGTCAAGACCACGCTTGAGTCCTTCCATTGTCAACGAGCACAAAGAAGTTTGCAGTGCAAGGTCAGGCGTATTATTTTCATGACTTAAATGCGCCAACAAAAAGCGAGCCGTTCCCATCTTTGCCAGTTTTTGCAAAATATCAGCGCAAGATTCATTGGATAAATGTCCATAATCGGAAATAATACGCTGCTTTAACACATATGGATAATTACCCGTTTTCAGCATTCCGACATCGTGATTGGATTCCAATACAACAAAATCACTGCCCGCTAAATTATGATACACTTGCTCTGTCATACAGCCTAAATCGGTTGCAAAGGATAACGTACGGTCATCTGCAGTTGTAATATGAAAGCCTATTCCCTCCGCACAGTCATGCAATGTAGGAAAGGATGAAATCCACATACCGGCACATTCAATTCCTCTACCGTCTACCAGCTCTGCCGGAACATCTGCATTCAACTGCTGTGATTCTTCTAACGCTTGCAGTGTACCTTGAGAAGAAAATACAGGTATTTTATATCTGGAAGTAAACACACGAAGTCCTTTAATGTGGTCCGTATGTTCATGAGTTAAAAATATCGCCTTAATCGCTCCAAGCGGAATATCACATGCAGACAACATTTCTTGTATTTGTTTTGCACTGCGGCCAATATCAATTAAAATACCGGCATCCGCTGAACCAACAAAGTAACTGTTCCCACTGCTTCCGCTGAATAATGGGCAAATTCTAGCCATATTTCTCCTCCATTGTTTCTGTAAATGCATTTGATGAATCCCAAGAGGTAACCGTAATTCGATTACTTTTAAACGAGCATAATTGAAAATCGCAATAACGTCAGTTCCGTCGCTAGTGATAAAAAATTGAAAAAGTCCGTTATCTCTTTGCTGATATCAGACTCCCACGGTGGTTGTTTCGACAAATCACCTATATCCCGAATGATTTGATTTTATTTTAGCCTTTTGAAATCTGCTGTGATAACGCTCAACTCTTCTTCGGCTTGCTTTGCGTATTCAGGTAATAAATAGCCTTGATATACTTCGCTCGTAATAACGGGAAAGCGGCTTCCCTATTCCCTATGCTCTAAATGATATGCCACCGTTAAAAAGCGAATGAAGGAAGTCCTCACTTCCAATTGGAACAAAGAAATATTGTACCTGAAATCCTACCATGATACCTACCTAATTTCTGTCTCGCAGTAATTATCAGTGACAGCACGAAAGAACCTATCGCATTGTACGACAGGCTCTTTCTTCATATTATTATCAAATTTCGGCAAATATCATTTTCAGCTTACATTGCCTTTGGCTGTGTATCTTCCGGAGTGTGAATTCTCTTGATATCTGCTCCTAATTTCTGTAATTTTTCTACAATGTCTTCATAGCCGCGCTCAATGTGACGAATTTCTTCAATTTGGCTTACACCATTAGCACATAAAGCAGCAATCACCACTGCCGCGCCTGCACGCAAATCTGTCGCTTTTACAGGTGCTGCATTTAAATGATCTACACCTTCAATAACAGCCAATTTACCGTCCACCGAGAATTGTGCGCCCATACGACGCAATTCTTCTACATAACGGAAACGGCTATCCCAAACACTTTCCGTAATAATACTGGTACCCTGTGCAATTGCAAGCAAAACAGAAATTTGCGGTTGCATATCTGTTGGAAAGCCAGGATGTGGCATTGTTTTTACATTACATTTTTGCAACTGTCCGTCGCGTTTAATACGGATGGAATCATCAAACTCTTCGACAATTACACCCATTTCTTCTAATTTTGCAGAAATAGATTCTAAATGCTTTGGAATAACATTTTCAATCACTGCATCTCCACCGGTTGCTGCAATGGCCACCATGTAAGTACCGGCTTCAATTTGGTCAGGAATAATAGAATATGTAGTACCGTGTAAATGTTCTACACCGTAAATTTTAATCACGTCGGTACCTGCGCCTCTAATGTCTGCGCCCATGGAACTTAAAAAGTTTGCAAGGTCTACAATATGCGGTTCTTTTGCTGCATTTTCAATAACAGTTAAACCTTTGGCTTTTACGGCAGCCAGCATAATATTAATGGTAGCACCTACAGATACTACGTCCATATAAATATTGTTACCTGTAAGCTCTTGTGCCTGCACATCTACCATACCGCCGTCCAAGCTATAGGAAGCTCCCAAGGCAGAAAAACCTTTTAAATGCTGGTCAATCGGTCTTACACCAAAGTCACAGCCGCCCGGCATAGAAACCACTGCATGATGAAAACGCCCCAACAAGGAGCCAAGCAGATAATAAGACCCTCTCATATGTCTTGCAAGCTCATAAGAAGCAATATGAGAATGAATTGGTCTGGGATCTATTTCAATTGTAGATTTATTAATTCTTTTAATGACTGCACCCATATCATGAATAATATGAAGCATATCGTTTACGTCAGTAATATTCGGTACATTTTCTATACGGCAAACTTCGTCTGATAAAATTGCCGCCGGTATAATAGCAATGGCAGCATTTTTAGCGCCACTAATTGTAACATTACCCTTTAGTGGTTTGCCGCCTGTAACTACATATTTATCCAATGAGACACGCCCCAATCGTTGTGTTATGTTCCAATTTGAACATTCTATATATCATTTATCTAAAAAATATAATTTTCATAAAATATAAAAAACATCTTTATTAAGAATAATACATTGACAGAAAAAAGTCAATCTCTCACAAAAATTTATTCGCAACATTGTGAAAAATTGCAAAGAATCTAGCATTATTCTATGCTAGTGTAGGACTTACCAAAAGAATGGACAAAAAATTAAGAATCAATCCTATTTCCTATCATATAGATATTTCTCATTCCTATAGATACATCTTACTATAAAATAAAAAAAGTTTTGCAGTCTTTCTGCAAAACTTTTTTAAATTTAAGGTGTTACGTAATTTAACGGGTCAACATGAGTTCCGTTTTCAATTACTTCAAAGTGCAAGTGTGCACCAAAGGAGTTACCGGTATTGCCTACCAAAGCAATTGGTTGTCCTTTGAATACTTTATCTCCGGCCTGTACAAGCAATTTGCTTGTATGTCCATATAAAGTTTTTCTTCCGTTACCATGATTGATAATAACATATAAACCGTAGCCGGAATTGTCCATTTGAGCCAACTCTACAGTGCCGGCATCTGCCGCTACAATGGTTTCACCGTACGTATTTCCATTCGCAATATCAATACCGTTGTGGTGTGTACCCCATCTGAAAGAAAATGGACTGCTAATGGTATGAACAGTTGGAACCGGCCAAGTTAATGTACCACTGCTTTCGCCCGGCACACTGCCGTTCGGAGGAGTTTTTGTACCTTCAATTATCACTTTTGTCACAGGTTCTTGTGTTACAGTAGTAGAAACATTAGAACGTTCTGCTTCTTTGCCGTTGATATAAGTTACAGTATCAACACATGTTGCTTTACCGTTCTCGCCTTCTGTAACCACGTTGGAATAAGTGTTGTATTTTGTATCATCTGCTTGCACTTCTGTTTCAAATTCAACATCTTTTTCATATGTTTCTTCTTTTACAACAGAAATATTCAAAATAGATTTCTTCACAATCACACTTAATTTATCGCCGTTTTTCAGCGGAGAAGATATATTTGGATTTAACGCTTTCAATTCATTAGCAGTGGTGCCAAATTTTTCAGCCAAAGAATCCCATGTATCTCCTTCAGCAACTGTATAACCCATAGGCTTATTGGAAAGACCTGTTAATTGCGCTTTAATAGAATCAGCTGATTCTATGCTAGATACAGGATAAAGATCTGTTTTTGTTTGAATATCATCTGCAAACGAAATCGATTCATAGGTTTCAGGTGCATTATTATTCAAAAAATCTTGCAACATATGATCTAAATCAGCAGCATTTTCAACAGCTCCAATAAAATTACCGTTTACATAAAGGCCAGCAGCCTCTTTGTAAGTACCGGTACTTTTTTCAGCCAACGCATCTGTTCTTATTGTGGTAAGTTTTGTTGTTTCTGATGATGAAGCAGAAGATGACATTTGTTTTGATGGTATGATTAAAGTATCTGAAGCATTTTCAGCCATAAACTGATGCATTACTTCAAACGGTTCTCCGTAAACAACTTGTCTTTCTTGTGCGGATGCACTGATACCGTTTACAGATTGCATAGCAAAACCAAAAGAAACAGTTAAAGCTGCAACTCCCATAACCGGAGCAATTACATGCAATGCATATTTTTTTAATTTCTTATGAAAATTGTCTGTATGTTGAGTTCCCTGTGCAACACACTCTGCTTGTGCTACAAAATGAGCAAGTACTTTCTGAATGGTTGCAGAATATAATTTTTTTGTTAGTTGAAACATGGATTGGCAAATACCTTTCCAAATTTGACGCATTCGTTCCAGTCTTAAGCTATGTTCCATTCTCCCTTGATTGGATTCAGAACGTTTAAACTGAAAAAGTTTAATAGTGAATCTTCCTCTCGTTACGAACAAAATTGTTACATTCGTGTAATCTTTCTTTGTGTATACTACTATAAAAATTACAAATTTGCAACCTTTTTTCCGAACGATTAGAAAATTATGTGAACTTTGCTTATAAATTATTCATATTTCAATTGTTCTACTGTCCAATTTGCAATATAAGGAAGGAACTCTTTTGCTTGATTTTTTGCATCTTCTAAATCATGTTCCAAATAATTTCCACATTCTACTGCTGTATTTCCCGGAATTTCTCCTTCATAATTAGCAATATCTTCCATAATTCTTTGAATTAACGCAATCGCATCTTCCGGTTTCATATCTCTTACCAAAAAGTAGAAACCGGTTCTGCAACCCATAGGACCAAAATAAATGATTTTATGTTCAAACTCAGAATTGCGGGAAATAGTAGCAAATAAATGCTCAATGGTATGCATGGAAGCAGTTGGTAAAAACGGAGGAACATTCGGTTTTTTCATGCGAATATCATAAGTAACAATATCATCATCAATTCTGGAAATATAAATACCCGGTTGTAATTTTGTATGGTCTACGCAAAAACTTGGAATTCTTTTCATAATGTTATAACTCCTTTTTCTGATTCATTAATAAATGTTTGGACTGCTCAACTGCCGACTCAAACAAATCCATATAACTGTCTGTACGGCTAGTGGTATCTTCCATTGGCCATTGCCACTGGGCGTGATACGTATTGGCATAATCGTAAGCATCGCCTTCATTGATACCTCTGAAATAACTGGATAGTCGCCTTTTGTACTCTTTCCCTCGTTCCATACGTTCAAAAAAGCTTTTTTTCAGCGTAGAACGATCGTTGAGCATTCCACAAGTTTTTCTTGCATCTTCCGTTGCCTGTAACAAAACAGACAGTTCTTGTTTTTCATCAAATAAAATATTTAGCAAATAGCAATATAATGATGCTATCTCAAGCTGTACTGTCTCATCTTTCGGAAATATTTGCTTCATATCAAACTCTATGGGCAATTGTCCTGTTAGATAGCGCAGCATAATAATATCCAAAGAAGTTTCTATTTTATTTCTCAGCGACAGTTCTTGCTCTTTTGGGTGCGCTTGTTTGAGCATATACAATCCATATTGAATAAAAGGCTCTGTTTCTTCTTTGAGCAAAGCGCGGCATTCCAATCCTAAACGATAACAACGCAAGACAGGAGTATCTTTTTTCTGACGATAGTCGTCAATGGCTTTCAAAATGGTGGATAGCTCCAAACTAGCAAACCGTTCTGTATAAGATTTTAACATAATACCCGACTGCCAAAACAAGAAACGATGAAAGATTAAAAATTCATACCCTTGCACACCCCATAAAAAAGCGTTTTGATTCCACTCTTTTATGCTTTGAGAAACAGCATATTCACCTATTTGCTCCCCATATAAATGTTGGCATATTAATGTAAACAAATACTGTCCCTCCTTTACTCTATAAGTGTAGCATAAAAAAGAAAAATAGAAAACCTTTATATATAAAATTGAAAATTAGAATTTATTTTTGACATAAAAAACATTATCTTTACTATATTTATATTCAAGATAAATGCAGAATCTGTTACTGAATCAACGCCATCATATCGTCCTGTGGCGGACAAGTCAACTCTATCCGATGACCGGTTACGGGATGCACAAATAACACTTTAGAACAGCACAGTGCTTGTCTGCCAATGCAATTCAAATGACCGCCATACATATCGTCACCTGCAAGAGGATGACCTATATGGGAAAAATGAACACGAATTTGATGTGTCCTCCCTGTTTCCAAACGAATCTGCAGCAAAGTATGATGATTGGTGCCTCCGACCGCTTTCCAATGAGTAACCGCATGCTGACCGTCCTTGGCAATTTCTCGCTGAATAGTATAGCCTTCTTTCAATCGAATTGGAGCATCTATGGTTCCTTCTCCTTGTAACACACCTTCGCAAATAGCCGTATACTCTTTTTCAATAGATTTGCTAAGTATTGCTGCTGCATAGCCATGTTTTGCTATTACAATCAAACCCGACGTATCCTTATCCAAACGATATACGGGGTGAAATCCCAATTTCATACCTTTGGTTTGATAGTAATAAAACAAAGCGTTTGCCAAACTATCTCTATCATGACCTGCTGTTGGATAAATAGGCATACTCCAATCTTTATTGATCACAATGATGTCGTCATCTTCGTACACAATAGAAAGCGGCAGAGGAACCGCTTCAATATCTTTTTCAATATCAGGCAAATTAACGCATACCACATCTCCTGTCTTTAACAAATCATTGGCTCTCCCGTGTTTTCCGTTGATAGTCAACCCCATTTTAACACGTTTTTGCTTTGTAAGCAGTCTGGCGGATAAATTGCAGTATCCCCTTAAAAACACTTTTAGTTTTGATTGTTCCCATTCTTTTGGTACTGTGAATGTCAATACTCTCATAATAACATACCTCTACAATAAAAAAGGTGACAGCTCTGCTGCCACCTTTAGGATTAAACGGGCTTTATTTGACTTCTACGGTCCAATGCATGGTATCTTCAATATCACCCCATTGAATGCCTGTTAAAGTATCATATAAACGTTGTGAAATGTCACCGATTTTTCCGTTGTTAATCTCCATTACGTGGTCATCCCATTTTAACTGGCCAATTGGAGAAATAACAGCAGCTGTTCCTGTTCCAAAAGCTTCTTTGAGCTGTCCGTTTTGATAAGCATCATAAATTTCCTGAATCTCAATCGGACGTTCGGATACATTCAATCCCCAAGATTTTAAAATCTCGATGGCAGACATTCTGGTAACACCTGGTAAAATAGAGCCTTGGAGGGCAGGAGTTACAACCTCATCACCAATCACAAAGAATACGTTCATGGTACCTACTTCTTCTACATATTTACGCTCTACACCATCCAACCATAGAACCTGAGTATAATTTTGTTCTTCTGCTTCATCTTGTGCCTTTAAAGAAGCTGCATAGTTACCACCTGTTTTTGCATAGCCCATACCGCCTCTCACAGCGCGTACATATTTGCTTTCTACGTAAATTTTAACCGGATCTAAACCTTCCGGATAATAAGCACCAACCGGAGAACAAATCACCATAAACATAAGATGATTTCCCGGATGCACACCAACATGGGCGTCTGTAGCAAAAATAAAGGGACGAATATATAAGGAAGTACCTTCTGCGGTTGGAATCCAGTCTTTTTCAATAGATACCAATTTTTCAATGCATTTTAACGCAAACGCTTCATCTATTTTTGGAATACACAAACGCTCGTTGGACTTATTTAGGCGTGCCATATTTTTCTCAGGACGGAATAACAACACACGACCGTCTTTGGCACGGTATGCTTTCATACCCTCAAATACAGTTTGTCCATAGTGCAAACACATAGCGGAAGGATCCAATTCAATTGGTCCGTAAGGGACAATACGAGCATCATGCCAGCCTTGACCTTCATCATAATTCATGATAAACATATGGTCTGTAAAAATAGAACCAAAACCAAGTTTTGTTTCATCTGTTGGTTTTGCCTTTGGTTGTTTTGTAAGTTCAACTTTAATTTCCTGCATTGGGAAAGACCTTCTTTCACTTTATTCTATTTTATTGTACCACCAAATGACTGCACTTTCAAGCGGTAGTGAAAAAAATATAGTAAATATAGCTAAAAATTTCTCAATCCTTTTGGATATCTATTTTTTAAGCGTCCCGCAGAACATTTACCAAATCCGGTTAATACACCTTCTACTGCAATTCCTGTAAATCCTTTTAAATGATTGGGTACTGCAATTTCTTCCCCTTTTAAAAATTGTTTGAGTGCCGGGTCATCATTGGCAAAGGAAAGTACTTGATGCAGTTCTTCCGGTTTTACTGCCATAAACAAGCCATGTGCCGGTTCAATTCGATTGGTCTTTCCTTCACCCAACGGAACTCCCGCACGCAATACCCCCAGGCCATCCAACTGCGGTAATCCGTTGGGAAGTAACAAAAACTGTTCTTTTACTTGCAGTATTTCATGTTCCCACGGTTCTTTCATAATAGAGTTCAACAGTTCCTCAGCTAATTTTACATCTTGTTTTTGTTTTGGAGTAAATAATTTGGGATGGTTTGGATTCTCTTGGACTCTGCGTAATTTGGCAACAAAGTGTCCGTCTCCCCCGTCCATAGGATAAATTCGTCTTGTTTTTTCTAAACCAATGCCCGGGCGACCAAAGGTCACATCGCTGTTTATCAATTCAAATTCAGGATGACGTTCCAAAAAAGCAGATATGGTATCTTCATTTTCTTCCTTGGAAAAAGTACAAGTGGAGTATACCAAAATTCCATTTTCTTTTACCGCTTGCGCAGCAGAATCCAAGATAGCAGCTTGACGTACCGCACATGCTTTTACATGTTCCAAGCTCCAATCTGCAACGGCCTGCTCATCTCGTCTAAACATCCCCTCCCCCGAACATGGAGCATCTACCAGTACCCTATCAAAAAATCCAGCTAATTTGCTGCATAAAACATCTGGATGACACGAAGATACCACTGCATTCCGTACGCCCAACCGTTCTATATTGGAAAGCAAGATATTGGCACGATTTTTAACGATTTCATTGGACCAAAGAAGACCTTTTCCTGCTAACAAACCTGCAATTTGAGTAGATTTTCCACCGGGTGCTGCACAAAGATCTAATACCGTTTCACCCGGTTGTGGATCTAGCACAGTAACGGCAGAAGCTGCAGAAGGTTCTTGAGAATAGAATGCTCCCGCATGATGCAATGGCAACATTCCAACTTTCGCTTCTTCCTCTTCAATATAGTATGAAAGGGACGAAAAAGGAGATGGTGACAACGTAAATGGTAAATTATCTTCTAAAATATCCCATGTACATTTTAGCGGATTCAAACGGATTCCCTTTTTAGATGGTCTGGAATAACTTTCTAAAAACGCAGGATAATCGTCTTGTAAAAGCTGTTCCATTTTGTTCATAAAATCAATTGGTAAATTTATCAAAAATATCAACTCCAAAACATTTACTCGTATAAAGCAAAGATAAACGAGACATAATACTGATAAGGGGGTGAATTCTCATGGATAAACAAAACGCTCAAAACAGAAAAAACACAACTCATGAAAACTGTGGTCGTTCTCAAGATGCACAAAACACAACCACACAAACTCAAACCCAAAAACAAAACAAAAATAACCAAAACGCTCAAAACAGAAAAAATCAAAATCACAGCAACTAACTGTTAGCAATATCTTTTTGAAAATCGTTGGATTTGAACCGCAAATCCAACGATTTCCTTTTGTATAAAAAAAGTTCTTTACATTCAAGATGCAAAGAACTTAAAAGAGTCTATTCCTTTCGCTTTCTGTTTTTGATGATATCTTTCAGCGTCTTTTCCTCTTTTCCGTTTTCTTTAAAGCCTTCACCATTAATCTGGCCCGCATCTCCTATAATAATAAAAGCGTCAATGTCAATTTCCTTAATTAGCTGTGTTAAGCGATATACCTCATATTTACGAACCGCACAAAGCAACACATCACCCTCTTTGCCCGTATAAGCACCTTTTGATTTTAAGATAGTCACACCTCTGGACATTTGGCTGATAATTGCCTGTGAAATTTCCTGACTTTTCTGCGACATAATAAACAGCATTTTACCTGTTCCAATATCTGTACCATACAATACAGCATCTATCAAACGTGTTGCTACAAAAATAACGATTACCGCATACATAGCGCTTTCCACACTTTTAAATACAATTGCTGAGATAACAACCACGCATAAATCAATGAACATCATTAACCGACCCATTGAAAAATACGGAAAACGCCTTCCCAATAATCTTGCTGCTGTATCCGTTCCCCCAGTGGTTCCACCGCGAATAAAAATCAGTGCTAATCCTGCCCCTTCTGTAATACCAGCAAAAATCGCTACTAACATTTTGTCCCCTTGATACGGCGGAATAAACATAGCAATTACGTCAATAGAAATCGAAGTTAAAATAATCGCAAATATAGTTTTTACCACTAGCTTATAGCCTAATTCTATAATTGCCCAAATAATCAAGGGCACATTTAAAATTAAGGCCATAATTCCAACCGGTGTATGGATTAAGGAATTTAAAATGATAGAAATACCCGTTACACCGCCGGGAGCAATTTGGTTTGGTTCAGAAAATACAGAAACCGAGATGCCGTATAAAATACCACCTAATGTAAAACATAAAATATCAAAAAAAATATTTTTTGCAATATTTTTTTTATTTTGTAATTCCATTATCATATCACCCTCTTTTTACAATCAAGGTACCTCAAAAAACATACACATATTCGGTTCCCTTGTGTTACTTTCAATTAATGTTAGTGTATGACAATACAATCAAATTAACACGACTCTTCACAAATAATTGAAAATAGATGCCGTAATCTATCAATTTCGCCTTTTAAATATAAATAGCCAAACATTGCTTCAAAACCTGTGGCTGCATGGTAATCAGCAGGTTCCGCATTTTTGGGAATGGAGGTGTTAGCATTTCTTCCTCTTTTAAAAACCGCTATTTCTTCTTCTGTTAAAATTGGCATGAGTAGTTCCATAAACTTTGCCTGCGCTTGACAACGCACTTGCGCAACTGCATTTTGATGCAACTTTTTAACAGGACAATTGGCAAGGCACACCAAACGCTCTCTGACAAATAATTCAAATGCCGCGTCTCCAACAAATGCCAATGTTAGAGGACTCAGTTGTTTCGGGTCACAATCTTCATTAAATAACCGTTCCATATTTCCTCCAACTATTCAACAAAATCAAATTCCAAATCATATAGGCTTACTGTATCGCCTTCTACAATTCCTGCATTGCGCAGTGCATCAATCACACCGGAGTGAATCAAAACACGCTGGAAATATTGCAAGGATTCATAATCATCAAAATCTATGGTTTTCATAATAGCAAGAAGCCATTCTCCCTCAACCACATAGATATCACCTTGTTTTGTAATCTCTACATGATGCTTTCCGATTTCATCAATCGGTTTGACAGGAGCTGCTTCCGGTTCAAAATGGCGAACCGGAGGAAGCTTACTCAATTTTTCTTCAATACTTTTCAGCACAGGATCTACCCCGTAGCGAATAGCTGCCATAATCGGATAAAATTCATACCCTTGCTCTGTTACAAATTTCTCAAATTCTGCGATTTGTTCGTCCGTGGCAAGGTCTGCTTTATTTCCTACCACAATCATAGGGCGCTGAGCCAATTCCGGATTAAATTTTTGAAGTTCCTGATTAATCACTTTAAAATCTTCTTTTGGATCTCTTCCTTCACTGCCTGAAACATCTACTACATGTACCAACATGCGGCAGCGTTCTACGTGACGAAGAAATTGATGCCCCAAGCCAACACCCTCCCAAGCACCTTCAATCAATCCGGGAATGTCTGCAATTACAAAAGAATTGCCTTCCTCCATTCGGACTACACCTAAAACAGGAGTCAATGTGGTAAAATGATAATTGGCAATATTAGGTTTCGCTTCGCTTACCACAGAAATAAATGTGGATTTACCAACATTGGGATATCCAACCAATCCCACATCCGCAAGCAATTTCAATTCCAAAATGACATCCATGCTTTCGCCGGGGATTCCCGGTTTTGCAAAGCGAGGTGTTTGTCTTGTGGGGGTTGCAAAATGAGCATTTCCCCAACCGCCTTTACCGCCTTTTAATATTACTTGAGGTTCTGGCGTGGAAAGGTCTGCTACAATGCGTCCTGTTTCTGCTTCTTTAATTAGGGTTCCCTGAGGAACTTTAATCACCAAATCCTCTGCATTTTTACCGTTACAGCGGTTTTTTCTTCCATTTTCGCCGTTTGGCGCCAAATATTTTCTTTTATAACGGAAGTCGGCAAGTGTAGATAAATTGGTATCTACTTGAAATATAATATTACCGCCTCGACCGCCATCACCGCCGTCAGGTCCTCCTGCGGCAACATATTTTTCTCTATGAAAGGCAACTGCGCCGTTACCGCCGTCACCTGCCTTTATTTTAATTTTTGCAACATCAATAAACATAGTTTTCTAACCGCCGTTTCTCTATATCAAATAGAACCATTTTCTTCTAATTGTTTGTTATACTGATTCTAACACCAAACAGATAAAACTGCAATGTGTAAAAATTTTGTATCTGTATAAATTATAAAAAATAAACACTTTTTAATCATAGTATAAACAAAATAACATAAAAAAACCCGGGAACAAGTCCCAGGTTCTTCAAACAATTTTAAAAATAAAATTATTGCTCAACAGCGTAAACGCTAACTTTTTTACGGTCACGACCATAACGTTCAAATTTCACTTTGCCGTCAACCAAAGCAAACAGAGAATCGTCGGAACCTCTGCCTACGTTTTCGCCTGGATGAATGTGTGTACCACGTTGTTTTACAAGAATGTTACCTGCAAGAACAAATTGACCATCTGCACGTTTTACACCAAGACGTTTAGACTCGGAATCACGGCCATTTTTTGTGGAACCCACACCTTTTTTATGAGCGAACAATTGAATGTTAATCTTTAGCATTACTTACACCTCCAAATAATTGACTTGAATACGATCCGGATACTGCTCCTCAATTCCAATTAAATGAAGTTTGAGACCTGTGAGCAAATCGCGACAACGAAGTGCATCACCAGCAGCAACTTTCACAAACATCATACCGTCTTCCACTGCAACTTCTGTGTCAGCTTTTATGATTTCTGTAATGGTATTTGCCGTCATATATGCTACAGATGAAACTGCCGCACATACAATATCCTCACCCGGGTCAGCATATCCTGCATGACCTTCTATCACAAAGCCAATTAAGTTGCCGGAAGCTTCCGACAAAAAGCGTACGAGAATCATTACGCATTAATAGCGGAAATTTCAACCTTAGTATATGGTTGTCTGTGTCCCATTTTACGTTTGGAACCTTTTTTCGGTCTGTAAGTGAACACTGTGATTTTTTTACCCTTACCGTTTTTCAGTACTTTACCTGTAACAGAAGCACCTTCTACGTAAGGAGTACCAATCTTCAAACCGTTCTCGCCACCAAGTGCAACCACTTGGAATTTAACCTCGGAATTTTCTTCTTGTGCAAGCTTTTCTACATAAATGACATCGCCATTTTGTACTTTATATTGCTTGCCGCCTGTTTCAATTACTGCAAACATGAGTCTAAGGCCCTGCCTTTTCTATAATCTCGCTATTATCAGGTGGGAAGCCCCGCTTAAAACCCGTAATATGCGGCTTATCAATAATATCACAAATATACAAGCTTGTCAACAAAATATACGCCTTTTATGAAAGTTTATGTAACACCCTTATTTCTTTCGAGAAGCAAGATATTCCGCCAATTCTTTCAGATATTGGGTATCTCCCTGAAAGGCTTCCAAAGCATGGACAGCCGTTTGCGTCAACTGCTGTACCAAAGCTTTTGCTTGCTGCATTCCTAATATGGAAACATACGTGCTTTTATCGTTGGCAACATCGCTTCCTACTTGCTTACCAAGGGTTGCGGTATCTCCTTCAATGTCCAAAATGTCATCTACAATCTGGAATGCCAACCCAATAGCGTCAGCATATTCTCGTGCTGCCTGTAACTCTTTTTCACTACCGCCACCAAGCACACATCCCATTTGTACACAAGCTGAAATTAGCGCACCTGTTTTTCCTTCGTCCATCTTGCGGAGGGTTTCCAGTGGAATCTGTTTCCCTTCGGACAATAAATCAATCACCTGTCCGCCTACCATTCCGTCAGCACCAATTGCTTTACCTAAAATGCCAGCTGCGCTTGCAGCACGCTGAGCGCCCGCTTTTGTAATCGATTCCTCGCTTAACATCACTTCAAACGCAAGCGCCTGTAACGCATCACCTGCAAGCAAAGCCATATCTTCCCCATACACTTTATGATTGGAAGGCTTTCCTCTGCGCATATCATCGTTGTCCATACATGGCAAATCGTCGTGAATCAAAGAATAGGTGTGTACCATTTCTACTGCGCAGGCAAACGGCATTGCAGCTTCTTGAATGCCGCCGCACAAGCGGTTAAACTCCAACACCAAAATGGGACGAATGCGTTTTCCTCCGTCTAATAAGCTATACGTCATAGACTGTACCAACCGCTCTTGTAAACCACCTGTTTGGGGTAAATAATGCTTTAATGCATTTTCTATTTGATTACAATATTGTTCGGTCAAATTACTCATCATCTTCCCTGCTTTCAGTTCCGCCTTGTTCCAAAGCAGTCATTTGGGTAATTTTCTGCTCTGCTTTATTTAATTTTTCATAGCAGAAAGAGGCCAATTCCGTACCCTTTTCAAATAACTTTAAAGATTCATCCAGTGAAGTTTCTCCGCTTTCCAGCTTTACAACAATTTCATTTAACTGATTCATAGCGGTTTCAAATGACATATTTTTATTCATTGCATTTCACCTCATCTACCGTACAATCCAATACACCGTCTGATAGTGTAACCTTTATCTGCTGACCTGTGCAGACTTGTGCTGTACTTTTTATGGTTTGTTGATTTTTATCTTGTGTAATAGCATAACCACGGGATAATACCTGCAAAGGACTAAGGGTATACAGCTGTTCGCTTAATTTACTCAAGCGATGTGCTTGGGCCTCTGTTTTACGCTTCATTGCCAGAGAAAGCTGTTCTGTATAGCGGTCTAGTCGCATTGTTTCCATAGCAACTCTTGTTTGCGGAGTTTGAAAGGATTTTGAAGTAACTAATTTTTGCAATCTCTCATGGTAAGTTCTCATACGTGCCCGAATCAAATGCGTCAGTGTAAATTGATAGGAACGCAGAGTATCTTTTAATTCAAGTTGGTCCGGTACCGCTAATTCAGCCGCCGCTGACGGAGTTGCCGCACGGCAGTCTGCAACAAAATCACATATGGTAACATCTGTTTCGTGTCCCACAGCCGAAATAATCGGAATGGAAGAAGCGGCAACGGCACGGGCAACGATTTCTTCGTTGAACGCCCATAGGTCTTCCATAGAACCGCCGCCTCTACCTACAATCAGTACATCCGCTGCCTTTTTTCGGTTAAACCATTCAATAGCCTGTACCACTTGTTCCGCAGCACCTTCTCCCTGTACTTTTACAGGACAAAGGACCAATTCCGCTAAAGGGTATCGACGTGCCATAACTTGCTGAATATCATGAATCACTGCGCCTGTTGGAGAAGTAATAACCCCCACTTTGTTTGGAAACGCAGGAAGCGGTTGCTTTTTATTGGTGTCAAACAAACCTTCTGCTGCCAGTTTTTCTTTTAACTGTTCGTAAGCCAAATTCAACGCACCCAACCCATCAGGCTGCATATCTTCGATATAAAGCTGATATTGACCGCTTTGTTCATACAAAGATACTCTTCCGCGTACCAGCACCTTCATACCGTCTTTCGGTTCAAAGCGTAAGCGGCTTGCGTAGGAGGAAAACATAACCGCTTTGATGACGCATTTTTCATCCTTCAAAGACAAATATAAATGTCCCGAACGATAATGATTTGTAAAATTAGAAATTTCTCCGCTAACAAATACTCTGCTGAGAGAAGGATCTCCGTCTAGCAAAGATTTTACATACGTATTCAACTGTGAAATGGTTAAAACAGATGGTGCATTCATTTACAATTGACCCTCTTTCATAGCAGCCAGCACTGCAATTCCTGCTGCATTATCCGCAGAATATTCCGGCGGTGCAAAACAAGCGCCGTATTTCTCTGTCAGCGCTTGACGAATAATGCTGTTCGACATCACGCCGCCTGCAAACAGCAACGGCAATTTTCCGTACGTCTGCAATAATGTTTGCGAAGCATAATCCAAAGCTGCCAAAATAGAATCCAAACAAAAGCGTGCAATTTCTTCCTTTGGATGTCCTGTTTCCAATAATTTTTTACATTGATTTTCAATGCCTGACAGAGAAAAATCCTGTCCTTTTACGGATGCTTTTACTTTACACGGCTGCTCCCATTGTAATGCCAATTGCTCTAACTCTTTCCCTGCGGGAAAGGAAAGTCCCAGCATTACTCCTACACGGTCTACAGCTTGTCCTCCTTTTAAATCCAGTGAACAAGACACGATTTCCGCGGTAAAGATACGCTCTTTATCGGGACGAACCAGCACGGCTTCTGTGGTTCCGCCTGACACATGAAATGCAAGCAAAGGTTGAGACAGCAAATCCAAACGGTCTGCGCCATATAGCGCCGCCCCAATATGTCCGCTTTGATGAGAAAACAAGTATAACGGGATACCATGCGTTTTTGCAACGGCTCTTGCAATACCTGCTCCTACCGAAAAACACGGCATATACGAACCTTCAGCATCTCTGGGTTTTACAGAAACTCCCACTGCTTTGGGTACATAGTCATCCTTCCATAACGCATCCAATAAATCCGGAATTTGTTGTGTATGATGAAAAACGGCATCACTTTGCCGCAATCCCAACTCTCCCTTTTTCACGGGAAGTAATTTTTTCTGCTGTATAATACTTTTATCCGCCTCATGGAGTACCGCCGTAGAAGTTGTATAATTACTGGTATCAATTCCTAAATATACATTACGCATTTTGTGGCTCCAGCTCTTTTGCTACGGAACCCAACACACCGTTAATAAACGGTGCGTCTTCACTGCCGCCGTATTTTTTCGCCAAATCCACTACTTCATTGATAGAAACACTCAGCGGAATATCTTTTTCAAACATCATTTCATAAATTGCCAGCCTAAGCAAAGCCAATGATACACGGGACAAACGCCCCATTTTCCAACCGCGAATATTTTGTTCTATTTTTTCATCAATGACTGCCTCGTTATCCTGTACGCCTATTGCCACTTTTTTCGAAAATGGAGAAAGCACCAAATCTCTGGACTCCCCTGCATTTTCGATAATCTGTTCGATGGTATCGTTATTAATGGTACGCTCAAAAATAAGAATAAACGCCTGTTCTCTTTGGTCGCGTCTGTTCATACATTTCCTCCTATAATAAAAGACCACCCACTTTGTGGATGGTCTTTATTTCATTCATTCTTTTTCCAATAATCCACGTATGAATTATAACATAAGAGAAATTGCTTTGCAATTTCTAACAAATAATTGTTATAACGTTCTTGTAATAACCAAAATTTTTAATTTTGATGTTATTACTAAGTTGTTATAGCATAAAAAAATTGCAAAGCAATTTTTTACCCATGAATGCTAAAACGTTTTCTTAACAGCCAAAATTCTAAATATTGAAAGAAATTCCTTTCAATATTGATTTTGTGCCTGTTATAACACTTTCATACTGTAACAGAAATTAGCGTTAATTAGAAAGCGCACTTGATAAAATATCAAAAAGACAACCTAAACCCAAATGTAGAAATCATTTATTTTGAAACAATGGTAATTTTATCAGCAGATATTTTTGCTTGTGCAACCACAATATCTTTGATGGCAATTGCATCAGCTGATGCAAATTCACCGTCTTTTTGAACTACCACATTGCACGCTCCGTTTTGAATAAATGCGACACAATCCACAAACCCTTTGGATTTTACCAGGTTTTCAATATTGGTCTCAGTAACAATATTTTGTGAAATCTCTGACGCCTGATTGGCCGCTTCTGTTTTTGTATTTTCATCCGCTGTGGTATCATCAAGTACTTTTTGCACCAACTCCTGAGAAGCATCTCTGGATTTCTGACGCTCCAACCTAGCCTGTGCAAAATATGTATTTACATCTGTATTTGCTCCTATATTTGCTATCTCTGAAGAAACCTCTGACGCAGTACCTCCTGAAACGGCACTTGACACAACCTCCAATACCGCGGATGACGGTGAAGAATCCACAGAGCCATTAACCAGCTGTGCGGCCCCCAGTTCTTTGTCTGAAACACTGGTACCTGCATCTACAATCTGACTGTTGCCTCCAAACTGCCAATTTAAGTATACTGCTGCTCCCAAAGCCACTACCAAAGCTGCAAGAACCAGTTGTCGTTTACGAATCGCCATATACATAAAACTCCCCTCAATTTTTATTTAGATTGAATGACACAAACACGGGTAGACGTAATATCGAGCGCCGTAGTAACAGCCTGTATTACTTTTTGCTGTATCATCGGATTATTTCCTCCGTCGCATACAACCACCACTCCTTTTACAATAGGCTGAACTTCCGTCACTGCAATTGGTTGCTGTGTTCCGTCGGAATTTTTAATCACCAGATATTTGGTTTCATTGCTGTTATTAGACTGATTTTTTGTTGTACTGCTTGTATTCTTGTCTTGCTGTGTTTGCGTACTTGTTTTTTCTTCAGTTGCATACACTTGTTCTGAACTTTTTTCTATGGTGACCAACACACTGGCATTTCCCACTCCTTCAATTCCGTTAATTAAATTGGTTAGGCTTTGTTCGGTCTGCATTTTAAAATCATCTACTGATTGCGCAGAGGCAACTGTTTGCTGCACCGTTTCGGTATTGGCTGTTTGTTTTTTATCCCCTCCAAAAAAGCTGGAAAGGAAAATAACCAAAATTGCAACCACACCTACCACTACAATGATTTTTCGCGCATTGTCATTTTGCAGAAGCCTTTGCATAAAGTTAAGACCTTTTTCCTTTTCTCCAATACTTTTTTTATCCGCCATGGATTGTTACCTCCGTTTGTAATCCCAGAACACCGTTTAATTGTTGTTCCAGCACATCCTGTGACATGGTAGCTCCGCTGACCGTCACTAACACTTTGCTAATAGATATGCTGTTGTCCTCGTTCGTATCCATAATTAATTCAACATTTTCACAATTCACACCTTTTTTTGCAAGTTCAACCGTTACAATGTTTTGTATTCCGCTGCTTGCGGCAGTGTGAATTTGACTGTTGACTGTATCTGTAAGGTCGACGGATTGATTGGGGTGTTCTGTATCGATATACGCATCAAATCCATTGCTGATTTGCGGAACCAGGCTGATAATCGGCATCATAATTCCGTAAAGTACAAACGCGCCCAGTACCAGTTTCATAACGCGTTCCATTGCCCCGTTTGGAGATATGTACTGCAAAATAGAGGCTGCTATCACCGTAAAACAAACACTGATTGCCCATGACTGCACACCACTCATTGTACGGCACCTCCCATCATGAGAACAACAACGGTTGAAATGGTCATCATAGCCATAGTGCAAAGCAAAATGGCCAGCATCATACTCATGACTTTAGAGGCTGCATTTAAAATAGAGGTGATTTCTTTTAAATCAAATACATCGCCGATTCCCGCACAAACCGTTAATGTCATCTGCCAAAGCAAACATTCAATCAAAATGGGCAGGAACATAAAAACTACTGCCAGTACTCCAAATGCGCCTACACCACCTTTGAGTACCTTGATACATCCCTGCACTGTGCTCAATGCTTCTCCCAATGCACTGCCTACCACGGGAACAAAACTGCTTACCACAAAACGAAGCGTTCGATTGGTGGTAACATCCACAGAGCCTCCCAGTAAACTTTGAATGGTAAGAAGCCCTGTAAATACACTCATGCAAAATCCCAATACCCATTTCACAATTTTGGAAATGGTATTGCACAATGTATTCAGCCGTAAGGTAGGCGATATAGCGGATACCACGGAAAACCCCAAAAATATATTCATACACGGCGCTAAAAAGTGCGCAGATAAAAAGGAAATAGAATTGGTGGTTCCTAACATGAGCAAATTGTACGAGCTGGCAGTCACGGTTTGACCGTTGGAAATCATAATACCCACCAAAACGGGGATACATGCCAGCATAAACGTAGAAGCACCTTGGATGACTCCGGTAAGTTTGACAATAGACTGAACAATTGGCGTAATCACTACCATACAAATACATAATGTACCGATTAGATTCATAATTCCGCCCATGTTTTTTTCGCCCAAATTGATTTTCATACTATTGAGCAAAGCACAAAGCATCATAATTCCAAGCAAAGACAGCAATGCTTTCATAGGGGACTGGACACCTTCTCCCAGCATTTTGAGAATCTGAGAAAAAACACTGTTGGGCTGAATCGACTGGATACTGTTCCAGTCCACACCGCTTATCCCCATTTGGTCAAGCTGTGATTTGGTATCGTCAGGCAAATAATTGGGTAAATCATTTGCACCGGAATCTTCTGCCTGTTGTTCATAATATTCCTGAAACATTGCGTCATCTTGGCTTTGGGTACTGTCTGTTTCCGCAGCCGAAACGGGTATGGCAAACACAACAAATACCAATGCCAAACAGCAAAGTATTTTTTTCACATCCTTAGCCCCCTATTAAGGTAATGGCAGTATTGGCAATTGCTTCAAACAATGGCAATGCCATTAAAATAACCGCAACCTTTCCTGCAAGTTCTACTTTTGACGCCAAAGAAGATTCCCCTGCATCGCGGCAGGCGTCTGCCGCAAACTGTGCCAAAAAACAGGTGCCTAACGTTTTGATTAAAATAATGGTATACTCTCCCGAAACACCGGAAGCAGACAGCATATCCGTAATACTGCTTAAGGCCGGAGTAAAATTTTGAAATATTATAAACAAAATGAGTCCGCCACCCAAAACAGAAAGCAGCATAGCATATTCTTTATGATACCTACGCATTAAAGTGGCTAAAACGGCAGTTAAAATCGCAAGACCGACAATGGCCAAAATATTCATATGCTATAACCCAAAAATGGACTTGATGGATTGAAATAGTAGATCTATTTGCTGAATCACCATCATTAAGACCACAATCAGTCCGGCCAGTGTTGTCATCATGGCCTGTTCCTCACGTCCGGAACGAATAAGCAATTGATTAAGCACCGCAACGATAATGCCAATTGCGGCGATTTTAAAAATGAGATCAATATCCATATTTGCGATTCCTCCGTTTTAACATATTAAAAGTGCAATGCCTGTTCCAAAACATAATCCCAGCATGGAAAACAGCTTAGACTTTTTCTTCTTTTCTTCCCTTGCCTGTTCTATTTGTTCTTCCAACAATTTTGCGGTAACTTCGCAATGAGCAATTTGACCTTCTATATCTGTATGTCCCAATTCTGCTCCGAATTGTTCTATCAGCCGTTTATCTTTTAGCTTTAATCCACTGCCTTTTGTTCCTGACGCTACCCCGTTTTTCCATGCCTCATCAAAACTTTTTCCTGTTTCGAGCAATAAATGACACTGCCATAACAGTTCCATATCTCCACAGTATTTGTCTATGATTTGTCTTAGAGGTAACGCATGAAATCGCATTTCTGTTTCCATAAGGCGAATTACTTTTAGGAAAGATTCCAGTATTTCTACTCGCATACGGAGTTTATACGACTCCATGTAGCCTAACAGCGTTGTCATGGACACCAGAACAATACTGCCTACCAATTTGACCAAGTAAATCACCTGCTTTATGTATCTCTGCAATCTGTCCCAAAGCAATCGCATCCATCATGGCAATATAACCAAATGCCTGTGACTGCAATAGAGATTGTCCTTGCTTTTTTCTCAATAAATCATCTATATTTCCTGCATGTATGGTTGAGATGATTGCAGCTCCTGCATGCAACCCTTGCTGTATAGCTTCCAAATCTTCTTGTCCGCCCAATTCATCACAAAAAATAAATTGGGGAGACAAAGCACGTACTGCTTGTATCAGCCCTTCTCCCTTGGGATAATGGTCTAAAATATCCGAACACAAACCCAAATCATTTTGAGGAATGCCGCAGTAGGTTCCTGCAAGTTCGCCGCGTTCGTCTATGATTGCTACTTTTTTGGGAATGCCTCCCGCACCTGTGGCAAGCTGACGCGCCAAATCCCGCAGTAATGTGGTTTTGCCGCAGGAAGGCGGTCCCGCAATTAACAAACCTTTGGAAATATCTTGTCCGATTCGGGATAAAAGCTCGTTGGCCGCACCGTACACTTGCCTTGCAACACGAATATTCAAAGATGATATTTCCCTGACGGTTGCGATTTGTCCCTGCTGTAATACAGCCGTACCGCTGATACCTACACGATGGCCGCCTTGAACAGTAATATAGCCGTTTTTGATTTCTTCCTGATGAGAGTAAATAGAAAAATCACAAATTCTTCGATAGCTTTCTTCTATATCCTGTTTCTCCGTTACAACCGGCTGACCGTTATGTTTTAAAATATCGACTCTTGTTGGGGTATGTAATGTAACAGGCCGTCCAACTCTAAGCCGAATTTCATTGATTGCCTGCTGATGCAATACAGGCAACTCATACAAAATTTCTTTTATACGCATACATATAGGCTCAATTGCCGAATCAAATGGTTTTATTTCATATGCTGACACAGGTAAATCACACCCCTTATTCAGATAAATTTTAAAAACAGCTTATTTTCTTTACCATACATATGGACAAACTCGCTGTAATAGAACATCTCTTTGAAAAAGTTTGTCCTACCCCTTATATATGTTGGTTTACATAAAAAAATACCCGTTTTATCACTTTTATAAATCAGGTATCCAAATTTATATTCTGTATTTTATGTTGTACTTCAAAATAAAATACCCGCAGCATTGGATGTATTCTATACTATAGGTGATAAATATTTATTAGTAATAATTATTTTTTATATTGGGACGATATTTGAGATATCATAAAATTTTCTATATGATACAAAAAGAAAAACCCCCGGTATTGAAATATTTCAATACCGGGGGTTTCCTGAATCCTCTAACCGTTTATATCTTTTAAATAATAACTACCTTTAATTTATCTCATTTTTCTCTTAAAAATTATGTTATCTATCCTTCTATTGTGGCAATCATCTCTAAAAATTCTTGTTCTGTCAATACCCTTATCCCTAGCTCTTGTGCTTTTGTCAGTTTACTGCCAGCTTTTTCTCCGGCCAGCACATAATCGGTATTTTTTGAAACAGAACCCGTTGCTTTTGCACCAAGAGATTCCAATTTTTCTTTGATGGAATCCCGTGTAAAATGCTCCAAACTGCCTGTGGCTACCACAGTTTTGCCAAAGAAAGGATTATCTTGTGCAACCTCTTTGATTTCTATCTCTTCAAACGTAATCATTTCCAATAAATGAGAAAGCATGGTACGATTTTCTTCATGGCCAAAATACTCATACAGATTTCGATTTACCACTTCACCAAAATCCCGCAGCTGTGTAAAATCATATTCCGAATCTACTTTTGCAATAAAATTATCCCAACTCCATAAGCAAGCTTCTGCCAATACTTTTGCAGAACGTCTGCCGATATTTGGAATACCAAGTGCTACCAAAAAGCGGTCTAACGGCACAACACTGCTTTTTTCAATGGCATTCCACAACTTCTGATAAGATTTTTCTCCAAACCCTTCCAAAGACACAATTTGCTCTTTATGACGGTCTAATTTATAAATATCCGCAAACTCTTTAATCCAGCCCTTATCAACAAACTTTTCAATGGTTGCAGCGCTCATTCCGGCAATATTCACCGCCTGTTTGCTTACAAAATACACAAACTGCTGTACCCTTCTAGCCGGACAATTGGCATTGGGACAAAACAAAAACCTTGCATCTTTTGGTTGACGAATTTCCAATACGGTATCACAGCAAGGGCAAATATGAGGCAATTGATACGTACCGCTGCGGGTCAAATTTTCTTCAATTTGGGGAATTATCTTATTTGCTTTATAAACGGTAATGTCATCCCCTTCACCAAACTGAAACTCCTGAAAAATATCATAATTGTGTACGCTGGCACGGCTAACCTCTGTACTATCAATCATCACTTTATCAAACAAAGCTGTTAAACTGACCATACCTGTACGCGTGGTATTCAATTCAATTTCACGGAATTTTGTTGTTACGGTTTCATCCGCCCATTTATATGCAATTTTATTATTTTCATGATGGTCGGTAGCACCTTGCATCAATCCGAAGCGAATATTATCGTATTCAAAAATCAATCCGTCAACAGGATACGCATATTTTAGCGGGTCGAACTTATCAATATGCTCCTGTATTTCCCGGGATGAATGAAACTCCAAATACTCACGTTCTACTACAGTAAATCCGTTGTCTGCTAAAAACTGCATCCGTTCATGACATGTTTCCATGTGTATATCTTCCGAATCTACCAGTTCAAATGCAATAAATTCCAAATAGCGCTGTTTTACAATAGACGAATTTAATTGTCGAACACTGCCTGCCGCCAAGTTACGCGGATGCGCATATTGATCTTCCAAAGGTAAAGCATCGTTGATCTTCTCAAAATTTTTCCACGAAATAACGCCCTCTCCCCGCAGCTCCAATTCACCTTGATATTGAATTTTCAGTGGTACATTGGTAAACATTTTTAAAGAATGGGTTACATCTTCTCCTTCAGCACCGTTACCACGTGTAATTGCCTGCTTTAATTCACCGTTTTGATATTTTAAAACAATGGTAAGTCCGTCCAATTTCCAAGACACCATAATTGGTTGGTCCATGACGAATTTAAACAGCTCTTCTGTAGATTTTGTTTTTTTGGAAGACAGCATGGGTTTGGAATGAGTCACCTTAGTAAGACTTTCCAAAATTTCTCCCTGCACCTTTTGTGTGGGAGAATTAGTAAAGATAATGCCTGTTTTTTGTTCCAATTCTTCCAATTCATCATAAAGTTTATCATACGCTTTGTCTGTCATAATTGGTTTGTCATATTTATAATAAGCTTCCGAAGCACGGGATAATTCTTCCACAAGCTCCTTCATTCTTGTCAGCATACTCTTACTCCTTATTCTTCAAATCCAAATTATATTATAACCTTATTTACGGAAATTACAAAGCAAAATTTTTAAGATGCCTTCTGAGAAGTTGTTGCCTGATTTGTACTACCATTTGGCGATGTCATATTTGGCAATTGAAAGTTGGCATATGTGCTCGGCACTTCACCTACAATTACCGTTTCAGCCACAACCACCGTGGTATCTACATCTGACTCACTTTTGATTCCCGGTAAATAAGAATAGCAGGAAGCATGTATGGTTAAATAAATTTTATGTATTGTCTGATTGATTCCTGCCGATTCAAAACTACTTTTAAAATTGATATCTACATTTCCGATTAATCCGATTTTCAACGGAACTCCCGGACCATAGCCTCGTAGCAAATTTCCACCTATCAATGTTCCGATTGGAACACTGGTACGGGAGGAATTGCTGATAAGTCTTTCCTGGATGGTAGTAGTAATCTCCGATTTAAACTGATTCATATTTACCATATTGGTAGTAATACCCAGAATATTACCATTGCCGTCACGTTCAATATTTACAAAATCGTTGTATTCAATACCTTGAGAGGATATTTTTTCTTTGATGGCCTCTTCTACTGAAAGTGTAATGGCCTGTTTTGCAACAGTAGCAGTAATAGATTGTATCATAGGACGCAATTTGAAACTGAAAAAGCAACACAGAGCAATAAATAAAATAAAAATTACAATCCACTTTTTCTTAATACCTCTTCTGCGACGACGGTTGCGACGCCGATATCTTCGCACAGCAACCCCCTCCTTTAAAATATGCGCAATATGCACTACTAGCATAATACTCACGAGAAGGTGAAAAAGTGCCTGTCTTACTAAAATTGATAAAATAAATAGCATAAAAAAGCACAGGAAAAATTTTTCCTGTGCTTTCTATGATAAAAAATAAAATTTTATTCAGCTTGTTCTTCTTCACTGTTTTCTTGAGCAACCGGCTCTAGCAATGCTTTGATGGACAAACTTACACGTTTTTTATCAAAATCAATTTCTGTAATTTTTGCTTTTACAACTTGGTCAACCTTCAATACATCTTGAGGTTTTTCAATTCTTTCGTTTGCAATTTGAGAAATGTGAATCAAACCGTCAATACCAGGTAGAATTCTTGCAAAAGCACCAAATGCTGTCATGCCAACAATAGTAGCATCTACAACAGTACCTACAGGATAATCTTTCTTCAAAATTTCCCAAGGATTGTCTTCAGCACGTTTGTAACCTAAGGATACTTTACCTTTTTCACGGTCTAAACCTTTGATATAAACAGTTACTTCATCGCCTACATTTACAACTTCAGACGGATGTTTGATTCTGTTCCAAGATAGTTCGGAAATGTGAATCATACCATCAATACCGCCCAAATCAACAAATGCACCGTAAGCAGTCAAAGATTTTACAATACCTTTATACTCTTTGCCTTCTTCAGCAGTTTCCCAGAATTTATCTGCCAATTCTTTTCTTTCATCTTTCAGTACTGCACGGATAGAACCAACAGCACGTCGACGAGAACGGTTAACTTCAATAATACGGAAGTTAACCTCTTTTTTCAGCAAGTTCTCCAGTGGTTCGCCACGTGTAGCAGTTGCTTGAGAAGCAGGAATAAATACTCTTACACCATTGGTAACAGCAATTACGCCGCCTTTGATTACTTCTGTAACCACACCTGTTAAAACAGTACCGTCTTCTTCTGCTTTTGCAACAACGTCCCAGCCTTTAATTGCATCCAAACGTTTTTTGGAAAGCATAATGGTACCTTCCTGGTCATTTGTACGCATAATCAGCAATTCAATTTCATCGCCGATTTTTACAATGTCCTCCGGTTTTGCATTTGGGTCAGAAGACAATTCACTTGCAGGTACAAAACCTGCTTGTTTTCTGCCTACATCAACTTGAATTTCGTTTGGAGCTATACCGACAACTACGCCGCGTACCTTTTCGTCTGTATTTAAACTTTTTAGAGACTCCTCTAACATCTCTGCAAAGCTAAGTTCGGTGTTCTCCTCAAAATGGCCCTCGCCAGCTTTAATATCTGTCATGGTAACAAGTACCTCCTTTATGATACTTGCAGGTGTTGAGGCACCTGCAGTAATTCCTACATTTTTTGCAGCCTTCACTTGTGCTACCGGAAGCTCCTGTGCCGTTTCAATTAAATATGTAACACAATGAGGCTTACATACATCATAGAGTTTAGCAGTATTGGAACTGTGCTTTCCCCCTATAATGATCATCAAGTCAGATTTTTTTGCCAATTCAACAGCTTCTGACTGACGTTTTGCAGTCGCATTACATATTGTATCAAAAATTGTGGCATTTGTATATACCCTTTTGAGGATTTTCAAACAATTTTTCCATTCTATGACATGAAACGTGGTTTGAACTACCACACTAATCGGCTGATTGACCAAATTCGGCTCAGATTCTGACAAATTTTGCAACTCCTGCGCACTGTTTACAATATAGCATTTGCTGCTGCAATGCCCATGTATGCCTATAATTTCCGGATGTTTGGCATCACCTATGATAATAATGATTTGTCCTTTGGCAGATTCTCTTTCTACAATCTTATGAATTTTAGTTACAAAAGGACAGGTAGCATCGGAACAAATTGCACGCTGTTGCTCAATGCTATCCATTGTTTTCTGAGGCACACCATGAGCACGAATTACTATGGTTCCGTCTTTCGGCGCATGTTCTACTGTTTCAAGAATCTCTACGCCGCGCGCTTCCAGTTCTGCAATCATTTGCGGATTGTGAATAATAGGACCCAACGTATACACTTTTTTTCCTTCGTCCAGTAATTGATAAACCATCTGAACAGCCCTATCTACACCAAAACAAAATCCTGCGGATTTTGCTACTTCAATACTCATTCTTTCGCCTCCAATAACTGATTCACTCGCTCTGCAATCACATGAGCGGCATATTTTATTTCTTTGCGACTTCCGTCAGTAAAACCAAATTCCTCGTATGCAATCGGTTTTCCAAAACGGATGGTTACAGGTTTCAACGCTTTGATATCTCCGTTTGTAGTAATGCTAACAGGCAATACAGGTGCTTTGGCATGATATGCAATCATAGCGATTCCCGATTTCGGCTGAAACGGAATCCCATGAGCAACAATGCCTCCCTGGGGAAAAATCCCCAACAAACCGCCTTGTTCCAGAATTTCAATTGCCTGCTCAATCGCTTTTGTATCTCCCCTGCCCCTTTTCACAGGAAACGCACCTAACGCACGTAGAAAATGATTCACCGCTTTTCCATGCTTAACAAATAATTCTTCTTTTGCCATATACCGTATAGGACGTTTTTTGACGCTAGTCCCCAACAAAATAGGATCCATAACAGATCTGTGGTTGCTGCACAAAATCATTTTTCCTGTTGCTGGAATGTATTCTGTACCAATCACGCGCATACGATATATTCCTTTTGTAATGGGAGAAACTATTGTATGAAGCATGGAATACAGCATCATAACATATCACCTTTCTTTTTATAGAAAGGCCTTCTCATCACGCTCCCGCATTTCTGCAATACGCTGCATTACCAAACGGCTGGCTTTTCTGTATTCTGAACCGGTACCTTCCACAATACCAAGTTCATCCGGCTGAATTAACTCTCCATAAGAAATCATGGTTTTGTGAAACGGTTTTGCCGCTACACCCGTTTTAGTTGTCATACAAACAGGCAAAATAGGCGCTTGATGCTGATGTGCAAGCATAACAGCTCCTGATTTTGGTTTTCCCAATTTACCGTCTAAAGAACGCGTACCTTCAATAAAGATACCCACCGCACCGCCTTGTTCCAAAATTTCACCGCATCTATCAAGTGCATTGGAATCTCCAACACCGCGGTCAACAGAAAATGCGCCCAATGCTGTGATAAGAGAGCCTACAAATTTATTTTCAAATAATTCTGATTTTGCCATATAGAAAATTTGGCGTTTGGTATCCAACGCTAGCATCGGGGGATCCTTTAAGGAGATATGGTTACTACAAATAATCACTTTTCCTTCTTCTGGAATTCTGTCACGATGATTTGAGGTATGAGGATAAACAAAAGAAAAAGGAGGACCTCCCACAATTTTACTAAAATTATAAAATGGACTGTTTTTCATATGTGTACCACCGTTCTCCAACAACGCCTATCAGTAGTTTGCAACGCATTGCCGGTAAATAATCAAAAACTTTCATTTTTGTTCCTTTTATATGGAACATCTACTGTATTTATTCAAACTGAAACAAAAATTATTACTATTTCTCTGTTTCAACTGCAATTAACGCTTTTAATTTATCTATCACTTCGTGTATAGTCATTCCTGTCGTATCAACAATCACTGCATCATCAGCAGGAACCAAAGGAGCAATCGCACGATTGGCATCGCGGTTGTCTCTCTCTTTAATTTCTTCTAAAATAACAGACAAATCCGCTTCATTTCCCTTTTCCAACATCTCTTTATAACGACGCTTTGCTCGTTCTTCCGCAGACGCTGTTAAAAACACCTTTACCTGTGCATCGGGAAGCACAACCGTGCCGATATCACGTCCGTCCATAATCACATTATGGGTCTTAGCCATATTTTTTTGAAGCTCTAATAAAAATTCACGAACAGCAGGTATAGCCGATACTTGGGAAGATGCTTTAGACACTTCAGAAGTGCGAATCAAATCACTAACATCTTCTCCGCATAAAATCACTCGTTGCTCTCCATTTTTAAACTCCAGGGCAATATCAACATATTCTAACTCTCTTGGCACTGCCTGCTCATCACCGGGAAAAATATCTTTCTTGAGCATATGCAGTCCAATAGAACGGTATAACGCACCCGTATCAACATAAATAAAACCGATTTCTTCGGCCACTTTCCGTGCAATACTGCTTTTTCCTGCGCCGGCAGGACCATCAATGGCAACCGCTATCATAATTTTAACACAACCTTTCTATATTTCCCATTGTGCCTGAGCAATGGCTGTTGCAGCCAAATACCCAGTAGAAAATGCGATTTGTAAATTAAATCCGCCTGTATAGGCATCTGCATCAATAACTTCTCCCGCAAAGTAAAGACCCTTAACCAATTTAGACTCCATGGTCTTAGGAGAAATCTCTTTGACAGACACACCGCCTGAAGTAATGATTGCTTCATCAATAGGACGGAATCCCTTTATCATCACGTTGAATCCTTTTAACTCCTGCGCAAAACGACGTCTTTGCTCTTTTGTGATTTGATTGCATTTTTGATTTGGTGCAATTCCCGATTTTGCAACCATAATCGGAATTAATTTCCGAGGCAATAACGTTCCCAAAGAATTGATAAAATCTTTGTTTTGATTTTCTGCAAAATCTTTTTGCAATCTTTTATCCAATTGCTCTAAAGAAAGTGCGGGTTTCAAATCAATAGAAATTTGATAGCGATTTGGCTCCATGTTGCGCATATGACTGCTTGCGCTTAAAATCATAGGACCGGTCACACCATAATGGGTAAACATCATCTCACCGAAATCGTCATAAATTTCTTTTTTCTGTTTTGTATCCGTCACATGAATCGCAACATTTTTCAGGGACAACCCTTGCAAGGCAGGACAATCTTTTCCGTTTGCAACAAGAGATACTAACGACGGACGCAGTTCCGTTACAGTGTGCCCTGCCTGCTGTGCAAGACGATACCCATCTCCTGTTGAGCCGGTAGCCGGGTATGACATTCCGCCACAAGCAATAACAACATGCTGACTAAAATACTCTGTTCCATCATCACATCTCACCCCTGTAACCGCCTGCTCTTGTATACACAATTCGGTTGCTACTGCCTGCCGAATCTGCACTCCGTTCTGTGTACAATAACCTTTCAAGGCATCTACCACATCAGAGGCTAGATCAGACTGAGGAAATACTCGGTTGCCTCGTTCCGTTTTCACAGGAACACCTAAATTTTCAAAAAAACAAATGGCGTCCTGAGGTGTAAATTGAGAAATAGCGCTGTATAAAAAACGTCCGTTAGAAGGAATGGATGCAATGGCCGTTGGAACGTCACAATTATTTACAATATTGCATCTTCCTTTGCCCGTAATGCGCAATTTTCTTCCAAGACGGCTGTTCTTTTCCAATAACAGCGTACGCAGTCCGTTTTGTGCTGCTGTACCTGCCGCCATCATACCTGCGGCACCGCCTCCCACGATAATGACATCAAACTGATTCACCTGGTTTTTCATCCACCTTTTCATAAACACCGTATTCATCCCAAATGGTTTCCAATGAGTGAAATACGTCTTTTACTTCATCTTTCTTCTTAATGGCACTTGCTACAATCAATGCATTAATTAAGCTCAAAGGTGCCACCAAAGAATCTACAAATGATGCCATTTCACTGCGAGCCAACAATAAAAATTCTGCCGGTTCTGCCAATGGCGACAATACACTGTCAGTAATTGCCACTACTTTTGCACCGCGGTTAGACGCAAATTTCAGTGCTTTAACCGCTCTTTTAGAATAACGAGGAAAACTAATTCCAATGACAGCGTCTCTTTCATCTACATGAATCATTTGCTCAAATATTTCCGCTTCACTGGTAGCATTCACCATCTGCACATTTTCAAACAGCAAATTAAAATAATAAAACATAAAGGAAGCAAGAGCGTGTGAGCTTCTTACCCCAATAATATAAATCTTTTTGGCAGAAACAATCGCGTCTACCGCTTCATAAAATAGTTCATGAGAAGTTTCTTCAATGGTTCTGCGAATAATATCAATATCTCGGTTTAACACAGCACTTAAGATTTGGTCGCTGGGACAGGATTTTTCTGTCATTTCCAAACGCTGTACAGAAGTCATGCGGCTGCGAATCATTTCTTGCATGGCACGCTGTAGTTCCGGATATCCCGCATAACCGATTTCCGTTGCAAAACGCACCACCGTAGATTCACTGACACCTACGGTTGCACCTAATTTGGCAGCAGTCATAAAAGCAACTTCATCATAATGTTCTTCAATATAATTTGCAATTAAACGTTGTCCTTTTGAGAACTCAGGCATCTTATGCTGAATTCTGGCTGTAAGCTGATAATTCATTTCTTCTCCCTAAAATAACAACAATTATTATAGATTACCAAATCTGTAAATCATAACAACTAAAATGAAATCAAAAAATTCAAATCGATGCACCGCTTCATCAAGCTCACCTAAAATGTAGCCTGTAAGCGATGATAAGCCCGATAGAAGCATCCGCTCCTCACCATTTCAGCAAGAGTTATCTCTTCTTTCTGAAATGAGATATGATACCCGCCATCTTAGAAACGAGGACTTCATCATATGAGAAACAAACTGATATATTCAGTTTAAAGGGTTATCTTGCAAAAATCAAGGGAAAATATCATAAAATTTCTGATTTTTGCAGTCCAAACTCATTCTTCTTGCAAAAACCAGTATAATCACTTTCATAAAAACAGCCGTCTGAAATTCAGACGGCCGTTATACTATTTTTTATTTTGAAACCATTTACGAAACACCTTATGTAATTGCTTAATATAAAACATAACCACACCGGTAATTGCAATATCGTAAATAAAAAATATCACATTTCCCGCAATCCAGAATACCCAAGGTAACGATACTCCGAATAAACTCAGACTATCTGCAGGAATGCTTAACAAATAAATTGCGATAAAGTATGCAGATACAATCGCCGCATTAAACACAGCATATTTCAGTATCCATTGTACAATTTTATTTTTTAAACGTTCAATCAGCGCTTTCAAAATAGGGTAATAGCCGAAGAATATCACATAAAGCAGAGCCGCTTGTTTGTCCGGAACAAAAAACACAGACAAAATAGCAACAACAGCAAATGTTGGCCAAGCCCATCTTGCTCCCATTTCAATGACAATCATAATCATCAGCAAACCCGCTAAAGCCGGCAGCGCAAACGTTGCCATAGGCAGCAATGCGGTTAAAAACATAAGTGCAAGCCCCAAACCTGCCAATACACCGCAAAATGCAACCCGTATTGTATGATTCACTCTTGCCCCCTCCTATGCTTTTATTAACAACAGCGAATCATATCGCCACCAAAACATTCGCAACAACAGTCAGCACACAGCAAACCACTGCAAACGTCACAACCACTGCATCCGCCTTGACGCGGTGCTCCACCGGGATTATACCCTCCGTAGGCACCTGTACGTTGATTTTTAATTTGATTATAAGCGGCCGAGTATTCAGGGTTAGACGGATCCATATCACATGCTTTTGCAAAGTGATTATAAGCTTCTTCCATCCAACCACGTTTATAAAGAACTGTTCCTTTTAAAAAGTACCACTCTGCATTTCTGCTGTCTGTAGGTACACCATTTAAAATTTGCTCGGCATCAGCAATACGACCCGCCATAATCAAATTACGAACGTCTGCAAAATTTGAATTTGGATTACTGTAGTTTGGATTGTATCCACTGCTGTAACCCTGTGAAGAATTACCGCCTTTTTTACGGTTTTTGCGCTCATTCATAATTTGATCGTATGCTTCATTGACCTCTTTCATTTTTTCGTTGGCCAAATCTGCAATCGGGCTTCCCTGATAATTATCCGGGTGATATTTTTTCGCCATTTCACGATAAGCTTCTTTTACCTGCTCATCCGTTGCATCACGAGAGATGCCTAACACTTTATATGGATCCGACATCATGGTTCTCCTTTTTGAACAATAATTCCTTTTGCATTTGAGGTAAACCTTCAAAAATAATATTATGAATAATCGGCTCGAAATGATAAATCTCCATTAAATGATACGAACCGACCACTTGTGATAATACCGCATTTAGCGATTCATTGCAATAGCTTTTTACTTGTTTTATCTCTTCCTGGGTACTTTCTTTGGATAAACCAAACTTTAAAACAAAAGGATTGAAAGCATTTTCTTTGATATCTTTTTCAATATCGTCTGCCGCATCAATGGTATATACCCATTTTCCCAAAAAATAACCGAAATTTTGTAATACCCGTGTTAATATTTCATCCGCGGGAGAAATCATGGCAAAAGTTCGCGCCAACATTTGTGCTGTAGGCTCTGCACAGGCATCCAAACAAGGATTTTCTTCTTTTTCTACCTGTGACTGGGTTGCTATTGTTTCATCCAACACTTTTTTCAGTTCCGGGTATTTTTTTGCAGCTTTTTTATTGGCACCGGCAACCAAAGGTAATACTAAATATGCTTTTAATTTTCCGCCAAAACCTGAATCTTCAATATCATCACGAATTTTTTGATAAGTCATCATTACAGTAAGCGCTGATGCAAACTCAAAATTAGTTTGACCACTGGTACAGTAATTACACTTTTTCAAAGGATTAAATACACATTTTCCGGGTTGAAACGGCGTGCACTCCTTCTCAAGCCCCAGCATCATCAGCACCAAGAAGGTACTGTCATAACTCAGAGCAAAGCGAGAAGCAATCCCGTATTCTTTCCCCATGCGCTTACATAACGAACAGTAAATGCCTTTATACTGGTCATATTCACGTACTTTTAATTCCGGTATCTTCGGTCTAATATAACCAAACAAGTACAAAACCATCCTTATTTTATAATATACAATTTATTCTACTATATTCTTATATCTCATTTAATTAACAATATGTAAATTTTCTTACAGAAAGCGTGCTTTTCTTAGTTAAAATATGATATTTTATGGAACTATACTCAAAAATGCGGAATAATAACTATTATATGAAGTTTTTTAATATTTCTTTATTCATAAAAAAAGAAAAGCATTCATGTTTAACAATATATCTACAAAACATATGAACTTTAAAATAAAAAGGAAAGCCAAATATCAGCTTTCCTTTTTATTATTGCAAGTATTTCTTCAGATACTGTCCTGTGTAAGATGATTCCACTGTTGCTATTTTCTCAGGTGTTCCCTGTGCTACAATGGTACCTCCATTATTACCGCCTTCAGGACCAATATCAATAATATGGTCTGCTGTCTTAATTAAGTCTAGGTTATGCTCAATGACAACAACCGTATTCCCAGAATCTACTAACTTTTGCAGCACATTAATTAACATATGCACATCTGCAATGTGCAGTCCTGTCGTTGGTTCGTCTAAAATATAAATAGTGCGACCTGTAGAACGTTTGGATAATTCCGTAGCCAACTTCACACGCTGAGCTTCACCGCCGGACAACGTAGTGGAAGGCTGACCGATTTTAATATATCCCAAACCAACTTCCTGTAATGTTTTCAGTTTGCGTTGAATTTTAGGAATATTTGAGAAAAATTCCAATCCTTCTTCTACAGTCATATCCAGTACATCAGAGATACTTTTTCCTTTGTATTTAATCTCTAAAGTTTCACGATTATATCGTTTGCCTTTACATACATCGCAAGGAACATAAATATCAGGTAAAAAGTGCATTTCTATTTTTAAGATACCATCGCCTTGACAAGCTTCGCACCGTCCGCCTTTGACATTAAACGAAAATCTACCTGCATTAAAACCACGTATCTTAGCATCCTGTGTGGATGCGTACAATTCACGAATATCCGTGAATAGTCCTGTATATGTCGCAGGATTGGAACGCGGTGTTCTGCCGATTGGAGATTGATTGATTTGAATGACCTTATCAAGTTCTTCCACACCTTTGATATCTTTAAATTTGCCCGGCTTTGTTTTTGCACCATTCAAATGAGAAGCCAAATATTTATATAAAATTTCATTGACCAAAGATGATTTTCCTGAACCTGACACACCTGTGACGCACACCAATTCACCCAAAGGAATATCCACATTGATATTCTTTAAATTGTTTTGAGCCGCACCAATAATTTTCAGTTTTTTCCCATTGCCTTTGCGGCGTTTTTCAGGCACTTCCACTTTCTTGCGTCCACTCAAATACTGACCTGTGATGGAATCTTCGGATTTTAATATAGCGGCTACTTTTCCGTTAAACACAACATTTCCGCCGTGCACACCGGCTCCGGGACCAATATCTATAATATGATCCGCAGCCAACATAGTATCTTCATCATGTTCTACCACAATAACAGTATTACCTAAATCACGCAGATGACGCAATGTTCCCAACAGTTTATCATTATCTCTTTGATGCAGTCCAATACTTGGTTCGTCCAAAATGTACAGCACACCCATGAGAGAAGAACCAATTTGTGTTGCCAAACGAATTCGTTGGCTTTCGCCGCCGGAAAGTGTTCCCGAGGAACGTGACAGCGTTAAATATTCCAAACCAACGCTGTTTAAAAATCCAAGACGTTCTTTAATTTCTTTCAAGATAGAAGCAGCAATGAACATCTCACGTTCTGTCAGTTGCAAATTATTTACAAATTCCAATGCTTCTGTAATGGATTTATCACAAAATTCGCTGATATTGATACCACCGACTGTAACAGACAAACTTTCAGGTGATAAGCGTCTGCCATGACATTGATCACAAGGAATCGCACTCATATAAGATTCTATTTCTTCTTTAATCCAATTGCTTTGCGTTTCTCTAAAGCGGCGTTCCAAATTGTTAATGATACCTTCAAATTCTGTCTTATACTTTCCTGTACCGTATTCATTGGTACGTTCGATTTCAATTTTTTCTCCTTTGGTACCGTATAATAAAATATCCACTATTTCGTCAGAAAGGTCAGCAATCGGTGTATCCAAGGAAAAATTATACTGCTTTGCCAGTGCTTTCATGTACATAGCCGCAATGGTACTGCCTTCCATAGCCCAACCACTAGCTTTCAGACCGCCCTGATTGATAGAAAGTTTGCGGTCAGGCAAAATCAAATCAGGGTCTATTTTCATAAATACACCAAGACCCGTACATTTCTCGCAGGCGCCAAAGGGATTGTTAAAAGAAAACATACGCGGCGTCAATTCTTCAATACTAATTCCATGTTCCGGACAAGCATAGTTTTGCGAAAACATCATATCTTCCCCATCAATGACGTTTATCATAATGAGTCCGCCTGTAAGTCCCGATGCAATTTCAATGGAGTCTGCAAGACGAGACTTCATATCTTGCTGAATTACCAGGCGGTCTACCACAATTTCAATGGTATGTTTTTTGTTCTTTTCTAATTTAATTTCTTCGGATAAATCATAAATAATCCCGTCAACTCGCACGCGCACGTATCCGGCTTTTCTTGCCGCTTCGAATTCTTTTACGTGCTCCCCTTTTCTTCCACGTACAACAGGAGCCAGTACTTGTATTTTCGTGCGCTCTTTCAATTCCATCACATGGTCTACAATCTGGTCAATGGTCTGCTGTTTAATTTCTCTACCGCAGACAGGACAGTGTGGAATGCCGATTCTGGCATACAGCAAACGCAAATAGTCATAAATTTCTGTTACCGTGCCCACAGTGGAACGCGGATTTTTAGATGTAGTTTTTTGGTCAATGGAGATAGCAGGAGACAGCCCATCGATATAGTCCACATCCGGTTTTTCCATTTGCCCTAAAAACTGGCGCGCATAAGAAGACAAAGATTCTACATACCTTCTCTGCCCTTCCGCATAAATGGTATCAAATGCCAAAGAAGATTTTCCCGAGCCTGACAATCCTGTAATCACAACCAGTTGATCTCTCGGGATTTCAATATCAATATTTTTCAGGTTGTGCTCTCTGGCACCTTTGACCTGAATACTTTTCATAGACACAGCTTTGCCTCCTTTATTTTTGCCCTTCCAACTGTTTAATCTTATCGCGCAGGAATGCCGCGTGTTCAAATTCAAGCAATTTGGCGGCAGCTTTCATTTCTTTTGTCAGTTGCTCTATCATCGATTTGCGCTCTGCAGCAGTCAGTTTTTTCTTTTTCTTTTCTTTTCCTTCATCTTTGTGGGTAGAAATTTCCAAAATCTCTGCTACTTTTTTTGTAACTGTCTTTGGAATAATACCATGCTCTTCGTTATATTTGATTTGAATTTCACGGCGACGTTCTGTTTCACGAATGGCATTTTCCATGGACGGAGTAACGCAATCCGCATACATAATCACTTTACCTTCTGAGTTACGTGCCGCACGTCCAATGGTTTGAATTAAAGAACGTTCAGAACGAAGGAATCCCTCTTTATCGGCATCTAATATAGCAACCAACGATACCTCCGGAATGTCCAATCCTTCTCTCAGCAAGTTAATACCAATTAAAACATCGAATTCCCCCAAACGCAAATCACGGATAATTTCCATACGTTCCACCGTATCAATATCATGATGCATATAACGCACGCGTATACCTACATTTTCAAGATAACCGGTTAAATCTTCCGCCATTTTCTTTGTAAGCGTTGTTACCAAAACGCGATTTCCTGTAGCAGTACGCATATTAATTTCAGAAATCAAATCATCAATTTGTCCATCTGTCGGGCGGACAAATATTTCAGGGTCAACCAAACCTGTCGGACGGATAACTTGTTCCACCACTTGTGCGGAATGTTCCAATTCAAAATCACCCGGTGTTGCACTGACAAATACCGCTTGGTTGACACGCTCATAAAACTCATCAAAATTCAAAGGACGGTTATCAAAAGCAGACGGCAAACGGAAGCCATAGTCAATTAAATTGCTCTTTCTAGCTCTGTCACCTGCGTACATGGAACGTACCTGCGGCAGCATTACGTGGGACTCGTCCACAAACATCAAATAATCGTCCGGAAAATAATCTAATAAAGTATACGGAGCACTGCCCGGTTTTCTACCTGCCAATACACGGGAATAGTTTTCAATTCCTTTACAAAAACCTATCTCTTGCAGCATTTCCATATCATAATTGGTACGTTGCTCTATGCGTTGGGCTTCTACTAATTTGTCATTTTCTTTAAAATATTTTACACGCTCTGCCAATTCGTCTTCTAGTTCATGAATGGCTTTATTCAATTTTTCTCTCGGTACAATGTAATGAGACGCAGGATAAATAGCGGCATGCTTTAAGTCTGCCTTTAACTCTCCGGTCAACGGATTTATTTCGCTGATTCGGTCAATTTCATCTCCAAAAAACTCTACGCGAATAACAGCGTCAGATGATTGTGCAGGAAATATTTCCACCACATCACCGCGTACACGAAACTTATTGCGAATAAAATTCACATCATTACGCTCATACTGAAGCTCTACTAACTTACGGAGTAAATCATCACGGTTTTTCTGCATACCGGGCCTTAATGAAATCACCATAGTACGGTAATCAATCGGGTTACCCAAACTATAAATACAAGATACACTGGCTACAATGATAACATCTCGTCTCTCAGATAAAGCCAGCGTTGCAGAGTGTCTTAACTTATCTATTTCATCATTAATGGCAGAATCTTTTTCAATATAGGTATCTGTTTGCGCAATATACGCTTCGGGCTGATAATAATCATAATAGGATACAAAATATTCAACTGCATTATTAGGGAAAAACTCGCGGAACTCAGAACATAATTGTGCCGCCAATGTTTTATTATGCGCCAAAACCAAAGTAGGACGATTTAATTTAGCTATGATATTTGCCATAGTAAAAGTTTTTCCGGAACCGGTAACACCTAGCAATGTTTGCTCTCTATCCCCTGCCTGAATACCTTGCACTAATTTGTCAATCGCCTTTGGTTGGTCACCTGCAGGAACATAATTTGATACCAACTGAAAATCCATAGAATCCCTCCGGTATGATACAAAAGTTCATCCGCAATCACAATATGCGGCAATCGTTCAGAATATCATTTATGCTGAACCTTATATACTCATAATATAGAGAACATTTGTTCTTATCATATACCTGTTATACGCCAATGTCAATGGATATTATAACATAAAAGAAATTGTGAAACAATTTCTAACTTGTAACCTTTACAAAGTAAAAAACACAGTATCGTTGCGATACTGTGAAATATAATATTAATCTTGTTTATTTTTACTTTTGCGTTTTGATTCGTAAAAAGCCAAACGAGTACTCTTCACTTGTCCTTTTCCAAAAGGTGTTTTGATTTTAATAATCTTCGAATTGTATTGCTCCCCTTCTTCCGTTTGAATCATTTGATTATCCGGCTTTAAAATATGAGCAAGCAATCCGCAATCTTTCATAGACAAATAATCAGGATAACCAAATATAATATGGTCCTGAAGATGTACATCTATGGTTTCCATAGCAGCATGTAATTTTCTGGTTGCTATAATATCTCCCGGAGAAGGCATTACATTTCCACTTGGATGATTATGCGCAATAATAGCCTCTGCCGCATTATAAGTAGCTGCCAACGTAATAATTTTTCGTATGTAGAGAGGCACTGTATTCACATTACCTTCTGTTACAATACCACAATACAGTACACGATTTTTACTGTCCATCAGTACCAAAACTACCATTTCGTTTTTTCTACCGATAAACTGCGGTGAAATAATACGTCTGGCTGAATTGGTATCATAAATACGTTCTTTATCAGACGTTTGTGTATTAATATAGTGTCGGCTTAGCTGAGGAATTAACTTTAATAAAATAGCCACATTTTGAGTGATTCCTTTTGTTTTGGTTAACTCTTCAATAGGAGCATCACATACACCGGATATCGTACCAAAGCGGTCTAATAATTCATGTGCAATCGGATTTGTATCTGCCCTCGGTAAACCGAAAATAATAACAATTCTAAAATTTGATGCTCTTCAAATATATCTAAATTATGTTTCAAAAATCTTTGTTTTACACGTTCTCTATGACCTTGATGTACAGAACGTGCTTTTGTTTTTGTCTTTTTATGTTTCGGTTGACCGCTCTCTGTTTCTTCATATATTTCTGACAAAACAACCTCTCCTTTCCTTATAAATTGATAAAGCATTGAAAGTATTTATTAAAACTATTATATCACGGGGAAATAAAATATCCTATTGAAAAAATTGAATTAATATAGGATTTACTTGCATCATAAATACAAACACGCTATACTTTTTAATAGGTGATGACATGAAAACAATTACAATTGGTATCAATGATGCCGGACAACGTCTGGATAAATTTTTAATAAAAACTTTCCCAAATTTACCAAAATCTATGCTATATAAAAGCATACGAAAAAAAGATATTAAATGCAATGGAAAACGATGTGAAATTTCCACACAATTACAAGTCAATGATATTCTAACATTATATTTAAAAGACGAATTCTTCCAAAAAAAAGAAAAAAAATATGATTTTTTAAAGGCACCTGTAAAATTAAATATCGTGTATGAAGATGATAATATTATGCTAGTTGATAAAAAACCAGGCATAATTGTCCATCCTGATGAAAATTATCATTTCGATTCTTTAATCACTCGCATTCAGCACTATTTATATGACAAAGGAGAATATCAACCTGAACAAGAAGCCTCCTTTGCTCCGGCTTTAATTAATCGTATAGACCGTAATACTGGCGGTATTGTAATGGCAGCGAAAAACGCCGAAACATTACGTATTATGAATGAGAAAGTAAAAAAACGCGAGATAGACAAATATTATTTATGCATTGTTCACGGTAATATGGCTAAGAAAGAAAACACATTGGAAGGATATTTGGAAAAAAACGAAAATCAAAATCGCGTTTATATTTCCAAAGAATCCACAAACCATACGAAAAATATTTGTACATATTACCGTGTATTAGAAGAAAAGTCAGCTTATAGCCTACTGGAAATTGAATTGTTGACAGGAAGAACTCATCAAATTCGTGCTCATATGGCGTCTATCGGTCATCCTTTGGCAGGTGATAGAAAATACGGAACCAAGATATTAAATAAAAACAATCCATTCCGTTATCAAGCGCTATACTCTTATAAGCTGCGTTTTTCTTTTGAAACTCCCACAGGTATATTAGACTATTTAAATCAAAAAGAGTTTACTGTAAAAGATGTTTGGTTTTTAAAAGAATTTCAAAAATTTCAATAGCATCGTTTATGTTTATTTACTCAATGCGCCACAGTACCTTCCTTTCTAATCAATCATCTAAAATAAAATATTCCATATAATTTTTTGTAACGAAACATAAAGCATTACACGGCAAAAACGAGGACACATTGGCATGAAAGCGAATGTGTCCTTATCATTTTTACTAACTGTTTTTGTCTACAGAACAGAACTGCTTTTGTATATTCCTCTTTCACAGAACAAAGAAAATATAGTAGAATATCCTTCCTATTGTTATTTTTCCCAGTTTAATATTACCAAATAATTTTCCAATAAAGTTGTGTGTAGATACATCTCTTTAAAATTTTTACATTATTTTTTCTTTTCTGAATTTTATTCTAAGATTCAGCGTATAATCACAAATACAGGATATAAGCTTATTATTTACTTTTTCTGATTCCGAAAGTTTTGTATACAAATATATAATATTTATGCTCTATAGATTCTAATCTGCTTCCATGGCACAGAAATATGTTCTCCAAAATGCTTTATACACCACTTTTAAATACAAATCAAATTTTTATTTTCCGTGATTGTACCACTTCTAAAAAATACAATATTGTGAAATATAACATTACACTTTTACAGATTTCTCTTGAAAATAAATTCTTTTCACATATTACAATTCCTTATTAACAGTTTGCAACATCTGGCTATTACAAAAAGAAAGGAGAGTAAACTCTATTAAGTCATACTCTCCTTTCTTTAACTATTTTTATCTACGGAATGGAATTGTTTCAAGTTATTGGATTTTAAGCTGCGCTTTTCCAGTTCAGCATTAATATCCTCCACTGTTACATTTTGATGTACCATCAAAACTGTCAAATGATACAGCAAATCTGAAATTTCCATTACCAATTCATTGTGGTCATTATTTTTTGCGGCAATAATTACTTCACTGCATTCCTCGCCGCATTTTTTTAAAATTTTATCCAATCCTTTTTCAAATAGGTAATTGGTATAGGAACCTTCCGCGTGGGCGTCTTTTCTTGTAATAATAGTATCGTACAACTCTTTCATAGGGTTGCTCATAGATATCCCTCTTTTATTAAAAAATGTTATCGTTTCCAAATCTCATTGAAAAAACAAGTGTGAGAACCGGTATGACAAGCAGCGCCGGTTTGTTCCACTTCTACCAACAATGTGTCGTCATCGCAATCTCCATACATACGGATTACTTTTTGCAAATGTCCCGATGTAGCGCCTTTATTCCAAAGCTCTTGACGGGAACGACTATAAAACCAAGTATAACCCGTTTCCAGCGTTTTTTGCAGTGATTCACGATTCATATATGCCAGCATCAACACTTCTTTGCTTCCTGTTTCCTGTACAACAGCAGGAATCAACTCTCCCTTTTGAAAAAAAGAGTCCAGAAAATCGGACTGTAATACAGCACCGTTTTGTGTCAAAATTTCTTTCATATGGATTCTCCCCTTGCTACGGATACAGCCTGGAATAAATTCAAGTCTCCTGTATATAGTGCTTTTCCGCAAATGGCGCCATATAGGTTCAGCGCTTTGAGCTGATAAATATCATCCAAATTGCTGACCCCACCGCTTGCAATGATATTACAGGAAACAGCACGGTTTAATTGGTCAAGCATCTCCAAATTTGGCCCCGTTAACGTTCCGTCACGTGAAATGTCAGTAAAGATAATGGTCTTTACCCCCACCGCTTCCATCTCTTTGGCCAAAGTTATATAATCCACTTCCGAGTGTTCTATCCAACCCTCTGCCGCTACTTTACCGTGCAGAGCATCAATTCCAACAGCAATTTTGTCTCCGTATTTGGCTACCGCTTCTTTGACAAGCTGAGGATTGCGCAGAGCCACAGAACCCAAGATGACACGAGAAACACCTTGCTCCAAATAAAATGCAATGGTTTCCATATTGCGGATACCTCCGCCGATTTCCACTTTTAAATCTGTGTTGGCCAGCACATCAAATACCAAACTATTATTAACAGGTTTTGCATCTTTTGCTCCGTCCAAATCAACCATATGAATCCAGGAAGCACCTGCATTTTGAAAGGATTGTGCAGTTTCTACGGCATCTTCTGCTACCTTATGTGCAGTTGCATAATCGCCTTTTACCAAGCGAACACAAGTGCCGTCTTTGATGTCGATTGCAGGAAAAATAATCATTTTGTTTCTTTCCTTTCTGTATTACAGTACACCTTTGGTAGAAAGGATTTCTCCGCCGGTTTGTTTACATGCCAAACGCATGGCATGCGCTACCGCTTTATAAATTGCTTCCACACAATGGTGCGTATTTTTTCCGTATTCCAGTTTTACATGCATAGTAATACCTGCATTGGTTGCCAATGCACGGAAAAATTCTTCCGTCATACAACTGTCATAGCTTCCTACTTGCTCCTGTGCAAACTCTGCCTGAAATACCAAAAAAGGTCTGCCGCTGATGTCCAAAGAACAAAATGCCAAGGCTTCGTCCATAGGAACATAAAAACTGCCGAAACGAGCAATACCGCCTTTATCCTGCAATGCTTCCTGGAAAGCTTTTCCCAGCACAATGCCTGTGTCTTCTATGGTATGGTGGCAGTCTACATGCAAATCACCCTTCACTTGTAACTGTAATCCAAACCCACCATGTACGGCAAATGCGGTTAACATATGGTCAAAAAAACCAATTCCTGTATCAATAGATACGTCACCGCCGTCCAAACATAGTGTAAGGCGAATATCTGTTTCTTTTGTTATGCGATTTTGCGTGGAAGACCGCATGTTAATTTACCCCTTTCTCCGATAAGAATTGTGTACATAAGCGTACCACCGTTTCATTTTCCTGTGGGCTGCCTGCGGTAATACGCAGATAATCTCCCATATAGCGAATGGCAACGCTGTTATCCAAGAGATAGTCATACAATTCTTTTGCATAAGGCGTACGCACAAATACAAAGTTAGTACAACTGTGATATAAATACAAACTGTTCGGAAACTGCTGTTCCAGTTGTTTCATGGCATCGAACAGCTCTTTTTTTGCATATAAAAGCGTAATAATGGCTTTGTCTGTTATTTCTTTTTGATTTAACACCGCAGCGCCGAATGCCTGTGTCACTGTATTTACATTATATGGAGATTTCACAGCACGAATGGCGTTGGTCAACGTTTGATTCGCTATGGCAAATCCCAAGCGAACTGCGGCCATACCAAACGCTTTGGAACATGTACGTAAAATAATTAAGTTGTCATAGGATTCCGCTTCCTGTAAAAGCGACTGATCCCAAAAATCCATATACGCTTCGTCCAAAATTACAAGTGCATTGACAGAACGAATCAAACGGCGTACTTCATCTTTGCAAAGTCCCAAAGAAGTGGGATTACATGGATTGGAAAAAATAATCATGCGTACTTGCTGTTCATTGGCAGTTTCAATGACTTTATCTACATTTATGGTTAAGTCCTCATTTTTAGGAACTTCAATACACTCTGCTTCTACAATAGAAGTGTAAAAGTGATACATGGAAAAATCATGTGAAAGGGTAAGAACACGGTCGCCTTTCATTAAAAAAGCAGACATTATTACTTGAATTAATTCATCCGAGCCATTTCCTGCTGTTACTAAATTGCTTTTCACACCGTAATGACGACCGAACGCTGTAATGGTTTCATTGGCATATGGGTCGGGATAACGATTAAATGCAATTTGATTCACAGAGGTATGAAACTGCTCCAAAATTTCGTTTGGAACGGACAAAAAAGATTCATTGGCATCCAAACGAATTTGATACTCCCCTTGAATAGGGTCATAAGGTTTTAAATCTTTGATTTTCTCATTTAAACTGTATGACACGTGTTTTCCCCCCTTTTTATCATTCGGAACGTACTTTGATAGAGTTTGCGTGCGCTGTTAGACCTTCCGCTTCTGCCAAAGCAACAATATCATTTTTTGCAGCTTTCAGGGCGTCTTGTGTGTAATAAATGAAACTGGATTTTTTAATAAAACTGTCAACGGACAACGGCGAGAAAAATCTTGCGGTTCCGCTGGTCGGCAAAACGTGATTTGGTCCTGCATAATAATCTCCAAGCGGTTCTGGAGAATAATTTCCCAGGAACAAAGAACCAGCATTGTCCAAACGGCCGATATACTCCAGTGGATTTGCAACACAAACTTCCAAGTGCTCTGGAGCCAAATCATTTGCAAATTCAATGGCTTCGTCCATGGTATCGCATACAATGACTGCACCGAAGTCGTCCAATGATTTGTTGATAATATCTTTTCTCTCCAGGTGCTCTACCTGCTCGTAAATTTGAGCAATGGTTTCTTCTGCGATTTTGGAAGAAGTTGTAAGCAGAATTGCAGAAGCCAATACGTCATGTTCAGCTTGAGACATCAAATCCGCAGCCAAATATTTTGGATTTGCAGTTTCATCTGCTACAATCAAAATTTCACTTGGACCTGCAATCATGTCAATGTCTACGGTTCCGTACAAATGTTTTTTTGCAGTGGCAACAAAAATATTTCCCGGGCCAACAATTTTATCTACCTTCGGCATGGTTTCGGTACCATATGCCAAAGCTGCAACTGCCTGTGCACCGCCAACCAAAAATACACGGTCAACACCCGCTACCAAAGCGGCTGCCATAATGTCCGGATTTGGCTTGCCGTCTTTTCCCGGAGGTGTTACCATTACAATTTCCTGCACGCCTGCAATTTTAGCCGGAATGGCATTCATCAATACGGAAGAAGGATAAGCCGCAGTACCACCCGGTACATAAATACCTACTTTTGCAAGACCGCGTACACGCTGTCCTAAAATAACCCCGTTATCTTTTGTATCCAACCAGCTTTGTTGTTTTTGACGGCTGTGGAACTCATGAATATTTTTGGCCGCACGCTCCAACGCTTCCAAAAAATAAGCATCGCATTGTTTGGTCAGTTCTTTCATTTGTTCTTTTGTAATTTCCACTTGCTCCGGAATACTGCCATCAAACTTTAAAGTGTATTCAGCAACGGCTTTGTCTCCGTTGTTGCGCACATTTTCTAAAATATCGGCTACGATAGCATCAACTTTTCTGTCTTTTTCATCACAGCGTTGTTTTAATTGCTGTACATAGGTACGGGTTGTATTTTCATCTTTTTCTACCAATTGAATCATGATTTTTTTGCCTCCTTTGCCTGTTCCATTTGATTGATTAATGTATCTATCTCTTGTTTGCGAAGTTTCATACTAGCTGTATTTACAATCAATCTTGCAGAAATGTCACACACTTTTTCTATGACTTCCAAACCGTTTTCTTTCAATGTAGAGCCTGTTTCCACAATATCAATAATGGCATCTGACAACCCCAACAACGGAGCCAGCTCTACAGAGCCTTCTATTTTGATAATTTTCACATCCATACCCTTGCCTTCAAAAAAACTTCGAGCAACGTTAGGATATTTGGTTGCAATGGTTTTTGAGGCATACCCGCTGTAAAAATCTGTGCCTTTTGGAGCCGCCAATGCAAATTTACATTTTCCAAAGCCTAAATCCAATACTTCATAAAAACTGCTGCCGTTTTCAATAATGGTATCTTTTCCTACCACACCCAAATCGCACACGCCATGTTCTACATACGTAATCACATCAGCAGCTTTTGCAAGAACCACTTCAAACTGATTATCTCCAATAGGCAGAATCAACTTTCTGCCTTTTTCATGTACCGCAGTACAATCAAAACCAATGCGTTCAAACATCGCAACTGTATCTCGTTCCAATCTACCTTTTGTTAAAGCAATTCGTAATGGCTTCATGTTGATTCACCGCCTATCTTGTTAAAGTCTCTATTTTTTCGCCTACAAAATCTACCCTTGGAATTCCCATTTCTTTGGCATAATCCAAAGATTCTTTTCTGGTTGCAAAGATGCTGTTTTCACAACGCATTCCTTCTCCCGCCAAATTGGCGGCATAGCAAAATGCTTTCATCTCATAACCATCATCACAATGTACCAATACATCTACATTTGGTACTTTCTTCCCTTTTCCGTTGTTGATTAAAATATCAGTAATGGCATCTACATTCATAGCAAAACCAATGGCCGGCATAGGAGCATCAAAACTTGCAAGAAGATTGTCATAACGACCGCCCGTTAATACCGCATCACCGCAGCCTTCTACATAAGCACTGAATACAATATCTGTATAATAATCGGTTCTTTGTACCAGGCCTAAATCTATCATAATATGGTCGCCAATGCCCAAATCAGCTAAAGCGCTGTATAGTTCCTGCAAATAAGACAGCGTTTCAACGGAAGCATGGTCTACACAGAATTCTTCTGCCTCTTTTAAAATTTCTTCTCCGCCAAATAAACGCGGCAAACGACGCATGGCATTAACCGACTTACTTTCTCCTAATTGATCCAACACCATATCAAGGGCAGCATAGTTTTTCGCTTCAATATACTGGCGAATGTCTTCTCTTACTCCATCGTCAATGGGCAGCTGGGCGGCAATGGCTTTGAAAAAACCTGCATGTCCCAGTTCAATTCGGAAATTCGGCACACATCGACTGAGCGCTTCAATGGCAATTGCCAATACCTCCAAGTCTGCTCTACGTCCTCTGGCGCCTAACAATTCAATGCCCGACTGCATAACTTCGTCATTACGTCCTGTAAGTCCGGGATTATTGCAATAAATATGCTGGGTATAGTACAGCCGAATTGGCTTTGGAAGATTTTGCAGCCTGGTTGCTGTCAATCGAGCAATGGGCATAGTCGAATCGGGACGCATACAAATCAAACGACCTCGTTTGTCACTCATTTTGTACATAACTTCCTGTCCAATTCCTGAGGACTCTGTATCAAATACATCATAAAATTCAAGTCCGGGGGTTATAACTTCATGAAATCCATGGGAAGAAAAAACATCTGCCAGAGTACGTTCCACATAACGATGCGTTAAACATTCCTCAAACAGTAAATCTTTGGTTCCTTCCGGAGTTATTTTATGGTATTTTCTCATGATATCATCCCACCGTTTCAAAATTATCTTTTATCACTTTAGTACGCTAATATAATAACACGCTAGCACGAGGATGTAAAGGATAAAATAGAATAAATATTGTAAATTTAGAACATGGTCATTTGGCTGCTTTCAGGTAACCCCTTTAGGGCACCTGCCTGTTGAAGCATCTCAATCACTGTTTTAGAAACTTTAGAGCGCGCTTGTAAATCATCAATAGAGATATATTCTCCTCCTGTTTCTCTTGCTGTAGCAAGGTTTTGTGCAGCAGCATCGCCAACGCCGGAAAGGGAAGCAAACGGCAAACGAATTTTACCGTCCTCTACCAAATACTTTACTGCGTCGGATTTATATAAATCTACGGGTAACACCTCAATTCCACGCGCTAGCATTTCATTGGCAATTTGGAAGGTTGCGTACATATCCTCTTCTTTTTTAGTTGCTTCCTTTCCCTTCATGGTAATTTCCTGCATCTTTCTTTTGACCGCCTCTTTTCCTAGAATAACGGTAGCACCGTCAAAATCTTCACCACGTACAGTAAAGTAAGCTGCATAATATTCTAGCGGCTTATGCACTTTGTACCAACCTAAGCGTAACGTTGCAATCATATATGCAGCTGCGTGCGCTTTTGGGAACATATATTTAATCTTCATACAAGAGTCAATGTACCATTGTGGAACATCGTGTTCTTTCATGGCATTGATATGTTCTTCTGTTAGTAGTGTAGAGGCTTTACCCTTACGAGTAATCTCCATAATTTTAAATGCCATTTTGGGATCCAAACCCTTTAGCATCAAATAGGTCATAATGCTGTCACGGGTACCGATTACCTCGGAAATGGTACATACCTTATTTTTGATAAGGTCCTGTGCGTTTCCAAGCCAAACATCCGTACCATGAGACAAACCGGAAACTTGAAGCAAGTCGGAAAATGTTTTTGGCTGTGCATCAATCAACATTTGACGCACAAAGCTTGTACCTACTTCCGGTAAAGAAAATGTACCTGTTTCAGAGTCAATCTCTTCCGGAGTTACTCCCAATGCTTCTGTTGAAGTAAACAGCGACATAACCTGAGGGTCACTCATAGAAACATCCATCACCGATATACCGGTATAGTCTTCCAAATAACGGTATATGGTGGGAACATCGTGTCCCAGTTCATCCAGTTTACAAATCGTATCATGGATAGAATGGAAGTCAAAATGAGTGGTAATATTATCAGATTTCTGGTCATTGGCAGGACGCTGTACAGGACAAAAATCGTAAATTTCCATACCTCTTGGTACAACAACCATACCTCCCGGGTGTTGGCCTGTAGTACGCTTGACACCGGTACATCCCAAAGCCAAACGCAATTCTTCTGCACGATGCATTGTAATGCCTTTTTCCTCACAGTATTTTTTCACGTAACCAATAGCTGTTTTATCCGCAATGGTGCCAATGGTACCCGCTTTAAACACGTTGTCTTTGCCGAATAATGTTTCTGTATAACGGTGCGCGTCACTCTGATATTCACCTGAAAAGTTCAGGTCAATATCAGGCGTTTTATCGCCGTCAAATCCAAGGAACGTTTCAAACGGAATCGTATGTCCGTCACGGTTTAACAATGTACCGCAATGAGGACAATTTTTTTCAGGCAAGTCAAATCCGGAACCATAGCTGCCATCTGTAATAAATTCGCTGTATTTACACTTTGAACAAACATAATGGGGCTCCAGCGGGTTTACCTCGGAAATACCTGACATAGTAGCAACAAAGGAAGAGCCAACAGAACCACGGGAGCCTACCTGATATCCATGAGCCACAGAATCTGCTACTAACTTTTGTGCAGTCATATACAGCACAGAGAAACCATGTTTTGTAATGGAACCGAGTTCTTTATCCAAACGATTTTTTACCAATTCAGGCACAGGGTCGCCATAGATTTCTTTTGCTTTTTCCCATGTAATGCGAATCAAATCTTCTTCCGCACCGTCAATAAACGGCGGGAACACGCCCGGAGGAATTGGACTGACATCTTCTACCATATCCGCGATTTTACGGCTGTTTGTAACAACTACTTCATATGCTTTTTCTTTGCCCAAATATGCAAATTCCTCCAGCATTTCTGCTGTTGTGCGCATGTATAAAGGTGCTTGGTTGTCGGCATCTCCAAACCCTTTACTTGCCATCAAAATTCTGCGGTAATCCGCATCTTTTGGGTCCAGGAAGTGAACGTCACAAGTAGCAACAACCGGTTTATTCATTTCCTCCCCAAGTTTTACAATGGTGCGGTTAAATTCGCGCAACGCTTCTACATCAGGAACTTTTCCGTCTTCCACCATAAACATATTATTGCCAATGGGTTGTATCTCCAGATAATCATAAAAGCTTGCAATTTCTTTTAATTTCTCCCAAGGCTGTCCGTTAAAAATAGCACGGAACAATTCGCCGGATTCACAGGCACTTCCCAACAACAAACCTTCACGATATTTTACCAGTTCGCTTTTTGGAATACGCGGATTCTTATAAAAGTATTCCAAGTGTGCTTTGGAAATCAAACGATATAGATTTTTTAGTCCCACCTGATTCTGCACCAAAATAATTTGATGTGCAGGCTGAATTTTTTTGCTGTCTCCCCCTGTCAGAGAAGTATTAATATCTTGAACAACAGAGGCACCTGTATCTTCTTTCAGGCGTACCAACAAATTAGCCAGTATTTTTGCAAGAACTGTTGCATCATCACTGGCACGATGATGATTAAACGGATCTAATTTCAAATATTTTGCAACCGTATCTAATTTACAGTTTTTGATATCTTTCAGCATAGCACGACACATAGGAACTGTATCGATATACGGATAGGTAAATTCCATATCATGACGCTGGGCTGCCATACGGATAAAAGCAGTATCAAAGTTTGCATTATGAGCGACCAAAACAGCATCTTTTCCACAAAATTCGTAAAAGGCGCGTACCGCTTCCTCCTCGGAAGGTGCATCTTTTACCATATCGTCTGTAATGCCGGTTAACTGGGTAATCTTTTCAGGAATATGCTGCTCCGGATTGACAAAGGTGTTAAAACTTTCAATTATTTCACCATTTTTTAATTTTACAGCACCAATTTCTGTTAATCGGTCTGTGTTTGGACTTAAACCTGTGGTTTCTACGTCAAAACAAATCAGTTCATCGTCCAAGTTACGCTGTGATTCACCGGTCAAAGCAGGTATCATATCATTGACAAAATAAGCTTCTACTCCGTAAATCACTTTAAATTCTCCGCCGTTTTTACGAATTTTATTGACTGTATTCATAGCATCGGGAAACGCCTGTGCCACACCATGATCTGTAATGGCAATGGCAGGTTGTCCCCATTTATATGCCCGATTAATTAAATCTGCTGCCGTATTAATGCCATCCATGCTGGACATATTGGTATGCAAGTGTAATTCTACACGTTTTTCTTCTGCCTGGTCTACTACTTGGAGCAACTCTACCGTAGCAATTCCACGAGCACGACAAACAATTTCACGGTCATATTTATCGTATTCAATTTCACCCCGTGTTAAAATAGCACTTCCTTTTTTCAACATATCCAAAGAACGACAATTGGCAACATCGTCTATGATTTTTAAGGTCATAGAACCCGTATAGTCTGTAATTTTAATAGAGTAAATCTTTTTACTCTTATCTCTGGTAAAACGTTCTTCCAAATCAAAAATTTCACCCCAAATGGTAACATTTCCCGCATCTGGAGTTACTTTTCCAATTGCAATCGTTTTTCCTTTTACGGGTCTTCCGTAAATATCGCGTGCGGTATTTGGTAAAACGGTAGGCATCAAGGTATCATTTGTGCGAATTTGCGTTATTTTAGGATTCGGACGCTCCTGCATGGATTCTTCGTATCGCTCCACCTGTTCTATTACTTGTTTACGCTGAATAGTTTCTTCCTGTTGCTTTTTGCGTTCAATATAAACAGAACTTTCATGATCAATGGTGAGAGTACCATCAAAGCTTACTGTCAAAGGAACTCCAAATTCGTCCAGCACCAGTTTTTGCAAAGAACGGTCAACATGACGTGATTTTAACAATTCAAATCCGCCATGCATTAATGTAATGCTTAACTTTTCATCCTGTAATTTCACTTGCGCATCTTTAAAACAACCTGTTAAACTGGCGTCACGCCGTTTCAGTTCGCAAAAAATCTCATGGATATATTCTTCAGAAAAGCATTCTTTTGGAAAGAGAGGAAACAATTCAACTCTTTGCAAGTCTAATGCAGATGTTCCAATTGCTTTTTCTAACGCAAACAACTCTTTGCGCTGTACCAAATCAAAAAAAGCTACTTGTAAAGACAGCATCCGTATTTGCTGATTAATTTCTACTTTTTGAATTTCACCTTCCGCAATCGTTTCCGATAATTTGGAAATATCAATATACGGCTGAAAAAATGTGCGAATCTTTTTCAAATTATCCCGTTCCTTCTACATTTTCAATATTTCTTCCATGAGCGTATCAATCAAGATATCTTCCGGTACCTTTTTAACCACTTCGCCTTTTTTGAATATCAATCCTACTCCGTCTCCTCCGGCAATTCCAATATCAGCCTCTTTTGCTTCGCCTGGTCCATTTACCGCACACCCCATAACCGCTACTTTCAATGGTTTATCGCATTCTCTCAAGCGCTGTTCTACTTCGTTTGCAATACCTATTAAATCTATTTTCGTTCTGCCACAGCTTGGGCAGGAAATCAATTGAGGACCGGTATTATCCAAATCAAGTGCTTTCAAAATATCTTTTCCTGCTGCAATTTCTTTTACCGGGTCAGCTGTTAAAGAAACACGTATGGTATCACCAATGCCGCGCTGAAGCAAAGAACCAATGCCTACTGCCGATTTAATCAGTCCCATACGTTCGGTTCCTGCTTCTGTTACACCCAAATGCAATGGATACTCACATTGCTCAGCTGTTAGCTCATATGCCTTTATCATGGTATCCACATTAGAGGATTTAATGGAAAGTACAATATCGTTAAAATCAAATTTTTCCAATAAAGAAGCATGATGTAAGGCACTTTCGCAAAGAGCCTGCGGTGTGGGTCCTCCATATTTTTTCAAAATCTCTTTTTCAACGGAGCCTGAATTCACTCCGATGCGAATGGGAATATTCTTCTCTCTGCATACATCTGCCACAGCTTTGACGCGGTCGTCGGAACCAATATTTCCCGGGTTAATTCTGATTTTATCAATGCCTGCAGCGGCAGCTTCCAGAGCCAATCGATAATCAAAGTGAATATCTGCAACCAAAGGAATGGCGACTGCTTCTTTGATAGCAGGAATCAAAGCAACTGCATTTCTATTGGGAATTGCAACACGAACTATTTGGCAGCCAGCTTTCTCCAAAGCAATTGCCTGTGCTACATTACCCGCAATATCATCTGCCGCAGCATTTAACATAGACTGCACACTAATTGGCGCATTTCCTCCAATTGCCAACGTACCGGCATATACTGTTTTGCTATGACGCCTATTCATAAAAGCACCTCTTCCTTTTCTAATATCATCTTTTTCGTTATTATAACATAAAAGAAATTGCACAGCAATTTCTAACTTATTGATGTTAAAACGTTCTTGTCAATAACCAAAATCTTGAATATTGAAAGATGTTCCTTTCAATGTTTATTTTGCTGCTATTGCAAGGTTGTTATAACATAAAAGAAATTGGGAAACAACTTCTAACACATACACGTTACAACGTTCTTTTTATAAGAAAATTTTATTTCAGGAAAAACAAAAAAGCCAACCAAATTTCATTACAAAATCCGGTTGGCTTTCATGCTGTTTTATATAAGGTTAACTCCACCCAAACAAACGGGATATATCGCCAAAGGTAATCACTACCATAAAGCACATTAAAAATACAAATCCAGCCGCATGAACCCATCCCTCGTATTTAGGATTCATAGGTTTGCGACGAATTGCTTCAATAATTAAGAAAATCAAACGTCCGCCATCCAATGCCGGCAATGGCAATAAGTTTACAACACCAAGATTTACGGTGATAATCATCATAATATTCAAAATATTGTTCAGCGCTGTCAAAAAGCTGGTTTCCAATCCCACAGATGCTGCTTGTGAAATTGCCCCGGCTACACCAACAGGTCCGGAAAGTTGATTAAAACCGAACTTTCCTGTTACAATTCCCGCTAAACTGGACCAAACCATACGCACTGTGGAAACCGTATCTTTTCCTGCATTTGCAATGGTGGTAGCAAAGTTTTTCTCAATGGGAAACACTTTAAAATCCAATACAGGACTAATCTGCCCGTCTATTTCGCGGGTATTCAATTTTACATCATCAAACCTCACTTGTTCCCCATCTCTAAGAACTACCAAGTCCACTGCATTGGGATCTGCTGTTGCAAGCGCAAACTGTAAATCGGTGCCACTAAAAATGCGATAACCATCAATGGAATAAAATTGATCTCCAACTTGCACACCTGCACTCTGCAAGGCAGACCCGCTGTCTGCAAACATACTAATTCTGTTGGATGCAAATGCAGGTTGCTGTGCAGACAGTACCAATGCCAAAATAAAGCCCAGTATAATATTCATAACAGCGCCGGCACAAACAACAATCATTCGTTTCCACACTGCTTGATTGCCAAATGCGCGTTTGTCATCACTTTTTGAATCTTCGCCTTCCATCGCACAAAATCCGCCAATAGGAAACAGACGTATGGAATATTTTGTTTCTTTCTTCCCCCACTTTATAATGCGTGGTCCCATACCAATCGCAAATTCATTTACACGTATGCCGCACCATTTGGCCGTTAAGAAATGGCCTAATTCATGAATGAATACGACAAATGTAAATGCCAATATCGCTATGATAATGAGTAGGACAATAATAGAAATCACCTTCTTTATTTGTTAACCTATGGTGTCTAATACAAAACGACGAGCCGATGCGTCAGCCTCCAAAACATCTTCAATACAAGTTACCTTTTCAGGATTTTGACGTTCCATTGCCTGCGTTACCAAGTCTCCAATGGCAAGAAAATCAATACGACCTTGTAAAAATAATTTTACAGCCTCTTCATTGGCACCGTTTGTCGCAGCCGGAGTCAAACCACCGCGTATAAATGCATTTCTGCAAGCATTTAAGCATCGAAATGTATCATAATCCGGTTTGTAGAAAGACAACTGTCCGCATTCGGTTAAATCAAGCTGTTTACATGGAGATGGGTATCTTTGCGGGAACGTAATCGCATACTGAATCGGAATTCTCATGTCAGGCACACCTAATTGGGCAAGCACAGAATTGTCCTGATACTCAATCAACGAATGGATAATACTCTCACGGTGTACCACAACATCCAGTTGCTCCATAGGCATTGAAAACAGCCATGCAGCTTCAATCAGTTCTAACCCTTTGTTCATCATAGTTGCTGAATCTATGGTAACCTTTGCCCCCATACTCCAATTGGGATGATTCAACGCTTGTTTTGCAGTAACATGTTTCAATTCCTCTTTTGTTTTACCAAAAAAAGGTCCTCCCGACGCTGTTAAAATAATACGTTTTAATTGTTTATGGTCGGTACAGCCATATAAGCATTGAAATACTGCTGAATGTTCGCTGTCTACCGGAATAATGCGTACCTCTTTTTCTTTTGCTGCCTGCATTACCAAAGAGCCGCCCGCAACTAAAGTTTCCTTATTTGCCAAAGCAACGTCTTTCTTAGCATCAATGGCCGCTAAGGTAGGACGCAATCCCACCATGCCAACAACAGAATTCAATACAAGGTCTGCTTCTTGTACAGCAGCTGCCAAACACAATCCTTCCATACCGGAAACAACGGTAACCGGCATGTCAGCAACTGCAATTTTCAGCTGTTTTGCTGCCTCTAAATCAAAAACCGCAACAAGTTGCGGCTTAAATTCTCGTATTTGCTTTTCAAGCAAAGAGATATTTTGGTAGGCTGCCAATGCGGTCACCGACAAGCCAAGACCTCGTACAACATCTAATGTTTGACATCCGATAGAACCGGTGGAACCTAAAATAGAAAGTTTCTTTTCCATTATTATTCACCAATCTGTCATTTTATTTCAAACAAATTTATAAAATCACTGGTAATAGTTGGATAAAAAGATATATAAACGGTCCGACAATAACAACGCTGTCAAAGCGATCCATCATACCTCCGTGACCGGGAATTAAGTTTCCAAAATCTTTTACATCATAACTGCGCTTGATAATTGAAAAACTCAAATCTCCAACAATAGATAAAATCGCAGTTACACCACCAATAATTGCAAGAGATAAATAAGAAACAGAAAGCTGTGAGCCATAAAAAATAAGATTATACAAATATCCCATGAGCATAATCAGTCCAATATTTATGACAAAACCGCCAACTGCGCCTTCTATGGTTTTCTTCGGGCTGATATTGGGACATAATTTATGTTTGCCTATAAAACTTCCCACAAAATATGCTCCCGCATCTGCAATCCATGCAGCAAATAACGCCATTACCACATACAGCATACAGTGTTGTGGATTTAAGTATCTCATTAGAGATACTGTATTTAATGCGGTTGTAACCAACAGCGTCATACCGTACACTACACTAATATCTTTAAATTTAACCTTTTTATAATGATATATTGTAGAACCCAACATAAAAATGGTGTACAGAAAATATGTGACCATGGACCAATACATCTGATTTGGTATCAACGGAATTGCCAATGCAAATGCTACACTTGGCAGCAGAAACGTAAGGTTTTTACGCAGTCCTACTGCCGAAACCAGTTCAAAAACAGCAGTAGCTGTAATCAGTGCCATAATGATATTCAAAGAATACGGAAAAATAAACTGGAATCCAATCATAGCAGCTACAATACCTATGACCAAGCATCCGGAAAGTATCCTTTTTATCATATCAGACACCTCCAAATCTTCTATTACGTTTTGCGTATTCATCCAAACAGTGTTCTAAATCTTCTGTGGTAAAATCAGGCCACAATACATCCATAAAAATCAGTTCAGAATATGCAGATTGCCATAACAAAAAATTAGATAGTCTGCATTCTCCGCTGGGACGAATAATTAAGTCGGGATCTGGTTCTCCGTACGTATACATATGATCCGACAGCATTTGCTCTGTAATCTCAGAAGAATGTAGCGTACCATTTTCCACTTGCTCTGCTAACCGTTGTGCAGCACGTGTAATTTCTGCTCTGCTACCATAATTCATAGCAAGATTCAGTACCATTCCCGTACGTTTCTTACCCGTTTCAATGGTTTCTGCTATCAGTTCTTGCAAATCTGCCGAAAACATAGAAGTATCTCCCAAAAAACGAATTTTAATATCGTCATTGAGCAAATCTTCCAAAGCGTCTTTTAGGTACTGTTTAAACAAACCCATTAAAGCGCCCACCTCTTCTTCGGGACGCTTCCAGTTTTCTGTTGAAAAAGCATATACCGTTAAATATTTAATGCCAATTTTACTGCAATAACGAGTAATGGCTTTAAATTTAGCGGCACCTGCCCTATGTCCCATAGAGCGTGGCATAAAACGTTTTTTGGCCCAACGGCCGTTTCCGTCCATAATAATAGCCAGATGTTCCGGCAAAATACGCTCCCCTTGGTTTGCAGAAGATTTCATAATAATTACCGCCTACTATGATTATAGTTCAAGAATTTCTTTTTCTTTTTTTGCGTGCATAGTATCTGCTTCTTTGCAGTATTTATCTGTTAAATCTTGTGTTTTTTTCTCGCCGTCTTTTAAATCGTCCTCTGTAATATCACCGTCTTTTTTCATTGCTTTTAATTTTTCAATAGTATCACGGCGAATAGAGCGAATAGCAACCTTGCCATTTTCGCACATTTTTCCGATATCTTTTGCAATTTCACGACGTCTTTCCTCTGTTAACTGTGGGAAAGTAAGACGGATTACTTTACCATCGTTTTGTGGATTAATACCCAAATCTGCAATTTGAATTGCTTTTTCAATGCTTTCCAGGGAAGAAACATCCCATGGCTGAATAACCAAAACTCTTGCTTCGGATACAGAAACCGCTGCAAGTTGATTAATTGCGGTAGGAGCACCATAATAATCTACCATTACTCTATCCAAAATAGCCGGATTTGCACGGCCTGCACGCACTGCGGCAAACTCATTTGATAAAACATGAATGGATTTTTGCATTTTTTCTTCTGCTTGTTTTAGAATCTCTTTCATAACCTAATACCTTCCTACTAAATGACTTATTAATTTCGTATAAAACATACATTTAAATTTATTCAACCAAAGTACCGACAGATTCACCACAAATTGCTTTTACAATATTTTGCGGCTCATCAATATTAAATACCAACAATGCAATGTTGTTATCTTTGCAAAGAGAGGCCGCTGTACTGTCCATTACTTTTAAGTCTTGATTAAGCACATCCATAAAAGAAAGCTTATCGTATTTCACAGCATTTGGATTAGTTTTCGGGTCACTGTCATATACACCGTCTACCATGGTTGCTTTTAAAATAACGTCTGCGTCAATTTCTGCGGCACGCAAAGCGGCGGCTGTATCGGTTGAGAAGAAAGGATTTCCCGTTCCGCATCCGAATACAACTACTCTGCCTTTTTCTAAATGACGAACTGCCTTATTGCGGATATAAGGTTCTGCAACTTCCTGCATGGCAATTGCAGTTTGAACACGTACATTCAAGCCCAGTTGTTCCAATGCATCAGCAACACCCAAAGCATTAATTACTGTTGCCAGCATTCCCATATGATCCGCTCTGGTTCTATCCATATTACCACTGCTGCGGCCTCTCCAAAAGTTACCTCCGCCTACAACAATTGCAACTTCAACACCCATATCCACACAAGTTTTTACCGGCTGGCAAAACTTTAAAACTGTATCAAAATCAATTCCATGAGATTGTTTTCCTGCCAAAGACTCGCCGCTTAATTTCAAAAGAACCCTTTTATACTTAGGCTGCAAAAGAAACACCCCGTCTTTCCAAATTTTTATTCTACCTGTCTATTTTACAATAAGCGTAAGCTATTGTAAAGCAAATCTATGCTTTTCATACAGAAGATTATTTGGTCAAACGGGGGAATACTATCATATTTCATATGCTTTTAGTGTTTCGGTCAATGTTTTACGTATAGTTTCAATCAAACTATTTGGCTCGACTACAGTTACTTGATTGCCAAAGCCAACAAGCCACCCAATAAATGGTGGACTAACAGCTACTTTTAGTCGTACATAAATGTGCTCTTCATCACACTTGGAAATAGAAATATGACTGCCGAATTTATCAAGTATCACACCGACTAAAGAATTTTTGAGCTTTAACGTTACTTTTTCTTCTTTACCACCATACATTCCAAAAGTTTTTGTGGAATATACTGCCAAATCAAACTGTTGAAAACACTCTTTTCCTTGGCGCGGTTGTTCCAATAATGCAATGGATGTCATTTTATCCACACGATAATGCTTAATTTGGTGACTTGCACTGTCAAAGGCAACCAAATAATATTTTTCATCATCCCACGAAAGAGCCCAAGGGCTGACGCAATAAAGTTCTCCATTTTTACGGAATTGTTTGCGTACCTTTTCAGGCTGCTGAAAATCCACCACCCATTCAAAGTACTGAAATGTAATTTGCTTGTCCTGTGCAATGGCGTTATGAATATAATCTACATTATAATAAATACATTCATTTACTGTCTTGATTCGATTTGCAATGTAAACCTGTCTTTTTAATTGACGTGCTTCGTACACACTGGTCAGCTGGCCTATTTTATGTATTAATTCTTTTGATTTCTTATGAGTAATAAATTTGGAAGATTGTACAGCATCTACCAACAATTTTAATTCAGGCAACTCAAAGGAACGGTTGGCAACATAGTAAGCACAGGCACGAGCATTATTTTTCTCAATTTCAATGCCAAATGAGCGTAAATTTTCAATATCATTATAAAGACTTTTGCGTTCGGCTTGAATATTATATTGATCTAACTTTGTAACCATTTCTTTAATGGTCAGAGGATGTAATTCGTCGGTTTCCTCTAGCAATATTTTCATAAGATATAATATTTTTGTTTTTTGATTTGCATTACCGGACATAAAAATCTCTCCCCACCAGAAATTTATGTGAATTTAATGTTAAGTATATTATACTCCAAGATATAAATTTTTCGCTCTTTGCTTAATATTTTCACATTTTTTGTCTCAACTAAAAAAAGCAGCGTAACGAATGCTACACTGCTTTTTTATTTCCCATTAAATTACAGGATTTAATTTTCCCGTAGTGGCATCAATAACATAACCGCAAACTTGTACTTTATCAGGAATTAAAGGGTGTTTACGGATTAAATTTACTGAATTTTCTACTGAACTTTCTACTTTATGAAAACCGCACAGCCATTTGTCAAAATCCGGTCTGCAGTATTTCATCATTTCGATAGATTCTTCTGAAATACCGTTGTCACGCATTTTTTGCATAACCGCTTCACTGTCTAAACCTTGTACACCGCAGTCGGTATGTCCTATCACTAAAATGTGTTCTACACCTAAGGTATGAACCGCAATCAACAAGCTGCGCATAACGCTACCAAACGGGTCAGCAATAATTCCGCCTGCGTTTTTGATGATTTTAGCATCACCGTTTTTCAATCCCAAAGCCGCAGGAAGCAGTTCGGTTAATCTAGTATCCATACAAGATAAAATCGCAAGTTTTTTGTTTGGGTACTTACTTGCAGCATATTTTTCATAAGCTTTGCTTTCCACAAACTCTTTGTTATACTGTAAAATCTCTTCCAACATAATAATAAGACCTCTGTTCTGTTTTTAGATTCAATTATATTGTAGCACGTTTTATACAAACTTACAATCCTATACATAATTCGTTTAAATTCTTGAAAAATATCATATAGAAAGACCAGAATTACACACAATTTCTACTATTTTATCTTTACAGATACTTCTTTCTAAACTATTTTACATCATAACAAACAAATACAGATACAATTCCAACGATAGTCGAACAAGCCATATTATTTACCAAAAAAGCGAAGCATACCTTTCGGATACAGCAGATATTTCCTATTATTTAAAATACATATATAATTGACACTTTATCATGCCATTATACAATTTTCTTCTTTTATCCGCTTTTCTTCCATAACACTGTTCAAACATTTCATCGGGAGTAATAATGGAATAACTCCAACCATGTTTTGGCTCAAATACTTGTCCCATAATTTTATATAATTCTTCTGCCTGTTTGATATCCAACAAACGCTCTCCATATGGCGGATTACAAATGACGACTCCTGTTTCTGTTTCTGTTCTAAAGTCACGGATATCTCTTTTTTCTGCTTGAATGCAGCCTATTACACCTGCTTTTTTCGCATTGGCAATGGTTAAAGAAACCGCAGCACCGTCTATATCAAATCCTCTTCCCTGAAAACGCGCATCTCTACGTATTAAATCCTGTGCCCGTTCTTTTTCTTTTCTCCAAACAGAAGCATCAATTTGATCCCAATTTTCCGCCGAAAAGTTGCGACGCAATCCCGGAGCAATATTTAATGCATACAAAGCAGATTCTATCAATACGGTTCCGGAACCGCAAAACGGGTCTACCATATTACCGTTAACACGTACACGAGATAAATTTGCCATAGCAGCAGCCAATGTTTCTTTAATTGGTGCATCTGTTGAATTGGCACGGTAACCACGTTTATGAAGCCCTGCACCGGAAGTATCTATCATAATGCTGACTTGGTCTTTCATAATTAAAAATTGAATTTGATATAACGTATCAGTTTCGCTGAACCATGAAATATGATATTTTTGTTTCAAGCGCTCCACTACGGCTTTCTTTATAATTTTTTGACAGTCAGGTACGCTGGATAGCTGGGAACTGAGAGAACGTCCTTTTACGGGAAAAATATCATTTTGGCCAATCCACTCCTCCCAAGGCAAAGCTTTCACACCTTGAAATAACTCTTCGAACGAACGAGCCTGAAATGTTCCCAACAAAATTAGCACACGTTCACTGTATCTTGAACATAAATTCGCTCTTACCAACATATTCATATCACCGTCAAACACGACTCTTCCGTTTTGCGGTTCTACATTTTGAGCTTCCATGGCACGCAGCTCATCTGCTACCAAACCTTCTACCCCTAAAATGCAAGGGCAAACCAATTTAAAATTCTCCATATACTGCTGTTCACTCCAATTCTGGATTTAAAAAGGGACCGCGCTGTCACACGGCCCCTTTGTATTATTTATTCATCATCTTCATCTGGTTCCAATAGGCCGTATCCGCCATTATGACGCTTATAAACCACAGCAATTTCTTCTGTTTCAGCGTCACGGAACATATAGAATTGGTGACCTAACATGTCCATTTGCAAAATAGCTTCTTCAACATACATAGGTTTTACCGGGATTTTTTTAGTTCTTGCAATTGTATACTCAACAACTGGTTGTTCCGGAACTTCACCATTATAATAATCTTCTACATAATCACGTAATGCACCCGAATGTAGCTTTTTCTCAAGTTTTGTCTTATTTTTTCTAATTTGTCTACCCAATGCACTAATTACTTGATCCAGTGCATCATTCATTTCAAAATCTGTTGCTTCCGCACGGAAAATCAATCCGCTTTGACGTATGGTAATTTCTACTGTTTGACGGTTATGTTCTACTGTAACCACAACGTGCGCATCTGCATTTTCTTCGAAAATTCTGTCATAACGAGAAAGTTTCTTTTCTACTAATTCTTTAAAATTGTTCTTTAGATTTACTTTTCTGCCGGTAATAGTAATATGCATACCAACATCTCCCTTAACAAAACATTCTCGCAGCAAAAATTATGGGGGCTTGGAATGAAGTCTTCATATTTCTTACTACGAAATCAGTATAACACATTGTATAAAAAAATGGAAGTCATTTCTTCTTATATTGTTACTTTTTTATGTCTTGTTACATGACAGCCTACATTTACGGCCACAGGAAGCCCTGCAATATGAGTTGCATACTGTTCAATGGCTACTGAGAGAGCAGTTGTAACACCGCCAAATCCTTGAGGACCAATGTTTAGCTGATTTACTCTTTTCAGCATTTCTTGTTCCAACAAACGGTATTCTTCTTTTGGATTATGCTCTGATACTTCACGGCACAACGCCTTTTTAGCAAGATAAGCACATAGTTCAAAATCTCCGCCAATACCAACACCAAGCACCATAGGAGGACAAGGATTGCTTCCCGCTAATTTTGCGGTTTCTACTACAAAATCGATAATATCTTCTTTTGTTGCGGAAGGAGTAAACATTTTCATTCTGCTCATATTTTCACTGCCGAATCCTTTTGGTGCAACCATCAGCTCCACTTTATCCCCCGGCACAATTCTGGTATGAATCACCGCAGGTGTATTATCATTGGTATTTTTTCTTTCCAATGGGTCTCCCACCACTGACAAACGAAGTAAGCCTTCTACATAACCTTGTCTTACACCTTCATGAATGGCTTGTTCAAAATCTCCGCCAATGAAATGAACATCTTGTCCTACTTCTACAAATACTACTGCCATACCTGTGTCTTGGCAAATTGGAATTTTCATTTCTCTTGCAGCATCCATATTTCTGCATAAGTCATTTAAAATCGCTTTTCCCGTATCATTGGTTTCTGTTTTACAAGCTTTGCAGATTGTTTCTTCCAAATCAGCAGGAAGGATACGGTTTGTTTCAATACATAATCGCTTAACTTCATCCGTAATTTTGGATACATCTACTTCTCTCATAACCATCCTCCTTTAAACTCTGCGAATTCCGTTTACAAATACCATGGTTGGTTTTGCCGACAATAATAAAGAGTCTTGCTCAAACACAACTAAATCTGCATCTTTGCCTTTTTCTATGGAACCTACCTGTTTTTCTATTCCGCAAATGCGAGCCGGTTCAATGGTAATCGCTTTCAAGGCAGCTTCATAATCAGCGCCTTCACGTACTGCCAGACCTGCTGCAAGGGTTAAATATTGTAGAGGAATTACAGGGTGATCCGTAATAATAGCTGTTTGAATTCCATGCTTCATTAAAATTCCGGGACAAGACGGCGTCAAATTTTTCAATTCCGGTTTTGAACGGTCGGACAAAAACGGACCTGATAATACTCTTGTATGTTCTGCTTTCAGTTCATCTGCAATCAAATGCCCCTCTGTACCATGTACAATAACATAATCCAAATCAAATTCTTTTGCAAGACGAATCGCTGTAAAAATATCATCTGCCCTATGCGCATGAAAATGTACCTGAATTTCTTTTTCCAAAGCAGGAATTAATGCTTCACATTTTAAGTCATACTCAGGCATCGTGGAATCTTCGTCTTCCAAAGCGCGTTTTTTGTCTTCCAAATAATGTTTTGCTTTATGCAGCTGCTCACGAATCAAAGCCGCCGTTGCCATTCTGGTAACGGGTGTTTGGCTTTTATCATGATAAACACTTTTTGGATTTTCACCCAAAGCCATTTTGATAGCAAGCGGCGCTTTGACAATCATACGGTCGATACAGTTGCCATATGTTTTGATAGCGGCCAACTGACCGGAAATGGGATTAGCAGAACCCGGACCTGTTACGACGGTAGTAACGCCGCCTTCCAGCGCTTCTCTAAAGCAATGTTCCATTGGATTAATTGCATCAATCGCACGAAGATGCGGCGTAATCGGTTCCGTATCTTCGTTGCAGTCGTCGCCCTCAAAATTTAAACCATCCTCAAAAATTCCTAGGTGTGTATGTGCATCAATAAATCCGGGATAAACGTGCGCTCCCTTTAAGTCGATAATATCTTCATCCGTAATATCCAAAGGTTCTCCTTGTCCAATTTGCTGGATGATTCCGTTTTGAATTAGAATATATCCCTGCTCTATGGTATTGCCTGCCATAGTGTGTATGGTGCCATGCTGTAATATCATATTATAAATACCTTTCTAACCATTTGCTCCGGATAGAAAAAGTGGAGTGCGAACACTCCACTTTTTATCTGGATTGACCTGAGCCATGACGGGAGAATCCTCCCCGTTTAGACTCCAAACCTTTTTTTAAAGCAGACATTTTTTCATCACTGCTTTGTTTAAATTTATTGAGCATATCTTCAAAACTGGTCGCTTCATTTCTTTTATTCGACCATTCAAAATGATCTGGACCTTTTCTGCCGGAACGTGTACGCTGTGTATTTTGACCGGAAGCCGGTGCAGTTTCCATTGCCTTTTTCATAGAAAGGCTAATCTTTCCGTCTTCTCCTACACTGAGTACCTTTACTTTTACCGTTTGACCTTCACTGACAAAATCTGTAATCTCTTTTACAAACGTTGGCGCTACTTCTGAAATATGTACCATACCTGTTTTACCTTCACCAAGTTCAACAAAAGCACCAAATTTTGTAATACCTGTAATTTTTCCTTCAAGAATCGCTCCTACTTCAAGCTGCATATTAGTACTGGTTTCCTCCTTAAACAGGTTAATTACCTGCTACATTTACAAATACTCGTTCTCCGGGTTTTACAAAGTCCAGACCCGTTCTGGCTAAGCGTTCAATATATTCACTATTGTCATTTATATTTGCATCCAAAGACTTTTTAATTTCGTTGTTTTTCATGTTTTGTACTTGCAGCTCTTGTGTCATAGAAGTCAATTCTTCTTTTTTGCCACTAATTTGAATCTGCTGACTGATAAACACCGCAACAACATATACAGCAAAAACAGACACAGCAACTGTTAAAAAAATACTACGTTTTGATTTCTTAGTACGTTTCCGTTTTTTTCTTTTTGGTTTAGAATCTATTTCTGCCTCATAATTTTGTGTCATCTTCCGGGATACCCCCTTTGAGCTCTTCACCAGAACCGATGAAAAAACTTTTAATTCGATTATACACTATATCTGGTGCAGGTTTCAAGGGATTTTCAATATTTCGCTCTGAATTTTTCTTTCTTTTTTTATTTTTATCATTCTTTAGCATAATGGCAACTTTTTTCTTTTCATAAAACCTCTTAATTGGTTCACTAACATGGATTTTTAACCATAATGCAAATTTAATGCAAATACGATGAACCCATTTTGCAATACGCACAGTAATTCTTCCTAAGGTAAGAAAGTAAACTGTCATGCCAATTAGTTCACCACCAATGATATAAAAACGAATTTCACCATAATTCACTGCCAGCGCCAATAAAAAAGTAGCAAACGCAGCAGCAATACCATATAAAATATCCTGCACATACATAGCAATTTTGCCTGTACGAAATAAAATACGGGTCACTCGGAAACCATCATAAACAACTGCCAACGCCAAACCAACCAATACCGATATACCAAGGCTTAACAGTTGCGAAGACAGAGTTACTTCCACAACAGTTCACCCCTATTTGAAGAGTTTCGAGAAGAATCCTGTACTTGCAGATTGATTTTCAGAATATGATACGGAGTTAATTTCTCCATCCAGATTCATCTCTCCTGTTTCTAAATTCAATTTACTGATATGCAGTCCTTTTCCTTTAATTACAATTTCTCCCAAATCTGTATATGCAATGATGGTGTCTTCGTCAAAACTATCTACATTGGAAACGCCAGTAGCAGTTAACAATTTTCTGTTTTCTAAAATTAAACTGTGAGGTGTCTTTGTACTGCTTTTTCTTTCATCTGTCATCATAAAAATACCCCCAACAAATTCATACCAATAAGTATGCACTTGTCGGAGGCAATATGCGGTATTCCGCTATTATCTCGTACAACAATGACAATGGTTGTTTTTCTATAGTTTATTTTTCTTCTATAATGCGATACAAATCTGCCGCAGTATCTCTATTTGCATATTCGTTTATGGCAATGACTTCTGCTTTTATTATGCGCATGCCAAGCTGAAGTTCCAATACATCTCCGCATTTTACATCATAAGATGCACGCGCTGTTTTTCCGTTAACCAATACTCTTCCCGCATCACAAGCTTCGTTTGCTATGGTACGACGTTTAATCAGGCGTGATACCTTTAAATATTTATCTAATCTCATATCATTCTCCAACGGTATAAAACAAAAAATGCAGCCTTAACGGATTTGTCAGGCTACATTACAAGTTTACTATTCTAAATTATTTATTTGTAGCATCTTTGAAAGCTTTACCAGCTTTGAATGCAGGTACTACAGATGCTGCGATTTTAATTTCTTCGCCGGTTCTTGGGTTTTTACCAATTTTTTCTTTACGTTCTCTAGCTTCAAATGTGCCAAAACCTACAATTTGAACTTTATCTTTGCTTGCAACGGCCTCAATAATGGACTCAATTACAGCATTTACTGCGCTGTCTGCGTCTTTTTTAGAAATCTCTGCTTTCTCTGCAACTGCAGCAACTAGTTCTGTTTTATTCATTATTTTTTACCCCCGAAATTTTAATAAATCTCATTGTGAGAATTGTTCTGTTGCAACCTGATGCCAAATAGAGTCTAACTCCTGAGACGTTAAGTCTGACCAACATAGCTGTTTTTCCTGAGTATATTTCTCAACAGCAGCAAAGTAAATTATAAAGCGATTACATGCATTTGTCAAGGAATACTCCGGTTCTACTTCGCATTTTCTAGCAACATTCACTGCCGAAAACAACAAATCTCCAACTTGCTGTTCCAACAAATTACTGTCTTGCTGTTTTGACAATGTCTGTTTTACTTCCTGCACACGAGCAATTATTTGGTCTAAAGCTGCGTTTACATCCAATACATCCACGCCAACTTTTGCTGCTTTTTTCTGTACTTTATAACTGCGCATAAGGGCAGGCAATGCAACAGAAACACTCTCAAGCACCTCGGTTTGCGTTGTCTGGGATTTTGTTTTTTTCTTAATTTCATCCCAGTTAGACAAAACTTGGGCAGAATCTGTTACCTGAACATCCCCAAATACGTGCGGATGACGCACAACCAATTTTTTCGCTACGCCGTCCACTACATCGGCAAACGTAAATGTTCCTTGCTCCGCCTCTATCTGTGCATGAAACAGAACTTGCATTAAAACATCGCCCAATTCTTCCTTGAGAAGCTCTATATTATTGGTATCGATTGCTTCAACAGCTTCATAAGTTTCCTCAATTAAATTGGCGCGTACACTTTGATGTGTTTGCTCTATATCCCAAGGACAGCCTCCTGGAGCACGCAGCAATGCAATGATATGCTCTAAGTCTCCAATGGTATAACGTTCTTTTTGTTGAAAATCCAAGTCTAGACTCCCTTTGCAAAAGATTGTGTTTACATTGGCCTATTTTACATGATAAGCCGATGTTTTTCAAGTATTTTTACAAGTTTTTGACCTTTTGGAAACATTAATACATCGTCTTTATATAAAGCTCTTAAACACAGCAGAGAGACAATATAAATGAAAACCGCAATGAATACCGCAATTCCCGTAGCAAGAGCGTCCGGCATAAACTTTTTCATAGCAAAACAGGAAAAATATGCCGCTATACAACAGAACATAGAAGCAATCGTTGGTTTTGTAAAAACAGAATGAACTTTCAAGTGTATTTTTGTTTCTTTGCAAAGGAAATAATATGCTGAAATCGTAATAAATACATAACAAACCAAAGTTCCTATGCCTGCTCCCAAAATATTAATTTCAGGAATACCGGTTAGTACATAGTTTAACCCTATTTTTAATCCCAAACCAACACACAGTAGCTTTACAGGCAAATCTACACGTCCAACCGCTTGCAGCATACTGAAAATAGGCGTGCTTAACGAAGCAAAAATAGCTGCAACACCCATAACTGCCAATGTACGTGAGGTAATGGGAATGGATGCTTTGGCGCCGAATACCGCCTGACTGACAGGACCCGATAATACGCTTAAACCTAAACCGGCAGGGATACTGAACAATGCAGTCATACGCAGTACAGAAGAAATACTTTTTTGTAATTCACTTCGGCTTCCGCACATCCATGCTGACGTAACACTTGGTAAAGCACTAATACCAAATGCTTGTGTGATTCCCGGAACCAACATAAACAATGCCAACGCTTGAGAATAACAGCCAAATAAAAAGTTGGAAACTGTTCCTGTTGCTATTTTAACCTCTAAATCCGGTATCATACCTTGATACATCGCAAGAAGCGGTTCCGGATGAAACGACATAATATGATTAATTCTCGTCTGAAGAAATGTAGTATCCACCAATGCAGCAACATTTACAGCCAACGCTCCAATTCCAATGGGAATTGCCATTTTGATTAATCTTCCCACAATGCTCTTCCTATCAGTACATGGCGGAGAACATTGCAATTCACTGCATGTAATGCTGTCACCTTTTCTTTTATGACGAATCCAAAGATAAAAGAAACTCGCAAAAGAACCTATCGTTACACCAAATACCGCAGCGGCAGCCGTATAGGGCAGCAACGCACTTTTAGCAAACGCCTCTGAAGTAACTTGCTGTCCCCATACGGTTCCTGAGCTATAAAACTCTCCCATACCAAGACGAAATACCAAATAAGCAGCCGATAGTCCAACCAGCAATTTAAAAATAGCTTCCATTACTTCTGAAATTGCTGTTGGATACATATTACTCATACCTTCATAGTAGCCACGATAAACAGAGGATAAGCAGCTGAATAAAATAGCAGGCGCAAGGCAAAACATGGCTGGCAATGCTCCGCCGTTTCCAATGGCACTGACATAAAGCGGTGCGGATATTATCATCACAGCAAGCCCAAGTCCACCTGTAATTAAAAATATAGGAATAGATAATTTGTGGATTCTTCGTACATCGGCATATCTTCCACATGCCAAGTTTTCAGAAACCATTCTTGCAATGGCAATGGGAAATCCTGCGGTTGCCAAACTATGGATAGGGCTGTAAAAATGGTACGCTGTATTAAAATAACCCAATCCTTCTTCTGTGATAATCCAAGTAAGCGGTATTTTAAACATAGCGCCGATTAATTTTACCAAAATCATGCTGACAGTTAAAATCAAAGCGCCATGTAAAAAACTTTGACGTTTTCTTTTTTGATGATTACGTGGCTGCATACAAACACATCCATTCCTCTTTCAAATACTATGAATGTTATATGATTGCATTGTCCCTCTTATGCCAAAGACAACCTATTTTCGCCATAGTCACCCTAGAAAAGAGAATAAAAAAGAGAGGATACTCTCCTCTCTTCACATGAATGGGAATCCAATTATGCTTGTGGATTCTCGTTTTGTTTTTCTGTTTGCTCCTGTGCCGGTTGTTCTTGTTGTGCTTGCTCTTGCTGCTGTGGTTCAGTCTCTGCATGACATCCGCAGCTGCAACCGCCTTGTGCAGCATAAGCATCATCCTGAGGTACTTCGTGCACCAATTTTTCTCCGCACTGGCTGCAGAAACCTGCAGTTTTTGGATTTGGTTCTCCGCATCTTGTGCAGAAGGTTTTGTTGCTCATTTTGGACAGTTGCTCATTGACCTCATCCAATTCATCATATTTTTCATTGATTAGAATGATGATGTCATCAATTTCTTCTGTAGAATCAATGCCTTGTTTGCGTGATTCATAAACAGCTCTGCCAAGCGCTTCATAATTTCTTTTAATGTCACTGTTTAGGTCTACTGCTTGTAATTTCAATTTAGAAGTATCAACCAGCTCGCCTGTTTTTTTACCAACAACATTAGCAGCCTGTTTTGCGTTTGACACAATATTTTCAAATAGTCCCATAATATTTCTCTCCTTGTATGATAAATAGTTTTAATTCCTTTTTCTACCTATATTATAACACAAAAAAAATTGCTATGCAATTTCAAAGAACTCTTATAATGTTCAAAATTTCGAATATGAAAAGACGTCCCTTTTAATGTTTATTTTGCTACTGTTACAAGGCCGGTATTACATTAAAATTGCGTTGCAATCTTTAACTTATCCATGCTAAAACAATATAAGTCAAATTTGTAAAATACAATCTATGACACTTTACGAAAATTGAAATCAATTTGTTGATGGTGTAGAAGAAAGCAGAAATTCTTTATAGATAGATTTTACTTTTTCTTTCCTATCTAGCATTTCTTGATAACGGTCAATATATTCATACGGAAATTTAAAATTAAATATTCTTTGCAGTTCATCCTTATAGGGATGTTTTATTTTTGATACTGCACCTGCGCCGCAAGCCAAAATAGTATGACTTTCATCCATAATATAAACATTATAATAATTTTCATACCCCGGTTTCGCCCATCCGGTATTCTCCAAGTTGCCAACCATCCGACTTTGACGATACAAGTAATACGGAATATAATTTTGTTCCGTCAGTACCGTATCCACATAATCCAACATTTGACTAGCACCTTCACCATCATTGATAAAATGTACTTTACCATTTTTATTAATATTGGAGGAGCGTTTTAATGATAACGTATGTACAGTAATACTTTCCGGATGTAACGCAACAACACCATCCAGTGTATTGCGAAAACTGTCCACACTGTCCCCTGCCAATCCAACAATCAAATCCATATTGATATTGTCAAAACCATGTGCTCTTGCCAAATGAAATGCATCCAATGTTTGCTGTGTGGTGTGATCTCTTCCAATCATTTTCAACACTTCATCATTTAATGTTTGAGGATTGATACTAATTCTGGTAATGCCGCGTTCTTTCATTGCCTGCAATTTGTCAGCCGTAATCGTATCCGGACGACCTGCTTCCACTGTAAATTCACGGCATGTACTCATATCGAAATGCGTATTCACCGTATCAATGATTTGTCCTAGCTGCTGTGCATTCAGCGTAGTAGGTGTTCCGCCCCCCATATACACGGTTTCCAATCTCAAATTGCATGCTTTTGCAACTTCTGCAGTATATTCCAATTCTTTGCAGAGTAAATCTACATACTGCGGAATGAGTTTACCTGTCTTTTCCGTGGACTGCGCCACAAAAGAACAATACGCACAACGCGTCGGACAAAACGGAATTGAAATATATAGGCTGAACGACTCCGGCTTAGAATCAGCCAAAATAGGCTGTTCATGCTGCATAGTACGGACACTCAATGCTGTTTTCTCTTGAGAAACATGTAAACTGTTTAAAAAATAGTCTGCAGCTTTAGACTGTCCCATTTCCGCTGTCAATTTTCTAAGCAGTTTAATGGGACGTACCCCGATTAATACGCCCCATTTGGGACGATATCCTGTCAATTCTACCAAAATATCATATAACAGTACGGCCATTGCCAAACCGCATTGACGTTCAAAATCAGGTTCATCCAAAGAGAATGTTCCTCGTTTTTCTGCAAAACGATTCTCTATTTTTACAGAAACGTGTAAATGAGCCTCTCCATTTTCCTCTTTGTAACCTGTGTAGACCAATAAGCTGTCATCATGTCCGTTTTCGTAGACAGCAGTTACTTTTTCATAAGGAAAAAAGATATCACAAAGACTTTCCATTTCATAAAGATATGAATGTCCATCAATAACCAAAATCATCTGTATTGCCCTTCATAAATGGATTTGTATTTCTTTCGTAATCCAGTGTTGTGGAATCTCCATGAGCTGGAAACACTGCATAGTTGCCTTCCAACTCAGCTACTTTTTGTACGGATTCCATCATTTTTTCAGGATCGGAAGTTGGGAAATCGGTTCGTCCAATGGAACCTTTGAAAATGGTGTCACCGCTGAAAATAGCATCTTTTGCAATCAAACAGCTGCTTCCTATGGTATGACCCGGCGTATGCAAAACGCGAAAAGTCAAATTTCCAATCTGAATCTTATCGCCGTCATGGAACAATACATCCGGTACAAACGGATCGCATTGACGTTCCGCAATCACCGTTGATAAATTCAAACGGCTATCGGTTGCAAAATCCTGTTCCAATTCATGCATATAGATTTTAGCGCCTGTCATATCCTGAACTGTTTTTACCCCCATAATATGGTCAAAATGTCCGTGGGTTAATAAAATCGCGTCCATTTTTTTTAATTCTTTTATTTTTTCAAACAGCTCATCTGAAATAAAGCCGGGGTCAATCACTGCTGAAATACCTGTCTCCTCATCCGTTACAATGAAACAGTTTGTCGGCAGCATTCCGCCGGTAATCTCTTGAATTTGCATATTGATAATTCCTTTCTGAAAAGAGGCTTATATACTCTATGAACGTTTGATGCTGATAATACCTTCGATATTGGACAACTTTGAAATGACTGCATTCAAATGATCCAAACCTTGGATGGTGATGGTCGCATAAATAACATCTGTGCCGTCTTTCAATTCTCTGGAATTTAAAGAGTGAACACTGATACGTAAATTATATAGCTGCTGGGTGATATTCATTAACACACCCGGTATATGATTAGCAACTATTTCAAGAGTTGTTTTAAATTCTTCTTTTACTTGATTTGCCCATTGTACTTCAATCCAACGTTCCGGTTCAGGACTGCCTGCAATATCTTTGGGAACATTGCTGCAGGAACGTTTGTGAACAGATACGCCAAAACCGCGTGTAACAAAGCCAATAATATCATCACCCGGCAATGGGTTACAGCAGCGAGAAAGTTTTGTCAAACAATCTCCTCCCATACCTTTTACCAAAATGCCGTTGGAAGCTTTATTCGGTTTTGCTTCTATGGTTTTAGAAGGTTCTAGCTTTTGCACCACTTCGGCAAACTTTTTCTGTTTTACATATTCTTCCTTAATTCGGTGGATAATTTTCCATAATTGAATACCGCCGTAACCGATCGCTGCATAAATATCTTCCAAATTCGCACAGTTCTGGCGTTTTACATATGGATTAATCAGGTCATAAAGCTCATCCTGTGGCACAATGATACCATTGCGTTTGAGTTCACGTTCCAGTTCTTCTTTGCCTTCTTCAATATTTTCTTCTCTGCGTTCTTTTTTAAACCATTGACGAATTTTATTTCTTGCTTCGCTGGTACGTACAATTTTCAGCCAATCACGGCTTGGTCCATGAGAACCTTCTTTTGCGGTAATAACTTCTACAATCTCGCCTGTTTTAATCTTATAATCAATCGGTACAATACGCTTATCTACTTTTGCACCAATCATACGGTTACCTACCGCACTGTGGATGGCATACGCAAAATCAATGACAGTAGAACCAGCAGGTAAACTAATCACTTCACCTCTTGGAGTAAAGACAAACACTGAATCAGACGATAAGTCTGTTTTGATGGTACGTATCAAATCTGTAGCGTCGCCTTCTGTTTGATTATCCAAAATTTTGCGTACCCAGGCCAAATGTTCCTCTAAAGAATCTTCCGACGTAACGCCCACTTTGTATTTCCAGTGGGCAGCAATACCATATTCCGCTGTATAATGCATATCCCAGGTACGAATTTGTACCTCAAACGGAATTCCTTCCGAACCGATTACGGTTGTGTGCAAAGACTGATATAAATTTGGTTTCGGCGTAGAAATATAATCTTTAAAACGGTTTGGAATGGGATGAAATAAATCATGGATAATTCCCAAAGCATTGTAACAATCAATAACAGTATCAACAATCACTCTAACTGCATATATATCATAAATTTGGTCAATAGATTTGCCTTGTACAAACATTTTATGATAAATTCCATTAATACTTTTTACTCTTCCGTCTAAATGTACTTTGGGAATAACAGGCAACATTTTTTCCAATATCTGCGCTTTGATTTTTTTTATAAAATCAGAACGTTGATCTTTATGTAGCGCCAAAGCATGTTCAATTTCTTGATAGCCCATAGGGTCCAAATAGCGTAAAGATAAATCTTCCAATTCTTCTTTTACCGCGCGAATACCCAAACGGTCTGCAATGGGAGCATAAACTTCCATGTTTTCCAACGCTTTATCACGCTGTTTTTGTGGAGTCATATACTCAATGGTCCGCATATTATGCAAGCGGTCTGCAAGTTTAATAATAATAACTCTGATATCCTCCGACATGGCTATGAGCATTTTCCGAATATTTTCTGCTTGTTGCTCTTCACGGGAGGAAAAAGGCACTTTGCCCAGTTTGGTAACACCGTTGATTAAATTGGCAATTTCTTTGCCAAACATTTTTGTAATTTCTTCTAAAGTAATATCCGTATCTTCTACCACATCATGAAGTAACCCTGCAACCACGCAAGGGGTATCCATACCCAGTTCCACCAAAATGCAAGCTGCGGCAACAGGATGCGTAATATACGGTTCACCTGATTTTCTTTTTTGTTCTTTATGTGCTTCTGACGCAACCTGATAAGCACGTTCTATTTGCTCTAAATCAAAAGAACGGCCACTAGCTTTGATCAAATCTAATAAATCGTCATAAGTTTTTAATGGATATGCCATAGTATTTAACCGTCCTTTCTCAAAGATTCTAATTGATGCAGAATAGGAGAAGAAAATAAATCCACTTTACCTGCAACAGGCTTTAACGTAATTCTGCAAATATCTCCGTCTTCCGCTTTCTCAATCAAATTTTGGTCTTTTAAAACATCCAATGCCACTAACAATTTGGATAATGTCACATTTGGAATTTGTAAATGTTCCAACAATAACAAAATATGATGCTGCCAACCGTTGCTGCTTCTTAAAAAACGGTAAAGAGCCGCAAACTCATCACGATTTGGAGTCATATGGAAAAACTCTTCACTTGTTAAATATTCACCGCGTTTTACCTTTTCATACATACGGTACTCTAAAAGTGTCTGCTTCTCATTTACCTGTGACAATTTCATATCTTTCACAAATACAGACAGATTCTCTGTATTGCGGTATTCATTCACTTCCAACGTAACTGCTAAGTCCACCAAATCTCCTACTTGATAGGGAAAATCCTGCAATGCAGTACGAAATTTCAGGCACTGAACAGTAGAATGGTTTCTTTCCAGGCGCAAGCGTAAATGATTGCCTCCTCCGATAGGTATAATTTCTTTCAGTTCCATGCCGTAAAGACCAAACACGGGAGACGGATTATCTGTTCCAAATGGCTCCAAATACGTAATCTGTTTTGGCATATCAATCGTCAATGCGGCAGGATTCAGTTTACAGTCCAGATGTATGGTTTGAGGAGGCATATCCGTTGGCAGAGAAGCGGCAAATTCATTGATTTGTTTGCGGAACTCCGCGATATGCTCTGTTGGCATACTCAATCCGGCAGCCATAGGGTGTCCGCCGTATTTTGTAAGCAAAGGAGCACAATGACAAATGGCATCAAACAAGGAGAATCCTTCCACACTTCTGCCGGAAGCTTTGGCTTCATTCCCTGAATAGGAGATTACAATACTTGGCTTACCAAACATCTCCGTAATGCGAGAAGACACAATTCCGATTACGCCGTGGTGCCAATCTTCCCCTTCTACCACAATTACACGTTCATACATACGCTCAGGCTCATCATGTAACTGCTGCAAAGCCTTTTCTGTAATTTCTGTTTCAATTTGTTTCCTAATATCGTTGTCATGACAAATTTCCTGTGCAAGGCGTTGCGCCTCTTCCATATCTTCCGATAAAAGCAAACGAACCGCTCTGTCTGAATCACCTATTCTGCCCGTTGCATTAATACGCGGTACGATGGTAAACGCTACATTGGTAGAAGAAAGTTCTTTACCACTCATACTTGCCTGCTCCAACAACGCACAAATTCCGGGGCGGTCACTGTGTGACAACAACGGCAAACCCGCTTGTACAAGCGCGCGGTTTTCTCCCGTTAGTGATACAATATCACCTATCGTGCCGATTGCAACAAAATCCGCATAATTATCCAACAGCGTTGTCATATCCGTCATTTCGCCTTCCAGTGCAGTAATCAGTTTAAAAGCAACGCCTACGCCCGATAAATCTTTAAAAGGATAGGTACAGTCCACACGATGCGGGTCTATCACAGCCACAGCTTTGGGTAATATATCTCTTGGTCGGTGATGGTCGGTGATAACAACATCAATTCCCAATTGCGCAGCATAATCAACTTCATCAATAGATGCAATACCGTTATCTACTGTAACAATTAATTGCACTCCCTGTTCATGTAGTTGGTTCAACGCCTCTAAGTTTAATCCATATCCCTCTTGTTCTCTTAGTGGAATATAAAACATTACATTGGCACCGCAAGATTCCAAGTAAGAATATAGCATAGCAGTAGAAGTAACACCATCTGCATCATAATCTCCATACACGCAGATGGTTTCAAAATCTTCAATCGCTCTTTGAATACGAGCTACTGCACAATCCATATCTTTCATCAAAAAAGGGTCTGCAAATGATATTGATACATCAAATAATGCATCAATATCATCTTTTGTATGAAAACCGCGTATCTCCAACATCATAGCCAAAAACGAAGGATATTGCATTTCTTCCGCAATTCTAGCTGCCCTTGCTTTGTTCAACGGAGATACACTCCATTTTTTGATATTCATACTGCCTACACCTTCCTTATTCTTGTTTAATTGTAACATTTTCCGACACTTTATTCAATCTATTTTCACATTCGTTCCACTAAAAGTAGGAGATTTTCTTATTTTCAAGATATTTCTTCTATTTCAAAGATAAGTGGAAAATCTTATAAAATAAAACAAGAAAGAAGCGATATCGTTGCAGGAAACAACGATATCGCTTTCTTTCTTATATTATTTAGCCTTCTGCACTTTTAAAACGTTTTACTTGTGCAGTTAGCTCTGGTACTTTTTCAGTTTTCTCTTTTGTTTCTTCTTCCTTCTGAGGAAGAATACATTTTTTTACCACCATGCCGTCATATTTTAATTTAAACTGCACTCTGCCGATAAAACGATTATCGCAATGTTTGCAGCGAAAATTTGCACGGTAGCTTTTATTTTTCAGCTGCCATTCACCTTCGCGAGATGCTCTACGACCGCAGGCATCACAATAAAACATCATATCAGAGCGTTTAATCAGGGGATTGGTCAAATCACAAATAATCATAGTTTTAAATGTAATTTTTTCATAAAAGGCATCTGTTCTTGCATCTTGGATAAAAGGAACCAGTGCTTCTTTTTGATACAGTTTCTGCAAACATCGCAAAGACAACATACTGTCATCCATTGCCCGGTGGTGTGCAATATCCTCTTCATTAATTCCCAGTAGCTGTGCTGAGGTGGACAGCCCCATTTGTTTGGTGGTGTCATAATGAAGCATTTTTTCGCAGTAACTTTGTAAATCAACATATTGTTTGAGGAAAGGAATACGTTCACTGCCGCAAAAATAACGGCTGTTTTCAATGAGAGCCAAAATATCAGACGTACCCCATGTCATAAGGACAGCGTCACCCATCCATTTACGAAAACGACTCATAACCTGCATAAATTGCAAACCGTTGGCCAGTTCTTCGTTTGTAATATTTGTCAGTGTTCTAATTTTCCCACTGATTTTTTTACCTACTTGGGGACGAACCAAAGCGTCAAAGGTATCCAGCACATGCAAGTTTCCATCTACCTTTACTGCGCCAAATTCTATAATTTCATTCATAAAGCCTTTTAAACGCCGGCTATACGTCCCATTCCATTCCAAATCCAATATTACAAAGTTCATTCAATACTCCGATTATTTTTTGCTAGATTTTTTCATACGAAGTTCTTTCGATAATATCCGTTTTCTCATACGAATATTTTCAGGGGTTACTTCTACCAGCTCATCATCTTTGATGAATTCTAAACATTGCTCAAGACTTAAGTTGCTGTGAGGCGTTAATTTCAACGCGTCATCAGAACCGGCAGCTCTTGTATTGGTCATTTGTTTTTTCTTACATACGTTAACGGTAATATCATCCGATTTTGGGCTAACGCCTACAATCATGCCTTCATACACTTCAACACCGGGACCAATAAACAAGCGTCCGCGATCCTGCGCATTGTACAATCCGTAAGCAGTTGCTTCTCCTGTTTCATGTGCGACCAAAGAGCCTTGTGCACGCTGTGGAATCTCTCCGCGAAAAGGTTCGTATGAATCGAATACATGATTCATAATACCATTACCATTGGTATCGGTCAAGAACTCTTGACGATAACCCATCAATCCGCGGGCAGGAATTTTAAATTCCATATGGGTTGTTCCCGTATCTCTGGTTCCCATATTAATCAGTTCCGCTTTACGTCCGCCCAATTTTTCCATAACGGCTCCAACATAACTTTCCGGCACTTCAATCATCAAATGCTCAATCGGCTCATATTTCTGACCGTCAATCTCTTTATAAATAACACTTGGGCTGGATACTTGGAATTCAAACAATTCCCTACGCATATTTTCAATCAAAATAGAAAGATGCAATTCACCACGTCCAGATACTTTAAAAGTATCCGCAGAATCTGTTTCTTCTACACGCATGGCAACGTTGGTTTCTACTTCTTTAAGCAGTCTGTCACGAATATTACGGGAAGTAACGTACTTACCCTCTCTACCTGCAAACGGGCTGTTATTTACCATAAACATCATAGTAACGGTAGGTTCGTCAATTTTTACAAACGGTAATGGCTCTACGCAATCAACCGCACAGGCTGTTTCTCCGATATTTAAATCAGTAATACCTGCAACTGCAATAATATCTCCTAATTTTGCTGTTTCTGCTTCAACTTTTTTCAAACCTTGATATTGGAACAATTTTGTAATTCTTGCATTTTTGGTACTGCCGTCTCTGCTGCAAACTACTACAGGCATACCTACTTTTACTTCACCGCGTTCTACACGTCCCACACCAATTCTTCCAACAAATTGGTCATAGTCAATGTTAGAAAACAAAATTTGTGTTCCACCATTCATATCTCCCTGCGGAGCCGGAATCTCTTTTACAATGGTTTCAAACAATGGTTCCATGGTATCGTTTGGTTCCATCGGATCATACATTGCATAACCGTCACGTCCGGAAGCATATACAACAGGGAATTCCAATTGGTCTTCATCTGCTCCCAATTCGATAAATAAGTCTAAAATCTCATCTACCACTTCAGCAGGTCTTGCGCCGGGACGATCAATCTTATTCACAACAACAATTGGCTTTTTGCCCAAACCAATCGCCTTTTTTAATACAAAGCGAGTCTGAGGCATACAACCTTCAAAAGAGTCTACGAGCAAAATAACACCGTCAACCATCATTAAAATACGTTCTACTTCACCGCCGAAATCAGCATGGCCCGGGGTGTCTATAATATTAATTTTTGTATCTTTATACATAACTGCTGTATTCTTTGCCAAAATGGTGATACCGCGCTCGCGTTCAATATCATCAGAATCCATAACACGGTCTTCCACTGCTTCATTGGTACGGAAGATACCGCTTTGACGCAATAACTGGTCAACCAATGTGGTTTTACCGTGGTCAACGTGAGCAATAATGGCAACATTTCTTAAATCTGTTCTTACATCCATGTAAATACCTCTTTTAACTTGATAACATACAAATATCTCTGTCAATCTATACTAAAGTATCAAATTGACTTTATTTTTCTTTCATTCAACAAAAAAGCGCCGGCATGCTTACCGACGCTTTTTTATCATACTGGAGCGGATGACGAGGCTCGAACTCGCTACCTCCACCTTGGCAAGGTGGCGCTCTACCAGATGAGCTACATCCGCAATTCCTCACTGCGATGACTATTATATTACAGCTTTTCAAAAATGTCAACTACTTTTTCTATATTTTTTAGAATTCTTTTTTATTTGATTTCTCATGCATTTTACAATATGATAGAAAGAATAACAATTTGCATATCACTTTAAAATTGCTTTGCTATTTTGAATGTGATATAATTTTGACGAGGTGTTTCGATGAAATTTTCAATTAATTTAGGGGCATGGAATTCCGTTTTTGCAATTCCTACACAAGTGGTGGATCAACATTTAAAATTAGCAGGCGGTGTTCATTTAAAAGTATTGTTATGGCTATTGCGCCATGCAGGTAACGAAATCGATATTACAGATATATCAAATACACTTGGTATTGGAACTGCCGATATTAAAGATGCCATCCAATATTGGGCCGCAGCCGGTCTGATTACAGATTTTTCCTGCGATTGTGAGCAAGTTACGCTTACACCTGTTATGGCCGAATCAGGACCATCTGAGAGTACTACACCGGAAACATCTGTCTCCACACAGACAGACAATTCAGAAGAGGCACCCCATTCCGAAATCATCGAACATACAGTTACTGTGCATCCCTTGACACAAATGGAGGACGAAAAAACAACAGAAAAACCGATAAAAACTCCGTCACGCATGAAAAAACCAGACGGAGTTTACATTGCACAGCGCATTGCGCAATGTGCGGAAGTCGGCTTTTTAATGCAGGAGGCACAGCAAATTTTAGGACGGGCTATCTCTCCTGCTTTGTCTTCCACTTTGCTTATGATTCATGACGACTACGGTCTGCCTGTTGAAGTAATTATTATGCTTTTGATGTATGTCAAAAGTATTCATAAAGACAATACCAGCTATATTGAAGCGGTTGCAAAAAACTGGGCTGTAGAAGAAATAAATACCCATGAAAAAGCAGATGAAAAATTAAATCAATTATCACTCATTGCAAAATCTTGGCGTTGTATCGAACAAGTACTAGGTATTAGTCATCGCTCTCCAAGCGCAAAAGAAGAGCAATATACCTACCGTTGGATGCATGAATGGAAATTTACGCCTGACATGATACGCGAGGCTTACGAACGCTGTGTAAACGCTACAGGAAAACTAAGCCTGCATTATATGAACAAAATTTTAGAACGCTGGCATAAAGCAGGTATTACCACGCCAAAACAAGCTGCATTAGAAGCTAGCCAAAAGGCCGCAAAAGAATATGAAAAACATGAACCTACCTATGATTTGGAAGAATATGAAAAAATAAATCTAAATGAGTTTATGTAAGGAGGGATTCTATTGGGATATAGCCGCGAAATTTATGATGAAGCCATGGCAATCGTAAATGCCAACCACGCCAAAGCAACGGAAGAATGTAACCTACGCAAAACAGCATTTTATGAACAGTATCCCCGTGCGGCAGAAATTGAAACAGAATTAGCCGCAACGGCAATTCAAACTGCAAAGGCAGTATTAAATGGTGCACATGTAAAAGAACAATTGACGTTATTAAAAGAAAAAAACCTTTCCTTACAAAATGAACGCACACAGCTGTTACGGAAAGCAGGACTTCCCGAAACCTATTTAGAACCTATCTTTACTTGTAATGCTTGTAAAGACGAAGGCTTTATCGATGGCAGAATGTGCAGTTGTTTAAAAAAGTTAATGCGTATCCAGGCATGTAACCAACTAAACGCTTCTACTCCCCTTGCGCTGTGTACATTTGATAATTTTTCTTTGTCCTACTATCCCAACGGACCTTCTGACAGCGGTATTTCCGCCTATCAGCAAATGGAACAGATATTGCGTTATTGTAAAGCGTATGCAAACCAATTTTCCATGGATTCCCCGAATTTGCTGATGCAGGGTGGAACTGGTTTGGGAAAAACACATCTATCCTTGGCTATTGCGCATGAAGCCATTGAAAAAGGATACGGTGTTATTTATGGTTCCGCACAAAATATGGTTACCAATTTGGAAAAGGAACGTTTTCAGAAAGATAGTGAACAACAGGATACCAACCAACTCATGCTGCAATGTGACTTATTGATTATAGATGACCTTGGAACGGAATTTTCCACTTCATTTGTAACTGCTGCAATCTATAACATTGTAAATACTAGGCTTATGACACATAAACCAACTATTATCAGTACCAATTTATCTATGAAAGAATTAGAGAAGCGGTACACAGAGCGCTTTGCTTCCCGTATTTTGGGCAGTTATATCCCTCTTTTTTTCCGCGGCAAAGATATCAGACAACAAAAAAGACGTAAAAAATAAAAACAGACAGTCCCTCCGGGCTGTCTGTTTTTGAATATAAAAAAGAAAAAGGAATTACCTATTTACATCCCCATGAAATAGGTAATTCCTTTTATTAAATTGCTGTTCTCTTTTTTGCAAAGTCCACAATTTTCGAAATCCCCACCAAAATTGCGACCGTCGCCACAGCTAACATAACAAAAACGGCATAACGCTGTGTTTGAGAGAAGCTGCAAAGAATTGCAAATATGACGCCGTACAAGCTAAGAATAACTTTTACCTTTGCCTTACATTTTTTCACTTCAGGTTCTGATAACGGTTTATTCTTGTCTTCAACCGGAGCTATAAACAACACGATCAAAGTGCAACATGTAAACAGAATTGTAATAATAAGTAATTGTAGTATAGTGCCGATATAAACACCTAAAAAAACACTAAAACCAAATAAAAGGACTGAGCTAATGTAACATTTCAAGTGACTACCAGCATGAAAGCCACCGGAAAAAGTACGTAAGGGAATAAAAAATAAGAGATAGATCATACTTTCAATGATACATTGAAAAATTGCTCCAATAATTAAGCATGTTGCAATACCGAATGCTTGCGACAGCATCAAGCCAAATGCAAAAGTGAAAAAAGCTGATTCATCTTCGGGAATTATTTTCCCTTTTACGGATGCAGCTACACACTTCTCAGCAAGCCTTGTAATCAAGTTTGAAACCGATTTGGGATTACTGGAATTTTAGGTTGGTGTAGCATAAAACTACATGCCGAATTTACGTTGCCTATTGCAACTTTAACATCTACATCTGTAGCTGTTTTTACAATCTTCTCAAAAAGTTTACGATTCGTTTTCATATTTTCATACCTCCACAAAAGTTCAACATCCTTGTTGATGTTAAACATTTTATGAATACCAAAGAGAGTACTATAATAGTTCTTTGGGCGTTCCGCTTACAAATAGTGTAAACGAAGAATACATAGTTTTCATATTTTCAATATGAACAGAAATTATTTTTGAAATCTTTTTGGAAGTGCTGGTACTTTTGGTTGATGCAACATAAAAGAACAAGCAGAATTTACATTAGATACAGCTACTTTTGCTGCTGCATCTGTTGCCGCTTTCATAACTTTGTTTGTGATTTTGTTTGTAATTTTCATTCTTATTTCCTCCAAATTTTTTATTAGATGATTGGCTCTTTCTGTAGCCTATATAAATTATAAAAGCAAAATGCGTCATTTGGGAAAAAAAGTCGCATTTTGCTTTTTAGTGTGACCGAACTTCACATTTGTTCATAGTTTATTCATAAACTTCGTAAATTCTTCACCTATTTTTGTTTATTAAGTAATGGAATTGATATAGCAAGCGTGAATATTGTGTCAGTATAATCAATACTTACAATTCCATTATATTTTTCAACAGCCATTTTAATATTCTCTACTCCAAAACCATGATTATGTTTATCTAATTTAGAAGAAACAAACTTTTCATTTTCACAAACTATATGGTTCTGTTTTGTATTTTCTATAATAATGCTTAAGATATCATTTGTGCGCTTTACTTCTAAGGTAATTTTCTTTTCTCCATTTTGTATTTCACTGCATGCTTTTACGGCATTGTCTAAAGCGTTTGCAAAAATAGTACAAGTATCAATATATTTTAAGAGGGACAAATCATTATACAAAATTTGTTTTTCAAATGTAATGCCTTGTTCCTTACACGTTTTTTCTTGCTCATATAAAATAACATCAAATGCAGTATTATTGACACGAAAGCTAGCCGCAGCCATTTGTTGGCTCATTTGAGTTTGTAATTCCTGCATATAATTTAATGCTTTATCCTTACTGTCTGTATGATATAGGCGTTCTAAAGTTGTTATGTGATTCTTAAAATCATGTAATTGTTTTCTACTTTCATTCAGACCTTTTTCAATTTGTTTATAGTAACTCGCTTGAATGCGCTGCATTTCTTCGGCTTCTCGCAACTGATTTTCCAACTCATATTTTCTTAAATTTCTGTCATAAATGAAGAAAACCGCAATATTGCAAAGAATTAATCCAAAACAAACCAAAGACATCAGAATTTTATGACTCTCTTGTTGTGGTACATGGATTTCTAATTTTACCATTAAAACAATATTTGCAATGGTAACAACCGGTAATGTAAATAAAAACAATACCTCTTTACCGCTTTTGGCATATTTTCTATCTTTCGTAAAGACAAAAATAATACGTATGATAAAGAACAATATTACTTTACTAATAATAGTCATAGCCAGTTTTGCTGTTGTCTGCTGTATTACCATCGTTAAATTCTCACCTAAATACCAAGAGGCTAAAATAATGGTAAAAAATTCTGAGAACGTTGACAGAGTCGCAATTAAAACAGAAAGAAAAAAACGCACTAAAACTTTCCCTTTATAAAAACAAGAAACAAATATGAAATGTAGAACTACTGTCACAATGACGTTTAACCAGAAAATCCCAAGCAAATTGATACAAGCGAGCGCAACTCCGCTTAACAAAACACTTGCTGTTTTAATTGCAATATTCCTTGCTGTTATATTCCATTTTTCTAACAAAAAATGATGAAATAACATAAATCCTATTATAAAATCGCAACAACATAGTAATGACTGTATTATAATTTCATACATAATATCTATATTACTCCTTCAAATAATAACATGTTTCTTAAAACCTAACCCGGAATTGGTAATACCATTGCTAAAATAAACTTATCTTTCGTATGTTCAATACTGACTAAACCATGATATTTCGAAACTGCCATTTTAATATTTTCTACGCCAAAACCATGCTGTTCTTTATTAGGTTTTGTAGAAAATAAACGATTTTCTTTTTCTACTATCTCATTTTGCTTGCTGTTCTCAATTATGATACTAAGCATATCCTTTTTCTTCTTTACTGTTAAGTCAATTCTTCTTCCCCCTGTATCTACGTGACTACACGCTGTAACCGCATTGTCCAATGCATTTGCAAATATGGTACAGGTATCCATATAAGATAAAAATGATAAATCATTGTATAAAATTTGTTTATAAAACTCAATACCTAAATCATGGCAGCGTTTATTTTGTTCATATAGTATAACATCAAATGCAGCATTTTTCACCTTAAAACTCGCTAAATCCATTTGCTCTTTCATCTGTTGCTGTAACTCTTTTATATAGGAGACAGCTTTTACATTCTCTTTACCATTATGCAAATGTTCCAATATTGTAATATGGTTTTTAAAGTCATGCATTTGTTTTCGGCTCTCATTCAAACTCTTTTCCAATTGCATATAATAGTTCGCTTGTATTCTTTGCGTTTCTTGTGCTTGTCTTAATTGATTTTCAAGTTCATATTTTTTCAAATTTTTATCATAGATAAAAAATACTGCGACATTGCAAAAAATAAGACCAATACATACAAAAGCCATTAATACTTTTTGACTTTCCTTTGTTGGCACATAGTATTCCAATTGAACCATAAGAGTGATGTTCGCTACCGTTACAATAGGCAGTACATACAGTAATAATGATTCTTTTCCCATTTTTGTATATTTGGTTCCTTTTTTGAACAGAAAAATAATTCTGACTAACGTAAATAATAAAACTTTGCTAATAACGGTCATTGGAATGCGAACAGCTGGTAGTGTTACTATGACAGTGAGATTCTCACCAAAAATTGCCGAAAATAAAACCATAGTAATAAATTCTGAGATAATAGACAATGTGGAGGCCACCACTGCAAGAAAAATTTTGATTAACCATTTTCCTTTAAAGAATATATGTGCCAAAAGAAAAATGAATGTAAAAACAGTTAACACATTCCAAAGAGAATTTTGGAATGTGTTAATAAAAGTCAATGTAATTGCACAAGTGATAACTGCAGTTATTTTGCTAATCAAAATTGCAAATGATTTTTCCCATCTATCTTTTAAGTAGTGATGCAAAAACATAAAATGAATACTGTACTCCACCAGACAGATCAGTGCGCTAAACAGCAACTCAAGCATAACTATCCCCTTATGTATTTTTGAAACTTCATATTAAAATTGTTAATTCTATCTCTTGCCAATTTAATTTCTGTAGAATAATCTAAAATTACTTTTGTTTTCGTTATGCTAGTAATGTGATCAAAATTCACAATATAGCTTTTTTGAGGCATTTCAAATTGTTCTACAGGCAGTAATGACAGTAAATCATTTAGTGTAACACCTGTTTCATATATTTGCTCTTTTGTATAAATAATTCTCTTTCTTTGATAAGATTCAATATAAATAATTTTATTAATAGAAATAAAACAATTTTCATAAGCGCATTTTACTGCGATTTTTCTGTTAAGTTTCTTAAACTCTTGAATACAAGAAAGGATGGCTTCATTAAATTTTTCTTGGGCAATCGGTTTCACTAAGTATCGATGCGCATGTAAATGGTACCCGTCCGCAGCATATTGCTCAAAAGAGGTTGTTAAAATAATGGTAGCATCCAATCCATCCTGAATTAGTTGTTTGCCAATTTCTATACTGTTTACTCCATTTTCCAGCTGAATATCTAAAAATAGAATGTCGTAGATATTTTTAATCTTTAATAGCTCTTCTGACGTACAAAATTCATCCAGTTCATAATCCACATCATTGGAAATAGCAAATTTATCCAATTTATCACGAATAATTAAACGATGAATTGCTTCGTCATCGCAAACGGCTATTTTTAGTAACAATTTCCGTCAACACCTTTACAAAAACCTCTCAAATACTTGTGAAACTTCATATTAAAATCATCTATACGATCTCTTGCCAGTTTTATTTCAATTGTATGATCTAGCATCACTTTTGTTTTAGTTAAACTAGTAACACAGTCTAAATTCACAATATAACTTTTTTGCGGCATTTCAAATTGTGCGGTTGGTAATTGCTCTAATAATTCTTGAAGCGATGCGCCTGTTTCATAAACCTGATCCTTTGTATGAATCATTCTTTTTCTACGATAAGACTCTATATAAATAATACTGTTAATAGAAACAAAACATTTTTCATAAGCGCACTTAACTTCTATTTTTCTATTAGACTTCTTAAAGTCTTTGATACAAGATACAATAGCTTCATTAAAATCAGACTGCTGTATCGGTTTAATTAAATAACGATGTGCTTTCAAATGATAGCCTTCCGATGCATACTGCTCAAAAGATGTCGTGATGATAATAGTTGCGTCAATTCCTTTTTGAAGCAAACGCTTTCCCACTTCAATACCATTCACACCATCTTCCAACTGCACATCTAAAAATAGAATGTCATAAATATTTTCCATTTTCATCAATTCTTTTGAATTGGTGAACTCATCAAGTTCATAATCAATATCATTTGAAATCGCATAGGCATCTAACTTATCACGAATAATCAATCTATGAATCGCTTCATCGTCACAAACGGCAATTCTTAGCAACATATTTTCAACACCTTTTTCATCATATTGAAATATTTATTTTTATACTGGAACCAACCCCGATTACATTCGCTTCCATAAATTGAAATAAAATCCAACTACAGATAATTTCTATTATATGTGTAAATACTTAACATGTCAAAAAAATTAACATTCTCCACCAAAATATAGACAAATTTACTAAGTATGCAAAAAATGTTGTTAAACTGTATCGGAATTTAAAGCAGTCTTTTATCGTTGCCACACAATATAATCACATCATAATATATCGCTCGCTATACTTCTGCTAATTCACCAAGACTTTTCGCTTTTAAATATGCATTGATAAAACCGTCAATATCGCCGTCCATAACCGCATTGATATTACCCATTTCATAATTGGTTCTATGATCTTTTACGAGTGTATAAGGCATAAATATATAAGAACGGATCTGACTGCCCCAACCAATTTCTTTTTGTTCGCCTTTAATATCTTCTATTTTATCCAAATGTTCACGCTCTTTGATTTCCATTAATTTAGAAATAAGCATTTTCATTGCCGTATCACGGTTTTGATGTTGGCTACGTTCCACTTGGCATGCTACCACAATATTGGTTGGTATATGGGTAATACGAACCGCCGATGATGTTTTATTTACCTTTTGACCGCCAGCACCGCTGGCACGATAAACATCAATACGCAAGTCATCCGGATTAATATCCACTTGAATATTGTCATCAATCTCAGGCATAACTTCCAATGAAGCAAAAGAAGTATGCCGTCTTCCGGAAGAATCAAATGGAGAAACACGAACCAAACGATGTACACCTGCTTCGCTTTTCAGAAAGCCATATGCATTGGTTCCTTCTATTAATACAGATGCACTTTTTAAACCGGCCTCTTCTCCGTCTAGGTAGTCCAATGTTTTCACTTGGTAACCATGACGTTCACCCCAACGACAGTACATGCGGTATAACATTTCTGCCCAATCCTGCGCTTCTGTCCCTCCCGCACCTGCATGAAAGGTCAAAATTGCATTGTTTCCATCATACTCCCCTTGCAGCAAAGTAGATAGTCGCTGTACTTCCAACTCTGATTTAAAGTGTTCAAACTCAGCCTGTGCCTCTTCCAAAATAGAAATATCCTCTGCCTCGTTTCCCAATTCTATCAATGTTTGAATATCATCAAATGTTTGCTTTAAAGCATTATATTTTGATACTTTATTTTTCAAAGTGCTGGTACGCTGTAATATTTTTTGAGAATGACTCATGTCATTCCAAAATTCCGGCTCTGCCGCCTGCGCCTCCAATTTCTCGATTTCTTCTCCGGCTGCTTTTAAATCCAAAGCTTCTTCTAAATCAAACAAGTCCGGTTTTAATTCGTCCAAAGCCAATTTTAATTCTTCAAATTGAAGCATTCTTATCATCCCTTTATTTCATCTCAAATAGCTATATTGCAATAAATCAATTTATCTGTTTTAATTTCAAAAATTTTCCTAAATATTCCCTAAATTAGTAGTTATTTTATTATAGTAGAATTGCCCGAGAAAGTAAAGCATATTCCAGTGATAATATATGATTCAAAGGAAATTTGAATCAAAATATTGCAGTTTGTACAATAATTAGGTACAATAAGAAATAAAATGAATAATATCTATCATACAAATTAAGATAATTTGTATGATAGATATATCAGAAAGGCATGGTATCTATTATGTCAAAATATACGGGTTTAGAATGTCCGGTCTGCAAAAATACGTTCAAAGATGATGATGACATTGTGGTTTGCCCCGAATGCGGTGCACCATATCACAGAGCGTGCTATCAAAAAGAAGGCCACTGTATCTTTGAAGACAAACATGGAACTGACCAAGCTTGGCAAGCAGAAGAACATGTGCATCAGGAAGCAGGAGATAAAAAATGTCCTCGTTGTGGTACCGTGAATTCTTCCGATTCCTTATTCTGTTCTAAATGCGGACAATCGCTAAGTTATGACAGTCAGGCACACGGACAAGCACCGACAGATTCCGAACAGTCTTATACACCTCCAACCCCTCCTCCGGGAGCAGGCCCGAATGTTGGACCAACAGGTATGCCATATCCCTTTGACCCAATGGGAGGCGTAAATCCCAAAGACCACATTGAAGGTATTGAAGCAGGAGACATGGCAAAGTTTGTACAGGCAAATACGCCATATTATATGGGAAGATTTTTAAATCTTTCTGCTTTTAAACGAGGACGTTTTCATTTTGCTGCTTTTCTATTTGGTGGCGGCTGGTTTTTATACCGTAAACAATATGTACTGGGAACTATTTTAACCGTATTTCAAATTATTGCATCTGTGGCAGCCGGTTTTCTGCAAACATATTATACAATTCCTCTTATGAATGAATTGCTTCCAAATGTAAAAAATACCGGAAAATATTACTGGGGTTTTATCGAATCTTGGGATGCACTTGCCGCAAAATCTCCTCTAACATTATTTTTAGTTATGCTGCCTACAATACTACTGCTTCTTCAATTAGCAGAACGAATTTTATGTGGTATTTTTGCCAATAAACTGTATTTAAAACATTGTGTAAGAGAAATCAATCAAATTAAAGTCAATACCACAACAACTCAGGAATATGAGACGCAATTGAAAAAAAGAGGCGGTGTTAGCACAGCACTTGCATTTTCTCTCATGATTTGTTATGTTATTATTAATTTTATTCCCATGTTTTTTAACGTTTAAATGTTCAGAGTAATGGATTACATAAACTAAGGAGTTGACATCATTGAAAGTAAGAAAGGCCGTTATCCCTGCTGCTGGCTTGGGAACACGCGTACTACCTGCTACAAAGGCAATGCCAAAAGAAATGCTGACCATTGTAGATAAACCGGCAATTCAATACATTGTTGAAGAAGCGGTAAAGTCCGGTATTACAGATATTTTAATTATTACCAATAGAGGTAAAGATGTAATTGAAGATCATTTTGACCGTGTACCGGAATTAGAGGAACGTCTTTTGGCAGGAGGAGACTCCAAAAAAGCCATGTTGGATGAAGTAGTGGATATTTCCCGTTTGGCTAACATTTATTTTGTTCGCCAAAAAGAAACCAAAGGACTAGGACATGCAGTAAACTGCGCTCGTTCTTTCGTAGGCAACGAACCTTTTGCAGTTTTATACGGTGACGATGTTATTATTGGAGAAGATCCTGCTTGCGGGCAACTCATTCGTGCATATGAAGAATTCGGTCGCGGTGTATTGGGTGTAAACCAAGTTTCTGCAGAAGCAATCACCAAATACAGTTCCTTAAAAGTAGACCCTATTCGAGATAATTATTTTCTATGCACTGATATGATAGAAAAACCAACCCCTGATAAAATTATGTCTTTATACTCTATTTTAGGTCGCTGTGTGCTTCCACCTGAAATATTTGATATTTTAGACCAAACACAACCGGGGGCCGGAGGCGAAATTCAGCTGACAGACGCTATGTGCGAACTAGCACGCCGCGATGGCATGACTGCCGTTGAGTTTACAGGTAAACGCTATGACATGGGCAATAAATTGGGAATTATGCAAGCAAATGTAGAGCTTGCGCTGCAACATAAAGATATTGGTGCTGATTTTAAACAGTATTTACAAGAATTAACAAAAACTCTTTCATAAAAGATTGACAACGCAGTGATAGATATGATATAATCACTGCGTTATTCTTTTATACTTTATAAAAAATAACAATCCTTACTCTGCCGCAGGCAGGGTCTAAAGTCCAAAAGGAGGTGCAATACAATGCCAAATCTAACAAATTCTTACGAAACTGTCATCATCCTATCCAACAACCTAGGTGATGAAACAATTGCTGCAACAATTGAAAAGTTTAAAAAGTTAATTGCAGACAATGGTGAGGTTGAATCTGTTGAAGATTGGGGTAAACGTAAGTTTGCTTACCCAATTCAAAAACAAACTGAAGGTCACTATACACTAATTAACTTCAAAAGCTCCCCTGAATTTACAGCTGAGCTTGACAGAATTTACAATATTACTGACGGAGTACTTCGTTCTCTTATTGTGAAAAAAGAAGTAAAACCTGCTAAAGCAAAAAAAGCTCCAAAACAATTTGAAGCTGCTAAAGCAGAATAATTGCTGAGGAGGAAAGTGATTCATTATGTTAAACGTTGCAATACTAATGGGCCGTTTAGTTGCTGACCCTGAAATTCGCCATACACCAAACGATATTGCGGTAACAAGCTTTACCATTGCTGTTGACCGTTCCTATGTAAAATCCGGTGCAGAACGCCAAGCGGATTTTATTGATATTGTTGCATGGCGTGCAACTGCAGAATTTGTATGTAAATATTTTCGCAAGGGTCAAATGATTGCTGTGCAAGGATCGATTCAAACCAGATCTTACACTGACAAAGACGGCAATAAACGAAAAGCTTTTGAAATTGTAGCGGATAATGTACACTTTGCTGATTCCAAACGTGATACTTCCGCACCTGCAATGGGCGGTGGTATGTATCAGCAACCTACAGCACGTCCTGAAGTAACAAGTGCTCCCGCACCTGCTTATACTAGCGGTGATACCGGAGACTTTGAAGAAATTTTGAATGACGATGATTTGCCATTCTAAATTTTAAAATTCTGAAAATCAAATGTAAAAGGAGGCTTTACCATGTCTGAAAGAAATGAAAGACCAGAAAGAGACAACCGTCGCGGCGGTGCACGTAAAGGCCGTAAAAAAGTTTGCAGCTTCTGTGTTGATAAAGTAGATAACATCGATTATAAAGATGTTGCAAAACTTCGCCGTTTTGTTTCTGAAAGAGCAAAAATTCTACCTCGTAGAGTAACAGGTACATGTGCACACCATCAACGTGAGTTGACTGTTGCAATTAAACGCGCACGTATTATTTCATTGCTACCATTCAGCAGTGACTGATTCTAAATAAGAAGTATATAGGTCAATGCAGTTTTTGCTGTATTGACCTTTTTGTTTTTTACACTGAAACGTAGTATAATACTGATAATAAAAATGAAAGGAGGTTATCCGTTGCGTATTGATTTTCACACTCATGTATTTCCTGACAAATTAGCCGAAAAAGCACTTACGTCTATATCAAAACATACAGGTGCCCCCTACTTTACCAATGGAACTGTAGCAGATACAGATAAAAAATTAAAGGAATGGGATGTGGACGTTTCTGTTGCACTACACATTGCAACCAATCCAAAGCAACAGTATAATGTGAATACTTGGGCAGCCGAAATTCAAACGGAAAATCGCTTTTGCTTTGGTTCTATACATCCTGACTCGCCGGATACTTTATTTGAGCTGGAAAGAATTAAAAATCTGGGACTATACGGAATAAAACTTCACCCGTACTTTCAATCATTCAATATAGATGATAAAAAGATGTTCCCTATCTATGACTGCATTTCTTCTTTAAAACTTCCTCTGCTTCTACATGTTGGATTTGATCCTTCTTATCCAGGAGCCACAGAAGGCGTTCCACAGCGTTTGACTACAGTATTGGAAAATTTCCCTCACTTAACAATCATAGCTGCTCATATGGGCGGTCTGGGCTGTTATCAAGAGGCGCAAACTTATCTTTTGGGAAAACCAATTTATATTGATACTGCAATTGCTTCTCAATTTTTAACTCCTGAAATGTTCCGTCATATGGTATTAAAACATGACTCACAGCGTATTTTATTTGGCAGTGACTGTCCTTGGAGTTCATCTCTGGCCGAAGCGCAATTGATTGAACAAAGTAATCTTTCCTCTGAACAACTTGAAAATATATTTTCAAAAAATGCGCAAAGAATACTACATATACAATAAAAAAGGTAAGCTGTAAAATAACAGCTTACCTTTTTTATGAGCCGGAACTAACAATCAACACAATATGAGCTCCATATTGCAGTTCATTCCCTGCCGATTGATCTTGATAACCAATCACATATCCAAATTCTAAAACATCTGATTGATAAATATAAGAAACATCAAATCCTTGTGCTCTTAATTGTTTTTCTGCTTGTTCATAAGACATTCCCGCTACGTTCGGCAATATACGTTTATATGGTCCCTGACTGATTTCAACCACAATGGTTCCACCCTTTATCATGGTTTCCCCTGCTTTTGGTGTTTGAGAAATAATATTTCCCTCTGGAATTTGATCACTAAACACATAACGAGATGATATTACTTCATAATCCAATACTTGTTGTGCTGAACTTGCTTTTACAACAGAATAGTTTTTTCCTACCAGGTTAGGAGCCGCCATTCTTACTTCAGAAATTTCAGAAGTTGGCGAAGAAAAAACGCTTTCCTGCGAAACAGCACTGTCTGTTTCTATACCGGAATCTACAATGAATTTCTCACGTGATCCATTGAAAGGCATCCCACCGTAAAAATTAAAGAAAAATAAAACAACCAAAGCAATTACCAGTACTACCACAGAAGAAATTAAAATCCATCCCCACACAGGTAAAGTCTTTTTCTCTTTTGGCTCTTTGATATGTTCTGATGCTTTGATTCTTCTCAATTCATCTTCTGTCAGTTTTGGTATGCTTTGCGTTTCTTCAATCACCGCTGTAATTGTTGGAGAGGCTGACAATTCTGCACGCAAGCGTTCAAAAGTCTGTGTTCTTTTCTGCGGATATACTTGTAATCCATTGGCCAATGAAGTTACAACATGCGGCGGAAGTTCTTTTAATATTCCTGTTGGAATCAATAACCGCGCATCTTCTTTTCTTTTAATCGCTTTTTCTGGCAAAGTTCCTGTCAAAGCATAAAATAAAGATGCAGTAAAACCATATACATCTGTTGCCTCTTGAAAAGTTTCCGTCTGACCATACTGTTCCAATGCTGCACAGCCATCCACCAAGTCAACAGGTAATCTGCCTCCTTCACGGCGGACTGCTTCAATACAGAAATCTCCCAATTTCATTTTTCCATTTTCCATGATACTAAGAGAATCCAATGAAATGCCATAATGCCCAATGCCATTTTCATGCAATACACTTAAAGCGGAAAGTACAGGCATAAATAATTTCCTGGCAGCATTCCAATCTAAATTACCGCCGCTTTTTTCAATAAAATATCGCAATGAAACCTGTTCATCCCAATCAGAAACGGTATACGCTGTACCATTTTCTTCAAAGATATCATAAATATGATCTACTGCCGTTAAATCACGCATATGCGCAACGGTACGAGAGTAGGATAAAAATTGTTTCATATAGTCACAATACAAATCATAACAGGCCTGATTGGTCAAACTATCTAAACCGTTGATATCTCTTTGACACAATGTTTTTGGAAAATATTCGCGAATCGCAATTTTATTTTTCAGTACTATATCATAACCAATATAAGTAAACCCTTGGCTTCCGTACTTTTTCGCTCGACCCACAAGATATCTTCCTTGCAGCAGTGTTTCATAAGGTAAAGCAAGAGGCAATTGAGGTTCGTCTACAAGATGTCCGCACTTTAAACATGTATGATCTTCAAACAGCGGTTCCATGCAATTCATACATCTTCTCTCTTCTGTTTTCATGCCTATTCCCTCCCCTATAAATCACTTTATTTACATGAGATTATGCGTCTAGCGGATTTTCCCAGTTATGCCATACATTTTGTACATCATCATTGTCTTCCAGAGAATCCAACAATTTTTGCATTTTAACTGCAATTTCATCATCTGTAATTTCTGTATAAGTGCTTGGTACCATTTCAACTTCTGCGGATACAAACTCATATCCTTTATTGGTCAATGCATCTAAAACAGCACTAAAATCTTCAGGAGCTGTTTCTATTACAAATACATCTCCATCTGTCTGAAAATCAGAAGCTCCTGCTTCCAGGCTATCCTCCATGACCGTATCTTCGTTGAGACCTTCTTTATCTACAACCAGCATTCCTTTTTGCTCAAACATAAAAGAAACGCAGCCAACAGTACCCAAATTACCGCCAGATTTGTCAAAGTAATGACGTACGTCACCTGCAGTACGGTTTCTGTTATCTGTCAATGTTTCTACAATAACAGCAACTCCGCAAGGACCATAACCTTCATATACAATGCTTTCGAATTTTTCGCCGTCAGTTTCTCCGGCAGCCTTTTTAATAATGCGTTCTATATTATCATTTGGCACATTGCATGCCTTTGCTTTTGCAATGCAATCTTTTAATTTTGAGTTGGAGCTAGGATCCGGTCCGCCTCCTTCTTTTACTGCTACAGCCAATTCTCTGCCAATTTTGGTAAAGATTTTTGCTTTGGCTCCATCTGTCTTTTCTTTCTTTCTTTTGATATTATTCCATTTAGAATGTCCTGCCATAATGACTTTCCTCCTGCAAATTTGTCACCATTCATCATATCATAAAACCCGTATATTGGCAAGCAATAATCTTTTGACTTCATTTTGCAGTTCCTTGGTATTCAGCGGTTCTCGGTCAGTATTTCCTGCCGCAATAGTCCCGATTAATTGGGTATTCATAACCGAAAATGTCAACTGTAATTGCTGCTGCATCATTTCCACACCGCGTTTGTCATTCGAGCCGTAAACAGACAATAAAAATGCCTTTTTGGGCTTTTCAAATGGGTGTTTGATATGACGTGAAATATACGCTTCATAATATTGCTGTGTTCTATCAAAAACAGCTTTTAAAGGAGCGGGAAAACTAAGGCCATAAACCGGTGTTGCCACAACCACAATATCTGCATTACGGTACAATGTATCAAATAATTTATAATCCGGAATACTGCACCCATCTTTATGCCGGCAAAAACCACAAGCGGTACACGGAGCCATATTTTCTTGATATGCATGGAACATATGAATATTCGTATTTGGATAAACATTGTTCCATTCTTGTATAAATAAATTGAATAATTCTTTGGTAAAACCATGTTCTCTTGGAGAACCAAACAGTACAAGCATATTTTTTTCCATAGTCATATTTCCTTATCATCTCTTTGGTATTACTTTGAATTATCAGAATAAATAAAAGGCAATATCTAACATCCTATAACTATTTTTCATATATAGTATCTGTTTATGATATTATATTCATTTTTGCCTCGTGCGTATATTCTTCAAATCTACTGAGCTATTTCTTAAGACTTCATTTTGTGCTGAATAGGAATAATTTATTCTTTCCATTCTGTAACGATTTTCTCATATTGATCGCAGATGATACTATTTCTACTTCCTTCTTTTCTATTTAATGATAAACAAAGAATATTTTTTTTAATATCATGAAAATACCCTTCATACTATCATTTCAGCATAGAGACATGAAGTGTTCATAACAAAAAATAAAAGCTACATTTTGATTTCTCAAAATGTAGCTTTTAACTTGGTACCGGTGGCCGGACTTGAACCGGCACGGGTCGCCCCAACGGATTTTGAGTCCGTCACGTCTGCCAATTCCATCACACCGGCTTAACAACGTTTTATATTATAAACGATAAAATTAAAAAAAGCAATACCTTTTTTAATTTTTTTATAAAAAAGTTAAATTGATTCTGATTATTTTATATTCGAAGGAACTATAGATATAAATCTTGACAACTGTAATATACTGTTATATACTGTTTATCAAAAGGAGGCTAAACAATGAATATCATCATCAATCATTCATTCATGGTCCCTATTTATGAGCAGATTGTCGACCAAATTAAAACGCTTATCAGAAACGGCGAACTAAAAGAAAATGATGTTTTGCCTTCTGTCCGTACACTATCAAAAGAATTAAAAATCAGTGCTTTAACTGTAAAAAAGGCATACGATACTTTAGAAACAGAAGGATTCACCGTAACCATTCATGGCAAGGGAACTTATATTGCATCTGCCAATACAGAACTTTTACTTGAAGAGCAAAAAAAAGAAATTGAACACGATTTAGAGATAGCCATTCAAAAAGGCAGAAGATGCGGCATTAGTAATGAAGATATGAAGCTTTTATTTGAATTACTGTTGGAGGGTTAATATATGCTAAAAATGGAATGTGTAAGAAAAGATTATGAGTCTTTTTCATTAAACTGTTCATTAGAAGTAAAGTCCGGCTACGTGACAGGTTTAATTGGAAAAAATGGTGCAGGAAAAAGTACAATCTTTAAAATAATATTAGGACTCATTGCAAAAGACAGCGGAACCATTCAATTATTTGACAAAGAGATACAGACCTTAAATGAAAAAGAAAAACAGCAGCTGGGTGTAGTGTTATCAAATTCAGGTTTCAACGGTTACTTAACCATTCATGATATCCTTCCTATTTTAGAGCATCTCTATGAGCATTTTGATAAATCCTTTTTTGTAAAACAAATACAGAGATTTGGATTGCCGCAGAATCAAAAAATCAAAGAATTTTCAACAGGCATGAAAGCAAAACTAAAAATTTTAGCCGCCATTTCTCATCATGCTAAATTTTTATTGTTGGACGAACCCACTGCCGGTCTGGATGTGACCGCCAGAGATGAATTATTGGATATGCTCAGAGATTTTATGGAACAAGATGAATCGCGCTCCATTTTAATCAGCTCTCATATCTCTACGGATTTAGAAACACTCTGTGACGACCTTTATATGATTGATGACGGAAAGATAATCTTTCATGAAGATACCGATGTATTGTTAAGCGATTACGCCCTGCTTAAAGTAACCCCGCAGCAATATACAAATATGGATAAACAATATATTTTAAAATGCAAAAGAGAAAACTACGGATATCGTTGCCTGACTAATCAAAAACAATACTATCTGGAAAATTATCCGAATATTGCTGTTGAAAACGGAACCATTGACGAAGTCATCACAATGATGAGTGGAGGTGCAGAAATATGAAAGGATTATTGATAAAAGATTTCAAACTGTTAAAAACACAACAAAAATTCTTTCTGCTCGTTTTGTTCATTGCAATTGCTGTGGAAATGTTCTCCGGTAGCTCATCTTCTTTCCTAATTGGATACCTATCCTTTATGGCCATATTATTCACCCTCAGTTCAATTAGTTATGATGAATTTGATAATGGTAATGCTTTCCTCTTTTCCTTGCCTATTACACGGAAAAGTTATGTAATTGAAAAATATGGATTGGGGCTAATACTGGGAAGTAGTTTTTGGGCATTTGGCACGCTGATTGTAATTCTTAAAGAAGTAATCGCAAATAAATATATATCCATAGATACAATAGTAGCAGCTTTTAGCATTTTACCTGTTATTTTTGTAATTTTAGCAGTTACACTGCCATTTCAGTTAAAGTTTGGCGGAGAAAAAGGACGCATTGCAATGATTAGTACTTTAGTCATCGTGTTTATGGTAGGCATTATTATGACAAAAACGGCAAATGCGCTTAATATCAATTTAGGTTCCTTATTTATTCAAATAGCCACATTCAACAAAGCAGTCCTTATTCTTTCTATCATCTGTTTTACCCTTCTCGCGTTATTTCTTTCTTACCGTATTAGCTTATCTATTATGAAGAAAAAAGAATTCTAAAAATGATGCAACCTTTATTGCTCCAATGTCATTAAAAAAGTGATAATGAAACAACAAAAACATCAGGAAAACTAACTGAAAAACATATAAAAGGCAATTCACATAAAATAAAAAGCAAGCTGCAAATTTGCAGCTTGCTTTTATTTTGTTATCGGAAGGAATAACCTTGGAATCACAACAAAAGAAATATTGAAAGGAATGGCTTTCCATATTCAAAATTGTGTCTGTTAAGAGAACGCTTTCACGCTCTGTCTATGAGAAATCGCATAGCAATTTTTTATATCATAAGGTTACCTGATAACACCAAGAATAGCATTATTTAGACAATCGGATATAGTGGTTGGCTTCTCTTAACATATGGTCGGCAAACAAAGGAAGAATGACGGAAGGAATGTAAAATTCAGTTGCTGCAATATCCGTCTCACTTTCAATATTTTTCATAGTACAAGCAGCTTTTTGATCCAATTCATCTAGCATTTTTTGATAAGATGCTGCAAATGTACTGCAAGATTGAATCAATTCGTTATTTGCTGAATTTAAAATTGCTTGCACATATTGTGTATGTTCCAATACAGAATGATCCCAGAACAAATCTACTTGTGTCATATCGTCACAGGAGAATTCTTCTTCATTATCAAAATTAATAATGTAGCTTCTGTAGCTTTGTGCCTCATGTACAAGATGCTTTACAAAATTAGGATAGCTGGTAGAAAAAATACTGCTTGCCATTAATTCTTTTAAAATAGTTTCTTCAAAATCAATGATACCATCAAGAATACGAATTGCAGAACGGTTCAGCAGCAATACTTGATTTGCCAATTTAGGGCTTATGTACGCATCGTCTTCTCCTTGCATATCCTCTTCCATTGCTGTGATAGCACGGTCAATAGAAATACCCGTAAAACGCTGTACTTCTCTTTCTGCACTTTGGGTATACTCTGTTACCAATTCAGCAGATTGAATGATATCTTTTGACAGTACGCCATGACTTAGTTTTACAGCCTGATTTAAGATTTTTTCAAACTGTGCTTTATAGCGGTCTGCTTCTTTTGCAATATGTTGATTCATACCAGCAAAGCTAACTTCCAGAAAAATAGCATGCTCTTTCATCATTCTGGAAAAGAATAAGTGGTGCTCCAAAGATAATACTACACTGTTGCGGTTTGTAACCATAAACATCAACCTCCAAAAGTTCATTGGTCTAAGTATACGAACCGTACAAAATTTTATGCACTCCACTGGTAATGGTGCATAAATACATATAAGAGAATACGACACAACATATCTGTTATCTATCTTTTTTATATGCACTGTTTTAAAATTTATCATACTTTTCCGTTTGTATTGAACAAAGAAGAGTTCTGTGTACATGAAAAATCTGTCATTATTATAAAATTTCATGATATCTGATTTATACAAATATTACTGTGAATTTTCATCTATACCATACAATTTCGGTTGCGCATTTGACAAAAAATATAAAATACTGGCAAAACAAACAAAAGCATACACAACTATCGCTTCAGATAATTGTGTATGCTTTTCTATTATAAGATAGGAACAAAGTCTCCACGCTCTGCCGCTAAATGATACCCTATGGAATTCATTCTTCCCTGCAAACAATTCCTGCACTCGGCAGCTTCGTCTCCTGTACAAATTTTATTGTCATACAGCATATATTTTTCTCTCACATCCAACGGCGAAAGATTCGGCATAACCACGTTTGCTCCTGCCAAAATTCCCAACTCACGCCCTTTTGGATGAATGGTTCCCAAAGCAGTGGTTGACGGCAAAAGTACATTTGGAATCATCAAACGCAACATACCAATCAAAAATAGCGTCATTTCCAATGTACCTGCTGTTTCATTTGCAAACGGCGTATCATGATGAGGGATAAACGGACCGATTCCCACCATTTGCGGAGAGAATTCTTTGATAAACAATAAATCTCTGACCAAATCTTCTTTGGTTTGGTTGGGAGAACCCACCATAAATCCGGTACCTACCTGGTAACCTATTTCCTTCAGATTGTTTAAACAATTGATACGGTGTTCCAAAGACAAATTCTTTGGATGCAATGTACGGTAATGTTCTGCGCTTGCTGTTTCGTGGCGGAGCAAATAACGGTCGGCTCCCGCTTGATACAGACGGGTGTAAGAATCATAACTGCGTTCTCCCAAAGACAGTGTAATGGCACAATCGGGATACTGCTGTTTGATACTTTGGATTAAATCAACCAAAAACTCATCTGTAAATTGTCCGTCTTCTCCTCCTTGCAGTACAAACGTGCGAAATCCCAACGGATAGCCTACTTTGCAGCAAGACAATACCTGCTCTTTTGTCAGGCGGTAACGGTCTATATTCCGGTTGCTCCTGCGGATGCCACAATAATAGCAATCATTTTTGCAGTAGTTTGTCAGTTCAATTAATCCTCTGGTATACACTTTGTGGTCAAAATGTTCCTTTTGACGTATACGAGCTTTTTCAAACAAATAACTGCTGTTTTCTTCATCTACGTGTTCCAATAATTGAAGCAGCTGCTCACCGCTTAAGATTCCTGTTTCAAATAATTGGTCAATCCATTGTTTCATGGCTTCTGCACCACTTTCTTTGCACCATTTGCAAATTATTTTAATACACCATACGCTTCAATTAACTGCTGCATTGTTTCTCCTTCCTGCTCTCTGTTTAAAATACGACGGGCAGGATTCATCATTGTGTGTGCTCGTTCAAACAACGGTTCCAAATAACATTCTTCATTCAAATTACGCTGGATTAATCCTTGTTTTGCCAGTTCCAAAACTTTTAAAGTAAGTGCTTGCACCGCTTGTTGATTCAACTCTTTTGGAAATTCCAACTCAATCAACATTTTTCTTAATTCGGAAGGAGAGTATCCTTGTTTATAGACACTTCTGTCTTGATACAGCAATGTTTCCAATTCATCCAATTTTTCTTGCAAACCTACATGGAATGCCGCTACACACATACATTCGCTGACAGGCTGACAACATGCACTGCGATATTCTATGGTTCCTCTAAAGGTTAAATCCTCAAATTTATAGCTTCTTAAATACTCCAAGTCAGAAGGTTCCGGATGAAAGACGTACGGTACAAAATGGTCGCCGTTGAAAACCATACCTTCAACAGACTCCATTTGGAAAAAGTGTTCTGCAGGAATTGGAGTAAAATAAATATATTTTCCGTCTCTTGCCACGTTGAACAGTGAGGTACGCTTAATATATTCCACCAATTCTTCAATATCTGTCAATTCAATCTCGAACATACCAACATTATGAGGGTTATAACCATACATACTGGAATCCCAGAAGCGGTCACGCGCACTGACCAAATTAAACTCCGGGTCTAATAACAAAGAATTGGAAAACAAAACAGCTTTTATCGGCTCCAAACGATTGAATGTATTGATGGTACGAATCAAATTTTCTTCCGACACATCCAACTGTACTTGAGAAGCGCAGGAATAAGAACCAAAGTTGGGTCTAGAGTGAAACGCCTTAAATCGTGGATGCTCCACATAAGACTCTAAATGATGCTGAATCATACGGTACCTTTGCCCCGGCAATGCATTATTATCATTATAAATGCCATAGGGGCTTACTCCCATACCTGTCATACGATAATGATATTTATCCAGCTCTTTTTCCAGGAATTGATAATATGTCTTGAAACGTTCATAAGCTACGTGCAAATTAAATACAGTACCCATGGAAAATTCTACATTGCAGTAAGAATAGTCAAATGAGATGGTATCCCCTGTTTCTTGATTGGACAAACAATAAATATCCCCGTTATCATCACGTTTTTCTATTTTTAAATCAAATGCTTCTCTCAAAGCCACTACTACTTTTTGAATAACGCTGAAATCAATTTTCTCTTGACTCATATTCAAAATTGGAATTTCAAACTCAATGCCAATCATATAGCCTTTTTTATGCTTGGTCGGTACAATATATTTTTCATAAATTGCTTTGTCTATATCAAATTGCTTCATCATACATCACCTTTCTGCGTATATGCAATTATGATAGTAACATAAAATTCTATGTTTGCATATTACCATTATCATATGTGCAAAAATTATTTTAAACTAAATATTCTATCATATTTATACAAATTAAGATCTTGCAAATACCTACTAAATCAGTATTATTTAAATTTTATCTGCAACCAGTCTGTTTGTCAAGTAAGGAAAGATTTTCTTTTTAAACTTTTTCCTCATACATTGGTAACAACCATCTATTTATACGATATACATTTAAAATTCAGATAAATTGCCTGATACAATCTGTGAAAACAACATAATTCCAATAAAACTTGTGTATACATTGTATAGCACTGGGTAAATACAATTGGGAAACAAAACAACGAAAAAAGAATCTCGGGTACACTCGGGATTCTTTCTTTTTCAAAACGCGTATATCAAATCAGCCATGAATCAAACTTACGTAATACAGGAGGGACGGTATGGCATCCATTTCCATAACAGAAACAGTACTGAGAGACGGCAACCAGTCTTTCATGGCAACCCGAATGCCTCTAAAATCATTTGAGTCTATATTAAGTACTATGGACAAAGCCGGATATGGCTCCATAGAATGCTGGGGCGGCGCTACATTTGATTCCTGTTTGCGTTACTTAAATGAAGACCCGTGGGAACGTCTCAAAATCATACGCAATCATATACCAAATTCTAAATTGCAAATGCTGCTGCGAGGCAGAAATCTACTTGGATATCAACCATATTCCGATGAAATCATTCGTAACTTTATTCGCTGCTGTGTCAAAAATGGAATTGACATCATACGTATCTTTGACGCTCTCAATGATATTGAAAATATCAAAGTGGCAGTAGACGAAACCATACGCCAAGGCGTACACGCATCTGGGGCAATTTGTTACACTATAAGCCCTGTTCATACACTTGACAGCTATGTCACACTTGCAAAACAAATGGAAGCATTGGGTGTACATTCCATTTGCATTAAGGATATGGCAGGAATTTTAAGTCCACAACAAGCATTTAACCTGGTTACTGCTCTAAAGAAAACCGTAAACCTTCCTATTGTTTTACATACACACTGCACAACAGGGCTTGCTTTTATGACGTGCATCAAAGCTGTTGAAGCAGGCGTCGATGTGATTGACACTGCCATATCCAGCTTTTCCGGAGGAAGTTCGCAGCCTGCTACAGAAACGCTTGTATACGCCTTAGAAGAATTGGGAATTCATACGGGAATTGACCAATCAGTATTAAAAAAAATCAATGAACATTTTACTTCCGTTCGTCAGGAAGCTCTTACGGACGGGACATTGAATCCCATTGTACTGACAACAGATACCAATGCATTGCTTTATCAAATCCCCGGAGGCATGCTCTCTAATTTAATTTCTCAATTAAAAACACAGCATGCAGAACATCGTTTCTATGAAGTGCTTCAGGAAGTACCAAAGGTACGAAAAGATTTAGGTTATCCTCCTTTGGTAACGCCCATGAGTCAAATGGTTGGAGCACAGGCAGTCACTAATATTTTAACAGGAAGCCGTTATCACATTATCGGAAAAGAAATTTGTGCATACGTAAACGGAGCATACGGAACAGCGCCCGGAAACATAGAGGAAACATTAAAACATTTAGTGCAAGAAAAGCAACAAGCATCAAATACTATATCGGAACTGCCCAACAGCATATCCGCTGCAGCGAAGGAACTGGGAGATTTGGCAGAAAAAGAAGAAGATATTTTATCTTATCTTGCATTTCCGCAGACAGCTATTTCTTTTTTCAAAAAACGAAAAAAGGAAAAAGAACATTGCTGCCCTTATATGATTACACAACTGTCCGAATAAGGAGGTCACTCTATGAATGTGGTAGATTGTATTATTCTTGCAGGGATTGGCATTTTAACCGTATTTGCCATATTGTTTGCATTAAGCATATTGATTCGATTGATTAGCTTTACCGTACATCTGCAAACGTCCTGGAAAAGACACGCCAAAGTTTCTCTGGCAGGCCACGGAAGCATATCGCTTCCCTCCACGCCTAACACTTCATGTGGGATTTGCAAACAATATCAGGTAGATGACCGTACCGCCGCAATGGTTATGGCAATTGTTGCAGACGAAACAAAATTGCCTTTAAATGAAATTACCTTTATTTCCATAAGAGAAGTACGGCCACGAGAGGAGAATGAAATATGAAATATTTAGTTTCTCTCAACGGAAAACAATATGAAGTAATTGTAGAACACCACACTGCAAATGTTACAAATGTGACCTCCTTTGTACCTGAACGTACTCCAAAGGAATCGTCCATAGAAAACAAACAAACCAATGATTTTCCTTTATCTAGGAATACGCCTCCTAAAAACAGCACTGCTGTAAAGGCTCCTTTACCGGGAACCATTACAAATTTGAATGTGAAAAATGGCCAAAATATAAAACGCGGAGAGATATTATGTATTTTGGAAGCCATGAAAATGGAGAATGAAATTATCGCTCCTGCCGACGGCACAATCATAAAAACAGAAGTTCAGCAAGGTTCTGCCGTGCAAACGGATGATATCCTTGTTGTAATCGGTTAAGGGAGGGTTTGCATGTCTTTTACCAACACAATGGTAAACTTATGGAACAACATGGGAGTTAGCACATTTACGTGGCAGCAAAGCGTTATGATTGGCATTTCTCTCATTTTGTTGTTTCTGGCAATTGTGAAAAAATTTGAACCGTTTTTATTGCTCCCCATTGCATTTAGCATGTTATTGGTAAATTTACCACTGACAGGACTGACACAAGAAGGCGGTTTGTTTTATTATCTCTCTTTTGGCGTCAATACCAGCATTTATCCCTGTTTAATTTTTCTTGGAATTGGCGCTATGACCGATTTTGGAACTCTGCTTGCCAATCCTTCCTGTTTGTTATTAGGCGCTGCCTCTCAGTTAGGCGTTTATGTTACATTTATTGTTGCTTGTTTTGCCGGATTTACGCCGCAAGAAGCTGCTGCTATCGGTATTATCGGGGGAGCTGATGGCCCTGTAACCATCTACTTGACTGCTACACTGGCCAATCACTTGTTGCCTATGATAGCTGTTGCCGCATACTCCTATATGGCATTGGTGCCATTGATACAGCCTCCTTTGATTCATCTGCTCACCACGAAAAGGGAACGCTCCATTGAGATGCATCAATTGCGTGTTGTAACAAGAAAAGAGAAAATCATATTCCCAATTGTTGTGATTCTGTTTACCTGTCTGCTTTTTCCTTCCATTGCACCACTGCTTGGCATGTTTATGTTAGGAAATCTGCTTCGGGAAAGTGGTGTCACCAATCGTTTGTCTGACACAGCACAAAATTCCATGATGAATATGTTCACATTATTGTTAGGGATTTCTATCGGTTCCAGAACTGCCGGAAATCAATTTTTGCAGATTGACACGCTGATTATCTTAGGATTGGGATTACTGGCATTTTGCATCAGCACCATAGGAGGATTACTGTTTGGCAAACTGATGTGTGTGATTACCAAAGGAAAAATCAATCCGTTAATCGGTTCCGCAGGTGTTGCGGCTGTTCCTATGGCGGCTCGCATTTCTCAAGTAGAAGGCCGTAAGGCAAATCCATCTAATTTTTTGTTAATGCATGCTATGGGAGCAAACGTCTCGGGAGTCATTGGCTCTTCTGTTGCGGCAGGCTTTTTACTTTCAATCTTTGGAGTTTTTTAGAAAAGAAATCAGCGTCCGATCTAGCGACCGGAACAAATTCTATTTAGATGTTATCATCCATGTTTCTTTTATGGTACACCACATTCTATCTCTATTTTGAATATTGATAACTGGAGATAAAAGTAAATCTTTAACTTTCCGTAAGATAATTTACCATTTTCAGGTCACTGTACTGCTACTCCTATTATTTATTCACCTATTGATTGAAATGTAAGTAGTTTGAGTTCTTCTATGGACACAGCACCCTATACCACAAAAACAAAAGCAGACACGCTCATATCACGTGTCTGCCTTTTATTTTTTACCTATTTTCTTCAGCAGCGCTTCAATATAGGGCGCTCCCATTTCTTCAAAGAATTCTTTTTGGTGGTCGGTTCCTTCATAAACGCGAATACCGTCTCTATATACCAGTAACCTGTTTAACGGCAATTGCTGCCATGGCTGTTTGTCATTTATAGGAACAGTCATAAAGCTGCAAGTATTCCCTTCTTGCGCATAAAACAAAGTTCCTTTCATATTGGTATGCACATACATCTGTTCCGTATCATAAAATATCAGATTCATCTTATTGCCTTGCACCAAATGCGTAATTCTTTCTTCTATAATCGGAATACGCTCTTCTTTTGTCAGCGGACGTCCTTTTTCTTTAATCGCTTGATTAATTGCATCAAGAATAAAATAAAAAACAGCTTCGCTATCTGTGTCTCCCTTACACAAGTGCTTATAAGGTTCCAACATACTGTCTTGAAAAGCGGTGCCGTTATGCATAAACGTCCATATACGACCACTGTAATCTACATGACGAAACGGATGACAGTTAATAGAGCTCATAACACCTACCGTTGCAAGACGTATGTGCACCATGGCACTGGTACACCATAAATCCTTTTGCAAATAAGCACAGTACTTGGTATCATCCAATGCTCTGAGAGGACTGCGATAAACAATCGCGGCATTTCTCTGCCAAAAAGACAATCCCCAACCATCCGGATGGTCAATGCTGTGCTGATAAAACAAATCACAATTTGGTTTAATATTAACGGTATCTCTGCTGTTTACTGCATACAGTTCACACATAACAGCACCTCCTTTCTATTGAATCATAATAGCTTGTCTCTGTTTTAGACTATGCATTTTTATTATAAATTCCACTAAAAAACCGGAATAGTAACAAACAAAGGAAAAACATAAAATCCAATGATTCCTAAAACAATACTAATACCTGCTCCAATCAGCACATCACGAATAAAATGCAGGCCGCAAAGTACTCTGGTGGCACCAACAATACATGCCATACACAATGTTAAAATACCAAACGGTATATTCACGTATAAACACGCCATACCAATGATAAATGCACTTGATGTATGCCTGCTTGGGCAAGAATTTCCTTTTGAGTGTTTTGTCAAAGGTTCAATTTGGTATACTTCAAACGGACGCGGTTTATCCAGAAGAAAGCGCAGAATTGTTACAAATATCAAGTCAATAACAGGTACTGCAACAAATAATACAATTTTAGTGTCTCTTATAAACGCTAAAAAAGCAATAAAACATACGTAAATTCCCATTAATAACCACGGGGTTCTTTTACAAAAACGCAGTAATGTTTCTTTTCTAAATTTCGTTTTACAGCAAAATTTCAACATTGCAGCGTACTGTTTTTCATTCATGGAGCCACCTCTGTTTGAAATATTTTCATCATGTTACAACCTATTCCATTTAAAAATAAAGTGAATCATGTAATAAAAAAGCGGTATACCGGTGTCGGCATACCGCTTAACTTATCTTGCGCGCCCTTATGTGTGAAAATAACAAGAAGTATTTTACGATACGGTTTCATCAAATTTCATTGGTGTATCTCTGGAACTCTTTATCCAACCCGCTTTTTTATGATTCTAAGACCAATCCGGATTTCTTGTGATACTTAAGAAATCAATATAGCATCAAACCATATCGCAACATACATTTCTGTGATCACGAATCCTATTATAAAAATATGTCAAACATTTTTCAATCAACATTGTATAATAGCAGAAATATGCTACTACATATAGAGTTTAATTCTAAATTATTATACAATTTTATATTTTTATTGTCAATATAACAGGTCAGAACGCTGCACTTCCCCTCTGCTATAAAAAAACGCTGCTCTGAACTAGCAGAACAGCGTTTTTATTAACTTAGTAAATCTTTACGGCTGATATAAGAAGTGTGAAGCAAATGATGTGCTTTTTCACTCAAAGGTTCGCCCAAGAACTCTGCATAAATTTCTTTGATTGCAGGATTTTCATGAGACTTTCTGATTGGAAGCTGTTTATCTAGTTCATAAGCTGCATCCAGTCTGGCTTTTACTTTCTTCCAACTTCTAACCGGAGTACCGCCGCCGCCTACGCAGCCGCCAGGACAAGCCATTACTTCGATGAAATGATAATCAGCTTTACCTGCTCTTACCTTACGCAGCATTTCGCGTGCATTGCTCAAACTATGAACAACCGCTACTTTTACTTCCAGTCCATCAATATCAATGACAGCCTCTTTCAAGCCTTCTACACCACGTACCTCAGTAAAGTCCAGTCTTGGAAGTTCTTTACCTGTAATGACTTCATATACAGTACGCAACGCAGCTTCCATAACACCGCCTGTAGCACCAAAAATTTCACCGGCACCGCTTCCCAAACCAAATGGTGTATCAAACGGAGTTTCTTCTAACTCTTTAAAATTAATACCTGCTGCTTTAATCATATTTGCAAGTTCTACCACAGTTAAAGATATATCGACATCCTGATAACCACTGTCATGGAACTCAGGTCTTAAGCACTCAAATTTCTTGGCTGTACATGGCATAATAGAAATGCTGCAAATATCTTTTGGATCAACACCTGCTTTTTCAGCGTAATACGTTTTGATGACTGCACCAAACATTTGCTGCGGAGACTTTGCGGAAGACAAATGGTCTAATTCGTTCGGAGAGAATGTTTCACAGAATTTTACCCATCCCGGACAGCAAGATGTAATCATAGGCAATGTGCCGCCGTTTTTAATGCGGTCTAGCAACTCGTAGCCTTCTTCCATAATAGTAAGGTCAGCTGAGAAATCAGCGTCAAATACCTGATGGAAACCAAGTTTTTTCATTGCTGTTACAAGTCTACCTGGGCTGATAGTACCCGGTTCTTCTCCCAATGCTTCGGCAATGGTAACACGAACAGACGGTGCCACTTGAGCCACTAAAGTTTTACCACTAATTAACTCTTTATAAATTCTGTCTGTATCATCATGAATCGTTAAAGCACCAACAGGACATACCTGCACACATTGACCGCATCCTACACAAGGTGTGTCTATTGTCTTTTTGTCATATGGAGTAACCACAACAGTTTCATATCCGCGATTCTGTTTTGAAAATGTACCAACTGTTTGTACTTCGTTACACGCCTCTACACAACGAGTACATAAGATACATTTATTTGGATCACGGGTGATACATGGGGAAGAATCATCAATTGGAAAACCGCGTGTTTCCACCTCGTAACGAAGCGGTTTATTCATATTTAAATCTTGTGTTAATTTTTGTAACTCACATTTACCATTTTTACCACAAACCAGGCAGTCTTGCGGATGGTGTGAAAGTAAAAGTTCTAAGTTATTTTTACGTGCATTTAAAACAGTAGGTGTAGAAGTACGAATTACCATGCCTTCTGCTACAGGGTAGCTACATGCCGCCTGAAGTAAACGTTGACCTTCTACCTCAACCGCACAAATACGACAAACTGATTTAATTTTTTGATCCTCATGATAACACAAGGTAGGAATATTGATATTTGCTGTACGGGCTGCCTCTAAAATGGTTACACCTTCCGGCACTTGCAGCTTTTGACCGTCAATTGTAATATTAACCATGATTAATACCCCCTGTCGTGTCCGCAAATGGAGCAGTCGTTGCCGTCCAAGTGGCGGTTATATACTTCTTCAAAATTCTGCAAGCTGGAAAGAACCGGAACCGCAGTGGAATGACCCAAACCGCACAATGCAGAAACACGCATGGTATTGGCTAAGTCTTTAATTGTCTCAATATCTTTTAATGTACCTTTTCCGCTGGAAATATGACAAATCAATTCATATAACCTCGTTCCGCCTTCGCGACAAGTGGTACATTGACCACAAGATTCGGAACGGAAGAAATCCAGATTATTCTTTACAATATCAACAACGCAGTTTTTATCATTAATAACCAAAATGGTACCGCATCCCAATCTACCACCGGAAGCAGAAACGTGATCAATATCCAGGGGTAAATCAATTTGGTCCGGATTGATAATCGCACCGGAGCTGCCGCCTGTTTGTACCGCCAACAATTCTCCGTCTGCAACACCGCCGCAAACGTCATATAAGATATCTTTTAAATTTACACCCATCGGAAATTCAAACACACCTCTTTTATTGACGTTTCCGCAAACAGTAAACAATTTGGTTCCAGGGCTGTTTGGAGAACCAATACTGCGGTACCACTCTGCACCATTTAACAAAATTGGAGGAATATTAGCCAATGTTTCTACGTTATTTAATGCAGTAGGTTTGCCGAACAAACCTTTTGTGCCAGGATATGGAGGACGGAATCTTGGTTCACCGCGATTACCCTCAATGGATTCAAACAAGGCAGTTTCCTCACCGCAAACATAAGCGCCTGCACCGGAATGCAGTTCAATATCAAAGTCATAGCCGCTGCCCAAAATATTTTTACCCAAACATCCTGCTTGACGTGCACTTTCCAATGCTTCAATCAAAATTGGACGTATGTATGGATATTCAGAGCGCAAGTAAATAAAACCTTTATGTGCGCCTATTGCTTTTGCAGCAATTGCCATTCCTTCAAAGATACTGTTTGGATCTTCACTTAACAAAACACGGTCTTTATTGGTACCCGGCTCACCTTCATCGGCGTTACATACAATATATTTTTCATCACTTTGTGTATTATAAGCAAATTGCAGTTTTAGATATGTTGGAAAGCCTGCGCCGCCTCTACCACGTAAACCAGCATCTTTCAATACCTGAATAATTTCTGCTCCTTCCATAGAAAGCGCTTTTTTCAATGCTACATAACCACCAACACTCATATAGCTTTTAGCATCTGTAGGAATAATTTTACCTCTGTTTCTAAGTAAAACGTGCATTTCTTCCATATCTACACATCCTCTCTGATATAACGTTTGATGATTTCGCGCACACTGTCGGGAGTAAGGTCACCATATGTTTTATCATTAATCATAATTGCCGGTGATACATCGCAAATACCTAAACAAGGACAGTATTCCAAAGTAAAACGTCCATCTTCAGTCGTCTCTCCCATTTTAATGTTCAACTGATCTTCCAAAGCCAAAACAATTTCTTGTGCACCGCGCACATGGCATGGAGCGCTTTTGCACATTCTTACAATATATTTGCCATGCGGTTTTACGGACAGCATAGCATAAAATGTTATAAAACCATATACTTGAGTTTGAGCAATACCCATTTCACGTGCAATAACCGCAGCGACTGCCTCTGAAAGTGCAGGAACTACTTTTTGCACTTCGGTTACGACTTTCATTAACATTTCAGGCCTGTTTTTGTAAGGTGCAGCAATTCTTGCAACTTCTACTAACTGAGCAGCAGGCGTAGTCAACTCGTAACGTTTTTCTACCATAATTCATTCCTCCTTAAAAGCGTTTCATTCCGGATAAAAGCATGTAAAATTTTTTATCAACCGACAAATTACTTTGACACATTTTTAACAGAATTAACCAAGTACTATATACTTTTTTGTACAATAATTATATTATATTCTTTAGTAGGAATAAGTCAACAAGTCCACATATTTTTCTACTTATATCCTAATTCATAGTATGAATTTATGACATTCTTTACAAAAAAACACTAAATTTTTGTTATTTTTTTAACAATTCAGAGCGTTTTTATACAAAATATACGTAAAAACAAAAAGAATACCAACATTAGATACATCCAAATGTTGGTATTCTTACACAAGAATCAATATCAAATTGAATTAGTGGTTACCGCAGCCACAACCAGAACCGGATTTCTCTTCTTTTTGAGAGCCGCCGCAGCAATCGTCATGACAACCACAGTCATCACCACAGCCGCAGTCGTCCAATACGTCATTGATATCAAACTCTAGACATTCACCACAGTTTGGGCAATCAATTTGACCTTCTTCAATAATATCTTCAGATAGGCAAATTGTTTCTTGACAGTTTGGACAAGTTACCTCGTAATAAAACTCATCATCGTCATCTTCGCAATCTTCACAGCATTTATCTTCATCGTAAAAATCATCTTCTAAAGTGCACAAATCTTCATCTACAGCATCTAATTGGTCGGCCATATCTTCATATGCTTCTTCCAAATCTGAAATAGACAGCGCCATATCCTCCAATAAGGTTAACATAGCATCTATCACTTTTACTTCTTTTTTATCCGCTTCCAACTCTAAACCTTCTGCTAAACCACGAATATACGCAACTCTTTCTAAATTTGTCATAATAAATACCCTCCTTTTACTTGGTCAAAGTCTTCATTTTTGTTAGCAAATAGAAACGATATCTTATCTATTAAGCACGTTCCATATATTCGCCTGTTCTTGTATCAATACGAATTGCATCGCCTTCATTAATGAAAATTGGAACTTTTACTTCAGCGCCTGTTTCCAATTTAGCCGGTTTTGTAACGTTTGTAGCAGTATCGCCTTTTACACCCGGTTCTGTTTCAGTAACTGTAAGTACTACAAAGTTTGGTGGTTCCACACCAAATACATTACCTTTATAAGATAGAACTTTACATTCCATATTCTCTGTTACAAATTTAAAGTTGTCACCAAGAATATTTGCATTAATCGGAATTTGTTCATAAGTTTCGTTATCCATGAAGTAGTATAAATCGCCATCATTGTATAGGTACTGCATGTCCTTACGCTCAATAAAAGCAGTTGGATATTTGTCATTTGGGTTAAATGTTTTTTCTGTCACAGCACCTGAAATTACATTTCTGATTTTGGTGCGTACAAACGCAGCACCTTTACCCGGTTTTACGTGTTGGAACTCAATAATTGCATATACGTTACCGTCCATTTCAAAAGTAACGCCGTTTCTAAAATCACCTGCAGATATCATACTATATCCTCCAATTATATTTCTACCTTAACAGTTTATATTATTTTGCAAAATATTTCAAGATATATCCGTGAATAAATCAAAGTATCAGCAGTTCTTTTGCAGAACCTGTTAAATTTTCGCACCCATTTTCCTGAATCAGTACCATATCTTCGATTCTGACTCCAAATTTTCCTTCCAAATAAATTCCCGGTTCTACCGTAATGACCATTCCCGGCTTTGTAATAACTTGGCATGCCGGCGCAAAATATGGCCATTCGTGAATTTCTAAACCAACTGCATGTCCTGTTGTATGACCGAATGTCCCTGCGTAGTTTGCATCAATAATATCTCTTGCAGCTTTATCTACTTGATTACAAGGGATACCGGATGTAGCAGTTTGAATTGCCGCAAGCTGTGCCTGTAATACAGTTTGATAAACTTGTTCTTGCTCTTCGCTTACAGTACCGTATGCTACAGTTCTTGTCATATCGGAATGATACCCATTGACCACTGCACCAAAATCCATAGTGATAAAATCACCTTTTTGAATTTTTTTATCAGATGGAACACCGTGGCACATAGAACCATTTGTCCCTGAAACCACAATAGTATCAAATGCAATTTTTTCCGCACCTTGTTTTCTCATAAAGAACTCAAGTTCCAAAGCGATTTCTCGCTCTGTTCTATTGGTATCAATATAATCCAAAATGTGAGTAAACGCTGCATCCGTAATAGATTGAGCTGCTTTGATATTCTCAATCTCTTTTTCTGTTTTTACAGCACGCATCTCTTTTAACAAGGTATCTAAAGTGGTGTCTTTAACAGGTACTGCATTCCATTGTTTACAGACAGTTTCGTAAATGTCTGCTTGTGCCAATGTCAAATTTTCGTGCTCCAACAACACTCCTCGTATATCATGGCGGCGTAGAATTTCTTCAATACTTTTGGCCAGTCTTTGATACACTACAACTTTGCAGTCTTTTACCTGCATACGTGCTGCTTCCCCATAACGAAAATCTGTCAGAAAATACGCAATATCTCTTGTTACAACAACTACACGGGCAGATGCATGAAATCCACTAATATAGCGGCAGTTTTCTTCTGAGGTAATAATTGCCGCATCAATGGGTACACCATTTATTTCCTTGGGCATAGTTTGCGCTAAGGTTTCCCAATTCATCATAATAACCTCCCTGTGAGATTCTATTTCATCCTGGCCAGAGCTTCCAATGCCAATAAATAACTTTCTGCTCCCAATCCCCCTATTTGCCCTGCACATACAGGGGCAATGACAGATTTATTACGGAAATCTTCCAAAGCAAATAGATTTTCCATATGCGCTTCAATAAAAGGAATACGTACACATTGAATGGCATCTCGTATAGCATAACTGTAATGAGTAAATGCTCCAATATCAATTACAACACCGTCATACAGTTCGGCGGAACGGTGGATATGATCAATCAATTCGCCTTCCCAATTGGATTGCACTATATCACAACATATATTTAACTCACTTGCGTGCGCCTTCATATGCAAAACCAGTGAATCATATGTTTCTTCGCCAACTGTGTCTTTTTCTACTTCTCTTAAAATATTAGGACCAAACAAAACTAAAATTCTCTTTTTGGCCATATGTTTCACTTCCTATCATCTCTGTGATGCCTATGCATTTTATGATCTGACTTTGTATATTGGTAAATACCTTTTCGATGAATGCGTCTGCGTATGGGAGATTCTATTTTACGGCGTACTCGGAACGTAAAAGAATGTTCCATATCTTTTGGCGTTAATAAAATAGATTTCATACCTACCGCATTTGCACCCAATACATCGGTAAAAATTTGATCCCCTACTACCACAATTTCTTTTGGCGGTAAATGCAAATAATGCATTGCTTGTTTATAACCTTTGGGAAGCGGTTTAAATGCACGATATAAATAAGGCAAATCATATTTAGCTGCAAATTCGGATACACGTTTTTTAAAATTGTTGGAAACAATAATTACTTTAATACCGGCCGCACGCATGTCATGAGTCCATTCAATACTACCTTCAAACGGAATTGGGCATCCATGTCTGGATAATGTATTGTCAACATCTAAAATCATACCTTTTACTTTCATAGCATGAAGCATTTCCGATGTAATATCCGTTACATGCTTCACTGCTAGGGTGGGGAGTAATACTGCCATTATCGAACCTCCGTTTAAAATGCTGTAAATAGTCAAAAAAGCGGGCATAGTTGCCCGCTTTTCCATTTTCATTCATTTGTTTACTTAAATTTACGTTTGCGAGCAGCCTCGGATTTCTTTTTACGCTTTACAGAAGGCTTTTCATAAGCTTCTCTTTTGCGAACCTCAGCAATAACACCAGCTCTTGCACATTGCTTTTTAAATCTTCTAAGAGCACTGTCCAAAGACTCGTTATCTTTGATTCTGATTTCAGCCATTTATCGTTTCCCTCCCATCCGCCACCAGGCAGGGGTAATTAGTATTCAATAACACAAAAATATTATACAGAGAACCTTTGCAGATGTCAAGCATTAAGTGATAAATCTTTTCGAAAAAACGACATATTTTACATAAAATTTATTTCAAAAAAGCATTGACTTCGAATTAAAAAAATGATATTATAATATACGCGCCATATAGTCTCTAGTAATTTTATCATATAGGGGTATAGCTCAGTTGGTAGAGCAGTGGTCTCCAAAACCACGTGCCGAGGGTTCAAGTCCTTCTGCCCCTGCCAAAAAATTCAGACCTGTATTTCATATACAGGTCTGTTTTGTTATTCTATAATACCAAAATTGAATTCAAATGAAAATTTATCTGTTTTGATATCGTAAAAATCCGGCTGTTAAAACAGCCGGATTCCTTATTTTTATTCTAAAGAAACAGATTGACTGCACTGCACTGTAATAACCGTATTTCTCCATCGAAAACATTTATAGTAGATAAATAAACTAAAGGCGGTAGCAGCCCATGTAATTGGATAAACAATTGCAATTGCCTGAACACTATTCCATAAAGGAACAACAATGGCCAATAAAATAACTCTCAATACACACAAATTACTGATTGATATTATCATAGGAATAAAAGAGGCACCTGCCCCTTGAACCGTACCCGACAGCACTTCTATTGCAACATAGATAAAGTAAACGGGAGCTGTCATCAGAAGAACTTGTATACCACATTGAATCACTTCAGGTTCTGAATTAAACATTCTAAATAAATAGTAGCGACTCACCAACACAATTGTACTTATTATAACTGTACAACTCATCCCCCAAAAAAGACCTATTTTAACACCTTTTTTAACACGTATGAATTGTCCTGCACCTATATTCTGTCCCACAAACGAAGTCATTGCTTGGCCAAACGCTAAAATAGGCAAATACATAAAGTTTTCCACCTTAAAGTAGGCAGTAAAAGCAGCCATTGCGTCTTGTCCAAAACCATTAATGTAAAATTGAACAACCATGTTAGATATCGTTAAAAGTGAAGACTGTATACCTGCCGGCACTCCTAATTTTACAATACGAATCATTTGGTTTTTATGTATGCGAAGTTTTTTTAGATAAATACGGTATTCTCTTTTTGTGCTAAACAAATGAATGACAATGAAAACTGCAGATAATGTTTGAGAAATCGTTGTAGCCCATGAGGCTCCTTCTACTCCCCATGAAAAAACCACAACAAACAGCCAATCCAAAACCACGTTTAATACTGCACCGGAAGCTAAGTAGATAAACGGTCTTTTCGAATCGCCATACGCTCTTAAAATTGCACTTCCCATATTATAAAAAATCATTGGTAGTATACTGATAAAGTAAATGCGAATATAACTAACAGAAAGCTCAAAAATTTCCTGTGGTACTCTTAACCATCGCAGTATAAACGGTGCTAAAAATAATCCTGCAATAGTAAGAATAACCCCTCCTATCATAGACAAAGTCACCGCCGTGTGAACAGAATCCTGTAAACTCTTATAGTCTTTTGCTCCATAATATTGAGAAACAACCACACCTGCACCTACTGAAATGCCTGTAACAAAACCTACTAGGCAAGTGAGCAATAAACTACCTGCTCCCACTGCTGCGGAGGCATTTTTACCAACATAATTTCCTATAAAAATTAAATCCACAGCATTATATAAAAGTTGAATTAAACTGCTGCCTAACAATGGAAGGGCAAACCAAATAAGCGCTTTGCTAATGCTGCCATTGATTAATAAATCTTGTTTCTTGCATTTCTGCTTCATTTACCATGCCCCCTCCTATTGGAAAAGAAAAGTGATACTTTCTTTATTATATCGCAATTTTTATGATAGCAGGTAGACAAAATGATTAACTTTGTTAATTATATTTGACTAATTTTTCTCAATGACTACTTTACAGATAACAAAATTTTTGTATATAAAAATATGAATTACGTAACTGCAAATTAGTAAAATATGACAAATAATACATATCATCTTCTCTGTCCGTACCATTGTTTTTTGAAGATAAAAAAGATAAAATAATTTTATAAGGAGAATATATGTTTCATAGAAAAATATAAAAAAGAGAAGGTTTATGAAAAAAACATATAATAGCAATTTTTGCGGCAATATTAACAGCTGCAACCACTGCTTCTTTTTCTGTTGGAGCAATAGAAACAAATTCTTCTATTCCCGAAAATCCTTTTATAGGAGAACGGTTACGTGAAGAATATAACCGAGTGCCGACTATTAGTACAGTTATCTCTAAAAACAAATCTGAACCGGGACGTTCAAGCACCACTGCCGCAAATTACAAATTGAATCAAACTGCCTCAGATTTCGGAAATATTGTGGTAAAACACGCTCTAATCATTGACGGGGTAGAAAATAACAATTATACGGAAGGTTATGGATGAGATGAAAAAAACAAAATATATCTTAGTAATACTTTGTATGGGGATGATTTGTTTTGCTCTTGTCGGCTGCGATCCCAATTTTCAGTACCAATATACGGGCAGCTATTCTGAAGAATTTGCCAATTTTGACTGGAGCGTCAGTCCGGGACTATCCAGTGAAGAGCATGCAAACGAAATGAGGAAAAAGAGTGATGAATACTCTGATTTAGGAGATTCTCCTAATTATGAAACAAAAGATTTGCTGCTTCCAAACGGCTTAACAGTATCTGTATTTGTAGATGCTGACAAGGCATTTGAACAAGGAACAAAGGATTTTTCTGATGTATTTTCTGCTATAAGAAGCTGGCAAGGCTTTTTATTCCCAATTTCAAAAAGTAATTATACAGCTTATTTACTAGCTGTACATGAGTTACCCGTATCTGATCATGCTTCGGCCAGACGTAGAGCTCAAGCAGATCATTTTTTATCTATTTATGATTTAAATCGCAAGCATACCTAAGTCTTTACAAATATTAATCATATAAATTCAAATAAAAAAACAGCGACAAAATTGCCGCTGTTTTTTTATTTGAGGTTACATGAAATTTACTTTATGGTTATTCCATTGTGAAAGCATCGCGTTAAATTCATTTTCATATCTGATTCTAATAAAAACAAAAGTCTGAGCATAATATAGAAAAAGCTATGAGAGGTCTTTATAACCATACACCACTAAAATATGTAATGAAATCTGTATTAAAAAATCAAATCCGAATTTGGTATTGAAATTTTCTATCGTGCCTCCAGAAGAATCTCTTTGTTCCCCGATAACCTTGAACTTCTATCAATATATACGCCAAATGATAGAACAAGCAGAACTAACAAGCAAAAGCCGTCTATACAGCTTCGCTCTGTTCTCTCCAACAGTATGCATTTTCGCCATTTTACTGACAAAATAATAAAAACAGTCAGTAGAAAATCAAAATATGTTTGCTTAGTCCATGTAACTTTGTGCAAAACAATCTACCATATCTGCTCTACGCTCAAAAAAACGATTTAATAAATAGAAAGCCATAACACATAATAAAATACAAATTCCGGGAGGCAAGTACCAATTCAATATTCCCCTGGAAAAACCGCCCCGTTTAAAAGCAAAATTAATCATCCCTCCCCATGTAACATGAGTGGTATCTCCTAGACCCATAAAACTTACAGAAGCTTCAGTGAGCATACACTGTCCCACAGATAAAATATATTTTGCCCATATTACATCAGATACATTGGGTAAAATATGTTTCAGCATAATACGCCATTTAGGTACACCCAATGTTTGCAGTGACTCTATAAAAGGAGCATATTTCACTTGTTTGGTTTTGGCTCTGACAGCTCTTGCGGTTGAACACCACCCTAACAAGGAGATGGATAAAATAACATTTTGAACTCCGGCCCCTAAGTATGCAGCCAAAATAATTGTCATGGGAAGCATGGGTATTAACAAAAATATATTAATAAAACCATTTATCACTTCTCCTAACCATCCTTGAAAATAACCTGCTGCAATTCCTACCAGAACTCCTACAGCCAGTGAAATAAACGCAGCCGTAATTCCTACAAGCATAGTGGTAGACGCCGCATAAATCAATTCAGATAGAATATCATATCCCATATCATTGGTTCCTAACCAATGGGCAGCACTCATAGGCGCCCAAGGCTCAAACATATCTTTCGGAGAATATGGAGCAATCCACTGTGGAAAAAAGGAAAACAATGCAAATATAATCATAATAATTGCTCCTGTTATAACAGAGGGTGTCATCCATACTAAATATTTTTTATGTTTCATTATTCGCACCAAACCTTTGTCTAGGATCAACCAGTATACAAATAATATCTGTTAGTATATTTCCTACTATCACTAAAAGAGCAATAAAAAAGAAACACCCTTGCAAAGTAGGATAATCACGAAAAACAGCTGCATCATAAATTAGACTTCCCATGCCATTAATAGAAAAAATAACCTCTGTAATCATCGAACCCGAAATTAAAAAACCAAGATTTAGTCCTACCATAGCAATGAATGATTGACACACATTTTTAAAAATATGAATAAACCGAATACGATTAATAGACAATCCTCTCGCCTTTGCATATATTACATATTTTTCTTCTTTTGCCACAGCAACAGAATTACGGATAAGCAAATATTTATTAGGAGTGGATACTAAAGTTACAGTTAAAACAGGTAAAATTAAATGCCATACATGATCCCAAAAAGAAAGAAATCCACCGGATGGAGTATTAGTAGATGTTAATCCTCCCAAAGGAAAAATATCCAATTGAAAGCTAAATACAGTAACTAGCATCATCGCAAGCAAAAAAGTAGGTACCGCATCTAAAATAATAAAGCCGGTTGTAACTCCACTATCTAATCTTGTATTTTTACGGTAGCCCATAATAATACCTAGTACCAAAGCCAAAAGAGACGATAATATTAATGCTGGGATTGCAATCATTAGCGTAGAAGATATCCTTTTTTTCAATAAATTACTGACGCTGTCATTATTATGATAGGAAAATCCCAAATCGCCTTGAATTAAACCTGAGAGATAATCTCCAAATTGTTGCCATAACGGTTTATCTAATCCCAATTTTGTTTCATACTCTTTCATTTTCTCATCACTCATAGATGATTCATCCTGACCTGTAAGCATTAATACAGGATTGCCCGGCATAATTCTGGGAAGGAAAAAATTAATTAAAATTACTACAAATAAACAAATAATACTACTGATAATACGACGTATAATTTGTTTCCTAGAACGTACCAATAAAAAATCTCCTCCTTATTTTGCCTCAGATTTTCCTATTTTCCAATCCATTAGAGCCATATGATAGGTAATATCATCTGTACACATTCCATTTTCAGAATGTGTGGATAGGTATGTTCGAATAATCTCATGATGTTCCGGACGATTATACCCGAAAATATTAAAGTAAATCTGGTATCGTTCTATAGCTTCCTCTAACGGTATCACAGAATGAGACGCCGAATGAAAAAATCGTATATTGGGATATCTGCCTAATGCATAAAGCAAATGAAATTGATATATAATATCCGGAGACAATCCTTTCAGCGGTTGGTCGGTAATCTGCATTCTCAATTCTTTTCTTAGTCTTGACGATGAATTTTTGGCGACCGAAACCAAACAGCAATGCTTTTTAGACAAACGTTCAAATTTCATCAAGCTTTCATAATCACAAATAGCCGGACACATTGCTGCAAAAACAAAATCATATTGTTTATTTTCAGGTAAATTTTCAAATAAAGACTGATGATATGTAATATTAGTTATTTTTTTAGTCTCTGCACGTTGCCGGAGAACACACAACATTTGTTCTGACATATCCACAGCTGTGATATGTTTATAATTCGCAGCAAAATTTAATGTATATGCCCCTGTTCCACAGCCTATTTCTAACATTTCCAACTCTTTTGATTGTTCTTCTTGTGTATTTAATACGGAAATAATATCGTTTGTTATATCATTACTATCATTTGCATTTCCATATTTAGCAATATGATTCCAGTAAAGATTCCATTTAACATATTTCTTCATTCTCTCTGTTCTATTGTATCCAATTTGATCTGAAAGCAAATGAGTAAGAACTTCTATATTAGATTTCATACATATATTCTCCCAATAAATAAAGGGATGCGCACAGTAACTATGCTGTATCACATCCCAAACATTCTATTCTGTTACTTCTTTTGTGATGGAATACCATGTATCCATGTTTAACAACCCAAAGGTTCCGTCAACGGTAAAATTATGAAAATCACTGTTATATGCTTGAATAAATTGATCCCAATACATTGGAATTGCAGGTATATTTTCTGCATAGTAACGCTGTACATCTGCCACCAAACTAGTGTAGTCATTACTATCGGATGTTCCCATCTTATCAGCTAATGCCCAAAAAGCAGGATCATCAATATTTGCCATACCTGTTTTGGAACGACTATCCATATAAGGAACACCTGCACCTTGTTTCATAACCATACCCCAAGGTGTGGCACGTGTCAGCATAGTTACATGACCGCGTTCCTGCTCTGAAATAGTTCTAAATTGTGCAGTGTCTACCGATTTTTGAACTACTTTAATCCCAACTTCTTTCAAATTAGAGGTAAGCAACTCTGCCATTCTGGCATAAGTAGGTTTATCTGTTCTAACCAAAAGTTCTAATTCTAAATCTTTTCCATTGTACTCCAAAATTCCGTCTTGGTTAGCATCCTTTGCACCAGCTTGTTCTAAATACTGTTTTGATTTTTCTAGATCTCTTGTTAGCTTCTCTGTATCAATATACCCAAAGGAGCCTTTTGGGATAATGCCAAAGTTACCGGTAGTTGCATATTCTGTGCCAAACAATTTAGCCATTTGCTCGTAATCAATGGCATATGCAATTCCTCTTCTGATATCTATATTGTTAACAGGCTCAGCTTGGTTATTAAAATACATCAAAGTAAGTCCGGTATCCGGAATAACTTGCAATGTAATATCTTTATTACTTTCTAATTTTTTTGCTTCATTCGCATCAATTCCATTGGCATAAAAATAAACAATATCAATTTCGCCTTTTTCCAACGCCATATATAATGTATCTGTATTTGCATACAATTTCACAATAATCTTATCTACATTCGGCTTTCCGTCAATGTAATTTTCATATGCTTTAAATTCTAAAGTTCCGGCGCTTTCATCAAATTTAACAAACTCATAAGGGCCGTTTCCAATTGCTGATTTTGGGTCTGTAAACGCTTCCAAATCTGTTACATCTTTAAAAATATGTTCCGGAAGAATACGGAATGTAACTAAATCAATTGGTAATCTTGCATTTTCTATTTCAGATATAAATTCTACTGTTTGGTCATCCACAACATGAATTGTATAATTTGGAAAAGTATTCTGCAATTCTGCTGTAAATTTTACATCTTGGGCTGTAACTGCCTCTCCATCATGCCAGGTTAATCCTTTACGCAACTGAAAAGTCCATTTTTTATTATCCTTTGTTTCAAATTTTTCAGCCATAAACGGCTTTATTTCTCCATTTTCATCTTGCTTTACAAGTGCCATATGCGTCAAAGTGCCAGACAATACATCAAAATTGTATGTTTCCCGACTAATTGAGGGAATTTTCATTGTGGTACCAATTACCATTGTGTCAATTTGTTTTGTTGTGTTAACGGCTTCACTCACGGTCTGTCCATTCAATGTACTTGAAGAATCTTCTTGAGTTCCGCACCCTGTAAATACTGCAATGCATAAAATTGCAGCCATAATGAGTGATGGAATTTTCCATTTTCCTTTCATCTTTACTCCTCCAAACTAAAAAATATATGCGAAACACTTAAAGTGTTTACGTACCTTTCATTAAACTAAGCATACCATTGTGTAAACAATAAATTTTACTGCAAAACGCTTTTACCAAAGGAAGATTATGCGAGATAAAAATAAAGCTTACATTTTGCTCTTGTATTAATCTTTTATAAATTTGTATTACTTGTGCCTGTGCGGAAACATCTAACATAGATGTGGATTCATCTGCAATAATCAGTTCAGGCGATACTGTCAATGCTCTTGCTATCACAACACGCTGTGCTTGTCCTCCAGAAATTTGACTGGGATAACGTGTAAAGATGTCATCCTCTAATCTAACAGAACGCAGTAACTGATAAGCACGTGTTTGAGCCTGTTTTTTCTGTTTAACCAATTTATGTACAAATAAAGGTTCCATAATGCTATTTCCAACTTTTTGCTTTGGATCAAGCGACAAATAGGGCTGTTGGGGAATCATCTGAATTTGCGTACGAAATTCTTTTTGAAATATTGTTTCAGACCCACCAATATGCGTTCCTTTAAAATAAATATCTCCCTGTTCAGGTCGTATCAACCCGCAAATAATTCTGGCTATGGTAGATTTTCCGGCACCGCTTGGACCTACAATTCCGACCGCTTCCCCTTGCTCTACGGTGAAAGAGGCATCATCCAATACCATCTGCTTTTGTCTGTTTCCCGCATAAAACTGCATTTTTAAGTGTTCTGCTCGAAAAAAACTATCAGACAAAAAAACACCTCCTCCAAACCGTATCAACCTGATGCAGTTTAGGAATCTGCTCAGTACAAATGTTTTTTGCTTTGGGACATTGAGCATAGAAGGGGCATCCTGTTTCTGATGATACTCCAGCAGGATTTTGATAAATGTTAAAGCCATTTTCCGGTAACGCATTTATCAAACTTTGAGTATAAGGATGAGCTGCTTGTTGCAAAATTACCTTGGCATCGCCGTATTCCATAATCATTCCTGCATACATTACAGCAATTTTATTACAGCGCTCTGCAATATCAATACTATGTGTAATTAGAATGACCGCACTATTTTGAAACGAATCATCTAGCCGATCTAAAAATAACAATGCATTTTTTTCATCCACTCCTCTGGTTGGTTCATCTGCAATTACCAATTGAGGTGATGAAGATAGCCCTATTGCTAAAATAACACGCTGTGCCATACCACCTGATAACTGAAACGAATATTTATTTAATATGGTTTCAGGATTCTCAAAACCAACTTGATATAATAAATTAGTTGCTTTCGCAAACATGTCCCTCTTTTTTTTAATTCCATTCGCTTTTAACGTTTCAAACATTTGATATTTTATTTTTAATACCGGATTTAAAAATTCTGAACCGTTCTGGGGTATAAACGCAAACTCTTTCCCCCTAAATGCATTCATTTCCTTTGGCTTCAACTCCAAAAGATTTTTGCCATTTAAATAGATTTTTCCTGTTGCATGGCAATTACCGGGCAATAGTCCAAAAATAGCCATGGCTGTCATTGTTTTTCCACATCCACTTTCTCCAACAATAGCCAACCGATCACCTTTATCGGCCGTAAAACAAATATCATGAATAATTGTGGACATACCACTTTTTGTTTTTGCAGTTACAGACACATCTTTTAATTCCAGAACATGTTTCTCCATTTTCTCTCTCAACAGTCCTATTATATTTTTATGTTACGAAGCTCTATCTAAAATAAAATCAAAAAATAAACTATATGCATTTTTTAATATGATATAAATATCTTCTGTTTTACACTCAGGTAAATCCTGATAAATGGAATGTACACAACCAATAATAATAATTTTTAATTGATGTTTCTTCTGCTGAGAAAGATCTACTCCTTTTACTTTAAAATATTGCGTTATAAATTTAATATTACGCAAATAAGTCCTATTCATAAATAAATCCAATCCTTCTTCATGAAGTAAAAACTGAATCAAAGATTGGTTACTATGTATATATTCCGACACTGTCATTAGTATAGCTTGAGACAGTGGATGAGTAACCGTAGCCGAACCTTTTTTACAAATATCTCCAATTCCATTTATAAAGTCATCATGAAGTTCATAGATAAGGTCATCCATATTTTCAAAGTTTGCATAAAAAGATGTTCTCGATATATGGGAAGCGGCTGAAATAGATTTAATATTAATTGCCTGCATCGGATTTTGTTTTAACATCTCTTTTACCGACGCTTTTAACCTCACTCGTGTATGCTGTTGTTTTTTCATATACTTCCCGCCCTGTTTATTAATCTTTAACATCAATCTAACACTCATCAAATATAAAATCAATTCATTTTTGCCTTAGTGAAAAATTTCAATCATCTTTAGTTAACACTTTCCTTTTACGTGTTCACCACACTCTTATTTATTCTGTTATACTTGTGATAAATCATAGTAGAATGAAAAATAAATTCTTTTTATTTTTGTAAAATAGAGTAGTTTATCCAGGAATCAAATATATAATAAGGATTAGCTAAAATAAAATAAACTAATCAATCCCGTAAAAAGATTTTGCTTTGTTCTATTATGATCCTACCCATATTTCTGAATTTCACATATTTCATAACTTAGACAAAAAATATTACAAACCTAATGATCTCATTATTTTCCCTATCATTAACAGCTAACCTTATTCAATTATTGTGATTCTAAAAGAAAAACTCAGGAAACAGAAAGTTTCCTGAGTTTTTCTCTTCCAAATCTATTTTTATAATGCAACTACACTTGTTTTCAGCATAAACTTTTAATAGCAATATCCATTTTTATACAAAATACATTTTCTTTTTGCTGCACAAAATATCTTTAAAAAGTTTCCCTAAACCAAAATTTCACAGTATATGTAATTTTATTCTTGGTTAAATGATACTGCAATGTTCACCCGGCACACTATACTTTAGCATTGTTTTCATTCAAATATGTTCTTGCCCATCTGGAAAATGTATTATGGTTGGTATTTAATCTTCGAGAAGCCTCCCTCATACTAATTTGTTCATCCATCCATAACCGGAGTATATCTGGAAATTCTTCCGGAATGGCTAATCTGGGCCTTCCAAAACGAACTCCTTTCGCTTTGGCTTCACGAATTCCTTCCGCCTGACGCTGTCTGATATTTTCTCTTTCTATCTGAGCAACGTAAGATAAAATCTGCAAAACAAGATCGGAAATAAATTTACCTGTAATGCCATTTACAGGACTTTTGGTATTTAGTAACGGAAAATCAATTACCTTAATATCCACATCTTTCACTTTTGTTAAAAAGCGCCACTGTTCAATAATTTAATCGTAATTTCTTCCTAATCTATCAATTGATTTAATATACAATAAATCTCCTGCTTTTAATCTTTTAACCATCCTTTTATAATATGGTCTTTTAAAATCTTTTCCTGAAAATTTATCGATATAAATATGTTTATCATCTATCCCTACCTCATGCATTGCTGCCATTTGACGGGCAATATTTTGATCCTTACTGGACACCCGCACATACCCATATTCCATAATGTAAAACCTCCTAAGCAGTTCAAAATCACCTCATTTATACCCATACACTATTAGTGTATTAAAATATAATCCTCTATGGAAATTTGGCCCATTTGTAATAACTACCTTTTTTGAACTTAGACACAGTTTGCCATTTCCTCCGAATATATTTATACTCCCAATTGTTAAAAAAGCTCTCTATCTCCCTATCAAATTTATTTTTTAATCTATCGGAAAGAATTGTGTAAAAAATTCACAGCTCAAATATGTAAAATAATATTCCAAACAAGGATACTAGCTTTTTAAATATATAAGGGGAGTTAAAAATATAAAAAAAGCATTGGCAACCTTTTACGTATGTTTGCTACAGTAGGGTTCTGCCATAATTATTCTGCAACTGCAATCTATATCTAAAAATAATACAGACAATAAACAACACTTATGTAGTAAAAAATGGTTAGTTGAAATATCTATTACGCGCTGTACTAATGATGCATCAATCAACATACAACTAAATTTCCATTATAATAAAGATACCAACAGCGATATAATATTGATTACAAGATACCCATTCCATAAACCGAAGATACTACAAATCTAATGTTGATAATTACTGCTATAATTACAAATTTTGTCATTATAAAAAAACATAAAACGCAAGACTACTGTATTTATCAAAACATTTTCTCATTTGATTATTTTTCACTTAAATATGAATAATAAAAAAAGGCTTGAAATAAATTCAAGCCTTTTTATGTTATGCAAAAAAATAAAACGGTAACTCGCGTTACCGTTTTATTACTCTCTGGAGCTGCTAACGCGATTCGAACGCGTGACCTCGTCCTTACCAAGGACGTGCTCTGCCTACTGAGCCATAGCAGCAAAATGGCGACCTAGAACGGGCTCGAACCGTCGACCTCCAGCGTGACAGGCTGGCGTTCTAACCAACTGAACTACTAGGCCATCTATTGATTTGCAACGATAACTATTATACCCTTTTTTTTCGTATCTGTCAACAGATTTTTCATCTTAAATATTTGGTATTTTCTTATACTTTATTCATGACAAATTACAAAAAGTTTGTTATAATATTTATTATATAATAAATAATTTTTGGTGGTGAAATAATGCCTGCTTTTGTTGAATTTGACCATGTATATAAGCGTTATAAGATGGGTGAAGTCACAATTACCGCAAATGACGACGTTTCATTTGCGGTGAATAAAGGTGAGTTTGCCGTCATTGTAGGCTCCAGCGGCGCCGGAAAATCTACCGTTCTCAATATTTTGGGTGGTATGGATCATTGTGATGAAGGCACAATTTATGTGGACGGCAAAAAAATCAGCGATATGAAAGAACGTGAACTAACTACATATCGCCGCTATGATATCGGCTTTGTATTCCAATTTTATAATTTGGTACCAAATCTAACCGCAAAAGAAAATGTTGAATTGGCTTGTCAAATTTGTAAGGATCCATTAGACGTAGAAACCGTATTAACCAATGTTGGGCTAAAAGACCGCATGAACAACTTTCCGTCACAATTATCAGGCGGTGAACAACAGCGTGTTTCCATTGCCCGTGCTCTTGCAAAAAATCCAAAATTACTTTTATGTGATGAACCAACCGGCGCTTTGGATGATAATACCGGTAAAACTATATTAAAACTTTTGCAAGATACTTGTTATCGCGATGGTATGACTGTAATTTTAATCACTCATAACCACGCCATTACACCTATGGCTAACCGAATTATCACTATGAAAAACAGTAAAGTAATCAGCAATGTGTATAACGAAAATCCAGTTCCAATTGAGCAAATTGAGTGGTAAGCTCACTTAATTATTGCCCTAATGAAAGGGGGAGCATTTATGGGCGGAGCTCTTTGGAAGGATACCCTTCGTGAAATTAGACATTCTATTAATCGTTTTATCTCTATTTTAATTATCATAGCACTTGGTGTGGGCTTTTTTGTAGGTGTAAAATGTGCCAGCCCCAGTATGCTAAAAACAGCGGATGACTATTTTGAATCGCATGATTTAATGGATTTTAAACTACAATCCACGGTGGGCTTTCGTGATGAAGATTTACAAGCCATTGCGGATATGGAGCATGTTGCAGAAATTATGCCTTCCTATTCGGCTGATGTTATCTTACAGCAAGAAAATAGAAATGCAACTGTTAAAATGCTAGGCATTCCTCCTGATGATTCATCTTACACAGAATTAAACAAACCTGTTTTAATTGAGGGCCGAATGCCGCAAGCTGCCAATGAATGTGTAATAGACCATTCACAGTTTGTAGAAGGAACTATAGAAATAGGCAGTACCATACAGCTTGCTCCTACTGTAGGAGAACAGCCGCTTTCTGAAATACTAAATCGTGACACTTATACAGTTGTAGGTATAGTAGAATCGCCTATGTTTATTACAGCAGACCGTGGACAAAGTACGGTTGGAGACGGTACTATTTATTGCTTTTTTATGATTCCCCAGGAAAACTTTGCATACGAGTCCTATACAGAAGTATATGTTCAGACTGATATGAGCAAAGAAGGCATTTCCGCTTACAGTGATGAATACAAAAATGCAATGAAAGAAATCGAAACACAACTGGATGAGCTTGGTAGTGAACGCGTACAAAACTTTGAACAAACCACATTAAAGGATGCGCGTGAAGAGCTAGCACAAGCAAAGGTGGATTACGAAGAAGGTCAAAAGGAAGCTCAAACACAGCTAAACGATGCAAAGCAACAGTTGGAAGATGGTAGAATACAACTGGAACAAGGGCAAACAGAGTTAGAAGAAGGAGAAAAACAACTGAAAATTGGTGATGCAACTGCCGCTGCAGGTTTTGCATCTGCTGAATTCCAATTAAACTCTGCAAAACAACAGTTAGATTCCGGTTGGGACACGCTGGCACAGTCAAAAGAACAACTTGCGCAGTCCGAACAGACCATCAACGACGGAAAAGCACAAATTGCAGACGGAGAACGTCAATTACAAGATGCTTGGAACCTATATTATGCCGGAAAAACGCAACTGGAACAAGCAGAACAAATGCTTGGACAACTATCTTCACAACTTGCCCAAATCAAACAGGAGTATGACTCTCTTGTTGCAAGCGGTGAATTAAAAAATCCAAATAAACAGTTGGAGTTTGCCCGAAGAGCCTCTGCTGCTTTAACAGATTTTATTACCTTATTGCAGAACAATCAAGGAAATACTGATATCATTGCAATGCTGCAATCGGTAAAATCCGAAATCGACAATCGCATCCAAAAAGCCGACGAGGAAATCGCGCAAGGAAAACCACTTTCTCCTCTGATCACTGATACTGAACTAAAATTGATTCAAATACTGATGCCTATACTATTCCAACAAGCAGAAACAGCCTTAAATGATGCTGCTGTACAATTGGAGCAAAGCAAAACACAGTTAGAACAAGGAAAAGCAGAACTTGACCGCCAACAAGAACTGTTAAACAGCAAAAAACAAGAATTAGCTGTTGGAGAAGAACAACTGGCACAAGGTAAACAGGCACTTGCAGATGCCGAGCAAACACTAAATGAAAGCCAGGCACAGTATGTAGCCGGCATCGAAGCACTGCGAATACAAAAAGAACAATATGAAGTACAACGTGCAAATGGAGTTGCCGAATTAGAGGCTGGGCGTGCTAAATTAGAACAAGCAAGAATTGACTTGGAAGAAGGTCAAAAAGAATATGACAAGTCTGTTGAAGAAACCAATCAAACGCTTGCCGACGCCAAAGCACAAATTGACGACGCTCAAGAACAGTTAGATTCTTTTGATGAATTAAAATGGTATATATTCAACAGAAATGATAATCCCGGTTACGGAGATTTTGAATCCGACACACAACGTGTCGACGCCGTAGCTTCCGTCTTCCCTATTTTCTTTATTGCAGTTGTTATTCTGGTTACACTCACAACCATGACGCGTATGGTAGAAGACCAACGTATTCAAATTGGTACTTTGAAAGCACTGGGATATTCTTCAAAAGCAATTACGGGTAAATATTTTATTTACTCTTTCCTTGCAGGCATCATTGGCTGTGCAGTAGGATTGGTTGTAGGTATCTTCTTATTCCCCAGCCTAATCTATATGGCCTACGGCGCAATGTATCCTGCACTTCCTGATTTAATTTATTCTGTACCTTGGCTATATCCATTTTTGGCAGTTGTTACAGCTATTTTGTGTACCTCTTTTGTTTCCATTTTAGCTTGTTACAACTCCTTACGTGTACAACCGGCTATATTAATGCGTCCGAAAGCTCCAAAACCAGGCAAACGGATTCTTTTAGAACGGGTAGGCTTTATTTGGAAACACTTAAGCTTTACCTCGAAAGTAACAGCGCGTAATTTATTCCGCTATAAAATCCGCTTTTTAATGACCATTTTAGGTGTGGCAGGGTGTACCGCATTGATTATTGCCGCTCTGGGATTAAACGATTCCGTATCTGTTATCGGGCAAAAACAATTTGTAGACATTACCCATTACAATACAACTTTGGTCTTTAACAAAGAAAAAAATGCAGCAGAAGCGAACACTATCAAATCTTATTTAAATGAGAATGAACATACGAAACAAAATATTTTTGTTTCAATGCAGTCTGCTGTAACTCATAATGCTGACGATTCGGTTACTATGGATACATACTTAGTGGTGCCGGAATCGACAGAAGATTTCTCTTCTTATATTGAACTGAAAAATAGAGTAAGCAAAGAAGAACTGCAAATGAGCAATGATGGTGTGATTATTACTGAAAAAATTTCGATGAAATTAGGGCTAAACGTTGGGGACTATGTTACATTCCGGGTAGAGGACAAAGAATATCAAGCACCGATTACCGGCATTACGGAAAACTATGCATATCATTATATCTATATGCCTCCTGCCGTATACGAACAGATATTTGAAGAACCCGTTACCTACACCAATGCGTTTGCCATTGTACCTGGTTTAGACGATACCGTAAAAAGCGGAATTGCAGACGATTTACTGCAGCGTGACGATATTATGGCATTGTCTTATAACGATACTATAATAGATCAGTTTAACAATACCATTTCAAGTATGCAGGCAATTGTTGTTGTTATTGTTTTGACTGCCGGTGCGCTGGCATTTGTTGTTCTTTATAATTTAACAAATATTAATATAGAGGAACGAGTACGCGAAATTGCTACTATCAAAGTATTGGGCTTTAACATGAAAGAAACCATTGGTTATGTATTCCGTGAAAATATTATACTCACATTACTTGGTATTGCCATTGGTCTGGGACTAGGAACCATTATGACTGACTTTGTAGTCAATATTATAGAGTTGGATTTGGTTATGTTCGGGCGCGGTGTAAGCTGGATTAGCTATGTTGCCTCAATACTGATAACACTGGTATTTGCAATACTGGTAATGGTGGTAATGTCCTTTAAAGTTAGAAAAATTGATATGATAGAATCATTGAAATCAAACGAATAAAAAAAGAGCTGATACAAAAATTTGTATCAGCTCTTTTTTATTACCACTATTGAAGTATTATTTTCTCAAGGTACAACCATAAATAAGTATTAAGTACTATGAAAACATGATTCACAAAATCATCTTTAAAACATATTCTTTCCGAAAGTGTTAAAAAGATTTAAACTAATAAAGTTATGCCACTAATAACCAGAACTCCATGAAAGTACAAAATACGATAAACCATACAACTGTTTTATCAATAGAAAACTACGATAGTTACATTAACACATATATGGTGTCGTTTTTTTGCTTCCAATTCTACAGTAACTTCTCCAAATGGGTAGGATATTCCTCATCAATTAAAATATAAGGGCAACTGTGTTTTTGACACATTTCAAGATAATATGCGTTATCTGCAAGCACAGATTGTACAGTACAACAGGTATCATCTATACGCTGTTCAATTCTCTTTTATCTCCAAAAAATGTCGTTTAATATAGTGTTGACTCATTACCAGACAATAATAACGAATTTCATTCAGATATTTATCAGAAAAATCCTCTTTCCAATCAAAAGGAATATAACTCCCCTCTATCACAAGATTTTGCTCATTCTCAACAGCAGTTTTTATCATCTCCCGTATGATAGGCCACAACAAAAGTTCCAATTCACTATCATCTTCGGGCGTTAAATTGGTATATCCGCTTCGTATGAGTCCCATTTTCAAAATATCAATAGACAAATACGGATATTGATACTTTTCTAATAGTTTTTGTGCCAATACAGTTTTTCCTGTATGTGAAGCTCCTGTAATCAGAATAATCACGTTTTGCTGCCTCCCTAGCTATTGCTAGTAAATAAAATCATTCAAAATGAACGGTACTGTAATTTCCATGCCAGTACACGGAGTACTTTCTCGTTAATTTCTTGCTCTGTAATCGTACCATCTGTGACAGCCTGCTTGATAGCTGCTACACCACCTGCTAAATCGGATGTAAGCAGAATATCATTTCCTGCCTGAAATGCCATGACAGACGGATCTTGACCACCTGTATAGCTTGGTATTGCCTGCATAGCCAAATCATCTGTCATAATGACACCTGTAAAGCCTAATTCTTCTCTCAAAATTTTATGCACTTTCTTGGAAAGTGAAGCCGGTGCGCCAGAATCCATACAATTTACAATATTGTGCGACACTAACACAGCCGGTGCTCCCGCTTTGATTCCTGCCAAAAACGGCAAGAAATCCGACGATTCAAAGGTGCTCATCGGTCGATTGTCGTAAGCTATCCCTGTGTGAGTATCCTCATTATTGCCGTATCCGGGAAAGTGCTTTAATGCACTTGATATTCCCTCTTGATTCATAGTTGTGACGACTGTACTAATATAATCTGCTGTACTCTTTGCATCTTGTCCAAAGGTACGGTCATAAATAAAATCCGTTTCCTGAAAAGATGCATCTGCTACCGGTGCTAAATTCAGATGAATACCCAAACTTAACAATAACTGAGACTTTTCCTTTGTATCTTCAATAATAGCGGACATTCCACCTTGCGCATATACTGTTTGCGGTGACTGAAATTTATGGTCGGCTATGAGAGGATTGGAACTGACTCTTACTACAGTTCCCCCTTCCTCATCCACTCCAAAAATCATGGGAACATTACTTGCATTTTGATAGCTTTGTAAGCTCTCTTTCACTTGCTGCGCCGTTTTCCCGTCAATATCACGTGCAAACAAAATATAGCCTGCCGGCTGTAATGTCTCAATTGCAGCAATAGCGCTGCTTTCTGTTTCAGGACAACGTGATATAAATAGTTGACCTATTTTTTGTTCTAACGTTAAAGTGTCTAATATAGTTTGTGCCTCTGCTTTTGTTTCACAAAAAATATCTTTTGGAATTTCTGAGTGCTCTGAGTGAGATTCTGTTTCTGCTTCTGATACGGATGAAGTATTTGTATCAGATTGCACCTCATCGGTAGTGCTTCTTGCATCGGAAGAAACTACCTCCTGACTGTTTGCACAGCCGCTTAATACAAATATCAATAATAAGAACATAGCCAAGATTATAGATGCAGATATAACAGATACATTCGTTTTTTTGATTCGTTTCATAACGCTCTCCTCTCATACCATTTCTTAACGCATAAACTTTCCGCTTTCATATTCAATCATCATATCGGTAAATACAACGGATGTAAAGAAAAATTAGCACCTTTTTGATTACATTTTTGACACTAGCAGCTAACAAAATTAAAACATACTTGATAGGAAGCATTTCGGAAAAATTCGGCAGAAAATGGGATAGTATTAAAGCATTCTACACCCTCGTATCAATTTACACTTGGGCATATCCTCTTACTGCGTTGAATGCTGTCTTAGTCTTATCCTCTATTGCCTAATGTATTTTGTTACTGAAACTTATGCATTTACAAAAAGAAAAGCAGACACCTAAATGTCTGCTTCTTTCTGCCAATTTAATATGCATATTAAATTATATTTACTGTCCGATTGCAAATGTCAATTCTGCTTTGCAAGCAATTTGACCATTTACTTTAGCGACAGCAGCTCCTATTCCTACAGGTCCGCGTACCTTAATCATCTCAATTTCCATTTCAAGCACATCGCCCGGCACAACCTGCTGTTTAAAGCGAGCATTTTTAATACCGCCGAAAAATGCAATTTTGCCTTTGTTTTCCTCAACAGAAAGAATGGCAACCGCACCCACTTGAGCCATAGCCTCAATAATTAAAACACCTGGCATAACATGATGCTGTGGAAAATGCCCCATAAAATGCATTTCATTTGCTGTCACACATTTAATGCCTTTTGCTTTTACTCCTGGTTCCAATTCTGTAATTTTATCTACCAATAAAAATGGATAACGGTGTGGAATAATTTCTTGTATTTGATTACTGTTTAATTCCATGTTAATCTCCTTTATACTTCTTCAGAAGAATCGTTGCATTATGTCCGCCAAATCCCAGTGAATTGGACATTGCGTATTCGATTTCTTGTTCACGTCCAACATTTGGAACAATATCCAAATCGCATTCAGGGTCAGGAATTTCATAATTTATGGTTGCAGGAATAAAACCTTCCTGTAATGCCTTGGCTGTAATAATTGCCTCCACAGCGCCGCTTCCGCCTAATAGATGGCCTGTCATTGCTTTTGTGGAACTTACTGCCAAGTGATATGCATGGTCACCGAATGTGGTTTTAATGGCAAGTGTTTCGCCACGATCATTAGGAGGCGTAGAGGTACCATGTGCATTGATATAATCAACTTGCTCAGGGTTTACTCCGGCATCTTCCAAGGCACCTTTCATTGCACGCGCACCACCATTTCCATCTGGTGAAGGCAATGTCATATGGAATGCATCACAAGTTGCACCATATCCCACTACTTCTGCATAAATTTTGGCACCACGTGCTTTTGCGTGTTCCAGCTCTTCTAAAATTAAAGCGCCGCTTCCTTCACCCATAACAAATCCGGAACGTTCCTTATCAAACGGAATGGAAGCACGTTTTGGATTATTACATTCCGTCAGTGCTTTCATTGAAGTAAAGCCACCAATTCCTAATGGTGTAACAGAAGCCTCTGAACCACCTGTGCATACAATTTCAGCATATCCATCGCGAATATGACGGAATGCATCGCCTATAGCATGAGTAGCACTTGCACAAGCCGTAATAACACTTGTACAAATACCTTTGGCACCAAGTTCAATTGCAATACATCCTGCTCCCATATTTACAATTAACATAGGTACAAAGAACGGAGAAACACGGTCATATGTCTTTTCTAAAGCACGGGCATGTTCACGTTCCATAGTACCAATACCACCAACGCCGGAAGAATAAATAACGCCAAAACGTTCCGGATTGATTTTTTCAATATCAAGACCGGAATCTGCAAAAGCTTGTTTTGCGGATACAACCGCATATTGACAGTAAGTATCCATTTTTTTAGCGTCCCGTTTTTCAATATAGTCATCCATATTAAAGTTTTTGATTTCAGCAGCAATTTTTACTTTATGATTGCTGGTATCAAAATTTTTAATAAAATCGATGCCACATTTTCCTGTCTTAACAGACTCCCATAACTCCTGAGGATTATTACCGATTGGAGTTAACGCACCAATTCCTGTTACCACTACGCGTCTTTTCATTCTATGCTCCTTTTCTCCGCCCTTTCAGCAGAAATAGATTATCTAAAAATTAAATTACATTACCATGCCGCCATCAACATTTATCACTTGACCGGTAATATATCTGGAGGCATCACTTGCCAAAAATGCAGCTACGTTTGCAACATCTTCGGTTTCTCCCATAACTCCCATTGGAATGGCACGTGTTATATCCGCTTTGACATCATCAGACAACACGTCAGTCATGGCAGTTCTAATAAAGCCCGGAGCAATTGCATTTACAGTTACACCACGGTTAGCAAGTTCTTTTGCCATAGATTTGGTCATACCAATAACGCCCGCTTTACTTGCAGCATAATTTACCTGACCGGCATTTCCCGTTACACCAACAACAGATGACATATTAATGATTTTTCCATATTTTTGTTTCATCATTGGGCGTGCCGCTTGTTTCATGCAATTAAAAGTACCTTTTAGGTTTACCGAAATTACTTTATCAAATTCTTCTTCGCTCATTCGCATTAATAAATTATCTCTTGTAATACCTGCATTATTCACCAAAATATCTATTCTGCCGAAAGTATCTATTGCTGTTCGGAATAGAGTTTCGCAATACTCCATTTCAGAAACATCACCTTGGCTTAATACCACTTTTGCACCCAATTTTTCACATTCTGCTTTTGTTTCTTCTGCCTTGGCTGTATCGCCGGCATAATTAATTACCAAATTTGCACCCAATGAAGCAAATTTCAAGCAAATCCCTTTGCCAATTCCGCGACCGCCGCCGGTAACAATTGCAATTTTATCTTTTAAATTCATATTTCTTCCCCCTTTATGCTTTCTAATGTTTTTGTTAGTGAGGCAACATCCTCTACCTGATATATAGAAACATCTTTGGAAATCTTTTTGATAAATCCGCTCAATACCTTGCCCGGACCTATTTCTAAAAATGTATCAATTCCTTTATCAAGCATATAGCGAATACTATCTTCCAAATAGACAGAAGACATAATTTGCTTTGTTAATAAGCCTGCAACGCTTTCACCTGACTGAAGCTCTTGGGCAGTTGTATTGAAAACCACAGGTATGTTCATATTTCCAAAGGAAACTTGATTTAATTTTTCAGCCAATTTTTGAGAAGCAGACTCAAGCAAAGAAGTATGGAATGGACCACTTACATTCAGGGGAACCACACGTTTGGCTTTCAATTCCAAAGCCGCTTCGGCAGCTTTATCTACTGCAGCAACTTCACCGCCAATGACAATTTGTCCCGGACAATTATAGTTTGCAGCTTGTACTAAACCTACTTTGGAACCTTCCGTTACTGCCTGCTCTACCAACGCTCTGTCAAGCCCCAGCACAGCAACCATTTTACTTTCAATTCCCTGCACCGCTTCCTCCATAACCTGTCCGCGGTAACGAACCAAATCCAGTGCGGTCGTTTGGTCAAATACTCCTGCTGCATAAAGAGCAGAATATTCGCCTAAGCTTAAACCTGCTGCCATTTGAGGAACAATTCCTTGCTCTTTTAGTACCTCAGTAATTGCAATGGCAGTCGCTACCATGCACGGCTGTGTATACTGTGTTTGAGATAATTGTTCCATTGGTCCTTCAAAACAAAGTTTTTTCACATCAAAGTCCAAATCGATGCTGTCAAATACTTGTTTTGCAACAGGATATGTTTCATACAATTCCTGTCCCATACCTACTGCTTGGCTGCCTTGACCGGCATATACAAATGCAAGTTTCATTTTATTCACCATACCTTTTCTAAGGAAAAATCAATCATTCACCACTTTGATATTCCGTCATAATTTCATCTATAATGTCTTTTACGTGAACAATCTCTTTCATGCGGTAACCGTTGCTGCCACAAAAGAATAATCCATCTTCCCAATTACCTTTTGCCGCTTCTGTCAGTGCTGTAGTAATACAAAAAGCTGCTACTTTTGGGTCACAAGGCCTCAAACATACCAAACAACGGTTAATTTTTTCTTTTTCTCCTCGCAGTAAACGTTCCACAAACGGAGATCGCAGTGCTCTACCCGGCATTCCTACCGTACTTTTGATTAAAACAATATCTTCCGGTTTTACATTTAGATAACGCTCTTTATATGCAAGGCTTGCATCACATTCGTGTGTTGCAATAAAGCGTGTTGCAATCTGTGCGCCTGCTGCCCCCATGTCGGTAAATTTCTTTACGTCATATCCTGTGTATACACCACCTGCTACAAACACAGGAATGTTTACATTATATTTTTCTTCAAATGTTTTAACTATTTTCTGTACGTCTTGAAAAATTTCTTCTAATGTTTGTTCTCGGTTTTCGGATAATTCCTCCATAGGAAAACCAAGGTGTCCGCCTGCTTGACTGCCCTCTACTACGATAAAATCAGGCAAACGGTCGTGCTTTTTTTTCCATGACTGACAAATAACTCTTGCAGATTTACCTGAAGAAACAATCGGTGCAATGGCAATATCCGCATCACCTACAATTGCAGGTAATTCCAACGGAATACCCGCTCCGGAAATAATAGCGTCTGCACCGCCTTCAATAGCTGCTTTTACCATTTGGTCATAATAACGTAACGCTACCATTACATTAATTCCGACCATACCATTGCCGCCTGCAATTTCTTTGGCTTTATGGATTTCATTTTTAATTTCTGCCAAATTATCTTCCAAAAAGTTCTGCCAGAAATCCTCACGGCGATAGCCTGTATGGGCTGTCGAAATAACCCCCATACCTCCGCATTTAGCAACATGCCCTGCCAAATTTCCTAAGGAAACGCCAACACCCATTCCGCCTTGAATAATCGGCACTTGTAATGTTTTATTTCTAATTTGTATTGTTTGCATATTTTAAACTTCCTTTTCTAATGCTAAATATGCCTCTTTGTAGTCTTTAAACAAATCATCAATAATTTCTTTTAGAGGTTTGATTTCATTACATAAACCTGCAACTTGACCGGCCATTAAAGAACCATTTTGTACATCGCCATCAACAACAGCTTTTCTCAAAGAGCCAAGTGTATATAATTCCAATTCCTCTGCACTGGCACCTTCTTTTTCTCGTTTGATATATTCACGTGCCATTTTATTTCTTAAAATACGAACAGGAGTACCACCAATTCTTCCGGTAACAATGGTATCGGTGTCACCTGCTTTACAAATTGCTTCTTTATAATTTTGATGAATTGGGCATTCTTCTGAAACCAGCAAACAGGTACCTACCTGTACACCGCTTGCCCCCAAAGCAAAAGCTGCCAATACTTGACGTCCTGTTGCAATGCCTCCGGCTGCAATTACAGGTACGCTCACAGCATCTACTACTTGAGGAACTAATGAAAATGTTGTTAGTTCACCAATATGACCACCTGCTTCGGTGCCCTCTACAATAATAGCATCAGCACCGCTGCGTTCCAAACGTTTTGCCAAAGCAACAGTCGCAGCAACCGGTAGCACTTTTAAACCTGCTTCTTTCCATGCTACCATGTATTTTCCCGGATTACCCGCTCCTGTTGTAACCACTTTGATATTTTCATCAATTACCATTTGCGCAATGGCGTCCACATCCGGATTCATCAACATAATATTTACGCCGAACGGTTTATCCGTCAGTTCTCTGCATCTGTGAATTTGTTCACGCAATGTTTCTGCATTCATACTGCCGGCAGCAATCAAACCTAAGCCACCAGCATTAGATACCGCTGCTGCGAACTCACCAGTTGCTATATTGGCCATGCCCCCCTGTATTAAGGGATATTTTGTACCTAAAAGGTCTGCTAATTTCATTGATACCTCCACTAATCTGCTCATACATAAAACTTCTATTGATATTTTATATTACCATTCCAAATAAATGGTACCCCAAGTAAGACCTGCTCCAAAACCCACCAGTAATAATTTCATACCTTTTTTTAAGAGTCCTTTTTGATTCATTTCATCCAGCATAATCGGAATACTTGCGGCCGAAGTATTTCCGTATTCTTCAATATTAGAGTAAAGTTGTTCCTCTTTGATTTTTAAACGTTTGCTAATAGATGAAATAATACGGGCATTGGCCTGATGAAATAAAATATAGTCCATTTGATCTATATGATAATCCAAGTCAGCTAACACTTGTTTAATAGATTGTACAGGAGATTCCACCGCAAACTTGAATACTTCCTGTCCATTCATTTTACAATAAGATGGTTTTTGATTACCGGCAAACGGCACCCCTGGAATATGAATATGTTCAGCTTCCACATCGCCTCTTGAAGAAATCACTTCATAAAATTTGGCATTAGAATTATGTTTTGCTACAACTGCACCTGCACCGTCTCCAAACAAAATACATGTGGAACGATCTGTATAGTCCAGCATTTTAGAAAAAACTTCCGCACCAATTACCAACGCAAGTTTGTCAGGACGTGTTGCCAGCATTGCATTTGCAATGGAAAGTGCATATACAAATCCTGTGCAGGCAGCATTCATATCAAACGCCATCACTTGTTCGTTTAAACCTAATTGCTTTTGCAGCATACATGCGACAGAAGGCATGATGTGATCCGCACTGCAAGTTGCTACAATGATAAATCCAATATCTTCTTTAGACACGCCACTATTTTCAAGCGCTCTTTTAGCGGCTTGATATGCCAATTCAGAAGTGTTTTCCGTCTGACTGATATGGCGTTTTTTTATACCGGTTCTGGGATAAATCCATTCATCACTTGTATCTACCATTGTAGATAAATCGTCATTACTTAATGTGTGGCTTGGTGTATAACACCCTGTTCCTAAAATATCAATTCCGCTCATACAATCTCCTTGCTTATTCTATGATCAAATACCGCTGCAATCACCAATACTACGGAATTTTTTATAGCGTTGATCTAGCAATGCACGTTCGCTTAATTTGCAAAGTGCCGTTAACTCATTGCTTAACAAATCTCTTAATTGTGCATAAATGACTTCGGCGTGTTCATTTAAATTGCCCATAGGTTCTTTGACAATCACATCAACTATATTAAATGCATATAAATCCTGTGCGGTCAACTTCATAATCTCGCTGGCTTCCTGTGCTCTTGTACTGTCTTTCCATAAAATAGTAGCAAAGCCTTCCGGAGATAAAATAGAGTATACGGCATTTTCCAGCATCCAAATACGGTTTGCCACAGACAACGCCAAAGCTCCCCCACTGCCACCTTCACCAATTACAATACTAATAACAGGTACAGTTAAGTTGCACATTTCCATTAAATTACGCGCAATTGCCTCTCCTTGACCATGCTCTTCTGCCTCAATTCCCGGATATGCACCTGCTGTATCAATAAATGTAACAATAGGTCTTTTAAATTTTTCAGCCTGTTTCATTAAGCGCAATGCTTTTCGATACCCTTCCGGATTTGGCATACCAAAATTACACAACAAATTTTCTTCTAAATTTTTACCTTTTTGGTGGCCGATTACCGTAACAGGCATATCGTGAAACATAGCAATACCACCGATAATGGAATGGTCATCACGATACAAACGGTCACCACGCTGTTCAAAAAAATTATCAAACAGATTTTCAATATAATCACGTACATTAGGGCGTGTTGCTTTACGCGCCAAATATACTTTATCGTAACTGGACAAATTGGCATATGCTTTTGTCATAATTTTATTTCTTGCCTTTTCCAGTTCATCCTTAATTGTTTCAAAATTTACATCAGGTGTATCTTTTTGTTCTAACTGACGAATTTCTTCATCAATTTTTCTGATTTGTGCCTCTGCTTCTTGAATAGACATTATAGCGTTGCCTCCCTTGCATGAAGTTTTAATAACAACGCAATGGTAGCACGCATTTTTTTACGTTCCACCACTTGGTCAAGAAATCCTTGTTGTTGTAAAAATTCAGAACGTTGAAAGCCTTCCGGCAATTTTTGTTTAATGGTTTGCTCAATTACCCTAGGACCGGCAAAACCAATCAACGCTTTTGGTTCGGCCAACATAATGTCTCCTAAAGAAGCAAAGCTTGCTGTAACACCGCCTGTGGTAGGATGTGTGAAATAAGATATATATAGTAGTCCTGCTGCATTATGCTTTGCCAGTGCATTACTTGTTTTCGCCATCTGCATCAAAGAAACAATACCTTCCTGCATTCTGGCACCGCCGGAAGCGCTGAAGATAAGTAAAGGCAAACGACGTTTGGTTGCATACTCAATTGCACGGGTAATTTTTTCACCCACAACGCTGCCCATGCTTCCCATTAAAAAACGGCTGTCCATAACACCAATTACTACACGGTAGCCTCCTACCTTTGCAACACCTGTCACAACCGCATCATTCAAGCCTGTTGTCTTTTCCAAATGGCTTAATTTTTGAGTATAGTTTGGAAAGCCCAGCACGTTTTGTGTTTTTAGGCGGGGAGTAATTTCACGAAAGCTTCCTTTATCTACTAACATTTGAATACGATCCGCAGCCGTAATCTTAAAATGATGACCACATCCGGGACAAACATAAAAGTTTTTCTGCACATCTTCACTCAAAAATCCTTGTTCACATTCCGGACATTTGGTATACAACCCTTCCGGAATATTGGAAGTATTACTAGTAGCTTTTTTTGCTTCTTTGGGTTTATGGAGCAAATTTTTAATGATATTTAATTTCTCTTTGCGCTCTTTAAACAGTTCTTCCATTTATTTCACCAATTTCTCTAGGTTTTTCTCAATAAAGCTGGTATCAAAATCACCTTTGGCAAAAGCCTCGCTCTGTAAAATCATATAATGCAGGTCGATATTAGTATCAACTCCCTGCACAATCATTTCTTCCAAAGCACGGCACATACGGTGAATGGCTTCATCTCTTGTATTGCCATGTACAATCAATTTTGCAATCATGGAGTCATAGGTTGGCGGAATTTTATATCCTTGGTATAAAGCTGAATCTACACGCACACCAAAACCACCAGGCAAATTAATACCCTGTACCTCACCCGGACAAGGAAGAAATCCTTCTTTTGGATTTTCTGCATTAATTCGGCATTCAATCGAATGACCGTTTAACTTCACATCTTCTTGTTGAAAAGAAAGCGGACAATTTGCCGCAATCAAAATTTGTTCGCGAACCAAATCAATTCCGGTAATCATTTCCGTAATGGGATGTTCTACTTGAATTCGAGTATTCATCTCAATAAAGTAATAATTTCCCTCTTTATCCAATACATACTCAATGGTACCTGCATTACGATAGCCTGCAGCTTTTGCCGCTTGTACCGCATGCTGACCCATACGCTCACGCAGTTCCGGAGTTAAAGCTGTGGAGGGTGCCTCCTCAATTAACTTCTGATTGCGTCGCTGAATAGAACAGTCACGTTCTCCCAAATGTACTATGTTTCCAAAATTATCAGCCATAATTTGAAACTCAATATGTTTTGGATTAAGTACCAATTTTTCTAAATATACATCATCATCATTGAAACAAGCTTTTGCTTCTGTTTTTGCCGCTGTAAACGCCTCATCGAACTCTTCCGGTGTAAAGGCTTTGCGCATACCGCGGCCTCCACCACCTGCAGAAGCTTTTATCAATACAGGAAATCCGATTTCCTGCGCGGCTTTTCTTGCTTCTTCCAATGTATCTACACTACCGTTAGAACCGGGAACCACAGGTACCCCCGCTTCCATCATCAAAGCACGGGCAGCTGATTTATTACCCATTTTGTCAATGACATCTCCGTCCGGACCAATGAATGTAATTCCACAAGTTTTTACCAAACGAGCAAATGTTGCATTTTCCGACAGAAAGCCAAATCCGGGATGAATTGCATCTACTCCCAGAGCAGTTGCTGCGGAAAGTATATTTTTCATATTTAAATAGCTTTCGGCAGATTTGGCAGGTCCAATACAAACAGCCTCATCGGCCAATTGTACATGCAGAGCATTGCGGTCTGCTTCGGAGTATACCGCAACCGTTTCAATTCCCAATTCTTTACAGGCACGAATAATACGTACTGCAATTTCTCCGCGGTTTGCAATTAATATTTTCTGAAACATGAATTGTCCACCTTAATCCTTTGTTAGCATTCTTTAATCAGCATAATTGTTTGGTCATATTCTACCAAACCTTCATTTTTTGCAAGAATTTCAGTAATTTCGCCGGAAACAGGCGCTTTAATTTCATTCATCATTTTCATTGCTTCAATAATGCACAATGTTTGGCCTTTTTGAACTTTATCTCCTACTTGTACATAAGCCGGAGCATCAGGTGCACTGGCACTGTAAAAAACACCAACAACAGGAGATTTCACAGGTGTACCCTCCTGCTGTTCACTAGTAGAAACCACTGGTGCCGCTGTCGGGACAGCTGTCGGTGCAGCGGAAACAGCAGCCGGCATAACTGCAGAATGTGCCGCTAGAATTGGTTGAACCGGCTCTTCTTTTTCCAGTTTCAGTTTTACATCATCTATTTCTAGAGAAAGCTTATAAATATCTGAATCATTAAATTCCTTCATTAGGTCTTTGATATCTTGTAAATTCATAAATTACATACTCCTTCAATCTAAAAACAATTTAATTCCGCTATCCAAAAATAAAATTATCAACATAGTTATACAACATATATTATAAAGGATTTGCCATATAAAGTAAACACTTATCCTCTGCAAAATGTAAGCTAAATTGTAAACATTCTATAAAATAACACGCCTTAATTCGATAATATGCGTAATGATACCACTTTTTTCTCTAAGAAGTGACACACTTGGATATTATTAGAGTTTATGATTTTGATGAAAAAACACTTTTCTGCTACCTAAGTCTGTAACATCAATAATAGGCGCATATGGTTATAATATAAATTACGAATAGAATTATTTTACCTTATTTTTGCTTTATAGGTGTGTACAAATTTTGAAATCAGAGCATAGTATATATAGTTATGCCCTCAATAGACAATGAAAGAAATATTGATGCATGCCGCTTTATTGCACCTTCGTAACCGTTCTGATATGATATACATATCCTATAAACAGAATCATTTTCAATGATTTTGTACAAGCCACTATAGCAGTTCAACTTGCACCATCTATTTTCCTCTTTTTATGATATAACTAAGGTGAATCGCATCGTCTCGTTTTAACAAGTTGTTTCGGAATATTGATTGATACAACAAAAAATCGTCTCCAAAAGACGATTTTTCTGTTTTTTCTCTCTAAATTCTGATACTTTTCTCTTGACCTTCATCAAACATTCACATAACAGGCTTATACTAAAAATGTACTCAACAGTAGTACTCTTTCATACTTCTTTTCATTCCTTTAAAATGCCAATATAAATCATTACGCATTTGATAATGTTGTATTGGCACTCTCTGTATATGACACCTCCGTATTAAGAGGGTTCATATAAATTATTTCTTTTTCATATTTTTCTCCTTTGCCGCACCACTCCCTATTGGTGCGGCGCTCCTTTTTTATTCTGGATTTCTGTACACCAAAACCGTACAAATGCATAGTATAAAAAGGAGGACAAAACGGGATTGTCCTCTGAATGCGAAAGCACCTGGTATCGGAGCAATTGGCAGGTAGGATTCTTATGTACGGATTGAATCTTTGCAGGTATTTCTTTACCGATATCACTCCTTAAAACCAACTCAACCTCACAAAATAAAAAGCCGTCCAACAGGACGGCTTTTTATTTAATCAATTATTGGATTCCCTTATCTTCTTTTGTATTGTGTTTCTTATCTTTACTGTATCTATATTATAACATACCGCTATCAGTATGTGTAGTGTTATTTTGCACAAACATACTGATAGCATTTTGTTTATTCTTCATACTGATATCAGTATATGTTTGTGTTATACTTTTATAGAGGTGATTTTATGAGTAAGACGACAAGTGCAGTAAAAGATAGATATAATCGAAAAGCCTATGATTCTATACTTTTACGTATGCCTAAAGGGCAAAAAGATATCATACAAGTACACGCACAAAAGCAAGAGGAAAGTACAAATGCTTTTATTTTGCGTGCTATTAAGCAGGCTATGGAAAACGACATAAAAAAAGAGGGTAACGGCTGTTAAACCGCTATCCTCTTTTTACTTATTTTTATTCTGTATGTTTATATCACTATCTTTTGAGCTGTTGTTTTTAAACTGTTTGAAAATTTGGTTTGCATACACACTTGCACCACCTGTTAACACACCTTGTGTCAATGCTGTAAAAATGGCCATGGCAATAAGTTGAGGACTCCCCAGAGTAGTCGTTGCCAATACATAAATGACTGACAGCAAAATACCAATTGTACCAACTATCAATGGAATTAGTTTATCAGCAATCAAGGATGTTTTCTTTACTGCCATACCAATTATATACAAAACCGGAATTAGAATTAGTAATTCCGGTTTAATATATTCTGTAAAATCCATATTATTTCTCTCCTTTTACTTCAAAATCTGCGTTAAAACAGCAGCTACCATGCCGGATACCAAAGCGCCTAACGCTGCCGCAATTAGTTTATCCCACCACTGTGCCGGACGAGCTGTTACTTTTTCTACTTCCTGCTTAATTTCTTCCACATCTTCTTTGATATTATCTACTTTGCTGTCTACCTTAGCAATGGCAAGGGTCAAAGTTCTCAGGTCTTTTACTTCTCTTTCCAGTGCATCAATGCGCTTATGCGCCGATGCCGCAGCATCTAATGCTTTGCCAAGCGTTACATCGTTGTCTCCCATAATGCATTGCTCCGTTATGGTAACTGTAATGCTTGCCCCGGATATATGGTATCATCGGATAAACCATTGAGCGCTTTTATCTCTTGATATCTTGTACCATCACCTAATTGTGACTGTGCAATCCCCCAAAGACTGTCGCCTGCTTGTACATAATATGTGTGAGACGAAGAATTTTGTGACACAACCAAAACTTGTCCTACATGGATGATGTTGGGGTCAGAAATACCATTTAATACAGCTAGTTCCTGATAGGTAGTACCATACTTTGCAGCTATTCCACTGAGTGTATCTCCTGCTTGTACTGTGTAAGTAGTTCCACCTTGCGATGTGCTTATCTCATTGCCTTTCAGCTTAATAATTTGTCCTACATGAATCATATTCGGGTCTTCAATACCATTAATTGCTGCCAATTCTTGATAAGTAGTTCCAAATTTTGCAGCAATATCACTTAATGTATCTCCTGCCATAACTGTGTATGTGTCGTAACTTGGTTCCGGCTTTGGTGTAGGGATGAAAGCGGATCCGTTGGTGTAATCTTTATAGCACCAGTTCATGTCTGCTGTGTTGGCTGTGATACCGTCAATAACCGCTTTAGAGCTATACTGCCACATGGTATGTGCGCCTTTGTAGTCGCACTGTATATTGTATTGCGCCATCCATACATCGATACCTGCCGCATCAATACGAGTCATGTCAATATAATTAGTTGCCCAGTTTAGATTGGTATACAGCATAGGTGTATACCCTGCCGCACGAATCTTATTGCAAAAAGCAATTGCCATATCGGTACAGACTGCTTTACCTAATGCCGCTTGAGTATTTTCTTCCATGTCAAATGCTACAGGGTATTGCGGCGCAGTTCCTGCGATAAGCTCTAGACAAAAGTCTGCTTCCTGCTCCGCACCTGCTACATCCATAGCGTAGGAATAATGATAAAATCCATAAGGCATACCAACGATTTTGCAGCCAGATAGATTATTATAAAACTGCTTGTCTACCTGGTTTGGAGAGCTTACGCCATAACCAGTACGTATCATAGCGCCCGAAACTCCTGCACTTCTTACTTTTTTCCAGTCAATGTTTCCTTGATGTTCGCTTACATCGATTACTGATAGTTTCATATCAAATATTCTTTCCTTTCCTATCAAATTCGTTTTATTTATTCCACTTTTTCGGTTCCCTCTTTTTGGGAAGATAAGGTGTACCTGCATGACGATAGCATTCTGAAGGAGGAATCTTCCTCATATTTCCTGTATCAATCAGATAGTGACAACAAAAATCGTCCATATATTTATTTTGAGATAAACTTCTATAGTAATAACATCCAATACATTTCATAATGAAGTACACTCCTTTTGTTGCAATAATGCATTTAAAATAGTTTGATACATCTCTAATTTTTGTATTGCATATAACGCCCCGCAGCTTCCTTCGCGGCAGGATTTTACCAAAGCAGACCATTTTTCAATTTTTTGCTTTGTGTATGTAATTGCTAATTCTTGCGTAGTCATCGACTATTTATCACCTCTTCTCCAAATAAACCATCTCATCTTGCTCTAACCAATTTCCGCTAAAATACCAATGTACCAACATGTTCAAAAATTCTTCTGTTTCTTCCGTGATACAAGTAATTTGAATACCGCAATGCTGCATTGCATAACAAAGCGCATCAGACTCTTGTACTGCTTGTCCTTTATTTTTTCCAATACCTTGATATACGATTATTCCTTCGCCTCTTTCAACTGATAAAAACGTACTCCACAAAATTCAAAAGCGATTTCAAACGGATACTCTTCATTCCCGGACCAATTTGTTTTTGGAGATTTTCCTGCTGCTAATGCCAACTGTTCAATTCCTTTATACACTTGAACACCACCAAATAACTGGTTACATAATTCTATAGTTCCGTTTCCGCTCATCAAACTCTTCATTTGATAATAAATATCTACAGCATGATATAGGAAATCCCGATTTGCTCGGTGGGTCTGATCTAAAAATAATGGATGTTGTTCTATTTTCATAAAATACTCTCTCTTTCTTTTGTCCCGCTACAATGAAACTTATTTGATAAACCAGTAAATTGCTAAACTTGCCACCATGATACAGATAAGAATAATAAGTTGTAATACCATTTGAAAATAACTAATATTACCTAAAAAATCAGAACCTGTAGTTCCAATAAGTCCAATCATCGCAATTGCTGCCAGCAATCCAGAAACATATTTCAATATGATACGTATTTTTTCTTGAAAGCGCATACAAATTACTCCTTTTAGTTGTTCCTCTTTAAAATCCAAAGTCCGATTAATGGGACAAACTATTTGATATACTATGACTCATATCATCATTTGAATGGTACCTCTTTGCTGTAAACTATGTGTTTTATTGAAATAGTTTGTACATATCGCTATTGTTTTTATCTTGTCATATTACTTGCAGGGATTCTTTTGATTGTGTATTTTGACTTTGGATTGTAAAATGAATACCGTTTTACAACTCCAAGTTTTTTAAGACTCTTGATGTGAATTAGATTCACATCAAATAATACCAACACAAAGCATCCGCACAAATTCCATAGGAATTTCTATCTTCCTATTGTTGACAATTACATAATTCTGCAATATACTTAGGATGCAAGTAAAAGTATTTTACAGAACTCTGTCATCTATACTTTATTATATGTCAGAACTCTGTAAAAATCAATGGTATTTGTAGTAATTTTTCAGCTTTCTGTAATTTTGTTACAAATATCTAAAGGAGAAACAGAATATGGCAGATATGTATAGCAAGATTGAACAACTATGTAAAGAGAATAATACAAATATCACTGCAATGTGCCGTCTATTGGACATTAGCCGAAGCACTCTGTCCGAATTAAAAGCAGGGCGTACAAAAACGTTGTCTGCCGAATACACAACAAAAATTGCCTCTTATTTTCACGTAAGTGCCGATTATCTTCTTGGAAAATCGCAGCAAAGAAACGCTCCGGCCGTATCAGCTCAAGAGCTGTCATTTGATGACTTTACCTATGCAATGTACGACGAAGGAAAAAAACTAAGTGAAGAAAACAAAGCGAAGCTGCTGGAAATGGCTAAGTTTTTTGTACAGCAGCAGGAAAAGGAAGACAAAAGAAAGTGAAATAAAATATGAAAACGTTGTTTAAAATTTATGAGGAGCTATACAAGGCAGGTGTAAAAGTATATAGTTATAATTTATGCGATACACCTGCTGTGACGATTGAAGCAAACAAGCAATATGCCGTATTTTTTAATCCAAATGCTATCCACTCGTTAGCAGATGAAACTTGTATTGCAGCTCATGAAGCTGGACATATTATGACCGGAACAACTCACAAGATAAACAGTCCATGTGATATTGTTGCACGGCATGAAGAAAAGGCCAGCCGTTGGGCAATACAACATGTTGTGCCACATGAAGAATATACACGCGCACTTCATAACGGAATTTGCGAGGTATGGGATTTGGCCGAATATTTTGAAGTAACAGAATCTTTTATGCGAAAAGCAATACATTATTATCAAATGCTGGAACAAAATGAAACATAGCAAAAAGAGATAACGCATAAAACGTTATCTCTTTTTTATTCTTTTACTCTCGAATAGATGCGTCTTATAGCATTTATCTTGCTTCTGATATTAGTATCATTCTAAAAGAAACGGTCTAACTCTCCCCCAATACATAATAAAAGGATTTATGCTTTAAAAACCAATCGTTTGTATTGAGATTTTCAATATATCAACGTATACTAAAATTAAAAGAAGTAATGGAGAGATGCCATATGTTAGCATATACCTATAAGGAAAAAGGATTCTTTCAGCTGCAAGAAAAAACAAAACCAATATTACAAGAAAAACAAGATGCTATTGTAAAAGTAACACTTGCAAGTATTTGTGCCAGCGATTTGCACATAAAATACGGAAGCGTTCCAAAGGCAATACCCGGTATTACGGTAGGACATGAAATGGTGGGTATTGTTGAAAGCGTAGGAACGGAAGTAACTACAGTAAAACCGGGAGATCGTGTTGCGGTAAATGTCGAAACGTTTTGCGGGCATTGCTTTTTTTGCAAACATGGTTATGTCAATAATTGTACCGATCCGCACGGTGGTTGGTCTCTTGGCTGCCGTATAGATGGCGGACAAGCAGAATACGTGCGGGTTCCTTATGCAAATCAGGGCTTAACCGTGATACCTGACAATATTTCGGATGAGCAAGCATTATTTGTAGGCGATATTTTAGCAACCGGCTTTTGGTCTGTACGCATTGCAGACATTACACCGGGAGATACAGTACTGATTTTTGGCGCAGGACCAACCGGAATATGCACAATGCTTTGCGCACTGTTAAAATCTCCAAAGAATATAATTCTATGCGAAAAAGACCCACAACGTTTACAGTTTGTCCAGAATCATTGGCCGAATATTCTGACCGTATCTCCGGAACATGTATTAGAATTTACCCGTAAACACAGCAACCATGGAGGAGCTGATCGTGTGTTTGAAGCAGCCGGTGCAGATGAAACATTTCAACTTGCTTGGCAATGTGCTCGTCCCAACGCAACTATAACTATTCCTGCTCTTTATGACCGTCCTCAAATCCTGCCGCTTCCTGATATGTATGGAAAAAATTTGACCTTTCAAACAGGTGGTGTGGACGGATGTGACTGTTCTGAATTATTACAGCTTATTTCAGAAGGTAAACTGGATACAACGAAATTAATCACTCACATCTTTCCCTTAAAGGAGATTGACACTGCATATAAGCTGTTTGAAGAAAAAACAGACGGTGTATTTAAAATTGCAATAAAACCTTAAATAAAAATATGTGAATGACCTGAAAAGCTATTTTATAAACCGTATAAAATATATTTAATATCAATTGGTACCACGAGTATGAATGATACTTCATATCCCCTATGGTCATTTTTGTGAATATTGTGTGCTATGATAGTCAAATAATATGCTATATTGATTGCCAAAATAAAAAAGAGTTGTGTATCTACACAACTCTTTTTTATATGAATCCTATCGCATGTATTCCCCATAGAACACCATATATAATCGGCTGATGAATCATATAAATCCATAGACTATACCGTCCCAACCAATCCAATACCGGAATTTTAGTTTGCAATATTTTGCAATTTCTTACATTACGCCACATTTGAAAAGCAAACCAACCTGTCCAGTAAAGGAATAACCACGGCACCAACGGAAAATAATCACTTGAGAAAAAGTCCTGATTTGGAAGACCGATAGGATACAACCACTGAGAAGCATACACCCAATCCGGTAACGGTATCAATACCGTATCGCCCCAGCCAAATCCGCCAAACGGAAGCGCCTTTGTAAAACAGAACAAGGCAAAACATATTAATATGCCAATCTCGGGTAAAATCCGTTTCAGCACAGGTAAGCATAATCGGGTTAGCAACATACAGCAACCAATTAAGCTAAGTATTCCAAAACGAACCCGCTGTTCCGGCATTACAAACATGGTGACTACACTAATGATACATCCCGCACCCAATACAAGCAGTCCCCTTTTGATAGGACGGCTTCCTAACGAAAAACAGAAGCCTGACAGTAAAATAAAGCTCCAACAAATAAATTGTTCCCATACATATCCGGCAGTACTTTGATACCAACCAATTGGATGCCCAAAAATATATACAATATCATACAAAAGATGGTATAGTATCATATTTAATAATGCAAATCCCCGCAATGCATCCAATAATGACAACCTTTCTTTTATACGTATGGGTTGTTCTGCCATGCACAGACTACCTTCTTTCTGCTTCGTTCCTGTTCTTCTCATTCCATTTATCCGTTTTCGAACTATCGGCTGTTTTGTTGTTTTAAAATTGCCTTATGTTCTCGATTTAATTCTTCTACCAATGCACCAAAACTCCATTTTTGGTTAGTTGCAGTGACAGTAGCTTTAATTGGAATATCAATTTGGTGTTCCTTTAAATTCTTAAGCAAGCAGTCAACACGCTTGCTTGGCATACCGCACATACATAGTATCCCTTCAGATGTAGGAGGTGTTATATCAGAAACTTTCTTCTCCTGAAACCCATGAAATCCTGCTAAATAGCCCACATCTTGTCCAAGCTCACAGTCCGAAACCGTATGTGATTGAATATCCATCTGATTTAAAATATCTTCCAATTGAGCCTTCACCGTATTATCTATTGCAAATAGCAATACTCGTTCCGGTATTTTTGTAATAATACGCGCTTTCATGCAATACCTCCTAGGATAAAACTGTATTTATTTAACCATATATTTTCTCTTCTGACAAGCGATTCTTTATATATTCCGTTCTTATAAAATATTCCTTTTTTAGGATAGAAATAAAAATCAAACTTCTTCTATCCATAGGAAAAGTTTCCTTATTGAACAAAATATCAAAAAAGATTATAATGAGGCTAATCTTGATAAGCAGAAGGTGACACTATGTATATTGCCGATTTACATATTCATTCTCGTTTTTCTCGCGCTACCAGTAAAGATTGTGATCTTCCTCATTTGGACTGGTGGGCACAACGAAAAGGAATCCAGCTTTTAGGTACAGGTGACTTTACACATCCGGTATGGCGTACCGAACTGAAAGAACAGCTTGTTCCTGCCGGAGAAGGCGTATATACTTTAAAGAAAGATTTACGAATTCCGAATGCAGTACCGGGAAAAACACCACATTTTGTAGTAACTGGTGAAATTAGTTCCATCTATAAAAAAGACGGAAAAACAAGAAAAGTACACAATATAATCATACTTCCCAGTATAGAAGCAGCCGATGAACTTTCAGCCAAATTAGAAGCAATCGGCAATATTCATTCCGACGGACGTCCTATTTTAGGACTGGATAGCCGTGATTTGCTGGAAATCACCCTAGAAACTTGTCCGGATGCAGAATTGATTCCCGCACATATTTGGACACCGCATTTTTCTATGTTTGGCGCTTTTTCAGGTTTTGACAGTATCGAAGCCTGCTTCGGCGACTTAACATCTCATATTCATGCCGTAGAAACAGGACTTTCTTCAGACCCTCCTATGAACTGGCGAATTTCCGCTTTAGATAATCTTACGTTGGTATCACATTCAGATGCCCACTCTCCATCAAAATTGGGACGTGAAGCAAATCTTCTCGATACCGGGCTTACTTACCCCGAATTAGTTCATGCAATTCGGACAGGAGAAGGTTTTCTTGGCACAGTAGAATTTTTTCCCGAAGAAGGAAAATATCACTTAGATGGACATCGTAACTGCAATGTTTGTCTTACTCCTGCTGAAACTATTCAGTTAGGCGGCATCTGCCCTGTATGTGGTAAAAAAATCACCATTGGTGTAGAGCACCGCGTAGAAGAGTTAGCCGACCGACCGATTGGCTATCGTCCCGAAATGGCAAAACCGTTTGAGAGTCTGACTCCTCTGCCGGAAGTAATTGCTGCCTGTACAGGAAAGTCTGTAGCAAGTAAAAAAACTCAGCAGCAATATGAAGAGATGCTACAGTCTTTAGGTTCTGAGTTCTATATTTTACGTCAAGCTCCCATTGAAGACATTAAACAAACAGCAGGTCCGTGTATTGCGGAAGGTATTCACCGTTTACGTATTGGACAAGTAGAACGCAAACCCGGATTTGATGGAGAATACGGTACAATTTCTTTGTTGAGACCGTCTGAAATAGAACAATTAAATGGACAAATCTCTTTATTTGGAGCAGACATTCCGGAAAAGACTTCCAAACAGCAAAGTAAAATACAAAAAATAGCTGTTCCCTCACCTAAAGAATCCTCTATTGTAAATACTAGTGACAGTTTGAACACAGAACAGCAACAAGCTGTATCAAATTTGCAACGAGTTGTAGCAGTAATTGCAGGTCCCGGTACGGGAAAAACAAAAACACTGGTATCTCGTATTGCTTATCTGATAGAAGAACAAGGTGTAAAACCGGAAGAAATTACCGCAGTTACTTTTACCAACCAAGCAGCAACAGAAATGCGCCAGAGATTGGAACAACGTTTGGGAGGAAAAAGTGCCATATCACGTATGACCATTGGAACTTTTCATTCAATTTGTCTGAAACTTTTGGGTGATGTACGCCTTATTAGTGAAGGTCAGGCAATAGAAGTAGCAGAAGAAATATTACAAACACAAAATCAAAAGAAAAATGCAAAACAATTGGTACAGTCAGTATCTCAGATTAAAAACGGAGCATCGTTTGAAACAGCAAAATTATCTGAAGAATTATACGCTTCATATTGTTCTCGTTTAAACGAATTGGGTGTACTTGACTTTGACGATTTGTTATTACAAGCTCAACAACAAACTATCACCGCACAAAAACAATTCACTCATTTACTGGTGGATGAATTTCAGGATATCAATGACATTCAATATCAGCTTATTCAAAAATGGAATGAATGTGGAAAAAATCTTTTTGTGATTGGGGACCCTGACCAATCCATTTATGGATTCCGCGGTTCCAGCGGACGATGTTTTGAACGGCTGGAAAAAGATTTTCCTGATATCAATATCATTCATTTGGTTCAAAACTATCGTTCCTCTCCGGAAATTCTACAAACAGCAATACCGGTAATTGAACACAATCCCGGCAAACCACGTTTATTAACCGCAAATCAAACATCAGGTATTGCAGTGAGATTGGTACAAACTGCAGACGATTTTTCTGAAGCCATTTGGATTTCAAAAGAAATCAATCGTATAACGGGAGGTGTAGATATGTTGGAAGCACAGTCTTTGGGATATACACAACATATGCGTTCTTTTTCCGATATTGCAGTTCTTTGCCGCACTCACAGGCAATTAGAATTAATAGAAAAATGTTTGCGGCATGACGATATACCATGTATTGTAAGTGGTCGCGAAGACTTTTTAAATGCAGATGATGTACGTGGTGTTCTGTCATTTTTTCGCTGTTTGCAAGATCCTGGAGATATTGCAGCACTTCGAACTGCCTTAAAGTTACTATGGAATTGTCCTCTCGATTTAATAGAATATGCCCAGAAAATATGCTCTCATCAGAGGGAATGGAATCTTGAAAACCTACAGGAGGCTTTTCAAGATTACGATATACTGCTCCACATATTAGAGCGAATAGAAATATGGCTTCCATTGATACATAAAGAAAAGCCATGGAAATTAGTACAGCAATGGGAAGAAAAATACGGTTCCTCCTCTGCATTGGAAAAACTGAAAAATACAGCCGTATTTCATGCCAATCTGGAAGAATTATGGAACGCGCTGATTCTGGGAAAAGAAGCGGATATCAGCCGTACTACCGCAAAAAATTGGAAATCAGGCGCTGTACATCTTATGACATTACATGGCAGTAAGGGACTTGAATTTCCTGTTGTGTTTGTGTCCGGAATCAAGTCCGGAAAATTACCGTTAGAATCTACAAAGCATCCCGCCGATATTCAAGAAGAACGGCGCCTATTTTATGTAGGAATGACTAGAGCTCGTGAAGAATTGGTTCTTACCTATGGCGCCGAACCTTCTCCGTTTATATCCGAGTTACCTGACATCATAAAAAAGAAAACTATTAAATATCGAGAACAGCCCGTAGATCAATTAAGCCTATTCTAATATTCATATTATATATCATTTAGGATACCGATGGGGAAAAACAGAAGATAATGATGGATAAGTTGCTATCTTCTGTTTTCGTTTGTAATAGCTCCGAACAGGTTACAGTGCTTTTTAAGTATTCAATCACAACCGTTTCTATCTCTTAACAATAAGCAAATCTAATTCCCAACCTGTACCTTCAAAGAAAGGTTTTCATAAGAATAGTCCACATAAAATATTTCATTTGCCATCAATAACACTAACAATATATCATCCTCACAGCTTTCGGTTATCCGGCAGAGATACGAATTGTTATCCAAATTCTAGCGATATCGGAAAACATCTGCTTTGAATCATAACTTTAAAATCATTCATTATTTATATCTCTATAAAAATATAATACAAATAGAAACGTATAAAAATCGATTTTTACTCACATATAATTCATTTCTTTGGCATAAGTTTATATTAAAACAAGATATCTGTCATAAATGTAGGCGATAAAACTTCAAAATAAAAAAATCCACGATGCGCAACAGTAAAGCAATATGTAAAGCAAACGCCCCGCAAATTGCGGGGCGTTTTGTTCTGAAAAACTATCTATTGCATTTTCTCTTTCTGATATAGATGAATATTCCGGAAAGTCCGATACCTGATACAGACAACAGAACAATCGGCAGTGTCAAATTACTACCGTCTCCGGTCTGTGGGTTGTCCATACTATTGTCAGGTTTATTTGTATCATTCGGCTGGGAAGGAGTCATCTGTTCGGGATTTGTTGTTCCGGGATTGTAGTTCGAATCACTTTCACCACAAACAGTACATTTTCCATCTACATAGGTATGAGCAAGCTTAGCAATCTTCAACTCATCTACAGTTTTTTCCACGCCGTCAATGAAGTCTTTACCACACACTGTGCAATGCTGGTGCGCTTTTATTCCCTCTGCCTTACAAGTAGCTTCCTGCTCTGCAACGTTTTCTAACTTGTGTGCTGCAGGAATGATTTGTACATCTTTCTTTTCTGTACAGCCAGGGGTAGTACAATGTATAGACTTGCTTCCATCTTCTGTGCAGGTAGCTTCCTTGTCAATTGTATATTCAGTATCCCACACATGAGCAGTTGCAGTTTCGCCAACTTCAAAGGTATCACCGTTGACTGTTATATCTTTTCCTGTGCTGTTAGTTATTTCCACATTTTCAGGGACTGTAATAACCGCGTCATCTGCAACTTTTGTGAATATTATTTTATCACCTGATTTTAATGCTTGAATTGCATTTTCTACAGCCGTTTTTCCAACAACAAATTTTGTTTCACCACCGGAAATTGTGGTTGCTTGCATATCACTGTTTACAATATTCTCTGCAATATTTGAAGAGAAGCTTCCGCCGGTTACTTCAACAACATTCCCTGCTTCAGTCCATTCATTCTCAGTTTTGTCTGTATTATTAAATGAATACGCCTTAACTGCTTCTACATCTGCTGCGGAATTGAAAACACCATTTTCGATATTAACAGTTTCTAATTTCTTGTATCCGTCACGATTTACAATTGATACAGCAGCACCATCTGCGATGGGACCGTCAGCATCAGTTTTTTCCTGAGGTTGACCTGTCACTGTAATTGCAGTCTCACCTGCTACTGTAAGACTTCCTGAACAAACTTGCACACCGGCATGTTTTGCATTAATAGCAGAATTGTCAATTGTTACCTCACCGGACGATGGGAAGTAAATGCCAAAGCCATTTTCCACATTGAGTGTGGAATTTTTAAGTGTCACTTTATTACCTGTTTCAGTTCCATTTGTTATGATTCCACATACATCCCCCGGAACAGTTAGTTCCACTCCGTCAAGAGTAAGGCTTCTGTTGTTCATATTGCTTTCGTTTGGCGCACCAATCAAATGAGCACCATCGGTTGTTTCATCGGTAGCAACAACTTTGCCATTTTTTACAGTAAACTCCACATTCGGATAGTTCACATTAATTGCAGCGGTTTTTCCGGTATAAGTGTATGTGTGACCGTCTAAATCAAGAGCTGCACTTTTAGAACCGGAATTGATTGCTTCATTTCCTTTATAATCGTGCAGCAATGTTATGTTGCCGTCTGCTGCTTTGCCTGCCGCATTTGCATAAGAGCCATAAATGTACTTATTGCCATCTGCTTCTTTTACTGAAAATCCACCATTTGGTATTAAATTGCGGGCACTTTCTGTATCTAATAATTTAGAACCTGTTCCCAACTTAATCCCTAGAGGCTCTTTCGTTTCGTCTAAGTTTTTGAGTACAATATCTCCCTCTAAATTAACAATCTGGGTATAATTACTATCTCCGCTTCTCGTTGTAATTTGATAACCACTGCTTGTTAAAACAGACTGTTTGCTTCCACTATTCTTAATTGTTACAGTATTATCACGCGCTCCTCCATAATTCTGTTCTAACTTCAGAGCATATCCATTATTTTGATTAGATGTTACACTATATCCGTTCAAATCTATTGTAACACCACGTACCTTGCCATCTATGGATATTCCAAAATTATAATCTGATGTTGAAACATAATCTTTTAAAAGCTTTAATGTATAGCCATCTTTCATAGCTTTACGTGCGTCTTGTATTTTTGTAAATTGGGTTGCATTTCCTTCTGTATCAATGACTTCAAATGCAGCGTCTTCTGCTGCCAACGCCGTCATAGGTACCAGTGCGAACATCATGCAGAGAGTAAGCAAGATGCTCAAAAATTTCTTTCTGCTTTTCATGTGTTTCCATTCCTTTCTAAAAATAAATTAAGGTCCAAAGTGTACCTGTATTCCTTATATCAATTTCACTTGACTGAAAAAACAAAATTACCTATGTTTACTGATTTTCGCCAAACGTTTTCTTTTGTTTTCTATTAATTACATCAACTGATCAATGATGAAAACTATCTGCTGTAGTTTCGCTTTCTCAAATAAATAGATACTCCGACAAGACCAATACCGGATGCGGACAATATAATAATTGGCAGTACCAAATTGCTATCATCTCCGGTTTGTGGGTTGTCACTGCTATTGTCTTGTTCCTCTGTATTATCCGGCTGGGAAGGGGTTACCTGACCCTGATTGTAATTCGGGTCTGCCATACCACAAACAGTACATTTTCCATCCACATAATTATGTCCAAGCGCTTTTATAATAGTATTTTCTTTTGAAATCTCTTGAGTCAAATCTTTGTCTGCGTAATACTTATCGCAAAATTCACAGTACCAATATTCCATATTACCATCAACGTCACATGTTGGTTCTTTTGCTTCAAAATGCTTTGCATTATGTACTTTTTCTGTGGTACCTTCACCATCAATGGTTCCATTACCTGTTGAAGAATCCGGAATGGTAAGTTCCCCATTATTTAAAATTGTACCGTTGTTTTCAAAATTCATATTAGGTGCGACATCCAATGCAGCGTTAGTGTCAATGATTACCTTGCCTGTTTCAGCAACTGCAAGCATTCCCTCTCCCTTTACTGCAACTTTGCCTTTAATATCCAAGTTCTCTTCAATTTCCAGCGTTGAGTCTTTGGTTATTTCAAATGTAATGTTGTTGTCAGCATCCACATTTAAATTTTTCAGTTTCAAATTCTTCTCAATTAAAACAGTATCGTTATTATCTACCTGTATATTTCCATTGCCTTTTTGACTGAAGAATTGCTCTAATGCCACGTCAGACTGAGGCATAAATGTGATGTTACCATCCTCATTATACATATACTTATAGTCGCTATAGTCATCAGGTCTAACATCTGCCGGAGTATCAGCCCATATCCAGTAGTTAACTGCAGTTTGTCCAACCGGAAGAAGAACCGGAGTAGCTGCAACATCAATAATTACTAAATCATTATCACCTTGTTGAAAAGTGTTATTTGTAAAGTCTATAGGCTGTCCAATGCTTCCTTTTGCCTGAATATAATGCTCAAATTTATCATTTTGGAACGTATTTCCTGTGAAATTTGCCTGGGTTTGTAAATAAATTGCTCCGGCATTATCAAACACACTTGTCTTTACAACAATGTTATTGTTAGCAGCACTTGAGGTTGTAATAGTCGTAGCTTCTGAGCCGGAACCACTTGTCGGCCCATTTACAACACTGTAAACACTGTTTATAAATTTACAGTTTTCAATGAGAAAATTCCCACTTACATTTGCAAGCATTGTGCGGAATGCTCCGTTAAATTCATTGTTTGTAAACGTAATGCTTCCGGCAGAATCCTGTTCATTAACAAATAAACCGTAAGACCATTCCGGCACATCTACTGTTACTCCGCCATTGTTTGGAGTATTAATAAAATGGCAGTTATTTACTATAATATCTGCCTTGTTGCCAGATACTGTCACAGCGCTACCCGAGCTTCTGTTTTGCACGGAATAGTGAACAGTAACATTTTCAAGCTTAATAGATGTTTCTGTACCACTGCCAAGTGTTAAAAGTTTACCATCCGCTTTATCTTCACTCGGTTTTAAAGTAAGATTCGTAAGAATTCCTGCCTTTACTGTGGATACACCAAAAATCGTATATTTGCTGCCACCGTCTATTGTAATATTTTTGTCGAATGTAACATCTTCTGTAACATCAGAAAGCAGAACAACAGTGCTGCCTTCAGACGCTGCGTCAATTGCACTTGTTAGTGTTGTATATCTCTTTCCATCCACTTCAGCTACTTCTTGACCAGCAGCATACACATTGACAGGCACAACCAAAATAGTCAATGTCAGTAGTATCATTACAAACACTAACAAATGCTTACTAATTTTCTTACCTAAACTTCCTATTTGCATACTTCTCTCTCCTCTTTTAATGTCTAAAGGCTCACTCTTTTCATTTACTGAACAGGCAAGTATATCTTTCTGAATCACATCTGAAATAGCTTAAAAATTACTTTAACAAAAAATAAACTGCCTTAGGCTACTGATAGACAATTCTGTACTCCATCAATATTCTTGTCAAACTCCCCCTTTAGTATATGAGCACATTGAAATATTATCATACTATTTATATCATAGAAAGCATCCTTTTTCAAGGGATTCCCTAATTCGGTCAAATTGTCTATCCAAAATAATGTGGCATAGTTTTGCTCTTTTGGAGAATTAGAATCTCCAAAAAGATCATTTCAAAAAACGTCCAATATGAACAGAAATAACTGAGAATTTGTAAAGGACTCAAAACTTTCAGTCTGGAATTTCAAAGATTTTTCCTAGTTCTCGTAATCAAAAGGTATGGTTGAGAATATTGTCAAGTCTATAAAACAAAAGAACAGGATAAAACCTACTCCATATCTATCACCAAAACTGATTGGCATAAAAGCAAGTAACGAAACATAAACAGATAATCTATTATATAATTGCAGTTAACTTTTTCTTTAAATAAAAACACCGCGTAGAATAGCTCAAACAGCTAAACTACGCGGTTTTTAATGGTCCGAGTGACAGGACTTGAACCTGCGGCCCCTTGACCCCCAGTCAAGTGCGCTACCAACTGCGCTACACCCGGATATAAAACCAACAACTGAAACAGTTTGCTGGCTATTATTTATTGTGCTGTTACTATTAAACCATATTATAGCAATTTATGCAATATTATTTTCCTGAAAAGAATTTTTTATGAATTGCTGTAACTGCTTGGTCGGCATCGTCACGTGCAATCAAAACAGAAATCTTAATTTCACTTGTAGAAATCATCTGGATATTAATATTGGCATCAAACAATGCTTCAAACATCTGTGCTGCAACTCCCGGATGAGTTTCCATTCCTGCACCAACTACAGAAACTTTAGAAACATTACCATCATAAACAGCATCAGCGGCACCAATAGTTTCAACATAAGTTCTTAAAATTTCCATTGTTTCATCCAGCTGAGATTCAGGAATGGTAAAGCTAATATCTTTTGTATTATTTCGTCCAATGGATTGTAAAATAATATCTACATTAATCTCTTTTGCAGCTAGCTTTGTGAAAATTTTAAATGCAAGTCCCGGTCTGTCAGGAACTCCAATAATCGATACACGCGCTACTTCATTATCCTTTGCAATACCGCTGATTAACATTTCTTCCATTTTGTTTGCCTCCCTTACAATTGTGCCTGGTTTTCTTGTCAAGCTGGAAAGTACCTCTAGCTCTACTCCATATTTTTTCGCCATCTCAACTGAACGGTTATTTAATACTTGTGCACCCAATGTTGCAAGTTCTAACATTTCATCGTAAGAAATAACATCTAATTTGCGTGCATCCTTTATTTTTCTTGGATCAGCTGTAAATACACCTTCCACATCTGTATAAATTTGGCATAAATCAGCATGCATCGATGCAGCAATTGCAACCGCACTGGTATCAGATCCGCCGCGACCCAATGTAGTCATATCCTGATAGCGATTTACCCCCTGAAAACCTGTCACAATTACAATACGTTTTTGGTCTATCTCACGTTTGATACGATCAGGATCCACACGCTCTATTCTGGCAGAACCGTTATTTGCACTTGTAAAAAATCCTGCCTGCCAGCCTAACAAAGAAACTACCGGATAACCCATTTCTTCAATGGTCATAGCTAAAAGAGAAGCTGAAATTTGTTCGCCTGCAGTTAACAACATATCCATCTCACGTTTTGAAGGATTGGGATTCACTTGACGTGCTTTTTCAATAAACTCATCTGTTGTATCTCCTTGTGCCGATACAACAACAACAACATCATTGCCTTTTTCATATGTTTTTGTGATGATATCAGCAACATTTTTCAAACGCTCAGTATTTGCAACAGAAGTACCACCAAACTTCTGGACAATTAAGCTCATAAATCATTTCTCCTTTTATATTATGTTTATATGGTTGGGAGAACTTTGGTACCTTCCCTATCAGTTTCCAGTACTTCTAATTTCCAGCCCATGATGCCACGTTCTTCCAATTGTTTTATCATACGATTATAATATGCTGTATTTTCACTTTCGATAATGGACATAATACACGGTCCTGCTCCGCTAATGTAAGTTCCAAATGAACCATTTTGGTAAGTAAGCTCAAAAATTTCAGCGCAATTTTCAATCAAATCCACTCGGAACGGTTGATGCAGCTTATCTTGTACTGCAATCCGTAAATTTTCTGCCTTTCCACAAGACAAAGATGCCACCATGAGTGCACTGCGTGATAAATTATAAACTGCATCTTGCTTACTATATTGCATGGGTAACGTAGCGCGGGATTGCTCTGTTTTTAATTGAAAATCAGGAATTAGCAGAGCAAATCTAAATTTATCAGAAACCTGTGTTCCAACACTATAGACCCTTCCTGCATCCATAGCAGATACCGTTAATCCCCCTAAAATAGCCGGTGTTGTATTATCAGGATGACCTTCAATTTTACAGGCAAAATTGATTAGCGCATCCTGATCAAACGGTCTTCCTAACAATTCATTTGCACCGGTAATACCTGCTACAATGCACGCAGAACTGCTTCCCATTCCTCTTGCCATAGGAATGTTATTTTCCTGTATAATCTTTAATCCAGGCATTTTCTTTCCGTATGCATTATAAACAAACTCTGCCGCCTGGTATACTAAGTTATCTTTTCCTTTGGGAATTTCCACATTATCTTTCGATGAAATTTCAATCTGATCAGATTCTTCCATCCAGACATAGTTATACCAATTAAGAGCAACTCCCAATGAATCAAAACCAGATCCCAAATTAGCACTGGTCGCGGGAACCTTTATTTTTATCATTTTGTTCTTCCTATCTGCTTAAATTACAAATCACCAACGCGAATTGTAGATGCTATGGTTACGCCTTTACTTTCCAATACACCAATTTTATCTTGAATTTCACGCTCTTTCATTGGTTTTGTGACAAATGCCAATTCATTTTTTGGAGCATTTTTTTGTACCAGTAGCTCTACAGTTCCAAATAATGCTTCTACTTCTGTTTTTGCAGCTGCAACATCATCAGCAGTTACGCGTACATACATAGCAGTGATATCGTCCAAATAATCTTGAACATAATTATCTACACTGTCACTCCAAAACAAGTTCTTTCTTGCATGTATATGTTTTGCACAGTCAATGACATCTGCCACCACAGCACTTGCTGTTGGCAATTTACCTGCACCTTTTCCGTAGAAAACTACATCTCCTGTTGCGTCTCCACGAACCATAATACCATTAAATACATCATCTACATTTGCTAACTGACTTTCTCTTGGAATCAACATAGGACACACAATAATTTGAATTCTGTGATCGTCCATCATTTTTACTCTGCCAATTAGCTTAATTACACCACCCCAGGCTTCTGCATATTCTACATCACCTAATGTAACTTTTGTAATACCCTCTGTATGTACTTGGTCAGGATAAACATGTTTGCCAAAGGCAAGAGATGCCAAAATACAAATTTTACGGCAAGCATCATCACCTTCAATATCAGCAGCAGGATTGCGTTCTGCATAGCCTAACTTTTGAGCAAGTGCCAATGCGTCTTCAAAAGACATTTGATCACGAATCATTTTGGTTAAGATAAAGTTAGTAGTACCATTTAGAATACCTGCAATCTCAATTACATCGTTTGCTGCGAGACATTGATGTATAGGGCGAATAATCGGAATACCTCCGCCAACACTTGCTTCAAATAAAAAGTTTACATTCTTTTCTTTTGCTATTTTCAACAGTTCTGCGCCTTTGGAAGCAACCAATTCTTTATTAGAGGTAACGACGCTTTTTCCTTTTTCTAAACACTGCTTTACAAATTCAAAGGCAGGGTGCAATCCACCCATGACTTCAACTACAATTTTCACATCATCATCTTGGATAATGTCATCAAAGTTTTTTGTAAAGCGGTCTGCAAATGGACTGTCCGGAAATTCTTTTAAATCTAAAATATATTTAATATCAATTTCATTTTGTGCGCGTTTTAAAATGCTGTCTTTATGTGTCGACAATACTTCTACTACACCTGATCCAACGACACCATGACCCAAAATTGCAATCTCAATCATCTTTTACACCTCTTTATTTATTCGCCTGTAATATGCTCAATGCGCTGCACCCCATCTACTTGTTTTAAATGCAGCAGTAAATCATCCATAGAACCTTTTAAATGATCCACTTGACATGAAATAGAAACCAACGCTGTTCCATTAACAGGAATATTTTGATTAATGGTCAAAATATTAGCACCTTCATTATAAAAAGCAGAAATAACCGCCATTAATACTCCCGGTCTATCGTATAGTACCACTTGTATGGTAACAATTTGTTTTTCTGCTTTCCCATGGTATGGATAAACAGCATCTTTATACTTATAAAATACACTGCGGGAAATACCTGCCATTTTGGCAGCTTCTGTAGTGCTGGAAGCTTGTGCCGTTCTCAAATATTCTTTTGCCTGAATTACCTTTGTAAATACTTGAGGAAGCACTTCTTGGTTTACTAAAAGAAAAGCAGAATTCTTCATTGTCCACCACCTGTATACGATTGTTTGTTCACAATGTACAGTTTATCATATTTCTACGAATCTTGCAATGCAAATTTATAAAAATTTTTAATTTTTCTATTTAAAAAATTAATGTAAAATACATAATATGAAATAAAGTAAATAAAAAAAGTGTCTGCAAAAATGCAGACACTTTTTATTATTAGCTATTTAAGCTGCCGGAGAGGATGAAGACGATGACGCACTAGAACTTGAGCTGGAAGAAGAACTAGATGATGAACTACTTTCCGAACTGCTTGCATTGCTAGAAGTTTCCTCTTCTTCCTCTTCAGAACTGGACGATGTTGTATTTTGATGTTGCGTACATTGCGATGGCATATTATTTTTTTCGTACCAACCGGTTGCTGTTGGACAGCCCGGACCTGCTAAATTACCACTCTGCGTACAATAAACAGCAGACGTAACATTAGGGTCAGTTGTAAATTGTTTCAATTGTTTGGTGTTTAAATATGCTCCCATTAAACTTTGAAATACGCTTTTAGAAGCATTCGTATTTCTTAAACGACTTGGATTTTGATAACCAGTCCAAACACCAATCACCGCATATGGAGAACCACCTACAAAGTAACTATTATCATCAATATCGGTAGTACCGGTTTTACCATAAATCTGCCAGCCTGTTACACCAGCACCGGTACCGGTACCCTGTGTTACAACAGTTGTCAGCAATTTTTGCATAATAGTTGCAGTAGACGATTTGATTGCCTGTGTAGAAATATTATCTCGATTGTCCAAAATCACATTACCATCATGATCTTCTACATAGTAGTACGTATAAGGTTCATTATATTGACCGCCGTTTCCAAAAATTTGGAATGCTGCTGTCATTTCTTTTACTGTTACACCTTCATGGACACCACCTATGGATACACCTAGGTTGCTGTCATCAACTCCACCGCCGACCAATGTGGTAAATCCTAATTTTTGTGTCAAGAAATTATAGGCGTTTTGTGGACCCAACTTTTGATACACTCTAACAGCAGGTGGGTTATAAGATTGCTGTAAAGCATACTGTACCGTTACAGGTCCCCTGAATTGATGGTCATAGTTGTTTGGTCCTGCAGTACCGTCATCAAAATAATTTGGTATTGGATCATCCTGAACTATGCTGGAATAATTGATAATCCCCTTATCAATCGCAGGTGCGTAGGCCGCAATCGGTTTAAATGACGAACCAGGTTGACGCTTTGCATCTGTTGCATAGTTAAACCACATATTGCCTTCTTTTTCATCGCTGCTACCTACAATTGCCAGTACTCGACCGGAATAATCCATCATATAAACACCGCACTGCATATCCGGGTCACTGTTTAAGTTGCGGTCATTAGCTACTGCTTTTTCTGCCATTTCCTGAGCACTGGAATCCATAGCAGAATAAATTTTCAGACCGCCATAGTAAATCATATTCTGTGCATCTTCTTTTGTATATCCAAGTTCGGACTGCAAGTCTGAGACAACGTCTTGAATCATCGTATCAATATACCAATTATTAATGGTATCATCTGCCCCTGTCTCAGTTGCTTCTTGGAATACAAAATTCATATTTTCAGACTCAGCCATTGCCTGGTCGTATTCTTCTTTTGTTATCTTTTCTTGATTATACATTTCTGTCAGAACAGTTTGCTGACGTTCCTTATTCTTATCCGGAAAATTCATAGGAGAATACGCATACGGGTTTTGTGTAATACCTGCTATAGCAGCACATTCTGCCAAACTGCAATCCTTGATATCTTTTCCATAATAAAGGTTTGCTGCTGCCTGTACTCCTTTACAGCCACTGCCAAAGTTAACAACGTTGAGGTAGCATTCCAAAATTTCTTCTTTGGTATACTTTTTTTCCAGATTTTCTGCTCTGAAGATCTCTTTTAGTTTGCGGGAAATACTTACGTCATTTTCGCCGGTCAAATTTTTTATCAACTGTTGTGTAATAGTAGAGCCACCAAAGCTTCCTCCTGAAGACAATAAATTGGTAGCAGCACCTAATGTTCTCCACCAGTCAACACCGTTATGTTCCCAAAAACGTTTATCCTCAATGGCAACCATTGCCTCTTTCATATATTGTGGAATATCCTGATAATCTACCCAAATACGGTTGCTTTCACCACCATATAAACTTTTATATTCTACAGGATTGCCTGATTCATCATCTACGTAAATAAAGCTTGTATAGTCTAAGTTTAAAGAATGCAAATCAATGTCTATCTCTTCTCCTCTTAAGCTCATAACATAAGAGAACATAAAAATACCTATGATAAACAATGTAGCAAAAAATAAACTTACAATGGTAATTACCACACGGGAAATCGCTTTTCCTGCTGCTTTGCCGGTGCTATTTCCTTTCGGGTCCGGTACAGGCTTTAACCCATACTGATTCATGTCAGATTTTTTCAATCAATTCACCTCAATAATGCAGCAATTATCTGAATAAATCAGATAATTAGAATAAAACAAATCTTTCATTTTCCATGTATATATTTCCAATTTTGAGCCATACTAGCACCAAAGATACAAAATTATATCCAATTATCATAGAAAGGTGGGTATGGTCAAAGTGAAAAAATCCTATTATATCATATTAAGCATCGCTTTAGTTTTATTAATAGGAATTGTCCTTCTTGTAATATTCCTTACCATTCCTCAAAATGCATCTAAAAATATTACTAGTGAACAAACTCATTTTACCTCAAATCCTAATTCAAGTCAAGAAAGCCCATCATCGCATGCCGATAGCAACAATATTACCACTATGACAAGTCAATCAGATATTTATATCATTAAAGAATATCATGGACATATCGGTGTATTTTTAAATGATGAAGCACAACCTTATAAAGAAGTTAATATTTCTGTAAGTGATTTACCTGCACAAGACCAAGATTTGCTTAAAAAAGGTATTACAGCAAATTCTCAGGGTGAGGTTCAAATTATTCTAGAAGACTATATCAGTTAACTGATAGATAATATATAAGATACTTTTTTATTCCACAATAACTTATTCTTTATTTTATCCTAAAAATATGTATTTTATATTTTTTGGCTATGAATCAAATAAAAAGACTTTGTTAACATAACGTCAATTTCATGATGATAGTTACAAACAATAAAAGAAGACCGAATACTAAATAGGTATTCGGTCTTCTTTGTCAAACAATGAATAAATCAAATAAATAATTAAGCGTTATGTTTCTTTTTTTAATAAAATTAAATTGTCGTTGTAATCATCATTTTTTCTTGAAACTATCTTTTAATGATACCGTTCTGTTAAATACCAAATGTTCAGATTTACTATCCTTAGAGTCAAAGCAGAAATAACCCTGTCGCATAAATTGAAACGATGCATGGGAGTCTAGTTCTTTCACAGAAGCCTCCACTTTACAATGTTCCAATACTTTCAAAGATTCAGGATTGATACATTCCAATAACTCGCCTGCTTCCGGATCTGCCTGAGTAAATAAATTATCATATAAACGAATTTCAGCATCCAGAGCATTTTTCGCATCAACCCAATGAATAGTTCCGCGTACTTTTCTGCCGTCCGGAGTGGTACCGCCCCGTGTTTCAGGATCATACTCTCCATATACTTCAATTACATTGCCATTTTCATCTTTTTTACAGCCTGTACATTTTACAATATAAGTTGTTTTCATACGTACTTCATTGCCCGGATAAAAGCGGAAATATCCTTTTACAGGTTCTTCTGTAAAGTCACTTCTTTCAATCCAAGATTCTCTGGAAAACGTAATAGTTCTGGTACCATCTTCAGGACAGTTCGGATTATTTTCAATCTCAAATTCTTCTACCAAATCTTCTGGATAATTGGTAATAATCAACTTTATAGGGTCTAATACCGCCATCACACGTTGTGCTGTCATATTCAAATCTTCACGCAAACAATGCTCTAAAAAACTATATTCCACAACACTGTTTACCTTAGAAACGCCAATGCGCTCACAAAAATTGCGAATGGAAAGCGGAGTATACCCTCTTCTGCGCAATCCGCTCAACGTAGGCATTCTTGGGTCATCCCACCCATCTACCACACCATTTTCTACCAATAAGCGGAGTTTTCTCTTACTCATAACCGTATGATTTATGTTCAATCGCGCAAACTCAATTTGACGAGGTTTACAAGGCAGCTCAGAGTGCTCAATTACCCAATCGTATAAAGGTCTGTGCGCTTCAAACTCCAAAGAACACAGCGAATGTGTAATGCCTTCCAATGCGTCTTCAATAGGGTGAGCATAATCGTACATAGGATAAATACACCACTGATCTCCGGTGCGATGATGATGCATATGGCTAATACGATACAATACAGGGTCACGCATATTAAAGTTGCCGGAAGCCAAATCAATTTTTGCACGCAGCGTCATAGAGCCGTCTTCAAACTCGCCCTCTTTCATTCGTGCAAATAAATCCAAGCTTTCCTCAATGGGTCTATCTCGGTATGGACTGACAGCCGGAGTTGTCAAATCTCCACGATTTTCACGTACTTGTTCCGGAGTACATTGACAGACATACGCCAAACCTTTTTTAATTAGATTCACTGCAATCTCATACATTTTAGAAAAATAGTCAGACGCATAATAAAAACGGTCTTCCCAAGAAAAGCCAAGCCATGCAATATCCTCTTTGATTGCATCTACATACTCAACGTCTTCTTTTGTTGGATTAGTATCGTCCATACGTAAATTACACAAACCGTTATATTTTTCGGCAGTTGCAAAGTCAATGTACAATGCTTTCGCATGGCCAATGTGCAAATATCCGTTGGGTTCGGGAGGAAAACGAGTGTGTACCTTTTTTCCTTCAAATCTGCCTCCCGGTGCAATATCTTCTTCTATAAAATCATGAATAAAGTTGCTCCAAACCTCTTGTGTTTCTTCTACATTTTTTAGTTCTTCACTCATTCTGTTTCCCCACTTATTCTTTATTCTCTGCTTTTAATTTTTCTAAACCGATATTCAATCTTCTTAATGTTTCTTCTTTACCCAAAATAGCTAATATTTCGATGGCTCCGCCGGGGGTTACTGTCATACCGGCAGCTGCAATTCTTACAGGCCACAATAAAGTACCGTTTTTCACTTCCAGTTGTTCCGGCAATGCCAAAAGTGTGTCATGAATGGCCTCTACCGTCCAGATATCTAAACGTTCCAATACAGGAATCGCCGCTTCCAGCATAGTAACTGAATTCTCTAAATTAGTTTTACTTTTTTTATTGACAAACAATTCAGCCGAATACTCCGGCAATTCTTTGAAAAAGCCAATCATATCTGCAATTTGATTTAACTTGGTAACACGGGGCTGCAAAATAGAAGACAGCACCTCCCAATTTAAATCCGTTTGTGGAAATACCTGTTTATAGCTTGGCATAGCAAGTTGAGTAAACTGTCCTAAGGTCATCGCACGCAAATATTCTCCGTTGAGCCATGTCAGCTTATCATAATCAAAAATAGATTGTGATTTACTGATTCCGTCAATAGAAAAATGTTCAGCCAACCCTTGTAGTGTAAAAACTTCTTGGTTATCTTTTGGACACCATCCAAGCAGCGCAATATAATTGATAATTGCCTCCGGTAAATAACCATCATTTACCAAGTCGGAAAATCCGGTAGAACCATGACGTTTGGATAATTTTGAAACGCTTCCATCTTCATTTTTACCCATAATCATTGGTAAATGCACATAAGTTGGTAATTCCCAGCCAAATGCTTCATATAATAAATTATATTTTGGGGTAGAAGTTAAGTATTCACAACCGCGTACTACATGCGTAATGTTCATTAAATGGTCATCAATCACATTAGCAAAATTATAAGTTGGATAACCGTCAGACTTAATTAAAATTTGATCTTCCAATTCGGAATTTTCAATGGTGATTTCTCCGTAAACCGCATCTACAAATGTCGTGGAACCTGTAACAGGCATTTTTTGACGAATCACATACGGTACGCCTTCTTTTAAAAGCTTGTCCACTTCCTCCTGTGATAAATTGCGGCAATGGCGGTCATATCCGCCAAACTGATTTTCACCTTCATTGAGACTGTCCAAACGTTCTTTGCTGCAAAAACAATAATATGCTTTTCCATTTTTCACAAGTTCCTGTGCATAAGGTAAATACATATCCTTCCTTTGACTTTGTACATACGGTCCGTATGGTCCGCCTACATCAGGACCTTCATCATGTACAATACCTACTTGTTTTAAAGTATCATAAATAACATCTACTGCACCTTCAACCAAACGTTCTTGGTCTGTATCTTCAATACGCAGTACAAATTTTCCGTTCAAGGATTTTGCAATTAAATATTCATACAACGCTGTTCTCAAATTTCCCACATGCATAAACCCTGTAGGACTTGGCGCAAATCTTGTTCTTACTTCTTTCATTTCTATTTTTAACCCCTCTCGCCGTCTCAGAATGAATCTATATTAAGATACATATAGCTACTTAATATTTATTCTTTTTATTATACCAAAAAATACAACTTTATCAACTATCAGTCCCGTAAAATATCAGTATATAAAAAATCCTGCCACATATTGGGCAGGACTTCTGATTATGATTGCTGTGAACGAACATACTCTACATATTCTTCCAAACACATATGCAATTCATTCATCTTTTTAGCATGCTCTACTCCCACATATCGGAAATGCCAAGGTTCATACATAATACCTGTAATATTTTCTTTGTCTTCAGGATAACGCAATACGAAACCGTAATCCTCTGCATGTTCCATAAGCCAAGTATAGGTATTTGTATTTTTAAATGAATTATTAACTGTATTAAAATCCATTGCCAAACCGGTATTGTGTTCACTGTAACCCGGTTTTTGAACAGCCCTGTCGGCCTCTTCCACTGCTTCATTTTCTGTCATACCTTTGGCCAAGTTATCATCAATTTCTTGTTGATACAATTGTGCCTGCAATGTTGGGGAACGATATCCTGATGAAATCCATAACGTAATTCCGTCTTTAGATGCTGCTTGATACATTTGTCCATAAGCATCTAAAGCACGTTTGTCTAATGTAATATCATACTGTTCCACCACACCATCATCAGTGCCATCCGGCATTTTATGGGCTGCATTTACCAATACAAGCAACGGGTCATCAAGTTGAGTAAATGCAGTTGTATTAGATGAAGTATTTACCGCAGAGTCATTTGGCGTACTCTGCGATAAGGTATCTATTGGCGGTGTTTGCTCTGCTCCTGAACGATTGGTACCTCCAAAATCATATAATGTAAAAAATAAAAATAGACCAGCAGCTGCCGCAGCAATGAGAACAATTACGATAATTGTAATAATCAAATTTTTCTTATCCCTTACATTGTTTCTACTCATGAGAAACCTCCCTAAAACAAACAGAGCCCTCGCTCTTAATTACAAAAATATTTAAAATTCCACCAAATAGCAACATAATCTATTTTTCACTCAAATGGATTATGAATATCATATAAAATTTATCTGAACTTTTACTTCTAACCTCGCACTTACCGCATACAAATAAAAGTACAGAATCTTTCTATCTGCACAAAAATGAGTAAAGGAGGATGCGAATGTTTGTGATAAAATGTAAACCCTTTTTACTAAGCATTTTAGTTCCTGTTATAATTGGATTTATCTCAGGAATGCTTATATTACCGGATGTTGTAATCTACTCTATACTTCAACTACCGCCGGGTGTGCCTCCCGCATTTGTATTTCCAATCGTTTGGACAATACTATATGTGTTAATGGGCATCTCTTCATACGGTATTTTTTCATCCAAATCAGACTACATCGGCGTATCTTTTTGGGTCTATGCTCTACAGTTGGCGTTAAATTTCTTTTGGCCTATTATCTTTTTTAAATCTCAGTTATATACATTCGCATTTGTCTGGATACTTTTATTAATTTGTGCGGTTACGCTGATGATAATCATGTTTTCTAAAGTAAACAAAATAAGCGCATATCTTATGATACCTTATCTAGTATGGTGCATCTATGCAGCATATTTAAACTTAGGTGTGGTAGTACTCAATTAATATTTAGCGTTTTGACCTGTACTGATATAGTATAGGTCTTTTTTTATGTCTTTAATCATCCTCACCGTAAATACGGCAATATCACTGCATATGCCTGTTTTAAATCATCATATGTCATGCGGCAATTGGCAGGACTGGTAGACGGAAGCGCAAGTGCCGGAATACCCGTTTGGAAAAGACAATACCTTTCATACAACGCAGCAGCTTTATTTCCTGTAGTAAATATCGCTTTCATAGAGGTCTTCTGTACAAGAAGATGAATCGGATTTGCAACCGGTTCCTGAATGCTGGCATCATCTGCTCCCTGAATAGAACATGACTGCAGAACATCCCAAAGTGCAATTTTATGTGTCAGCAAGAATTGTATTTTCTCATCTTTTGTAATGGGAATATCGCAGGAACATAAATCTGCAATGATTGTCCAAAACCGATTACGTGGGTGACTGTAATAAAAACCAACCTCACGGGATTTAGGAGACGGAAATGTTCCCAACAGAAGCACTTTGGAATCTTGATTGAAAACAGGTGCTATGGTATGTATCAAATGTTTCCGTTCCATGATTTATTCACCTATCCTATCATATCAAATAAACGACAGAATACCTAGTAATATGACAAAATCGTTACAACAATTTTACGATTTTTATTTTCTTAATAAAAAACAAGAAAAAAAGAAAGATTTATAGTAAAATAAATTTATATTTAAGCAAATTCTGGAGGAATCAATCATGAGACGAAAAGACCGAGAGGTTACGGACGACTATCAAATAGATACAATTATCACCTCTTGCAACTGCTGTCGTTTGGGATTTTACAACGAAGAAAGCGTATATATTGTTCCATTAAGCTTTGGTTACGAGAAAAAGGCTGAAACACGGATTTTTTATTTTCACAGCGCGCAACAAGGTAAAAAAATTCAATTGATAGAAACCTGTCCTCATGTTGGATTTGAATTGGATACAGGCTATCAATTACAGAAAGGAAAAACCGCTTGTGAATATTCAGCCGGATTTCAAAGCATCATCGGAAATGGTATTGTTTCTATAATACACGACGAAGCTGAGAAAAAACATGCTCTGCAATGTTTAATGTACCAAAATACTCATAAAGACCGTTGGAAATTTAGTAAAGAAATGGTTAACACCGTATGCGTATTTAAAATGGAAGTAACAGCTCTCTCGTGTAAAGAACACCAATAAACAAAAAATCCATCGACATACGATTATCTTATTACTTGTGCAACTTTCATGACGAAAACATTGATAATGAGAAAAAACTATCAAAAAGAGAAAAAGAAAGAATTGCAACACATCACAAAATGTGATAAATTGTAAATAAGCATATTGCACAATGAAACTGTGAAAAGGAAAGTGAATAATTATGGCACAAAACAACATAAAAGACACAACACATCTATTAGTATACGGTCATGAAGGTTGGCTGGAAGAATATCCGTCCCACTATCATTTAGGAGATCCTATTATGGTAAAAATGCAATGGGGACACAACCTTGCAGTAGACGGTCTTCCAAATAAAGATTATTTAAAACATCATATCTATGCTCCGGACGGCACATGCACCCAGGCGTCTGCTGAACCAAGCGGAGATTTGTGGTACGATATTACCGCTGATACAAATCAGGAAGGATTCCACATGTTGGTAACCAGCTATGACGAATGCTGGGCACAATATCCAAACGAAGATTATAAATTAGGTACGCGCGAGCAATATCCTGACGCCATCGAAGTACGTGACTATTGCCAATATGCAACTACTTGCGTTTCTGTTGGTCATCATCACGATACTGAAGTAACACCAATCAAAGGTTTGGAAATGTACCTACTTCCTGTTTCCAATCCAAATTATGTAGTTGGTCACGAATTAAAATTGCAGTTAATGCTGCAAGATAAACCAGCCGATGCACACAAAGGCACTTTAATTTATCAGTCTGAAAACGGATTGGTAGAAACAGAAATAGCTTCAGATGCAAATGGTATCTTTACAGTGAAACCTGATAAGGTAGGAACCTACTGCTTAATTGTACGTCATGTGACAGATGATAAAAAGGACGGCATTTATGAGGGCAGAAACTTTACAATTACACACTGCTTTAAAGTAGGCGAGCACGGACATCATCACCATCATTAAAAATAAAACCGACAGAGTTCATCTGTCGGTTTTATTTTTCTCAGAAAGCCGATATTTCTGTTTCCATGTATCAAAGTTCCAGCGTTGCAAAAATTCCGTTGCCGCATTTACTCCATTTTGAAAAAGTATTTGGCTTTCTTCCAATGTAATCGTAAAATCTGTTGTTCTGATTTTTTGATCTGTACCGTTGACTGTAATATGAACCGGAATCTGGATAGATCGTTGTAAATCTCCTTTTGAACGTGCCATATATTCTTTATCACGCGCATCCATCATTGTTGAAATAAGCTGCCTCATATATTCTATAATATTTATGCGGCTACATTTACAAAGCGTAGAACATTCTTTTGGGTCGCAAAATTGAAATCCAATTATGGGATACTGGGGTTCTGTCGTTCCTTCATCCAATAGCCACATTGGATAATTGCTTAACATACCACCGTCCACAATATAATGTTTTTTTCCGCTTTGATCTCTTAATATAAAAGGTTTATAAAAAATAGGAATGCTCATGCTCATACGCACTGCTTTTGCAATAGGATACGTTTCCGCCATAATGCCAAACTTGTGCAAATCTCTTGGAAATACAAGTAATTCCTCATCCGTAATATCTGACGCCGTTACTTGCAGTTTATATTTACAATGTCCGGTATGCGAGCCGCATTTTAAATCACCAAACGTGTATACTCCTTTTTTGGATAACAGTTCTGTAAGCCACTGCTCAAAATAATCTGCACTGTATATGCCGAAACGAAATAAAATGCTGAGCAACTTTCCTACACTTCCGAAATAACCCAATAGATGTTTTTCTTTAAATTTAAAGTAATTGACACGCTTCATTTCGTCATATATTTCTTCACCGGTATATCCTGCCGCTAAGAGAGAGGCTATAATCGCTCCCGCTGATGAGCCGGCTACATTTTCGAATGTATAGCCGTTACGTTCCATTTGGTATACAGCTCCAACCAGACCAATTCCACGTACTCCCCCACCTTCAAAAACCGCATCACACCTTTTCTTCAAAACCTCTCACCTCACCCATATCATATGAGTGGACAAGAAAAATGTTTCGATTTCAAAAATTAAATAAATTTCTATATTAGTATAAAAAGCCATTCTCTCTAGATATTATAATAATTGGTAGTCTTGTGATATAAAAACAGCAGTAGAATTCCAAAATTCTACTGCTGTTTTTAAGCCTCATTCAAATGTTGACCTAATTCTATATTAAGATTTCACGTTCGGAATAAAAAAAGTCGTAGGTTAAAACCTACGACTCTTATTTGGAGGTGCCACCCAGATTTGAACTGGGGAATAAAGGTTTTGCAGACCTTGGCCTTACCGCTTGGCTATGGCACCATCTTTAAGTTCAGTATATGCTGAACTTATTGATAAAATGACGCTTTATTTAAAAAATTTTAAATAAGCGTCATTTTGATTCATATGGAGCGGATGACGAGGCTCGAACTCGCTACCTCCACCTTGGCAAGGTGGCGCTCTACCAGATGAGCTACATCCGCACACATGGTGCCCCCGGGCGGAATCGAACCACCGACACGAGGATTTTCAGTCCTCTGCTCTACCGACTGAGCTACAGGGGCGTATGGCGACCTAGAACGGGCTCGAACCGTCGACCTCCAGCGTGACAGGCTGGCGTTCTAACCAACTGAACTACTAGGCCATATGGTGGGAACAACAGGGCTCGAACCTGTGACCCTCTGCTTGTAAGGCAGATGCTCTCCCAGCTGAGCTATGCTCCCATTTCGTCAACCGGTTTGCCCGGCGACGTGTTATATAATATCATTTATTTGAAAATATGTCAACACTTTTTTCAAAACTTTTTATTTATTTTTTTAATAATTACTTTTCTTCATTTTTTTGTTTTTGGACAGCGGATGCTAACTCTTCTAATTCAGCTTTTCCAAGTTCGTACATGCGGCCACAATATTGACACTTTGCTTCCATTTTACCTTCTTCATTGGCAATCTGTAAAATTTCATCGGCAGGAAGGCTGGTCAGCGCACGTTTTACACGTTCTTTGCTACATGGGCAGGCATAGTTTACTTCATATTCGTCCAATATCTCCACATCAAAGCCAGTTAAAGCTTTGCGGCAAATATCTTCAATGGATAGCCCTTGTGCCAGCATAGTGGTCACAGAGGGCAATTCCAGAACATTTTTCTCAAGCTTTTCCAAAGCAGCATCATCTGCTCCCGGAAGTGCTTGAATCAGCAATCCTCCGGCTAGCAGAACTTTATGGTCATCCTTGTCCAACAGTACCCCTAAAGCGCATACAGTTGGAATTTGTTCACTGGTTGCAAAATAATTTGTAATATCTTCTGCAATTTCTCCTGATACCAGTTCAATTTGGCCCATATAAGGCTCTCCTTCGCCATAATCGCGAATTACAAGTAATAGGCCATCCCTACCTACAGCTTCCCCAACATCAAGCTTACCGTTGTCTTTCAAAGGCAAATCTACTTCAGGATTGGTAACATTACCACGGCAATTGCCTTTGCTGTCAGAAATGGCTACCAACGTTCCCAATGGACCGCCACCATTTACTTTCAGTGTGACTGTTGCATTTTTCTGCTTAAGCATAGTACCCATGATAGAGGATGCCGTTAACAAGCGTCCTAATGCCGCTGTTGCTACGGGACTGGTTTTATGAATACTCTGAGCAATGTGAACAATGTCGCTTGAATCAATTGCAGCTGCCATAATACTTCCGTCAGATGTAATACATCTCATAATCTTATTCATATCAAGCACCTCTTCTGTCAGTTTCTTCTCTCATCTTTTTGGCCACTACCACCCAGCGTTCATTTTTAGGAGAAGCCGGTGAAAAGGTCATATCATCGTATATAGTTACTAGTTCCATGCCTGCTCTTTCAAGAAGAATCTTAATTTCAGCAGAATCATAAGGCCGCTCGCAAAAACATTCGTTGGAGCGTCTATATATATCACCTTCCTGGCGTGCAAAAAAATCCAGATTAATTTCTACCATTCCTGTTTCCTCATCTAATGTGTTCTGCCATACGCAGTACACATTTTCAGTATCATAAAGAAAAGTATTGTTTTCTAATACATGTCTATGTTTATACGGCGTGTTCACATCAAACACAAAATAACCGTTTGGATCCAAAAAAAGTGCTACACGCTGAAATGCCTGCAAGATATCTTTTTCATCTGTTAAATGATTGACGCTGTCCAATGTACATACAACAGTGTCAATGGTTCCAAACAAATCTAATTCTTCCATACGTTGGCATAAAAATAAAATTGGCGTATTGGCCTCTGCTGCTTTTTCCTGTGCAATGGTCAGCATAGACGGAGAGGCATCAATGCCATACACATCGACGCCTCGTTTTGCCAGTTCTATTGTCAAACTGCCTGTTCCGCAAGCCAAGTCCAAAGTTAACCCCATGGTATGACCATGACGCTCTAAAAGTTTGCAGAAATATTCAGCACGTTTTTTGTACTCTACATTATCTGTTAATTGGTCGTAAAACTCTGCAAAGGCTGTATAATTACTCATGATGTCGCCTCTTCTTCCTCTTGCAATCTTCCAAATACCAATTCATATCCGTCACAACCATAGTTAAGAGAGCGATTTACTCTGCTGATTGTTGCTGTGGAAGCGCCTGTTTTTGCTACTATATCACTGTAAACACAGTTATTACTCAACATATGCGCCACTTCTAAACGCTGAGACATTGCTTTAATTTCAGGTACTGTGCATAGATCTTCAAAAAAATCGTAGCATTCCTCTACTGTTTTCAGCTTGAGGATGGAACGGAATAAAAAATCGACACTATCGCTTTTTATTTTTGAATTCATAGCAATCCGTCCTTTCACTTTCATTAATTACAATTTTAGCACATAAAAGTGAAAAAGTAAATATACAAGCAATTTGTTATATATCATTGCGAACCAAATCTGCGTATGTTTCTCGTTTTACCACAACTCTTGGCTTCCTGTTTCTTACCATAACAACAGCAGGCTTACAAATACGATTATAATTAGACGCCATGGAATAGTTGTAGGCACCTGTAGATAATACAGCTAAGGTATCGCCTACTTCTACATCCTGTATCATGGTATTCTCTTGAATTAAATCTCCACTTTCGCAGCATCTTCCTGCAATGGTTACCTTTTTTGCTGCCGGTTCGTTCGCCTTATTTGCCACAATAACGCTGTACTCCGATTGATATAAGGCATATCTGGGGTTATCTGTCATACCTCCGTCTACAGATACATAGGTACGTATATTGGGAATTTCTTTAATTCCACCCACACGATATAACGTAATGCCCGCTTCACCTACGATAGAACGTCCCGGTTCCATAAAAATATACGGTACAGGAAACTCAAGTGCTTCACATGTTTGATAAACCACATGCGAAATTTCTTTCATATAATCACCGTATGGAACAGGTTTATCACTGTCTACATACTTGATACCAAATCCGCCGCCAAGATTTAATTCTTCTATGACAATCCCTGTTTCTATACGGATTTGATTCATAAATTCCAGCATGACTTTTGCTGCACTTTTAAATGGTTCAATATCAAATATTTGAGAACCAATATGATTATGCATTCCCTTTAATCTAACATGATGAAATTTTGTTGCAAATTTTACAGCTTCCATTGCCTCGCCTGTTTCCAGCGCAAAACCAAATTTAGAATCAATCTGTCCCGTCATTACCGCTTCATGAGTATGTGCCTCAATTCCCGGTTTAATACGCAGTGAAATATTCGCAACTTTATTTTGTTGAGCTGCTAATCTATCAAGAGTTTCTAATTCAAAAAAATTATCTACTACAAAGTGTCCTACATCATTTTCTAATGCAAAACAAATTTCATCTTCCGTTTTATTGTTTCCGTGAAAATGGATACGCTCTGCAGGAAACCCTGCTTCAAGCGCAGTGTAAAGTTCTCCTCCGGAAACAACATCTAACCCAATGCCTTCATCTTTAATAATGCGGCACATTTCTTTACAGCTAAACGCTTTGCTGGCATACAGTACCATGCCTCTTCCCTGATAATATTCATTCAAAGAATTTTGGTACATACGGCAAGTTTTGCGTATCGCCTCTTCATCCATTACAAATAGTGGTGTAGAAAATTCCTGCACCAGTGATACTGTATCACATCCGCCAATGGTCAAATGTCCTTCTTCATTGACATTCAAGCAATCCGAAACAAACATCGGCTTTTCTCCTTTCATTCCTTACTCTTGCTGCGCCTGAAGCTGTGCTGTATGTGCTTGTGCAATTGACTGAATGATTTGTTTCATAACATCAACACCCTCTCCATTTACAGAAGAAAATGGAATATAATGCACCAAACTTTCACCATTTTCATCACGGAACAACTCGTCAAAATATGCCAATTGTTTTGCACGCTGCGTTTTGTTCAGTTTATCACTTTTGGTTACAACCACCGCAAACGGAAAGCGAGATTCCAGCAAAAACTCTATCATATGCAAGTCATTCTCCGTTGGCTTGTGGCGAATATCTAAAATTTGTACTACAAATTGAATATTTCGGTCAGATGCCAAATAGCCTTCTACCAATTCAGCCCAACGCAATTTTTCCGCATGGGATACTTTTGCATAACCGTAGCCCGGTAAATCCACCAAACGACATTCTTTTAAACTATAAAAGTTAATAGTTCCTGTCTTTCCCGGCGTAGCGCTGACGCGTGCCAAAGATTTACGATTTAAAATTTTATTAATTAAGGAAGATTTGCCAACGTTTGATTTTCCTGAAAATACAATCTCCGGAACATCCGACGGAGGCAATTGATTTAATTTGCCTGCAGCAAATTCAAAAAAAGCATCTTCAAATTTCATGCACAACCTCCTATTGATAATTAAATGCTGGGAAGCATCAATTGATTGGTATCATGCTCTAAATATTGGCACTCTGCATCGTCAAACAGACTTTCTCTAGGAGTTGGTTTGCGGGTAAGGGCAAGTTCCAACACCTCATCAATCTTTCTCACAGGGAAAAATTCTATAGAGTCTTTTACCACTTGATCGACATCTGCCAAATCAGCTACATTGTCAGCAGGAATAATCACACGCTTCATACCTGCACGATATGCTGCCATAGTTTTCTCTTTTAAACCGCCAATTGGAAGCACTCTTCCCTGTAATGTAATTTCGCCTGTCATAGCAACATCATGGCAAACAGGAATGCTAGTCAAGGCAGAAGTAATGACGGTTGCCATAGCAATACCGGCAGAAGGCCCATCCTTTGGAATTGCTCCTTCCGGTGCATGAATATGGATATCTTTGCGTTTGTAAAACTCACGCATAATTCCCAATTTATCTGCACGACTGCGCACACAACTGACTGCGGTTTTAGCAGATTCCTTCATCACATCTCCTAAATTGCCTGTTAGCTCTATTTTACCTGTTCCGTCAAGGGCAACCACTTCAATCGGAAGCAGCTCTCCTCCAACGCTTGTCCAGGCAAGGCCATTTACCAATCCAACTTCATCTGTCTTAGCGACATCATCTTTTTTATATTTTTTAGGTCCAAGATATGCTTCCAATTGCTTCTCATTGACCGTAATTTTTTTATCTGGATTCTCTACGACATTTTTGGCGCACTTTCTGCAGATATCTGCAATTCTGCGTTCCAGACCACGCACTCCTGCTTCTTTTGTGTAATTATCGATGATAGCATGAACTGCACCCGGTGTTATTTTCAGCTGTTTCACTGCAATACCGTGTTTTTCCAGTTGTTTTGGAATCAAATGTTTTGTTGCAATGTGAAATTTTTCTTCATGCGTATAACTGGATAATGAAATTACATCCATACGGTCAAATAAAGGAGCCGGAATCGCACTGGCATCGTTTGCTGTTGTAATAAAGATAACATTGCTCAAATCAAAAGGCATATCTATGTAATGGTCTGTAAAGGTACTATTCTGCTCCATATCCAAAACTTCCAGCAAAGCAGAAGCAGGATCTCCCCTGAAATCTTTGCAAAGCTTATCAATCTCATCCAATAAAATTACAGGATTATTGATCCCCGCTTGCTTTACAGCAGAAATAATACGTCCCGGCATAGAGCCTACATATGTTTTACGGTGCCCCACAATCTCAGATTCATCACGTACACCACCCAAAGAAATACGTTCGAATTCCAAACCGATTGCATGGGCAATAGATTTTGCAATAGAACTCTTACCCACACCTGGAGGCCCCACCAAACAAATAACTTGTCCGTTCATATGAGGATTTAGTTTTCGTACAGCTAACGATTCCAAGATACGTTCTTTTACCCTGGATAAACCATAATGTTCTTTATTAAGCACTTTTTCTACTTTATTTAAGTTAATAGTAGCTTTACCGGATTGATTCCAAGGTAATTCTAAACAAGTTTCCAAATAATTTCGAACAACACTTCCTTCATGGGAGCCTGACGGCATTTTTGCCAAACGGTCACATTCCTTTAACAGTTTCTGTTCCTGCTTTTCAGGAAGATGCAAAGCCAAAATACGTTGCTTAAAAGATTCGTGTTCTTCTTCAGGAGACTCATCTTCTCCCAGTTCATTATAAATTGCTCGTATTTGCTCCCTTAAATAGTACTCGCGTTGATTTTGGTCCATCTGCTCTTTGGCTTTGGAACTGATGATATTTTCTATCTCCAGAATTTTAATTTCATCCTGTAAAATATCAATCAAAAATTCCAACCGTTGATCTGCGTCTACAACCTCCAATACATCCTGTTTTAATTCAGCATCTAAAGCAGTATTGCCGGCAATATAGTCTGCCAACTCTCCGCTTTCTTTCAGCTTAATCACGTTCATAATGATGTCCGGAGGTACACTTTTATAGTTTTGAATATATTGCTCAAACACTGTTTTTGCATGGCGAACCAATGCTTGAGAACGGTGGGTTTGGGCAGATTCCACTTCATCAGTTAAAGCAATCTCACCTAATAGGAAAGGGGTATCTTGCATAACATCCACCAGTTCCGCACGACGCATTCCCTCTACGAATAAACGAAGACCATCTTCTGAATTGCGGAATACTTGCTTGATTTTTGCAATTACACCAATCTTATGCAAATGTTCTTGCTTTGGTTCAGCAGTTTCTAAATCTTTTTGAGTCACCAAAAAAACAGTTTGATTAATATCCATTGCTTGGTTTACTGCCAAAATAGACTTCTTTCTTCCTACATCAAATTGAACAGACATACCGGGAAATACCACAAGACCGCGTAATGCAATCACTGGCATCACAAGCTTCTCCGTTAACTCTTTTTCTGGTTGATCTATTGTTAAAGTTTCATCTAATTTCATTGTCATGATCCATCTCTCCTCCTGCACCTGTGTACATAATATAGGAAATTATAAAGGAATTTTAACACAGATGCGCTTATTTTGAAAGAGAAAAGGCTGTTGCAAAGCAGAGAGTGTTACTACTCCCAGTGCAACAGCCAAATGTTGTTGATTAAGATGCTGTATTTTTATGACCGCCATTTTTAGGCTGCGGCAATTTAATTTGCACAGGCTTGCGGTCTTTATTATACACAATCTCCGGTGGTTCACCTTTATTAATCACATCCGGCGTAATGAGCACTTTCTCTATCGTATAATCTGAAGGTACTTCGTACATCAGATGATTGAGATGTTCTTCCATAATGGAACGCAGTCCTCTTGCGCCAATTTTTCTCTCAATTGTCTTTTTCGCAATTGCGGTTAAAGCTTCCGGTTGAAATTCAAGTTCTACTTTATCCAACGCAAATAACTTTTTATATTGGTTTACCAAGCAATTTTTTGGTTCGGATAAAATACGAACCAATGCCTTTTCAGTTAACCCGTCTAAAGAAGCAATTACAGGTAGGCGGCCAACCAATTCTGGTATAATTCCATACACAACAAGGTCGTGCGGAATTACATTTTTATACCATTCATTTTCATTAATTTCTTGCTTTTCTGCTTCCTCTGTTTGGAAACCTAAGGTGGAATTTGAAGTTCTTTTCTCTATAATCTTTTCAAGACCGTCAAATGCACCGCCGCAAATAAACAAAATGTTTTTGGTATCTATCTGCAAAAATTCTTGTTGAGGGTGTTTTCTACCACCTTGAGGCGGAACATTAGAAACGGTTCCCTCCAAAATTTTTAATAGCGCCTGCTGAACACCCTCGCCGCTTACATCACGTGTAATGGAAGGATTTTCAGATTTACGGGCAATTTTATCAATTTCATCAATATAAATAATGCCGCGCTCTGCTTTTTCAATATCAAAATCTGCTGCCTGAATTAAACGCAGCAAAATATTTTCTACGTCTTCACCAACATAGCCGGCTTCTGTTAAGGTAGTTGCGTCTGCAATGGCAAACGGTACATCTAACAGCTTTGCAAGTGTTTGAGCAAGCAAAGTTTTGCCAACGCCGGTAGGCCCTAACAACAACACATTGCTTTTTGTAATTTCTCCGTCTTCCACACCATAATAAATACGTTTGTAGTGGTTATAAACCGCAACAGATAATGCTATCTTGGCATCATCCTGACCAATGACATATTCGTCAAGCAACGCCTTAATTTCTTTCGGCTTAAGCAATGTTGCAACAGGTTCATTGTTATGATTTGATTTGCGCTGAGAAAGGTTTGCTTCGTCTTCTAAAATAGACATACATAGCTCAATACACTCATCGCAAATATATACACCCGGACCCGCAATCAGCCTACGCGCCTCATCCTGTGCTTTGCCGCAAAAGGAGCAGCAAATTTCGCGATTGAGCTCTTCATTGTTTGCCATATGTTCTCTCCCACCTAGCTATTATTTAGAAATAATTTTATCAACCAAGCCGTATGCCAGTGCAGCTTCAGCGTCCATAAAATTATCACGCTCAGTATCTCTGGCAATAACATCAAACGGCTGACCTGTTTTTTCAGCCAAAATTTGGTTTAATCTTTGTTTTGTTTTTACAATATAGTCAGCGTGAATCATAATATCTGTCGCCTGACCTTGTGCACCGCCGCTTGGCTGATGAATCATAATGGTACTGTTTGGCAAAGTATAACGTTTACCTTTTGCACCGGCTGCCAATAGAAAAGCTCCCATACTTGCAGCCATACCCATGCAGATGGTAGAAACATCACATTTAATGTATTGCATGGTATCAAAAATAGACATGCCGGCAGTTACAGAACCACCAGGGCTGTTAATGTACAGATGGATATCTTTGGTAGGATCCTGCCCTTCCAAATATAGAAGTTGTGCAACCACTAAACTAGCTGTCGTATTATTTACTTCATCTGTTAACATAACGATTCTATCATTCAGCAAACGGGAAAAAATATCGTAAGAACGTTCTCCGCGGTTTGTTTGTTCAATAACGTAAGGTACTAAACTCATGTGATACCACCATTTCTCCACGCAATTTGTCGAATATTTTTGATATGAAGAACCCATCTGCTTCCCTGCATGGTAGGAAACAGATGGATATATCAGTTCTATTTGTTCAGCATTGGCTGAAAACACACTGATTATTCAGCGTCTTTTGTCTCAGTCTTTTTTGCTCTTGTTGTTTTTTTAGCAGCAGGTTTTTCTTCACCATCTGCTGCTTTTTTTGTTGTTGTCTTTTTTGCTGCCGGTTTTTTCTTTGGTGCAGCCTCTTTATCTGCCTCTGCATCATCAGCTTTTGTAGATTTTGTTGTTTTAGCAGGTTTTGCTGCCTTTTCGTCTTTGTTTACTTCTACAACAGCTTCGTCGCGTACAAGGTTCATCGCTTTTCTTGCAATGATATCTTTTGTCTGGCCTTCTCTGGAGATAATTGCTTTTACCTTATCAATATCTGTTTTGTAAAGCTCTGAAAGATTTTTGTACTCTTCTTCAATGTCCTCATCAGAAGCAGTAATATTCTCAAGTTGACCGATTTTTTCAAGAGCCAAACGGATTTTCACTTGACGTTCTGCTTGTTCTCTGAATTGTTCACGCAAAGATTTTGGATTTGCGCCGGTCAATTGCATATAAGTTTCTAATTTTAAGCCTTGAGATTGTAAACGGAAGTTAAATGCACGAAGCTCTTCATCAATTTGAAGCTCAATCATAGCTTCCGGAATCTCAGCTTCAAGCAAGTCATTCAATTGTTCCATCAATTGGTTGTCGATATCTGCAGCAACATCTGCATGTGCTTTTGCATCCAATTTCTTTCTTACATCTTCTCTATATTCGGCAACAGTATCAAATTCGCTGATATCTTTTACAAATTCATCATCAAATTCTGGTGTTTCTTTACCTTTGATTTCATGAACTTTTACTTTAAACAGAGCTGGTTTGCCAGCTAATTCTGTTGCATGGTAATCTTCTGGGAAAGAAACGTTTACATCTACTTCATCGCCGGCTTTGTGACCCAATAGTTGATCTTCAAAACCTGGGATAAACATTTTAGTGCCAAGTGTTAGGCTATAGTTTTCAGCAGCGCCGCCTTCAAATGGAACACCGTCAATAGAACCTTCAAAGTCCATAACAACAATGTCATCATTTTCAGCTGCTTTATCCATAGTTACCATACGGGAGTAACGATCTAAAGTTCTATTGATTTCTGCATCGATATCTTCTTCTTTTACTTCTGGATTTTTAGGTTCAATTTTCAAACCCTTATAGTTAGCAATATTTACTTCCGGTTTTGTGATAACGGAAATTTTAAAAGTAAAACCTTGTTTACCAATTTCAACAATTTCAAAATCGTTATTGTCAACAATTACATCTAATTTGGATTCTTTTACAGCCTCTTCAAAAGCAACTGGGAAAATATCGTTCACAGCGCCTTCGTAGAATACTTGCTCACCGTAATATTTCTCAACGAAAGATCTTGGAGCTTTACCTTTACGGAAGCCAGGTAAAGAGATTTTTTTAATTTCTTTATGGTAAGTTCTATTTAACGCGTCGTTAAATGATTTTTCATCCACTTCAACTTCTAATTGATAACGGTTTGTCTCAACTTTGTTACAAGACTTCAGGTTCATAATTTATACTTCCTCCTGCTAAATCGCAAATATCTTATTGATTATAACATAAAAATTTTTTCATTGCAATTTATAACATAAAATAAATATGTCTTCATATACAATTTATTTGACTAAAATTGGCATAAAATTCACATAGTCACAAGAAATTAAATGCATTTTAATTCCATGATAATTTCCTCTTACCGCCTTTTTAGATGCTTGGTTACCATGAATATGCCCAAAATAGCATTGTTGAATATGGCGCGTTTCTAACACATCCAAAATTCCCGCACACGCCATATTTCCATATACAGGCGGGTAATGCAAGAACACAATTGGCTGCACATTGGCATCTTGTTTGACTGCATCATCCAAAGACGCAATCAAGCGTCCTACTTCTCTATTGACGATCTTTATATCTTCTTCTGTCTCGGAATTATAAAGCCAACCCCGTGTTCCACAAATAGCAACATCCTCTACAATATAAGCATTATTGTGTAATACTTTCATAGAAGTAAAGCCTTTTTCTTGTAAAAAACGCTCTATTTTACTTTTGGTAGACCACCAATAGTCATGATTGCCCTTCATTAAAATTTTTTCACCTGGCAATTGATGGATAAATGCAAAATCCTGTTCTGTTTCCTCCAATTTCATTGCCCATGAAATATCACCTGCAATGACAACTGTATCCGATTCTTTTACCAAACTACGCCAATTTTGTTCCAAGCGCTGTGTATAGTCTTTCCAGCCCGGAAAAACATCCATAGGCTTATTACATCCGAATGAAAGATGTAAATCAGCAATAACAAACAGTGACATGAAAGCCTCTTTTCAATCCGTCTACTTTATTGTAGGTTTAACAATTTCAGCAATTCATCGCTCATAGTTTGTGGTGTGCAAACATTTTGAAAGCGTACTGTTTTACTTTCCAATGCCGCAATCGGAGCAGGAATTTCAGTACCGGTTTCTTTTGATAACTGCTGAACTTTTGCAAACTCATCCATAGAAGAATCATACTGTTTTGAAACAGCTTTTAAAACAGAATCTGTAAATTTATATGGGCTGGCTGTAGATACAACAACAGTAGGAGTATCATCTTTTGTTTCTTTTAGATATTGTTCGTAAGCATTTATAGCAACTGCCGTATGTGTGTCACATAAATAATGAGTAGATTCGTAAACTTCTGCAATGGTTTCTTCTGTTGTTTTGTCATCGCAGTAATCGGCTGCAAATACTTCCTGGATTGCAGCTAAAGTCTCAGCATCCACTTGGTAGCGTCCTGTTTCGGATAATTCTTTCATCCATCCCGCTACTTTCTCTGTGTTATGACCGGTTACATCAAACAGCAAACGCTCCAAGTTGCTGGAAATCAAAATATCCATGGACGGAGAAATAGTTGCATGGAACTCACGGTTACGATTGTATACACCTGTTTTTAAAAACTCGGTTAATACATTGTTGGAGTTGGAAGCGCAAATTAATTTATGGATTGGCAGACCCATTTTTTTCGCATAATATGCTGCCAAAATATTTCCAAAGTTACCTGTAGGAACTACTACATTGATTTTTTCGCCCTCTTCTTTAATGGTACCTGCTTTCAGAAGGTCACAATAAGCAGAGAAATAATACACAATTTGAGGTAACAATCTGCCCCAGTTAATAGAATTCGCACTGGAAAAAGTCATACCGTTTTCTTCTAATTTTTTGCAGATTTCTTCATTTACAAAAATCTTTTTCACACCTGTCTGTGCATCATCGAAATTACCTTCAATTGCACATACGCTAACGTTGTTGCCTTCTTGTGTATTCATTTGGCGTTTTTGCATAGGGCTTACGCCATTTTCCGGATAAAACACAAGCATTTTGGTATGGTCAACATCTTTAAAGCCTTCCAAAGCTGCTTTTCCTGTGTCACCTGAAGTTGCCACCAAAATAACCGCTGTTTTATCACATTTTGTAATTTTCAAAGAGTGAGTCAATAAGTGAGGTAATAGCTGTAATGCCATATCTTTAAACGCACAGGTAGGACCATGCCATAGTTCCAAAATATTCATATCTACTTTATCAGAATGTACTACAGAAATAGGTGCCGGATTTCCTCCTGAGAATTTTCCCTCTGCATACGCAGCAGAAACACACTCTTTAATTTCCTCTTGCGTAAATTCAGGCAAAAAATCAGACAAAACTTTGACTGCTCTATCAATATAAGTACCGTTTTGCATCTCCACAAAATCTTTATGAGTATATTGCGGTAATGTTTCCGGCACAAATAAGCCACCGTCTTTTGCAATTCCCTGTACAATTGCCTGTGCGGCAGTTACTTGACTGTTTTGATTCCTTGTACATTTATAATTCAAGGTAATTCCCTCCGTAATTGAATTTTTCTAATTCTATTTAATCTCTTTTATTTTATAATAGAACTACTGTAATGTCAAAGAGAAACGAAGAATTTCTGTGCATTTGTGTAAAAAATTTTATTTAAAAGCGTTTCACTGTATCCTAATTGCAAAAAACGCTCAAAAATAGCATAAATTCCTTCTATTCCGCAAATTCCCTGTGGCAAATCCGCGCCATCAAAATCACTGCCGATTGCCAAACTATCCTGAGTATTCAAAGATAAACAATGTTCCGTATGGGCAATCAAATCATCTACTGTTGCAATACCATCGTCTTTCAAAAAAGGAGGGTGAAAATTCAGCCCGATGAGTCCCCCGCTTTGTTTTATGATTTTAATTTGTTCATTTGTCAAATTACGAGGATGATTACATATAGCTTTTGCATTAGAATGACTGGCTACCAATGGCTTGCTTGCAATCTCAGCGACATCGTAAAATAACGGTTCACTGGCATGAGAAATATCTATTGCAATGCGATGCTGTTCTAACTTTGGAATTGCCTTTCTTCCAAACTCCGTTAGCCCCTTTGGATGTGTTACCATTGCACCGTCTCCGAACTCGCAGGTTCCATTCCAAGTCAAAGTCAGCATTCGAACTCCACAAGAGGCCAAATAAGAAATATTCTCCGGACTGCCTCCTAATACCGCTCCTCCTTCTACCGTTAAAACAGCTCCACATGTTTCCAATTGTTCTGCTCTGACAAAATCGCTGTTTTCCACGCATGGTGTAACTAACATTTTATTCTTAGTACATTCTCTTACATAAGTTTGATACACCGCCTTGAAATAATCCAACGCTTGCAAGCCTCTTATTTCGTCCGGAATCCAAATAGCAAAGCATTGTGTCCAAGCCGAAAACCCAGCTCCGCGTGACAGGTCCACATGCAAATGATTACGGTATAGTGAATGTTTTTGTAAATGGCATTCGCCAATGGTATCGCAATGCAAATCAAAATATTTCAAAACAATCCTCCTCCATTAAAGGCATTGGTAATGTATTGAATTTCTATTATCTCTTTATTTTTCCCCGTTGTTATCATTCCGGCAACATCAAATCTTGGTTGAAGATGCTGAATGTCTGGATGTTCCTGTAAATACAGCAAAGCTGTTTGTATCAACTTTTTCTTTTTAGCAAATGTAACTGCTTCCAATGGTGTGGAAATACTTTTTGCATCTCTTGTTTTTACTTCAACAAAAACAATATACTTATTATCTTTTACAATTATGTCAATTTCACCAAAACGGCTATGATAGTTAGCGTCTATAAATGTATACCCTTGTTCCAACAGCATTTGCAGAACATAACGCTCTCCCATCTTTCCGGAACTATTATCCATGGATTTCTCCCAATATTTTTTTCATAAAACTTCTTCTATGTACAGGGCACATACCATATTTCTGCAATAGTTCTCTATGCAGTTTTGTACCGTAACCTTTATGCTTTGCAAATTGATATTCCGGGTACAGTTTATCTATCTCCAGCATAACTCTATCCCTACTTACCTTAGCAAGAATAGAAGCTGCAGCAATATTTGCACTCTGTGCATCCCCTTTCACAACAGGCTCACCGGAAACATCTCCTAAATCAGGCATACGATTTCCATCTACTAAAGCATAATCTACCGGTACATTCAATCCTTCCAATGCACGGCGCATTGCCAAAAATGTAGCCTGTAAAATTTTAATTTCATCAATTTCCTGCTCCGTAGCAAACGCAATAGAATATCCTATCGCTTCTTTTTGGATAACCTCAAATAATGCTTCCCGCTTTTTCTCAGTCATTTTTTTTGAATCATTCAAACCGTCAATCATAAGACCTTGGGGCAAAATAACTGCGGCAGCAAAAACAGGACCGGCCAAAGGGCCGCGTCCTGCTTCATCAATCCCACATATATGCTGATAACCTTTTTCATTTGCTACAGCTTCATAAGCATACCAATTCATACCGATTCCCCCACTTGTTCCAAAGTTATCTTTCCAAGCTTAGCGCTTCGAAACTCATCTACAACAGCAATGGCTGCACGCTCTGTATTTACTACACCGCCTGACATTAGCATACCTCTCTTTTTACCGATTGCTTCCAGAATTTCGTAAGATTCCATCTGAGATAAATCTGTATTCTCTAATTGATAGCGCTGAGAAATGGCATTTGGATAAATTTCTTGCAGCGTTTCAATTAATCTGCATGCCAAATGCTCAATATCCACAACTTCATCTTTTACAGCACCTGTAAAAGCCAAGTGCTCTCCAACTTTTTTATCTTCAAACTTAGGCCATAAAACGCCGGGGGTATCCAGCAGTTCAAACCCTTTTCCAATGGTAAACCAACGGTTTTCCCTAGTAACTCCGGGACGGTCTTCTACGTTTGCTTTGCTTTGTTTGCTCATACGGTTAATCAATGATGATTTTCCTACATTCGGAACACCAACTATCATTACACGAATCGTTCTGCATACCATTCCCTTTGATTCCCATGAAGCAATGCGATCCTTAAGCAACTCTTTTACCAAGGGTATAAAATTTTGAATTCCTCTTCCGCTTTTGCAGTCAACCGGCATTGCCAGAATCCCTTTTGAACGGTAAAAAGCAATCCAACGCTTTGTCTGCACAGGGTCTGCCATATCTGCCTTATTTAATAAAATTACACGTGGCTTTTGTTGTATAATTTGGTCAATGACAGGATTGCGGCTGCTAATTGGAATACGCGCATCTACAATCTCAGCAACAGCATCTACAAGCTTCAGTGTTTTCTCCATTTGACGTTTTGTTTTTGTCATATGACCGGGAAACCATTGTATGGATTGTGCTTCTCCCATGGCCGTCACATCCTTTCTTAAAGATACATTAGCTTTTGATGGTACCTATATGATTAAACGGATAAATTTTGAGTAAAGCTTTACCTAAAATATATCGCTCATCTACCATCCCTACTTTTTCAAAACGACTGTCAAGTGAAACGCTTCGGTTGTCTCCTAACACAAAAATATGACCTTCCGGTACTACCAGTCCTTCTTCCGGAAACTCAATCAATTTTTCACTGGACAACGGTTTGGTTGTCTTCACACTTTCCGAAAGGTAAGCACTTTCATCCAGTTTTTCTCCATCCACATATACTGCACCTTCGTCATAGTCAATATACACGCGTTGGCCTTCCGTAGCAATCACTCTTTTTACAATCGGTTCGTCTAATCCAACGGTACGTTTTAATACCACTACATCAAACTGCTGAGGCTTATAACTCCAGCTGGAAATAACTACTCGGTCCGCATTATGCAAATTAGGATCCATAGAGGTTCCGCTTACCGTTACAATACGAAAGATAAAGGTAAAAATCAAACCAACTACAACTACAGCAATAACCAAAGATTCCGTCCAGTCAAAACACGCAACGGTACCGCTGTTCTTTATGCTACCGTTTTTTGGTGGTTCATTTTTTTTGGGTTCCATATTATTTTGTTCAGGTTCCTGAATTGTTTGTTTGTTTTTAGCAGCATATTTACCGCCTTTATATGGATTGCTCACTGTTCTGCTCCTTACTATAATTTAGAAAAATTTCATATGATGAAGTGGATAAATCACCATTGTTACCTTTCCTAAAATAAAATGTTTGTCAACCATACCAACTTTAGGATTCCTACTGTCTTCCGAAACATTGCGATTATCTCCTAACACAAATACGCAATTGTCTGGAACCATCTGCGGAAATTGCATTCCTTCATCTTTTGTGGTACTTCCATTCTTGGTATATTCAGATTCGTCCAAGGCCACCCCGTCTACGTACACGGTTCCTGTCTTAAAATCTATATCAACAGTTTGTCCCGCAACTGCAATCACTCTTTTGATAATCGCTGTATCTAATTGAGTACCATTTTCTGCAATTACTACAATATCTCCTTGCTTTGGTTCATAATCTTGATTATTCAGAACCACTTTATCACCATCAAAAATAGTTTGCTTCATGGAATTCCCTGTAATTTCTACTGTTGAAACAAAAAACTTACAGGAAACAAAATAAATAGCATAACATACTGCGAAAATAACACATATCCATAGAATGACACGCCAAATTCGTCTTGACAATCTTTTTGGATTTTGGGAATTTTTATCGGTTTCGCATTTATTTGTTTGATGATGATTCTTGCTTGTTTGTTGCAATATCAAACACTCCAGCCATTTGATGCATAATTATTTTTTATTTTTTTCTTCTGTTTTGTTATGCTCAACTTCCTCTACAATTTCATCCACTATTTGCTCAATTTGTTTGTTTTCAATTTCTTTTTCTAACGCCTCGTCTGTAAAAATTTGCTCTGAAGTTTTTTGTTCTTCTTGTGTAGAAGGTTTTCTTTTTAACACTTTATTTTTAACCGAAGTAATTGTACCTGTTAAAAACGGTTCTTTTTGAATAAGCAAAGCAATAAAATATAAACCAAAAAAGGCGCAGGCAGAAATAAGCAAACGGAAAATCGGCTGTAAATCAACCAAATAAAAAATTGCAAAGCCCGCTCCCAACGCAGGGATCATTGCTACAATTAAATGACGGAAACTGATTTTTTTCCATATTGATTTTAAGCGTTTTCTTAAAAACCAAATTTGTACAGCTAAAACCAACGCTTCTGCAATTGTGGTAGAAATAGCAGCGCCCGTTGCGCCCCAATATGGAATCCATATTGCATTTAAAATCAAATTTAACAAGGCGCCGGCTGAAATTGAAATTAATAAAAGTTTTTCTTTTCCTTCTGGAACCAAAATTTGTATTCCGGTTATATTAGAAAGACCAATGAACACTAAAGTAGGCATTAAAACTTGCATAGGTATTGTAGCACCCAAAAACGCTTCACCAGACAGCAATAGAACACTGTCTTTTGCAAATAAAATGAAATACACACATAACGGTACGGCAAAAATAAGAACAAAGTTGAATGATTTTACAATCATATCCTTAAATTGGGCTTCCATTTTATTTACAACATAATAGGATAAACGCGGAAGCAATACAGTACCCAAAGAGGTAACCGCTGTCACCAATACGGTCTTTAATTTCACAGCCGCTGTATATAAACCAACTTCTGTTTGCGTATTCATAAATCCAAGCATAACAGTATCTAAGTTTGTATAAACACTGGTTGCTGCTGAAGCTGCAAAAAAATAAAGAATTGGCTTCATATGTCTTTTAAAACAATAATTTCCGACTGGTTTTAAATCAATAAACTTTCTCAAATGAACAAAATTCAAAATATTAGAACCACTGGTAGCCAATACCGTAATTGCTCCATAAATAATATAATCTTCTTGTTGTCGAACAAAAATAAACATTAAAATAATAGATGCTATTTTAAATATGATAGAACGTACCGTAATATAAGAATATTGCTCCATTGCGGAATAAAACCAGTTTACACCAACTGCATTTAGAACAAGACTGGCACCATTAATCCATAGCAATGTTTGTTGTTCTTTAAATTGCGGCACTGTGAACAGAGTAATTACGAATACGATGGATACTACGATGGTAGTAATCATATTAATAATAAATAATTCTTGTGTGACACGTGACAGCTCTTTTCTATCATCTCGAACCTGGGCACATGCTCTGATACCATAAGAAGGAATACCCAAAGAGGCAAACATGGTAAAATAAGTTAAAACAGATGTAGCAAACGAAACATAACCGTTTCCTTCTACCAACAATACTCTTGATACATACGGAAATGTAATCAAGGGAAAAACAAAGGAAGAAACTGTTAAAATCATATTCATCATAAAGTTAAATTTAACAGATTTCGTTTTCAGTGTCGGAGCACCACCCATATAAACACCTAGTTTCTATTTATAATTCTACTCTTTTAATTTTGAATAAAAGCAAAAAGCACCAAATAATTTGAAATTACATTTTCTCAACAAAAGAATTTGTTTTCCTGCTGCTGTGTTATATAACGTATTATTTTCACGCTTTATCATTTTATCAAAATTTATAAGTTCCTGCCGGGTTTGTTCTGTATTGTCCATATGCAAAAAGATACGGTATTGGGTACTTATTAAGCCCTGTAAAATAAAGTAAATAAATGTATCTTTTTGTTTTGATAAGACCCCTTTTTGTTTTTCGGTATAAAACTTCAAAATACGTTCTGTCACTTTTAAATGATCTTTATAATGTTTTTTAAAGCCTTCCCAACTAACACTTTGACCTTCCAAGCCGATTCGATATTGGTAAACACTGTAATCTAAAAAATAAACATTATTTACATAAACCATAGGAAATATAACATATTCGATATCAGTATAGAAACAGTGCTCCCCAATACGAATATGATTATTCTTCAATAAACTTGTTTTATAAGTAATAGAGTGCATTTTTATCTTTGGATGTAGTTCACAAGGCAATGTTTCAAATGCCATTGGCTTTCCTAAAAATTTCTTATCGGATTTTACTACTTCTTTTTCTCCGGTAACTTCATTTACAAATGTAAAAGGAGTAATTACCATATCAACATCAATATGCTTTAAATCAGATACCAACCGCACAAAATTTTCTGTATCATACCAATCATCACCGTCTAATGTTTTAAAATACTTTCCGGTAGCCACATCCATAGCAGCATTAATTGTAGAACCATATCCACCATTTGGTTTAGAAATTACTTTAAAAGAATTCGGATATTTCTCTTCAAATTCTTTTCCAATTATAGCTGTATTATCTTTAGAGCCATCATCTACAATCAATACTTCAATATCATCCATAATTTCAGGAGCCACCAAAGAATCTAATGTATTTTTTAAAAATTTTTCTACGTTATACGCAGCAATTGATATACTTAAAGTTTTTTCCACTATGCGCTCCACCTTTTCATCTATTATAATTATTTTTTCATGTGATTCTTTTTAATACGAATTATCATTCCCATAAAAGCTCAATAAACAAAATTGCTTTTCTTACATAATTTGTAAGAAAAGTTTCATTACTTACTGAATGTATATTTGTAAAAATGCATTATAATATTAGTATAATTTTAGCATATTGTGTTATTGTTTGCAACCGAAACAATGGTTTCTGCGCCTCGTACAAAAATGAAATCAACCTGCAAATAATTTTTCATATACACATAATAAAATAATACAAATTTATAAACACAAATAAAAAAGGAGACATAAATTATGTCTCCTCTCAAATTATTTGAGTTTTTCTCTTAGTTTAGCTGCCTTACCAACTCTATCACGTAGGTAGTAAAGTTTTGCTCTACGAACATGACCTTTACGAACCAATGTAACACCTTTTACATTTGGGCTGTGAATTGGGAAAACTCTTTCAACACCAACGCCATAAGAAACACGTCTAACTGTGAAAGTTTCAGAAATACCACTGCCTTTACGAGCAATTACAGTACCTTCAAACACCTGAATTCTTTCTCTTTCACCCTCGCGAATGTTAACGTCAATTTTAATTGTGTCACCAATCTCAATATTTGGTACTTCAGTTTTCATAGAGTCTTGTGCAATTAATTTTAGTGCATCCATGAATAAAATCCTCCTAAATTTTCAGACATTCGTATCACACAGGATAGAGGACTGTCAGCTTTAATGTCTCGGTTTTAACCGGGCATCAACTCCCGTCAGTGTTCTGACGGCATAAAGATGCCTATATATAATATCATAACAATAAAAAATATGCAATCACTTTTTACAAAAAATACACTTTAGGCAAAAACATGAAACTCTGCATCATATAAGTGTGAACGTATGATAACCGCATACAAAGAATACCCTAAATAAGTTTGGATAGCCTCTCCTATCAAGGATGGATTGATATTCTCTGTACTGCCGGCAGGCAACACTATGTTTAGCACCACTTCATTACCTTCCACTGTCATTTTATATTTATCCAAATAATCATTTAAATGAATGGTTTTTATACCTGATTTGGTTTTCTTTTCTACCAAAATATCGTCTTTTACAAACAACGCCTCTAACGCTTCTTTCAGAATTCGTGGGTCTCTTTCATCTGCAGCATAGCGTATTTCATAATCTGCATAAGCAATTTTTCCAGGCTTCATTTGAGGTTCAGTTACATCATAAACACGAATATCTTTTGGCAAAGCGTCATTCAAACGATGAATAATTTCCTCTTTTGGCATATCTTCCAACAAGCGAATATCCATAGATTCATGTTTTCCTTCTACGCCCAGAGAAAGGGGTAACGCAAATGTAACAAACGCATGTGGATTAAAGCCTTCCGTATACCACATAGGAAGTTTGGCTTTATGAAATGCCCTAGCTACACAACGGTTCAAATCCAAATGAGAGATGTATTTTGCTGTGCCGAATTTATGAAACCAAATTCTAGTACTTTTCAACACAAATCCCTCCTTTAAAACAAGCTGCGCCGCAGGCAGAACAAGCTTCTTGACAGTTTGGAGTGGTAGCATTTTGATAGGCCTTTTCACATTCTCTTTTTAAAAACGATTTTTTAATGCCATAATCAATATGATCCCAAGGCAATATTTCATCAAAACTTCTGCGCCTTTGATTATAGAAAGTAGGGTCAATACCACATTCTTCAAACACTTCCAACCATTTCGGTAAAAAAAAGAAATCGGACCAACCGTCAAATTTGCATCCATGTTCAAATGCTTGTTCCAATACTTTTCCCAAACGTCTATCACCGCGCGCAAACACACCTTCCAAAAAGCTGGTATCTGCGTCATGCCAGTTGCACGTTAATTTTTTACTGTGTACACAACCTATTAAATGCTCTTGCTTTTTATGTAATGTTTCAATGGAATCCTGTGGTTCCCACTGAAATGGAGTAAATGGTTTTGGCACAAACGAGGAAGCACTGCATGTAACCTTTACGCTTCTTCCCTTCGCTCGTTTTGGATTACTGTAATACGCTTCTACAACCTGCTGTCCCAAATGAGCAATTCCTGCAACATCCTCCATGGTTTCTGTAGGAAGTCCAATCATAAAATATAGTTTAATAGTAGTCCAACCGCCTTCAAATGCAGTTTGCACCGTTTTCATCAGTTCTTCTTCCGTTACATTCTTATTAATAACATCACGTAACCTTTGGGTACCTGCTTCCGGCGCAAATGTTAAACCGCTTCGGCGTACCGTTTTCAGTTTGTCCATCAATTCATTAGAAAAACCATCTACACGCAAGGATGGAAGTGACACACTCACTTTTTCGTCATCTGTCCAACTAAGCAAAGTATCTAACAAATCTTCAATTTGGCTGTAGTCGCTGGTACTTAACGAGGAAAGAGAAATTTCATCATAACCTGTATGCTCGCAAATAGAACGGCACTGACGGTTAATCATATCAATTGATTTTTCTCTTACAGGGCGATAAATAAATCCTGCCTGACAAAATCTACACCCACGAATGCAACCACGCTGTACTTCCGCCACAGCTCTGTCATGCACAATTTCAATACTCGGCACTACAAATTTATCGGGAAAATATGCCTGATCCATATCTAATTCCAAACGTTTTCGAACAGTTTTTGGCGCTGCTGCATGAGGAATCATTTCTTTTATGGTACCATCATCGTGGTAGGTAACGGAATAAAGAGACGGCACATAGACACCCTGAATCTGTGCGGCTTCTTGTAAAAATTCCTTTTTGCTTTTTCCCTCTTTTTTACAAGCTTGATATAAACGAATGACCTCTAAATCTACTTGTTCCCCTTCTCCAATAAAAAACAAATCGACAAAATCCGCCAATGGTTCAGGATTGCAGGCACAAGGACCACCCGCAACCACAATATGAAATAAATCTGTTCTATCCTGTGCCCTTATGGGAATACCTGCTAAATTCAGCATATTTAAAATATTGGTATAGCTTAATTCATACTGCAATGTAAATCCGATAAAATCAAACTCGGCAACACTGTCTCCACTTTCCAAAGCAAATAGAGGAATATCATGCTTACGCATCTCCTCCTCCATATCTACCCATGGAGCAAATACACGTTCACACCAAATATCGGGCTGTTCATTTAATACACTATATAATATTTTCATGCCCAGATGAGACATTCCCATTTCATAAACATCGGGAAAACAAAATGCAAACCGTACATCTACATCTGCTTTGTCTTTTATGACGGAATTCAGTTCACCGCCCACATATCTGCCCGGTTTTTGTACGTTTGACAATATACGTTCCATTTTCTGATTCATAATTATTCTTATTCAGTTGCAAATATTGCAGCTGAATCCAATCCTTTCATCCGGTCTTATCGAAAGTAAATATATCACATACGCTTGTATTATAGCATAATAGAAATTGCCTTGCAATTTTTAACATCTAAACGTTAAAACCTTCTGGCCAATAGTCAAAATTTGTGAATATTGAAAGTTGTTCCTTTCAATGCTGCTTTTGCTACTATTTCCAGGTTATTACAGCATAATAGAAATTACAAAGCAAACTCTAACCAATAAGTGCTAGAATATTTTTATAATAATCAAAATCTATAATTCGATTCTTGCTGCCAGATCGTAATAGTCATAAGTAATTTAAGATTGAAACTGCATTATATTACTGCAAGATAATGTGCAAAATCTAAAAAAAGCGTCCGCGTTTTAACACCAATAAAACCATAAGATAGATACTGATAAAAAACAAAGTAAAATTGTACTTTGACTGTAGAAGCATAATAAATCCAACAATTGCTACAGGAAGCAACGCAAAAAAAGAAACGACAGCAACAACTATTTCTGATGTTTTCGGAGAAAATTTATTGCACAGCAAAGCATAAAAAGCCTGGCCTCCATCCAAAGCTTCCACAGGCAACATATTGAACCAAGCAATGGTACTGTTAACAAAAATAAATTCCCAAACCAAATAGTTGGGCCAAAAAGAATATAATATTGCCGATGTCACACAAAGTATCATATTGACAAAGGGACCGGCCAAGGCAACCAAAGCATCTGATAAATAACTGCGTCTTCCTCTTCCAATTTCCTCAATATCCACACCAAATGCGTGAAAACGAACCGTTTTCACAGAACTACCTAACAAAAGCATCATAATCAAATGTCCTGCTTCATGCAGCACGGTTGCAGCTATACCTAACAAAGCTACTCCTGTTGTATCTGTAAATAATAAAAATGCAATGACGGCAAAAAACAAATATTCTATTTTTATCTCACATTGTTTGATTTGAAAGTTCATTATTTCTGCAACACTGTTTGAGGATTATATGGAGTGCCGCCAATTAATAATTCCAGATGCACATGAGGCCCGGAAGAGTCTCCTGTATTCCCGACTTTTGCAATTTCATCTCCCATATTTACATGATCTCCTTGCTTAACAGAAATGGAATTACAATGTGCATAGCGAGTTTCAATGCCGCTCCCATGGTCCAGTAAAACGTATTTACCATATGAGTCATTTTCTCCGGCTTCTTTTACAACCCCTGTTAAAGAAGCAGTAATTGGGGTATCTATATCAGCTGCAATATCCAATCCTTGATGAAATTTGCTATCTCTTTCTCCAAAGGCAGATGAAATAGTTCCATTTGCAACAGGAGACTTTAACAAAACAGACAATGTAACAGGCCCTTCTTGATTTTTGCCATATGTAACCGCCAGTGTATTCACCTGAGGTTTTGCTCCTGTCTGTGCTGTATCTGTATCAGAAACCGAAGATGTATTTTTCTGAAAAATCTCCAATAAATCATCTTTTGTTACATTTACCATAATAGACTCATTTACAGAACCTAAATACCACCCTTTTACCATTTCATAAATTGACCCACCAAATAAACGTATTCCCAAAGCAACAACCAGGATAATCAGGCACGCTCCTACCTGAATGGAGATTAAAAATCTACTGCGTAACAACTTTCCTGTTTTACCATCTTTTTTCATTTCTTCTCGTTCTGTTTCTTCCGTTTCCTCTTCTGCGATTTGCAATGGTTGCGACTCAGACTCATCAATCAGTTCATTTCTTCTGATTGGTTTTGATTGCTGGTCCATTTCTTCCAATGCTTGTAATTCTTCCATACTTGGCGCTCTTCTCTTCCTGAACATGAACAATCCCTCCTTGTCTATCATATGACAGCAAGTGCCATTTCATACCACATGCTTTAGACACGGTACAAGTAATACATATCTTCTTTTCTACATTACTAATAAATCACTTTCAAAAAGCTTCTAAAAAAGGAAGTATTTATAATTTAGAGATAAAAAAATTTTTTTAGAAAAATAACACTCTATTTTAAAAATTTGCTTTAAAATTATCATCTATAACGTTTGGAATCTCAAAACAAATCTAAAAAATAAAAAGGCAGGCGAATATTCGCCTGCCTTTTTATTTCTACCTAATGCTATACATGACCATTTTAAATGGATAAACAATATTAGAGAACAAATACCTAAGCTTTTGATGTAATATATAAGTCTTTAGAATCTGCCACAACTTTTACAACGGCCGATTTGAGTGTATTTGTAACCCAATATCTCTCCTCATATTTATTAACTTTATTCAGATCCGTTTTGGGAACATTATTAACAAACTCTCCATGTGAATATACATACATATCCGAGAAATACTCGTTGCGTGCTGCTTTTGAGAAAGTCTTATAGTATACATAAATACCATATCTGGTTGGACTGGTACCACTACGCCATAACTTTTTTTCAATACATATATCTCTTAATATTACAGTATCCGGACAACCGGATGGAACAGTAAATCCGGCACTTTTCAGTTCTTCCAACAAACTGCCTTTACTGCTGTATTTCATGAGAGCGTCAGCCTCTTTTTCTGTTAGCAGCCCTAAAGAATCAGGCAGGGTAAAAGTTTTTTCCAATACCCATCGTATAACGCCTCGACGTTGTATTATCAATTAATTTCTGATTCATCAAACGGTATACTTCATCATTGGATAAAACTAAATAATTTTCTCCCTGTACAATTGCAACGGACTCCTGATCCACTTTTCCTTGTGAAATTGCAGGCTGTTGGTTGTTTGCCTCAGCATTCTGGGAAGAACAACCAACAAAAACAGAACAACATAATGCTCCTACCAAAAATAGGGACACAAAACGTACCCATTTTTCCCTCATTTTCTCCTCACTCCATACCTACATGATGTGATTTACAAAAGTCTAACTGTATAAAAAATGGCTAACCTCCAAAGTTAGCCATTCCAGGCTCTATCTTCAGGCAATTTACCCAGCCGTATCAGAGCTCACAGTATCTATTTAGATTTTATATATTCATCAATGGCAGCAGCAGCATCTTTACCCGCTCCCATAGCCAAAATTACAGTTGCTGCGCCTGTGACAACGTCTCCACCTGCATATATTCCATCTCTTGTAGTTTTCATATGATCATCTACTACAATGCAACCTCTACGGTCTTCCAAGCCTTCCGTTGTTTGACAAATTAAAGGATTTGGTGAATTTCCAATTGCCATAATCACCGTATCGACATCCAAATTAAAATTGGAACCTTCTACAACAATTGGGGAACGTCGTCCTGATTCGTCCGGCTCTCCCAATTCCATTTGTACACATTCAATTGCAGTTACATGGCCTTCTTCATCACCATGAATTGCAACAGGATTATGTAACAACTGAAAAATAATTCCTTCTTCTTTTGCATGGTGCACTTCTTCTAAACGAGCCGGCATTTCAGCTTCACTGCGTCGGTAAACGATATAGACATTTTCAGCACCCAAACGTTTTGCACTACGTGCGGCATCCATTGCAACATTACCACCGCCGATAACCGCTACACTTTTCGGACGATTAATTGGTGTATCGTAATCATGCAAATATGCTTTCATTAAATTAATACGTGTTAAGAACTCGTTTGCAGAATAAACACCGCTTAATCCTTCTCCCGGGATATTCATAAAACGCGGTAACCCTGCACCTGTACCTATAAATACAGCTTCAAAACCCATTTCAAATAATTCATCTACGGAAAGCACGCGTCCTATTACCATATTAGTTTCTATTTTTACACCGCTTTTTCTTAAACCGTCAATCTCTTTCTGTACAATTTCTTTAGGTAAACGGAATTCAGGAATACCATACATTAAAACGCCGCCTGCAGTATGTAATGCTTCAAAAACAGTCACGTCGTATCCTTTTGCACACAAATCGCCCGCACAGGTCAAACCGGCAGGACCGGCACCTAAAATTGCAACCTTATGTCCATTTGGTTCTGCTTTTTTAATTTCGAGCGAGCCATTTTTCATTTTCCAGTCGGCTACATATCGTTCCAAACGTCCAATACCTACTGCTTCATGTTTAATGCCTCGTACACACACTTTTTCACACTGGCGTTCCTGAGGACATACACGACCGCATACTGCAGGCAAAGAACTGGTTTGACGAATGGTATCATATGCTAACTCCATATCACCATCAATAATACATTTAATAAAATTTGGTATTTGAACTTGTACCGGACATCCGGTCATACAAGGTGCATGCTTACACTGTAAGCATCTTTGCGCTTCTTCCAGCGCCATTTCGTGAGTATACCCATACTCTACTTCTTCAAAATTTCCGCTGCGAACAATGGGATCTTGCGCAGGCATTGGTGTTTTTTCAGGTTTCATATTAGGCATTGTCAACACCCTCAAATAAGTGGCATTTATATTCATCTGCCGCTTCTCTTTCTTGTTTTCTGTAAGTAGCGCTTCGTTTAATCGCTTCGTCAAAATCCACCAAGTGACCATCAAAATCAGGACCGTCAACGCAAGCAAATTTTGTTTTTCCATCAACAGTCAAACGGCAGCAGCCGCACATACCTGTGCCGTCTATCATAATAGAATTCATACTGATAATTGTCTTAATGCCTGCTTTTTTTGTAACATCACAAACTGCACGCATCATTGGCAAAGGACCAATTGCAACTACCAAATCGTATTGAATGCCGTTATCAATATTTTCCTGAAGCGCATTTGTTACAAAGCCTTTATGTCCATTGGAGCCGTCGTCTGTCATTAAATATAAATGTTCTGATGCGGCTCTCATTTCATCTTCCAAAATGATTAAATCTGTATTGCGGAAACCGGCAATCATATCCACAGTAGTACCCATAGCATGCAGTGCTTTGGCTTGCGGATATGCAATTGCACAACCAGCACCACCGCCAATTACTGCCACATGTTGATACCCTTCCAATTCGGAAGCTTTACCCAGCGGACCGATAAAGTCTAAAATAGCGTCACCTTCATTTAGTTGATTCAACATCATAGTAGTTTTGCCTACAATTTGAAAAATAATGGTAACCGTTCCAACTTCACGATCATAATCAGCAATGGTCAGTGGAATACGTTCCCCTTTTTCATTCACACGTAAAATAATAAACTGACCGGCTTTTGCTTTTTTTGCAATATACGGAGCCTTAACAACCATCAAGGTCATTGAAGGATTTAAACTACGTTTTTCAACGATTTGAAACATGTTGATTTCCCCTTCATTCTCATATGCCAAAAAAGGCATTATTTTTATTGTAATGGAAAATGCTGAAAATATCAAGGAAAATAGCCTGAAATATGCGCTATGATTGCGATACTGTAATGTTGAACAGGAAAAACATCAATATTCTACCTGATTTCTGATAAATTGACTCGAATCCTTTTTTATCTCATTAGAAAAATGGGATAAATTAAAAAATCATACCCTATTTTGTGGAAAAGAAAGTATGGTGGAAAATAAAAAAGTGATGAGCAAACACTCACCACTTTTCATTCATTATTTTTTTATTTCTACTACTTTTACTTCACCAAATACATAGTTTGGATTACTGCGTAAGCCTGTAGGAATAACACTCATATCCACATTGGATTTATCGGCATTTAACAACTGTCCGTTGTTTAGCTGTAAATTAATAAAATCAAGTACGCGTGTGGATAAACTAATGCTATTTAAGATACCGTTACTTCCTCTTCCAACTGTAATAGACATTTGGTCTGAGAAGTCAGAGTTATTAATCAAATGTGCAGCATCAAGATTTACCGTCCATTGGTTAGAACCATTATAGTTAAATCCTGTCAAAGCTTCTTCAAACATAATATTGCCTGTACGCACAGCTTTTTGATCACTCTTGGCAATGGCATCATTAATCGCATTTTCCACCATGCTTGTAAAGTTGGTGCAGAAGTATACGTATTTCATTGGATTCGCCATAAATTCATCTATCGTACACTTCGTATATTCATGATGGTCATAATATTCTTTCCACCACAAGGCACCTTTACTGGTTTCCCAATTTCTATCGAAGTATAAAATACCATCTTCATAATATACTTTCGCAGTCATATCCTGCTGTAGAACACCGATAAAGTAAGGTACGTCTAAATTAATGTATGCAGACTGTACGGTATTATCCGCATTTAATTTCAAGCGGAAGTCCATTGGAATATTTGCATTAATCGGAATGCCAATAATGCTCATGTTTGCATTAATAGTACCTTTAATCTGATATTGTTTTAAATCTGCTGTTTTCAGCAAACTATCTGCAAAGGTATTCAAAGAAGAGATATCCATATAGTTTGCAGCATCAGAAGGTACTGTAATAGAAGTATCTTGGTTACCTGTATTTTCTACTGTAACAGCAGAAATCACATTTTTGCTGCCATCATTTGCCTTTGTTACTGTAATAACTGTATCAGGCATAGAAGCATCGCCAAATAATTCTTTGCTGCTTAATGTTACAATCAATGTGTCCCCTTGTTTTTGAATATTTTTAATCAAAGCAAGCACATTCACATTTACATTCACATTACTTGAAGCCAATATTTCATCCAAAGTTGGAATTGGTAAAGCGTCTAATACACTGGTATCCAACGGTACGCGGTTGCCTAAAATATGCTGTCTTACATCTTCCGGTAAATTTATTTCTAGTAAATCTACACCTGTAACCGCAAGGTCTAACAGCGCATTGTAATCCATTTGCATCTTAATACCTGTATATGGAGCTCCGCCCACTTTATATTGGGTGGTGTCGTGATAATACAAGTATATCTGATTGTTTACAATGGTTGCTTTTACTTCATGACCATTAATTTTCAAATCTGCTTTCACATTGAATATTTGGTTATTCAGCTGCTGGTAAGAATTCATACCGGCTTCTACATAGTCTACCAATTCTGCAACATCCAGATAACTTTCCGCATCTGTTACAGGGTCAATTACAACAGGTTCTATTGACAAGTTACTGATAGTTGCACTTAATTTATTGTCAGAAACCGTAACCCCCTGTACGCTGCCACCTGTCAATTGTTCTCCATTTCTGGTGAGTTGGATTGAAACAACATCATCGCCAATTTGTATATCAGCACCTGCTGTTGTATCTGTTGCGGAAACATTGGAAATACTTCCAATAAGTTGTTCTATATTTACAGTTCCGTTTTTAAAGCTATCAATCCATTCCAAATAAGCCGCCGGAAGCATTGCTGATAAATCGGCGCCTTCGCCCAAAGTGCCTTCAGGCAGAATTTCGCGCAGTCTTGTCATGATAGTATCAATATCATTGGAGTTTAGTTTTAGCTTCATATCTCCGTACTGAATATAAGTCATATTACCCAATACTTTGATGCTTAAAGTACTGCCTTCTATTTCAGCGGTTGCATGAACATCTGCACCTTGTATTGCACCGTTTGCATCTTTATTCAAAACAAGCTTTACATGTGCAGTTTGGTTAATATTCATCTTACCATCCAGCACAATATTAGCATCGAAACTAAAGCTATTTGCATTGACTGCATTCATCACAGGTCGAGCAAAATATGTAAGCTGTTTTACATCTGCATATGCACCCTGTGCTTCTATTACAAATTCTTCATTAATATTGATAACTGCAATATTTGCAGCGACATCGCTATCATAAATTCGCAATCCACTTATATTGGCACTCAACATCTGGTTTTCATCTTTATTGACTGTGAGAGAAATCACATCATTATCATTCAATCTCAAATTCAATCCAATTTGGCTCTCAGACAATGTAATATTGTCAAGTTTTTGAACGAATGTAAATACATCAAAGTTTTCAAACAAGTCAATATAGGACTGTGGTAAGAATTGAGTTAAGTCTAAATTACTGTCTTGCGGAAGCACTTTACGAATTTCTTCTACAATTTCATTGATATCTGCTGTATTCAACTGCAGTTTTATATTTGCATAATCAATGTACGTAATATTATCAATCAATTTGACGGATAAATCATGGCCGTAAAGGTTAGTAGTTACCTGCGCATTCGCACCATTTTCAGTACGTTGTATACGAACTTGAGAGGAAATAGTTCCATTTAGTTTTCCACTTGCAGTACCATTTACGGTAAATTCCATAGTATTGGCACTTGCCAACTGTGCAATCGGTTTTAAAAAGCCAATACCATCTGCAATATTCACATAACCGGTTCCATCATTCGTAATATCAGGAACTCCATTATCCACATGATTCATCTGAGCAAAAATGACTGATGGCTGCCCCATTACTGTCAATCCACTTAGTTCTGCTGTATACAGTAAACCGTTTTGACTTGTTACGTTCAACTGAATTTTGTCTTCACCCAGTTTGGTAGAAACAGTCAATTGATTTTTCTGTGCTTGAATTTGTACTTTCTGTGCAAGCTTCAAAATAGGAGCAAGTGATTCTCTACTAATGTTACCTGCCTGCATATCGGAAATAAATTGTTCCAAGCCTAATGCATTAATTTCATCCAAATAAGCCTGAGGCAAGATTGCAGATAAATCGAACGCAGGAGTATCCGCAGGGAGTACAGCTTTTACTTCATCTATGATGGTTTGCAAATCTGCATCATGCAGCATAAATTTGATATTTCCGTATTGTACATAGGTGGTATTGCCAATATACTGTACAGTCAATTCAGCGCCACCTATCACGGTAGTCACTTGTGCGTCTGCAGAATTACCATTTTTAATTACAGTGACGTTGGCATCTACAGTTTGATCACCTATTTGTACCTTACCTGTAAATGCGTAACGATTTGCCCTAATGGTATTCATAACCGCAGGTATAAAGTCCACAATTTGTTTAGCATCAGCAAATTCCGCATCATCCAATTGTGTGAGAGGCAATGTTTCTGTTGTGATATTTGTTATAGCAGCTTCTATATTTAGCTTACTGCTCAGAACAGACAGATTTTGTAAAGAAACATTGGTAAAGTTTGTTCCGTCATGAACAACATGAATAGGAATCAAATCTTCGCCTACCTGTACCGTAACAGTAGCAGAAGTTTCGTCCGCTGTCATAGATGCAATAGATTGCAACATTTTAAATACAGGTTCAATGGTTGTTTGATTGATATTTCCTGACTGTACATTTTGAATAAACTGATCAATCTGTAATCCGTTATACCAATCAATATAAGATTGCGGTACAAACTTAGATAAATCAACGTTCAAAGAACCTTCCGGCAAAATCTTTTTCAATGTTTCTATTACGCTTTGCGCATCTGCATTATTTAGCTTTACTTTCAGATCACCGTATTGTATATAGGTGGTACTGTCTTTTTGCTGTACCAACAAAGTTGCGCCTTCCAGTTCAGCAGAAATTTCCGCCTGAACACCTTGTTCGGTACGTACCAAACGAACATGCGCTGTTTCATTGAATATTTGCTCTCCGGAAAGAGCCACATTCACATCAAATTCGTAGCTGGTAGCAGCCACTGCGTGTTTCACTGCATTCGATAAAGACAGCAATTGCTTAATGTCAAAATATTCGTCCGGATTTACAGAAATATTCCAAATATCTGTACTTGTTTGATTGAGGGTTGCCTTTAGTGTTAACGAACCATTCATTACTGTTAACCCGTTTACAGTTGCGTTGGTCAGATGATCTCCGTCTCTGATTGCAGATACCGTAATCACATCTTCTCCAATTTTCATATCAACCGAAATCGTATTACCATCGACATGGATACTTTCGATAGAATCCATAATTTTATTGAATGTCAATTCGCTTTGGAAATAATCTAAATAAGCCTGTGGAATCAGTTTGCTAATATCAATATTCTCTGTTTCTTCCGGAAGCAATTCTTTGATTGCTTGCTGAATTTCCTCAAAATCATTAGAAGCCACTTTTATTTTTAAATTGCCATATGCAATATAAGTAACACCGTCAATATAGGTAACCTTCAATGTATCGCCATAAAGGTCAGTAGAAACCTCAACCTTGATATTTGAACCGTCACGTACCAGTTTTACATTGGCAGTTTGATTCAGGGTAATATCACCTTTCAAATCAATATTTATATCAAAGTCAAAACTATTTGCCTGCAATAGATTCTGAATTGGTTTAATAAATCCAATCAAATCAGAAGCATCTGCGTAATCACCATTGCTTAAGCGGATTGGCAAAGAACGTTTTCCGCCTACACCATTGGTGCAATCTAAGGTCAACTTACTGTTCTGTACGGTGACACCGTCTACATGAATTTCTGAAATATAATCGTAAGAGCGGTTTGCCACCATGGAAATAGTATCCCCGCCAAAATTTAATGCCACAGCAACACCGTTTGCATCTAAGTCAAATGTTTCAATTTGACCCACCAAAGTAAATATTGGCTGTAAATTCTCTAATGTAATGTTATTAGACTGGAACGCATTTACCATATCATTGAAACCCATTTGCTCATAGGCATCAATGTAAGATTGTGGAATCAATGCAGAAATATCAAAGTTCTGGGCATCCTGCGGCAATATTTCCTTGATACCACTAATAATGGTTTCCAAATCGGCAAGATTGAATTTGATTTTGATATTGCCGTATTCCACATAGGTAATTCCATCAATGAGTGTTACATCTAACAACTGACCGGCAATCATAGTCTCCACTTCACCATTCATACCATTGTCAGAACGGCTTAATTTTACTTTTGCAGTTTGGGTCAGATTCTGTTCACCGCTTAACGCAATTTGTGCATCAAATTGGTAACTGGAAGCGCCCACTGTATTCATAATAGCGCGAATGGTAGGAACCGCTTCATCTATTGTGGTATACTCACTTGCATTTACAGTAATCGGCAATTGTTCCGGTGTCATATGCAAAGCACGCATGGAAATATCCAATTGGCTGCCACCTACATTGAGTCCTGTTAAACGGCCGGAAGTAATAAATTCATCATTACGGTTGACTTCCAGTGACAGTGTTTGTTCGCCTAATGCAACTCCCATAGAAACGGTTGTACCGTTTACATTCAGGTACTGAATAGAATTTAAGATAGAGTCAATACTCATATTGGTCATAAAGTCTGTAAATTCAGAAGGAATTGCACCTGGAAGCAGTTTTTCCAAAGTATCGCTCAAAGTATATTGATCTGCGCTGATTTTAATTGCACCGTATTGGATATATGCAGTATTATCAATCCATTTTATGCTTAACGGATTACCGTATACATCTGCGGTTAATTCAAGGTCAGTTGTACTTCCTTTACGCACAACGGTTAATCGGGCATTTTGTGCCAAAGGTGTTTCACCTTGTACATTTAAATCCACATCAAATACAAAACTGGTGGAATTCATCGTATTTTTAATTGGTAATGCAAATTTAGCTAAATCTGCCAAATCTGTATATGCAGCTTCATCAACAGATAGAGTACTTTGCTGTGTACTGAAAGAGTTGACTTTTGCATATAAATCCACTTTATTATTTTGCATGGATAAATTATACAATCCAAAGGCAACAAGGTCATTGCCTCTGCGTACCGCTTCTAAACGCAAACCGCCGCTTCCAACAACAAGGGTTAATTTATTATGTGCTACTTGAAGACTTTGGATGCTTTGAAGCATATCTGCAACATTAAAGTTTGTAATTAAATCAATGTATTCTTGCGGGAATAGTTCGCTAAGATCAGGTAAATCCCCTCCGATTGGAGCAATTTGCTGAAGCTCAGACATAATTTCGTTGATATCGGTAGTATGTAATTTTAATTTAAGATTTCCAACATCAACGTATGCTACTTGATTGATAAATTTCAAATCAACTTGTGTTCCCAATACATTTGCAGATAAAGCTGCATCAAAGCTGTTTCCGTTTTTCGTTAAAAGTACGTGAACGTCTTGATTGTAATTGAGATCACCTCTCAACATAAGGGTTGCTGTTAAATCGATTGTTTTTCCGTTTGCTAAATTCATAAGAGGTTCTACATAAGAAAGAATATCTTCTAATTTAACATAACCGGAACTATTGGTATCAATTGTGGTTCTGGAAGCGTTCATCGCAGTTAATTTTACACTTGCAGTCAGCTTAGCATTGCTAATAGAGATACCGTCCAAAACAAAGTCAGTTAAGATATTTCCTTTTTTCGTTGCTGAGAATCGAACTGTGTCATTGCCGATTCTAAATCCAAGCGAAACGGTATTGCCTTGCACCTTAATTGGCGTCATGTTTCTGACAAGGCTCTCAACATCAGGATTTGCAAATAAATCTAAATAAGATTGAGGCAATATGTCTGTTAGTGCAAAACCACTTGCTGCTGCCGGTAAAATAGATTGCAGTTCTTTTGAGATTTCATCCATATCTGTTGTGTTCAATGAAATCTTCAAATTTCCGTAATCAACATATGCCATACCGTTTACCAAACGAATAGTTAAATGCTGTCCCAAAATATCAGTATCCACTTGCGCATTAACACCGTTATTGGTACGCATTAGTTTTACGTATGCATTTTGTGTTACATTAGGTTCTCCTACCAATGTAAAGTTGGTATCAAATTCCCAACTATCTGCAGTAATTAAATGTATTACCGGAGTAATGTACTCCATCAAGGGCAGCATACTTTCATAAGTAGCATCTATTTGAGGAAAAGCATGTCTGGTGGCACTTGGCGTTACAAACGCACTTAATTGCAAGCCGCCCATATTTAACTGTAAATTGGTATCTAACAGTTTCATGGTACCGTCTTCTAAATGAACCACCAAATTCATACCATCTGCACTCATGGTCATTTCCTGCATACCATCTTTTTGCGTGGTAGTCATATTTTCCATGAATTGGCTCATGAAGTCGGAATCCATCTCCGGAATTTGGAAGCCGATTACTTCTGCAACATTTTCCATGGCCTCCATTAAGCCGTCTACAGTAATATAATATTTTAAATTTCCATAGTTCAAATACAAACGGTCACCTTTTAAGCATGCAAATACATCGCCAAGTTGAATCTGATAAGTATTTGTTTGCAAATTACCTTCAATATAAGCTTTTTCAGATACACCGTTTATGGTTACATCAGCCTCTAAACCAAATAAACCATTTTCATCGGCGCCAAACACTTTTCCTAAGTAAGACTTCATGTCAGTCTCGCCGGAACCGTCTAAAGAACCTAAGTGATTCGGGTCATACTTATCACGAATGAATGTAGTGTATAAATCCTTATCCGGAATTTCCTGTTCTTCCCCATAATCTTTAAATACTTCGGTATACTCTGTAGTACAGTTAGCACTACCTAAAACAGGAATGGAAATGTCATAATTTTCATTCATGGTAATTTTAATCGGTTTCCAATCCTTATCCATTTCAATCGTTAGTTGAACAGAATGGAATAACGGATTTTTCTGGGAACCTGAAAGTGTTTTTACTTGTCTGCGGTAATAAGCAGGAGCTGTTTCGGGATCCAACTCATATGTATAAACATATTTATCTCCGCTTTCTTCCACTGCTTTAGCAGATATAATTGTGTTTTTTGATACAACATAAGGAGAAATACCGTTTGGCAGTAATCCGTAAGTATCGGTATACGTTTCCTCTGAAATCGGTGTAATATTATCAGACCAAGTTACGTTTTGACCTGAAATATTGTCCGCAGTACGTACCAAGAAAATTTTGTTATCATCTTGAATGTATTTTTGCTGTGCGACATTTGCCATGGAACTTAAGCTGACCGATTCTTGGTACATCTCATTTCCATTGACAATTTTAATGTCTTTCATATTTTGCACATATGTCATAAATCCAATATTGGCATTAATATCACCGGTCATCTCTGTGTTATATTTACCAATATCTCTTATTACTCCAAGTGCAATGGCCGCATTTTCTTGCGGGGTGTAATCTGCAGGTGTTCCCGAATCTGGCTTTGCCATAATATCAGACAAACCTACACCTGCGACAGTGTCTTCCGGTTCTTCATAGTTTCGACTCATGCCGTAGAAAAACACAAAAGACACCAATAATAGCACCGCTATAATCGGAGATGCTATCAACACGTGTTTTTTCTTTACTTTCATATTCTCTTTTCCTCTCACTCAATTTCAAAAACAGTTGTACACAATTTCTTCATAAATTAGCTATTATTATACTATTTGGATAAAATGTTGTCAAATATACTTTAAAAATTTTTTATTAAATTTACTTCATTATATGATAAACCTCGCAAATACATACATTTTTGTTACAAAAAAGTACAAGCATGTATATTTTACAAAGAGTAAAATATACATTTTCCAATTAATATTTTTATACAATATAGCGTAAATATTTTATATATGTATAATTTATTCTCAATTATTATAATAATAAAAAATGGAGTGCAAAATTTTGCACTCCAAATAAACAGATAGTATATTATTTATAAAATGATACAAATTAAACCGTTGCATCCATCATTAATAATACGCTCAATGGTCTGACGTACTTTATTTCTAGCCTCTATCGGCATACGATATAATTTATTATGTAAGCCTTCATTTACCAATTCGTGCAGCGACTTTCCAAAAATATTAGACTGCCAAATTTGAGATGGATTTTCATCAAATTCTTTCATCAAATATGCAATTAAATCTTCAGACTGCTGCTCAGAGCCAACCATCGGTGTAATTTCAGTGGTAATATTGGTTCTCATCATTTGTATGGACGGCGCCGCCGCTTTCAGACGGATACCGTATCTGCCGCCTTGTTTGATAATTTCAGGTTCCTCCAATGTCAGTTCGTCAATACCCGGCATCACAATACCATATCCTGTTTCCAAAACGTCATCATACGCGTCTTTCAATTTATCGTATTGTTCTTTCATGTGAATAAACTGCATCATGCAAGACAACAAAGCGCCTTCATTTTCAATCTTCATGCCGGTCTTTTCTCCAAGCACTTGGAAAAACAGTTCTTGTTTTAAATCTATGGTAATTCTCGCATGGCCCGTTCCCAAATCAATCATAGTGGTTTTGGAGGAAGAAACATATTCACAGGACATCACTTGAGTATGAATATCTCCCACTTGACCTACCCTACAAATATGACTTGCCGATTGCTTGATAGAAGTAAATACCGCAGAACGCAGCCAATGTTCTTTTTCCAAACTGCAAAGCCATTGCGGCATATCCACCTTAATTTCTTTGACAGGGAACTGATACAATACTTTTTGTAAAATATTTTTAATTTCTTCTTCGCTTAGCTCCAAACAGTTTACTGCAACCACCGGCACATGATAACGCTCCTGCAAACGTCTGCACAATGCCTGTGACTCATCGCTATATGGATTGGTACAGTTGACCAAAACGATAAAAGGTTTGTCAATTTCCTTTAATTCCGTAATCACCCGTTCTTCCGCTTCCTCGTATTCTTCTCTCGGAATATCACTGATACTGCCATCGGTTGTAATGACAAGTCCAATGGTAGAATGTTCTGTAATTACTTTTTTGGTACCTATCTCCGCTGCCATATTAAATGGAATTGGCTCATCAAACCATGGCGTCATCACCATACGCGGTGCGTCATTTTCCACATAACCAAGAGAGCTAGGTACAATATAGCCTACACAGTCAATCATTCTCACATTAAATGAAGCGTTGTCATCCAAATGAACGGCAACTGCCTGTTCCGGAATAAATTTAGGTTCTGTTGTCATAATGGTTCTGCCTGCAGCTGACTGCGGCATTTCATCAATGGCACGTTCTTTTTCAAAATCTCCGTCCATATTCGGAATAACAACGGTATCCATAAACCTTTTAATAAAAGTAGATTTTCCCGTTCTAACCGGACCGATTACACCAATATACACACTGCCTTTTGTACGTTCGGCAATGTCTCGATAAATTGAATTTCCCATTTTATACCCCCCATTTTCCATCAAAAAGTATTTGATAAAAACCCATTTTTATGGAAAATGGGTTTTGCGATGTTCGTTTACGCGGGTATGAACAACATACCTTTTGATACCACGTTATCATCTGACAAATCATTTTCTTCCTTAATTGCATTCACCGAAGTATAATATTGTCTTGCAATATTCCATAAACTTTCTCCAGCTTCTGCATAATAAATCATCAAAGCTGCCTTGCTGTCTTTTAATACCGGATGTTCCTCATCTGTCGAAGCTGCAATAATTGCTTTGTAGGAAAACTCCTGCAAAATAGCTGCTGTCAATGAAAGTTCCACTTTTACTTCTATTCCTGAATTTCCTGTGATTCGATAATTCATACTTTTGATATGTACCATTGCGTCACATTTCATACTGTCTGAACTGTTTGACCAATCATGACTGCATTTAAAATCTACCATGCGTTCAAAATAAAACGGTTTACCTTCACTGCCCATTGCAAGAATACAAACATTATATTTGCCGCTGTAAACAATATTACCTTCATCAATGGAAGCTGTTACAGATTTCATTTCGTTCCAGACATCAATCACCTGCGAAATGCCAATGTCGTCTACTTCAAAATTATTTTTCTGAACATCGCTGTCCTTAATAATTTCTACCAACTTATGCAAAGTATGCTGTTTGTATTCCAAATTCAAATTATGTTCTGTGGAATAAGCGTCCGTCACAACTGTGAATCTCTCATTCATGTAAGCAGTTACATGAGCCATTGCCCGTACCTCTGCTTCAAACAGCATATTTTCTCCGGCTGAATCTGTTTTAATTTGAACATCAGCCCCCATTGCTTCCACACGCACATCGCACATACATTGTTCTGTAACTCCCGCACAATCAATCATTTGACTGTATGGAATGGTATACTCCATATGTTCCGGCAGCGTTTCTCCCATACCGGAAGAATACAAAATTTTGACAATGACTTCTCCCTGCAAAATCAACTTATTGTCAAGCACTTTCATATCGTCCATGGTAATGGAGCAATCGGAACGAATAATAGTTTCGGCAGCTTGCTTTCCGCTGCTGATTTCCAGTACTTCACTAACTGAAAACGCTTCCTGCGTCATACCTGCAATATTGCTTGCTTCAATCTCTGATTTCATTTGCTGGATATCATCGCCTTCAATATCACATAAAATATTCTGCGGTACATGCTCCAACACTTTTGCACAAACTGAAAACGCACCGTGAATATCCAACTTTCGAGGACTGGTTGCCCTGCAATTTACATATTCTACTTTTGCTTTTACAAATGCAATTGGATTATCCAATGTTTTTTTCATTGGAATATTGGTGGTAAACGTGCTAATTTTTTCACAACAGCGAATGGGCAACCCCACCGAGTCAACATACAAAATACGCAGCATGGTATTGCCGTTTACTTCCAGACTGTCTCCAACAATGCTTTTACTGGTAATACAAGGATAAATTTGACACTTTAGAATACGCTGAATATCCGGGCAATAATCAGGTAAAGAAAGCGTTAAATCAACAGGCTGTTCCTGACATCCGTCAAATACAGCCTCTGTACCTTGTAACACCTCAGTTCTCAAATGATATTCCATAAAAGGTTCTCTCCTTTTTTCTTTACTAGCTAATTTGTATTCGCATCCTGTCCCATTTATACCAAAAATAAAATCTGCACTTGAAAAAAGTGCAGATTTTCAATACTTTATCCTTAGACAGCTCCTATTTTGCGGCATTTCTGATATTTAATTTTTTCGGAAGTAGGGTTTATTGTCTACTTCTTATTCCCTTTTATTAAAAAATATCTTTATATCGAAATCATTAAACCGGAGAGGTATCGCAATTTTTGAATTTATTTGTATCTATCATAAAAAAGCCCAACGAATCATTCGTTGGGCTTAAATCATTTCTATTTTGCAAAACGTTCCATAGCAGAGCGAATATTTCCTTGTACCGTTAAACTTAACTTTTCTATTAAATCTTCAGGTGATTCTTTCATTCCATTTTTCATCCAATGTAAGACAAGGGAGCATAAAGATAAAGTATAAAATCGAGCAACGAACTCTTTACCCTCTTTCTTTACAGTAAGGTCTCCCCCTACCTCATCCATAATTCCAAGTATTAACTGGTGTACATCTTTATAAATAAAACGTTCCAGTTCGTTTCTTGCCAAAGAATGTAGAGTACACATACAAACCGCTTTATTTTTCTTAATATAACAAAGCAGTTCCATAAATCCTTGTTCCCACACATTTATATTATTGTATTTTTTGATCAACTTTTCAGCATCTTGTTGGAACATCCACTCTACTAAACCAAAAATATCAGGAAAATGATAATAGAAAGTTTGTCGGTTGAGTCCACACTCATCTACAATTTCCTTGATTGTAATTTTATCTAAAGGTTTTACTTTCATTTTTTGATACAATGCATTTGCTAGTGATTTTTTTGTAATCTCTGACATACTTTACCCCATTGTTACAGGACTTTCGCCCTATTTCTCCTATCTGCCTACTTTTATCACTATACCATAAATAAAAAGACAGCGCAATTTTCTTTTTACTTTTATTATCATATGATATAGAAGAAACAAACATCCAAAAAAGGCAGCCAATGTTTCAGCTGCCTTTTTGTTAAATTTTCTCCTCTTTTACTTTTGGAATATGATAATACATTCTCAACAGAAAACCCAGGATTTTAGGATGGTCTACAATTACAACTTTCATTTGTCAGCCCTCCATACTTATGTTTTGCAGCGGGCAACTGAGATACCCAATGCAACAATAATCACTGCTGCTATGAACATAATTAACCCATAGGGGCAAAAGCAAGAAACCACCAGTCCCAAACCAAAAGCAATTGCATAAAAGCAAAAACCTCTAGAACCTTTCAATCTTCTGTTACAACATTTTTTCATTGCAATTCCCCCTAGTAATCACTGTGGCAGTTCACAGTCTTACTATAGTATATACATTAGAGGAAAATTTGGTGCGTAAGCTATTCTTCTTTTGAAGTAAGTACCATAATTACAGCTGTACCAGAATGACAGGTAATATGAGCAGTATGAGATTCCGCAACATTGCTCACCCCAACAGGTGCATAGCTAACCAAAGTACCCTTCTTCAAAGGATATTCCAAACCGTCATACGTAAGCGTACAGCTATCGCATCCAAACGGAAATACCGAAACAGTATTTCCCTGTACATTAGTTAATTCTATGTCATGATTGGCCTCTAGCAAATATACCTGCGTATCCTCATCCTGTAATACAGCAGTACCACCGTGCTGTAAAATATATTGCAACACGCATAGATTACCATATGTGTGGTCTAATCTGCCACCTAAGGCTCCTAATATCACAAAATCAGTATAACCTCTCTTCAACCCTTCTTTTACAGCAACCAATAAATCTGTATCATCTTTATGAGTTGGAAGAGAAACAGACTCTGTTTCTTTTGGAATAATGTCACAGGCTGAATCAAAATCACCTACAATTAAATGGGGACATACCCCTGTAAGATGAACATAATTCCAGCCACCATCCGCACAGATAATGTAATCCGCTTGTTTTAGTATTGGTCTGATAAACGTGCTGTCGGTCGTTGGAGAAGCTCCCACTATAACACAAGTTTTTATTTTCGTTCCCATTCTTTTTTATCCTTTACCTGTTCGTACATCGATGTATAACTGTTATGTCTGGATTGTGCAATTTCTCCTTGCGCAACTGCATCTAAAACAGCACAGCCTTTTTCACAGATGTGAGAGCAAGAAGAAAATTTACACTGCGTAATATAAGGCTTCATCTCTCTGAAGCAATATTGCAAATGCTCTTTTTTTACAATGTTATAACGTTCCATATCCATAGTAGAAAAACCGGGTGTATCTGCAACATAACCACCGTATGGCAATTTTAATAATTCTACCTGCCGTGTCGTATGCTTTCCTCTGCCCAACTTTGAGCTGATGATACCTGTTTCCTGTTGGAATTCAGGAGCAATACAATTGAGCAACGATGATTTACCAACTCCCGAATTGCCCGTGAATACAGATATTTTATCCGTTAACAACGTTTTTATTTGCTCAACTCCCTGACCACTGACAGAAGATACCGTTATCACTTGAATACCTGCTTTTTGATAAATTTGTTCCAATTCATCAGCAGACTGTAAATCCGTTTTGGAGATTACCAAAATCGGCTCCATTTCCTGGTCCTCAGCAACAGCAATCATTTTATCCAATACCAATAAATTTGGAGAAGGATCACACACAGATGCCACCAAAAACATTTGGTCGATATTGGCACAAGGCGGGCGAACCAACATATTTTTTCTTGGAAAAATTTCTTCAATGGTACCTGTATCGTTATCAATGCAAATTTGTACCCAATCACCCGCAAGAGGCGTGGTTCCACGTTTGCGGAACACGCCTCTTGCTTTGCATTCATAAGTTGTTTGTTCAGCTTCTACATAATAAAAGCCGCCAATTCCTTTTAGAATACGTCCTTGTTTTACCATATATCACCTAATCATTTTCGTCACTTGCTTGCGTATCTACGTATGAATTAGAACCTGTTTGATTCCAAGTTCCATTATCAAAATCCAAAGCATAAGTACGGTAATTATTTGTATTATCTATTCGAATTGATAATGTTTGTTTACCACTCTTTCCTGTTATAGATAATTTATATCTATAACCTTTTAGTTGTGGGTTTACAGTAACAGGCGACTGATATTGTGTGCCATCTAAATATACATATATAGTGACATCATGAGTCACATTTGGCGGCAAATCAAATTCGATATTCGCAGTTTTTTCGGTAGGACCGGAACTAACAACAAGGTCAATGCTTGTATTTTGTGTCACACTGATTCCAACTGATGGGCTTACCTCTAAAACGGTTCCCTTTGCCTTAGAATCATCTCGATACGTAATATTTCCAACTTTAAGACCCGCATTGATGATAGCAGATTTTGCATTATCTATCGTGGAGCCAACTACATTCGGCACAGAAACCGTTTTAATTTCCGGACCTTTACTTATATATAAAGTAACCGTACTACCGTGTGCTAAAGAGCTTCCTGCTTTTGGATCCGTCTTAACTACTTGACCAGCTGCAATCGTATCGTCATTAACTTCTTGTACCTTTACGTTGAATCCTAATTTATTTAAAGCCTTTTCTGCATCTGCCTGTGTCATATTGCTTAAATCTGTAACTTCAACTGATTTTTTGCCGCTGCTTACAGTCAAAGTAATTTGTGCATTTGCTTTCACTTTTTTGGAACCGCTTGGGCTTTGGCTGATAACAACGCCTTCTTCCACGGTGTTATCCTCTTTTGTTTCCACTTTAAAATTAAAGTTTTTATATTCATCATTGTTTTGAATATCTACTAATTTTTGTCCTACAAAGTTTGGCAAATCTACTTCATCACTACTGGATTGACTGCTGGTATTGCCGCCTCCTCCCATAGAAGAAAATAGAAAATAGCCTCCAACACCCAATGCAATGACAATTGCCGCAGCCAAACAGCTTACTACAATAATCGGAACCTTATTTTTATTTCCGCTTTTTGTTTTGCCGCCTTTGGAATGGCTGCTGATATCATCATCAATATATTCAAAGTCATCATCATATTGAATTGGACCAGTAGTGGAATTTGCAGTAGTAGCGTCCACATATTTTGTAGCGGTTTCTTCTTGACCATATTTATAGTTAAATGTAATTAAAGGATTCTGACGGAACTTTTCAATATCCTGCATCATTTCCTCTGCAGATTGATAACGCTGGGCAGGTGTTTTTTGCATTGCCTTTAATGTAATTTCTTCAAGACCAATCGGAATAGTTGGATTGATGTCTCTTGGAGGCTTTGGGTCTGCCTGTAGTTGCATAATCGCAACAGAAACCGCATTATCAGCCTCAAACGGCAATTGACCTGTAATCATTTCATAAAGCATAACACCTACAGAGTAAATATCTGCTTTATCGTCTGTCAAATCTCCTCTTGCCTGTTCAGGAGCAATATAGTGTACAGAACCAATGGCTTTATCTGTCATGGTACGTGTTTCACTATGTGAGAATCTTGCAATACCAAAATCTGTTACTTTAATGGTACCATCTTGCAGCAGCATAATATTTTGAGGTTTAATATCTCGATGAATGATGCCTTTCTCATGGGCATGCTGCAATGCTCTGAGGATTTGCATGGTAAAATGCAAGGCTTCTTTCCATCTGATTTCTTTTTGTTGATTCAAATACTCTTTCAATGAGATACCATCAATATATTCCATCACAATATATTGTAAGCGGTCTCCGAAACTAACATCGTACACTTTCACAATGTTAGGATGGTCTAATACAGCAATTGCTTTTGATTCATTTTTAAAACGACGGATAAATTCTTGATTGCCCAAAAATTCATCTTTTAAAATTTTAACTGCTACCGCTCGGTCATCTATTGTGTCATATGCCTTATACACAACAGCCATACCGCCTACACCAATTAATTCTTGAATTTCATAGCGGCCGTCCAATCTTTTTCCTGTGTACTTATCCATATGTTATCAACTCCAATCAGTTATCGAGTATCGCAACTGTAATATTATCTCCGCCGCCATTTTCTTTTGCCAGTGCAACCAATTTATCTGCCAAAGAAACCGAATCCATATCCTCAGAAAGGGTTCTGATGTTGTCCGGCTCAATATAATTTGTCAAACCGTCTGTACAAATTAATATACGATCATCTTTTGCCAAAGGCACTTTTTCATAATCAATTTCTATAACCGGGTTCACACCTAAAGCTCTGGTAATGATATTTTTTTGCGGATGCACTTTGGCCTGTTCCACAGTTAAATCTCCATTTTTAATCAATTCCTGAACCATAGAATGATCCGTTGTAATTTGTATAATATTACCGTTGTGAAGCAAATATGCCCTGCTGTCTCCCGCATGGGCAATATGAGCAACATTATCGAGTACAATTGCTACTACGATTGTGGTACCCATTCCTTTTAAAGATTCATTTTCCTGAGCCATATCATAAACAGCAGAATTGGCATGAAAAACAAGTGTACTTAACATCAGTTTCATTTCTTCGCTTTTAAAATCTTCTTCATAAGATGCAAGAATTTGCTCTTCTATGCTTTTTACCGCCGTTTCACTTGCAATTTCTCCTCCGTTTGCACCGCCCATGCCGTCGCAAACGACTGCCCATGCACCGTTTTCCCCTAACAAACCGGTACGGCATGCATCTTCATTGAGAGTCCTCACCAAGCCAACATCAGTTTGACTGTGTACTTTCAATGTTGTTCACCTCCTCTTTATACCTGCGCTGCAGCTGACCGCAGGAAGCCTGAATATCTGAGCCTAATGTTCTTCTGACAGTAGCTGTAATGCCATGTTTTTCAAGTATACTGCAAAAAGCATGCAGTCTCTGTGCCGAACTTTTTTTGTACTCATTTCCTGTAACATCATTCACAGGAATCAAGTTTACATGACTTAATATTCCTTTTAGCTTTCCTGCAAGCTCCTGAGCCTGAGCATCGCTGTCATTAAAACCGCTAATCATAGCGTATTCAAATGAAATGCGACGTCTTGTCGTATCACTGTAATACTTACAGGCCTTCAGCAGCTGCGCAACTCCCCACTTTTTATTAATAGGCATCGTTTGTGAACGAAGGTTGTCATTTGGTGCATGAAGTGAAACTGAAAGTGTACACTGCAATTTTCGATTTGCCATATCGTAAATCTTATCTACAATACCACAAGTGGAAACCGAAATATGTCGCATTCCAATATTCATACCCTCATCCGACGATACCAATTCTAAAAAGCGTAATACCTGTTGGTAGTTGTCCAATGGTTCTCCCATTCCCATTAAAACAATATTTGAAATTTGAATCCCTAAATCCTTTTGTACGCTTTGTATTTGGGCCAACATTTCTGAAGCAGTTAAATTACGACTAAAACCGCTTTTACCAGTAGCACAAAAGGTACAACCCATTCTACAGCCCACTTGTGTGGAAATACAAATACTGTAACCATGCTTGTATTGCATTACCACCGACTCAACACAACAATTATCTGCAAAAGAAAACAGATATTTTACTGTATTATCATAATTGGAAACAAGCTTTTTTTCAACAGTTGCTACAGATATGTAATATTTTCCCTTTAATTGCTCACGCAGTTCTTTTGATAAGTTGGACATTTCATCAAACGATTCTACGCCACGATGCAGCCACTGATATACCTGCAAAGCGCGAAATTTAGGCAGTTTATCATTTATAAACGCCTCTTGTATTTCTGTAAGCGTCATGGATTTGATATCCTGCAGCTCCATTGAAAAATCACTCCTTTCCCCATATTATATTATGTTTTTACAAATACGGCAATAAAAAAACCATCCGTGCCATGAATATGGGGTAATAATGTAATCTGATTGTCCGATTGATCCACCACTTGTTTGATATGAACAGGCAGATTTAACGGCTTTGCTTTAAAGTCCAAATGTTCTTTTAAAAACCAATCTGCTACTTCTCCATTCTCTGCAGGATTTAAACTACAAGTAGAGTAAACCAAAGTTCCTCCCGGTTTTACCTGCTTTGCCGCTTCTTTTAAAATACTACGCTGCACCAAGGGCAAATCTTTTAATTCTTCCTGAGGTTTATAACGAATTTCCGGCTTTCTGCGAATAATTCCCAAACCTGCACAAGGCGCATCGCACAATACACCGTCTGCAAACAGCAGTTCCTCTTTTGGATTGCTGCTATCTCGAATGGAAGCCTCTATATTGGATAATCCCAATCGTTTTGCTCCTTGTCGAATCAAACCTACCTTGCCTTTATATTTATCAAACGAAAGTAATTTTCCTTGATTTTCCATTCGCTCTGCCATGGTAAATGTTTTGCCACCGGGAGCAGCACAAAGATCTGCAATGGTTTGTCCCGGTTTTGGAGCCAATATAGAACAGCACAATTGAGATGATATATCTTGTATATGAAACAAGCCTTCTTCGTATGCCTGTAAGTGTGCCACCGAACCGGTCTGTTCCAGTTCAATTGCCTCCGGCATCCAAGGTACTTCTTTTGCGCATACATTTTCTTTTTCTAAACGCTCAATTAACTGCTCTGTGGTAATTTTCGTTGTATTTACTCTGGCATACAAAGGAGGTTTATCAAAAAAACTTTTTAATAAACCCAGTGTATGTTCTTTACCATATGCTTCCTGCCACAATTGTATCAGCCACTTAGGACAAGAATACATGATACTCAATGCATGCAAAGGGTCTTTTTTCTCATTGGGCATTTGTATTTGTTCTTTGCCCCTAAGCAGTCCACGTAACACTCCATTTACAAACCCGGGGGATTTTCCTCCCTTGGTCTGTTTTGCCATATTAACAGCTTCATTTACAGCAGCCGAGTGAGGAATTTTTTCCATATATAAAATTTGATAACACGCCATACGCAAAATTTCTAAAATATCAGGTGTCATCTGTTTTACAGGAATTCTGGAAAACTGATTGATAATATAGTCCAATGTAATTCTGCGTTCCAACACACCATAAAAAATGGCTGCGGCCAAAGAAGCATCTCTCTGATCCAAGTTCGCTTCTTTAATCGCTTTATCAATTACAATGTTGGAATAACCCGCATTTACATCAACCTGAAGCAATGCTGCATGAGCTGCAGTTCTGGCATTTTTCATGATTCTCTTCCTCTTCTGTTGCCAAAAATTAAAATCAGTCTTAATAAAGACAGTAATGCTACAAAGGTAGAGGCAACATATGTCATTGCTGCCGCACGCAGTACTTTTTTTGCTCCAACCAATTCATCTGCTGTTAATGAGTTTGTTTCCTCCAAATAGCGCAACGCTCTGGAACTCGCATTAAATTCTACAGGCAATGTCACAAGACTGAATAAGACAGACAAACTATATAATCCAATTCCGATATACACCACAAAGCTATACTGCACAGGAAGCAGCAAACCAATTAAAATCAGCGGCATAGACAAATTAGAGCCAATACTTACAATCGGATAAATAGCAGTCCTGAATTTAATAGGTCCATACCCTGTTGCATACTGAACCGCATGTCCCGCTTCATGAGCTGCTACTCCAACAGCCGATACAGTTGCACTGCCATATACGCTTTGTGACAAACGTATAATATTCGTTTTAGGGTCAAAATGATCAGTTAAGTATCCGCCTGTCATTTGTACTTGTGTCAATAAAGCACCACCATGTTCTAAAACACGCTGTGCAGCAGCTGCCCCTGTCAACCCTTTCATATTCAACACTTTAGAATACTTATTAAATGTTGTTTTTACACCAATCTGCGCAATCATCGTAATAATAATTGCCGGTGCTAAAAATAGAAAATACGTATAATCGAAATAGTAAAAACCCATAAATACGCCTTCCTTTATTGCGTCAGTAAGTTTTCATTTTCTTCCAAAGGACGTCCGCGGAAAAAATCTTTTGCAGACATTCTTTTACCGCCTTCATACTGAACGGTGACCAATTCTACAGCACCGTCACCGCAACAAACAAAAAATTTGTTATTTTTCTCTATTACATCCCCAGGGTTACCGTGTTCCTTAGATGCAACCAATGTTTGATGAATTTTTAATTGTTTTCCGTGATACACAGTATTCGCAACAGGCCAAGGGGATAAACCTCTTACTTGATTATGCACCTGCTGCGCCGTTTTATTCCAATCAATAGGTGAATCTTGTTTACTTAGCATACTTGCATAGCAAGCCTCTTCTTCATTTTGTGGAATCGGTATTATTGTTTCATTTTTTAAAGCATCTATGGTATCCATAAGCAAATCTGCGCCCAAATGGCAAAGACGCTCAAATAATTCGCCTGAAGTTTCATTTTCTCCTACAGGTGTTTCCGCTTTCAGCAACATATCTCCTGTATCCAAACCTTCTCCCATAAACATGGTGGTTACACCTGCAATTGCATCACCGTTTAACACAGTCCACTGAATGGGTGCCGCACCACGGTATTTGGGCAATAAAGAGCCATGTACGTTAACACAGCCTCTTGGCGGAATATCCAAAACTGCTTTTGGAAGTAATTTTCCATATGCTACAACCACAATTAATTCCGGATGTAAGTCTGCTATCAACCGCTGCACTTCGTCATCACGCAAAGTGGTTGGCTGATATACAGTCAATCCATGCTGCAAAGCCAACTCTTTCACAGGAGGCGGCATTAAGGTGTATCCTCTTCCCTTAGGTTTGTCCGGCTGAGTAAATACACCACAAATATCATGACCTGCATCAATTAACTTTTGTAAACAAGGTACCGCAAAATCCGGCGTTCCCATAAAAATGATACGCATAATTGTCACCCCTATTATTTTTGTATTTTAATACACAAATCATACATGAACTTATGGTAATTCATGACCGTCTTCCACAACCATACGCACCACATGTTCTCGGAACAAAATACCGTTTAAATGGTCAATTTCGTGACAGCATGCTACTGCAAATAACTCTTCCGCTTCAAATTCAAAACGCTCTCCGTGTCTATTTTGAGCAGACACTCTAACTTTTGCAGGACGTTTTGTCATGCCATATACGCCGGGACAAGAAAGACAGCCTTCTTGCATTTCTTGTTCACCTTCTTCATAGATAATCTCAGGATTCACCAGTTCTACCAATCCTTCGCCGATATCGATTACCACTACACGGCGCAAAATACCTATTTGCGGCGCAGCAAGACCAACACCGTCAGCATCCATCATGGTTTCTCTCATGTCATCCAATAAAACGCCAAGCTTTTCGTCAAATTTTTCAACAGGACGGCAGACTTTTGTTAAAATATCGTCGCCCTCTATTACAATTTCTCTGATAGCCATATGTTCTTTTACTCCTTTTAAATCATATCAGGATTGCTGTCCGCATAAACAGTAATTCCTGTAAACGCTTTTTCTTTTCCGCACGCTATAAGCAAACGGGAAAGCATCTTCCTGAATGTCAAATTATTTTTACATTTTATCATCAGTTTATACCGATATTTATTACTTACCTTCGCTACCTGTGCCGGTGTAGGACACAATGCACGAATTGGCAATTTGCTGTATTCTGTTGATGCCAAATGACTCAGCATTTCTAAAAATAATTGACTGGCTTTTGCAACTTTTGACTCCTGTTCCCCTACAAAACCAATTACAACAATATCTGCAAACGGCGGATAAAGCATTGCTTTACGGAACAGAATCTCCTGTTCATAAAAATGAACATAGTCCTGTTGCGATGCAAGTGCAAGGACAGGATTGTCCGGCGTATACGTTTGTATAATTGCTCTGCCTCTTTTTGTACCTCGTCCTGAACGTCCTACTACTTGTGTCAATAAATCAAAGCCACGTTCATTGCTGCGAAAATCATCACTGTACAAAACCTGATCTGCTGAAAGTACTCCTACCAATGTAACATTCTCAAAGTCCAATCCTTTTGCAACCATCTGTGTACCAATAATAATATCATATTCTCCGTTAGAAAATGATTTCATTTTGGTTTCATAAGCATGCCTGCGCATGGTGGAATCAGCATCTAATCTCAAAATACGCGCACTTGGAAATAATATTCTTAATTCTTCTTCCGCCTTTTGCGTTCCCGAACCGGTATATCGCACTTCAGGTTCGTGACAACTAGGACATTCTTTTGTAAATGGAACAGAATAGCCGCAGTAATGACACATCAACCGGTTATTTGCGCTATGATACGTTAAAGAAATACTGCAGCTTGGACAAGAAACTACCTCTCCGCAATGTTTACAGGAAACAAAAGTATGATATCCTCTGCGGTTAAGCAGCAAAATAGACTGTTCTTTTCTCTCCAGATTTTCTTGTAGTTCTTGTATCAGTTTATTACTGAATGCTGTTGTGTTTCCGCTAGGCAACTGCTCGTTCATATCTGCAATAATAACTTCCGGCAGCTTTGCATCTCCATAGCGATGTGGCAAAGATTCCAAGAAATATCTTCCGTTTTCAGCCATAAAGTAACTCTCTAAAGAAGGAGTGGCGGAAGCCAAAACCAATAAGGCATTATGATATGCGCAACGATATTTCGCAACTTCTCGAGCATGATACCGTGGGGAGGATTCCGACTTATAGGTATATTCCTGCTCTTCATCCATAATAATTAAGCCCAAATGTTCAAATGGAGCAAATACAGCGGAACGAGTACCTACTGCAATTAGAGCCTGCCCATTTTTAACACGCTTCCATTCATCCAACCGTTCTCCCATAGAAAGTGCACTATGAAATACTGCTACTCGATTGCCATACCTTTTATGGAAACGACCAATAGTTTGAGGAGTGAGGGAAATTTCCGGCACCATAACAATGACGCCTTTTCCTTGTTGATATACTTCATCAATCAGCTTCATAAACACAAGAGTTTTTCCGCTGCCCGTAACACCATAAAGCAGAGAAACACCGCCCTTCTCCATTTCATACTGCTGTTTTAAGTGCTGAAATGCGATTTGTTGTTCATCAGACAACGTAATTGCCTGAGTATCTTTTGGGGCTTCAATTGCTTCATATGGATTTCGAAATATTTCTACATCGTAAAACTCAGCTACACCACGTTTTACAAGATTCTGTACCACTGCTGTTGTAACACCTGTAAAGTAGCATATTTCTTTCACAGAAGCAGTGCCGATATCACATAAGGTGTGGTAGACATCTTTTTGCTTTGCGGTTAACTTTGGCATTTGTGTTCCATCACGATATTGCTCGGTTAATCGCACCATTTTTTGAGTCGCATCATTAATTTGCCGTACGGCTTCCTGTGCTTTATGAAGCCATCCCTTTTTCACCAATTGTTCCGGCAATTTAGAATTTTGCAGCAGTTCCGGCGTTTTTTTGAGCAACTCTGCATCCGCTGAACCTACACGAGATAAAAAAGTCAGTAACCGCCATTCTTCCTCCGTACACAGCTGTTGTATCTCTTCCAGCTGCACTGCCAGAGAATATACAGTTTTTAACTTCATATTCAACCCGGTTGGTAACAATAACTTAACAGCATCATATAGAGTGCAAAAATAGCGATCTTTCAGCCAAGTAATCATACTCAGAAGTTCAGATGTGAAAAACGGTGCTTCATCGAGCACCGTTACAACAGACTTTCGTTTTTCATCATCTTCTGTCTGTTCCAACGCAAGTATAACACCTTGTCGACAACTGTTGGAAAAGCCAAAAGGAACCGTTACCCTGCAGCCTGCTTTTGCCTGTTTTAACAGATGCGGTGGCACAAGGTAATCAAACGCTTTATCAAATTGGTATGTGGTATTTTCGACTGCAACCTTTGCTACAGTTACCATTGCCATAGACACACCTCTTAATTAAACTCTTTATAGAGTTACATGACCAAATGGAAACTCCTCTGCATCGGCAGACGTATTTTCTTCCATTGCATTTGTTTCTTCCATGCATTCTAAATCTTGTTTTCCTGAGCATTCTGTTGGCTCTACAATTTTAAAAGCACCCTCTATGTATTCATTAACTGCTAAGTCTACCGGCTTTTCAACAAGAATTTCACCTTTTAATTCTGCCTCTTCTGCAATTTCTCTTGCTCGTTTTGCAATTGCAACGACCAAAGAATAATAACTTACAGTTGTATTATTACTCAATTTCATATTTGGTTTAATCATTGTTCAGTACCCTTTCTATACTTGATTTTGCGCGTGAAACTTTCAATTTTTCTGCTGCAATAATTTTATTAATTTGTTCTACTGTATGCTCAATGGTATCATTTACAATCACATAATCGTAATCGCGTGCAGTTTCCATCTCCTGGCGAGCAACAGCCAATCGTTTTTGAATGGTTTCTTCATCTTCTGTATTGCGATAACGAAGTCGCTTTTCCAATTCTTCAATGGAAGGCGGCAATACAAATATACTAACGCAGTCAGGGCGTTTTTCTTTAATCTGCCGTGCTCCTTGCACTTCTATTTCCAACACCACGTCTCGGCCCTCTTCAATCCAATCCATAATCTGAGAGCTTGGTGTTCCGTAATACTTTCCGCAATATTGTGCATGTTCCAACATTTGACCATTAGCAATTTGTTCTTCAAACTCTTCTTTTGTCATAAAAAAGTAATGTACACCATGGCATTCACCCTCACGAGGTGTACGGGTAGTTGCTGAAACAGACAGTTTCATATTATCATTGTCATTTAATAATTCTTTTAATACAGTGCCTTTACCAGCGCCGGAAGGGCCTGAAAAAATTAGAAGTAATCCATTATTATTCATCGTCATCCAACTCCTCATCTCCGGCTAAATCTTCATCTCGGTCATTTAATCTATTTGCTACCGTTTCCGGCTGAACAGCAGAAAGAATTACATGGTCGCTGTCTGTTACAATTACAGCTCTGGTACGACGACCATACGTTGCATCAATCAAAGAACCACGCTCTTTTGCATCCTGAATAATACGCTTAATCGGCGCAGACTCCGGACTGACAATTGCAACCAAACGATTGGCTGAAACCATATTACCAAAGCCAATATTAATTAACTTCATTGTTAATTCCCCCCGCCCCTAAAAAGGCTACTCTATGTTCTGAATTTGTTCCCTTATTTTTTCTACTTCCGCCTTGATGTCTACTACCGCATAGGCAATTTTCGCATCCATTGCTTTAGACCCAATGGTATTTGCTTCTCGGTTCATCTCCTGCGCTAAAAAGTCTAATTTTCTGCCAACAGCTTCTTTAGATTCCAACATGGTTCTCAATTGCCCAATATGACTGCGCAGCCGAACCGTTTCCTCTGCAACAGATACTTTATCCGTAAATAATATCAGCTCGGTATATAGGCGAGATTCGTTATATTCTGAATCTGCAAACAGTTCTTTCATTCTTGCCTGCAAACGTTCTTTATATTCGGCTACCGTTTGCGGAGAACGTATTTCAATTTCTTTTACCATACGCTCAATATCTTCTGCTCGTTTTAGCAAATCTTGTTTTAAATTTGCACCTTCTTGCCCACGCATTTCCAGCATATGGTCAAAGGCTATTTTCGCTACGTGCTGTACCGCGTTCCATAATGCATCTTCATCTTCATATTCCTTATGCACTATTAAAACATCAGGATAATTGGCAATGGAAACAGCATTAATTTCCGGATTTAAATGATACTGCTGTGCCAACAATTTCAGTGCCTGCACATAACCGCTTGCTAAAGATTCATTTACCTGTACAGTTAATTGTGTATCACAAATATGCTCTATGGTCACAGTAACATCCACTTTACCTCTTGCAATTTTATGCTGTACAAAAGATTTTAATTTATTTTCTAAAAAGCCATAACCTTTTGGAAGTCTGGCGGTATATTCCAAGTAACGATGATTGACTGATTTTACCTCTACACCAATCAATCGACCGTCAATGGTTTGTTCATACCGACCATAACCCGTCATGCTCTTAATCAAAACAATCATCCCAACTTTTACAAATCTTAAGAAATGTAAGATTTCTATGATAGAATCGTATGATTATTTTATCATTTTTAAAAATCAATTGCAACTATGCGAAACAGAAAAGGCAAGAAAAGACCAAAAGAAACTTCTTTCGGTCTTTCTTTTAGGTATGATGCGGATTGCAAACACGCACAATTTTACTGATAGAAATGGTGCATGTACCATTTTCCAAAACAAACCCTTTGGAAACAAAAAAGGAGTGTAACTCCTCCACGCAATTTTCCATTTGATACGCACCGTGATTGGCTCCATACGATGCCGCAGCACGCATAAGAAAATCAATGTATAATTTATCTTCGGTTTTTGGATCCTCTACTGAGCCGTTCGTCAGATAAATATCGTGTATTCGCAATTTTCCTTGTATTACATCTATCACTACATATCCAAGTTCATATACTCCGTCTTCCATCACTAAGATAGTGCTGTCAGCCGCAGAGCAACCATAGTGGGAAAGTAACTGTTCTTTTCTGATGTTATCTTCGATAGGTTTTACGGTTATCATGACCGTCCCTGCTTTCTATTCCTGCATTTTTATTGGATTTTGCCGCTGTATTTAGTTTCTTTACCTCTTCGGCAGTTAAACGACGATACTCTCCCGGCTGCAGCATACCCAATTTTACCGGCCCGCAGGCAACTCGTTTTAATCGTGCCACTTCTAATCCCAATTGTTCGCACATATTGCGAATTTGTCGGTTTCTTCCTTCGTATAAAATAATTTCAAGCACCACTCGTCCGGGCTCCTGTGAAATGACATTCACTTGCGCAGGCGCCGTCTTTTTGCCGTCAATCATCATACCCACAGTCATTTCTGTGATTTGATCTTCTGTAATGGACGGACGGACGGTAACTCGATATGTTTTTGGAATATGCATGGACGGATGTGTCATTGCGTTAGCAAACTCTCCGTCGTTTGTCATTAGAAGCATACCCTCAGAATCTCGGTCTAATCTTCCAACCGGATAAATACGTTCCGGAATATCTGAAACCAATTCCGCAACACACTTACGCCCCATTTCATCGCTCATGGTTGTAATAAATCCTCTTGGTTTATGCAGCATGTAATATACACTGCGCACACTGCTGACCACCGTTTTATTATCGACGGCAATCTTATCCTTTTTCGGATCTACTTTATCACCTATTTTAGCAACTCTTCCGTTTACTTTTACACGACCGTTTGCAATCATTTCCTCTGCTTTTCTGCGTGAGGCAACCCCGCAGTCCGCAAGCATTTTTTGCAGCCTAACATCTTTTGACATTTTCTTTCACCTTTTTCTTTCTTATCCAAACAGATTTCTAAAGAAATCTCCTATTTTTTGAAATATCCCCTGCTCCACTGTCTGTTGCTCTACCGCTGTGGTCGTAACCAACGGAACCGAACCAATCTCTTCGCCATTGAGCTGATAAGAGATTTTCCCCAGTTGTGTTCCTTGCGGAAACGGAGCATACGTAAAATTTGGCAGCAATACAATACGTTCCACTTTATCTTTATCAGCAGCACTTACCACGACACTGCCACCGTCACTGCCTGTTACTTCTATTTGGTCTGATATACCGCCAACCACATCGACCGTAAAGGTTGTATTGGACTCATCCATGCGGATGCTGGATAACTGAGAAAAACCATAGTCGAATAGTTTGATATGGTCATTCCAATCGTCAGGCGCATTTAATGTTACGGCTACCAAACGGACACCGTCGCGCTCTGCTGCAGAAACCAGACATCTTCCCGCCTTTTTGGTAAAGCCTGTTTTGATACCAATACAACCCTGATATAGTTTTAATAATTTATTATGATTGGAATAACTCTGTGTCCGAGGAGGGTTTACAAATGTAGCCGTACTTTGCGTTTTTGAGCAAATGGCTAAAAAATCCTCATTTTCAATAGCAGCTGCTCCCAACTTTGCCATATCCAATGCCGTAGAATAATGCGCATCTGCATCTAACCCGGACGCTGTCACAAAATTGGTATGTTCCATACCCAATTCTTTTGCTCTGGCATTCATCAATTTTGCAAATTCTTCTTCCGACCCACCGATGGCAACAGCGGCGCCGTATGCAGCATCATTACCTGAAACCGTCAGCATACCAATTGCCAAATCCCTTAAAGATAGTCGGTCACCCGCATTCAAATACATGGAAGAACCTTCTACCGCAGCAACCTGTTCGCTTATGGTTACAATTTTATTCTCTTTTGCAGCCTCTTCCAAGGTCAAAAGCGCCGTCATAATTTTTGTGGTGCTTGCCATTGCCTGCTGATTCTCTGCATTTTTGGCATACAACACCTGACCATTGTCCGCATTTATGACAACCGCAGCCTGCGCTGACACGGAAATAGAGCCTTCTTGAGCATGAACCGGCAGCATAAGACTTGCTACCGCAATCAATGCAATACATAATACGCTAACACATTTTTTAAACAAAGAAAACCACCTGCCAATAGCATAACTATATGCAAGCGGTTAACCAAGTATGAGTCAACGTATTTTTATTCTTCTTTTTCTTTTAGTTTTTCAAGTTCTTTTGCAGCTTTTTTCTCTTCTTTTTTTGCAGCTCTCTCTTCTTTTTTCTTGCTGAACGTTTCAGAGATTTTATCCACCACATCCGGTACCATTTGGATAATGCGGTCGGCAGAACCTTCAAACGGTTCTACCTGGATGAGTTTTACATCACCGTTACAAATAGATAAAAATGCGATTGGAGTAATGGTAATACCTGCACCAGCGCCGCCGCCAAAGAAATCTTTGGCAGGCTGAGATTTTGCAGGAAAGTCTGAACCTCCGGATGCAAATCCGTAGCTGACTTTTGAAATTGGAATTACGGTAGTACCGTCCGGTGTTGTAATTGGTTTTCCAATTACAGAATCTACGTCTACCATTTCTTTAATTTTTTCCATAGTTGTTCCAAGCATGCCGTCAATTGGATGATTTCCCATAATCATTACGCTCCTTTAGTTGTTGTTTTCGGTAAGTCCGCCGTATGCCTGCGGTATACTTTTATCAATCGAGTTAGCCCGCTGATTCCCGCTGTTAACACAAAAATAGGACGCATACCTGCTTTTAAGCGAAAATCTGCTTTCGTTTTTTTATCCTCAAAGTCTGCTATAACACAAACATGAGATTGCTTACATTTTGCTACAGTCGTTATTATACTCATGGCAGGATATACAACTGCGCAAGCCTGTCCATATTGAATGGCAGTTTTCGCTGCATCTTCATTGGAAATTGAAATATCAACCGAAAGCTGATAAATCACCAAATGCGAAAACAGCTTTTTTCCTGTTCCTGTCGCAACGCCCGCCAGTTCTTTAAAAAAAACCAGTAATCCCGACAAGCCCTTGCTTTTTAGTATACCCTTCATTTTAGAAAATTTACCTGTTTTTCCTTTTTCTTCTTCAGGTTTTTTCTTTTTTTCTTTTTTCACCTTTTGTTCTTCCGACTGTGTCTTTTCTTTTTGAGGAAAAACCGCAATCGGAATACCCAACACTTTTATTTTTACAACAAAGCTGTCTTTAAACTGTACATCTACAATTACAGGGCAAGCCAATACAATTGCAAAAATCAGAAAAACACCTCCGATAACCGAAAGCGAAACAATGAGTGCAATCATATATGGCCTCACCCCCTTTTCTTCTTATAGTTTATACATCTTCCAGCTTTAATTGCTTGTCATCAGCCGCATCAGCAGTATCGTTTTCATTTGCTTGTTCTTCAGTATCCTTCGGGTTCGGTATCTCGGGTAACTCTTCTAAAGAGGAAATTCCCATGCATCTTAAAAAGTTTTGCGTGGTACCATATAAAAGTGGACGTCCGGGCAGTTCCAACCTTCCTCTTTCTTCTATCAATCCTTTTGCAAATAAACCGTTTAATACACTGGAACTATCTACACCGCGTACCTGTTCCAAGAAAGCTTTTGTTACCGGCTGATGGTAAGCAACTATTGCCAATACTTCCAGAGCAGCGGCAGATAACGGTGTATTATGTTTCAACTCTAAAGCCAAACGAATGTAAGATTCAAATTCGGATTTGGTACACATTTGATAACTGTCATTAATTTGAATAATTTGTATTCCGCTATGCATTTGATTAAACTCTTCCATAACAGCCTCTACCAATGTTTTCGCTTCTGTTTTACTAAGCGCTATGGCTGCGGCAATTTTCTCCAACGAAATTGGCTCCCCACTTGCAAAAATAATTGCTTCTATTGCACCTTTTTGTGTTTGCGTTTCCAATTCCGTTCACCACCATCCAATAATACTAATTTAGAGCTTCCGCTTTCATCCTCTACACGAACTCGTTTTCCTTTGACCAGTTCCAATACTGCTAAAAAGGTTGCCACCATTTGTGATTTACTCTCTGCTTCTTCAAATACTTTTGTATACGGAACTTCATGCTCTTTCCATAAACAGCGGAGCACATAAATCATTCTGGAAGCTACCGACACAGTCGGCGTTGCAACAATAGCTGAAAAAGATTCCATCGGCGGCGGTAAAAAACGTTTTCCCTTTCCTACCGCAGTTTGATACGCTAGCAACAATTCTGCTGTATCATGATGTCCACGATAGGTCAAATCTTTTTTCAACTTCATTTGTTCTCTGACAAATGTTCCTAACTCCAAACGGTCTTTTACCATCTGAGCCATCCGTTTGCATTGCTGATAATCCAGCAATTGCGTTACCAGCTCATCTTGCAACTCTTCCAATTCTTCATGTTTTGGAAGCAAAGATATGGTTTTCATATGAACCAATCTGGCCGCCATCGTTAAAAACTCACTTTCTATCTCCATATCCTGCTGCTTCATTTCTTCCATATGCACCATGTATTGTTCCAACAATTCTGCAATCGGAATATCACAAATATCCAGTTTATGTTTTGAAAGTAAATATAACAATAAATCCAGCGGCCCTTCAAAAGAAGGTAGCTTATAGGATAGTTTTTCCATAATTTCACCAATTATAACGCACCGGCTAAATGAAACGGTAATTTTGCAAGCCACAAAATTCCATTAGCACAAGCTGTTTGAATATAGCTTAACGGACCACTTAGCGCACCTGTAAACATGAGTACATATAGAATAATAACAAATACGCCTTGATAACGGTAAAATTGTTCCATAAGTCTTTGCGGCAAAAAAGACGCTAAAATTTTTGAGCCGTCAAGCGGTGGAATTGGAATTAAGTTAAACACAGCCAAGGATATATTAATAGCAATAAAGGTCCATAACAATTCCATACCGAAGTTCAGAAGAGATACGCTGAACCCTGACCCTACTAAAATAGCCACATAAATAAATGCACCTATCAAAGCTGCCAAGAAATTGGAAATGGGACCGGCAGCAGCTGTAACAGCCATTCCCACCCTAGGATTTTTAAAATTATTCGGATTCACCGGCACCGGACGCGCCCAACCGAAACCAAACAATAAAATCATGAGCGCCCCCCATGGGTCAATGCTAACTAATGGATTAAAGGTTAATCTTCCTGCATTTTTCGCAGTACGGTCTCCAAATTTGTAAGCAACCCATCCATGAGCCAGCTCATGCAAAGGCAAAATTAAAAATATAATAATTAATACGGCAATAATATGCGGAATAATCAGGCTTAATTTGTCAGATGAACTTAACGAGTGATTGAATAATATACTTATAATCAAATTAGTACACACTCCTTTGTATCACAGTATTATAATATATTATTTACAAAAACACAATACTGGAGCCCTTTACATCTTGCATAATATGTAAAGATAACGCTCTATTTTATGACACTTTTTCAGTGACAACAGAGCCTATATGAAAGAATATAGGAAAAACACTTGCAATTTTCGCGTGGATTTGATAGAATACTAACGTTGTAATGAAAAAATAGCCCTTTTAAAGGAGGTGCAGATACATGGCAAAATGTGAAATTTGCGGCAAAGATGTAGCTTTCGGTATTAAGGTTTCCCACTCTCACAGACGTTCCAACAGAACATGGAAACCAAACATTAAACGTGTAAGAGCAGTTGTTAACGGTTCCAACAAGCGTATTTATGCCTGCACCCGTTGCTTGCGTTCCGGCAAAGTTACTCGTGCAGTATCCGGTTCCGCAGCAGTTTAATGTCTGATTGACACATAAAAGCGAAACGAGAACAAAAGAGAAGCCTTAGGGCTTCTTTTTTTATTACTATTCAAAAATGAAAACATCCAATGCTAAGCATTGGATGTTTTTTCATATTTAAACCTTTTCTTTATTTCCAAATAATTTTTTTTCAGTACCGTTCATAATGCGAACAATATTTCCTCTATGTTTAAAAATCACTATACCGCCCATCAATGCAGTAATTGCAGTAACAATCAACACATATTTTAAGGACACAATACCACCGTTATAATAATCGGTAAAAAAAGTAACAAAAAATGTAGCAATCGGATATGCACCTGCTGCTATGATAGAACCAAGCGACACCATTTTCCAAATAGCAAATACAACTATAAATAGGCCTATGACTGCTAAAAATACGCGCCAGTCAGCCAATGCCGCCATAGTTGCTACTGTAACCACCCCTTTGCCACCTTTAAATTTGAAAAAGACTGGATACATATGACCAATAGAACAGCAAAATCCGGCCAAATAGATACCATAGTTTGCTATGTAGAAAGGTGCGTTGCTATCTGCACAAATATATCCCAACATATATTTGGCTAATAATACAGAAATAACACACTTAAGTATATCAAAAACAAAGGTTAATATGGCAGCACGCTTACCAACAGAGCGCAGTACATTTGTGGTACCTGCGTTACCACTTCCCATAGTACGAATATCTTCTTTACTGAACATTTTTGTAAAAATAATAGAAAAGCTAATGCTGCCTAGCAAATAAGATACAATCATAATTGCTAACACAGGCAGCGCAAATGTTTGAAACAGTTCCAGCATTGTGCCCTCCTATTTATCGCCGCGTTCACGGATGATAAATCGAATCGGGGTACCCTCCAAACCAAAGGTTTCCCTAATCCTGTTTTCCAAATAACGCTGATAAGAAAAATGAAATAGCTCCACATCGTTTACAAAACAAATAAAGGTAGGCGGTTTGGTGCTCGCCTGCGTCATATAGTAAATTTTTAGACGTTTACCTTTATCTGTAGGCGGCTGTACTCGTGCAGTTGCTTGCGCCAAAATATCATTTAACGTACCTGTGGTAATACGCATGGCATTGGAATTTGCCGCAAGCTTAATCAACTCAAATAACCGGTCAATTCTTTGGCCAGTATGAGCTGATATAAATACAAACGGAGCATAAGACATAAAAGCAAAATCCACTTCTAGCTTTTTGCGGTACTCTTGCATTGTTTTATCGTCTTTTTCTATGGCATCCCATTTGTTTACTACGATAACACATCCTTTGCCAGCCTCATGAGCCAACCCAGCTACTTTGGAATCTTGCTCAGTAAATCCTTCGGTGGCATCTATCATGATAACACAAACATCAGAACGTTCAATGGCCATTTGCGCACGTATAATACTGTAACGTTCGATGTTATCGTCCATTTTATGAACCTTACTTTGACGACGCAATCCTGCTGTGTCAATCAAAATAAACTTTCCATGCTGGTTTTCTACAGCTGTGTCAATAGCGTCACGTGTTGTTCCCGCAATATTGGACACAATACAGCGTTCCTGACCTGATATTTTATTTACCAAAGAAGATTTTCCTACATTTGGCTTTCCAATAATAGCAACCTTTATTTCTTCTCTGTCATCATCCTCTTCCTGCTCATCTGGAATCAATTCCATGACTCTGTCCAGCAGATCTCCTGTTCCATGACCATGAACAGAAGAAACAGCAACCGGATCCCCTAGACCCAAATTATAAAACTCATAAAATTCAGGTGGGACATCACCAACATTATCACATTTGTTCACAGCTAATATAAGCGGTCGTCCGCTTTTTTTTAACATAATGGCAACTTCTTCGTCCGTTGCAACCACTCCACTACGTACGTCGGTTACCATAATAATAACATCGGCGCCGTCAATGGCTATTTGTGCCTGTGTTCTCATTTGAGATAAAATGACATCTTGAGACATTGGCTCAATACCACCGGTATCTACCAAAGATATCACTCTGTTTTCCCACTCGCATTCTCCATAAATGCGGTCTCTTGTAACGCCAGGCGTATCATCTACAATAGAGATCCTTTGCCCAACTAATTTATTGAATAAAGTTGACTTGCCTACATTTGGTCTGCCCACTATGGCAACAATCGGTTTAGACATCGTTTCACTCCCCCAGAACAGCATATAACAAATGCTGTCCGTCATTCATAACCGTCTTAATGGGTATCTGCAGTTGATTACTGATATCATCAAGAGTAATATCATCTAACAATATATTGGTATTATGCCGCAAAATCACTTCCGGCAATAATAATTCGTCTCCCAGTATTCGATTTTTTAACTGAGATAAAATGTCTGTGCCGGTCATAAGTCCTGCTACTGTAATAGTTTCTCCAAAAAAACGGTTGATAATCGGCACTACGTTACAAGTTAAATTATGACATTTTATCCGTACTTCGTCAAGTAATTCATTCAGAAACGGATAAGCCGCAATACCTGTGGCCAATGTAATGTGTCTTTTCGGAATTTCCAGAGTTTCCTGTCCGTCTAAACGCTCTTCCAATGCGTATAAAAACTCATCTTTCAAACACGCCATTGCACCGACTCCGCTTTCTATCTGAGAAAAATCCCCGTAAAACTCCGGACTCGGAATTGGTCTTTCCGCTATTAAATAAAATTCGTCGGAAGCATAAGCAATACGACTTCCATGCTGCTGTTCAAACTGATTCCCGAAACGGTCAATGATATCAATGGTTCGACCTGCTTCTTCTTTTGTATAAGGGCGCAAAGGATATAGCCCTTCTCTGTATTTGGTAACACCAACAGGTACCAATGCAATACTTTGCAATGCAGGAACCAATTTACCAAGGTCAGTCAAGCTGCGCTCCAATTCTTCTCCGTCATTGAGACCCGGACACAATACCAGCTGACAATTGAGCTGAATCCCTTCCTTTGCAAGCCTTGGTAAGATTTCAAGCACCTGACCTGCAAATCGATTCCCCATCATTTTTACTCTTAATTCCGGATTGGTTGTATGCACAGACACATTAATGGGACTGATTTTCATATCAATGATACGCTGTACATCTTTTTCTTTCAAATTGGTTAGCGTCACATAATTACCAAACAAAAATGACAGGCGAGAATCATCATCTTTAAAGTATAAGCTTTCTCTCATACCCTTTGGCATTTGGTCAATAAAACAAAATACACATTTGCAGCGACAAGAATGCTGTTTATCCATCAAATATGTTTCAAATTCCAAGCCAATAGATTGATATTGGCCTTTTTTTATAGAAACAACACGTGTTTGTCCTGTAACATTGGCAAGTTTAATTTCCAAATGGGAATTGGTTTCATAAAAACGGTAATCCAAAATATCAACAATATCATGCCCGTTTAAAGAAACCAGAATTTCACCTGCCTGAATTCCTGCACGCTGAGCGGGACTGCCAGACTCTATCCCTTTGATTACAACTGACATTTTGAATCACCTCCCATTGATGACAATGTATTTTAAGCAAAAAAATAAGAGAAGGATTTCTCCTTCTCTTAAATTTTTAGAAATAAAAAAGATGATAACCGTTCTGATTAAGCCTCTTTTTTAATTACTTCTCTGCCGTTGTAAAAACCACAACTGCCACAAACAACGTGAGGTGTTTTGTACTCACCGCATTTTGGGCAATGAACAAGAGTTGGAGCACTCATTTTCCAAACGCTGGAACGTCTGCTATTTTTTCTTGCACTGGACAATTTGCTCTTTGGTACCGCCATGTTCAGCACCTCCTTATATAAATTAAAACTAATCTATCAGTTGTTTCAGAACCTCCAAACGAGGATCGATCTGACGCTTATTACATTGACAACTGCTATTGTTTAGATTCATACCGCAAACAGGGCATAAACCTTTGCAATCTTCTTTACATAGATATTTTGTAGGTAAAGCCAATAAAATATCTGCTCTGAAAAGTTCATCCAAATCCAACTTACCATCTTCTGCAAGAATATAAGTGTCTTGGTCTTCTTCATTCATCTCCATAATAAGAGGATGACTGAAAGAATAGTGATAATGTGTTTGAATATCCTCAGCACAACGGTCACAAGGAATAGCAAAATCAAAATCAGCTTCTGCCGTTATATAAACGGTTTGTGCTGTATTTTGCACACTGCCGTGGATTTGTACCGAAGAAACAAACGGATATACACCACTTATTTCTGTATCCGATAAATCCAAATCAAATCGAAAAGGAATATGCTCCTCTTCATTTTCAAACAATTTTTTTAAATCAAGCAGCATAGTTAACACCTCTTGAGCTTTACTAAAATATTATAGCTATTTGCAGCAACTTTGTCAACAAGAAATTTTATACGAAATGATATAGCACAAAGCCGTTCTCTTTTTATACTTTCCATATACAGCGTATTCATACTGTATATAAGAAAGCTGCCACCGTAAATGCAGCGGCAGCAGCTTTTATATGTCTATCTAAAATTAGATGCAAGTTACAATATCTTTTACACCTGCTGGAAGTTCAGACTCATCCATAGAAACAGACAATGTAATCTTGGTTTCAGCAAAAGCAGCCAATTTATCCAATTTTTTAATAAAGCACTCTAAATCCTGTACATCAACTGCTTTTAATGTAGAATCAATAAAAATTTCTTTTACATCATAGTTACCTGCACAAATACCACTTACAAAACCGTAAAATGCAGCACAACCATGAATGCCGTATGGTTCAAGCGCAACTAATCTTGCTTGATGGGAGATATCCAAAGTAAGATGGGATTCCTTTTCGATTACAACAACATTGCCATTTGTATTTTCAATAGCAATGTTTGCTGCGTCAATTAATTTTTTTGTTTTTCCTGAACCTTTTTTACCAATAATTAGAGTTATCATGATGAAACTCCTCCCCAAAACATTTTATATTTTTCCACAAAAAGTGGATACGACCGGCATATTGAACTTCTTATTGCTTTAATCTGGCTTCCAGTTGCTCTTTTTCCTGTTCATACCCAGGCTTGCCAAGCAAAGCAAACATATTCTTTTTATAGCTTTCCACACCCGGCTGATTAAAAGGATTTACACCCAGTAAATAGCCGGAAATTGCGCATGCTTTTTCAAAGAAATAAATCAGATATCCCAAAGAGTACTCTGAAAAATCCGGAACATGAACAACAATATTGGGAACACCGCCGTCATGATGCGCCAATACTGTTCCTTCAAACGCTTTTCGGTTGACATAAGAAACAGATTTGCCTTGTAGAAAATTCAATCCATCCACATCTTCGGGACTGTTCTCTATTAATATATCATACTTTGGCTTATCAAACAATACAACAGTTTCAAAAAGTGTCCGTTTTCCATCTTGTATGTATTGACCCATAGAATGTAAATCTGTAGAAAATATTACAGACGCCGGAAAAATTCCTTTTTGATCCTTGCCTTCACTTTCTCCGTACAATTGTTTCCACCACTCGCACATCATCGTATAACAAGGCTCGTAACTGACCAGCAATTCAATCTCTTTTCCTTTTCGATACAATACATTTCTGGCAGCCGCATATAGGTAGCAAGGATTTTCCATAATATTCTCATTGAGATATTCCTTTTGAGCATCTGCAGCACCTTGCATTAATGCTGCAATATCTGCTCCGCAAACAGCAATGGGTAACAATCCTACTGCTGTTAATACAGAAAAACGTCCTCCTACATCATCAGGAACCACAAATGTTTGATAGCCTTCTGCATCTGCCAGTTGTTTCAACGTACCTTTTGCTTTATCGGTTGTGCAATAAATACGTTTTTTCGCCTCTTCTTTTCCATATTTCTTTTCCAAAAAATCTTTGAATACACGAAAAGCAATGGCCGGTTCTGTTGTGGTACCGGACTTTGAAATCATGTTAAGAGAAACACGTTTCCCTTTACAGATTGTCAATAATTCATTTAAGGCTGCAGAACTGATGGTGTTACCTGCAAAATAAATGTCGGGAGTTTGTTTTGGAAGAGCATTGTAATTTTGCGATTTCAAAAATTCGATTGCTGCCCTTGCCCCCAAATAAGAACCGCCGATTCCAATGACAATCAAAATATCCGTATCAGATTGAATTTGTTTTGCTGCTTTTTGAATTTTCTCAAACTCTTCTTTATCATAATCGGTTGGCAAATTCAGCCAACCAATATAATCATTCCCCATACCTGTACCGTTATGAAGCATATGGTGTGCCATCTTAACCTGAGGAGCAATTCCTTCCATCTCTTGGCTTTGTACAAACCCGTTTAAATGTTTCAAATCTACTTGAATGGACATCTATTATCCTCCTATACATCCCCGTTCTTTCGTTATTATTTTACAATAAACCTATATTATTTGCAATAGAATTTCAACACTTTTTATAAATTTATACTTTCGGTTCTTTTAAAACATCATGATTTACCAATGAAACAAACTTCTTAATAAAATCATAAAAGAAGCACCGAAATCAAGTTCTTTGACACTATCTTTTGCTGTAATGTCAAATTCTGCAATAACTTCTCCGTCCAATTCATACCTTATTTTACCAAGCAACTGCCCCTGTTCAACCGGCGCCTGAACCCCTTCACTTAATTCCACTTCACTTTTAATTGCAGATTCCTTTCCTTTCGGGATTAATACCTCAGCGGTTGCAGTACATTCCGCCTGAACTTCTCCTTGTATTCCGTTTGTTACGGGAACCATTCCCAATTCCGGCATTTGGAGTGATGCAAAAGAAAAGTTAGCAAATCCGTAATCAAGCAAAGTAGATGCGGATGAAAAACGTTCATCTGTTGTAGAACAGCCCAATACCACTACCACAAGGCTCAAATTATCTCTCTTAGCCGTAGCGGAAATACAGCTGCCCGCCTGACTGGTGGTACCTGTTTTTAATCCTGTGATACCTTTGTAACTGCGAATTAATTTATTTGTATTTACCAATTGAGTTTCTCCGTCTCTGACGTAATCCATCCAAGTTAATGTGTAGTCAAAAATTTTTTCGTGTTTGATTAACTCTGCGGACATTAGTGCCACATCATGAGCAGTTGTCAAATGACCGTCTTCATCCAAACCGTTACAATTTTTAAATGTGGTATCATTCATTCCCAACTGTTTTGCACGAATATTCATCTGTTTTACAAATTCATCTTCTGTTCCGTATACATGTTCTGCCAACACAACAGCAGCATCGTTTGCACTCATAATAACCGTTGCTTTGATTAAATCATTCACAGACATGGTTTCTCCTTCTTTTAACCAAATGTCTGAACCACCCATGGAAGCTGCATGTGCACTTGCAGTTACCTGATCTTCCAAAGAGATTTTACCGGAATCTATGGCTTCCATTACCAATACCAAAGTCATTACTTTGGTAATAGAAGCACACGGACGCAATTCATTTGCATTCTTTTCATATAAAATTTTGCCTGTATTCGGCTCCATTAAAATAGCAGACGGAGCAGCCACCTCATCGTCTGAAATAGCGGATACCGGTATTACAAACGAAACAGCCACCAAAACTACGACCACAACCATTGTAATTGCTCTTGTTTTCCACCTCATACTGATTCTGCACCTCCAAAATTGCGCTTTTACGCTTGTTATCATTGGTATGCGCAGCTAGTACAAAATATGAACAACCCCCTGATATAAAAATCCCTACAAATACGCCTGCGTGTATGGTCTTTACAAAAATATAAAGGACAATAAAGAAAGGATAAAACATTTGATTGCTTTTGAAAAACAAAAATCCCAAAAATAAATCATGAATATGGAAATTTTGAAAAGTTTTTGCGTTCCTTTAAGAAGGCGAAATACACTAGACTTTCAACGCTGAAAACAAAGCAAAATTTGGTGGGCTATTGCCATAAGATATATTCACCAATACCATTTGCTAAAAGGAATTTCTTTTCTACCAATAACAATACCCGGGAATGATATTCCCGGGTATTGTTATTATTTTCTGACTGTAATATCTTTTTTTTGCAAATAATCTTTTAATTCAGGAATAGTGATTTCACCAAAATGGAATAAGGAAGCTGCCAATACTGCGTCCGCTTCGCCCAATTCAAACGCATCAGAAAAATGCTCCATAGTTCCTGCACCGCCTGATGCAATAACAGGAATATTCACTCTGCAAGACACAGCTCTTGTCAATTCTAAATCATATCCTGTTTTTTGTCCGTCGCAATCCATACTGGTCAGCAAGATTTCTCCCGCTCCTAATTTAGCTGCCTGAATTGCCCATGCAACGGCGTCTTTGCCTGTATCTTCACGCCCGCCGTTGATGACCACTGTCCATCCGCCTTCTGCTCTGCGTTTTGCATCAATAGCGCACACAACGCATTGGCTTCCAAATTGATTGGCAGCTTCACGGATTAACTGCGGATTTTTCCATGCCGCAGTATTCACAGAAACCTTATCTGCACCTGCACGCAACAACGCATTAATATCTTCTACAGTACGCACCCCGCCGCCTACTGTAAATGGAATAAAAATATGTTTTGCAACCTCCTGCACAATATGCAGCATGGTACCGCGCCCTTCGTGAGAAGCAGTAATATCCAACAATACCAGTTCATCAGCACCTTGCTTATCATAAGCAATTGCTGCTTCTACCGGGTCGCCTGCATCTCTTAAATTTACAAAACTGGTTCCTTTAACTACTCTTCCGTTATTTACATCCAAACACGGAATGATTCTTTTTGCATGCACAGCTAGGTACCTCCTTTTATTTAATCAGTGATGCAAAGTTTCTCAGCATCTCGATTCCTCTTACACCACTTTTTTCAGGATGGAATTGAACCGCGTGCACATTATCTTTGTGTACAGCTACATCCAGTTCTATTCCGTATTTAGTGGTAGCGGAAACAATCTCTCTGTCTTGCGCTTTGAGATAATACGAATGCACAAAATAAACATAAGGTTCCGGCGCAATATTTTGGAACAATCCGTCCTTTTGTTTGATATCCAATGAATTCCAACCAATATGAGGCACTTTTAAATCCCAACCGCCGGGAATCAACTGAATTTTACCTTGAAATACACCAAGCCCTTTTACTCCCGGACTTTCCTCACTCTCTTCAAATAATAACTGAAGCCCTAAACAAATTCCCAAAAATGGTTTTCCGCTGTGAATAAAATCCAAAACCGACTGCACCAAATTTGTATTTTGCAAGCACTCCATCGCATGTCCAAAGGAACCCACACCCGGCAAAATTGCAGCGTCTGCTTCCATGAGCACTTTTGCATCACTGGTAATGCAACTTTCACAGCCAATGTAATCCAACGCATTTTGTACGCTATGTAAATTTCCGGCGCCATAATCAATTAACGCAATCATACTACTATTTCCCTCATTATTAAAATATAAATAGATAAACGTTTCTTTTCACTGCTACAACTAAGAACCGTTTATATGATAATTGTTATTTTATCATTTTTCCCCAATGTTGGCAAATATATTTTTGTATGATTTGTCTTTCTGCAGCAACAATAACATCAGCGGTTTTTCCACAAAAGGAGATGAAAATACACATGAAGACACAACGGTTCTTTGGGGAAATCGAGTTAGATCCACACAAATTTGATGATACCAATGGAATTACCATTCCCATTACGTATCCTGACAGACGTTCTAAAAAGGCACAAGTTGCCATTCCTTCTGAAGAAAACGTCATACGCGCAAAAGAATGGGTAGACTATAACATCAAATAATTACAACAAAAATTACGACAGGAGTTGCTGTATTCACAGTAATTCCTGTCACTTTCTAAAATCAAAAAGAAACAGGAGGTCTATATGGATTACCTATCATTATTTGGCATAGCGGTCGGTTTATCTATGGACGCTTTTGCCGTATCGATTACCAATGGCGCTGTATTGAAAAAAGTAAATTTGTTAACTGCACTCAAGATAGCAGCATGTTTTGGTATGTTTCAGGGAGCAATGCCTCTCATTGGCTGGTCCATCGGAAAAATAGGAGAACAACTGATACATACGGTAGATCATTGGATCGCTCTGATTCTTCTATGCTATCTTGGAATCAAAATGATTTGGGATTCTCGAAAAAAAGACAAAGCAGATTTCTGCGAAAAAAGCTCCCTAAAAATCAAAACATTGCTTGCAATGGCAGTAGCAACCAGTATTGATGCGTTGGCAACCGGCGTTATCCTGCCTTCAGCAGTCGGTGCAGAAACCTTAATACAAATGATATGTTCCATTTCCTCCATTTCCGTTATTACATTTATCCTCTGTTTCATCGGTGTTTTTTTAGGAAAAAAATTCGGCTGCTTGCTACATAATAAATCCACTATATTAGGAGGAATTGTTTTAATTTGTATTGGCATTAAAATTTTTGTGGAGCAAGTCTTTTTTTAAATATCCATCAATAGTATCCCTGTTTTTTCAAAAATTAAAATAAATATAAAAAGGCAGAACATTAATCTATAAAAGTCCTGCCTTTCAAAGTGTGATACAGCACTGCAATACAGCCTGTCCGCCTATACTTTCTTATTTTTGTTTTAAAAACGCTTCCGCATCTTCCAAAATTTCGCGATCAGCGTCAAATGTCAATAAATCGACTGCTTCGTCATACGGTACAACCCAATATTCCAGCACTTCGCCTTCTTGAGGGAATACACGCTGCCCCGTATATTTTGCCAAATAATAAACCGCACGCTTATTCACGGAAAATTTCACTTTATAATCATACAAACATCTAAACTCTTCGCAAACATCTACATGCAAACCTGTTTCTTCTAAAATCTCTCTTTCCACTGTCTGCAATTCGGTTTCTCCGTATTCGATATGACCTTTTGGAAATCCTACATTTTGAGAACGATTGCGAATTAGCAAGTATTTACGTTCTCCGTCATCTTCATGATATACAACCGCACCGCAGGATTTCTCATATAAACATTTATAAATCGGTTTTTTATTTCCTTCTGCCTTTGTAAGCGCATGTGCAATTTGCGGTTCATACACAACAGCCTCACATGGCGTTGCAATCAACTTCATTTCCCCGGAACCTTCATATTCTATCATTGCAGCCACCATACCATGAAACTCTTTCCCTGGTTTTTCTGCATCAAATACGTATACAATTTGTTTTTTATCTGTTTTTTCAAAGTATTCTTTATTATAACCGCGCAAGTATTCTCCGCTTTGTTGTTCTTCATCCAGCACTACTGTAATCTCGTGACCCAGTGTGAAATAATCTGTAGCTTCTACCATAATATTTTGCATAAACCTCGTCTTTCCCTGATGGTACGCACGCCGATCAGTTGCATATCGTTCTGCTAACTCTTGTTTCAGCGTATTGTATTTTTTCAATCTGTCCGTATTAATGGATAAATAATCTTTAAATTGCAAAAAATGATTCCATCTGTCGCTGTTTTCCAATACAACATAAATATGTGCCGTGCAAACGCCTGCATCCATATCACGGCACTCAAAAAATAACTGTTCATTGTCATCTTTATGATATACATGGTAAATATGATGCGCTTTTAGCTTATACTCCATATCAATGACATCATCAAAAGATGAAACAGCAACCGCAATATCCAAAATAGGCATAAATTTCACGCGGAAAGAGGGATTACTAATAGCCCCACTGCCTATCTGCTGTACATCTTTTGCGACAGGGCCAAATAAAATTTTTAAATGCTCTATCTCTCTTTGAGCAATATTATCCCATTCTTCATTCCGTTCAACAAAAGATATGGTTCCTTTTTTTACCCCTAACATACAGCCTCCTCCTTACTGATTTTCTTACGAAAAATTATAACATTATCGCCTCGGTTATGCAAGGCAAAGTCTTTTGATGTTTCAAAATAGAAATCCGTGTTGAAATATCAAATCATCCGAAAAAACATGATGAAAACGTTTTCATTCCTTCTATAAATGAGCCATAATTTTTTCATAATTCACGCTTATACTAAACACAAACGATTATGAGAGAAGGATATTTATGCAGCAACTATTTTATAACGGTGATATTTTAACCCTGGAAAATACCCAACCGGAAGCAATACTGGTTGAAGACGGAATCATTGTATACTGCGGTAGTTTGCAAGCAGCAAAAGAAAAAATAACACCCGATTGCCATGAGATTAATCTGCACGGACATTGCTTGATGCCGTCTTTTATTGACCCCCATTCTCATATCACCCAATTTTCCAATACTCTTGGAATGTTGGACCTGAATCATATTACCAGCATTTCAGAAATCGGTCAGCAAATAGAACAATATATTGATGAAAATAAGACAGAACCGGGAGAAATGATTTTCGGATTTGGTTATGACCATAATTTTCTCAAAGAGCACCGTCACCCAACAGCAAAAGAATTAGACGAAATTTGCCACGGACACCCATTGCTCATTGCTCATAAATCAGGTCATATGGGTGTCATGAATACAAAAGCAATGGAACAGATGCATTTAAACAAAAACACCCCTGACCCAACAGGCGGAAAATACGGGAGAGATGAAAACGGAAATCTAACCGGATATGCGGAAGAAAGCGCATTTATCAAAGCAGGTAACCAAATTACACACCCTGACATTCATAAAATTGCAAAACAATTTGATAAAGCACAAAAAATTTATGCATCCTATGGAATTACAACCGTACAAGACGGCTTTGTAAAGGACGGAGAATGGAACCTGCTGCACAGCATGGCAGAACAAAACGCCCTGATATTAGATATTGTAGGATATGTTGATTTGGAACATCATGCGGATTTAATAAAACAAAATCCTCAATATCGCAGCTATCACAATCGGCTGAAGCTTGGCGGATATAAATTGTTTTTAGACGGTTCTCCTCAAGGAAGAACCGCATGGATGAGCAGGCCATACGCAAACAGCAAAGACTACTGCGGTTATGCCAGATACTCCAACGAACAGGTGCAAAGTATGGTTGACCGCGCATTAGAAGAGCAAACACAGTTTATTACACATTGTAACGGAGATGCCGCCGCACAACAATTACTGGATTGTTTGAAAGGAAAACAACAAAACGTCCGTCCTGTAATGATTCATGCGCAACTATTGCGTCCGGACCAATTACCCGATGTGAAGTCTGTTTCGATGATTCCCAGCTTTTTTGTAGCACATACCTATTATTGGGGTGATATACACATCGAAAACTTTGGAATAGAACGTGCCAAACACATTTCCTGTGCCCATTCTGCCATGGAAATGAACATTCCTTTTACGTTCCATCAAGATACCCCTGTAATTGCGCCCAATATGTTGGAAACCATTTGGTGCGCAGTCAATCGTATGACAAAAAACGGAGTATGTCTGGGCAAAGAAGAATGTATTCCTGTAAAAGAAGCAATTTATGCTGTAACCAAGTATGCTGCTTATCAGTACTTTGAAGAAAACAGAAAAGGAACCATCAAAGAAGGAAAACTGGCCGATTTGGTGGTGTTAAGCGAAAATCCTTGCAAAGTGGACCCTATGGTAATTAAAGATATTCAGGTACTATATACCTTCAAAGAAGGTCAATGTATTTTTGATGCAAATAATAACAAATAAAACTACGTGTAAAAACAAAAAGCGATGCTCAAATTTGAGCATCGCTTTTTGTGAACCTCAGAATCAGCGGAATAAGAACGACTTCTTATTCTTCTCTCATCTTAGCAAAGCACTCGCTGCAGTATACAGGACGGTCTTCACGTGGTTTAAATGGAACTTTTGCTTCGCATCCGCAAGCAGCGCATTGTGCTGTGTACATTTCGCGCTCTGGTTTTGCAGCATTTTTACGTGCATCACGGCATGGTTTACATCTTTGTGGCTCGTTTACAAAGCCTTTGGATGCATAGAATTCTTGTTCGCCAGCAGTGAATACAAATTCAGCGCCGCAATCTTTACAGATGAGAGTTTTGTCTTCGTACATGTGATTTACCTCGCTTTGGATTAATAGATATTTGCCCTTAGACGGATTTGCACCGCCGCCTTTGATGGATCAACGCTCTAACTTAAGCTACCGGGGCATATTGAGACTGCATGATTGTAGTTTTCTACGCACACGCTGAATTGCGTTATCTACAGACTTAGCAGGAATTGCTAATTTGGCAGCAATCTCACTGTAACTTTGGCCGCTTAAGTAAAGAAAGAGAACCTGTTGCTCCAGTTTTGACAAACTCTGCCGAATTCTTTGGTGAACCATTTCTAAATTTTCCCTGTCTATCAATAAAGTCTCAGGATTAGATGCAGCTTGGTTGGTACCCTGTATATTGAGCTGAGGAGTTTCTTCATCATTGAGGGATACCAATTGGCTTAGAGGAATATTCTTCTTACGTGCACAAGAACGATATGCCGCCACAATGCGGTTTTGGATACAAATACCCGCATATGTTTTAAAGCTGGCATCTTTGTTCGGATTGTAGCTTCTGGCTGCACTGAATAAACCAAGCAAACCTTCCTGACATAGGTCATCCGCTTCCAATACTGAACTGCGAAACGGATATGCCTTTGCTCGAATGAAAGACAGGTACCTGGCAGTCAACTCCACAAAGGCGTCTGAATTTCCTTTCTGAATGAAAGATACCAGCTGATTGTCTGTATAATTTTCCATTTGTTCAGGCAACCCAAAACACCTCTTGCACCCACTTTTATCTGCCTATATCATACTCTATTCTTTTATTTAAGTCAATAAAAATTTATGAAACATGTTAAAAAAATTCTGTTTTTTGTAAGCAATCCTTGTGTGCTACGAGAAAATATTTACCTTATTTTTACATTAATGTTTATATATTGAATTATAATTGATTTCTGTAAACAGGTCAATAGAAAAATAAAAATTGCCCTATTTATTTTTGAAACGGGCGATATGGTATTTGATTATTGATATCTTCTTTATATAAGTCAAAATCTTTAGACAATAATGTTCCATAAGTAATAATTTGTTTACCATATTTGTCTTTTAAATTTGCAATCTTCGCCTCCAGCTGTTCTTCTTTTATCAATTCTTCCGTATTTGTGAAAAATGATAGCTGCGCTTTTTGTGCCTGAGGCACCAATAAAAAGCCACTGATACCTAATGCACGTATCGGATGCTTCCATTTGTAATGCTTTTTTAGCATACGGCAAGCCATAGCATAAATATCTTTTACCTGACGTGTTGGAATTTCAATGGTTTGTTGATATTGCCTTGTTTGAAACAAAGAATCTTTTATCATCAAGTGAATACCGCAAGCCAACATTCCATGATGAAGTAAACGGCTTGCCACTTTTTCTGATAAATACAACAATACTTTTTGCGCCTGTTCTTCCTGTTCCAAATCTTTTGGACAAGTAATGCTGTTTCCAACGCTTTTAGGTTGTTTCTTCTCCTGCATATAAGCCACAGGAGAGTTATTCATGCCATTGGCATTTTGCCAAAGTTCACTGCCGTTTTTGCCAAACATAGAATAAAGATAGTTTTCATTGCTTTGCGCCAATTCACCTATGGTAAATACACCTGATTCATGCAATCTTTTTAAGGTGGCTTTTCCCACTCCCAACATACTCTCTACAGGCAATTTCCATATTTTTTTCTGAAAATCTTCTTTTGTAATCACTGTTGTAGCATTCGGTTTTTTTAAATCACTGGCTAATTTTGCAAATATCTTATTAAAACTGACTCCTACAGAAACTGTTAGACCCAACTGGCTGTGAAACTGCTTACGAATGGTCTCGGCAATTTCATAGGGAGTGCCAAATAAGGTCTGACTTCCCGTTACATCCAACCAACATTCGTCAATCCCAAACGGTTCAATTTGGTCTGTAAACGATAAATAAATCTCTTTTGCTAAATTAGAAAAATACAAGTATCTATCGTAATGAGGCGGTGTAATAACCAAATGCGGACATTTTTTCTTAGCCTGAAAGATAGGTTCCCCTGTGCTAACTCCATATTTTTTAGCCAACTCGTTTTTTGCAAGCACAATGCCATGCCTTTCTTCCTGCCTGCCGCAAACAGCTACTGCTTTTCCTTTTAAATGAGGAAAATCTCTGCATTCTACCGAAGCATAAAAATTGTTCAGGTCACAATGTAAAATAGCTCGTTCCATATAATCCCTTCTATTTTCAAAATCGAACATTCGTTCTATTATATCTCTAAAACAAACATAAGTAAAGGCCATGTTGAAAAATACAAACAATTCCTTGTAATGTAATGTTTCAGGTTTTATAATAGATAAATTCTAACGATAATGAAACAAAAGGAGATATTCTCATGTTTGCCCATTTAAACAGTATTGGTCTTTACGGAATGGATGCATTTGAAGTCAATGTAGAGGCGGATATTTCAAACGGACTGCCCGGATTTGACGTTGTCGGCCTGCCTGATACCGCTGTGAAAGAGTCTCGCGACAGAGTGCGATCTGCTCTAAAAAACTGTGGATTCACATTTCCTATGAGCCGTATTACAGTCAATCTGGCGCCGGCTGATAAAAGAAAAGAAGGTCCTATTTATGACCTTCCGATTCTGCTTGCAATTTTAACAGCGTCCGGGCAACTTTCCTGTAACCTTTCCGACTGCGCAATGATTGGTGAGCTATCTTTGTCTGGAGAAATTCACGGAATTCGCGGCGTACTGCCCATGGCAATTCACGCCAAAGAATTGGGATATCGCCGTTTATTTGTTCCTGCTGCCAATGCTGCCGAGGGCGCTGTTGTGGAAGGATTAGAAGTATATCCTGTAGAAAATGTAAAACAGTTAGTTGACCATCTTACAGGTAAAGTGAATATCTCACCCCAAATTCCTCAAAACAACACGGATTTTCAATCTCCTTTTTTGCCTGATTTTGCTGATGTACGGGGGCAGACCCAAGCAAAACGCGCATTAGAAATTGCCGCCAGCGGAGGGCACAACGTACTGTTGATTGGACCTCCCGGTTCAGGAAAGAGTATGCTTGCAAAACGCTTACCCTCTATTTTACCTCCTATGACATTTGAAGAAACCATAGAAACAACAAAACTACATTCCATTGCAGGTATTATGCCTCCAAACACCTCTTTAATTCATACGCGTCCTTTCCGTTCACCTCATCATACGGTTTCCGCTGCAGGCCTATCCGGTGGCGGAAGCATTCCAAAACCGGGTGAAATCTCATTGGCTCACAATGGTGTTTTATTTCTGGATGAACTGCCCGAGTTTTCCAAAAATGCTATGGAAGTATTGCGCCAACCTCTGGAAGACGGCACCGTAACTATTTCGCGAGTAAACGGAAACTATACCTACCCTTGCACCGTTATGTTTGTTGCTGCTATGAATCCATGTCCATGCGGCTATTTTGGGCATACCGGTCACCCTTGCACTTGCACAGCCTCCATGGTGAATAAATATCTTTCCCGTGTTTCCGGCCCCTTATTGGACAGATTAGATTTACATATTGAAGTACCCACAGTCCATTTTGACGAACTTTCATCCAAAGTGTCAGCAGAATCCTCCGAAACCATAAAAAAACGTGTGGATGCTGCAAGAGCAATTCAAAACGAACGATTGAAAGGAACCGGCATTACCTGCAATGCCAAAATGACGCCTGCATTGTTACAGAAATATTGTCAACTGGATCAAAGTGCCAATCGCCTATTAAAAGCTGCTTTTGAAAAATTAGGACTTTCTGCACGTGCCTACGACAGAGTACTCAAAGTAGCACGCACCATTGCCGACTTGGATCATAGCGAACAAATACGCGCACAACATATTGCGGAAGCAGTCCAGTATCGCAGCCTTGACCGCAAATATTGGAATAAAGAGCTATAAAAAAGCATCAAAATATGTACCTATTTCCAGCAGATAGATTTGTGATAAAATTTCACATACGATACTTCCTATCGTATCAATTCGTTAAAATTATACCATATAAATATTACAAATAATGGAATATTAACGAAAAAACAGATTTACTGCCAATACAGACATAATATACCCTGTTATGTCTGCCATCAGTGCTGCAGGTATTGCATGGCGTGTCTTTTTGATACCCACTGAACCAAAGTATACGGCAATGGCATAAAATGTGGTTTCTGTAGAGCCCATCATGACAGAAGCAACGCGTCCGATAAATCCGTCTGCGCCGTAATTTTGGAAGATTTCTGTTAAAACTGCAGTGGAACCGCTTCCGGAAATTGGGCGAAGCAAGGCAAGTGGAAGTACCTGTGCCGGGAAACCTAAAAAATCGGCAACCGGTGCAATCAAGTTGGTAAATAATTCTAATGCTCCGGAAGCACTCAGCATAGTAACTGCCATAATCAAGCCTATCAAGGAAGGCAAAATAGATATGGAAGATTGAAAACCTTCCTTCGCGCCTGCAATAAACGTATCGAATAGCGGAACACGTTTGAAAAGGCCGAATACAATGATGATACAGATTACAACAGGAACAATATAAACACTAAAACTTTCCATATTTATCACTCCTCTAACGTAATCTGTGTTCTTTTTTGCGTGCTTGCAGTAACTTTGCCACAATTACTCCCACAATTAATGATACAACGGAAGCAAGCCATACAGCTGGCAGTATATCAAACGGAAACTGCGCGCCGTATTGTGCCCGCAAAGCTCCCATAAACGTAGGAATCAATTGTATGGATGCCGTATTAATCACTACAAACATAACCATACTGTTATTGGCAACAGAAGGATTAGGATTTTCTTTTTGCATTTCCTTCATAGCAGCAATACCTAGTGGAGTTGCCGCATTGCCCAAACCCAAAAAATTGGCTGCCATATTCATAGAAATCATTTTTAATGCACTGCTGCCTGCCCGATAATCCGGAAACAGGCATTTTAACAGCGGACTAAACACTTTACATAATACAGCAGTTAATCCACCGGCATCTGCAATTTTCATAAACCCTGTCCACGCACACATCATACCTAAAGTACCTATGACCAACTCCACCGCACTGCCTGCGCCTCTCATTACTGCTTCTGAAAGCTGTGGCATTCTGCCTGTGAAAATGGCGCACACAAAACTGATTAAAATCATAACTGCCCATATTACATTTAACATACTTTACACCTCTGAAATAGGTATGTACCATTGGACTAGTTTATGAATTTTTTGAAAATTTTGTTCGACAGAATTTTAAATCTATTGACATTTATGGTAAAAAAAGGTATGATGTTGACATAAACGAAGTAATTGTAGTAAAAAGAAAAGCAAAATCTAAAAAAGGAGCAATTTTTATGAAATCCACAGGTATTGTAAGAAAAGTTGATGAATTAGGAAGAATTGTACTTCCAAAAGAGCTAAGACAAACACTAAATATTAACGAGAAAGATCCAATTGAGATTTTTGTGGACAACTCCTCTATCATATTGCAAAAATATGAACCAGCATGCATGTTTTGCAATAACACAAATGATATGGTACAATATATGGGACGTAACATTTGTAAAGAATGTTTAAAAGCAATCGAAGCGGAAGCTGAGAAAAAATAATAAATTCAAATAAAAAGACCGCAGCTGTTTTAAGAGAGGCAGCTGCGGTCTTTTTGTTTATTTATAAAATACGAGAATCGTTTACAACAATTTGGAAAGTTAAGCCTAAAAAATCTGCGGCTTTTCTGCAAAGCACCATACGTGTTAAAAATATTTCAAAATATTCTATCACAGGACAAATGGTAGTATCAATGGTTAATTTTAATAACGCTACTTTCTGCTCTTTGTTTACTTCTATGCTGGAATGTTCTACCGCATAATTTACTCTGTCGTGAATGTCTATGGCTACGGTTTCTTTGTTCCTCACTCTTGTACGGCGAACATCACTTTTATCAGCCAAAATCAGTGCCGCTGCAATTGGATTGACTGCTGTTGCAGTTCCTTCATCATGATTGCCGATTGCAGCAATAATCTGACTGATTTCACTTGGTGGCATTCCCATTCTTGTCAATATTTGAAACGCCATAATCGCGCCTGACTGCGCATGGTCTACACGATTTACTACATTACCGATGTCATGCATATAGCCTGCAATTGCTGCCAACTCGCACGTACGTTCATCGTATCCCAAATCTTCTAAAATACGGCGTGCATACACAGCGCTTCTCTTTAAATGGGCAAACCCGTGTTCCGTATAATTCATAACACCCAGATATTCATTGCCTTTTGTAATATACTCATTGATTTCTTCGTTGTGTTCAATGTCTTCAAATGTGACTGGTTTTTGATTGCTGTTTTCCACGTAACTTATCTCCTATCAAGGTTCCATAATCATATCATGCATGGCCTGTAGACATATTTCTCCATGTTTCATAAAACGTTTGATATCAATATGCTCGTTGGCGTCATGCATATTACGGTTTGGTTCATCTTCAAACAAAGGGCCAAATGCGACACAGCGTCCTTGTACCGTGCGTGCATACGTGCCGCCTCCTGTTGCATAGAGATTTGCCTCTTTTCCTGTTACTGTTTGATATGCCTGTTTTAATAGCGAAATGAATGGAGCATGTTCTTCCATATATAACGGTAAATTTAAATGATGCAAACGGAAAGACAATTGATATTGTGATACTTTTGATTTGATATGCTCCATAATCCCATTTCCGTCTGACGTAACAGGATAACGAATATCAATACTGACTACCGCTTTTTGTTGGAAAATTTCAACGCTTCCCACATTGCAGGTTAGTGCGCCGGAAGGTTCATCTGTTTGTGCAATGCCAAGTAATTCACCATTACATTGTGTGTGAATCTGCTTATAGATAAATGAGAGTATATCTCCCAATTGCTCTGGAGTGAATACTTGAAATAACAGCGCTACCAAATGTGTTACTGCATTAAATCCTTCTTCCGGCTGCATTGCATGAGAAGCTTTTCCCTGTGAATGTATTACAACGCCGCCTTCATTTTCTGTAAAAGTAAAGTTTCCCTTTACATGCTCACAGGCTTTTTTCAATAATACTATATCTTGCTTTGTGCAGCAAATATCAGCTTGTGCACTGCTTGGTACTGCATTTATTACGGTACCGCCCTGAAATTGCCTTACAATTTTTGCATTATTTTCTGCCGCACATAGCGAAAACTGTAAAATTCCCTTTTCTCTGTTACAAATACCATAATCGGAATCCGGTGTAAATGCTTTATCCGGCAATGGTTCATGGCGGAAATAAACATGCAAATCATCCATTCCAACCTCTTCGCCTGCACCAAAAATCACTCTAAGTCGGCGTTTTGGAACAATACCTGCATCTTTTAACGCCTTCAGGCAGTAAAGAGCCATCATAGCCGCACCTTTATCGTCCAACACACCTCGTCCGAACAATAAATCTCCTTTTCGGGTCAAAGTAAACGGATCACTATCCCAACCGTCTCCTGCCGGAACCACATCTACGTGTGCCAATACCGCAGACATATGCTCCCCCACACCAAATTCAGCATGACCGGCATAATTCTCTACATTAGTTACCTTAAAACCCATTTCCTCTGCTCGTTTTAATATCCAATTCAATGCTTTGGCCGACTGTTCTCCAAAAGGATATTCGTCTGTTGCTGTTGTGCAGACAGACGGAATGGAAATCAATTTTGCCAAATCATCTATAAATGCGTTTTCATATTGATAAATACGAGAGCCAAAATGCATAAATACCGCCCCTTTCTACGAAAATTATAACATAAAAGAAATTGCACAGCAATTTCTAACTTATAAATGTTAAAACGTTCTTGTCAACAATCAAAATCTGTGATTTTGAATTTGTTGATAGGTTGTTATAGCATTAAAAAAATGGTTTTTCAATTTTTACATATCAAAGACCAAGCGTTCTCAAACAGTCAAAATCCAACATTTTAACTCTATGATATAATTGTTATACCATAACTTACAACCTTCATACATAAAAACATAATATTTTATGCATATGCTTATCCATACACATTATAAAAAATAAAAAAGGGATTTTCTTTACAACAAGAAAACCCCTTTTTATTTATACATAATTACAAAAATCCATATTATGAATCGTATCCATTCGGATTCATCGTTTGCCAACGCCAAGTATCTGCACACATATCATCTACATTTTTTGTTGCACGCCAATTTAGTTCCTTCGCTGCTTTTTCAGGATCAGCATAGCATACCGGAATATCACCTGGTCTACGCGCAACAATTTCATAAGGAATTTTCTTACCTACTGCTTTTTCAAAAGCATGCAGCATCTCTAAAACTGAATATCCCTGACCAGTTCCTAAGTTATAAATTTGCAAACCACATGGTTTCTCAAATTTTTTCAGTGCAGCAACGTGACCTTTTGCCAAGTCAACTACATGAATAAAATCACGCACTCCTGTACCGTCTTTGGTATCATAGTCGCCGCCAAATACATTTAATTTTTCTAATTTTCCAATTGCTACCTGAGAAATATATGGCATTAAATTGTTTGGAATACCGTTTGGATCTTCACCGATACGACCGCTTTCATGTGCGCCAACCGGATTGAAATAGCGTAAAATCACAGGATTAAATGCAGTATCTGCTTTTGCCGCATCCTTTAAAATTTGTTCTAGCATTAGTTTTGTAGTTCCGTATGGATTGGTCGTGGATAACGGAAAATCTTCTGTGATCGGCATTTGGGATGGATTACCGTATACGGTTGCGGAAGAACTAAATACAAAATTCTTTACACCAAATTCGTTCATAACATCCAACAGAACCAAAGTTGAAATAAGGTTGTTGTTATAATACTTCAAAGGCACCTGTACAGATTCACCAACAGCTTTTAGTCCTGCAAAATGAATCACAGCATCGATATTTTCTTTGGAGAAAATTTCTCTTAATTTTTCCTCATCACGTACATCAGCTTCATAAAAGGAAAATGATTTATTGGCAAGTTCTTCTATACGACGGATTGCTTCAGGTTTACTGTTATCAAAATTATCTACTACTACAACTTCATAACCTGTTTGTAATAATTCCACACAGGTATGGCTACCAATATAACCGGCACCGCCTGTAACCAAAATTTTCATATATGCAACCTCTTTTTAATTTCATATTTAATATAACTTTTATTCTATCACAAACTTAAAATAATGTCGACTGCAAAAAACAGGACTACACTCCATAAGTTTTGTATAAAACACTCAAATATTTTACTATAAAATATATAAACACACAAATTTATTACGTGTATATGAACTCTGTTTTAGAAATATCCTATTTTTATATAATAAAATTACCATAAAAAATTTGTACTGTATCAAGGATAATTTTCTTTACTCTGTAAATAATTTATTTATTACAAGAGATTAAGGAGATTTTTATGGTACAAACCGCACGATTATTTTTAGCTGGAAGTTTCATTTATCCTGCAATAGAACTATTGTACCGCAAAAAGACACATATATCTATGGCGGTAGCAGGAGGAACCAGCCTATGTTTTATCCATAAAATATGCAATGGTTTTTTTAGGAAAAAAAATTTAGCGATAAAATGTATTGCAGGGTCTTTTATTATTACAGGTGTTGAACTTGCCACCGGTTTGGTTGTCAATGTAATGATGAAGAAAAAAGTTTGGGACTATTCAGGTTTACCTTTGAATATCAAAGGACAAGTATGTCTTCCATTCACAGTACTCTGGGGACTGATTACTATACCTGCTCTTATGATATGCAAACTCCTAAAATGTAAATAAAGCACGTGAGAGCTTATCGACTTGCTTCTCACGTGCTTTATTATTTATTATGATGTTTCTTTTTACGATGTGGATGTTCTTCTTTTTCTATTTCGTGCATCAATTCACGTTCTTCCAATTTTTCTTTCTTTTTGCGAGCCAACATCACCATGCAAAAGTCAAATGCAGAACCCAACACTACACCTACCGCTACACCAATCGCCAAACCAATTGCTAAATTTTGAAAACCATAATAACCAATTAATCCTCCCGCAATTGCTCCTAAAGCTACTCCGATAGAAGCACCCGATAGAATTGTACTACGTTTTTTTCCATTCATTTATATTACCCCTTACAAACATAGTTTTATTTTTTATAGTAACATTATACTTGATGTTTGTCTATAAAGCTACATACATTTGACAGAAATTTATATATTTTCTATTTCAAACTATCTGATACAAAAGATTTTTATTTTGCGATTTTTTGTCTACCCATAACAAATTTTCACCTGCTATTTAGCATAGTACCTATTATTATGATAAACCAAAAGCAGTTGACAATAAAAAAATGAAATGTTAGAATGGTTAGGAAACTAAGTATATGGAGGTTATTGAATGTCAAGTATATCGAAGAAAATGATGATGCCGCAAAATAAGAGGGAAGATCTTATTTTTACCGTATTAAATGTAGTATTCATGTGTACATGTATGCTTATATTTAATATGTTCCTTAGTATGGGAGTATCATGGGATGCGGTAAAACAAGCCTGGCTTTTGGAGCCGTTGACCTTAGTTGTTGTTTTTTGTCTTGAATATTTTGTTGGTTGTCCCCTTGTTAAAATATTGATGAAAAAAATAGGCAGACCTTGGATGAAACCTTGGATGTTTACAGTACTATTCCAACTTTTCACAGTATCGTTTATGGTAATTTTAGAGTCATTTTATGGCGCATTACTTACGGTAGGATTTAGCAGTGAAATTTGGACTACTTGGATTCATCACATTCCTATTAACTGGTGTATAGCCTTACCATTAATGATTTTAGTCTGTAACCCTTTGATGCGCCTTTTATTCAGATGGCTGTTTCCGGTAGGAAAAATTATTGATTAAAATAATTACAAAATGGGTGAAATAATTTATTTTACAAGCACTCTGTACAGTGTAAAATAATCTTAGAGCTAAAAAAAGTCCGTTTGAAACGGACTTTTTTCATAGGCAGAAAATTAAAAATATTCTTTTTCAAAAAAGATAAAATCATCTATTCTTTCAGTTTATTGTTATTTTCTTATACACAGCAATAAAATACGACTCTTTCAATATATCAATTAAAATATATCTAAAATGAGGCTTCTTCCTCTAAATTTTTTAACATTTGATCTAATACCTTTAAAAAAACATTTAAATCTTCTTGAGAAATTCCAAGCATCAGTGTTTCTTCTAAATGGACAACATCCTTAGCAATCTGGTCTTTTAGCCCTGCACCCTTTTCTGTTATAACAATCTTTTTTAACCTGGCATCGTAAGGAGTACTTTCTCTGCGTATAACACCGTTTTTCTCCATTAATTTTAGAATGCCTGTGGCTGTTGACGGGCGCAAGTTAAATTCTGATTCAATATCTTTTTGAAATACATCCCCATTATTAGATAAAATAAAATGTAAAACCCTTCCTTGTGTACCGCTCATATTTGTTGAAGAACAAGATATTGCTATATTCCTATGTATTTGATTTGAAAGCTTACCGATAACTCTTCCAATCAAGACTTGATTTTCCATATTATTACACCTCATTATGAATTGCTAAGCATTATAAGATAAAACTATAAATTTCATCAACCACTCTTTTAAAGCAACATTTTAATTATAACAGTATATATAAAATATATCATATCTTTTGGGAATGCAAGAACCGCATAAAAGTGCGTCCATCTTCGTGTATCAGTTGAAATTCATAACGATATCTGCCATAATCCCAAGTTTCATCATAGCTTGGCATTAATGTAAAATCCGCAGTAATATTACCGTTGGTTTGCGTTTCTATAACCAAATCTTTATAAGTAAAATTATAAGGAAAGTCCATAGGGAGAATAACATATCCCCCTTTTTCTTTATCATAATACTGATTATAATAAAATGAATCTACGCCAAAAAATTCATGTGCAATTTGTTGAACATGTTCCATAGAAAGATACTTACATTCGATCGTATATTCTGTGCCGTCTTCCGCTACATATTTTTGATTGATTTCTTCCCGATATAAACTGGGAGGATACGGATTTCCTTCTTGTTGAGAATTTGTAATTGAAAAAATAAATCTCCAAATAGACTCCATAGACATACGAGAACCATCTTTGATAGGTTCTTCATTTAATGTTGCATTGATTAGAATATCTATAACAGCAGGTACTTGTCTTTTCGCAATTTCTAATTCCTCTGTTGAAAACGTTTTTGAAGCAGAACTGATTTCTAAAGAAATTTCCGGATAAGATACCTCTGATTGAGAATAGTTTCCATCCGGAGTACAACCTATTAACCCAAAAGTAAATATGAGACCTGTAATCATTATTGTTAATATTTTCATAAATGCTTTTGTCATAAAATTTCTCCTATAATCCTTCGTATACAGTTTTGTAATATAAAATCATCCATGATATACTTTAAGACAAAATAACAGTTTACTGCTATGGAGGAATATGCATGGATGAAAATACAAAAAGCAATCTAAATCTATACGATTATGTTGGATTTCCTGACCTCCAACAGAGAATCGAAGCAAAAACAGTTTTTAACACGGAAAAGCTGTTATTAAAAAGAGTAACCAATGCAGAATTATTGTTATTTCATGTCTTAGCCGAACAATATCTTGCATGGAGTAATCCTATAAACAATTTTAGAAGTCACTTAAATACGCATCTTTTATTAATGTATTATCAATATAAACAGAATCTATTAGATATAATTGATATTGAAAATTTTCAATCTGAAAGAGGGGCACACAAAGTATTATTTGATACATTTGCAGAAGACGTTTCCCTTTACCTTATTTCATATTTTGATAAGCACTTGGAAATGTTTAACGACTTATTTCATCTTAGTAAGGGGAAAAAGTACCCCCTTACTCGCAAACAAATCATCAAAAATGAAACAAATAGATGAACTTCGTACACTTAGTGTTGAATATAACGCAATTAAATATTCTAAAGCCTTTGAAGAAGTAAACGAAATTCGAAATAATTTTGTACACAACAAATCGTCATCTTACTATGGGATGAATATAGAAAGACATAAAAACGGTGTATATACAAGCCGCAATGCTAAAGGATCTTCTACTCAAAAAACTTATCATGCAATATGCGAATTAATCATGAACTACCAACAGTTGTGTGTGTTTGTGAATAATTTCATTCAACATAACATATTAAATATAAAATAATATCATTACTGTATTTATACTATTAAAAAATTGACAAAAGCAGGTTGGAGTGTTCCAACCTGCTTTTATACTGATGACCACTTATAGGTCAGTCGTATGGTGCGAAGGATGGGACTTGAACCCACACGTTATTGCTAACACTAGAATCTGAATCTAGCGCGTCTGCCAATTCCGCCACCCTCGCATATTCCTGTGTCATTTTAGCACATTCCAATTTTACTGTCAATGATATTCTCAATAAAAAACAAACGTAGTTTTAATAACTATATTTACAAATTATTAATAATATATTATCAGTTTATATATTTTACATTTCATGTTTTTAATGATATAATATGGCTCATAAAACTAAAATGTCTGAATGGAGAAACGATATATGAACGATTTTATCATTATGACAGACTCTTGCTGTGATTTGCCTGCACAAATAGCTGATACATTAGAATTATCTGTCTTACCTCTTTCATTTACGATAAACGGAAAAGAACACTTTAATTATTTAGATAATAGAGATATTTCTTCTGAGTATTTTTATCGCCTACTTCGTGAAGGAACACAATGTACTACTTCTGCTGCAAATGCAACTGCATTTCTTTCTGCTATGGAACCAATTTTGGAGCAGGGTAAAGATATTTTATGTATCTGTTTTTCCTCGGCTCTCAGTACCACCTGTGCTTCTGCACAAATGGCTGCAAAAGAATTGGCTCTCAAATATCCTAATAACAAAATTTATGTTGTAGATAGCCTAAGCGCATCCTTAGGCCAAGGAATGTTAGCCTACTATGCTGTACAGCAAAAACAAAATGGAAAAACAATAGAACAAGTGTATCAATGGATTGAACAAAATAAACTTCACCTTTGCCACTGGTTTACCGTAGATGACCTGAATCATCTAAAACGAGGTGGTCGTATTTCTCCTGCTGTTGCATTTGTCGGCTCGCTTTTGGGAGTTAAACCTATCTTGCATGTAGACGATACAGGACATTTAGTCAATGTAGGAAAGATAAAGGGTCGAAGGGCTTCTTTATCTCAATTGGTAGAAAAATTAGAAGAAACTGAGGTACATATCGCGGAACAAACTATTTTTATCAGTCATGGTGGTTGTCAAGAAGATGCAGAACTACTAGCGAAGATGATTCGAAAGCAACTACCTGTAAAGGATATTATCATAAGCCCAATTGGTCCTGTCATCGGTTCTCACTCAGGTCCCGGTACACTTGCTGTATTTTTCTTTGGAACAAAACGATAAATAAAAACAGCCACACTTTAATAGTGTGGCTGTTTTTATTTTCTTGGAATATCCGATGTACCCTTTTCTCTTAAATAAGTGGCTTCTAAATCTGCCAAATGCAATTTGACTGCAATTGGATATTTATCATAGGCCAAACTGATAGCAAAATTGCCGGCACGAGCTGCATCATCAAATCCACCCATATGCCAGCGAATAGCAACTGCTTCTGAAGTTTTTAATCGAAGGAATCGTTCAATCATAAAAACAGATTTTTCTCCATGTCCATAGGGAAAACTATCTTCCACCGTAAAATAAGGCTGCTTTTCCCACTGACCTGTCTGTTCATTTTTTACATTTCGGGTAGATTCTTTGTAGAATTGAGTTTTGCAAATGTCATGCAGTAATCCGCATATGGCAAAGCTTTCTTCACTGTCCCCTTCTTCAAAATAACGTTCTCTTAACACACGGTATACATTAATACTATGCTTTAATAAACCACCTTTACAGGCACAATGAAATCGTGTACTGGCTGGTGCTGTGAAAAAATCTGTTTTTTTCATCCATCCCAGTAGTTCTGCGCTGCCCTGTCTTGTTATGTATGTTGTAAAAATTTCTTCAAATTGTTCTTGGTCTGTCATTGTAATACTCCTTTATAACACTACAGGCCGTTCAATTGACCACGAAATTTCCGTTTAATCATTCCTTCTGTAATAGGGGTACAACACATCATCACACTGATGCTGGCAACCACAAATATCACAGAACGCACTTCATGAGAAATGGGAATAATAAAATTACATAATACAATTAAACCGGCTAAGCATATGCCAAATATCATCCATATGACAGCAAAAATACGCTGTGCATAATTCCAGGTTTCATCCGTTTTTAAAGAAAGCTTTGTGCGATATCCTTTTGTATTATTACGTTTTTTTACCGGAGCAATTGTGAAGTATAAGCCTAATAATAAAAATGCAGAAGGTATTAATAAATCAATGATCCACAAAATAATCTCCACGGCCGTTCCCTCTTTTCGACCAATTTTTCTTTAGTATAACATAAAGGATTCGAAAATGATAGTATCATATAATCTCTTTTTCATAAGGAAAACAGATGCATCGCATAAAAACCCAATCTTATTTCAATGAAAAATCCATATTCATATTTTTGAAATGGTATCCATAAGTGTCCAATACAAGCAGACTTATTAACACTCTGTATTTCTTGATACCGTAAGTATAGTTTCAAATATTCCCTAATAAAGTCAAACAAAATAAAGCATTTTGCGAATAGTATGTACATCTACACCAAAAAAAGACCAAAGAAACAGGTACACCCCCTGTTTCTTTGGTCTTTTATCTCTTATAAGTCAATACATCTTAATTCATACGAAAGCGAAACAGCTACTTCTATATTAAGAAATACCTGTACTTCCAAAGCCTCCAGCACCACGTTCTGTGTTAGACAACTCCTCCGCCTCTTCAAAAGTAGATATTACCACAGGTGCAATTACCATTTGAGCAATACGGTCTCCGGGATTTACAATAAAAGCTTTATCAGAGCTGTTTTTTAACCCCACCATCATTTCTCCGCGATAATCGGCGTCTACTACGCCTACACAATTGGCAGGTGTAATATTATGTTTTACGCCCAAACCGCTTCTGCCATATACAAAAGCAGCATATCCCGACGGGACTTCTATGGCGAGACCGGTGCCAATCATAACCGTATGATTCGGTTCAATAGTTACAGGCTCCGTCAAACAAGCACAAAGGTCGGCCCCTGCTGAATCAGATGTTGCTCTATGAGGCAAAACTGCCTGCTCACGTAATTTTTTTACTTTAATATTCACAATAAAACTCCTTATTCAGAGTCTTTTTCTTCTGCGTTTGCTTTTGCAGCAAGCGCCTGCGCTTTTTGCTGCGGTCTTTCCAATACGTAGTGGTCAACCAGTCTTGTAACCATGCTACCTACACCGTTACCGGCCATTACAACCAACATAATCCATAAACCGGACAATGTCCATTGTTTTCCGGACATCATGAACCAATATAAGTTTGCAATGCTATGTTCAAAACCGCTTTGAATAAACAAAGGTACACAGAAGAAAATACCCAAATACCCCATAATATTAATGCCGCCCCTTGCCTTTCCTCTTCTAAAACAAGCAACCGCAATATACATTAGAATACCACAATAAATACCTAAGAGGAAGAGACTGAGCAAATTGTCTCCTTCTCTGGAAGCAGCCGAAGAAGAAGCGGCTTCAATTAATTTATTGGCATGTCGTGTTTGCTGCAAAATAGAGACTGAAATTAACATACCTACAAAGTTGCCTACCAACCCCAATGCAACATAACGTAAATAAGATCCCGTACGTTCTGTTGCCAAATAGCCGATTCTTCCGGTATATAGATTTAAATCAAATTCGCTTACAATAAATAAGCCAAAGCAGAATAAAAACGACGCAACAAGTTTATTATCCATCATCAAATATACGGTTGCTCCAAAACTGATGATAAAACCAGCCGCAATACCTCTGCCAAATTCATTTGCAATTTTTCTTGCCAAATTCATACATTCCACCTAGATTCTTTCTTGAATTTTTGCTTTGGTCGACAAAATTTGCCGATTGTCAATTGTACCGTAACAAATGAGTAAAATAAAAAAGTGACTTTTGTTTTTCAAAAGCCACTCATATGGCTCTGTCTTTTTTGCTGCGCGTTTACGCTTTTTAAAAGTGAAACGTGTTTACATACTCTTCAAAGACAGAGTTGTTTCGGTCCAAATTGCATGTGCAAATTTTATCACGAAAATTCTATAATTGCAATAGGAATGGTAATAAAAATTTGTATATAAATTCAACCAAAATTGTTTAATTTTTGATATTTTTGCATAAACAATTCATTAAAATGCTAAAAATATAGAAATTTTAGATTTTTATTTCATATACTTTTTTAGTCTAATTTTATGCTAAAACAAATCTAATTTCAAGAAAAATACTCAAGTTTATTCTGCCCTATTTTTCAGAACAGCAATGAGTAATTCTCGCAATACCTTACACGCCATTGCAGTAGAACTACCGCTTTGGTCATATATTGGACTGAGTTCATTAACATCAAAACCGACAATATTCAAACGAGACACCTGGATTATCGCTTCAAGCAGTTCCTGAAATGAAACGCCTCCGGCTTCCGGGGTACCAGTACCCGGAAAGACAGATGGATCCAATACATCAAGATCTAATGTGAAATAAACAGGTTTTCCTTTTAACTGATCTACAACTTCTTTCAAACCATGAAAATTAAATTTATTTGTGAATACATGGTCTTTTGCCCAAACAAATTCCGAACGATCTCCGGAACGAATACCAAATTGAAATATTTTTCCGTCGCCAACCAAATCCCACACACGGTGCAGTACTGTGGCATGAGAAAAACGCTCCTCCAAATAATCCTCACGTAAATCGGCATGTGCATCAAAATGAATAATGTGAACATCAGGGTATTGCTTTACTACCGCACGCATTGCTCCCAATGTAACAAGATGCTCACCGCCAATCATGCAAGGAATTTTGGTATCTTTTAAAATTTCAGCGGTATGCTCTTCAATTTGATCAAGAACACGTTGCGTATTTCCGAAAGGCAATTCCAAATCACCGGAATCAAAAATAGCAAAATCTTCCAAATCTCCATCCTGATATGGACTATAAGTTTCAATACCAAAGGATTCGCTTCGCATTGCTTTGCTGGCAAAGCGGGTTCCCGGACGAAAGGAGGTTGTAGAATCAAACGGAGCGCCAAACAATACAATTTTGGATTCTTCATAAGAGTTGTCACAGCCAATAAAGGTTTCTATATTCGGTTTCATAGGTCACGCTCCAATAACTCATTGATATAAGTGGGCAGTGCAAAACAGCCACGATGTAAATCCGTATTATAATAGCGAGTATAAATTCCCAATTGATTCCAGTCATCTGCCTTTAAATCTGCTACCGGGTCATATTTTTTAGATGCAAAACCAAACAGCCAGTGACCCGATGGATAGGTTGGAATATGCGCTTGATATACCTTACAAATTGGAAATAGATTGACAATACGGCAATGCGCACGCTGCATGGACTGAGCAAAAGAAGTATAATATGCATTTTCATGCTGATTGACCAAAATACCATCTTCCGTCAGTGCTTTGAAGCAGTTCCCATAAAACTCCTTGGTAAATAACCCTTCCCCTGGACCGAATGGGTCTGTGGAATCTACGATAATTAAATCATATTCATTTTCTTTGGAGCGAATATATCGCAAGCCATCTTCAAAATAAAGATGAACCCTTGGGTCATTCAACTTACAAGCTGTTTGCGGTAAAAACTCTTTACACACATCAACAACCATTTTATCAATTTCCACCATATCAATATGTTCAATGGATGAATAACGAGTTAATTCACGTACAGTACCGCCGTCACCTGCACCAATTACCAATACCTTTTTAATATTCAGATTGGTAGCCATGGCCACATGTACAATCATTTCATGGTAAATAAACTCGTCTTTTTCTGTCAGCATCATGTAGCCGTCCAAAGTAAAAAAGCGACCGAATTCATTTGATTCCAAAATATCTATTTTTTGAAAAGGGCTTTGCACAGAATATAGCTGTCTTAACACTTTAATAGAAAATTTTGCTTCTTTGGAATGTTCCTCCGTATACCACAAATCCAAACCTTTTGCTTCCACTAGTGTTCACCTACCACATTAATGTTTTCTATATGGATATCTTCCGTACCTGTTAAAAAACATCCTTTTTCTTTTGCATATGCAATATAATCCAGAATTTCTTGTGTAATACGCTCTCCCGGAGCCAAAATTGGAATTCCGGGAGGATAACACATAACAAACTCACTGCAAATTTGTCCTGCGCTTTGTTCAATTGGCATAGCATGCTTTGCTGCATAAAACGCCTCTTGAGGTGTCATAACAACTTCAGGATTGATATATTCATGGTCGTACATACCGGCTTTATCTTTTTGATAAATACGCTTAATTTCTGCCATTGCAGAGATAAGACGTTCCATTACAAACATATTATCTCCTACAGAAATAATAGCAAGTATATTACCAATATCTCCAAATTCAATTTGAATATCATATTCATCTCTCAGCAAATCATACACTTCTATGCCTGCAAGACCAATATCCCTTGTATGAACGGAAAGTTTTGTTGTATCAAAATCAAAAATGGCGTCACCATCAATCAATTCGGACGAAAATGCGTAAAATCCACCCAGTTTATTGATTTCTTCCCGTGCATATTGCGCCAATTCTTTTACTCTTGCAAAGATTTCTTTGCCATGCAGCGCTAAATTACGTCTGGATAGATCCAAGGAAGAAAGTAATAAATAAGAGCCGCTTGTAGTCTGCGTTAAATTGATAATTTGGCGTATATAGCCTTGATGCAAGTCAGGATGATTACTGAGTAAAAACGAACTCTGGGTCAACGAACCTCCTGTTTTATGCATACTAACAGCTGCCATATCTGCACCGGCTGCCATAGCCGATACCGGAAGATTTTCACCAAAATAGAAATGGGTACCATGGGCTTCGTCCACCAACACTTTCATTCCATGCTGATGAGCCAACTTTGTAATCGTTCTTAGGTCTGAACAAATACCGTAATAAGTTGGATTATTGACTAACACCGCTTTCGCATCCGGATTTTGCTCAATGGCTTTTTTCACATCTGTCACTGACATTCCCAGTGGAATACCCAACTGTTTATTGATGCTGGGATTGACATAAACAGGAACTGCACCGCTTATAATTAGTGCATTAATGGCACTGCGGTGTACATTACGCGGCATAATAATTTTATCGCCGCGTTTACATACACTCATAATCATACTTTGCACAGCAGAAGTAGTACCGTTAACCATAAAAAAGGCATGCTGCGCGCCAAAAGCACGAGCTGCCAATTCTTCTGCTTCTTTAATTACAGAAACCGGATGGCATAAATTATCTAACGGTTTCATAGAATTCACATCCACCGTTAAACATTTCTCACCTAAAAACTTTGTTAATTCCGGATTTCCCTTTCCTCTTTTGTGTCCCGGTACGTCAAACGGAACAATACGCATAGATTTATAGCGCTCTAACGCCTCAAAAATAGGGGCTCTGCTTTGGTCCGATAAGTTCATAGCACAATCCTCCTACTTATATACATTGGTTCCACTGAATATCTCAATCATCTCTCTGCGCAGGCGGTCAGTAATTGCCAAACGTTCTTTTGGAGATAATTCATAAACATCTGTATTAAACAGATAATTCTGTAATTCGATTTCTTTTATCAACAATTTTGTATGAAATAAATTTGCCTGATATACATTAATATCAATTGCATCATACTTTTGTAGTGTTTCCGTGGCGATATAATCTTGAATGGAAGTAATATCATGGTCAATAAATAATTTATGACCATGATTGTCACGTGTAAATCCACGCACACGGTAATCGGCAGTAATAATATCGGAATCAAAACTACCAATTAAATAGTCCAAAGCATTTAGCGGAGAAATTTCTCCGCAAGTTGCAACATCAATATCTACACGAAATGTAGATATTGAGTTATCCGGATGATATTCCGGATACGTATGCACCGTAACATGACTTTTGTCAAGGTGTGCCAAAACAGTATCACGTGAAGCAAGGTGCCCATGGTTGCAAGACTTGTCCATCATCTCTTCAGGCATATCGTTTTCACTGATTAAAAGTGTTACGCTTGCCCCCTGGGGCTCATAATCTTGTTTACTGATATTCAGCACATGTGCACCGATAATCTCAGTAACATCACACAAAATTCTGGTTAATCTTTCAGAATTGTATTGCTCATCAATGTAAGCAACATAATCTTTTTGGGCTCGCTCACTTTTTGCATAGCATACATCATAGATGTTAAAGCTAAGTGTTTTGGTGAGGTTGTTAAAGCCGTATAAAGTCAGCTTATTCTCCAACCCAAACATCACTACCTTTCAATGAAATACCTCAACCATGATAATATATGAAAATAATAAAAAAGTCAATATACATAGGAAGCTTCTCTATTACTACGGTTATTTTAACATATTTTTAATTTAACTGATGTTTTCTTTTAAAATCTTTTATTTTCTTACGTTTTCATGTATTTTTAAAAGATAAGATCTGATATTTATAAAGTACTGCCTATCATAAACAGATACCGGAAAATGTGTTAAATTTTACATATAACTATAGATAAAAGTTAAAAGAAAGAACAGTATTTTTATATTAGAGTTACTATATAACATATTTAACACATTTTCCTTACCTATTTCGAACTACCATCTTCCATCTAATAAGCGGTCATATACTGTTTTCATAAACCCTATCCATAACAGCTTGCTGTTATTTGTCATGCCTATCATAAATAATAAAGTAGTATCATTCTTAAAATATAAATCAAACGTATAGTATAAAGTGATATAATTAGACTCTATTTTTATTTCACATATATAAAAAAGAAAGAATCTCTTCTTTTATGAGTGACTCTTTCTTTATACAATGTAATCAAGATGTATTTCTAGCTATCAGTTAATACAACACAGTATCGTCCTACTAATATTTGTAATGCTCCCTTAATAAAGCAATTTCTTTCGCATAGCCATCCAATTCATTTGGTGTTTCCAAGCAAAATGGCAAGTGACATAATTTGGGATGATTGATAATCGATACAATTGCCTCCAAACCAATAGAACCTTCACCTATTTTTTCATGTCTGTCTTTATGACTGCAAAATGGATTCTTACTGTCGTTTAAATGAATGGCATGCAAACGATCTAGTCCAATAATATGGTCAAACTCCTCAATTACACCATCTAAGTTATTGACAATATCATAACCCGCATCATAAACATGGCAAGTATCTAAGCAAACCCCTATTTTGTCTTTCAATGTAACACCATCGATAATTTGACGCAATTCTTCAAAACGGCTTCCTACTTCACTGCCTTTTCCTGACATCGTTTCCAACAGAACAGTTGTTTTTTGCTCAGGTTTTAAAATAATATTCAGTACTTCAATAATTTGACGAATTCCTTCCTCTATTCCTTGCCCTACATGGCTACCCGGATGAAAATTGTAAAACTGATTAGGCAAGTAGTCCAAACGCATTAAATCATCCTGCATTGTTTCTAAGGCAAACTCTCTGGTTCGTTCTGTTGCGGAACAAGGGTTCAACGTATATGGTGCATGAGCAACTATATGTTTTATTTCATGTTCATCCATTAATTTCAGCAATGCATTAATATCATCCACATCTAATGCTTTTACCTTACTTCCGCGTGGATTTCTCGTAAAAAACTGAAATGTAGTTGCGTGAATGGACAATGCTTCCTTCCCCATATGCAAAAAGCCTTTTGAGGAAGATAAATGACATCCTATTTGAAGCATAATTGAAATCTCCTAATATCTTATTTCTTTTTTTGTTTTAACAGTGTTTCTTTTTCTAAATTCAATAAATATCGTTTCATATCAAGTCCGCTGGCGTAACCTACTAAATCTCCATTGGAGCCGATTACTCTATGGCAAGGAATGATAATGCTGATTGGATTCCGATGGTTTGCCATACCTACTGCACGACAAGCTTTTGGGTTGCCAATTACTTTGGCCATTTGTTGATAACTCCATGTTTCACCATAAGGAATAGTTTGTAATGTATTCCATACCTTTTGCTGAAACGGAGTTCCCTTGGGTGCTAAAGGCAATTGAAAAGTTTGCCGTTCTCCCTGAAAATACTCCTTCAATTGTTGGTGAGCATTTTGAATGAGAGGCGTTTCCTTTTTTTCATATGAAATAATTTGATTTGGTTGTAGTATTCCTACTTCAACAATTGTATCGTCCTCTTGAACAATATAGAGCATACCCAAATCAGTTTGGTAATGATATTGTACCTTCATATGATCACCTTCTGTGTGCATTATAACATAAAGAAAATTGTGTTGCAATTTTCAACAGATAACCCTTAAAGCACTCTTTTAGCAGTCAAAATTTTAAATATTGAAAGATATTCCTCTCAATGTTGGTTTGAATGCTGTTATAAGTTGTTACAACATTCCTGTAAGAATTTAAACTTTTATCTTATATTTATAATTTCACTATCGTTCTCTAAAAAACAGTGTTGTGATAACTATAATGAATTCTAATAATTTGGGAAAAAATTTTATGTATATTTTAAAAAAATTTTATAAAAAATAAAATTGATGCTAATTCATATATAATTCTAAAAGCAATCGAAAAACTCATAAAAAATTATAATCTTTAATAAGAAATAGATTACAATCTATTTCTGCCTTCGTAAACTAATTATCTATAAATTCCATTTGCTTTCATAATTTTAAAATGAATATTTCTGAACATCGAAATGTTTATTTATCATGCAAATATCCAAATCTAGTTCGAATAGAAAACAAGCCGTGACAAATCATATTACAAAATTGCACATCAATAATTCTGCCTGACCTGATACAACAATAAAACGAACTGTATTCAATATAATAATATACATCAAATCCAGTTTGGCGGACTTACACAACAAAATAGATACCACAAATAAATACAAATACAAAACCAAAATAAAATTTCCAACGCAGCTTTGTGTATTAAATTTCTCATCTGGACTTACGTTACAAAAAGATATCCTTTTGGGAATAAGGTAGAACTGTAAAGCAAGTGACCGATTTTATAAAATAAAAAATCGGAACGAGCATAACTCGTTCCGATTTGGAGCTACTAGCCGGACTTGAACCGGCGGCCTGCTGATTACGAATCAGCTGCTCTACCAACTGAGCCATAGTAGCATAAAAAAGAAGAGATATCCCTTCTTTATCATATTTAACCTTTAGAAATTAACATTTCCATTAATTGATAACCTTGTTCTACATATACACCGGTAGATTCTGCAGTTTTCTCATTATATGCAAAAACTCCGCTTTGTTGCGGTGCATTACTTCTATAAAGAGCAAATGGAACCGGATCGGATGTATGTGTTCTTAAATTTAACGGAGTAGGGTGATCCGGCAATACCATAATGCTAAAATCTTCTCCTGCTTCTCTCATAGCATTCATGATTGGAGCAATAATTTTTTCATCAATTAATTCAATGGAACGTACTTTGTTCTTAATATCATGTTGATGGCCACACTCATCCGGTGCCTCTAAATGTACGTAAACAAAATCACTTCCATTTTTCAGTGCGTTAATGGCTGCTTGCGCTTTGCCCTCAAAGTTTGTATGGATAGTACCGGTCGCACCTTCTACGTCAATGCTATTTAAACCTGCACAAATTCCAATTCCTTTTATTAAGTCCACCGCAGAAACCACGCTGCCTTTTACGTGGTATTTTTCCTCAAACGGTGTTAAATTCGGTTTTCTGCCTTCTCCCCAAAACCACACAGAAGATACCGGAGGCAATCCACGTTCTATCCGACTCTTATTAACTGGATGATCTTTCAAAAGCTCTCTGGAACGCTTCATCATTTTCAACAACAATTCTGAGTTTTGACCCCTAGGTAAATAATCACGAATATTTTTATCCAAAATATCATGAGGCGGGGTTGTCTGTGCACCGTCTTGTGCGTCTTTCAATACCAAGCAATGACGATAGCTAATACCCGGATATAAAGTCAAACATTCCTTATGAAATTGCTCATTTAACTCACGAATAATTTGTGAGGATTCCTCTGTCGTAATTTCTCCGGCACTGTAATCTACCATGGTGCAATCTTCGTAGTTTTCATTATCTGACAAGGTAACTGTATTACAGCGATATGTAACATCTGTTAAAGACAGATCAATACCCATACTAACTGCTTCTAAAGGAGAACGTCCTGTGTAATATACTTTTGGATCATATCCCATTGCAGAAAGATTTGCAGTATCACTTCCCGGGGGCATTCCTTGCGGCACAGTTTTAGCCAGTCCACATATACCATTCTCTGCAATAAAATCCATGTTCGGATGCTTCGCACAATCCAATGGCGTTTTATCTCCCAATTCTTTTACCGGCAAATCGGCCATACCATCGCCTAATATCACAATATATTTCATTTTCTCTCCCCCATCCGTGTATAACTATCCTATTATATCGTATTATACGAGAATATGCGAATATAGTCAAGTAATTTAATGTAACATTATTTGTAACTCAGACAAAAAAACATGTAAAAATGACTATATGGTGAATAAAAATCACATAAAATTCAAGGAAAATTCTCACCATTCTATAATGGAAAAGAAGAAAGATTTCAGGAAGGAGGAGTAAAATGGCCAGCATAAAAATCGGTAAAAAATTACGTATGCTAAGAGAAAAGTTTGGCTATACACAGCAGCATATGGCTAATATTCTAAATGTTGATCGTTCTACTTACTCCTATTATGAAACTGAAAAAACCTCACCTGATATCGCAACATTAATTACATTATCCAATGTATTTTGCGTAGGCATTGAGGAATTATTGGGACAAGAAAATTCAACTGCTCACCAATTACATGATGCAAAATACGCTCCTACTACATCAAAAAGCAAAGACATTACTTCTAATGACAGTTTTATTTATAATCTATCGGGAGATGAAAAGCAATTCATTGCATTTTATCGTGCAATTTCTCCGACAACGAAAAGTGTTGTTTTACAGCTGATGAAAGAAGACCTTACCCGCCAACGCTTCCAACTAAAAAATAAAAAGAGCTCAACATAATGAAATCATTATGTTGAGCTCTTTCCTTTCTTGGCATCATAAAAATAAGTGAAAACTACTTACCCCATATATATGCTGTTAATAGAAAGCCTTTGAACTATTACTAAATTTATGATAGAATAATATCTGGAGGTGATTTTATGGATTTTGATGCATTAACCGGCGGTGTAGAACCGGGCGGATTGAGATTAAAAAATGACATACGTCTTTTAATTTGTTACCTGCTTTCCAGTATTAATGCTCCACTCTCCAAACAAGATATTGTACAAATTATGCAGGAAAATAGCCTGGCTAATTATTTTGAAGTGATGGATTCCCTTTCTGAAATGATTCAAAATGGTACCATTGATACCGTATCTTTTAACCAATTAAACGAAAAAGAAGACTGTGTAATATGTAATGATATTACACGCAACATAGCCACACAACTCGACAGTACCCTTCCCATATCTGTCAGAGATTGTGCAGTATCAGCCGCATTCAAATTATTAGCAAAAGCAAAACGGGAAAAAGAAAACCACGTTGACATTATTGAAACAAAACAAGGTTATCAAGTGGAATGCCATATTTCCGGCGGAGAAATGGATTTAATGTCTTTTAAAATATATGTTCCGGACATATATCAAGCCCGCATGGTAAAAGAAAAATTCCATGAAAATCCTCAGCGTATTTACAGCATTCTATTAGCTAGCGTAACAGACGATAAAGAATTACTCACTGAATTATTTCAATAATCACTCTTTTATAGAGTAAAAATATAAAGCAGATACTTTATATAAAGTATCTGCTTTATTTATTAATCCAAGATAGTTTTTGCAAGCTTTTCGCAAAGATCATATAGTTCTTGGGAAGTTTTGCCTAATAATTTGACAGAGGTGTCTCCACTCTGAATAATGGACGCGCCACCCGTTACATTAGGAGTGTTATCAATAATTTCTCGAATTAAATCAAGATTAGAGGCTTTGTCTTGCATATTAAAGAACAATAGGTTAGCCATATGAGTATAACCTTCATATACGCCAATATTGTTCATCTCGCCTTCGGAGGGATCGAACATGGTATTATCATTATAAATCAACTTACCTGCCTTACGAACTGTGATAAGAGAATTATAATACCTGTATTCAAATGTTTCACCGTAAGCAACTCTACCACTAGTTAAAATTTCCATTAAAATTAACTTAGAAGTATCGTCTGCAAGTTCAGCATGAATTGTGCTGTCAAATCCGGAATCATAAAACGGAATAGTAGGTAGCGGACTGTACTTAAACAGCGCATTTTTACCAACTTTAATGGTGCAGTCTCTACGAGCATTGCCGCCATCCATTTTATGAAGTTTTTCATAGGATTGAGAAGTTAGCTCCATACTTGCATTGTCACGGATATCAAAATTAAGTTCTTGAGTATCACCTTTTAAGATACCAGCTGAAGCAGTTTGCATCATAACAGTCATGTAATTCTTGTTAAGATGAAACGGTTTCATAATTTTAAAAGGGGAAGTGAAATAAACATCACTAACGTAATTTTGCCCGTCCTTAACATCAGCAGTTACGTTTAAAACACAAGTCTTAGCATAATTGTTTTTCGATGTGTTTTCCATATCTTTTCTCCCTGAATTATTTTAAATCTTCAAGTAAAACGTCAGATTTAATCCAATTGATGATTTGATCTACGCCCTCGTGGCTTCTAACATTAGCAAAAATAAAAGGTTTTTCGCCTCTCATTTTTTTAGAGTCTCTCTCCATTACTTCAAGACTTGCGTTTACATAAGGAGCCAATTCGATTTTATTGATAACCAATAAATCAGAACGAGTAATACCTGGACCACCTTTACGTGGAATTTTATCGCCTTCAGCAACGTCAATAACAAAGATGGTAGCATCAACTAGCTCTGGGCTAAATGTTGCAGACAAGTTGTCACCGCCGCTTTCAATAAATACAAGCTCAATATCAGGGAATTTATCTACTAACTCATCTACTGCTTCCAAGTTCATGGATGCATCTTCACGGATAGCAGTATGTGGGCAGCCACCAGTTTCAACACCAGTGATTCTGTCTCTTGGCATAACACTGTTCTTTGCAAGGAACTCAGCATCTTCTTTGGTGTAAATATCGTTAGTAATAACACCAATGCTGTAAGAGCTAGCCATTTCGCGAGTTACTGCTTCAATAAGGGCAGTTTTACCGGAACCAACTGGACCGGCAACACCAATTTTTTTGTAAGCCATAGTTTATTTCCTCCTAAAATCCATTAAGACATATAAAGTCTGCTGTATAGAGTTTCATGCTGCATGCAGCGAACATCAAAACCAGGTGTTGAACGACAAAGTTCGCGTTCTGTCAATGACTCAAGACGGTCTAAAACTTCAGTAAAGGTTTTGTGACAGTCTTTTAGAATTTGTTGTCCCTGGGTCTGACTTAGAGGAATCGTTTTAACACAGCTAACAACCTTACCGGAAGTATTTGTGTATAAGAAGGATTCCATGGCACGTCTCATATCAATACCAACAGCAGCGCAAAATACGCCATATGCAATAGCATATGTTGGTTGTTTTACTTTTTCAACATAACGTGCAAATACATCAGAGATGTAATCTACGTTCATGCTAATAACGGTTTTTACAAATCTAGAGCCAAGTTTCTGTGCAGCAGCACGAATCTCAACCGGAGACTTGCTTGCCTCAACAATCTCTTCCAACTCTGCAATTTTATCTAACTTATCTTCTTTTGTATATTCATAAGCAAGACGAGCAGGAAGTAACTCAGAGTATAAGAAGCTATTTTTAATACTGCTTTTCATAAAAGCCAATGCAGTTTCCCCACTATTAACAATATCCTTTTGAATATAAGTTTCTAAACCGTAAGAGTGAGAATAACCGCCGATTGGAAACAACGCGTCATTAACTTGTAACAGAATAAATAGTTGATTTTCGTTCATGCTTTTTCTCTCCGCAGTTATTTAGCGACAAAGAAATACCGCCATCATTTTGTCGCTGAAAAATGATGGCGGATTTAACTTCATTGATTAATGCGTATGTGCGTTAATTGAGGAAGAAATTTTCTTCTTAAAGTCGAATTTAACTGTTTTGCGTTCAACTTTAACGCCTAGTTTTTCCATCAGCGCTTTTATTGGAAGGTCTAGTGGAGTAATAAACTGGTAGTCACCTTCTCCTCGAAAAAGTGTAGCGTGTTTGTTTCCAATTTCGTAACACACTTTAGCAACCATGCGAACATCACCGTTGTCCACTGTCATAACTAAAGCCTCACAAGCAGGAATGTTTACAGCAATAACAGTATCGCCATCAACACCAAGCACGTCATCCTGATTTAAACCTCTGGTTAAAATCTCATTTCCTAGTGAGATACCAAGGTCACGACCTTCTTGAGTTTTTTTCTTATGTAATTTTTTGAAAGCTTCGTGCCATTCAATATTTACATAATCAACCTTCAAGTTTTTAAATTGCTCATCACTTAAAGTTCCCAATATTTGTTCACATAACATATTAAATTCTCCTAACACAGCAATGATGAACTCTAGCTATGAACGCTAGTAAATAGTCCAGTTATGCCTATGATAAATACCCTCATATCAACCAAATATAATAGCGTATAATATTTCAATTATACGCTACTAATTATTTGGAAAAACAACTACTATGTAGTTGAGTTATTGTGGTTAGTAAACCACATAACTACACTACGCCATTAATCTTAAGTTTAAAACTTAAAATTAGAATAGGTAGTAAAGTTGTGTCAATGGTAGTTCTTTAGCAACATCAGATGTTAGTAGAACGCCATCAGCTTTAACTACATATGTTTCTGGATCAACTGTCAACTCTGGAGTTGCATCGTTGAATTTAAGATCTTTTTTACCGATATCACGGCAGCCTTTAACAGCTACAAGTTTCTTTTGTAGACCCAATTTCTCTTTGATGCCGTTATCTAGAGAAGCTTGAGATACGAAAGTAATGCATGTATCGTATTTAGCTGCACCGTGTGCACCAAACATGTGTTTGTAGATGATTGGTTGTACAGTTGGGATAGAAGCGTTAGCGTCACCCATTCTGGAAGCAGTTACAGCGCCACCTTTGATGATGATCTCAGGTTTTACGCCGAAGAATTCTGGTTTCCATACAACTAAGTCAGCAAATTTACCAACTTCTACAGAACCAATAACGTGAGAAATACCTTGAGCAATAGCTGGGTTGATTGTGTATTTAGATACATATCTCTTTACACGGAAGTTATCATTACCTTCAGCATCTTCTGGCAATTTACCACGTTGTTGTTTCATTTTGTGAGCTGCTTGCCATGTTCTTGTAATAACCTCAGCAGGACGACCCATAGCTTGAGAGTCAGAAGACATGATAGCGAATACACCCATATCATGTAGAACGTCTTCAGCAGCAATTGTTTCTGGACGAATTCTGGAGTCAGCAAAAGCAACGTCTTCAGGAATTCTGTTATCCAAGTGGTGGCAAACCATCAACATATCCAAGTGCTCATCCAAAGTGTTAACTGTGTATGGCATTGTTGGGTTTGTAGATGCTGGCAAGATATTTGGGAAGCCAGCAACTTTGATGATGTCAGGTGCGTGACCGCCGCCTGCGCCTTCTGTATGGAATGTATGCATTACTCTACCTGCGATAGCATCCATAGTATCTTCAACACAACCAGCTTCGTTCAATGTATCTGTGTGGATAGCAACTTGAACGTCATATTTATCAGCAGCAGTTAAGCAAGAATCGATAACTGCTGGAGTTGAACCCCAGTCTTCGTGGATTTTTAGACCAGCTGCACCAGCTTTGATTTGCTCTTCCAAAGAACCTTGAGCAGAGCAGTTACCTTTACCATAGATTAGGATGTTGATTGGGTACTCTTCAGCTGCTTTTAGCATCATAGCTAGGTTCCAAGGACCAGGAGTACATGTTGTAGCGTTTGTACCGTCGTTAGGACCAGTACCGCCACCTGCCATTGTTGTGATACCGCTGAATAGAGAAGTATCAACTTGTTGTGGGCAGATGTAGTGGATGTGAGTATCAATACCACCAGCTGTAACAATTAAGCCCTCAGTTGCAAGAGCCTCTGTACCTGCACCAACAACCATGCCTGGTGTTACGCCATCCATGATGTCTGGGTTACCAGCTTTACCGATACCAGCGATAACGCCATCTTTGATACCGATATCAGCTTTGAAAATACCTGTGTAGTCAACAACAAGAGCATTTGTCAAAACTAGGTCTAGGTCACCTGTAGCATTTGTTGTGTTAACAGATTGTCCCATACCGTCACGTAGTGTTTTACCACCACCAAATTTACATTCATCACCGTATACGGTGTAGTCTTTTTCTACTTCGATGATAAGATCTGTATCAGCCAATCTAACTTTATCCCCAACAGTTGGGCCGTATAGCATAGAATATTGTTGTCCAGAAATTTTCATGATCTCGTTACCTCCTTATGTAAATAAGATGTGCTTATTTTACAAAGCCTTTCATTTTAGCATTGTTCATAGCTTTGTTTAGGTTTGCAGGAACTGCTTGGTCGTTTGTCAAGTTGTTTAGACCAAAGGAGCGTTTGTTGCCACCTAGTTCTACCAAAGTAACAACTTTCTCTTCACCTGGCTCAAATCTAACAGCATTTCCGGATGGAACGTCTAGACGGAAGCCAAATGCAGCAGCTCTGTCAAACTGAAGCATTTTATTTACTTCAAAGAAGTGGAAATGAGAGCCCACTTGAACTGGTCTATCGCCTGTATGAACAACTTTAACTTGGATAGATTTTTTACCCGCGTTAAGTTCGATTTCTCTCTCTACTGGAATAACTTCTCCGATACGCATGTTTCTAATCCCCTCTCTTTAAAATTATTGAACTGGATTGTGTACTGTTACTAGTTTTGTACCGTCTGGGAATGTAGCCTCGATTTGAACGTCGTGGATCATCTCTGGAACGCCTTCCATAACGTCATCTCTAGTCAACATTTTTGTACCCAATTGCATTAGTTCAACAACTGTCTTGCCGTCTCTTGCAAGTTCGTGTAGCTGAGCGCAAAGATAGCCGATAGTCTCAACGTAGTTAAGTTTTACCCCTCTTGCTTTTCTTTCTTCAGCTAGTTTGCCAATGCAGTGCATTTGCAACTTTTCGAGTTCTCTTGGTGTTAATTTCATTTCTGATAACCTCCTATTTCTGTCGAAAAATTTAAACAAAAAAAACGTCTTAAAATGAGTCATTAAGAACGCTTTTGTTTACTAAATTTAAAAGCTTCTAAGCTACGAACATATTGTATAATACTTTCGCCTTATTGTCAACTTTTTTTCGTTAAGAAACAACAAATGGTCTAAACGCATAAAATTTTTTATTCATAATTGTAAATTATGAATATTGCATTAATGAAATAAGGCTTTTGAATATCTTTTTCGGCTTAAAGCATAATAAAAGGATACCCTTGGCGATTCCAGTGCCGGTAAATATTTTTTCACCCAATTTCTTGAAGCAAAACGGAATTTGTCTAAATTGCACAAAAAAATAACAAGGTATCTTTTTTATAAATAGAGGAACATTTCTCTAAAAACATAATATCTTTGTTTTATAATAAATAGAAAGCGTTCATTGCAGTCCCTGCTATTACGGAATATATTGTATTCCTTTTTTGGCTTTTTTTCAATGTTTTTCGCTTATCTTTATGTCTTATTTTCTAACTTTTATCCATTTATCTATAACAAAATGTAAAATAAAAATATTTCTATTTAAAATCAACAATGTTATGTCTGAGTTCTCGGACAAGCACTTGTTTTAAGAAATCATTTTATTTTCAGTAATTTTACTATTGCCTTATTAATTGCTTGCTTGCGCTTAACATGATTGATTTTACTTAATAAATCTTCCTGATATATTTGATGATAGCGATTTGCTTTGCTAATACACTCTATCGCTTGTGCTACTGTTTCTTTGTACTGTTTTTGCAGCTCACCAATTTGCTCTTTATATTTTTCATCGGTATGTTCTTTTACTGCTTCCTGATAAATATCTATAATTTCGTCACTATCACGTGATGGAAAATATTCGTGCGGAGAGGTACTGTCAAACAGACAAATCCCCAAATTGCGAATCACAACCAAATCTAAACTGTTAGGGTCAAACGCACAATGATAAATTTCAACATGATAGCCGTTTATCATGGCCCGTTCCGCAATCTTTTTCAAAAACGTAGACTTTCCCGTACCCGGTCTGCCTTTTATAAAATATCTCTTTTCTATATCAGCAGTAATATTTTCTATATAATCTGTCGGCCCATGAATAGTAGAGGCGCCAAATAAACGGTTTACGCTACTGCCTTTTTTATTTTGTGTATGTCCGCCCAAAATCTTTAAAATAGTATCGGAAGTTAACTGATTCATCTTAGCAAAATTCATATTGGCAATATAAATTTTTTCCCAGTCGTCATGTATCTTTAAGGCTTGTGCAAAATATGCATGAGATTTTGTTAATGTTTCCTGCATATCCTGCACAGCGCTATTATCTATCAGTTTATAAACAGAATATCCATAGTCGATATACGCTGGGATATTCAATAAGCCTGTTTTTAACTGAGGTAAAATAATTCCCTCTATACTGTTATCAATACAACTGTGAATGATTTCCTGCCGATAACCTTTTTCTGTTGCAATAGAACTGGCTTTTCCAATTAATTCTTCTACAATCTCAGTTGGATAGTTATCCAACTTAATAACCCGTTCCAGTTGTTCAAAATTGGATTTAAAAAAGCTAACAAACCCTTTCGAACTGTTTGTATTTATAAAATAGTGGATTGTATTGCCCATCTCATCACTCTCCTATTTTCTATACTTGTTTCTAGTATATGTGGGAAATGTGGGAATATGACAAGCTATTGAATGCGAAATCGCTTTTTATTTCATAATAAAACACTTATCTTATCAAGTGTCAATTCAGATATGGTTATAAAAAAAGAAGGGCTTTTAAAAGCCCTTCCAATCCTATTTTTCTTTATATCTTAAAGCCCTGATTGCATTCAAAATTGCCAATACTGCAACTCCAACGTCTGCAAATACTGCTTCCCATAATGTTGCCATACCAAAAGCGCCCAGTATCAACGCGGCAAACTTCACGATAAATGCCAATGAAATATTTTGTATGACAATATTGAGTGTTTTTCTGGAAATACCCATGACTGTCGCAATACGAGATGGCTTATCGTTCATAATTACAATATCTGCAGCTTCAATTGCAGCATCGGAACCAAGCGCACCCATTGCAATTCCAATGTCAGCTCTTGCCAGAACAGGAGCGTCATTAATGCCATCTCCCACAAAAACCAACTTACTCTTCTTAGATTTCTCTGCAAATAAACGTTCCATTTGTTCTACTTTATCAGCAGGTAGCAAATCAGAATATACTTCATCAATGCCCAAATCATTAGCAACTTGTTCTGCTACAGATTTGCGGTCACCTGTTAGCATCACTGTCTTTTTAATTCCAAGCTGTTTCAGCTTTTCAATAGCCTCTTTGGCATCTTCTTTGACTTCATCTGTAATCAAAAGGTAGCCTGCGTATTGATGTTCCACCGCTACATATACAATTGTACCCACCACATGAGCAGGTTCAAACGGAATTTGCTTTAGCTCCATTAACTTTGCGTTTCCGGCATAAACTGTACGACCGTCAATTTGCGCCTCAATACCGTGACCAGCAATCTCCTTAACCGCTCCAAGACGTTCCAACTCAATCTCTTTTCCATATGCTGTCTGAATAGATGTAGCAATCGGATGATTGGAATGATATTCGGCATATGCTGTTAATTCCAGTAATTCCTCTTCTTTCATACCATTCGGATGCACTTCCGTTACTTGAAACGTACCTTTTGTAAGCGTTCCTGTTTTGTCAAACACAACCACTTCTGCTTTTGCAAGAGCCTCCAAGTAGTTACTACCCTTCACAAGCACGCCCCATTTGGATGCACCGCCAATTCCTCCAAAAAAACCCAAAGGAATAGAAATAACCAGTGCGCAAGGACAAGAAATAACCAAAAATGTAAGTGCACGGCGTACCCATTCACTCCAAACGTCCAAGGAATTGATGCCAAGGAACAATGGAGGAATAACTGCAAGCAATACAGCGGCAATTACAACAGCCGGTGTATAGTATCTTGCAAATTTTGTAATAAAGTTTTCTGCATTCGCTTTTCTACTGCTTGCATTTTCCACTAAATCTAAAATTTTAGCAACAGTGGAATCTTCAAATTCTTTTGTAACCTCGATGGTTAACGCCCCTGTCTTATTAATACAACCGCTTAATACGCTATTTTCCGGCTGTACTTCTCTAGGAACAGATTCACCTGTCAATGCAGAGGTATCTAAAAAAGACGTACCCTCTAACACAACACCATCCAATGGAATTTTTTCTCCCGGCTTTACGACAATAGTCTCGCCCACTTCTACTTCTTCCGGGTCGACTGTTTCCAGTTTTCCTCCGCGCATGACATTTGCAAATTCCGGTGCAATATCCATCAATTCTGAAATAGATTTTCTGGAACGATTCACCGCATACGACTGAAACAGTTCTCCCACCTGATAAAACAGCATAACAGCTACGCCTTCGCGGTAATCCTGTAATGCAAAGGCGCCCACCGTAGCAATCAGCATTAAAAAGTTTTCATCAAATATACGGCCTCTTACTATATTACGCAATGCTTTCCAAATAACATCTCCGCCAATAATAAGAAATGCGGCTAGGAAAATACCAAATACAATCCAGTGGTTTATTCCGGCAAAAATATCAATTAAGATAGCCGCTATATATACACCTGCACCGGCTAAAATACGGATTAACCTCTTTTTTAACATAGGATACCTTCTTTCATTACGCTTTTGGCTTCATGACTACATCCGGTTCAATTTTTTTAATGATTTTTTCGGATTCCGCAATCACTGCATCCATTTTGTCCTCATCGGCTTTCAAAACCATTTTGGTAGTCATAAAACTAATGGATACATTTTCTACATCATCCAGTTTGCTGATGGCATTCTCCATTTTTGCAGCACAGTTCGCACAATCCAAATTTTCCAATATAAAAATTTTTTTCATGATAAATTCCTCCACTATACTATTCTTCAATATGTTCCAAACCTTGATTTAAAATGGTATTTACGTGAGCGTCAGCCAATGAATAAAATACTGTTTTTCCCTCTCTGCGGTACTTAACAAGCTGAGCTTGCTTGAGCACTCTCAATTGATGAGATATTGCAGACTGACTCATATTCAAAAGCTGTGCAATATCACATACACACATTTCTGATTGAAACAATACATATAAAATTTTGATTCTGGTAGAATCTCCAAACACTTTAAATAATTCGGCTAAGTCGTAAAGAATTTCTTCTTCCGGCATTTCTTCCTGCACTTGTGCAATCACCTTTTCATGTAAATGCATATAATCGCATTGCTCTAAAGCAGATTCTTGTTCTCTCACATTAACTTCACATCCATTCATATGAATAATTGTTCATATATTTATTATATGCACACAATATCAAAAAGTCAACCGTTCTTTTTATTTGCATGAAAATTTATGCAAATAAAAAGAGCCGCCTAACGCGACTCTCTTTCTGCTCTCAAAATGATATTATTCCTGTGTAAGCACGGACAACACTGTTTGTGCATCTGTATCCGGCTTTACTTTTTCAAATACATGCGTAATCATTCCCTCTTCATCAATAATGTAAGTGGAACGAACTACTCCCATATAGGTTTTGCCATACAATTTCTTTTCCTGCCATACATCATATTTTTGAATAGCATCCAAATCCGGGTCTGCAAGCAAAACAAAAGGAAGTTCAAATTTAGCAGCAAAATTCCCATGAGATTTTACGCTGTCTTTGCTAATACCAATAACAACTGCATTCTGTTTTTCAAATTCGCTATATTCATCTCGATAGCCACAGGCTTGTTTGGTACACCCCGGTGTATTATCCTTAGGATAAAAATACAACACAACCTTTTTTCCTGTAAAATCACTAAGAGAAACCATGTTTCCGTCTTTATCAGATAGTGTAAAATTTGGTGCTTTTGTTCCTACTGTTAACATTGTCACTTCTCCTTTATTTTCTATTTATCATTCTGTCAATTCATAAATATATGCATTCTTTTGTTTTTCCACACGCTGTACTACGCCCAACTGATACAAAATCAGCAATGCTCGTTGGGCCGACGACAGTGAGATATGAACCGCTTTGCTAAAATCTTTGGAAGTAAACTTCTTTGGCAAAGTATTCGGTACAATCGCACGGTAATCTTCCGCTGTCATAAGATAAACTAATTCTACCAACTGAATTGGGATGCGGTCATAGCGGGTAGAGCCTCTCTTTTTATCTCTGCTCCACCCATTGAGCAAACGGTATTCCTCCAAATCGATTAAGGCGGCGCAAACGCAAAAATTAGGATGTGTCAAAAAAGACCGCAATTGATACAATTCCCTGAACAAATCCCAAGCACTACCTGTTTTGGGAGATTTCCGTCTTCCGGTAACATCTCCCGTTTCTTCGTCCACCCAACACAAATATTTGGTACGCGCAATCGGATAAACAATTGTAACAGGCATTTGTTCCAGAAATACTTCCAGTTTACGCTTTAATTTTCCTAAATTTCTGGTTTGAATTTCAATAATACCTTCGGCATTGCAGATATCAGCAACAAATCCATTGAGTTTTACTTCATGAAAATCAGGATTCGGCTCAAAGTATAATTTTAATCCTGCATGTAATACCTTTTCTCCCAACAAACCAATACTGCCGCGCTTTTTCTTGCTGCTGCCTAAATCCGCGCAAATTTGTTCCAATGCGTGTTCACTCTGTTTCAATATACGTAAACCTCTTTACTTGTTTGCCTTGATAGTCCACCGTTTCGTTCCACATAGAAACAGGACGTACCCAAATACCACGTTCTCCGTATAATGCCTGATACACCACTATATCTTCTAATGTTTCGGAATGTTTTGCCAAATACAATACTTGATAACAATTTCCTTTATAATGGCGGTATATCCCAGGGAAAATTGACTGCATCGCACTTCCTCCCAATACGCTAGATTTCACCACGCAATTTGACAATTTTTTCTGCATTGTGTGATTAAAATTATAATAAGAATAAAAGATAAAGTCAAAATATATTTCTACTTTGTTGTAACTTGTTTAAAAACAGTATATACTGTTTTTAAACAATCTATTGGAAAGAACGGTGAAACCCATGAATATCACAAAACTTGTACAGCAGCAACGAGATTTTTTTCATACTGATACTACAAAATCCGTTCTGTTCCGCAAGCAGTCTTTGCGCAATTTAGCAAAGTGGATAGACAGACACGAACATGATATTTATACTGCACTGAAGTCCGATTTGAATAAATCTTCATTTGAAAGCTACATGACGGAAATCGGCATTGTAAAAAATGAACTGCGTCATACATTGGAACACCTCAATGAATGGACCAAACCTAAAAGAGCTCTCACCCCTGCGACGCAATTCCCTGCTGTCAGTTTTATCATGCCGGAACCACTTGGCGTAACTTTAATTATGGCTCCCTGGAACTATCCGTTTCAATTAAATGTAGTGCCCCTAATTGGAGCAATTGCAGCCGGAAACTGTGCTATTTTAAAGCCCTCTGCCTATGCGCCGCATACTGCCAAATTGATGGAACAAATGGTCTCAGAATGTTTTTCTAAAAAGCATATAGCCGTTGTATTAGGCGGACGAGAAGAAAATACACTATTATTGGAAGAAAAGTTTGACTTTATCTTTTTTACCGGAAGCACTTCTGTAGGAAAATTAGTCATGGAAAAGGCCTCCAAACATTTAACACCCGTTTGCCTAGAGCTTGGCGGAAAAAGCCCCTGTATTGTGGATGAAACAGCAAATATTCCTTTGGCCGCAAAACGAATTGTATTCGGCAAACTGTTAAATGCAGGTCAAACCTGCGTAGCACCTGATTATGTCTATGTACATAACACTGTAAAGGAACCTCTGATTTATTACATGAAGCAGTATTTAAGTAACTTTTTGGGAAGCTATCCATTAGATAATCCTAATTATCCTAAAATCATCAATGAAAAACATTTTCACCGTCTGCTAGATTTAATGGACTGTCAAGAAATCATAACAGGAGGGATAGGCAATGAACGCGGACAAATTGCCCCCACCATTCTGGACAATGTACACCCTGACTCTCCTGTCATGCAGGAAGAAATATTCGGACCGATTCTTCCTCTGTTAACGTATCATGATATCGAAGATGTTATCACATGGATACGTTCTCGACCAAAACCTTTGGCATTATATTTATTTAGTAACTGCAAAACCACGCAAAAACGAATTTTGCGAAGTATATCTTTTGGCGGTGGCTGTGTTAACGATACTATCATGCATTTGGCATCCCAATATCTCCCGTTTGGAGGAGTTGGTGAAAGCGGTATGGGAAGTTATCACGGAAAACAATCTTTCCTTACATTCAGCCATCAAAAAAGCATTTTAAAAAAATCCAATCATTTCGATCTGCCTATTCGTTATGCCCCCTATACATCTTTCAAAGAAAAACTGCTGAAAACTTTTCTAAAATAGATAAAAGAGCCTCTATGCATATTCATCTCTTATGCATAGAGGCTCTTTTCTGTGCCACATATTTATTTCCACAAACTATTTTGCAATTTTTTATTTTTTTCACGACGCAAATCTGTTTCCTTTTGGTCAATAGCAAGGGTGCCGTCGTCTTTAATCTCAATTACATGGCCTTCTTTTGCACCTTGCGGCAATTCTGCAATTTCAATTGCAAACAATTTTTGATCTTTATCTTCACAAATAGCATAAGTTCCTTCAAAACGGTCGATCACAATTTTTTTGCTCATATGTTTTTCTCCTTTTCTTGTTCCGTTGCAACGGTAATGTTAATACCGTCGCTCATAAAAATAACAGTACCTAAAATATCGGTACGATAGGTTTTAACATTGGACTTCTCAAGCCTTTGTAACACTTCGGAATTCGGAAGCTCATTTTTATCAGGCCCCACAGATATCACCGCCATATTCGGCTGTACTGCATTTAAAAAAGTCTGTGTTGTAGAGGTCTTGCTTCCATGATGTCCAATTTTAATAACATCTGCTTGTAAATTTGCACCACTGTTTAGCAAATCTTGCTCTTCCTCTTTTTCTGCGTCACCCATCATTAAAAAGGAGGTATCCTTATAGGTGAATTTTACCACAACAGAATTATTATTCATCGTATCATAAAATTGTAACGGAGCTAAAAACTCAATCTTTAATTCATCAAGCCAAACCGTTTCATTGGGTACTGCTTGTTTGATGGGAACAGCTTTCTTCTGATACACTTCCATTACGGACAGATATTCATCTGTAGAAGGCAGCAAATTCTGAGGTAAATCGGACACAATCATTTGATGAACAGCAAAATGTTCTCCAATTTGTTTTAATCCTTGTAAATGATCGTTATCAGGGTGGGTATTGATGACCAAATCAATTTTGGAAATATCCATCTGCTGTAAATAGGTTGTCATTGTATCTCCACCATCTGTGGTTCCGCCATCAATAACAACCGTCTTGTCATGACAAGAAACTATCATTGCATCTGCTTTTCCCACATCCAACACATGTAGAGAAAATGGTGCGTCTTTCGCAGTCTGGGAAAAATGGCCTAACCCGACCCAACCAAAAATAGTGCTCCACTGTCCTGCCAATACAACGCTAAGTACAACAACTAAAGCAAAACCTGTGGCAATCAGGACAGAAATCAGTGTCCTTTTTTTGACTTTTTGGCATGAATGTTCCGCAGCGGGCTTCTTTTCTTTTTCTTCCATGGTTCAGCCTGTCCCCCTTTGGACGCGCTTTGCTGCTGATGCATTGGGCGTACCAAACATTTGGGATCATTACCGATTAAGTCAGAACGTCCCGCAGCTTTTAATGCTTCGATTACCAACGCTTTGTTTTTTGGATTGAAATATTGCAGCAATGCTCTCTGCATAGCCTTTTCTTTGTCTGTTTTTGGTACGTAAACTCTCTCCAATGTATATGGATCCAATTCTGTATAGAACATACACGTAGAAATCGTACCCGGAGTTGGATAAAAATCCTGAACCTGCTCCGGACGCAAATTCTCCTGCTTTAAGAACAATGCCAGAGCCACAGCGTCCTTTAGTGTACTGCCCGGGTGAGAAGACATCAAATACGGAACTAAATATTGTTCTTTTCCAATGGACTTTGTAATTTGATAAAATCTCTTTTGAAACGCTTTATATGCTTCAATATGCGGTTTTCCCATATGATCCAACACATTAGCAGAACAATGTTCCGGCGCTACTTTCAGTTGTCCGCTGACATGATGCTGCACCAATTCTTTGAAAAAGCTCTCATCAGGATCCTGCATGAGATAATCATAGCGAATTCCCGAACGAATGAATACTTTCTTGACTTTCGGAACCGCACGCAGCTTTCTCAGCATATGTAAGTATTCGGAATGGTCTACTTTCAATAATTTACATGGAGTTGGCGCCAAACATTTTTTCGCCTTACACAAACCATGTTTGATTTGCTTGTCACAAGAAAGGCTTCTAAAATTAGCAGTTGGACCGCCTACATCGTGAATATACCCTTTAAAATTCGGCATTTCAGTCAATTTTTTTGCTTCCCTCAATACAGATGCTTCACTTCGGGCAGTAATTTCTCTGCCTTGATGAAATGCAATGGCACAAAAGTTACAGGCGCCGAAACAACCGCGATTATGGGTGATAGAAAACTCTACTTCTTGAATAGCAGGCACGCCACCCTCTTTTTCATAACTTGGATGATACGCCCGTTCAAACGGCAACTCATACACCTTGTCAAATTCTTCTTGAGTCAATGGAGGCATAGGCGGATTTTGTACCACGATCCGATCTCCATGCCGCTGTATTAATTTTTTCCCACGTACCGCATCCTGCTCATCCTGCTGTTTGCGGCAGGAAATAGCGTATTCTCGCTTTGACTGGCATACCTGCTCATAACTGGGACATTCTACCGCCGGTCCCGGTTTGTATTCGTTGGCAGGTACGGTATAACAAGTTCCTTTGATATCGGTAAGCATGCAAATCGGCTCTCCCTGTAGTAAACGGGAAGCAATTTCTATAGTCTGCTTCTCTCCCATACCAAAAGAAAGCAGATCTGCTCCGGATTCAATCAAAACTGACGGACGGATTTCGTTATCCCAATAATCATAATGGGCAAAACGTCTGAGAGATGCTTCCAAACCTGCAATGACTACAGGAGAATCAGGATAAATTTCTTTTATCTTTTTGGTATATACCGTAACGGCACGGTCTGGCCGTTTTCCTGCCTTTCCTCCTGGAGAATAAGCATCGTCGCTGCGCTTTCTCCTGGCAGCGGTATAGTGGGCAACCATAGAATCTATATTACCTGCAGTGACCATAAAGCCTAATTTTGGCTGTCCAAATTTTGTAAAGTCACGGTCGGTATGCCAGTCAGGCTGTGCCAAAATGGCAATTTTATAACCATAACTTTCTAACAAACGAGAAATAATCGCTACACCAAAGGTCGGATGATCTACATATGCATCTCCTGTTACTAATACAAAATCAGGCACATCCCACCCTAACTGTTCTATCTCTTTTTTTGTGGTCGGTAAAAATGCCATTTCTGCACACCTCCTTTTTATTCTTCCGTATTCTCATTTGCAGCATCATTCTTTTGCATAGTCATTTCCAACCATTGCTGATAAGTAATCAATACCTGACGCGGCTTAGAGCCTTCATGGGGACCTACAATACCCATTTGCTCCATTTCATCAATCAAACGCCCCGCTCTTGCATAACCAAGGCGTAACCGCCTTTGCAGCAATGAAGTAGAAGCTTGTCCTGCTTCTACAACACATTTAATGGCATCATCCATCATCGGGTCTGTACTCTTTGCATCGGAAGAGCCTTCATCCCCTTTGGATTTTTCAGCAACGGCATTTTTCTCAATACCTTCTATAACAGATTGGTCATAGTCTGACGATTTTGATTTTTTCACAAAATTTACAATGGACTCAATTTCACGGTCATCCACATAACAACCTTGTACACGAAGCGGCTTTTGTGATCCCATTGGCGCAAACAGCATATCACCTCGTCCCAATAACTTTTCGGCCCCACCCATATCCAAAATAGTACGGGAGTCAATCTGGGAAGAAACCGCAAATGCAATACGGCTTGGAATGTTCGCTTTGATAATACCTGTAATAACATCAACAGACGGACGCTGTGTGGCAATCACCAAATGCATACCTGCCGCACGTGCCATTTGAGCCAAACGGCATATAGAATCTTCTACTTCATTTGGCGCTGCCATCATTAAGTCAGCTAACTCATCAATAATAATCACAATTTGAGGCATTTTCTTTAATGTAACGCCATCATCACGCACGTACTCTTCTTTGTCACCAATCAAACGATTAAAGGAAGCCAAGTCGCGCACATTGTTGTCGGCAAACATTTTATAACGGTTGAGCATTTCTGTCACTGCCCATCCCAATGCACCTGCAGCTTTACGCGGGTCTGTAACAACAGGCACCAACAAATGTGGAATTCCGTTATAAATACCCAGCTCTACCACTTTAGGGTCTACCATTAGAAATCGGACTTCATCAGGCGTTGCTTTATACAACAAACTGATAATCAGTGAGTTAATACAAACAGATTTACCGGAACCTGTAGAGCCCGCAATAAGTAAGTGCGGCATTTTTGCAAGATCCGCTACGGTAACTTGTCCCGAAATATCACGTCCCAGCGCAACGGTTAGTTTACTTTGCGCAGAACAAAAACGATTGGATTCTACTAAGTCGCGCATACGCACAACGCCTACATTTTTGTTTGGAACTTCGATGCCGACAGCGGCTTTTCCAGGAATCGGCGCTTCAATACGCACGCCTGACGCAGCAAGATTCATGGCGATGTCATCTGCCAAATTTGTAATTTTGCTGATTTTCACACCTGCGGCAGGCTGTAACTCATATCGAGTTACGGCAGGACCGCGACTGATATCTAAAATTTTGGTTTGAACTCCAAAGCTTTTTAAAGTTTCTACCAACAGCTGTCCGTTTACCTGCAATTCCTCTGTTACATTTCGTGTATCCAACTCTTTACTTACCTCAAGCATAGAAACCGGTGGAAATTGATAGGTATGCTTTTTCTCGGTCTCTTTTTGCTGTTCTACGGTAGCAGGTACATCAGCAGTGGCTTTTTCTACTGCTTTTGCAGCAAATGCAGCAGCCTCTGCCGCTGTTTCGGAATGCTCCGGTGAAAATACAGAAATCTCTTGAGCCTCTTCCTCTACAGGAGTTGTTTTCTGTTCTTTTGGTTCATCTAAAGGAATGTCTATAGCAGAAGATATATTGGCTTGTGTCACGGCTGCTTGTTCCGGTTGGTCAACACGTATTACAGGCGGTGTTGTAACTTCTGATGAATCAATTTCAACATCCAAAAAGTCTAATTTATGCTGTTTATTTTCTTCTTGCTCAACAGTGTCTTCAGTTTGACCGCCAAAGTTAAATACCTTTTCCAGTTTCTTTAATTTCTCGCTTTTTGTCTTTTTGGCAGGTTCAGGATGATATTTCATATAAGCAGGGATTTCATCATCATCCAAAGCAATATCAATAGAAGCCGCAGCATTTTTGCGGTTATTTTGATGCAAAGGAGTCTGTGTATATTCTTCTTTGACATATTCTTTTTGCGCTGCTTTGCGCTCTTTTGCCTCATGAATATTAGATGCTACTTTGACAGCAGGTCTTGTAAACGCATGAACTAAACTTGGCAGTGTCATACCGGTTAGCACCATCAGCATCACAAAAAGTACAATCACAATCACAATTTTTGCGCCGGTAAAACCTAAAATAGATACAATCGGAATGCCAAATAAACCACTGAAAATACCTGCACCCGAATTCACAGCGCCTTGGTCATATAATCTTGTCATATTCATGGTAAACGGAAGTTTTTGCTGTTCTTCCGTTACCGTATAAATATAAACTGTAGCGCACAGCACAATAATCAATATTACTGTCATAACAATACGAGATACTGTCCGTGACTGTGTTTTTCCAAAAGCAATTACGATAGATATATAGCAAAGCAAAATCGGCCATGCCAATGATATAACGCCAAATAAGCCTAAAAATGCACGATGCATCCACGCCCAAGCACTTTCTCCTTGAATGCATACCAGACATCCCAGAAAAACAGAAAATGCAAATAATAAAATAGCAACAATTTGATTACGTTGTTTATGTACTTCTTGGTCACGAGGTTTTCGTGCAGCAGCTCTTGTCTTTGTCTGCGTATTCTTCTTTGCTGCTTGTGTTCGTTTTGTTTTGGTATTGGCGGGCTTTTTGTTCGTTCGTTGTGCCACTGTCTCACCTCTTGTTTTTCGTTATACCCTATGTAAACAAGGCAGGCTGTTATGGATATTTCCCCAACATGCCTTCCTTTTCCTATTTTTTTGTTGTTCGTTTTTTGATTTTTTTATCTGTATTCGCATGGCTTGATCTCACAGCAAGTTGCTTTTCTACAGAAGAATGTTCTTCTGTATGTTCTGCATACCCATGATCCTCTTTATTGTTATCAATCATTTCATACAAACATTCTAGCGCATCAGATAAACTTCCAAGACCGTCAATCAATCCTTCTTTTACTGCATCGGAGCCATCCAATACAGTGCCTACGTCCATTACCAACTCTTCTGTATTCATGGCCAACTGATAAAAACGTTCAGGATTCATTTTAGAATGTTTACTTACAAACGTTGTAATACGCTGCTGCATCTTTTGAAAATATTCAAATGTCTGCGGAACTCCCAAGGTCAAACCGTTCATGCGTACAGGATGTATCGTCATGGTTGCAGACGGTGCAATAAACGATTTTTGTGCCGCTACTGCAAGGGGAACACCAATAGAGTGACCTCCTCCAAGCACCAGAGAAACCGTCGGCTTTTTCATGCCTGCAAACAGTTCTGCCAAAGCCAACCCTGCTTCTACATCTCCGCCTACGGTATTGAGCAAAATTAAAAGTCCTTCAATTTCAGGTTCTTCTTCAATCGCTACCAACTGTGGAATAATATGCTCATATTTGGTTGTTTTGTTCTGGCTCGGCAACACATAATGCCCTTCTATTTGTCCAATGATAGTCAGACAATGGATTTTGTGCTTTCCGTTATCGGTCAGCACAGATCCCATCTCTTGAATTTTATCCATTTGTGGGTCATCACTGTTTTGCTGTGTATCATCAGGGAAATTAGAATTGTTTTCATACGCAAGATTGACATATGCATCCTCAAAATGAAAGGAATCCGTTTTGCTTGTTGTATGACGCTGTTCTGGATTTTGATGTTGGTTCATCAAAACACCTCCTACAGCACATAGTGTGCCGTAAATCGAAGGAAATCATACGCAAAAATAAAAATTTTTTCAAATTTGTCTATGTCATATTGCTATCATGATATTATAGCATAAAAAAAATTGTGAAGCAATTTTTTATCAATCAGCATCTAAAATGTTCTTAACAACAAACAGCATCCTTAAAAAAATAATGCCCAGCGCCAAAAATGGCATATCTGAAATATGTATCACAATTGTAATCATAGTTTCATTCCAATTTGCTTTGTGCTCAGTATGTATCGTTGTTATAACACTTGAACTGTAAACAAACAAGCCATTTTGATAAAATACAAAAATTACCAACAAAATGCAACCTGCCTTATTTTACAAAAATAGAAAAATCAGATAAAAAAACAGCTATATAAGTACTCCAAAAACTGTCATTAAACGTTGACAAGAAATTGAAAATATTAGATAATATGAATAATTATAGTATGTGGAAACGAAATGAATGTTATATGAATGGGGTTTCGTACATTGAAAGGGGTATACGATGGGTTATACAATTGCTCAAAAAATTATTAAAGCACATTTGCTCAGCGGAGAAATGACCGTAGGAAGCGATATTGGTCTAAAAATTGACCAGACTTTAACACAAGATGCTACAGGAACCATGGCTTATTTGGAGTTTGAAGCAATGGGCGTTCCAAGAGTAAAAACAGAAAAATCTGTTGCCTATATTGATCACAACACTCTGCAAACCGGATTTGAAAATGCAGACGACCACAGATTTATTCAAACCGTTACAAAAAAACACGGTATTTACTTTTCCCGTCCGGGCAACGGCATCTGCCACCAAGTTCATCTGGAACGTTTTGGTATTCCGGGAAAAACATTAATTGGTTCTGACAGCCATACACCAACAAACGGTGGTATCGGTATGCTTGCTATGGGTGCAGGTGGTCTTGACGTGGCAGTTGCTATGGGCGGCGGTGCTTACCATATTACCATGCCAAAAATGGTTCGCATTAATCTAACCGGTCAGCTGCAAGATTGGGTTTCTGCAAAAGATGTGATTTTAGAAGTGCTCCGTTTGTTAACCGTAAAAGGCGGCGTAGGAAAAATCATCGAATACGGTGGACCTGGTGTAGCAACATTGACCGTTCCTGAACGCGCTACCATTACCAACATGGGTGCGGAACTTGGCGCTACCACTTCTATTTTCCCTTCCGACGATGTTACTCGCGGATTTTTAAAAGCACAAGAGCGCGAAGAAGATTGGGTGGAACTAAAAGCGGATGACGATGCAGTTTATGATGAAGTATATGAAATTAATCTTTCTGAATTGAAACCGCTTGCAGCTTGTCCTCATAGCCCTGACAACATCAAATCCATTGATGAAATAGGCGCAAAAAAGGTAGACCAAGTTTGCATTGGCTCCTGCACCAACTCATCTTATTTAGACTTAATGCGTGTAGCTGCTATTTTAAAAGGCAAAACAGTACATCCTGACGTTAGCCTTTCCATTGCTCCAGGTTCTAAACAAGTATTTAATATGCTTGCACAAAATGGCGCTTTAGCTGATTTAATTGCGGCAGGTGCACGTATTTTGGAAAGCGCATGCGGTCCTTGCATTGGCATGGGACAATCACCAAATACAGATGGTGTTTCTTTGCGTACCTTTAACCGCAACTTTGAAGGACGTTCCGGTACCGCTAGCGGACAAGTTTATCTGGTAAGTCCAGAAACAGCTGCTGTTTCTGCTTTGACAGGCGTATTTACCAATCCTCAAACATTAGGCGAAAAAGTAGATATTGCACAACCGGAACATTTCTTAATTAATGATAATATGGTAGAACCTCCTGCTCCTGTTGAAGAAATGGATAAAGTAGAAGTATTGCGCGGACCCAATATTAAAGAATTCCCAACTACAAGAGCACTGGAAGATACCATTACCGCAAAAGCATTGCTGAAGGTTGGCGATAATATCACAACCGACCACATCATGCCTGCCGGCGCAAAAATTCTTCCTTACCGTTCCAACATTCCTTATTTGTCTAACTTCTGCTTTGCAGTTTGTGACGAAAAATTCCCGGAACGTTGCCGTAAAGAAGGTCCAAGCATCATCATCGGCGGTTCCAACTATGGTCAAGGCTCTTCCCGTGAACATGCTGCTCTTGTACCGCTTTATCTTGGTGTAAAGGCAGTTGTAGCAAAATCTTTTGCTCGTATTCACTGTGCAAACCTTGCCAATGCAGGTATTTTGCCGTTTACATTTAAAAATGAGTCCGATTATGATACTATTGACCAAATGGATGAATTGGAATTGCCAGATATTCGTTCTGCAATTGCAAACGGCAGCAAAGTCATTTTGAAAAATAAAACAAAAGGTACTGAAATTGAGCTAGAGCCTGTATTAACCGAACGCCAGCGTGATTTGGTACTGGCAGGCGGCTTGTTAAATTATACAAGAGAACAAAATCAATAATATTAGGAGGATGTTTGCAATGGCAGATAAAATTCAAATGAAAACCCCTCTCGTTGAGATGGATGGCGACGAAATGACCCGTATCATCTGGAAGATGATTAAAGATATTCTTTTAACCCCTTATATCGACCTAAAAACTGAGTATTATGATCTTGGTCTTGAGCACAGAGAGGCAACAGACGACCAAGTTACATTCGATTCTGCATATGCCACCAAAAAATATGGTGTAGCTGTTAAATGTGCTACTATTACACCTAATGCAGACCGCGTGGTAGAGTACAATTTAAAACAAATGTGGAAATCTCCTAATGGCACCATTCGTGCATTATTAGACGGTACTGTATTCCGTTCTCCAATTGTTGTAAAAGGCATTACACCTTTTATTCCAACTTGGACAAAACCAATTACCATTGCTCGTCATGCATACGGTGATGTTTATAAAAATACCGAAATGGTAGTAGAGGCAAACAGCAAAGCAGAGCTAGTTGTAACAAAAGCAGACGGTACCGAAGAAAGAGCATTGATTCATAACTTTGAAACACCCGGCATTCTGCAAGGTTTACACAACTTAGACAAAAGTATTGAAAGCTTTGCACGTGCTTGCTTCAATTACGCACTGGATCTAAAACAAGATTTATGGTTCTCCACAAAAGATACCATTTCCAAAAAATATGACCATCGTTTTAAAGATATCTTTGCAGAAATTTACGAGAAAGAATACAAAGAAAAATTTGAAGCTGCCGGCATTGAGTACTTCTACACCCTAATTGACGATGCTGTTGCAAGAGTGGTTCGTTCCAACGGTGGTTACATTTGGGCATGCAAAAACTATGACGGCGACGTTATGTCCGACATGGTTGCAACCGCTTTCGGCAGCCTTGCAATGATGACTTCTGTTTTGGTATCTCCTGACGGTGTATATGAGTATGAAGCTGCTCATGGCACTGTACAAAGACACTATTACAAACACTTAAAAGGAGAGAAAACCTCCACCAACTCTATGGCTACCTTGTTTGCATGGACAGGCGCTTTGAGAAAAAGAGGTGAGTTGGACAATACTCCTGAATTGGTTGATTTTGCGAATAAACTGGAGCAAGCATCCATTCAAACCATTGAAGACGGTGTTATGACCGGCGATTTATACGCATTGTCTTCTTTAGAAAATAAGAGAACTGTTGATACCGAAACATTCTTGCACGAAATTAACAATCGTCTTGTAAAACTCCTATAAAACTGTATTGGAGGTACTGACTTATGGCAAAAAGTAATTATATTTCTATGCCTGTAATTAGAAGATTACCTCGCTATTACCGTCATTTAACTACATTAAAAAATAGAGGAATCAATAGAGTTTCTTCAAAAGAATTGTCTGAAAACATGGGACTTACAGCCTCTCAAATCCGTCAGGATTTAAACTGCTTTGGCGGTTTTGGTCAGCAAGGATATGGCTACATGGTAGATCAACTCCGTACTGAAATTGGCAATATTATGGGGATACAAAATTCATACAAAGCCATTATTCTTGGTGCTGGCAATTTGGGACACGCTGTGACTGTTCACTTGTCTTTTGAAATGCAAGGCTTTGTATTAACCGGAATTTTTGACAATGACCCACAAAAAATTGGCACCAAACTAAAAGAACATACCATTTTAGACATTAATGATATCGATGAATTTTATCAAAAAGTAAAACCGGATATGGCTGTTTTATGCGTTCCGCAGGAAACTGTTCCGGCTTTGGTTGATAAACTGTATTCTTTGGGCATTAAAAATTATTGGAATTTCAGCCACTATGATATTAATCCAAAGTATTCTGATGCAATTGTTGAAGCAGTCCATTTGGGCGATAGCCTTATGACACTTTGCTATAGAATTTCTGAAAATATGGTATAACAACTGTCACAGGACAAAATAGAAGATTCCTAACAGGTAAACATTCCGATGCCATAACAATCCAGACTAATAAAAATACCCCGTGCAGAGTCAAAACTCTACACGGGGTATTTTTATGGCTTGCAACAGAAGATATTCCCTCAAAAACAAAGGTTCTATTTTCAAATTCAACCCATATCAATCCAAATTTTTTGCTAATAACACGAAAGTACAATGCTATAATGTAAGCTACAGAGTGTAAATAAATGCCTGTACTCCGTGGTTTTATTTTTCTAAGAAAAATAAGCTTTATTACGGATTTCGTAACAAAGTTGGAACTTTTCATTTAAATCAATACATGATAACATATACTACAATAGAAATAGCGAATTCATAATTATAGATTATGCTATATTCTATCAATATGTTATGGAGGTTACTGCTATGATAGGTGGAATTATCGCAGGCAGCATCATAGGTGCAATTATTATTATTCTAATTATTTCCGTTATTGTGATGTATAATAATTTAGTTGAGCGTTCTGTTCGTGTAGATAACGCATGGTCACAAATTGACGTACAAATGAAACAGCGCTACGACTTAATCCCTAATTTAGTGGAAACAGTAAAGGCATATGCTTTCCATGAAAAAAGCACATTGGAAGAAGTAACAAGATGGCGTACAGCTGCAATGGATGCAAAAAATCCAGAGGAATTGATGCGAAGCAACCAAAAACTTTCCGGTGCAATTGCCAATATTTTTGCGACTGCCGAAAACTATCCTGATTTAAAAGCAAATGACAATTTTTTAGACTTACAAAGACAACTAAAAGATTTGGAAGAAAAAATAGCATTCGCACGCCAATTCTATAATGATACTGTTATGAAATATAACGAATATCTACAGCGTTTCCCTTCCAATTTCATTGCCAATATCTTTAAGTATAAAGAACGTCCATACTTTAAAATGAATGAGACAGAAAAAACAGTACCTAAGGTACAATTTTAATCTATGCACTCTTAGGAGAACACTATGACAAAATCTTTACTGATAAAAATTGGAATTTTTCTGGCTGTCACAGCTACAGTTTTTGCAATAGCAATACCGCTTGTTATAAGCAATACTGATTACAAAGGAGATTCTCAACAAATTCTGGATAATCTAGATATACAAGCAACCGTAACTGAAAAAGGAGATATGACTGTCAAAGAAACATGGCAAATTACATTGGAAAACAGAGACCAAGCATATCGCAATATTTATAAAACCATTGAACTTCCTTCAAATCAAGTTGATTCTTTAACAAGTTTCTCCGTATATGATGTTGACAATCGCATATCATACAATTTGCAAGAGGTATCCGACCCTGAAAATGCACCTTCCAATCTCCAAAATGTATGCTATTATACCAGAAAAGGTAATACTGTAGAAATCGGGCTTTTTATGCCCCGTATTTATGAAGGAACACGTAACTTCGAACTTCAATATACATTTACCAATTGTATTACAGCATACCCTGATACAGCAGTACTGTACTACCAATTTATTGGATCACAATTTTCTCTTCCTATTACAAATATGAATGCGACTGTAACACTGCCGCAAAATAATAATGTAACAGAAAATCCTTATGCATGGCTGCACTGTACAGCAGACAGCCTTCTAACTATCGATTCTCCAAATCAAATATCATTTACTGCACAAAATATTCCTGCACAAACTATGGTTGAAGCTCGTATTGCAGCCCCGCTTGCACTTTTTCCATACGTAATAAGAACAAGTTCATCCACTAATTTGCAAACCATTCAAAACGAAGAACTGGAATGGGCTACTACTTATCAAAATAAAAAAGAACATGAATATATGCTTGGAGTATTAGACATCTCAATTGCCGTTTCCATCATAGTGGCGGCAATCGGCTTGTTTCTCTTAACGCGTTATCTTACACGGCGCCATAAAGTCAACGTTCCGGAATATACAAGAGAAATTCCAAAAGGAAGCAGTCCCGCTGCGGCAGCGTTACTATACTATCACTATAAAGGTGGTATTACCCCAAAAATACGTGGATACGTGTATAGCGCTACCTTAATGAGCTTATCCAATAAAGGCTATTTGGAATTCGGCTCCGATGAAAATGATACTCTGACTTTAACTCCAATTGGCAATACAAAAAATGAGACACTTACTTTAAGCGAACAAGTAATGCTTTCATTGATTACAACCGTAGCAACAGAAACAAACGGTTCCTTTACGTTAAAAGAGTTTTCTTCCTATACAAAAAAGCATGGTAAGTATGTAAATACCATGTTTGAAACATTGTTTGCACGCGCAAAAGATGAAATCAGACCATACGGTTATTATGAAAAAAGCCAGTATTTTGTGAAAGTAATCAAATATTTTGGTATAGCCGCAATTGTAGCCGGTGTAATTACTATGTTCGCTTCATCTATGATTTATATTGGAATTACAGCGATTTTGGCAGGTATTTTCACTTTTATGATGAATACAGGTCCTAATCGTTTGAGTGTACAGGGTGAGAAAATGTACATGATTTGGAAAGGCCTTGAAAAATATATGCTGGAGTTCTCCAACATGAAAGAATACGAACTACCCCATTTAGAGCTATGGAAGGATTATCTGGTATATGCCACTATGATGGGAATCTCAGATAAGATATGCAAACGGCTAAAACTTGCATATCCAAATATAGACAATGACGACTATATGACCGCTACCTTTGGAAATACGTATTTCTACTGGATGTTTATGTCTCATTATCATTACTCCGGATTCCGCAATGAAAATTTTGCTTCCGGTTTGGGAGATAAATTAACTTCTATCAGCACAGCTGCAACCCGTATTGCAAATCCCCCATCTTCCGGAAAAGGTGGATTTGGCGGATCTGGAGGCGGTGGAAGTGGCTTCAGTGGAGGCGGAGGTGGATTCGGCGGCGGTGGTGGCGGTGTCCGCTAATATCTAAACTTGCGCAGTCTACAGCGCTATCTTAACGAAAGAAAAGAGCAACTGTTAAAACAGTTGCTCTTTTCTTATTTAGACTCTTTATATTTTAGCGCTGCACCTACAAAACCTTTAAACAAAGGATGTGGTCTGTTTGGACGAGATTTAAATTCAGGATGGAATTGCACTGCAATATACCATGGATGATCTTTAATCTCCATCATCTCAACAATACGATTATCAGGAGCTCTTCCAGAGAAAATCATACCTGCTTGCTCCAGTTGCTCTCTATAATCGTTATTCACTTCAAAACGATGGCGATGACGCTCATAAATTAAATTATCGCCATAAATTTCTGCCGCTTTGGTATCAGGCATAATCTGGCAAGGATATTTACCCAGACGCATGGTACCACCCAGCTGTTCCACATGCTTTTGGTCAGGCATAATATCGATTACATGATTTTTGCCATCCATATCGAACTCAGCCGAATTTGCATCTGCCAATCCCAAAACATTACGGCAATATTCAACCACCGCTAACTGCATACCCAGACAAATACCAAAGAAAGGAATGTTATGAGTACGTACGTACTCAATTGCTGTAACTTTTCCTTCTACTCCTCTTTGTCCAAATCCACCCGGCACCAGCACGCCGTCAAGATGGCCCAGTTTTTCTTCAACATTATCTGCATCAATTTCTTCAGAATCGATCCATTCAATATCTACTTTTACTTCATTGCCAATTCCGCCGTGTGTCAAAGCCTCTGCTACACTTAAATAAGCATCTCTTAACTCAACATACTTTCCTACCATACCAATTTTTACTTTCCTATTAATAGAAAGTGCGGTATTTACCATTTTTGTCCATTCTGTTAAGTCTGCTCCAGGAGTTTCCAAGCCAAAACGCTCACAAACAATGTCATCCAAACGCTCTTCTTTTAAAGCCAATGGAACAGAATACAATAAAGGTAGGTCTAAGTTTTGAATGACACAGTTTTCAGGTACGTTGCAGAACAATGCAATTTTCTTTTTATGTTCTTCCGCAACTTCCATTTCCGCACGTAAAACAATAATGTCAGGTTGAATACCAATGGACAGCAACTCTTTTACACTGTGCTGAGTCGGTTTTGTTTTTTGTTCACTGGAAGCTGCCAAATAAGGAACCAATGTAACATGAATAAATAAGCAGTTTCCTCTGCCCACTTCAGCTCCGAACTGACGAATCGCCTCCAAAAACGGCAGACTTTCAATATCGCCTACTGTACCGCCAATTTCAACAATGGCAACGTCAACATTTTCTTTTCCCAATGCAATACGGTTTTTAATCTCATTTGTAATATGAGGAATCACTTGTACCGTACCACCGTTATAATGCCCGTTACGTTCATTCTGCAATACGTTCCAGTAGATTCTACCTGAAGTAACATTGCTGTTTTGAGATAAATTTTCGTCAATAAAGCGTTCATAGTGACCCAAATCCAAATCCGTTTCCGCACCGTCATCGGTTACGAATACCTCACCATGTTGAAACGGATTCATTGTGCCGGGATCAATATTCAAATACGGATCGAATTTCTGCATCGTCACTTTCAATCCTCTTGATTTTAACAAACGGCCAAGTGATGCAGCTGTTATTCCTTTTCCTAAACCGGATACCACACCGCCGGTTACAAAAATATACTTGGTAGCCATAGAATCCTCCCAATCAACATTTAGTACACTGATTTATTTATAATAGATAAAATATAGTATAGATATAAAACAAAAAAGATGTTCCCAATGCAAAACCGTTCATGCTGTTGGGAACATAATAATATGTTTTTATTATATCTCTTTTTACATCAAAATGTCAATGAAATCTATCACTTTTTGCAGTAAATTCTTTCTTTAGGATTGTTGATCCTGATTTTCGTCTTTTTCACGCTTTTGTTTTCCTAATAAAGGTAATTCTGCCATTTTTCCTCTTGCTGCTGCAATTACACCATACAAAGCATAAGATACCAATACAATGGTGGCTATAAAAGCTACAATAATACATAGTGTCTGACCGGCAGAATTTACTCCTGTTGTCACGTGAGCTAAATCTTCCGGCGTTGGTGTTGGCACAGAGTAGGAAAAAATCCAGGAAAAAAATGCATTCAATGCCCAAGCAACAGCGCCAACAACCAATGTCAGCAAAGTTAATTTCATACCTTGTTTTACATGAAAACGTACAAACTGATTTTTTCGTTCTGCAAAATAGCTGACAATCCAAACAAATGGAATATAGGCCAAACACGCAAATAACTTACTTCTTTTTTCCGGTTTCATCGAAATTTTCTCTTTTGCCTGTTTTCCGTCCTTGATACGACGTTTTTCATCGATTTCTTGCGTATTCTTTTTACGGTCTCTCATAGAAATCCTCCTTTCCATTTGTCCTTGGTAAATAATTATTCAGCATGATATGGCTCAATGGTAATACTATTAATTACAACGTCTGTCAACGGTTTATCCGTATTACTGTCTGTTTCAACTGCTGCAATAGCATCTAGTACATCCAAGCCTTCGAATATCTGTCCAAAAACAGTATGCCCCGTTTGGTTTACACTATAATATCCGTCTAATGTTGGACTGCCGCCATTTTGCTCATATAAAATTTTCACGTCATCTGTAATGCGGTAAACATTCGGACAACTGCCATATGCCTGCAAAAAAGCAGCCTGATTTTGACGAAAATTGTTATATAAACTGGTGTAGTAATCCCAGCCTTCAAAGGATTCTGCCTTTTTCTGATTAATAAAAAATTGGCTTCCGTTTGTATTCTTACCTCTATTTGCCATAGCAACAGAACCGCGAATATTCAAAAGATTGGCATTAAACTCATCTTCAAAACCCTCTGTTCCCCAAATATTTTCTCCTCCGGTTCCTGTACCGGTTGGGTCTCCACCTTGAATCATAAAGTTATTAATTACACGGTGAAAAATCTGACCATTGTAATAACCTTGTTTTGCAAGAGTAGTAAAATTCTCTACTGTTTTGGGAGCAGCATTGGGGAATAAACGCATTTTCATAACACCCATATTGGTGTCAAGCACAGCAATTTCTTCCCCTTCTTCCGGCAAATCCATTTGATATCCAACCGGTTTATCAGCATCTTCGTTTACTCTGGAAACAGTAGATGATACACTGGATTCCACAGAAGATGCTTGCGAGGATTGTCCGTTATTTGAACCGCAGCCAACCAATGCAGCACTAATGGCTACAACAGCTGCAAGCAAACCTATCATTCGTTTTTTCATGAAAACATCCTTTCTTAAGAAATATGAAGTTACATTTTATTTTAATAGAAAGAGAATCAATATGCAAGTCAATCTATGGTAATACATAAAAATTCGTTTTTGAACGAATTGATTAGAAATATTTCTGTTCTTTGTGTATGAATACATACTTATACGCATATAGATAATTCGGACAATAAAAAGGGAGGCTAATAAAATGAGTTTATACTATCCTGAGGGCTGGATAATAGATACACCTCAAAATAGAGCTGCAATGGCGAATATTTCTACCCTCACAGATGCCTGCCACGAAGGACAGATTTTAGAAGGTCGTGCATTGATATGTGACAGTGCCCACAATTTAATTGTGGATCTTGGCTGCATAAAAGGAATTATTCCAAGAGAAGACAGCGCAATCGGAATTCGTGAAGGAAGCGTGAGAGATATTGCAATTATATCCAGGGTAAATCGCCCTGTTTGTTTTATGATTGTAGGTTTTCAGAAAAATGAAGACGGCAGTACGGTAGCAATATTGTCACGTAGAATGGCACAAGAAAAATGTATGGAAGAATTCATCTCTGCCCTGAAGCCGGGTGACATTATAAATGCCAGAGTAACACATCTGGAAAATTTCGGAGCTTTTGCTGATATTGGTTGCGGCATTATATCCTTGCTGCCCATAGATGCGATCTCCATTTCACGTATCGACCATCCCAAAGAACGTTTTTATGTTGGTATGGATATACGTGTAGCAGTAAAAGCTTTAGATAACAATCGTATCACATTAACACATAAAGAATTACTGGGAACCTGGGAAGATAATATTGCTATGTTCCAAACAGGAGAAACCGTTGCAGGCATTATTCGTTCCGTAGAACCTTATGGCATTTTTGTAGAGTTAACACCAAATCTAGCAGGCTTGGCTGAATTAAAAGAAGACGTACAACCCGGACAGCAAGCCAGTGTGTTTATTAAAAATATTATCCCTTCCCGCATGAAAATTAAACTGATCATTATTGATACATTCGAATATCAATATCGCCCTTCTCCGCCTAAATATTTTTATGAAGGCAATCACATGGAGCAATTCTTATATTCGCCTCCCTGCTGTGATAAAAGCATTATAACGGAATTTTAAAAATTGTTTCTAAATCAAGATGTTCTAATCATACGATAAATTATAGCACACTACATACACATTCCTATTTTAAAAATTTAATATGCGATACAAATAAAAATCAGTTCACATAATGTGAACTGATTTTTATTTTATGATTATATCACAACCAATATTGTTCTAAAACAATTATCTACTATACTGCTTGATTTTTATATGATTGCTTCTTTCCAACTGCCTGAAGCAACATAATAAAAAACAACACAATACCTGCTCCTAAAGTGATGTGTGACACACCGGCAATACCTGATACCACAGCTCCTCCATCAAAACCTACTACTTGCATAATACCTCTGACTAAGAACATAACCACCATAAAAGGCAAACCGATATTATATACAATCAAAAACGGCTTCCATAATTTTGTTTGGTCTAACTGAAGCTTGCTATTGAATAATGCAACGATTAAAAATATAACTGCGCCTAACAGAAATAAATGTACATGAGTTACGGATAATGTAGTTTTGTCTGTAAAATTAAAAAATTTGGTAAACTCACGGTAAAATACGCCGCAAACCATTGCAGCAATCGCGTAACCAAAGGAAATCCAAATAGATTTTTTCATTACATACACTCCTAGTTTATAAATAATATAATAGTAATTATTATAATTACTATTATGAAAAAGTCAAATGCATCTTACATAAAATATTAATAGATAAACAATTCATAGATAAGTAAATACTTATCTATGAATTAGAATATTGTATGTAACAGCACCATTAAGATAAAAATACATAATACATCTATTATCAGCATAACCTCTTCAAATAAAATGATAGAAGTTACAGTTTTAAAACAAGTAGGTTTACTCCTCTTCCAATATAAAAAAGAACTGTTCCGCAATATTGCAGAACAGTTCTTTTTATTTATTGTATTATTTTACATCAAATACAAATGCGTCATCTCTGTAATCGCAGGTTACACCATGCTCACTGTTTACTTTTCCTTCCAACATCAGTTCGGACAACTCATCCTCAATTTTAGATTGAATTGCTCTGCGCAATGGTCTTGCACCATAAACCGGGTCAAAGCCTGCTTTTGCAATAGCAGCAACCGCTTCGTCTGTAAAGGTAATGTCAATATCCAAAGCAGCCAAACGTTCTTTTAGGTTATTCAGCATACCAACTGCAATTTTTTGAATATTTTCTTCTGTTAGTTTATGGAATACAATGATATCGTCAACACGGTTTAAAAATTCTGGGCGGAACATCTTTTTCAGTTCTGCCAATACCAACTCACGAACATCCTGATTATCTTTCTCAATCGTTTTCTCTTGATCATCTTCTTTCTGACCTTGGAAACCAAGATTTGCTTTGCTGTCTGTAATCAATCTTGCTCCAACATTAGATGTCATGATGATAACTGTGTTTTTAAAATCAACTTTTCTGCCCTGAGAATCGGTTAAGCAACCATCTTCAAGAATTTGAAGCAACATGTTAAAGACGTCAGGATGCGCTTTTTCAATCTCGTCAAATAAGATAACCGAATAAGGTTTGCGTCTTACTTTTTCAGTTAATTGACCGCCTTCATCATAACCAACATATCCCGGAGGAGAACCAACCAAACGAGAAACGGTATGTTTCTCCATATATTCTGACATATCCAAACGAATCATAGCGTTTTCATCGCCGAACATTGCTTCTGCCAATGTTTTGCAAAGTTCTGTTTTACCTACACCTGTTGGGCCAAGGAAGATAAAGGATCCAATAGGACGTTTCGGATCTTTCAGACCAACTCTGCCACGGCGGATTGCTTTTGCAACTGCTGTAACAGCTTCATCTTGACCAACAATACGTTGATGCAATACGTCCTCCAATTTGAGCAAACGTTGGCTTTCTTCTTCTGTTAACTGCACTACAGGAATTCCAGTCCAAGTAGATACAATATTAGCAATATCTTGAGGTGTTACTTCACCATTGCCGCTTACTTTTTTCTCTTTCCAAACTTCTTTTTCCTGCTCCAAACGTTCTCTCAATTGTTTTTCTTCGTCACGAATTTTTGCTGCGCCTTCAAAATCTTGTGTATTAACAGCTGCTGCTTTTTCTTGCTCTAACTGTTTAATACGTTTTTCCATATCTTGAATATCATTAGGCTCTGTGAATGCTCTTAAACGCACTCTGGAAGCAGCCTCATCAATCAAGTCAATCGCCTTGTCAGGTAAGAAACGGTCGGCAATATAACGGGAAGAAAGTTTTACAGCAGCATCAATTGCCTCATCTGTAATTTTCACTTTGTGGTGTACTTCATATCTGTCGCGCAAACCTTTTAGAATTTGAATTGCTTCCTCTTCTGTAGGTTCACCTACCATAACAGGTTGGAATCTGCGCTCCAAAGCGGCATCTTTCTCTATATGTTTGCGATATTCATCAATTGTGGTTGCGCCAATCAATTGGAATTCACCGCGAGCCAAAGATGGTTTTAAAATATTTGCAGCGTCTGCAGATCCTTCTGCCGCACCTGCACCGATAATTGTATGGATTTCGTCAATAAACAGAATGATGTTGCCGCTGTTTTTTACTTCTTCCATTGCTGATTTGATGCGCTCTTCAAAGTCGCCTCTATATTTAGTTCCGGCAACCATACTGGTTAAATCCAATGCAACTACGCGTTTGTCTTTTAACAACTCAGGTACTTCACCCTGTACAATTTTCAAAGCCAAGCCTTCAGCAACAGCTGTTTTACCAACACCAGGTTCACCGATTAAGCAAGGATTATTCTTAGTTCTTCTGCTTAAAATTTGAATGACACGCTCAATTTCCACTTGTCTGCCAATAACAGGATCAATTTCTCCTTTTTTGGCCAACTCTGTCAAATCTCTACCAAATTGATCCAAAGTTTTCGTTGCACTGTTGCCTTTACTTTTTACTCCCGACTGTGCGGTACCTGTTGTATTGTCATCTTGTTCACCACTGCTTAGAGCACTTCGGATTTCTTCTATAATATCGTTTTGACGTACCCCCAACATTCTAAGGAAACGTACACCGTAGCTGTCACCTTCCTCCAATACCGCAATTAACAAATGTTCTGTGCCAACGTAATTGTGATTTAATCGGGAAGCTTCCATCACAGCAATTTGTAAAATACGTTTGCTGCGTGGAGTAAAGTCATCTAAAGATAGGTTGGTATGGCTTCCTGTACCTATTTTCTCTTCCATACACTTTGTAAATGCTTCTTCCGTAACACCAAGTTTGCTTAAAACCTCTGCTGCTACACCCGAATTTTCTTTTAACAAACCAAGAATAATATGCTCACTGCCAATATAAGTGTGACCCATGTCTTCTGCTGATGTTAAGGCTAAGTTTAAAGCGTTGTTTGCTTTTTCTGTAAATCCATCAAATCTATACATATCGTTTGCCTCCTATCAAATTGCAATGTTGTTTGTTTTCCTTTTATTTTAATCCTTCGCTTACCATAGAAGCACGGAGAATATCTCTTTCTTCCGGGGATAATTGTTTTCCGTTCATTGTCATCATGGTGGCTGGTTGGGTTTGAATCATCAGTTTATTTAATGTTTCATAAGATATGTCTTTGATAAAGCCTGAGGCTACACCAAGACGGACATTGGAAAGCAATTTCATAAATTCCTCTGTACTCAAAATCTTTGCACTTTTTAATACACCCAAAGACCTTGCTACAGCATCTTGCTTTTTCATGTTCTCCATCAGACTTTTTCTAATATTGCGCTCTTCTTCCACAAGCTGCATGACAATGCGTTCCAGATTTTCAATGGCCTCTTTTTCACTCAAACCCAATGTGACCTGATTGGACAATTGATATAACGCACCAACAGGCTCGGTTCCTTCACCGTATGTGCCACGCAGCGTTAAACCCAATTTTGATAGATTATCCGAAATGCGTTTAATCATTCCGTTTTGCTGCAGCGACGGCAAATGAAGCATCAAAGAAGCTCTCATGCCGGTTCCTAAATTTGTAGGGCACTGTGTTAAGTAACCCAATTCAGAATCAAACGCAAAATGAAGGGTATCGTTTAAAGCAGAATCAATTTGGTCAGCCAGTTGATACACTTCACTAAGATTCATCCCTTCTTTCATTACTTGAATGCGAAGATGATCCTCTTCATTTATCATAATGGCAATACTGTTATCTTTTGATAATAATAATCCGCGCCCTTTTGTATTTGAGATAAAATCCGGACTGACCAAGTGGTTTTCTACCATAGATACAGCTTCAATTTTATCTACTTGTTCCATATCTATATAAATCAAATTACGTAAGGTCGCATTTGTACTTTGTTTTGCCGCTTGCACAATATGATCCCTTACCTGCTTTTTTTGCTGTTCATTCATACGAATAGGAAACGGTATTTTTTGCAGGTTTCGTGCCAGACGAATTCTGGAACTGATGACAACATCACCTTCTTTTCCGCTCTTCTCAAACCATTTGATATCCATTGTCATTCACCATACCTTTCTTTTCCTGTTCCGTTTATTCCGCTTTCTCCGATAATGCTTTGATTTTATCTCTTAATTCTGCGGCCAACTCAAAATTTTGCTCGTCAATTGCCGCTTGTAATTGTTCCTGGTATTGTTCAATTTCACTTTTTTCTTTTGGCTGCTCTTTTTCTTCTTTTTGTTCTACTACCTGCAAAGCAGTTCCCATTGGGATTTTTCCTATATGATGGGTATTGCCGTGCATTCTCTGAATGGAAGGCATTAACTGATTCAAAAATGTTTTGTAACATTCAGCACATCCTACCTTGCCCGTATCGGAAATATCTGATAAAGAGGCACCGCATACAGGACAGCGCAGTGTATCTTCCATAAGAGAGTTTTTACCAAAGAAGCTACTGAAAAATTGATCAAATGTGTTGCTTGGGAAGAATGAATTGCCATATCCCATTTTGTGTGCACATTCAGAACATAATGAGTGTTCTGTCAACTCTCCATTAATAATGGTTTTAACATGTGTATTTGCCTGACGTTTTCCACAGGATTGACATAACATATAAATTCCCCCTCTAAATTATAATTGTGTAATTAACATATTTTTAAACACAGACGCTCTTAATTGATCTCGTTTTGCTTGCGGTACAACAGTATAAGCTTGATTTGATACTGCCGCCGCCATTGCTTTTAACGTATTGGTCTGCACCGCTTGTTTTTGTGACAAAGAATGAATAATAGATTTTGCTGTTGCGGTATCCAGGGTATCCCCTATATTATGCATAATATGCATAATATAGGATTCTTTGTTGTAACTCTTGCGTGTAATACGGATATATCCGCCTCCACCCCGTTGGCTTTCCACTAAATATCCCTGTTCTGGGGTAAAACGAGAAGTAAGCACATAATTGATTTGGCTTGGTACACAGCCTATGGTATTTGCAAGTTCGTTCCGTTTAATCTCCACACTTTCATCTTCGTTTTCCTCCAACAATTCTAATATATAATTTGCAACATAATCACTGATTCTCATTTGATAACCACATCCTTTATCAAAATCAATTTGACTTTGACTTTCTTTGACTTTAATATCATTATACACCTATTGCATATATAGTCAACTCTTAATAATAGCTAAATATGATTAAATTCTATTATTTTTAATAATTATCTCTTTAATTCTTTTATTTTTTAATAATATCTTATTATTTCTTTTATTTTTACTATTTTTATAATTATTTATGATTTAAAAGAAATCAAATAAATTCTGTAACATCTTTTTGCCATTCGTAATAATATGGAGTATAAAACAAACAAGGAGGAAAACATTATGTGTAATTCTAACGTATTCGGTGGCGGTTGTTCTTGGATCATTATTATCATCTTAATTCTACTTTGCTGCGGTGGTTGCGGCGGCGGTAACTTTAACAACAACGGCTGTGGTTGTGATAACGGCTGTGGCTGTGGCTGCTAATTTCGTTTGTAAATGATTTAAAAAAGGGCTGCGACTTTTTAGTCGCAGCCCTTTTTTATGCTATAACATAAAAGAAATTGCCATGCAATTTCTAACAGGCAGAACGTTAAAACGTTCTCATAACAGCCAAAATTTTTAATTTTGATGCTGTTTTGAGGTTGTTATAACATAGAGGCAAAAATAGATGGAATGGGGTATTCCCTTTCATATAAATCAGTTACCAATTGTTTTCCTGTCTGTGTTTTAAAATATTTTTCTTTCGCAATTTGTATTTGCTCTTTGCTCATTTTCTCTTCAAACATATTAACCAAAAAATCAGCCTCTATCAAAATTTGATAATCAATATCATCTACACTTTGATAAGTGTGATGATATGCAATTAGAAAACAAATACGCTGTATCATATCTTCGGACACACTACAGTCCTTTAGTATCTCCAGTGCAATAGGAGGTCCTTCTATTTCCTGATACTTTCCTGAACAGGATTGATATTTTGCTTCACTGGGACGAATACCAATGTCATGCAAAACGGCAGCCATTTCTAATATTGTTTGTTTTTTCTCAGAAAGATGTTCCGCTCCCCCAATTGTCTTGGCAAAACCGTATACCTTTAGTGCATGGTTGACCAATTCGGGACAACCATAATTATAATCTATCATTTTTAATATTACATTATGAATCATATTACCATCTCCCGATTCATGTCTTAAATTAATAGGTGTTTTGATTCAAAAACTAATTTCTTCTATCAATCAATGATAAAGCTATTGTTTATTTTTCAAGAAGTATTATACTTGTTTCACATAACATCCATTTTACTTTATAGCAAGCAGGTAACTTGCATCTATCCTACGGCAAATTTCTTCAAAGGGTACAGTGCCATCAAGAATAATTGTGCACCAGTGTTTTTTATTCATATGATAGCCCGGAAAATACGTTTTATAATCTACCAAAGCCTCCAATTCTTCCGGTAAAATACGAAAATCAAAAATTTCGACCGTTTCATCATCCGGAAGACCCAGTTTTTGCTTTGATACCGTCAATAGTATACCGTACCATTTTTGTGTATCTTTCCTTCGCCAAATTGCATTTTTCAGAGATTTCTCCCATAAAAATTCCAATTCATCTCCGTATATTTTTCTAACATAATCAATTAATTTATTTGATTGCTTTAATTGAAATATGTCCGTTTGAAAGCATTGAGCGGCAATTTCCAACAATACTTCTTGATACTCATATTTAACTGTTTCTACAAATCCCCCTGTTGCATGATCCACCAAATGCAATGTATAGAGCTCATTTAAAGAAGGATCTATTATTTCTGCAGAAACTTCACCGTGTGATGTAACATGAACGGTTAATAAAAATCCACTTTTTGATAACGTCCTGTGATATATATAATCAGACTCTGTTTTCACAAATCCAAACTGCAACAGCTTTGGCAGATTGACTTTTTTATTGCAAAATATACTGTAAATGATGTTTGACATATCATACCTCATAAATCAAATAGTTGCTTTTTTACTGCTTTATGCTAAGAATATTGTACCACACTATTTTTTACAATTCCATACAACACAGCATAAGTAACCTCACCTAAATATCGATTGGAGTATGAAACATAAAAATTATAAAAATTCATTTACTTTCTAATATGATAATGATACAATAACAGTAAATTGCAGGGGGACTGAAAAGTTGAGAAGGTAGAACCTGACCCTTTGAACCTGTCGGTTAACACCGTAGTAGGGAGACAAACTATAATAACATTATTGAATTAATATTTTTGTTATTCATTGTCTGCCTATTTCTGAATTTAGGCAGACTTTTTATTTTTACATAAAGGAGGAATGAAGGTGAAACATGCATTGACCATTGCGGGTTCCGACTGCAGCGGCGGAGCCGGTATTCAAGCAGATTTAAAAACATTTGCTGCACACGGTATTTACGGTATGAGCGCAATTGTATCTGTGGTAGCAGAAAACACATGTCGCGTACTGGATATTCAAGATATTACGCCGGATATGATTGAAAAACAAATCATTGCTGTTTTTGAAGATATCGAGGTACACGCTGTAAAAGTGGGCATGATGTCTACCCGTGCCGGTATGCTGGCAGTGAGCAAAATGTTAAAACAATACCAGCCAAAACACGTGGTAATTGACCCTGTCATGGTTGCAAAAGGCGGCTGCGCTTTGATGCAGGAAGAAGCACTGTCTACATTAATTGAAGAAATGATTCCTCTTGCCGATGTGCTGACACCAAATATTCCTGAGGCAGAAACCATTACCGGAATGAAAATTCAATCGGAAGAAGAACGCCAAAAAGCCGCTGTGACCATATATCAAATGGGCGCAAAGCATGTGCTGATTAAAGGAGGACATCTGTCACAGGAGGAAGATGCCACAGATTTACTATATGATGGAAATACTTTCCACACATTTGTCACTAAACGAATTCCCACCAAAAACACGCACGGCACGGGCTGTACCTTTTCCTCTGCCATTGCTTCAAACCTGGCATTAGGTTACGCACTGCCGCAAGCAGTTGCCAATGCGAAAAACTATGTTACTATGGCAATTACTCACGCGTTAGAAATAGGCAAAGGTCACGGCCCCACTCACCACTTATATGACGTTTATCAAAACGGACTAACCACAAAGGAGAATCAACATGAATTATAAAACACAAATGGATGCCGCAAAAAAAGGTATTTTAACAAAAGAAATGAAAACCGTTGCACAAAAAGAATTTATGGATGAAACCAAATTAATGGAATTGATCGCAAGCGGACGCGTTGCAATTCCCGCAAATATTCGTCATACCTCTTTAAGTGCCGAAGGCATTGGAGAAGGACTGAAAACAAAAATCAATGTAAATTTGGGAATTTCAGGTGACTGCATTGACTATACCAATGAAATGAACAAAGTAAAACTTGCCATTGATTTTGGTGCGGAAGCCATTATGGATTTAAGCAACTACGGTAAAACCCATGATTTCCGCAAAGAACTAATTGCATACTCCCCTGCTATGATCGGTACCGTACCAATGTATGACGCTATTGGATATTTAGAGAAGGATCTCATGGATATCAAAGCGAAAGACTTTCTTAAAGTAGTGCAAGCCCATGCGGAAGAAGGCGTGGATTTTATGACCATTCATGCAGGCATTAATAAACGCGCCGTAGAATGCTTTAAACGCACCAAACGTATGACCAATATTGTTTCCCGCGGCGGCTCTTTATTGTTTGCATGGATGGAAATGACAGGAAACGAAAATCCATTCTACGAATATTATGACGAAGTATTAGACATTTTACGTGAGTATGATGTCACCATTAGTCTTGGCGACGCACTGCGTCCGGGAAGTATTCATGACAGTTCTGATGCAGGACAATTAAGCGAATTGATTGAACTTGGCAATTTAACCACATTGGCTTGGGAAAAAGATGTACAAGTAATGGTAGAGGGTCCCGGACATATGGCAATCAACGAAATTGCAGCTAATATGGCAATTCAAAAACGTTTGTGTCACGGTGCACCATTCTATGTGCTTGGTCCATTGGTAACCGACATTGCCCCAGGTTATGACCATATTACCTCTGCCATTGGCGGCGCCATTGCGGCAACTTACGGAGCAGACTTCTTATGTTATGTAACTCCTGCCGAACATTTGCGTTTACCTGACCTGGACGATGTAAAAGAAGGTATTGTTGCATCTAAAATTGCGGCTCATGCAGCAGATATTGCAAAAGGAATTCCTCATGCAAGAGATATTGATAACAAAATGAGCGATGCCCGCAGACGTATTGACTGGGAAGAAATGTTCTCCCTGGCCATTGACAAAGAAAAACCAAGAAGATATTTTGAAAGCGCCCCACCTGCGGACAAACATTCCTGCTCTATGTGCGGTAAAATGTGCGCTATGAGAACCACCAACAAAATCTTAGAAGGACAAGACGTGGTTCTTCGTGACCAAGAGAAATAAAAAATTATGACACATATTCGTAAACAACATATCGATTATACTTTATATCTGGTTACAGACCGTTCTGTAATGTCTGCCAAATCACTGGAACAAGCAGTGGAACAGGCAATACAAGGTGGCTGTACCGTAGTACAACTACGTGAAAAACAGGTATCCTCTCGTGAATTTTTTGAAACTGCGCAAAAAGTAAAACAAATTACGGATTCCCATCATATTCCGCTTATTATCAATGACCGTACAGATATTTGTTTGGCTGTAAATGCAGCAGGCATTCATGTTGGGCAACAAGATTTACCTGCTAAAGTGGTTCGCAGCATAGTGGGACCTGACAAAATTATAGGTGTGTCTGCCGCTACACTATCCGAAGCTATACAGGCTGAACAAGACGGTGCCGATTATCTGGGAGTGGGAGCCATGTTTGCCACCTCCACAAAAACAAATACACGTCCCGTTACGATAGAGCAGCTTACCCAAATCAAGCAAGCCGTACAAATTCCTGTGGTTGCAATCGGTGGTATACAGTCATCTAATGTGACAACACTTACAAATACAGGCATTGATGGAATTGCAGTGGTCTCTGCAATTTTAGCACAAGAAAATATAACACATGCTGCCGAGCAATTAAAAACATATTTTACAGGAGTCGGACATGAATTTTAAAGGCGCTGTTTTTGATTTAGACGGAACCTTATTGGATTCTATGGAAGTTTGGAAAAACATTGATATAGAATTCCTTTCAAAGCGCGGATTACAAGTTCCTAAAGACTACAGTGATGAAATATTGGCCATGAGTTTCAGAGAAACAGCCGAATATACCATTGCCAGGTTTGGACTTCGGGAACAACCAGATGATGTTATGCATGAATGGAACCAAATGGCCATAGAAGCATATGGACATCATGTACAGCTAAAACCCGGAGCAAAGGAATATCTTTTAAAATTAAAATCCCGCGGCATTCGTTTGGGAGTGTGTACTGCCCTTTCACAAAAGTTATATTTGCCTTGTCTGCAAAATAATGGCATTTATGAATTATTTGACGCTTGCATCTCCACAGATGATGTCAGCCGTGGTAAAAATCATCCTGATGCTTGGCTATTATGTGCAGCACGTTTGGGCATTTCTTCTCAAGACTGTATGGCGTTTGAGGATGTTCTTCCTGCAATACAAGGGGCAAAAGCAGCACATATGAAAATTTGTGGTGTATTCGATAAATACTCTGAAAAAGACAAAGCAACCATCTTAAAATTATCCGATATTTATATCCACAGTTTTCATGAACTACTATCGGAATGAAAAAGAATTATTTGGATTCGATGATTGGCAATTGCTTAATACAAGAGTCTTTGTAGCTATGAAATGAGAGAATCTTTAGGAACTTCCTTTCTCTATCCGGAATATTCCCTCTTGGCACCAACGGTAACTCTTTTATATATCCTTTATATAAGCAACTCTCTGTGATACATCCTGAAAAGGAGCCCTTTATTGGGCTGAATTATATCTAACCATTCCATAAATCGCAGCTGCATCTCCAAAGCTTCTATACACACCTTGAAAAAGCCAAACATAATAAAAGACTCAGTACAGAATATTAACCTCTGTACTGAGTCTTTTTTATGAATTCTTATTCTAAGATTAGAGTGTGATTCCGTGCTCTTTTAGGCATGAGTGGACGTTTCCTTTGTTTCTTTACAATGAAGCCCTATTGTTTGTTATTTCTTTTCTAACAGATTTTGATATATTATGCTCTTACCTGTTGATAAGCGAAGACATTTTTCGGCTCTGAGGCATACTTTATACATCCTATTAATAACCGTACGCCACTTTATCTTTCTTATGATACAAAATACAATCTACTTTTTCAGAAGACTTTCTGCCAATAAAAAAAAACGGACTGTTGTTACAGTCCGTTTTTTTATTAATTTTTACCCATTGCTTCCAAATATTCGTCAAAGGTTGTCATACGATCGATGATACCGTCATCTGTAATTTCAATAATGCGGTTTGCAATGGTTTGTACAAATTGGTGGTCATGAGAAGCAAACAAAAGGATGCCTTTAAAGTCAATTAAACCGTTATTAACTGCTGTAATAGACTCCAAGTCCAAGTGATTGGTTGGTTGATCCAATACCAATACGTTGGAGCCGTACATCATCATACGGGAAAGCATACAACGAACTTTTTCTCCACCGGAAAGTACATTGACCGGTTTTAACACATCATCACCTGAGAATAACATTTTTCCCAGAAAACCTCTCAAATAAGTTTCTGTGGTATCCTGTGCATACTGTTCCAGCCACTTAATAATGCTTTCATTGCAGTCGTTAAAATACTCGGAGTTATCTTTCGGAAAATAGGATTGAGTTGTACTTACTCCCCATTTATAAGAACCTTCATCCGGTTCCAATTCACCCATTAAAATTTGGAATAAAGTCGTATTTGCAATATCATTTTCGCCCACAAAAGCAATTTTATCTCCTTTGTTTACACGAAAAGATACTTTATTCAGTACTTTTACACCATCTACTGTTTTAGAAATGTCTTCTACCGTTAAAATTTCTTTGCCGGGTTCGCGATCCATTTGGAATCCTACATATGGATAACGGCGGGTTGAGGCAGGCATTTCTTCTACTGTTAATTTCTCAATTAGCTTTTTACGGGAAGTTGCTTGTTTGGATTTTGATTTATTAGCAGAGAAACGTTGAATAAAGTTTTGCAGTTCTTTAATTTTATCTTCATTCTTTTTATTTTGATCACGCATCACACGCTGCATAAGCTGACTAGATTCGTACCAGAAATCATAGTTACCTACATAAAGTTTAATTTTATTATAATCAATATCTACAATATGAGTACAAACATTATTCAAGAAATGACGGTCATGGGATACTACAATCACAGTACCCATATAATCCATTAAGAAGTCCTCCAACCAGTTAATGGATTTAATATCCAAACCGTTGGTAGGTTCGTCTAACAGAATAATATCAGGCTGTCCGAACAAAGCTCTTGCCAACAACACTTTTACCTTTTCGCTTTCCGCTAATGCGCTCATTTGCATATACAGCATATCTGTTTCCAAGCCAAGACCTTGAAGCAATTTGCCGGCGTCTGTTTCAGCATCCCAACCGTTCATTTCTGCAAACTCCGCTTCCAGTTCTGCTGCCAAATGGCCATCTTCCTCACTAAAATCCGGTTTTGCATATAACTCGTCTTTTTGCTTCATCACATCGTACAAACGCTGATTTCCTTGCATAATGGTATCTAAAACTGTAAATTCTTCATATGCAAAGTGATCTTGTTTTAACACAGACATTCTGCACTTAGGGTCAATGGAAACATCACCTTTGGTTGGTTCCAATTCACCTGACAATACTTTTAAAAATGTAGATTTTCCGGCTCCGTTCGCACCTATTACGCCATAACAGTTGCCGGGAGTAAACAGCAAATTTACATGAGAAAATAAATCTTGGCCACTAAAGCCAACACTTACGTCAGATACTGTAATCATAGTTCCTCCAGTATAATTGAATTTTATTATGAATCGTTCTAATCATTGTATCATAAATTGCAATTTTGTCAAAATATCCTGCATTTAGTTTCGATAAATGGTTTTAGAAACCACAATGGTATTTCTCCGTTCAAACATATCATCCAAAAGCGCGTAATAACTGCCCGGTGTAACAATACCGCTGACATCCAATACATCCAACCCCGCCGAACCTGTAATGTAATCCGCCAGTTTCACGCAGTTGGTATTAATGGCAAAATAGGTTTTAAATTCTCCTAATTTGATTTTGTATATCTTTGCACCTGTTGCCTTTACCAGTTCACTGGCAGCATCGTTACACGGTTCATCCTGAGATAAGGTACCATCTTGTATCCGTTCGTACCTTGTCTGCCACGGTATTGCTACCTGCATAATTTCGTCTATTTTTTCTTCCACTTTCTTTTTTTGGGCATCTGACAAACATAAACCAAAACCTACTAAAATTTTCTTCTCAAATGATAAGCAATGGTGTATGTACAACTCTCTGGGCGCCTTTACAATGGTTCCTTGACTGAATAGACCAAAAAATTTATGCTCTGTTTCGTCATATGCTCCATAAGAATATACTGTATCTCCATAACAAAAATCTGAATGACCAAACTCATTCAAATTCTCTCCGCATAAGTGGATAAATACCTCTAAATCCACCCGTTCTTTTCCTTCAGGTGCATTAATTTCTTGAATCATATTCGCTTTTACATTATGTTCTCTAAAATATTTATTAAAACTGCTCATTAATCTGGATGGTATAAAAGCAGTAATAAATAATGGAAGCGGAATGCGTACTCTTCTTGATGTGTTATCGTCACTTAAATTCCATTTGAAAATTTCTGAAAAAAAGTCAAACAGAACGGTCAGACCATATAAAATCATATAGATGCCTACAATTTGCAAAACAGTTGTGCTTCTCATAAACGGATTCATAAACAAAATAATGGCAAACGCAATGGATAAAATAGAAACTAATGCACCAATCAGGCGACCTTGAGATTTTTTTTTGATTGCTTGTATACAAATAGCACCTCGAATAATACCTGTACATAAAAACCAAAGTGCAAAAATCCATGTAACAGAGATAATATAAAACCAAGATAATACAAATAAACTGGCCGCAACAACGGCGTATGCCAAACCAATGAGTACACCTTGCATAATATGTTTATTTAAAATAACACCTACGGCATGTGTGATACCTGCCACTACGATTGCAATAGCAATACCAATCATCAGCACACGGGAAGCCAAATCATGGTCGATTAAAATAAAGATACCCAGCCCCAAAAACAAAACGGATGTTACCAGCAAAAGCAATGGATTCACAACTTTCGCTTTGATATTCATTCTGTAACCTCCTTCAATTTGGCAATATTACTCTTCTCTCCAGCTTTCAAATGCAAAAAACATACCAAATAATCCAAGTAAAATAGAAACAGCCGCGCAGGTAATCGTTACCACTTCCAAGCGAAAGGGACTGGTAAATGCGGCAATAATTGCACATATCATTGCAATACCAAACATAATCCATGCAATTTTTCCTGCCATATACATACTTCCTTTTTACGAAAAACAATTAAATACTAATATATGAATCACAAAAATCTTTACACCGAAATGGAATTGTATTTACATATCCGAACATATAAATACAGAGTTATGCACTAACTTTATAAATTGTAATAGATACCTTCTATTATATTTGTTCTATAATTGCTGTTTTAACCGGGGTCTCAAAGTAATTTACTATATCTTATTTGGGAACAAAAGATTACAAAGAACTCCAAACTGCTCCATGGTTAATTGTTCCGCCCTGGCAGTTGACGCAATCCCCGCTTGTTTTAATGCTGTAGATAGTTCCTCTTTGGATTTTCCTAACCCCGTATTTAAAGAATTCAAAACTGTCTTTCTACGCTGTCCAAATGCTGCTTTTACCAATTTAAAAAACTGTTTTTCTTCTGTTTCTAATTTTACGGGAGCTTCTTTACGGATATCGAGGCGAATTACTGCCGAATCCACATTGGGAGCAGGGAAAAAGCAGTCTCTGGGTACATCAAATAATATCTGAGGCTGGCTGTAATACTGCACCGCCACGCTTACCGCGCCACAAGCACGCGTACCGGGAGTCGCACAAATACGCACAGCCGCTTCTTTCTGTACCATAACCGTCAGAGATTCTACCGGAAGCTTTTCTTCCAGCAATTTCATGATAACAGGAGATGTAATATAATACGGAAGATTGGCACAAACCAAAACATCTAAACCGGAAAATTCATCTTGAATTAGTTGATGCAAATCCACTTCCATAACGTCTGCCTGCACAACTTTTACATTGTCAAAATCTCTCAGTGTTTCTGCCAATACAGCAGGAAGTCGTTTATCTAATTCAATGGCTACCACTTTATTGGCTCTTGCTGCTAATTCTCTGGTAAGTACACCAAAGCCCGGTCCAACCTCTATTACTCCTTTGGTTTGGTCCGCTCCACATTCTGTAGCCATTTTGGGACAAATTTCAGGGTTGATTAAAAAGTTTTGTCCCAACGCTTTTGAAAATTGAAATCCATGACGAGACAATAAACTTTTTACAACATTAATATCTGATAGATTTTTCATGCAGTCCTCCAGTGAAAAGGATATTTTTTGATTCTTACTATAATATTGTTATTATATACCAACCTCTCTATGCAAACAAGAGCAAAAAATCATAGCTGCGGTATTTTATACCACAGCTATGATTCTTCACATAATAAATCCCAATAATTCTTGTGTAATAAATGCTGCAACAACCGAACTGACAGCCACTAACAATAATCCTCTGTTAAAATAAGCTAAGATCATCGCTACCAGCATACCTACCAAACCGCCCAAAAAGTATACGAGCGAAAAACCGCCATCCGGCGATGTGGAAAATAGGATACTCGGAAATGTCATAGCACCAAGCACCGCGTAGGGCACATATGCCAAAAAAGATTTTATAAATTGATTTTCAATGGTTTTTCGGAAAAGAACCAGTGGTAACATTCTTGGCAGATACGTTACCAAAGCCATAATTAAAATACTGAGAAGAACATAGGTGTAATTCACGATTCCTTGTCCTCCTTAATTGGAAATTTCCAAGCACCAAACGCTGAAGCCACCACTGCACAAATAATAATAACCCAACCGTTAGACAATTGATTTAAAACAGGCGTCCAATAAAACAGACAACTAATTGCAACAGAAATCAAAATTACAATCGCAATAGATTTCATTTTCCGTGCAGGAGGAATAATAATAGAAATAAACATACCGTATATGGCAATTCCCAATGCACTGCGAATGGCAAAAGGCAAAAATCCCGTTACGGTTGCACCCAATAAAGTGCCCAATGTCCATCCCAGATAAGGAGTTAGTATCAAACCTGAAAGGTATTTGGCACCTACCTTACCTTCCTGCTGCATAGCAACTGCAAATACTTCATCTGTATTGCCAAATGATAACAATGCGCGCTCAATTCCATTCATACGCTTTTCTATTTTTTGAGAAAGCGACAACGACATCAACAGATAACGAATGTTAATAATAAACGTTGTAACCAACATTTCAACATACATACCACCGGACACAATTAGCGCTATACCTGCAAATTGTCCTGTACCGGTAAAACATGTCATAGAAATTAAAACAGCTACCCAAGGTGGTAAACCGCCTTCGACTACTACCATACCAAAAGTAAAGGCAACAGATAGATACCCTAAACAAATAGGAAGTCCATCTCTTAATCCTCTACGGAAGGTAAGATGGGAACGTTCCTCTTCGGAAGACTTTATAGTTACATTCTCTTCTGCCGAATTTAATTCAGAGAAATTAGATTCTTCTATACGTGTTTTTTCTTTATGATCCATGAATACCCCCACTCTCAAACACAGAGAAAAGCTCCAATGCTTGGTTGGAGCTTTTCTTTATGAATATTATAGCATTAAAGCAGTTGGCAAACAAGGTCGCCCATTTCAGAACAATTTACCAATTTCATACCTTCTGTATGAATATCCGGAGTGCGTGCCATAGTCAATGCCTTTGATACAGCATCCTCGATTGCTTGTGCTGCTTCTGGCTGATTCAATGTATATTTCAGCATCATAGAAACAGATAAAATGGTAGCCAGAGGATTGGCTTTTCCTGTTCCTGCAATGTCAGGCGCACTGCCATGGATTGGTTCATACAAGCCAAATTGATTTTCGCCAAGACTCGCAGATGCCAGCATACCAATGGAACCGCTAATCATAGAAGCTTCGTCCGAAAGAATATCACCAAAAATATTGGAAGTTAAAATAACATCAAATTGTTTTGGATTACGCACCAACTGCATCGCACAGTTGTCTACATACATATAATCTAACGTAACATCCGGGTATTCTTTTGCAATTTTGGTAACGGTTTCTCTCCACAAACGGGAGGATTCCAACACATTGGCTTTATCAACGCTGCATAGGCGTTTGTTTCTCTTTTGTGCCATTTCAAAACCGATACGCGCAATACGCTCTACCTCTTTTACGGAATAACGTTCCGTATCAAATGCAGATTCTACACCATCAACCGTATCACGACCGCGCTGACCAAAGTAAATACCGCCTGTTAATTCGCGAACCACCATGATATCCAATGCATCTCCAATGATTTCTTCTTTTAGAGGGGAAGCATCGCGAAGCGGTTCAAAAATAACTGCAGGACGTAAATTTGCATATAGTCCCAATGCACCGCGAATGCCCAGCAAACCCGCTTCAGGTCTTTGACTTCCTGATAAGGAATCCCATTTTGGCCCTCCTACAGCACCAAGTATCACAGCGTCGGATGCTTTACAAGAATCCACAGTTTTTTGCGGCAATGGTTCGCCTGTTGCATCAATGGCTGCACCGCCAATATATTCTTCCTGATAATTTACTTTGAAGTCGAACGTTTCAGCAGTTTTGTTCAACACTTTGATTGCCTGATCTACAATTTCAGGACCAATGCCGTCGCCCTTTAATACGGTGATTTGATATTCTTTCATGATGTACCTTCCTTTTTTATATGAAATGATAACGTTCTGTTTTACTTTTGTGCACGATTGATAGCACAAATAATACCTTTAATGGAAGCCAAGCTGATATTGCTGTCTAAACCAACGCCGAAAATAGTGTTGCCGTTGGGACATTCCAACTGAATATAAGAAATGGCTTTTGAATTTGCACCTTCTGAAACAGCATGCTCACTGTAAGATACAAATTTATAATTTGTAATTCCAACGGTTTTCAACGCATTAAAGAACGCGTCAATCGGACCGTTGCCCACACCGGAAATCATATGGTCTGTATGCTCAAAGCGCAGATTTCCTTCAAAGTGAACTACTGTTTCATTTTCCACATCATTTTCTTCATAAATTTTATAGCTTTTTAAATTATATGGTTTATGAACGTGTAGGTACTCTTCTTCAAACAATGCGAAAATTTCTTTCGGCATAATCTCTCTTCCGGCTTTGTCACATGCGGCTTTCACAATTTTTCCAAACTCAGGATGCATGGCTTTTGGCATTTGATAACCAAAAATCTGCTGCATGATAAAAGCAGCACCGCCTTTACCCGACTGGCTGTTAATACGAATAATGGGTTCGTATTGTCTGCCCAAGTCTGCAGGGTCAATTGGCAAGTATGGTACTTCCCAATACTCTGAGTTATTTTGTTTCATATAGTCAACGCCTTTATTAATTGCGTCTTGATGAGAGCCTGAAAAAGCGGTAAATACCAATTCACCTGCATACGGATGACGTTCATGCACTTTCATTTCAGTACATTGCTCGTATACTTCTTTGATTTTGTTCATCTCTGAGAAGTTTAATTCGGGGTCAATGCCTTGTGTGTACATGTTCATTGCAACATTCATAATGTCTGCGTTACCTGTACGTTCACCATTGCCGAATAAAGTACCTTCCACGCGGTCTGCACCTGCCAAAATCCCCAATTCAGTTGCAGCCGTTGCAGTGCCTCTGTCATTATGCGGATGTAAGCTGATAATCGCACTGTCTCTTCCTTTCAAATGACGGCAGAAGTACTCAATTTGGTCCGCATGCTGATTTGGCATCATACCTTCAACGGTATTGGGAAGATTCAAAATTACTTTATGTTCCGGAGTTGCACCTAAGGTTTCCAATACCTTGTCACAAATTAGCACAGCGTTATCCATTTCAGTGCCTGAGAAGCTTTCAGGAGAATATTCAAAACGAATATTTGCACCTGTTTTTGCAACTTCCTGCTCAGTTAGTTCTTTAATTAATTTAGCACCTTCCACTGCAATATCAATAACACCTTGCATGTCAGCACGGAATACTACTTTACGCTGCAGCGTAGAAGTAGAATTATAAAAGTGAACAATTACATTTTTAGCACCACTGATTGCCTCAAAGGTTTTTGTAATTAAATGCGGTCTTGCCTGTACCAATACCTGAATGGTTACATCCTCCGGAATTAAATTACGGTCAATCAGCGCACGCAAAATTTCATACTCTGTTTCGGAAGCGGATGGAAAACCTACTTCTATTTCTTTAAATCCAATGTCAACCAAAGTCTGAAAAAAGAGTAGCTTTTCTTCCAAATTCATTGGATTAACAAGCGCCTGATTACCGTCACGTAAGTCTACGCTGCACCAGATTGGCGCTTTCTCAATAACTTTGTCAGGCCATGTACGGTCCGGCAATTTCACAGGTTCAAACGGAATATATTTTTCAAACCCTTTTTTCATGATGATTACTCTCCTTTATATCAATTACAATGTTTACAAACAAAAAGCCCCGAACAGTTATATCACATACACTGTTCGGGGCGAATATACAAAATCCGCGGTACCACCCAAATTCGGTTTGCGCTCACGCAACAAACCCTTACATCTCGAATAAGATTCGGCCAATAACGCAGCCTTGCGTCCGTCCCTATGAAACCATCAGGCCGGCAACTCCGGGATGAGCTATACATACCAGGTTCAGTACCGCCTCACACCAACCGGCAGCTCTCTGAAATTCTGTCCCTGCTATCTTATTCCCTTCAAAGTCTTTATGGGCTATCTGAAAATACTCAGATAAATTTACTTGTAAAATTATTATACGCACAATGCGTATGATTTGTCAAGGGTAAAAAAGCATTTGTCCTTCATAGAAATATAACATGACAGTACAAATCCTTTGATATAATCTCTCTACATTTTATTTCAATATCTATTTTAAGAATCTGTTTCTTCTTTATCCCCAAACGCACGGTTTGCCGCTTCTCTTGCATAATCTATGACAGTGTGTTCTCTATTTTGCCTCTGTGCTCTTGAAGGGATCGTATCATATACTTCCGCTACCATAGAACGCATCCAAAGACCGGGTGTAATACGCAAAGAATATCCATGTCCCGGTTCTACCATCCAGTCATAAAATGGCGCTCTTGGTAATCCATAAGCAGATAAAATAGACATGATGGTTCCGCCGTGCACCATCAATACAGCCGATGTTTCTCCGGTACGCATCATTTGTTCTACAAATGTTTCAAACTCCATACAGACGCGATGCATAAAGTGACCTCCATCTTCCCCTTCCGGCGGAGACATGGTAGAACCACTTTCCATCCATTGGACAAAATCAGGGTCATGTTCTAAATCTTTTGCTGATTTTCCTTCCCATTTTCCAAAATTGCATTCTTTGAAACCTTCAATCACAATCGGTTCTGCATTGGGATAAATAAGTTTTAAACTATCAACGCAACGGCTCAACGGACTGGTATAGTAAGCTTGTGCATACGGATAACTGTTTTGCTCTGCCAACTGTTTTAACTGTTCTTTACCTTCTTCGGATAAGGGAGAATCGGTTACGCCAATATATTGACCAAGTAAATTTCCCTGAGAAATACCGTGGCGAATGAGATGTATGGTATAAGACTTCATATATTTTGCTCCTTTTTTGCCTCAAATACGACATATAGTGTCTTTACAAAGCGTTATATTTATTGTATACTTTACATATTGTTAAGTAGTTTTCAAAACTATGATATCAGATGAAGGGAGGTACCTATGTGAACGACGCATTCCCACGAATTATTACTTTGTTGCGAAAAGAACGCGGTCTGAGCCAAAAAAAGGCTGCAGAGGAATTACAAGTTTCCCAAGCGCTGTTATCGCACTATGAAAAGGGAATCCGCGAATGTGGCTTGGAATTTGTAGTAAAAATTGCAAACTTCTATAACGTATCCTGCGATTACTTATTGGGAAGATCTCCAAACCGTTCAGGTGCCACCATCTCAATAGGTGATTTACCGGAAGACACTGAATCAAAAGAAAAGCATAAAACAGGCATTATTGCTACCCTAAATAAAAAATTGATTATGAACTCCATTCATGTTATTTACGGTATTTTACAAGAATGCAATAACTATGCCCTTGCAGAAGAAGTTTCTTCTTTTTTATCTACAAGCATTTATAAAATTTTTCGCTTGCTGTATTCTGCCAATCCTAAAAATCCGCAGGGACTCTTTGCTGCACCGTACAGAAGACATTTTGGTCTTGCTAACGCTTCTATGGAACTATCCGAAGCAAATGCAGCTTGTCTCATCAGCGGAGAAACTATAGACGATTTGGAACCACTTGAAAAAGAAAAAGCTCCTAATTTATCTCCCGAATCCATTACAAAAAAATATCCTTCTTTTGCAGCTTCCCTATTTAATCTGATTCAAAATGTAGAACAGAAAATGGGAATCAAAAAGAAACACGAACACTAAAAGGACACTTGTATTATAACAAGTGTCCTTTTTATTTGCAAATACCTGCCCGATTATTCCAACTGTTTTAAATTAATATGTTCTTTTCTCCTATTTAAATATCCCTTTGTTTCTTTTATTACTTGATTAGATAGTAAAAAAATAGCTACTAAATTTGGTATTGCCATAAATCCATTTAATGTATCGCAAATATCCCATACCAATGTTAAATTCATACCACAACTGGCTGCTGCAAAAAAAGCAAACAAGATACGGTACGGTATCAACAATTTATCCCCACATAAATACCGCAAGCCGCATTGTCCGTAATGAGACCATCCCAGCATAGTTGCAAATGCAAATAAGGTAATAGAAACAGAAATCACACCGTCTCCAAATACTCCAAATACCGTGTGAAATGCCGCAGTACTCAATGCGCCGCCATCTTTCCCTGTTGTCATAACTCCACTGCATAAAATACAAAGAGCTGTGATGGTACACATGATAATGGTATCGGTAAAGACCTGAAAAATCCCCCACATACCTTGCTCTGCAGGCTCTTTGCAATCCGCTTCCGTATGCACCATTACTGAAGAACCCAACCCTGCCTCATTTGTAAAGATCCCCCGTGATACTCCACTGCGCAAAGCAACCAGCATAATAGAACCGCTGATTCCCCCTGTTGCACTTTGTAAATTAAACGCGCCGGAAAAAATTTGACCAAACACACTTGGAAGCATCGTTCCGTGTACCACAATGACAATGATGCCTGCCAGAAGATAAATCCCCGCCATAACAGGCACTACTTTTTCCGTTACCTTTGCAATTCTTTGTATGCCTCCGCTTAATATAATAAATACAACCAGCCCAATAACGACTCCCGTAATTGTAGTGTTTACGCCAAAGCTGTCCTGCAAGGCCCCCCCAATTGCATTTGCCTGCGCCATATTTCCCATACCAAAGGATGCCAGTACACAGGCAATGGCAAATACAACGGCAAGCGGTTTGCATTTTAACCCGTATTCTATGTAATACATGGCGCCGCCAAGCCATTTTCCGTTCTTATCTTTTTTTCGATATTTCATACCAAGTACTGTTTCCGCATATATGGTCATCATTCCCAATAGGGCTGAAATCCACATCCAAAAGATTGCGCCGGGACCTCCAAGTGTCAGCGCAGTTGCTACACCCACAATATTGCCCGTACCTATGGAACCTGCCAATGCTGTTGTCAGTGCCTGAAAGGGAGAAATGCCGTCATTGCTTTGTTTTTTTCTCCGAAACATACCGGCAAAGGTGAGTTTCATCCATAAACCTATTTTTGTAAATTGAAAAAAACGCAGCCTAACGGTAAATAAAATTCCCGCAAGCAAAATACATATTAATACAGGCCAGCCCCATAGAATAGGTTGTATAAAATGATTTACTTTTTCTATCACCTGCAACAACCTTTCAACCGCCTTTCTTTTCCATCAATCTTATTAGATTGTATTCTCGCAGTATCTATTTCATGTATATTTACCCAAAAACATAAAAAGAAAATCATTACAAATATCAACAGATACTTTATGATATCATTCCAACTGACTGCTCTAAAGAATAGATGTATTATAGAACAATATTAATGTTAAATTTTTGTGCATATTTTCTTAACATTACAAAATGTTGAAAATAATTTTTAGGGTAATAGCACCAAAATTCTTGAAATTTCCAAAATTTATGCTATCATTAAATTAAACGAATATAGGTGCGAAAGGGAGTTATATATTGTGAAAAATATCAATAATCAAGAAAAAAATCAAATCCCGTTACAGTTGTTTCATCATGGAATCAATCCATATGCATACGAGTTCTTAGGAGTGCATAAAGCTATAACAGACGGCGCTCAAGGAATGGTATGCCGTGTTTGGGCTCCAAACGCCGTTTCTGCTTCTATTGTTGGAGATTTCAACGAGTGGAATCCCTCCGCGCATCCTATGAGAAAAATCAGTGACGGCGTATGGGAGTGTACGCTTCCATTTGAATTTGCTCAGTTTGAAGTTTACAAATTTTTAATTGAAGATGACAACGGAAATCTTATTTATAAAAGCGACCCTTATGCACACCATTTTGAAACAAGACCGGGAACAGCTTCCAAGTACTATGATTTTTCAGGATACCAGTGGAATGATGCCGCTTGGTTTAAAAACAAAGAAAAGCACCCACACTACGAACAACCTGTCAATATCTATGAAATACACCTAGGCTCATGGAAACGTTATCAGGACGGACACGTGTTCTCTTATGAAAAAATTGCGGACGAGTTAATTCCATATATAAAAGAAATGGGTTATACTCACATTGAATTAATGCCTATCACTGAATATCCGTATGATGGTTCTTGGGGATACCAAGTTACCGGATATTTTGCACCTACTTCCCGTTACGGTGAACCAAAAGAATTCATGAAATTTGTAGACAGATGCCATCAAGCAGGTATCGGCGTGATTATGGACTGGGTTCCTGCTCATTTTCCAAAGGACGAAAGCGGGCTTGCCCGTTTTGACGGTACTGCCTGTTATGAATATGCCGATCCCAGAAAAGGAGAACACAGTGATTGGGGCACTTTGGTATTTGACTACGGAAAAACCGAAGTAGTAAACTTTTTAATTTCCAGTGCTGTTTTTTGGCTGAAAGAATTTCATATTGACGGTTTCCGCGTCGATGCGGTTGCCTCCATGCTTTATTTAGATTACAGCCGTGAGGACGGACAATGGGTTCCAAACAAATTTGGCGGCAAAGAAAACTTAGAAGCGGTTGCATTTCTACAAAAATTAAATGAAGTCGTGTTTGAGCTCTTCCCAACAGTTATGATGATAGCTGAAGAATCCACCTCTTGGCCCATGGTATCAAAACCTACCTACTGTGGTGGCCTCGGTTTTAATTACAAATGGAATATGGGTTGGATGAACGATATGCTCGGTTATATGAGCCTTGACCCTTTGTTCAGAAAAGGTAGTCACGACAAGCTGACGTTCTCGTTCTTTTATGCATTTTCAGAAAACTTTATTCTGCCCATTTCTCATGATGAAGTGGTACATGGTAAATGTTCTCTTATCAATAAAATGCCGGGTAACAATGAACAAAAGCTGGCAGGAATTCGCGCCTTTATGGGATATATGATGGCACATCCGGGCAAAAAACTCATCTTTATGGGTACAGAATTTTGTCAGTTTATCGAATGGAATTATGAGCAGGAATTGGATTGGCTTTTGCTTGCTTATCCGTTTCACCAAAAAGCAAAGCATTTTTTTCAATCATTAAATCACTTCTATTTGAATACACCTTCTTTATGGGAAGTTGATTTTTCTTGGGAAGGTTTTTCCTGGATTGCCCACGATGACAATGAACAAAGCGTAATTGCATTTCGCAGAATTGATAAAAGCGGTCACGAAATTATTGCCGTATGTAACTTTGTACCTGTACAAAGGGAACATTACTGTATTGGCGTACCATTTGCAGGCATCTATGAAGAGGTCTTTACAACAGATGCAGAAGAATTTGGTGGAAACGGTATTACAAACGGAAATGCAATCAAAACCATGGATGAACCTATGCATGGTTTTGAGCAATGCATTCCACTTACCTTACCTCCTCTATCTGTTATTTACTTAAAATGCAAACGCCGCAAACAGACCAAAGCGACAGTAAATACAAACAAAACACCCACCAAAACAACGAAAACTGTGAATAAAACAACAAGTAAAAAACAAAGAAAAAAGCGGATTAATCCAGCAGCAAAACGCATACATCAAGGAGGAATGAATATGTTACCAAAACAAGAAGTAGTTGCCATGCTGCTTGCAGGCGGACAAGGCAGCAGATTAGGAGTATTGACAAAAAAACTTGCCAAACCGGCAGTTCCTTATGGCGGAAAATACCGTATTATAGATTTCCCACTATCTAACTGTGTCAATTCGGGCATTGAAACCGTAGGCGTTTTAACACAATATCAACCATTGATATTAAACGATTATATCGGCAGTGGACAGCCTTGGGACTTAGACCGTCTGGATGCCGGTGTACATGTTCTTCCTCCCTATCAGCATATTGATGGTTCCGATTGGTATAAAGGAACCGCAAACGCAATTTATCAAAATATCAATTTTATTGAACGATATCATCCTGATTATGTTGTTATTTTATCAGGTGACCATATTTATAAAATGGACTATTCCAAAATGGTAGCGTTCCACAAAGAACATCACGCAGCATGTACCATTGCGGAAATAGAAGTTCCGATAGAAGAAGCTTCTCGATTTGGTATTTTAAATACATACGAAGACGGAACCATTTATGAATTCGATGAAAAACCAAAGCAACCAAAGAGCAACAAAGCATCTATGGGAATTTATGTATTCAGTTGGGATAAATTACGCAAATACTTAACTGAGGATGAGGCAAATCCAAATTCCAGCAATGACTTTGGCGGAGATGTTTTGCCTGCAATGCTGAATGCAGGAGAAAAAATGATGGCGTATGAATTTTCAGGGTATTGGAAGGACGTAGGCACTATTGATAGTTTATGGGAATCCAACATGGACTTGCTTAATCCAAAACTTCCTCTGGATTTAAGCGATGAAAGCTGGAAAATTTATTCTCGTAATCCAACACTTCCTCCCCATTATATTTCCAACGAAGCACATGTACAAAATGCTTTAATTGCGGAAGGCTGCGATATTTACGGGGAACTGGATTCTTCCATTGTATTTGAAGACGTTACCATCGGAAAAGGCGCCGTCGTTCGTGATTCCATTATTATGCCAGGCGCAAAAATAGAAGAAGGTGCAGCGGTACAATATGCAATCATAGGAGAAAAAGCGGTTATAAAAGCACATGCTAGTGTTGGTAAGCGACCTGAGGATATGGAAAATTTAGAGCAATGGGGTTTAACTGTAGTAGGCGGTGACTATGTTGTAGCACCTAACACAGTAATTCCTCCCAAAGCCATGTTAGATGCAGACGACCAAAAGGAGGAAATGTAATATGCGCGGAAATAATGTTGTAGGTGTTTTATTTTCTAATGTGCATGATGATAAAATTCGTGAACTGACAGAAAGACGTACCATAGCTTCTGTTCCTTTCGGAGGCAGATATCGCCTGATTGATTTTCCTCTTTCCAATATGGTGAATTCAGGTATCAGTAAAGTTGGAGTTGTGACAAAAAGCAACTTCCAATCTTTAATGGATCATCTCGGATCTGGAAAAGCATGGGATCTATCTCGTAAACGCGATGGCCTTTTCTTCCTTCCTCCTTTTGGAAAGCAAGACCAAGATATAGCCAACAGCCGTATTGAAGCATTGGAATCTATTCGTCATTTTTTGGAAACATCAAAAGAAGATTATGTTCTGCTCAGTGACTGTGACATTGTCTGTAATATTCCCTATTATGATGTAATAGAGGCACATATACATAATCAAGCAGATATTACTGCTGTGTACCAACATGGCATTATCCCGCAGCATATGAGCGAACCTACTGTATATAGCATAGAAGAAAACGGTGCATTGCGTGATATGCTGATTCATCCCAAAATAGATGGTCCATGTAATTATGGATTAAACATGTATGTCATTAATCGTCCTCTTTTAATTGAATTAATAGAAGACTGCGTCAGCAGAAATATGTATAATTTTAACCGTGATTTTATTCAGCGTAATATGTTTCAATATCGTTTTTATTGTTATGAATTCAAAGGTTATTCCAAAGTAATTTGTTCAACGCAGGATTATTTTCAAGCAAACATGGATTTGTTAAATCCTGATGTAAGAACACAGTTGTTTCAGCCTGATAAACCAATTTACACAAAAGTAAGAGATGATATGCCTGCAAAATACGGACTTGGTTCTAATGTGAATCAATCCTTAATTGCAGATGGATGCATCATTGAAGGTGAAGTACGAAATAGTATTTTATTCCGAGGGGTTACTGTAGCAAAAGGCGCAAAATTAAAAAACTGCGTCATTATGCAAGATACCAGTATCGGCGCCGACTGTAACCTGCAAAATGTAATTACTGATAAAGATGTTGTAATACAAGACGGACGCTCTTTTATGGGTACCGATACTTACCCTGTTTTCATCAGTAAAGGCAGCATTGTATAAATACCAAATAGAAAGGCATGTGATAGTAACATGAAAGTTTTATATTGTACAAGCGAAGCGCTTCCCTATATTGCAACCGGCGGTTTGGGAGATGTTGCAGGTTCCTTACCGCAGGCTTTGCGCCAACGCCTAATTGGGTGCAGAATTGTAATGCCTCTTTATGAAGATATTCCACAGCATTTACGTGATAAAATGAAATTTGTCACCAGCCTTTCTGTTCCGGTTGCTTGGAGACGTCAATATTGCGGTGTATTTGAAGCAAGATACGGCGGTGTTATTTATTATTTTATAGACAATCAATACTACTTTAAGCGCAGCGGTATTTACGGCCATTTTGATGATGCAGAACGTTTTGCATTTTTCTCCAGAGCCGTTTTAGAAATGCTACCATTTATAGATTTCCAACCGAATATCATTCACTGCAATGACTGGCAAACTGCTCTGGTACCTATTTATTACCATCTGTTTTATGGACATCAGGAATTCTATCAAAATATGAAAACATTGATGACCATTCACAATATTCAGTATCAAGGCAAATATGGCTTAGAGGTACTAACAGATGTATTGGGTATTCCTAAAGAAGCAACTTCCTTGGTAGAATACGATGACTGCGTTAACTTGCTCAAAGGTGCAATCGAATGTTCTAATTGGGTATCCACTGTAAGCCCTACATACGCCCAGGAGATTATGGATCCATGGTTCTCATATAAACTGGATGGTATCTTAAAAGAACGCTCCTGGAAGCTCTCAGGCATTCTAAATGGCATTGATACGAAAAACTATAATCCTGAAACAGATTCGGATATTTATGCTCCTTACAGTGCTGCACACCCTGAAGGAAAAGCTGTGAACAAACAAAAGTTGCAGGAGCGCCTCGGATTGGAGGAAAATCCGGACATTCCATTGATTGGTATGGTTACCCGTATGGTATCCGCCAAAGGATTGGATCTGGTCATTGAAGGCTTGGATCAAATCATGTGCAGCAACAATGTTCAATTTGTCATTTTAGGATCAGGTGATTTTGAATATGAATCTTTCTTCCGCAATATGCAGGAGAAATATCCGGGAAGATTAGTTGCATGTCAAGGCTTTGTACCGGAATTATCACGCAAAATTTATGCCGGTTCAGACATTTTCTTAATGCCGTCCAGAAGCGAACCTTGCGGATTATCCCAAATGATTGCGCTGCGTTATGGTTCTATCCCTGTTGTAAGAGAAACAGGAGGGTTAAAAGACTCCATCCAAGACAGCGGCGACGGCAATGGTAATGGATTTACCTTTCAAAACTATAACAGTGGTGATATGGTGTATGCTGTTCAACGTGCACTAAGCGGATACGAAAACAAAGAAGGCTGGCCAATACTAGTAAAGCGTGCTTTAACAAGCGATAATAGCTGGGGGCGCTCTGCAAATGAATATATACGCTTATACAAGCAATTGTTAAAATAATAAAAAAACGTCTGAATATTCAGACGTTTTTTCATCAATAAGTACACAATAGCTTCCATTATTCATACGAATAGAATAATCAAAATATAAAAGCAGCTTCTACCGTAGCAGAAGCTGCTTTTATATTTAAATTATTTTTTATTGCCAAAAATAGCCATAATGTCTGTGTAAGAATCATCTTCATCCAATGGAGTTGCTTTTCTTTGGTTGTCCACTCTGGTAGCAGGAGCAGTAGTATTTGCTTGTCCAAACAAAGGAAGATCTAAATCATCATTTTGTTTCTTTTCTGTCTCTGCTGCTTTTGCAGCTGCGGACAAAGCTCTTGCTTCAGGAGAAAAGCCAGTAGCAATAACAGTAACGCTCATTTCATCTTCCATGCTTTCATCAAAAGCAGTACCCCAAATAATATTCGCATCAGGATGAACCATATCCGCAATCATTTCAGAAGCGATTGTAATCTCTTCCAAACCAATGTCAGGAGAAGATGTGATATTAATGATAACACCCATAGCACCGCTGATAGATGTTTCTAATAGTGGACTGGAAATAGCGCGCTCTGCAGCTTGTCTTGCTTTATCTTCACCGGAAGCACGTCCTACACCCATGTGTGCATAGCCAGCATCCTTCATAACAGAGTTGATATCTGCAAAGTCCAAGTTAACAATACCCGGATTTTTAATCAAGTCAGAAATACTTTGTACACCTTGGCGTAAAATATCATCTGCAGCTCTAAATGCATTTAACAAAGTTAATTTTTCTTTGCTAATTAAGTGTAAACGCTCGTTTGGAATAATCACGAGAGAATCTACATGTTGGCAAAGATTTTCAATTCCTTTTTCAGCTTGTTCCATACGGCGTCTGCCTTCAAATTTAAATGGTTTTGTTACAATACCAACAGTTAGAACACCTAAATCACGTGCCACTTCTGCAACTATAGGGGCTGCACCTGTTCCGGTACCACCACCCATACCGGCAGTGATAAATACCATATCAGCACCTTTTAGCTGTTCTGCAATTTTTTCACGGCTTTCGGACGCAGCTTTAGAACCCATTTCAGGTTTTGCTCCTGCGCCTTTTCCTTTTGTAGAATTATCACCAATTGTAACTTTTTCTGTTGCCATAGAACGATTCAACGCTTGTTGGTCTGTATTGATTGCAATAAAATCAACACCTTTTACACCCGATTCAATCATTCTATCAATTGCGTTGCCGCCACCGCCGCCAACACCTACTACTTTTATTTGAACAACATCGTTTTCATTATCAATTTCAAAAGGCATTGCTTTGTTCCTCCTCTAAATTCTCTCAACGTATTCCTATATAAAGTTAAGTTATCAGCAAAATTAGTTATACTATTAATTTATCACTTTTAGCGAAAAATTTCAATAAGTTTTCTCATGTTTTGTGTTAGATTATTAACTTTGTGCATATATCGAGTAAAAGCGATATACTTTTTAATGAAAATGTCATCGATTCTCTGAAAAATTTTCAGCAAAATTTTTAATTTGTTCTTATTTTACTTACATATTGAAAACATCCTAAAAATTGCATTGCAATCGGTTCAATTTATGTCTGTTTTTCTCTAATCATTGTTGTTTATTTTTATGTATCATAAATATAAAAAAGCAAGAAGTCAAGCGGTAAAATATGGCTTCCTGCTTTTCAATATATCATTTTTCTTTATGCAGCTTCTGAACTAGATGTAACAGAATAGTCGGGTGAAAAATATACCTTATTGTTATCTGTTACCACAGATAAATCCAATGTTCCTTTTTCTGTTGACTGAATTTTTCCCGAATCAAATATGCTTTTAGCGAATCTTGCTTTATAGGTTAAATCTGTTGCAATACCAAAATTCATAGTAACTCTGCCATCATATACTGCTTTAATACTGTATGTGTCGGAAATATCAATTTTCGTAATTTTATCCATTCCACTTTGCTCTATTGAATTTAGTAACTCAATAAATGCAATTTTTTGGTCATTGTCAGCATAAATAATTTCAGTTCCTATCACTGCCTCAGAAATATTTAATCCAATAATTTCAGGATAATCCGTTGGATACTCCGTTAACTGCTCCACAGCTTTCCCGTTACTGTCTATTACCAGATATCCTCCATTATACGATACCGCACCTGCTATGATTGCGTCAGAAACGCTAATAGATACTGTACCTGGAAACTTTCGCGATACTGTTACCTCACCAATATAAGGAAGCTTCTCTTTGATATTCCGGACAGCATAATCTTTGTTAATTAAAAATAAATTATTTTCCGTAGAAATTCCACTTTCTTTTATAACATCCTCTACACTGTATCTGGAGGTACCTGTTACCTCTATGGTGCTGATTTTAAATAAAACAGTTAAACTTAACGTAATTGCCGCCGCTATGATGACCACAAAAATAGACAGATAGAACAGAATTAAATTTCGCTTTCTATGCTTTGCTTTCGCTTTTACTTTTTTAGCTTGCATACTACGGCCGCGCGGTTGAGTGTGAGCAGGACGATTTCGATATTCTACTTTTTTGCTTGTAGTCTTTTGTAAGCTATTTTTTTTATCATCTCTATTCATACCCAACCCCCTGCTTTTTTACTTCCTAATAATATTTGCACCCAATTGCCTCAAGGATATTTCTATTTTTTCATATCCGCGGTCTAAATAATTTAGCCCGTAAACGGATGTTTTTCCTTCCGCAGCCAAACCTGCAACTACTAAAGCAGCAGCGCCTCTTAACTCTGCCGCACAGACACTGGTACCATAAAATTTTGGTACTCCCTCAATAACAGCAACTCTGCCTTCTAATTTAATTTTAGCTCCTAATCGCATCAATTCACAAACATGTTTGTATCTGCTTTCAAAAATTGTTTCAACAAACACACTGGTTCCTTGTGCCAGTGCAGCCATTACCATTACAGGAGCCTGCGCATCGGTAGGAAATCCCGGATAAGGCATGGTTCTAACCAATTTTAACGGCTGAAGCCGTTCCGGTCCCATAATACTCAACGCATCATCTTTTAAATGATAACTACAGCCTGCCTCTTCAAAGATTGGCAGTACGGATTCTAAATGACTTGGAACAATATCTTTAAGCGTAATGTTACTTCCTGTTACAGCTGCTGCCGCCATAAATGTAGTTGCCGCAATTCGGTCTGACATCACAGTATATTCGCATCCATGCAGACACTGTACTCCTTCTATGATGATGGTACTTTCCCCAGCACCTGATATGTGTGCTCCACATTTATTTAGAAAATAAGCAAGGTCACAAATTTCTGGTTCTCTGGCTGCATTATGGAGTACGGTAACACCTTTAGCGCAAACCGAAGCCAACATAATATTTTCTGTAGCACCTACACTTGGAAAAGCCAAACTGATGGTATTTCCTTTTAATCCTCCACCGGTAGTACATGTCATACTGCCACGACACGCTTTAATATGAACACCCAATTTTCGCAGTGCAGATAAATGCAAATCAATCGGCCTTGGCCCTAATTCACATCCTCCCGGCAAAGAGAGACAAGCCTGACCTGTACGGGTTAAAATTGCACCTAAAAATACAATGGATGAACGCATTTCTCTCATTAAATAATCCGGAATATCTGAATGAATTAACGTAGTAGGATCTACCATGACACTATGCCCTTCTCTTTTTACGTTACAACCCAGATGTTCCAAAATTTTAATGCATATATCTACATCAGATAATCTGGGACAATTATGTAGAATACATTCGCTGTTGCATAGTAAACAAGCAGACAGCAAAGGCAAGGCACTATTTTTTGCTCCATGAATACTTACTTCACCCCGTAATTTACATGGTCCAACAATATCAAGTCTTGCCACAGCCAACACCCTCTCATCACACGAATATACGTCTCATATTCATTAAAAGAATATTTACTGTATATACTATGTGGTTGAAAAGATATTGTTCCTTATCCAACAATGTCCTTTATAATTTTATAAATACGTTCATTGGCATCCAAAATTGCCATTTTTTTCGCATTCGCCGCCATTTCTTCCACCCTGCCCGTTTTGACAAATAAATCCTCCACCGTTTTACAAAGCAGCTGACTTGTCAAATCTTTTTCTTCAATAATCATTGCAGCATCCCTGTTTACCATTGCCATTGCATTGTGATACTGATGATTTTCCGCAACATTTGGAGATGGGATTAAAATAGATGCTTTTCCTTGCGCCTGCAACTCACTAAGTGTAATTGCACCTGCACGGCAAATTACCAAATCTGCTGCAGCCAAACAATCGGGCATATCATTAATATATTCCCGAACATCTATATTTTTAGCCAATTTAAGATTTAAACCTTTTTTCCCAAGCAATTCAGGAAGCCATTTTCCATATTGACCATATCCGTGTATGTGTTGAAACTGTCCTGTTTTTCCACTTTGAACCAATAGATCAGCCATGCCTTCATTCAGATTTCGCGCACCTAAGCTACCACCAAATGATAGAATGACAGGTCTGCTGTCCAAACCCAATTTTTCTCTGGCAGCGCGCTTATCTGCACGTATAATCTCTTGCCTTACAGGATTGCCCGTTAATACGCATTGGTCTGTTTCAAAATACTGACGTGCATCCTCAACTGCCAGTAATACTTTTGTTGCTTGTTTGGCCAACATTTTATTGGTCATTCCCGGAAAAGCATTCTGCTCATGTATTACTGAAGGTACCCCTAGTTTTATGGCAGCACGTATTACCGGACCACTTACATATCCACCTGTCCCAATACAAATATCCGGTTTAAATTCCTGAATTAAATGTTTTGCCTCATTGCTGGAAGTAAAAATACGTCCTACTGTTTTCATATTCTCCACAATGTGTTTTGGTGTTAATTTGCGTTGAAACCCGGAAATGGTAATTGTTTTAAATGCAAAGCCGGCGGCAGGAACCAGACGTTCTTCCATACCACCTTTATTGCCAATATATAATAGTTTTGCATTTGGTTCTTTTTCTCTAATATAACCTGCAATTGCCAAAGCAGGATTAATATGTCCTGCTGTGCCGCCTCCAGCAAACAGAACTTTCATAATAATCACAGCCTTTCGCCGTTTAATAGAATACGCTAGCTTTTTTCCATTGCGGACGTTCGCGAAATAGATAGTACAATGCCCATTTGTATGAGCAAAATAACAAGTGACGTACCACCATAGCTAAAGAACGGTAAGCTAATACCTGTATTTGGAATGGTATTGGTAACAACCATGATATTTAAAATAACCTGCATACCTACTTGAGTTGTCAAGCCAATGCCTAACAGCATACCAAATTTGTCTTTTGCACGTAGAGATAATGTAATACCTCTCCAAATTAATAAGGCAAACAAAATAATGATAAGCAAAGCACCAATAAAGCCTAATTCTTCACACACAACTGCAAAGATAAAGTCATTTTGCGGTTCCGGCAAATATAAATATTTTTGTCTGGATTGGCCAAAACCCAAACCAAAAAAGCCGCCGGAACCGATTGCCATAAGAGATTGCTTTGTTTGCCATGTATCAACACCTTCAGGAGGATTAAATGGGTCTAACCATCCAGCTACACGGTCAGTAGCATAGTGCTGGGACAATGTTAAAAATAGAAGACCTGCAACCGCTACAGCAACAAATGCGATAACAAACCACTTTTTATCAACACCGCCTACAAACATCATAATGGCTGCAATCAAAATTAAAATGATAGAAGCTGAAACGTGCGGCTCAATGAATACCAAACCAACAGTTACTCCTAATATAAACAAATGTGGTAAAACACCGACTTTGAATGTATTCATCTTCCTAAAATTAACCGATATAAAATGAGCAAACCATAATATTAAGGCAAACTTGGCAATTTCGGAAGGTTGGAAACTAACAATTCCTAAATTAACCCATCTATGCACGCCCGAAACCGCAGGAAGTACCAAAACAACACCAAGTAAAATCCACGAAATAATCAAAATAGGAATGGTGAATTTATGAAAATGGTGGTAATCAAAATAAGAAATTGCAATCATACCTGCAATACCCAGTACAGCAAATATTGCCTGACGTTTGATAAAATAAAAACTGTCTCCGTCGTAATTATGGTATGCATAAGCATAGCTGGAGGAAAATAGCATAACCAAACCAATGGACACCAAAACAAGTATAATAAACAAAAACGGAATATCAAGCCCTGCTCTGACAGAGAATAGATTTACTTTATTCCTTATTTTTTTCCCAATATGATCTTTGGAGTTTTTTGTTCCGTTTCTTACCTTTTTAGAAGACATTCCCCGTTTGACTTTTGCACTGGTTTTTCCATTATTCATATGATATTTCCCTCCCTTCTTTTATGCATATGCAACAAATTATTTTTAAACACCAAAAATAACCCAGACCAAAGATAGAATTCCAAAAATAACAGTAACTAAGCTAAACACACCGCAAATTTTAATTTCACTCCAACCACACATTTCAAAGTGATGATGGATAGGACTCATTTTAAACAGACGTTTTCCTTTTGTAGCTTTAAAGTACAGCACTTGCAATACAACAGATAAAATTTCTGCGATGTAAATAATACCTAATGGAAACAGCAAAATAGGCATATCCATTCCAAAGGCAAGGGCGCATACAATTCCACCTAAAAATAAAGAGCCGGTATCACCCATAAATACTTTGGCCGGATTAAAGTTCCACACCAAAAAGCCCATGCAGCCGCCCGCTACGCAAACTGACAGTAAACTAATTCCTACTGTGTTAATAACGGTACCAATCAGCATAAAAAATAATGCAACAAAAAATGTCACGGATGTATTCAAGCCATCAATTCCGTCTGTAAAGTTAACAGCGTTTACAATACCTACAATTACAATTGCTGCTAAAATCCAATAACCATAACTCAAATCAACAGGACCTACCAAAGGGATAAACGTTCTGGTATCTTCTCCTGCCAAAAATATAGATAATAAGTATGCACCTGCAACCAAAAATTGTAAAATTAGCTTTTGCCATGCAGTAAGACCTAAATTTCTTTTCTTTACTACTTTAATGTAATCGTCAAAAAATCCAATTGCACCAAAGCCTACTGCCATCAATAAACCGCCAAATACTTTTACCTGCATTAAAACGGTTTCCCCAAAAATCCCTAGTGTTCCTCCGCCTGACATTGCATAGTAAATAGGAATGGTAATAACTGCCGAAACAACAATACCTATGATAAACATGATACCCCCCATTGTGGGAGTACCATCTTTTTTAATATGCCATTTTGGACCTTCTTCACGAATCGTCTGACCAAAGTTAATTCTTTTTAAAAAAGGTATTAACCATTTTCCCAACAGTGCTGTTATCCCAAACGACAATATCACCGCAATTAGCGAAAAAACGCCACTCATCTCAATTATCCACCCTTTAATTTCACTTATCTGCTAAATTCATACAACCCTTTTATACGCCTACTGCAAGCATATTTAAAGATGTTAATACATCCGCAAAAGGTATACCGCAAGCCAAACAAACGGACGCACCCATTAAAGCTGTTTTTACGTCATCAGGTTCGGCAGTACGCAATTTAATCCTTCCAATCACACCAACGCCAACAATTTCAAATGCACAACCAAATTCTTGAATACAATGCGCATTTCTTGCTGTAAAATCTGCATTGTCACTGGACGTAGAGTAGGTTAACACTCTACATTTGTCTAATTTCTTTGTATCCAATTTTACAGGAAGATCGTAGTTCATTACGCAAACTGAAAAGTTTTGTAAAATATCAGCTGCCTGTAAACAGTCATTTTCACTGTCCAATACAATAATATATGGAGTACCGTATTCGCTATGCAACAAAAATTCCTTAAAACCGCAAACGGAAAATCTATCGCTACAATGACATTGTTCAAATAACTGTTCTAAAATCGGTCCCCATGTCATCATTGCATACTGGGACATTACAATAAGTTTTGTATTGTTTCGTTCCATGAAAGAATACCTCCTTCAGGTGCATGAATGCTATCTAACAGCATCTTTTTCTACAAAGTTAACTGTAATAACCGTACCCGGTTTTATTTGTTCACCTACTGCATAATCTTGTGTTCTGGCAGTAGCTACAGAACTATTATATGCACCGGTTACTTTAATATTTAACCCTGCTTGTGCTGCCAAGTAATTTACATCTGACAGCGAGCGATTTGTAAAGTCCGGCACTGTAACAGTCTGATTCATACTTGCTTCATCTGTATATACAACTACAGTGCCACCGCTTGGAACAGAACTTCCCGGATCTGGAGTTTGTGCAATTACAGTATCCCCTGAGCCTTTTACCAAAATTTTCAATCCATTGTTGGAAAGTTCATTGGTTGCTTCGCTTACTGTTTTACCAATCATATTTGGTGTACTTACACCAACACTGCCTGCTTCATCTTCTGTATATTTTGTTTCAACATTCAAATATGGAAGAATTTCTTCCATAATTTTAGCAAATACAGGACCTGCAACAGCACCACCGTAATAACTATCTCCTGTTGGTTCATCAAAGAATACCAATACCGCATATTGTGGGTCATCGGCAGGAGCAAAGCCACAGTAAGATGCAATGTATTTATTATCACTACCAACTTTGCCGTCAGCACCAACTTTTTCTGAAGTACCTGTTTTACCAGCAATTCGGTAACCAGCAACATAACCGTTTTTAGCTGTTCCTGATGTAGCATTTTCTTGCAGAATTTTGCTGACTCTCGCTGATGTTTCCTCAGAAATCACCTGACGTTTTACATTCGTATCTGCAGTTTTAATAATATTACCATCATTATCTACAATTTGACTTACAACATGTGGTTGCACTAAATAACCACCATTTGCAATTGCCGCACATGCTGTAATCATCTGAATGGGAGTAATACTAAAGTTTTGACCAAAAGATTCAACGGCCAAGTCCATCAATGACATATCACGGTCATGATATAATCCTTTGGTGCTAGCTTCACCCGGAAGGTCAATTCCTGTTTTTTGTGTAAAACCAAAAGCCTCAAAGTAATCAAAGAAGGTTTCTGTGCCTAATAATTGACCTAAGTAGATAAAAAATGGGTTGCAAGAGTTCATAGTGCCTTGTACTAACGTTTCTGTTCCGTGGCCGGACAATACGTGACAATTAATCGCTCTCTCCCCTGGAACAGGGACGTAACTTCCTGTACAGGTAAATGTAGTTTCTTCACTTGCAACATTTTCTTCCAGAGCCATTGCAAGAGTTACCATCTTAAATACAGAGCCAGGGTAATACGTATCACTCACTGCCTTATTTCTCCATTGCGCTTGTAAAGCAGCTGTAGTAGCTGCTTGTTGTTCTTCTTCTGGCAGTTCCGCAATACGAGCACGTTCTTGTTCGTCTGCAATTACAAATGGATTATTCGGATCATAATCCCCCTTCACAGCCATTGCTACAATTTCTCCGGTTTTTACATTCATCACAATACCTGTTGCTCTGTTCTCAACTTTGTTGTTTTCAACACCTTCTGCAAGCGCTTGTTCTAAATAGTGCTGAACAACTTCGTCAATAGTCAAAACTAAATTGTAACCATCTTGTGCTTCTACCTTTTGCTGATACTGAAACGGCATATCTGTGCCAACTGCATTTTTTGCAGTTACCAAGCGACCTGCAGTACCGGACAAATATTCATCATAGTATGCTTCCAATCCTGCAAGTCCCTGACCATCGGTACCTGTAAAACCCAGAATAGTTGAAGCAAACGAGCCAAACGGATAATAACGTTTATAATCTTCCTGTAGTTGAATAGTATTTCCCAAATCATTTTCTTCAATGAATTGTATCAATCTGTCTTTTACATCTGTCTCAACTTTTGTTTTTAGAACATCATAGTAAGAAGTACCTTCAGTACGTTTATAGACATCTTCTGCATCTAATTCTAAAATATCAGCCACACCTGTTGATATTTTACGACGCAATGTCTCATCCTCTTTATCTATATAAGCAGGCGCCATCACTACTTTCCATACAGTAGCACTTTGAGCCAACGGTTTCATATTTCTATCATAAATTGTTCCGCGCTGGGCGCTTATGGTCGTATCTCTTAATTGTTGGTCTACAGCCGCTTTTTGCAGTTCGGCACCATCTACCAATTGCAGGCGAATCAGGCTGACCACAATTAAACCGAAGCCTAAAGCCACCATTACAATCAATACAATCAAAGTCCGCCGCCACATTTTAACGGTTGTTCCTTTTGCCATCAGCTATTCCCCCTTTATAAAAATAAGAGTTAAGATTACCTCTCAACTCTTTATGCAGCATACCAACATGTGTAAAACTTTTCAACCGAGCCTTGGTATTAATACTTATTTCAATGAAAATTTAATTATGACAAGAAGTTCTTAATAGAATTCCAAAGATTTGTAAAGAAATTGTTTCCGCTGTTATCTTGTACAACTTCTCCCTTGTCACCCTTGGACAATTCTACAAAAACCAATTGATTTTGGTCTATTTTTCTCATGCCCAAATTTTCTTTGGCATAATTTTCAACTGTTGCCAAAGATAAATTTGCATTTGCTTTCATTTGAAGTTGAGTATAAACACTTTGACTTTCTTCCAATTGCTGGGCAGCTGTGTCTATCTCTTCTGTCAATTCTGTTAATTGAACCTGATTGAAAATAATAGAACCTGTAGCCCCTAATGCAATTATGAGTAAAAAACACGACACTACAATCCGAAACGTTTTCGCTCTGTTACGCTGTTTTTTGATACGGTAAACATGAGCCTTAGATTGTGTTTGCAAACGGCTCTCTTCTTTGCCTGTTCCCGTACCAACTGCCAATTCTTTACTTTTTCTGTGAACTGTGTATTTATCTTCTAGTTCTTTGCCTTCAAATAAAGTAAAGTCATAAGCTTCAGATGTTCTATTATAACGGTTTGGATGCAAGGCCATGTTTTTCCTCCCTTCTGAAAACATATTATAATTTTTCACAAACTCTTAATCGCGCGCTTCTGCTACGTGGATTTTCTTCTAATTCTTTTTCTGAAGGAGAAAGCCCCTTCTTATAAATCAATTTTACCTTTGGTGTATTTCCGCACACACAAATAGGAAAATCGGGTGGGCAAGTACAGCCTTGACACCAAACATTCATACGTTGTTTTACCATTCTGTCTTCCAACGAGTGGAATGTAATGATTGCTAGTCTTCCTCCGGGTTTCAGAAGTTCAAACGCTGCATCTAACGCTTTTGAAAGCTGTTCTAACTCTCCGTTTACTTCAATTCGTAACGCTTGAAATGTTTTCCGTGCCGGATGACCTTGTTCTCTACGCACACAGGCCGGTACAGAAGCCTTTACAATTTCTGCAAGTTGTAACGTAGTTTCAATCGGCGCTTCTTCCCTAGCCTTTACAATACCCTTAGCAATACTTTTAGCATACTTGTCCTCACCATAACGACTGATAATTTCTGCAAGTTTTTGCCATGGCAGTGTATTGACCAAATCTTTTGCACTGGTTCCCTGCTGACACATTCTCATATCAAGAGGGGCATCATTATGATAGGAAAATCCTCTTTCAGGAGTATCTAATTGATAAGACGACACCCCTATATCCATTAAAACGCCATCAACCGCTGTAAAACCACAACTGTTTACAATTTCCGTCATCTGAGAAAACTGTCCTTGCCGAACGATAGAACAAGAATTTTCTCGAAATTTATCGGAAACAAAAGCAATTGCATCGGGGTCTTGGTCAATTGAAATTAAAGTCCCTGTTGTCAAACGTTCCAAAATAGCTCCCGAATGTCCTCCGCCACCGGCAGTACCGTCTACATAAATACCATCGGGACGAATATTCAAAGAATCGATTGTTTCGTTAAACAATACGGATTTATGCACAAATGCCATCGACTGCCCTCCGCGTTAGAATGACAGTGCGTCCATTGCTTCCGCAATACTGTCTTCTGTTAAATTATCATTAAACTGTGTCCAACATTCCGTGCTCCAAATTTCTGCACGATCGCCGGTACCAATAAATGTCACATCTTTTTCAATGCTTGCATAATCTCTTAGTGGCTGTGGGATTAAGATTCTTCCTTGCTTATCCGGTTCCACTTCAGCTGCTCCCGAAAAGAAGAAGCGCTGCAGTTGACGCGCCTTTGACATTGGCATGGCTACAATTTTGTCCTGCAGCCTTTTCCAACCTGCCTCAGAAAGCACAAATAAACAACCATCTAACCCTTTTGTGACATAAAAACGCTCGCCTAAGTCCTCACGGAACTTGGCGGGAACAATTACGCGATTCTTTGCGTCAATATTATGTTGGTATTGTCCTATCAACATAACTGCCACTTCTTAGGGAAAATATGTCCCGTAAAACCACAGGTCTCTACTTTCCCCCACCTTTCACCACTCTATATACTGATTATAATAGATGATAGTATGAATTGCAAGGGGGTTTTCCCCTGGAAAATGGCGGAATTTCGTTGAATTTTAGGAAAAAACCTCTTATATAGATACAAAAAAATACAGACCACAATATATTGTGGTCTGTATTTTCAGCTTAACAATTTATTTACGTTTTGTTAATTTTTAAATGATTCTTACTGTCCGGAACGCAGAGAAGCTTTAATATTCTGACGCGTTTGTTTTAATTCATTTAAGCTGGTCGTAATAGAATCTTCTGTTCTTTTTAATAAATCATCCAAATATTCGTTAGAAGCACGTTTCATATCTTTTAATCTTGATTGAGTTTGGGCCAACATTTCAGTTGCTTTTGCTTGTGCTTGTTTTGTAATTTCATCTTGACTGATTAATTTTTTCGCACGTTCCTCTGCTGTACGAATAATGCTCTCAGCCTCTTTCTTTGCATCTGCAAGAATTTGAGTACGGTCTGCTACAATTGCGCGTGCTTGACGTGTTTCTTGAGGTAAATGATCTCTCATTTCATCTAAGATTGCTTTTACTTCTTCACCGTCTAAAACAGTACGGCCACCGCTTAAAGGCAATTTAACCGCTTTTTCTACCAAAGCATATAATTCTTCCATTAGTTCTTCTACAGTTGCTTGACTCATTTTATTCTTCCCCCAATACTACAAATTACTTTTTACTACACAGTCTTTGTTTGATATCATTTAAAATACAAGCCGGAACCAATGTAGAAATATCTCCACCGAACCGTGCAACGTCTTTTACTACGCTGGAACTTAAAAACATATTATCTGAACTGGTTGTTAGGAATACAGTTTCCAGTCCTTTATTTAATCTTTGATTGGTTAATGCCATCTGAAATTCATATTCAAAGTCAGACAATGCCCGCAACCCTTTTACAATCGCTGTTGCACTGCACAGTTTTGCATAATCTGCAAGCAATCCTTCAAAAGAGTCTACTTCTACCGTTGGTAAATGTTCTGTCGCTCTTTTTAAAAGAGTTACGCGTTCCTCAACTGTAAAGCTTGTCTGTTTTGCAGGATTATTTAAAACGGCAACAATTACTTTGTCAAATATTTTTGTAGCACGTTCTACAATATCCATATGTCCCAATGTAACCGGGTCAAAACTACCCGGACAAACACCTATTCTCATTCTGCCACCATATTTCTATGCTCATAAACAGTCAGCATAATTTTTCCGTATTGATAGGTGCGACGTTTTACAAAATCCCCGGCTTCTTCTGGAATCGGTTCACCTGCTGCATATTCACACACGATAATACCACCCTCATTCATCACTTTCGCCGTTAAAGGTAATGCTTTTTCTAAAATTCCTTTGTGATAAGGAGGGTCTAAAAATGCTAAATCAAATAACATATCCTGCTTCATAAGATAAGATGCATAATCTGCATGCACCACTTTTACTTTAGAAGTCAGGTTTGTATGGTGTACATTAGTAGAAATCACATCAACAGCGTCTTGAGCACTGTCTACCAAAACGACACATTTTGCCCCTCGGCTGGCAGCTTCCAAACCCAATTGTCCGGAACCGGCAAACAAGTCCAGTACGTTTCTACCTTCTATTTGAAACTGAACGATATTAAACAAAGCCTGTTTGACCCTGTCTGTTGTAGGACGAACATCTTCTCCTTCTAATGTGGAGAGTTTTGCCCCTCTGGCACTGCCTGTTATAATACGCATGCGTCATTCCACCTTATTTGTTTAGCATATCATATGCGTTTGAACTGAATTTGAACAAAACAATAATTTTTATTCTTAAAATTTACTTTTAAGTAGTATTATCGCACTTTTACGTAGAATCTGTCAAGAGGAACTATCATTCTTCTTGATTCCTAAAATACTGATATACTGCCTGCGCCGCAGGCTTTGTCATGCCGGGTACCAATTCCAACTGTTCTGGTTCCGCTTGCTTTACTGCTTTCATGGTTTTAAAATAGCTTAATATAGCTTTTGCTCGGTTGTCTCCGATTCCAGGTATTTGTGTCAGTTCGGTTTGCAATGTATTTTTTTTACGAACCTGCCTGTGGTAACCGATAGCAAACCGATGTACTTCTTCTTGTATAGTAGAAACAAGCGTAAAAGCCTTTCTCTTAGACAAAATTGAGATTTCTCCCCCATCTTTGGCTATCGCTCGTGTTTTATGTTTATCATCTTTTACCATGCCAAATAGCGGAATCTCAATACCCGCTCGCTCTAAAACAGGACGAACGGCAGATATTTGACCTTTTCCGCCGTCCAGAAGAATTAAATCAGGTAATCTGCCAAATCCTTCTCCGCTTTCTTTATGCTGTTGATACTCCTGTAATCTGCGCTCTATAACTTCTGCCATTGAGGCATAGTCATCCTGCCCTGTAAATCCTTTGATTTTAAACTTTCTATAAGCAGATTTTAATGGTCTGCCATTTTCAAATACAACCATACCCGCCACATTATCTTCTCCTGATTGATGAGAAATATCGTAAGCTTCGATGTACATTGGAGGAGTATCCATACCAAGTAAACGTCCTAATTCATCCAATGCTGAAGTTTCTCTACCAGTTCTCTCCATACTTTGAGCTAACTTTTCGGCGGCATTGTTACGGCACATTTCTACCAACTGTGCTTGCTCACCTATTTTAGGAATGGTCACGGTTACCTTTTTTCCAAGTTTATCAGATAACCATTCCTGCAATAATTCGGCATCTTCCACTTCTCCGTCCAATGTAACGCGGGGTGGTACACGGTCGCGTACAGAATAATAACGTTCTAAGAATTCTGTCCTCGCACGTTTGACATCGCCAATCTCTCCCATAAGAAAGGTCTCTTGGTCATATAATCTGCCTTCTGAAAAGCGGAATACTTCAAAACACGCTGCGGCTGTTCCGCGACTGCCTCCGCTTTGAACCAGAGCAAACACATCTTGTTCCGCAACCTTTGCACGCACCACTTTTTGTTTCTCACTGATTTTTTTAATCGCAGCAATACGATCTCGGATACGCGCCGCTTTTTCAAATTCCATATTTTCTGCGGCTTCAGTCATTTTTTCTGTTAACACTTTTAAAGAAACTGTACTGCCGCCCTTTAAAAATTCTTCTGCATCTTTGATAATTTCATCATATTCCTTCTCTGTAATAGTACCTCTGCAAGGAGCGCAGCACTGCTTAATATAATAATTTAAGCAAGGACGCGTCTTACGTATATCCTGTGGAAATTTTTTATGACAGACAGGAAGCTTAAAAATTTTAACCACTTCATCCACAGCCTGTTTTACCGTCCAAGAACTGATAAACGGACCGATATACGTAGCCCCATCCTCTAATTTTTGCTTGGCAGCTTCAATACGAGACCAAGGTCCTTTTGTAATTTTAATATAATGGTATCCTTTGTCGTCTTTGAGCAAAATATTATATTTTGGGTGATACTGCTTAATTAAACTGCATTCTAAAATCAGTGCTTCAAACTCGCTGTCCGTCACGATAAACTCAAAATGATGCACATGAGCAACCATTTGCCTTACTTTTTCATCGTGATTTTTCTCCGAACCAAAATATTGACTGACTCTATTTTTTAATGCTTTTGCTTTGCCCACGTAAATGACATGGTCAGATTTATCTTTCATGATATATACGCCAGGCTGCAACGGCAGCCTCATTGCTTTTTCTCTTAATGATTTGATACGGTCTGCCATAAAGCTGCCCTCCTTACATACATATAAAAAAAGCACCGTAAACGGTGCTTTTGCTGTTTTTTATTCTGTAAATCCGGATTGTACCAATTCTACAAGGCTGTCTACAGCGGCTTGCTCATCAGCACCGTCTGCAATGATGCGAATGGTAGTTCCTCCAACAATACCCAAAGACAAAACACCAAGTAAGCTTTTTGCATTTACTCTACGTTCTTCTTTTTCAACCCAAATAGATGATTTATATTCGTTTGCTTTTTGGATAAAAAATGTAGCTGGGCGTGCGTGCAAACCTACTTGGTTTTGTACTACTACCTCTTTTACATACATGTTTATTCACTCCTATACCATAATTAAAAACTTCAAGTTTATGAAAATCTCATACTAAAGAATTGGCTTATTTCTATTAGACAGAACCATTATAACATAATTCGCAATATCGTCAAGAAAACATCAACAATATTCTATAAAATTTGGCTTGATGACCTATTGCAGAAATAACCGACCTCGCGCATTTGTGCATAATAACAAAAATGTTGAAAACTTTTTAACGTTAAAATATATTATGCGCAAAAAATTACACTGTGAATCTCTATTTTTCTTCTAACTCATCTGCAATTTGCGACAAATAATCCAAATCTTCATCTGTCAAAGAACCGGATTGCTTCGCCTTTTCAATCAAATCCGGTCGATATTTGGCAGTTCTAAGCAAAGATTGCTCTCGCCTCCAGCGTTGAATGTTTGCATGATGTCCAGACAGCAACACAGCAGGCACTTCCTTCCCTCTGAAATTTGCCGGGCGTGTATATTGCGGATACTCCAAAAGACCATTGTAGTGGCTTTCTTCCTCAAAACATACATTATCAGAGAGCACGTCCGGCAACATACGGCAAACAGCGTCTGCCAATACCAAAGCGGGCAATTCTCCTCCGGTAAGTACATAATCACCAATAGAAATTTGCTCATCAATATAATCATCAATGATACGTTCATCAATACCTTCATAATGCCCACAAAGAATCGCAATATTCTCCTTTTGGGAAAGCTCTATCGCCTTTTGCTGCGTTAAAACACCCCCCAAAGGAGACATATAAATAAAATGAGGCTTTTTCCCCAATTGTTTCATTACGTCATCCATACACAATGCAAGTGGTTCCGCACGTAAAAGCATTCCCATTCCGCCACCAAACGGCGGATCATCCACACGGTTATGTTTATTGTTGGCATAATCTCGAATTTGATGATAGCAAACCTCAACAGCGCCCTTTTTTTGTGCACGACCAATAATGCTTTCATCCATTACAGTCTTGCACATTTCGGGAAACAATGTTAAAAAATCAATTCTCATCCTCAAAAATTCCTTTCATAGGACGAATGAGCAATTTTCTACCTTGAACATCCGTATCAATCACTACTTGGTCAATTACAGGAATTAAATAGTCCTTTTGCTGTTTATCTGTTATTTGATATACATCGTTAGCACCGGTTTTGATAACATCCGTGATGGTACCATAACAAATGGTTTCATCATCTGCATGATATACTTCCATGCCCAATAAATCTGAAATAAAATAGCGGCCTTTGGGCAGCGTAACATCACTGCGTTTGATAAACAGCACTTTTCCGCGCATTTTGTCCCCTTGCTCTATGGTATCAATTCCCTTTAACTGTACCAAAAGCAAATTTTTATGCACACGGCTGGAAACGACTTCTAACGCTTGTGCTCCGTCTTTTGTGTAAAGTGTTTTAAATTGTGTCAGAAAGTCCGGAGAATCACACCAAGGTTCTACTCGTAATTCGCCCTTGATTCCGTGCGTTCCTACAATTCTGCCTGCCTCTAAAAACTCTTTCAGCATACAAATCTCCTTTATAATGCTCGTCTATTTTTTGCTAGCAAAAAAAGTTGTAACATAGCTAAGATGTTACAACTTTTTTCGTTTGCATTACGCAATTTCAACAGCTACTTTTTCATCGTTACGGGTTGCAACTGCATACATAACGGTACGAATTGCTTTTGCAATACGACCTTGTTTACCAATAATTCTCCCCATATCGCTTTCAGCAACATGCAAGTGATATACAATTACGCCTTCTTCGTTCGGCTCATCTACTTCCACGGTTACCTGGTCAGGAAATTCTACAAGACCTTTTGCAACTGTTAACAATAATTCTTTCATGGGTTATCCTCCCAATTAATTAAAGAACACCATGTTTTTTGAATAGAGTTTTTACAGTATCGGTAGGTTGAGCACCTTTGGAGATCCAATCTTTTGCTTTATCAGCATCTACTTTTACAACTTTTGGCTCTTCCATTGGGTTATAGTAACCAATCTCTTCAATAAAGCGACCATCTCTTGGGCTGCGGGAATCTGCTACTACAATACGGTAAAAAGGAGCTTTTTTTGCACCCATTCTTTTTAATCTGATTTTAACTGCCATGTTTTTGTCCTCCAAACATATAAAATAAAAATGAAATCATTTATGTTCACCAATAAAAATATTCATTGGATGAATAACAATCTATAAAGCAGATTTTAGAATCCGCCCATACCGCCCATGCCACCCATTCCCGGTGGCATCATAGGACGGCGTTTGCCTTTTTTTCCACGCATTTGACGCATCAATTTCTGTGTTGCTCCAAACTGTTTTAGCAAGCGGTTAACATCTTCTACTTTCATACCACTGCCTGCAGCAATTCTGCGTTTGCGAGAAGGATTGATGATATCCGGCTTTTGACGTTCTTGCTCTGTCATGGAAAGGATAATAGCCTCCATACGATCCATTTGTCGGTCATCTACATCAACATCTTTCAGTTGTTTGTCCATGCCCGGCAATTTTGAAATTACAGATTTCAAAGGACCCATTTTTCTCACTTGAGCAAACTGGTTTAATAAATCATTTAAATCAAACTTATTTTGTAAAATCTTCTGCGCAGCTTCTTCCGCTGCTTTTTCATCGATTTTGTTTTGTGCATCCTCAATCAAAGTTAGCACGTCGCCCATTCCCAAAATACGGGAAGCCATACGATCCGGATGGAACACTTCCAGGTTATCCAGTTTTTCACCCACACCAACAAATTTAATTGGTTTTCCTGTTACAGCACGGATAGACAGTGCTGCACCACCACGGGTATCACCATCTAATTTAGTTAAAATAACACCGTTGATTTCCAATAATTCGTCAAAGGTTTTGGCAACGTTAACTGCCTCCTGACCAGTCATAGAGTCTACGACAAGCAGAATCTCGTGGGGACCGATTTTCTCTTTGATTTCGCGCAGTTCGTTCATCAGTTCTTCATCAATCTGCAAACGACCTGCGGTATCGATAATCATAATATCGTGTCCATAGTCTTTGGCATAGCGAATTGCCTCTTCACAAGTTTTTACAGGCGCTTGGTTACCTTTTTCAAATACAGGAACACCTGCCTGTTCACCAACCACTTGCAACTGTTTGATAGCCGCAGGACGATAGATATCGCAGGCTACCAACATTGGACGGTTGCCTTTGCTTTTAAAATGCTTTGCAAGCTTTGCAGCATGGGTAGTTTTACCTGCACCCTGCAAACCAACCATCATAATAATGGTAGGAGGTTTTGGCGGTGTGGCAATTCTCGCTTCCTCTCCGCCCATTAAATTTGTAAGCTCTTCGTCTACAATTTTAACCACCATTTGTCCCGGTGTCAGGCTCTCCATAACTTGGGTACCAATGGCGCGCTCCGTTACGGTATTGGTGAAATCTTTTGCTACTTTATAGTTAACGTCCGCTTCCAGCAAAGCCAAACGCACTTCACGCATTGCTTCGCGAACGTCTGCCTCTGTTAATTTACCTTTTGACTTTAATCGTTTAAACGAATTAGCTAATTTGTCTGCAAGTCCTTCAAACGCCACTTAATTTCACCCTTTCTATACATTGTTAATCACGCAGTTGTTCCGCTATTTGCATAATATTGTCTGCACAGCTGTTAATTGTTTCTGCGCCGTCATGTTGTTGATTATAGTTCCGAATTTCCGCAGCTGCAAGCAGAATCTTTTCTAACCCCGTTTGCACTTGCTGAAATCGTTTTGCCAAACCAAGGCGTTCTTCCAATTCCAAAAGCTGTCCTTCCGCACGTTTAATGGAATCTCTTACTCCTTGGCGTGTGATACCTTCATTATCTGCAATTTCTGCCAATGAAAGGTCATCATTATAATAATATTCAATCATTATCCGCTGTTTTTCTGTCAGCATACTGCCATAGAAATCCAACAGAAATGAAATTTCTAAATTTTTAGCCACAACAGAGAACCTCCTGTCATGTGTAAAGCTAAAACACTTTACAGGTATGCATTATATAATAAATCCTAATCAATGTCAATGCAAAAAGAAAAATTTAACGAAAAACCTTATCCATTGCAATAAAAAATGGATAAGGTTTCAAAGCATCTGTTTGTTCTATTATAAGCTACTAAGTAACAACCTCTCCGCTCCAGTCATTGATACCGCCAAACTCAACAATATTGGTATATCCTAAATCCACCAACTTTTTAGAAGCCTGTTTGCTTCTGTTTCCACTTCTGCAATAAACCAGAATCAATTGTTCTTTATCGGGTAATTGCTGTATCGCTTCAGAGATAATGGTTTCGTTTGGTAGATTAACAGCACCGGGAATATGTCCGCTTTCATACTCTTGGGCTGTTCTAACATCTAAAATGATATAATCCGTTTCAGACTGCATCATATTTGCTGCTTCCTCTGCCGTAATCTGCTGATAGGTATTAGAGTTGGACGCTGTATTCGGAGTATTTACTGAATTGGAGCAACCTGTTAATCCCAAGATAGAACAAAGCATTACAAATATAAATATAAGCGGAACCATTTGTTTCAATCTCTTATTACTTAACTTTTTCATAAAATATTCTCCATCATCATTTTAACTCAACAATGGTAACGCCGCTTTCGCCTTCTCCAAACACACCTAAGCGATAACTTTTCACTGATGGGTGCTTTTTCAAATGCTGCTGTACCGCTGCACGCAGCACACCGGTTCCTTTACCATGAATAATACTTAATTGATGTACGTCTGCCATTACTGCGGCATCAATAAAGTTGTCCACGTCCAATAAAGCTTCCATAGCAGTTTGTCCTCGAATATCTAACTCTCGGACTACTTTGGCATGAGCTCTATCTGTTCTTGTACCTCTTCTGGAAACAGGCTGAGGTGTTTTTACTTTTTCCTGTTCCATCAAACACAAATTAGAAAGAGGAACACGCGTTTTCATAATACCTGCCTGCACTTCTACTTGGTCTGAATTTTTAGATAACCCAATAACCGTTGCCTGCTTATCGATGTCAAAGATTAAAACAGTATCACCAATTTTTAAAGGACGAGGCAGTACATAATCTTCTTTTTCTTTTTTGTGAACAGGGTCTGCCATATCCTCCAGAGCTCGGATACCCCGATTCAATTTTGCTTTTTGTTCCGGAGTCAAACTTTTTTGCTTGCGCAGTTGGTCCATCTCTTCCATCAATGCGTCAATCTGTGCGCGAGTACGGGCAACTAAATTGGAAGCCTGCCTACGTGCAATTTCAATTTCTTTTGCCGCATTGGCCTCTATTCTTTTCTTTTGCTCTTGAGCAGATTCATTGGCCTTTACCGCCTGTAACCGCAATGCTTCTGCTTGCGCTTTTTCTTCTTCTAATTTCTGACGTGTTTCTTCCAAACTGCGTACAACATCTTCAAATTTTGTATTTTCTGCGGATACCAGTTCTTTTGCTCTCTGAATGATAGAATCCTCGATGCCCAACCGTTTGGAAATTGCAAAAGCGTTGGAACGTCCCGGTACTCCAATCAATAAACGATACGTAGGACGAAGGGTTTGTACATCAAATTCGCAGCAGGCATTTTCTACGCCATCCGTTTGCAATGCATATTCTTTCAATTCTGCATAGTGGGTGGTTGCTGCAATTTTGCATCCTTGCTTTCTCAAATGTTCTAAAATGGCAATTGCCAAAGCGGCGCCTTCTATCGGGTCGGTTCCTGCACCCAACTCATCCAGCAATACAAGACTGTTATCATCTGCTTGCTCTATAATGTGTATAATTTTGGTCATATGAGACGAAAACGTGGATAGCGATTGTTCGATACTTTGTTCGTCTCCAATATCTACAAGGATATGACGGAAAACAGATACCTGACTTCCTTCCGCAACAGGCAACATCAATCCGCACATTGCCATTGCGGACAACAAACCAATTGTTTTCAGCGTTACTGTTTTACCACCTGTATTTGGACCTGTAATCATTAAAGTATCAAACTCTTTTCCCAATACAATATCCGTTGGCACAACGGTATCGCGATTGAGCAAAGGATGCCTTGCTTGCTTGAATTGTATGATACCTTCCTGATTGAGTTGGGGCATCGTCGCTTTCATTGTATATGCCAAATCTGCCTTTGCAAAGATGACATTTAATTGAACGGCGGCATCATATCCTACAATGATATCATCTGCAAATTGTCCTACTTCTGCAGAAAGCTCTGTTAAAATTCGTTCAATTTCATCTTTTTCTTTTGATTGCAGTACACGGATTTCGTTATTTGCTTCCACTACGCTCATTGGCTCAATGAATAAAGTAGCACCACTTGAGGATGTGTCATGCACCAATCCTGGCACTTCCCCGCGATATTCCGCCTTTACAGGTACTACATAACGTCCGCCGCGCATGGTAACAATTTGATCCTGCAAGTATTTTTGGTAGGAACTGGAACGTATCAAGTTATCCAACTGTTCCCGTACCTTTTGTGACACATGACGCATTTTTCTGCGAATATCCGCAAGCGCGGAAGAAGCAGTATCCGCCACTTCCTCTTCAGAAGCTACGGTTTGGTTGATTTTATCTTCTAAATACGGATTAGATGTTAAACAGTCAAAACGCCAATCCAATATCGTTTGTAAGCCTTCGCTTTTCTTTCTCCATTGGACAATACCCCGCATTGCACGGAGTACACCTGCGATACTTAAAAATTCCGCTAAATTCAGAACTCCGCCCGACTGCGCTCTGCGCAATGAATTTACAATTTGTTGTAGGCCATAAAAAGACGGTGCACCGAAACGCGCCATCATTTGATAGGCTGTGTCTGTTTCACTGAGCATCTGCTGAGCTTCTTCTATCTCTGTTACAGGAATTAAGTTGCGTGCAGCATCAGCAGCATCTTCACAAGCTGTTTTTTCAGCGAGCATTTCCAAAACTTTATCTAACTCAATGGTTTTCATATATTTTTGTATGTTATATTCCATTGTCACTCCTCAATTCATGTGTGCAAACCTTACAATCAAAATCATACTGTCTTTCATCTATTTCATATCAGCTACTTGGTGGTAAAAGTCCAAAGTCATAAATCTCCGTTCCAACGTTTGCAGCATATATTGTTCCGTAATTTGCGCCAGTTGCTTCTGACCTTCCGGTTGCAATTGAAACGAAAACAGTTTATCAAAATCCGCATAAATGGTATGCCTTAGCCCCGTCATAACACCTTTCCCCATATGAAAGGCAAATTCAGAAGTAGGATGATAACAGTTTCCACAATAAATCACGCCGCTTTTAGGCAAAAAAATCATATCATCTGCTTCATATACCGCACAGTTTTGACAGCAAATTAAATTAGGCATATAACCCGCTAAAGACAGCATTCTCATTTCAACCGCCGCTTTTATAATCAAACTTGGACGTTTTCTTTTTGCAAGAAAGTGCAAAGCATTTAAAACTAAACGCAAAAAATCCCCGGCCGCCGCTTCTTCCGGAGCAAGTACAGATGCCAACTCACAAAAATACTGGGCGAGGGATAGTGTTTCAATATCGCTGCGAAGGTCAAAGAAGACCTCCAACGGCTGCGCGTCATTAATTATGTATTTATCCCGCCCTCTGTAAATAGAAAAGCGGGAGTAACAAAGCAATTGTGTCGCACTGCCTTGTTTGCTTTTTAATGTTTTAGCAAGAGGTGAAAAGGCACGAATGATACCCTCTTCTCTGGTAAGCAAGGTAACCAGACGGTCACTTTCTCCTATCGTTCTCTCCATTATCACCAATCCGTCGGTGTTGATCTGCATGGATAGCCTCCTGTGAATTGAACTCCTCTAACGATTTCATTTGACTATAGCGAATATAATCTTCTACTTTACCTGTCTGTTCAAAAATATGCCAAGCCGCATATGCATCCATCACGAAACCGACTCTCCCTTCAATTCCTTTACTACCAGTATTCACAATTTAAGGGGAAGTTATGAAAGAAAATTTTTGGATTAATAGACAAGTTTTAACAAAATTCACACACAAACTGTGTTATTCAAAATCTGATTTTCCGTAGCCTAGACTTTGTAAAATACGCTCACGGTTTCTCCAGTCCTCTTTTACTTTTACCCATAGCTGCAAATTAATTTTACAATCAAAAAAACGTTCCATATCTTCACGGGCATAAGAACCAACACGTTTTAGCATAGAACCCTTTTTACCTATAATAATCCCTTTATGGTTGTCTCGTTCGCAATAAATCACTGCATCAATGTCTAACATATCCGGTTGATTCTCACGTTCACGCATGCGCTCTACTACAACTGCAACACCATGAGGAATTTCTTTATCCAACAAACGCAGCAATTTTTCGCGGATAATCTCAGCAGCTAAAACTCGTTCCGGCTGATCGGTCAATGCATCTTCCGCAAAAAAATGGCCGCCTGGCTGACAAAGCTTTTCCAGCTCTTGTACTAAAGCATTCACTCCGTTTCCGGTTGTTGCTGAAACAGGAACAACCGCCTCAAAGTCAAATAATTCCGTATAGGCAGTAATTTGTTCCATTAAAATAGATTTATCTGCAATACAATCAATTTTATTAATAGCCAACAGAGCCGGCAGTTTGGAGGATTTAAATTTTTCAATCAAATCCCTATCTGCCGCTGAAACAGGTTTACCTGCTTCTACTACCAATAGACAAGCGTCCACACCCGCCACCGAATCTGTAATGGATTTCACCATATAATTGCCTAGAGCATTATGAGGTTTATGCAATCCCGGGGTATCCAAAAATACCAATTGATTTTTCCCTTTGGTTAGTACACCCATGATTTTGGTACGGGTTGTTTGTGGTTTGCTTGATACAATTGCCACTTTTTGACCTATCATGGTATTGAGCAAAGAAGATTTTCCTACATTGGGACGTCCTACAATTGCAACAAACGCGGAACAATCATCTTCATTTAATCTTGCCGCAGCAATGCTGCTTGTATTGATTTGAGACATATCAGGCAAAGAAATGCCCTCCTTTTTATTCTTTCTCGAATTTTTTATGTTTTAAAAAGAAATTTTTCATTCCTAGTGGACCTTTTACAATATACCAAAGGCAAAATGCAGAAACTACTACAAACGGCAGCCACATAATTGGCATAGTAATACAAAAATATTCGTATATACGAACAAAACCTTCCGGCTGCCAAAACAGCACCACTGCAACCGCAACTGCAAAAATGGCCATAATTAACACAGCACCTGCCGCAATATCTTTTACCACTTTTACAACAGGACTGTATCCGGGAGAAATTTGGTCCGCCAAAGCCTCCAAACCGGTATTTATAATTTCCAACGCCATAATCAGCCCAAACATGGTAAACAAAACTGCATATCCGGTTACACTGAATTCAAAAAAGAATGAAAAAACGAATACATACAATGCTGCCACTGTATGAATTCGCATGTTTCTTTCGTGATTGATACAGCGTATAATTCCTCTGAATGCGGCCTGAAAGCCTCTGAGAAAATTCACGGTTAATCCTCATCCTCTTCCAGTACATAACTGCTGGAACTTGGAAGTCCCAACTGTGTCATCACTTGTTCTTCTTTTTCTCTCATACGTACACGGTCAATACCGCCGCGTTCATGGTCATAACCTAACAGGTGCAGTACGGAATGTGCTGTTAAATAACCAACTTCGCGGTCTAAACTATGGTCAAAACGTTCTGCCTGTTCCACTGCTTTTTCCATAGAGATAACAATATCTCCTAAAATTCTGGCCCCAGTATCGTGGTTAATATCATAAACACCGTTTTCACCCATTGGAAATGACAACACATCTGTAGGCGCATCTTTATGGCGGTATTGTTTATTCAACTCATGAATTTTTTTATTATCTACAAATGTCACACTGATTTCAGCAGGAGCACCAAATTCCTCCAAACGCAGTACTGCGTTACAGCAACGGCGTACCAACATTCTAAGTCCGGTCGGAATTTTCACTTCTTTTTGATCATTGTGAATAATAACTCTGATTTTCTCCACGCTATTTTTGCCCCTTTCCTTCGCGTTCCTCATATGCCTTAATAATATTCTGCACCAATCTGTGGCGCACTACGTCCTTCTCATTAAAGTGTACTCGCGCAATATCATCGATATGTTTCAGCACACTCATTACATCTTTTAATCCGGATTTTCTCCCATCCGGCAAGTCAATTTGAGTTACATCGCCTGTAATAACCATCTTGGAGTTAAATCCCAGGCGTGTTAAAAACATTTTCATCTGTTCCGGCGTTGTATTCTGTGCTTCGTCCAAAATAATAAAGCTGTCATCTAAGGTTCTTCCCCTCATATACGCCAACGGCGCAACCTCTATATTTCCGCGCTCCAAATATTTTTGATACGTTTCCGCTCCCAGCATATCAAACAAAGCGTCATACAAAGGTCTCAAATACGGGTCAACCTTTTGCTGCAAATCTCCTGGTAAAAAACCTAGTTTTTCACCGGCCTCTACGGCAGGTCTGGTTAAAATAATACGGTTGACCTGCTGCGCACGGAATGCAGTTACCGCCATAGCAACCGCCAAATACGTTTTGCCCGTACCTGCCGGACCTACGCCGATTGTAATTGTATTTTCTTTAATGGTATTGCAATACTTTTTTTGACCAAAGGTTTTTGGTTTTACCGGCTTGCCTTTTGAGGTAACACAAATACAGTCACCTGCCAAAGTTTCAATTTTTTCTTCGCTTCCTTCATTGACCATAGAAATGCAATAGCGAACATTCTGTTCGCTGAGTGCTTCTCCTCTGTTTATCAAAGTTAATAAACTTTCAATGGTTTTCACAGCTTTTGCAACTGACTCCGGTTCTCCCGAAACTTTTATTTCTGAATCTCTGCCAACAATTTTTACGCCGTATACTTGTTCTATCAGCTTTACATTCTCGTCAAAGCTTCCAAACAAAGCTACCGCTTGTTCCATACGGTCAATATTAATACGTTGTTCGAACATTCCATCACCTTTGTACATGAATTGCACCATTTTAAAATTGAAATGATACTTCTGTTACAAGATAGTATATCACAAATTATACCACAGATTCCACTTTTCGTCACGCATTTCACAACATTTTTTTGGATATTCGTACCAAAATTACGACTATTCCACGTAAATTTCAGATTCCTGAGCAATATTTTCTTCCCACACACTGGTCGCGCGTAAAATCAACTGTCCGTTTTCAACGGTATACGTTGTATTTGTTGATAAAATTTTATCATCTTCGTTTAATGCTTCATTCTGTTGTTTCTCCAACTCTTCTTTTGCCTTTTGCAAAGCTTGTTCTTCTGTCAGCTGTATTTGATGAACCTGATATTCTGTCCACATTTCTTCATATACGGTTGCAGGTAAATTGGCATCATTTGTTTTTGCATGATAAATCGCCAAATCCTTTTCATAAATTAAATCATTGTTGTCTTTTGGCTCTACCTCAAACGTAATCGGCATAGTAAATCCAAATAATTTTAACGCCCTGCGCCGAATCACATTTCCGGTCGGTATTTTTTCATCTTGTATCAGCGGTACTTTAATTTCATATGTATGTTTTGTTTCCGCTATAATTTTAGCTGTTGCACGTGTAAACAAATGATTGTATTTTGTTTCCGTAATTCCACTTACTAATAATTGTCCTTCTGCTACACCGTCTCCTACTTTTACTTGAGGAGTGCCGTGCGTTACTTCCATTCGCACAATTTGGCCATCTCGTGCCGCTTTAATGTTCATTACCTTTTTATCGCTGTTCCAAATATCGGGCTTATCTTCTTTTTCTCCAATACGAATGGTAACAGAACTGCCTTTGGTGTTTAAGGAAATCCACGCAATTTCCGGATATGCAATCATCAATTGATTTTGAATGGACAATACATCCAGCTTACTTCTTGCCATACCTTCTTTTAAACCGATTTCTTCAGCGGTAAGCAAAATTAAATCTGAATTCAATTCTTGATTTCCTTCTACCTGAATGCTCCACACACGGGTAGACAGAAAACTTAACAAAACAATGAAAATCACCAGTCCTGCCAACATCCCTTTTATATTGGGAAATTTGCGCATAATAAATGGTATGCCACATTTTTTATAAATACGTATTTTTACACCTGTTTGTTTGGCTAAGTTTTTCAGCATTCTATATTTTGTCCGTGAAATGGAGACAAAAAAATATTCCTTTCTCCTTACATTCCAAATTGTATATCCAAAACGAGCACACAAATTTACAAATCGTTCCTGTCCGTTTCCTTCTACTGTAAAGACAACATATCCAACAAACCAGCGGATCATATTTAATACAAACATAGATTCACCTCAAAACTGAAATTCAATGGATGTAATAAATCCCTGGATGATTAATGAATCTATTTGAATACATTTAATCTCAAGATTTTTCCCACTGAATTTGGTGATTGATTTTCCGGTTTTTACTCTTACTACATCGTCTGTATATTGAATAATACCACCGCAACCCTCTAAAACGACCTCGTGATTTCCGCTTACCTCCATATGTGACACACCTGCAATCACTGCTGCCGGCAGTTGTAATACGCTTGCAATTTTATTCAACCCGCGAATATTTCCTTTTTCCTGACGTTTCTCAACACCGCGTTGTGCTTTATCCATATATAAAAGCCGCCCTTTCCAAAACGTTTCTTTCACAAGATTATGCACTTTTAGCAATAAAAATCACTCATTGACATATACATGCTATAGAAACTTGTAGTAAGACTAAAAAACAAACTGCAAATACATCACAATTGGAAAGGAGGACACGGATGCGTACACACTTGTTATATCTTTTTAAAACAATTTTATCCTGTTTGATTATCATTGCATGTGCATTGGGAATTTTGCTCTTTCCAAATGATGTGCGCAACGGCGCAGCAAACGGAATCAGCTATTGTTTGTACACATTGGTGCCTTCTTTGTTTCCGTTTATGGTACTTTCTTCTTTTATTATTCATTCCGGTATTTCCAAATTTATTGGTAAGCTGTTACAACCTGTGATTCAATTTTTGTTTTATCTTCCCGGCAGTGCAGGTTCTGTTATTATTATGAGCATGATTGGCGGATATCCTGTCGGTGCACGGGGTTGTATGTCTTTGTTGAAGCAAGGTGCTATTACGGCAAAACAAGCACAGCGGATGTTATATTTTTGCATCAATGCGGGACCTGCCTTTATTATCAGCGTAGTCGGCAGTACATTGCTGCAAAATACACAGATTGGACTTTTGCTATTTTTCTCTCAAGTAGCAGCCATGTTGGTCATCGGTATTACCCTTGGCATTATCGCACGATTCAAAAAAGAACCTTGCCACACTATAATACCTTCCGAACATTCTTCTCAATCTCCTTTGGTAGAATCTACATTGGACGCCTCTAAAGGTCTAATGAATATGAGTGCATTTGTCATTTTATTTTCAGCGTTTTTATCTTTGCTGCATGCAACGGAAATTGCTCAAGGACTTTGCCAATTGCTGCTGCGGTTGCACATTCCTACACCTATGGCTGCCTCCATCGTATCACTGCTGACAGAAATCACCAACGGATGTGCAGATACCGCCTCCTTAAACGCTCCCATTGCTTTGATAGCATTCGGCCTTGGATTTGGTGGATTTTGCGTACATTTTCAAATTTTTGCGTCTACCTTAAAATGTGGAATTTCCAAATTGAAATTTATTGTATTCCGGTTCATCCACGGAATCATAGCCGCACTGGTAACCATGTTATTTCTTCCTCTGTTTCCACAGCCTGCAGCCTATGTTTTTCAAAATACTTCCGAACAACTATCCGGCATGATTTCCTATTCATGGCCTGCTGGAATTTCGTTGGTAGCCTGTTGTGCCATTTTCTTATTTTCTGTCGGATTGGAACGCAGAAAATCGAAAGAGGCAGGGTAGCAAAAAACAACAAACAGTGATATAATAGAAAAAATATCGGGAAAGGTGGTAATACAGTGAAACATACATCTCTATACGGTACTCGTATTAACCCGAACTGCGAGTATTGCAGCCACAATACAACACCCGAATCACTCCCAAATTGCGCAGTTCATTACGAGATAGACGAAAATGGTAAATGTAAAAAATTTTCTTATGACCCTCTTTTGAGAACTCCTAAAAAAAGACCTGTTCTTGCTAAATTCTCAAAAGAAGATTTTGAGCTTTAACATAAAAAAACAGCCGTAAATACGGCTGTTTTTTATGTTATTTTCTCTTTTATCTTTTTCGATTACAGAAACTAAATATATTTGATATCACATCTTTGTATTCATATTAATGTATCTATCAAAAAATTTCGTCAAACTGTTATTATCCGATACTCTCTTAACTATTAGTTTGAACACAAACATATGTTGATTTATCCTCATTCAAAATTTAAATTGTATCGACTGTTTTGGATGCTGAATCAAAATACCGAGCCAACGTGCAATAAAAGAAAGATACCGCAAAAGTATATTCTATTCTCTTTTGCTTTTTCATCCTGTTTGGAAAAAATATATCTGAGTATCATCACGCAGATGGGAATAAGTGCTTTTTGTTACATTGTACCTTATAACCTCTCCGCTAGATACATATTTTAAAAACAGAATGTGTTATGAGCAAAATATATTTGGTTTATAAGAACTTTACAAGATATTTGTCGAATATACAAAATATCTCTTTACATAATTATGTCGTAACTAAGATAAAAAAGAGCTTTATAAAAAACTTTCAACCTTTTCAACATAGTTTTCCACAACAAAATATAGATAATAGCTTATTTTTTTTAGTTTTCAACATATCATCTTAAAATCATTAAACTTCTATGTTGAAAAAAACACAAGCAATTAGTTTACATAATATATGATAATCAACATAATTTTCTAACAAAATTACATAATAAATTTTAACACTGTTCTCACAATTAACAACACTAACATAATAGTACAAACAATAACTTTAAACTTAAAATTGTTCCGTCTTTTAACATAAGCATCTGTAATAATCGCCGCCATAATGGGCAAAGCAACTGCAATCAGCACCAGAGAAATATACCAATCAGAATAAATATGAAATACAGTTGATACAAAGATACTTCCCAGTATGATTCCGACTCCTATCATCCAGAGCACTTTCACCACAGGATGCATACATTACCTCCATTACAAAAAACCGGATGAAGTACTTCATCCGGTTTTTGATTATTTTGCTTTTGTTGCAATCTCTTGAAGAATTTTGGATAGGAAGCTTTCTACAGGCATACTACCTAAATCTCCCTCTTTGCGGCTGCGTACAGAAACAGTACCTTCTTCTACCTCTTTGTCGCCAATCACAAGCATATATGGAATTTTTTCTAACTGTGCCTCACGAATTTTGTATCCTACTTTTTCGCTTCTTGTATCACAGGATACACGTATACCCGCTCTACTCAATTGTTCTTCCACTTTTTTCGCATCGTCAATCAAACGGTCGCTGATTGGCAATACGCGTACTTGTTCCGGCATCAGCCATGTTGGCAATGCTCCCGCATACTTTTCTAAAAGTAAAGCTAGTGTACGCTCATAACAACCAATGGATGTTCTGTGAATAACATAAGGATATTTTGTTTGACCTTCCGCATCTACATAAGTCATACCAAAACGTTCTGCCAATTGGAAGTCAATTTGTATGGTTATCAAAGTATCTTCTTTGCCATGTACATTTTTAATTTGAATATCTAATTTCGGACCATAGAATGCAGCTTCTCCGGACGCTTCTTTATAGTCAATGTTCAAATCATCCAGAATTTGGCGCATACGTCCTTGTACTTCTTCCCATTCCTGTGGAGAACCAATGTATTTTTCCTTATCATTTTCATCCCATTTGGAAAAACGGTAAGAAATATCTTCATCTAAGCCAAGAGTTGACAGCATATAATTTGCAAGTTCCACGCAACCTGCAAACTCTTGCTCAAGTTGTTCCGGCAAGCAGGCAATGTGACCTTCGGAAATGGTAAATTGACGAACGCGAATTAAACCATGCATTTCACCTGAAGCTTCGTTTCTAAACAATGTGGAGGTTTCGTTTAAACGCATAGGTAGATCGCGATAACTGCGTTTTTTATTTAAATACACTTGGAATTGGAACGGACATGTCATTGGGCGCAATGCAAACGCATCTTTACCCTCTTCCTCTTCTCCCAATACAAACATACCGTCACGGTAATGGTCCCAGTGACCGGAAATTTTATAAAGATCACTTTTTGCAAAATATGGAGTCTTTGTTAATAAGTATCCACGGCGTTCTTCTTCATCTTCTACAAAACGGGACAACTGCTGGATTACACGAGCACCGTTTGGCAGCAAAATAGGCAACCCTTGGCCAATATAATCTACCGTTGTAAAATAACCCAATTGACGGCCAATGATATTATGATCACGTTTTTTGGCTTCTTCCACTCTCTCCAAATATTCTTCCAGTTCTGCTGTTTTTGGGAATGCAATACCATATACACGCTGTAAGGATTTGTTGTTAGAATCGCCTCTCCAATATGCTGCGGTTGCATTGGTAAGTTTTACTGCTTTTAAGTTGCCTGTTGCCATCAAATGGGGGCCTGCACAAAGGTCTGTAAACTCACCTTGTTTATAAAAGCTAATTGCTTCTCCTTTGTTTGCATGCTCTTCAATCAATTCTACTTTATAAGTTTGGTCTTGCTCCTGCATTAACGTTTTTGCTTCGTTTGGTGCAAGCTCAAAACGTTCAATCGGCAAATTTTCTTTGATGATTTTTTTCATCTCTGCCTCTATTTTGGGCAAATCTTCTTGTGACAACGGACGTGACAAATCAATATCATAATAAAATCCATTGTCAATCGCAGGTCCAATTGCCAATTTTGCATCAGGATATAAACGCTTTACCGCTTGCGCCAAAACATGAGCCGCTGTGTGCCAATATGCTTTTTTGCCTTCTTCTTCTGAAAAAGTCAAAATTTCCAAATTACAATCTTTTGTAAGAGGCGTACGCAAATCTACTACTTCTCCGTCTACTTTTCCGGCACAAGCTGCTTTATAAAGGCCTGCACCAATAGATTTTGCAATTTCCGCTACAGAGATGCCTGATTCAAATTCTTTGCTATCTCCTTTTAAATTCACTTTGATGCTCATAGCTACTACTCCTTTATCTGTAAAAATAAAAATCTCGTCCCTTGACAAGGGACGAGTAAAGACTCTCGTGGTTCCACCCAAATTCAACAAAGCAATGCTTTGTCCTCTTTGCAGGTTGATAACGGAACCTAACCGGCATACCTTTGGTTATATTATTGGTTATATTAAACGTTCGGCAGCTGCTCCAAGGTGGTAATTTTGTTTTGTCTTACCGCAAACGCTTTCAGCCTACGACGTTTGCTCTCTGTTGTAATACGATAAAAACAAAATGTCCTTTTCCATGCATTTTCATTATCTGTTTTGCTTATTATCGTAGCATTTCAAAATAAAAAAGTCAAGTATTTTCCGTATTGGCTGCAATTCTATGAAATTCTGAAATCTTACTGACAATTACGGGAATTATTCTTGACACAAAGGTGGGAAACGTAATACAATATTCATTAAGTGTAATTAATTCATTAAAAAATGTTGTTATTTCCACTTACATAATTTAAAAGGAAACTAAAGGAATAAACAAGACAAAAGGAGGTATCTTAGAAAAGTGGATCCAGTAAGTATTACAATCATTATCTGCGTAGTTGTTGGCCTTGTAATTGCCACTGTTGTTGGCATAGTTGCATTTATGGCCGGCAGTTCTCATAGAAAAAAGTCAGCTGAAGCTACCATCGGTTCTGCCGAAGAAGAAGCAAAAAAAATTATTGAAGAAGCTGTAAAAACAGCAGAAGCAAAAAAGAAAGAGGCTGTACTGGAAGGTAAAGACGAAATTCATCAGTTGCGTGATGAATCCGAAAAGGAACTTGCAGAACGACGCAAAGAAGTACAGCGTCAGGAACGACGCATTCAGCAAAGAGAAGAATCTCTCGATAAAAAAATGGAGAGTTTAGAGCAAAAAGAAGACGCTATTGCTGAAAAGAAACAGCAAGCAGAAGCATTCTTATTAGAAGCCGAAGGAATTAAAGCCAATCAGTTTGAAATATTGGAACGTATCTCCGGCTTTACCGCAGAACAAGCAAAAGAATTCTTATTGAAAAATTTAGAAAACGAGCTTGTACACGAAAAAGCTGCTAAAATTATGGATATTGAGCAGCAAACCAAAGATGAGGCAGAAAATTTAGCACGAGAAATTATTACAGTTGCTATTCAACGTTGTGCAGCCGACCATGTTGCAGAAGCAACTATTTCTGTTGTGCAATTGCCAAACGATGAGATGAAAGGCCGTATTATTGGTCGTGAGGGTCGTAATATCAGAGCCATTGAAACAATGACAGGTGTTGATTTGATTATTGATGATACGCCTGAAACCATTACCATTTCTAGTTTTGAACCGGTTCGCCGTGAAGTGGCAAGAATTGCTTTAGAAAAATTAATTGCAGACGGTCGTATTCATCCTACTCGTATTGAAGAGATGATTGAAAAAGCCCGTAGAGAAGTTGATACAACCATTAAGCAAGAAGGTGAACGTGCTATTATCGAAGCCGGTGTAAACGGTATTCATCCTGAGTTGGTAAAGTTATTGGGACGTATGAAATATCGTACCAGTTACGGACAAAATGTATTAAACCATTCTTTGGAAGTAGCATTTTTATCCGGTGTCATGGCATCAGAGTTAGGGCTTGACCCTACGCTTGCTCGCCGTGCTGGTTTACTGCACGATATCGGCAAAGCTCTTGACCATGAAATGGAAGGCTCTCATGTGGAAATCGGTGTAGATGTTGCTCGTAAATACAAAGAACATGAAGTCGTTATTGATGCAATTCAATCTCATCATGGCGACGTAGAACCCAAAAGCATCATTGCCTGCATTGTACAGGCTGCTGATGCCATTTCCGCTGCAAGACCCGGCGCACGCCGTGAAAACTTGGAAAGCTATATCAAACGTCTTGAAAAATTGGAAGAAGTGGCTTCTTCCTTTGAGGGCGTAGAACGTTGCTTTGCAATTCAAGCCGGCAGAGAAGTACGCATTATGGTAAAACCGGAAGTTGTAAATGATGATCAAATGGTTTTACTTGCAAGAGATATTTGCAAAAAAATTGAAAGTGATTTAGAATATCCCGGTCAAATTAAGGTAAACATGGTTCGTGAGAGCCGTACAATTGAATATGCAAAATAAATTGAAAGCAGATATGTATAAACACATATCTGCTTTTGTTTTTTCATAAAATTTTTACAAATATAAACGAATTAAATTCATTTCTCTAAAATATTATGGTATAATAATTTTATGACTATAGCAAAATTAAAATTTAACTGTTAAAAAATATTCTCGCATTTGTATTCATCTATGAAAAACTACAATACAAGTTTTCATATTCTATCATAAAATGTACGATTCAAATCAAGCGGAGGTCTGCCATGAAGGTACTTGCAATTGGCGATGTTGTCGGAAGTATTGGCTGCAAATTTTTGAGGACACAACTGCCAAATTTGAAAAAAGAAAAAAATATTGACTTGGTAATCGCTAATGGAGAAAATTCAGCAGATGGTAATGGTATTACTCCTGCTTCTGCTGAGCATCTGTTTACAAGTGGTGTTGATGTGATTACAACGGGAAATCACACATTTCGCCGCAAAGAAAGCTACGATTTGTTTGACAGCGAAGACTGTTTGCTGCGCCCTGCCAATTATCCAAAGGGGGCTCCCGGTAAAGGAATTTGTATTGTTGATAAGGGACGCTATCAAGTAGCGGTTATTAATTTAATGGGCGTTGTATATTTAGAAGCCCTGGATTGTCCTTTTTCAGTTATGGATCGCATTTTAGAAGAAAATTCACTTCCAAAAATTATTTTAGTTGATTTTCATGCAGAAGCTACCGGTGAAAAAGGTGGTTTTGCCTACGCATATGACGGTTGTGTATCTGGAATTTTTGGCACACATACACATGTTCAAACAGCAGATGAGCATATACTTCCTCAAGGAACAGGTTTTATCACCGACCTTGGAATGACAGGTCCCTGCCATTCTGTTCTGGGGGTAAAACCGGACTTGATTATAAAAAAGCTTAGAAGTAAAATGCCTGTACGGTTTGACTTATCCAGCGGCCCCTGCCATCTAGACGGTGCTATATTCGAAATAGATGAAAAAACAGGAACTACAATTTCCATAGAACGTATTCATATTACCCAAGCAGAATAGATAGGAAAACATAAATTCTGCAAATACAATTAAAATGAAACTATGTAACATAGTAGCAAAATGAAAAGTTTTGCCTATCGCCAAGAACGTTGTAACCTTCATTTGTTAGAAATTGCATAGCAATTTCTTTTATGTTATAATAATTATGATTATACAATTTGTAATATAAACTGTACCTATACACAGGCACAGCTCTAATTTGAATCAAAATCTGGGCTATGTAATTTACGTTAAGGGAGTGCACAGAATGATAAACGGACTAACCCTGAAAAATGCATTTATTTCAGGTGCAAATAATATTTCTAAACATAAAAACATGGTAAATGATTTAAACATTTTCCCTGTTCCTGACGGCGATACAGGCACCAATATGTCTATGACAATGTCTGCTGCCGCAAATGAATTAATTAAAACAGAAAGCACCCATACAGGTGAAATCGCAAAAATTGCAGCTTCGGCTTTATTAAGAGGCGCTCGAGGCAATTCCGGTGTTATTCTTTCCCTTTTGTTCCGTGGTTTTGCAAAAGGAATTGAAGGAAAAGAATTTATTTCAGGCATAGACCTTGCGAACGCATTGGGTCTTGGTGTGGAAGACGCTTATAAAGCTGTTATGAAGCCGACCGAAGGAACCATTTTAACTGTATCCCGTGTAGCTTGCGAAAAAGGAAAGGCTGCCGCAGCTATTGAAGATGATGCTGTATATGTATGGTCTGCTATTTGTAAAGGCGCTGCGGAAGCATTAGAAACAACACCTGAATTGCTCCCTGTTCTGAAAAAAGCAGGTGTTGTAGATGCCGGCGGAAAAGGATTATGCTTAATTTTAGATGGTATGCTGTCCGTTTTCAAAGACAATGTTCTAATTGCCGATGAAATGCCTGTGAAAAGCGAACAACCATATGAAGATGATTTCTTCCGTAACGCTGCGGCTGAGTTTGACCAAGATATTACTTTTACGTATTGTACGGAATTTATCATTGGCAGAGAAGAAACCTGCACAAAACCACCGTTTGAATTGCGCGCTTACCTAGAAAGTATTGGAGACTGCGTGGTGGTAGTAGATGATGATGAAATTATAAAAGTCCATGTGCATACGGAAAACCCCGGTCACGCTTTGCAAGAGGCACTTACTTACGGACAATTACTTACCATTAAAATAGAAAATATGAAAGAACAGCATCGCATTGCTGCGGAAGAAGCAGTAAAAGCAAAAGCTGCACAAACGCTGACTTCTCACATATTAGAACCGGTAGAACCAACCGAAGAAATCGGATTTGTTGCTGTTGCGGCAGGTGAAGGATTAGAAACTCTATTCAGCGATCTTGGCTGCGCTCATGTTGTCAGCGGAGGTCAAACCATGAATCCAAGTACAGAGGATATTGTGGAAGCCGTACTCGCCACCCCCGCCAAAACTGTTTATGTTCTACCTAATAATAAAAATATTATTTTAGCGGCAGAACAAACCATTCCTCTGGTTACAGACAGAAAAGTCATTGTGCTGCCTACCCGTACTATTCCTCAAGGGTTATCTGCTATGCTCGCATATGAAGGAGAAAGTACTCCTGAAATCAGCGCGAATGTTATGATGAATGCCGCAAATGCTGTTGATACCGGATTGATTACATTTGCAGCCCGTGACTCTGAATTTGGCGGTCATAAAATGAAGGAAGGCGACATTTTAGGACTGGAAAACGGTAAACTTGAAATCATTGACAAAGATCCTGTACACGCAGCTACTCGTTTGGCGCGCTCTATGGCTAAAAAGGAAACCTCCTTTATTACCCTTATTTACGGCGAAAATGTGTCTGAAGCAGAAGCGGAAGATGCTTTCCAACGCATTAAATCCAAAGTAGGAAATGAGGTTGAAGTAACTTTAATAAACGGCGGTCAGCCTATCTATTACTTCATTCTCTCTATTGAATAATCATGGCTTCATTATTTGAACAAGAAATACAAACATTAACAGGCGTCGGCGAAAAGCGCGCTAAGCTGTTCCATAAGCTTGGCGTGTTTAGCGTTGGCGCTTTATTGCGTTTTTATCCCCGCACATATGAGGATTGGAGTCAACCGCTTACCATTGACCAAGCGCCTTTTGGAGTTCCCTGTGCCATACGTGCCGTTGTTTTGCATAAACCGATAGAAACACGTGTCCGTAAAGGCATGACTTTATATAAAACATCCGTAACAGATGGCGTGCGCAATTTACAACTCACTTTTTTTAATAACCCTTATATTGTCAATGCTTTGACTGAAGGAAAAGAATATATTTTTTATGGTAAAGTGTCCGGTACCTTGATGAGAAAAGAAATGAGTGTACCTGAATTTTATCCTGTTTCCTCTGCCCCTTCTGTGTGCCCTATTTATCGCCAAACAGAAGGCTTATCTACTCGAATCATCGGCAATGCTGTAAAGCAAGCTCTAGCACGATTACCGGAACAAGTCAAGGATCCAATTCCTTATGATACACGCATGCAACATCATCTTTGTGAGTTGAGATACGCCTTAGAACAAATTCATTTTCCAGATTCTATGGAATCTAAAGAGATTGCCAAAAAAAGACTGGTATTTGAAGAACTGTTCACATTGCAGTTAGGACTTCTTGAATTAAAATATCGTAAAAAACAAGAAACCTCCCTGCCGCCTTTTATTGATTACAGCAACGAGTTCTTTCAACTGCTTCCCTTCACTCCCACCGGCGCACAAAAACGCGCCATCGCAGAGGCAATGGCAGATATGACAAACCATAAAATACGAAGTCCTATGAGCCGATTGGTGCAAGGAGATGTAGGCTCTGGTAAAACAGCTGTTGCTGCCGCCTTATGTTATTCTGTTATTAAAAATGGAGTACAAGCAGCATTAATGGCTCCTACTGAAATTTTAGCACAGCAACATTACGCCTCCATTTCCAATATGTTAAAGGATACAGGCATTTCTGTAGGTCTGTTGACTGGGTCTGTATCGCCTGCAAAAAAACGAAAACTAATTGAACAACTTCAAGACGGTTCTATACAAATGGTGATAGGTACCCATACACTTATCAGTGAAACTGTAGCATTCCAAAATCTTGGTCTTGTCATTACAGATGAGCAGCACCGTTTTGGTGTTGCTCAAAGGAGTTTGTTGGCTGAAAAAGGCAATCATCCTCATATGCTGGTTATGTCCGCTACACCAATTCCCAGGACATTGGCATTGATCATCTACGGGGATTTGGATATATCTGTTTTAGACGAACTTCCTCCGGGACGTCAAACTATAGAAACATATGCAATCAGCAGCCAAAAACGGGCACGGGCTTTACAATATATTCGCACTCATTTGGACGCAGGACAGCAAGCATATATCATCTGTCCTTTGATTGAAGAAGGTACCAATGATATGTCCAGTGTAGTGGAGTATGCAAATGCTCTGCAAACAGAAACATTTCCGGATAAAGTGATTGGTATCCTACATGGTAAAATGAAACCCAAAGAAAAAGATACTGTTATGACTGCATTTGCAAATGGAAAAATCGATCTTCTTGTTTCTACCACTGTTGTGGAAGTGGGGGTTGATGTTCCAAACGCAGTTATTATACTAATTGAAAATGCGGAAAGATACGGATTATCTCAATTACATCAACTGCGTGGCCGTGTAAGGCGAGGAACCATGAAATCAACTTGTATTCTGGTTTCAGATGCAAAAAATGAAGAAGCAATTGCACGATTAAAAATCATGTGCAGTACATCAGATGGTTTCCGTATTGCAGACGAAGATTTGCGGTTACGAGGACCGGGAGACTTTTTTGGAGAAAAGCAACATGGTTTACCTGATTTAAAAATTGCCAACATGGCAGAAGATATGGAAATACTCAAAGAGGCACAATCAGCAGCCAGAAATGTGCTTTCCTGTGACCCTAAGTTGGAGTATCCTGAGCATCGAGGATTAAAAGGACAAGTAAAACTCCTTTTTTCCGTATTTGGAGGTCAAGGATTCCATTAATATGACGAAAAAGACGAATCGTAAAGAATACGATTCGTCTTTTTATGTTCTATTTATTTTACTTTTATCATAGAGATATGTCTTCAAATAACTGCTCTATTGTAATGGATAACGCTTTGCAAAAACAAATAATTTCTTGATCTAGTACTACATTTTGTCCCTGCTCAATTTGGTGTAGTTCTTTTGCGCTCAACAATAATCCTTCTTTTTCTAATTCTGCACAACATTGCTCCAAAGACAAACCTTTCTTTTCTCTATATCTTTTTATATTTTCACCACATATATTTTTCCTGTCACCGTCTATTCTTGACATAAAGCCCTCCCAAATCTTTCACATACAATATTTACGATACCATATATTTTGTATTCTCTCCGTATCGATTATATCATTCCTGCTGAATAAGTTAAACTGCACTACATACAAAATCCACTAAATAAAAAAGCTGATACAAGAGTATTTTACTCCAGTATCAGCTTTTATCCATTAATTGTGAATTATACTAACTATTTTTCTAATGCTAGTAATGAATTCTAACAAGAATATCTTTTTATTTTTGTTTAGGTTTTTGAAATTTTGCTGCATCATAATGGCATACTGCCGACGCAGAACAACTCCCACAATCACATCCGCAAGATTTTTTGCCTTTTTTCTTATCTCTAATTAACTTTACAATAATCAGGCTTACAACCGCTAAAGTAATTACTCCGGCTAAAAGAGTTCCCCAATTGTTTACAAAGAAATCCAGCATTGTAATCCCTCCTTAGAAGTCTATACTTTCACTTTCTTTTTCGATATATCGCTTTTTTTATATGGACGGAACAGCATGAATAATATAAAAGCTATAATCAAAAACGCAACAATGGAACCGATAATATTTCCGTTACCTGTAAATAAACTGCCAAGTTGGAAAATCACCAAAGCAATTGCATAAGCAAATATACATTGGTAAGCAATTGCAAAAGCTGTCCATTTTGCGCTATGCATTTCCCTTTTAATTGCACCCATTGCCGAAAAACAAGGAGCACACAATAGATTAAATATCATGAAACTTAATCCGCTAACAGCAGTAAAGGAGGCAGCCATATTTGCATAAACAGAACCTGAACCACCATATAAAATACCCAATGTACCAACAATATTCTCTTTTGCAACAAGACCGGTAATAGAAGCAACTGCTGCCTGCCAATTTCCCCAACCAAGAGGAGCAAACAGCCATGAAATACCGTTTCCGATGATTGCCAAAATACTATTATCTATTTGGTCTTCAGTAAGCATAGTAAAGGTACCATTTATAAATCCAAAATATGTAACAAACCAAATTACGATTGTGAAAAGTAAAATAACAGTACCTGCTTTTTTAATAAAGGACCAACCACGTTCCCACATGCTTCTCAGCACATTTTTAACTGTTGGCAAGTGATAGGCAGGTAACTCCATAATAAATGGTGCCGTTTCTCCTGCAAACGGTTTGGTTTTCTTTAACATAATACCGGAAATAATAATTGCTGCAATTCCAATAAAATAAGCACTTGGGGCAACCCACCATGCACCACCGAAAATAGCACCTGCAATCATAGCAATCAGCGGTAATTTAGCACCACACGGAATAAAGGTTGTTGTTATAATGGTCATGCGCCGATCACGCTCATTTTCAATGGTGCGAGAAGCCATAATGCCCGGTACCCCACAACCTGTACCAATTAAAATAGGAATAAAGGATTTGCCTGATAAACCAAATTTTCGGAAAATACGATCCATGAGAAACGCGATGCGAGCCATATAACCGCAAGATTCTAAAATAGCAAGGAAAATAAACAACACAAGAATTTGCGGCACAAAACCCAATACTGCACCCACACCGGCGATGATGCCGTTCAAAATTAATCCCTGTAACCAGTCTACACAATGAATGGCATTTAGTCCTTTTTCTACAAGTACAGGAATTCCCGGCACCCACACGCCGTAATTTGCAGGATCCGGCTCTGTATAATGATACTGTTCGTATACACCCAAAGCAACAGTTAAATCTTCTCCCGATGAAGTTACATCTTCGGTTGCCAATGTTTCCTCATCTGTCACTGTATAAGTGGCTTCATCGGTTGGAGAAAACTGGGAAGCAAATTGGTCTAATTCTGTTTTTGCAACAGCAGGGTCAAAGTTTTCCGATTCGGTATCCAGTGCAGCTGTTACTGCTGTTGTATCTATCCCCTGCTCTCCCGCATAATCAATAAATCCGTTTACTACTTGCGCTGCCTCTCCGAATTGGTCGGCATCTGCTGCATAAGCACTGTCACCAATCCCCAATAAATGCCAACCGTCACCAAATACACCATCATTGGCCCAACTTGTAGCCCAAGCACCTACTGTAGTAACTGATACAAAATAAATGACAAACATAACAAGAACGAATATAGGCAAGGCTAACCAACGGTTGGTCACAACTCTATCAATTTTATCAGAAACAGTTAAGCCTTTTCTATGTTTTGTATAACAGCTTTTTGTAATTGCTGTGATATAAACATATCGTTCATTTGCAATGATACCTTCCGCATCATCGTCTAATTCTACTTCAATTGTCTTTATATTTTGCTCAATGCAATCCAAAATAGTCTTATCAAGTTTTAATTGCTCTAAAACTTTTTCGTCACGTTCAAAGATTTTAACCGCATACCAACGTTGCTGTTCCAATGGTATATTGTGATGTGCAACCATTTTTTTAATTTGTCCCAATGCATGCTCTACAACGTTGCTAAAACAAATCTGCGGTACTGTTTTTGTATCTTTCGCAGCCTGAACTGCTGCTTCAGCAGCTTCTGTAATTCCTGTATTTTTTAAGGCAGATATCTCAACAACTTGGCAACCAAGTTGTTTTGAAAGTTCCTCAATATTAATTTTATCTCCATTTTTTTTCACAACATCCATCATATTAATGGCGATTACTACAGGTATTCCAAGCTCTATCAGCTGTGTAGTTAAATATAAATTACGCTCCAAATTGGTACCGTCAATAATATTCAATATTACATCCGGATGCTCTTGGATTAAAAAATTTCTGGCTACAACTTCTTCCAATGTATATGGTGAAAGTGAATAAATACCGGGAAGATCCACAATAATGACATCATTGTGTTTTTTTAATTTTCCTTCTTTTTTCTCCACTGTAACTCCCGGCCAGTTACCAACAAATTGATTTGAACCGGTTAACGCATTAAACAATGTAGTTTTACCACAGTTTGGATTACCTGCCAGTGCAACTTTTATCTGCATTGTTTTTTCTTCCTTTCAAGCTAAAAAACCAACCTCTTACTCCACTTCTATCAGTCCCGCATCTGCTTTACGAATAGATAATTCATATCCTCTGATAGTAATTTCTATCGGATCTCCAAAGGGCGCCACTTTACGAACATAAACCTCTACTCCCTTGGTTAATCCCATATCCATAATTCTACGCTTGAGTGCCCCTTCTCCATGAAGCTTAACAATAGTGGCAGTTCCCCCTACCTTTACTTCTCGTAATGTTTTCAATTTTGTCCTCCTTTTCTGTCACTGGACAGATGAAACTATAATTTGGCCAGCCATTCGGGATAATTGCAATTCTCGCTTCTTCTACGTTTACAATAAAATTTGCTTATTCAGTTATAATAATAGCAACGACCATTCTCAAAAGTTGCAAGATAACAATATCCACTATCACTTTGTATGAGAAAAAATAACGTATTCCTTATTATATACAAACGCCAACGGCAATATATTTATTTTCTATTTTCAACAATATAAGATGAGTTACAATTCATTAATAATGACCTGTTTTGAATATTTCATTATTAAGTTAGCACAGGCTAACGTTTTTGTCAAGAATATTACCTAACAATATTTTTATCCAATATCCTATAATTTCCGTAAGGATTTACAAAACGAACTCTAAATCAATTACATTTGCAAATATATCACGTTATTTCATTTTCGCTGTATACCAAAATTAAATTGATATGGTTTAACAGTTTAGTGTAAAAATATATTTTTACGTGAAAATCCTTATTAAAGCATCAATATCTCGACCAGTGGTAACGCTTGAATTTTATTGAAATTCATGGTAAAGTATTGAAAATAGACATGTTTTATCACTGAGTAGGAGGTAAAAACACCATGTATGAATCTGGAGAAAATTATTTGGAAACCATACTGATGTTGCACCAAAAGCAAGGCTATGTACGTTCGATTGATATTGCCAATGAATTAGGATTTACAAAACCAAGTGTTAGCCGTGCTATGAGTATTTTAAAAAACGATGGTTATATTGTGGTGGAAAGCAGCGGAAATATTGTTTTAACCGAAAAAGGAAACAAAAAAGCCAACCAAATTTACGAACGCCACTTATATATTACAAAGTTTTTGCAAAAAACATTAGGTATCTCTGAGGAACTCGCTGCACGTGATGCCTGCCGTATAGAACATATTATTAGTCAAGAAACATTTGAACGTATTAAAGAAAATGTAGACAGTTAAAAAATTTCACCCAAGATATTTGAACGATATTGGGTGAAATTTTTTTATTTTTTATATTGACAATGCAAATTCATTGTGATAATATTTAGAAAGTTAGCTTAGACTAACCAAAAAAAATAAAATAATAACTTTTATTTTTTGCAATCAAGTTAGCTTGAGCTAACCTATATTGTTTTGATAGGTAAAGAAAGGTTTGGAGGTTTGTTTCATTATAATGATACAGCAAAAATTAGATACCCTTCTGGCCTCTCATACAGCGCCTACACTAATGGGGGTAAAACCAGCAAATTTAGTTTCATTACCTCGTTTTGAAACATTTGAACAAATGGTTCGAAATTATAATACACACTTAAATCAACAAGATATTTATTTTCACCCTGTGTGCCAATGTAATTGTAAACAGCTTTTGCTGGTTTATCGAAAATCAGAACTAATCAATACATTATGTCAATCACAAAAACGTGCATTTTTATTATCTTACGGTTATCCCGTATATCATAAAACCAATGTTGAACTATATTTTGATGAAATTCTGTCCTATTTAGCGCAGCGTATCCTATCTACAAAAGGTTTCCCACACGAAATTGGAATTTTTCTGGGTTATCCTTTGGAAGATGTTGTGGGCTTTATTGCAAACAACGGCTGCAATTACAAATACAGCGGTTGTTGGAAAGTATATGGAGATGAAGCCTACAGTCGTCGTTTGTTTGCACAGTACAAAAGCTGCAAACAGCAACTGTCCCATGCCTTAAAAAGTGCAGATGGGAATTTATTGAATTATTTATGTACAAATTCTATGATTCAAGACAGGAGAGTGTAACTCATGGAGAATATTGCAATTATTTATTGGAGTGGAACAGGTAATACAGAAAGTATGGCAAACGCAATTGCAGAAGGGATTGCAGCAGCGGGAAGTACCGCAGATATAATGTCAGTAGACCAATGTTCTCCTGACCAAGTAAATACTTATTCTAAAATTGCTTTTGGCTGTCCTTCTATGGGTGACGAGGTATTGGAAGAAAGCGAATTTGAGCCTTTCTTTGAACAAGCGGAAGCCTCACTGCAAGGCAAAAAAATTGCTTTGTTTGGTTCCTATGACTGGGGAACCGGAGAGTGGATGGAGAACTGGTGTGACCGGGTAAAAAATAACAGCGCACAATTGTTTGAAACAGGTCTTACAATTCATTTAACACCTGATGCAGACGGTCTTGCTGCTTGCCAAGAATTTGGTAGAAAGTTCTCCTCCTTTTAATTAGCTTACGAGATACATTACATACATTCATTTTTCTGCTAAAAGCCGCAGTGCACAAATGTGCCTGCGGTTTTTGGTTTGCAAGGAAAAAGCTCCGTATGAAATATCAAACGGAGCTTTTTCTTATTCTTATTGTGTACGTCCCAACAGCCAATCAACTGAAACATCCAATATATCAGCTAAGGCTACTAATTCAAAATCTGTTACAAAACGAATTTGTCCCTCTAACTTAGATAAACCTGAGGCATTCATATCTACCCCATTTACCTGTAGTTGCGCCAGCAAGTCTTTTTGTTTCATACCTTGGTTTTTTCTTGCCAACTCAACACGGGCTCCAATTAAATTGCGGTCACCTAGGGCCTGCTTGCGTAATCTCATATATTCATCTCCCATATCAGCTGCAAAACTAAAGTATTTTAATACAAGCATAAAAATAAACGTCAGTATCCTATACGTTTAAAATGAGCAACTTCCACTAATTGTAATTGTATTATACTCTATTTTTTGTTTTTCTGCAATAAAAAACAAAATACTACAAATCTATTGTTCAAAAATAACATTTGTTATTTTGTCTCTTTCTTGATATAATATGCTGAACATTTATATTTGATATAATAGGCGTAATAGAGAGTAAATTTCCTATACTACTATTGGAGATGATAGATTATGGATAATTACAGCGGCTTAAGAACAAACTTAACCATGTTAATGGATTTTTATGAAATTACAATGGCAAACGGTTATTTTACAAACGGATATCGTGACCGAATTGCCTATTTTGATATGTTTTTTCGTCATGTACCAAATGACGGTGGCTTTGCAATTATGGCCGGTGTACAGCAACTCATAGAATATTTTGATCATTTGCACTTTAGTGAAGAAGACATTGCATATTTGGCATCTACTCAATTATTTTCTATTGATTTTTTAGATTATTTACGCACATTTAAATTTTCATGCGATGTATGGGCAGTACCGGAAGGAACACCTATTTTCCCTATGGAACCAATTGTAACGGTTCGCGGCCCCGCAATTGAAGCACAGTTCATTGAAACGATGATACTGCTAACCATTAATCATCAAAGTCTGATTGCCACCAAGGCAAACCGTATTGTACGTGCAGCACAAGGCAGACCGGTTATGGAATTTGGTGCCAGACGGGCACAAGGATTTGACGGCGCCATTTATGGGGCACGTGCCGCTTACATCGGTGGCTGCTGCGGTACAGCAAGTACACTCTGTGCAAGAAAATTTGATATTCCTCCAATGGGAACAATGGCACATAGTTGGGTACAATTGTTCGATAGTGAACTGGAAGCATTTCGTGCATATGCCAGGGCTTATCCTTCTCAGTGTACATTATTGGTAGATACCTATAATGTGCTTAAGTCAGGCATTCCAAATGCCATTCGTGTATTTAACGAAGAACTGCTTCCAAGAGGATATCGCCCTGCAGGTATTCGCATAGACAGCGGAGATATTACCTATTTAACCCGCCACGCACGCAAAATGCTGGACGATGCCGGATATGAAGACTGTAGTATATGCGTTTCCAACTCTCTTGATGAGTTTACCATCAGAGATATTCTTATGGAGGGAGCCTGTGTGGACAGCTTTGGTGTTGGAGAAAGAATGATTACCTCATCATCAGAGCCAGTATTCGGTGGTGTTTATAAATTAGCCGGTATTGAAGATGAACATGGCAATATTGTTCCTAAAATAAAAATTAGTGAAAATACTGCAAAAATTACAACACCTTGTTTCAAAAATTTATGGCGTTTATATGACAAAACCAGTGGCAAGGCAATTGCAGACGTTGTTACCTTGTTTGATGAAGTAATTGATGATTCTAAACCATACACAATCTTTGACCCTGTAAATACTTGGAAACAGAAAACTGTAGAATCATTTCGCGCAGTGCCTCTGCGTGAACAAATATTTAAACGCGGAAAAAATATGACCAAACCAAAACCATTACAAGAGATTCAGGCATACTGTAAGAAACAAGTGGATACCCTTTGGCCCGAAGTCTTGCGATTTGACCATCCGCATAAATATTATGTAGATTTATCTCAAAAATTGTGGGATATTAAAGCAGAATTGTTACAAAAAAACAGCGGTAAATAAAGAAAAGCGATTGAAACATTCAATCGCTTTTTTTGTGTAAAAATACAGTATATCCTATCCGTTCTCTTCTATTTCAATCGGACCGTTTTTCTTTTCAAATGCTGTTACCGCTTGTTTAATATAATATAAAACTTGACTATTTGCAGATCTGCCATCATATGCAGCCATATAGTGCAGTTTATTTAAAAGGTCTTGTTCAATTCTGATAGAATAACTTTTCATTTTCATGAACCCTCCCGAATATGTTTTGTATTCATTTTAAACTTAATACAAGCTCCTGTGTGAAAAACAGATACAAAATGTAGCTATACGTTATATAAGTAGTATATTCCTATTATTCATTTTATAGATACATTCACATAGTATCTATATACTCCCTATGAGTACTGCTCACCTGAATGATAAAATTCCGGTGGCAGAACCCTATTACTTTCATCCGTTTTTCTTTTGACATAGAATAAAATTGGAAATATAATTTCTCATCTGCAGCAGCACCGAATTCTAGACCGCTTGCTTCATGTGAATACTGCTTTCATACAGCTAAAAAGGAAATTATAAAACTTTTCTATATACATCGAATACTGTATCATTTGACGTAGATATTTATCTTCCATTTAATGATATAAAAATTCATATACCACTTTAAAACACTGTTTCGATGCAATATTGGACAGCAAATCTATTATAACATAACCTGTAATGGTGATATAATCCGCACAAAATAGAACATCGTCCATATTTACAAAATAAAAAGAAGATTACGCCAAAAAAACAGAATGCTTATCAGCGGTCTTTTACTTTTCAGTAGTTCTATGGTTACGCCTATCAGTCACATATGTCTGAATTCTTTAATAGCAATTTCTATTAGTATATCTTTCATATTCTATTATTTTTATAAATATTTTAATCTATATATTGCTATCTTCCTTTGATTCACCGGCTACTCCTAAAGCACAACAGCATACTGCACATCAGTGTACGCTACTCTTACAAAGTGTAGCAATCTTTTAAAATATTTAAGCTATTTGATTCCCCCCTTTGATTTATTTTCCGTTCTTTTTCTTGTGCCTATATTTTTGCGCATAATCTGACAATAATAATACCACGATTACAATAACCATACTGCATATGGCTACAAACCATGGAGATGAAATAATCGTATTCATTTTATCCCATAACTGCCCTCGTTTTATCTCCGGATATACATTGTGTGCCAATACAGGACTGCTCTCCTGAAAACCCTGAAATGCCCAGTCATACAAGTTTTTGGTGTCTAACATTTCTCCATGCACATCACCAATTGGTGCACCTAAGGCAACAATCATGTATCTCTGTCCATTTTTTTGAGCAGCGGTAACCAAACAATAACCTGCTTCATCATGTGAACCTGTTTTTATTCCTTCAATATACGGTTCGTAATAAACAGGTTCTTTCTTATCCATCATTTTATTGGTTGTATAAATGGTGCGTTCTCCCGTATATAAATTCGTCGGAGGCAGCGTGTATTCTGTCTGTGTCACAATATCCATAAAATAAGGCAGACTCATTGCATACTGTGTTATTTTATAAAGGTCCTCAGCTGTTGTGTAATGATTATCGTCGTGTAAACCGTGAGGATTGGCAAAATGTGTATTGGTACATCCTAATTCCGCAGCCTTCTCATTCATTTTATCCACAAATTTATTAATATCTCCATTGCCGATATATTCCGCCAAAACAAGTGCCGCATCGTTGCCGGATGGTATCATCATACAGTTTAACAGCTGTAATACAGTTAATTGTTCTCCTTGCCGAATTCCGGATAACGAACTGTCTGTTCCCTGAAGCATGGCTGATACATAGCTTCCAGCCGTTATCTTCGTATTTACCAAATCAGATATGGCTTCCACAGCAACAATATACGTCATAATTTTGGTACAGGAAGCAGGCTCCAACTGCTGTGCTGCATTTTTTTGGTATACCACTTCCTCTGTGTTTAAATCTACCATATACAGCGCTTTTGAATTTGTTTCAAACGTTACCTCTTCCCCTGCAACCTGAATCGACAGAAACGGAAGGATAAAAAAGATTGCAAGAAAACTTGCCATATAAGGTAGTATCTTTTTTGCCATCTATCATTCCTCCGTTACACAAAGTATTTTTTATGTACGTTTCTTTCATTATTCATATCATTGACATACATATTCGGAATTATTCGATTCTTTTTTAAAAATAACAAAACTGAATTTGTAAAAAATAAAAAAATGCATCCTATTAACATAGAATGCATTTTAAAAAATTTTATGCCAGAAAACCGTTATCCAACAAATATTGATACGTATTTGGAAATTCTGATTCATCAATCACATAGGGGAAACTTGTTTGTGAAAGTCTAATCTGTCCGTTATAAGAACCAATTAGTTGGCGTACGATACCATTTTGAGATGGGACAAATGGTTTTGTATCTATTGTCAGCAAAATCGTATTTTCATCGATTTGCGTATCAGCACTCTCTTGCAACAAAGGTTCATTTCCGTCAGAATGAGATTGATTCATTTCTGTTCTCATAATGTCTTGTTGTAGCATTTGGAGCAAAATTTCTTTTTGTCCTTCCTCTGTAATATATGTTCCGGAATCAGCATATCCTTTTGCAACCATTATCGTATTCAAAGCCTGAGGTTCTACATAAAAAATTAAATTTGATTTTTTAATGTATTCCTCTTGATTTTCCAACAAACTCTTCTGATCTTTTCGTTTGGAAGGAGTACTATTTGTTTCTAAATCCCAGAAATATTCCACTGTTCTGGTTAATGTACTACCATCTTTTAGATGATAGGTTACTTTTCCTGAAAACATGTGGTCAGACATCTGATAAGGATAATGCTTCTCTCGATTCTCATCTACAGTAGCCTGGTGCCAGCTGATTACCGCTTCAATGGAAGTTCTGTCTTGCAAGTGAACAGGTGTGACCGTACCAATGGTTTTCCCATTTACATCCAGAATTTCATTTGCTGTGGTATTATCTAAGTCCAAATCCACACTTTCTACCTGATTGGCAAGCGGTACTTTTGTATCATATCCAAAACATCCTGTAGCCAATATGGCATAGTAAATACCAAACAGTACCAAAAATCCTGCTAAGTATGGCAGTGATTTCAACAAAGTACGAAAACCTCTGGCATACAATACTTCAATAATGATATGAGCAATTACTGCACCGATGACTACACCTGCAAAGAAAGCAACTGTACCACCCAATGTAGCATGCAGAATATAGCCCAATCCAATGCCTACTGCACCTGATACTACAGTGCGGATGATAATTTGAGGTACCGGATATGCTTTTCGTCCCTCTGCATTTTCACTTTTTCTGGCCCGATACAATAGCCATGATGCAGCAATCATAACAACGGTAATACACGCCCACCAAACAAAAAAGGCAATCATATCTGCACTCATCGTTATTCCTTGGCTGGTATAAGCTATAAAAAACACAGGAACAAACGACGCCATATACGGAGAGCCTGCTGTTAAAATAGTCGTAAATCCCTCCAGTGTAAAACCTGGAAGCAATGAATTTACCATAATAATAAGTAGATACATAAAAATTGGATATGCAATTCCAATTGCAACAGCTGAAATAATGGCATTAAATGTAGTTCCGCTGCACACTGCAATAAATACAGTGAAGGCATAGGTAATTAAAATAATAATCAACAAGTAAAGCAGATATAAAAATACTGTACTATATGGCATACCCAATATATTTGCTTTTCCTTGTACACAAACCAGTACAATTGCTGTAGTACAGCAACAAATAACCATTGGAACGGCTAAAATAGTAAATCCGGCTAAAAATCGGCCAAAAAACATTGCTGTACGCGAAATCGGCAATGCATGATAAAAATCTGTACTGCGTTTGTTATGCATAAAACGAAATAATAAGATGGCAGTAATAAAAACGAAAAGCAATGTTCCTGGTATTACCAAAAAAGTAAATAGCATATGGAGTCCGCTTGCAATATTTTCACCGGTAAGCATGTGCTCATTCTTTATGGAACTAAATAAGATAATTCCCAGTAAAAAAGGCAATGCTAAACATAGCAAAATCAAATAAATAATACCGATACCACTTTGCTTTTTTAAAGACCAAGCATACACAGACCACCATTGTCGGAAGCTGTTATGGTATGATTTTGTCAATGTCATATCCGGATACCTCCATCTCACTAATAAATACTTCTTCCAACGTTAACGGAAGCATTTCAAAATAAACAGGCTTTAGCGCCTCTATTCTTCTGGAAATAACACCTTTGTCACCACGAATGACCATATTCACCAATGAACCTTTCATATCAAATTTAAGAATATCCAAATCAGAAAATACATCCATTGAAATCATTGGTTTAAATACAGCTTGCAGTTTATGTAGATTCAATTTCAGGCCGTCCAGCTCTTGCTCAAATACTACACCACCTTGATGAAGCAGTCCTACATGGTCACATACGTCCTCCAATTCTCGCAAGTTATGGGAAGCAATCATAACGGTAATATTGCGCTCGGACACTTCTCGTGCCAATAATTTTTTCAGTAATTGACGCATAACCGGGTCAAGTCCATCAAAAATTTCGTCCATTAGCAGTACTTTTGGCTGGGTAGACAGTGCACAAATTAAAGCAACCTGCCTTTGCATTCCTTTGGACATGCTGGAAATTTTCATTTTTTCTTCAATCGGAAATAAATTACACAGTTCACGATATCGCTCATGACTCCAGTTAGAGTACATAGAAGCGTAAAATTTCGCCATCTCTTTCATGTTGCTTTGCGGAATAAAATAAGGAAAATCCGAAATAAAAAATATATCATTTTTCACATTGGGATGTTCAAAAATAGGAGTACCGTCAATAGCAACCGTACCGCTGTCCGGTTTATAAATACCTGCAATGGTTCTCAAAAGAGTTGATTTGCCTGCTCCGTTAGAACCTACCAAACCAAATACCGAGCCGGGCTGTACAGAAACAGAAATTTGGTTTAAGGCAGTATGGGTTTGAAATTTCTTTGTAAGACGCTCTACCTGTATCATGTTTCTTCACCTGCACTTTCTATATTTAACAGCTGTTCGATGTATTGCAGCAATTCATATTTCTCTACGCCGTGGTCAATGGCTTCTTTCACTGCCAAAGCCACCTTTTCCAATGCCTCTGACTTTTTTACGTCTACACTGGATAAATCCGGTGAAATAAAAGATCCTTTTCCCGGTATGGAATAAATAATACGATCTCTTTCCAACATTTGATACGCCTTTTGCACTGTATTGGGATTGACGCCTAACTGCTGCCCCAACACTCGCACGGAAGGAAGTTTTTCATTGGGCTCCATTACACCGAGCGATGCCATTTTAATAATTGATTTATATAACTGCTCATAAATTGGCAGTCTGCTTTGATAGTCTAATGTAAACACAAACTCCCTCCTATCTGTAATAACTGTACTATTAAGATTAATACAGTTGTAATATATCATATACACTATCAAAAGTCAAACCATTTTTCACGACAAAAAAGCGCATGTTTAAACATGCGCTTTTTATTTATCACTTCTCTGCGGATTCCCAAACACCCACCCTGTCACCATTCTGTCATAACCGTCCGTCAGAGTTGTTTCGCTTCTTTCTTATTCACTTTTTTATGAGATTTTTCTTTCGGCGGGAATAATGCTCTTATCATACGGAACAAAAGCTTTTCAATTTCTACCACAACAATCGGCACCAATGCCAATCCAATTACAATTGCCCACTGTAAAATACCTAAATGTGCTGTTTTAAATACCGCAGACAATGGCGGAATCAAAATAACGCTTACCTGCAAAGCAATACATGCAAGCGCTGCAATCACCAGTTTACGGTTTTTAAATACACCAATATGGAAGATAGAATGCTCTGACCGCATGTTAAATGCATGCGCAACTTGAGATAAACTGAGTACCGCGAAGGCCATTGTTCTTCCAATTAGCGGTTCTGTGCCTGCGCCGTCAAAAAACACGCGGCCAATGGTAAATGCCAACAATGACAATACACCTATCATACAGCCTTCTACCACAATATTATAGCCCATTCCGTTGCCAAACAAGCTTTTGCTTTGACGTGACGGTTTACGCTGCATAATATCATCATCAATCGGGTCTACACCCAGTGCAAGCGCGGGTAACGAATCTGTGACCAGATTGACCCATAACAGTTGAATTGCCAACAAAGGACTTGGCATTCCAAAAATGAATGCCACTAAAATTGTTATAATTTCTCCAATATTACACGAGATTAAGAAATGGATGGTCTTGCGTATATTTTCATAAATACCCCTTCCTTCTCTAACCGCAGACACAATGGTTGAAAAGTTGTCATCAGTCAAAATCAAATCCGAAGCTCCTTTTGCAACATCCGTACCGGACTGCCCCATAGCGCAGCCGATGTCTGCCGCTTTTAAAGCAGGAGCATCATTGACTCCGTCGCCTGTCATGGCTACAACTTCTCCTCTTGCTTGAAATGCTTTTACAATACGCACTTTATGGGCAGGTGATACCCTTGCATAGACACAGTATTTGTAAATTTCTTTTTCAAGCTGATGCTGCTCCATTTGATCCAATTGCGCCCCTGTCAGAGCCATACCGTTTTCATCGAGAATTCCTAACTCTCTGCCAATGGCAGTTGCGGTTGCCACATGGTCTCCCGTAATCATAACAGGACGAATACCCGCTTGCTTGCACATACGAACCGCTTCTTTTGCTTCGGGACGCGGAGGATCAATCATGCCGATTAAACCGCAAAAAGTCAGGTTGCTTTCTATCATTTTCTCTCCGCTTGGCAATTCTGTTACATCTTTATATGCAACTCCCAGCACACGAAGAGAACGGGAAGCCATATCGCTGTTTCTATGCATAATACGATTTTTTACGGAAGCAGTCAGCGTGTGGCTGTTATTTTGGATATGTACCCCTGTACACAAATTCAACAGAACATCGGGAGCTCCCTTTGTAATGATGCGATATCCTCCCGTATGCAGACGATGTACCGTAGTCATACGTTTGCGGTCTGATGAAAAAGGAATTTCCTTTATGCGAGGATACTGCTGTTCCAATACATTTTTCTTATTCTTGGAAGCAATCACCAAAGCTGCTTCGGTAGGGTCTCCGTTCACTCGTTCAGCAGACACTGTACAATTGTTACATAACACTGCCAAATTTAACATAAACTCCGGCTCTGTTCCTCTTAAATCCAACGCATGCTCGCTGTCTGCCATTTCCACTACCGTCATTTTATTCTGCGTCAGTGTTCCCGTCTTATCAGAGCAAATCACACTGGCGCCTCCCAGTGTTTCCACGGCAGGCAATCGTCTAATAATTGCACGATTGGTAACCATTCGTTTAACACCCATTGCCAAAACAATGGTTACAATAACGGGAAGCCCCTCCGGTATTGCCGCAACTGCCAAACTGATGGAAATCATAAACATTTCCAATGGAGATATATGCTGGAACAATCCTAAAATAAAGATAAGACCACAAATGATAAGGGCGCCGATGCCTAAAACTTTGCTTGTTTTTGCTAAATGATTTTGCAGTGGTGTTTGTGGTGTTTCTTCCGTATTAATCATATGTGCTATTTTTCCTACTTCCGTTTTCATCGCAGTCGCAACAACAACACCTTTTCCTCTGCCTGCGGTAATACTGCTGCCGGAAAACAGCATATTGGTACGATCCCCAATTGGCGTATCTGAAGAAAAAATACCGTTTGGGCTTTTTTCAACCGGTACCGATTCTCCTGTCAATGCAGATTCCTCCGCTTTGAGACTATAAGATTCCAAAATTCTTAAATCGGCAGGCACCATATCCCCTGTTGAAAGCACTACAATATCACCCGGCACCAAACCGGAAGAATCTATTTTCATCTCTTTTCCGTCTCTAAGCACCGTGGCTTGCGGAGAAGACAATTTTTTTAGAGCTTCAATTGCTTTTTCTGCCCTGCTTTCCTGTATTACGCCGGTGAACGCATTAACAACCACTATGGTTAAAATGATGATGGAATCAATAAAATCCATATCATGGCGTATCAGAGATGTAATAAAAGATACCGCAGCTGCAATTAACAGAATAATTACCATAAAGTCAGAAAATTGACTGATAAATTTTTTAAAAAATCCATTTTTCTTTTTATGCGTTAACTCATTTGCTCCATATTGCTCCAGTCTTTTTTTCACTTGAGACGTGGATAATCCTTTATTTTGATTGGTTTCCAGCTTTTTTACACATTCCTCCTTCGATAAATTTTGCCAATCCACTTGTGCATCCCTCCATGTTTCACTGTGTTTTAACTATATGTCTGCATGTACAAATTTAGAATCACGATATCAACAAACCAATTCATCAGATGAATGCACAAGGTCAAAATCATACAATAACACATTCAAATTTATATACAAATTTATTGAGTAACTCAAATAAATATGATATATTGATTAACGGTTATATTATTCAGCTTCTATTAAAACTTTAGATATTACAATAAAAGGACTATCGTTATGGAATATAAAATTAAAAGCAAAATTTCAATGCCACGCTACCAGCAAATTGCTGTGGAAATTGCTACCAGAATTGCAAATGAAGAATATAAAGTGGGTGACAAAATCTATACACGTTCTTACATTGCAGGCCACTACGGCGTTTCTCCTGAAACTGCAAGACGTGCTATCTGCGTTTTAAGCGATCTAGATATTGTCGTATCCGAAAAAGGAAGCGGAGTTACCATTAAATCGCGACAAAACGCCTCCAACTTTATTAAACAATTTAATAAGCGTGAAACCATTGAAAGTATCAAAGAAAAAATATTTCAAAGTGTTGACCGCCAAAAACAAGAGATGGAGGCACTGAATCAATATTTATCTGAATTAATTCAAGCTTCAGAGCATTTTCGGTCTATGAACCCATTTATGCCATTTGAAATTCATATCACAAAAGATTGCCACTATTTAAATCGCAATTTATCCGATATACAGTTTTGGCAAAATACGGGAGCTACCGTAATCGCGGTGCGAAAGCAGGATGCATTGCTGCGCTCCCCGGGACCGTATATCGAATTATGTGAAAATGATATATTATATTTCTTACCTCAAGATGATTCTACACAGCGGGTAACAGAGTTTTTATATCCCCCCTAAAGAGGAATGATTGTTGAAAGAGTAACAACTTTATTGTATAATGAAGTTGTTACTCTTTTTTTAGGAGGATAACACATGTTACAATTTGAACATATTACGAAAAGTTATAAAACAAAACAGATTCTTCGTGATATTAATTTAACCATTCCAAAAGGTCAGTTTGTGGCAATCATCGGCGAAAGTGGATGTGGAAAAACCACTTTGCTAAAAATGATAAACCGATTGATTAAACCTACTTCAGGAGCTATTTATATCGATGGAAAAAACATTCAAACAATAAATGAAGTAGCTCTGCGAAGAAAAATTGGGTATGTAATCCAGCAAACAGGCTTATTTCCTCATATGACAGTACGGCAAAATATCGAAATCATTCCAAAACTTGAAAAATATAAACCTGCCGAGTTAGAGGAAAACACAAAAAAGTTAATGCATATGGTCGGATTGGACTGTGATGAATTTTTAGACCGCTATCCAACCGAATTAAGTGGTGGCCAACAGCAGCGAGTTGGTGTAGCCCGTGCATTTGCCACCAACCCTGATATTATTTTAATGGATGAGCCTTTTTCCGCACTGGATCCCATTACACGCACCGATTTACAAGATGAATTGGTACAGCTGCAATCCAAACTGAAAAAAACAATTGTATTTGTCACACATGATATGAGCGAAGCAATTAAAGTTGCTGATTTAATCTGTATCATGCGGGGTGGCAATGTTCTACAATACGATACTCCGGAAAATATTCTGAAAAATCCTGCGGATGACTATGTAGCAAACTTTGTGGGTAAAAACAGAATTTGGTCTTCCCCTGAATATATTAAGGTGGAAGATATTATGATTGAACGACCTGTTACTGCTACCAAAGAAATGTCCATTCTTAAATGTATGGATAAGATGCGTCAATATAAGGTAGACAGCCTGTTCATTATAGAACCCGATTCCCGTCAGTTGCTGGGTATTGTAAAAGCAAATCACCTGAGAAGTATTGAAGATAAAACACAGCCAATTCGTAACTTCATCAGCGCAGACTTTGCAACACTATACCCGGAACAAACTATTTTGGATACTATTAAACTGGTTACAAAAGAAAATCATTCTACAATCCCTGTCGTAGATGCTAAATTCTGTTTGGTGGGACTGATAACCAAAAGTAGTTTGGTTACCACACTAAGCCAACAATATTTTGACTATACAGAGGAGGCGCAAGAATGAATTTTTGGCAATACATCGCAACTAATTATACAGAAATTCTTGTACTTTTGCTGGAACATATCAAACTTACTGCAATCTCAGTCGGTTTGGCCATATTAATTGGTGTGCCTCTTGGCATTTTTATTTCTTATATGTCAAAAGCAAGTAAGATTGTTCTATCCATCGCAAATGTAATCCAAGCGATTCCAAGTATGGCCTTACTGGGATTTATGATTCCCTTTTTGGGAATAGGGGCGCTTCCTGCCATTACAGCAGTAGTACTTTATTCATTGCTTCCCATTATAAAAAACACATATACAGGATTGGAAAGTATCAATCCTCAAACGCTGGAAGCTGCCAAAGGAATCGGCTTAACCCGATTCCAAATTTTAACCAAAGTACAAATACCGCTGGCACTGCCGGTTATTATGACCGGTGTTCGTGTTGCTTCTGTAACCGCAGTCGGTTTGATGACAATGGCCGCGTTCATTGGTGCAGGCGGACTTGGTAATCTGGTATTCTCCGGTATTCGTACCGTAAATAACAATCAAATTTTGGCAGGTGCAATTCCTGCATGCTTGTTGGCATTGTTTGTTGATTTTCTCCTTGGTATGGTTGAAAAACTGGTAACTCCAATCAGTTTGCAAAAAGGAAATTCCGCACGGAAAAAGAAAAAACGTTTGGTTCAAAAAATTACATTAGGTGTTACTGCTGTTGCTATCATTGTCATTTTCGTGATTACTTCTATCGGCGGTGGTGCAGCCGGAGCCAGAACTATTACCATTGGTTCCAAAGATTACACCGACCAATTGGTTCTGGGCAATTTAGTATCAGAAATGATAGAAGACCGAACAGATATTCAAGTAAACCGCAAAATGAATTTGGGCGGTACACAAGTCTGTTTTAGTGCTTTACAGTCCGGCGATATTGACATGTATGTGGAATACAGCGGTACTGCTTACAGCGATATTTTACAGCATAGCCCCATTAATGATGTAGATGCAGTATATAACACAGTAAAAACAGAATTCAAAGAAAAATATAACATTGAAGTATTGTCTCAAATGCAATGTAACAATACGTATATCCTAGCTGTAAAGCCGGAAACAGCAGAAAAATATGGTCTAAACAGCGTAAGCGATTTTGCAAAAGTTGCCTCTTCTTTTAAATCTGGTACTACATTTGAATTTACCAACCGAGAATCCGGATTAATCGGTCTTGAACAAGCATACAACTTTAAAGTAGGAGAAAATATACCGTTGGATGGCGCACCTAGGTATACCGCTCTCATGAATGATGAAGTAAATGTTATTGATGCCTTTGCAACAGACGGTCTTTTGAAAAAATTTGAACTTTCTGTGTTAGAAGATGACAAAGGATTTTTCACCCCGTATTATGCAATGCCTATCATGTCAGAGAAGGCGTTGAAAGAATATCCTGAGATAGTCCCCATTTTAGAAGAATTGGGAAATATACTAACAAACGATGTCATGTCGGAGTTAAACTATAGGGTAGACGTTCTTCAGCAATCTCCCGAACAAGTAGCAAAAGATTTTTTAAATGAAGCTGGATTAAGCACAAAATAATATACCTTCACAATAAAGAGAAGACCCTTACCTTTTATGGTAAGGGTCTTCTCTTTATAAATCTAATCTTTGGCTAGTAAGTTCTTTTGATTGACGATCTGCTTCCAATTCGGCCTTTGTCTTTTCTCTATATAACGTTCTCTGTGGTATTCGCTTGACGATAAATACAAATGCAATACCACCAACAATATTGAGATAATACGTTACAACACGCCAAATAAATAGCGCCGGAATAATAAGTTTATCTCCAAAAAATGTTCCAAAGAACAAATAGAAGCTGCCTTCTGCACCACCTGACGCTCCCGGTAAAGGAATGAATGCAGATACCATATTTACAAATGATTGAGCACCTAACATATCAAATACATCGGCACCTTTAAAGCTAAAACTGCGATAGATAAGATACGGAATAATACATGCTACAAAAATTTGTACTATGGTAAAGAACACAGCACCCACATATACTTTCACAGACTTGCCCACAAGTTTAGTACTCTTATGAAAAATAGCAAATTCGCTGTGAAGCTTATAGTAACGCGAAACGGGCTTTTTTACAATTTTTATTCTATACAAAAATTTAATTACCGCACGCAAACACTTATCCGTTGCTTTCTCACTAATTGCAAAAAACAAAACAAGAAGGACAAATGTTAAATTTGTAGCCAAACCAATAATGGTTAAAAAGGAAAAATTACTTACACTTTGCTGGAAAAACGGTAGTTTCCAAAATACCATAACAAGTGCAAATAAAACCATGATGACTTGATATACTAAACTTTTGACAGCAATAATGGAGCCAGCTCCACCAGTATCCATACCCAGCTTTCTCATGTAGTAAATTTGCATTGCCTGACCACCGGTTGCAAAAGGAGTCAATGCGCTGTATAACAGTCCAATCATTCCTATAATTAAAGAATGCCAATACTTCCATTGGGGATATACTTTTTTACAAAAAAAGTGCAGTACCAGGGCCTCTAATAGCCAACCAACAACGACTGCAACAAAAATTAAAATAAACCATGGTACTTGGATAGAGTCCGCAATACTTGCAAAAGCAGCAATGCCATCTGTTGTAATTAAAAAGTAAACCAATACACCGATTGAAATTGCCATTGTAATAATAGCGAATAAATTCTTTTTCACTACAATCCAAAAATTATTGGCTGCGATAACGCATCAATCCTCCTCTCGTTAAAAACTTAACTTTAATTTTATATCAAATTTACATAATATACAAGCTTTTTTTGTTTTTTCAGTTGTTATACCCTTTGTTCTACTTTAAAATATGACTGTTTTTGTACAAATATCCCTTGATTCTTTGGGTAGAAAACAAACAAGCAACATGATTGATACAATTAGTATCGACCATGTTGCTTCTAACATACAAAAAATTACTTTTTAATAGCAATATAAAGATTAATATCTGCATGATCATAATCATCATTGAGATATTCTTCAAAATCTCCCGTAAATGTTCTGTCTAAATCCATATTCCAAATCTTTTCCCATGCGTTCCGTACCGCTGTTTCCATATTACCATGAACACAAAATTTTGCATATGTACCTGCCGGAATCACTCTGGATACCAAGTCACTGTTGTTCAGTTCTGATACCTCAACACCTGTCAATACGTGATATCCCTGTTGCGTATAGTCGGAATATAAACCGATTGCATGCTCGTTTGCACGATTTTGAACGGTATTGCAAATGCCTTCCTGAAAAAATTTCTTCCATAAGTCACCAATAACTTGTCCCATATTTGGGTCATCATTGGAGATGTATGCTCCAACACCTACTACTATTTTTTTGTCCAAATTTACAATTTCATACTCCATATGATAATAACCTCCTTTATTAGATGTTACTATCATACACAGTATAACATGACATAAAAACGTCATATTATAAATAAAATTTCAACATTTTCTGTAATTTATCTTTCATTTGATAACGGATTTCCTGTGGTTCTATAATTTCGCAATGCTCTCCAAACGTTGCAATATAATAGTACAACCAATCATCACAGGGCAAGGTACAAGTAACCAGAAAACTACCGTCATCTAATACTTGAACACAGTCAAATTCGTCATAAACCCGATAGCCCATTTTATCCGATAGCTTCAATGTGACTGTTACTGTGTTTAAATATGCTCTGTTGTCCTCTACAAAAACATGATTTGGCGAAGAATGCTGCACTTTCTGCTCAGAAATATCCAAATCTTTTATTCTTCGCAGCTTAAAAAAGTGATAGTCACATTTATGCAGACAAAACGCATACAAATACCAGCTTTGACCTTTAAAACACAATTTTAGCGGTTCCGCAACACGGCTTGATTGCTGTCCATTTGCATTATGATATAAAAAATGGATAACCCGCTTGTGTAAAATAGCTGTTTTTAAAGTCTGAAACAGGCTAGCCTCTTCCTTATGATCTCCCCATGAAGAAAAATCTATCTCTAACCAGTCTGTTTGAGCTTCTCCAAATAAATTAGACAAACGCTGTATGACAGATTGCGAGTGATTTAGATTAACAGCTTGTACCGCATTCAGCGCTGACAAGATCTCAGTTTTTTCAGATTCTGTTAGCACTGTTTTATTTAAAATAAAATTAGGCAGCAAGGAAATACCGCCACCTTTACCTCTGGTCGTATAAACCGGTATTCCTGCTGCCGATAAAACATCAATATCTCTGTAAATAGTGCGTACAGATACTTCAAAACGATTGGCTAAAGCTTTTGCTGTTATACATTGATGTTCCAATAAAATATAAACAATTTCAAATAACCTGTTAATCTGCATAATATCACCTAGCTCATTATAGCATTTAAAAAATTGCAAAGCAATTTTTAACTATAAAGTGCTAAAACGTTACTGTAACAATTAATATTTATTTTCTCCTTGTTGTGAGATTACGATATCGTGATAATATAACAGATACAGATGATAGCCCATGTGTCATTTCATTCTTTTACGGTCAAACTCAGGATTAAATGCAAAGAAATTCTTGGAATCTAAATTATCCGTTGCTATCCTCAGCGCTTCACCAAAACGTTGATAATGAACAATTTCACGTTCTCTTAGAAAGCGGATAGGATCTCTCACATCTCTATCATCACAAAAACGCAAAATATTATCGTACGTTGTTCGTGCTTTTTGTTCTGCAGCTAAATCTTCATGCAAATCTGTTAATGCATCACCTGCTACAGAGAAGGTAGATGCTGAAAATGGCATTCCATTGGCATCTGCCGGATAAACACCTGTTGTATGATCTACAAAATAAGTGTCAAATCCAGACTTTTGAATCTCCTCCTCTGTTAAATCTTTTGTCAGCTGATACACAATCGTACTAACCATCTCTAGATGTGCAAGTTCTTCTGTGCCAACATCCGTTAAAACTGCTTTTACTTCAGGATAAGGCATAGAATAGCGTTGACTTAAATAACGCAATGAAGCTCCCAATTCTCCATGGGGGCCACCATACTGACTAATGATAATTTTTGCAAGCTTTGCATTCGGTGTTTTAATTTTAACCGGATACTGTAAACGCTTTTCATATATCCACATTATTCATTCGCCTCCACTTCCCATGGCCAAGGACCTGTAATCCAAGCCCAACGGCTGGTATCTCTGTTTGTTTCATTAATTGGACCAAATTGAGATTCATACTTTTCAGTCAGTTCTGTAGCCTTTTTCTGGGCTTCTTTTAATCTTTTGGCTGCTTCGCAGTTGTTGGGATGTGTATCTAAAAACATGTGTAACTCCCACGCAGAGAATTGATACGCATTAATTTGACGCATGAGTCGTTCTTGTTCACTCATTTCATATCCCTCCATTTGGTTCCCAAAAATGGTTTATCAAGTTCAGGGAAAATTGTGCCGTTTTCCAACCCTTTTTCTGCACTGTAAATCGTTTTGTATTGTTGATATGGCACATAAGCCATTGCTTCTACAGTAACTGCCGGAAATGGAGTCATCTGTTTCATTTCAATGCATTTTTCTTCATTATAATCTGTCAAAGTAAATCTCTCCTTCCTATATAATAAGCTTATCCATACTATGTAATGCAGTTTAGTTAAGTGCTTATCCTTCACGATTTAAAAGTTAAGCTTAAGAAATCTTCTGTAAAAGGCACCCATTTCATCAAAAATATTTTTTAAAATGATTGCATTTCTTAATAAAATAATAACAAACATACATTATAATAAAGATGTAATAGAAAGGATGTATCATTGATGAGTAACTTGCGAGTTGCAAAAACAGAAGAGTTTGATGAAATATTCTCCATATTGGAAAACAGTTTTCCGCCGGATGAATACAGAACATACGAAGGTCAAAAAGCTTTATGGAATCACCCAAAATACACTGTATATGTAATTCCAGATGACGAATCCGACTGCATCAAAGCGTTTATCACAGTATGGAAGTTTGAAAATTTTGCCTTTATCGAACACTTTGCAGTAAATCCTCTCTACCGGAATCAAGGTCTTGGTTCGTTAATTTTGCATGAAATTATGAACCTGCTTCCATGTCAAATCTGTTTGGAAGTGGAATTACCTGAAACAGATTTTGCAAAAAGACGAATTGGATTTTACGAGAGAAACGGATTTTTTATCAATCATTATTCATATGCCCAACCGCCCTATACGAAAGAAAAACAACCGGTTCCATTGCTTATGATGACTTCCGGTAGTCAAATTTCGAAGGAACAATTTGATGGTATAAAAGAAACAATTTTCAAAGAGGTTTATCAAACAGCCAATAAATAGGCTATACAATTCTTTACCATGTAAATATCTGTGAAAATCATTTATTCCAATAATAAAATATAAAAAAGGAGATGCTTTTTATCAAGCATCTCCTTTTCTGACTTTTATTTCTTTTTGGGTTTATTTTCTTTTATTTTTTTAATAATGCGAGATGTCCACGTTCCTTTTGCTGCTTTTTCAGCAGCTTCTTCTTCCTCTTCTTTTCGTCTTGCTTCTCGAACAGATTTCTCTTCATCTGTCATTTCCCTATAAACTCCGGGAACACTATATGCCATAGTATCATCAGGCATATTTCGTTTTCCCAAACGGCGAGAAACCCAACGTTTTAACCATGTATACAACATTGCAAAAGTTGGCACACCTATAATCATACCAACAAATCCAAACAGTGCACCGAATACCACAATGGCAAAAATAATCCAAAATCCATTTAAACCAATAGTTTCTCCCAATATACGCGGACAAATAATGTTACCGTCAATTTGCTGCAAAATAATAATAAAGATAACAAAATAAACTGCCTGTAACGGATTCACCAATAAAATTAAAATAGCACTTGGAATTGCACCAATATAAGGGCCAAAGAAAGGAATGACATTGGTAATTGCTACAATCACACTAATCATAGGAGGGTACGGCAACTGTAAAATTGACATACCAATAAAGCATAGTATACCAACGATTAAGGCATCAATTAACTGACCTGTAATAAAACTTCCAAACACAGTGCTGGTTTCTCTTGTGTTTCGAATTAGTCCGTCTGCACGGCGGCGAGGCAACATTGCATATGCTGCTTTTTTGCATTGTGCGCAAAATTTTTCTTTACTGAATAGAAAGTAAATGGCAATGATTAAACCAATAATGACATCTTTTAAGACCATAAATACATTCCACAAACCGGAAAGTAAATTGGTTGCAATATTTTGTAATTGAGGAACCAAATCGGTTGACATCCAATTTTGAAGCATTTCTTTCGATTTTTCCAATGCTTGTATAAAAAATTCCGCCGACTTGCTGTCCTGCTTTAAAATGCCATCTAGCCATCCTATAAAATTATTATAATACGTCTCAAAGTTGTTATAGAAACCCATAATATTTGTAACTAGCTGAGGGAACAACATTAATGAGAATACGGTAATTACTACAAACAGCAATAAAATGGACAGCACAATACTGATGGCACGAGATATTTTTTCAGCTCGTTGTACTTTCTTGGCTTTTTTAAATGCGGTTTTCATAAACAATTTATGCAATCGTTTCACAACCGGATTTAAAATAAACGCAAATGCAAAACCATACAAAACAGGAGTTAAAATACTGAATATTGTACCAAAAAAGCCCCATATCATATCAAACCGGAAAATAGCGGCAAATACAAGTAAGCTTACAACAATCACACAAACTGCTGTAACACCCCAATATAGATATTTTTTATCCCATCTATATCTCATAATTAAAAATCATCGCCCTCCTTTCTGAAATAAAATTGGTTATTTTTATTATTGTACCACCTATTGGTTCAAAAGTCACCCTAATATTGATAAAAATAAAAAACAGGTTTGTAACCTGCTTTCCTACTATTTGTATTTCCTATTTTTCCACCATTTTTTTATTTTTTGTGGAAAAGTTTGTTTGGTTGCTTTTCTAAAGGCTTCTTCCGCCTGTTCACTTTCCATTTTATCCACTACAATTTTCTCTTCTTCTGTCATTTGGCGAAAACAGCCCTGCATGCTATAAGCAATGGTTTCTGTAGGCATATGCTTTTTCTGCAATCTGCGTGTAATCCAGTTTTTAATCCATGTATAAATCACCGCAAATGCAGGTACACCGATAATCAAACCTACAAATCCTATTGTGCCACCAAATACCACAATGGCAAAGATGACCCAGAATCCAGTTAATCCCGTTGCTTCTCCCAACACTTTAGGAGCAATAATATTTCCTTCAATCTGCTGTAATACCAGAATAAAAATTAAAAAGTATAATGCCTGAAGAGGATCAACCAATAAAATCAATAAAATACTTGGAATTGCCCCTATATATGGACCAAAAAACGGGATGACATTGGCAACACCAATGATAACACTGATTAATGGCGGGTATGGAAACCGAAATATCGTCATTCCAATAAAGCAAAGACCTCCAACAATAGCAGAATCGATAATTTTTCCGGTAATAAAACCACCAAACACACGGTGCGCATATCTTGCATTTTTTACAATAACATCACCATTATGATGACTAAACAATGCGTAAGTAACCTTTTTTCCTTGTGAAGCAAATTTTTCTTTACTGTATAAAAAGTATATGGATATAATCATACCGATGATAAGATCTGCAAATACTGAAAACACTGACCATAATGTTGAAGTTACATTTACCAGTATATTTTGAAGTTGCGGCACTAAATCTGCAGACATCCAACCTACAATCATATGCTTTGCCTGACTTAAAAATTGATTTGCATATTCCGCAAAAGAAGAATTTTGTCCTACTAAACCGTTAATCCAATCCTCTAAATTATAGAAATACGACTCAATATTTTGATAAAACCCCAGTATATTGGTAATCAACTGTGGAATTAACATCATGCATAAACCTATCAGAATGCCAAGTAGCAATAAAATAGATACAACTACGCTAATGGCTCTTGCAGCTTTTTGCGCTTTATGAGGCTTCTTAGCATTCTTGAAGTAAGTTTTCATCTGAATTCGATCCAATTTATTCACAAGAGGCGTTAATAAATAAGCAATAGCAAACCCGTATAAAACAGGGGATAAAATACGAAAAATAAATCCTATTACACCTAATACGCCTTTGAATTCAAAAATAGCCGCAAATACAAGAAAGCTTATGATAATAACACAAATTGCCGTAATACCCCAATATAGATATTTTTTATCCCATCTATATTTCAAGAATACCAAACTCCTTTGTCTTGTATTTTAGCATCTCTTATAGTAGTCTTGGCTTGTTTTGGCATAAGTATCCAAATTCATTCGAAAAATTCAAAATATTTCAATTCAATAATCAGTCTTTTACAATTTTTGTGCCCGTTTTTCCTAATAACGCTTCTTTAGCACAGTCTAGTGATGTTATAATGGCCGTTCCGTTTTTCGTATGTTCTACAAAAGATAAACAGGCTTCTACTTTTGGCAGCATACTTCCAGGAGCAAAATGACCTTGCTCGATATATTTTTTTGCTTGTGACACCGTCATAATTTTCAACTCTTGCTGATTTTCTTTTTTATAATGAATACATACCCGCTCCACTGCTGTTAAGATAATCAGCATATCTGCACCCAAATCTTCCGCTAATTTTGCGCTGGATTTATCTTTATCAATTACAGCTGCAATTCCCTGATAACCGGTAGCTGTCTCTATCACAGGTATTCCGCCGCCACCAACTGTAATGACAATATTTTTGAGATTGACCAATTGTTGAATCACCGGCAATTCTACAATAGAAACCGGATTTGGAGATGCAACTACACGGCGATAACCACGTCCTGCATCCTCCGTAAATACAAAGCCTTGCTCCTTTTCCATCCGGTCCGCATCCTGTTTGGTATAAAACATACCAATAGGCTTTACAGGCGTTTCAAACGCTTTATCTTCTTTATCTACTACTACTTGGGTAATAACACTTACTGCTTGTCTCTCCATTTTACGGGATTTTAATTCAAACTGAATTGCCTGCTGCAAGTGGTATCCAATATATCCCTGCGACATTGCACCGCATTCGGGAAAAGGCATATATGGCGTTTTGGCTCCATGAGCAGATGCAAAATCCATCGCAAGATTTATCATGCCTATTTGAGGGCCATTCCCATGGCCAACCACAATTTCGTAGCCCTCTTCCACCAAATCCACAATAGATTTCGCCGTTTTTTTCACCAAATGAATTTGTTCCTGCGGTGTTTGTCCCAATGCATTACCGCCCAAAGCCAATACAATACGTTTCACGATTCCGTTCACCTCAAAGTTATGTATGCGTAAGTAATTTTATCATACCATATTTTCTCTATAAAAAAAAGAAAAATTAAAAAGGATATATGTTTTCACCGCTTATGTCTAATATTCTGCTCCATAATCATGCCTTTTACACTTTGTAAATATGCTCTTTTATTATGATATATTAAATATTAATTCTGTTCCTATACACAATTACAACAAAGAAAAATGTTTAATATTCTATATGATTATATAGAAAAAAAGATAAAGGATTCTTTCGTAGAATCCTTTATCTTTCAATACTCTAACTTTACTGTGCATCATCTGGCTTAGAAGTCATAGAATGCAAACTTGTAAAACGCTCCAAGAACGCTTTTGTTCTATCCTTTTGAGGATGATTGATCACATCCTCCGGCTTTCCTTCTTCCACAATATAGCCCCCATCCATAAAAATAACACGGTCGGCCACATCACGGGCAAAAGACATTTCATGAGTAACAACCACCATGGTTCTGCCTTCTTTTGCAAGATCTTGGATAATTTTTAAAATCTCTCCTGTTAACTCGGGATCCAATGCTGAAGTTGGTTCATCAAAAAATAATATTTTGGGGTTAAGCGCCAACGCACGGGCAATGGAAACACGCTGCTGTTGACCTCCCGACAGTTCACATGGATACGATTTCTCTTTTGATTCCAAGCCAACTTTTTTTAGAAGCTCTCGTGCTTCTTGCTGTGCCTGTTCCTTTGGTTTTTTCAACACTCGAATAGGTGCTTCTGTAATATTTTTTAACACAGAAAGATGCGGAAACAAATTAAAGTTCTGAAACACCATTCCCACATTTAATCGGATTTTCTTTAAAACCTGCTTTGGCGCATAGATTGCTTCGTTTTTTCCTTGTCCAACAATCATATCGTCACCACAAATGGTTACTTTTCCGCTTGTAATCTGCTCAAATTGATTTAAACAACGCAGCAATGTAGATTTTCCCGAACCGGAAGGGCCGATAATGGCAACCACTTCACCTTGATTTACCTCTAAAGAAATATCTTTCAGAACTTCTAAATCTTTAAATTTTTTTGAAAGATTTTCTACTTTCAGCATTACCATAAAAACACCCTCCTTACTTATAATAATTTAACTTTTTCTCTATAAAACGGAACAATAAAGATAACAACAGGTTAAAGAAATAATAGTAAATACCTGCAATAATAAGCGGAGTAATCACACCATTTGCGTTTGTTTGTTTATTTGCCATAAAGAATAGCTCTTCCACACTCAGTGCGTATGCAAGAGAAGTATCTTTTACAAGCGTAATGACTTCATTTGCAGTAGACGGAATGACACGTTTGATTACTTGAGGTAAAATAATTCTAAAAAATGTTTGTGATTTTGAAAGTCCCAAAGCTGCGGAGGCTTCATATTGCCCTTTTTCCATAGAATCCATACCTCCACGGAAAATCTCTGCAAAATAAGCTGCATAGTTTAACACAAATGCAATTAAAGCCGCCAAAAATCTATCATAATTCAAACCAAACATATATTTAGGTGCAAAGTAAACAAACAATAACTGCAATAGCAACGGCGTACCACGCATAATGGAAATATAGAGAGAAGCCGGCCAAGATATCACTTTATACTTTGAACGTCTACCAAAAGAAATCAGTATTCCTAAAGGAATGGCACATACTAAAGTAACTGCAAATATCTCCAAAGCAACTCCGCAGCCGGATAAAAACATAACAAACCAATTTCCAATTTGATCCCAATTCATAAACATACCTCCTTTGGAAATATCCACACTGTAACCGAGAAAAAGACGCACAGTAAATTACGTGCGTCTTTTTCATGCAAATGTTAAAACAAATTATCTGCTAACAACATCTTTGCCGAACCATTTTTCAGAAATCTGTGTCATGGTACCGTCAGCTTTCATTTCATCAATATATTTTTGCACTTCATTTTTTAATGCAGTATTTCCTTTTTTGAATCCAACTGCATATTCTTCTTCAGTTAAACCGTCTTCCAAAACTTTAAAGTCTTTATTTTGGGAAGTAATTGCATAGTTGGCTACCACTTCATCCATAAAAATTGCATCAATGCCTTTTGTTTCTAATTCCATAAATGCAGTTACGTTATCTTTAAAACCAATGGTATTGCCAATGGTTTTAGCAAAATCAGATTCTTCTAAAATTTTCTCTGCAGTAGAACCGTTTTGTACACCAATTGTTTTTCCTGCCAAAGAAGCTTGATCTGTATATTCGGAATCATTCAAAACTACCAATACCATACGGTTTGTCATATAAGGTTCTGAAAGATCCATTGCTTGTTTTCTTTCATCATCGATGGACAATCCGTTCCACAAGCAGTCCACAGAGCCTGTGTTAAGCTCCATTTCTTTGGTAGACCATTCAATTGGCTGCAATTTTAATTCTACACCCATACGATTTGCCACTTCTGTTGCAACATCAATATCAAAACCTACGATATTGTTGTTTTCGTCACGGAAGCCCATTGGTGGGAAGCTGTCGTCCAATCCCAGTACAAAAGTACCCTTGTCCAAAACATTTTGCAAAGAATTATCTTGTGCTGTTCCAGAGTCTGCTGTACCGCCGTTTGTGTTTGAGGATGAACCGCATCCTGCAAATACAGCAAGCATAGCAACCATCATCATAGCAAATACTGCCAATGATATTTTTTTCATCATTTTTCCCCCTATTGATCAATCGTTATCAATTATAGTATTATTGTAACGCATTATCAGAGTAAAGTAAAGGGTAAATTCCATATCACTGACAAATTCTTCGTTTATTGAAAAATATTCTGTATTGATTCGTGAAATACAAACAAAATATATCAAAAATGACAAAATTACCAATGGTAATCATATAGAAAAAAGTCAAATGCAAAGGATTTTCCTTGCACTGTAAATTGATGTTTAATTTCTTGTTGCCGTTTCATTCCTTTATATTCATAAAAACTAAAGTTACAGCTGGTATCCGTAAATAAATAAAAGTCATGGATTTCTTCTTGTTTCATATAAGAAAGCATTGCATCAAATAGTTTTCCGCCAATACCATAGCCTCTGTATTCCGCATTTACTACAAAGAAAGCAACTTCCCCTTGATATGGCTTTTCACACTGTTTGAGCAGTTCATCATCTATCCGCTCAATTGTTTTATAAAACTCAGCAGCATCTCTTCCCTCTTTTGTCGCACAAAGCTCTTCCATAGATTGTTTTTGACGCATATTTAAGTATTCCGGACATTTATGCTTATTGATATTTTTTCCCATAATGATGCCCACCGGAACATCATTTACAATTGCAACTTGAGTATACGTTTGATTTGTCAAACATAAATCCAAATAGGCTCTTGCAAGTTTACATGCTGTTTCATGGCTTCCGAATTTATCATATCCCCATGTAATTCTAATAATATCTGCCAATGCATCTGTATCCTGTGGCTGAAATTCTCTAAGCATTACTTGATGTTTCAATATGAGCACTCCCTTATATTTTATACTAGTTAAATATTACTGTACCCTATCCAGTTACTGTATAGTCAAGAACAATTTAAGAAATAAAAAACCGTCCCAATCCATGGGACGGTTTCTCTATTTTTTATTTTTTTCTTCTTTATGCGGCTTTAATCGATTGCTCGATTCATACTCTTTGTTAAGCTTTACGACAAATCCGCTTAATGCCAATAATGCAATTAAGTTTGGAATTACCATAAGACCATTAAACATATCAGTCAAAGCCCAAACCAAATCTACTTTTAAGAAAGAACCTACAATTAAAAATCCACATACAATAACAGCGTAAATTTTTACGCCAATTTTACCAAACAGAGCACTTACATTGGAAGCACCAAAGAAATACCAACCAATAATAGTAGAAAATGCGAAGAAAAACATACAGATTGCAATAAATATATTACCGAATGAGCCAAAGAAAGAAGAGAATGCAGCTTGTGTTAAATTACTGTCATTTAAAACTCCGGAATAGCCCATTGGCAAAACATCTGTTACCAACACAACCAAAGCAGTTAAAGTTAAAATAATAAAGGTATCAATAAAAACACCCATCATAGCAATAAAACCTTGGTCGCAAGGATGTTTTACTTTTGCCAGGGCATGGGCATGTGGTGTAGAACCCATACCTGCTTCATTGGAAAATAAACCTCTGGCTACGCCAAAACGCATTGCTTTTTGAATGGTAATACCAATCACACCGCCTGTAACAGCTTGTGGATTAAAGGCACCTACGAAGATTTGTCCGAAAGCATTCGGAATTTTTGTCACATTAGCAAAAATTACAATCAGCGCGCCCACAATATACAGTAACGCCATAAATGGAACCAATTTTTCTGTTACAGAGGCAATACGTTTTACTCCTCCAATAAAAATAACAACAGCAATTGCCGCTACCGCAATACCTACTGTCCAACCAGGTATATGAAAAGCCGATTCAAATGCATTTCCAATGGCATTGGATTGCACCATATTTCCCATAAAACCCAAAGCCAAAACAATCAATATTGAGAAAATGGCAGCCAATATTTTTCCAAATTTACCTTTAAAGGCTGCCATAATATAGTAGCGAGGACCACCTACTACAACTCCGTCTTTTGTGGTTTTGAACTTTTGAGCCAAAGTTGCCTCTACATAAATAGTTGCCATACCAAAAAAAGCACTTATCCACATCCAAAAAATAGCACCAGGACCGCCGGCAATCAAAGCACCTGCCGCACCAACCAAGTTACCCGTACCAACTTGAGCTGCAATTGCAGTGGCTAAAGATTGGAATGAGGTCATTCCACCGGCATCTGCCTTATCTTTATTTTTTTTGAACAGACCGCCAAACGCCATTTTAAAACCACGGCCAAATTTGCGAACTTGGATAAATTTTAATCGAATAGTAAAATATAGTCCGGTACCGCAAAGTAAAAATAATAGACCATAGTTCCATAAGTATTCATTAATTACTTTTACAATATCTGTAAGGATATCCATTTCATTCCTCCACAACTCCATCAATCAAACAAAATGTTATAAAAATATATCCGTATTAGATTACCATATAATGAATACTAAATCAAATTAAAAACGACTGTTTTTGATAAGTTTGTTAAATTTTCTACACATTGCACGAAAAAAAGAGCATGGATTTTTAACATCCTGCTCTTTTTATGCACGAAAATAGTAGATTTTAATTTTTTAATTGTTTCCATTCCTCTTCTTTAAAACCAACCAGTACCAAATCATCCTGTACTACGATCGGACGTTTTACTAGTTTTCCGTCAGATGCTAAAATAGCATACTGCTCTTCTTCCGTCATAGAGGGTAATTTCTCTTTTAAATTAAGGGATTTATATACCAAACCACTGGTATTAAAAAATTTTTTTAACGGCAATCCACTTTTTGCAACCCATTGTTTTAATTCCTCTATGGTTGGAGGTTGCTCTACAATAGGTCTATCTTCATACACAATATCGTTTGCTTCCAACCACTTTTTCGCTTTTACACAAGTACTGCATTTTGCATATTGCAAGAACAATGCTTTCATATTCTTTCCTCCTTCTCATTTTAACTTTTCTAAAATAGACGGCAATTCTGTAATGTCCTGAATTTGATAATCGGCACAGTCCAATTCTCCATCAGAGCCATATCCATACAAACAGCCTATGCTGGGCAAATGATGGTGTTGCGCCAGTTCCATATCATGAAAGCGGTCACCAACTACAATATATTGGCCAGGATGTTCTTTTTTTATAGATTCGAACACCTCATATTTAGGAATAAAATGATAGCGCTCACAAGGATAAAATCCCACAAACAGGTCTTGCAACCCAAAATATTTTTTATGTGCCTCCATATAACTTATACTACAGTTACTGAGCAAAATAAGAGGGTAACCGTCTTGCTTTAATTGTTTTACTACATCCATTGCATGGGGATACCATCTGGCTTTTCCTTCCTGTAAACCAATATGCATATACTTTCCAATCAATTTACTGTAAGTATGCCGCTGTTCCGCATTTAGCTGAGGCATAAATGCGTTCCACATATCTGTTGCACTGTATCCCAACCATTGGCTAATTTCTTCGTCCCGAAACGTACGCGGCTGAGCAAAGCCGTCCTGAACCAATTGGTCATATACTTTTAAAAATGCTGTTTTATACACAATGGCACAATTGTGCAATGTACCGTCATAGTCAAAAATAATAATTGGTTTAGCCAATTTGTTTTAGCAGATTTGCCATTTCAATTGCAGTAGAAGCAGCATCAAAGCCTTTGTTGCCTGCCTTTGTGCCTGCACGCTCAATGGCTTGCTCAATGCTGTCTGTTGTAATCACTCCAAAAATAACAGGAACTTCACTGTCCAAAGAAACATTTGCCACACCTTTTGAAACTTCTGCGCAAACATAATCAAAATGAGGTGTAGAACCTCTGATAACAGCACCAAGGCAAATAACTGCGTCATATTTTCCGCTTTTTGCCATCTTTTTTGCTGCCAAAGGTAATTCATATGCACCCGGCACCCAAACAAGGTCAATATCGCTTTCTTTTACTCCATGACGCTGCAAGCCATCTTCAGCACCGCTTACCAATTTTGAAACAATAAATTCATTAAAACGAGCTGCTGCAATTCCTATTTTTAAGCCTTGGGCAATTAAATTTCCTTCAATATAATTCATATGTATTTCCTCCAACTAATTTTGTTTTTCATTTAAAATCAGACTTTTCTTTATCAAGATAGCCTAACTAACAAGCATTAAAACGTTTTAAAATAATCAAAATCTTAAAATTAACAAATCTTCTTATCTATTTTTGTTACTGTCAGCAGGTTGTTACAGCATAAAATTCCACAATATTTTTAAAGCATATGGTCCATCTTATCTTTTTTGGTTTGCAGATAAAAGGCATCGTTTGGATTTGCCTGCATTTTCAGTGGGACACGTTCTACAATTTCCAAACCGTAACCAGACAGGCCTGCTATTTTCTTTGGATTATTGGTCATCAAACGAATCTGTTTGACACCCAAATCACTCAAAATTTGTGCTCCAATCCCATAGTCACGCATATCTGCCGGAAAACCAAGCTTTTCATTTGCTTCTACGGTATCCAAACCTTGATCTTGTAATGCATATGCCTTAATCTTATTGATTAAACCAATACCGCGTCCTTCCTGACGCATATACACAAGAACACCTCTTCCCTCTTTTGCAATCTGCTTCATAGCAGCATCATATTGCTCTCCGCAATCACAGCGGCGGGAACCCAAAGCATCTCCTGTCAAACATTCGGAGTGCACACGCGTCAAAACAGGTTTTCCGTCTGCAATATCTCCCATAACCAATGCAATGTGATGTTCCCCTGTTACCTTATTCTCATAACCATACATGATAAAATCACCGTATCTGGTAGGTAATTTTGCACTGGCTTCTCTTTCTACAGAACACTCTGTTTTACGACGATACGCAACTAGGTCTGCAATAGTAATGAACTTAATCTGATGTTTTTGTGCAAATTCTTGCAGCTCTGGAGTGCGCATCATATGGCCGTCCTCTGCCATAATTTCGCAACATAAACCGCACTCTTTCAAACCTGCCAGACGGCATAAATCCACTGTTGCCTCTGTATGGCCGGTACGCACCAAAACGCCTCCTGGCTTTGCTTCTAACGGAAACATATGTCCCGGACGACGAAAATCTTCTGGTTTTGCACCGTCCTCTACACATTTTAAGGCAGTAACGGAACGCTCGTATGCTGAAATACCTGTTGTTGTATCTACATGGTCAATGGAAACTGTAAATGCAGTCGCGTGATTGTCCGTATTTTGTTCGACCATCTGGGGCAGGCCTAATTTTTGTGTAAACGCTTTACTCATTGGCATACAAATAAGACCTTTTGCCTGTGATGCCATAAAATTTACATTCTCTGTTGTTGCAAACTCAGCAGCACAAATCAAATCGCCCTCATTTTCTCTATCTTCATCGTCGGTTACTAAAATAACTTCACCGTTACGTAAAGCCTGTAACGCTTCTTCAATTGTATTATATTGAAACATATGGTATATCCTTTCTGATAATCGATTTATAAAAAACCATGCTCCGCCAAATAATCAGAAGTAATGGTGTTTTTAGAAGCTTGATCTTTCGTTGCTTGTTCAAAGTGTAGCAAGCGTTCTACATATTTACCTATCATATCACATTCCAAATTTACCGTATCACCGACTTTTTGTGTCAGCAATGTCGTTTCTTCCGCTGTGTGCGGAATAATAGATACTCGAAAGCAAGTATCATCTACATATGCTACGGTTAGACTTATGCCGTCAATGGTAATGGAACCTTTTTCAATGATATATTTTAATACATTCGGTTCTGCCGTGACAGTGACCCAAACTGCGTTGTCTTCTCTCTCCATACGGGTAATTGTACCGGTACCGTCTATGTGACCGCTTACAATATGACCTCCCAACCTGGTTTGTAGGCTGAGCGCCCGTTCTAAATTAACACGGCTTCCTTGAGACAAAGACCCTAGTTTACTGCGCCGCATAGTTTCTGCCATTACATCTGCCTCAAAGTAGTCTTTCCCCATATTAGTTACGGTTAAACATACTCCACTGGTGCAAATGCTATCTCCTATATTGGTATTGTTCAATACTCTATCCGCAGCAATTACAAAATGAGAAGAACACATTCCCCTGACCACTTGTTTTACGGTGCCTATTTCTTCCACAATACCTGTAAACACGAATCATATCTCCTCTCTTCGTTTGCTTCTGCAAGCTATATTTATATTGTTATTTTTGGTTGGATATATGCAGATATTTTAATGTCCTCTCCAATTGAACTTACCTTCATCTGCTCTAACTGATAGGCATCCTGTAAATGTTCTACTCCGGTTCCGCCTACTGGGGTAAGTGCAGCTACCCCCCCCACCATTTTAGGCGCAATATACGTAATAACCTCTTGTACAATTCCTGCGCTTAATGCAGCTTCATTTAAAGTGGCTCCGCCTTCCAACAAAATGCTGTCAATCCCCATAGCACCAAGCTGATCCATCAAATCATTTAAATCCACCCTGTTGTCTTTACTACTACAATACAACACTTTTGAACCGAACGTTTCTAATTTACGTGCAGCCAACGGACTTGCCTGGTTAGTGGTTGCTAAAATTGTCTGATTATTCTCCTGATCCTTCAAAACATTGGAGGTAAGTGCAATCCGCAAACAACTATCTACCACAATACGTACAGGATTTTTTCCTTGCTCCATACGGCAGGTAAGGCGTGCATTATCATGAATAATGGTATTAATGCCAACCATAATCCCTGTATATTTGTGGCGTAATCTATGTACATCTTCACGTGACGCTTCTCCTGAAATCCACTGAGATTCTCCTGTTGCAGTTGCAATTTTTCCGTCCAACGTCATAGCAGTTTTCATTACAACATACGGCCGTTTGGTTGTAATGTAATGACGAAACACACAGTTGATTTCATTACATTCTTTCTCTAAAACGCCACTTATTACTTGAATTCCTGCCTCTTTTAATTTTTGTATTCCCTTCCCCGCTACCAATGGATTGGGGTCTAAACTGCCAACGACAACCTTGGCAAGTTTCTTTTCTACCAATAAATCTGCACAAGGAGGCGTTTTTCCATAATGAGAACATGGCTCCAAAGTAACATACATTGTTGCACCTGCCACATTTTCTTTGGCACTTGCAATGGCATTTACTTCCGCATGCGGTCCTCCATAATGTTCATGGTATCCGCTTCCTATGATGCGACCGTCTTTTACAATGACAGCTCCTACCATTGGATTGGGTGCTACATACCCTTCTCCCTTTTGTGCAAGCTGTAATGCCTGTTTCATATATTGTTCGTCTCGATTGTCTTCCATATGCAGCCTCCTAACAAAAAAAGCCTTGAGTAATATACTCAGGGCTTTGAGGTTTCTTTTATTCTATAAATACCAGAGATGGCATTTATATCGCATCATCTTCTATTATCCAGACTATACTGTCGGCTTTGGAATTTCACCAAATCAACCTTTCGGCTCGTGGGCTGTACCACCGGTAGGGACTTTCACCCTGCCCTGAAGACTTTTATTTTTTCTTATTATACTACACCTTTTATTCTATTGCAATAAATAAACACAAAATTAGTATATTTTATTTTTTGTACAAACACAAATCATATAATCCTTTTGGTAAAGCATATATTCTGTTTTCCAGTCCAACGTATCATCTGTCGGTTTGTAATGAAAGCCAACACCTAAATATTTTCCTATGCTCTCTCGTTTTGTCCACATACGATAAAATGCTGTTTGATTTTTCCCTTCCAAAATATAACGCTCTTGTTCTTCCTGTGTAAAAAAGCGCTTTGCAATCAAATCAAAACGATATGGTTTCATTTTTTGAATGTCAATGCCTATTGGCATATCATCAACAGCACAGATACAAATATTATCTGAATGACTGATATTGAAATGTACCTGTTCATACCCTATAATATATGGTTTTCCATGAGAACCAATATCAAACCGAATTTGGTCTATGGGTATATTCCATTTTTTATGGATCGCATATTTTGCAAGAAGAACACCTACAAGGCTGATATGAGCCGCTTGCTTCCTCATAGATTGCAATTGCTCTCTCTTGTGACCGTCAGCAAATGACAACCACATTTCAAAGTCTGAATCCGTCAATGCATCGGCATTCGGAACTACAATAATATTTCTCCCATTTGCATTCATCTGCTTCATAGGCACTCCTTGATTTGATATTTCCCGTGGCTTATTATAACATAAGAAAAATTGCAAAGCAATTTCTAACACATAAACACGATAGCGTCTTTTTCACATCTAAAACTTTAGTTCTGACGCCGTTATCGAATTGTTATCATATGCCTTATTATTGATTCTGTTTCGCAGATAGCAACAAATACAATCAATTTGAGCAATCATTTCACTACTCTTAGGAAAATATCAATAAATTAATGTAATCTTTATGGAATTACCCTAGGATTCTGCGTTGAAATAGTGATATAATAAATACAATTTCTAAATTTAGGAGGCACTATATGAAGGATACGCTAATGGTAATCGGAGAAGCATTAATCGACTTTACTCCTACGAAACAAGGGGTATTATTGAAAGATGTCTGCGCTTTTACCAAGCACTGCGGAGGAGCCCCGATTAATATTGCAGCTGCCGCAGCAAAATTGGGAGCACATTCCAAAGTATTAACACAAGTAGGTGCCGATGCATTTGGAGATTTTATCTTAGAAACACTATCCCAGTGCCAAGTGGATATTACTGCTGTAAAACGTACCAAACAATATCCAACCGCATTGGCTTTTGTAGCTTTGGATGAAAAAGGAAATCGCGACTTTACTTTTTATAGAAATCCTTGCGCAGATTTATATCTTAGTGCTGAAGATATTACTGCCCCCATGTTTCAGGATTGTGGCATTCTTCATTTTTGTTCTGTGGACTTGGTGGATTCTCCTATGAAACAAGCACATTTCAAAGCAATTCAGCTGGCAAAGGAACAAGGCGCTATCATTAGCTTTGACCCCAATGTTCGTCTGCCATTATGGAACAGTAAAGAAGACTGTAAGAATACAATTTTAGAATTTGCACCATACGCAGATATTCTAAAAATATCCGATGACGAGCTGTTCTTTCTCACAGGACGAAAGGATTGTGAACAAGTTTTCACTATATTTCCAAATGCTTCTATCATTTTATTAACCTGTGGTGAGCAGGGAAGTTATCTGATAACAAAAGAATATCATCTCTATGAAAAGCCTATCCCTGTGAAAGCAATAGATACTACCGGCGCAGGAGATGCATTTGCCGCCGCTTTTTTGTACCAATTACTCAGGGATGGCATCTCACGAGAACAATTGTCTCTTTTACCAAAAGATATTTTGCAAGTATACCTTCGTTTTTCCAATGCCTATGCAGCTGATTCTACCACAAAACACGGCGCCGTACACGCAATGGCAACAATACAAGAGTTTCATACATTTCTACAGAAATGCCATATTTCTAATGTCCTTATATCAGAATCCTAACGTTAGGAGGAAACCCATTGATTACATTTACCGGAAAAGGAGCCTTTGGCGGATATGCCATGGGCCAAATATTATTTTATAATCGGATTCAAACAGGCATTAACGCCCATACAGTAGACGACCCGATTGCAGAGCTAGAACGTTTTTTTGCCGCACAGAAAACCGCCATTGAGCAATTAGGTGAGCTTTATGAGAAAGCATTATTGGAGGTAGGCCGTTCCAGCGCAATGATTTTCCAAATTCACCAAATGATGTTGGAAGATGTTGATTACGTGGGCTCTATCACCAATATGATACAAAATCAAGAACAAAATGCGGAATATGCAGTCAGTGTGACGGCTGCCAAATTTGCCAATATGTTTGCAACCATGGATGATCCTTATATGCGCGAACGTGCCGCAGATGTAAAGGATATTTCTCAACGACTGATTAATGTATTAACACACAATCATGACGGAATCATTTCCTTTGAAAAGCCTGTTATTATTGCCTCGAACGATTTAGTTCCAAGCGAAATTATGCAGCTGGACAAAGATAAAGTACTGGCTTTTGTTACATGCCACGGCTCTATCAACTCTCATACCGCTATTCTTGCACGTATTATGAATATTCCTGCGGTTGTAAACTTGGGTACCGATTTCACCAAAGAGTACGACGGCCGTGAAGCCATTGTCGATGGCTATGATGGTAAATTAATCATAAATCCTAATCAAGAAACAACCGCATATTACATAAAAAAACAGATGCAGGAAAAGGCAAACCGCGCTTTGCTGAGAGAACAACTGGGTAAAGATAACGTAACACAAGACGGAAGAAAAATACATATTGTTGCAAATATCGGCAGTACTGCTGATATTCCAGATGCTCTGGAAAATGATGCCGGCGGTATTGGGCTGTTTCGAAGTGAATTTCTATACTTGGAAAGTTCTTTTTTCCCGTCAGAACAAGAACAATTTGAAGCATACAAAACCGTTGCACAATCCATGGAAGGTAAAAAAGTGGTCATTCGAACTATGGACATGGGGGCTGACAAACAAGTAGATTATTTCAGACTGCCGAAAGAGGAAAACCCTGCTATGGGTTATCGTGCAATTCGTATCTGCCTAACACAGCTTGACATTTTCCGAACACAATTAAGGGCCTTATACCGGGCGTCTGCTTTTGGCAATATTGCTATTATGTTCCCCATGATTACCTCTGTGGAAGAAGTCCAGCAAGTAAAAAAGATTGCGGCTCAAATCCGAGAAGAACTGGATTGTGAAGGCATTGCATATGCGCCTCATGTTGAACTTGGAATTATGATAGAAACTCCTGCTGCAGCCATTATCAGCGACTTACTGGCAAAAGAAGTGGATTTCTTCAGCATTGGAACAAATGACTTAACCCAATATGCACTGGCCATTGACCGACAAAATGCTATGTTGGACCAGTTTTATCAGCCATATCATAAATCTGTACTGCGGCTTATGAAGTTGGTAGCCGATAATGCACACCGCAATCACATTTGGTGCGGCATTTGTGGTGATTTGGGCTCAGACCTTGAAATGACACCTCTTTTTCTGGCAATGGGTATTGATGAAATCTCCGTCCCCCCCAGCTCTATACTGGCTGTAAGAAAAAAGGTACGTGAAACCAATGTCAGCATGATTCAAAATCAACTGTTCGAAAAGTGGCTTTAACAATCTATTTTAATATAGAAAAATGCCTGAGCAATCAAATCCTTTAAAATTGAGGTATTACATATATGAAAAAGAATATAAAATTACTGGGTACTACATTCATAACCGCACTGATACTCCTTATATCTATGTTATCCTTAACCGCTTGCAGCAGTTCACAGCAATACACTTATAAATCTATGAATATGAATGCCATTTTACAAAAAGTAGGAACCAAAACGGTAAAAGACAAAAGTGTTGTTTGTTACAAACCTTTTATCAATGACAATGGTATTACTGTATACGTCTTTGAATTGGATAACGGTACAACACAAGAGGAATACACATCATACCATTTTTATGAAACCAAAGAAGATTACCTAAAAGCATTGGATATTGCAATGTTCGGCGATATTGAAATAGATGATGACCTTTTGATGATTAAAATGCAAAACGAAAATCGTCTTACCATGAATTATGACAAACTCATCGAAGTATATAGCCAAGAAAATGGATATACATTGATTCAATAAAAAAACAGGCTCTTTAAAAAGAGCCTGTTTTTTTATCTTATTGTTCTATTGACTGCAGTGCAACACGAATCTCTATCGCTCTGCGATATTCCACTTTTGTTACAGTCACTGTCCACTGCCCTATTTTAAAAGCATCTCCCTCTTCAGGCACTTTGCCAAGTTCGTGCATAACCCATCCGTTCACGGTAGATACTTCATATTCTTCGTTAATTTCCAATAACTCCAGCATTTTGTCCAAGTTAGCATTACATGAAATCAGAAAAGAACCATCGCTTTGCTGTTTAAAATCTTCTTGCTCATCATCATGTTCATCCCAAATTTCTCCAACCAATTCTTCCAAAATGTCTTCCAAGGTAGCAATACCAACGGTACCGCCAAATTCATCCAGCACAATTGCCATATGAGTTTTGCTATGCTGCAAAATACGGAGTAATTTTGAAATTTTGGTTCCCTCTGTTACTACAATTGGCGGTTTTACAATATCCGAGATGGTTTTATCACCATTTAACACATATGCATGAAAATCTTTTTCGTGTATGATACCAATAATATGGTCTATGGTTTCTTTATAAACAGGTAATCTGGAGTATCCATGTTCTTTAAATAGTTCAGATACTTTTTCAATGCTGTCATTTTCTTCTACAGCAATAACATCCACACGCGGCATTAAAATATCTTCAACATCCAGGTCATTAAATTCAATTGCTGAGCGTATTAATTCTCCCTCATGTTTATCTAAGCCGCCGTCGCTTTCAACCTCTTCTACAATGGTAATCAGTTCTTCTTCCGTAATTCCGCCTGACGGATGCAAACGGAACACTTTTGTCAAAAGTTTTTTCCATTGTTTAAATATCCAGTTAATCGGCCACAAAATAATGGTAAAAAACTTCAAAATAGGAGCCATAGCCATAGAAATACTTTCCGCTTTTTCTTTAGCTATACTTTTAGGTGAAATTTCTCCAAATAACAACACCAAAACAGTCATAACAATAGTAGCAATGGTAACACCGCTATTTCCTATTAAACGTGTAAATAATACTGTCGCTAAAGAGGAGGAAAGAATATTGGCAATATTATTGCCAACTAGAATTGTTGATAATAATTCGTCATAGTTTTCACTCATCTTTAAAGCACGTGCAGCCTTTTTATTGCCATTGGAAGCAAGATTTTTCAGCCTAATTTTATTTACGCTGGAAAAGGCTGTCTCTGTTGCAGAGAAAAAGGCGGACAAACAAATGAGAAATAGGATTGCAATAATTAATATGACGTCTATCGTATCCATTAAGAAAAAATCACTCCAAATTTTTTATTATTACTATATCATATATTACTCTAACTTACAACTATTAACAGCCGTTTGGCAAAATAAATATAGGATATTAAACAAATAAAAAATAAATTGATTTTTCTCATTACTTATGTTATAATAAATAAAAATAATAATTATTATTAATAAGGAGATTTATTATGCATATAAAAGAACAAGTATTGCAGGTAATGAAAGAAGCTGGAAAACCTGTCAGTGCAGGGGAAGTAGAAAAATTGTCCGGATTGGATCGAAAAGACATCGATAAAGCTTTTCAATCTTTAAAAAAAGAAGAAGCAATTGTTTCTCCTGTTCGTTGTAAATGGGAACCTGCCAATAAAGAATAACCTGAAGAAAAAGATAGCAGCCATTCACTCCCGGCTGCTATCTTTTTCTATATTGTTAAAACATGATAAATCTTGTAAAATAAATAAAAATATTTTATATTTATGAGGTGTACCATGAGAAATTTAAAGTTACTGCATACAGCATTAAAAATAAACGGTGTTTCTAAAGTATTAATCAGCTTCCTAATCTATTTGTTCTTGACAGCACTTGCTATTATGCTAATTGATTCAGAAATTCATAACTACCTTGATGCACTATGGTACTGTTTTTCTGTTATCTCCACCATAGGTTTTGGAAATATGATTGTTACCTCTATCATTGCAAAAGTTTTAACAGCAATATTATCATTTTATGCCATGATTGTATTTGCTATTCTAACAGCTACCGTGGTAAATTATTTTTCAGAATTGCAAAAAGCAAAATATAACGACAGTATACTGGAATTTATGAATCAATTGGAACATCTTGATACTCTTTCAAAAGAGGAATTAAGAAAACTTTCTAAAAAAGTATCTAAATATAAATTACAAAAAGAACAGCATACAAAATAAAAAGCGATGGAGCCATTCCATCGCTTTTTTGTTAAGTTACATTAATGATAATCAGATACATCATAACAATTACAACACCCACACCAAACAACAGTAAACTGTAAGATAAGGATTTTGGAATGTCTCGTTTCCGTTTCACCGGAGCTTCATACGTACCAAAACGGTGATCTGTAGGCGGTGTAAACACATCTTTCGATTTTACAAATAGCAATTTTTTGCACAATAATACAACGGTATCTCCAATTGCATATACTGCTCTTGCAATCAGCGCCCCTACAAACGGCAAGAAACGAAGCAGAACAGGACGGTAAATCGTATGCTCAATGCTCAACCAGCTTGGCCATACATCTGCATATACCTTAACTCCATTTTCATTCTTTTTCATGAGGCATACTCTGATAAATAAGAAATATACAATCAAACCAATCGCAATGGATGCTGCTGCACCGCGTAAGTTAATCAGTGAAAAATAGTTAACCGGTGTAGCAGGATCATGTCCGTGCATAAATCCTTGCGCTGTATTTGCAAGAATATCCTGTGTCCAATATGGAAGCATACCAATGATAGGTAAAATTGCACCAGCAATAATTAATACAGTCATAGTTAATTTGGACATATATTTTTTCTTTGCATCCAACTTTTCCTGATCTTCAGGATTTTTCTCGATAAAGATGGCTACAAACAATTTTAGCATATATGCCAATGTCAAGCCGCCTGCAAACGTAAACAAAGCTTCTACAGTTTGCAGCGTACCTGCCAAAACAGTTTGTGTCGGCATCATGCCGATGTATTCTACAATACTTTCATGAATCAATGTTTTACTGATGTAACCATTAAACAATGGTACACCGGCTAATCCTAACAGACCCATACCAAATACAAACCATAACACCGGCTTTTTGCGACCAAAACCACGCAATTTATTCAGGTCAAAGGTGTGCATACAAACATAAATAACACCTACACCCATAAACAATGCCAGTTTTAGTAAGGAGTGGTTAAACATATGCAAAACAGTACCTCTAACTGCCAATGCATTATGTTCTCCCAACATACATTGCATACCAATTCCTATGATAACAAATCCTAGCTGTGAAACAGAAGAACATGCCAACGTGCGTTTGATATTGTTGGAGAATACCGCCAGAATTGCTCCTGTTACCATGGATAATGTACCAAAAATAACGATTGCCAATCCCCACTGTGCATCATGTAAAAAGATATTACAGCTTACCACAATGATACCAAAGATACCCGCTTTTGTAATCACAGCAGATAACATAGCACTGGCAGGTGCAGGAGCAACTGAGTGCGCCTGCGGCAGCCATGTATGCAACGGATACATACCAGCTTTTACTCCAAATCCGACCAACGTCAACGCACCCGCTGTATAAAGCAGCGCATGATTGGTAACATGAGATGCAGCTTCCACCAATTGGTCTATTTGCAAGGTACCTAAGATGCTTTGCAGCATAAACAGCCCCATTAAGGTAACTAAACTGCCTAACACTGCAAACCCCAGATAGCTGTTACTGCCGTCAATGGCTTCTTTTGTTTCATTGTGAATTACCATTGGATAAGATGCAAAGGACATTATTTCGAAGAAGATAAATGTTGTGTATAAATCGTTCGATAAGAATACGCCTTGCATTGCCCCTAAGGTAAACAGAACAAACATATAATATCTATTTCTGTTTCTTGTACCTTTAAAATATTCTCTGGAAACCAGCGTAGTCATCAACCAGATGAAACAAGCCAATACACTCATACTCATACGGAATCCATCTATTTTAAAGTGTAATCCCAATGAGGCAAATCCTTCCCAAACGAAGGAGTCGGCAGAACCTGCTGTGGCGAATAAACATCCTGCACCTGCCAGTTCCAATGCCAAAGCAAAATATAAAAATAAATCACGTGCAGTTTTATGAAAGCGACCAATAATATATGAAATAATTCCTGCCGCAAACGGAAAGAATACAAGAGCAATGATTAAATAATTATTCCCCACAATTTCACCTCCTTCTCATCAGAACAACCCATTGGCAATATTGCTGAACATATCCATTAAAGGTTGATGATAAATACCTAAAACGATTGCTGCAACTGCCAAGAGTATAAATGGTATGGTCATAAATAAGTTTGGATCTTTTACATCTTTATTTAATGTAGCAACATCAATTTCTTTATTTGGAAAATACGCTTTGAATACAATTTGCATCATATAAAGCGCTGTGAGCAGTGTGGATAAAATCAATACACCAATGCCTGCATAAGCCAGTGGATTACCACTTTCTACCGCTGCGGTACCCAAATTCCATTTACTTAAAAATCCGGGAAGCGGCGGAATTCCCATTAATCCAATTGCAGAAATAGTAAAGGTTGCCATAGTAATCGGCATTTTTCTGCCAAATCCGTTAATCTCATACACGTATTCTCTATGTGTTTTATAAAGAATGGCACCTACACAGAAGAATGCGAGAATTTTTAAAATAGAGTGAACCACCATATGAGTTAAACCACCTACCATACCGGCAGGGGTCATCATAGTCAAACCAAATACCATATAGGAAAGGTTACTTACAGTTGAATATGCCAATCTGCGTTTTAAATGCTGTGTTCTTAGCGCCATAGAAGAACCGTAAACAATTGTTACCAATGCTGCAGACATCACCACATACTGCGCCCAACTACCACTTAAAAACTCTGTACCGAATGTGTAATAAATCAAACGTACCAGTGCATATACACCGGCATTTACAACTGCCACCGCATGGAGCAGTGCTGTAACAGGAGTTGGCGCAACACCTGCAGAAGGCAGCCAACTGGAAAGTGGGAATACTGCCGCTTTAACGCCAAAACCAAAGAATGCAAGTACAAATACAACCAATAACCATTGCTCATTACCTGCTACTTGGAGCATATCCAAAACACCGCCAAATGTAAAATCTAGCGAGGTTCCGTAATACATCATAAATACCATAGCAATAAAAGCAAAGGTCGCACCACCTATGGAATAAATAATATACTTTTTACCCGCATACTGTGCTTGAGGATTCATTGCATGCATGACAAGAGGCAATGTACCCAATGTCAGTAATTCATAGAACAAATAAAATGTTAGTAAGTTTGCCGAAAAAGCAAGACCCATTGCAATACCAAAAGACATGGTGTAGAAACCGAAAAACTTGTTTTCTTTTCCTTCATGCTTCATGTATTCAAAGGAATAAAAAGTTGCGACCACCCAGAGGGTACACAGAATGAAGCCGAAAAAGACTGCCATTCCATCCAATCTGAGGGCAATACTGTAATTTTCCGTAAATGGAATCAAAGTCACTGTCTGACCTTTGGGCGCTACAAAAATAGCAACCAAAGATAATATCATGTTCACAATTACCACTGCACCAACGTATATCTGACGTGCGGTTCGGTTTTTAAATCTTATGATAAATACGCCTAAACCACCCAGTATCGGCACAATCACCGGTAGGAACAATAAAAAGAAAGTGCTCAATGGTTCTCCCCCTTTTCTTCAGAATGGATGGCAGTTACATAACTGCACTTGTAATACCGTGAATCACTTGCTGTAAGCCCATTGGGAACATGCCAAGACCTACAACTCCAATGCACAACAAAATTAATGGAACTGTCATATATGCATTGGCTTCTTTCTTCTCCAATGTTTCGTAATCAAAATCTTTACCTGGGAAGAACGCATCCCGCACAATCGGGAGCAAATAACCTGCTGTAAGCAATGCACTGACCAACAAAACAGCTGGACCCACGTAACCAAGTACTCCACCAAATTCCGGTGACAAGGCACCTACAGCTAAATCCCATTTGGCTACAAAACCGCCTGTTGGAGGAATACCAATCAACGATAGTGACGCAATCGTAAAGCACCACATTACAATCGGCATTTTTTTGCCCATTCCTTTTAGGTCTTTTACATAAATAGCGCCTGTTTTATAAATGATAGCGCCTGCAGCAAGGAACAACGCATTTTTTGCAATAGCATGGAAAATTACTTGTAATAATGCGCCGCTTAATCCCTGCGGGGTTAAAATCATAATACCAAAAATAACGTAAGATACTTGGCTTACGGTAGAATATGCCAACCGCTTTTTCAACAGCTGCTCTTTGTATGCCAACATAGAGCCTACAAATACTGTTGCCAAAGCCAAAATAATAATGGTTAACTGTGCCCAAGTGCCACTTAAGAAATCCGGATTGAACAGATAAAAGGTAACGCGAATCATACCTAAAATACCTGCTTTTGTAATAATACCGGATAACACCGCACTGGCAGGAGCCGGTGCAACAGGATGAGCTGTCGGTAACCAAGCTTGCAGGGGCATCATACCCGCTTTACAGCCAAAACCGATAATCATAACTAGGAAAATAGCAAGCAGTGCATTTTCATTACCGGCTACCTTTGCCATATCCAGTACGCCGCCTTCTGTAAACATAGTACTGGTACCGTAAGAATTGAGGAAAAAGAAACCGATTAAGGTTAAACCTGCACCAAATACAGAATATCCTAAATATTTTAAACCTGCCTTTAGGGCATCTCTTCCTTGAGAATGGATGACAAGCGGTACAGTAATTAAAGTCATAAACTCATAGAACATATACATGGTCATTAAGTTTCCTGCCATGGAAAGACCTGTTAATACACCTACCGTCATCACAGCGAAACCGAAATAACGTTTTTCTTTTCCTTCATGCTTCATATACTCAAACGCATAAATACAAGCTACCGTCCATATAACAGCAATCAAACAGGCAAATATTTTGCCTACATTATCAAAGCGGAACGTAATGGACAGACTATCGCTAAACTTCCATAACGTAAAACTGCTGGTTTCGGTCAGGAACGAGATTAAAAAAACAGCGATTGCATTTAGTACCAACACAGTACCAACATATATTTGTCGCGCAATTCTATGATTAATTGCAAACACAACAAGACCCGCAACAATTGGGAACAAAATAGGTATTAATAAAAAGATACCATCTCCCATTTACTTTTCACCTCACGTTTCATATTAACTCGTTCATTATCCCAATAGGTTTAGTCCTGTCGTAATGATTTTCATAATTGGACCATAAGCAATACCTAAAACAAAATTCAAAGCAATAAATACACCTATGGAAGACAACAAAAATACGCTCTTCTTTGGCTTTTCCTGCTGTAATACCATACTCGCTTCTTCCTGAGTTTGTGTTTGCTGCTGTTTTGGTTTGGACCAAAAAGCAACAACAGCAGGAACATAGTATAAAGCATTCAATAGCGTACTCAAAGCCAATGCCAGAAAAGTAACAATCATATGAAAATTACTTTCCATACTTCCTATACCCAGGAAAATTTTAGGTGCAAATCCTGCAAACAGCGGAATACCTATCATGGATAAAGCACCTACTGTAAATCCGATACCCGATACAATATCCTTCCTTGCAGAACCTCGTAAGGCTTTCATTTCGTATTGATGATTGGAAACATCTACTAAGCCATTAGCCGAGAGGAACAACATAGGTTTTGTAAACGCATGGGCAAGAATATGGAAACAAGCTGCCATAATTCCTACCTTTGTTCCCAAGCCGATGCCCATGAAGATATAACCTATCTGTGCAACAGAAGAATACGCAATCATACGTTTGATATGAGTTTCTTTCAGCGCTTTGATAGAACCCATAATCATACCCAGAACGCCCAAAACAAATAGGACATCTGTGATATGCAAAGAGATTAAGATATCCGGAGTAAATACACGATAGCACATCTTGACCAGAAGAATAATATATCCTTTCAGCACCAAACCGGACAAAATAGCACTGGAGGCGGTTGTAGAAGAACCGTGTGCATTTGGAAGCCATGAATGGAATGGATACAACGCACTTTTGATCGCCAGACCCAATACCATAAGACCAAGGCTGGTTACAAGTGGAACTGTATATTGACCGGATTCTACCAGTGCAATCACAGATTGCTGTACATTGGACATGAGCAAGTGGCCGGTAATGGTGTAAAGAATGGAGACACCAAATAAGAAAAATCCAGAACCAATCAAACTCATAATTAAATAACGAATGGTAGCAACCACAGTCATACCGCTGTCTTTTGCCATAACGATAGCACAGGCGCAAATAGTATTAATTTCAATAAATACATATGCGGTAAACATATCGTTGGTATAAATCAATGCCAGCATAGAGCTGAGCAAGAAATTCATCATAGTGTAATAAAGTGGTATTCTGGTAGGACGAATATCGTGATTAATTCCTCTCATACCACCAACTAAAGAAAGAAACATAACAATGGAAAATACCATTGCCATTAAAGCTTCAAATGGACCCGCACGCAATTCATTACCCCACGGTGCCGGGAAATGTCCCATCATATATGTGAAGCTGTCTTCCTCTGTAAGTAATGAAATAAGCAATGTTAAAGACATTGCAAACACTGCGGCTATAATACAGGTATTTACAATTTGTGTTAAACGTCGATTACGAAAAAAAGGAGTTACAATGCCGCCCACCATACAAATTAAAATGCTGAAAAACGGCATATTATAAACAAAAGGCATTATTCCTCCTCCTTTTTCGCCAGTACAAGAATCTCATCTAAATTAACGGTTTTGTACTTTTTATATAAACGTTGTACCAAAGCCAAAGAAAATGCACTAACACTTACACTAACTACAATACCTGTCAAAACCAATCCGCTCGGTACTGGATTAATATAGGCCTCAGCATTGGTAACACCCTCCTGTACAATAGGTGCAACACGACCAAAAATATACCCTTTGGAAGCGAGAAATAAAAATATGGAAGTATCCATAATATTCAAACCTATGATTTTTTTGATTAAGTTTTTGTGCAGCAATAGTGTAAAAAAACCAATACCAAATAAAATCACAGCAGCAATGTCATAGTAGTGAGCCAGAATTACTTCCATGTTTATAAATCTCCTTTCGAAAATAGTGCATAAAAACCATACATAGTAAGGGCAACAATAATACCAACACAAATATTCAGAGGAAGAATAAATCCACCACTTAAAATTGCACCGGCAATTCCTTTTGGAATTTCTCCTCCCAGGTGGTTCGCACCTGTATAGAAGGAGTAGGCTTTACAACCTGCATATGTTAAAAGTGCGCAGCTGGTAATAATCGTAAAAGAACGGTAGTTAATTACCTTTGATATTTTTTTATGACCAAACGCTATTGAATACAGTATTAACCCGGCACCAATTACTGCACCGCCAGAAAAACCGCCACCGGGAGAAATATGTCCATTTAAAATAATGTAAACACCAAATAAAATAATAAATGGAACCAAAAACATAGAACCGTATTTCAAAATCAAATTTTGATCTTTTGTGTCAACTTCTGTTTCTTGTGCTACTAAGCGTTCTCCCGCTTCATCTTTTTGATTCATGCTGCGCTTTGTCAGCATAATAACTGCTGCTACTGCTACAAATAATACAGTAGACTCACCAAAAGTATCAAAGGCACGATAATCTAAAATCATACCTGCAACAGCATTGGTTGCACCTGTATCTTCCAAACCATCTTCCAAATATTTTTGCGATACTTCATTGTTGACAGGATTTTCCGCATTTCCATATCCAGGCAAATTACATACCGCATACGTCAGCATACCTACTACAAAACAGCCAACGATAATAGAGATTGCAATGTAAACCTTGTAAAACTTGGTAGCTTTTTCTTTTAATAAAAAATAACCAGTCTTGGACTGCTTTTGCTCATCTATTGTCTGTTTTTCGTTAGTTTCGTTTTCTGAATCTATTGTGTGAACTTCTTCCTTTGGAACAGCAAACAATTCAGGTTTTTCGGTTTTGTCTTCGGGTTCATCCCCATTTACCCAACCCACAAACGTATCCCAAGGTGTTTTTGAATGAGTGTTGGGCTTTTGTTGTTTGTTTTGATTTGAGTTACTCATCCTTTTTTCCTTTCAATGCGTTTACTTTCTTTAAGGTTAAAAAGAGCAGAACACTGGTTACTCCTGCACCAACAGCTGCTTCTGTAATGGCAAGGTCAGGAGATTCCATAATTAACCATATAATAGACATAATTAAACTATAGGACATAAAAATAATAACAGAGGTCAACAATTTCTTAGAAAAAGCAAATGCAATTGCACAAACAATTAAAAATGTAATTAACGTAAATTCCAATATAATCATTTGCCAATCACCTCGTATTCATCAGACTCATCCTCATTTTGTGTTTTCACTTCTGCTTTTACAATCAGGTGAGCAGCCATCGGGCTTGTTAACCAAAGAATGAGAAGAACTAATAACAATTTTAAAGTCATAAAGCTAAATCCGCCTAAAATCATACAGCCCACTAAAATGAGAAATGCTCCCAAAGAGTCACATTTCGCTGCCACATGCATACGGTTTAAAACATACTTAAATTTAAACACACCAAATGCTGCCGCTGCAAATACAAAAATACCTGCTACAATAAAAATTGCTGCAATGATAAATCTAATCATGATGAGATTCCTCCTTTTGTGGTTCATTCTCCTCTAACTGTTTAGATTCCAGATTCTTGGGGTCACTTTTTTTAACTCTATAACGCGTAATTACTAATTTAGCAAGCACTGCCACTGCTAAAAAGCTAAGCAAAGCATAAATAATAGCAACATCAACTAAATAGCTTTCTTGCAGCAATACTGCCAGTACACATACCATTAACAATGTTTTGGTACCAATCATATTTACTGCCATAATTCGGTCAGTTGCTTTCGGACCTAAAATGGCTCTTACTAAACAAACCAGTGCTATTACAGCTAAAGCGATGAGACATACAATAAAAAAGATACGCGCATATTCGGTTGGTACGTATTCAAACATTATCTTTTTTCCTCCATCTTTTTTAGCTGCTGTACAAAGGTAGATTCATCCATACCACCAGAAAAATCCTCATCTAATGCATGTACGCAGTATTCATCATCATTGATATCTGCTGTAATGGTGCCTGGAGTCAATGTAATTGAGTTTGCAAGGGCAAGTTTAGCTAAATTTGTTTCCAAGTCCACTTTAAAATAAACCAATTTCGGTTTTACTTCTACTTTTGGTGTGAAAATTAATTTTAATACGGCTATATTCGCTTTGATAATTTCCCAAATTAAAATAGCAAAATATTTAATTCCTCTAAGAGAGAATTTCACCATAAGCCAGTCGTATTTTGGTTTATAGCCAAATACTTTCCAAATAAATAAGTACATCAGTGCAGAAAGAACAATACCGAAAATACAAATTTCAAGTGTAAATTTTGCATTAAATATAAGCCAAAGCGCAAAAAAGATTAAAAACATTTCATCACCTCAATTATGATATATAGAGACCCTTGCTCCTTATACATTAATGTCCGCCGTTACCCTCAACTTGTTCTGAAGTATGAGAACTTTCTTCAGCACCGTGATGAGAATCTACTTTTGCATGAACTAAAAACAAGATTCCTACAATAGCAGCCAGCGCAATAAAAAAACAGGCTACTTTCTTTACCATATAGAACAACTCCAATACTTTATCTTGTATTTAACCCCAAATTGGAAGAAGCTTAAATATTACTCTACTAACAATTGTGAGCATATTATGAAAATTTAATCAAATTCTTCATAATTGCTTAATATAATACCTTAAATTATCCTAGAAAACACTAGGAATGTCAATAGCTCAAGTCTTTCATTAATAACTTCTATGAAATATAACGAAAACTATACTAAAATTAGATGCTTTTTTGCTGTTATGATAACAACGTATAAACAAGTTGTTTTTCTATGTGTAAAATAACAAGTATAATAAGAATGATTTACATTTTATAAGATTTTAATAGCAAAATAAAAATAGACAGTTGCACTGAACAGAAAAACTTGATATAATATTGCCAAAGCAGAGTAGGGCTTTGAGCGTTAAGTGCCGTTTGGACGGGGAGTTGCCAAACTGACGAAAAGTTTTCTTGCGGTTCAAAGCTTGCATCCCGCTGCTGCATACCGGAGAAAATAGACACCTCCTCTATGCGGCATACGTGTATGACAATTGCTGACATAGAGGAGGTTTTTATGTTAAAGAAAAATCAGCGAACATCAACTTTGCCTACTTACCAATTTATTTTTTCACCGGATTATTGGAAATCTGCTGCAAAACAATATACATTTTTGCATATTATTGCAACAGTTGGGGTACTCATTGCGCTAGACGTAGCACTTAGCACATTATTTATCCCCGTTGGTGATAATCTGCGCATTAAATTCGACTTTTTAACCCGCGCTGTAATAGGAATGGTTGGAGGTCCCTTTCTTGCCTTAAGCAGTGGCATGATTGCCGATTTACTAGGCTTTGTGCTCCATCCGGTAGGTGCCTTCTTCCCCGGCTACACACTATCAGCTATGCTAGGTTCTTTGGTATATGCACTGTTCTTTTATCGCTCTAAAATTAATATTGTTCGAATTGTGTTAGCTAAACTGACTGTAAACTTATTTATTAATGTATTACTAGGTTCTGTTTGGAGTGTTATTATTGGAAAACACGGATATTTATATTATTTAACAAGCAGTGTGATTAAAAATTCTATCATGTTACCAATCGAATGTATCATGCTATATCTGCTATTTACAGCATTAATACCTGTTTTAGCCAGAATGAAGCTGGTACCCAAGCCTGAAAAAAAATATATTCCTTTTATCTAAGTAATATCTCTGCTTCTCCCCATTTTAGATAAAATGAAAGAAAAAGCTCCTGTTTCATTTGAAACAGGAGCTTTTTCTATTCTTCTTCGTATATAAATTGGTGTAATTGTTGCGATGCAACATCTAAATCATATTCATAATACCAAGCACCGTCTGAATAAAAAATACCGCCTCTTGCATTACTGTTATCATTGGGAAATGCCATTTCTTCCATAGTAACCGGACCGAACATAATGGTAGCCAAACCCATCAAATCGCCATAATCTAAAGAAGTTTCTACATTCGGAAGTAATTGACGAACAAACTCTGCATATTCCAGCGAACTTTTACCTTTCATTTTTTCAAAGATAGCATTTAATACATTTCGCTGACGCTGTGCTCTCATACTATCACTGTCTATTTTACGAATTCTGGCATATCCAACCGCTTGTTCACCTGTTAGCAGTACAGTACCTGACTGACGAATTGGTGTACCGGTTCCAAGCGCTGCAATATTTTCATTTGCCGAAATACGTTCCTCTTCCGTAATAGTCAATGTGATTCCACCAAGTGAATTAATGACAGTTGCTAATTGGTCGAAGTTTACTGTAACATACTCTTTAATATTGGTATTGAAATTTTGGTTGATCGTTTTAATCGACATTTCAGGACCACCGTACGCATACGCATGGGCGATTTTATCATAGGAGTATTGGTCTGAAATATACACTCTGGTATCACGTGCAATAGAGGTCAACTTAATTTTTCCATGTATTTTATCAACAGACATAATCATCACTGCATCAGAGCGTCCTGTGTCGTCATGATCTCTTGAGTCCACACCAAACAATGCAATATTTGTAATATCCTTCTTTTCGGTATTTTCTATTACTTGAGAATCAATTCCTAACTGACTGGTATCACTCGTTAAGTAAGTTGTCTTTAAACCACCAAAATAATAGAAAAACACTGCGATCGCTGCAATGACTAATGCTAAAATTACACTTAGAACTGAAATTGCTATCTTCCAACCCAACGCTAGCTTTTTCTTCTGTTTTGGCTCATCGTCTTTATATCTCGTTCCTTTTGCCATATAATCACTCTTTCAAATATATGAAGTTTAGTATATTTCTCTAGATAGTATAGCGTTAAATTATTTAAACTGTCAACAAATATCCCCGAAATATACACCTTTTTTACAAATTATCGTTTTTTCGTTACAAAACCAGTATAATATTAATAGTTTAAGGAAACAGTTCTCTTTTAAAGTATAAAAATATTGTCTAATTGCAATAAGTAAAAAAACACAGACATCACAAAGGATGCCTGTGTTTTTTTATTATGAGAGTTAATTATTTGCAACAATTGCAGCCGCAGCCACCATTATCTACTTGATCCATATGTGCAATTAAATTTAACACTTTGTTGGAGTAACCCCATTCATTATCATACCAAGAAACTAATTTTACAAAGTTCTCATTTAACATGATGCCAGCTTTCGCATCAAAAATAGAAGTTCTTGCATCTCCAATAAAGTCAGAAGATACCACCATATCTTCTGTATAACCCAAAATACCTTTCAGGTCATTTTCAGATGCTTCTTTTACAGCAGCACAAATTTCTTCATAAGTAGTTGATTTTTCCAAACGGCAAGTTAAATCAACAACAGAAACATCCAATGTTGGAACACGGAACGCCATACCTGTTAATTTACCTTTTAGTTCTGGAATTACCAAAGCGCAAGCTTTTGCAGCGCCTGTGGAAGATGGAATAATGTTTCCTGATGCTGCACGACCGCCTCTCCAGTCTTTAGAGGAAGGACCATCTACGGTTTTTTGTGTTGCGGTAGTAGAGTGAACAGTAGTCATAAGACCTTCTACAATACCAAATTTATCATGAATTACTTTTGCAAGAGGAGCTAAACAGTTTGTGGTACAAGAAGCATTAGAAACAATGGTCATGTCTGATGTATATTTATCTAGGTTAACACCACAAACAAAAGTTGGTGTTTCACTATCCTTTGCAGGAGCAGAAATTACAACTTTTTTAGCACCGGCAGCAATATGTGCAGAAGCTTTTTCTGTTGTGCAGAACACACCTGTAGATTCTACTACATAATCAGCACCAACGGTTCCCCAAGGAATTTGAGCCGGATCTTTCTCTGCAAAAACACTGATTTCTTTACCATTTACAACCAGTTTTCCATTTTCAGCTTTGATGCATCCGTCAAATTTACCATGTATGCTATCATATTTTACCATGTATACCATATAGTCTAAATTGATGAACGGATCATTAATACCTACAATTTCAAACTTTTCCGGTTGTGCAACAGCTGCACGAAATACCAAACGTCCAATACGTCCAAATCCATTAATACCAACTTTGATTGCCATTATAGACCTCCTAAAAAAATGAAATAATGGTACCTTCTTTATCTATATTCTATAACATCTTATCCTACTTTACAATAGCTTTCGGGAAAATTCAATAATCGTTAATTATTAAACAAAAAATGACCACGGAAATACACTAAAATACAAGTTTATTTTATACACTTCACTTCGAATCTATATGTTACACAAAAACAATTTATATTATTTTTATTAAGAATGACTGAAGATAAAATTATGCATAAGTGCAGAAAATATATATCATTTTTAAGCATCCGTATACTTTTTTAGTACTTTTATAATGAAAAATGCTTTTTAAAATCTTGAAAATCGACCAATATTTTTATGTGACATACGAAAGCATATTAGGACACCTATCCATATTCTTATTGACCAGATTATAATATTCTTTTCGTTTTGTATAACTGTAAAAAAATCGTTTCCTTTTACATACCAGTAAAATATTTGCAGTGTATGTATTCTGCAATAGAATCTACCAATAATTTTTCTAATTTTGTTTCTATTTTAAACCTATAATTATCAATATCAGCTTCAGTTAACTTCAGCGCAACATCTTTGGCATACTCTGTAAATATTTTTTAAATCATTATTACTGAACACAATAACATATCTTATTTTTACTGACATACATTGTAAAATAATAAGAATCAAACCCGTTTTGAGTTTGCTTCTTATTATTAGTCTATTTTCTCTTTGTTAGCATCTGTTTCTGTTGTTTTTTCGTGTTCTACATCCACTACTTTTGGAATATAAGGTTCATCTGAAGGTATATCCATATTATCTTTTGGACGACGTTCATAACCATAAAAATCTAAAATCCAATCGTTTTCCAATTTCTTAGTGGATTCTTCTCTTGGCGCAGGTGTCCAAGCCGGACGTTTTGCCTCTGCCTCTTTTTTATCCACACGTTTTTTTACAAAAGGAATGAAATAAAAAATACTTCTCTTCTTTTTCTTTTTTCTTTTCTTTTTACGTTCCTTTTTTTCCAAATGAAAAACAGGTTCCCTGTTAATTAAATAGGGAATTTCTCTGCCGTCATCTTCAAAGACCAACGGCTCATCCTCTTCTTCCTCTGTTTCCAATTCCATATCGTTTAAAATAGGATGTTCTTCCTGCTGTACAACAGGAACCTCTTCTTTTACTTCCTCTTGTATCGGTAATTCTTCTACCAAAGGCTGTGCATCTTCTTGTTGTTCGTCCTCCTCATCCTCTTCTTCTATTTCTTCTCTGTAATTTGGAATTTTAGGGTAAATAAGCAAGAACACCAAAGCATACACAGCAATTAGAAAAATAGCAATATTCAGGGTCATTTTAAAAGAACTGGTGTGAGGCAAATCCATCGCTTGCAAAACAAAACTTGGCAACGCAGAAACAAATCCATACAAAATGGTTGGCAAACCAAATGCATAAATTCGTTTCCCTGATTTTACAGGATTGACCCTTGCAAACATTTTGCCCTGAGACAACAGAAAAAATGTAACCAGTATCATAGAGAACATATCCATCATATTCTCTGTCATATATGTTACATTGGTATAGTTTGTAAATAAGGTAATTAAATTAATACAAAACCACAGCGGAGGTATAATCGCAACCACAGGAATAGAACGGAATACATTTTTTCCTGTTGCAAAGTTAAATGCTGCAATTAAAATTACAATACCTGCTGCTACGCCGACAAAAGCCATAATAACATTTAAATAAGCTTGCCCGCCTTCCAATGCATTCACAGCATTCGCAGCATCTTGAGATAAAGAGCTGTGAGCTCTGTTATCAATTAATAAGGCGGAGATAGAGTGCACAATAATACCAATACCGCTGGCAGCGGCGGCTATCATAGCCGGAATATTTTTGATTGGTTCAAATCTTTTTGGGGCATTTTTATCATAAAAGCACATAAACATGATAATAGCAGAAACAATTACCATAAATACGGCTAGGCAAATAGCTACGATATTTTGATCCGTGAAAAATCCTGTTTCGGGATCTACCAAAAACAGCATTTGGTAGATGCGAACAGGAAGAGCCACAACCAATGCACCAATTAAGATAAACCAAGCTGTCTTGATTTTCAAATCAGATAACTTCCTCTCTTAAAATTGTGTACAAATTAACCCCTTTTTTCTAAAGGAATATACCCTTGGTTGTGTGTAATGGAGCGATATGCCGGACGAATGATACGTCTGCAGGTAGTCAATTCTTCAATACGGTGAGCACACCATCCGGCAATGCGTGAAACAGCAAAAATTGGAGTATATAAATCACTGGACAAGCCGAGCATATCATACACAAAGCCTGAATAAAAATCCACATTGGCGCAAATAACCTTAGATACGCCTTTTACCCGCTCAAACACCGCAGGTGACAAGCGCTCCACACGTTCAAATAAATCAAATTGTTCTGTCATTCCTTTTTGAACAGAAAGCTTTTTGGCCTGCTCTTTTAAAATAACAGCTCTTGGATCAGACAAGGTATAAATTGCATGTCCCATTCCATAAATCAAGCCGGATTTATCTCCTACTTCTTTTTTCAGGATTTTCTCTAAATATGCAGCAATTTCATCCTCATTAGTCCAATCTTTTACTTCTCGCATCAACTCTTTCATCATGGTCATTACCCGGTGATTTGCACCCCCGTGTCTTGGCCCTTTTAAAGAGCCGATTGCACCTGCAATGGCGGAGTACGTATCGGTACCCGAAGAAGACAGTACTCTTGTTGTAAAAGTAGAGTTGTTACCGCCTCCGTGTTCTGCGTGGAGAATTAAACAAGTATCCAGTAGTTTTGCTTCTTCATCAGAAAAACGGCGGTCTGGACGAAGTGTATGTAAAATTGCTTCTGAAGTAGAATGTGACGGAACCAACGGATGAAAGTACATGCTTTCTTTATCAAAGTGACGTCTTTTGACTTGATAGGAGTAAGTCATAATAGAGGGCAGTCTGGCAATCAACTGAATGGATTGACGCATTACATTCTCCAAAGCGGTACTGTCAGGATTTTCATCATAAGAATATAATGCCAAAACCGAACGTGCCAACTTATTCATAATATTTTCAGACGGAGCTTTGATAATCATATCCTCTGCAAAATAATCAGGCAATTCCCTGTAGGAACTAATCATGTCCGTAAAATCTTCCAACTGTTTCTTGGTTGGCTGTGTACCAAAAATAAGCAGCCAAATCACTTCTTCAAAACCAAAGCGATTGTCTGCTGCACAACCATGAATAATGTCTGCTACGTCAATTCCGCGATAAGTAAGTTTGCCGTGATCCGGAATTCTCTCTCCGTCATCAATTAAGTATCCGTGTACATTACAAATATTTGTTAATCCGGCAATTACGCCTGTGCCGTCTGAATTCCTTAAGCCACGTTTTACACCGTATTTTTCAAAAACCTCATTCGAAATTTGGTTATTGCTTCGAAATTCTTCACAAAGCGATAAAATTTTCATTCGACGCTCACCGTCGGCTTCATAACCCATTTTTCCACCACCATTTCCTGTTTATGCGTTTGTAAAAATAAAAAACGGCTGTTATATACATCATATCTGAAAAACAGTCTCTCCCGAATTTATCTTAAAACAGTATTCATTTGTCCATAATGTATTACATAATATTTTATAACAGCCTCTATCTAAAGTCAATAGAACTTACCGTTACAAATGTGCGTTTGCAAATAAAATTTCCAATTGATTACAATTACAATTTGCAGACATAAAATGTTAATTATAATTAGGAGTGTGAAATTGTGAAAGGTCATAAAAACACAGGCAAAAAAGAAAATAACGGACTTAAAAGTAAAAAAGGAAATATTATTCTGCTTGTTTTACTTCTGCTGATTTTATTGATTGTTCCTTGTTTTGCTTTGGGCGCTTCCATAGGAGATGATGTAAAGGTGCATTTTAACAGCAGCGAACAAGTAAGCAGCGAAATACCTTCTTCCGATGTTTCCAGTACAACGGAATCTATTGCAGAAGTATCGTCACAAGAGCCGGTTTCTTCCGAACCTGTCAGTCAAGCTCCGACTTCTTCTGCCGCAGAATCCCCAACGGGAACCTTTAAGATACTGGATTCCGTCAAAGGAGAAGTATTTGAAGTAGACGACCGCACCTTCGTAATCGGCACTGTGGCTGCTGAAATTTCTCCTACGTATCATCCGGAAGCAATCAAAGCACAAGCTGTTGCCGCTTACACTTATTACAGCAGTTTACGTCAGACACAAAGACAATCTCCCAATTCGGCATTAAAAGGAGCTGATTTTGCAGCAAGTCCTTCTCAATGGCTGACCTACGTATCTGAAGACCAAATGCGGGAACGCTGGTGTGATAATTTTGATTCCTATTATAAAGATTTGACCGAAGCGATAGACGCTGTACTGGGGCAAACATTGCAGCAAGATGGTCAACTGATTACTGCAACTTATTATGCCATTTCCGCAGGTACCACCGAAGATGCAAAAGAAGTATTCGGAAATTCCAGAAGCTATTTGGTACCTGTGGCCAGCCCAGGAGATGTATATGCAGAAGGGTACAGAACAACCGTATCTTTAAGCGAAGAAGACTTTAAAAATGCCGCACAAAGCGCATGGAACTGCACTTTGGAGGGAGACCCATCCGCTTGGATTGGTGATATTACTAACAACACATCAGGTTATGTTTCTGCAATTGTGATTGGAGGAGAAGCAAGGAAAGGTACGGAAGCCCGCACCGCATTTGGACTGCGTTCCGCCAATTTTGAAGTGAAGTATGAAAACGGAACATTCACATTTTATGTAAAAGGATATGGACACGGTGTGGGTATGAGCCAAGTAGGAGCCGAATATATGGCAAATCAGGGCTCTTCCTATAATGACATTCTGGCATGGTATTATCCAAACACAACGTTGATAAAATAGACCACTAAAAAAGCTTTCCCAAACAAAGGGAAAGCTTTTTTAAGTTAAATTTCTTATTCTAATCTCGGCTGTTCTTTGCAATTACAAGCATAAGTTCCCAAAGGACTAACTGTATAAATATTGCATCCACGCATACGATCTGTCTGCTGCGGTTGATTTGCAGGACATTTTTTGACTTTATTGGAACGGTGTTCATTTTCTTTGCATTTCTTTTTTCGATTACAGCATTTTCCTTTTTCTATATACCAACGGCACCTTGTACAATTGGTACAATGTTTGATTGCAGGCAATAACACATATTCTTCTCCAATCATTCCGCCCACAGGGTGATGTCCATTGCTGATTAACATATGATCTATCCCTATGGTGTGCCATCCTTCCCACCACTCAGAACTGGTACCATGGTGAGGTGCTTTTACCAAATAGTATCTGTTATGGAGCATTTCTGCTATTTGCTCCATGGTATTTGGCGTCGCATCACCTGTAAATAGAATATCCTCCCGCGTATGCTTATTCCGAAACCAACGATTCTGCTTTTGATTATGAAAAACGATACTGGAACCGTTTAGTTCTTTTCCAAAACGCATACGTGCTTTTTGGGAACCCACCAGTTCTGCAACATCCTGTGCAACAGGCAATGAATTTAATTCATAAATCATCTCATCAATTCCATACAAAATTGCTTCCAGCTGAGAAATTGCTTCATTTTTTTCTTCCAATGTAGCTGAACTGTGGAGAGAAAATAAGTCGACACAGTGTAAATAGCAATCACAAAAAGCATCTTTATAATTCAAAAACAGTTCTGCATGGTTTCCCCATGTGGTTGTAAGCAATTGGTTTGCCTGTTCTACCACTTCATAAAAAAACTCTGAGTACGGATATTCTGTTTGCTTTGGCCAAAGCACCTCATAAGTAATATCATCCAGTTGAAATTGGTCACCCTGACATAAAACAGCAAGACTTTGCGTACTGGACAAACTTCGCATTCGACTGAACGCTGTTACAATATTATCCACCAAATCGCTATAGTCACTTTTCTCTGTTACAAAGGTATAAACCAACAGTGCAAATTCCAGAAGAAGAGGATTTCCGTTGTGGTCTTGTGGCGCTGGGGGTAAATAAATACGTTGAAAGAACAAGGGATTTTCCTGCAAAATGGCGGAAAAACCATTCACATGGTCTTTATGAAAATGAGAAATCATACCATATCTCTTCTCAATTGGAGCATATCGTTTTGCCAGACGTCTTGCATAATCTTCAAATTTGCAAGCACCTTTCCCTAAAATCGAATTCAAAGATCCGCAGTCTACCATTAACATTTGACCGTGACCACCCAATACCGTACAATCACCAAACTCTACATTGTGCAGTTCTATCCAATCCATCCTCTCACCTCCGACTCTGCTTAAAATATGACATCAACTATCATGTATCCAAATGAAAACATGGAACTTTCTATCATAAGCAGAAGAAAGCTCCATGTTTTATCTTTACATATTCATACAAACCTGTCAATTAAAAATGAATCTCGGTTTTTTTATTATCATCCTGCGCTACTTTTTGGTACAAAACGCCATCCAGGTAATGATCATTTTCCCATTCGCCTGTAAAAACAATTTTTCCTTCTTTGTTATATTCTGTACCAAAACCATGACGTTTTCCGTCTTTCCACATACCTGTGTAAATAAGATTTCCATCTCCATCAAACTCAGAGCCTTTTCCAGTAGGAACATTGTCTTTCCATTTCCCAACAAAAATCGTATCATTTTCCACTTTGTAAGAAATCCCTACTCCTTGGCGCATACCGTTCTCTATTCTGCCGGCAAAGGATAAGTTGCCATCTTCATCAAAAATAGCGCCTGTACCAACCGGTTTGTCCTCGCTCCATCTGCCCACATGGATATTTTCTCCATGCGGTGTGTAAGAAACACCGATACCGTTACGTTGATTTTCTTTCCAATCTCCAACATAGCAAATTTGTCCCGACTTATAATAATAAGCACCGAATCCATCACGTTTGTCATCTCTGTAATAACCGTCATAAGCGGTAAATCCGTTTTCCATTTCCGTTCTGCCGCGGCCTTGGCGTAAACCGTCTATTAAGCGTCCAAAATACAGGTAACTTTCTTCCTCGCTTACCACAATGCGTTTTGATGCTGAAGCATGTTTTATATTAGAAGATTCCAGCGTAGAAATGGTATGTTGCAACACTTCTTTCGTACAAAGCGTTTTTCCGTTGGCTTTTTGTACTGCAACGGTATAACGAGATTGTTTTGGTTTGTCTTCTGACGCAGTAACCTCGGTTGTTTCCTGCAACTTTGTATCTTGTACTGCCTGCATACTGTTTTCAAGTTTCCGGCAGCAATGATTCTCCGGAACAACATCTTTTGTCATTTCTGAATGGTCTGTAATCGGCTTTGCAGCATCTTCCATATGATATAATTCGCGATTTGCCGCATAAGAAGCAGGGTGTCTTGGTTGTCCTGATGGCAAAGCATGTTTTAAATCCGTTGTCTCGCATTTTGCCAATTGTAATCTCTTTTTAGATTCTTCCAGAGCGATTAAGTTTGCTTTTTCCAACTCTTCTAATTCCTCATCAGAAAGATTGGAATTGAGAAGCGTTTCGAAATCCGCAAATGGTTTTTGGTTGTTTTCATCTGCATCGGACTGTGCTTTTTTCGGAGAATCTGAATCAAACTCTTCTTGTTTTGATTCAAAATCGTTTGGTATACGATATAGAGCATCTATCCCCATTTGCTCCGGTGAAAAATTAAAATTATATTTGGATACATCCAAATTCGGATCAAAGTCAGGCTCTTCCTGTGCAATATCTTGCGTGTTTAAATTTTCCCATTTTGGCAGCATACCGTCTTCTTCCTTGAGAATACTTTGCATCAAATTGAATCGGCGATCACACTCGTCCTTAGAACAATAATAAAAATCACCTTCATTGGTTGCCGCACATATCTCCGGCTCACCCAATTCATGATTCACCATGCTTTGTACTGCGGTACCTGAACCAGTAGGACACGCATACAATTTTCGTTTGGAATATTTGCCGCATGTCTTATCATACTCCAAAAAATATAGCGCATTCTCATGTGTATCGGGCTCAATCATAATATAAGGCGTCAGTAAATTATCATCCTTATAGTAGCAATTACGTATCCATTGATGCTGATCGTCAAAAACGATATTACTCGCAATACTGCCATCATTGCCAATGGTTACTACTCCGTACCCTTTCCCTTCCGGAATAGATCGCTGTACCACTTTTCCCGCTTTTACTTTTTTCCACTTCAAGCCTCTTTTTGAAATATGGTATACCCATCTGGTATTAACCCCGTCGCAAACATCATCAACTACGCGTCGTCCATAAGTATCTTCTTCCAAATAGGCATATCTTACATGATACAATTTTCCGTGCAATTCGGACAGACTATCATATTTACGGTAAATAACCGAGTAAAATACCAGTGGCTTTTTATTTTCATTTTTATCAGGCATTGACATTTTTATAGCCCCTCTCAATCCACTGTTACCAAAATAGTATTTACAAGCTTTTATCAAAAGTTTAACATACTTATTAAAATTCTATTCTTAAAATATAGTATAATAAAAGATGATTTTCAAGGCTTTTCCTGTAAATATCTCTTTTTTTGACATTTTATTTGTATATTTAAATCTTAATTTAAATTTCGTTAGAACGACATAGGAAATATATGAAATATTTATGATTTATAGGTATAAACTTTTTTAAAAAAATATGCTATACTATAAAAGTAATATATGGATACAAAATAAAATTTAGAAAGAAGAATTTTTATGTCGTGGGATTTTGCTCAAATGTGGAGTAATTTTTTAAACTGGCTTGCCGACGTTACACCAAAACTTCTGCTTGCAATTATAATTTTTGTTGCGGGCTGGTGGGCCGTTAAGCTAATTATTATGTTTGTAAAAAAAGGACTTGCCAAAATGGGAGTAGAAAAAAGTGTTATTACCTTTTTATCCTCCTTCTGCAAGTACATATTAAGAATTTTTGCATTTATTATTGCGCTTACTCCTTTTGGTTTCCACATTTCTTCACTATTTGCAGCATTGGGAGCTGCAGGCATTACATTAGGTTTGGGTTTAAAAGAAAGTGTTGCCAATATTGCCAGTGGTATACAAATTGTAGTTACAAAACCATTTCAGGTAGGTCATTACATCCAGTTAAATAACGTTGAAGGTACTGTTACAAGAGTAGAAATTATGTACAGTACTTTAATGACCTTAGACAAAAAAGAAGTTGTAATGCCAAATAGCATTGTTACAAACAGTATTTTAACCAACTACACCGCTCTTGGCGTACGCCGTGTTGACTTCAACTACACAGTACGTTATGGAACAGACTTGAATGTAGTCCGCTCTATATTATTAGAGGCAGCAAAATCAAACAAACAAGTACTGGCAACTCCCGAACCAATAGTTGTAGTATTAAAACAAGCAGCAAATGGTATTGAAATTTCATTCCGTGTTTTCTGTGTTCCGGAGAATTATTGGACTGTATTATTTGAATTAGAAGAGCAAGTAAAACAAATCTTCGAATTAAACGACATCACACTTCCATACACACAGGTTGATATCCATTTTAAAGAAGATTTAAATGTAGAACATAAAGAAAAAAACGTTGAAAAAAGCACTTCTTCGGAAATCAAACCAAATAACAGTGAATCCGAAAAATAATATCCCGTTCCTAAAAAAAACAGGGGTTCACAGTTAGTGAACCCCTGTTTTTATCTGAGCATGTGTCCTACATTATCCATCAAATGATCTATTGTACGCATGGTTCTATTGGTGTTGCGTCGGAAGCGACGGCTTTTTCTCATTTGATGAGAACCAATTGCCATAGCTGCGACACATGCCAAAACGCCAAATCCCAAACCTTTTACAAACCCCATTGCACTGCGATACATAATTGTAAGCCTCCTAAATTGATATTAACAGTGTATCTGTCTTTGCTTATCTTTCCCATTTATGCGTACAATATTTTAACTTAAAAAATTTTCATCAAAAATTTCATCATAAACTATAAAATAATAGAAAAGGAAATATTTTATGGCAACATTGAATATTGTTATGGTAGAACCAGAAATCCCTCAAAACACTGGAAATGTAGCACGTACCTGTGCCGCAACCGGAGCCAGACTCCATTTGGTAGGTCCAATGGGATTTAAAATTGACGATAAAAAATTAAAACGAGCCGGCCTTGATTATTGGCATATGTTGGATATTACGATGTATAACAGTTTAAACGATTTTTTTGAAAAAAATCCGCAAGCTGACCAAACAGGATATTATTTTTCAACAAAAGCCAAACATACCCATACAGAAGTTTCTTACCCTGATAATTGTTATTTGTTTTTTGGTAAAGAAACCGCCGGTTTGCCGGAATCTCTACTATACGAGCATCCCAACACAACGGTTCGTATACCTATGATTACACAGGCACGTAGTTTAAATTTATCCAATGCAATTGCAATTGCTGCATATGAAGTTTTGCGTCAATGGGACTATCCTTCTCTATCATGTGAGGGGCAATTGCGAGAATTTCAATGGTAACAAATTTGTGACAATCGGAGAAAAATAATACGAATCTATTGAAAAATGTAGTATTATACTATATGATAATTTAAGTTAAGTTATTTTCATGAGTACGTTAAGGAGACTGATTAAATGAACTTTTTAAATAAAAAAACGGTAGAAGACATTGATGTAACAGGAAAAAGAGTATTGGTTCGCTGCGACTACAATGTTCCGTTTGATGACGAAGGAAACATTACAGATACAAAGCGTATTGATGAGTCTATTAAAACATTACGTTATTTGATCGAGCATAATGCAAAAGTAATCATCTGCTCTCACAGAGGTCGTCCAAAAGGTACTGTAAAACCAGAGCTTTCTTTAGCACCAATTATTCCTTACCTTTCAAAAGTATTGGGACAACAAGTACAAATGGCTGCCGATGTGGTTGGCGAAAGTGCAAAATCTCTTTGTGCCAATTTACAAGAAGGCCAAGTAATGTTGTTGGAAAATATCCGCTTTGAAAAAGGGGAAGAAGCAAACGATCCTGCCTTTGCTAAAGAACTGGCATCTTTGGCTGACATCTATGTAAACGACGCTTTTGGCACCTCTCACCGTGCTCATGCCTCTACAGCAGGCGTTGCAGCTTATTTGCCTGCTGTATGCGGTTACTTAATTCAAAAAGAATTACAGGTGCTTGGCAATGCTTTAAATAACCCTGTCCGTCCGTTTGTTGCTATTTTGGGCGGAGCAAAGGTATCTGATAAAATTGGAGTCATTACTGCTTTATTAGATAAAATAGATGTTTTAATCGTAGGCGGCGGCATGGCATATACATTCACCAATGCGTTGGGATATTCTATCGGAAATTCTCTTTGCGAACCTGATAAATTAGAGCTTGCAAAAGATATTATGGCAAAAGCAAAAGAAAAAGGGGTTAACTTCTTAATTCCTGTTGACAATGTGATTGCCAATAAATTTGCAGAAGACGCACAATGGCAAATTGTAGATTCAGACCAAATTCCGGAAGGTTGGATGGGTCTGGATATCGGTCCAAAATCAGCAGAAATCTTTGCACACGCAATTGAACATGCCGGCACTGTTTTCTGGAACGGACCTCTTGGTGTTTCCGAATGGAAAAATTTTGCTGAAGGTACATTTAAAGTAGCACAAGCTTTGGCTCACAGTGAGGCTTACTCCATCATTGGCGGCGGTGACTCAGCAGCAGCTGTAGAAAAACTTGGATTTGCAAAACAAATGTCACATATTTCTACAGGCGGCGGCGCATCTTTGGAATTAATTGAAGGATTGGAATTGCCCGGTATTACCTGCCTGATGGAAAAAGAATAATAACAATTAGGGTGGGCTGTGACCTACCCTATTTTTATAGGAAAGGATATTGAAAATATGAATAAGCAACTGAGAAAAGCAGTTATTGCTGGAAACTGGAAAATGAACAAAACCCCATCAGAAACAACTCAGCTGATTGAAGAAATAAAACCACTTGTAGCAAATGCCTCCTGCGATGTTGTAGTATGTGTCCCCTATATCGACTTGCACGCCGCATTAGAAGCAACCAAAGGAAGCAATATTAGCGTTGGAGCTGAAAATTGCCACTGGGAACAAAACGGCGCTTTTACCGGAGAAATCTCCGCATCCATGTTATCCGCAATTGGTGTAAATTATGTTATCATCGGTCATAGCGAGCGTAGAACCTATTTCGGTGAAACAGATGTTACTGTAAACCAACGTGTTCGTGCAGCCCTAAACGAAGGACTAAATGTAATTTTATGTGTTGGTGAATATTTAGAACAACGCGAGCAAGGTATTACTGCTGAGTTGGTAGCAATGCAAGTGAAAATTGCATTGGGCGGTGTTTCTAAAGAAGAACTGAAACGAATTATCATCGCTTATGAGCCTGTTTGGGCTATTGGTACAGGAAAAACTGCAACTGCTCAGCAGGCAAACGAAGTTTGCGCTGTGATTCGCAAAACAATTGCAGAACTTTACTGCGAAAATTGTGCACAGGCAATTACCATTCAATACGGCGGCTCTATGAACGCCAAAAATGCAGACGAACTATTATCTCAACCAGATGTTGACGGTGGTCTAATCGGCGGAGCGTCCCTAAAAGCACCTGACTTTGCCGCAATTGTTACCGCTGCAAGCAAAGTATAAGGGAGGTTTCTATGAACAAGCCACTTTTACTCATTATTTTAGACGGTTTTGGCATTGCAGAGAAACACGGCAATGCCATTAAAGCTGCAAATAAACCAAATTTAGACCGTATTTTTAGTCAAAACCCAATCACACAAATTCAGGCATCTAGCATGAGCGTGGGATTGCCTGAAGGTCAGATGGGTAACTCTGAAGTAGGCCATACCAATATTGGTGCCGGACGTATTGTATATCAAGAACTTACCCGTATTACAAAATCCATTCAAGATGGTGATTTTTTCGGAAATCCTGCTTTAGTACAAGCAGTAAACAATGCCAAAGAAAACAAAAAAGCACTTCATATTATGGGGTTACTATCTGACGGCGGTGTCCACAGCCATATTTCCCATTTATATGCGATTCTAAAATTAGCAAAACAAGTTGGATTAGAACAAGTTTATATTCACGGATTTATGGACGGACGCGATGTCTCTCCCACTTCTGGAATAGAATATGTAAAACAACTGCTACAACAAATAGATGAAATTGGCGTTGGCAAAATTGCCACATTATGTGGACGCTATTATGCCATGGATCGCGATAATCGTTGGGAACGAATTGAACAATGCTACAATGCCATGGTAAACGGTATTGGAAAAGAAACAGAAGATCCTGTTGCAGCAATTGCGAAATCCTATGAAGAGGGCATCACAGATGAATTCTTATTGCCAACCATTTGCACACAAAACGCACAAATTAACCCAGGAGATTCGGTTGTATTCTTTAACTTCCGTCCTGACCGTGCAAGAGAAATTACACGTACTCTGGTAGACCCTAACTTTGACCATTTTACACGCATAAAAGGATTTATGCCTTTAACCTATGTTTGTATGACGCAATATGATGCAGAAATGCCCAATGTTCAAGTTGCTTTTTCTCCTCAAGAGCTAGTCAATACCTTTGGAGAGTATATTTCCAACTTAGGCATGAAACAGCTTCGCATTGCCGAAACAGAAAAATATGCGCATGTCACATTTTTCTTCAATGGCGGTGTAGAAACTCCTTTTCCCGGAGAAGACCGCATTTTAGTAAATTCCCCAAAAGTTGCAACATACGATTTGCAACCTGAAATGAGTGCCCATGAGGTTACTGACAGACTTTTGGAAAAACTGCAATCCAACCCTTACGATGTTATTATTCTAAATTTTGCAAACTGCGATATGGTAGGCCATACAGGCGTATTCGAAGCAGCTGTAAAAGCAGTAGAAGCAGTTGACACCTGTGTTGGAAAATTGGTCGACCGCGTAACAGAACTTGGCGGTGTTACTATGATTACAGCTGACCATGGCAATGCAGATAAAATGATTTCTGAAGATGGCGGACCATTTACCGCTCATACTACCAATCCTGTTCCATTCTGTGTGGTAGGCTATCCATGCACATTAAAAGACACCGGCTGTCTTGCCGATATTGCTCCTACCATGTTGAAAGTCATGGAGGTACCACAGCCAAAAGAAATGACTGGAAATTCACTTATTTTATAATCCTCTTATAACTTTATTTTACAAAGATACAAGGCAAAATACTTAAAAATTAAAAAGAGAATATTTTGTAAGACATTAACCCTGAACAAGAAAAAAATTCTTTGTTCAGGGTTATTTCTCTTATTTTTGTTCTTATGATAGTTCTTTTGCATTATTTAAACTTTTCTTATATAACTATGATGATATGGCGTACTTATCTGTAAAAAATAAGTTTGATAATAAAAATAAGGCATATTCAAAAAAGACCCTAAAGTGAGAATGTTTCCCACCTCAAGGTCTTTTCTATTTTGTCTATTATTTTTTAAACATTTTATTTTATAATTGAAACTACCTGTTCCCTAAAATCATTTATAACAACTGCAATAAAACCAAATTTTATATTTATAAGTCCTCAATGCTGTTCAATCTACTTTTTGTATTAATTTCTTTCATATAGGAAACATCTTAAAATATAACAATTAACTATATTAATTCTCTATACTGAAACTAAAAACTGTTTTCTAATCAATCCCATTTAATCGGAAATAGATATATGTAAATAGTACTGTTTAAGCTTTTCTAACCGTTTGGCATTCCAAATCGTCCATATAACAGAACCTAAAACAACTGCTATAGAAATCCACTGAGAAGTTGACAACAGCCATACCCCTCTTGCTGAATCACCTCGGAAAAATTCCAATACAAAACGTGTTATTCCATACAAGATACCGTAGAACGGTAAATGATATCCTCTGGGAGAACAATATTTTTCAAATAGCAAGAGAGTGGTTAAAATCACAAGATTGCATACTGCTTCAATTAACGGCAATGGTAATCTGGTGAATGTTTCATGAGGATACATGAATCCCCATGAAGCCGGAATGCCGTAACAACACCCTGCTAAAAAGCATCCGATACGACCAAAGATATGAAAAAACGGTAAAATAGGCGCAAATAAATCGCAAGCCTCCAAAAAATAGATGTGATACTTTTTGCAATACCATAATGCAAACAAAAAACCACCTATAACGCCACCGTAAAATACAAATCCATTGAGAAAATAATCAATCCATAAATTAGGATATGCATTCATCATGTTCAAATGCGCCAATACATTTGGCAACGCAACCAACAAATGCAGCACTTTAGCTCCCAGGATTCCTCCCACCATACAAAATAAAAATATATGTGTAACATCATCTCCTTGAATATGAAACTTTCTTTTTCGTACATGTACAAATAAAAACGAAAAGATAGTACCAATCAAAGCCATAAGCCAATAAGATGGTATTGTAAAACGAAAAAATGTAATACCGGGATACATATTGTCACCTCCGTGAAAAAACAGAACAGACTGAAAAATTCAGTCTGTTCAAAAAATAGTATAAATCAGTTAATACCAATAATAGTAAGAAGTATAAAATATATAATATGTAAAACAAGCAATAAAACAAATTGCACCTATGGCAATACCAATAATAGACAGAATCATTCCTGCAGTAGCCATAGTGCGTCCTGTAGCATTTTTTCTTCCCATAACACCAAGAATGGTTCCTACAATGCCCAAACACAGTCCTGCAATAGAGCCCCATAACATCCAAGAGAAAGCGATTACCAGAATCAATGATATAATACCCAAAACTAAAGAAGCAATTGCCAAACCATTGCTTCCTGTATTTGGCTGCTGATACATAGGATACTGAGGTTCACCATAAGGATAAAAAGGCTGCTGTCGATTTCCTTGGTATGGCTGCTGACTGTATGGCGGTTGATAGGGAGGATACTGCCCCTGCCATTGCTGATTTTGTTGCTGATGATAATTGCGCTGTCCTTGCCAAGACTGCCCATTTCCATATGGCGGCTGTGCCTGATAGGGTGAATGGTATGTATGATTTACTTGTTGATGCTCTGCTGTTTGCTGATATTGTTCACTTTGAGAAGATACTTCTTTTTCGCCTTCCTGTACATCTTTCTTCTCTTCTACTTCATCTATAGAAACAGATTGCGGCGCAATATCCTCTTTATTTTCTGTTTGTACCGGAGTTTGCTTTGTCTTTTGTTTCTCTTTAGTTTTATTGAAAAAATCTTGATCCATATAATAACCTTCTTTCCCGATAAAGTAGTTTACATTAACATGGAAACATAGCAACACTAAATTTTCTTGTTAACAGAAAATTTAGTGTTGCTGCAGCGTTCTTATAACCGACAAAAATTCAACCTTATTGCCACTCTGAGGTTATTATAGCATAAAAGAATTTGCCCTGCAATTTCTAGCAAGTAAAACATTACGACATTCTCTTAACATCCAAAATTTTTAATTTTGACACTATTCTTAAGTTGTTATAACATACCTTATGAAAAAAGTAGAGATATAACTGTATTATAACGATTAAATCATATATATACTAGATTATAAAAAATATCTCAAAACTGTAATCAAAATGAAAAAATATCACAATCGACAGAAGTAGATTGTACCGCAGAATAAAACATGTTAAAATATTTGATAATAAATAATCACCTAATTAGGATGACGCATTATGACAATAAAAAAAGGATTTTGTTTTCTGTTTTGCATCTGCTTTTTATTTGCAATTGTTACAGGTTGCAGCTCTAAAAAATCAGGACAAGCAATTACCTATAACTTACAAGAAGAACCTATTACCCTCGACCCACAAATTGCTGATGACTATTCTAGTCGTATTGTGATTATGGCTTTATATGAAGGACTTACCCGTCTAGATGAAAATAATCAGGTATCGCCCGGAGTTGCACAGCGTTGGGAAAGCAATTCCACCTATACCTCTTTTACTTTTTATCTGCGGGAAGATGCTTCTTGGTCAGATGAAACACCTGTTACTGCTTCTGATTTTGTATACGCATTTCAAAGAGCAGTAGATCCGGCAACAGGCTCGAAAACCAATACGCCCATGTTTGCAATTAAAAATGCAAAAAGAATTTACGAAGGCACAATGGATATATCCACCCTGGGGGTAACTGCGATCGATGATCATACCTTAAAAGTCGATTTGGAATATTCCTATGAAAACTTTCCTTCCATTACCTCTTTACCTGTATTTATGCCATGCAATCGGACTTTCTTTGAATCTACTTCCGGAAAATATGGACTGGATGCAAAAAACATTTTAGGTAACGGCCCTTTTAAAATGGTCAACAGATATTCTTGGGAACATGACAAATACATCAATCTGACGGTCACAAATACCTATCACGGAGAAAATTCCGTATTACCCTCTACACTTACCTTTTCTATCGAAGAATTGGATATGAACAATATCAAGAATCTTTCAGCGATTTCTCTTCCAAATGCCTCCTACGTTTCCTATTTAGAAGAAAATGGTTGCACTATCACGTCTTTTCAAGATACAACCTGGGGACTTTGCTTTAATACAAACGACAACTTAATGAAAGAATCCACTATTCGGAAGGCTTTTATACAAACTCTAAACCGGGAATCTCTTATACAATATATCCCGTCAGGATGTACACAGGCCAATGATATTATCCCTCCGGATATGACATTTATGGGTACAAACTATCGCACAGAGGCAGGCAGCAACTTCTACTTAAAACAAGACGACAGCGCTGTACAATCCATCTATACAGTTCTAAGAGAACAGGGATTGACCAAAATGCCTTCCATTACCATACTTTGTTTAGACGACCCTTCTGTAAAACAAATGGTAAACGAAATGATTGCTACATGGAATGAAGCGTTTGGAAATTATTTTAATATGGAACCGGTATCTCAATCTGAATTGGAACAGAGAGTTTCCAATGGAAATTATTCTATTGCACTATGTTCTGTACGACCTACCAGTGACACCCCTGTTAGTTTATTATCGTTATTTCAGTCAGACAGTCATAATAATCCCGCAAATTTGAAAAGCAGTATATTTGACCAAGCATTGAAGGATGCAGAAGGAAAAAAACCTGAAACTGCCATTGAATTGTATGCGCAAGCAGAACAATATCTAAACAATGAAGGTATCTTTTATCCCATTTACTATGAGAAACGCTATTATGCAATCGCCCCGGGACTGACAGATATTATTGTGCATCCTTATGACATGGGCATTGATTTTATGCATGCGGCAAAAACGTAACAAATGTTTTCTTTATGTAAAATCACTTTGATAAAAAGGCGTGACAATTGTCACGCCTTTTTATCATTCAAGAACCATTCATGAGATAGTTTCATATTGACTTTATATTTGAGGATAATACCAACAAACCAAACTGAATCATTTCTGCTATTCTGTATTTTAAGACAACTCCCACTGAAAATTCTCTTTTCCTGCACCAATTTCAAAATGGTATTTTACAATTCCCATATCTATTTTCGTATAAAGCCCGAATCCTGCCTTAACGGATACCATATTCTTATCCAAGCGAAACAAAAATTTTTGCTGATTCATTGCTGTAGGCGCTAACAAAGCCGCTTCTACTCCCTTTTGAAACCACTCCGGAGCAGGTTCATCCAATTGGATTACTTCCTCCATTGATTTTGATTTATGTGGTAAACCTTGTGTTTCTCCATATCCCAAGGCAATTACAATGCAAAGCTTTTCTCCTTTTCCTACTCGAAAAGCTGTTTTAATTTTGCTGTACGTCATAGCTACCCAGCAAGTATTCAGACCCAGTTCTTGAGCAAACAATACCAGTTTTTCACCATAGTAGCCGCACTTTTCCTCTAAATAAGATTCTTTTTTCCCAATCAAAGCAAGGTAGTTGGTCACACCTTTAAATTTTCCGTAATGTGCCATAAAGCTGTCAAATGCTTTTGGTTCATTTGTTACCAACTGAATATGCAGTCCACTTTCTTGATTACAAGCATCAATTTCTGACCGTAATACATGAATCACTTCTTCTCTCAATGGCTGATTATGATATTGTCTTACACTATGTCTATCATAGATTGTGTTTATTGTACTCATATTCTAATCTCCAATTTGATAGTCTCTCCATAATTTCTTGTCAAGGCTGTCAATTTCCCCTTTATATTCTATCATAGAATGCTCCTACGTTTATCTGCTTAAACCATTATACCATATTATCGTACAAAAATTTGATTGGTAAAGAAAATCGAGACAGTTCATTTGATATGGCTACTCAGATTATTTATCAACCTTATTCACGTGTCGAAAAAGAGAAATCTATGAAATGACAGTACCATGTATAGACAAAAAGACCATGTAACGAATGATTGTTACATGGTCTTTTTGATTGTAAATTCTTTTCTATTTCATATCTGTCGACACTTCACGTATTGTGAGATAGTACGGGACTTTTCCTACTGCTTTTGAGCCTCAATTTGATCAGCCAAGTCATGCAGGTAAACCCAGCGCTCCATCTTTTGCTCCAATAATTGTTCTGTTTCTTCCTTTTCTTTCAATAACTGTGTTAATGCGCCGTAATCACTGGAACTTGCTTCTATCTCTTCAGATAACCTTTGTACTTGTTCTTCTAGCGCTTCTACAATACCATCAATTTCCTGATACTCTCTTTGCTCCTTATAGGAAAACTTTAGTTTTTGTTTCTTTTCAGATTGAGGCCGCTCCTGTTCATTAGAAGATGCTTTCATGCCTTTTTCTTTTTTTACACGTAAATCTGTTTTGACGGTATCAAAATAATCGGAATATCCTCCTAAAAATTGTTTTAACGTACCGTCTTCTTGAAATTCAAAAATAGTATCTGTTACTTTATCCAGAAAATAACGATCATGGGAAACAACAATAACCGCTCCTGAAAATGTTTCCAGATAATCTTCTAAAATTTGAAGTGTTTCTATATCCAAATCATTGGTAGGCTCATCCAAAAATAGTACATTCGGTGCTTCCATTAGTACTCGTAATAAATATAAGCGGCGCCGTTCTCCTCCTGAAAGTTTACTAATATAATTCCACTGCATTTCACCACGGAATAAAAAGGTTTCTAGCATTTGCGCTGCGCTTAATTTACCGTTAATGGTTTCAATCCACTCGGCACCGTCTTTAATATAGTCAATAACACGCTGACGTTCATCCATGTTCCTGCATTCCTGTGCGTAATGTCCTATTTTAACCGTATCCCCTATCTCAACTGTACCGGTGTCCGGAGATAAATTTCCGCTTAACAATTGCAGCAATGTAGATTTTCCGCATCCATTTTCTCCTACAATTCCAATTCTTCCGTTACGTGGAAGGATATAGGAAAAATCTTGAATCAACACCTTATCTCCATAGGATTTAGAAATATGATTTACTTCTATGGTCTTTTTTCCAAGACGCGTGCCTACTGAACTAATCTCTAATTGTTGAGACAACTCCGGTGCCTCTTTGTCCCTCAGTTCTTCAAAACGTTCTATGCGGGAACGGCTTTTTGTTCCTCTTGCCTTAACACCTCTTTGAATCCATTGCAATTCTTTTCTCAATAAACTTTGGCGTTTTCTTTCAGAACTTAATGCCATTTCCTCACGCTGTGCTTTGCTCTCCAAATAACCGGAATAATTGCTTTCATATTGATAAATTTGACCATTGTTTACTTCTATAATTTTATTAGAAACTCTATCAAGAAAATAACGGTCGTGGGTAATCATAAGCACTGCGCCACGGAATTTTTGTAAAGTTTGCTCTAACCAGGCAACCATATGATGGTCTAAATGGTTGGTGGGTTCATCCAAAATCAATAAATCGCACGGAGTAGCCAAAGCACTTGCAATTGCAACCCGCTTTTTCTGTCCGCCTGACAGTGTGGAAACATCTTGCCCAAAATCGGAAATACCCAATTTGGTTAAAATGGACTTTGCTTCATATTCCTTCACCTGACGCAATTCTTCCGAGGCTCCTAAAAACACCTGCTGCAATACCGTATTTCCGGCTTGCATCATTGGTTGCTGAGGTAAATAATGAATGACCAAATGAGGTATTTTTGTAATACTGCCACTATCACATTGCTCCACGCCCGCAATCAGTTTTAGCAGTGTAGATTTGCCCATTCCATTGCGACCTACTACACCAATTTTATCCCCTTGTTCCAAGTACAGGGAAACTCCTTTTAACAAAGGTTTGATTCCATAACTTTTTTCTATTTTTTCCGCAGAAAGCAATAGCATACGCTATCCTCCTTTTCAAATGTTATAGTATCACGTTTCTATGTATTTATGATTATAGCATAAGAGAAAAACAAGGGCAATTTTATACAAAAACATATGATAAAACACGGTAAATATACATTTGTATTTTCAGAAAAAACACATTGCTTATTGGCATTCAAATATGATGAAAAAGCCAGTAAATACGCCTTGCATTCAATATAGAAACATAGTAAAATACTGTTGAACATACAATTAAAATGCTAAAAAATGTATTTAGAAAATGAATGTACGAGCGGTCTTGAGCCGCACGGAGGTATATCATGAAACAGTTATTATTAGGTAACGAAGCTGTTGCACGCGGGCTATATGAAGCCGGCGTGCGTGTAGTTTCCAGTTATCCAGGTACACCCAGTACTGAAATTACGGAAGCTGCCGCAAAATTTGAAGAAATCTATTGTGAATGGGCTCCCAATGAAAAAGTCGCAGCCGAAGTCGCTGCCGGCGCATCCATTGCAGGCGCTCGTTCTTTTTGTGCTATGAAACATGTTGGTTTGAACGTAGCAGCCGACCTTTTGTACACTATATCTTACACAGGCGTAAACGGAGGCATGGTCATTGCTGTTGCAGACGACCCCGGTATGCACTCTTCTCAAAACGAGCAGGATTCCCGTCACCATGCCATTGCATCTAAGGTTCCCATGCTGGAACCTTCCGATTCTGCGGAATGCTGTTCTTTTACAAAGCTTGCGTATTCTCTTTCAGAGGAATATGATACCCCTGTTATCATCCGTCTTTCCACCAGAATCTCTCATTCTTGCAGTATTGTAGATACACAAGATAGAGAACAAATAGAATTAAAACCATACGAAAAACAACCTAGCAAATATGTTGTGCTTCCCGCCTTTGCAAGAGCCAAACATCCTCTTGTAGAAGAAAGAACCAGAAAATTATCTCAATGGGCAGAAAACTGTGACATCAATTGTATAGAAAATAACAATGCAAAAATTGGAGTCATCGTTTCAGGTGCAGCATACCAATACGCAAAAGAAGCGCTTGGCGATACCGTTTCTTATTTAAAACTGGGTATGGTACATCCTTTGCCAACAGATTTGATACGCAATTTTGCGAAAATGGTTGAAACTGTATATGTCATTGAAGAACTCGATCCCATCATTGAGACACACTGTAACCGAATTGGGGTTCCCGTCATAGGAAAAGAACTGTTTCCAATCTGCGGAGAGCTTTCTCAAACACTTATCAAAAAACTGATGCTTCACCAGGAAGATGAAGTGTTATCTTTAGACGAACCAACTCCTATCCGTCCTCCTGTAATGTGCTGCGGTTGCCCACACAGGGGTGTCTTTTATGAGTTAAAGAAAGCAAACGTATTTGTAAGCGGAGATATTGGTTGTTACACCTTGGGCGCTTCTGCCCCATTAAATGCAATGGATACCTGTTTGTGTATGGGCGGCTCTGTATCCGGTCTGCACGGATTCAACAAAGCACGCGGTGCAGAGGGAGAGAAAAAATCGGTTGCTGTCATCGGAGATTCCACCTTTATGCATTCCGGCATTACAGGGCTGATTGACATTACCTATAACAAAAGTAATTCTGTTGTGATTATCCTAGACAACTCTACCACCGGCATGACGGGTCATCAACAAAATCCGACTACCGGAAAAAATATTTATAACGAACCAGCTGCCGCTGTAGACTTGGAGGCACTATGCAGAGCTGTGGGCGTACAGCGCGTTACTGTGGTAGACCCTTTCAATTTAAAACAAGTACGCACTGTTTTAAAAGAAGAATTGGCCGCAGAAGAACCATCTGTCATTATTGCACGCCGTCCTTGTGCATTACTGAAAACCGTTAAACATAATCCTCCGCTTTTTATCAATCCCGAAAAATGTGTTGGATGCCATGCATGTCTGGGTATTGGCTGTCCTGCCATCAGTATGAAAAACAGAAAAGCTGTTATTGATGCTACTCAATGCGTAGGATGCGGTGTATGCGTTGGATTATGCGGTACCAAAGCTATCGGCAAGCAGGAGGTAGTATCATGAAACAAAGTGTAAAAAGCGTTGTAATCGTGGGCGTAGGCGGTCAAGGTACGCTACTAGCCAGCCGAGTACTTGGTGCAGCTATGCTAAACCAAGGCTACGATGTAAAAATGTCAGAAGTACATGGAATGAGCCAACGCGGTGGTTCTGTGGTTACCTATGTACGTTATGGAAACAAGGTATATTCTCCTGTGATTGAACACGGAGAAGCCGATGTAATTTTAGCTTTTGAATTGCTGGAAGCCGGAAGATATTTATCCTGGCTGAAAAAAGGCGGTGTAATCATTGCCAATACACAACAAATTGACCCAATGCCTGTAATTACGGGAGCTGCTTCTTATCCTGAACATTTAGAAAAGCAAATTGCAGATAAAGGAGCGCATTTACTTGCATTTGATGCATTAAAACTGGCACAACAAGCCGGTTCGGTCAAAGCAGTAAATGTGGTTCTGTTGGGTGCCATGGCAAAACAACTGGATATTGATAAACAAGTTTGGCTAGATACCATCAAAGCAACTGTACCTGCTAAATTTATTGAAATGAATGAAAAAGCATTTTTATTAGGATATAACTCCTAATATTAGAGTAACAATAATAAGTAAATCAAAGGGGAACTTGGAATGTCTGTACCAAAACAATATTTAGATCCTGAAATAGAATGTGCATCTACCGACGAAATGCGCCGGATTCAGTCCGAACGTTTGAAACATATGGTCAAACATGCATACGAAAATGTACCTCTATATCAAGAAAAAATGAATGCTGCAGGGGTATCTCCTGAAGATATTCATTCTATTGATGACCTGCATAAACTACCATTTACAGTAAAAGATGATTTGAGAAATACGTATCCTTTTGGCTTGTTTGCTGTTCCAAAAGAAGAATTGGTACGAATTCATGCATCTTCCGGTACTACAGGAAAACAAACCGTTGTAGGTTATACCAAAAATGACATCGATGTATGGTCACGTTCTGTTGCACGTGCGCTTACCAGCATTGGTACAACAAAATCCGATTATGTCCATATCTCTTATGGTTATGGTCTGTTTACAGGAGGATTGGGATTGCACTATGGAGCGGAATATATGGGTGCAACCGCAATTCCGGTATCTTCAGGCAATACAAAACGTCAAGTGCAAATTTTACAGGATTATGGTTCTAACATTTTATGCTGTACACCTTCTTACGCCATGTATATTGGAGAAACAGCAAGAGAGATGGGTATTGATACAGAACAACTTCCTGTACGCGCAGGCTTTTTTGGCGCCGAACCTTGGACAGAACATATGCGTCAGGAGTTGGAAGCAATTTTAAATATTAAGGCATATGATATTTACGGTTTATCTGAAATTGCAGGTCCCGGCGTAGCCTTTGAATGCCCCGCACAACAAGGTATGCATATTAATGAAGATTTTTTCTATCCCGAAATTATCGACCCTGATACAGGAGAAGTTCTTCCTGACGGAGAATTTGGAGAGCTGGTATTTACCTGCATCGGCAAGGAAGCATTGCCTTTAATTCGCTACCGTACCCGCGATATTTGTAAATTGGAACGTGGTACGTGCTCTTGCGGTAGAACATTGGTAAAAATGTGCAAACCAAAAGGCAGAACAGACGATATGCTAATCATTCGCGGCATCAATGTATTTCCATCTCAAATTGAAGCGGTTTTATTATCCCTTAATATGGATCCAAACTATCAAATTGTGGTAGACCGTGCCAATAATACGGATAATTTAGAGGTACAAGTAGAAATGACAGCTAATATGTTCCAAGATACATTGAAAAGCTTAACAGAAATTGAAAGAAAAATTGCTTCTGCATTACAATCTATACTAAATATTTCTGCAAAAGTACGCTTGTTAGAACCAAAATCAATACCGCGTTCAGAGGGAAAAGCAAAACGTGTCATTGATAACCGCCATTTAACATAATAATTCATTACAAATACTCAACCGCTTTACGGTAAGCATAGCCCTTCTATTGATAAGCAAAGAAAAGAGGAATTTTCATATGCAATTACAACAGATTTCTGTATTTTTGGAAAATAAATCCGGCCGTCTATCACGGGTCACTCAACTTTTAAAAGAATCTGATATTGATATTTTGGCTCTTTGTGTAGCAGATTCCAATGAATATGGCATTTTACGTATGATTGTAGATAAGCCTGCAAAAGCAATGGAAGAACTGGAAAAAGCCAAATTTACAGTTTCTTTGACACAAGTAATTGGAGTTGCAATACCGGACAATGCAGGCGGATTATCCACTGTGATTGAATTGCTTGCAAAACAACATATTAGTATGGAATATATTTACGCATTTACAAGTCGTAAAATTGGAGAGGCAATTATCATATTGCGCGTGGAAGACACACAGTCTGCAATTGACATTTTGACAAGTCATAATGTCAAGCTAATTACGCACAAAGAATTTTTGAGAGAATAAAAAAGGGGCTATAAGCCCCTTTTTTATTTTATCTCTTGTTCTATTTTCAAAAATAACGAACTGTCGAAAAAGTCTGTCACTGTAATCTCCAAACCATCACAAATTTTTTGAATGGTTGATATAGTAGTGCTATTATTTCTACCACTCATAATGTTGTTTAAAGTTGATTGCGTAATTCCGCTTATATTAGCCAATTTATTAATAGTAATGTGTTTTTCTTCACACAACTCTGCAATTCTTTCTCTTACAGCTTGACCAACGTTCATATGCAACCTCTCTAGTTTATTTCCACTAGTTTAAGATTAACTTATTTTTTCCATTTTGCTAACCCCAAATGAGTTTACAAAATCAAAATATATGGTAAAATAAGAAATATGTAAAAAGGAAGATGCATATGAATGAACAAACATGCTGTTTTAGCGGGCATAGACATTTGCCGAAAAAAGATATACTACACATACATAATCTACTGGTAAAACATATTTTAAAATTAATTCATATTGGCGTGAATACGTTTATTTGCGGAGGAGCCTTGGGATTCGATACACTTGCAGCATTGGCAGTATTAAAGATACGCTCTATTTATCCCCATATCCAGCTAATACTCGCATTACCGTCTCCGCAACAAACAAACGGGTGGAAAGAAAACGATATTGCAGTATATCAAACCATTTTAAAACAAGCCAACCACATTGTTTACATGTCTCAGAAACACCACAGCGGATGTATGCATATGCGTAATCATTACATGGTTGATAACAGCTTATACTGTGTTTGTTATCTGGTAAATCAAACTGGAGGCACTGCCTACACTGTACAATATGCCAAAAAGAAAAATAGGCACATTTTTAATATTGCCAATGAACCATAATTTATTTAAAATAACACTATAAGTATCAGAAAAGGCAGCCATGTAATGGCTGCCTTTTTTCTAAACAATAGCTTTTCTAATATATCCGCATAAAAAATGGCAAAACAAATTGTTTTGCCATTTTCATTATTCCTTATCCTGACTTTCCTTTAAAATATGCTCAACAATATGTGCAGGTACCTCTTCATATTTTACAAAAGAAAACAGATAATTGCCTCTGCCATGGGTATTCTGACGGATATAAGTAGAAAAGTCATGCATTTCAGCAACAGGCACTTCCGCGTTAATTGTTTGATAACCTGTATTGGCAGGATGCATTCCTAAAACTCTACCACGGCGTTTATTAATTTCTCCCATTACATCGCCCATATTTTCATCGGGAACAGTTGCCATTAAATTACCTACTGGCTCTAACAATACCGGAGAAGCATTTGGCATACCGGCTTTATAAGCAGCGGTTGCAGCCATTTTAAAAGCCATTTCAGAGGAATCTACAGGATGATATGAGCCGTCATACAAAGTCGCCTTCAACCCTACTACCGGATATCCTGCAAGAACACCTTTTTGCATACTTTCGCGCAAACCTTTCTCTACCGCAGGGAAAAAGCCTTTTGGAACAGCACCACCTACAACACGTTCTTCAAATTCCAAACCTTCACTGTCACTTGGTTCAAACTCAATCCAAACATCGCCAAACTGACCGTGTCCGCCGGTTTGTTTTTTATGTTTTCCTTGTGCTTGCACTTTTTTTCGTATTGTTTCACGGTAAGCAACTTTTGGTTTTTCCAGTGTTACATCCAAACCAAATTTACTTTTTAATTTTGAAACTACAACATCTAAATGCTGTTCACCTAATCCTGAAAGAATCATTTGATGTGTTTCTGCGTTATTGACAAACTTTAACGTAGGATCTTCTTCAAGTAAGCGTAAAACACCTTGCGCTACTTTATCTTCTTCTCCCTTCTGCTTTGGCAAAATTGCCATAGATAATACTGGCTCCGGATACGTCACACCTTCCAAAACAACTTTTCTGGTTGGAGAACACAATGTATCTCCTGTATTGGTGTGCTGTAATTTTGGAATTGCTCCAATATCTCCCGCACAAATACATTTTGTCTCCTCCTGTTTTTTACCGCACATATAATACATTTTAATCATGCGCTCCTGCGCTCCTGTACGCATATTAATCACAGGAGAATCTGCAGTTAACTTACCCGCAACAACTTTTACAAATGTTAGTTTTCCTATAAAAGGATCCACGACTGTTTTAAAGACAACCGCTGCTGTGGCAGCATCTTCATTTACTGCAATTTCTACAGGATTGCCTTCAATGTCTACCCCTATTTCGGAACCATAATCAGCAACAGTAGGTGCCAACCAAATAAGACCGTTGAGTAATTGGTCTACACCATCAGTTAATTGAGCGTCACCACAAAAAACAGGATAAATTTTACCTTCTTTTACACCTTTGCTAATACCTAAAATCACTTCTTCCGGTGTGAATTTTTCACCGGAAAAGTATTTTTCAAACATTTCATCGCTTGTTTCTGCAACAGCCTCATAGATAGCGGTGCGCAAACCGTCCAATCGTGTTCCCATATCAGGCATAGGTACGTCCTTCATAGCACCATTTTCGTAACGATGCGCTTTATATTCCAACAAATTTATGTAACAATCTACTTTTCCGTCTACTATGAAAGGAACAACCAACGGACAAACAGCAGGTCCGAAATATGTTTTTAAATCCTGAAATACTTTATAAAAGTCAGCGCTTTCATCACAAAGACCATTAACAAAAAAAACTTTTGCCAAGTCATTCTGACTTGCCGCCGCAACTGCCTTTTCCGTACCAACACTAACACCGCTTTTGGCAGATACTGCAATTAACATTGTATCTGCGGCACGTACTGCTTCGCATACGCTTCCCTCAAAATCAAATAATCCCGGGGTGTCAATTAAATTAATTTTATAATTTTTCCATTCCACAGGTGCAACTGCCGTAGTAACGGATGTTTTTCGTTTGATTTCTTCCGGATCAAAATCTAATGTGGCAGTACCCTCAGAAACTCTTCCCAAACGTTCCAATCCACCGGACAAAAATAGCATTGCTTCTGCGACTGTAGTTTTACCGGAGCTGCTGTGACCTGCCAATGCAATATTTAAAATTTGCTTTGCATGATATTGTTTCAACAATAAGACTCCCTTTCTTTAGGTAAACATTACAATTAATTTCAATAATATATTACGATTATATACCGATTGTACATATAATACAACAGTTTGATAGAAGTTCTACACTATTCATAAAAAGTAAATAAAATTTATGTATATAAATTTGCTAAAAGCAAATTCTTCTGAATATAGAAACATCATACAATAGAACCCAACATATTTTTTGTCGAATTTTACCATACAAAAAAGCTGTGATGTTCGTTTACATCACAGCTTTTTTGCACTATATAAAATTAAGGACGTCTTATTTTGGGAAGAACCAACAGTACAACTAGCCAAAATACTTCATAAATTACCATTGCAAGTGTACTGATTTGCTTTAGACCTGAAAAACATACTAAGAAGGCCACCAGTACAAATCCTAAAATAATAGAAACATTTTGTAACAAACGAACAATAGAAATATTGCTTTTTTCTCGGACACATGCAGTAATCACGCGCATCATGCAAGTTGCTTTTCCTTTTGTTGCAAACATTGCATTACTTGTTTCTTCGACTTTATTTGTTAATTCGTTATAGGTATGTACCAACGGTCCTGAAAGTACCGTAATCGCATGAATATCAATACCAAATTGCTGAGAAATGAATTCAGCAGTAACAGAAGGATCTGTTGTTTTTACAATGATGCCGATTCCGTTTTTGGCCATACGCTGCATTTCTTGTTTTTTCTCGCTGCTTACGTGATAAGCAAGCACAAATGCACCTACCACTTCATTACCTGCTGCCAGATATACCAATTGATGTCCATGCTCTTTATCAATTGGTACAGCTGGAACATTTACGCTGTAATGATTCATTAAATCGCGGTTTCCCACCAGAATACGGCGACCGGATACCCAACCGACAACCCCGCATTCATCTTCATAAGCTACATTTTCTACATGAGGTAAAATATCTTCATGATTTTTAACCACCTCTAAGAACACTTCACTTAAAGGTCCGCCAACTTGAGCCATTAATGAGGCAGCGTCTAACAATACTTTATCAATTCTTTGTTCTCCAAATGTTTTAATACCCTTCAGCTCAACGGTACCTTTTGGGAACAAGTCATCCGCTTCAATCATAATGGCATTGGTATCTGCAAATTTATCTACTGCTTCATAACCGACCAACATACCGCCATTTTTTCTGGCTAGTTTACATAGACGGGAAACAGGTAAATGAACACACAGCATATTTGCCATAGGAACACAAATACACATAGAAGCTGCAAATGCAGTAAATCCTGTACCTACATTTTTGCTGATAATCATACTTACAATGAACAGTACCAGAGATGAAATAAACCCTAACGGTGCAATGACTTGAGAAGTCAGCTCACTGCAATCTTGCGCATAAGAATTCCTCAGGAAATTGCTGAAGAATTTAGATTTTTTCTGATAGGCAACAACAGGGATACCGGCAACACAATCTTTAGCCATCTGAGCTGCTATTTCAGCATTTTCAACTAATTCAACCGTATTTTTGTCTGCACTAGAAACAACAAAACTGAAGTTTTGTTTAATACGGCGTACCATGGTAAGTTTACCAAGTGTATTCAGTAATAATCCCCCTGTAATTAACGCAGAATAAATGTGCACCTCTCCGGCAGCCAAGGCATCCTGCATAAACAACAGTACAACAGATTGAATTGCAATTACAACTGTTGCTATTGCAATGGCAGAATCAGCATTGGCGCGAAGCTTGACTAACGCTTTTAGTCCATTAAAAACTGTGGTCGCACATGCGCCGATTGCAATTGCCAAAAATACCAAACTGGTAGCCGCATATGCAACTGGACTGATATCAGCACCAAAAATATGATATTCTGCAAAAAAACCAAAGATAAGCAACACTGCTGTACAAATACCCGTTACCACCGAACGCAGGAATAAGGTGCGAATATTTTTACGCAACTCACTCCCAATAGAGCGTGCATCTTCGTTCGAAGTAAAATCTTCTAATTCCGGTTGTTCTTCTTGTACTTCTTCCGGAATCATTTCCTCTTCATCTTCGATATCGGTAAACAGATTGATTTTTTCTTTTCTGAATATACGCTTTTTCTTTTTGGGAACATATTCCGGAACTGGCTCCATATGATTTAAGTCAATTGCAGGCTGTTGTTTTTTCGCTTTGATATCCTGTAAATTGACAATTTTCGTATTTTGCCCAGTAGACGATGTTTCGTTATCTTTCACTTCGGAAGCTTCTGGTTTTTGCTCAACAACATCTGTTTTTACATCGGAATCTGCCGGTGCAGAAACATTTGATTCCTGCATTTCAATATGCTCTATATTGGAAACCTCATCCGGCTGTCCCACATTGGTCTTATCGATAATTTGGAAGCGAGAAGTACGAATGATTCTGGGGCCGGCAAGTTTGCGGGCAGACTCTTTTTGAGAATCCTTGTTTTGTTGTGGTTTGGATTTCTCATTTTGCACGGAATCCTGTGTATGTACTTCCTTCGTTTGAGTTTCTTTCTCTTGCGCCGCTTTTAGTTCTTCCGAAACTGCTGCTTGCTCTTTTTGTACCATGGTTTCAGAATGAAGCAATTGAGTAAATTGTTTTGCTTCTTGTGCTAAAACGTCACCAATACCTTGGATGGAAAATGTGCGAACAGGTCTTTTATGAAATACATATTGTACCGGCTTAGTTACTAAGTCTATGTCTTTTTCTTCTACAACTTCAGCAGCCGCTACCGTTTGCTGTTTCTCTTGGGATAGCTCTTTCTGTTCAGCATTTTGAGGAGCTGCCTCTGTTTCAGCACTCTCCTTCAGCGATTCAGAATCCTGTAATTCCGCTTTTAGTTGTTGGGACAATTCTGGTTGTGCAATCTCTTCCGTTTGTCCTGACGGTATGTCGGCAGACAACTGCTCTGCTTGGATTGTCTCATTCTGAACAGCATCCGGTGTTTTCCCTGCCACCCCGGAATTTTCTATTGGTTGCTCCATTTTCTGTACTGTTTCCGCCTGTTCTCCAAGTAACGGCTCCTTAATTACTTCCGATTGTATCTCAGCAGACAGATGTCCTTGAGATGATTCCTCTCGCATCGGTTCAGAAACAACTTCAATGGATTGCTCCTCAGAAGTCACAGGTGATTCTTCGACAATTTCTGCAGTTTGGACATTCTGATGCGCATGTGCTTTCTTTGAAGTCTCATGCACAGGCGCAGAATAAGATACAAAATCAGGAACATCCAGTTCATCCTCTTGTTCCACTTCAGTAACAGAATCCATGGATGCAGCAATCGGTTCCTGCATCTTTTCCTGCGCTATCTCAACAGGCTCGGAAATCTCTTTTTGTTTCTCTTCTTCTGCAATTTCTGCATTCACAGTATCCTGTGTACGTTCTTTGGCAACCAAGCCAAATATAGATTCCGTATGTAACGGAGGTTCTACCTCCACAACTGTTTCTTTTGCCAAAACATCATCAATCAATTGCCGTAACTCGGCATTTTGCTTTTCAGCCTGCAAGTCTTCTTCATACAGTTGATGTTCAATCACTTCATCATTCTGCTTTGCTGATGTGGCAGGATTCTCCTGTGTGCGGAATGTATCACTAACCAATTCTTCCACAATTTTTTCAGGAGATTCCGATTCCGGAATCTTTAAGTCGGAATAAACCGGTGTTGTTTCTTTCGACTCCTCATAAAGAGAAAATACATCTTCTACTTCTTCTCCGGCTTCCTGCGCAGCTCTTTTTACACGCTCCTGTCGTTGGCGGTGCAACTGACGGAACTTTTCTTCAAATTCAGGGCTGGTATCAGGTCCGTTATCTTCAAATAAATGTGCAAACGTTGAAGTTGGGGATGATACTTGTAAAGGACCTCCTGAATAGCCTTCTTTATTTAACTCTTCACGACGCTGCGCCTTTACCTCTTCAACAGTTTTTAATTTTAATCCAAAATAAATATCATCTTCACCGGCAGTTACCTCTTGACGGTGTTTTTTACCAAAACGTTTCTTTTTCTTTTTGATACCAACATCTTTTTGATCTATGACATCTCTGCCCGGCCGTTGGGCAGGCTGCTGAGGTATTTCCGGTGAGATTGCGGGCGGATTCATCTCAGGGGTAGGGGGATTTACCACAGGTTTTGGCTTAGGAACAGGCTCTGCAGGTTTTTTCGTCTGTTTATACATATTGCCAACAGGTCTTGCCTGTGCCAGTGGAATATCTTGATCATCCAGTTCTTCTGTTGCATTGCCACGCATCTTGCGTGCCTCTGCTAAAATTTCATCTACAAATTCACTGTCTGAGCCCTGAGGAGCATTATATTTATCTTTACCCATTTATTTCATCGCTCCTAATCAGTTTCTTAATATCTTCTAACTTAAATTATCACAAAAAATACGTCAATATTATACCATAAGAACAATTTCGCCGCAATTTTTCAACGCGAATTCTTACAGCTTTCTTGCATTTACCAAACTTTACAACTATTTTCTGGAAGTAAAGTTGTTATAACATAACAAATTGTCACACAGTATTAGCACATAAATATGAAAATATTCCTCTAACCGCCAAAATTCAGACACATAAAGACTTTATTTCCACTCTTATTTTACTACTGTTTCAAGGTCATTTTAGCATAAATATGTGACAAACATATGACGGACAAAATATTTTAATTTGCTTTGATTCCTTGTCTTTGGCGCGCAATTTCATAACAAAGCACACCGCAAGCTACAGATGCATTCAATGAGTTAATATGTCCAACCATAGGCAATGTTACAGTAAAATCTGCTTTTTCTTTTACCAAACGGCTAACACCGCTGCCCTCAGAACCAATTACAAGTCCAACAGGGCCCTTATAATCCACAGTACACCATGTTTCACCTTTCATGTCTGTTGTATAAATCCAAAGACCTTTCTCCTTTAATAAATCAACGGTTGCGGCCATATTAGTTACACGTACGACCGGCACATACTCTACCGCACCTGCAGAAGACTTTCCAACCGCATAAGTCAATCCGACTGCACGACGTTTTGGTATGATTACACCATGTGCCCCCGTGCATTCGGCAGTTCTCAAAATAGCACCTAAGTTATGAGGGTCTTCCAATTCATCAGCCAATATGATAAAAGGAGCTTCTCCCCTTGATTGTGCCAATTGAAAAATATCCTCCAAACTGGCATATTCCTTGATTGACGCTACTGCTACAACACCCTGATGATTGGCATTTCCGCACATAAAATCTAATTTTTTTACATCCGCTTCTTTAATAGTGATGTCTTTTTGTTTGGCTTTTGCAATCAGCGCTGTTAAGGAACCTGTTTTTTGTCCGCGAACAACATATAAACTATCAATAGTTCTTCCTGAACGCAACGCTTCATTTACGGCATTTCTGCCTGCGATAATATCCTCACCTTTTGTTCCTGTATTTTTTTCAAATTCACTTTTTGTTTTATCTATCATAATTCACAATACTCCTTATTTGCATTGTGTTTTATTATAGCATTAAAAAAATTGCTACGCAATTTTAACTGATAAATAGAACACATCTATTTTCAACAATTAAATATAAAAAATTTTTAACATGGAAAATGTGTGAGATTTCCATAATTACAAAATTGTAATAACACTAAATATCTTATATCTATATAACTCAAAAAACGCACTGCATTTCCGTACCAATACTATACTTTATTCACTGTATGAATCTGCCGTTAAAGTAAGAAAAAACAACCAGCCATAATTCCGGCACCTACTAGCGCTGCAGCCAAAAAACGCAAAGCAGTCATCCATTTTTTATTCTTTAGTTTGATACGTGAAGGAGCATCCATTGTACGCAGAACACGCTTAGCCTCTTTCTCTAACAACGTACGTTGTGCATTGGAAAATTCCGGTTTTACCACTAGATATGCCTTTTCATAATAAATGTTCCCTGTATCTGGTACCTCTATAATCTGTCTGCTTATTCCTCTTACCATATTGTTACTTCCTTTTTCTTTTTAATGTTGAATTTTCTATTCCTATTTTTGGCATTTTATTTTTATTTATACCATTATTTCCTATTTTGTATTTTTCTAGCAAATTATTCTTAAATTTTTATTGGTTATTGTAAAATGATAATTTAATCATTCGTAAAATTTTATACCATATTTAAAAGAATTTTTAGATAACTTTTTTTGTTTTTTACTTGACTACTATTTTGTTATACTTTTTGTAATCAATTTGTAACACTTTATAGTTTACATAATATTTGTTGACAACCTTGTTAGTTCTGTTGAAAACTCTGTGGAAAATGTTAATAACTGTGAAAATAGCTATTCTAAATATTTAAACAATTCTATTTTATCAAATATTATGTAAACCGAAAATGGTAGTATTTTGTAAAATAAAAAAACATCTAGTATAACATTGCGAAAAAATAAATCTTTCTACAAAATTCTCAATAAAAAATAATACTTGACGTTTGCACAAAAGTATGCGTCTATTATTTTCCTCTTTGCTGTATAGATAAAAATATGTTAGTATAGCAGTACCATATTAAATATTTCGACATTTTTCATAAGTTATTCAGAAAGGGCAGCTTTATGGAATACACAAAAACACCGGCAGGTATTATGATACCGAAAAGCAATGAATTTGACCTGCTGCAAACACTGGACTGCGGACAATCCTTCCGTTGGGAACCATGTAACGGAAAATCCAACCGAATTGGCGGTATTGCATTTGGGCGATACCTAGAACTTGAAGAAGTAAACGATCATATTCTGTTCTGCGATACGGCAGAAGACGAATTTTTACATATCTGGGTTCCATATTTTGACTTAGAGTTAGATTATAAAGCAATTAAAGATAATTTATCAAAACTGGATCCTATTTTGTGCAAAGCTGCGCAATATGCGCCGGGAATCCGTATTTTACAACAAGACCCTTGGGAGGCACTCTGTTGTTTTATTATTTCACAAAATAACAATATCCCTCGTATTAAAGGAATTGTGTCACGCCTATGTGAACATTTTGGAGAAAAGATACCGGGAGGTTTTGCATTTCCCACACCGGAAGTTCTTGCAAACTGTACTGTGGAAGATTTAGCACCGCTTCGCAGTGGTTTTCGAGCTAAGTATATAGTGAACGCTGCACAAAAAGTGGCTCAGGAAATTATTATATTAGATGCAATGAAAACAATGCCGCTGGAAGAGGTCCGCCAACAATTAATGACAATACAAGGAGTTGGTCCGAAAGTAGCGGAATGTGCAGCTTTATATGGATTACATCGCTTGGAAGCATTCCCTATGGATGTTTGGATGAAACGAGCAATGGCGATTTTGTTCCCAAATAAAACAGCGGCAGATTTCGGCCAATACGCCGGCATTGCCCAGCAATATATCTTTCACTATGCACGCACTTGTAAAACAGCAATTCCTTCCTAAATGATGTAATTTATAATAAAGTATTTTGGAGTGTTACAATCAATCTGTAAGAAAATACTTTGCTGACCAAAAAATTGATTTCGAATTTGTGAAAACCCACGATTTTTTTCAGTCATGGTAATATTCTACAAATGGTATGCCATTATGCAGAAATCTATGGTATACTATAAATATAAACATAAATTGACTAGGAGTGTGATTCCAGTGGCACTTGTAAATACCACAGAAATGTTTAAAAAAGCATATGCAAACGGATATGCAATCGGAGCATTTAATGTAAATAATATGGAAATTGTACAAGGAATTACAGAGGCTTGCAGTGAGTTAAACGCACCTGTTATCCTTCAAGTTTCTGCAGGCGCACGTAAGTACGCCAACCATACCTATCTGCTTAAATTGGTAGAAGCCGCAGTAAAGGAAAACCCACATATTCCAATGGCACTTCACCTTGACCACGGTGACACCTTTGAACTATGTAAAGATTGTGTTGACGGCGGTTTTACCTCTGTTATGATTGACGGCTCTCACCACGACTACGAAGACAATGTAGCGCTTACCCGCAAAGTAGTTGAGTATGCACATGCACACGGTGTAACTGTTGAAGGTGAACTTGGACGTTTGGCAGGTATTGAAGATGATGTAAATGTAAGCGACGAAGATGCATCTTATACCAACCCTGCACAAGTTCAAGACTTTGTTGAGCGTACAGGTGTTGATTCCTTAGCTATTGCCATAGGAACCAGCCATGGCGCATATAAATTTAAACCTGGACAAAAACCACAATTACGCTTTGACATTTTACAGGAAGTATCAGAGCGTTTACCAGGTTTTCCAATTGTATTGCACGGCGCTTCTTCCGTAGTCCCTGAATTTGTAGAAATGATCAACGCAAATGGCGGAAATATGCCGGGAGCAATTGGTATTCCGGAAGATATGCTGCGTGAAGCTGCTAAAATGGCAGTTTGTAAAATTAACATTGATTCCGACTTACGTTTGGCAATGACAGGCACTATTCGAAAATATCTCAGCGAACATCCTGAACACTTTGACCCACGTCAATATCTCGGTCCTGCACGTACCGCAATTAAAGAAATGGTTGCACATAAAATTAAAAATGTGTTGGGCTGTGACGGTCAGGCATAAATTATATAAAAAGCAGGGTATCTGACATAGATACCCTGCTTTTTTTCTGCTCTTTTATGCTTCTTCTGCTGCCTTTGCTGCAACTTGAAATCCACTTACAAAACCATCTCTATGACAGCTTTTAGCATATCTGCGAATAGCCTCTACATACGCAACCACTGCCTGCTTAGTTTTTTCGTCTCCGTGACGAAAAATTTCATCCCGAAGTTCTTCACATTCATCTTTACGCTTTAAAGTTATTTCACTTAATTCCAATGAGCCGCTTTCCATCAAATTATCGTACAATACTTCTGTCAAATTCACAAACAATCCCGTCCTTTTCTTCCAATCAATCCTATACTTTTATTTTACAACAAAACTATATAAAACGCTACGCATTTTTACATCTATTTACTTTTAAAATCTAGACACACTTTCTATTCCATAGTAAAATAAATGGAAATAACCAATCAGGAGGTTTTGGTATGCAATTCCACACAGTATTATTTGACTTTGACTATACACTTGCAGATACCAGCGTTGGTATTATCAACAGCTTTCATTATGCTTTTGACCGTTTAAATATCGAACGAAAAGAAGAATCATCCATTAAGAAAACAATTGGAATGCCTTTAAAAACTGCATTTACTGCTTTAACCGGTCTGCAAGATCCTCGTTTACAGGAACAATTTCGTCGTTATTTTGTAACCAGTTCCAATGCAATTATGACTAAGAATACAATTCTATTTGACGACACCATCGATGTATTGAAAAAATTAAAACAAGTCGGCTGTCAAATTGCTATTGTATCGAATAAATATCGTTTTCGCATCAACGAAAGCATTGAAAAATTTCAATTGCATAACTATATTGACGCTGTCATCGGAGGCGAAGATGTATCCATAGCCAAACCCTCTCCTGAAGGATGCTTAAAAGCAATGGAACAATTTCATTCAAAACCTGAGAACACGGTGTATATCGGAGACAGCATCATTGATGCAAAAACAGCGCAAAGCGCGGGAATTGCACTGATTGCGGTTACAACAGGGACAGATACAGCTGAGGATTTGAAAACATATCCTCATTTAAAAATCTGCAGCTGTTTGACGGAAGCTGCAGATACCATATGTGGATAAAAAAGAGGTACTATTATGATATCATATTATGTCATTGACGCTTTTTCCAAGCAATTGTTTCATGGAAATCCTGCAGGTGTATGCATATTGGAAACCCCGCTTTCGGAACAAATCATGCAGCAAATTGCATTCGAAAATAATTTAGCTGAAACCGCATTTGTTTTTCAGGAAGGAAAACTCTTACGACTGCGTTGGTTTACACCAAAATCTGAAATTGATTTGTGCGGACACGCCACATTGGCAGCAGCTTTTGTTTGGATGAATGAGGTAAATCCTGATTGCAACGCTATATCCTTTGAAACAATGAGCGGAACATTAACTGTAAACAGAAAGAACGATATTTATACAATGGATTTTCCCAGTCGTATGCCGAAACCGATTACGATGCCCATGGGTTTGGAAACCGCTTTGGGCTGTCCCGTTTTAGAAACGCATCTGTCTCGAGATTTGATTGTTGTGGTAGAAAGCGAAGATACGGTACAAAAGATACAGCCTGATATCAGAAAACTAAGGGCCATAAAAGATGTTGTTGGCATTGCAGTAACTGCCAAAGGAACCTCTTGTGATTTCGTATCACGCTTTTTTGCGCCAAACGTTGGTGTGGCAGAAGACCCTGTAACCGGTTCTTCTCATAGTTCTCTCATCCCTTTCTGGTCTGAAAGACTGCAAAAGAAGCAAATGATTGCAAAACAACTTTCTCCCAGAGGCGGCACTTTATATTGCGAAAACTTGAGAAATCGTGTAAACATTGGCGGTGCTGCTGTATGTTATTCCAAGGCAACTCTTTATATCTAAATCAGCTAAAATAAAAAAAGCTACTCACAATAAATGAGCAGCTTTTTTATTTTAATTATTTAATTGACTCATATACTGCAACTGCACAAGCAACGGTTGCACCAACCATTGGGTTATTGCCCATACCCATAAGTCCCATCATTTCAACGTGAGCAGGAACAGAAGAAGAACCTGCAAACTGAGCGTCTCCATGCATACGACCCATAGAGTCTGTCAAACCGTAAGATGCAGGACCCGCAGCCATATTATCAGGATGTAAAGTACGTCCTGTACCACCGCCGGAAGCAACAGAAAAATAACGTTTGTTATTTTCAATTGCCCATTTCTTATAGGTACCTGCAACCAAATGTTGGAAACGAGTTGGGTTGGTAGAGTTACCTGTGATGGAAACATCTACACCCTCGTGTTTCATAATTGCTACGCCTTCCAATACATCGTCTGCGCCATAGCATTTTACAAGTGCACGTTCTCCATCTGAAAAAGCACGTTCACTTACTACATTTAATTCTCCTGTTTTAAAGTTATACTCTGTTTCCACACAAGTAAAACCATTAATTCTAGAGATGATGTATGCAGCGTCTTTTCCTAAACCATTTAGAATTACGCGCAAAGGTTTTTTTCTTGCTTTATTTGCAGTTCTTGCTATACCGATTGCACCCTCAGCAGCCGCAAATGACTCGTGACCTGCCAAAAATGCAAAACACTCTGTTTCTTCTCTCAGTAACATAGCGCCCAGATTACCATGACCCAAGCCAACATTTCTTTGTTCTGCAACAGAACCCGGAACACAAAACGCTTCCAATCCGATACCGATTGCTTCTGCAGCCTCGGAAGCGGAAGTAACGCCTTTTTTCAACGCAATTGCACTGCCCAAAGTATATGCCCAACTTGCATTCTCAAATGCAATGGGTTGAACCTCTTTTACAATTTTATATGGGTCGAACCCTCTGTCTTGACAAAGAGTGCGCGCCTCTTCGAGACTGGCAAGGCCATACTCGGCAAGACACTGTTCTATTTTGGCAATTCTTCTTTCTTTGCCTTCAAACATGACATCGTTAGCCATAGATTTTGTCCTCCTTATGATGGTCCTTTTTATTCTTCACGTGGGTCAATATATTTTGCCGCACCGTCGTAACGACCATATTGACCCATATTTTTCTCATATGCTTCATTTGGTGTTACGCCATGACGAATATCTTCCAGCATTTTTCCAAGTTTTACAAAGCGATAGCCAATTACCTCGTCATTTTCATCCAATGCCAAAGAGGTTACATAGCCTTCCGCCATTTCCATATAGCGTACGCCTTTTGCTTTGGTACTGTACATGGTACCCACCTGACTGCGCAATCCTTTTCCAAGGTCTTCAAGACCTGCGCCTACCGGCAAACCATCTTCTGAAAAAGCAGTTTGGCTTCTGCCATATACAAGCTGTTGGAACAATTCGCGCATAGCAACGTTAATTGCATCGCAAACAAGGTCTGTATTTAAGCATTCCAATAAAGTTTTACCCGGAAGAATTTCCGCAGCCATTGCAGCAGAATGTGTCATACCGGAACAACCTATGGTTTCTACTAAAGCTTCTTCTACAATTCCATCCTTTACATTCAGTGTCAGTTTGCACGCACCTTGCTGCGGCGCACACCAACCTACACCATGAGAAAGACCGGAAATATCTTTAATGTCATAGGCTTTTACCCATCTTCCTTCTTCCGGAATAGGAGCAGGTCCATGGTTTGGGCCTTTTTGAACAGTACACATACTTTCCACTTCATGGGAATAATTCATAATGGTACTCCTTTCACTTTTTCATTTTTCCTAAGTCAAACGCTTTGTATCTTTTATTATAAGCAATTTTCTATAGTTTCGCAATAGACGACATGATAAATTTTAATCAAAATACATATCAAGTTCTATTGGAAAAAACTTTATTTTCAGCATGATGTATGTTATAATAATCAATATATGTCTTTGTATCAAATTTTACTTATGATATCGATATACTATAATTAAGAAATTCTTGAGGTGAAATAAATGGGCTTAATGAAAGTGCTGTTTGGCAATTACAGCAAACGCGAACTGAAGCGTATACAACCTATTTGTGACCAAGTGCTCGCATTAGAGGATAAATATAAAGCAATGTCTGACTCAGAATTGCAAGCGCAAACTCCCGCATTAAAAGAACGTTTGGCAAAAGGGGAAACTTTAGATGACATTTTGCCTGATGCCTTTGCCGCTTGCAGAGAAGCTTCTGCCCGTGTATTAGGTATGCGTCACTTTCCAGTTCAAATTATTGGCGGTATTGCTCTGCACCAAGGCCGTATCAGTGAAATGAGAACTGGTGAGGGTAAAACATTGGTTGCAACCTTACCTTCTTATCTGAACGCATTAACAGGAAAAGGCGTTCATGTTGTTACAGTGAATGACTACTTAGCAAAACGTGACTCTGAATGGATGGGTAAAATCCATCGCTTTATGGGACTTACCGTGGGTTTGATTACCCATGAACAACCAAAAGAAGCACGTAAAAAAGCATATCTTGCAGATATTACATACGGAACTAACAATGAACTGGGTTTTGACTATCTGCGTGATAATATGGTAATTTACAAAAATGATAAAGTACAGCGCGGTCACAACTTCGCTATTGTTGACGAAGTTGACTCCATCTTTATCGACGAGGCTCGTACACCACTTATCATTTCCGGTCCAGGCGAAAAATCAACTGACCTATATGTAAAAGCAGACCGTTTTGCAAAAACATTGCATATGGTAAAAGTTGCAGAATTAAACCGAAAAGAAGACAATGATGAATTGTATTCCGAAGCAGATTTTTTGGTGGACGAAAAAGCAAAAACTGCTACTTTAACCCCAAGTGGTGTAAAAAAAGCAGAAGAATATTTTAAAGTTGAAAACCTATTGGATTCAGAAAATATTACATTGCAGCACCATATTAACCAAGCCATCAAAGCACATGGTGTTATGCAAAAAGATATTGACTATGTGGTAAAAGGCGGAGAAGTTCTCATTGTTGATGAATTTACCGGCCGTATTATGCATGGTCGCCGCTATAATGAAGGTTTGCACCAAGCAATTGAAGCAAAAGAAGGCGTTACTGTTGCTCGTGAGAGTAAAACATTGGCAACCATTACCTTCCAAAACTTTTTCCGTTTGTATAATAAGCTGTCCGGTATGACAGGTACCGCTATGACAGAAGAAGAAGAATTCCGTGAAATTTATAATTTGGACGTTGTAGAAATTCCTACAAACCGTCCTCCAAAACGTATTGACCACTCCGATTTGGTTTACAAAACCGAAAATGGTAAATACAATGCCGTCATTGAAGATATCATTGAACACAATAAAAAAGGACAGCCTGTTCTGGTTGGTACCATTTCTATTGAAAAATCCGAACTGTTAAGCCGTAAGCTGTATGAGCATGGCATTAAACATAATGTTTTGAACGCAAAACATCATGAACAGGAAGCTGAAATTGTTGCACAGGCAGGTCATAAAGGTGCTGTTACTATTGCAACCAATATGGCCGGTCGTGGTACTGATATTATGCTTGGCGGTAACGGCGAATTTAAGGCAAAACAACAACTTCGTTTTAAAGGTTATCCGGAAGAAGTAATCAATGAGGCAGTCGGTTACGCTCAAACAGAAGATACACAAGTATTAAAGGCAAGAGAAGAGTATCGTAAACTGGTAGAACACTTTACTGAGCAAAGCAAAGAGGAAGCCGAAGAAGTGCGTCAAGCAGGCGGTCTGTATATTATCGGTACAGAACGTCACGAATCTCGCCGTATTGACAATCAGCTTCGCGGACGTGCTGGTCGTCAAGGCGATCCCGGTGAAAGCCGTTTCTACATTTCTCTGGAAGATGACTTAATGCGTTTATTCGGCGGTGATCGTATTGCTGCAGTTATGGCACGTTTAAATATTGATGAAAACACACCGATTGAAAATAATATGCTCACCAATACTATTGAAAATGCACAGCGCAAAGTAGAAGCACGTAACTTTGCAACCAGAAAGAATGTTCTTCAATATGACGATGTTATGAACCGTCAGCGTGAATTAATCTACAAACAACGTGACCAAGTTCTAAACGGAGACAATGTAAAAGATGAAATCACAAAGATGATGCATCAATCTGTAGAAGACACTGTCGATGCTTTCTTGCCTGATAGTGAAACTCGTGAGGAATGGAACATTGTTGGTTTGCGTGATAACTATATGGGTTGGCTTCTGACTGAAGAGGACTTACAGCATAGTGAAGAGGAACTGAAAAATATCAGTAAAGATGATATCAAAGCAGAGTTGATTCAAAAAGTAGATGATTTGAGTGCATCTCGTGAAGAATTATTCGGCGAGCAAGTAACTCGTGAACTGGAACGTGTTGTTATGCTCAAATGCGTAGACGTTCAATGGATGGATCACATTGATGCAATGGATCAACTAAAACGCGGAATTCACTTACGCGGTTATGCTCAACGCGATCCTGTTGTTGAATACCGTAACGAAGGTTATGATATGTTCGACCAAATGATTGCAAATATTCGTGATGATACCACACGATTGTTCTTATCTGCTAAAATCCAAGTAATTGACGAACAGGAAGCACCAAAAGAATTGGTAGAATCCGGCGCAGGCGCTGCCGTAAAAATCAGCAACCCTGACGACGAAGAAGAAAATACATCTGCAAAACTATCCGGCACCAAAGTGGGCAGAAACGATCCATGTCCATGCGGCAGTGGTAAAAAATATAAAAAATGTTGCGGTGCTGACGAATAATGAAAAATACAAAAAGAACACGTTGCTTGAGCAACGTGTTCTTTTTGATTACAGCATTCACCAGAAAATTCATTGAAAATAAACTACAATTACTTTATAATTACAAGCACAAAGAATTTCAAAGTAGGAGGAGGCATATGAACAAAAAACCTGTCCAGATTTTTGTTTTGATTTTGATTGCGCTTATGTTTATTGCGACCATTGTAATTTCAATGGTATGGAGACCTTCGCCCGATAATACTTCTGCATCCATTATTACTTCAGAAATTTTCAAAATTACAATTACCTGATTATCTGCCTTGTAATTTTTCACCTATCACTAATTTTTCTTCCATTAAAATCATATAAAATAAAAGACAAGGCAACTTTTTATGCCTTGTCTTTTTAATACGCCAATATCATGACCTGATTAAAGTTTTTTTCTTTGGTTCTTCCCGAAATTAAAAACCAATCTATCATTGTAAAAATACCAAATACGCCGAAGGTCAATAACTTTAAGACTCCTAAGCCAATATCCCCAATCATAAATCTATCGATACCTAAGCCGCCTAAAAAAATAGAAATAATTAAAATAATCATTGGGTCTTTTAGCTCTACAGTTGAAAGCATAGAAAATCTTTGATCATCTATCGCATATAATCGTTCTTTTAAAAATAATATTTTGTCTCCCGGAAAATATTTTTGGTTTAACAGAATATAATTATCAACCATTTGCATACGCATCATATATCCACTTCTTTCTTAATTGATATAACTATGTAGATAATATAAAAAAGTAGACTATTTGTAAAGTATTTTTTCATATTTTATTTTTACTATAACATAAATAATACGTAATCTTAGAAAAAAGCACTCTACTGGTTCTGCCACCATAAAGTAAATATCGGTTCTCTAAAAAGAAAAGAGACGCAGATAATATCTGCATCTCTTTTCTATATTTGTATCCAGGCTTATATTATGACATCTCTAGTCAAATTTGTCTTTAATCTTATCGAAAAAGCTCTTACGTTTCGCATAATTTTTTTCATTAGCTGTTGACTCAAAGCTTTGTAAGATTTCTTTTTGTTCTTTTGAAAGGTTTTTTGGAACCTCAATGGTTACTTTTACAAATTGGTCGCCTCTTCCTCTGCCACCGAGTTTTTCAATACCCTTGCCTTTTAATTTAAAAATATCTCCGGGTTGAGTACCCTCATGTACAGAGTAACTGACATCACCGTCTAAAGTAGGAACCGTAATCTCAGCTCCCAATGCTGCCTGCGTAAATGTCAGTGGAATTTCACACCAAACATCATTCCCTTTTCTTGTGAAAATAGGATGAGGACGAACATTTACAACCAATAACAGGTCACCCGCAGGACCACCATTGGTACCCGCATTACCTTGACCGGAAACTTTCAACATTTGTTCATTGGCAATACCGGCAGGAATGTTAATTTCCAATGTTTTCTTTTTGCGTACATGCCCTGTACCGCTGCATTCCCTACAAGGATGCTCAATAATTTTACCTTTACCATGGCATTTATCGCAAGTACGTGCTGTTTGCACAACTCCAAATGGTGTACGTTGATTCACACGTACCTGTCCGCTGCCACCGCAATTGGAACATGTGGTTGCACTGGTTCCTTTTTTCGCACCGGAACCGGAACACTCTTCACAATTTTCTACATGCTGAAACGTAATTGTTTGTTTACAGCCTTTTGCAGCTTCTTCAAAAGAAATATAAATGCTAGTTTCCGTATCAGTGCCTCGTCTTGGTGCATTTGGATTTGCCTGTCGACCGCCAAAGCCACCAAAACCGCCAAAAACACTGTTAAAGATATCACCAAAATCAAAATCACCTTGGAATGGGCTGCCCCCTGCTGCACCACCGCCAAAATTCGGGTCAACCCCTGCATGACCAAATTGGTCATAACGAGCACGTTTTTCTTTGTCTGAAAGCACTTCATATGCCTCATTTACTTCTTTAAAACGTGTTTCTGCCTCTTTATCATTTGGATTTAAGTCAGGATGATACTGCTTGGCCAATTTACGGTAGGCCTTTTTAATTTCATCCTCAGAGGCGTTTTTTGGCACACCCATAACCTCATAATAATCCCTTTTATCAGCCAAACTCATCACTCCTGAAAATACGATTTATGGAAGTACTCCATCTGCTCGACCTAATATATGTCTATATGCGCAAACATGCGCATCAAACGTTCAATATATGATTCAAAAGTTGTATGTCGAATGTTGTTGTTTGATATACAACTTATTTATCATAGTCGAAAAATCGTATAAAGTCAATGTTTTGTCGCATGATTGCGTATTTACTATCAAAGGCGATTCTATGTGATTATTTATTTTCACCGTCTTTTTTGTCGCTGTCTACATCTTTAAAATCAGCGTCATATACCTGACCGTCGGCACCGTTTGCATCACCTGCCGGAGGAGTAGTATTATCTGCCGGATTTGCTTGACCAGCTTGATTTTTATACAATTTTTCGGATACAGCATAAACTGCTTTTTGTAAATCTTCTGTGCCCAATTTAATTGCGTCAACATTACCACCGGAAATGGTTTCTCTTAATGTTGCAATTTTTTGGTTAATATCGTTTTTATCTGCTTCATCAATTTTATCGCCAGCATCTTTGATTACTTTTTCTGCAGAGAAACATAGGTTTTCAGCTTCATTTTTTGCATCAACCTCTTCACGTTTCTTTTTATCTTCAGCAGCATATTTTTCTGCATCTTGAACTGCTTTCTCTACTTCATCCTTGCTCATATTTGTGCTGGAAGAGATTGTGATTTTTTGCTCTTTTCCGGTAGCCATATCTTTTGCGGATACATTTACAATACCGTTTGCGTCAATATCAAAAGTAACCTCAATTTGGGGGATTCCGCGAGGAGCAGGAGCAATGCCGTCTAGTTTAAAGAGACCCAATTGTTTGTTATCGCGTGCAAATTCACGTTCACCTTGCAAAACGTTAACCTCTACAGAAGTTTGACCGTCCGCTGCAGTGGAGAAAATTTGGCTTTTCTTAGTTGGAATAGTTGTGTTACGCTCAATTACTTTTGTCATAACGCCACCCATGGTTTCAACACCCAAAGAAAGAGGAGCAACGTCTAACAATAATAGTCCTTGAACTTCACCGCCAAGAACACCAGCTTGTAAAGCAGCACCCATAGCAACACATTCGTCAGGGTTAATTCCTTTAAATGGGTCTTTACCTGTTAGTTTCTTTACTGCCTCTTGAACAGCAGGAATTCTGGTAGAACCGCCAACTAGCAATACCTTGCTCAAATCACCAATTTGAAGACCGGAGTCTTTCAATGCTTGACGAACAGGCTCCATGGTAGCCTCAACTAAATCAGCTGTCAATTCATTGAATTTTGCTCTAGAAAGAGATAAATCCAAGTGTTTTGGACCTGTAGCATCTGCTGTAATAAATGGAAGATTAATTGATGCATTTGTCATGCCGGAAAGTTCAATTTTTGCTTTTTCTGCAGCCTCTCTTAATCTTTGCATTGCCATTTTGTCAGCGCTTAAATCAACACCCTCTGCTTTTTTGAACTCTTCAATCATCCAATCGCAGATGCGTTTATCAAAGTCGTCACCACCAAGTTTGTTGTTACCTGCAGTAGCCAAAACTTCTTGAACGCCGTCACCCATTTCAATAATAGAAACGTCGAATGTGCCACCACCAAGGTCATAAACCATAACTTTTTGGTCTTCGCCTTTATCAATACCATAAGAAAGAGCAGCAGCGGTTGGCTCATTGATAATACGTTTTACATCCAAACCTGCAATTTTACCTGCGTCTTTTGTTGCCTGACGTTGTGCGTCTGTAAAGTATGCAGGAACTGTGATAACTGCTGCGGAAACAGTATCTCCCAAATAAGCTTCTGCATCTGCTTTTAATTTTTGCAGAATCATTGCAGAAATTTCTTGTGGAGTATAAGCTTTTCCGTCAATATTTACTTTATAGTTTGTACCCATCTCTCTTTTGATAGATACTACTGTACGTTCAGGGTTTGTAATTGCCTGACGTTTTGCAACTTGGCCAACCATTCTTTCGCCTGTTTTAGAAAATGCTACAACAGAAGGAGTTGTTCTGCCGCCTTCTGCGTTTGAAATTACAACAGGCTCTCCGCCTTCAATTACTGCTACGCAAGAGTTTGTAGTACCTAAGTCAATACCAATTGTTTTTGCCATAATATCAATCCTCCAAAATATATCTTACAAAGTAAAATTCAATAAAATCATGCTTTTTAGTTTGCAACAATTACCGTTGCATGACGGACAATTTTGTCTCCAATACGGTAACCTTTTCTGTAAACAGTTGCAATGACATTTTCGCCCAAAGATTCATCTTCAATATGAGAAACCGCTTGGTGATATTCCGGATCAAACGGTTCACCAACTGTACCCATAACAGCAACACCCAACTTGGATAAAATATCATTGAGATTTTTCTGAATCATTTGTACGCCTTTTCTCAAATCTTCGGCAGAACAATCTGATTGTGCCAAAGCCAATTCCATATTGTCTACCACAGGTAAAAACTGTGCTACTGTATCCGCTGTTGCAGAATCATAAGTAGCTGCTTTTTCCCTGTCTGTACGTTTTCGGTAATTGTCATATTCCGCAAGTACACGCATATATTGATCCTTTTCTTCTGCTTTGGCTTTTTTCACTTGTTCTAATTCTGCTTGTAACGCTTCTAGTGATTCTTGCAATTGTTTTAGTTGGTCTTGATTAACCGTTTCAACTTCCGGAGTTTGCTCTGTTTCTTTTTTGACTTCTTTCTCTTTTTTCGCCAAAATGATTCCTCCTTACTTCAGATAAAATCGAATATCTATATTTTATATGATAAAAAGTAATAAACATATATAACCGATTATTGTTCCTTCATCAGAGATGTCAGCATTTTACCAACGGAATTAGATACATACTCTAAATGAGCAATCCATTTGCCATAATGCATTCTGGTAGGACCAATAATACCAATGGTGCCTGCATGTTCATCGCCTATGGAATAATGCGCAATAATTAAACTGGAATCGCTTAATTCAGGACGATTGGTTTCGCTCCCAATTAAAACCTGCGCTTTTGAAATTCTGGGGGATGAATATTCTTTTTGTTCCAATCTCTTTGTTAAAAAGCGTGAAACTTCCTGCTCACTCTCCAGAAAGTCCATAATACGGCGTACATTTCCAAGCTGAAATTCAGGATAAAATAATAAGTTAGTTTCACCCTTTAAATTAATCTCAGCATGCATACAATCCCTTGAAACCTCAAAAACAGCTAGCAATGCAGATGACATTAACACAGCCATTTCTCCCAAAGATACACCTACAGTTTGAATAAACGCCGGTGTAACTGCACTAATAGGCAAGCCTGCAAACTTTTCATTAAAAATACGGAAAAAGATACGCAGCATTTCTGCCGTAATATCAAAATCGCAACGAAATACGCGAGTTTTCATCACACCTGTGGAAGTGATTAAAATTACCATAGCAGTACGGCGGCTGGTTTGCACAAATTGTACACCTTTGATAATTGCTCCACTGCCGGAAGGCATAGTGGAAACCGCAGCAAATTTAGAAGTATTTGCAAGCAACTGTGATACACAGCTTAATAATTTATCCGGGTCATATGCATTCATCATTAACATACCATCCAGATATTTTTGCTCTTCTTCCGTAATGGAAGTTGCCGGCATCAAGCGGTCTATATAAATACGGTATCCCTTTTGAGATGGAATTCGTCCGGCAGAAGTATGGGGTTGCTGCAAGTATCCCATTTCTACCAAGTTTGCCATCTCATTACGTATGGTAGCAGAAGAAACTCCCAGTTCAAGCGCAAGCAATTTAGACCCCACCGGCTCTCCTGTTTCCACATATGTGTTTACAATCGCCGCCAGAATCTTTAATTTTCTTTCGCTGAGCTCCAACCCTCTCACCTCTTTATGTCAGACCTCATTTAGCACTCTTGTGTATTGAGTGCTAAATCTTTACTTATAATGTATCATTTCAATCTCATAAAGTCAATATTTAAAATGTAAATTAATTATGAATCCCATAAATCAACAACTATTTCAAGTCGAATTTTGTAATATCATAAAGAAAATAACAGATGATAAAACAATCGAATAACGACAGCCTTTCCTGCACAACAAAAAGGTACACGTTATCAATAATCAATACATATGAAAAATATATTAATAGGATAAAATATAGATAATAGGAAGTCGCCGATTGCATAAAATCGGCGGCTTTCTATTATTGTAATACCCTTATACAGGGTATCCCAATATCGTTTTTTCAATATAGATCCAACAAAATTTCAATAAGTTTCCTTATTGAGGCGAATAAATCACCTTTTTTCTCTGTATAGTGAAGGATTTTATCCTTTGCTATCAAATAAGGAGTGATTTTTTGACAAGCGAAACATTTCGTAATCAGGGTTTGTTTCTTAGGAATCAATTCAAAGGAGAAGGCATATTTGAGATTCCTGTTGTGAAAAAACAACATGTAAATGTTGAAACGGTAACACTCATCGGTTATGATCATATTAAACCGGAAAAAAAGTATATCAAACTCCGGATGAAGCTAGGGTCCACCATTGGCGGCGTCAAAATCAAAGATATCATCACCACTGTAGAGATTGTTCATAGAAGTATTTAAGAATACGATTTAAAAAGACAGAATCACGCCTTACTATAAAATCTTTATGAGTCGGAAATCATCTATAAAATTCTATACGTCAATCTATCATACTTGTATCTTATACGAATAAATAAACAAGGGAAGCCGGGGTGTTACACGTTCAGCTTCCCTTGTTTATTTGTTATATATAATTCTGACAATAAATGAACCTTTTTATAGAGAGGCCAGCTCCAATTCTTCTACCGCTTGGTCCAGAAATATTTTTCCGTCTAGATGATCCAACTCATGGCATAAACATTTAGCCATGTCACCTTCTCCTGTAATGGTAATCTCTTCCCCATACTCGTTCAGCGCCCGCACTGTTACTGTTTGAGGGCGAATGGTCTTTGCCACTCTATTGGGAAAACTGAGGCATCCTTCAATACATTCTTGTTCACCTTCGGACTTGATTATCTTTGGATTTACCAGTTTTAAATACTGATCACAATAATCAATGACAACCAACCTTCTTAAAATACCAATTTGGTTTGCTGCCAATGCTGCACCACTTTCCGTATGGTGCAAGGTATCCATCATATCATCAAGTAATTGTCGTACCCTGTCATTCACTTCTTCCACTTCCCTGCAAGATTTTCTTAACACAGGGTCATCATTATATCTTAATTCCCGAATTGCCATACTTCTCTCCTTTTCTGAATCATATATCATTCTTAGGCACTCTATCAAATTAGAATACAATCCATCATTCAATTCAGCCAATAGACGGAAAAGGGGGTTGTATTTTTTAATAAGGAATCTCAGCTTACTTATATCTATTTTCTATTTATACTTTTTCATATACTATATACACATTTTAAATATAAAGTCAACCATGCACAAATGGCTATCACAACATTTTTATGATTAGAAATAAAGAAAACAGCTGCCTGATAAAGCAGCTGTTTTTTATCATTTGGTTAATTGATAAACATTGGAATCTTCCGTAAAGTTTTGCACATTATAAAGTAACAATACATCTGTAATACCATTTTGCTCCATATAGTCCATGGTACTTTGTCTGTATGCACGCAAATCAATCATATGCACCTCTTCATAATCGTTTACGGCAAACGGAGCAAAGCTATTCGCATAGGAATCCTTAACTATTAACAATTTTTTGCCATTCTTATTGCTTGTAGTAATTTTTGTAATAGCTTGATTTCCGTTTAAGAAAGCGGAATATTTATCTTTTTCAGCTAAATATTTCTCTTCGATTAACGAATTGGAGGTCTCTGTTACTTTATCTCCTGCACGGTACTCCACCTCTACGGGATATTCATTGGGATTTTTATAATACATAATGGTTTCAGGCTGTACAGTATAAAGATTTGCCTTTGAATACGTAGTACCTAAAAACTGGTCGCTCAATACTTCAGAGCGATACCAAGATAGCGGTTTTTGTTCAATTCCCATTTCTTTACAAAATTCTTGATACGCATAGTACACACCTAGAGATGTCCAGTGATGGTCTGTTTTATAAAAAATATCTTCCTCTTTATGAGCACTGAGTACATCTGTTACATCGATAAATCCCGGTAAAGCTTCCTTCATTTGTGCTATTAACTCTTGCTGATTTACTTCGGGAGCAAACAATGGAAGTTTATCTTTCAAAATATCATTGGCTGTGGGAACAATCATGGCCTTTGTTTCAATTCCAAATCTATCCTGCACCTTTTGTGAAAACTCTCTGGCTGCCGTCAGATTACCTTGGAATCTGCCATTATCATAAGACCAAAACTGTTCTATTAAATATCCGTCTTTTGCAAAATAGACTCCTCCGGAATCCTTTTTCTGCGCTCCCAACTCTACCAGTGATTTTAGTCCAACCCACTGGTCACGGAACATAAAATGGTCGGATATGTAGGTTTCAAAATCTGTCGTCCAAATTTGCTTTGTTTCTCGTCCCGTTTCATCTACTGTGGGAGTGCCAATAAACAAGCTTTCCCATGTTAGTTCAGGAAATTCTGCCAACACACGATTCTCATTTTCAGAAAAATCCTTTTTCGGCATTGCCGCATTTACAATGGCGATTGTAGCTACAATAAGTACAAATACAATGGTCATAACTCTTGCACGTATCTTCATACAATCACCTCCTAGAATCTAAAATATAAGAATGGGTTGTATGTACTGTTTACCAAAAATGCAACCGAAACCACAAATATTGCGATGACAAACACATTTTCAATGATCATAGCAGCCCATGTTTTGGTTTGTACCAAAGACATAATTTTTCTTCCTAATTTTGCAGGCAAAGGTGTGCTTGCAACAATCAAAATTAAAATTAATACAATGTTGGATAACAACAAATACAACGACATATTGTCCACCAACTGCAAGCCGCCAAAACCAAACATACCTTTTAAATACTCCCAACCTTTTGTCATGTCATCAAAGCCAAAAATAACCCAACCGATTACAACAAAAAATAAGGTATAAACATGGGAGAAAAATGCCGGTATTTTCTTTAAAACTTTTAGTAAGAATAGTTTCTCAATGATGAGCAGAACGCCATAATACCCGCCCCAAATTAAAAAGTTCCAGCTGGCTCCATGCCAGAATCCCGTACAAAACCACACGATAAGCAAATTAAAAATTTGACGTGCCAGACCTTTTCTATTACCGCCAAGCGGAATATATACATATTCTCTAAACCAAGTTCCCAACGAAATATGCCATCTGCGCCAAAATTCCGTAATACTTTTTGAAATATAAGGATAATCAAAGTTTTCAAGGAATTTAAAGCCCAACATATAACCAAGGCCAATAGCCATGTCAGAATAAGCAGAAAAATCAAAATAAATTTGGAATGTAAACGCCAAAGCACCAATCCATGTTCCAACTACACTCATACTGGAAACTTCCATTGCTGAAATCTGCGTCCAAACCTGACCAATGGTATTAGCCAACAAAACCTTTTTAGCCAAGCCTGTTACAAACCGTTTGATTCCATAGGCAAACATATCCGTATTTTCACGGCGATTGTCCAATTGGTCTGCAATCGTAGTATAACGTACAATCGGGCCTGCCACCAACTGAGGGAATAACGCAACGTAAGCGCCAAACGATACAAAGTTTTTTTGTGCAGCCGCATCACCGCGGTAAACATCAATGACATAGGACATCATTTGGAAGGTATAAAATGAAATACCAATCGGAAGCGTTAAATTAAGTAATGGAATGGACGTTCCAAACCAAGCATTGATATTGCCAATAAAAAAGTCGGTATATTTAAAAAATCCAAGTATACCTAAGTTTAAAACAACCGAACTGGCTAAAATCCATTTTGCAGATGTTTTTCCTTTGTACTTTTGCACCAAGGCACCATAAACAAAATTCAAAATTGTAGAAAACAACATCAATACTACATAGAATGGTTCTCCCCACGCGTAAAATACCAAGCTCGCAATAAATAAAATAAAATTCCTTATTTTTCTGGGCGAGATAAAGTAAATACCAAAAACAATAGGAAGAAATACAAACATGAAGTTTAAACTACTAAAAACCATGTTATTTTTCTCCGTTTCATCTATTATCATTTCTATGATCTAATTTTTCATATGTTTTTTATTATACAACAGTTTATAGAAATTTCACAATGAAATTCCACAAATACCTGAATAAAATTCTAACAATTATTTTATGTAAAAATAATTGAATTTTTATATGTTGTACAAACAAAACTTTACATACCAACTACTGGTATTCTTATCTATTTTTCATACTACATCTAGATACCAATCTACGCCTATCTTCGACACTAAAAATAAAAACTGGAATTCTATAGAAACAAAATACACCTTATTTTTTATTTCAAGATCGGACTCTGTAGCACACCTAGCGATAATGAACATAGGTACATAACGCAAACAAAATCGAAGCTATTTTTGCTTCCTATTGTTCCCTGCTTCAAGCAGCAGGAACCACTATGGCGATTTTTATACAAAAAAGAAAATAAAATATTCTCTCCTAACTATATACCTATAATTGATAAGATAAGCTGATTGGATACCAAAAAACCCTTTGGCGTCAGAGCAAAACCATTCTTTTTCATATGTACCAAACCTGCTGCTTCATATAGCTGTGCTCGCTTAAGATAAGCCTGTGGAAGCGGCTCCTGAAATTTCTTGTACCAAATCTCATCGGTTAAACCGTCTGTCAATCGCAACGCCAACATGATAAATTCTTCCTTATCTCCACCTTGTCCATCCATAATCGGTTGGTTACCTTTCAGAAATGAGTGAAGATTTCTATCATAATAAAATCTTTTTCCGTTGAGAAAAGAATGAGCAGATGGTCCTATCCCTAAGTATTCCTTTCCTTGCCAATATTTTGTATTATGTTTGCTGATTTGCAAGATTCCGTTTGCATCCTTTTGGGCAAAATTAGAAATTTCATATTGGTAATACCCTCTTTTCTCCAATTCATTTACCATACACAGGTAAAAATCTCCCATTTGGTCATCATTTGGCAAGATAAGCGTATTTTGTTGACGACCATATGGTGTATTTGGCTCTACTTTCAATAAATATGCAGAAATATGGCTTGCCCCTGCATTATGGCAAAACGCAATAGACTCTTTTAAACTCTGTTCTGTCTGTTTTTGAATTCCCACCATTAAATCCATAGATACATTTGTAATTCCTGCTTTATGCGCTGCCCTGACCGCCATCTCAGCTTGCTTTGCTGTGTGAGTTCTTCCTAATAAAGCCAATTCCTCTGCATGCGCAGACTGCATTCCAATAGATATGCGGTTGACTCCTTTTGGTGCAAGGGCATCAAACAAAGCTTCTAACTGTGCCGACGGATTCACCTCTACTGTGATTTCCGCATGCTCCAAGTTAAAACAGTTTTTAGCCTCATCTATGATGTTACACAAACGGTTAGCACCCAAGGTGCTGGGGGTTCCGCCTCCAAAATAAAGCGTATCTGCATCTCTGTCGACCGTTTTTCTGTATGTATATAATTTATTTATAATACAATCAGTATAACCATTCATTTGTTTTGTATCGGTTAATGAATAAAAATCGCAATACGGGCATTTTTGTGTACAAAACGGCACGTGTATATACAGACCTATCGGCTCCATGTTACTCCCCCTAAAACAATTTTACTTATCATATCATATTTTAGCACACTTTTGCATATTCTAATATGTAAGCCTTAATCAGCCGGTAAAACAGCCTCTCAAGTATAGTCGAGTGAAAATAAGCTGTTTTACAATGATGTAAAACAAAAAACTCTCCGACTTGATAAAAGTTCGGAGAGTTTTTGTCATTTTAAAACAGTTCTATGCGCAACTATTTAGGATTTTTGTTTTTTGGATGTAACAGCGTCAACAATAACTTTAATGATTTGAATTACAACTGTCGGTGCAAAAGCCAATCCTGCAATTGCACCAATTTGCATACCGTTTAGTGGAGATACATCAAATACGCCTTGTACTCCAGGAATAAACAATGCACAGCTTAATAAACCAACACCTATTACAAATGCACCTATTGTGTATAAATTGGTATGGATACCCAATTTAAAAATAGAACTTTTTGCTCTGCAGTTAAAGCCATGGAACAAGCGTCCTAAGCATAGTGTAGCAAACGCCATGGTACTTGCCGTCATAGCATCTGTTTGCAGACCGATAAAGAAAGCACCTACTGTAGCAATCGCGAGAAGAACACCTTGATAGCCCGTATTAATTAAAAAGTCTTTTGTTAAAATAGATTCTTTACTGCTGCGGGGCTTTTCATTTAGTAAATCTCTTGAGGATTTTTCCATGCTGATTGCCAAAGCAGGCAAACTATCTGTCAGCAAATTGATAAACAACAAATGTACCGCTGTAAACGGAACCGGTAATCCAAAAATAGAGGTAAACAATACGACTAAAATACCTGCGGTATTACCTGATAATAAGAATTGAATGGAGTTTTTAATATTATTATAAATATTTCTTCCGTTTGTTACCGCTTTCACAATAGTTGCAAAGTTATCATCCGTTAGAATCATAGAAGCAGCATCTTTTGATACCGCTGTACCTGTAATACCCATAGCAATACCAATATCCGCCTTTTTCAAAGCAGGTGCATCGTTTACACCATCGCCTGTCATTGCTACAATCTGGCCTTTCTTCTGCCATAGGTCTACAATACGAATTTTATGTTCCGGAGATACACGAGCATATACAGAGATTTTTGGAAGCAGTTCGGACAGCTCCTCGTCTGAGATTTTATCCAACTCTGTACCAATCATGACCAAATCGCCCTCTTTAAAAATTCCGATTTGTTTTGCAATGGCAGAAGCCGTTACTTTATGGTCACCGGTAATCATAATCGGTTTAATTCCTGCACGAATACAATTTTGAACTGCTTGGGCAGATTCCTCTCTTGGCGGGTCTATCATGCAAATAAGTCCTACAAAAGTGTATCCCTGCTCATCGTGTAAATCAATCTTTTCATCATCTTTTTGTTTTTGAGCAAAAGCCAATACACGAAGACCATTCTCAGACATTCTTTGATTTGCATTTTGGATTTTCAATTTATCTTCTTCCGTAATCGGACGTACAACACCATCATCCAATATATCTGTTACTCTGTCCAGCAATACATCTACAGCGCCTTTTGTCACCATATATAATGTATCATCAATACGATGAAGCGTACTCATCAATTTACGGTCAGAATCAAACGGAATTTCTGCCAAACGTGGATAATGATGCAGTTTGTCATAATAATCCCCGTTATTCTTTATGTAATAATCTACCAAACTGGTTTCCGTTGGATCTCCCAATGTTTTACCATCTGTAACAGTAGTATCATTGCATAAAATGGAGGTTAGAAACAGTCTGTCTTTGCTGCCGTCTCCATAACAAAAATAGTCTGTTACTGTCATTTTATTCTGTGTCAATGTACCTGTCTTATCAGAACAAATAATGGATACACATCCCAGTCCTTCAACTGCACGTAAGTTTTTAATAATGGCGTTCTGTTTCGCCATTCTTGACGTACCAATTGCCAAAGAGATGGTAACAATAGAAGACAATGCCTCTGGAATTGCTGCTACAGCCAAGGCTACCGCAAACATGAGGGAATCCATAATAGCTGCGAATAATTCATTTCCAGGTAGTTCATGATACAAAGTGAGACCAAATACGATTACACAAATTACCATAATGATTAAAGATAACTTTTTACTGAAGTTATCCAAACTTACTTGAAGCGGAGTTTTACGTTCTTTTGTATCATTCATCAGCTTCGCAATTTTTCCAATTTCCGTGTTCATCCCCGTACCTGTAACGGCTATCAAAGCACGGCCATACGTTACCATAGAACCGGAAAACACCATATTCACCTGGTCACCAAGGGCCAGCTCTTCTTTGTCAATTGCGTCACAGTGTTTATGAACTGCTTCAGATTCACCTGTCAATGCACTTTCATTCACCTGTAAAGAGTAGTTTTCAACCAATCTTCCGTCAGCCGGAATCATATCTCCAGCTTCCAGGGCAACAATATCGCCCACTACAATATCTTTGGCGTCAATCTCTATCTTTTGTCCATTGCGTATTACTTTTGCCACCGGCGATGATAAAGCTTTTAAACTTTGTAACGATTTTTCTGCTTTAAAATGTTGTACGGTGCCTAAAATCGCATTCAGGATAATTACTACCAAAATAACAATCGTACTCTCGTAATTTCCTGTTGCCAACGAGATAACTGCCGCTGCGATTAAGATAATAACCAGTAAATCTAAAAACTGCATAAAAAACACTTGAAATACATTTTTAGATTTTTTCTCTTCCAGTTCATTGCGTCCATAAGTTGCACGCTGTTCTTCCACTTTAGCATCATTCAAACCATCAATTGTGGTACCTAAATTGGAAAGAACTTCTTCCGTTGTTTGCTGAAAGAAGTGTTTCATCAATATTCCTCCTAACATTACATACATGAAAATAGCTAAATGAACAATAAAAAAAGACTTTTATTACAACTCGAAAGTTGTAATAAAAGTCTTGCTATTTCAGATACAAGCGAGCTTAAAAAAGCTGTAATGACGCTATGTACCACAGATATCTCTGCCAGCTACTCCCTTTTAATGTTTTAATAATTTACCACATTTTTTTTAAAATGTCAACTAAAACGTGAATTTTATTGCCTTAATCCATAATAATATTTGCTTTTTACAATATGAAACAAATAAATTTTGGCTGTTATGTGAACGTTGTAACGTTCTATCTGTTAGAAATTGCATAGCAATTTCTTTTATGTTATAATAAATTAATTTAAATTACAGAAAGAAGCATAGGTGATTAATTTGTCAGTGCCACAAGACAGAATACGAAATTTTAGCATTATTGCTCATATCGACCATGGTAAAAGTACTTTAGCTGACCGCATATTGGAACAGACCAAAGCTGTTGCACTACGAGATATGGAAAATCAATTGTTAGATAATATGGATTTAGAGCGTGAACGTGGTATTACCATTAAAGCTCATGCTGTTACTTTGGTGTATCACGCAAAAGATAATCAAGATTATGTTTTTAATTTAATAGATACCCCGGGTCACGTAGACTTTACCTATGAAGTTTCTCGCTCATTGGCTGCTTGTGAAGGTGCCATTTTAGTAGTCGATGCTTCTCAGGGTATAGAAGCACAAACGCTTGCCAATACCTATATGGCAGTTGACGGCGGATTGGAAATTGTACCTGTGATTAATAAAATAGATTTACCAAGCGCTGATCCGGATCGCATTTGTAAAGAAATTGAAGACGTTATTGGTATTCCAGCTGAAGATGCTCCTCGAATTTCTGCCAAGACAGGCCTTAATATTGACCAAGTAATGGAGCAAATTGTAAAACAAATTCCACCACCTCACGGAGACCCCGACCAACCTTTGCAGGCACTTATTTTTGACTCTTACTATGATGCATATAAGGGTGTTATTGTTTACGTCCGTATCAAAGAAGGTCAAGTGCGTGCAGGAGATATCATCCGTATGATGGCAACCGGAGCCACTTTTACTGTTGTAGAATGCGGTTATATGCGTGCAGGAGGCGGAACTGAACCAACCGATGTATTATCTGCCGGTGAAGTTGGCTATATTGCTGCTTCTATAAAATCCGTTCAAGACGCTCATGTTGGCGATACTATTACCGTGCACAATCGTCCGGCGGCAGAACCGTTACCTGGCTATAGAACCATACAACCAATGGTTTTTAGCGGTATTTATCCTGCTGATGGCGCCCATTATTCTGATTTGAGAGACGCACTGGAAAAACTACAGCTAAATGATGCTGCTCTAACCTATGAACCTGAAACATCCATTGCCCTCGGATTTGGTTATCGCTGCGGATTTTTAGGATTGCTTCATATGGAAATTATTCAGGAACGGTTAGAAAGAGAATATAATTTAGATATTATTACAACAGCTCCAAGTGTTATTTATCGTATTACAAAAACAAACGGAGAAGTAATTATGGTAGATAACCCAACCAATTATCCTGATTCCGTACTAATCGAACAGGCAGAAGAACCTATGACAAGCGCTCATATTTATACTCCCAGCGAATATGTAGGCAATATTATGGAACTTTGTCAGGAACGCCGCGGTATCTTCAAAGATATGAAATATCTGGATACCGATCGTGTAGACATTCATTACGAATTACCATTGAATGAGATTATATATGACTTTTTTGATGCATTAAAATCTCGCACACGTGGATATGCTTCGTTTGATTATGAAATGATTGGATATGCAAAGAGTGATCTGGTAAAATTAGATATGATGCTCAACGGAGAAGTCGTAGATGCGTTAAGCTTTATTATCCACAAAGATAAGGCGTATACACGCGGTAGAAAAATGGCCGAAAAATTACAGCAAAAAATTCCACGCCAATTGTTTGAAGTTCCAATACAAGCTTGTATCGGCGGAAAAATCATTGCGCGTGAAACTGTAAAAGCAGTACGAAAAGATGTGCTTGCCAAATGTTACGGCGGTGACATTAGCCGTAAACGTAAACTATTGGAAAAACAAAAAGAAGGTAAAAAACGTATGCGCCAGTTAGGATCAGTAGAAGTCCCGCAAGATGCGTTTATGAGTGTGTTAAAATTAGATGAATAACAATCTATCAAATTAAAATATGAAAAAAAGAGACAAGAAAATCTTGTCTCTTTTTGATTTTAAGACTGTTTTTGTTTCTTCTCTCTTAATTTCCAACTAAAAAATCCATAAATGTCATTCACTAAAAATATACTGAAACACGCTACCATTGGTATGTAAGAAATTTGTGTCAATGATGCCAATATCCACAGTACAATTAAAATAATATCATTGGCCGCATATGCCAAAGCATAGTAAGAATTACGAAATAACATTAAATAGGATGCCAGAAAACTGGTAGCGATAGAAACGGTACTCACTACTAAGTTAGGAGTATGAAGTGCCTGTAGAATAAAGAAGAAAATAGTAGTAACAACCGCCGTCAAAAGCCACATCGCTCCTATTTGTAATTTGGTTAGTTTATGTATTTTTACCTCGCTTCCCCCTTTTTCATATGGATGACGAATCCAAGAAACAATAGAAAGTACAGCAATAGGCATTGTCATTCCAAGGTAGGTAATCATTTCTCCGTAATATCTACATTGCCAGGAAGCTATGGCGTATAAAATACTAAATATCACTGTCAGTATTTGCCCCCATACATTTCCTTTTGCTACAAAAATAAGGGCTGATACTCCAATAACTGTAGCACAAAGAGTAAATATTTGTATTTCTCCTATTAATATATTGGAAGTTGCCACAACAATCACTGACAAAATCCAAATTACCCAATCGTGTTTCTTAAAATTCCGAAAAGGGTTTTGCATTTCATATCATACCTTTCAAAAAAATAAGCATCCACATGACACATCTTCAAAGACCTAACGATGCGCAAGTGAATGCAATACATTTCACACTACCCGGTGGCAGTTTCTATATTCTTTTATTTCATTATACTTGATACGATAATTTAGGTCAAGACAATGGTTCATTTCTATAAAAATAGAGAAATTACAACTGTCATCATACCTGCAACACCCAATGCCATGCTACTCATTGCACCCTGTATCTCTCCTAATTCCAGCGCTCTCGCCGTTCCGATTGCAGTACTGCTACTACCCAAACCTACACCAATCCCTACCGGATTCTTTATGCGAAGCAACTTTACCAACAGTGGAGCAAGTACCGCACCAATAACGCCTGTAAAAATAACGCCGGCTACTGTAATACCTGTAATACCTCCTAATTTTTCGCTTACACCAACTGCAATTGGTGTTGTTACCGTATGAGGAACTAAAGAGCCTGTTAAAGTTTCGTCTAACCCAAATACCTTACATAACGCAATGGTACTCCCTATAGAAACTCCACAACTTACCAAACATCCTGTTAAAATCGGCAGCCAATATTTCTTTAATGTCTCAAGCTGCAAATAAATACTGTATCCTAAAATAGTAGTAACAGGTACTAAAAATACCGTTATAATATTTCCGCCTTTATTATAGGCATCATACGGAATACGACAAAAATATAAAATTGGAATAATAAGAACCATTGCAATTAATAACGGATTTAAAATAGGTGTTTTGAATTTCCGATTCAGCCACAAGCCAATTAAATAGCCTGCAATTGTTAATGTAATTCCAAATAAACTATTGCTTAAAATAGCTTGTAAATTACTCAAGATATGATCCATTTTTATCTCCTCTCTTTGCTATAATCCTCTCTTGAAGTTTCATAACACCGATTACCGTATACGCAGTTAGCAAAAAAGTAAGCAACGCCGAAACAATACAGATTAATGCAAATTGCCACATATATCCCTGTAAATAGCCTACGCTCTCCATAATACTTACCGCAGTAGGAATATAAAAAAATGAAATATTCTTTAATACAAACTGTGAAACCTCTTCAATATGACGTCTTTTGATAAATTTAAATAATAGCAATAAAAACAACAGTATCATGCCAATGACGCCAGATGGGAATGTAAACGGAAGTACTGCCGCAATACATTCAGCAACAAGGCATATACTAAATATAATAGCTAATTGGGTTAAAATTTTCATAAAATACACTCCAATTGTTCATGATTTTAGTACACTATTTTAGTATACTTTTAATTTACTATGTTTTTTTACTTCTGTCAATAGTATTACATAATTATAAAAATTTTATTATATTATCTTTGAAACAGATAAACTACAGTTGAATTCATATAAAAGAAATTTGAAAATAATTTGCGAAATATTTTCCTTATTAATAAGATAAAAACTGCAAAAACTAGCCTGAGAACCTAAAAAAAGTCTTCGCATAGTTTGACTTTTACTAGTGAGTACGGTATAATGTCTAACGGTGTAAAATATGATGATAAAGACTCAATTAAGAATGAAAAAAGACGAAATAATAATAAAAAACAAACAAAACTTTTCTGTGGAAAAGTTTCCTCCGGTATTGCGAATCCATGATCATACAGGGCGCAATGAGGAAAACTATGATTGGAGGAACTCTTAGTGTATATCAGGTTCTTCAAGCGTTTGTGTGATTTCTGCATTTCTTTGGTATGCAGTATTATTTTTCTGCCTATATTTATTATTTTAATCATTGTTGTAAAACTAGATTCCAAAGGTCCTGTTTTCTTCTGCCAAGAAAGAGTAGGAAAAGATAAAAAATTATTTCATATTTTGAAATTTCGTACAATGAAAGTAGATACTCCAAAAGAAACCCCCACTTGTATGTTGGAAAATCCGGAGCAATATATAACAAGAGTAGGAAAATTCCTAAGAAAAACCTCATTAGATGAACTTCCTCAAATTTGGAATATTTTAGCAGGACAAATGAGTTTAATCGGTCCGCGTCCGGTAATACCGCGTGAAAAAGAATTGATTGCAGAACGAGATCGTTACGGAGCCAACAACATTCGTCCGGGACTGACCGGATGGGCGCAAATTAACGGCAGAGACGAGGTCTCTTGGAAAGAAAAAGCTCGGTTAGACGGAGAATATGTTCAAAAAATGAGTTTTTCTTTTGATGTGAAATGTTTTTTCAAAACCATTGTCGCTGTATTAAAACGTGAAGGTATGGTAGAAGGAACTGCAGGACAAGCGAAACATAAGGAAGATACACATTAAACTGACTGAAAGCTAGTTCTATTTTTTTTAAGTATTCCACTATAATAATCTTTATAGTGGAATACTTTTTATTTCCATCTGTCAACTGAAAATATCGCAAATACTAAAATAATAAGAAAAGCCGGTGTAAAGTTACACCGGCTTTTCTTATTATTTTAATGCTAATCTTTCTCTTTATTGGAAAAGTTTATCCACAACGTATCTTATAAATTATAATAGTAGTAAATTAGTCTTATCAAAGCATATATTACAATTAAATATCTCCTAATATTTATACACCAAGCTTATAAAAATAAGGAAATAACGACGGTCATCATACCCGCTACCCCTAACGCAATACTGCTCATTGCACCTTGAATTTCTCCTAATTCCAGCGCTCTTGCTGTTCCGATTGCGTGACAGCTGCATCCCAGACCTACGCCAACTCCAACCGGATTTTTAATATGAAGCAACTTTGCCAATAAAGGCGCTGCCACTGCACCAAAAATACCTGTAATAATAACAGCTGCCACTGTAATGCCAGATATTCCCCCTAATTTTTCACTTACACTCATTGCAATTGGCGTTGTTACCGAACGTGGGATCAAAGAATTTGTCAATGTGTTATCTAAACCCAATAATTTGCATAATCCAATGGTACTCCCAATAGAGACAATGCAGCTGGTAAGGCAACCAACCAAAATCGGAAGCCAATATTTTTTTAATACTTTGAGCTGTAAATAAATACTATATGCCAATACTGTAGTGGCAGGAGCTAAAAACAGTGTAATAATACTTCCGCCTACATTATAAGAGTCGTACGAAATATGGAACACCTTTAAAATAGGGATAATAATAGCCACCGCTATCAATAATGGATTTAAAATAGGAGATTTAAATTTTTGGTTTAACCAGACACCTATTTTATATGCCACAATACTTAATGTAAGACCAAATAATCCATCGCTTATAATTTTATTCATGATGTTTCTGACCTCTTTTTGCTGTAATTTTTTCTTGTAACTTCATAACACCAATTACCGCATACGATGTTGCAATAAATGTAAGCAGCGTTGCAACAATACAAATCAAGAGAAAAACCATAATATGTCCCTGTAAATAAGTAATGTTATCCATAATGCTTACCGCAACCGGTATAAAGAAAAAAGCCATATTTTTCAGCATAAATTGAGAAACATCCTTGATATGGCGCTCCTTAATGATTTTAACCAGCATCAGCAAAAATAATATGATCATTCCAATTACGCTGGAAGGGAATGCAAACGGCAATATTGCCGAAATGCATTCCCCCACCAGGCAAATACCAAATACAATTGCCAACTGTGTTAAAATTTTCATAGTCATCATCTCTATTTAATCAAATTTCTTAATTTTACTTTACTCCTTTCCCTGTGTAATGTCAATAACCCCAAGATATCCAAAATAAGCCTTTTTATGTACAAATAAAACACTTTTGTAAACTTATATTGCCTAATTTTTCTCATTTAACCAAATTTGAGAAAAATTAGGCAATAAATATTATGTAGTAAATACAAATAAATTTATAATTAGAAATAAATTAACATAAACTCATGGAAAGGAGGAATGTAAATGAGCATTTGTAATGTAGATAAATGGAATATGCTGGCTCCAACATTCGATGCCTTTGAAATTCCCAAAATAGAAGAGGACGACTGTCTTACGTTAATAAACAATTTAAAACTTATCACCAAAGACAGCTCCGTTCTCGATGTTGGCTGCGGTGCCGGTCGATATGCAATTGCATTTGCGCAAGTATGCCACAACGTAATAGGTACAGACCTTTCCCCTCAGATGATTGAATATGCTAAAAAAAGAGCGGGTAATATGGGTATAAGCCATGTATCTTTTGTTTGTGAAGACTGGGATACCATATCTATCCAAGAACGAAATTATCAAAATCAATTCGATTTTGTATTTGCCCATATGACCCCTGCAATTCATAATACAGAAACCTTAATGAAAATGCAGGCATGCAGTAAAAAATGGTGTATGTTGGTACGCCATATTCATATGGAAACACCCTTGATGGTCGCTGCCAAACAAAAACTCAATTTAAGCAACATAAACTCTTTAAATTCATATGGTGCCGACCAAATATTTCACGACTTATGGGAACAAGGCAAACGACCTCAAATTGCATATTTTAATCAAAAACGAAATATGCAGCGTCCAATAGACGTTGAGCTATCATTGCTATTTGAAGATATCGAAAAATTGACACCACTCACACCTGAAGTCAAAGAACAATTAACTCATTTGGCTTCCGCTTATACAAAAGACGGTATTGTTCATCAAACATATGAAGTACCTATTTTTGCAATGTATTGGAACGTACTATAAAACATTCACTTAAAATTTTGAAAGAAGGAATATTCATGGATCAACAATTATGGGAAAAAGCAATTGCATTTCACGGACATGCATGTCCCGGTCTAGCCATTGGTGTACGTGCAGCAACTGAGGCAATCAAACGACTGAACCTCTCTTTTAGTGAAGATGAAGAAGTGGTTTGTGTTACAGAAAATGATGCATGCGGTGTGGACGGAATCCAAGCAATTTTAAGTTGTACCGCAGGTAAGGGAAACTTAAAATTCCGCGATACAGGAAAAATGGCATTCTCCTTTTTTAACCGTAAAAATGGAGAAAAAATTCGTATGTGTCTAAAACCATCTCAAGCAGATATGAGCCGCGAAGAAAAACAAGACTTTTTCTTAAATGGACCTGCTGAAGAAATATTTGCTTTTTCTGAACCCTCTTTTTCGCTTCCCGAAAAGGCAAGATTATTTACAACTATTACATGTGAAGTTTGCGGTGAAGGTGCTCCGGAACATAAAATGCGACTGGAAAACGGAAAAAAAGTTTGCTTAGACTGTTTTCATGAATATAAAATAGGCTGGTAATGGGACGAGGTAAAATTATGAAACATAAAAAAATAAAATTAACAGCTTTCACACTGGCTGTTACAGTACTCCTTGCAATGGTACTTACTGCCTGTGGCTCTGAATCCAGCACACAGACAAATGCGCCTGTATCCTCAAATACCTCCAATACAGCTCTTCCTACCAGTATTACAGACGTATATGGACGAACAGTAGAGTTACCGGAAGAAATTAATAATACAATCTGTTTAGGTGCCGGCGCTTTGCGAATGGTATGCTATGCACAAGGTGAAGATAAAGTAATTGGTGTTGAAGAAGCAGAACACCAACAAACCTTGGCAAAAGCATACAACTATTTAAACTACGACAAATTTAAGGATTTACCAATTGTTGGACAAGGTGGTGCAGGAGGTAATATTCCATATGAAGAAGAAATCATCAAAGTCAACCCGGATGTTATCATTGCTGCCTACACACAACAGGAAGCCGACAAATTACAAGCAAAAACAGGCATCCCTGTAGTATGTGTTTCTTATAACGGTATTTTTGATCCTACCATGGATCAATCCTTAGAATTAATCGGAACCCTGCTGGGTAAACAAGAACGCTGCAAAGAAGTAATTGACTATATGCAAGCAGCAAAACAAGATTTGAACAACCGTACAAAAGACATTCCTGATGACCAAAAGCCTACTGTATTCAGTGGTGCTGTATCTTTCAGGGGCGGACACGGTATTGAAGGAACCTACGCACAATTCCCTCCTTTTGTTGCGATTAATGCTAAAAATGTGGTAGATGAAACCGGTAAAGATGGTTCTTTGATTATTGACAAAGAAAAAATACTAACTTGGAATCCTGATATTATTTTTCTTGACCCTAACAATATGCATCTAGTCCGTGATGATTATAAAGATAATGCTGACTTCTATCATTCTCTAAAGGCGGTACAAGACGGAAAAGTATATACTCAAATTGCATATAACTGGTATACAACCAATGTGGAAGTTGCCATTGCTGATGCTTACTATGCAGGAACCATTATTTATCCGGAACAATTTAAAGATATAAATATTGTAGAAAAAGCAAATGACATTTTTGTTCATATGTTAGGAGATAAAGCTGAACATTATTATCAAGACTTAGTAGACGGCCAACTGGGATTTGGAGAACTGAAAATTGAAGAGTAATAGTGTAGCAGTAGAAAAAAAGAAGAAAGAAAAAAAGCAAAAAACATATCAGCAATATATCTTCTACAAAGTAATTGTTATTATTGTTTTAGTCGTGGTATTGCTTGCCGTTACCATATTCGCCATTCATGCAGGTTCCTCTGGAATCTCTATTTGGGACGTTATTAAAACCATTTTTGGCGCAGGCACAAAGCAAACCAATTCTATTATCTTTGGTATTCGCTTACCTCGTGTTGTAACTGCTTTAATTGCAGGAATGGCACTTGGTATGATAGGCTGCGTTATGCAAAGTGTATTGCGTAATCCACTGGCAGACGCTTCTACCCTTGGTGTATCACAAGGTGCAGCATTTGGCGCCACGGTAGCTATTATCTGTTTTGGTGCCGGAGCACAAAATACAGCTTCTGCTGCAAATGCTGTGAATATCAGCAATCCTTATTTGGTTACTTTATGCGCTTTTATTGGGGGAGCTATTTCTACCCTAATTATACTAGGGCTTTCCCGATTCAAAAAAATTTCTCCTCAATCTATGATTTTAGCCGGTGTGGCCCTGAGCGCTTTATTCAGTGGCGGCACTACATTAATTCAATATTTTGCTGACGATGTTGAAGTTGCTGCCGTTGTGTTCTGGACATTTGGCGATTTAGGCCGTACCAACTGGACTGAAATTCTTATTATTGCCTGTGTTAGTATTGCAGCTTGCATTTACTTTATGTTTAACCGTTGGAACTACAACGCATTTGAAAGTGGTGGTCAAACTGCAAAAAGTTTAGGCGTAAATGTAAATGTAGTCACCTATGTAGGTATGGCTGTATGTTCTCTGGTTGCTTCTGTCGTTGTAGCATTTGTAGGTATCATCAGTTTTGTGGGTCTTTTGGCTCCCCACATTATGCGTAGATTTATCGGAAATGACTACCGCTTCTTACTGCCAACCTCTGCATTAACAGGAGCTGTATTATTGCTAACAGCAGATACCTTTGGACGATTAATTGTTGCACCTGTTATTCTGCCTATTGGCGCCATTACTTCATTTTTGGGCGCTCCTCTATTTCTTTATTTATTATTTAAAGGAGTTGGAAAAGCATGATAGAAATTAAGGATATCGAGTTTGGATATCGTTCCAAAAACATTTTGCATAACATCTCTTTTGATATGAACGAAGGACATTGCATTGCAATATTAGGAGTAAACGGAGCCGGAAAAAGCACGCTTATCAAGTGTTTAAACCGTATTAATCCGGTACATAAAGGTGCTGTTATGATAGAAAACAGCAATATCTTACAGATTCATTTAAATGAAGTAGCAAAAAAAATAGCGTATGTAGCACAAAAAAATGAAGTATCCAAATTAACGGTATATGATGCCATTCTATTAGGTAGAAAACCATACATTAAATGGGATGTTACAAAAAAAGATAAAGAAATTGTTGAGCAAGTAATTGAACAGTTGGAACTTCAGGATTATAAAATGCGCTTTTTAGATGAATTAAGCGGCGGAGAATTGCAAAAAGTAGTTGTAGCACGCGCATTGGCACAGCAACCCAAGCTATTGCTATTAGATGAACCAACTTCTGCTTTGGATCCAAAAAATCAGTATGAAATGTTATCTTTGGTACAGAAAATTGCACAGCAACATCAAATCGCTGTTGCGATTGTCATACATGATATTAATTTAGCTTTACGTTACTGTGACCGTTTTCTTTTTATTAAAAATACAGAAATATATTCTTATGGCGGTATTGAAACAATGACCGCAGACTTAATTGAAGAGGTTTATCATATGCCAGTGGCAATTGAAGAATATCATGGCATAAAAATTATGATTCCCCATCCAAACCAATTTCTTTCCCCCTCCTACTCTGCTATGAAAACTTAAAAATAAACTTCTTGATAAAAAATACCATTGTACCAAACATATCTGATATTATTAATTGTTTATTTTTTCTCAATAAATAAACAATGATAAAAATTAGTCAATAACTATTATACAAACAAAAACAAATCATTTATATTATAAATGAGAGATAACTTAGTGATATAAAATAAGCAATTCGTATTTCAATTGCTGAAATGAACATCATAATCCCTCAGATAAATTAATTTCTTTCCCCCCTCTAACTCTGTCGTTAAAATAAAAAACAGCCGGTATTAAAATACCGGCTGTTTTTTATTTTAATAAGTTTTTATACATTGAAGCGGAATAAAATAACGTCTCCGTCTTTTACCACATATTCTTTACCTTCCGAACGTACAAGACCTTTTTCTTTCGCTGCCGCCATAGAACCGCACTCAACCAAATCATCAAATGCTACTACTTCTGCACGAATAAAGCCACGCTCAAAATCCGTATGAATCTTACCTGCTGCCTGTGGCGCTTTCATACCGTCTGTTATGGTCCACGCTCTTGTTTCCTGAGGACCTGCCGTCAAATAAGAAATTAAACCGAGTAAAGCATAGCTTTCTCTAATCAAACGGTCAAGTCCTGATTCTGTCAAGCCCATATCTGCCAAAAACAGTTCTTTTTCATCTGCTTCCATATTGGAAATTTCGGCCTCTATCTCAGCACAGATTGGCAATACACCTGAATGTTCTTCCTGTGCAATTACCTTTACTTCCTGAAAACCTTTGTTATTTTCAATGCCGTTTTTAAAATCATCTTCACTCATATTTGCAGCATAAATCACCGGTTTGTTTGTCAGCAAAGAAACTGATGCCAGTAATTCCGCTTCTTCTTCCGTACAAGAAATACTGCGTGCGGATTTTCCTTGGTCCAAGGTTTCTTTTACACGTTGGAAAAAGTCATATTCGGCCTGATATTTTTTATCTGCTTTCATAAGTTTTTGTGTTTTTTCAATACGTCTGTCCAATATTTCCATATCGGATAAAATCAATTCCATATTGATGGTTTCTATATCTCTGGCCGGGCCAATACTGCCCTCTACGTGGATGATATCATCATTTTCAAAGCAACGCACCACATGTACAATCGCGTCTACTTCGCGAATATTGGCCAAAAATTTGTTACCCAAACCTTCTCCTTTGGAAGCGCCTCGCACCAAACCTGCAATATCCACAAATTCAATAGCAGCAGGTAGAATTTTTTGAGAATGATATATCTCAGCCAATACTTCTAATCTTTTATCAGGAACAGCAACTACACCAACGTTTGGCTCAATGGTACAAAACGGATAGTTTGCAGACTGCGCTCCTGCATTTGTAATCGCATTAAATAAGGTGCTCTTGCCTACATTGGGCAAGCCAACAATACCTAATTTCATAGGATTTTTCAACCTCTTTCATCTTTATCATATCGTACAAGTTTATTGTTTTATTATACCGATTTTTTGCATTGCTTGCAAGCGGCAACAATGTTCTTAACCTTTCATGGTAAGCGATATACGTTTCTTTTCCAAATCTACCGATAATACTTTTACAGTGACCACATCGCCTACTTTTAATACCTCAGACGGATGCTTAATATATTTATCGCAAATCTGGGATAAATGAACCAAACCGTCCTGATGCACTCCGATATCCACAAAGGCGCCAAAATCAATGACATTGCGAACAGTACCTTGTAATTCCATACCCGGTTTTAAATCCTTCATGTCCAGTACGTCGGTACGCAACATTGGAGGTGGTAATTCATCACGCGGGTCCCGGCCCGGCTGAAGCAGTTCTTTTACAATATCCTGCAACGTCGGTACGCCAATTCCTAGCTGCTCCGCTGCCTGTTGTAAACCGATTTTATCTACTTTTTCTTTTAATCCTGCTAAACTCTGTTTACCTATGGCTTTGGTATCAAATCCGCATAATGTTAACAGAGCTTTTGCCGCATCATAGGATTCCGGATGCACTGCGGTATGATCCAGCATATTTTTACTTTCGTTAACACGTAAAAATCCTGCACACTGCTCAAATGCTTTTGGTCCAAGCTTTGGCACCTTTTTTAATTCCGCACGCGATTGGAATGCTCCGTTTTCTTCACGATACTGCACAATATTTTTTGATACAGTTGTACTGATGCCTGCAATTTTCTCCAATAAGGAAGGAGAAGCTGTATTTAAATCCACACCAACAGAGTTTACACAGTCTTCTACTACGCCGCTTAAAGCTTCGTCCATACGTTTTTTGGGCATATCATGCTGATATTGCCCTACCCCGATTGCTTTCGGGTCAATTTTAACAAGCTCTGCCAGCGGGTCTTGCAGTCTGCGTGCAATAGATACGGCACTACGCAACGTAACGTCAAAATCCGGGAACTCTTCTGCTGCCAATTTAGAAGCAGAATATACAGACGCCCCTGCTTCGCTTACTACCATATACTGAACAGGCGTACCCTGCATTTCTGAAATTACTTCTGCGGTAAACAGCTCTGTTTCCTTAGAAGCAGTACCGTTTCCAATGGCTATCACAGTAACACCATGTTTGGCAATCATATCTTTTATCACTTGTTTGCCTTCTTGCACTTTTGCCTTAGAATGAGTTGGATAAATTACGCCTGTATCTAATACTCTTCCGGTTGCATCTACAACTGCCACTTTGCAACCTGTCCGATACCCCGGGTCAAGCCCCATTGCCACATTTCCTTTTACAGGAGGCTGCATTAATAATTGACGCAAATTAACCGCAAACACTTTAATCGCTTGTTCTGCTGCTTGTTCTGTCAGTTCTGTGCGAATTTCACGTTCAATGGAAGGAAAAATCAAACGGGAATAACTGTCTTCTGCAGCTTGACGTACCAATTCCGCACACAAAGAGTCTCCCTTTACGTAGGTACTGTACAAAATATGCAATCCTTTTTCCTTAGCCAAATCAACTGCAACTTTTAAAAAACCTTCCTTCTCTCCCCGGTCAATTGCAAGCACGCGATGTCCCACAATCTGTTTTACAGGCTGAGAAAAGTCGTAGTACTGGGCATATACTGAATCTTCTTCCGGATTTGTTGCTTTGGAGGTTAACAAAGCATGTTCCATTGTTACAACTCGCAGTCTTTTACGAATACCCGCATCGTCAGAAATGAGTTCTGCAATAATATCGTTCGCTCCTTGCAGTGCCTCTTCTACTGAGTTGACCTCCAATTCTTCGCTAAGGTAAGACAAAGCCTCCTGTTCCGGATTGATTTCTGGATTTTGTTCCAAGATACAGTCTGCCAACGGCTGTAACCCTTTTGATTTCGCCACAGATGCACGTGTTTTTCTCTTTGGACGGAACGGACGGTAAATGTCATCAATTTCTGATAGTGTCTCTGCTTTTTCCAATGCCTGCAACACTTCCGAAGTCATAGACCCACTTTCCTCAATCAGTCGCGCTACTTCCTCTTTTTTCTTTTCCAAAGAACGCAAATACTCTAATCGATCTGCAATTTGGCGTAATGCTTGGTCGTCTAATGACCCATGCGCTTCTTTGCGGTATCTGGCAATAAAGGGAATGGTATTTCCTTCGTCAATCAATTCAATTACTTTCTGAACTTGCCACGGTTTTAATTGAAATTGTGTGGATAACGCTGCTACAAAATCCATATGAATCATCCTTTCCAATTCATTCTATTTCCAAAAAAGTGTATCTTTTAAAATGCAATAAAATGTGTTATGATGAACAAACAGCATATTTCTGCTGAATTTTTTAATTATATCATAAGAAAAATTGCAAAGCAATTTTTAGCAGCGAAATACAAAACACTTTGGCCTTTGGTTAAGACTCATCCGACTGAAAGAGAGTTCTTCCGAAAGATATTTTGCTGCGGTTAACAAATGGTAATGACCACAAAAATATCTGCGCAATTTTTCATATTCAGATGAAATGTCATGTGATCGTCTTACAAAAAAGAAAGAAACACAAAAAAATATCAATTACAAAGGAGTATACACCATGAATCATCCTGAAATCGGAGCAAAAGCAACCAGACAACTGACTGTAACAAAAGACCAGTTGGCTTCCAGTGTAGGAAGCGGTACCGTCGATGTATTCGCTACTCCTATGGTAGCCGCATTAATGGAAGGTGCTGCATGCGACCTTGCAGCACGTTATATAGAAGACATTTATACAACGGTTGGCTCTGAAATTTGTGTACAGCATTTATGTCCAACTGCGGAAGGGGTTACCGTAACGGCCGAAGCCGAGTTGACAAAAGTCGACGGACGTTTTTTTGAATTCAAATTGACTGCAACAGATCATGCAGGCGTGATTGCCACCGGCACGCATACTCGTGTGAGTGTAAAAAAAGAAAGCTTTGCCAAAAAAGCATTGGACCGTAAATTACAATAGTCACGGGAGGCACTATGAAACAACTATTACCATTTGAAACTGTTATTTTCGACTTGGACGGCACCCTGGCACAATCTGCCCCCGGTGTATTTCAATGCGTAACTGAGGCGTTACAGCGTATGAACAAACCTATTCCTGATAAAGCTACGTTACGTAAATTTATCGGTCCGCCTTTATGCCACAGTTTTATTCACTTTTGCGGCATGACACAGGAAGAAGCAGATATGGGTGTTGCTCATTACAGAGATGTTTATCTAAACGGTGGCATTTATAACAACAGCACATTTCCATATATTATGGAACTACTGCAAAATTTAAAAGAGCACGGAGCAAAATTATGCGTGGCAACTTCCAAACCGGAACCAATGGCTAAAATAGTTCTGGATCATTTAAAAGTAGCTCCTCTTTTAGATTATATGGCTGGGGCAGATTTAGACGAAAGACACAGCAATAAAGCGGAACTAATCAAAAAAGGGCTTTTGCATTGCAATACAAACCCCAGTGATGCTGTAATGATAGGTGATACACACTTTGATGCCCATGGTGCCAAACATGCAAATACCAATTTTATTGGCGTGTTGTATGGTTATGGTACCCGTGAAGAAATGGAACAGGAAGGCGCTACACAGTTTGTGGAAAACGCAAAAGAATTACAGTCTATTTTGCTTCCGGATTGTTCGTATAAATTCTAAAAATAGTATCTTAAAAGAAGAAAAGAGCAAAGCAATGGCTTTTGCTCTTTTCTATTTGCTCGAAATTTTTTACCAGCATGTATTTTTTAATATTCTGTTGCAATAGAGCAACAAAGGTGTAATAAAAGATTTTGATCATGAACCAGAGCGTGCGTCTGTTAGAAATTGTGTAACTATCTCTTTCATGTTATAATAATACAAAAGCTAAAATTGAAAAAGTACAGGAAATCTATCATTGAAAGAGGTGTTTGTTTTGATTCCAAAACAAAACATAATGAAAACCGGAATTGCATTGATATGTCTTACCATGGGAATTGGTATTTTAAGCGGATGCAGTGGGAACGACCAACAAGAATCACATCCTGAAAGTAACAATTCTGTACAAGAAGAACTGTACAGCAATGTTTCGTCCCAAGAAAATCAAAATGAAGCTTTCATAGAGTCCAAAACAGAAGAAACTTCGCAAAACGAAACAATTCATTTGCCGAATACCGAACCTTTGAATATGACTTTTTGCAGTGGAGCCGGTGCATGGGCAACTTATATCACATTAAACAATGACGGTTCCTTTGAAGGTAACTATCATGACTCTGATATGGGATTTATTGGTGAAGGTTATCCGCATGGCACTATCTATATTTGTAAATTTAGCGGAACATTCGACAATATTCGGAAAATAGATGATAACACTTACGCTATGACGCTAAATGAAATCACAACCGAAAGTACAGAAAGTAAAGAGTGGATTACAGATGGAGTACGCTACATTTCCTCAGAACCTTATGGATTAGAAAGCGGAAAAGAATTTTTGTTCTATACACCGCAAACTTCTGTAAGAAATCTAACAGAAGAATTTATCGGTTGGGGCTATGGCAGTATTGGTCTTGATGCCTCCCAAAAAACACTGGACTGCTACGGACTTTATAATAAAGAAATGGGATATGGATTTTTTTCAAATAAATCATCTTTTCAATCTTAAAAAAAATGCTTGTATTCATACAATACAAGCATTTTTTATTACATAAAACAAAAAAATTTCTATCATTCGAGTCTTTGAAAAGAGTAGCGCATTACCTTCTGTAATCGTTCTTTCGCTTTTTTCATATGCTTGTTTACCGTAGGAGCTCCAATCCCTAATTCTTTGGCGATTTGCACTTGTGTTTTATTTTCAAAATAATAAGCATACATACAATCATACTGCCTTTGTGTCAACTCTCCCTGCATAGCTTTGGTCAGAACTTTCAGCATCCGACCATATTCCTTATCCGTTTGTAAGCTGTTTTGAGATTGATACTGTTGTATTCCAAATATGCTTTCTGTCATGGTATCCAAGCTCAGTAACCTTTTTGGCATATGCCTTTTCTCTCCTTTCTCGTTTTAATATTTCTTTTACTTGTATACGTTTATATAAAAAATCCCCTGTATGTTTACAGTCTAAATACATTCCATACAGCATATCTATGCGCGCCTTTACAGCATTTTGCTCAGAACAATCATCACAATTCAACTGCCGTTTTAACAGTTTGATATAAAAACGAATGGCAGCCGCCTGCTGCAAGTAATCATCCGCCCATTTTTTGTCTTTCAAACCCATCACCTCTTAGAACATATGTTCTTTTATTTTTTATTATATCATGTAAAACTACAAAGACAACGAATAAACCGAACAACTTTTTCCAGTATCATGTATATAGAATGTAAATTTTTATCATATCAGTAAATTTAGAAGAAAAACCCTGTTTTTTTTATGTCATATACGTTATAATAGTTTTGTATAAACATAATTTATAGTACTATCATATGTTTGACTGCCAACAAACAATGTGATTGATATAATCATCCACCACACATTACACCATTGGCAGAGAATAGTGAGGAATCATGAGTATTTTACATAACGTTTATCAAGGATTTTCATCTGCTGTAAATTTAGTAGTAGAAAAGAATCGTAAAAACAATTTGATTAACCGCATTAAATATGTAATTCGTGAAGAAGAAACAAAAGCAAATCAAGCTTACATTGCGCTTGGTAAACACTATTTCAACCATTTGCGTCAGGAAGAAAATGAGGAAACAGAATTTTACTGTAAGGCGGTAGAACATGCAAATAATCGCATTGACCGTGCTCTTACAAAATTAGACGAACTGACCATTGATGCAGAAGATTTTTTCTGTGATGAAGATTTTGAATCTGAATGTGAAGATTTGGGCTTTACCAGTTGTGAAAATGCAGAAGAAGCTTCTTCCTGGGACTATACAGAAACCATAAATAACGAAATCATTGCAGACAAAGAAGTGTCTGCCGAAGATACATTAAACAGAAGTGATTTTCCTTCCGACGAGGAAATTGTCAAAAATATTTGTGACGTTCACGGCAGCTGCGGAGAAGATTATAAAAAGGAATCTTCTGAAAGTGAAGCCGCTTCCGAGGAAGAAAATCCAATTCCGATTATTAAAAATAATCATATTTACCCATTTGGAGACACAGAAAAATAATCATTCTAAAATAGACCGAGGCTAAGCCTGTCTCGGTCTATTTTAAAGAGTGTAATACAGAAAATGTAAAAGGCAGTAACTATATGAAAAAAAAAGTAATGTTAGGAATGAGCGGCGGTGTAGATAGTTCTGTCGCTGCTTTGCTATTGACAAACGCTGGGTATGATGTTACAGGTGTTACCCTTCGTCTAAGACCGGACCGCTACATGGAGCAATGTGTTTCTGGCGGATGCTGCTCTATAGATGATATTGATGATGCCAGAAGAGTTGCCTATAAACTTGGAATAGAGCATCTGGTATTTAACTTTACGGATATCTTTGAAGAAACTGTCATTGATTATTTTGTAAAAGAATACGAACAAGGGCGCACTCCAAACCCCTGTATTGCATGTAACCGCCACGTAAAATTTAACGCAATGATGAAACGCGCAATAGAATTGGAATTTGATTACGTTGCAACCGGACATTATGCTTGCATTGAGCAAAACGAACAGGGACGCTGGCTGCTAAAAAAAGCACCTGCGGCAAAAGATCAAAGCTATGTATTATATTCCTTAACCCAATTTCAATTAGAACATACTTTACTTCCCCTTGCTTCTTATACCAAACCGCAAATTCGTGCTATTGCACAAGAAGCTGGATTAATTGTTGCAAATAAACCCGACAGTCAAGAAATTTGTTTTGTTCCCGATAAAGATTATGCCGGTTTTATTGAACGTTATACCGGGAAAAAAGCAGAACCCGGCCAGTTTGTAGATGAACATGGAACAGTACTTGGTACTCATAAGGGAATTGCACATTATACCATAGGACAAAGAAAAGGTCTTGGTATCTCATTTGGAGAACCGATGTTTGTTACCAAAATAGATGCAGCACACAATCAGATTGTATTAGGTAAGGCAGGCAGTCAATATGCAAAACAGTTAGTCGCGGGAGACATCAATTGGATTTCCATTGAACGTTTAACCGAACCTTTAAAAGCAACCGCTAAAACTCGCTATCAAGCTCCGCCTGCACCTGCGGTATTGCTACCAATAGAAAATGGTCTGGTACAAGTTGAGTTTGATGAACCACAACGTTCCATTACACCGGGACAAGCAGTGGTTTTTTATGACGGCGATACTGTCATAGGCGGCGGAACAATTCTAAATAGCAATGCATAGAATTCCCATTTTGATTATAAACTAAAGGTGGTGCCCTTCATGGCAAAAAACATGAAAAAAGTAGTAGGATGCCCCAGTTGCGGTGTTCTGGAAGAATTTATTGCATACCCCTCTATTACCATTCCAACAGATAGGGATATGCGTGACAAAGTGCTGGATGAAAGCTTATTCTTCTGGAGATGTGGTTCCTGCGATTACGAAACACAAATGGTGTATTCCTGCCTTTACCAAGATAAAGTACGTAAATTTATGATTTATGTCCAACCAAAAGATGAAGATCCTGCTATATTAAAGCAAATTTCCGTATCAGGTTTAGAAGATATTAAAAAACGCATTGTTACAAATATTGAAGAGTTAAAAGAAAAAGTACTGATCCTTGAAGCAGGACTAAATGATTATGCTACGGAACTTGTAAAAGTAGCTCTTACACAAGTGGTAACCGCAAAATGGGGTATTGCACCGGAAAAAAGTTTTTATTGCGGTGTTGATCATGATAAAAATACCATAGAATATGTCTTTTATCTAAACGAAGAAGAACCACCTGTTTATCAAGGAATTAAAATGGATGTATATCAAGCATCTTTGCAAATTGTAGAATCGATTGTAACAGAAGAACCAAATGCTTTTCTGCGTATTGATAACCGTGTAGCAAAAGAAATTTTAGAAACACATCAGCACATGCAGGAAGACCAAAAAACAGAACTGCCAGAACAAAAAGAGAGCAACCAATAAGGAAACACTAGGAGGATTTATAGTTATGTGTGGAATATGCGGATTTACGGGAGAACTATTAAACCGTGACCAAGTACTGAAAGATATGGCGGATAAAATTATTCACCGTGGTCCTGACAGCTGCGGATACTTTTCCAATCCAGAAATTTCAATGGGTTTTCGCCGATTAAGTATCATCGATTTGGAAGCAGGCGACCAACCAATTTTCAACGAAGATAAAACACTTGTACTGACCTTTAACGGCGAAATTTACAACTATAAAGAATTACGCGAAGAACTGCAGCAAAAAGGTCATATCTTTGCTACACATACAGATTCTGAAGTATTAATCCACGGCTTTGAGGAATGGCGTGAAGGGCTGTTAAATCGTTTGCGTGGTATGTTTGGCTTTGCAATTTGGAATACGGTAGACAAATCCTTATTTATCGCAAGAGATTTTTTTGGTATCAAACCAATGCATTATACAAAAGTTGGAGATCACTTGGTATACGGCTCTGAAATTAAAAGTATTTTGCAATTTCCTGGGTTTGAGAAAAAATTCAATTATGATACATTAAACAACTATCTCTCATTCCAATATGCTGTGCCTCCTCAAACCTTTTTTGAAGATCTATATTGTTTGCTGCCAGGACACTACTTATGGTACAAAAACGGAAAAATAACCACTACCCGCTATTGGGAAGCAATGTTCGAACCGCAAAACGATATGACTGAAGCACAAGCTGTTGACAAAATTGAAAAAGTATTTGCAAATTCTGTAGATACTCATAAAATCAGTGACGTTGAAGTTGGTTGTTTCCTTTCCAGCGGCGTGGATTCCAGCTATGTTTCCACCTATTTTCCGGGACAAAAAGCCTTTACTGTTGGATTTGACTTTGGAGAAAAATATAATGAAATCGACTTTGCAAAGCGCACTGCCGATATTGTTGGACTAGACCACCATTATAAAGTAATCTCCTCCGATGAATTCTGGGGAAATATCAAAAACGTTCAGTACCACATGGATCAACCTTTGGCAGACCCTTCCTGTATTGCACTTTACTTTGTATCTAAAATTGCAAGCGAACATGTAAAAGTAGTACTATCCGGTGAAGGTGCTGACGAACTATTTGGCGGATATGATGTTTACAATGAACCGTTGGTATTTAAAAACTATCGCAAACTGCCACAAGGATTGCGTACTTGGTTAAAAAATACCGCCCAAAAATCTAAAAAACAATTTAAAGGGCAAAGCTTTGTAACTCGAGGCGAACTACCTACCAATGAATATTTTATTGGTAATGCCAACATGTTCTCCTATGAGGACAAGCTAAAACTTCTAAAAAACAAAGACTGTGTTACTCGTCCTCAGAGTGTAACCGCCGCTTACTATGACCGCGTAAAACATTTAGATGACTGTACTCGTATGCAATATCTGGACATCAATTTATGGATGGTTGGAGATATTCTATTAAAAGCGGACCGTATGAGCATGGCAAACTCATTGGAACTGCGTGTACCATTTTTAGATAAAGAAGTATTTAAAGTGGCCGCTTCTTTGCCAACTCACTTACGTGTACAAAAAGGACAGAAAAAAGTCGCTTTGAGAAAAGCTGCACAGCGCAGACTTCCAATAGAAACCGCTGAGAAAAAGAAACTCGGCTTCCCTGTTCCTACACGTGTATGGTTAAAAGATAAAAAATACTATAACATTGTAAAAGAAGCATTTACCTCTCCTATTGCTCAAAAGTTCTTCCATACCGATGAACTGATTGATTGTTTGGATACTCACTATAATGGATTGCGCGACTACAGCCGCCGTATTTGGACTTTATTTATTTTTATTGTATGGTACGAAATTTACTTTGAAGACGGCGGACATGAACCGGGCAATATGCCAAACTTTTCAAAATAATAAAACATAAAAAATGGATGCATAATCATGCATCCATTTTTTATGTTAGTTTGAAGTTGTAGTTTCGCTGGAAGTGGTATCTTCTGATGCCTCACTTACTGCACTGCTTGCAGGAGTAGATTCAGCGGAAGATGTATCATTAGATTTCTCAAAGACAGCAGGATCAAAACTATTGATTACATCTTCATGTAATGTATAATCTGTGTAGCTTTCTACCAAAGCATTCATGTCGGTAATATATTCTTGTTCTTTCAATGCCGCTAATACCTGTAAATCAACAGATTCATCCTTCAATTTTTCATCAGCGGTTGCATTAATATCATTTTTTACAACTACCATATAGGAAGAACTCGTCTCTACCACTCTTGCCTCACCAGGTTGCATTTCTGTTAATGCGGATACCATTTCCGGATAATATTGAGTATACTCAGTATTATTCGTCAAGTCTGTTACAACTGTTTTTAATGGATCTGCTGACAAGTTCTCTGCAGTTTTATACTCTTCTGCTACTTGTTCCACAGTTTTAGAACCGTCGTTAATAGAAGCAACGTAACCATCTAAAGTTGCTTTTGCAGCAGCTTTATCTTCATCTGATAAGCTAGCTATCGATTTTGTGAAATATGCAAAATCTGTGTAATGCTCAATCAAATAATTTTTCTTTTCTTCTACAGGAATTGCTTTTTCTCCGCCTTCCCCATATATAGCTTGGAAAACACCTGCAAATTTGGCATTAAAATCATAGAAGCATTGTTTTGCGCCTTCTTTGGTAATGCCATATTGCGAAAATTGTTCCTTGCTGGTAGCCCAAGCTTGATCCATATTGGTATCAATTAACTTACGTTCTTGGTCTGTCAAAGAAAAACCAACTTCTTTCGCTTTCGCATCTATCACAAACATACTCTTCATGCTTTCCAAAGCTCTAGCTCTCATCCAATCTTCTGCAGGCTGTCCGTTAATCTCTTGAGAAAGAATGGATTTCGTTGCATCAGGCACATAGTAGCTAGCCTCATAATATGCAGAATACATGCAATAAGCATATGCACCCATCGTAATCTTTGTATTCTCATTTTCTGCTACAATTTGACTGTCATTGCTGGTACCGCAGGCTGTCATACCCACAGCTATAGCACAAACAGCCAATAATGCGGCTGCCTTTTTTACTAATTTCATTCTAAACCTCCTATAAATTGAAACGTTCTTTTATTATACCGAGTTCTATTCCAAAAGTCTATAATTGCCAGGTGAACATTATGTGAAAATTTATAGCATATTTGTTCACTTGTTTACGTTTTACTTTTTTTATCTGAAATCAAAATCTCCAATACTTGTTTTAACGTTTGCAATGGAGATTCTTTGCCCGTCACTTTTATACTAACATACGGTTTATTACCTGCACTTAATTTTACTCGGCCTTTTAATATTTTAATCAGCGGTTCCAAAAATTCCATATTCATTGGCTCACGATACAATATAATGTAATCTTCACGCTGTTTCACTTCAAATATACCAAGCTGCGACGCTATGTTACGTAGTAATGCAATGTCAATTAATCCTTGTACCGATGCCGGAGGATTACCGAAACGGTCTGTTAATTCATCCAACACATCCAACGCATCCTCTTGATTTTTAATCCCTGCAATCCTACGGTAAATATCCAAACGCTGACTGAGATTTTCAATATATCGTTCCGGTATATGTGCTTGAACCTGCATATCTACCAAACATTCATTGTCTACAGGAGCAGTAGGCAGTTCTCCTTTCTCCATTTTAACTGCTTCTCCCAGCAGCTTCAAATAAAGGTCATAGCCCACTGTTTCCATATGGCCATGCTGCTCTCCGCCTAAAATATTACCTGCACCTCTAATTTCCAAATCGCGCATTGCAATTTTGAAACCGGAACCAAACTCTGTAAATTCACGGATGGCAGAAAGTCTCTTCTGAGCTACCTCTGTCAAAATTTTGTTGCGAGTAAAGGTAAAATAAGCATATGCTCTTCTGGAGGAACGTCCTACGCGTCCGCGAATTTGATGTAGTTGTGAAAGACCCATACAATCCGCATTTTCAATGATTAATGTATTTACATTTGATACGTCCACTCCAGTTTCAATAATGGTAGTACAAACCAAAACATCTATTTCTTGCTCAAGCAGTTTTCTCCAGATTTCAGACAATTCACTTTCTGTCATTTTACCATGTGCAAAACCAACTTTTGCCTCAGGAATTTGATGCTGTAAAGAAGCAGCAACACGCTCAATACTTTCTACATTATTATGCAGATAATATACTTGCCCTCCCCGCCGCAACTCACGACGAATTGCATCACAAATAATACCTTGATCATGTTCTAATACATAAGTTTGTACCGGATGACGGTCATGAGGAGCTTCCTCAATAACAGACATATCACGAATTCCAGAAAGCGCCATATTTAATGTTCTCGGGATAGGGGTTGCAGATAATGTAAGTACATCTACATTTTTATAACTTTCTTTCAAACGCTCTTTTTGCGCTACACCAAAACGCTGCTCCTCGTCCACAATAAGCAGTCCCAGATTATGAAATTGTACATCCTTCGATACCAAACGATGTGTACCTACAATCATGTCAATTTCCCCACGTTTGAGTCGTTTTAAAATATCTTCCTGCTGTTTTGGTGTACGAAATCTGGATAATAATTCTATGCGTACAGGAAAACCCTCCATACGTTTGCTGATATTTTGATAATGCTGCCATGCCAATATGGTAGTTGGAACCAACAATGCACACTGGCAAGAATCACTAACACATTTAAAGGCTGCACGCAGCGCCACTTCTGTTTTACCAAATCCAACATCACCGCACAATAAACGATCCATTGGTGATGACAGCTCCATGTCGTGTTTAATTTCACTAATACAACGTAACTGATCTTCTGTTTCTTCAAATTCAAAATGGGCTTCAAAGTCGCGCTGCCACTCTGTATCCGGAGAAAAAGCATGTCCTTTTGCCTGCATACGCTGCGCATACAATCGAATTAATTCTTTTGCCATATCTTTTACAGCAGAACGAACACGCGCTTTTGTTTTTTGCCAATCTTGACCGCCCAATTTACTTAATTTAATCGTAGCATCCTCTCGAGGTCCAATATACTTAGATACTAAATCTAATTGAGTTACAGGAACATACAGAGTATCTTTTTTCGCATAGCGTACCTTAATATAGTCTTTTACCACACCTTGCATATTAATCTTGTGGATCCCCTCAAATACACCAATGCCATGAGAAGCATGAACAATATAATCCCCAACGGTTAATTCTGAAAGGCTATACAATTCTTGCGCATGTTTATTTTTTCTTCTTTTGGTTGTAGCTGTTCCTGTATAACGTCCGTGTGTAATAATTCCAAAACCAGCTGTTGGAAACTCCATACCTGCTGATAATGCTCCTGTAGTAACAATAATTCCTTTATCCGGTATCTCTGACATATCCGGCATATAAATAACAGGCAGCCCTTTTTCTTTTAAATCAGCAGCAATATTGGAAGCTGTTTTTTCTGTTCCGCCCAACACAATACAGGTAAGTCCAGAAGATTGCATTGCTTGTAGGTCTTCTTCTAACAATGCAATGCTTCCTCCCCACACAGACAATTGTCTTGCAGTAATATTCAGCAAAGTACGTACCGGAACCTCATAAGTTCCCCTAGTAAAAGCTTCCAAACAAATCGTTTTTCTTTTCTCCAACTGAGATTGTATATAAATCCAGTCACCGCTATAAGTATCTAAACCTCGACATAGAATTCCCTCTTCCAGGTATTCCTTGACGTCTTCTGCCCACTGCCACTGTGTTGTTCGTATTCTTTCTTTTCCTTTGTGAAACTCGGATACAAACACCAATGTATCTTCCAATGAAAAGTAATCTAGCAATGTTGCTGTTCTGTCATAAAGCATTGTGATGTATTTATCCGCACAATGGAAATGACGTCCATTTCGCAGTTGGTCACATTCCATTTGCATAATTTCTTTTGCCTTAGGAGCTGTTTTTCCTCTCAAAGAAGAAGCATGCTTTTCAATTTTATCTGCCAGTTCAGCAGGATGATCTACCAACACTTCAACAGAAGGCGCCAACATAACAGAATCGACTGTTTCAGTTCTACGTTGACTTTCCAGGTCGAATAATCCCATGGTATCAATTTCATCGCCCCAGAATTCAATTCGAACGGGATATGACGCATCCGGAGTGAAGAAATCCAGAATACCTCCCCGTACTGCAAACTGACCGGTACCGTCAATTTGCTCCGCACGTACATAACCGCATCGAACCAAAGCTTGTACCACATGCTCCAAGCTAACAGTTTGCCCCTTCTTTAATTCTATCATACGTGCTTCCAACTCACTGGGCGGAATGGTATATTGCAACGCAGCATCCATACATGCAATAACAACGTCACAGTCATGTTTTAAAATACGAGACAGCACTTGAATACGCTGATGTTCATATTCACGGGAAGCACTTTCTACATTACGGAATGTAAAATCTCTTGTGGGATAAATAAAAGAACGCAATCCCATAGAGGTCAAGTCATGACAAACTCTTTGTGCTTCTGCTTCATCTGCCGCCAACAGCAGCGCTGTTTTATTGGTATCTTGCACCAAAGTACTGATTATGGCAGCTTTATGAATACCTGACAATCCCGTTGCTACTGCAGGCAATGCACTACTTTCCACAGCTTGCCTTAGCTGTATATATTCAGGAAGCTTATGCATACCTGCTTTTAAAAAGTTCATACTTCCCCTCCTTTTCTATACTTCTGTATTCTTAAGAATTATATTGATTCATTGCTTCATTTACTTTATTCTGTATCATCAGTGAAGCAGCACGATAGGCGTTGTCAATGGCTTGTTCCAATGATTTTAATTCCTGCGTACTGAATTTAGACAGTACCCAATCGGCCAAATCCCAGCCGGGATTTGGTTTTGCCCCGATTCCCATTTTGATTCTGGGAAATGTATCGGTTCCGCATTGTTCAATAATATTCCTCATGCCGTTTTGACCACCATGACTTCCCTTCAAGCGGATTCTCAGTTTTCCCGGCTGCAAAGAGATGTCGTCATATACCACTATAACACGATCGGGTGTCAATTTATAGAAATTCATGGCGTCTCGCACAGAATCTCCACTTAAATTCATATACGTCATAGGTTTTAACAGCAAAACTCTTTTTCCGTTTAAAATAGTATCGCATGTCATACCTTTAAACTTCATACGATCTATAGAAACATTACATTGTTTTGCAATATAATCCAACACCATAAATCCTATATTATGGCGTGTTCCCTCATATTGGATACCGGGATTGCCAAGACCGACAATTAAATACTCAATCGGTCCTACTTTTGCTTTAGATATGGATGCAAAAATATCATTCAGCATCTTAACACTCCTTTTTCATATAATAAAGTTTTGGCGAGATAGTTACCTACCTCGCCTAACTTTATGCAGTATTAAATTAAAATGTATACATTGTAGATACAGGTTTATCCTCATAAATACGCTCAATTGCTTCTGCAAACAATGGAGCCACCGGAAGCAATGTAATTTTAGGAATTGCTTTTTCCGGAGGAAGCGGAATGGTATCCAGTAAAATTAATTCTTTAATACAACTGTTTTGCAGACGCTCAATTGCAGGACCTGACAAAACGCCGTGGGTTGCGCAAGCAATAACCTCTGTGGCACCACCCTTATCAATCAAAGCCTGTGCACTGTTGCACAGTGTACCTGCAGTATCAACCATATCATCAATTAAGATTACTTTTTTTCCACGAACATCACCAATAATGTTCATAACCTCAGATACATTTGCCTTTTGGCGGCGCTTGTCCACAATTGCCAAAGGACAACCCAATCTTGTTGCGAATGTTCTGGCACGAGTTACGGAACCAAGGTCAGGGGATACTGCCACATATTCATCCACATTGTCACCAATGCGATCTTTTAAATAATTAGACAAAACAGGAGCGCCCAGCAAATGGTCAACCGGAATGTTAAAAAAGCCCTGAATTTGCGGTACGTGTAAATCCATTGTTAATACGCGGTCAGCACCTGCAGTGGTAAGTAAATCTGCAACCAATTTAGCCGAAATCGGATCACGTGCTTTTGCTTTACGGTCTTGACGAGCATATCCAAAATATGGAATTACCGCTGTAATTCGAGCAGCGGAAGCACGTTTCATTGCATCAATCATAATCAACATTTCCATAATGTTATTATTTACCGGCGCACATGTAGACTGAATAATAAAACAGTCAGAACCACGCACAGATTCAAATAAAGAAACGGTAATTTCACCGTCACTAAAAGTAGAAACCTCAGACTTACCCAAAGGCAGGCCTAAGCACTCAGCAATTTGTTCTGACACTCGAACAGTAGAATTAGCGGCAAAAATTTTAATATCTTTACCATGAATATTCATTCGTAAAATCCCCCTATTAACATATAACGCCTCGTTTTTCGAAGCAAATAATTAATATATCTTTCTGTTTCATCAGTTACCTTGAATGGTACTAAACGGTGTAGGCGATTGATGATCTTCTAAATTACAAGCAATACAATGTACGTTATGCAATGTAACATCATTGCCAATAATACTATCACTCACTACCGTATTAGGGCCAATAACACAGCTATCTCCTACAGCTGTATTGCCGATTAATAATGTAGTTGGCAAAATGCGATTGCCTTTTCCAAAGGTAACATTAGGACCAATGACTACACCATCTGTACAAGGAATTTCCACTCCATTTTGCATATGCTGCTTTAAGATAATTTCCCGTGCAATGACGTTTAAATGATTCAGTTGCATACAGTCATTGGCACCTAGAACAGCATTTGCATTATTCGCTGTATAAGCGCCGGCCTTTTTACCCGCCTTGAGCAGCAACTGAATGGCATCCGGCAGATAATATTCTCCCTGCGCGTTGCAGTTATCTATATTGTATAGCACAGACAGCAAATCGTCAATGTGAAACCAGTACGCACCGGAGTTTACTTCTTTTATTTTTAAAGTTTCCTCATCTGCATCTTTTTGTTCTACAATGGCAGTCAACGCACCTGTGTTAGGATTGCGCACTACGCGACCATAACCCGTTGCATCCTCTAACGTTGCAGCAATAACAGTAACAGCATTCTGTTCTTTTTTGTGCTGTTCATAAGAAGCTCTGATAACCGCTTCATCCACAAGCGGTGCATCTCCATTTAAAATTAGAACATTACCTCCACTGTGTTTCTTTAAAAATGCATCTGCCATCATAACTGCATGAGCAGTTCCTTTACGCTCACTTTGATATGCAAAACAAATATGACGATACTGTTCTTCCTTTTCTTTTAATTCATCCAGATAATTTTCTACACATTCATGCATAAATCCGGATACCACGCAAAGATTCTCCAAATCTGCCTTTAAAACAGCATCTACCACCCACTTCAGCATTGGCTGAAACAATACTTGTGATAACACTTTTGGCTTATTGGATTTCATGCGTTTCCCCTCACCACCGGCAAGAACAATCGCACAGTCTAAATTTGCCATAGTTCATCCTCCAAACAAAGAATGATTCTTCGTTCTGTATATTTATCTCTTTTATAGATAGAAAGCTACACCTTTTAACTTAACTATTATCTCAATAACCGCACAATTTTTCAAGCCCAAACCAACACTTTTCTCGTAAATTTTCGAAATATTAAAAAAACCATAAAAATCTATGGAAAATTTTTCTGAAATTTGATATAATAGTTAATATAGATATGTAAAAATAATAAAATTTTGTAGAATTAGCACAAATCCCAACAATTCAACAAAATAAGAAAAAATGTATAGGAGGACTTAGAATATGGCACATAAATATGTCTATCTGTTTTCTGAGGGAAATGGCACCATGAGAGAGTTATTGGGAGGAAAAGGTGCAAATCTTGCAGAAATGACTGTGCTTGGCATGCCGGTTCCACAGGGATTTACCATTTCAACCGAAGCATGTACGCAATATTATGAAGACGGTCGTCAAATTAATGATGAAATTCAAGAGCAAATCTATGAATACCTGTCTAAAATGGAAACTATTTGCGAGAAAAAATTCGGTGATCCATCTAACCCTTTGCTCGTATCTGTTCGCTCTGGAGCAAGAGCCTCTATGCCAGGAATGATGGACACCATCCTAAATTTAGGTTTAAACGATACCGTTGTGGAAGGATTGGCCGCTTTTACAGAAAATCCTCGTTTTGCATATGATTCTTATCGACGTTTTATTCAAATGTTCTCTGATGTTGTAATGGAATTACCCAAAAGTGCTTTTGAGGATATGATTGATGCCAAGAAAAAAGAAAAAGGCGTTATTCATGACACAGAACTTTCTGCTGATGATTTAAAAGATTTGGTTGCACAATTTAAAGACTTTTATCAGAAAGAAAAAGGCGAGCCATTTCCTAACGAACCTCGCACTCAGCTTTTGGAAGCCATCAAAGCCGTATTTCGCTCCTGGGATAATCCAAGAGCAAATGTATATCGCCGTATGAATGAAATTCCTTACAGTTGGGGAACTGCTGTAAACGTACAGGCAATGGTATTCGGAAATGCAGGCAATACATCCGGTACCGGCGTAGCCTTTACCCGCGATCCGGCCACAGGTGAAAAGAAACTGTTTGGCGAATACTTAATGAATGCACAAGGAGAAGACGTTGTTGCCGGTATTCGTACTCCCGAGCCTATCTCTCATCTAAAAGACACCATGCCCGAAATTTACGAACAATTCTCCACAATCGCGCAAACTTTAGAAGACCATTACGCCGATATGCAGGACATGGAATTTACCATTGAACGCGGCAAATTATATATGCTACAAACAAGAAACGGAAAAAGAACGGCAGCAGCCGCTTTAAAAATTGCAGTTGATTTGGTTGACGAAGGAAAAATCTCAGAAAAAGATGCTGTACTTCGTGTAGAACCAAAACAGTTGGACTCTTTATTACACCCTCAATTTGACGCAAAAGCATTAAAAGCAGCAACACCAATCGGAAAAGGTCTTGCTGCTTCACCGGGGGCTGCATGTGGTCGTATTGTCTTTTCAGCTGAGGATGCAAAAGATTGGGCAAACAAAGGTGAAAAAGTAATTTTAGTGCGTTTGGAAACATCTCCGGAAGATATTGAAGGAATGTCTGCTGCACAAGGTATTTTAACTGTTCGCGGAGGTATGACCTCTCATGCCGCAGTTGTCGCTCGCGGCATGGGTACCTGTTGTGTATCGGGCTGCGGAGAGATTACAGTAGACTATGAAGCAAAACAATTTACATTAGGCGGAAAAATCTATCATGAAGGCGACTATATTTCTTTAGATGGTTCTACCGGAGCTGTCTATGGGCAGGCTTTACCTACAGCAGAAGCCTCTATTTCAGGAGATTTCAGCCGTTTTATGCAATGGGCTGACAGCGCACGCCGTCTAAAGGTATATGCAAATGCAGACAACCCCCATGACGCAAAACAGGCACGCAACTTTGGTGCCGAGGGAATTGGATTGTGCCGCACAGAGCATATGTTTTTCGAAGCTGACCGCATCAAAGCTATGCGTGAAATGATTGTTGCTACCACTACTCAGGAAAGAAAAGAAGCACTTGAAAAATTATTACCCTATCAGCAAAAAGACTTTGAAGGAATTTATCAAGCAATGGAAGGCGCCCCTGTGGTTATCCGTTTTCTAGATCCACCATTGCATGAATTCTTACCTACAAAAGAAGAAGATATTCTTCAAATTGCGAAAGAACTGCATATCACTACAGAACAATTAAAAGACGTCATTGCAAACTTACACGAATTTAACCCAATGATGGGACACCGCGGATGCCGTTTGGCTGTTTCTTACCCTGAAATTGCACAAATGCAGACAAAAGCTGTAATACAAGCAGCAATTGCAGTTATGAAACAAAATCCAAATATCCATATTACTCCTGAAATTATGATTCCACTGGTAGGTGAAGAAAAAGAATTAAAATTTGTAAAAGACATTGTAACAACAACTGCTGACCAATTAATTGCTGACAGTGGTGTAGAGATGACATATCTTGTTGGTACTATGATAGAAGTTCCTCGCGCCGCTTTAACTGCAGATAAAATCGCCAAAGAAGCAGAGTTTTTCAGTTTTGGTACCAACGACCTAACACAAATGACATTTGGCTTTAGCCGAGATGATGCCGGAAAATTCTTAAATGACTACTATGATCACAAAATATTTGAATTTGACCCATTTGCTAAGCTAGACCAAACCGGTGTTGGACAATTAGTGGAGTTGGCTGCAAAGTTAGCACGCGTTACCAGACCGGATATCTCATTGGGCATTTGTGGTGAACATGGCGGCGATCCATCTTCTGTTGAATTTTTCCATAAATCAGGTCTGAACTATGTTTCTTGCTCTCCATTCCGTGTGCCGATTGCGCGCTTAGCAGCTGCACAAGCCGCTATTCGTAATCCATGATGACATCAAGTATCAGATTTCTTTTATATAAGCTGTGATAAATCTGTCATCTGGAGAACTATGATTCCATAAAAATAGGATTTGGAGTTGTATATTTTTATTTATGTTGTCTCTGACATCTGAAAAAGCAATAAGATTCTCTATTAGTAAGAAAGGAAGATGGGTATCATCTTCCTTTCTTACTAATATTTTCTTCTCTTGTGTTACATACGATTTCAAGCTATAATATTTTTAGAAAACAATAATTGATTAGGAGAAATTATGAATAAGCACGCTTATTTAATTTTAGTACAAAACCAACCGGAATTATTAGAATATCAACTTCCATTATTAGACCATGAACGAGTTGATCTATATATTCATATAGACAAAAAAGCAAAGAAGTGCCGTCCTGAATCTCTAAAATCCTTGGTAAAAAAATCCAAAGTCTTTTTTATCAACAGTACTGCCGTTTCATACGGTTCTTATACTCAAATTCAATGTCAGTTTGAACTAATGCGGCAATCTGCAAAACAAAAATATTCTTATTACCATTTCTTGTCTGATTGTGATTTACCCTTACGTACCCAAGAACACATTTTGGATTTCTTTGAATCACATCAAGGAAGAGAGTTTGTAAATATTTATGGGAAAAACTTTTCAGACGGTATGCGCAGACGTTTTAATTATATCAAAGAAGCATTTGATGCCGGTTTTCGTCTATTTGGACGCAAATCTGAAAAACTGGAATATCCATGGTCATTAAGTACAAAGCTGAATCCAGAAACAAAGATTTCTTCAGATGCTGGTTTTCAGCTACAAGCCGGCATCAATGCATGCAGCATTACTCATGACCTAGTTAGTTTAATTTTATTAAAAGAACCATGGTGCGAACAATACCTATCTAAAATGGGTGGTGTTTGCGAACTGTTTTTTCAAACAATTTTATGGAACTCTATGATGAAACAAAATATTTATTATCATCAATATGATAATTGGTCAAATGCAACTATGCGCTATATCGACTATAAACAAGGAAATCCCTATGTTTGGCAAAAAAAAGATTTTGATACATTAATCCGTTCTCCTTATTTATTCGCCGGTCCTGTCCATTTAAAAGGAAAAGACAGTGTTGCAAAAGATATTTATGATTATGTAACGGAAAAACAAAAGAAATAAAAAAGGCAGCGATTGCTGCCTTTTTTATTTAAGTATTCTCTGGTATATGTTCATGTCCCCATTTACAAATCTCTTGTAAAATCGGCATAATTGATTGCCCTTTTTCCGTTAGGCTATATTCCACTTTAGGCGGAACTTGAGGATATTCACGACGTATCAACAATCCGTCTCTCTCCAACTCTTTCAGCTGCGTAGAAAGCATCTTATGGGTTACTTTTCCTAATTCCCTCTTAATTTCGCTGTAACGCATGACTTCTTTTTTCCAAAGCCAAAATAAGATATGCATCTTCCATTTACCGCTAAAAAGAGAAACAGCGTATGCAAATGGCTTTATATCTATCTTTTCACAGATATTGACATCTGTTTGGTTCATTTTATACTCTCCTTTTAGGTAGTATCTTACATTTTAGTGCGTTCTTGTCTTTTCGCTTATTTCATCTATAATTTTAGTATGTAGATGATATAAAGTCAACGATTGTTTCCAGAAAGGAAGATGATAAAATGAATGTACTGATGATAAACGGCAGCCCAAATGCCAAGGGATGCACCTTTACAGCGCTTACAGAGATAGGAAAAGCATTGCAGGAGCAAAATATTGATTATGAGATTATGCAATTGGGAAAACAGCCTATCCGAGACTGTATTAATTGCAATCGTTGCCATGGAGAAGGTTGTATCTTTGACGACGATATGGTCAACGAATTTATTCAGAAAGCAAAAAATGCAGACGGATTTGTGTTTGGAACTCCCGTCTATTACGCACATCCAAGCGGTAGATTATTATCTTTTTTAGATAGGGCATTTTATAGCAGTGCTTCTTCTCGCATATATAAACCGTTTCAATTCAAACCGGCGGCTGCCATTGCCTCTGCAAGACGGGCTGGAACGACCGCTTCTATTGATGTCATCAATAAATATTTCTCGATTGCTATGATGCCTATCGTTTCTTCCACCTATTGGAATATGGTACACGGTCTTACCCCTGAAGATGTAATGCAGGATAAGGAAGGATTACAAACAATGCGGAACATTGGAAAAAATATGGCATGGATGCTACAATGCATCGCATGCGCCAAACAACATCATATTCCGCAACCTCAATCTGATGTTGCATACTCAACCAATTTCATTCACTAAATCAAATCATGAAAAAATCCTCTGCATTGACAAATACCATGCAGAGGATTTTTATATAGTTAAATTATTGCTCGTCATTCCAAGAATACATTTTACGTAGTTCCTTACCAACAGCTTCTAATTCATGTTCTGCGCCTAAACGACGGCAAGCTGTGAAGTGAGCACGACCGGATTTATTCTCACTAATCCATTTGGAAGCAAAAGTACCGTCTTGAATTTCGGAAAGTACTTTTTTCATTTCTTTTTTGGTTTCTTCTGTAATGATTCTCTTACCTGTTTCATAGTCGCCGTATTCAGCAGTGTCCGAAATAGAATATCTCATTCTGGAGAAACCACCTTGATAAATTAGGTCAACAATCAATTTCATTTCGTGAACGCATTCAAAGTATGCGTTTTCAGGAGCATAACCAGCTTCTACCAAAGTTTCAAAACCTGCTTGCATCAAAGCAGTTACACCACCACAAAGAACAGCTTGTTCACCAAATAGGTCTGTTTCTGTTTCAACTCTGAATGTTGTTTCAAGAACACCTGCTCTTGCACCGCCAATACCTGCTGCATATGCAAGACCAATATCTTGTGCTTTACCTGTAGCATCTTGATGAACAGCAATTAGGCAAGGTACGCCTTTACCTTCAACATATTCACTGCGTACAGTATGGCCAGGACCCTTTGGAGCAATCATCAAAACGTCAACATCTGCTGGTGGTACAATTTGACCATAGTGAATGTTAAAACCATGTGCAAACATCAAAGCTTTACCTGCTGTTAGGTGAGGTGCAATGTTTTGGTTGTACATTTCAGCTTGTCTCTCGTCAGGAATTAAAACCATAATTACATCTGCTGCTTTTGCTGCATCTGCTGCTGTCATAACTTTTAGGCCTGCTTGTTCTGCTTTTGCCCAGCTCTTGCTACCTTCGTAAAGACCAACTACAACATCAACACCACTTTCATGTAGGTTTAATGCGTGTGCATGACCTTGGCTTCCGTAGCCAATAATTGCTACAGTTTTACCTTTCAAAACGTTAATGTCACAGTCTGCTTGATAAAAAATCTTTGCCATTGGAATGTTCCTCCTAAATTTTATGTATTCTCTAAAAATGTTCTAAGTCTTACGCAGGGCGCCAGGCTTATCCTTATTTATGCGCTGTGGAAGAGCCTCTCTCCAGAGCGACTGTTCCCGTGCGAACCAGTTCTTTAATGCCATATGGCCTTAATAAACTGGTTAGAGTTTCAATATTTTCTAATGTATTTGCATATTGCAGTGTAAGTGAATTGTTTGCTACGTCCACTACATCCGCTTTCATTTGCTCAGCAATTTTCATAACTTCCAAACGCTGTTTTGTGCTGCAAGTTACTTTTACCAGCATTAACAAACAACTTACATAGCTGCCGGATGTGGTTAAGTTTTTCACCTTAATTACGGCAATCAATTTGTTCAGTTGTTTTTCCACTTGTTCTACAATGTGTTCATCCCCGTCCACAACGATGGTGATACGAGAGATAGCAGGGTCTTCCGTCACACCAACAGCTAAGCTGTCGATGTTAAAGCCACGGCGTGAAAACAGACCGGAAACTTTAGACAAAACACCCGGTTGGTTTTCAACTAAAACTGAGAGGGTATATTTCATCTTTGCTTCCCCCTTTATATCGACGGTGTGTTTGGATCTACATCGCACACCAAAACATAAGCTTCTGTAGACTCCAGCATTTCCTTGGCCAATTTTTTGGCCTCTTCGTTGCTTTGTGCAAAAACTGCCTTAATACCATAAGCTTGCACTAGCTTAACGATATCCGGGTCACCATTCAGTGGTGTTGCTACATGGCGTCCTTGATACAAATTATCCTGAAGTTCTCTTACCATACCTAAAAATTTATTGCGCATAACAACCAATTTTAAAGGTACTCGATTTTGATTTGCAGTAGCAAGCTCACACATGCTCATCTGGAAAGAGCCATCACCACAAACTGCTACCACTTGACGTTTTGGCTTTGCCAATTTTGCGCCAATTGCAGCCGGCAGTGCGTATCCCATAGTGCCCATACCGCCTGATGTTAAAAATCTGCCTTCTTTGGTATTGAAGTTATTCGCTGCCCAAATTTGATTTTGTCCAACATCGGCAGTCAAAATAGCATCATCTTCCATCATAGCGGAAAGGTCACGCATAAACGCTCTTGGCTCTACAAAATCAGTGCGAGGTTCTCCTCTCAGAGGCGCCTCTCTTTTTGCATCCTGCACTTTTTTTAGCCACTCGTCACAAGGACAAGCCTCAATCTCTTTTGTAAATTCACGCAAAACCAATTTTACATCACCTACAATCGGAATATGTGCATTCACATTTTTTCCAATTTCAGCAGGGTCAATATCAATATGAATGATAGAAGCTTTCACACCCTTTGGATTGGGAATAGCTCTATCACCAACTCTTGCGCCGCAAAGCACAATAACGTCAGCTTCATTCATCATTCGATTTGCGTAGGATTTTCCATGAGAACCAATCATACCAATATAGTGGTCGTTGTCCATAGGAATAACCCCAAGGCCCATCATAGTTGCTACAACAGGAATACCTGTTTTTTTTGCGAAAGCGATCATTTCATCTCTTGCGCCTGCAGACACCACACCGCCGCCGCAGCAGATAACCGGGCGTTTGGCTGATTCAAGCAGTTTTGCTGCTTTTTTAATCTGCATACTATGTCCCTTTGTACGAGGCTTGTAACCCATAATTTCAGCTTTTTCAGGATAGATGAACTCTTCCACTTGGGCCCGCTGAATGTCGTAAGGGACGTCGATCAACACAGGACCTGGACGGCCGGTTGTCGCGATATGGAAGGCTTCCTTAAAGACGCGTGGAATATCCTCAACATTCTTTACAAGATAACTGTGTTTTATAAAAGATTCGCAAGCACCTGTAACGTCTGCTTCTTGGAACACATCACGTCCTAACAGTTCAGAATTAACCTGGCCTGTAATTGCAACCAGAGGAATGGAATCCATATATGCAGTAGCAAGACCTGTAATCAGATTGGTAGCACCGGGACCGGATGTTGCAATACAAACACCTGCTTTTCCGCTGGCACGTGCAAAACCACTTGCTTCATGGGCACCGTTTTGCTCACTTCTGACCAAGACGTGCTCAATCTCCGTTTTCTCTAAAAAATCATAGAATGGACAAATTACTGCACCTGGATAACCGAAGGTAATGGTAACATTTTCCGCCTGTAGGCATTTTACCATCATTTCTGCTCCACTTATCACAAATAGCCCTCCTTTCAAAATATATCGTAACAATTATTATAGTATGTTCCAGAATTGAAGTCAATGTTATTTGCTATATTCTACTAGTATTTTCGCTGTTTTCGGAAAAATTTTATAATCATTACTCTAATTTTTAGCATATGATGTGTGTTATTACAAACAGTTTTAGACAATAAAAAAAGTTGTATGATTTTTCATACAACTTTAAAGTTAAATTCCTATATGAACTGCGTCCGGAGCCCCATTTCTAATTTCCAATGCGAACTCTTTTGCCTGATCTAAATTTTCAAATACCCTCAGAGGAACGCCAACCTCTCCATGCTCACTAATAAGTAAGTAGAGAAATTGCTTTCCGACCTCAATTTTTTCTATTTCTCGAAATAGAATTTCAGACTCTCTGCTGGGTGTTGTAATCAGCAAACCATTGTCTGTAATTTCAATCGTTGTTTCCGGCATAAGTGCTTCTTTATTTGCACGATATAGCAATTGATTTACGGATTGTTTCATTTTAAATTTAGTAAACAGCAATGTTCCTATAAAAATTAAAATTCCCAAGGGGCAAAAAATAAAGTACATGTAAAGCTCAAACTTTGTAAACCAAGCAACAAGCAAAATCATTGCTTCGTAAATACAAGCCACAATAATTGCTCTTGCTACTACATTGCCTGATTTATGTGTCATACGGAACATATTATAATCATATAACTCTTTTTCATTCATCTTATATGTAATTTTCAATTTATACTCCACCTCACATTTCTCCTATTCTACCACAAATAGATAAATAGGGAAAGAGGAAAAACAAAAACTATATTAAAATGCATCTTAATCTTAAAGAATATCTACCGACCATTTCGTTGACAAACAAAATAATTTATTGTAAAATATTTTGGATTTTATGATTCAAAAACTAAGCCCTCTTAGTTAAATGGATATAACAAGCCCCTCCTAAGGGCTAGTTGTGTGTTCGATTCACGCAGGGGGTGCCAACAAAACAGCTGCAAGTAATACTTGCAGCTGTTTTGTTTTGTCTAAAAATATCCTATTTTAATAAAATGGATGCATATATTAATAGAAATTTAGAAAAAGCAGACTGTTTCAAATAACTTATGTTACAAACTTATACAATATTGTTATCAGTTTGTATAAATAAATCAAAAAATACATTATAACAAGCTTTTAAATTTTCATCTATATTTTTCACATTCCTGTTCAAATATTTCTGATTTCACTTATTATAAGTCGATTAAAATATACAGCTCCAAAAAAAATATCACAGCATACAACTATTTTATGGAAGTGTCTAACAAAGAATCTGCCGATACTTGAAAATACTGCGCCAATTGCCATAATACAGAAAGCGAAGGCTCACTGCCACCTATTTCATAGTAAGCATATGCAGACCTGGATATACCCAATGCATCTGCAACTTGCTGTTGTGTAAGCCCTTTTTTCTGCCTTAAGATTTTACAACGTTTTCCGAATTGTACAGACATATTCATCAACTCCATTAAATATAAATCAGGTATCTGTTTATATAGTTTCAATATTTTGGTTTGAGGTGAATAACAGCTATTTCATGAAATAATATGATATCTTAGCAAAACTTTTGTAATAGAGATATACAACATGACAAAACTAGAAAACAAAATATGATATACATACAATCATTTGAACAATTCAGCCAGTTCATTTATTTCTCTAAATAAATTCGTTTATAATTTTTATATGTTAAAAATAACATTCTATGAATGTCATATTATCAATCATTTTAACATATAATACAAACAATGACAAGAACAGGATGTCAAGGTGGGTGTAGCATATGTTTATCAATAAATCCAAAGATGGTCTTAATAATGTTTGTGGCAAAAAAGTTGCAGCTTTAAGAAAAAACATGATACCAAAGGTTTCTCAACGTGCGCTTGCTCAAAAACTACAAGTTGCCGGTTTAGATGTAGATAAAAATGCCGTTCAAAGAATTGAAAGCGGTCAACGATTTGTCACTGATATAGAACTGGTCGTGCTTGCCAAAGTACTCCATGTTAATATTGAAACACTTTTAACCAACGATTGATACTGGCTATAACCGCATTATAACTCAAAATAGTTATCAGTTTGTAAAGTGTGTTATTCTTTCACCTAAAAAGAAGAGCGAAAACCTTTTGTTTTCGCTCTTCTTTTTTCCTTAAATTGACAGGAGAGATTCATCCTACATAATCATATCTTATTCATATACCGCATAAAGCTATCGTGTGCATAAATATATACACTGAATAAGAAAGAATATAAGTATGAAATTCTCCTTTGTTTTGTCACGAAAATTTGTTATAATGTAGGTTAATATTTCAGTTCATTAGTTATTATGAAAAGAGGTGCCCTATGAAGCATATATTTCCCTTCCAAAAACAAAATAACTCCTTTTTTTACGAGGCACCCAATTATTCTTTAAGAAAACAATCAAATAAAATCGGTTTTTTGTTATGCGCTTCCATTGCCGCTATGTACTTATTTTCTTATGCCTTGCAATGGTTTTTAATTGGAGTAGGGTATCAAAAATCCACATATAACGAAGCTGTTTCTATTTTAAATTACCTATTAAACGGCTCCGTCAGTATATTAAGCATGTTATTGCCTGCTGTTATTTTTATTGTAATCTTTAAGTTAAAGCCCACGAACATCATTGTAACCGAACAAGTAAAACCCGCCGTTGGAATTTCTTTCTTTTTTATAGGAGCGACTATTTGTCTATTGGCCAACTTTCCGTCCAACTGGATATCTGCTATGTTAGAAAACTTTGGATTCCAAGGAAGTTCGCAGCCCATCCCTGTGGTTCCTACCATACCTTCCTATATTATGAATGTATTAGCCACTGCGGTAGTTCCACCCTTTGTGGAAGAATTTTTATTTAGAGGTGTTATTTTAAGTCAATTTCGTAAATACGGAGATGTCTTTGCCATTATTGCCTCTGCCTTGTTATTTGGTTTATTACACCGCAACTTTTCACAAATCGTATTTGCATTTATCTGCGGCCTAGCTCTTGGAATTACGTTAGTGAGAACCAATAACATATGGATTCCGGTAAGCATTCATATATTTGTAAATGGATTTTACGTCTTATTAAATATTGTCCGTTTTCACTGTAGTACAACTACTTATACAATCGTATTTTATATTATTATTCTAGTAATGATCTTTATATCTTTATTTTCTGTACTTTATCTTCTTCTAAAGAAAAAACAACTGCCCGGATTCCAACCAGAAATATTATCTACAGGCTGCAGCATGGGCAATTTATTTGCAAATCCTGGAATATTAATTTTCACAGGTATTTGCATCATTCAATCTATTTCCAGACTGGGTGTGTTTTAACGATGAACGAATATATGAATCAAGCGTTGGAATTGGCTCGTGAAGCGGCAAAAGAAGGAGAAGTACCCGTTGGAGCTGTAGTTGTAAAAGACGGCATTGTAATTGCAACGGGAAGAAATCGACGTGAACAAGCAAAAAATGCTGTTTGCCACGCAGAAATAGAAGCGATTCATAATGCCTGCAAACAACTTGGTGGCTGGCGTCTATGGCAATGCGAACTATACGTGACTCTGGAACCATGTCCTATGTGTGCAGGAGCAATTATTAATGCACGCATTCCAAAGGTGTTCTATGGGGCCAAAGATGAAAAAGCAGGTTCCTGCGGGTCTATTATTAATTTATTTGAATTACCCTACAACCATAAACCGGAATTAATTGGCGGCATTATGGAAGAAGAATGCAGTAATATATTAAAGGATTTTTTTCAAACACTTCGTTTAAAAAAGGCAACCCAACCAAAATGGCAGCCACCTCAAAAATAAAAGAAGATATGCAATATTGCATATCTTCTTTTTATTTTTCATGATTATTTTTATGTTCTTCAAAAAATTTATCCCAATCAATATCATCCAATTGCGCTTCAGACGATGTTTCTGGATGTTCGCTGACATCTTGTTTCTCTTGTGGTTTTTCTTTAGAAATTTGTTCTTTAAAAGAATTGCCTCGTTTTGGTCTCGCTGCTCCTGTTTGCTCCTCATGGTAATCAGATTTTGTATCAGATGCAGCTTTCATATGTTTATAAATAAACTGAGAATAAATAAAGAAAGCAATTCCTAACACACCCAAACCAACAGCAATACAACCCCAAATAAAGAAACTATCCCCGCTCATACCGTTTTTTAGCGGAGAACCTAATAGGGTATCTGCATCTTCGGAAGAAACCGGTTCACTTTCTTCCGAAGACACGTTCAATAGGGTTTCCCAATCTTGGGAACTTAATATCTCAGATTCATCATCAGAAGAAGCTGAACCCGTTACTGTAGCTGTATATGGCTGTATCATATTTGCTGAGGTATATTGTGCAGCATTGGCGTTAAATACCAACGCTGAAATAATACACGTCATAACCACTGCTATGAAACATGTAACTATCATTCGGGTTTTTGATTGAATTCCGCTCAAGACTATCCCATCCCATAAACACATTTTTAGACTGAATTCTACATAATCCTATCTATTTCGCAAAGATAATCATACCACCTTGAGTCAATAATTACAACTGTATTTTTCTTTACCTACTATAAAGTTTATGCATCTTTTACAAGCATTTTTCTAAATAATAATACCTCTTAATTCCTATTCCATATTTAGCAAACGGTAAATATCCCCTTTTTTACAACCTGTTTCCTGTGCGGACGTTTTTGACGCCTCTGAAGCGGACATTCCATCTTGCATATATCTCTTTGCCTTTTCTACAGCTTCTTCTATTGTAATTTCGGCCTTTTTTTCTTTTTCTGCACCTTCTATTACCAATACCAATTCTCCTTTGGCATTTTCATTAGAATAACGTTGTGCAGCTTCTTTTAATGTGGTACGAATGACTTCCTCATGTATTTTGGTAATCTCACGTACAATAGCAATTCTTCTATCTCCCCACGCTGTTAGCATATCCTGTAATGTAGCTGCAAGTTTATGTGGAGCCTCATAAAACACCATCGTTCTCCGTTCCTGTTTTACTTCCTCCAAATGTTCCCTTCGGCTTTTTTTATTCATACTTAAAAAGCCTTCAAACGTAAACCTTCCTGTTGGAAGTCCAGAAACCGCCAATGCAGAAATAACAGCCGTTGGTCCCGGAACCACATATACAGGGATATTCCGCTGCACACATTGTGCAACCAACAATTCTCCCGGGTCAGAAATTGCCGGCATACCTGCATCGGATACCAGAACACAAACCTCACCCTGCTCCATACGGTTGCAGATAATATCCCCACGCTCCATTTTGTTATGTTCAAAGTAACTTACCATAGGTTTTTTAATGCCAAAATGATTCAATAACTTTACTGTAACCCGCGTATCCTCTGCCGCAATAAAATCACATGTTTCCAATGTTTCTATCGCTCTTGGAGAAAAATCTGACAAGTTTCCGATAGGGGTTCCTACAATGATTAACTTTCCTGCCATACTGCTCCCCTTTTTCCTTGTTTATAGTCGCCATAAATTTGTAGCATTTCATCCGAAAATGCACCGCTTTCATTTTCTATCATTAAAACAGGTTCTACTACCATGCCCGGGTTTCCCCCTTTTCGTCCTTCCAATAAAAATAAGCTAGGTGCTTTAGATAATCTCTGTTGGACTAGACGTAACCGTTTTGGCATAATGCCCGCCTGCTTCATAGATTCCATAATATCAAATAATCTTTGTGGTCTTTGACACATACATAACTTGCCACCATATTTTAACAATTTGGAAGCCACACGGCAAATATCATCCGGGGTACAGGCACCTTCATGTCTGGCAATTCGTTTACTTTCATCAGGATTTACCAACCCCGTTCCGGCCTCCTGATAAGGAGGGTTACACGCAATCAAATCCAACTCCTGTGTAAAAGGAGCCTGTCCAGGCTTTAATGTAGTTAAATCTTGATGGAGCAATGTAATATTGGCTTCTAAGTTGTTTTTTTGAAGTGTTCTTTGCACCATACTGCATGCATTACTCTGCAATTCTACTGCATAAATATGTCTTGGTGTATATCTGCTGCTCCAAATAAGAGGGATGGTACCGCAACCTGTACCAAAGTCAGCACAGCAATCTTTTTTTCTGGGGGATGCAAAGTGTGCTAATAAAATGGTATCTGTATTAAAACAGTGCTGTTTTGATACAATAATTTGATATTGGCTTGAAATAGGTTCCCAGCGTTCACCATCTAACAGCATCTCTTTCATCTCCTTTTCCATATAAAACAATCTAATCATAGAAAAAAGAGCGATGCATACAGCACCGCCCTTTTTTGTTTACTGGCGAATTATGCTTGTTGTGGAGCATCTACCGGACAAACGTCTGCGCAAGCGCCACAATCGATACATGTATCAGGATCGATTACATAAATGTTATCGCCCTCTGAAATAGCGCTTACAGGACATTCAGCTGCACAAGCGCCGCAAGAAATACAATCTGTGTTAATATGATATGCCATTTTTAAGCACCTCCCTCTAAATTTCACCTTTATTTTACCATAGATCTTAAAAAAAGCAATAGAATTCCATGGATATCTTGTAAAAAATAAGCAGGTTTTTTGTCACAATATGATGAAATTAATTCTTTTCTAAACCTTTTAGTTGCTCTAGTTCCTCTTTATTCACCCTAATTTGACCGTCTTTAATTACCTTTACCTGTTTGGCATGAAATGTAGCAGGCGCTGCATCAGGAGCCTTGTCTAAACGTATGGTCAAAATACCGGTTAATAGGTTCTGGTCAATTACGGTACCTTTTCCTTCCGGTGTTACCACAATGGCATTTACTTTTGGAATTGTACGCAGTAAATCCAAATAAGCATCCTGCTCAAATTTAAGACAACACATTAGGCGTCCGCAAGTGCCTGAAATTTTAACCGGATTTAAAGACAATCCTTGCTCTTTTGCCATTTTAATAGACACAGGCTGAAAACTACTTAAAAATGTGGAACAACAAAACGGCTTGCCGCAAACACCCAATCCACCCAGCATTTTTGCTTCATCGCGTACACCTATTTGACGCAACTCAATACGAGTACGGAATACCGAAGCCAAATCTTTTACCAATTCACGGAAGTCTACTCTGCCTTCAGCTGTAAAGTAAAATAATACCTTACTGTTATCAAATGTATATTCAACTTCTACTAGTTTCATGTCCAGTTTATGATCTGCAATTTTTTTTAAGCAAATGTCAAATGCCTGTTTTTCTTTTTCATGGTTTTCTTCTACTTTTTTTAAATCTTCTTCTGTAGCAACACGTATCACAGGCTTTAATGGTTGTATCAAACCTTCATCAGATACAATCTTCCGTTCCATAGCCACTTCGCCGCATTCTACTCCTCGAGCAGTTTCTACAATCACCCGACTACCCTTTACAATGTCTAAATCCAACGGATCAAAATAATATATCTTACCTACATCTTTAAATCTTACACCAATTACTTGTGCCATTTTACCCTCCCATACATGTAAAATGTTGTATTATCTGCCTGCTGCTGTGCGCAGCTTTGCGCATAGCAACGTTACCAAAATTGTCATATTTGCGTTAAAAACCATAGCATTTTGTATTTCTGTTACTACTTGTCCCAGCCGAAATAATCTCGCTTTTGGTATCGCGCGACATAAAGCATTTACTTGCTCTGTCTGAGTGGACAAATAACTATTTCCGCCTGCACGCTGTACACACGCGTCACGAAATATAAGAGTTAGCTGGTTTAATACTTCTTTCAGCAACTCTTTGTCCTTAATCAGAGGCGCTGTTGCCTGTAACATCTCTATTTCTTTCGTATGAATTAACGCCTGTGCAATTTCTCCTGCAATTCTCACGGCTTCCGGATTTTCCTCCGCAGTATCTTCCAAAGTAATTATCTGAGAGCGTGAACGAATGGTTTGCAACAAGCGATTTGCTGTAATACAAGTAAGTATAAATACAGTGTCGGCTGGAGGCTCTTCCAATACTTTCAGCAAAGCATTCTGCGCTTCCGCAGACATACTTTCCGCACGAAACAGCAAATATACTTTATATCCGCCTTCCTGCGATTGTATATACGCATCACTGCGAATTGCACGTATCGCCTCAACCTTAAAGGAACGTGGTGTCAGACCACCTTCTGCTAAATAAATATCCGGATGAGAACCGGCATGCGCTTTGACGCAACTACCGCATGTGCCACACGGTTTATTCTCTTGTGACTGACAAACCAACGCAGAAGCAAGTATATGTGCCAGTTCTGTTGCCTTAGTATGGTTTCCTTCAATAATGAGAGCCTGAGGTACACGCTTTTGTACAAACATGGTGTCCAACATTCTTTCGACCGGTTCGGAAACCGCACATTGTCCTAAATTCAGCATGTACAATACCCTCACTTTTACCAATAATTACGGATCGTCCGTAATTATTTATTTTACCACTTTTATAGTCAGAAATCTATAGTTCTTTAAAAACATAACGATTTCCTCTGTAATCATTTCTCCGGGCATAACAACCGGCACACCCGGAGGACATGGACATGCTGTAGTTGCGGCAATTCTACCAACGCTATCCTCCAAATCGATCTCTTCCCATGCGGAAAATACAGCTTGTCGTACTGACATAACAGAATTTGGCAATGACGGAAAAACCGAATTGAGTTTTAACGGCTTTCTGTTAGGTAACGCCTGAATTGCTTGCTCCACTCGTAAAAAGTCTTGTTCGGTATGAAACGGTGTTGTAATTAAAACAAGGTTTGCATTGTCCGCATATTCAGGTTCTACAAAATGATCCCGAAAAATTTCAGCAGCTTCTTCTCCCGTAATCCCTAAGGATGCTGTTTGCAAAGTAATGCGCACAGGATCTGTTTCGCCTAAAGGTATAGCAATTCCTTTTGCGGCTGCCATTTCTTTCATTTTTACAACGCGCTTTTGTAATTGTAAATAGGCCTCTTTTCCCTTTGTCTCTGCCCATTGCATACATAAATCCAAAGAAGCCATAATAGGATAAGAAGGACTGGTAGAACCAAACAGTGCCATTGCATCTTTGGCGTTTGCTGCATATATATCAGACGCTATATTTAAAAAAGCACCTCCTGTTAAAACAGGTAACGTTTTATGAGCAGAACAAGCAGTCATATCGGCACCAAGATGAATCGGGTGCAAATTTTCGGGTGTTAAAAACAAATGAGAACCATGTGCATTGTCTACCAATAACGGCACATGATAACGATGACATACTTCCGAAATACTTTTGATATCAGCCAAAACACCAAAGTAATCAGGACTGGTGATATATACCGCCGCAACATCTTGATATTGTTTTAAAAGAGCTTCTACATCGTCCGAATGAATTCTCCCAGGAAATCCAAGTCCCGCATCTGCCCTTGGCAGCAACCAAACAGGATGTAAGTCAAGCAACGCCATGGCATTTACCGCACTGCGATGAAGAATACGATCTGTTAAAATTGTTTTTTTATTGCTGTCAGCCGAAACAAGACGCAGCATTGCCTGAATACATAAAGTACAGCCTCCGGCAGAAAATAAGGTACGAGTTGTCCCAAATACTTGTGCAGCATGATGTTCTGCTTGTAAAATTACATGTTCTGCCTCAAACAAGCTATCTGTATCCGGCAGTTCAGTGACATCTAACTCTAGCAAATGATTCAGATATGAAATTGGCTTTCCCGAATGACCAGGTGTATGAAAAGCAGATCTTCCAATCCTATGATGCTGTACCAAAGCAGAATATAATGGTGTTTGATTCGACATATGCGTTCTCCTCTTCTTTACTTGACCTTATTATCTTATGAAACAAGTTTGTTTTCAAGCAAATTTTAAAACAATCCATTTACTATAGAGATATCATTCAAAAAGTTTTGGTAATGGTACGTCCAATTGATCTGACAATGCAATTAAAATTTCCAATGAAATATTCACTTTCATATTCGGAGCCTCAATGATACTAAGATACGTTCGGCTGATATGAAGCTTTTCCGCCAATTCGTATTGGTTCCAGCCTCTTAATTTTCGATAGCCCGATACATTCATACTCAGTATACGATAATAATTGATTTTTCTATATGCCATATTTATCCCTCCCCCTACTTTTAGTAGGATACCAATAGATTATCACACTTTAAGTAGGAAATCAACCAAAATCGTACTTTAAGTAGTATTGTTTTCTCTATAATTTTCTCTATAAAAGGATATACGAAAATATGGCCCGGTTACAATAAAACGAGAATAACACATTATCAGAAGCCGAAGTCACCGGAAAGTTTGGCAATATGAAAGCCAATAACATTGCTTCCCAGAATAAAAGTAAGTATAATGAAGTCACCAAAATAAAGGAGAAAAAAGATATGAAAATGATGAAAAAATTTTCTTTACTGTCGTTAGCATTTATCTTGGCATGTTCTATTGTTGGTTGCCAGCAAATAGATGCTTCTCAGGAACAAAAAAAGTTTGATGAATTTATTCAGCAGGAATTTGTAAAAACGATGGAGAATGATTATATCACAAACCATATATACATACAAAATCCGCAAACATTCGGAATAGATTTAAACCAAATAGAAGTAAGCTTAGGCACTCGTCCAAACAGTGACGGAGAAATCCTCTCAACTGAAGATAACGATAATACTTATCATACATTCCAACAATTTCATCGTGATGCTTTGACTGAAGAACAAAAAGATATTTATGATATTTATGAATATCAGGCCTCTTTATCTCAAAAAATGAACAATGAAAAATTCGACTATTACGGCTCCTATTTTGAAAGCATGAGTGGAATTCACTTTCAACTTCCCACATTATTTGCAGATTGGCAAGTGCGAAATGAAAAAGATGTACAAGATTTAATCACTCTGTTAAACGATACATCTCCATATGTAGAGAGTGTATTGGAGTATACAAAAAAACAAGAAGAAAATGGGCTGCTAATGTTGGATTTAGAATCGATTATTGAATACTGTGACAGTATTTTGCACCCCGGAGAAAACAGTGCGATATTGGCATCTATGAACACCTGTATAGAGCAATTATCATTAGATGCAGAAAAAACCGAAAAATACAAAAGTCAATTAAAAGAAGCCTTTTCTTCTTCTTTTTTGCCTGCATTTGAAAGTATTCGCTCTACCATGGAAACTTTTCAGCAAACCGGCCGTAACAATACAGAAGGGCTTGCAAAATTCAAATATGGCAAGGAGTATTATGAACTTCTTTTGCAACAAAGCATTGGAAGCAATAAATCTGTTGAAGATATCAGAACTATGATGGAAAAAGCATTTAATAAACACTTATACAACTGTGCAAAAATTGCTGTTAAAAATCCTGAAGCCGTAGAGCCGCTCATTTCAAATACACTTCCTAAGACAGGATATTTTAGTTATACAGATATATTAGATGATATAAAAAATATTATTTCCGAAGAATTTCCACCTGTAAGCAATTTAAATTATCACATTGAAAATATGAATGAAGAATTGGCTTCCAATTCCGGTGTAACTGCTTATTTCAACATTCCCACTTTGGACGGAGATTCTATAAAACAGCTACGCGTGAATCCCACTTCTAATGATGTATCCTCTATTCCTACATTTTCAACAGTGGCACATGAAGGTTTTCCGGGGCATATGTATCAATATGCCTATATGTATGAAAATGTAGAAAGCAACTATATCAAAGCTCTTTCCAATGTTAGCGCCTATACGGAAGGTTATGCCGTTTATGCCCAATATGAGGCCCTTTCTTATCTAGATGAAGTGGACCAAACACTTTTGCAAGCATATAAAGAAAATGAACTGGCTACTTACTGTATGATGATTCTGGCCGATATCGGCATCCATTACGATGGTTGGTCCGTAGAGGATTTTAAAAATTTTATGGAAGAAAAAGGATTTATTTTGGACGATGAATCCATCAAAGCGCAATATGCCCAATTGCAGGCAAATCCTACCGCATTTGAGCCCTATTATGTCGGATATCATGAAATTATAAGCATGAAAGAAGACGTACAACAGACGCTTGGAAGACACTTTAATGAAAAAGAGTTCCATACAGCCTTACTGGAAAGCGGAACTGCTCCATTTCCAGTTGTACAGCAGCATATAGATGCTTATGTAGAAAAAAGAAATAATTATCAAATCCGTTAAATAAAGTCACTTATTAAGATAATTTAAAAAACATTACAATAGATTTTGGATTTTTCATAAAGGTAGTTTACCTTTTAAAATTACAAGGTAAACTACCTTTATGCTAGAACACATCAATATTTGTTGCAAAACTAAAAATTTGACGTTATGAAGCATTTAAAGTAACTATAAATAAGAACATGGTAACCTACGTTCGTTAGAAATTGCACCGCAATTTCTTTTATGTTATAACAACCTTGCAACAAAAGCAAAATCATAGATTTTGTTTGTTGGTAAGAACGTTGTAACCTGCGTTTGTTAGAAATTGCACCGCAATTTCTTTTATGTTATAATCTTTTTAAAGAGGTGATACCATGGATTATCGCGATAGATTAAAAGAACTGCGTATACAAAATAAAAAAGGGCAAAAAGAGATTGCAATTTTATGCGATGTATCTGATTCTACCGTAGGACACTGGGAGAAAAAACGCAGACATATGACAATTGATTGTTTGATTAAGTTATGTAAGTATTATAACGTCAGCGCCGATTTTATATTAGGATTTTCTGATACTCCAATTCAATTGACCGATTTAAATGTAGATACATCCATGGAAATATCACAACAACAGAAAAGTTCCTAATTCTTTCATAATGTAAGCAACCAAAAGAGGTAATTGTAAGTTTTACAATTACCTCTTTTTCAATATCCGAGAATCCCTTGTCTTATATTTCCTATTTAAAAAGTCTATAAAATAATCTATATCTACAATTCATAGTACCAGTATTTTTCAACCATTATATATTGAATTTTTCACTATTGTATTTTTAATAAAACTGCTCCTATAAATATCATAACTTTCATTAGCTTCATTAAGTTACGTTTATATAACGTATTTCATTAAAAAACATATGCCAAAGTCAAATAAAATACATTATCTCGACGCAGAAATTCAACATAAAGGAAATTATTTGTGGAAAGAACAAAAATATTATCAGCAGCAACTTCAAAATTTATAGAACGAAAAAGAATTTGGCACAAAACCAGCTAGATATTAATACACAAACTACAAATGCAAATATTGATTAAACAAATGATTCTTAAAATAGAACATAATTTCAAATTTGCAGCCAACTATGAACCAACATATTTCTGTTTGATATTTGAAATTGATTTAAAAGATATATTAGGTCATTTTTATGACGAACATAAAATACAAATATAAAGAAAAAAGAGGGACATTTTCATTCGCCCCTCTTTTTATTTCATTATTTTTTGATATTGCGGTAATATTTTTCATTCAAAATACGTTTGCCTTTTGGCGTCATTGGTTTTCGCTCATATCTCTTTTTGCCGGTTCCTCCTGTTGGAGTTTTTCTGGTTGCCGCCACAATTACTACAACAATAATTAAAATACCAATTGCAATACAAATCCAAAATACAATTCCCAACCAAGTCTGTGTGTTATTGGATGGCGTTACATCGGTTCCCTTTGAAATAATACCTGCAACCTCGCTTCCGACCGAAACTTCCGGAAGAGAAATCTCACTATTTTGAGAAATGCTGCTATCTTGTGAGGCTAAATTCTCAGATGAAGCAGACGTTGTTTCATCACTACCGGTTTCCAAAGTTCCTGATACATTTTGCTGCGAACCGACACCGGACTGCTCTGAACTTCCGGTTGTTCCATCGCTCTGCGTCTGCATTGCAAATATCGGTAAACTCATAAACGAAAGCAACAGCATAAACATTAGAATAGATACAATCCCTCTGGCTAATTTCATTTATATTCCTCATCACTTATCTGGTGTTATACTTTTGTGCATAAATACTTTTTCTATTATAACAGATTATAACAAAAAATTTGACACATTCCTTTAATTTTCTTTGAACAATTACAAATATATTGCAAAGAGGATATTCGTATATTACCTACATAAGCGATTCTAGCGTTTTTACCAGTGCATCTCCAAATAGCTGCCCCGAATATTTTACTTCATCAATGGTATTTACCTCTGTACCAAACTCTACCAACAATGAACCATGTGTAGCATTCATGTTATAGCGACTATTTGTAAAATTGAGAGGACGAATAAAAGATTGTTCCATATTTGCACAGTTTTGCTGCAACCGTAATGCCAAACGTAAATTTAATTCCCAATCTGGAAAACCCAAGGAACCATCACCATCATAACCGGATAAAATCATAATTTGTGCTGCTTTTCTGCCATTAATTACAGTTGTAGGTTTGATTCGTGTAGACTCTCCTCCCAATGCGTCTCGGTGAACGTCTATTGTAACTTGAATAGTTGGATTTTCACTTAAATTACGTTGAATGGTTTCCCATGAGCGATTATACGCGCCTGTATAAGGATCATCATGAATTGTTGTATCATGTATAACGCCTATACCTGCCTCCTCCAGTTTCTTTGTAATTTCATTGCCCACCGCAATTACATTTAAATTCTCGTCCCTGGAGCGCGTTTCTAAACTGGAGTAAAAATTAGGCATTTCCGTCTTTAAAAAAGATTCACCTGTATGCGTATGATAAATCAATACTTGCGGCGTTCCATCTTTTTTAATTTTCACATCGGGTGAAAGGCCTAATTCTTGTGCAATATCCAGTTCATAATCTGTATCGTTGCGAACTGTAATATTCTCATACTTTAATCCTACATTTGCAATCTGCATTTCATTAATCGGATATGCTGTTCCTTCATATACCGTATTATCCGGTTCTGGAGGCACATATGCTTCCGAGGATGGTTGCCCTGGTGCTTCTTCTGATGTAACAGCACTTTCCGTAATCTCTGGTACAGAAGATGCTTGAGAAACCATTTCTTCTACTTCTGACACGCTGAAGTATGCATCATCATATCCGTTTTTTATCACCTCTACAGCTCCATCAGGCATAATAAACCCTGCAGCTGTTAACGCTGTATTGTTCTGGTTAGACAACAAAGTTGGTACAAGGCGAATAGAAAAACAGGCTACTGCTACGATGGTAACCAAAACAGAACCTACCCGCAGCAACAGTTTTCTTCCGCGTTTTGTTTCTATGACCATAAACAACCTCCCGAAGTGTTTCACTACAACCGCCTACCTCCTATTTTTATACATTCCTGCTCTGCTAATCTTCTACTATTCTTTGTTCCTATCATTATATTCATATCTTTAGATAAAATATGGCAGTTTGTGTCGAGACTTTTATTTTGTTAACAACTCAAAGTCATTGACGGTGAAACAAGGATTTAATGCGGCATTAATTGCCATACCAATCATTCTGGCTCCGCGTTGTATCAATAAATCAATTTCTCTGGGGGTAACAAACATAGCAGCTCCGTTTGGGTTTACCATGTCCCTAAGTTTCTCTTTTTCTTCATCTGTTACATATTCTCCTCCAAGTAAATCCACAGCAACTGTTTCAGCATCTACTACTGTAGGTACCCCAATAGATATCACTGGAACACCCAATAGCGCTTGATCTATTTGCGGTCTACGATTTCCAACACCTGCTCCCGGTGCAATTCCCGCCGTACTGATTTGCACTGTTTTTCCCAATCTTTCTAAACTTCTGGCAGCCATTGCGTCGATTACAATCACTGCTTTGGCTTTTAATTGCTGTGTTAAGCCTTTTAAAATTTCTGCTGTTTCCATTCCTGTATTTCCCAATACATCTGTGCTTACAGCCGCTACCGAACGTAGTTCAGATATACCTGTAATGCGCTCCAATTCCTTTTTGACATGGCGAGTTGCCAATATTTGTGAAATTACTTTTTCTCCCAAGGCATCCGGAGTAATTGCAGCATTCCCCAAACCTGCTACCAACACTTCTCCTTTTTCAGGCAAAAGAGGTTTGATTTCATCTGAAACTACTTGTAAGAATTGATCGTTTTCATCTAATACATCACTGAAAGGAGGCATTTCAATAGTAATATAGTCTCCTGGCTCCATGCCTGTATCTTGTATATGACACGGAACTGTGATATGACTAATTTTACATCGATTCTTCTCTTTAATTTTACAAGGTAAATCCAATAATTCGGATTGTCCGCCTTCTTTTAATTCCAATGCTAAGTCTGTACGAAAAAACATTTGCAATCTGACTCCTTTTCTGTTATAATCATTCTGTTAAAAAATCTATGGATAAACGCAAAAATATATTGCTTTTTTATCATGTCCATGTTATTATTATCTGTACGTGAACAAATATATAAGGAGGTGGAATTATGCCTAACATTAAATCCGCAAAAAAACGCGTAAAAGTGATTGCTACTAAAACTCTTAGAAATAAAGCAATTAACACAGCTTTGAAAACTGATATTAAAAAAGCAAACATTGCACTTGAAAATAAAGACGCAAATACAGCTGAGGCTGTTAAAGTTGCAATCAGAGCAATTGATAAAGCTACTGCAAAAGGTATTCTTCATAAGAATACTGCTGCCAGAAAAAAATCTGCGCTTGCACAAAAGCTTAACGCTGTTAACGCATAATTGCTATGCATAACACAAAAGCAGAGCCGAGGGCTCTGCTTTTTGCATTTTCTAGCGTTTCATCATAACATTTCTCCTTTTGGAAATATCAAAGACTACAGCAAAGCCTAAAAGTTTCCTAGTTTTTACTTCCTTTTTTCTCCATGACAAATTGTGCGGATAGGTTGACTTTTTCAATTTTTTTGGGTATCATATATTCAAACACAGATTTAATCATTGGAGGTGCTCTATAAATGAAACATTGCAATAAATTTCGCTGGCTAATCGGAATTCTATCTTTGGCAGCTGTTGTTGCGGCAACTGTAGCAGCTGTAGTAGTTTATCTTGAAAAGAAAAAGAAAGACGAAGAGGATCTTGAGCACTATTTAGATTGCTCTATCCAGTAATCTATAAAAAACAATGCGAGTAGGTACTATATGCCTACTCGCTTTTGTTTTTATCCTTTATCTGATGGTTTTGCACATAGTGCTGCAATATAGCCAAAAAATACTGCTGCGCCAATTCCGGCAGCGGCAGCTGTAACACCACCTGTAAAAGCCCCCAGAAAACCTAAGCTTTCTACAGCTTCCTTCGTACCTTTTGCAAGTGTATATCCAAAACCTGTCAATGGTACCGTAGCACCTGCCCCGGCGAAGTTAACCAATGGTTCGTACAAACCAACCGCTGTTAGAAATACCCCCAAAGTAACAAAAAGAACTAAAATTCTAGCAGGTGTTAATTTTGTAAAGTCAATTAATAGCTGGCCAACTACACAAATAAGTCCTCCAACAATAAATGCAATTAAGAATTCCATAAAATTCACCCCAGTAACTATCGTTTCCCTAATAACATATCATTATGCAAGGTCTTCTATAGAAAAAAGGTGCAGTATAGAATGAATCAAAACACGTACAAAAACTTTTTCGATATTGATGGAATCTTATTGAATAATTGTCGCAATAAATATTCACCGCTCTGGAAAACAATTGGCAGGCACAAATCTTTTTAAATAGTTTCTGGATATCTTTGAATGTGATATCTCTATGAACGGTTTCCGCATTGTTTATAAAGGAGATATGATTTATGGTAGAATTTTCTCGCATAGAGAAACATCTTATTTCATTAAACATTTTGTAAATACAGAACGGAAGCCTTTTGCCATAGTATAAATAGCCTTAAAATTGTGTTTGATGAGAATTTTGATAAGAACTATATAATAAAAACGGTACCTAAAGGTACCGTTTTTATTATAACTTCAATCTACTGTAATGCACACTTACTACCAAACAAAGCATAAATTTATCCATAATATTTAATGCTTTAAACACTTCATCAAAAGGATCATCCAAATTTTGTAGTATAGTGTCAAAAACACGGTTCATCGCAAATTCCACCATATTCTCTACATCGTGGTTAATTGGAATATGATCCTTTTCCAAACGTAATAAAACTTGTTTTTTTACATGGCTATACCATTCTTTTAAAAAGTTCGGATCTCCATACTCACTCATTAAAATAGATACTGTTTTTCTATTTTCTTGTACATACTGTGCCAATGCACGGTTATATGCTATTTCATGCGACATGTCTGCTGTATACTTTTTCTCTTCTGTTATTTCTATAATACTTTTTACAGTATCATTACCTATTTCATGAATCAATGCCGCTATATTCTCATAATGCACATAAAAACATGCGCGTGAAATGCCTGCTACCTGGATAATTTCTTTTACAAAAATCTTATTAGCAGGTTTGACATTTGTCAACTCTAAAAATGCTCTTTTAATTTTATTTCTTGTTACTTCAGTACATTTATATTTCACAGCCCATCAATACTCCCCACTGCCCTCTAGCAATCAATTATATTGACAACATATTCAGTACAGAATATCAAAAATAAATCTTTAGTTTTTTATTTTGAACAATCCCAAAACATTCTCAATTTACATTGAGCCCCCATATGTTCTAACAGTACCTCATATGTTAATCACAACTAAAAATGCATCATAATACCGATATATACAGAAATTAGAATAAACGGATATTATCATAAAACTATGTCTACAATATCATACCAAAATATTTTGATATGATATTAAGAATGAAAATATTTAGATTTTAGAATGCCTTCATTTAAATACCGTTTCATACCTATTTTGCCTTGTTTGCATTCAAATTTAAGCAGTTTATCCCCACAATACATTAAATATCCCCATTGTTGCTCTTGTACTCTGCCTTTTATTTTATTATTAACAGCAAACTTCAGCTCAGTTCCGTCTTCTACCAAAAACACTAAAACCATAGCAGTTATTTTTGAATAGATTTTTCCATCGGGTCCTTCAAATTCTGAACGCTCTGTTTCCGTACGAGCCAATTTTGCACGTACATGCTTAATAACGTTCTTAGAAGATTTCATACGGGCAAAAATAAGAACCCCTATTAATCCTACTGCTAACACCGCAATAATCAGTGCATAATACCATTCCATTGACACTCCTCCCATATCTCTTAAATCTATCTATATTTTAGCATACGAATACGTTTTATACAAGATTCCTGTAAAATATCATATGGAAAATGTTAATTATTAACGATTCAGACGACATTGTTCGACATAAAGCCTCCCCTTTTCGGTTAACATAACCTGTCCTCGTTTGATATAAGGTATATCAAATAAATAATCCGGATTTTTCTTACCTTCCTCTACTAATTGATGTAATAGAAAAAAAATATCACTGGTACTATATATCGTATAATCAGATTGAACGGTAATAAAAACTTTATAGCATATTTCTATATAACCGTTCTCATACAAAGATTGTAAAATGGATGCACGCTGTTTGACAACTTCCATGCTATCATGTTTTGTCTCTAAGCGTACATGATTCAATGCTGTTGATATTAAAGAGCGTTCTTTTGAGCTTCTTAACTCCAATCTTACGATAGGATAACGAGCACTGTCCGCAATTTGAAAAATAAAATTCTTTTCATCCGATGATAATTGTTGCATATATTTTCACACTTTCTCATTTTAATAAACTATATTATATCACAGAAAAAATTACAAAGTCATTTCTAACTAAGAAAGGACTAAACTATCCACGTAACACCCAACATTTGGAGCATAAAAAAGTATTCCTTTTCATGTTTATTTTGTAGCTATTTTGAAGTTATTATAACATAGATAAAATCTTGGGGTAATATTTTTAGACTAAACATTAAAATATTCTTTCTATGATGAAAAGGAAATATGATATCAATGCAACAAGGATGCTTTTACTTTAAAAAATATGCATAAACTTATCATGTTTTTGATTTTGCAAACTGTCAGTTAACATATAAATAATGTAAACAAAACATATATTCTCAATAATATGAATGAAATAATTCAAATCCTGTAAAATATTGATGATTACAAGTATTATTGCATGAAATATCATTCTACTTTTTTCTCAATAATAAAATAGATACTCTTTGTAAAAAATGAATTGTGAAAAATATTAAAAATATTTTCTAAATTTTTGTTGACTTTGTTACGATTCTAGTCTATAATGAAATTCATAGTAATAAACAAGAATATATTCTTTTCTTAAAAAAATATAAAATTGTATATATTTAGACGGGTATGATATTCTTTTTATTATTTTTATAATCAAATTTATTTTTGCAAGTAAATATAAGTTAACTTGCAAATTCGCACTTCCTTTTAGCGCTTATTAATAATGTAAGCGTTAAAAGGAGGTACGAACAGTATCATGCAATATTGCTGGTATCCTCCTTACTGTGATAACGTGCGTGTATCTTGAAAGTTTTGTTTTGACAACATCAAAACAAAACCGGTTTTATTCCGTTGAACACAATAATATTCCAATTATTTTGTACTCTCTCCCATTTTTCTCTCTCATTTAAATAAATACAAAATAGTGAAATTGCACATCTCAGATACGCATGTAGATCCCTTTTCATGATTACTCCTAAATCGCTCTGTCGAAAATTTTGAAAACGGGAAAAAAGACCTACCTATAAACAGGTAGGTCTTTTTTTATGCTAAAACTTATTTAAGAAATTCTCTCATGGAAGTAATATCTAATCCTTGGCATTGTTCAAAAAAAGATTCTAACTCTCGTGCAATCAATTTCGTTCCGCCAATCTGGTTACTTTCAATATTTAATGGCATGAGAGGATCATGAACACTTAATCGTAACAAAAACCATCCATTTCCGTGCTTTTCATCAAAGGAACAGCGTATTCCCTCATAATTATCGGGAGCAATGGTCCAATGTGCTTTTTTCTCAGCAAATACATTTAACTGTTGAATAATACGATCTCCGCAACTGCGAAAATCTTGTTCTGTAATGGGTAGCCGCATCTCAACTGTTTCCACCGGTTCTTGTAAAGGCTGTAACAAGTCCTGCAACTGTTTTCCCTCTTTTTTCAGGTTTACCATTTGAATGATAATTTTTGTAACCAGATATGCACCGTCATCCAAAAACTGATTCTCTCGGAAAGCCGCGTGTCCGGAAGTTTCAATGGCAAGAGGCGAAGCAATGCCCTGTTCATTCAGATGGATAGATTCATTAATTACATTCTTATAGCCACGTTTAAATCTATGATGCTTACCACCTAAATGTTGTTCAATAAATACTTTTAAACCGCTGGAAGTAATAGAATCTGTTACAATAGTTCCACCCGGACATTGTTCTAAAGCAATTACAGAAGCCAACGCAACCAAGCGATTGCGATTAATTTCAGTTCCTGTGCTGTCTACAGCACCTCCACGGTCAACATCCGTATCAAAAATAACACCTAGGTCTGCTTTTGCTTCTACAGTAGCTTTACACACTGACTCCATTGCCTGTTTATCTTCCGGGTTTGGCACATGGTTTGGAAACATACCATCCGGCTCCAAAAATTGACTTCCTGTAATATCCGCTCCTAAAGGTTTCAATACACGGTGTGCGTAAAACCCTCCTGCTCCGTTACCTGCATCTACTACAATATGAAATCCTGATAAAGGTAACTCTCCCTCTTGAGCTCCTACACCTTCCAAAATCATACGTTGTAATCTATGGCAATATCTATCCATAGAGTCACTTTTTTCAATGGTTCCCTCTTTTGTAAGTGGGGTTTTATTTTCTTGTGCGTATTGCAAAATTTCAGTAATATCTTTGCTATCCAAACCGCCGTATTTTGTAAAAAATTTCAAACCATTTCTGTAAAATGGATGATGACTTGCAGTAATTTCGATTGCGCCTTGACAGCCAAATTCCTCAATAGCAAAAAACATAGAAGGGGTAGAAGCCAATCCGCAATCCAATACTTTTGCCCCGGTTTCAGATAATGCTGTCATCGCAGCATTTGAAATACGGTCTGCAGAGATGCGTGAGTCATGGCCTACCGCAACTACAAGACAATCGGATGTCATATGGAATTGCTGTTCTAGCCAGATAGCAAAACCTTTACAAATCCGTTTCACTACATCATCCGTCAAATTAACTTCATATCCGCCTCCTTCACTGGCAACACCACGAATGTCCGTACCACTTTTTAAGCCGCTCCAAAATTGATCCAACATATCTTTACTCCTTTATTTTTTGTTTTGCGTTCATCTTTGAAGGTTTCATCTACAATTGTTTGATTAAAGTCGTGCAACAACTGAGGTGCATGTTTGATATGCGAATAACAATAATCAAACATTTGCGTAATCATTTCCACTTGGTCTCGGCGTGAAATATGACAAATTCCCTTATAAGGTTTATAATACAAATACATGTGCATACCACCCGTTTTTGTAGGCAAGATAAAATCTGTTTTCAGGCGGTAAGCACCATTTTTTTCATAAAAATTCAATCGACGTTCCTGTTGTAAGGCATAGTCAGGATTCTTAGAATCAACACGTTCAGCACAAAGCAAAACACCATTAAACAGGCCATAGTATTTTTGATAGATTGCCTCAAATAATTTACTTCCATAACCTTTATTTTGATATGGCGGTAAAATAGCCAGCAAATCTAACCATAGAGTTTGAGATTCTACCATGCTGCATACGGTAGCGTAACCAATTAAGTCATCTCCATGTTTATACAATAAAATTTTATATTGATTATGGTGCATCATTTGCTCCATACGCTCATAGTTATAAAATTCATCTGGAGGAAATTGCTCTTGCAAGCAATAAAAGATAATAGGCAAATCCTCCACAGAACCTAATTCCAGCCTAAAAGACGGCTGTTCGGCTGTACTATCCATGTAAATCTCCTTTTGTCTAAATTTTAAATCATTATAGCATAAAAGAAATTGCTGTACAATTTTTTTTATGTTATAATGAGCTACCATATAAACTATTTGCTAAAGTAAAGGAAAATAATATGAAAAAAACACATTTTAAAATATTTAGTATATTTATTTCCCTATTATGTATATTTACACTAACAGGATGCAGTATTTCAACAAATCCCTCTTCTCATACCACAAATTCCTCTATATCTTCCGACAAAGCGCAAATATATTATTTGGATGTTGGCCAAGGTGATTCTGAACTCATTTGTTTACCTACGGGAGAAAATATATTAATAGATGCAGGACTAAAATCCGGAAGTGACCGACTCACCGCTTATTTGAAAGAGCTAGGTGTCAATAAAATTGATATTTTAATCGCCACACATCCTCACGCCGACCATATTGGAGGTATGGAAAAAATAATACAAAATTTTGACATTGGTGAAATATATATGCCAAAAATAGCAGATGACCAAGTACCAACCACTGCTACTTACACCAAATTATTAGAAGCAATTCAAGCCAAAGGTATGAAAATCAACCAAGCAAAAGCAGGCACTACTATTTTCAGTAATGCTAATACTACGTTAGAAATCTTAGCTCCCAATAACTCAGAGTATGAGGATTTAAACAATTATTCTATTGTGACAAAACTAACATACGGAAATAATCGTTTTTTATTTACAGGAGATGCTGAAAAAGAAAGCGAAAATGAAATGCTTTCAAAAAAATACGACTTGTCATGCGACATTCTAAAGTTGGGTCATCACGGAAGTTCCACTTCTACCACAAATAAATTTCTCGAAGCAACTTCACCTTCCGTTGCAATTGTTTCCTGCGAAAAAGATAATGACTATGGACATCCTCATAAAGAAACCATGAATAAATTAAACAACAAGCATATTACTGTATATCGCACAGACTCAGACGGCACTATTTTAGCCGAAACAGATGGAAATATCTATTCTATTACAACCGATTTAAAAAGTGTTGCCAAATCTTCTTGAAAAATAGACAAGCACATGCTTGTCTATTTTTATTTATAAAAATCGTATAAACGAAAAGATATGCGGAAGACTAACTTCCAATAAGGGAGGTTTTATCCATGAAAATGACAAAAGAAATCTATGGAAAAATGGCAAAACAAGCATCTCCTCCAAGTACATTTGTAAAAAACTCCGTAATGGCTTTTCTATTCGGAGGCGCTATTTGTACCATTGGGCAGGGTATTTTAGAAGGATACCTCATGTTGGGCATGGATGTAAAAAATGCGCGTGCTACTGTATCTATTACTTTAATCGGATTAGCAGCAATTTTAACCGCATTTAAAGTATATGATAATATTGCAAAAATTGCCGGTGCAGGCACACTGGTTCCTATTACCGGATTTTCTAACTCTATCGTCTCACCAGCTATGGAATTTAAAAGTGAAGGCCATGTGTTAGGACTAAGTGCCAAAATGTTTATTATTGCCGGACCTGTATTGGTCTATGGCATCATATCTTCTATTATATACGGCATTGTCCTTTATATCATTAGTTTATTTTAAAAAAAAGGGTAACATAACGTTACCCTTTTCTTTTATTTAATTAACTCATCAAAAACAAAAAATCCTTCTCTGCGATAACATTCTGCATACGTTACATTGCAATGCCCTGTTGAATGTAAATATGTGTAATAAGATTTATCCATCTCTCGTTTTAGGGCACGACCTCTTTCAAGGTCTGTAGCTAAAGAGTCCCATTGATGCACCAAAGATTTTCGTTCCTCTAATTGTTTACCCTCAATCTGTTCACGCTTTCCAAAGAACTCCAACTGTGCTTCAAGCATATCCATAGCTTGACATTTTTGTTCCCAAACATCAAAAATATCAAGTACACAATTTGGGTGTTCCGGCGTCATAAAATAAATTGTAAAATTGCCCCATGGTTTTAAACCATCCAACTCTTCCACAGCATATTCTCTGCCAGCCAACGCCATTGCTTCCAACACTAATGTCATAAATGGGCGTCTGCCGGGATCTAAATCGTATACACAGTGTTCCGTGTCTTGTGTAATAATAATATCTGGTCTAAACGAACGGATAACACGAATCATTTGCAGCTTTTCCTCATAAGAAGCTGTGATTTTTCCTGTATCCATATTTAAAAATTCCACAGAAGTTTGCAAAATTTCAGCTGATTTTTTTAAATCAGACTGCATTTTTTCCCCTGCAAACGCAATTGCTGCATGAGATTTTCCTCCGCTCAATGCATTTTTTAACAAAGCACCTCCGCACTCCACAACTTCCATGCTATAGGCTCCCAATAATAAAATTCGTTTTTCCCCCATCATAACAAGCTCCTTATTCTACATATTTTTGAACACGAAAGGAATCTATTTTTATATTAATGTACCTTTGAACAAAAATCAATCCTATCAAGAGGTATTGATAAATTTTATGCAACTAGATGCAATCTTTCAATAAAGTATACCGTAGAAAATTTCGGGTAAGATAAAAAAAGAAACTACCAAATATATTGAATTGTATCATATTTAAAAAATGATTTATCAAGTAAAAGGAGTTTACAGCAATGAAACGTGTTGGAAGATATACAATCTCATTAGAAACCGGCCCTAAAATAGTTGGATATGCCTCAGTAGTAGGTAAAAAAGAAAAAGAAGGACCTCTCGGCAGTGAATTCGACCGCAGTTATAAAGACACCTCTCTTGGAGAAAGCAGCTGGGAAAAGGCAGAAAGCCGTTTGCAAAAAGAGGCTGTAGAAATCGCCTTGCAAAAAGCCTGTATCAATTCAAATAATGTAGACATCATTTTTGCGGGTGATTTACTAAATCAATGTATCTCTTCCACATTTGGTTTACGCAGTTTAAATATCCCTTTTCTGGGGCAATACGGCGCATGCTCTACTATGGCTCAAACACTTGCTATGGCAGCTTTATTTGTAGAATCAGGAGCAGCAAAAATTGCTGCTGCAGTTACCTCATCACATTTTTGCTCCGCAGAAAGACAATTTCGGCTCCCATTGGAATACGGCGGACAACGTCCTCCTACGGCACAATGGACTGCAACCGCTTCAGGTGCTGCAATTGTTGTGCCTCAATCTGCCATTATTGAACAAAACAGTGTAAAAATTAAAAACTCCAAAGAAACAGATTCTTCGGAGAAAACACCTATTATAACAGAAATATGTATTGGAAAAATTATAGACATGGGCATTAAAGACGCCAATAATATGGGCGCAGCCATGGCACCTGCTGCAGCGCAAACCATATTAGACTTTTTATCTGATACCAACACAAAACCTACCGATTATGATTTGATTGTAACGGGAGATTTAGGATATGTTGGGAGTGAGCTTTTATTACAATTAATAGAGCAAGATGGTATCGATATCAGCAATGTCCACAATGACTGCGGAAAAATGCTATTCGACCGTAAAAAACAGGATGTTCACGCCGGTGGTTCCGGATGCGGATGCTCCGCCTCTGTATTATGTTCTAAATTATTAAATGACATAAAAACAGGAAACCTCAATAATATCTTGTTTGTTGCTACGGGAGCATTAATGTCAACAACCTCTTCCCAACAGGGAGAAAGCATTCCAAGTATTGCTCACCTAATACACCTAAAAGGAATTTAAGCAGTTTTATCCTCTTCCATCTCTCCTACAAGGCGGGACTGTAATTCACCCTTACAAGAATGCGTTTGAAATGATTCCATTACAGTTCGTTCTGTTCCAGATAAAACATTACTTTCTTCGTCCTTATACGCTTCAGCATCAGATATAGTATCCAATTCTCCCCTAGGTTCCTCTTGGTTAAAGTCGGAAGGAGCATGAGGAATGCCTTCTTTTTTGCAACGACGTTTTTCTCTCCAGTTAGAAAATTTAATAGAAAAGTGATTAATCCAAAACACCTTCACAAAAGCGGTCACAACCAGATAAATAACAAGTAAGTCCAATAAAGCTGTTAAAATACTGATATTGGTCCCAACAATATTTGCTCCAAACAGTTCAAAACCAAACAGTCTGCCACCTTGTGCATCAAACTGTACCGATAACCAGTTAGAAGGAAAACCATACGAATATGTAGTCACACCATTTGTCATGGTTCCTGACACAGGATAAAAAAAGATAGGAACAATAAAGATAACCAAACTAGCAATTGCCGTCTTCCAATTAAAAAATCTCATATCATTCCTCCCTTTTTTATCATTTATTGATTTTTAATAGACATACCTACATCATATCATATATATATATAATGTCAATATTTTATATCTCATCCACAAAAATATATGATGTTTCAACAAATTTTATTTCTTTTAGAAAATAAAAAAGCAGCTGCTTAAAACAGCTGCTTTTTTATGCAGTTTATTATTTACGAATACCAAGTCTAGCAATAATAGAACGGTAACGCTCAATATCCTTTTTCATAACATAGTTAAGCAAGTTTCTTCTTTGACCAACCATTTTCAATAGTCCACGGCGGGAGTGATGATCTTTTTTGTGTGTTTTTAAGTGCTCGGTCAAATCGTTAATTCTTTTAGTTAGAATTGCAATTTGAACTTCTGGAGAACCTGTATCTCCCTCGTGTGTTGCATACTCAGCAATTACTTTGCTTTTTTCTTCTTTTAGTAACATAAAATAGTTCCACCTTTTTATTATTTATCCGCTAACCACAGAAAAAGGCTGGTGAATGCCCAGATTTGAGCTTATTCCTCAATCCGGGGAAAGGGATATTTACCGAGCAATTATACCATATTAACTATAACTTGTAAACCACCTTTTTATTCTACAAATAGAGAAATAAATCCAAATCAGTTGTGCACTTTGCATATATTAACCAATATTGTATTAGTTAAATCTACAGCTGTAGTCATAATTTATTCACATATTTACTCTTTTTTTAGCGTATGATAGTTATATAGCATATAATTTCTTTTTATTTTTTAACATTTTTCACATAAAAAGAAAAAATATTATAGAAAGTCGTGAGTACAAGTGGAATTCTCTTTTGACGGTATTGGTAATGCAGCGCATGCTATGTCCCCTGCAGCTATTCCAACTGGTCATAACAACAAAAACTTTTTTAAAAGGGCTGTCATAAATCTTATGATTATAGCCTTTATGTTTGGTTTTACCCAGCTGTATACCTTTGGACTTGGCAGTAAAAACGGTTCCATTGGCTTAACGATCTCGCTTGCCATTATTACTTTTTGGCGAACAGATATTGGCATTAAACCATTACAGGGAGCTTTCGTTGTTTGGGGAGCATTCATTTTAACAGGAGGAGCTACGTTTCTTTCTTCTTTTCATCCCGCCATCGGTGTTTTTGTTAATTTTATATCTATCTATATCATACTTACTTTAACAAGCCACCAACCAATGGCAAAAGCTTATTATCCTATCTTATCGTGCTATTTATTTGCACAAAGCAGCCCCGTATACGGCATAGATTATGGATTACGTATGATAGGTCTTGCCGGAGGCGGTTTGATTGTAGCCATCGTTTACTATGTACGTCATCATAAAGAAAAAAGAAGACGGAATATTATTGATATTTTTCGAGAAACTCATATTTGCTCTATTCGTACCAAATTTTTCCTTCGCTTAACAACAGGATTAACTATCGCTATGTTAATTGGAGATTTCTATCATGTGTTAAAGCCTGCTTGGATTTCCTTTACTGTACTTTCTTTGGTTCATCCTTTTGTAAATGAAAGTCGTAAAAAAATTGTATATCGAATTATCGGAACTATTATTGGCGGCATTCTATATTTTGTATTGTTTGAATGGGTTGTTCCAGCACCTTGGCATCCTGTGCTCCTCATCTTAACAGGATACATCTATCTATTCTTGCGTACCTACTGGATACAACAAATATTTATTACCTTAAACTCTTTAAGTGGCGCAATGGTCTTCTTCCAGGCAGACGTTGCCTTTGAAATGCGTATTTTCTTTGTATTAATTGGTATTGCAATTGTAGTATTACTCAGCTTATGTGCTAAATTCCGTCTGATAGATAAAATTTATGGACAAATACAAAAAATAAAAGCACATCATAAAAAAACATCTTAACAAAAAACGGCATTACTACAAAAGTAATGCCGTTTTTTGTTAAAGTTTAAAATTTATTAACAAATCAACTTTTTAAATATGTTATGATTACACTATTTCCCAAAAATAGTAATCTATAATTTTAAAGTCTGCAGCCTTTAAATCATTGTAATTTTTATTTTAGAAAGGAAGTCATGTTATCATGGAACACGTTGAACTAGAGACGTTAGACCGTGGCACTACAGAGCATAAGCAAACATCTCCACCTTCAGACCATAAGAAAAAACCTACTAATAAAGCAGTACAAATATTGAAACTAATTGGAACAAAAACTCTTTTGTTTGCTTTTATTATTTTATTTATTGTTGGTTTCAGTGCATTATTTGGTCCGACTGCAACCTATTCAGGAGTTTGTGTTGTAACAGCGTTGTTAATGTTCTTAAAATTGGATATAGGTATTAAACATACCCAGGCTCCTTTTGTTATTTTTGGACTATTTGTATTAACCGGATTATCTGCATTTGCTGCAGCAGTTAACCCTTGGCTTGGACTTTTGGTAAACTTTATTACCGTATGTGCCATTATGGTACTATCCGGCCAAAGAGCAGAGTATCGTTCTTTCATGCCATTTCTACTTTGTTATATCTTCACACAAAGCACACCTGTATATGGTATCGACTTTGGTATGCGTATAGCAAGTTTAGCTGCCGGCGGTGCATTGGTTGGAATTATCTACTTTATTGTTCATAGAAAAAAACCTTGTCCTAAAGTAGGCATTTTGGGTGCTATCAAAAATACAGCTACTGCCTACTCTTCTGTTAAAACCAGATTTTTCTTACGCATGGCAATTGGTATGACCATTGCTATGTTTATTGGAGATATGATTGGATCTTCTCGTACATTGTGGTTAAGCCTGCCTATTCTATCTCTAACACAATTAAAACCACATGAAACAGCTCATCGAACTGTTTATCGTATTTTTGCTACAATTGTGGGCGGTATCGTCTACATTGCTATTTTCGACTTTATCATTCCAGCTGAATATCTCAACCTTGGTTTACTCGTTGCCGGCTATATTTATACTTATATTAATAAATATCAATTTCAGCAAATTTTTGTTGTAATCAGTGCATTGGGAAGTGCCCACAGCATCGGTTTAGAAAGCGCAGTTGCTTGGCCCGGAAGATTCATATACTTGTTAATCGGCGTATTAATTGTAGCTGGCCTTCTAATGATTGATAACGCAAATATATGGAAAAAACTAAAAAAATCCACTTCAAAAGAAAATTCCTCTGTTGAAGTAGCTGTTTAAAATCCTCCCCTCCTACAGTTGATAGGAGGGGATTTTTTATGTTTCATTGATAAAATGTTTGCACAGTGATGATACGAATGATAAATAAACTATCGTAATAATAAGCTCATTCCATCTGGTTTCATATTTTCCAAATATATCATCATATGCTAATAGCAGATATTAGAACTTTTATATACTTCCGTACCATAAACCAATTATAATTTTACATACATAAAATTGTAATTAAACAAAAACAAAAAGCTTCTTTGCGTTCAAATGCAAAGAAGCTTTTGTTTATATCAGAATATATTCTATTTAGCCTTGTGCTAATTTTACCAATTGTTGATATTTATCCATTGCAAATTCTTCTGCTTCAGTAAATAGATGTTCTGCACGCTCTGGGAAAGAACGTGTCAACGCATTGTAACGAACCTCGCTCATCAAGAAGTCACGATAACTTGCGGATGGAGCTTTACTATCTAATGTAAACGGATTTTTACCTTGTTCTTTCAAGCGTGGGTCATAACGGAATAGACTCCAATAACCCGCAGCTACTGCACGTTTTTCAACATCCTGCACTGTGCTCATACCATTTTTAATACCATGGTTGATACATGGAGAATAAGCAATGATAACAGATGGGCCATTGTAGCTTTCTGCTTCTCTTATCGCTTTTAGAGTTTGGTTATAATCTGCACCCATTGCAATGCTTGCAACGTATACATCACCATAGCTCATAGCAATTGCAGCAAGGTCTTTCTTCTTAGTACCTTTACCTGTTGCAGCAAATTGAGCAACAGAACCAATTGGAGAAGCTTTTGATGCCTGACCGCCTGTGTTAGAGTAAACCTCTGTATCGAACACTAAAATATTGATATTTTCCCCTGTAGCAATTGCATGGTCTAGTCCACCAAAACCGATGTCATAAGCCCAGCCGTCACCACCAAGAATCCATACAGATTTTTTCGCTAAGAAGTCTTTATCAATCAGAACTTTCTTGGCTAGTTTACCTGCATCGCAGTCACAGTCAGCAATTTTTTCCAACTCTTTTGTCAATGTCAAAGCAGCTTCAAAGTTTGCATCGCTGTCCTCGAATGTTTCCAAGTAAGCAGCGCAAGCAGCCTTTGTTTCTGCCGCTACATCTGCATTTTGAATATTTTCAACATGCTCTTTTAATCTATCACGAACTGCACGTTGTGCCAAGTTCATACCCAAACCAAATTCTGCGTTATCTTCAAACAAAGAGTTTGCCCAAGATGGACCACGACCTTGTTTGTTCACAGTATATGGTGTAGATGGAGCAGAACCTGCCCAAATAGAAGAACAGCCTGTTGCATTGGCAATCATCATTCTATCGCCGTACAACTGTGTTACCAATTTAGCATAAGGAGTCTCGCCACAACCTGCACAAGCACCGGAGAACTCGAACAATGGTTGTTTAAATTGACTTCCTTTTACTGTAGATGTTTTAAATTTCTCAAACACTTCAGGTTTTTCATCAATGGTTTGACCATAGTTATATACTTCTTGGAAAGGCATTTGAGTATCAATTGGTTTCATAACCAATGCTTTTTCGCCTTTTTTACCTGGGCATACTTGTGCACAACAACCACAGCCTGTGCAGTCCAGTGTAGAAACAGTCATAACAAATTTTAGGTCCGGCATACCTGTCATATTCATAGATTTTGTTGCTTCAGGTGCTGCTGCCACTTCAGCCTCTGTCATTGGTATAGGACGAATGACAGAGTGAGGGCATACATATGCACAGAAGTTACATTGAATACAATTTTCAGGCATCCATTCCGGAACATCAACAGCAATACCACGTTTTTCATATGCTGCAGTGCCTTGAGGCATAGTTCCATCTTCCAGACCAACAAATGCTGATACAGGAAGAGAATCTCCTCTTTGCGCATTTACAGGAGTTAGAATGTTATTTACATAATCTACAACTTCCTTACGGCCTTCTACAGCTGCTTCCTGTACAGTTTCATCCACTGCATTTTTCCATTCAGCAGGAATTTCAACTTTTACTGCATCTGTCACACCACGGTCAATTGCAGCGTGGTTCATTGCAACAACTTTCTCACCTTTTTTGCCGTAAGATTTTGTTGCTGCGTCTTTCATGTATTCAACAGCTTTTTCAATTGGAATAATTCCTGCAATATTAAAGAAAGCAGCCTGAAGAATTGTGTTAATACGTCCGCCAAGACCAATTTCTTTACCAATTTTAATACCGTCAATGGTATAGAAGTTAATATCATTTTCTGCCAAGAATCTTTTTACTTTAGCAGGTAATCTTTTATTTAGTTCATCTAAATCCCAAGAACAGTTTAGAAGGAAGCTGCCGCCTTTTTTCAAATCTTCAACCATATCATATTTATCAATATAGGATGGATTGTGGCAAGCAACAAAGTCTGCCTTGTTGATGTAGTATGTACTTTTGATTGGTTTGTCACCAAAACGCAAGTGAGAAATGGTAACACCACCGGATTTCTTAGAGTCATATGCAAAGTAACCTTGTGCATACATATCTGTTTTGTCACCAATAATTTTAATGGAGTTTTTGTTTGCACCAACGGTACCGTCAGCACCAAGACCCCAGAATTTACAGGAGTGAATGCCTTTAGGTGTTGTATCCGGATTTTCCAGCAAAAGTAAAGATGTATTGGTAACATCATCATTAATACCTACTGTAAAGCGTTTGTTTGGCTCAGCTGCATCCATATTGCGATAAACCGCAACAATACAGCTTGGATTTGTATCTTTGGATGCCAAACCGTAACGGCCTGAAAGAACAGGAGTAGTTTCAAACTCTGTGCCTTTCAATGCAGCCACAACATCAAGATATAAAGGTTCACCAATAGAACCTGGTTCTTTTGTTCTGTCTAATACAGAGATAGATTTTACTGTTTTAGGCAAAACATCTAACAAATATTTTGCTACAAACGGACGGTATAGTCTTACTTTTACAAGACCTACTTTTTCACCGGCTGCAGTTAAATAATCAATTACTTCTTCTGCTGTATCACATACAGAACCCATTGCAATAATTACTTTTTCTGCATCAGGAGCTCCATAGTAATTGAATGGTTTATAGTCAGTACCACATTTTTCATTGACTTGATTCATATAATCAACAACAATTTCAGGTACAGCATCGTAATATTTGTTGGAAGCCTCACGATTTTGGAAGAAAATATCACCATTTTGTGCGCTGCCATGTAGTACCGGATGTTCTGGATTCAATGCACGACGACGGAAAGCATCTACAGCATCATGATCCAACATATCGTTTAAATCTTCATAATCCCATGTTTGAATTTTTTGAATCTCGTGGGAAGTACGGAAACCGTCAAAGAAGTGTAAAAACGGAACACGACCTTTAATTGCAGAAAGGTGTGATACTGCGCCCAAATCCATAACCTCTTGAGGGTTATTGGAGCATAGCATAGCATAGCCGGTTTGACGGCATGCATAAACGTCGGAATGGTCACCAAAAATAGAAAGCGCATGTCCTGCAATTGTACGTGCAGATACATGAATAACGCTTGGTAGTAGTTCACCCGCCATTTTATACATGTTTGGAATCATCAACAATAAGCCTTGAGAGGCTGTATATGTGGTAGTAAGAGCACCGGCAGATAGAGAACCGTGAACTGCACCAGCTGCACCAGCTTCGGATTGCATCTCTGTTACCTGCACTTCTCTGCCAAATAGATTTTTTCTACCAGCTGCTGCATATTTATCTGATTCATCCGCCATTACGGAAGAAGGTGTAATTGGATAAATTGCTGCAACTTCTGTGAAAGCATAGGAAACATGCGCTGCAGCACTGTTTCCATCCATGGTTTTCATTTTTCTTGCCATTGGTATTTTCCCCCTTAAAGGATTGGCCAAACTCTATTATATTTGGACCTATAATAACGATAGGAACTTACCCTATACATACAACAAATTTTATCATTTTATTGAATAATTGTAAAGTAAAATGTGCAACTTTTCTAAATTATTGTTATTTTTTTCACCTATTCACATATAAAGATAAAATAATATACTGCCCTCTTTGCAATTTAGCTAAAAATAGTGTAATATTGTGATATAAGCAAAATAACAAATTCCTTTTGAAAGGGGATTACTATGGAACCCGAACCCGACAGTAATATTTTCTTAACAATTTTAATCCTGCTGTTATTTACATTTTTAAATGCATTTTTTGTCCTATGTGAAAGCGCTATTTTAAACGTAAATGTACATAACATGAACAAACAGGCAGAAGAAGGCAATAAACGGGCAAAACGTATTTTACAATTAATGAATCACCCTAGAACCATTACAACATATCAGGTATTAACTACTATGTTTGCTTTTTTTGCCTGTTCGTTTGCATACCAAAAATTCTCTCCTGGTCTAATTGGCTGGATGGAAACATTTATGCCAATTCATCACACCATTTTAAGTGGTTTTGCATTAGTCATCATCGCCTTTATTCTTCTTATCTTTTTCCTTATTTTTGGCGTTATGCTTCCCCGCCGCATTGGTATTTTCCGAGCAGATGGCGTTGCTATGCGTGTATCCGGCATTTACAACGGTGTTTGTATTCTCCTATTTCCTATCACATGGATTTTGTATGCGGTTGTAACACAAATTAGCCGTATTTTTGGTGTGGCACCTGACGCAAAAAGAAAAGGAATCACTGAAGAAGGTATTCTTACCATGGTAGATAAAGGTGAAGAAACCGGAGCAATTTTAGAAAACGAGAAAGAACTCATTACAAAAATATTTGAATTTAATGATACTACCGCCTCTGATATTGCAACCCATAGAACAGATGTAGTCGCTGTTGAAGATACCGCCACCCTTTCGGATATTGTTCAGCTATCGCTAAAAGGGGGATACTCTCGTGTTCCTGTATATCACGAAGATTTAGATAACATTATAGGTATTGTATACGTAAAAGATTTGCTAAAATACGTTGGCAACCATATGAACAACGCTACATCTGTTATCGATATTATGCGAAAACCTTATTTTGTACCGGAAACAAAGCTATGCAGTGAGCTATTTACAGAATTGTCTGAACGCAAGATACAAATTGCAGTTGTAATTGATGAGTACGGTGGAACCGCCGGTATTGTGACTATGGAGGACATTTTGGAATCTCTTGTAGGTAACATGGAAGATGAATATGACCGGGAAGACCAAGAAATTGTAAAAATAGATGACACTACCTATCGTATGAAAGGCATTGCCTCCATTGACGAAGTCAGTGATGAATTAGACATAGGGCTACCGAATGAAGAATACGATACCATCGGCGGCTTTGTAGTAGAACTGCTGGGTCATTTACCTCGTGAAGGTGAACATCCTACCATCACATATAAAAATGTGCAATTTACAGTAGAATTGATGAAAGATAATCGTATTGCAACCTTACTGGTGGAATTGCTTCCAGTAACCGATACTAAACAAACCGAAGCAAGTGAATCAACGGAACAATAGCAAACAAATCCCAATATGCTGTAAATACCGAATCAAACTAAATTTATATCTCTATTATTTGCTTATATTCCACATGGAGCACATAAGGCTGCAGCAAAACGCTTGAAAGTTGAATCTATCAGACTAGATTAACATATTATGTGGCTTTATTTTATATCGATAAAGAAGGCGTTATTAGCTTTTATTTTACGAAAAAGAATTAAAATAAATTGAACCAAAAATTTTTATATCATTTTATGTTACATTTATGCACACTATAAATAAAAAAGGACTCCAACGGCATGATAGCCGTCGGAGTCCTTTTTTATCAAATACTATCTTTATAAAACAAAACAAACTCTCAAATTTAGATTTTATAAAGAGTTCCGTTAACCAACAATAATTTTGCCTTCCGGCAAAACAGAACTGGAATGTCTTCCTTTTCGGATTACAATTGCCAAAGCCAACGATACAGGTCCTACACGTCCTGCAAACATTGCAAAAACCAGAGCCAATTTAGATGCAATATTCAATGTAGAGGTAATTCCCGTTGTTAATCCGGTTGTGCTGAATGCAGAAACCGATTCAAACAGCGATGCCAAAAACCCTACATTATGATTGGTTGTTTCAATAATAACAGCCGGAACTGCAACAATAATCATGCCTGCAAATGTAATGGCCAATGCTCGATAAACTGTTGCTTTATCAATCATTCTGCGCATCAACACAGTATCTTCATTACCTCTCATAACGCTAAATACTGTTGCCAGCAAAACAACCAATGTAGTTGTTTTAATACCGCCACCGGTAGAAGCCGAAGATGCACCAATGAACATTAAAAGTATAGTAAACACTTGCGTAATACTTCTCTCATCGCCTATGCTAATGGAAGCAAACCCAGCTGTTCGCGCCGACGCCGACTGGAAAAAAGCAGCATTGATCTTTTCTCCCCAATTTAAATGTGCCATGGTATTATCCCATTCACACAGTAAAATAACTCCGGTGCCTATTACAAGCAACGTAGCCGTTGTGATAAGAACAACTTGAGTATGAAAATTCAACCCGACTTTTTTGGGCTTTACCTGCATTTTATTTCGACGATAGATACGCTGAATATGTGGAAATGCTTTTTTAAAATAGACATCACTAATCGCGATGAAACCCAATCCACCTAATATAATTAGTAAAGCCAATGTGACCGAAACCAACGGATCGCCTGCATAGTTTATCAAACTTCCATCTTTTAGCTCAAATCCCAGTATATCAAAACCGGCATTACAATAACCTGATACTGCTAAAAAAATAGAAATCCAGATACCATACCCACCAAATTTAGGGACGAATCGTATCATAAGTATTAATGCACCAATCAGCTCAGCCGTAAGTGTAAATACCAATATCGTCTTTAATAATCTCGGTATTTCCAATCCGCTTCCGCTGGTATTTTCTGAAGCGAGCATCATGTCTTTCAAACTTAATTTTCGGCGCATTAAAACAGTAAAACCTGTTGTAAATGTTACAATTCCCAAACCGCCTACTTGAATTAAAAATAAAATGACGGCTTGTCCAAATCCATTAAAGTGAGTCCATGTGTCTACAACTACCAAACCGGTTACACACGTTGCAGATGTAGCTGTAAATAATGCGTCTACAAAATTGGTTACTTGTCCATCTCTGGCCGAAATTGGCAATGTTAACAGTGCTGCACCAATTAAAATAACCACAGCAAAACTAATTACAATTAACCGTACAGGGGCAATGTTCTTGATTCTTTTTCCGATGGATAATGGCTCTTTCATAATCCTTTAATTCCTCATTAAGAATATTTTTTTCGCCAAATTGGTTTTTAATAGGAAAACGGCAAACGGTAATCCCAGTGCATAGCAAATGACCAACTCTCCTGCGCCAACGGTGAGGGCGTTGTAACCAAATGCTACCCAACTAAAGTTTTGAAAACCAAAACCAACATCGCTAAAACAAGCCAATTCAACACCCACAACCAGGGCATTAAATAGTACAGGCGCCATTGGAACTAAAAATGGGATATCTTTGATTCGAACATTTCTCAATAAATAAGAAACCACTGATGCCAGCAATGTAGCAACAGAACCAAAAATCCAATCCACCGGTCCAAACGGACTGGCCAGGTTTGCAAGAAAGCATCCCAAAGTTAATCCCGGTATCGCCGCAGGAGTAAACATAGGTAAAACCGTTAAAAATTCTGAGATGCGAAATTGCACCGGACCATACGCCAAGTTCAGCGATGATGCAAGCAGTGTTAAAACAGCATAAATAGCCGCTATCACAGCAGCCTGCACCAAATAGCGAATACTTTTTGTCGATGCAGTGTTCAATATTAAATTCCTCCGTAGTATTTTTTTAGGTCAGGAGTTTGCGACTGACCGCGCTGTTTAGCACGGATTTATCATACTCTTTCTTTTCTGCAAAATCAACCACTGATTTTTTATTTTCTTTAAAAACCAAATAACAAACCGATTTTGAAGGACCAAAATCCTCTGAAGCACTTTGCTTTTTACTATTTTTCATCATATTTTTTATAAATGCTTAACATTTTATCTACTGTAAATCATATAAAAAACACTGAATTTATATACTTTAACCAAATTTATAAAAACTCTGTTTTTCTTCCAAAACAATTGGATTTTTGCAAAAAAATACAAACAAACGCTCTATTTTTCATAAAAATAATGTTGTTGATTATTTTTGTTCAACAAGCAATTGACGTTCTATAGTAAATATGGGAGAATAAGAATGCCTTTGGAGCAATTTTACACATTTGATTACCTTTTATGAAAGGATCGAGACCATAATCATGCAAAGCGGAATGATTTTACGGGCATTGAGAAAATCCAAAAATTTAACGCAAAGCGATGTAGCCTCACTATTAAAAACTTCACGTCAATATTACTCTGACTATGAATGTGAAAAGTTTGAACTTCCATTACATCATTTGGTTTTTCTGGCTGACTATTATCATGTATCTACCGATTACTTATTAGGTAAAACTAATATCAAAACACCATATCAAGCAAAATAATAATAGTAAAGTATCAAAAAGCAGGTTCTTCACAGAACCTGCTTTTTGTACATCTTTTTAATTATGAAGAAATTATGAATAAAAATAGAATAATCTATTGCAAAGATTATAAAATTGTATTATTATAATCTTTACAAGGCAATTGTTTTGCATGAATCATTGAGGATAATATGGTAACTTGCCATATTGTATATAAGACCAAAGCAGCATAAAATTCATTTTTATGCACTGCGGTTACGGCTAATTTGTAAAAAGAATAGAGGTATTATTTTATGCAATTAGCTGAGCGTTTAAAACGCGAACGAAAAGAATGGTTTGGCAACCCTATTGGAGATTTATGCGGCTCGTTGGTAACCACATTTGCACTGATTCCGGAGGTAATCGGTTTTATGATTGTTGTGGGACTGCCGCCTTATATGGGTCTATTTACCTGTATATTCCTAACCATTATTACTTCCTTTTTAGGCGGATGTCCGGGTCTGGTTTCGGCAGGAGCCGGCTCTACAGCGCTAGTACTTAGCGGACTGATTTCTCAATACTTTAACAATGGCCATCCCGAATATATTTTTGCTGCTATTTTTTTAGCCGGCATTATTATGGTAATTTTGGGTGTATGTCGGTTTGGTAGTTTGGTAAAATATATCCCCACTTCCGTTATGAACGGTTTTGTGAACGGATTTGCCACTGTTATCTTTATTTCCCAGGTGAAATTATGTATCGGGAAAAGCTGGGAAACTTATATTTTAATTGCAGTAGGTATTGCAATTATTTATTTGTTCCCTCTTCTAAAAAAACGCGTGTTTTTCCTAAAAAGAGTACCTTCTTCACTGGTTGCTCTTATTTTAATTACTACATACACGTTAGCATCGGGCAGCAATGTAGAAAAAGTAGGAAGCATGGGTTCTGTTTCATTTAGTTTCGAACATTTTGGACAGTTATTTACAAATATCTCCGGTGTATTTACAACAGAATGTCTTGTGGCTATTTTACCAACTGCTTTTTCAATTGCTTTGGTAGCAATTGCGGAATCCTTGTTAACAGCAAGGTTACTGGAAGAAGAAAACGGTGTAAAAAGCCGTAATAACCGTGAATGTATCGGATTGGGTATTGGCAATATTGCATGCAGTATGTTAGGAGCAGCTCCCGGCTGCGGTATGATTGCTATGGCGGTTACCAATCAAAAATCAGGCGGTAAAGGTCGTCTTTCTACATTTTTAATTGGTATCTTTATGGCAATTCTCTTATTTAGTCTTGGTTGGTTTATGGAACTAATTCCACTGGCTGCATTAATTGCTGTTATGTTCACTGTATGCTTCGGCACAATTAAATGGCCTACTTTATACAAAATGCATACATATCCTATTAAAGATACCGTTATCATGCTAATGACTGCAATTGTAGTTGTGGCAACCGAAAACCTTGCCTACGGCGTTATTTTCGGCATGATTTTGTATGGTTTTGTTTGTTTGGGAAAACGTTTTTTAAACAGAACATGGCTGATTACCACATCCTTTATACTAGCAGCTTCATCCGCTGCAGTATGCTGGATTAGTTGGGGAACAGTTGTTGCCTTTGGGGTTGCCGCTATTGGTATGTGTTTGGCATCTATTGCAAGAAATGAATTTGACACAAAAGAAAAACAAATTCCTGCTACCATTGCAATTGTGGTTTGTGGTCTTGTAGCGGCTTGTTCCCTTGCATTTATTATTGTAGGCTCTTGTATACCGGATACATTCCCTTGGTTTTCATTAAGTTATTTAGGTCACTAACAAGTTAATGAAATATCATTTATAACGAAAAAGACTTTCTGAATAGAAAGTCCTTTTTTCATTATATTAAGTTCTGGGTGTAGCGTTGGAGTTATACATTACATCCAACACTTCTTGCGTTACAATACCTGAAGTGGAAAATCCATTTAAGAGTTGGAAATCTTTTACCGCCTGCATCGTTCCATCATCAAATGTACCGTTTACAGGTGTAAACATATACCCTAATTCTTTTAATCGTTCCTGCATAAGCGTTACCGCTTCTCCCGAACTGCCGTACTGTAAGGTACCGGCGTTTGCTACCGCATCCGGTTTCGTAATCGTACCCTGAGCGCTTGTTGTATCTGCTGAAGATGCTTCTGCAGGTGTTTCACTGGAAACAGTATCGGCTGCAGAGGAAACATCTGGTTGGGAAGAACTGTCAGAGGTATCCTTTTTTGATTCTTTCGTCACAAATAATTCAGGATATACATGTTTCAACATAGTTGTAACCGTATCTAACATCGTATTTCCTTGACGCTGCATCAGAGAAGGATCCATTTCATAAACACGTCCGTTTTTTACTGCATCTAGATTTTTAAAATCTTCAGATTGTTCTAACTGTTCCTTTAAACCTGCTGCACAGAAAATATAATATGGATTTGCAATTTGAAGATAATTCATATCTATTTCATTATTCAACTCATTACCAAAACTATTGAAAAATCCTGCATAGCTAATCAAACTACCAAACAAAGAATTTCCCGTAGCTACATGCCCTTCTAAATCATACAAGTAACAAGCAGTATATTGTGTTCCGGTTGATGGTACCAAGCGTGTAATATCGTCCAATGTATAGAAGACATTATCACATGATTTTTCACCTTTTGTGTAACCTGTATTACCGCCTACCATTGCGGAGCCAACTTCTCGGTACAAGCGTTTACAATCATCTCTACTTTTTGCCGGAGAAATAGCAAGTACCTGAATCCCTTGCGCCTGTAATGTCGCAGTCTGTTGCTCTGTGGGTGCTTCATCTACCAATACCAACGTTACACCTAAACTCTTCATCTCCTGAACATTGTCAATGGTAAGGTTAGGGAGTATCGATAAATCTTCTTGTGTGCAATCTTCACTTTTTGCCTTTAATGTTGCCTCAAAACCACCTGTTAAAATTACATCCGCTATATTTTGAGATAGGACAGCAACACCGGCAGGCTGATTATTCAAAGTAACCCCATTAATCGTAATAGGATAATCATTTTTTGCAACACCTTCACTAATATCGCTGCTTCCGCAGCCCACAAACATTATTGCTGTGATAATAGTAACCAATCCCAGCGCCAAAAATCGCTTCCAAGTTTTCATGCTATTTCCTCCTTATCCGGGGGGGTTCGACTTTGTTTGACACAATAGTATCAAATATACGACTATTTGTAAAGGTTATCCATTAAGCATTTCTTCCCAATTTTATTTTTGCTTCGGCTGAATTCATAAATTGGCGTGCGCAACGGGGTGACCGTCCTCCTCTGGCAATTGCCCATTGTTCTGCTCCTAGTTTTAACTGATCTATATATTCTTCCAAGCCACGCTGTTTGGCCAGTTCTTCCACGATAGACAAATATTTCTCTTTACTTGGCAAACTAAAATTAACCGATAAACCAAAACGATCTGCCAAAGATAAACTTTCTTGAATGGTATCTCCGTGATGAATTTCGTCTCCAGCACGATCAGAGAACGTTTCTCGTACCAAATGCCTGCGATTGGAAGTTGCATAAATTAACGTATTCTCAGGTCTTGCTGCAACACCGCCCTCCAATACTGCTTTCAGTGACGCATAAGTATCATCCTGATGCGAAAAAGATAAATCATCTATAAAAATGATAAATTTCATTGGCAAATAGGCAATCTGTGCTACCAAATCAGGAAAATCCATCAAAAATTCTTTTGGCATTTCAATAACACGTAGCCCTTGTGTATAGTATTGATTCAAAATGGCTTTAATCGTTGAAGATTTTCCGGTACCTCTATCTCCATATAGTAAACAATTGTTGGCAGGCAAACCGTTCAAAAAAGATTCTGTGTTATCAATCACCAGCTGACGCGGTTCCTCATATCCCTTTAAATCTGACATTTGAGTCTGGTCCGGGTATTCTACAGGAATAATGCTATGATTTCTCCAAATAAATGCACGATATTTTGCAAATATACCGCATCCGTGTTCACGGTAAAATTTAGTAAGCTTTACAACGATTGCATCTGGCGTTCCGCAAAGATATTCATTACATTCTCCTATATTCCATTGAGGAAGATTTAAATCTTTCAATGCATCTTGGAATACGTAGGCATTTAAAATCTCTTGTGGAGTAATCGATGCAGCCTCTGTTAAAATAGCTAAATCTCGTTTGGCAGCTTCTATTAAACCAAGAGGAAGCATATATATGCCTTCAGCCGCTTTTAAAGAAAAAGGATTTTGATGGTATAAAATTGCTTGTGTCATAGCTTTGGCAGAGTCATCCAATGCATTTTCCTGCGCTAAAGCTTGTACAAAATTTCCCCATGCGATGACAAACTCTTTGGCATTGGTACCGGTAGCCCATAACAATTGGTATAAAGCGTTTGGAACTGGCTGCTGAAGAATATTGTTATATACAGACAGTGATGCCAGTTTTAGTGCAATTTGGGAAGCTTCTCTCATATCAATAACCCCTCTTTATCTATAACATTTTACGAAATATATTGTACTCTCTTTCACAGAATAGTGCCAACTATCATCCGATTCTATACTTGACAATGCCATTTTCCCCGTATAGAATAAGATGTACTGTAATGATACTATTTCATTTCCTTTTTCTATATCAGAAAACAAGGTGAACCGAAGATAATAGTAGCTTTGCGAATAAAAATGTGTTTGCATACCAATTGATTTTTTGGAGATGTACCCAAGTGGTTGAAGGGTCCGCACTCGAAATGCGGTAGGTCGGGCATTCCCCGGCGCGAGAGTTCAAATCTCTCCATCTCCGCCAGGCTGAGCCTGGACGCACATCGCGTTCCAGGTTCGGCTTTTTCTTTTTGCTTTTCGCTCGCATTTAAGGCAGATATCTATTTCTTAACGTAATTCAGACCTGCTATAAAAAATTTTTGTCACTTTTCCGATTTTCAATTTTATTTTTGCAAAATATCATTGTACAATGTAGATATACTTTTGTTTGTGAATCTTTCACACCTAACCATGTACGGAATCTCGAAGTATATTTAACTGTAATAAATGAAAAAGGATGAGAAATATGAAACAACAAGAAAAACAAAATCGATTAAAGCAATTTTTCACAAAGAAAAATATCGCGATATTGGCTACCACAACAGTAGTTTGTATTTCCGCAGCAATCGCAATACCTCTTTGTGTATTATCGGAACAAACAATTCCGGTCAGCAGGGAATCTTCTGAAATCGCTTCCTATATTGTAACAGAGAACTCCAGTGAAGAAAGCATAGAAAGTATCGAATCCATTGCAGACACTTCCTTACAGGAAGAAAGTTCGGAACATGCTGAATCCGTTCAGGAATCAGCAGCACAACATGTTGTAGAGCAAAACAATTCTATTGCGGAAAGCACTGCAAAAATACAGCCTTGCACACATCTATATACTAAAAATGTAATACCTGCTACATGCTCATCACAAGGATATACCGTACATACCTGTCAAAAATGCGGCAGCAGCTATACCGATTCCTATGTTGCCCCACGGCATGATTACGGAAAATACCTTTGCATTTATTGCGATAAACCTGACCCCACCATGAATCCTTACTATTCATTAATGGCCTGGATTGCAAAACATCATACGTATACAGATGAAAACGGAGAATACGTTTGGGTACATCACAGCGGCAACGCAACATATAAGGTAACTTGTAATACTATGGGAAGCCGTTATATTATAGCATATGAAGGAGAAGGAGAATCTTTAAACTTCGGCTTTTACAATGATGCCGATTTTGTAGATACTTATTACCAGCTTGGAGGAATACCGGGAAGGATTCTATTATCAAAAGACACAATTACCGTCCCATCTCTTCCACTATTCAACGACTACCCAACTGAATATGGAAACTTTAAATACAATTTCAGCAATAGACTGGATGATACTTTTCATGTAATACAACGTGAATTATTATCCCCTCTTGGTTTAAACTTCCATATGTTCGGTTTTAAATTATTGTAATCACAATAAAAATAACAAATGCTCTTTTTATCTTAGTGTGTAGTAACCTATCACACGAATAATTGCCCTGCTATCCGTGCAAAAAGTAACTTACATCTTCACTGCCGATACCGTAAAATGATACATTTTTATTGATAGAATATGGTATTTTATATGATTGTGGATATAGAAAACAAAAGACTCAGATACTATATTCACGAAATTGATACAAAGATATCCTGAATAAATTTGGAGCAAAATTAAACATATTTCTGCTCCAAATCATCTGACCCCTACACCTTACAATAACGCTCTTTTCAATCTATTTTACCAATAAATAAAAAACTATAAGTTTTACTATATATTACTAATGGATTAACCTTGACAATACACGCATTATACTATACTATGATAAAATATAAAATTATAATACGGAGGAAAAATCATGGAGAAAAAGTTATTAAAACGCTCTCTTAGTTTTGCTGTAATGATTGCTGTAGTATTCTCTACTATCATTGCAAGTTCATTTATCAAAGCGAACGCTGCGGAAGCAGAAAAAACAGTTACCTTAACTCAAGGAGATAAGACTTCTCAACACGATACAGTATAGGAAGCTGTAGCCGCTGTAACTGCCGACAATACACAGGCTGTAATTACACTAAATAAAGATTTTGAAGGCGCCGGCACTGTAGTTAAAAAAGATCAAAACATTGTATTTAACTTGAATGGTTTTACCTGGAATATCAACTCATTAGTTGGCTCATCCGGTACAGAAACCAATGGCGTTCAATTGCTACAAGGTTCTACTGTTACAATTGAAAATGGAACATTAACCTCAAAAACTGCAAAATTACTAATTCAAAACTATTGTGACCTAACAATTCGTAATGCCACACTTTCCGGTCAAGATAATTTGACTGAGATTATCGTTTCAAATAATAATGGATCCACCGTTATTACTGGCAACAGTACCGTTCAAGCTGCTGCAGGCGGAATCGCTTTTGACTCTGACAAATGGGGCGGCTATCAAGGTGGTAACGTTACTTTAGAAAGCGGACAAGTAATTGGTAATGTAAACGCTACTAATGGCGGAAAAATTTCACTAAACGGCGGAACAGTTACAGGAGATGTAATTGCATCCAACTATACCTACCAAGGCAATGAAAAAACTCCTGCAAATATTGTAATTGACGGAGCAACTATTAACGGAAATGTAACCGCTCAAAATATTAGCAATATTAATATTGCCAATGGTACTGTTACAGGACTGGTAAGTTCTGAAAGCACTGCACCAGTTGCTGTAACCGGCGGTGTATTCCACACAGCTTTGGGAGAAAATGTTGACACTTCTTCTGCTGAGTATGTAGCTTCTGTTGAAAGCAACGGTCAAGCAAAAACTGTTATAGGCAAAGCTAATTTTGATGCTGCTGTACAAGCATTAAAATCCGGCGAAACTATCAATATTCAAGTTGCACCAGAAAATAGTACACTTACCGTTCCGGAAGGTGTTACTGTTACAAATACAACCAACAATAACATTGTGGTAAATGGCAATACAGTAAATTCCGGAGAAAACATCACAATTCAACCAGAGCAACCTACTCCTACACCAAATCCGGAACAACCTACTCCTACACCGAATCCGGAACCTACTCCAACCCCAGAAACAGACAATAGCATGACAGAAACAAATAACGGACAAAACGGTTCATTCACATCACCTCAAACAGGAAACGATTCCTCTAGCATTCTTTATATTTCTATTGCTTTTGCTTCTGCAGCATTGTTAACACTAGTATCTTTTACTATCAGAAAAATGAGCAAATCTAAATAAGCATACTAAAAAACACCGATTATCATATGATAATCGGTGTTTTTAATATATTTATTTTAAAATATATTGTGCAATTCTCCCTGTAAAAATATCAGTATTGATTAAACAGGTAATCCAAAAACTACTCTTATTTATAGATTATTGTTAGGTATTCATTTTCCAGTTGTTCCACTGGTATAGATGCCCTCTTCGTTAAAAGTAATACCAAGGTTCAACGCAGTATCGGAACTGTAAACATAATAATATCCCGGTCCATAATTTTCAGCCAATACAACAATTTGAAATAGCCTAATCACAAGCATACAAGACAGTAATATTGCAAACACTTTATTTTTACACATATTTTCATCCACATATCATGTATTCGGCAATACCTGCAAACATGTCTATACAGCCTTCTTAAATACCTGATATCTTTCCCCTCTATTTTCATATTTGCCATTAAAACAAGCTCAAACGGCAGAAAATTTAAATTTCTGTAGCCGTATAATTTCCGTAACAGACTGGACAACATATTTGATGTGATACAAAATCAACTATTCTCTTGGTTTAAATCTCCGGTATCAAATTATGGTTATAACAAAAAATCTCGGTGAATTCACCGAGATTTTTTATCTTAATGCATATTGACCAATCATTCTGGCAATTGTCGTAATATCTGTACCGGAGGTAAATTCAAATTTTACTTTACCCGCACCTGAAAACCATAACTCCAGTTCTGCATCCCTGTCAAAAGTTCCTGCTGTTTCTACTGAAAATAACTGTATTTTGCTATATGGCATGGATGTAAAATCTTTTTTCTTTCCTGTAACACCCTGCACATTTACAGATATAATTCTCATAGTTGTAAAAACCACACCATCACGCATTCCTTGAAATATGCCTATTACCTGTTCATTCTCTAATAACAGCGCAGATACCAAATCCATAAACGGTGCTTTTTGTACGGCTTTTAATTTGAAAAATCCTGCATTTTTAAAATCGATCATTGCATAGTTTCCTCTCTTTCCCATATGTTATAAAGCATAATAATTATAATATATAAAAAGGAAAAATTTATATTAATATAATTTTTTATGCAAATTAATCTATATATAATGTATTTTGCAATACTTCCAAAAATTTTTGGGCAGCTTTTGTAAATACCTGATACTTTTTCCATGCTATTTTAAGCTCTGCTGTTAAAACAGGTTCAAATGGCAGAAAACACAAATTGCTGTTTCCGGAAGTATTTAACAAGCCATCCAAGCAAAGCGCTGCTCCCATACCTTCTTCAACCATTAAAGAAGCATTGTAAATTAAATTATACGTACCAACTATATTCAGTTTTTCAAATTCATACCCAAGCCACCCTGACAATTCGTTTTGTATCAGCGCCTGTCTTGAACTTAAAAGACGTATATTTAACAAATCATTCGGTTTAACGCATTCCAGTTTTGCTAATGGATCATCCTTGTGTACCAATAATCCCCATGTATCCACCATAGGAAGTTTTAAATAATCATATTTTTTCGACCCAATATTTCCTACAAATAATCCAAAATCAATTAATCCTTTATCAAGACGTTCAGAAACATCTTCCCCATTTCCGCTAAATAAATGATATCGAATATTAGGATAGCGATTGTGCAACGTTTTAATTGCTTTGGCAATCAAATGAACTCCCTGTGTTTCACCGGCTCCAATATAAATATTTCCCTCTACTACATCATCGGATGTCATCAGCTCGGCTTCGGTTTTATCTGCTAAATCTACAATTTCCTGCGCTCTCTTTCGAAGAAACAGGCCTTCTTCCGTAAGCGTTATTTTTCTTTTACCTCTTAAAAAAAGCGTTTTTCCAAGCTGAGCTTCCAAATCCATAAGCTGTTTTGATAACGTCGGCTGCGTTACATGTAAACTCTCCGCCGCCGCTGTAATATTCTCTTCTCTTGCCACAGCAAGAAAATATCTTAATACACGCAGTTCCACTCTCTCACCTTCCTTTTTGTTTTATTGTATGTTCCACATTCATTCCTGTCAACTATGATAAACCATAATAAATAAGTATTTGCTATTTCTTATAAGCGAGCGTTATACTTATTTTATAAGGAAATAGATGCATGGAACATCATAAAACGGAACAAGATGTAAAGAAAAATTTATAAGACGTCGATTTCTCTAAGCAGGATATTTTATTGTTTTTCAATATCAACCGGAATATCTTGACTATCTGCTAATCATATCAAACAAAAAGGAGCTGTTCACATGAGTTTTAATATGTATGTACCTACCAGATTTATATTTGGTAACGGAAGACTTTCGGAATTATCTCAATATAAAATGCCCGGTAAAAAAGCAATGATTGTAACCACAAGCGGAACATCTGTTTTTAAAAACAGGGCCTATGATCACACGATCGAGCAATTAAACAAAGCTGGTGTTGCATCTGTGCTATTCAACGAAGTACAGGCAAACCCTTTAAAATCCACCGTCATGAATGGTGCTGCGTTTGCAAAGGAAAATCAGTGTGACTTTATCATTGCATTGGGCGGTGGCAGTGTTATGGATGCTGCCAAAGCGATGGCATTTATGGCCACCAATCCGGGTGACCTATGGGATTATATTGTGGGCGGAAGCGGAAAAGGTCAGCCCATGCAGGAGAAACCGCTTCCCATTGTATGTATTACAACAACCGCAGGCACAGGTTCTGAAGCAGACCAATGGGGCGTCATCAGCCATGATGAACGAAATGAAAAAATCGGATTTGGCGGTTGGGACGAACTATTCCCTGTTCTTTCTATTATCGACCCGGAATTGATGAAAACTGTCCCTCCAAAATTTACGGCATACCAAGGCTTTGACGCATTATTCCACGCTACGGAATGCTACATTTCCAAAGGTGCAAATATAATGAGCGATATGTATGCATTGACTGCAATTGAAAATATCGCATCTTACCTTGCACGCGCAGTAAAAGACGGAAATGATATAGAAGCGCGTGAACATGTTGCTTTTGCAAATACACTTTCCGGCATTGTTATGACCATTTGCAGCACCACAGCGGAGCACTCCATTGAACATGCCATGAGCGCATTTCATCATGAATTACCTCACGGAGCAGGTCTAATCATGATTTCCAAAGCATTCTATGAATTCTTTATTGAGCACCACGCTTGCGATGAACGTTTTATCAAAATGGCTCAGGTCATGGGAGTTCCAAATGCAAATAAACCGGAAGATTTTATTACGGCTCTTGTGAATTTGCAGAAGGCGTGCGGTGTAGACCAATTAAAAATGAGTGAATACGGCTTTACTCCAGATGAATTTGAAGCAATTGCGTCTAATGCAAAAGAAACCATGGGAGGTTTGTTCTTAGCAAATCCATGTGAACTGCCGCACGAAAGCTGTGTGGAAATTTTAAGAAAATCCTACCGATAAAAGGAGCATTTATGGAACTGGACGAATTCTTAGATCACCTAAATTCGGGAAATACGGTGCATACCGGGTCAGAAGTACATCAATTTATGCACAAAGCAGCACAGGAAGCACTAAAACTAACTGCCCAATTAAACAACAGTTATCATACCCCCGATGAAATCCGTCAGATTTTTTCAACAATTATTGGAAAGCCTGTGGATAACACATTTGGATTATTTCCGCCATTTTACACAGACTGCGGAAAAAATATCACAATCGGAAAACATGTGTTTATCAATATGGGCTGTAAATTTCAGGATCAAGGCGGTATTACCATTGGCGACGAAACACTCATTGGGCATAATGTAGTATTGGCAACATTAAATCATGACTTCAACCCTGCAAAACGCAGTGATATCATTCCAAAACCCATTCATATTGGAAAACAAGTGTGGATTGGTTCCAATGCAACCATTTTACCCGGCGTTACCATCGGTGACGGCGCAATTGTTGCAGCCGGTGCCGTTGTTGCCAAATATGTACCCCCAAATACCGTTGTAGGAGGTGTTCCCGCAAAAATAATCAAACATTGTTTGGAGAAGTTTGATCCCGGGAGGAACAACTTTCCGCCAGAGATAGGAGCATTGTGACAGTAACCGCACTGATGGCAAGCTGTGTTCTGGACAATTCTTTACTATTTCATATTTAAAATGCGAAAACATACGGTGTAACAAAAGAAGAAATGGCAGAAATACTGCCCCATACCGCTTTTACGTAGGATAGCCAAAGGCATGGTCAGCGTTTCGATTTGCCAAAAAATTTATGAGGAAAATGAATGATGAAACAAAATGTATTAGTAATCTCTACGAGTCTTAGAAAAAACAGTAATTCTGAGATTCTTGCAAAAGAATTTGAAAAGGGAGCCAAAGCGGCTGGAAATACTGTTGAGTTTATTTCACTGGCAAATAAGCAAATAGGATTTTGTATCGGCTGTCTTAGCTGCTTAAAAAATAAGAAATGCTTTATGAAAGATGATGCTGCAAAAATTGCTGAAAAAGTGCAACATGCTGATGTCATAGTATTTGCAACACCAATTTATTATTATGAAATGTGCGGACAAATGAAAACACTTTTAGATAGGATGAACCCGCTTTATACGTCCGAATATGCATTTCGAGATATTTATTTATTAACAACTGCGGCAGAAAATGATGAAAGCGCAATGGACGGTGCTGTGAAAGGAATGCAGGGCTGGATTGATTGTTTTGAGCAAGCAAGGCTTGCCGGCGTCATACGCGGAGTTGGTATCAGCGATGCGGGAACCGCAAAAAAACATACCGCATTGCTGAAAAAAGTTTATGCTATGGGAGCATCTATTTCCTAGCCTATTGGAAAGCCCAGCTGTACAGAAATTTCTGTACAGCTTTTTTGTATTAAAATATCATGATGTTGTTTTAACGATATATTTATAAAGATTGGCCGTTACCATATTGAGATTTCTAATGTTGTGTGATATACTGGACAATACAAGATAAAAATTCATCTCGGGATGTAGCTCAGTTTGGTAGAGCGCTGTGTTCGGGACGCAGAGGCCGCGTGTTCAAGTCGCGTCATCCCGACCATCAAAAGAAGCCTGGACGCTATTGGCGTTTCCGGGCTTCTTTTTTATTATCTTACTCTCATTTACGGTGATTGTGTTTTCTCCTGTATAAACTCAAAAGCAGTTCGAACAGCCTTTATCTTCGAACTGCTTTTGTATTATCCGGAATATACATTATCATCGCTACGCATAAAATAGATTTTACTTTATATTTCAAAACTGAAATCCGTTTTCTTAGCTACGAAATAGAAAAATCAGTGACGCAAATACAAATACATAAAATGGAAATTATAACACATACTAACATAGAAAGGAGTGTATTCAAATGTTTAAACACGAAAAACAATTTTTTCATCCCGTTGAAGTAGAATGCCCTAACCCTCAATACGCTGCTCTGCTGCAAGAACAATTAGGGGGTGCAAACGGAGAACTAAAAGCTGCTATGCAATATATGTCACAAAGCTTCCGTATTAAGGATCCGGAAATCAAAGATTTATTTCTGGATATTGCTGCAGAAGAACTCAGCCATATGGAAATGGTTTCTCAAACAATTAACTTGTTGAACGGACACGATGTAGATGCCGCTTCCGTTCCCGCAGGAGAAATTCAGTCGCATGTATTGCTCGGACTTAATCCCGGGTTGATTAACGCCTCTGGCTACTCTTGGACGGGAGATTACGTTACTGTCACAGGAGATTTGTGCGCGGATTTATTATCCAATATCGCCTCTGAGCAAAGAGCAAAAGTGGTATATGAATATTTATATCGCCAAATTGAAGATAAAAAGGTAAGAGAAACCATTGACTTTTTACTAAATAGAGAAGAAGCCCATAATGCTATGTTCAGAGAAGCTTTTAATCGTGTTCAAGAAACAGGCTCAAACCGTGACTTTGGTACAACAAAAGCTGCAAAAATGTATTTCAGTATGTCCGAACCTTCTCCACAATCTTCATTAAACAGTGTAAAATCAACTCCACCCTCATTTCAATAAGTATAAATAAACTAAGGCTGATTTTTCATCAGCCTTAGTTTATTTTCCGTAAACAGTTAACATAATTTTAATAAAAATAGTATTTACATCCTATATGCAAATAGCTATACTATAAGAAAATAAAGCAGGAGGCTACAATATGAAAGTAACAAGCACAGGAATCATACAAGGTGTTATCGCAAATGAATACGGTAAACACGGTACACAATTTAATGCGCATGGTATGCCTACCTATTCCCTACCCATATCCATTCAAGATGCGCCTGCAGGAACTGTTTCTTATGCAATAGTATTAGAAGATAAAGACGCTTATCCTGTTAGCGGCGGTTTTGTATGGATTCACTGGACAGTAGCAAACTTAACACGTACCGAACTTCAGGAAAATGAAAGTATTTCCGCTACCGATTTTGTACAAGGTGCAAACAGTTGGATGAGTGTTCAAGGCGGTCAGCAAAGTCGGAAAGACTCTAGCTATTATGGCGGTATGTGTCCTCCCGACGCTCCCCATTTATACGAATTGCACGTGTTTGCATTGGATACAAAATTACAACTTGAAAACGGATTTTATTTAAACGAACTATATCAACAAATGGATGGACATATTTTAGAACAATGTACTATCAAAGGAACCTACGATAATTAATCCCATACCGTAAGACTTCTAAAACAGAGGTCTTATTTTTTTCAGAGAGGAGGAAATTTATCATGCCACCTATTCCCAAAATTGGTATGCGTTTAATCAAAACCGCTATTGCAGTCTTTCTATGTTTTTTGGTAGATTTCTTCCGTGACGGAGGTACTCCTTTTTACTCAGCTATTGCTGCAATTCTCTGCATGCAGCCTGAACTGGATAGCAGTTTAAAAGTAGGAAAAGAGAGAATTATTGCTACTGTTATTGGTGGTATTGTGGGTATAGCTATGCTGGCATTCGAGCGTTATGCTGTTCCCATTCAACCTATTTTGGTACGTTATTTGGTAATCAGTATTATGGTTATTGTCCTAATGTATATTACTGTTTTACTAAAAAAACCTAGCTGCGCCTATTTAACATGTGTGGTGTTTATGAGCATCGTTATTTCTCATGTTGCAGATGCCAATATCTATATTTTTGCATTCAACCGCATTCTTGATACGTTAATTGGTATTTTAATTGCCATTGTGATTAATGCTATTCATATTCCTCACCGCAAAAAACAAGGACTTTTGTTTGTGTGTGACTTAGACCATAATTTGCTATCAAAAAACGGAGATATCAGCCAACACTCAAAAATTCATTTAAGCCGTTTATTAAAAGAAGGCGCCTGTATATCGTTTGTTACAGCTGATACCCCCGCTTCCGTTCTTCCTCATATGGAACAAATGCCGTTTACCATGCCTCTAGTCATATTAAATGGTGTTGCCTTATACGATACCAAAACCCATACCTATGTTTCGCAGCATAACTTACCGCTTTCCACAGTACAACCCATTTATGAATTGTTAAAACAACATCAGATGAATTGCTTTATCCACGTTATTTCTAAAGATAATCTGCATATTTACTACGGTGATTTTGGTCATGAAAAGGAAAAGCAATACTATGAGGAAACCAGAATGCAACAGCAAAATGCCTACATTTACGCAGAACATCTGTATGATATACAAAGTATTCCATGTTATTTAAAAATAATGGATACCAAAGAAAATCTTTTACAATTACAAAAAGAATTAAAATTGCTACCTCAATATCAGAATCTTTCCTCTACTATTTTATCTTATCCCTCAGATGAATCATACGGATTTTTAGGAATCTATTGCAATCAGGCTTCTATTGGAAAAGCGGCTTTGGAGTTAAAAAAGAAAACCTTTTCTTCTACTCTCATTTCATTTATCGGAGCTTCTGATTGCACCTCTTTATTGGATGTGAGCGATTTATCCTATGTATCTGACCAAGCGGATGCATCACTGCAATCAAAAGCAACCGGAATATTTTCTGTTTCGGATAAAAACGGATGCGTAAAAAAGATAGAACAATTATATTGGAAGCCTTTTTTTAGTCTAAAAAAATAAAAAATTTTATTTTTTCTAAGTAAAAACTTCTTGACATATCGCAGATAGTGAAGTATATTAGTAATATCTTAATTGCTTTACTATCTGGAGGAGTTTATGAAACGATCACCAAATATTGCTCATATTGGCAGCGAGTGCGTCGCTTGCGGATGCTGTGTCCTGGTTTGCCCCAAAGATGCCATTCATATTGCTTTTGGTATTACCGCTCAGGTAGATAACGAAAAATGTGTCGGTTGCAAAAAATGTTCAAAAGAATGTCCTGCTGATGTAATTACAATGGTGAAAAGGGGGATTTGCAGTGAAAGCAAAGAAGTGGTATGATTATCTTTGGATTGCCGAATTACTTTATTTAGCGTTAGGTCTAACTAATATTTTATTTGCATGGTTGGGTATGTTATTTTTCTCCATTCCTTTATTAATCGCCTTATTTGGAGGCGGAAAAGCGTACTGTAACCGTTATTGCGGAAGAGGCCAGCTAATAGGTATTCTGGGAAACAAACTGAAATTATCTCGAAATGTACCTCCACCTAAATTTTTGCGCAGCAAATGGTTTCGCTATGGATTTTTAACATTTTTTATGATTATGTTCTTTTTAATGTTATATAGTACTTATAAAGTATTTACCGGTGCACCGCTGCAGCAAACAGTAACTCTGTTGTGGGTATTTAAACTTCCATGGCAGTGGGCAGAGGTTGGCATGGTAGCCCCATGGTTTGCTCAATTTGCATTTGGCTTTTTCGGAGTAATGCTTACATCTACCATACTGGAACTAATTACCATGGTATTATTCCGCCCCAAATCATGGTGTGTATATTGCCCAATGGGAACCATGACACAAGGAATTTGCAAACTCAAACATGGAAAGGAACTAAAAGCATATGGAAGAACAAGCCAAAACGATTGCGGAACTTCTGAAACTTCTGGCCAATGAACACCGTCTTTTAATCTTATGTGCATTGATTAAAGGAGAATTAACCGTAGGGGACATTCATAAATATGTACCAAATATTACGGCATCTGCACTTTCCCAACATTTAAACCAGCTAAAAACAGCCGGAATTCTCTCTTCCGAAAAGCAAGGAATGAATGTTATCTACCAAATACAGGATAAACGAGTGATTGCTCTCATGGGTGTTATGAAAGAATTATATTGTAACGAACCGACAACCTCGCATAACTAAATAGATTCGTAATATAAATAGAATCAATACCATGACAACTTATGGTAATCCATAAACGCTCTCACTTTATCTTTTAGTATAAAAATAAGCACCCTATAGAATATCTCCATAGACAACGGATACGTAAAAAGCTGTGTAATAAATTACACAGCTTTTTCATTTAAAATGATATCTACTACGAAATAAGTTTCAATAGCTTCTTCTCTATTTTCAAGCCCCAAAATGAGCTAATACACAATGTGAATAAATCTATTTACAAAAACGATAACCCACCCCCCATATTGTTTCAATGTAGCGCGGATTACTTGGATCAGGCTCAATTTTTTCTCGTATACGGTTAATATGTACGGTAACAGTGGAAGTCTCTCCCATGGGTTCCATACCCCAAATACGGTCAAACAATGTTTCTTTGCTGAAAACTACGTCCGGATTTTCAATCAAGAATGCCAATAAATCAAATTCTTTATTTGCCAAAATAATCTCTTTTTGATCTCTTATCACACGTCTTGAATCCATATGAACCTCTAAATCTCCCACTGTAAATACCGGTCCATGATTAGATACCCCTGAAGTGGTAAGACGCTCGTACCGATTCATATGCGCTTTTACCCTTGCAACCAGCTCGGAAGGGCTAAAGGGTTTACTAATATAATCATCGGCTCCTAAACCTAATCCACGAATTTTATCAACGTCCTCCCTACGGGCTGAAACCAATAGAATTGGAACATTTTTTTGTTCTCGCACTGCACGGCAAATGGAAAAACCATCCATTCCCGGCAGCATAACATCTAATAAAATTAAATCATAGTCCTGATGCAATGCTTTTTGAAGTCCTAGTTCTCCATTCATCACAATCTCAGATGTAATTCCATTGGCTTCCAGATAATCTCTTTCTAATTCTGCAATGCTGATGTCATCTTCAATAATCAGAATATGCTTCATGTTTTATCCCCCTTATCTGCCTTGGGCAATTCAAGATATATTTCCATTCCTTCATTGATTGCACTTTTTGCCCAAATACTGCCGCCCATATTTTCTATAATCTGTTTTGCAATGGACAAACCAAGTCCACTGCCTTTGGCTGCATTGGTTCGAGCAGGATCAGTACGGTAAAAACTATCAAATAATTTTTCACATTCATTTGAACTGACACCTATCCCATTATCTTTTACAATAATTTGTACCGTCTCGTGTTGTTCCTGAATCATAACTTTTAATCTGCCTAGTCCAACCCGTTTATACTTCACACTGTTATCTACCAAATTAGATACTACCCTGCCAAATTGTAATCGATCCATACGAACATCACACGGAGAGTTGGCGTGTATCTCCAACGATAATTTCATATCTTTTTCTAGCAATCTCGGTTTTGTTTCTTCTATATAATCCGTAAAGTAATCTACAAGCGACACAATTTCCCAATGAAAAGGCACTTTTCCCAAATCAAGCTTAGAAAACAAAAATAAACTGTCTACAAGACGCTCCATATCACATGCGGTGTGATAAATGGTCTTTAAATAATGCTCCTGTTTTTCAGGCGTGTTTGCAATACCGTCTAATAATCCACTGACATATCCCTTAAGTGAAGTCAGCGGTGTTGACAAATCGTGAGAAATACCTGCAATTAATTCTTTTCTACCTTGTTCATATGCTTGTTGAGCTTGGACCGATTCTTGCAGTCTGCGGCGCATTTGGTCAAAATCCTGGCATGCCAATCCCAGTTCGTCTTGTGCATAGATGGTAATTTCACCGTTCAAATCACCATTTTGAATTCGGTTAGAGGCTCTTCGTAATTCATTGAGTGGTACTAAAATGGTTTTAGAAAGTTTGTTGGAAATGAGAACACCTATAATAACGATAATGACAACTGCCAATATACAAGTAACAGCAAATATAATTTTTATCATTGTTTTCACCCAACGTACTTGCTGATAGCTGTTAACCGGAAAATCCACATGATTACCCACAATCAATATTTCCATAGTTTCCCCCAACGGATTTTGCTGAGAAAGATGGTATACAAAGCCCTGATTCGTCCAATAAAAAATAGGAGAAATTCTCTCTTGGTTTCCTATTATACTTTGTGCCTGAAACCACATCTCATCAATAGATTTCGAGCCAACCTGACAGTATATGGTGTCTCCACGGTATATCACTGCATTTGCTCCCATTTCCTGCAAACTTTCACAAGCATCTTGTACCTCATCATTTTGAAGCAAGGATTCAGGGTTTGTATGTGCCACTTGTTCCGTTAAAGAATCTACCGTTAACTGCAGCACATAACCCGAAACAGATGCGTTATCATCTCCGGGCAAAACTGTTGGCTTATGAGAACCTGTTGCCAGCAAAAAAGAGAACAAAATCCCCAAAATAATCACCATAACAATCAGCACAGGAATTCCTATCATTAGAAAATGAGAAAGTAATAGCTTTTTCTTTATCGACCAATCGTGGATATGCATCGGTATCTCCTTTCGGTTATCCGTCACAAAAAAAGGGTTATGCTATTTGCTGCATAACCCTTTTGGTCTATTGCAGACCATAATTTATTGTGCCATTTTTGGAGTATCATCTTCATAAATAAACTGAACCAATGCATCACTGTTTGCTTCCAAATCAGGACGCAATACAGAAGCCTCCGTACCGCCAATCATAACCATAGCATTAGAGTATGCCCCGTCTTCAGGTAAACGGAGTTGCTCAATGGGATAGTTGAGGTATGTTAACGCATTTGATGCCAAATTAAGTACTTCTGTCTTACTTAAATTGGTCGTAATCATAGGCAATACAGTAGACAATACATGATTAATTGTTCCAATATCGGCAGATTTGAGCTGATCAATTGCTGCTGACATTACCTCACGCTGACGTGCTGTACGTTCAAAATCATCGCCTATTTTACGTATTCTCGCATAAGAACGGGCTAAATTTCCATTTAATAATTGATAACCTCCAACAATATCTGTACGGAAAGAATATTCATTGATGTATGCAGCCTCAGCGTCGGATACATCAATATAAACGCCACCAACACTATCAATAATCGTTTCGAAGGCGTCGTAATCAATGATAACATAACGGTCAATATCTACACCAAAGTTGTTCTCAATGGTTTTTACCGTTAAAGGTGCTCCACCATAAGAAAACGCCGTGTTAAGACGGTTAGAACCAACTCCCGGAATTTGAACAAACATATCTCTCATAAAAGAGGTCATTTTAATCTTTTTATGACGGGTATCTATAGACAGCATAATCATACTGTCAGAACGGCCGACATCGCCTTCCTGATAATCATCTAAACTTAGGATTAAAATATTTAGAATAGCATCGTCATGATATAATCCGTTTACAAACATAGGGTCAGGCAAGCTTGTGGTTTCACCTACTTCACTAACTGCCATACTAGGGATTACCTCGGACTCCGTATTCTCAACAAAGTTTAATTTATTCAGCATTCCGTCTACATAAAAGCATCCGGCACCTGCCACAATTAAAATAACGCTGAGTATTGCCACTATAATATTTACAGCAATTCTACCTTTGGTCAGCCTTCTTTTTTTAGGCTGTTGAGAAGGCGCTTGGTAAGATTGTTTTAAATCTTCCAAACTTGTATCGTCTTGTTGCTGTTTATTTGGTGTTTTGCTATACAATTCATGTTGTTCCAAATTCGGAATCTTTTTTGTATCGTTTATATTATCTTTATCAAAATCTTGATGATTGTTATCCAAATTTATCCCTCTGTTTTTCTTATTCTTACGTAAATTCCACTAATTTTTAAGTATACAAGATATATTACTTTATAATATTCTAAAAAAGAAAATATATTAGTTTTGTCCAAAAAATTACATTATTTTTGCAAGCATCATTCCTGCTCATCTAATGTTAATTCGTAAGAAGGCAAAAATTCTTTGACAAAGCAGTCTACTTCCGGAATTTTCATAGTACCTATGGATTCTCGAATGGTTTGCTCTGCTTTGGCAAATTCAGCATTTCCCATTTTTCGTTCCTCCACACATTTAATAAGTGCAGAAAGTTTATCTGCTGCTTTGACAAATATTAATAGTTGTTTATCTTCTTCCTGCTCTTGAAATAATAAAGGAGTGTAGTCTGGCTTTAGGTCCTGCGGCAACATAGAGAGTAATTTTTCCTGAGCAACCGTTTCCACTTCTTGATAAGCTTTATAAATAGAAGGGTTATAATATTTTACAGGCGTAGGCAAATCTCCTGTAATAATTTCAGGAGCATCATGAAAAATTGCCAGTGTTGCTGCACGTTCCGGATTTACATTGCCTTGAAATCTACGATTATGAATAATTGCCAGTGCATGTGCCAAAATAGCCACCTCTAAACTATGTTCACAAATAGATTCCTGTTGTGTATTTCTCATTAATCCCCATCGATTTATATATTTCATGCGGGATAGCATGGCATAAAAATGTGACATCTTAAGCCCCCATACAGATTTTTCTTTATTATACCAAGTTTATTTCATTGGAACAATGATTTTTGAATTGCAATCCTCCAATATTCGCTGAGTTTAGACATCAAAAATATGCTATAACAACCTCATAACAGCAGTAAATTTAAAATTTTAGCTGTTATGAGAATATTGTAACTCTTATTCGTTAAAAATTGTCTCATAATTTCTTTTGGCTATAACAACCTTGCAATCGTTGCAAAATCATAGATTTTGACTACTGGTAAGAACATTGTAAAGTCTATGGCGTAGAAATTGCTTCACAATTTCTTTTATGCTATAATAAAAAACCGACAAAGAAAAGGAGGTTTCTCATGCAGTTAACAGCGCTACACCCAAAAGCCTGGTGGCAAAACTACTATTTTAAAGCATTTGTTTATGGTATCGGAATTTCTTTCCTTTTCTTTATTCCCTTTATCATATATGACAAAGGATATTTTCTTTTTTACGGTGATTTTAACGTTCAGCAGGTTCCCTTCTATCAAATGGCACATGACGCTGTAAGAAGCGGCAGTTTTGGCTGGAGCTGGACAACAGACCTTGGGGCTAATTTTATTGGTTCTTATTCCTTTTATTTATTAGGCAGTCCATTTTTTTGGCTAACGCTTCCATTTCCCAGTGCAGCTGTTCCCTATCTTATGGGGCCCTTGCTCATTTTAAAATTTGGCTGTGCATCCCTAACCGGTTATGTTTATTTAAAACGATATGTACAAAACCAAAACTTTGCCGTTATCGGCGGCATGTTATATGCCTTTTCCGGATTCTCCGTCTACAATATCTTTTTCAACCATTTTCATGAAGCAATCGTATTTTTCCCTCTTATGCTGGCAGCACTGGATGAATACATGTATCAGCGCCGCAGAGGAATTTTCGCATTAACCGTATTTGCATGCTGTTTTGTAAATTATTATTTTTTTGTAGGACAAGTTGTATTTTGCCTGATTTATTTTGCCATTCGTCTGATTATGAAAAGCTGGAAAATCTCTGTCAAAGATTTTTTCTTACTGCTTTTAGAAGGCATTCTTGGCGTTGCCATCTCGTGTGTTTTATTGATGCCAACCATTCTCACAATTATACAGAATCCACGTGTGGATAACCCTCCAAATGGATGGAACGCCTTACTTTACAGCTATAATCAACGATATGTACATATTCTGCAAAGCCTGTTCTTCCCTCCTGATATTCCGGCAAGACCAAACTTTACACCGAATTCGGAATCAAAATGGGCTTCACTGGGCGCATGGTTGCCGCTGTTCAGTATGACAGGCGTCATCGGTTTCATGCAGAGAAGAAAAAAACATTGGTTGAAGGTAACATTGGGTGTGCTATTTTTAATGGCAATGGTTCCAATTTTAAATAGCGCTTTCCAATTATTTAACTCTTCCTACTATGCACGTTGGTTCTATATATTAACACTGATGATGTCACTGGCCACCATTTCCTGCCTGGAGTTTAGCGATATTAATTGGAAGCGCGCCATCCGTTGGACTTTATGCATCACTCTCGGTATTGCAATTCCAATTGGATTAATGCCAAATACAACAACCAAGGATGATATTACCACGACAACATATGGTCTGGAAAGTTATCCTACCAGGTTCTGGACTTACGTTGCCATTGCTGTTGTCAGTTTATTATTGCTGGCCATTATTCTAAAATATCGCAATAAAAGCCGCGTGTGGTTTACTCGTTTACTGAACATTGGTGTTTGTGTTATTACTGTAGTATATGCAACCTATTTTATCGCACTTGGCAAAACACAATCCTATGATACACATAATCAAATTATTCCTACCTCGTTAAATGGCGGTAAAGATTTAAATTTACCGGAATCTGATTTTGCACGTTCTGACTTCTACAAAAGTATGGACAATCAGGCAATGTTCTGGCAATTGCCCAGTATACAGGCATTTCACAGCATTGTTCCTGGTTCTATTATGGAGTTTTACCCTACCATTGGCGTCACAAGAGATGTTGGCTCACGACCTGACGTAAAATATTATGGATTGCGTTCTCTAACTTCCTGCCGTTGGCTATTTGATTATACCGGTGACAATGATCGTTTTGTAAAAGAAGACGGAACGGCCCGTATGCCGGGATGGACCTATTATGATACTCAAAATGGCTATGATATTTGGGAAAATCAATATTATATTCCAATGGGTTTTTGTTACGATTACTATTACACAGAAGAACAATATAACCAACTATATGAAGACAATCGTAATCTATTATTGTTAAAAGCAATGGTATTAAATGAAGAGCAAGTTGCAAAATACCAAGATATTTTGGAACCTGCTGTTGGAAACACCTCCTTCTCCTATACCCAAGAAGCATATTACAATGATTGTCTTCAGCGTCAATCTATGGCTTGCTCAGATTTCACCTATGATAGCTATGGATTTACCGCTCACTATACCTCTGATAAAGAGCGTTTGGTTTTCTTTAGCGTTCCTTACGAAAGTGGCTGGACTGCTACAGTAAACGGACAACCTGTTGACATAGAAAAAGTAAATATTGGATTTATGGCTGTAAAAGTACCTGCAGGCACATTTGAAATACAGTTCCATTATCAGACACCCGGTTTAAAATTAGGAGCCATTATAACCGGATGTGCAGTTCCCCTGCTTATTGCATATGTACTGATTATGAAAAAAGTAGATAACTCCAAAATCATTGACTCTAAACATCGTATTACCTATAAAACAAAGGAACCTCTACCGGAAAAAACAACATTCAAACGAACCAAACGTTTACATAGGAAAAAGAAAACAGAAAAATAAAAAAAGGAGGGTAAAACACCCTCCTTTTTTAGTGTCCGCGGAATAGTTTTAACAATTGTCGCTGACTACTATCACTGTCACATACAGATACAATTTCATCTCCTGTGTGAATTACAGTAAAACCATTCGGAATGGTCATATCATCATCTCTTAACACAGAAATAACAAGACATCCCTGAGGTAATGTAATATCTTTTAACATCTTTCCATCCAAACTGGAAAACTCAGGCAAAGTGATAGTGCAAATACTTGCTCTTCCCTTATTTAACGTTGCCAACAAATGCATGCCTGCTAAATCTACTTCTTGTTCAATCAATCTAGTAATAATTTCAGTACTGCTAACAACAATATCCGTTCCCAATGTACGTAAAGCTTCTACATTTCTCGGATTATTGGCACGAACAATAACCTTATGGGCATTAAACTCATTTTTAGCAAGCTGCGTTGCTACCAAATTATCCTGGTCACTGCCGGTAACAGAAATAAAGCAGTCCGCATTTTTTGTTCCTGCTTCCTCCAGCACTTCCAATTCTGTACCGTCTCCGCAAATAATTTCTACATCTAAATCATTTGCTAATTCAATACATTTGGCTCTGTCTTTTTCAATTAATCTTACATCATATTTGCGTTCCAGCATATTATCGGCAATATCTTTACCTAACTTGCCGCCGCCAACAATAATAATTTTCATAATCCTTTTCTCCTATGAAACCATCTTAGTCACACATATTTGCGTAAATAATCATATCATTTTGTTGTAAAATTAATTTTTTATGGGCTAAATGCAAATCCATAGTACCATCGATATGCACTACACCAAACATACTGCGATCACTTTCTTCCTGCAAATGTCTGATATCTTTACCTATCCATTGTTCTTCTACCGGTACGCATGTAAACGATACAGTGGAAACTCCAAATGTCATATTTTTATTATCAAATGGTTGTGTCAGAGCCACAAACATAGCATCCCCCGCCAAATTGGTTGGACATACTGTTTTCAGCCCAAATTTTTTAAAAACTTTTTCACGTGCAGGATCAGAAATACGCGCTAACACATTCTCTACGCCAAAAAATTTTTTTACTACCTGTGAAACAGTAATATTTAAGTTATCATCCGGCGTTACTACTGCAACCGCATCGCAATTCTCTATACCCGCGTTTTGCATCACCTGCATATCCATAGGCATACCGCAAACTGTGATACCTGTAAACTCATCGCTTAAGGCTCTAAATTTATCTACATCTGAATCTACAATTGCAACATCATGTCCATATGCATCTAAACGTTCCGCTAAGCTAATTCCAACGCGTCCGCAGCCTATAATTAAAATATTCACTACAACCGCCTCTTTCCTATCCCTATAAATGGAATACTGCCCTTAACGATTTAAGAGCAGCAAAGTTCCTTTTCTGGTTGTTGCCTATTGTACAACTCCTTTACTTTACTGTCAATAGTTTATTATATTTTCATGTTTAAAGACCATAAAACAAAAAGAAGATAGAACATTACTATCTTCTTTTTATATTTATATATTATTTTAGAAACCCACGAATAATTTCTGCTTCTGCCTCTTCCTGTGATAGTCCCAATGTCATCAGTTTTATAATTTGTTCTCCTGCAATTTTTCCAATGGCAGCTTCATGAATCAAAGAAGCGTCTACGTGGTTTGCTGTAATTTCAGGGACTGCAGTGACACCAGCTTTATCCATAATAATGGCATCACATTCAGAATGTCCTGAACAAGCATTGTTGCCATTTATTTTGGAATAAAAGCCCTGAAAAGAATTTCCTTTTGCTACCGAACGTGACATTACATTTGTACTACAATCAACACCATTTAAGTTCACTTCGAATTCTGTAATAGCATTTTGATTACCACTTGTCATTAATTTTTCTTTAATTACAAGTTGCGCACGATCTTTCAAATCGCCTTTTGTAATTCTTTTTGTATTATCTATACCTTCAATTTGTACTGTTTCCATTTCTAAATAGCTATCTTCATCTAAATGTACCACTGTAACAGGATTTAAAACGCGTTTTCCGCTTCCACCGCCTTCTCCGTAATGCTTTTCTACATATCGGACCTTAGCATTTTTTCCTACATGAAAGGTATGCACACCATCATGCTGGGATAAATGAACACCATCATTATGAATACCGCATCCTGCAACAATATCTACATCTGCACCGTCACCAATAAAAAAATCATTATACACTATGTCTGCAAAACCACTTTCATCTACTACCACAGGAATATGAACAAACTCTCCTTTTGTTCCTGGTTTTACATAAATTTCAATTCCCTGTCCATTTTCTTTGGAACGAATTTCTATGTTATCCGTACTCTGACGGCCAATACTTTTACCGTCTTGTCGAATATTATAAGCACCTTTCGGTGTTCCGGTTATTCCTGATACTACCTTTAAAAGTTTTTTCAGCACAGAGGAATTTCCAGAAATATGTTCTGTTTTTTCTGAATGTTTCATTGCTGTTCCCTCTCTTTCTGAAATTGATACGTATCAGATTCAGATAACAACTTCGGCAATATTTCATCCCGTGTTCCTACAGTATCTATTTCACCGTTAGAAATTACAACTATTTTATCCGCTATATTTAAAATACGTTCCTGATGAGAAATAATGACTACTGCTCCGCGTTTGGTATCTCTAATTTGCTCAAACACTTTAATTAAATTATGAAAACTCCATAAATCAATACCGGCTTCCGGCTCATCGAACAGAGAAAGATCTACTCCTCTAGCCATTAGCATTGCAATTTCAATTCTCTTTAATTCTCCTCCCGAAAGACTTGCATTGATTTCTCTATTCATATAATTTGATGCATTAAGTCCTACTTCAGTAAGATATTGGAGAAGCTCCTGGTCTGTCTTTTGTTTACCGGTAGACAAATGTAATAAATCTTTTACGGTAAGACCTTTAAAGCGAACCGGTTGCTGAAACGCAAATCCCATACCTAATTTCGCACGTTCATGAATGTCTAAATTGGTAATATCTTGGCCTTTAAAAAGAATAGTTCCTTCAGACGGTTTTTCAATACCTATAATAATTTTTGCAAGTGTTGATTTTCCGCCTCCATTTGGACCCGTAATTACTACAAAAGAATCGGTATCTATTGTAAGGTTAATATCTTTTAATATTTTCTTTTCCTGTAAACCTGTTTCCTCTATCACAGAAAAAGAGATATGTTTCAATTCAAGCATTTTTCTTCTATCCTTTTATCTTCAGCTGCTAAACAGCAGAATTTTTGATTTGTGCCATACTAATACGAAAATCTATAACACAGTATATATTATTTTATACTTGGTCATGATATATCGTATATATTGTCCTATCATTTTATTGTCAGAATCTTAAAACTTTTTAATCATCCTTTGTCTAAAAGCTCAATGCCCTTTTGTATAACAGCACTTTTTATCATGCCTAATCTCCACCAACAGTATATCAAAAAATCATAGTGCTATTTCACATGGCAACGTCTCTGCCGTAACTTCTGCCGTTATATTATAAACCTGTTTTCCTATTTCATCAAGCATTGTTTCGTTGCTTAAGAAAATCTCTCTATCTAGGATTTTCTCTAGGAATTCAGAAGGAGAAAAACCAATATACCCGTCCAGAAAGGATTCTAAAATTTGTAATGTCACTTAATCCAGAGTATAAATATATACTCTTTCATAATAAGGATAATATTGAATGCAAAGGAAAAGTTATAGAGAAATTATAAAATCTTACATAAAAAATTGTAATAAATATTAAAATATGCGCAATTTCTATTAACAAATATTTTTATATTTGTTATAATAATATTTCAAAAACAGATTCATCAAGAAAAGCAATTAAACTATTGAAAGCAGATAGGTGGTAGCAAGTAAATGTCGAGGGAAGTTATTTCCAGCTTAAACATCCAATTAAAAAGGGAAAACAACCGTAAAACATACTACAAAAGACATTCCTCGTAAAGCATAAGATAGTATCGAAAAAATAGTCAATACTAAAATTCAGATAGCTTCGTCTACTTGTTATCCTTATATTTAACGGAGGTTTTATTCATGAAAAATAAAGAAAAATATTTTTATCCCGCAATTTTTACATATGATAAAGATTCTGATATCGCTATTGTTTTTCCTGATTTAGATGTAGCGACAAGCGGAAAAGATGATGAGGATGCTTTAATTTCGGCAAGAGAGCTGTTAGGTTGTGCTTTATACGGATTGGAAGAGGACGGAGAAAAAATACCAGAACCTACTCCTTTATCACAAATAAAAATAGCGGATAATGAAACTGTGATGCTGATTGACGTATATATGCCGTCAATCAGAATGGCTAAAGTGAATCGCTCTGTAAACAGAACAGTGACTTTACCTGCATGGTTAAATTTCGCCGCATTAGAAAAAAACATCAACTTTTCTCAAGTTTTACAAGAAGCTTTAAAAAAACAACTTCATATCTTTGAAAAATAAAAAGTTTATTTACTACTATGATGAACGAAAAAATTATAGAAAAACTATAAGTTTATTATTTGAAGATATTTTTGTGGGGTTAGATAAATATAAAGAAGATAAAGTTAAGAGTAAGAAAAAAATCAAAAGTTGCTTTTCAGAAAAACTTTTCCTCCTATTAGACAGATTCCTGCAAGCACATTGGCAATTCTTACTTTAGAACCAGTTCAAAAAACTTATTCTTAAATACGAAAAGTTACTAATAGCTTTATCCTCCGAAAAAAATCATTGATAAACCTTGTAACATACACAAACTAAGACATTACGCTGCTTCTATTTTACATGCACTTGATGTCCCAGATAAATATATTATGGAGCGAGGAGGATGGACATCAAGAGAAACTCTTGATAGAATTTACACCCACACCTTAGATAGCCATAAGGAAAAGCTAAACCAAAAGATAAATAAACATTTTTCAAGTTTCAAGTGATTTCGTGTTGCATTTCGTGTTGCATGTGTTGCATGTGTTGCATTTTTATAGGATTTTAGGCTATTTTTTAAGATTATCGACTTAAATATAACACAAAGAAAACCGCGTAACCAAGCCGTTTGACCTAGTTACACGGTTTTTACGTTGGCCCACCCGGAGGGATTCGAACCCCCGACCTCCAGAATCGGAATCTGTTGCGATATCCAGCTTCGCTACGGATGGAACTATAATTTATAAATTATACCATAAAAAAAATACAGTTGCAATTTTTATTACTAAAAACATCTTAATATCTGAATTTCTCTATCAATCTGTCATAAAAAAGGTCGGAGCAAGCTCCGACCTTTTTTAAATTCCCAATAATTCGTTTGCACAATTTTTAAACGCTTGGATTACCGCTTGAGATTCGTCTCTTGTCTTACCTTTTGCGGATAAGTACAATTTTAACTTTGGCTCTGTTCCAGACGGACGCACAATTAATTTACTTCCGTTTTCCAAACGATATTCCAAAACATTGGATTTGGGAAGTGCAATATCAGTTTCAATGGTACCGTCAAAGCATTTAGATGCTTTATAGTCACTCCATCCAACTACTGCAAAACCTGCAATGTTAGTTGGAGTATTGGTACGCAACTGTTCCATAATTGACTGCATTTTATTCATTCCATCTTGACCTTCAAATGTAAAATTCATTAATTCATTCAGGAAATAACCGTGTTTTTCATAGATATCATGAATTGCATCTACTAATGTTTTTCCTTGCTTTTTATAATCCACTGCCATTTCACATACTAACATGCTAGCATTCACAGCGTCTTTATCACGCACATAACTGCCTGATAAATAGCCATAGCTTTCCTCAAAACCAAAGATATAACGGCTTTCCTCTCCATTGGCTTCTAAGCCTGCTATTTGGTCACCAATGTATTTAAATCCTGTCAAAACGCTTCTTAACTCAATGCCATACTCCTTAGCAACACTATCCGTTAAATCGGTAGAAACAATTGTTTTAACTGCCACCGGATGGTTCGGCATGGTTCCACTTGCAATACGATTGCGCGCAATAAAATCTAATAATAAAACACCAACCTCATTGCCGTTTAACAATTGATAGTCACCGTTATGCCTTACAGCAATACCCATACGGTCACAGTCAGGGTCTGTGGCTACCAGCAAATCCGGCTGCACGCTCTTACAAAGGTCTAACCCTACTTGCAAAGCCTCTCTAAACTCAGGATTTGGATACGGACAAGTCGGGAAATTACCGTCCGGATCAGACTGTTCAGGAACGATTGTAACATCTTTTATGCCAATCATATCAAAAATACGTGTAACACACATTTTTCCACTGCCATTAAGAGGCGTATATACCACTTTTAAATCAGAATCGCTGCAATCCAAAATACTTTGTGACTTAACAGCATTTAAAAATGCTGTTACAACATCCTCACCTATAGCCTGAATACTTCCTTGTTCTACTGCGGCATCATAATCCATGTGTTTTACATCACGGAAAATATCCAATCGATTAATTTCATCCAGAATAGCATCTGCCATCTCCAAAGCAACCTGGCAACCATCACTGCCGTATGCTTTGTATCCGTTATATTTTGCAGGATTATGGCTTGCAGTAATGCAAATACCCGCATCACACTTTAAATGACGAACTGCAAAAGACAATGCAGGTGTAGGCATCAATTGGGGATATAAATGCGCAGTAATTCCATTTGCTGCTAAAACCTCAGCCGCTGCCTTTGCAAATACGTCTGACTTAATACGACTGTCATATGCAATTGCCACAGACGCATGTGACGTTTTTTTATTTAAGTAGTTGGCAAGCCCTTGTGTTGCTTTTCGTACTGTATAAATATTAATTCTGTTGGTACCCGCTCCAATCACACCGCGTAAACCACCGGTTCCAAATTCCAGTTCACGGTAGAAACGGTCATTAATTTCCCCTGCATTACCCTCAATTGCATTTAGTTCTTCTGTTAAATCCGGGTCGTCCAGCTTCATAGAATGCCATTTTTCATATTCAGTCATAATTACTCTCTCCATTCCCCGCCCTTGTTCATATTACTGCTTAAATTTTAACCTATCTCTGTGGCGGTAATATCATCACTTTCCATGTATCAACAAAATACGATCAACATCATATATGGGTCTCTCAAATTAGCCTATCACGCCAATCTATACAATGTCAAGAAACGAATTTTAAACTTTTCTAATTTGTACAGAAATACCGGCATCTGTGATATCAATTATCCCATACGTACCGTCAGCATATTGCAAAGAACCTGGATTCAACAAATACAGTTCATCATCATATTCTGTTATAGGCAGATGTGTATGCCCAAAAAGCACAATATCTGCATTCCTTTTTCTTGCTTCCAACTTAATTTGCTGCAAATTTGTCTTTACCTTGTATTCATGGCCATGTACAAAAAATATTGTTTTATCCGCTACCTTCAATTCACCTTCAAGAGGTAACGAAGAACCCCAGTCACAATTTCCAGCTACCTGATAAAATTGCTTATCTCTATAAACAAATTCCAAATCCACAATATCATCCGCCCCGTCCCCTAAATGGATGATAATATTTGCTTCGGGCTGACTTTCCACTGCACGCTCTATGTTCCTTGTATTTCCATGGGAATCGGAAATAACTAAAATTCTCATAAAAACCCCCTTGATTCCATATACAATATTACTATCTACCCATTTTACCGCATATGTATATTTATCTAATCATATTATATATGGAAACACATTGGAGAATCCAGTCTTTTTTCATTTTTTACTTTGAAAGGTGTGAAATACTTTGCCTAACAACGAAGAATTACAGAAATTATTAAATGTAGCAGCCCAACGTCTGGGTACACAACCCGAACAACTGAAACAACAAGCAGAAAACGGTACGTTGCAAAAAATGTTAAATAATCTAAACTCCAACGATGCTGCAAAACTTCAGCAAGTATTAAGCGATAAAGAGGCAGCCAATAAACTATTGAATTCACCACAGGCACAAGTACTGCTAAAAAAATTTTTGGGCAAATAAGAAATGGGGTGATAGTCTATGGATGACTTAGCCGGAAAACTAAATGAAATTTTGAATAATCCAACAGAAATGGCAAAATTTCAGCAAATGGCTAATAATTTATTGGGACAAATAAATACAGAACAACAAGGCAATACCCCTGAGCAACCAGCGCAGCAACCCACACAGCAATCTCAAAACAATTCTACCGGAGGAATTGACTTTAGCCAGCTTGCCAGCTTATTAGGGCAACAATCAGTACCTTCACAAACACCTCAAACAAATAATAATCCACTTAGTGCTTTGTCTTCTTTAGGTGGTTTGGGAAACGCTCTGGGAACATTAAGCGGAGGAGGAAACGGTGTTTCCCCCGAGATGCTCAATACTGTTATGAAAATAGCGCCTTTACTGGGAAGCATAAACCAAGAAGATGATAATACCAGACTGCTGCACGCTTTGCGTCCTTTATTAAAAAGTGAGCGGCAGAAAAAACTGGATGAAGCAATTAAAATTATGAGAATGCTGAAGTTTTTACCCCTTTTAAAAGAACAAGGTATTCTTCAGGGAATTCTATGAGGTGAAACATGGCCAACGAAAATATGGATATGAAGCGTATGCAGGAAGAAGCAATTCATAGAGTACAAGAAATGCAGAATCGTGCCAATCAACAACTACGTGGCGCACCGCCTTTTTCTATTCCGTCAAAAACAAACCGTTCAAACAACGGATCGTCTTTTTCAAATGGAACTCACGGAAACCAAACCAAAGAGTCTTCTCACCATAAACCAAATGAACAAGGCGATCCTTTACATAAACACAACGGAGATACCTCGGCAAACGGTTCTCCTCTCCCTGCCGGACCACAGAATATTGTGGAAAATTTACTAGACGGAGTAATGAAAGACAGCGAACGAGCTTTAATTATGATACTTCTGTTGGTCCTATTTAATGAACAGGCCGACACCAGTGTAATTTTCTCGCTGTTATACTTGCTCCTCTAAGACATAAGCATGAGAGAAGATGCCTGATGATATCATTCAGGTATCTTGCTTTATTATATATATGGACAAGGTTATGATTTATGACAAACAAAATATATCAACCAAAAACGGATACCCATTGGTATCCGTCGTTTGTAAAACGCAAAGTCTTCTTGCAGACAGTAATGACTCAAGAAACTCAAAACTTAAATTTTTTAATTGATGCCCCTACTTTTGTCAACCAACTTTATTTTCTGAAAAAATCTTTTCCAATCATCAGAAGTCCTCATTATTTTTCAAACAGATTGTATTGAAGATAAATATGGCTCTCCACTAAGAGAGTCAAATTCCAATATATAACGGTATCTTTCCACAGCATCTCCCTGTACTGTTGAAAAAAACTCGACCATAACAACGATTAACCCATTTTCTTTTTTTATCTCTTTTATTTGCGGCACGGTACTCGCAACACTACTCTTAGGTAACACACGGTACGTATCGGAAGATTCGTCATAAACAAAAAAAGAAGCGTTTTGCGGATGTTTGGAAGAAAGATAAAAAGTACTTCCAAATAGTTCCCTAGATGCATTTTCTACATCTTTTGCAGGAACGACCATTCTCCCTTGTTCGTCTGTTTCTTTATAGTTTGCCTGATGTTGTGTTACTGCCCGCCACACGGAAGCTTGTAAAGTCATATCTCCACCGGCCTGTGATGACGATGAAAACGGCTCCGGATTTTGCATCATAACAGGCGCTAAAAAAGCATTCATTTGCTCTGTATCTTGTACCAAGTCTACACCTCCAAACATACAAAAACATACCACACCCGCAAATGCAGCCATTAAAATCATAATACCCGGGATGATTCCCTTTGGTTTTAATCGTTTTGTTTCATTCTCATACATTTCGTCTTCCTGTTGCTGCGCAATTTGGGGATTTGCAGGATAAAATAATCTGGAGGGCTGATTATTTCTTTTCCAAAGAGGAAATCCTTCTATTTCCGGCGAGGGCTCTTCTTGTTCCGGCATCGTTGGATATTCCGGAGTTTCGTTTCCTTCCTGCTCTGTTTCTATCATATTGGAGTCATCTAATGTTACATGTATGGTAGGTATTGTATTGTCAATAGGCTCTGATGAGGACTCCGCTTCTGTTTCTTTTTCCGAATGTAGTTGCATCTGAGGCAAAAATTCAGTAGGCTGTTCATCTCGATAATCACACACAAATTGTGCCGTTTTTTTCGGTGTTTGTTCTTTGTTTTCTGAATTCATTTATTATGATTCAACTCCTTGTTTTGTACTTTACTTAATATATAAGTACAAAACAGCCTCGGCAGAACTTTTTTATCAAAAAGAAATCTGCCGAGGCTATTTTAAGGAGTTATTTCATAAATATATTTGTTAAACATCTGCTTTTGTACTCTAACAAAACTAAGATTGGACTTCAGTCCAATCTATCGTATTCTATACACGAACTTGACCGTTACCGTTGACGATAAATTTTACGGAGGTCAGTTGCTCAATACCCATAGGACCTCTTGCATGGAGTTTTTGAGTAGAAATGCCAATTTCTGCACCTAGCCCAAACATACCACCATCTGTAAATCTGGTGGAGGCATTCACATAAACCGCTGCTGCATCTATTTGAGAAGTAAACAACATTGCATTGGCATAGCTCTCTGTTACAATACATTCACTATGACCGGTTGTATACGTCATGATATGGTCAATCGCTTGATGAATGTCGTCTACAACGCGAATTGCCACAGTATAACCCAAATATTCTGTCTCCCAATCTTGTTCTGTTGCAGGTACTGCATCGGACAAGATGCTGCACACGGTTTGACAGCCTCTGATTTCCACTTGTTTTTCTTTTAGTCTGTTTTCAATGATAGGAAGGGCTCTCTCGGCAATATTTTTATGTACCAATACTGTTTCGATTGCATTACAAACAGAAGGACGGGAGGTTTTCGCATTAAAAATAATATCAGCTGCCATAGCAACATCTGCCGATTCATCTACATATACATGACAGTTACCGGAACCTGTTTCAATTACAGGAACTTTTGCATTCTCCACCACAGCTTTGATTAAACCTGCGCCGCCCCTTGGAATTAATACGTCCAAATACTCTGTTAAACGCATCATTTCATTTGCGGATTCTCTACTGGTATTCTGCACCAATTGAACGCAATTTCCTGATAAGCCGGCTTGCTCTAATGCAGTTTGCATAACGCCGGTAATGCATTGGTTGGAGTGAAACGCTTCTTTTCCTCCTCTTAAAATAACTGCATTACCCGACTTTAAACAAAGCGCCGCTGCATCGGAAGTAACATTGGGTCTGGCTTCATAAATCATGCCAATAATGCCAAGAGGTACACGTACTTTCTCAATTTTAAGACCGTTGCTTTGCACCATACCGTCTAATACCGTACCGATTGGGTCTTTCAGTGCTAAAACTTCCTCTACACCTTTTGCCATACCTTCAATGCGTTCACTTGTCAATGTAAGACGATCCAGCAATGATTCAGACATGCCATTTTGTTTGGCCGCTTCAATATCTATCCCATTGGCTTTTATAATACTGTCTTTATGCTCTCTCAGAGCCTTTGCAATTGCAGCAAGTCCTTGATTTTTTTTATCACCTGCGAAAGCCAATTCACGCGCTGCCTCTTTTGCGCGTTTTCCCATTTGTTCCAATTCGGTCATATGTATGCCTCCTTCCAATATTTATGCATCTATAATGCGGCAAATGTAGTTCCTATTTGAACTCCGTCCAGTAATTGGTATAAATTCTTTGGATGCGTACCATTCATCACACAACAGGAAATACCCGCTTCATTTGCAATTTGTGCAGCGCGTATTTTAGTCACCATACCGCCGGTTCCTCTGTTGGTACCCGCATCTCCTGCCAATGCCTTAATTTCGTCTGTAATATGAGTAACATAAGGAATATGTTTTGCATTCGGATTTTCTCTTGGGTCTGTATCATAAAGTCCGTCAATATCGGTTAAAATAATTAATAAATCTGCTCCAACCAACTTGGCAACGACTGCGGATAACGTGTCATTATCTCCAAAATGGGGGCCGTCCAACTCATCAATGCTAACTGTGTCATTTTCATTTACAACCGGAATAATATCCATATTCAGCAGTTCTCTAAACGTATTCTCTACATTGCGCTTACTGTTTTCACTGGCTGTTACATCTGCTGTAAGCAAGACCTGGGCAACCATACAATTATACTCCCCAAAAAGCTTGTCATACATAAACATCAGTTCACATTGACCAACCGCAGCAATCGCCTGTTTTTTTTCTGTTTCTGTGGGGCGCTCTTTGATGCCAAGTTTGCCCATACCTACACCAACCGCGCCGGAAGAAACAAGCACCACCTCAAGACCGGAATTATGCAAATCGCTTAACACTTTGCAGAGTTCCTCTGTTCTTCTTAAATTCAGTTTTCCGTTTTCATAAGTTAAGGTAGAGGTACCCACCTTAACTACAATACGCTTTGCCTGTGCTACTGCGGACATTTACACCCGTCTCCTCTGTACTTATAATAAAATGGAACTGCATCAACTTAATAGTGTAGATATTATAGCATAAAAAATATTGCGATGCAATTTTCAGCTGATAAACGCTAAAACGTTCTTGCCAATAACCAAAATCTTTGATTTTGCTGTTATTACTAGGTTGTTATAGCATAAAAAATATTGAAATATAAATAAAACAAACATTGAAAGAATTATCTCTCAATGTTTGTTTTGTATTTATTGCCGGATGGTTATCCTATCAAAAATTGTAAAGCAATGTTCAACGGATAAAAATGAAAACAAACTGTTTTACCACTTATGCCAAACATCTACATACTTTAGTTTCCGCTCAACTTGGATTTTTTTGTTTTTAGGTGTTTCGTGATTATGATAGCCGCAACTACAATCAAGATTAAAACAACAACACCAACTGCAATATAAATATAAATGAGATAGGTGTCATCGACAAGTTCACCTTCAGCATTTTCGGTTGCCTTATACTTCAAATCATACTTTCCATCGCCATTTTCATCTACATTTAATATAGTAGAATCCGAATTGGTCGCCACAGTATCAATTACCGTTTGTTCCGTGATTTTGATATCATCGAATTTGCGCAAATCAGTATACTCTCCGGTATCATCCATAAATCTAATGGTATAGTCCATATATCCGCTGCCGTTACCCTCAATTTGGATATCGTAATCTGTACCTTCTTTTAATCGCAGTATCTTAACCCGATTATCTCTACCGGTACTAAATTCTTTTTCATTCTCCTCAAATGTTAAAGAACCAAAAGCCGTACGTGTATTCAGATTTTCTTCTGTAGAACATAATGTTTCACCGTTGTACTTTACCGTCACATCAACAGGACATGCTATGCGAACATATATGTACTTTTGGCCATTGATTTGATCTGCAATATCTCCAAAGAAAAATATTAAATCATCTGCATCATCAACCTCAAAGTGGCACCCTTCACTTGCGATGCTTTCTAACAGTGCCTGTGGTGAGGTTTTATCGTTTGAATTACTAAAAAAGCCTAATGTATAAATATATATGCCTTCATTTTTGATTGTTTCAGCAAACTCTATAAGTTCATCTCCTGTTTTGCCCTCGTTGGGTTCACCGTCACTCATAAGTACAATTATTTTCTTTTTTGCATTACTGCTCTGTAACATGGAATATGCCTGCGACAATCCCGCTTCCATATTGGTTCCGCCACCAGAATTGAGATTCTGTATTGCATTCTTCAAATACCTTTCATTCATACAGAAGTCAGCAATACACATACTGGTATTATCATACGTAACAACACCGATGCTGGAATCTTCCTTTAAAACCGTATTAATAAACCTTTCTGATGCATTTTTGGTTTCATTCATTGGAGTCCCCCCCATACTACCTGAAACATCAAGTACTAAAGCTATGTCTCGCTCATCTGAGCCGGACATTAAAGGCCATTCGGTTTTTCCGTTATCTTTTTCAATCTCATCAATTTTTGCTTGGACACAATTGGCATAAGCCTGAGCACCTTGCTCATTAGGATGCATAGAATATGCTGATGGTACTATAAAACTCGATTCTAAATCTTGGGAATTACTACCAAACTCTACCTTATTTAAAAAAGCATCACTAGAATAGGCTCCATGTCCATCAAAAGCCTCCTCAACAGACACAAAACAGATTTTCATTCCATCCGCTTTACACGATTTTATAATGGATTGGATTTCGTCATTGAATCTGCTTACGGAATCATTAATGAGAGCAGCATCTCTCTCATTAAATAAAACTTTACTTCCCTTAGGGTCCAGTAATTTGGGATACCCGGCAACAATAATTTTAGCTTGTGCGCCTGCCGCGTCTTGAATATCATAATAAGATTGATGAAGTCTATCCCTTATGCTTTTACCACCATCAACACCATAATAAAATTCGTCCCAAACGGAATTTAATTTGTCGGTTAATAGTCCGGGATTAATTGAAAATGACAAGGCCGCTTTGGTTATAACATCCGTAAACTGCGCATCATTTCCGCCAATTGTAATCGTAACATATTCTGCTTTCTTATCCCCTAATTCTTTAAAAACAGCAAGCTGCTTATCTATATTACGGCTACCTTTTATCCCGTCAATGTTATATTCTTTACGTTGGGTATGAGTCAAATTATCAGTTACCGCCCCGGATGTAGCCGCAAAAAACCAATTATCATTACGATTTTGAGCCATAGAACCATTGACCCCTTCCAGAGTTAGTCTGCCGGGCCAACTTTTTTCGGATCTATGAGCAAGCCAATCCTGATTTTTCACTTTATCAGCTGTTGGTTCATTTTGGCCATAAAACGGTTCAATACCTTCTCCTGATGAATAGGAATCACCGAGAGAAACCATAATTCTGCTTTCTTCTGCAGTAGTTTCCGCATGAACATTTACTGTGATAATTGGGAGAAAAACAGAAGATACAATGATACAACAAAGAAGTGATGTTACAATTTTTTTAACCGTCATGATTGATTAAACTCCTCGTTAGTTAGTTTTTCTATCGTTTCCGCATCAATTTTGGAAACTGTTTTAATAACGGTTTGAGATTCCTTTGGAATGTTCACATAGAATTTATTTGTTGAACTGTCGTAACTTGTAATCGTATCTGTTTCTGAAACTATTACAGGAACCTTTTGCTCGTTTGAAAAATTATATGTGATTGGCGTTGCAAAAAACGAACCGTTTACTTCAAAAATCAGCCATATATCTCCTGATGTGGCAACATAATAAGTTTGATACATTGGATGCTTTGATGACGAAGACCGAGAAATTTCATTCTCTCCTAAATAGGTACCATCCATAGTATATTCATACATCACCTGACTACCGTCAAAACCTCTTTCAACAAAACTATCATAAGCTTCAGACTCGGTACGAATCAATTGCGAAGAGGATACATCAAAAGTAGATTTTAATGTTGTATTTTCTCTGAAATATGCTTCTGCATCAAATTCGGGAACTTCATAGTTACTACTTAAGTCAACATCATCACTGGTAGTGGTTGTATCTGTACTGGTAGCGCTTTGGGTACTTTGGATTTCGCTGTTATTTTGAATTTCACTATTATTAGAAACACTTGCTGTTTTTTGCTGATATAGCACCAAACCAATAATTCCCGCAGCAATCAGTATTAGTGCCACAGTAACCACAATGATGATTGCTACTATTTTTTTCGTTTTCTTTTTTTCTTTTTTTTGTTCTCCACTGTTTTTTTTCATCGTTTCATCATTCTTTGAATTCACATTTGTACTGTTAGCACCATCGGAATTTGAAAGATCCATTTTTGTTTTCTCATCACAATTAGGGCACTTTCCGGTTTTCTCATTCAATTTCGTTCCACATTTACTGCAAAACTTTGCCATGACTTACCCTCCTCATTAAAATCAAAACCTAATCTTGTCTTTTGCATAGCAATTGCTTTTTATTTTGTTCTACATTCAGTGTAAAAAGATAAATTTTCAGAAACTTTCGCTTCACATTTTCCGCTTTCGGAATCGCTAAAAAAATTTTTCCCCTGTCATCAAAAAACGCTAAAAAATTTCTTTATTGTTTACAACTCAATCTATTTTTTCTTGGTTCAGTATATCATAATATACTCGAAAAAGTAAGTATTTTCGAGCCAATTCGAGCTAATAAATCAATCGCAAAATTTCTTAGCGTCCTAGTTTATACACTATTCTATCAAAGCCCTCAAAATGAAAAAATTTTATGTTTCCTATTTTTGCTCTCTAAGCATTATTATAAAAAATTTTAATAGGCTTTCATATCAATAAAACTGTTCTAAATCAACTCTAAGATGTACTCCAAAGTATTTCTATTTATTTGGGATATCGACAGAGCATGAATCATCATTTATAATATCACTATAAAATACAGGAGGAAAACACCAATCATGAATGGATTTCAAATTTGGGACAGTCATGTTCATATATTTCCCCCTGAAATATATGAACATTGGAAAACCTATGCTGTACGAGACCCATACTTTGGTATGCTGACCAAAAAATCTGAGAATGGCACGGGTACGGAAGAAGCATGGGCAAATGCAGAAGAAGCTTTGCATTGCGCTGAGTTAGCAGGCGTATACGGTTTGGTCATGCAAGGATGGTATTGGAATGATATTGGCCTAATGCATCTGCACAACGATTATATGGCACAAGCAATCAAAAATCATCCGCAGCGTTTAAAGGCATTTGCTTCTATCAATCCTATGTTTGGTAAAGATGCCATTACCGAAATTGAGCGCTGTGTGTCTCTCGGCTTTTGCGGAATTGGAGAATTAGGCCCGGGAGCAAACGGATATGATTTTCAGTCACCACAATTTCTTGATGTCTTAGAATGTGCAGTACATTATCATTTGCCTGTATGTATTCATTGCGGAGAACCGGTTGGACATGTCTATCCCGGAAAAGATACAACATCATTAGCGCCGATTCCTCAATTGTTAAAAAGATATCCCAACTTAAAATTAATATTGGCGCATATGGGCGGCGGTCTTCCTTTTTATGAAATGAATCCTCGCTACAAGGAATTATTTCAAAATGTACGCTATGACACTGCGGCAAATCCCTTGCTGTACGACATCAAAAGTATCAAAGCGGTTATCTCAATGGTTGGTCCGGATAGATTGCTCTATGGCAGTGATTTTCCTTTGTTGCTGTATCCTTCTGTGAAACGGGAAATGGATTTTTCTTTATTTATTCATGATATCAATCAAAATGCAGGCCTCTCTGAACAAGAATGGATTCAATTTATGGGTAAAAATTTGTTGGATTTTATCATGTAATATCAAAAAGGAGAGATAACGCATGAAAAAAGTAAAAATCACGGTATTGAAAACCACATTGGACAAAGAACTTGCAAAAGAATACGGAGCAGACGGTTTGACTGCATGCCCCATGCTAAAAGAAGGAGAAGTATTTTATGCGGACTATGCAAAACCGGAAGGATTTTGCGATGAAGCATGGAAAGCAATTTATCAGTATGCCTTTGCATTGTCTCACGGAGCTGAAAAAGAATTATTTTACTATGGAGATTGGATTAGAAAACCAGGCGTTGCAATTTGCAGCTGTAACGATGGGTTAAGACCTGTTATTTTTAAACTGGAAGCAACAGAGGAAACATCTGAAATGGATTATACTCCGGTTCGTTAATATCCCATTTTTACATAAAGAAAAGAGGCGTCCATGGACGCCTCTTTTCTTTATCGCGATATAACGGAACAAATTTGTTTTATTCGATTTACCAACCTCTGTTTGCGTATAGACTGTCTTGAGGAATTTCAGAAATCTCCAATCCCTTCATAGCCTCTCCCAGTCCTTCACTTACTTCTGCCAAAATTTCAGGATTATTATAGTTTGCTGTAGCAGTTACAATTGCCTTGGCTCTTAATTCAGGATTTACAGATTTAAAAATACCTGAACCAACAAATACGCCTTCGCTGCCAAGCTGCATCATCAAAGCGGCATCGGCAGGAGTTGCAATGCCGCCTGCAGCAAAGTTTACAACAGGAAGTTTTCCGTTTTGCGCTACATATACCACCAAATCGTATGGTGCATCATTTTCTTTTGCAAATGTCATCAGCTCTTCGGAAGGCATATTTTGCAAACGGCGAATTGCCGCCATCATAGTTCTCATATGTCTGACAGCCTCTACTACATTTCCTGTACCTGCTTCGCCTTTGGTACGAATCATGCAAGCGCCCTCTCCAATTCTTCTCAATGCCTCACCAATGTTACGTGCTCCGCATACAAATGGAGTTTTAAACTGAAATTTATTTAAATGGTACATATCGTCTGCAGGTGTAAGTACTTCACTTTCATCGATATAGTCAACATGCAGTGCTTCTAAAATCTGAGCTTCCGCAATATGACCGATTCTAGCTTTTGCCATAACGGGAATGGATACCGCGCTTTGAATCTCTTTAATCATTTTCGGGTCACTCATACGTGCCACTCCGCCTTGTTTTCTAATATCGGAAGGTACGCGTTCCAATGCCATAACAGCAACAGCGCCCGCTTTTTGTGCAATTTCTGCTTCTTTTGCATTGGTAACATCCATAATAACGCCGCCTTTAAAAGACTCTGTTAATACTCTGTTCTGCTCTAATTGTTGATTCATGATACTCTTGCTCCTCTACTTTTATATTTCTCTTGCAAATATCATTGTATTTGAGTATGATTATAAAAGAAAACTGAGCCCTATTAAATAGTCAGTTTAAGTATTTTTAATAGTATCAGATTGGAGATTGACTATGAGCGTCCATACCAAAAAGAAAGAACCTTTATACTACCAACTCTATCTTTCCATGGTAAAAGATATCCAACAAGGCATTTATAAGGAAAATGAAAAACTGCCTTCTAAACGAGTGTTTTCAGACTATCTGGGCGTGAGTCAGAATACAATTGATGCCGCATATCAAATGTTGGTTACGGAAGGTTATATTCGTGCCCTTCCACGCAGCGGATTCTATGTAAATCCATTAGAAGCTTCGTTAACTATTCGGCAGGAATCTGTAACTTCTGTTCCAATTCCTGAAACCGGCGATATGCAGAACGAATATCTGTTTCAACTTTCTACCAACTCTATAGATGTGGAAACATTTCCATATGCTACCTGGGCAAAACTTTCGAAAGAAATTATGTATTCTCAGCCGGATTTAATCTATCCCGGTAACCAACAAGGCGATCTTTGTCTGCGTCAAGCAATTGCCGACTACTTATATAAGTATCGCTCAGTTCATTGCACAGCTGCACAAATTATTGTTGGCGCCGGTATAGAGTATTTACTTATGATATTAAATGTATTGTTTGATTCTGACAGCCTTTTTGCAATGGAGAATCCCGGATATCCCAAGGTGTATCAAACCATTACCAATTGCGGCAGAACAGTGGAACCCATTAACGTAACAGACACAGGAATTGATATTGCAACCCTTAGACAAAGCAAAGCTGATATTGTATACGTGACACCTTCCCATCAATTCCCCACCGGAGTAGTAATGCCCATAGGCAAACGTTTGGAATTGCTACGCTGGGCCGATGAAAAACCAAACCGCTTTATCATTGAAGATGACTATGACAGTGAACTGAAATTTACAGGAAAACCAATCCCTTCATTACAGGGAATTGACACAGCGGGAAAAGTAGCTTATATCGGCACATTTTCACGCAGTATTGCTCCCTCAGTTCGTATTGCCTATTTGGTTTTGCCTCCAATATTACTTCAAAAATATCAAGCTCTCTGCTTCCACTATTCCCCTACTGTATCTCGTTTTGAACAGCACACTTTGTTCCAATTTATAAAGGGCGGACATTTTGAACGGAATATCAATCGCAATCGGAATACCTATCGCAAACGAAGGGATGCTTTGATTTCTGCCTTAAAAAACTCACCTATTGCAAACCAAATTACAATTATGGGCGCTAATACAGGTTTACACTTTTTACTTCAGGTAGAAAATGGAATGTCTGAAGCAGAGTTGATTGCAAGCGCAAAAGCAAACGGAATTTGTTTACAAGGCATTTCGCCCTACTATTTAGGAAATAGTCCTCCTATGGCACATACCATTCTGTTAGGATTTGCACATCACACCCCCGAAGAGTTGCAGCAAGCAGCCGATTTGTTGGCTTCCATATGGAAAACCTAGCATTTACATCTATCCATTCCCTCTGGATAAACTGCAATATGTCCTATTTTCAACCTGCAAATTAGGTATTTCCAGGCTGAAAAGTCATTGATTCAAATTGAAATGATACTCTTGTACCGTAATAAATTTTATCTTTATCATCTATAGCAAATCAGGTATACTTTTCGGTTTCATTCCAAAGGATGAGTGGAGATAAATTTTCATTTGTTCCAATTACAAGCTGTTTACTTTGACTTGTATACATACGGTCCATGATACCTATGCTAGTAAGACCAAAGTACCCTATTATTACAAACGAAGCAACAAAACCTATTGCACACACCATAACCACAATTGCCCTTTTTTTCATCAAACACGACCCCCAATCTACATTCAATATGGAATACTTCCAAAAAACGCATTCCATTATTTACCATTATCTTACAAGAAGTCATTCTATATGGCAATACAAATAAAGTATTTTTCTGTGTAAGTTATAAAACTGTAATATAATGCATATATTTTTATAAAATAGCCATTTTCTCAACAAAAAACGCACGATAAAAAAATACAAAAATCTCTATTTTTCACAATCAGCTGCTGAAAAAAGCCGACCTGCTGTAAAACAGGTCGGCTTTTACTATTTTTTCGTTTCTTTTATTTAATTTCGTCAGAAGACAATATCGTAGCTCCATAAACGTTTTTTAAATACGCTATGTCTCCTTCGTACTCTTCGGGAGTAAAGGCACAAACACAATCTCTGGGAATATAAATTTGATATCCCCAACAAAATGCATCTGCTGCTGTATGGCGTACACAAATATTAGTATATAACCCTGTAAGAATCAAATTTTTAATTCCCAATGAAGTAAGCAGCAATTGTAAATCCGTTTGAAAAAAACCGCTATAACAATGCTTCTGTATGATATAATCATCTTTTTGCGGCGCTAATTCTGAAACAACTTCTGCACCTTCTGTTCCGGCAATGGCATGGTATCCCCATAATTTCAACTCCGAGTCAACGTCCGGAATATGATGGTCATTGCAATAAAAAATAGGTACTCCTTCACAACGCACTTTTGAGAGCAATGTGCGTATCGGAGGTACAATTGCTCTTGATTGTTCACAAGATAACTCTCCCTTTACAAAATCATTAAGCATATCTACAACAATCACTGCAGTTTTGCTATGAAAAAGAGACTGTTCCATCTTCTCAACCTCCAATTAACAATTTAACGCTATCATACCATATCTTATTTTAATTGCAAAGATATGATTTATACTTTCTCACTTAAAATCAAATAAAAAAGGAATGCAGTTACTACTACATCCCTTTTTATTTATAAAACTCTATTAAGCTTTTCTTCTTTTAAAAGCTACTACCATAACACCTGCAGCTGCTGCAACAGTTACTGCCAAAATTACATAAGGAGTAGCGTCACCTGTTGTTGGGTTTCCATCCTGAGTTGGAGTTGTTGTTCCATTATCAGTAGGTTTCTCAGGTGTTTCAGGTGTTTGAGGATCTTCTGGTGTTATAGGTGTTGTTTCAACTGGTTTTACTGTAAATGTTACTTCAGTTGGGTTAGCAACCAAATTCAGTAAATCATCCTCTGTAACTTCTACAGCATATGTGTTATTACCTACAATTTCGTATCCTTCCGGAACTTTAACATCAATAACACCGGCGCCTATATCTTCTGCAAAGTAAGCATCTTCATAGCTTAACTCTGGTAATAAAGTACCATCTTCCAAAGCAAATACGCAAGTTACCAATGCTGCCAAAAATCTTTTTGCTTTCATCTCTAATCATTTCTACCTTCAAAAATTAAAACTTTTTTTATCAGAAGAAAATAGATATGAAAAAAGACATTTTACAATTGTTTTAGTGTAAAAAGAATGAAAAAAACAGTGCTAAAAAAAGTTTACATTGTTTGCCAATATGACATAGGAACAAATAAATATATAGCAGAAATCAAAATACAATGCTAGAATTTATCAAAACAGAATCATCTGTTTTGCACAGTATAAATGCAATCCTAAACTATCTTATGTTTAACCTTTCGCAGGTTCACGTGAAAGATACTCCCACATATCTGAACTATATGGCTGCTCCATAGGAATAGTAATATTTAAGTTGGTTAACTCCAAGGCTTTATCCCCTTCCATACAATAATAAATATCTAAATTGGAAGGATCCCCTAAATTAGAATCTATTGTATTATTCTGCAGTGTTTTTTGGATGCTGTCTAAAATAGTTCTGTCCAACTGTTCTGCATCATACATATGAAATTCTTCTTTTTGTTGTTGAGGTGGCCCTGTAAACACTGCAGATTCTTTCGAGAATGATATGGTCATTCCGCCTTTGCCTGAGGTTGTAACGTCAGCCAACGTTAAATTCCAACCAGTTGTATCTGCAATTGCCTGAATTAATTGATCAGGCGTTGGCTTCTCTGAAAATGTGTAAGGATATTCCTTAAACTGACCATTTGCACCTATGTACAAATTTGCTGTTACGCTCTTGCTTTCGGATGCTATACCTGATTCTCCTTGACCGGATGTAACAAGTACGTCCGCATTTTGAGTCTGGCTGCCGGTTTCACTTTGTACATTAGAGGTATTTGAGCTTGTACCGGACTCAGAAGAACTGGACTGCTGAGAGCAACCCACTCCCATTGCCAATACCAAAGCACATACCGCTGCACATAAAAATACTTTCTTTTTCAATAAAATTTCCCCTCTCCCTAACTATAGTTAAGTATAAGTGAATTTAAACTTGATAAGAAAAATAAATATCTTATTTAAATTACTTCATAAGTAATTATACACTAAAAACTATATAATTTCCAGCTGTTTTATGTAAATTATGATAGAATTAAATTTTCTTTTATTATGCAAATAAATCATACTACGTTAACATGAATATATATTATTAAGTTATTGCATAGCCTGCATCAAATTAGGGTGCACTTCTACATATCGTTTTTCAGGTATTGGTAACGTTTCCCCTGTTACTAGCGTAACATAATACTTTTCCACTTTAGAAACGTAGTGGCAGTTAACAAAATAACTTCTATGAATACGACAGAAAAAGTCAGGAAAGACAGCGGCTAAATAACTGATAGATTTATGTATTACAATATTCCGGTTTACTGTATGCAAAACACTATAGTTATCTGCCGCTTCTATATAGATGATAGCATCTGACCGAATACTGTAAGTAGATTTTGGAGTTTGAATCATTACTTTGTTTTTCTGTCATTAGCCTCTTTTAAAAGTTTTTACATAAAGATAAGTCTGTGTGCTGATTTCGAAAGGGAATAATTCATTCTCTTTCAACTCATTCCACTCATTAGATATATGCATATGATAAAGTTGATAAGTACTGTATTCTACTTACCTATAACAAAAGGTAATACGCTATTTTGAAGCACAGATTAACTCCGCATTTTCATCTGAAAACAATAAGTATTTTCCTAGTACAACTATATGGTTTTCACTGCCGGTTTCCAGTATATAAAAATGAGAGTTTACCATTTTAAAGGCAGGCATAATAAAGCCATTTTCAAACTGAGCTTGTATTCCTTTTGCGCCAAATATCAGAACATTTCCCGGTCCCAACCATACGCAATTTTTTGCTAAAACGAAAAATAAAGTATCTTATTGTAAAAAAGAAAAAGCATTCATCTAAAAGATGAATGCTTTTGGCGTGCCTGAAGGGATTCGAACCCCTGACCTTTTGGTTCGTAGCCAAACACTCTATCCAGCTGAGCTACAGGCACAAACACGCTTATTATTGTAAGCCGCCTAACTATAATAGCATAATCAATTTAAAAAGACAAGCCTTTTTTTACAAAAGTAAAAATTTTAGTATTTTCATAAATTTTTAGATAAGAATCATGAAATTTTGTGCAAAATATTCCGTTTATCTTATATTAGAGAAATACCATAAATAAGTAAACTAGCCACGCTGCACAAACACATAATCACACACCGATCCATCGAATATTTTATATGAACTTTCGACCAAGTTTTCCTTATGAGTAAAGGAACTATTCTCTTTATCACAGAATATAGAATTATGAAAAGTATATATGAAGAAGATATGTGGCGCAATCCTTTTGGTTGATACGTTTTGGGTAACAAAAGCTCACCTCCCTGATAAATATCAAAAAATATGACTCACAGTAACATCGGTCACACTTTTGAAAGGGGTAAGCACTTTAGATGTGGATTACGATGCGAGTACCCCGCACCTGGAAAAAGAAAAAAGTCTGAACGCAACTGCATTCAGACTTACTTTGGTGGGAGAAGATGGATTCGAACCATCGAAGCATGACGCAACAGATTTACAGTCTGCCCCCTTTGGCCACTCGGGAATTCTCCCATATTGGAGCTGGTGGACGGACTTGAACCCCCGACCTGCTGATTACAAATCAGCTGCTCTACCAACTGAGCTACACCAGCGTATTACTACGATTGTGATTATATCACTAACCGCAGAATGTGTCAACGCCTAGACACATTTAAGATTACCTTGCGGTAATGGTCGAGGTGACAGGGTTCGAACCTGCGGCATCTTGGTCCCAAACCAAGCACTCTACCAAACTGAGCTACACCTCGATTTATGCTGTAGAAGTTTGTCTTCTCTTGAACTCGCCTGTTGATTATATCGCATATTAAACGTTTCGTCAACCCCTTTTTTAAAAATTTTATAAAATTATTTTAATTCACTGTTTTTCTTATGGTTTTCTGCTTGCATGTATTCATTTGTAATGGTACACTATAAGAATATAGCACTTTGGAGGCGAAGTTTTGGAAAAGTTGTGGAAAAAGCTGATTAACAAAGAAACGATTTTGTATCTTGTTTTTGGTATTTTAACAACGGTAATCAATATTGCTGTTTGCGGATTGTTAGCCGATATCTTAAAATGGGATATTTATTTATCCAATACAATTGCGTGGATACTATCCGTTATATTCGCTTTTGTCACAAATAAAATTTTTGTATTTAACAGTAAAGCTACAGATGCAAAAATTCTATTAAAAGAAACCGTTTCCTTTTTAATTGCCCGTTTAATCTCCCTAGGATTTGATATGCTGGCTGTATGGCTAATGGTAGATTTATGGGGCGTTAATATCTGGATTGGTAAAATTATTTCCAATATAATTGTAATTATTATGAATTATATTTTTAGTAAACTATTTATATTTAATAATAAACAGCATACAAAACAAAAGTAAGCGTGGAGGATAATAACTATGTTAAACAGCGAAAAAACCATGGAAAAAATTGTAGCTCTTTGTAAAAATAGGGGCTATGTGTATCAGGGCTCCGAAATTTACGGCGGACTATCCAATACTTGGGATTACGGACCTCTGGGTGTTGAATTCAAAAATAATGTGAAAAAGGCATGGTTAAAAAAATTCGTCCAAGAAAGCCCTTACAACGTGGGACTTGATTCCGCTATTTTAATGAATCCGCAAGTTTGGGTTGCTTCCGGACATGTTGGTGGTTTTTCCGATCCTCTTATGGACTGCCGTGAATGTAAAACACGTCACCGTGCAGACAAATTAATTGAAGAGGTTGGCGGCGATGCAAACGCCATGACTTTTGAGCAAATGGCTGACTATATCCGCGAACATAACGTGGCGTGTCCTGATTGCGGCTCCACAAATTTTACAGATATTCGCAAATTTAATCTTATGTTCAAAACATTCCAAGGCGTAACAGAAGATGCAAAAAATGAAATTTTTCTACGCCCTGAAACAGCACAAGGTATTTTTGTGAACTTTGCTAATATTCAACGTACTACACGTCGTAAGCTTCCTTTTGGTGTAGCACAAATCGGAAAATCTTTCCGTAACGAAATTACACCCGGTAACTTTGTTTTCCGTACTCGTGAATTTGAACAAATGGAGCTGGAATTCTTCTGCAAACCGGGTACCGACCTTGACTGGTTCTATTATTGGAAAGATTACTGCAAACAATTCATTTTAAATTTAGGTATTGCAGAAGAAAATATCCGTTTGCGTGACCACAGCGCTGAAGAACTCTCATTTTACTCCACCGCTACTACCGATATTGAATTTTTATTCCCATTCGGCTGGGGTGAACTATGGGGTATTGCAGACAGAACAAATTATGACCTTACACAGCATCAAACACATTCCGGAAAAAGCTTGGAATATTTCGATCCTGAAACAAACGAGCGCTATATCCCATATGTTATTGAACCATCTTTGGGCGCTGACCGTATCGCACTTGCGTTTTTATGTGACGCTTATGACGAAGAAGTTATTGATGAAAAAGATACTCGTATTGTAATGCGACTACATCCGTTTCTTGCTCCATACAAAGCAGCTATTTTGCCTCTTTCCAAAAAATTAGGTGAAAAAGCGGAAGAAGTCCGTGCAATGTTATCAAAGCATTTTATGGTGGAATATGACGATGCAGGTTCCATTGGTAAACGTTACCGCAGACAAGACGAAATCGGAACTCCATTCTGTATTACTTACGACTTCGACAGCTTGGAAGACCAATGTGTTACGGTTCGTGACCGTGATACCATGCAACAAGAACGCATTGCAATCGATAAATTGGTCGATTATATCAATAAAAAATTAGAATTTTAATCTGTTAAGAGGCTTTATATGAAAGCCTCTTTTCTTTATCTATTGCGTAAAGACAGGAAAAGTTATTTACGTTAGATGCAGCATATGATAGAATAAAAACAATAAACAAAGAGGTGACTTTTATGCCAAGATTTTTCATCAATGAATCTCCGAGCCAACAAGCGATTATTACAGGAGAAGACAGCAAACATATTACAAAGTCTTTACGTATGAAAGTCGGAGAATCTTTAGTCCTTTGTAACGGTCAAGGTATGGATTATCACTGCACCATCTCCTCTATGGACGAGCATCAAGTTGTTGTATCCGTGAACAGTTCTGTCCCCACTATCAGCGAACCTTCTGTATCTGTAACATTATATCAGGGACTTCCAAAATCTGATAAAATGGACAGTGTTGTTCAAAAAGCAGTAGAAATGGGTGTTACCCGTATTGTGCCTGTGTTAACACAACGGTGTGTATCACGCCCCGACCAAAAATCTGCTCAAAAAAAAGTAGAACGCTGGCAAAAGATTTCCGTTGAAGCAGCAAAGCAATGCGGTCGTGGTATATTACCCCCTGTAAGCCCCGTAACGGACTTTTCAGCCGCACTAAGACAAGCTGCTTCAGAAAGCACAGTTCTCTTCTTTTACGAAGGCGGAGGGCAGTCTTTGCATCAATGTATTGACCCTTCCTGTAAATCATATTCCATTTTTATTGGTCCGGAAGGTGGATTTGCAGAAAAAGAAGTACAACTTGCTCTTGATTCAGGAGTAAAAAAAGCCACTTTAGGGCCGCGTATTTTAAGAACAGAAACAGCGCCAGTTGCTGCTTTAGCTGCAATCATGCTGACAACAGGCAATATGACATAATATATCAGGAGGTGTTTTTATGATATACCCCACCGCACTGGTTACCGGTGGTTCCCGTGGTATTGGAAAAGCAATTGTACAACAATTATTTGATCAGGGTTATAATGTGGCAATTAATTATTTTCGCAGTGAAGCTTGCGCTGTAGAACTTGCTGCAGAGTTAAACAAACATTCTCTGGGAAATAAAGCAATTGCCATTTGTGCAGATGTATCCAATGCTTCTCAAGTAGAAATTATGTTTGAAGAAACCAAAAAGCATTTAGGTTCTGTTTCATTATTGGTAAACAATACGGGAATTTCACAGCAGAAATTATTTACAGATATTACAGAAGCAGAATGGGACACGATGTTTTCGGTAAATGTAAAGAGCATGTTCTTATGCTGCCGTCAGGCATTAACAGATATGATTCACAGCAAAAAAGGAAAAATCATTAATATTTCTTCTATGTGGGGACAAGTAGGAGCATCCTGCGAAGTCCATTACTCCGCCTCTAAAGCGGCTGTCATTGGCTTGACAAAAGCGCTTGCAAAAGAAGTGGGGCCCTCTCATATCCAAGTAAACTGTGTAGCGCCTGGCGTAATAAAAACTGCTATGAACAGCCATTTGGATAAACAGACTCTAGAGCTGTTAAAAGAGGAAACTCCTTTGGGCGTCATTGGAACAACAGGAGATGTTGCTCAAATGGTAGGCTTTTTAGCCTCGGATCATTCTGATTTTATTACAGGTCAAGTATTTGGTATTAACGGCGGTATGGTTATTTAACAAAAATACAAGTCACAAAAAGTAGGTATTTCTATTCTGTAGGTATCTATACGCTTCATAAATCAAAACGGAGGACTTCTCATGATTACAATTAACGTACTATTAAAAGTGAAGGCAGAAAAAGAACAAGATTACCTGGCATTCTTAGAAGATATGGTACAAAAATCCCGTCAAGATGACGGTTGTTTATTTTATGACCATTTTAGAAATGTGAAGCATCAGAACGAATATATCATTGTAGAAAATTGGGCGGATGATAAAAGCGTAGAAAAACACAATCAAACAACTCATTTAAAAACATTTTTAGAGAAAATTCCTGCTTATTTGGAAGAGGAAATTGTGCTAAAAATCAGCCGCAACTAAGAACAATTTCCAACAAAAAAATCCCTCTATGGTGTAATACCATAGAGGGATTTTTTTAGTTTGATAAACGTTCTTTTAACGCATTTAATTGATTTTTCAGTTCAGCAGGAAGTTTATCGCCAAATTTCTGGTAGAATTCTTCAATGCCTGCTGCTTCACCCAACCATTCTTCATTGTTAACAGTCAGGATTTTTTCTAAGGTTTCTCTTTCGATATTCAAACCTTCTGCATTAATATCATCAACGTATGGTAAATAGCCAATTGGTGTCTCTCTTGCATCTACATTATCTTCGCAGCGTTCCAAAATCCAATCCAACACACGTAGGTTATCGCCAAAGCCCGGCCACATAAATTTGCCGTTTTCATCTTGACGGAACCAGTTAACGTTAAAGATTTTTGGAGCTTTATCGCCAAGGATTTCACCCATTTCAATCCAGTGAGCAAAATAATCGCCCATATGATAACCGCAGAATGGCAGCATTGCCATTGGGTCACGGCGAACCACACCAACTTGTCCGGTAGCTGCGGCAGTTGTTTCAGAAGCCATGATAGAACCTACAAACACACCATGGTTCCAATCACGAGACTGATACACCAATGGAGTTGTTTTTTGACGACGACCACCAAAAATAATTGCGGAGATAGGCACACCGGCTGGTGAACTAAATTCCTTACTAATACAAGGACAATTTTCAGCAGGAGCTGTAAAACGGCTGTTTGGATGAGCACCTTTTTCTTCTGCAGTGGTACCATCCCAAGGTTTTCCTGTCCAGTCCACGCCATTTTTCGGTGGATTTTTGTCCAGACCTTCCCACCAAACCGTGTCATTATCCAAGTTCAACGCAACGTTTGTATAAATAGTTCCTTTTTGAACAGTTGCCAACGCATTTGGATTGGACTTTTGGTTGGTACCCGGTGCAACACCGAAGAAGCCGTTTTCAGGATTGATTGCCCATAATCTTCCATCAGGACCTTTTCTCATCCAAGAAATGTCATCGCCTACAGTCCAAACTTTGTATCCTTTTTTACGGTAACCTTCCGGTGGAATTAACATAGCAAGGTTTGTTTTTCCGCAAGCTGATGGGAATGCAGCTGTAATATATTTTACTTCGCCTTTTGGATTTTCCACACCTAAAATCAGCATATGTTCTGCCATCCACTGCTCATTCTTTCCTTGGAATGAAGCAATACGCAGTGCAAAGCATTTTTTGCCAAGCAAAACATTGCCGCCATAACCGGAGTTTACAGAGATAATTGTATTATCCTCCGGAAAATGACATATGTAACGTTTTTCCTCATCAATATCACAGCTTGCGTGCAGCCCACGTACCCAGTCATTATTGGTATCACCAAAATGGGCAAGTACTTCTTTGCCTACACGGGTCATAATTACCATGTTCAGCACAACATAAATAGAGTCTGTTACCTCAAGTCCAACCTTTGCATATGGAGAAGTAATCGGACCCATGGAATAAGGAATTACATACATCGTTTTTCCTTTATAGCTGCCTCTTGCAATATCGTACAGCATTTTATAAGTTTCTGCAGGTTCTCTCCAATGGTTGGTAGGACCGGCATCCTCTTCCTTTTTAGAACAGATGAATGTTCTTGCCTCTACGCGTGCAACGTCGTTGAGAGCAGTACGATGCAAGTAGCAACCCGGAAGTTTTTCTTGATTCAATTTGATTAAGTCACCATCATTGCAAGCTTTCGCGCGGAGAGCTTCCAGTTGTTCTTCTGAACCGTCAATCCAAACAACTTGATCCGGTTGTACCAACTCTCTCATCTCGCCAACCCAATTTAACATGGTTTCATTTTTTGTCATCTCAGTCTCCTCCTGGCTGTGTGGACCCAGCCAAAATTTTCTATTCAATAGTTTAAGTATAATACATCCGTCAGTATTAATCAATGAGTATTTTATGAATTTTGTTTTATAATCTCATAAATTTTAGTTAAATTTGCTAAAAATTGCTATCTATGGGCATAGCTGCGCAAGCATTCAAATCCATTCCTGCAATTTTTCCTGCTAAAAACTCATAATAAGCTTGGGCACCTACCATAGCTGCGTTATCTCCGCATAAATTCAAAGCCGGCATATGAATTTCCCAGCCTTGCTCCTTGCATTCTTGCTGTAATCTTCGTCTTAACAAAGAATTTGCAGAAACACCACCGGCAATGACCAATTTTTTATAATTCGTCTCATCCATTGCCAAAATGACATTTTTAAGCAAGCAATCTACCACCGCTTTTCGGAAAGAAGCGGATAAATCCGCAACAGGCAGTTGCTGTCCCTTTTGAGAAGCATTGTGTATCAAATTAATCACTGCCGTTTTTAATCCGGAAAAGCTAAAGTCTAACGGAGAACCCTGTACGGAGGGATGCGGTAATGTAAAAGCGTCCCCATTACCCTGTTCGGCAATTTTATCCAAATGCACTCCACCCGGATATGACATTCCCATTGCTCTTGCAGCCTTATCGAACGCTTCACCAGCAGCATCATCTCTGGTTTGCCCAATAACATGCAAATCCGTATAGTCTTTTACATCTATGATATGTGTATGCCCACCGGAGACAACTAAGCACAAAAACGGCGGCTTTAAGTCCGGAGAGGTGATATAATTAGAGGCAATGTGAGAACGCAAATGATGTACAGGTATTAATGGCAAACCTGCGGAGAGTGCCAAGCCTTTTGCAAAATTTACCCCTACTAACAGTGCTCCAATTAATCCGGGAGCGTAGGTAACTGCAATGGCATCCAATTCTTTTAATGTGACATGTGCATGTTCCAATGCTTGCTTTGTAACGCCAACAATTGCCTCACTATGTCGCCGGGAGGCAATTTCCGGAACAACTCCACCATATAGCTTATGCTCTTCAATTTGAGAAGCAACCACGGAAGAAAGTACTGTTCTTCCATTTTCTACAACAGCAGCTGCGGTTTCATCGCAAGAACTTTCAATTGCTAATATTTTCATACCATCTCTCCCTTACTGACTTTTGAACTCTTTTGTCATAATCAAACCATCTTCCACAGGCGCTGTATAAAAGTTTTTTCTGCATCCCACTTCTTGAAAACCAAGTTTTTGATATATAGAAATGGCTTGTTGATTGGAAACACGTACTTCCAGAGAAATAAAAACTCCGTCCCTCTGTATCGCCTGCTCAATTAGTACTTTCACTAATGTGGTACCAATTCCCATCCCTCTGAACTGTGGAAAAACTGCAATATTATTGATATAACATTCACCCATTACACACTGCATTCCTGCATAGCCTAACACTTGTCCATTTTGCTCTGCAACGCAAAAAACAGCGAGCTTATTGTGAAGTTCGCTGCGTAAGCCGTTTTCAGTCCATGGCTGAGAAAAGCAAAGCCGCTCCAGCTGAGCCAGAGCGGAAATATGCTTTTCCTGCATTGGTACTATCTGAATAGCGGCATTCATACTTATTTTTTCCATGCTTGTTTTGCCTGTGTAAACAATACGTGATCTAAATCGGCAAAAGAGGCAATAATTTGGTCTCTTACTTTACGGAATTCTTCCGCATCTTTCTTGTATGGGTCAGGAATTCCTTCCGGTCTACCCAAAAGATAAACTTGCTCAGGATCAATACCTGCTTCTACTAAAATTTGTCTGTGAATTGGTTCCATTACAACAAAAAAGTTGCCCTTCATTAAATCTTTTCCTCTTAATCTATGGGCAATGTGGTTTGAAATATCAACGTTTAACTCTTTGCAAGCTTCCACTGCATTATCACTTACTTTATCACCTTCGTAAGCTGCCAATCCACCGCTTTCCACTTGTATATAATTGATTCCATTATCATTCAGATGTTTGTAATAAAGAGCCGCCGCCATTGGACTGCGACAAGTATTGCCGGTACAAATAAAATAAACTAACATATTGAACCTCTCCTTCAACTTCTGCTATTTCCATCATTTTTCTTTATTATACACGAAATGATTCTTTTTTTAAAGTATCTTATATTATTTCTTTAGCACTCTAAATTTTTCCGGTACAAATATCCAAAAAGCATTTTATTTCATTCCGAAGCTGCTTTTTCTCCTTTTTAAAGTAATAAGAATGCCAAGAGCGCTGCAAGTATACCAATCTATGATAAGGACAGTGGGTCAACCCTTTTTCTATCATTTCTGCACTGCGCCACAGCACTGCTTCATCATTACGAGACTGAGTAATCAATACCGGAACAGTCACCTTGGGCAAGTTTTTCACCGCAAGTCTGGACAACCTTGCTAAATCGGCCACTCTGGGCAACCAACCTACCGTATACAGAATATTATCTACTATTACGCTGTTATTTTCTCGGTAATAGCGGTCAATGCGATTATAAATTGGATTGCGGCTGAAGAAATTTTTTACAGAATACAAAGAACTATGACTTTTTAGGCTTATTTTAATGGCGGTGTTGAGTAAAATAAGACCTTTTACATTCTCTTTAGAGCAGACGCTTTCATTAATTGCAAGCAATCCTCCCATAGAATGACCCACTAAATACACTTTTGGATACAACTTAGCATAACGGCGTACCTCGTTATGAACTTGCTCTGTCCATTGTTGCTGCGAACTATGTGCAAAATCCTTCGCTGTACCGCCATGTCCCGGAAGTAATAAAGCGGCACATGCATATCCCATATGGGATACAAAATCAGCAAGACCAATAAATTGATGGGGACTGCCTAAAAAACCATGAATAAAAATAACAATAGTGTCTGTATCTTTTTTTAACATTTCAAACGCCTTATGTGGATAAAACGGCTGATATTCCAAAGGTTTTAATGGACTCTTTTGTTTGCGCAATGCAAAATCCCCTTTCCTTATATTCTCTGATAAATCAAAAAGTCAAAATGAATTTCTGTTTTCAGCGTTTCCGTATGTTTCAAACGTTCGCTGCCTTGTATGGTAGTCTTCCAATAATAAGGTGTCATGGCGAATAAATCGGCAATGATATTATGTTGGTCAATGTAGATTTCATCTTTGACAGTGACACGTTTCCGAAATGCAAACCCATCATAAAACGTATCTTTTTCTTCATTTTCATAGGGTTGTTCATACAAAATCTCTTTTAAGCCAAATAAATGGCGCGCTCCCGGAACCGCAAGTATCATGAAACCACCGCGTTTTACAATTCTTTGAAATTCCTCTGGCACAATAGGGGCAAAAATATTCAGCAAACAGTCTGCCGAACCGCTTTCGACAGGACTGTCAAAAATGCTGCCTACTGCAAATTGAATATCACGGTACTTTTTCGCTGCCGCTTTCACAGCAAATTTAGAAATATCAAATCCTGCAAATTCTGCCTGGATTCCCAATGCGTCTAAATGTGCTTTCGCACGGCCTGTATAATAACCCTCTCCACAGCCTGCATCCACAACAACAGGTTGCGTTTTATTCCCAATGGCTTCTTTCACTAAATCATTAAGCTGATTGCTGAAAGGCAGATAAAGACCTGTTTCCAAAAATTCTCTGCGGCATGCAACCATTTGACGGTTATCTCCCGGAATTTTTGAATGCATTTTATTTGGAGGCAGCAAATGAATATAACCTTGCGCAGATATGTCATAACTATGTCCGTTTTCACAGTAGCATGTATGATCTATTTTTTCTAATTTTTTCTTACAAATAGGGCAAATAAAAACCATATCTGTTCCCCTTATCCATTCTGTTATGTAATAGGAATACACCGAGAGATGATTTACTCTCGGTGTATCACGTAATTTATCCAACGATTTGCATACAAAAGCAATGTTTAAGCTTTCGCATCATACCAAGTTTTCCCGACAGTTGCTTCCGCTACCATTGGAACAGATAGGTGAATTGCCTGCTCCATTTCCTCTGTTAGCAGCTGCTGAACCAGCGGAGCTTCTTCTTCCGGAGCCTCTACTATCAATTCATCGTGTACTTGTAAGATTAAGCGAGCACGTAAACCTTCCTTTTCTAATCGATGTACTACGCGAATCATTGCAATTTTAATGATATCCGCAGCTGTACCCTGTATTGGCATATTCATGGCAACACGCTCTCCAAAGGAACGCAAATTAAAGTTGGATGAACTCAATTCAGGAAGATAACGCCGGCGTCCGAATAGCGTTTCTACATAGCCGGTTTCTTTTGCATGTTCCACCACATTTGTCATATAATCGCGCACACCGCTGAAATGATCCAAATATGTTTTAATATATTCCTCTGCCTCTTTGCGGGTAACGCTTATATTTTTTGCAAGAGAAAACGCGCCAATCCCATATATAATTCCAAAATTAACCGCTTTTGCACGACTTCTCATCAAAGGTGTTACCATTTCACGAGGCATATGGAACACTTGTGCGGCAGTATTGCGGTGAATATCATCATTTTCTTTAAATGCCTCTATCATGCCGGAATCATTTGCAACATGCGCTAATACACGCAGCTCAATCTGAGAATAGTCTGCATCTACTAAAACACATCCCTCTTTTGCAACGAAAAACTTACGCAGTTCTCTGCCAACATCAGTACGAACAGGTATGTTTTGCAAGTTAGGTTCCGTTGAACTGATACGACCAGTCCGTGTTTCTGTCTGATTAAAACTGGAATGAATACGTCCATCTTCCTCCACCACTTTTAACAAGCCATCGCAATACGTAGACTTAATTTTTGCCAAAGTACGGTACTCCAAAATTAATTCTACCACAGGATGTTCATAGCGAAGTTTTTCCAACACTTCTGCACTGGTAGAATACCCTGTTTTGGTCTTTTTCCCCGCTGGAAGCCCTAATTTTACAAACAACGCCTCGCCTAATTGTTTGGGTGAATTTAAATTAAACTGATAACCGACTTCTTCATATACCAAGCTCTGAATCCGGTTAATTTTATTCTCCATAATTTCACCGTATTCGGCAATGCCATCTTTATCAACGGCAAACCCCAATTCTTCCATTTGTGCCAATACTTTGGCAAGGGGAAGTTCAATTTCTCGCAGTAATTTATGCTGTGTATTCTGAGAAATTTTGTCATCTATTACCCTATATAAAGCGGGATAAATTGCCGCCCATTTTATCATAGGCTCTTTCTCAACCAACAGGGAATCCATTTGGGGTTGTTCCACACCGTATTCTGTGGCCATACGCTCTATTTCATAATTAGAAGAGGAAGGATTAAGCAAATAACCTGCAAGCATCGTGTCCATTTCTACCTGCACCAAACCAATATTCTGCCTATATAACGCAGCATACAACGGTTTGACATCATGAGTATACTTTTTAATATCCTCACTTTCACAAAACGCTTTCAAAAAATCAGGATATTTCGCTGCATTAACAGTACAAATGGTATTCTCTAAATGAAAATATAATGTTTGAACTTGTTTGTCCTGATAAGACACCAAAAAGTAGGCACTACCTGTTTGTTGTAATTGCTGTAGCAAACTTTGCGTATCATCACATTCCTTGATTTGCAGCGATTGTTCTGTGATTAGCGCTTCTTGTTCCGCTTCAATTTGATCCAAGCCCCATTTTTTAATCAAACTGAACAGTTCTAATTTTGCCATTAACCGTGCCGCTGCCTGAGCATCTCCCTCAGAAATATGGTAATGCTCTAAATTGGTATCTATTGGCGCTTGCAGACAAATAGTACCAAGCTTATAACTTAAGAAAGCGGACTCTCTGCCTTCTTCCAATTTTTTGCGCATAGCAGGTTTTAAATCCAGTTGGTCAAAATTTTGATAAATTGATTCAATACTACCATATTTCTGAATTAAATCAGCTGCACCCTTTGCACCTATTCCCGCAACACCCGGAATGTTGTCCGAACTATCTCCTTGCAGTGCTTTGATATCAATTAACTGGTGTGGTGTTACACCATACTCCTCTTGTATTTTTGCTTCATCATATACTGTTACAACCGGCTGTCCAAACTTTGTAGCCATCAAACGCACTGTCACAGACGGATTAACCAACTGCAAACTATCTCTATCCCCTGTGGCCAACACACATTCGTGACCTTCTTCCGTACACACTCGCGCTAAAGTTCCTAAGATATCGTCTGCCTCATATCCTTCACATTCCACAATTCGGTAACCTAACAACGTTAAAAGCTCCTTTAAAATCGGCAGCTGCTGTGCCAATTCCGGGGGCATACCTTTGCGCTGAGCCTTGTAACCATCGTATTCTTTGTGGCGAAATGTTGGCGCACGCATATCAAATGCTACTGCTACCGCGTCAGGATTTGTATCTTCCTTGATTTTATGCAGCATAGTTAAAAAGCCATAAATAGCGTTCGTAAATGTACCGTCTTTTGTGGTTAATAATTTAATTCCATAAAAAGCTCGATTAAATATGCTATTTCCGTCCAGCACAAGTAACTTCATAAGTATTTCCGTACCTTTCCAAATAGTTAAAATAATCCTTAACTATAATTTGTTTTATTATAGCATTAAAAAAATTGTGTTGCAATTTTTAACGCAATAAAAGCTAAAACGTTCTTATAACAGTCAAAATTTTTAATTTTGATGCTGTTTTGAGGTTGTTATAACATAAAAGAAATTGTTTCACAATTTCTAACCTATAAACGTTAAAACGTTCTTGCCAACAGCCAAACCTTTAGTTTTGTTGCTGTTGCTAGGTTGTTATAGCATTAAAAAATTGCGTTATTCCTTGTTTTATGATAGAATAACTCATTATTAAAATTTTATGTATTTTAATTTACTTAGAAACGGTAGGGTTTAATTTGAGAATTGGCAATATTTCTTTTGATGGAAAAGCAATTTTGGCACCTATGGCAGGTGTTTCGGATAAATCTTTTCGTGAACTGTGTACTTCTTTTGGGGCTGCATACGTTATCTCTGAAATGGTAAGTTCAAAAGGGCTGCAATTTAGTGACCGAAAAAGCAAAGAGTTAATGGAGCTGTCTCCCGCCGAGCGTCCAGCAGCAATTCAAATCTTTGGAGATCAACCTGAAATTATGGCCAAAGCAGCTGAAAAAGCAATGGAATTTGAACCCCAAGCAATCGACATTAACATGGGTTGTCCCGCTCCTAAAATCAGCAATAGCGGAGGTGGTTCCGCTTTGATGAAACGCCCTGATTTATGCGGAGATATTGTCTCGGCCGTTAAAAAAGCCATACCTGTCCCTGTAACCGTAAAAATCCGCAAGGGATGGGACAAAAACAGTATCAATGCAGTAGAGGTAGCATGTATTTGCGAACAAGCCGGAGCTGATGCAATTGCAGTACATGGCAGAACCAGAGAGGATATGTATACGCCGCCTGCCGATTGGAATATTATTCGTCAAGTAAAACAAGCTGTTTCTATTCCTGTCATCGGAAACGGTGACATCAATACCGCACAGGACGCTGCCAAAATGATAGAAGAAACAGGCTGTGATATGGTTATGGTCGGTCGTGGCGCGTTGGGAAATCCTTGGATTTTTTCACAAATAAACGCATATCTGTCTGATAGTTGCACCATTCTTCCTCCACCTTCTATTATGGAACGTATGCTGGTTATGAGAAAACATATGGTGGCTTTATGCGACCATAAAACAGAACAGCACGGAATGAAAGAGGCTCGTAAACATGTTGGCTGGTATGTAAAGGGAATTCATGGTGCGGCAGAGTTCAGACGCAGAGCAGGATATTTGTCTACCTTGGCAGAACTGGATCAACTAATTGAAGATATTATAAAAGAAAATTCTCAAACAGAATAAATATATACTTTGTATCTGGAAAAGGCTGTTATTCAACAGTTTTATTCTTTTTATGCGAAAAATAATAGTGCCGATTTCAAAACAGTAGTTCACATCAATAAAAACAAAAAGCTGTAAACTCCTATGTAAGGAAGTTTACAGCTTTTTATATTATTCAAAATCAATAATTACTTTTAATGCATTTTCTCTTGCTGCATTTGCAAACGTATCGTAAGCGTCCATAATTTCACTGAATTTAAAGTGATGCGTAACTAATTGTTGTGGTTTAATTTTTCCGGAAGATACTGTTTTCAACAGCATAGGCGTTGTATTTGTGCTAACCAAACCGGTTGCAATTGTAATATTTTTAATCCAAAGATCTTCTAAATGAAGTTCAACAGATTTACCATGAACACCTACATTGGCAACATGACCGCCTTTTGTAATAATTTTTTGGCAAATATCAAAAGTTTGTGGAATACCAACCGCCTCAATAGCAACGTCAACGCCAAGACCATCTGTCATTTCATAAATTTGCTTAATCGCAGCATCCATATCTTTAGAGTTTACAGTATCAGTTGCACCAAAACGTAAAGATTCTTTCAAACGATTATCATCCAGATCAATCATAATAATACGTGCCGGTGAATAGAACTGAGCTGTTAACAACGCTGCAAGTCCAATTGGACCCGAACCTACAATTGCAACTGTATCGCCTGGTTTTACTTGACCATTCAATACACCAATTTCAAAGCCTGTTGGTAAAATATCACTAAGCATTACAGCAGCATCATCTGTAATTGACTCCGGAATATGATATAAACTGTTATCAGCATGAGGAATATGTACATACTCTGCTTGAGTACCGTCAATCATGTAGCCTAAAATCCAGCCACCATCATCACAGTGAGCATAAAGACTCTTTTTGCAATAATGACATGTTCCACACGCAGTAACACAAGAAATAATTACTTTGTCACCAACTTTAAAGTTGCTTACATTTTCTCCTACAGACTCAACAATACCAATACCTTCGTGACCCAACACTCTACCTGATTCAACTTCAGGGGTATCTCCTTTTAGAATATGAAGGTCTGTACCGCAAATAGTAGTTTTTAACATTTTTACTACCGCTGCCTTACTATCCTTCGGGGTTGGTTTTGGTCTTTCTAATACTTCTTTTTTACCTGGACCTAAATATACCATTGCTTTCATAGTCTCACTCATGTTTCATCCTCCTTTGATATATGGTTAATTTTTACTGATGTGTACATCATATAACAAAAGATTATTTTTGTAAATAATAAATAAAAAGTTAACAATATGTGTGATGTTTTTAACCAAATTAGTCTATTATTTCACAAATCTCTCCCTGTTTTTTCGATATTTTCTGTAATAATAAATATTTCAGAAAAAGAAAAGGACACCTCAAATGAGGCGTCCTTTTTTATTCGTAGGATTTCCAAAATTTATTTTCCTAAAAATAGCAAAGCATAACCATAAGGCTCTAAAACTAATGTATGATTCCAAATAGGTGTTCCAAGAAGTGCGGATGCAGTTTCCCATTCTTGAGCAACTGATAGCTGTTTACAATGTGCAGCTCTGTTTATTGCTACCAATAATTTTTGACCAACCGTTTCATCCGCACGAATATATACAAAACAGTCATCATCTGCATAGTACGGTTCCAAGGTTCCTTGCTTTAATACCTCACAGCTATGGCGTATTTTTCCTAAACTGCGGTACCAATTTACCAACTCTATATCTTCATGCCCCCAAGGAAAACACCCTCTGTTAAATGGGTCACGATATCCTTCCATGCCTGCTTCATCTCCATAATAAATACAAGGAACACCCGGCAAAGTATATTGCATCAATGAAGCCAGCTTTAACAAAGCTATTCCTTTACTGCGTTGTTCTTGGGACAATTTTGTTCTGTGCTGCCACTCTCTATCCCGCCCATTTAACGGTTCTCCTCCCAACACAGTTAAAATACGTTCCGTATCGTGTGTTCCTATGTGATTCATTAATAAATGAATCACATCAGGTGGATAGTGTTCCAATACTGTCGCAATCCGTTCCATCATTTCTGCAGGATTTTTTCCTGTCAAAAAGCCTATAATTGCTTCGCGGAACGGATAATTCATTACGCTATCCAATTGCTTGCCAAGCAAATATCTTCTACGCTGTCCGTAAGCCATTTTATTGGAAGCGTCCTCCCATACTTCTCCCAATATCATAGCAGTGGGTTTTATCTGTTTTGCAGCTTTTGCAATATGTTCTAAAAATAAATCGGGCAGTTCATCTGCTACATCCAGTCGCCATCCATCTGCTCCTGCTTTTAACCACTCTTGTATTACTCCATCCGTTCCATTGATGTATGCACTGTACGATTCATCAAATTCATTCACGTTAGGAAGCGTTTCAAAATTCCACCAACAAGCATATTGATTTGGCCATTGATAAAATTGATACCAATTATAATAAGGGGATTCCTGTGATTGATAAGCACCTAATGTTTGATATCTGCCCTTACGATTAAAATAGACACTATCACTGCCTGTATGGTTAAACACCCCATCCAATAAGATGTGTATTCCTCTTTTTTTTGCTTCTTTGCACAGACGTGTAAAATCCTCTTTTGTACCTAATAATGGATCCACTTTTGTATAATTGGCTGTATCGTAACGATGATTAGAATGGGCCTCAAAAATAGGATTCAAATAGATGCAGGTAATACCTAAACTTTGTAAATAATCCAATTTTTGAATAATGCCTTCCAAATCTCCGCCAAAATAGTCAGAATTCGTAATTTCTCCCTGATGATTGGGTCTCCATTCCGGTTGTGAGCCCCACCGTTGATGCAGATAACGGTCTTGAGGTACGTTATCTTTTGTAGTACCTGAGCAATAAAAACGGTCGGGAAAAATTTGGTACATAATTCCTCCTTTTAACCAATCCGGCGCTTGATATTGAGGTTCATATACGGTAAGTTGCCAGTATTCTCCTGCAGGTGCACCATACTCATCAATACCGCTTTCATCACCAAAACGGCTTGTAATTCCCAGAGTACCTCTCCAGGTATCAATTTCAAAACGGTAAAAGTAAAGTCCGGGCTGTTCAGGTGTAAAATCACATTCCCACCATTCGTGGTTCTCCCCATTCATTCCGCACCAAAACATGCCAAGTGTTTTTACTTGTTTTGTAAATTCTTCTCCTACCATAAGGCGCGCCGCACTGCACCTGAATTCTCTTGGAACCAGTAGTTTAAAATGAACATTTGTATGAGTTTGAACCGCCCCTGTGGGATTACGGTAAATAGAATTTCTGGAATGAAACATAATTATCTCTCCAAAAAAGAGCAGGAAATGGATTGTTCTCTTCCTGCTCTTACTCGATATTTTCTATAATTTAGGAATTGGTACCTTTTCTGGTTGTTCTTTTTGCAACTGTAGATTTTACAGCTGTTTTTTGCACATTCTCTTCTGTTTTTGCAGGTGCTTTTACAATTGTTTTTTGTACCTCAGCCGGAACAGGAGTTGCCCCCCAAATATTTTGTGCATATTCGTGAATAGCTCTATCTGCGGCAAAACGACCTGCCCCAGCAATATTAACAAGCGCCATTTGCTGCCATTTCTGCTGGTTAGCATACAATTTTTCCGCTTTTTGATGTACTTTACTGTAGGAATCGAAGTCTGCCAGTACCATATAAGGGTCTACATTAATTAAGTTATTCGCAATATCATGGAATTCAAATCCATTCAGGCCTGAACGCATTTCTTCAATCGCATGTTTAATGATAGGATTATTGTCATAAAACAATTTAGACTGATAACCATTTTTAGACAAGGACTGCGCTTCCGGAGTAGTCATACCAAACAGCAGCATATTCTCATCTCCCACGGTTTCATGTATCTCAACATTCGCTCCATCCAGTGTACCTAGTGTAATAGCGCCGTTAATCATAAATTTCATATTTCCGGTACCGGATGCTTCCGTGCCTGCCAGCGATATCTGTTCACTGATATCCGCTGCCGGTATCATCAATTCCGCCAATGTTACACGATAATCTTCTAAATAAACTACTTTCATTTTATCGTTTACCCTTGGGTCATTGTTGATGACTTCACCCAATTCCACAATAAAGCGAATCATTTGTTTTGCAAAATAGTATCCGGGAGCCGCTTTTGCACCAAAAATATACGTATGCGGCGTAAAGTCAGCATTTGGATTTTCTCTTAACCATTGATAAGTAGCCAAAATATGAAGTGCATTTAAGTGCTGACGTTTATACTCGTGCATACGTTTGACCTGTACATCAAAAATAGAGTTTGGGTTTACTATAACGTTATTGCTTTTTTTGATATACTCAGCCAAACGCTGTTTGTTGTTGTATTTAATGGTTTCTAATTTTTCAAGAGTTGCTTTGTCATCTTTATATGCTAAGAATTTAGATAATTCATTAGCATCATAAATATACCCATCTCCAATGGTCTCTGTTAAAAAAGCAGCCAGTTCCGGATTGGATTGATTCAACCAACGTCGGTGCGCAATACCATTGGTAACATTTTTAAACTTTTGCGGCATAACCTGATAAAAATCTTTAAATACAGTGTCTTTTAAAATATTACTGTGTAATTGAGAAACACCGTTTACGGAATGACTTGCAACTACTGCTAAATTTGCCATTTTTACAAATCCGTCATTGAGCGGAGCCATACGTCCTACTTGATAGCCATCTACTCCCTTTTCATGCATTTGAGCACAGAAACGACGGTTAATTTCTTCAATAATTTGATAAATACGAGGCAGTCTTCTTTTAAACAGTTCTACACCCCAACACTCCAAAGCTTCTGCCATAACCGTATGGTTGGTGTATGCAATGGTGCGAGTTACAATGTTCCATGCCGCATCCCAACCATAACCACATTCGTCCAACATAATACGCATCATTTCAGGAACCGCTAAAACAGGGTGTGTATCATTTAAATGAATCGCAGCCAATTCAGGTAAATTATCCAAAGAACTGTACGTAAACAAATGACGGCGAATAATATCCTGTATGGTAGCTGAAACCAAAAAATACTGCTGAGTTAAGCGCAAACTCTTACCCTCTTCGTGATTATCCCCCGGATACAGCACCTTTGTAATAGCTTCTGCAAGTGCATTTTGTTCCATTGCACGCAAGTAATCACCATCATTGAATAACTGCATATCAAAATCAGCAGATTTGGCTTTCCAAACGCGCAACACACTAACGCCTTTCCCGTCCATACCCGCAACATACATATCATACGGCACTGCAATTACTTTTTTATAATCCTTATGATTTACCATATGATATTGATTGTTCCAAGATTCCTCAATATAACCGTCAAAGTGTACTTCAACTGCTTTATCTTGTTGCGGAGTCATCCAAATTTTTCCACCAGGAAGCCATAAATCCGGCAACTCTGTCTGCCAACCATCTACTAATTTTTGATGAAAAATACCATATTCATAGCGTAAAGAATACCCCATTGCAGGGTAACCGTCTGTTGCTAAACCATCTAAAAAACATGCTGCCAAACGACCTAAACCGCCATTTCCCAAACCTGCATCAGGTTCTTGCTCATAAACGCGATCCAGGTTTACACCCATATTTTTTAAAGCTTTTCGAAAATCTTCCTCTATACCCAGATTGAACAGATTATTTTTCAGGGAACGACCCATTAAAAATTCCATACAAAGATAATAAATCTTTTTTGATTTCTGCGCACGGTTTAAAAATTCGCTGCGACCCTCCATCAGCATCTCTTTTACCATAAGGGCAACCGCTTTATAATATTGTACATCTGAAGCTGTTTCTGCTTTTTCGCCAAATTGATGTACGAGTTTTTCTTCAATACCGGCCTGAATTTTTTTGACAGAATGTTTATAGTTCATGCTTTTCCCTCCAAATAAATAAAAAACAAAACCTGCTTTTTGATTTCGGGTCATAAATATCTAGTTTATATTTATGTCCAGTATATACCAAAACCAGCCGTTTTTCAACTACAATACAACACATAAAATCAAATGTATCAACATTGACCAAATCCGCATATTTACAGTGTTTGAGATGTCTCCTTTTTCCATAAAGATCAATTTTTATTTTCACGAAAAAAGAATATTTTTTGTGTAATATACATAAAATTTGTAAAATTATCTGATACAAAAGAATTTCACTTTTAAAACCAAAGAATATATGTAATATTAGCATATAAAAATGCGGAAAATACACGAAAACCTCTTTTAAAAGAACCCGTTTTATACTATAATAATTACTATTATCTATTTCGCCTTGGCAATAAGGAGGTATTCCATGAGCAAGACCAAAGTAAAACTACGTATTTGTGACATAGACTGTACCATTACAAGTGATGACAACGAAGAGTATGTACGTACCATCGGCGATGAAATTGACCGAGCCATTTCTGCCGTTTTAAAGAAAAACGACCGTATCTCTCTTTCTATGGCCGCCATTATCACTGCCATGACTTATTGTGACGAATCTGCCAAGACAAAAGCGGAATTAGCAGAATTAAAAACGCTGGATAAAAACAGATTAAATGAATATGAGCGTTTAAAACAAGCCGCACAAACGGCTCAAACCGAAGCAGAGCAATTGCGCTCCGAGCTTCAGGTATTGCATGCATTTTTAGCGGAAGATAAAAATTTAGAAAAAATACCAGGATTTAAAAACGCACTGGATGAAGCAAACCAAAATCTTTCTATGGAACAAAATAGAAATTCTTCCGATGAGAACCTCTCCTCTGAGGACACTACAAATGTACCGGAAGAAACACAGGAGCAGAAACCAAACGAATCTTCTGCACCTATCTCGGTAGAAGATGCCCATACATTGGAAGAACTCCGCAATTCTATTGACACAGGAGAAATAGAGCAGACAACAGATGATCCTTTTGTAGGAATACCTTCTGCTATGAACAAACCTCAAACAAAACACAGCAAACAAAACCGACACCAGAAAAAACAGCAAAAAATGGCGCAAAAGGCAGCAGAAAAAGAAGGTCCGCGCCATATACCGCCATATTCACCGGTTCAGCGTGCAGAACATCCTGTACCTGATTTATTAACCGGAAACTATACACGCCCAAAATCACCAATAGAACCTGAGCTGCCATCTGACGATACCTTTATTGGCTATTTTGAGAAGAAATAATCCATACATAACGGCATAAGGCACACATGCACTCCCTAATTCAGGGAGTGTATTTTTCAATCATACCGAAATTTATTCATCGAGAGGATACCTACATGAAACAATCAACATTAGAACTGTTATCTCCTGCAGGTTCATGGGAAGCTTTGGAAGCGGCTGTGCGTAGCGGCGCTGACGCCGTATATTTAGGCGGTAGTCTGTTTAGCGCCCGTGCCAACGCACAAAATTTTGATCATGATACACTAAAACAAGCAGTTGCATATTGCCATGCCCGTGGTGTAAAGGTACATCTGGCTGTAAATACCATCTTATTGGACCACGAGATTAAAACAGCGCTGGATTTTGTTTCCTTTGCCTGCTCTCTCCCTGTAGACGCCGTCATTGTACAGGATACTGGTTTGCTGCATCTTTTACGGCACGCTGCACCAACACTGCAAATTCATGCTTCCACACAAATGTCCGTACATACTCCGGAAGGTGCAAAGCTATTGGCAGAACAAGGTGTTTCACGGGTTGTACTAGCCCGAGAATTATCTTTAAAAGAAATCAAAGAAATTTCTCAGTCATTAAAAGATAGCGGTTTTGCACATGTTGAAATTGAGCATTTTGTACACGGTGCGTTGTGTATGTCCGTTTCGGGCCAATGTTATTTCAGCTCTTTGCTCGGTTCCCGCAGTGGAAACAGAGGTCAATGTGCACAAACCTGTCGTCTGCCTTTTGCCGCAAAAGGCGGGACAGGTTATGACCTAAGTTTAAAAGATTTATCTATGATTGAACGTATAGGAGAGCTTGCCGACGCAGGCGTTACCTCCTTTAAAATTGAAGGACGTATGAAACGCCCCGAGTATGTAGCTGCTGCAACTGCTGCTTGCCGTTTTGCCTTAGAGCAACAGGCTATTCCGCAAAATTTAACCAAAAATCTGGAAGCAGTATTTTCCCGTTCCGGATTTACAACAGGGTATCCCGACGGAACGTTAGGCCGTGATATGTTCGGCATCCGTACCAAAGAAGACGTTACCAGTGCTACCAACACTGTATTTCAACAGCTGCACAGTTATTATCAAAAAGAACGTCAATCCATTCCCATTACGTACTCCCTTACGATAAAAAGAGGTACTCCTGTTACGGTAACGGTTTCTGACCATGAACAACATACTGTCACAGTGGAAGGAGATATCCCGCAACAAGCCATTCATCGTCCAATAGATGAAACGCGCTGTCTGGAACAATTAAAAAAGACCGGGGGAACTCCTTTCTATTGCACAAACGTTACCTGCTCTATCGACTCTGATTTATCTATTCCTGTTTCTATGCTGAACCAATTACGAAGAGATGCATTGGAACAATTGCTCAAACAAAGAGAACAAACGCCTGTCATTCCGTTTCATCCTGTTTGCTTCCCAGAAAAAACATCGCGGCAAGGTACCCAACCACTTCCTTTGCGAGCTGTATTCACCAGATTGCATAGCGCAGACGATATTCCTGACTGTGCAAAGGTATGTCAAATGATCTATATCCCTATCAATACCAAAGAACACATTGTTAAAGAATTGCAAAACCGTGGTTTACCGCTGGCAGTTACTATGCCGCGCGGTATGTTCGGAACAGAACGCACAATCGCTTCCAAACTGGAACAATTTCTGAAATGGGATGTTTCTCATGTTTGGGCAGGTACGGTAAACAGCGTTGCACTGGCAAAATCACTGGGCTGCAGCATTCATGGAGGATATTCTCTCAACGTTACAAACACAGCAGCTCTTGAGTGGTACCAACAATTGGGAGTGACAGACCTTGAATTAAGCTATGAACTGACACTGAAACAAAGTGCTAAAATAGGAGGAAATATTCCTCGTGGTTTGTTATTATATGGACGACTGCCTTTGATGTTATGCCGTAATTGCCCGGGAAAAAATGACGGCAAAAACTGCAAAAATTGCAACGGTACCACATGGCTGACAGATAGAAAAAACATAAAATTTCCTGTTCAGTGTGATTATGGATGCAGTGAAGTTTTAAACGCGGTTCCTTTGACAATGTCTGATAGAATTTCGGATATAACCGGTATGAATTTTGGAATATTGCGATTCACTGTTGAAAACTCTGTTGAAATTGAGGAAACTTTTCAGCAATTTTTGTATCAAAAAGCGCCTTTAGGGCATTATACCCGTGGTTTGTACGAAAAAGGAATCAAATAAGTTATGTAAAGTTCAATTCCTTGTGGAAATGTTGAAAGTTTAGAAAAAGGAGAACACCATGTTATATTTAGCTTCCGCTTCCCCCCGCCGAAGAGATTTATTAAAACTTGCAGGGTTCCGGTTTACAGTAGAACCTGCTGAAATTGACGAAGTAATCTCTCAGGACGATCCTGCATGTTTGGTACAAAATCTTGCATTAAAAAAAGCAAGAGCTGTTGCAAAACGACATCCGGAAGATATTGTTTTAGCAGCAGATACCGTTGTTGCGTTGGACAACCATATTCTTGGAAAACCTCAGGATGAAGCACAAGCACAAAAAATGCTGCGTTTACTGTCCAATCGAGTGCACCAAGTATACACCGGTTATTGCATCTTAAAACAAAATCGTTGTGAAATTGGCGTAAGCTGTACCTCTGTTGAATTTTATCCTTTATCCGACGAGGATATTGAAAGCTACATTGCAACCGGTGAGCCGTTTGACAAAGCCGGAGGATACGGCATTCAAAGTTTAGGATCCTTGTTAGTGCGTAAAATTGACGGAGATTTTTACAATGTAGTCGGTTTACCTATTGCAGAAATCAGCCGTCTGCTTCGTACCTTCGGCTCTTCAAAAACCGTAGAAAAAGAAGACCTTGGAAAAGAAGCGAAAATACTGTAATCTATTCGCCCAGCGATACCTATATTTTGAATTTGTTTACAAAATTTTTAGTTGAGAATTAAGTGAGAAAAGGTTATAATAAATTGGAATATAAATTTCTAATCTATACCATAATATAAGATAGAGATAGATTGTTTAAAATATTTGAACGGAATACCGTCTGAAAGACGGACGAAAGGGGAAAATCAATGTTTTCAAAAGATATTGGAATCGACTTGGGTACAGCAAACACCCTTGTATATATGAAGGGCAAAGGAATTGTTATGCGCGAACCCTCTGTTGTAGCGGTGGATGTGCGTTCCGATACTGTACTTGCAGTTGGTTCTGAAGCAAAAAATATGATAGGCCGTACACCCGGTTCTATTGTAGCGGTACGTCCGTTAAAAGACGGTGTCATTGCAGATTTTGACATTACTGCTACCATGTTGAAACATTTCATCCGTCAGGTAACCAAATCCAGTTCTTTTGGACGTCCTCATATTGTTGTATGCATTCCTTCCGGTGTTACTGAAGTAGAACGCCGTGCTGTTGAAGACGCCGCACGCCAAGCCGGTGCTAATCATGTTGACTTAATTGAAGAACCCATGGCTGCCGCTATTGGTGCAGGATTACCTGTAGGAGAACCTTGCGGAAGCATGGTTGTGGATATTGGCGGCGGTTCTACGGAAGTTGCAGTCATCTCTTTGGGTGATATTGTAACTTCTTGTTCTGTACGCATTGCCGGTGATAAATTCGATGAAGCAATTATTAATTATGTAAAACGCAAATATAATCTTCTCATTGGTGAACGTACTGCGGAAGCTATTAAAATGACATTGGGTTCTGCATATCCAAATGAAGAAATTGAAACTTCTGCATTGGACATCAAAGGTCGCAACATGGCAGATGGTTTACCAAAAAATGTAACCATTACAGGTTCTGAGGTACGAGAAGCTCTGGAAGAGCCTTTGGGTTATATTGTAGATGCAATTAAAAACACATTGGAAAAAACACCGCCTGAATTAGCGGCGGACATTATAGACAATGGAATTATGCTAACCGGCGGCGGTGCCCTGATTCGTGGTTTAGACCGTTTGATTACACAAGAAACAGGTATGCCTGTTCATGTTGCTGAAAATGCAATCGACTGTGTAGCGGAAGGTACCGGAAAACGTTTGGAAATTGAGCTTCCTACTCAATTCTACAAATCTCGTCGTAAATAAATCACGTGTTAAAATGAAAACGGAAGCGGAGGGTTTGTGCCCTCTGCTTATTTTCACTCTAATCATTTTGATGGTTCACAGCAAAAGGAGGACTGCTTGTGAAGGCTTTTTTTCGTAGTAAAAACTTTATTGTACTTACCGCTGTTATTTGTGTCTTAGTAGCTGTTACGATTTATTCTGCCTGTACAGGCGGAAGTGCCATCTCCAATATATTCGGTGCGGTTATTTCCCCTATGCAAAAAGTAACTGCCGTTGCTACAAACAACGCACAAGCAAGTCTTTCTGAGGCCACTCGTTCTTATGAAGATTTGGTTACTGAAAATGAACAGTTAAAACAACAAGTAAATGAGTTAAATCAACAATTGGTGGAGTTTTACCAATATAAACAAGAAAATGCGCAGCTAAAAAACTATTTGGGATTGAAAGAAAACAATCCCGACTATCAATTTGTATCGGCATCTGTTATTAACCGTGATCCAAATAACGTATACTATACTTTTACATTAGACCAAGGAAGCAATGCGGGAATCAAAGTAAATGATCCCGTTATTACTGACCAAGGAGTTGTAGGTTGGGTGTCGCAAGTTAGTGCAATGTACTGCGAAGTAACGACTATTCTGTCTCCGGATACGAATATTTCCTCAACGGATAAGGTAAATCGAGAAAGCGGTATCATCAGCAGCAATGCACAGCTTGCCGACCAAGGATTGATTAAAATGGGACTTTTAGAAGCAGGTACAACCGTTCAAACCGGAGATATGATTGTTACCAGCGGCATTGGCGGAAAATTTCCGAAAGATTTACTGATAGGAAAAGCTGTTGAAATAAAACCGGAAGAAAATGACGTTTCTCTGTATGCAACCGTAGAACCTTTTGTTGATATAAAAACAGTACGCGATGTTATCATTATTACCAGCTTTAACGGTCAAGGTGAAGTGATGAACAATACAAATTCAAATACCACTTCCTCCAATGGAGGGTAATTTATGAAACGCTTTCGAGTATTAAGGTATATTGCATATACCATTGAAATCATTGTATTTTTTGTGATACAACAAACTCCCGGACTCATTCCGTCTTTTTACGGCATTCTCCCAACGTTGTTAATTCCCATTGCATGTTCCATTGCCATGTTTGAAGGCCCCATCTGCGCTCTGCTCTATGGTGTGTTCAGTGGACTTTTATTAGACTACGGTGTCAACTGTATCTTTGGATTTCATGCCCTTATTTTAGGTTTGATTTGTTTTATTATCTCATTTTTGATACAAGATGTATTTCATAATAACTTTTTAACTGGACTGATTATGATATTATCAGCCATTCTAATCGTCACATTCCTTCAATGGCTATTTTTATATATCTTAAAAGGCTACGATTCCATTGGCTATGTGCTCTACCGTCATTATTTGCCTCGTGCTGCTTATACAGTTTTATTGGTTCCTTTATTTTACTATTTTAATCGTGGATTTTCCTATATCTTACGCGAAGAACGTTCCCAATCGTAAAACAACAAAACACTCTCTTTACCTATTTTTTTGCTTTTGTTCACCCATCCGTCATATAGCTATGTAAAAATAAACATATTTGCAGTGATATTTTATTTCCGTAAAGAAAGGAGCCGCTCATTTGAAATTTCGTAAATCCGGAAAAAGAAAACGCAGCCCCATCAAAGACCGTATCAAGTTGCGTTATGCTACATTGGGCGGTATCCTTTTGGCTTGTATGGGTGTATTTGTGTACAGATTGGTCGATTGGCAACTGATAAACGGAGAGCAATACTTACAACAGGCAGATGCAACCTATGTATCTACAATCAATTTAAGTGCTGCCCGCGGAGAAATTTTAGACACAAACGGCAATCCGTTGGCTGTAAATAAAACCGGTTACAATGTGACATTTGACCAAACTTACTTAGACAGCGACAATCAAAATAATGTGATTAAAAATTTAATTCACCTGCTTGACCAAAGAAATGAACCTTGGATTGATGAACTTCCTATTGTAATAAACAATAAAGGTGAGTATACATTTATCGAGGGAAAAGAAGCAGAAATAGCAGAATTAAAAGGCAAAAACTTTTTAAATCTGAACTCTTATGCCACCGCAGAAATGTGTATGGAGCAATTAATAGAATTATACAATATTGAAGGTTTTTCAGCTGAAGACACCAGAGATATCTGCTCTGTTCGCTATAATATGACCCGTAAAATGTTCAGTATTTCCAATCCTTATACATTTGCAGAAGATATTTCGAAAGATACCGCCTCCATCATTCAGGAAAACTCTACAAATTTGGCAGGCGTTACTATTGAAATTACCACTGTAAGAGAGTATAAAGACGGAATGTTAGCTCCGCATCTGATTGGAACCACAGGCTCTTTAACAGAAGAGGAATATCAGACCTTAAAAGATGAAGGATATGCCTACAATGATAAAATAGGAAAAAGCGGCATTGAATCCGCGTTTGAAGAAGAATTAAGAGGTACTGACGGTACCAAGGTGGTTGAGACCAACCCTGACGGAACAGTAAATTCCGATACTGTTACGGAACAGCCTGTTGCAGGAAATACTGTGTACACTACTTTAGACAGCAATTTACAAAAAGTAGCCAATGTATCCCTTGCAAATAACGTACAGGCAGCTCAAAGAGCCGGTGCGTCTACCTCTACAGAACATGATGGAGAAGACTGTGTGGCAGGTGCCGCTGTCGTTCTAAATGTAAAAGATTTTTCTATACTAGCTGCATCCACTTATCCAAGTTATGATTTGACCAAATATTTGGAAGACAGCAATTACTACACTTCTTTGGCAACGGATGAAACAAACAAACCGTTGGTGAATCGTGCCTTTGACGGAAACTATGTTCCCGGATCTGTATTTAAACCACTTGTTGCAGCAGCTGCATTACAGGAAGGTATTATTGATACTAACACCCATATAGAATGTAACCATTACTACACGTTCTATGCTCCAAGCTACATTCCAACCTGCCTAGGATGGCATGGTGATGTAAATCTACAAAAGGCAATTAAAGTTTCCTGCAATGTTTTCTTTTATGACGTAGGACGATTGCTCGGTATTGATAATATCGATTTATATGCAAAACAATTTGGTTTAGGTCAGGAAACCGGTGTGGAAATTGGTGAAAGTACCGGTACCTTGGCAAGTCCTGAATATCGTACCAGTAACGGAGGGGTCTGGCAGCCGGGTGACGTAATTCAAGCTGCAATCGGACAATCTGACAATGCTTTTACCCCGCTACAACTTGCAACTTATTGTGCTACCATTGCCAATAACGGCACTCGTTTAAAAACACATTTGGTAAAGCAAGTAACCAACTATAACCGTGACCAAGTAATTTCTGAAACAAAGCCTGAAGTAGTTTCTCAAGTAGATATCTCAGAAGAAAATTTAAAAATGGTTCAAGAGGCTATGAGAGGTGTAGTGCAATCAGGCGGTACGGCAAATTCTGTATTTGATGACTATGGAATCGCAATTGCTGCCAAAACAGGTACTGCTGAAAATCCGGGACACTCAGACAATGTAACATTTATCGCTTATGCACCATATGACGACCCGGAAATTGCCGTTGCAGTGGTATTAGAATATGGTTCTCGCGGTATGTACTCTATGAATGTTGCCAAAGATATTTTTGATGCCTATTTTTATGGAAAAACCGTAGATGAAAACGGAAACTTGGTGATGCCGGAAGAAACAAATAGTTCCGATACAGCAAACGAATAAAAGATTCCAAAAAAAGCTGTGTTTTATAAAAACCTGTGCTATAATATAGGCTACAAAAAAGAAGTAATCGCTTTTATGAAATGGTCAAAAATGTTCAAAACTTTTCAGCACTATCACTATGATATTCTTAGTTTTTATGAATTTTTTGTGAATTTATCTATTTCATCTCTAAAACTATACAAAAAATTTTGACTGCTATACTGAATTATGGTAAAATATTGATGAGGTTTTTATATGGGATTAATAACAGTTATTACATCCGGTAAAGGCGGAGCAGGCAAATCTACTGTTAGCGTAGGTTTGGGTTGTACACTTGCAAAAAACGGAAAAAGAGTTCTCTTAATAGACGGAGATGCAGGTCTTCGCAGCTTAGATGCTATGCTTGGCGTAGACAAAGAACTAGTGTTTGATATTTCTGACATTGTAAATGGTAATTGTGAACCAATTAAAGCAATCTATTCTTGTGAAGAATATACAGGTTTAAATAATTTATTTTTGTTGCCGGCACCAGCTTTAGAGAAACATACGATACATCCGGAGTTAATGAAGCAATTGGTTCCTATTTTAGCCAGATATTATGACCACGTTATTATTGACTGTCCGGCAGGCATCGGTAAAGGATTTATCTCTGCTGTAGCAGCCGCAAACCGTGCTTTGGTAATAAGTACACCTGACCCTATTTGTATTCGAGACAGTGACAAAGTCCGTCAATTACTAGAGGAACGAGGAATAAGCCAACATCGTTTGGTAATCAACCGTTTTAGCTTTGAGGCATTTCGTAAAATGCAGCATTATCAAGATATTGATACGATTATCGATGAAACCGGTATTCGTTTAATTGCTGTATTACCAGACGACATTCATTTGCAAGCCAATCCTGCAAAAGCCGTGGTAAATCATTCACGTTCGCCAGGAGCAATGGCTTTACAACGGTTGGCTGCACGCCTTGAAGGTGAATCTGTTCCTCTATTCCCACTAGAAAGATTATAATAATCTTCCGTTTCAAATTTATACGTAAAAGGAGGGGCAATCGTGAACATTGCTTTAATTGCACATGATGCGAAAAAAGAATTAATGGTACAATTCTGCATTGCGTATTGCGGAGTACTTAGTCGCCATAATTTATGTGCCACTGGTACTACAGGCAAAATGGTAACCGAAGCAACCGGACTGAAAATCCAACGTTTTTTATCCGGTGCTCAAGGAGGCGACCAACAAATTGCTTCCCGCATCGCATGTAATGAAATTGACATGCTTCTGTTTTTTCGTGACTCTTTAACCCCAAAACCGCATGAACCAAGCGATATGCATTTATTACGCTTATGTGATGCGCACAATATTCCATTTGCAACGAATATTGCAACAGGTGAAGTTCTTATTCATGGTCTGGAACGTGGAGATTTAGAATGGCGCAATTTGTTAAGAGAACCCGGAATGTAATCATCTATCAAATAACAAAAAGAGTTTTTGCTAGTTTTATTAGCAAAAACTCTTTTTGTTATTTGATAGATATTTTTAACATAAATTTTAGATACAAATTTAGTATACATTTACAAAATTGCTCTATTTGTTCACTTTTTTTATTTTTATATATTATCAATGCAGAAAATCTATGCTATATTTTGAGTTACCTTCGGCTAACTTATTATATTTTTTCTATGGTATTAATATGATATAGTTCCATTTTACATGGGAAAAAGTAGGATACATATATAGAAGAGTTAGCATACACTAACAATTTTGGGGGTAATCATGAAAGGCAGACTCTTAACCATTATTCTATCCATCACCTTATTCCTTTTGGCTGTTCTTTCCCTTTTTGTGGGCGTGATTGACATCAATTTATCTTCTCTATTCTCCGGTGATGCAAAACAGTGGGAAATTTTTATTGTTTCCAGATTACCCAGACTATTGGCAATCTTATGTACCGGTGTTGGTATGAGTGTTGCCGGTTTGATTATGCAGCAGCTTTGCATGAATAAATTTGTTTCTCCAACTACAGGCGCAACCATTTCATCTGCCCAATTTGGGATTTTGCTGGCATTATTGTTTATGCCGGAATCCACTCTATGGGGACGAGCCATGTTCGCGTTTGCCACGGCAATTGTTGGCACATGGTTATTTGTATGGTTTATTCAAAGAGTAAAATTTAAAGATGTTGTTATGGTTCCTCTGGTTGGTATTATGTTCGGCAACGTTATTGGCGGCGTTACCAACTTTTTAGCCTACAAATTTGAAATGACACAGGCATTATCCTCTTGGCTGGTAGGTCATTTTTCTCTTGTTATAAAAGGGAGATACGAAATTGTTTATTTGGTTGTGCCGCTTGTAATCATTGCATTTATTTTTGCCAACCATTTTAATATTGTTGGTCTTGGAAAAGATTTTTCGAAAAATTTAGGTGTAAATTATAACCTGATTTTATTTATGGGCCTCACCATTGCTGCTGTAATTACCGCTTCTGTAGTGGTAGTGGTAGGTTCCATTTCATACATCGGCCTAATTGTGCCAAATGTGGTGGCCATGTTTAAAGGTGATAAAATACGCGGTACCTTAGTAGATACCGCCTTGTTTGGAGCAATATTTGTACTGGTCTGCGATATGATAGGCAGAGTGGTAATTGCTCCGTATGAATTGCCGATTGAACTGATTGTAGGTATTTTGGGAAGTATCCTTTTCATCGGCTTATTGTTATATCGTTTAAAAAATGGGAGAAAAGCAATCAGACTTACAGGCTCCGGAACCACAGGCTGCGGTAATTCCAGCTCCCACTTGGATGGAGGTAGTCAAACATGAATCAAGCCGTATTCCGTTCAAACCTAACAAAAATCATCATTTTATCAGTATTAGCCCTTGCCGCAGCCACTGCTTATATGCTGACAGATGTGAACTTTGCCAATGAAAAACTGCTTTTATATGCAATGAAAATTCGCACACCTAAACTAATTGTTATGATAATTACTGCTTTTGCCATTGGAGGCGCCTCTATTGTTTTCCAATCTGTAATTAACAATCGTATTGTAACCCCTTGTTTGCTGGGGATGAACTCCCTGTATACCTTAATTCATACTGCTGTCGTCTTTTTCGCCGGGTCAAGCAGTATCCTTGCGGCAAATTCCAACCTTTCGTTTGCAGCGGACTTAATTATTATGGGTGTAACCGCAACATTAATCTATAGTTACTTTTTTAAAAAGACAAAACACAATGTACTGTATGTATTGCTGATAGGTACTGTACTTACTTCTTTATTTTCCAGTATCCAAACAACCCTGACAAGGGTTATGGATCCAAATGAATATGATAATTTATTAAATACACTTGTAGCCAGTTTCAGCAATATTAATACAGAAATTATTATTTTTTCAGTGATTGTATTGGGCGCAGTCATTGCTTTTTTAGGAAAAGATTTATCTGTTTTAAATGTTCTTACCTTGGAGAAAAATCAGGCAATTAACCTTGGTGTGAATTATGACAGAAGTATACGCCGTCTCCTTTTAGGCGTTACCTTATTTATTGCCGTTGCTACTGCCATGGTAGGACCAATTTCTTTCCTTGGATTGATTATTGCCAACCTTTCAAGACAGTTGTTAAAAACATATAAACACAGCTTCTTAATGTTGGGATCTGCTTTATTTGGAATCATTGTACTTGTTGGAGGACAATTGATTGTAGAACAGGTTTTCACTTATTCAGTTCCTATCAGTGTCTTTATAACAGTAGGAGGGGGCATTTACTTCCTGTATCTTCTGTTAACGAGAAGGAGTGTATGATAATGCAAATAAAAGATGTAACAAAAAAATATAATGGTAAACCGGTTGTAGATGCGGTAAACCTGGAAATTCCAAAAGGAAAAGTAATTTCTTTCATTGGTCCTAACGGTGCGGGTAAATCTACAGTTATGGGAATTATATCACGATTAATTGCCAAAGACAGTGGATTGGTTTCTTTTGACGGAACAGACCTTGAAAAATGGAAAAGCAAAGAGCTTTCAAAGCGTCTGGCAATTTTAACCCAAAGCAACAATATTCAAATGAAACTAACCGTTCGGGAATTGGTCGCCTTTGGACGTTTTCCTTACTCGGGAAACCGAACTACCAAAGAAGATGGAGAAATTATTGATCAGGCCATTGCTTATATGGAACTTGAAGAGTTTCGAGACAGATTCATTGATGAATTATCCGGCGGGCAGCGTCAGCGCGCATTAATTGCGATGGTAATTGCACAAGATACAGACTATGTTTTACTTGATGAACCCACCAATAATCTGGATATTTACCATGCAACCAATATGATGAAAATTGTACGTCGCCTTTGTGACGAATTGGGAAAAACTATTATATTGGTGTTGCATGAAATTAACTACGCCGCATTTTATTCTGACTACATCTGCGCGTTTGTAGATGGAAAAGTAGCTAAATTCGGAACTGTTAAGGAGGTGATGACAAAGGAAAACTTGTCAGAAATATACAAAGTAGATTTTGAAATCCTGGAAATTGAGGGAAAACCTTTATCCATTTATTATTAATACATCAATAACCATGTAAAAAGGAGTATAAAAATGAGACATATGAAAAAATTTTTTGCCCTAGCCATTGCAGTAGTCATGGCAGTGAGCTTGGTAGCTTGTTCCAGCAATACCTCAAATTCTTCCGAGACAGCCGGTTCCAATCAAAGCAGTCAGCCTGAAACAGTGACCATTAAAAGCTTGAATGCAAACGGTGATGAAGTTGATTTAGAAGTTCCATATGATCCGCAACGCATTGCAATTTTAGACATGGCATCTTTAGATATTCTGGATGCTTTAGGAGTTGGCGACCGTGTGGTGGGTTCTGCCAATACTTCTCTGGATTACTTGCAGAGCTATGTAACCAACGCAGAAGTTACAAATTTGGGAACCATTAAAGAAGCTGATATGGAAGCAGTCATGGCTTGTGATCCGGATGTTATCTTTATCGGTGGCCGTTTGTCCAAATCTTACGATGCTTTAAGCGAAATTGCCCCTGTAGTATATCTGGCAACCGATTCTGAAGCAGGTGTTGTAGAAAGTGTAAAGAAAAATGCAAATACCGTTGCTTCTATGTTTGGTCTTGAAGACAAAGTAGACGGTTTAATGGCAGATTTTGACGGACGTATTCAAACTTTAGCCGATTTTGCAAAAGATAAAACAGCCATTGTAGGTCTGTGCACAAGCGGAAGCTTCAATGTATTGGGTAATGACGGACGCTGCTCTATTATCGGCCGCGAAATTGGATTCAACAACGTTGGAGTAGACGCACAAAATCAAACTTCTACACACGGTAACGAAGCTTCTTTTGAATATATTGTAGAGAAAAACCCTGAGTATATTTTTGTTATGGACCGTGATGCCGCAATCGGAACCGACGGTGCAAAACTTGCTCAGGAAATTATGGAAAACGAGTTGGTAAAAGGTACGGACGCTTATAAAAACGGACATATTGTTTACCTAGCACATCCGGCTGTATGGTATACCGCAGAAGGCGGAATTACTGCATTGGATTTGATGCTGCAAGATTTAGAAACAGCCTTACTTCAAAACTAAAACATAATAAATGGTTAAAGCAACACCTGCAGGATTTTTACATTAAGTTACCATCAAATAAAACAGGCATCTTAAATTAAGATGCCTGTTTTATTATTTTTATTTCTTTTATTTTGGAAAAATACCCTTTATACTTGTCAAAGAAAATTTATATCCTTCTGATTATTCTAAAAATAGAAGTTACTCGCACATTTTGACCAGTATATGTTATGCCGAATGATATCAAAATAAACTATATGTAACTTTTATGGAGAAATATACCTAGATTTTCTGTCTCTTCAAACAAAAAATTTCAAACCAGCTCTTTCATTATTTCTTAAATCTTCATAATTTTTCTTGTTTGCTCCCCTTACTCTTCTAAAAATATTTTAGGTGATTGAAAAGAATCTCATTTTGGGAAACAGATAAACAATATATTTTGCTTCTCTGATAAAAATAGGAGCCTATAAAATAACGAAACCTTTTATTTACTCTCTTTGATAGTTCATAAAAAATTTAACTCTAATATCAGCGGCATGCCTTGCTATATCAGAGTTTTATGGAATTAACATAACCAGCGTACCTGCTACAATCAAAAAAAGTCCAACGTCTGCTTTTAACGAAAGTTTTTCGTGAAATACTACATAAGAAAATATAACCGTTACAAGAATACTCAGCTTATCAATAGGGACTACAACACTTGCAGGTCCATCTTGCAAAGCTTTATAATAACAAAGCCAAGAACTGCCGGTGGCCAACCCTGAAAGAACAATAAATGCCAGTTCTTTTTTTGATATCTTTTTTATTGTGCGCATTTTTCCCGTAATCATTACCATAATCCATGCCATGATTAATACGACACCCGTTCTAATTGCGGTGCCTAAATTGGATTCTACTCCGGAAATACCAATTTTTCCAAGGATAGAAGTAAGGCTTGCAAATACAGCGGATCCGATTGCATATAGCAACCAACGATTTCTTTTCTCTTTCTGCTCTTCTTTTATGTCCTTTTTTTCTATCATCATAAAAGTACCGATTGTTATTAGAACAATACCAATCATACCCCACAAATTGATTTTTTCCTGCAAAAAAATGAATGCCAACAACATAGTAAGAACGATGCTGGATTTATCAATAGGAACAACTTTATTAATATTACCAAGCTGCAATGCTTTAAAATAACATAGTCACGACGCGCCGGTTGCTAATCCTGACAAAACTAAAAAAATCCATATTTTATAGTCAATCATTGTAATTTCCGATTGTGAGCCTATGATAAATACCATAATCCAAGAAAATATAAGGACAATCATCGTGCGAATTGCTGTTGCTACAGTTGAATCCGTTTTTTGAATTCCACACTTTGCCAAAACTGAAGTAATCCCTGCAAATAAAGCAGAACCAAATGCGAATAGAATCCACATACTTTGGCTTCTCCTTCCTACACTATCACCAAATCGCTGGAAAACAAACTATTCCTAACAAACAGAATGTTGTCTGTAAAATTTTTTCTGAAACAATGATTCATAAGTATCTTTTATCGTTTGAATGGTATGTTTGTCTCTATATATTGCAGTTTGGAAAGTAGTAGATTTATATAACTTCTATGGTTACAATCTTGAAAAAATATAATAAATACAGTATGTTAGGAAACCATGAAACTTAAAAATTTTTTATTGAAAAGGTTTTCTCTTTATTTTCTATATATCTTGCGAAATCCTACTACACCATCTGTATAGCCTATACTCTCATAAAAACTATGTGCGCCGGTTCTAAAGTCTGAAGATACCAAAAATGAATAAGCACAGCCCTTTTCTTTCGCAAATTGATCAAGAGCCTCCATCAGCATTCTACCAACGCCTTTTCCCCTTTGGTCACTTCGTACAATGACATCTTCTACCACCAAAAACGGATTCACCAAACACTGACAACAAATTCCTAATGCCGAACCTACAATTTCTCCATTTTCTTTGGCTACTGCTAAAAAACTGCGGTCGTCCTGCTCCATTGTTCCATATGTTTTTAAACAGCGTTCCAAAGAAGTATTAAACTCTATATGAGGTGGTATCAGCTCTTTATAAAGTTCAATTAGCTGCGGCATATCTTCCTGTTTTAAAGCCTCTATCGTAATCATGAAATCCCTCCTGTTTTTTATTGTATCATAACCTTATCTGTCTCAACACAGAAACATATAAAATACCTTCCATAATAATATGGAAGGTATTTTTGCATTTAATCTATCGTTTCTTCACTCTGCTCTTGTTTACAAATGTCAATTCCTAACTCAACCAATTGTTTTTCATCTACGGTGGAAGGAGAGCTGGTCATCAATTCACTGGAATTTGCCACTTTTGGGAATGCAATGACATCACGAATGCTTTCTCCGCCAAGCATAAGCATTACCAAACGGTCAAGACCAAATGCCATACCACCGTGAGGAGGTGCACCATAACGGAAAGCATCAATTAAAAATCCGAAACGCTCCTGCGCATCTTGTTCCGTAAAGCCCAACGCTTTGAACATACGTTGCTGTAGTTCCGGATTATTGATTCGAATAGAACCACCGCCTACTTCATTTCCGTTTAGAACCATATCATATGCTCTTGCACACACTTTACTTGGGTCAGTTTCCAATAATTCTAAGCCGTCTTCTTTTGGCGCTGTAAATGGATGATGCATTGCAACATAACGATTTTCTTCTTCATCAAACTCGAATAGAGGAAAATCTGTTACCCAAAGAAGATTTGGTGCTGAAGTATCAATCAAATTAAAGCGTGCTGCAAGTTCACAACGTAATGCCCCCAGAGAATCAAACACAACTTTGGATTTTGGACTTGCTACCAATAATAACACGTCACCAGTTTCCGCTCCTAATGCATTTCGTACAGCAGTTACTTCATCCTGAGCTAAGAATTTTTCATAACTGGAGGTTTCTCCTTGTTCTGTTAGTCTGGTCCAAGCAAGACCCATGGCACCGTATGCTTTGATCCATTCAGTCAACTTATCGATTTCCTTGCGGCTTAATTGATCAGCATGTCCTTTTAAATTAATTCCTCGCACACTACCGCCTGCAGAAAGAGCTCCGCCAAATACTCTAAACTCTGTTCCTTCCAAAGCTTTGCTCAAATCCACTAGTTCCAGTCCGAAGCGAAGATCAGGCTTATCGGAACCAAATCGTTCCATTGCCTCGTGCCATGTCATTCGGCGAAATGGAGTAGGAATATCAATGTTAAGCACCTTTTTATATACCTCTTTGATAAAACCCTCACCCATTGCCATAACAGTATCTTCATCTACAAATGACATTTCCAAGTCAATCTGTGTAAATTCAGGCTGACGATCTGCACGTAAATCTTCATCACGGAAACAACGGGCAACCTGCATATAACGGTCAAATCCTGAAAGCATCAACAATTGTTTATACAACTGGGGGGACTGCGGTAATGCAAAAAAGTTTCCCGGGAAAACTCGGGAGGGAACCAAATAATCCCTTGCACCTTCCGGTGTAGATTTAATTAGATTCGGTGTCTCTATCTCGATAAAACCATTTTCATCAAAGTAGTCACGTGCTACTTTCACAATTTTGTGACGACCAATAATTTTTTCCTGTACGTCAGGACGGCGTAAATCTAAATATCGATGTTTTAATCGAAGTTCTTCTTTTACATTGGAGTTTTCTACAATTTCAAACGGTGGTGTTTCACTTTTTGCCAAAACACGCAATTCCGTAACAGCAATTTCTACTTCACCTGTAGGCAGTTCCATATTCTTTGCGGAACGCTCTTTTACAATTCCTTTTGCCGCCAATACAAATTCCGCACGAGCTGTAAATGCTTTTTCAAAAATGGTACGGTCAGTACTATCATCAAATGCAAGCTGTAAAATACCGGTTCTGTCTCTCAAATCTATAAAAATCAGTTGTCCCAAGTCACGTTGACGCTGTACCCAACCGCATACGGTTACTTCTTTTCCCACATCTGACAAACGTAATTCTCCACAATAATGAGTACGCGTTAAACCTGTCATAAACTCTGCCATAAATTAGCCTCCGATTTTTTCCACTATTCTTTCTCAAATTGTTCAAAACTTTCTAAATCAATGGACAATTCATCTATATTGAATGACATCATGCCCTCTGCCTGCGTTGCGGCAGCAACAAATTCGGTTAAAAAGGTATCTCCTAAAGAGATAGGTGTTTTTTCTCCCGTTTTCATATTTTTCAACTCTGCCTGATTATGCTGCAGTTCATCATCACCTAAAACTAAGGTAAACAGTGCGCCGATTTTATCTGCATATTTCATTTGTGCTTTTAAGCTACGGTCGCACATATCGCATTCGGCCTTAATAGAAGCTTGATGCAACATATTTGTAAAGGCAAATGCCTTGATTTGCGCTTGTTTTCCTAAAGGAGCAATATATAATTCACAAACAGGAGGTTCAGGAAGTTGAATTCCTTGTGCCTGCATAATCAGCAGCAAACGTTCCATACCCATAGCAAAACCTAATGCAGGTGTTTGCGCACCGCCCATTTGCTTTACCAAACCATCATAACGTCCTCCACCACACACTGTGCTTTGCGCACCTAAATCGTTGGAAATAAATTCAAATACAGTGCGTGTGTAATAATCCAAGCCTCGTACAATACGTGGATTTACTGTATATTCAATTTCTGCTGCATCCAAGTATTCCTGTACTGCTGCAAAATGCTCCGCACATTCTTGGCACAAATAATCCTTCATAACAGGAGCATTCTTGGTAATTTCTCCGCATGATGGTGTTTTGCAGTCTAAAATACGCATTGGATTTTTATCCAGACGTTCTAAGCAAGTATCGCATAACTCTGACTTTGAAGCCTCCAAAAAAGCTTTTAAAGCCGCATGATATTTTGCACGACATTCCGGACATCCAATGGAATTGATTTCTAAGGAAAGATTCCGAATACCCAAACGTTCAAAAATACCGTGTGCCAGAGCAATTAACTCAGCATCTGCCACAGGAGCTGCAGCACCGAATGCTTCACAACCAAATTGGTGGAATTCACGCTGTCTACCTTCTTGTGTATTTTCATAGCGGTAACAAGAAATCAAATAATAGAATTTCTGAGGAACACCTTCATTAATCAACGCATGTTCCAGCAAAGCACGTACCACTCCTGCAGTTCCTTCCGGACGGAGACTGATGGAACGATTACCTTTGTCCAAAAAAGTATACATCTCTTTCTGGACAACATCTGTTGTATCTCCAACAGAACGTTCAAAAAGTTCCGTACGTTCAAATACAGGAGTGCGAATTTCCTCAAAGCCATGAATGGATGCCTCATCACGCATGACATCTTCTACCAACTGCCAAGTACCACTGTTTTTTGGCAAAATATCTTTGGTTCCTTTTGGTGCTTGAATATTCGCAGCCATATGATTCTCTCCTTGTTGATACATAAATTCTAATAACAGTTTATCTGAATTATTATAGCATTAAAAAAATTACTATGCAAATTTTACTGATATTTTCTAACCAGACCTTATTACAGCCAATTTCTATTTAAATAATATAAAAGCAGGGATACGAATAACGTATTCCTGCCCTAATATCAAATAAATAAACGATTAATTTTCCTTATGTTTTAATTTTATTGTTATAATTATAAAAATGGTAATACCACAAATTGCAACTACCATAATTGCCGTAATACTCCACAAAGTAGTAATATCCCCTGTTTTTGCATTGATAATACTTTCTTGATGTTTATCTTCATTTACTTGAGACATTTGTCCTGTACTTTGCCCTTTATATCCATCATCGGAACCAGATTGTGTTCCAGCAGGGGGTGTTTGTTCGTTCGGTAGCTCTTGCGCTTGTAACTGTTTTGCTTGTTCAATTGTACTTAATACAACTGATGCTTCTTTCTCTGTAAGGCTTATTTTTGACACCGCCTGCCATGCTGTCTGGATTGCTGCCTCAATCTGTAAGCGATTTTCATCTGAATATGTATTGTTGTTTAACATCATTTGCAATTCTGTAATTCCTGATTTAAGTTCAGATATTTGTGTATCTGTTGCTTTCTTTAGGCCTTCCAGTTCTTGTCTTGCAGATGACAGAGCATTTGCTGCAGAATGATACTCTGCATTTGTTGTGGCATTTACAAGCACATTTTGTGCATCAGCAAGCTGTACAATAAAGTTATCCTTTTCTTTTCCATCTAAGTATTGAACTAAATCCAGACTGTTTGCAACAGCAATTTCCTGTTGCAAAACAGCGGAATCCAAAAGTATCATAGAATCTTTTGCCGTTTTTAAATCCTGCAGTACGGCTTGTATGAGATCTAATGCTGCAATAGGATTCTGCAAGATTGATTCTGCTTCTTTCTTCTTTTCTCGAAATTCGATAGTTGTACTTGCATCATATCGACTTAAATCTGTCAGAACTAAATCTTGAATCTCATTCAAAGCATCTTTATGTGTAAAGTTCAGCAATGCTTTTTCCAAAGCATCATATGCTGTATTTAAATCTTTGTCTGTAGCATTTCCTTCGCCTAATTTCAGCTGTACATCAGCTTCTGTTATAGCAGCATCTAAAGTCTGAATTAATGCCTGATGTGCATTTTGATACAAACCACCGTTGATTGCCTCTTGTACTTGTGCATATTTATTTTGTAAACGTACATACGCGTTAGCAGAAACAGTAACATCTATTGTTGCAGTAAAGGAACTGTTTCTTGTTAAGACTGCATTGACAAAAACTTGGGTATTTCCTTCTTTTATACCCGTGATGTTGCCATCTTGATCTACTGTTGCAATCGTATTGTCTGCACTGCTCCATGTGAAAGAAGCTTGATCTGTTGTATCTGTAGGTAATAGACCCGCAGTTACTTTTTTACTTTGTCCTTCTATCAAATTTACTTGATTTTCACTTACTTGGATAGAGGTTGACGGAATGAGCACTGTCACCGTACATGTACTTTTTAAACCATTGCTTGTTGTTGCTGTTATGGCTGCAGTACCTGCACTTTTTGCTGTTATCCGTCCATTGGTATCTACAGATACTATCGCATCATTGTCACTAGTCCATGTAATTGTTCTGCTATCTGTTGTATCTACCGGCATAATAGTTACTGTTAATGTAGAGGTACTTCCCCTCTCCAACTGTAATGTGTTGGGCGTTACTGATACACCTACGATAGGCTTCGTAGGAGCACCCGTATTTGTTACTTGAACTTGTGTAGCCAATGGCATTTGATTCGTACCAACAGTAACATCAACATATAAAGTTGTATTTCCCTCACTAACACCATAGAGCTTCTGTGTTGCTTGATCAAAATTTGCAATTGCTGTACTGCCTAGTCTTACATTTGAATTTATAGTTTGCAAAATTGGTTTTGTAACAACGTCAATACTAGCCTGATTGGTTCCCCCAATGTCCAAAGTGATTGTTTCGGGTGACTGATACCCTGTAATACCTGCAATATCACCCTGATTATCCGCTGTATTATGACCTGTTGCTCTCATATCATATGCGCAACCAGTAAATGTTGGGGCAATACTTCCAACAAACAAAGAGCCATAAAAACCACCTGAGTTACTGTTTGCAGCTTTTTGAACTTGTCCATTTGCAAAACTATTTTCCACTTTGCCGCCTGTGGTCAAACCAATAAATCCACCAACGTTTTGTCCATTCGAGACTGCAAGGCTAGAAAAACTATTTTGAATTGAAGCACCTTCTGACAAATAACCTACAAATCCACCAACACCGTTGGCTCCATTTCCTCCTGTCACTGTTCCTGATGTCAGTATGACATTATCAATGTTGCCACCTGAGATGGTTCCTGCAAAACCACCGGCATGTCCTCTCTCAGAGCCGGTTATATTTATGTTAGATAAGGTCAAATTTTTAACAGAACCGCCTGAAATACTTTCAAATATTCCGGAACCATTTACAGTCATATTGAACAATGTTTTTCCATTGCCGTCAATATGTCCTGAAAAATTATCAATTGATGTGACAGCTGTATGATTAAAATCAATATCTTTCATGATTTTAATATATTTATTATCACGTACCAATAAGTTCCAATCATCTACAGAAGAAACTAAAAATGGATCGCCTTTTGTTCCGCTTCCCTTCACTTGAGGAACTGCAACATTTAATGTAATTGAATCTGCATCAGATGCGGTTACTTCCAGTTTAATACCACTATTCTTCCCGTTGCTGTAATACAGCGTATTTTTATCCCAGGTATCTCCGGTTTCATCTATTGTTTTACCATATGTGTTACCTACTGTTGGTAGTATTACTGCATCTTTTAAATTACCGGCTGCTGCTCCCAAGGAAGTTTCTTCCGGACGGAAAACATAGAGAAAATCTCCAAGACCATCGGTTGTTCCCTCCATATTGGTATATAGTGTACTGTTGACACGGTAAACAACCAGCCCATCGCTACGACCGGTATTGAGGGTTGCATCTTGTTTTTGATAATATTCTACTATAAAATATTCTTTTTCATGGAATGGGGAATAGATTTTATAGGATATCACTTCATTTGAATCCTGATATTTCGGTCTTTGAATGGTAATTTGTCGGTCAGCTGTTATTTCTGATAATTTACTTCCCCAGCCCAACCAATCGTGAGATAAAATACTAAGCATTGCTTGAGGATTTTGACTGTTATTGGAAGCCATTATATCATAAAAACCAACAGGATCTCCTGTACTGGTACCTCTGTATAAATCCGGCAGACCCAATGTATGTAAAAATTCATGGTGAATAACAGAATAACCTGCACGATTTAATTTTAATGCATCCAGCGGTGCTACCTGCGTTTTATTTACATGATAAGAGAAAACACCACCGGGACTTTGTGAATCTCCAACATTATTCAAATTATAGGCACCTACAGTTTTTCCAGATATTTTTGTAGAAAAAACTCTCTCCGCTTTATGAGACCACAATAAATCTCCCCATCCAATTCCGCTATCGCTGAATTTACCTTCTACCATAAAACTTACGGCATCAATAAAGCCATCATTATTAGTATCTAACTGTGCGCTGCTCAATTCTTTCTCTATGGAAGGTTTTACTGCTTGTAATACTTCTTCCAATAATTCTTCCTCTCTTGAAGCCTGTTGGTCAGGAGCATAACCGTTAGGATTGCTTGCCGTTTTCTTCATATAGTAGGTACGCGGTTTTTTTGAAGTATGAGATATGGTTGTACCTACATCATTTTTAGGGTAAAAGGATGTGTGGGTACGAAATGTACCATAACTGTATTGATTCAAGTAATGTTTCAAAGATACAACCGGTATTTCTACACCAAGCGGTTGTATATTCACACCACCGCTGTTCATTACTATATCAGCTGCTTTTAAGGTATATTCATCGTCTAAATGAATATCTTTCATATCTTCATCAGGAAATTCAATTAGTATTGCTAAATATTGAACTTCTTTTGTCTTTGCATCGGCTGAGCGGGCCGACCGAGTACGTTTGTTTTGGATTTTTTGCGTCAAAGGCCTAATACTCTCAACTTGTTCCCAGCCATACATTTCTGTATAGCTGTCTAAATATCCTTTATTTTGTGTTTCTTGTGTCGATTGCGGATTTTCTTCTGCATGTATCATATGTTGTATTGGTACAAACATACATGCAAAAGTAAGAATCAACATAATAGCAATCGTATTTCTTGCTTTTGTTCCAAACTTTTTCATAAAAATATCTCCTTGTTACAAGTTAACCTTAGAATAGCTTTATCATAACATAGTTTATATTCAATTCCAATCATTCATATCTATTTTATATATTTTTAGTAAATATAAATAAATTACATATAACTTAATATATTTTTATGATATATTTCTTGAATTCTGACACTATGTAAAATATAATATGAGAATACTGACACTATGTCAGAATTTTATATACTTCGGAAAGGACTCCCCCATGCCATCAAAAACATTTCTTAACTTGTCCCCGGAAAAACAAGATAATATCTTATCCGCGGCAAAAAAAGAATTTGCACGTGTCCCATTTGAGCAGACATCTTTTATGAATATTGCAAAGGTTGCAGGTATTTCACGCAGTAATTTATATAATTATTTTACCAATAAACAAGAACTGCTTTCTTATTTACTGAAAAACTTTAAATTAAGTATTCTCTCCGTAATAAAAAATAGTTTAAAGAAATCTCAGGGTGATATTTTTCAACTGTTTGATGATATCTTTTTATATATGCTGGAATATGGATTTTCTAAGGAAAACTTTGGCCTTTTCCGTTCTATATTAAGTAATCAACGTTTTACTGACCAAGATGAAATGTTTATGACGTTTCAGCAGCACAATGAATGTATTTCGGAATTATTTCATTATGAATCTTTTCAATTACAGCACTTAAATGTAAATTCGGAAGAAGATTTCCAAAATATTTTAGAAATTCTAATGGGTCTTACGATGAAGGCTGCTATTGATGTATACAATCATCCAAAAGAAAAAGAATACTTCATGAAACGTTATCACGATAAAATCAACCTAGTAAAATATGGTATTGTAAAAAAGGAGGTTAAATAAATGGCTGTTTTGTCGCTAAACAATGTGAAAAAAAGCTATCAACTGGGAGATGGCACTGTATTTCCTGTATTAAAAGGAATCAATATATCCTTTGAGAAAGGTGAACTTGTTTCTATTATAGGTGAATCCGGCAGTGGTAAATCCACCTTAATGAATATCATTGGAGGCTTGGATTCCAAATTTGAGGGGGAAGTTTTGGTTGACAGTAAAAATATTGGAGCTTTTACAGAAAAAGAACTGGATATTTACCGAAAAAATAAAATAGGTTTTATTTTTCAAAGCTTTAATTTGGTTCCCCATTTAACTATATTGGACAATGTTGCTTTGGCATTAACGCTATCCAATGTAAAACGCAGTGAACAAGTCGAGCGCGCAAAAGAGATGCTGGAAAAAGTAGGTTTAAAAGACCATATTCACAAAAAACCGAATCAGCTGTCCGGCGGACAAATGCAGCGTGTTGCTATTGCAAGAGCATTGATCAATGACCCGGAAATGATTGTTGCTGATGAACCTACCGGCTCTCTGGATTCCCAAACAACACAACAAATTTTGGATATTATTACACAAATAGCGCAGGAAGAAAAACTGGTGTTGCTTGTTACCCACTCCGAACATGTTGCTGAGTGTTCTTCCCGTGTAATTCGTATTGCAGACGGGCAAATTGTTGAAGACAGACAAGGAATTACACTCATTCCAAAAGAAACTATTGAAACAGAAAAGCTAAAAGAAATCAGTAAAAACTTAAATTTTGCAGGCGCTATCAAATTAGCATTTAAAAACATGAAAGAAAAAAAGATGCGCAATATTTTGGTGGCGGTAGGTGCGTCTATCGGCATTATGAGTATTATGCTGATGCTTTCCATCGGCAACGGTATTAAAACGTATATTCGCGATACTATGGAGAGTCTTGCAAATCCTCTGGCTGTTGAAGTAACCATGCCTGAAGAGGAGGACACTCCGGCCATGGGACCCGAAGCATTCTTATCCAACACTTATTTTACACAAGAAGATATAAATCGTTTAAATACATTAGAACATGTATCCGCTACAGAAGAGCACTTCAGTGCCTTTTCTATGGGAACTGCCATTGCTTCTATCGATGATAAGCAGGCTCCTCTCATGATGGTTTCCACTTTATCCCAATACAACGAATATGACCTGGCAGAAGGAACCATGGCAAATAAAAATGAAATAATCATTAATGAAGCAGTAAAAGAAGAACTGGGTATAGATGATATTGTAGGAAAAACAATCACGGTTTCTGTTCAGGTAGAAAACAAACAAATTGTAATAGATACTGTGGTCAGTGGTGTATTATCAAATGAAACAAGCCCTATGTCAGGTGGTATGTCACAAGTCTATTTATATTATGATGATTTAAAGCAAGCCTGTTCAGAACAAGATTATAACCTTATGCCGACCAGTATCATGTTGATTGCAGATGCAGAAGAAAATACAGATGGCATAAAATCAACTGTTACTGACATGGGTTATGGTAGTTCTATGCAAGAAACAATGGTGGAAACCTTCACAACGATGCTGGACTTATTTACGGGTGTGTTAGCCGGTATTGCTGGAATTTCACTTCTTGTTTCAGCTATTATGATTCTGGTAGTTTTATATATTAGTGTAGTGGAACGTACCCGAGAAATAGGTGTTATGAAAGCAATTGGTGCACGTCGTAAAGATATCAGACGTATTTTTATATCAGAATCATTTATACTCGGTTTAGCCGGTGGTATCATTGCTACTGCAATTACATTTATTATCATGTTCATTGGCAACGCTGTTATCCAAAGTCATTTTGGCGTGAATATGATACTGATAAGTCCTTATTATGTGCTATTCGGCATTGGAATTAGTATATTAATCAGTGTACTTTCCGGTACACTTCCTGCTGCAAAAGCTGCAAAACTAGATCCTGTTGAATCTTTAAGACGAGATTAACCTATTTATGTCAAAAAATTGTAAAAAATCAAAGAAAGGTTTACAACATCTTCTCTCCCGTGATATGATGATACTAACGTATCTATATTCGATACATATACTTTAGTTTCAAAGAACAGGGGGTCATCTCATGAAAAAAGATAAAGAAACGAAAAAAAAGAAAAAAGAAAAATCTACTCAAGTTTCTGTTCCGGAAACTGTGAAAACTGTTAGCCCCGAAACTGAAGATGCGATTTTAGAAACATTGTTAAAGCATATAGGCGGTAAATGGAAAATTCGTATCATTTGGGCTTTACAGGATGCCCAAAGTAAACGTTACAGTACTTTAAAAAATGAAGTATCTTCTATTACAGATATGATGCTTAGCCAAAGCTTAAAAGAACTTATGGCCAGCGGTATTGTAGAACGTCATCAATATCAGGAAATTCCTCCAAGGGTGGAATATCAGATTACACAAAAAGGGCTTGCATTAATTCCCATATTCCAAGATTGTATTTCTTGGGTAGAATCATTTAAAATAAAAAGTGAAACAAAATAAAAGTAGAAAATTTATTAAAAAGAGAATGAATCGGTTACAACCTTTTCATTCTCTTTTTTTATATTTTCTGCACTTTACACGAAATTTTTAAATTTTCACTACTTATTTTTTCACATATTTAAAGTACAAAATATTGTGTTATAATTGACTTTACACACAATATCCTGTAAAATAAGAACACAAATGAAAATAAAAATTTATATAATGATATGATAAAAACCATGATTTAGTTGAAAAGAGGGTGCTTTTTGGTGGTAGAAACTATTAAAAAAAGAAACGGTGTTGTCGTAGCATTTGACGCACAAAAAATATATAATGCTATTTTTAAAGCGAACATTCGTATTGCAGATGAAAAATTAACAGAACAACAACTAAATGCACTTACAAAAGAAATTGTAAGTGCATTTCAAACAACTCAAGAGGTTCCTACCGTTGAACAAATTCAAGATGCTGTTGAGGAGCACCTAATTACACACGGCTATGCAAAAACAGCAAAAGCGTATATTCTATATCGTGCTGAACATGCAAAAATGCGTGAGATGGATGAGAACCTTATGAAAATATATGAGGATCTTACCTTTAAACCAAGTGAAGAAGCAGATATTAAACGTGAAAATGCAAATATTGATGCTGATACTGCAATGGGTACTATGCTCAAATATGGTTCTGAAGGCGCAAAATGTTTTTATGACGCATATGTTATTCCATCTGAAATGGCAGAAGCACATCGACACGGAGATATTCATATTCATGATAAAGACTTCTATGCATTGACAGAAACTTGCTGCCAGATTGACTTAATTAAACTGTTTAAAGACGGATTTTCAACCGGTCATGGTTTTTTACGTGAACCAAATGACATTCGCAGTTACACTGCATTGGCATGCATTGCTATTCAAGCAAACCAAAATGAAATGCATGGTGGTCAAAGCGTACCTAATTTTGATTACGCAATGGCTTTAGGCGTTGCTAAAACATTCCGTAAATGCTACTTTAAATCTTTGGCACAAGCATTACAGTTTCAAAAGGGATTAAATAAAACAGAAGCTACCCAACTTGCAAAAACCATTCAAAATGAAATTGGTACAGACATTACTATGGGTACTACCGATGCATTTGGATCTGCATTAAAAAGATATTTTTCAGATAAATCAACCCTTGCTATTACAGAGCAAGAGATTGAAAAAGCACATTCCTATGCAGTAGAAACAGCTATGGATGATACGGATGATGCAACTTATCAAGCTATGGAAGCTTTAATTCATAATCTAAATACCATGAATTCTCGTGCAGGTGCACAGGTACCATTTAGCTCTTTGAACTATGGTACCGATACTTCTCCTGAAGGCCGTATGGCTATGAAAAATATTCTTTTAGCAACAGAAAAAGGATTAGGCGGCGGAGAAACAGCAATTTTCCCTATTCAAATTTTTAAAGTCAAAGAAGGAATTAGCTATAATAAAGAAGATCCTAACTATGACTTATTCCAACTTTCCATCCGTGTTTCCGCAAAACGTCTTTTCCCTAACTTTAGTTTTATCGATGCTCCGTTTAATCTACAATATTATAAAGAGGGACATCCTGAAACTGAAATTGCATATATGGGTTGCCGTACCAGAGTAATCGGCAATGTGTACGACCCTTCCAGAGAAATTGTAAACGGTAGGGGTAACCTTAGCTTTACATCCATTAACCTACCTCGCCTTGGTATTAAAGCAAAAGGTGATATTCATAAATTCTATCAAATGCTGGATGAAAAAATCGACTTGGTAATTGATCAATTGCTTCACAGATTTAAAATTCAATCTACCAAAAAAGTATATAACTATCCATTCTTAATGGGACAAGGTGTTTGGATTGACTCTGAAAAATTAGATGCTCAAGACAGCATTGCAGAAATTTTAAAACACGGTACTTTAAGTGTTGGATTTATTGGACTTGCTGAAACATTAAAAGCATTAACCGGAAAACATCACGGTGAAAGCACAGAAAGTCAAAAACTAGGATTGGAAATTATCACTCATATGAGAAAACGTATGGATGACAAATCTGCTGAAACAGGCCTCAACTTTTCTTTACTTGCTACTCCTGCTGAAGGTTTAAGCGGACGTTTTATTAAAATTGATAAAAAACGTTATGGTATTATTCCTGGTGTTACCGACCGCGATTATTATACAAATAGTTTCCATATTCCTGTGTACTATCCAATTAAAGCTCATGAAAAAATTACATTAGAAGCTCCTTACCACGCTTTGACCAATGCCGGTCACATTAGCTATGTGGAACTTGACGGTGATACCTGCAAAAACGTAGAAGCTTTTGAATCTGTAATTCGCTGTATGAAAGAAGCTGGCATTGGTTACGGTTCTATTAACCATCCTGTAGATCGCGACCCATGCTGTGGCTATAATGGCATCATTGATAATGAATGTCCTAAATGTCACCGAACAGAAGAAGAAGGTCCTAAATTTGAACGTATCCGCAGAATTACAGGATATTTGGTGGGAACCACAGACCGTTGGAACAATGCAAAACGTGCAGAAGAAAAAGATCGTGTAAAACATGGACGATAAACAATAAAGCATAATGAAAAAAGGTTCAGATATCTTTTCAGATATCCTGAACCTTTCTTACTCACTCCAAAATGGGAAAGAAATGAGGAATTGTTATGGGAGATACACTCCGAATCAGCGGAATTATTGATGAATCTATTGTAGATGGTAAAGGGTTGAGATATACTATTTTCACACAAGGTTGCCCTCATCACTGTGAAGGATGCCATAATCCTGATACCCACGACTTTGGAGGAGGGACGGAAAAAGAGATTACTGTTATTTATGAAGAAATTTGTAAAAATCCTTTGCTAAGTGGTGTTACTTTTAGCGGAGGCGAGCCTTTTTGTCAATCTGCTCCATTAGCAGCATTAGCTGAAATGGTACATAAAAAGGGATTAAATGTAACTACCTATACAGGGTATACTTTTGAGCAATTATTAGAAATGAAAAATTCGGATATTCAACATTTACTCACCCAAACAGATATTTTAATTGACGGAAAATTTGACATCACACAAAAAGATTTATCTCTATCTTTCCGCGGAAGCAAAAATCAAAGAGTAATTGACGTAAAGCAATCGTTGGCACAAGGAACAGTTGTTTTAGCAGAAGGATACTGATTTTTTCTGATACATGTTAGCAGTATCAACATAAAAGTAAAAAGGACAGCACAAGATGTGCTGTCCTTTTTTATTTCCATGGAAATATCTCAAGCTATTTTATATTGGCATACTTCCTATCAAAGAATCAAATGAAGCTATTCCAATGGTACCTCTTATCATATCTTCTGTAACAACCAGTATATTACCATCTGTTTCATAAAAAGATATGGTATCAATACGGTCAGTATCAAAGTGTTTCACCGTTATTTTTAACGCAGGCTCCCCTTCTGCTGTTAAATTAGTTGCTTGTTCCAACACTATATTTTGAATTGCTGATAAAAAGGACTCATATTGCTGAGAATCCATTTGAGTGCCATTCAAAACAGGATAATACTGATAATATGTTTTATTCTCTGTTGATTTATATTCATCCTCTTCACGCTCTAACGATATATGGGAAATATGATTTTTATAATCTATTTCAAAAGCAGAAAAATCTGTTTCATCTGTTGCATATATCCTAGGATTTGTCAATGAAAATAACGTTGCATCTGTAAAGACTGAAATCTTATCACTGTTTATCTTATAGATAACATCAGAATCTGCTTTTTTTACATAATACATATTATCGTCTGTTTTATTTCCTATTAGCAATTGATAAGACTGTTGATTTACTACAAAAGAAATATGAGAATCAGGTTCCTTCAAACCATATTGCTCCAACTGTTCTTGATTTGCAGAAGCTGTGATTACTTCATCTGCCTTTAAAGACTCTAAACATGTTTTCATCTGATCCAGTGTGGTATCATTTGGCTTAATTGTTTGATAATCAGACAAAGAATATGTTTTTCCACTTACTTTTTCATATACTAATTCTTTCGTTAAATTAGGATTCATAATAGAGATACTGCTAAAACCATTTTCAGCAGCATTATAATCATTTTTGTTTACATAATCATATTGAGATATTGAAAAAATAGTTTTATTTAGTAAATCATCCCTTGAACCCAGCATACCGGATTCTATCATAATAACATAAACATTGGAAGAATCTTTGGCACACATATAATATTTATTATTTTTTCCATTTACTGCATTTCCTATATAATAATCGTATATTTCGCCGTCTTCATACATAACGGAAATAGTTGCAATCGGATTATCCAAACCATATTCTGAAAGATTTTCAACATTACCAATATTATTTGTTGAAACAGGATTGCAACCATACTTAACAATATTTTGTATGGCATAGACATCTAATTGATTGATATCCATACCTTCAATTGTATAATAAGTATCTGCATCTCCATGCACATCACCAAAGGGAACTATAGTATATGTTCCATATTGGTTGGTAATTTTCATTGATTGCACATGCTCAATGCTAGGGGAAACCAACGTTGCCTTTTCATCTGTATCGACAGAAGAGGAAGATTCCACTTTTTGTTCATTAGACCTAGTTAAAAAGAAAGCAAGCAACACTGCGCTGACTGCAATAATGATGGCAACCATAATAGTAACAGTTCTTGTTAATTTATCCACAGCAAACTTCCTTCCCTTTTATTTCATAGTGTACAAAAAAATATCTATTTGATGATTTATATTATATCATGCAGTATGATGTTAGTAAAGAAAAGCTCCTGAAGGATCCATGTCCAGATTGTAAATATTGTTTGAACAAAAAAACTGCATTGTAAAATAATACAATGCAGTTTTTTATTATTCTATTTTAGTCATCTACACCCAAGCGCCATTCCAAAGAATCTTTTGCCATATCCAAACGATGATCCAATTGATCCAATGTACGGTCTAACTGGCTATATTGGTCGTAAGTTAAAGTTCCTGCTCTTAAAGCCATCTCAATTTGATTCTCAAATTGTTCCAGTTCAAACTCTACTGGTTCTATTTGCATTTTTACTTGTCCATACAAATTTATATTTTCGCTATGTGTAGATTTTGGCTGAGTAGAGTCTGCCAATTGTATAGCAGACTCTACTTTTTGTGACAACTCGGTAGTGTCAAAATTGGTATTTGATTGCTGTGAATTGTTATTATTTGTAGGTACGGAAGAAGTTGCAACATTTGCATCATCATTTTTTGAAGAAGCATCTGTGCTATTACTATCTACAGTATTTTGCGAATTTAATTGCTGCTCCAATTGGGAAATTTTATTTTCGAGAACCTGTGTGTCTCCTGATGAACAGCCGGTAGAAATTGCTACGATGCCAATTGCAACGATTAATAAAAATAAAGTCCTTTTCATAAATCTACTATCCTTTCGTAAAACCTAAATATCTAACTATAGTAATTAGGTATAATTATATCACTTCACAGATCAAAGTAAATAGAAAGACTCAATAAAAATATAGCTTGAATTTTATAGATTCATTCTAGGATTGCCTATTTATTTGAAATTATGTACATTTCTTATTTTATTGTATGAAAAAAAGATGGAATGTTTCCAAAAAGACAAAAAGTATAAACTAATGATCCGGATAAAAAGTAATTGCAACGTACTTCCAAAACTCTTTTGCCAAAGTTAAAGAGGAATGATATATTTCACTTCCGCTGTAATGCCAAATATCGAATCCCTCTAACTTTTTTATTTCTCTATCACGTATATTGTTTTTTTCTACTTTTTGAGGTGTATTATAATGAATATGGAAACCGTCACATTCTATACCAATTTTTACTTTTCCTGTTTTTCTGTCACAAAGAGCAAAATCAATGTGATATTTATTGTTACATACTGTTTTTTGCGGCATGATATAACTTAGTTTCCAAATATATTCCGGCATTGTACTGCATAATGAAATATAAAATAAATGTTCTATCGGACTATGCTGAAATATATGTGCCATAGGTATGGTTGGCAGTTTAAAATTAGAATATGCATCTACCATTTCAAATACCAACGCTTTTTTACTTGTTCTATCATCTATTTGCTCTTTTTGATAAAAAAACTTAATATACTCTAACATGCAAACGATATGCTCACTTGCATAATAGGTCTTTTCACTGTTCATTTGGTGATACTGGCAAATACGCAAAAATTGTCTTTTGAAATCTTTTTGTAATTCTGTTATACTTGAAATAAATATATGGTGGTTCATATAAAGAAGATTCTACCTTTCTTTTATCATTCACATAAAATTGATAAGATTCGACATATTTCCTTTATTTTCCATTATATATAATTTATTTCAAAATTTCAAGTGAAAAATAACTCAAAGCAGTTATCTTTTTCATTCAAATTCAGATAGGAGAATTCATATGGCAAATGATAAAATAATTTGTAAATGTTATAAAGTCACAGAAAAAGACATCAAAAAAGCAATTAAAAATGGGGCAGAGTCCGCAAAAGATGTTCGTAAAGAAACAAAAGCAGATACTGCATGTAGACATTGTACCAAAAAATTTGAAAAAACAGTAAAAGATTTACTGAAATAATATAAAAAGCGCAGGTAGATATTACCTGCGCTTTTACTTTTTTAGATTAAATATTTTTGTGATTTATAAGCATGGCTGCTTTTAAAACTGCAACCTGTGTTTTTCCGTCAGGAATTTCGTTATTTAATACCATTTCAACTGCTTTTTCTATGGGAATTAAAATTGGTTCAATAAATTCGTCTTCATCGGGATGATTTTCCCCAATAGACGAAACTCTGCAAAAATATAAGTGAAGTACTTCATCACAAAATCCTGCACTGGGATAGAATGTTCCTAAAGAAATATAATTCTTCCCAATAGCACCTGTTTCTTCCTGTAATTCTCTCTTTGCAGCCTCAAGAGGCTGATTTTCACCGGGATCCAGCTTTCCTGCAGGTAATTCCAACAGAACAGTTTCGTAAGGATAACGGAATTGACGTACAAACAGCAATTCATTGTTATCGGTTAAAGCAGCAATGGTAACACCACCCGGATGTTCCACTACTTCTCTTGTTGCAGTATTTCCATTTGGCAATTCAACTTCATCAACACGCATTTTTAAAATCTTACCTTGATATTGATACTCTCTTTTTAACGTTTTCTCTGTTAAATTCATTAAAATCCTTCTTTCTATGGAAAAACACTTGCAATATAGGGGCATTTGTTTCTATATTCGCATAATTTATAGTAAGGTTTCTTATTATTTTATAGTATCCTAAGCCAGATAGCAAGGGGGAATTTTGTTGTATCAGTGGAATCAACAACCCAGTGATTACGGTAACATATGTAAAATGGCAGATAAAATTACATCTTCTTACCCTTATTTTCAAAAATATATTTATGGAAAAAGTCTTTGCGGACGTAACTTAATTGCCTTAGAATCAACATGCAAAGGCGAACTTGGCAGACAGCCTGTTCTTTTTGCTGCTGCTTTCCACGGAATGGAATGGATTACAACATCTGTTTTGCTCTGTTTTACCGAGCGGTTATGCAAAGCTGCTCAACAAGAAAAAACATTATGCGGCAAAGACGCTGCGGCAGCATTACAACGCAGCCGATTGATTGTCGTTCCATGTGTGAATCCCGATGGTGTAGAAATTCAAATACACGGTGCAGAATCAGCAGGCGAGTATACAAATTTAGTAAAAGAAGTAAGCAAAGGAGACACCACGCATTGGCAGTCAAATGCGCGCGGTGTGGATATCAACCATAATTTTAATGCTTATTGGCATAAACTACAGCAAATGGAAGTCGAAGATGGTATTACAGGACCTGCAATGACAAGATATGGAGGAACTTATCCTGAAAGTGAACCGGAAAGTAAATATCTGGCAGATTTGACTCGTAAATGTGAATTTGAGTATGCGCTAGCCTTCCATAGTCAAGGGAAAGAGATTTATTATGGATTTGATGATTATCTTCCTCCCAATTCAGAACACATGGCCAAAAAACTTGCCGCATCAAGCGGGTATTCATTATCAAAACCGGAAGGATTGGCATCTTACGGAGGATATAAAGACTGGTTTATTTGCCGATTTAGAAGACCGGGATTTACCATTGAAGTAGGAAAAGGAATAAATCCTTTACCTATTTCTCAATTTGATGAAATTTATCAAACAATAGAACCTATGTTAATAGAAGCCTTATTTTTATAAAAAATGATGACATTGTTTTTTCATCTTATTTATAGTATGATGAAAATAATCTGAAAAGAAAGGATGTTTCAATATGAATGCTTCTAAAAAAATCGCGGCTCTCATAGGTGCAATTTTACTATCAGGCATGATCTTTACAGGATGTTCTAGTAACGGACAGGAAAACTCCCAAAGTTCTTCAACTTCTGTTTCCTCTGCAGCAGAAAGTATATCTTCTGATATTCAGTCTCAGTCAAATTCTGTATCTCAAGCAGAATCTAATACGCAGTCTGCCATAGTCGCTCCAAACAGCAGTACGTTTACCCAAAACAATACAGATTTTGACGAATATTTTTCTCAAAATCCGATTGCAGCAGCTCATAATGAAGAATCCGGTTCTGTTTATACTACCAACGACATGCTTCAGATAGAAGAAAAATTTGCCGGTATTTGGGCAAAAGAAGTTGACCACGCTTATAAACTTTGTGAGCAAAATTTACCAAGCGATATATTCTCATCTGTGAAATTAGAACATGAAGCATGGCTTTCTACTCAACATGCAGATCTTGCTGATATTCGTGCAGACGGTCAGCAAGCCGGCGGTACTTTAGGCTCTGTTCAAATTGCAACCGATTCCGCAGCTTACTATGAAAAAGAAGCAAAGAAACTGTATCAAGTTCTATATAAAAATAATATATCATATCAATATCAATTTGAAGAATAAATCAAAGGCTGTGTTAATATAACACAGCCTTTTGTTGTAGAAACCAGATTAACTTAAAATAAGATTCTTATAAAAGGAAGAAATGAATATAAATATTCGAGAAATAAATACAAAAAATCTCTCAAAGTATTTAATGTAGAATCAGATGCACAAAATAAGCATGAAATCTATACCGCAAAAGGAAAAAGACGGCTATGAGCAAATTTTCTCACTTTTTGAAATAGCCAAAAATAAATATGCTCATTCTAAACTATGATTTAAATTATTAAGAAACGGTTATCCTAACATAGCTGATTCCAATATTTAAATAAAGTTTTATTGATAAATGTTGTTCTTCCAACTGTTATCCAATTAAAAAATTTAATTATTATACAGAATCATTATCAATCGGACGCCAACCGCAGGAACATGTTTTTGTCGCTTCATAACGTGTAATACTGCTTGTAACAATTTGGTAATTGTCATGTTCCTCGATAGAATGTCCATGGTTCGTATAGATTTCTACATGAGTTTTCCATGATTCAAGTGCGGTATAATCTTTTCCATCTGAGAAGGACATTCCGCATTCACATATTACTTTTTCAAAATAGACTTGTTTTGCTATTGTACCAAAATCATGGACATGTCCTGTTATTACACGTTCTCCACATTCAGAACAATATTTATATGCCAGACCTTTAAATCCAACTCCCCAACTAGATGTACAACCGTCTGCCGCTTGGTGAAGAAATAAATCATTTTGAGTCCGGAAAAACATCGGTGCTTCTCCATTATATCCGTGTATACGACACTCTGCTCCATAATCCATAATTCCGCTATTCTCAGGACTTACATCTATCCATATATGTATATGCGGTGTTTCTGGCTGAGGCGGCACAGGATTTGTATTACCTGCGTTAGTATTCCCTACATTAGTACTTCCGCCTGTATTCGTATGATCTGTGTTACTTTGGACATTATTATTTATTTGAGTATCTTTATAAATATTATTTGTATTACTGTTATATATTGTACCTCCTGAAGTTATAGCTTCTTCATTCTGTATTTCTCTTTTTTCCGCTTTGTCATTTACAATTATCTTACAGGTTGCCTTTGCACCGCCTGCCTTTGCAGTAGCTGTTACGGTTGCCTCACCGTTAGTTAATGCTGTAATATTACCATTTTCTATTTTTAATATCTCTGCATTATCTGTTGTAAATTCCAACTCTTTTGTAGTAGCATTTTCAGGCATAATAATCAAATCAAGAGTAAATGAATTTTCAGGGTGGACTGTCTTTTCAGTAACGGTAAATATAAGTTCTGTTACAGGAACAAATTCTTCTGTTTGTTCTAAAGGAAGCACTAAGTTTTCTCCTTCATAAATGCCATTCTCTTTGAGGGTATACACTTGGCTAAGATCAACTCCGTAGCGATCTACCACTTTGTCAGAATTTCCGTCGTTATCTGTATCATAAGTATATATACCTAAACTGACACTGGTTTCGGAAGTAACAATACTTGAGGTAAAGTTACTTGCAACAGATTTTTCATCATCGCCACATGCAGTGAGGAAGATAAGAGATATACTTACCAATATTGCTGTACATATCACAATCATTTTTGTTTTTTTCATAATCTAATCTCTCCTTTCTTCATTTGTATTATATACTATATTTTTTTGAATATCTATATCGAATGTAAACAAGAATATTATCATATAAATATGAAATCAAAAAAGGTATCATCCTGTATAGATGATACCTTTTTCTTAAGATTCTTCAGATGACTCTTGTTGATTTACAGTTTCTTCATTACCCTCATTTTCATCAGGTACTTCATCTTGACCGTCATCTTCTATTTCTACATCTTTGCTGGTTTCTTCTTCGTCGTGCGGCGCTCTTGCAATGGTAACAACTTTACTTTCTACACCGTCTACGCGCATTACTCGTACGCCCTTACTTGGACGAGAACATTCACGAATGGAACTAGCCTCAATACGGATGATAACACCGTCAGAAGATATCATAATAATATCTTCATCCAGATTTACTGCTTTCACAGAAGCAACATCTCCATATTTATCTACATGATAGTTGATTAGACCTTTACCACCTCTGGTTTGTGTACGATAATCACTTGCAGGAGACAATCTGCCATAACCTGTTTCAGATACAGTTAATACCAAACCGCCTTCATGCAGAACACACATACCTGCTACTAAATCCTCTTCTTTTAAGGTCAATGCCTTCACGCCACGAGCAGTTCTACCCATTGCGCGTACGTCTGTTTCCTTAAAGCGAATAGACATACCTTTTTTAGTAGCAACCAATAATTCTTGATTTCCATCTGTTACATTTACCCAAGCAAGTTCGTCACCTTCATCAAGGTCAATGGCAATGACACCGCCTTTTCGTGCAGTATTATATGCCAATAAGTTAGTACGTTTAATAATACCATGACGGGTTACCATAACAAGGTAGCTATCCTCATCAAATTCAGGAACACGAATAATAGAAGTAACACGTTCGTCTGACGCAATTGGAAGTAAGTTTGCAATATTCATACCTTTGCTTGTACGGGAACCTTCCGGAACCTCATAACATTTTAAACGGTATACTCTTCCCAAATTAGTGAAGAACATCACATAATCATGGCTGTTAATTACAAACATTTCTGTCGGCACATCTTCATCACGGGTAGTCATACCTGTTATTCCTCTGCCACCACGATTCTGGGTTTTGTAAGTATCCATTTTTTGACGTTTTACATAACCAAAATTGGTCATTGTAAAGATACATTCTTCCCTAGGTATTAAATCTTCAATATCTACTTCACCGCTGACTGCAGCAATTTCTGTACGGCGTTCATCATTAAATTTAGCTTTTACAGCTATTGCTTCATCTTTTACAAGTTCTAATAAACGTGATTCATTTTCCAAAATTTCTCTAAAATCTGCAATTTTAATACCCAAAGCAGCCAATTCATCTTCTATTTTTTGACGTTCCAGACCGGTTAACTGTCCCAAACGCATTTGAACAATTGCATTTGCTTGTATATCATCTAATCCAAAACGTTCCATTAAGGTTGCTTTACCTTCCGGAATAGATTTTGCACTGCGCAAAATCGCAATTACTTCATCAATAAAATCAAGTGCAACACGCAAACCTTCCAAAATATGTGCACGTTCTTCTGCTTTTCTTAAATCAAAGCGAGTACGTCTTGTTACAACATCTTTTTGAAATTTAATATATTCACTAAGCATTTCAGCCAATGTAAGTGTTTTGGGTTCTCCATTTACAATGGCCAACATTATTACACCAAATGTTGTTTGCATTTGTGTAAAAGAATACAACTGATTCAATACAATTTGCGGAGAAGCATCACGTTTGATATCAATTACCATATGCATACCATTTCTGTCAGAATGGTCTTCTACATTGGAAATCCCTTCAATTCTCTTTTCTTTTACCAAATCTGCAATATTTTCAATCAGTCTTGCTTTGTTTACCTGATACGGTAACTCTGATACGATAATTTTAAAGCGGCCATTTTTTTCTTCTACAATTTCCGCACGTGCACGAACAATAACTTTTCCTCTTCCTGTAGCATAAGCAGAACGAATACCGCTGCGTCCCATAATAATGCCACCTGTTGGAAAATCGGGGCCTTTAATATGTTCCATTAAACCTTCCAAAGAAATCTCCGGATTATCAATCATGGCACACATTCCATCTATAACCTCTCCCATATTATGAGGAGGAATATTGGTTGCCATACCAACAGCAATACCGGTAGAACCGTTTACCAACAAGTTTGGAAATCGTGATGGCAAAACGTCAGGTTCCTGCAAACGGTCATCGTAGTTAGAACGGAAATCTACTGTTTCTTTTTCAATATCCGCTACCATTTCCATGGATGTTTTGCTCATTCTTGCTTCTGTATAACGATAAGCAGCAGGAGGGTCTCCATCAACAGAACCAAAGTTTCCGTGTCCGTCCACAAGCATATAACGCATAGAAAAATCTTGTGCCAAACGTACCAATGCATCATAAACAGAGGCATCACCATGCGGATGGTATCTACCCAATACAGAACCAACTGTATCAGCACATTTACGGTAAGCTTTGTCCGGATACAAATTATTTTCAAACATGGTATATAGAATTCTTCTGTGAACCGGTTTTAGTCCATCTCGAACATCCGGCAACGCGCGGGAAACAATAACTGACATGGAATAGTCCAAAAAAGACTTTTTCATTTCACGTTCAATATCAACATTTATAATTTTTTCCTGTGCTTGTAGTTCTTGATTTTCTTCCATTTATCGGACACCTTCTCGCTTAAATTTTTCTTTTATCTGTGTTTCTAAACAATGGTTTATAAAAGTACAATCTTCCGGAGTAATTGCACGTTTTGGTAAATATTTTACTTGGTCGATTCCTATTTTTATTATATAAATTTTATTTGTTTCTACTACTTCATAAAGCATGTGATACGGCACGGTAGCTTTATAATTTTCTAAGTCAAATTTCATCTCTGTTTCATAAAAAAACAATAGTTTTGACTGACACTTTTCCTTATTTACATAGACGTTTATTTGCTTCCTCATCAAGTAAGGATGTAATGTATCGTAATATAAACCAACTGCCAAACCTGCAAAAACAATCAACAGATAAATGATTCTTTGAAAAACAGAAGTTGTAAGAAAGATAGCCCCTATCAGACCGAATATTACCATAGCAAGTCCAATCAAACGACAACACCATCGTTCTATTTTATTATCTTGATCTTTGATTGCAGCAATTGCAAACTGATACAAATCATCTTTTGTTACAAGATAATTTGCTATAACCTGCTTTTGCTCCATATAGGTTTATCCTTCCTTTTTTTCCACAACTTTTAAAAAAATTGTGGAAAATTATTTTACTTTTTTATGTTTAAATATCAATACCTTTTCTAAAAAAGAGGATAGTTTATTCTGTTGCTCATTTGAAAGATTTTTTTTCTCAATTAAAAGAAGAGGACGTTGCTCACCGCCTAAAATAATAAACATATTTTTTGTTTCCAAACTACGGTCTACTTCTGTCCAATATTCTCTAATAATTTCTTTTTCGTTTTGTATTTCAAAAAAACTTTTGAAAAAGGCAACTGAAAAAGTTAGAGCCATCATCTGGTTGGAATCAAAAATTTTTGCACCGCGTCCTTTTATAATACTCGGCCAAGCAATCATAAAAAAGAGAGCCAGAAGAATAAAAAAACAAATGGCAATTGTCGGCATAACAATGCCGGAAAAGAATGTATGATAAAGCGGCAATACAGACGCTGATAAAACTGCTAAAGATATACAAATTCCTGCCTTTACAATAGGCAAATGAATTGGAGAAATGGTACTGTGAGCAATAAAATAAGCATCTGCAAAAGAATTCCTCTCTACTGCTAAGTGATCAAATTCCAACTCGGGAGTGTTGTCTTCTGTTCTCAAAATAAACTCCCCCTCTTATGCAGCTTGTATGGTACCGGATAAAATAATAGCTTCCACATCTGGTAAAACAGAGGGTTCAATGCAACGCATTGGCAAAATAGTAATATGAGTCGAATCTGTCTGCAATACAAATAAATGGTTGGTTTTGCGACATTTTACCGTACCATCCAATGGAATAATCCACTTTTGCTCTGCCTTACCCATTTCAATTAAGGAAGGATAAATTTCCATTTGTACTTCTTCTCCGCTGGTTAATCTTTTTGCATTTTTTTTAATATTGTACCAAGCTGCCGGCCATATTACAGCTGCCAATACAAGACACAATATTGCAAAAATTAATGTTAACCAATTCATTTGGATTGCAAACATAGCAAAAAAGACACCTGACATAATGCAAGAAATTATACTTTCAGCAATCAATCTTTTTTGCGCACTTTTATAACTTTTTGAAGAACGCAGTGCATCGTAAATTTCATCTTCTTTTAAAACATAATTTAATTTAATACCTGCAAAATTATCTTCAAATTCTTCTGCATCTTCATCAGGAACCAATTCTGCTTCTGAACCGTCCCACTCTATTTCTATTACTCCATCTTCCAATTCTTCTTCCACTTCTTTGATATCTGCTTCTTCTTGCAAATATTCTTCCTCATCTTGGATACTTCGAGGTGGAGTGTCACCTTTATTCATTTCCTATTACCATACCTTTCTATTAAAATTATACATCTAAATTTTGTACATATTTTGCATTACGTTCAATAAATTCTCTTCTTGGCTCTACTTTGTCACCCATTAAAATTGTAAAAATTTCATCTGCCATTGCGGCATCTTCCATTTCTACACGCAGCATAATACGAGTTTTTGGATTCATAGTAGTTTCCCATAATTGTTCTGAGTCCATTTCACCAAGACCTTTATAACGCTGAATGTCTAAATTACCACCAAGTTCCTTCATTATTTTATCTCTTTCTTGGTCGGAATAAGCATAATAATGTGTTTTACCTTTTGTTAAACGATATAATGGCGGCTGAGCAATATAAATATTTCCGTTTTCAATCAATGGACGCATAAAACGGAAGAAAAATGTAAGCAGCAAAGTACGAATGTGAGAACCGTCAACGTCAGCATCGGCCATAATAATTACTTTTCCGTAACGAAGTTTTTCCAAATCAAATTCTTCACCAATGCCGCAGCCCAAAGCAGTTACAACCGGCATTAATTTTTCGTTTCCGTATACTTTATCAAGCCTTGCTTTTTCAACGTTCAGCATTTTACCCCAAAGCGGTAAAATAGCCTGAATTCTTCTATCTCTTCCGCCTTTTGCGGAACCTCCCGCAGAGTCACCCTCTACAATATAGAGTTCAGATTCTTCCGGATTTTTTGACTGACAGTCTGCCAATTTTCCCGGAAGTGCTGCAGATTCCAAAGCGGATTTACGCCGAACCATATCTTTTGCTTTTCTAGCAGCTTCTCTGGCACGGGAAGCTGCTAAAGCTTTATCAAAAATAGCACGGGCAGTTGCAGGATTTTCTTCCAAATAAGTTGAAAGTTTGTCATTCACCATATTGCTGACAAGCCCGCTTATTTCTGTATTACCCAATTTTGCTTTTGTTTGTCCCTCAAATTGTGCATCTTTTACTTTAATACTGATAACAACAGTCAAACCTTCCCTGACGTCATCTCCTGTCAGATTTTTGTCGCTGTCTTTCAGCAAATTATATTTTCTGGCGTAATCATTCATAACACGGGTCAAACTACGCTTAAAACCTTCTTCATGGGTACCGCCGTCTGTAGTATGAATATTGTTAGCAAAGGATAAAATCAATTCATTATAACTGTCGTTATACTGCATTGCAACTTCTGCTGTTGCTTGGTCGTCATCTGCAACTGTAGAAAAATGAATAATATCCGGATGTACCAATTCAACTGCTTTCTTTTTATTTAAATACTCTACAAAGCTGCTAATTCCGCCTTCATAACAGAAATTTTCACATATGATATTATCCGGATCTCTTTCATCGCTGATTTGGATATGAATACCGGCATTTAAAAATGCTTGTTCGCGCAGACGAGTTTTTAATATTTCAAAATCAAATTCTGTTGTTTCTTTAAAAATCTCCGCATCCGGTTTAAATCGTACCAGTGTACCGGTTTTCTCTGTTTTTCCTACAATTTCCAAATTTGTTTTAATATTGCCGCGCTCGAATCTTTGAGTATAAATATCGCCGTCTTTATAAATTTCAATTTCCAGCCATTCTGAAAGTGCATTTACTACAGAGGCACCTACACCATGCAAACCACCGGAAACTTTATAGCCGCCACCGCCAAATTTACCACCTGCATGTAGTACTGTATACACAACGGTTGCAGCAGGAATTCCCATTTTAGGATGTTTTCCTACAGGAATACCACGGCCGTTATCAATAACACAAATGATATTATCAGGCAATATTTTTACTTCAATTTTATCACAAAATCCTGCTAAAGCTTCGTCAATACCATTATCTACAATTTCATAAACAAGATGATGCAGACCGCGGGGACCTGTGGAACCTATGTACATACCCGGTCTTTTACGTACTGCTTCTAATCCTTCTAAAACTTGTATCTGATCCGCTTCATAATTTTCAGCAGGCTGATTCATTTCAGTAAACTCCAAGTTTAACCCTCCATTTTTATACAAAATGTATTTTTATTTTTTAAATCTTGTTGTTCTGGTAGAATATTTCATATTTTCCGGTTTTACATATCGTATAACAAGCGGAAGCATAACAATAACAGCAATAATACCAACTAACATAACCCCTGCCATATATAAAAAGTTGATATCCGGCTTAAAAATATACAAACAGACGTTCACCAAAAGTACAATAATTACCACTGTGGCAATTAAAATACTAAAAGGTGTTTCCAACGTCACTTTAAACTTCTGCTTACATTTTGGACATTGAACATCTTCTTGCCCTTTGCTTTTCATCACTTCTTTATAACTAAAATGTTGACCACAATATGGACAAACAGGAAGTGCTAATGGAGCTTGTTTCATAAATAAATTTCTCCTTTCGGTAAAACAAAATCAGAACATTAAATGACACGTGTATTCTGCATATCATCTTGAACAGGTTTCTTTTTACGTTTTGCACCGGGAGGAGCAATTCGTTTGAAACGAACCAAAAAGACAGATGCGCAAAAAAAGACTAAAAATGGAATAAAGATTAATATAATGGACCAAATATGCATATCGACTAAAAAAGTAAAAATCAAAACTAATATCAGACTAATTGCAACAGCTGTAATTGCCATTGGTATAACAACTTTATCTATTACTACTGCAGATCTATTGCCACATTCCGGACAAAAATAATCTCCCTTATTTTTCAGCATCCAAGTGCGAAATAATCCTACTTTTTTTCCGCAATAAGGGCAGGAAGGTTGATAAAATCTACCTTTTTTCTGCGGAACGTGCATTCTTTGATTATTTTGATCATAACTATGATGTAAATTTTCATTAGAAATATGTTGTTTATTTAATTCTGGTTCAGACTTTGAAACAGAAAGCCTACGTTTTTCTGTATTTTTTTGTTTACGTTTCATTTGTGGCTTTGTTTTTTCTGCTATAGATTCTTTATTCTCATTTTCTTTTACCAAAGAATTAAATAAATCTTGATAATCTACTTTTTTGTTTTGATTTTCATTACTCATTCCATCCGTCCTTTCTCTGTCTTAATCATACAGTTTATACATTTGAAATATCGTTCATATACTTTGTTCTTTTCAGCAAAGTAGAAGAAGATATTTGAGAAATATAAACGATGGTATTTTCTTTATGATCTTTACATAATATAAAAGTTTTTGGCATTTCCATTGAAACATTAATCACTTTTCCCGATTTTTCAGATTTTGCCAAAAATTCTCTTGTAATTTTTGAAATAGTAGATGTTTCAAGGTCAAAAATTCCAACAACTTCACTCATTTTTACAACTGTATCTTGTCCTAAATGTAAATACATAAAGCTGCCTCCTTTGACCTTTTTTATGATTTTAATATTTTTTGTTCTATCAGTTCACCCTGATGAATTTTAAATAAAGCACCTTGTTTTAATTGATGAATTGTATTCGGATCACAACAAGTAATAAAAACTTGTTGGTCTTTTAAATGATTTAAAATATAATCCTGTCTATTTTCATCCAACTCACTCATAACATCATCTAAAAACATAACAGGTTTATCTCCTGTAATAGACTCCATTACTTTAGATTCGGCCAATTTTAATGCAAGCGCTACAGAACGCTGTTGACCTTGTGAACCAAAAGATCTTGCTGAAATTTCATTGATATAAAAAGAAATATCATCTCTATGAGGTCCAACAGTTGTATATCCAACCATAAAATCTGACTTTCGGGATGCTCTTAATTTTTCAAAAAAACAAGTTTCTATCTCTGTTTGTCCCTCTTTTAAAAAAGAAGAATCATATTTGAGTGAAAAATGTTCTTTTTGGGAAGAAATTCCATGATAAATTTCTTCTACAATTGGCTGTAAACGTTCTAAATAGGAAAAACGTTCTTTTATAATCGAAACACCAAACTTTACAAGCTTTTCATCCCAAATTTCAAGTGTATCTTTTAATTCGGGATGTTTTGTAATTTCTTTTAATAACATATTTCTTTGAGATAATGTTCTATTATAGTGCATCAATAATTTTGCATAAGCAGGCTTACTTTGACATAAACTTCCGTCAATAAAATTTCTACGATTGGAAGGACCCTCTTTTACAAGTGATAAATGCTGAGGAGAAAACACAACAGCACAAAATTTTCCTACCAAAGAAGAAGCTGATTTTTTTGGTATATCATTTATTGTAACACTTCTTCTTCCGTTCGTCATGTTGATTTTTGCGTATTGTTCTCTTTCTTCGCTAAAAAATTTCATATTCATTTCAAAAGTAGTCTTACCAAACGCAATTAACTCACTGTCTTTTGCTCCTCTAAATGAATGTCCACCGGTAAAAATCCACATTGATTCCAATAAATTGGTTTTTCCTTGTGCATTTTGTCCGTAAATAACATTAATTTGAGGTATGGGCTTTAATATAACATGAGAAAGATTTCGATAATTAGAAATTTCTATTTCTTTTATAATCAAGATGAACAAACCTCATAAAGTACATGCTCATATTCTGCAACATCACCAGGTCTCATCTTTTTACCTCGCATGGTACAAATTTCTCCGTTTACTTTTACAAGCCCGTCTTGAATTACTAATTTTGCTTGTCCGCCGGTACTAAGAGCGCCTCCGAATTTTAAAAGAGCATCCAATCGAATAAATTCGGTATCAATTTTTATTTTTATATTTTCCATTTCGTAAGTCGCCTTTCCTTTCAGCCAATTCCATTTCTCTTTTTCATATCAATATTATTCAGATTTTAAACGAACAGGTAATACAAGGAACAAGAAGGAATTTCCTTCTTTTGGACGTACAATCATAGGACTTGTTTGACCGCTGAATAAAATTCTGATTTCATCACCTTCCGCGTTTCTCAATGCATCTAGTAAAAAGCGGCTGTTAAAACCAATTTCTAATGGATCTCCTTCCATTTTTACTTCTAATTGGTCATTTGCACGTCCAATTGGTGTAGAACAAGAGAGTTTAATTTCATCTTCTTCAATCACACAGCGAATTGGACTTTTTAATCTGTCCATAATTAAAAGAGAAACACGTTCAATACTATCAATAATAGTGCGCGTTTGAACGATTACTTCTGTATTATGATTTTTAGGAATTGCAGAGTGATAATCCAAAAATTGGCCTTCCAATAAACGTGAAGTAATGAAATAGCCATTAATTTGGAACATAATATGACGTCTGCCAATATGAATATTGACTTTTGTATCGTCATCGTTCAATAATTTTAGAATTTCTGACAATGTTTTTCCCGGAACAACAAAACTAATTTCCAAATCATTTTGAATGGATTCTTCTCGATAAGCCAAACGATAACCGTCAACAGATACTAAATTAATTTGATTTTTCTTTAATTCAAATAAAGTACCTGTGTGAATTGGTCTGGAATCGTTATCTGCTACTGCATAAATAGTTTGTTTAATCATACTTTTTAGCAGACTATGTGTAATTTCAATAGAATCATCTTCCGGAATTGCAGGTAATTCCGGATATTCTTCTGCAGGTATACCTACCAATGAAAATTCACTTGGTCCGCTTTGAATTACAGTAATATTAGATTCATCTGTTGTTAGATGAACATCATCTGCTGGTAACCGACGAACAATTTCACCAAATAATTTTGCGCTTAATACTGCTTTTCCGGGTTCTGCAATATTTGCTTTGATAGTTGTTTTCATACCCAGCTCTAAATTATAGCCGCATAGTTCAATTCCTTGATCTGTTGTTTTAATTAAAATACCTTCAAGAGCAGGTATAGAGGATTTTGTGGAAACTGCTCGTTGAATAATAGAGACTGCTTCTACTAAAACCTGTTTGTTGCAAGAAAGTTTCATAGTACCACCTTTTTGTTCTAATATAGATAGAAATATATATTAATATTTAGAATCAGTAGTAGAGGGGGCTTATAAGTTGAAAGACAGGAAAAGCCCAGTATCTACCTTGTTTTGCATGTATATTTATGCAGTGAAAGGACTGTTTAATATTTGTGAATAAAAATAAGTGAATTTTGGTTTTAAACAATATGTTGAAAACTCTGTGGGGAATGTTGAAAACAAGTTAAAAGTTTTGTGGAGTGAATTTTTTGAATTCCATAAAATTTTGTGGAATGTTGAAAAAAAATTCAACTTGCTAAAAAGGAATAATAAATAAGAAAGAGAAATGATAGATTTATCATCTATCACGAATGTTTTTAATAATATCATCAACAGTTGCTTTTATTTTTGGATCTTTTTGGATTTTTTTATCAATTTGCTGCATTGCATATACCACTGTAGAATGATCTCTGCCTCCAAATTCTTTTCCAATAGCATCATAAGGAAGTTGTGTAATTTCTCTTACAATATAAATTGCAACTTGACGTGCATTTGAAATATTAGAAGAACGTTTAGAAGAACGAATATCCTCTGAGGTTGTACCAAAGGTGCGTGCTACCTCTTCAATAATTTTTTCAATGGTCATTGGTGCAGGCTGATCATTATTGATAATATCGCTGATAGCTGCCTGTGCAGTTTTAATACTGGGGGGCGCTCCGTCCAATAAACAGTAAGCTTGAACTTTTTTAACAGCACCTTCCAGTTGACGTATATTATTTTTTAATTTGTTTGCAATATATTCCGCAACTTGATCAGGTAAATGAAATTCTAGTAATTCTGCTTTTCTTTTAATAATTGCAATACGGGTTTCAAAATCAGGAGGCTGAACATCTGCAGTTAACCCCCATTCAAAACGTGTTAAAAGACGTTCTTCCAAAGTTGCAATATCCTTTGGAGGACGGTCGGATGTTAATACAATTTGTTTTTTTGCTTCATATAATGTATTAAATGTATGGAAAAATTCTTCCTGTGTAGATTCTTTACCTGCGATAAACTGAATATCGTCCACCAGTAAAACGTCAGATTTTCTATATTTTTGACGAAATTCCGCTGTAGTACCCCGGCGAATTGCTTCAATCAATTCATTGGTAAATTCGTCACCCTTAATATAAACAATATTGATATTTGGATTATTTTTCTCAATTTCATTACAAATTGCGTATAATAAGTGGGTTTTTCCAAGTCCGGAATTTCCGTAAATGAAAAGTGGATTATAAAGTACTGCAGGTTTTGTTGCTACTGCCATAGCAGCTGCATGAGCAAATTTGTTGGATGGACCTACAATAAATGTTTCAAATGTAAATTCATAATCTTCACTTTTTTTCGTTTCTTCTTTTATTTCTTCCTGCAGTTCCATTTGATCTTCTGTTAAAATATCAATTTGGAATTCTGACCCCAATACATTATTGAATGCTTCTTTTAAATTGTTTTGGTAAGATTTCATAATAATGTCTCTGTGAAAAGGAGTTGGTACTTTCAGTACCACAGAACCGCTGGAAAAATCTAAATTAACAGGTTCAATTCTACCAATCCAAGTTTTATATGGAATCTCGGGAATTTGATTTTTTAAATAATCACAAATTAAATTCCATGCCTCAATAAAGGTTTCCATGATTACCTCCAAGCCAGTATATATGTAAAAACTAAAAAATCTGCTATGAAAATATATATTTTTATTTTGGGTATATCTCAATTTATATTATCATAAAATACAGTTTATTTCAAATTATTTTGTTTTTTTCTCTTTTCCTTTATATATGAAAATAGAATAGGTTTTTATGCAAATATTATTTCATTTTTTATTTTTTACCCAAAATAAAAAATTATAGCTCTTTTACTTTATTTTTTTTGATTTTTATGGTATATTAAATGAGCTAAATCTTACATAAATAAGGTTAAAACAATTATTGTATATTTTTAAAAGTTTTTTCATTAAAATAGCAGCTTTCCGGTTGACAGACTACCAGAAGGTACGATATAATGCTAAATTGCAAGGTTTATACCCGAAAGGAGGGTTTTGGATGCTGAGAACATATCAGCCTAAAAAGCTCCACAGAAAAAAGGAGCACGGTTTTAGAAAAAGAATGTCTGATCGCAACGGCCGTAAGGTGTTGGCACGTCGTAGAGCCAAGGGCAGAAAGCGCTTGTCCTACTAAGAGGTAAGAAGGCCACTGCACTGTGGCCTTTCTTTTTATTTTTTACAATTGGAATGATTTGTTATGGACAAGTTTGTGCCGCTAAATGAGAATAAGGATTTTAGACGAATTTATGCAAAAGGAAAATCTTATGTATCTTCGTCTGTAATTACTTATGTTTCTAAAAATCGTTGTAAGCAAATTAGAGTTGGTATTACTACTAGCAAAAAAATAGGAAATGCTGTTCAGCGTAATAGAGCCCGTAGATTAATAAGGGAGTCTGTTCGCCATTTGGCAGTAGATATCAAAGACGGTTATGATTTTGTTTTTGTTGCAAGAGCAAAAACACCCTTTGTAAAATGTCCTGAAGTACAACGGTCTATGAGGAAGCAGCTAAAGGAGGCGGGGGTTTTAAAATGAAACGTCTGCTAATTAAGCTTGTGAAATTTTATCAATTAAGTATTTCACCATTAAAGGCACCTTGTTGTAAATATTATCCTACTTGTTCTAATTATGCAATTGAAGCAATAGAAAGATTTGGAGCTTTCAAAGGTTTTTTTATGGCAATTTACCGTATTTTACGGTGTAATCCTTTTAGTAGGGGCGGTTATGATCCTGTTCCTGAAAAAAAGGAAAAGCATAAACACATAGAGGAGTAATGCAATGGACGCTATATTTAATTTCTTTGGCAGCATTCTCGGTTATATTCTATGGTTCTTTTACTATATTGTAGGAAATTACGGTGTAGCAATTATCTTATTTACAATTTTATTTAAGGTGATTCTATTTCCGCTTTCTGTCAAACAGCAAAAGTCCATGGCAGTTACCTCAAGAATTGCTGAAAAACAAAAGGAATTGTCAAAAAAGTATGCAAATGATAAAAGAAAATATCAGGAAGAAATACAAAAGCTGTATGCCAAAGAAGGCGCAAAGCCAGGCGGCGGTTGTTTGACTACTCTTTTGCCATTTCCACTTATGATTGGTCTTTATTATACGATTTTAAATCCTTTACAAAATGCGCTTCATTTATCTAGTGAAGTGATTGCAAATGCAACAAATCTGCTGAACCAAATTCCTGGTGCAAGTATGAATATAGGCGGACGATTCAGTGAAATGAGCATTATTAGACATTTTGATGAATTATCCCCATATTTGAAAGATATTCTTGGCGCAGATTATGATAAAGTACATCATTTCAGTCAGAGTTTTAATTTCTTAGGTTTAGATTTGTTGGGAACACCTTCTGCATCTCCTTGGTCTTCTATGCTGTTCCTAATTCCTCTCATTTGTTTATTGGCGTCTATCGGCTCTCAAGTATTTATGATGCTGACAAACGAAGCAATGAAAGGCCAGCAAGGCTGTATGAAAGTAGTTATGTTTATATTGCCTTTATTTACTGCTTGGCTTGCATGGACTATGCCCGGTGCAATCGGTTTCTACTGGATTTGCAACACCGTAACTATGTTTGCACAAACTGTAATTATTAACTATTTCTTCAGTTCAGGTCATATGGCAGCAAAAGCAGAAGCGCGGCATATAGCAAAAATGGAATTGGTAGAAGCAAGTGTTGTAGAAATTCCAGTTGAGCAACGGAAAAAATTATTTGATAAAAGCGAATCAGAGCAAAAACAGAAATCAAATAAAAAGAAAAAATAGTATATCATTGCGCGTTTTGGAGGTGATACTGTGTTCAGAGAAGCAATTGCAACAGGTGAAACCGTTGAACAGGCAATTCAAAATGCATGTTCAGAATTAGGAATTGAATCTTGTGGTGATAATTTTGAAGTAATTGAAATGCCTACGAAAAAAACATTAGGTATTTTTGGAGGAAATCCTGCTAAAGTTAGGGTTTTTGTAAAAGAGAGTCCTGCTCAAGTTGCGGCTGACTACTTGCTGAATATATTAGAACAAATGGGAAATGAAAATGTAACAGTTACGATTCAGGAAGAAGAAGGCGGTGCTATGTTGTGTGTTTCCGGCGGCGATATGGGATATATGATTGGCCATAGAGGTGAAACACTGGATGCACTTCAGTATTTATCAGGATTAATTGCGAATCAATTGGAAGACAGTTATTACAGAATTACCATTGATATTGGTAATTACAGAGAAAAAAGACGCGAAACACTTACTATTTTGGGTACCAAAATGGCAAACAAATCTTTAAAAACAGGCAGAAATTATGCGTTGGAACCTATGAATCCTTATGAAAGAAGGATAATTCATGCGGCAGTACAAGGTGTAGAAGGTGCAAAATCTTGGTCTGAAGGAGAAGATTTGAATCGCCATATTATTATTGGACCCGAAGGCGGAGAGCGTATTTTTCCTAAAAAACGTTATCATAATAAAGGAAAAAATCCGTATGCAAAAAAACAAAAATATGATGACACTACACCTAGACATAATTAGATAAAGTACAATTATTTTATACCATGACGTCCTAAAAGGTACGTTCTAAAAAGTTGGGTACCATAAATGGTTTTCCCAACTTTTTTATTTATGAAAAAAAGGATGTTTATTATGGAACAAATGCCATTAAAACAAAAGAAAATTGGAACTACCATTGCGGCAATCTCTACGGCACAGGGGGCAGGCGGTGTAGGTATGATTCGTATTTCCGGCGAACATGCCAGAGTAATTGCAGACCGAGTATTTACATCTCCTCACGGAAAAAAAATTGTGCATGCAAAGGGATATACAGCTTTATATGGTAATGTACATAAACCATGTGAAGAAGGGGAACAACCTGAAATTTTAGATGAAGCAATTGCTTTAATTTTTTCTGGTCCTGCCAGTTTTACAGGTGAAGATGTGGTAGAATTATCATGTCATGGTGGTCTTACTATCATGAAAAATGTACTGCGCGCTGTTTTTGAAGCAGGTGCCGTACCCGCACAGCCGGGAGAATTTACAAAACGTGCTTTTTTAAATGGAAAACTTGGTTTAACAGAAGCAGAGTCTGTAATGCAATTAATATCTGCACAAGGGGAGCAAGCAGTCAAAGTAGCATTAGCGGGGCATCAAGGTGCTTTGGAAAAGAAAATTATTCATATTCGTGAAATGTTAATTACGGCTGCTGCCCATTTGTCTGCTTGGGCTGATTATCCGGAAGATGATATTCCACAACTTCAGCCTGAAGTGTTGAAAAATAATTTATATCAGGCAAATGAGCAAATTGAACAGCTCCTTTCTCAATTTGATGCAGGAAAAGCAATTAGAGAAGGTGTGAATACTGTAATTGCTGGAAGACCCAATGTAGGAAAATCTACATTGATGAATTTACTGTCCGGCTGTGAACGTTCTATTGTTACTCAATTTGCAGGTACTACCAGAGATATTGTAGAGGAAACAGTTTTGCTTGGAGATGTGCCATTATGTTTGGCAGATACAGCGGGAATTCACCACACGGATGATCCTGTGGAGAGTATTGGTGTTGATAAGGCAAAAGATAGAGTGAAAACAGCAGAACTGGTGTTTGCTGTTTTTGATTCTTCCCGTGAATTAAGCCAGGAAGATAAAATGCTGATGGAAGAATTACAAGAAGTACCTGCAGTTGCAATTGTGAATAAAAGTGATTTACAAACAGTGGCAGATTTGGATTATATCAAAGAAAAATTTAGTCATGTGGTTTTCATCTCTGCTATTTCAGGTGACGGATTAAAACAATTGGAAGAGTCTGTTGCTGATGTGCTTCAAACTGCAAAACTAAATCCGGCTGATGGTATTTTATATACAGAGCGTCAACGGGATGCTGCACAGCAAGCCAAAGATTCTTTGACTGAAGCAGTCTATGCATTAGAGAGTGGTATGACTTTGGATGCAGTTACAGTTTCTATCGAAGGAGCAATCTCTGCATTATTGGAGTTAACAGGTGAGCGTGCAACAGAAGCTGTAGTGGATTCTGTATTTTCCCAGTTCTGTGTAGGTAAATAATGGTTTATTTCCTATACAGAACAGTGATTTCTGGAGAGAAAATAAGAATTTAAAATATACAATTTTACTTTTCATTTAATTGTTTATAAGAAAAAAAGGGCAGAAAAATTGAAAGTAAGATGTAATAAAATATTGGTAAACATATGTAATAAGTTGATTCTGTTGGAACTTTTATAATACAAGGATGAAAAGAAAATGAACAGAGATAAAATATTAAAAACCAATAAATATTACTGGGATACTTATGCAGATTTGTGGTTTGGAACTACAGCGCTTCCTACATATGGAGTACACTTTGTAACGGAGGATGAATTACAACTGTTTGGTGATGTTTCAGGAAAGAAAATGCTTGAACTTTGCTGTGGAAGCGGCCATTCTCTAAAGTATCATGCAGATAGAAATGCCAGTGAATTATGGGGAGTTGATCTTTCTCATAAACAAATAGAAAATGCCAGACGATATTTGAGTGAAAATGGTTATACTGCTAATCTTATCTGTTCTCCGATGGAAGCTGACATGGATATCCCAAAAGATTATTTTGATTACATTTACTCGATTTATGGTATAGGATGGACGACTGATTTGGACGGTACATTCCAAAAAATCTCATCGTATCTGAAAAAAGATGGTATTTTTATTTTTAGTTGGCATCATCCGCTCAATTACTGCATCGCATGGTCCTGTGATGAACGGAAAGATGTGATTGAAAATAATACCTTGGTGATGAATAAAAGTTATTTTGATGAGTCCTACTTCAGAATGCCGGTGGATGGTAGTGAAATTCTTCTGTGTAACCGAAAAATATCTACCTACGTCAACGCTTTAGCGAAAGCGGGATTTGTAATTGAGAAAATGGTTGAACAGACCGACAAGGTGACAATGCAGATGGAGGGAGATATCAGCAACAAAGCTAAAAAAGCAAAAATGTTGCCTATTTCCGTGTTGTTTAAAGCAAGAAAGTTATAAAATAAAAAATGAATTATATTTAATAAAGATTCAATTATTTGATAACTTTTCGTAGCATATTTCTATAGATGATGGTACGGTAAATTTGTAATATAGATGAAATATCCTGAGTACAAATAGATTTTTTGCAGGTGTATTTCTTTTTCAAATGCCACAAGCTCGCATTAGTTTTGATATCGGATGAATTCATTCTCTTGTTTTGTCTCATAGGAATAAAAATAAGGGAAAGTATATAAAGTTTGAGCATTTAGCAGGTGAAGTTTCTTGAAGATATAGGAATTTCAGAGGGTAACTAAAACGAGTCAAAGAGTTTATTAGGTAATTTCATTGTAAAAATAAAAAGATGCAGTTTTACTGCATCTTTTTATTTTTACAATTTTTTCTATTTTATGTGTCTAAATTTTATTGTACTTAATTTTGGTAAATTATTATTATTTGTATATTTTTTATCAAACTTAGTTAACTTTTTAATTATTATTGACATAAATATCTTTCATTATTATTATAAAAATAGACATTAAGATTATAGATTGGAGAAATCATTATGAATAGATTAAAAGACAAAGTAGCAATTATAACAGGCGGAGCCTCCGGAATTGGAGAAGCAACAGCAATATTAATGGCACAGGAAGGTGCCAGCGTAATGATTGGAGATTATAATTTAGAACAAGCAAATGCTGTAGCTGAAAAAATTAATAAAAATGGAGGAACAGCACACGCAGCGTTCTTGAATGTTTTGGAGAAGGAATCAATTAAAAAATTAATTGATCAAACTGTTCAAATATATGGAAAATTAGATATTATTCATAACAATGTAGGAGGGACAAATCCTCAATTAGATTTGGACATTGTAAATATGGATGAAGAAGAATGGCACAGAGGATTTCAATTAAATATAGATAGCGTAATGTATGGTTGCAGATATGCGATTCCATATATGCAAAAAAATGGGGGAGGTTCTATTATTAATACTACTTCAATGGCGGCATTTAATGGAGATTTTATGAGAACAACTTATGGTTCGAGTAAGGCCGCGGTTGTTTCTTTAACAAGATATATAGCTGCTCAGTATGGAAAACAAAATATTCGATGTAATGCGGTTGCTCCTGGTTTGATTATGACACCTGCAGCAATCAATCATGTACCTGATTTTATGAAAGAATTATTTTTAAGATTTAATGTTTTACCATATCATGGAGAACCTAATGATATTGCTTATACCGTATTATTTTTGGCAAGTGATGAATCTAAATTTATTACAGGTCAAACTATAGAGGTAGAGGGTGGTCATTATATTAATAATCCAACAGCTCCTGATATGGTAGCCTTTTCTCAGGTATAATAAATTTAAGAAAATATAGATAAAGGTGGCGAATATGGAAAAAATAAAACAAAGAAAATGGCATTATGCATTTTTTATATTAATTATGTCAGGTTTGCTATTGGGTTTCTCCAGAGGCGGACTTATGAACAGCGGTGGTTTATTTTTAACTCCTGTTTCAAATGATTTAAATGTGAATATGGGAGTATTGACCATATATTTTAGTATTTCTTCTTTGGTTTTAATGTTAGTATTGCCTATATTAGGAAAATTAATCAGTAAAATAAATATCAAGTTGTTGATTATTTCTTCTGTTATTCTGCAAGGTGGAATATTTGCGTGTTTTGGTTTACTTTCCAATGTATGGGGATTTTATATATTATCCATTCCAATGGCTATTGGAACTGCAATTCCGTGTCATATTCTGGGACCCGTTATTATAAACAGTTGGTTTAAGAAAAATACCGGATTGGCTATGGGAATTATGATGGCAATTTCAGGTGGCGTTTCAGCTCTCTTGCAGCCTCAGATTACATCTTTAATTGTGAATGTAGGTTGGAGAAACGCTTATTGGATTACAGGTGTTATCGGAGTAGCAGTTGTAGCAATCATCGCACTTTTATTTATCCGTTTGCCTAGTGAAAAAGGAGCTCTTCCCTATGGTGTGCAAGCAGTTGTTGAACAGGGGAATCAAAACGGGAACACGACTAAACAACAAAATATCCATGTAGAACAGGGTATTAGCGTAGCATCTGCAAAGAAATCAATTTCCCTTTATGCATTGGTTATTTTTATGTTGCTATTGACAGCAATTGCAAGTTTTTCTCAGTTGATTTCTTCATTTGTGGTTTCTAACGGATTTGACCTTTCGTTTGGTGGTACTGCTATGAGCCTACAAATGATTGGAGCTTTGGTCGGCGCGTTATTTTTTGGTGTATTGAGTGATAAAATCGGCGCTAAAATATCAGCTTTGATTGCCTTATCTTTTGGTGTGGCAGCATTTACTTTATTATTGATTGCCCCTACAAGTTCAGTAATGGTTATGATTGCTATGATTTTATTTGGATTTATGACAGCATCCATGGGAACACTGGGACCACTATTAGTAAGTGATGTATTTGGAAGAAAAAATTATGCGGCAATTTATTCAATTGTTGCTATGGGATTGGCGATTGGCAGTATGATTGGTACACCGTTATTTGGATTTTTATATTCTGCATTTAATAGCTATATTTCTGTGATTATTTTATTATTAGCTATGATTGGAGTTTGTGCAGGAATGATTTTTCTTGCATATACATTTAAGAAATCTATGTGGAAAATAGAAGTACAATTACAAGAAAAAGAACAATTTTTAAGTGAACCTATAGTTTTAAACCCAGAAATTTCTGAATAATACAAAACCCTTAAAGTAACTTACTTTAAGGGTTTTCCTATTTTAGGATATGGTTTGTTGAATAGAGATTGGTAATATTTTTATGAAAATATATGTTTTTCTTTGATAGTATTTTATATAATCACTTTTTATGGTATAATATCTTAACATAAATTTATAAGTTTAGAGGAGGCTCTCCATTTGAATTATCATGCCGGAACTTACGATGTTATCGTAATAGGTGCAGGTCATGCAGGTATTGAAGCAGCGCTTGCTTCTGCACGACTTGGCTGTAAAACAGTTATTTTTACAATCAATATGGACGCTGTAGGCAACTGCCCATGTAATCCATCCATTGGTGGCACTGCAAAGGGTCATTTGGTACGTGAGATAGATGCCCTTGGAGGTGAAATGGGTCGCACTGCAGATGCCTCTTTTATTCAAAGTCGTATGCTAAATTTAGGAAAAGGTCCTGCTGTTCATTCCTTACGTGCACAAATTGACCGAAGAGAATATAGCAAAATTATGAAGCATAAATTAGAGTTGCAAGAGAATCTTCATTTAAAACAAGCAGAAATTATATCGATTGATAAAAATGAAGATGGCACTTGGCAGGCTGTGACCCAAATGAATGCAGTATATCAGGCAAAAGCAGTTATTATTGCAACAGGTACCTTTTTAGGCGGTAGAATTTATGTAGGAGAAGTAAATTATGCCGGTGGACCTGATGGGTTATTTCCTGCAAATCAATTGGGAGATTCTTTAAAGCATTTAGGATTGCGTTTACGTAGGTTTAAAACAGGAACTCCAGCCAGAGTATTGCGTTCCAGTATTGATTTTACAAATTTGGAAGAACAACACGGAGACGAACCTGTAGTACCATTTTCTTATGATACCTTAGAGCCAGGAGAAAATAAAGTATCCTGCCATGTAGCTTGGACAAATGAAGATACCAAAAAAGTTATTTTAGAGAATATCCATCGTTCTCCGCTTTATAGTGGTCAGATTGAAGGAGTAGGTCCAAGATATTGTCCAAGTTTAGAAGATAAAATTGTACGTTTTGCAGATAAAGAACGTCACCAAGTATTTATAGAACCTTGTGGTTTGGATACAGAAGAAATGTATTTACAGGGAATGTCATCTTCTTTGCCGGAAGAGGTACAATTAGCTTTTTATCGTACTGTAAAAGGATTTGAAAATATTGAGATTATGCGTTGTGCGTATGCAATTGAATATGATTGTGTAGACCCATTGCAAATGGAAGCAACTTTGGAATTTCAAGATATTCCGGGATTATATGGTGCAGGACAGTTTAATGGAAGTTCCGGATATGAAGAAGCCGCCGCACAAGGTTTGATAGCAGGAATCAATGCTGCCCATAAGATTCAAGGAAAGGAACCTTTTATTTTAGACAGGGCATCTTCTTATATTGGCACATTAATTGACGATTTAATTACAAAGGGTGTAACAGATCCTTATCGTATGATGACATCCCGTTCCGAATATCGTTTGGTATTACGCCAAGATAATGCAGATGAAAGATTGACTCCGAAAGGAAGAGAGATTGGTTTAATTGGAGATGACCGTTGGAATCGTTTTACAGAAAAACAAAGCCAAAAAGAGCAGGAATATGCTCGTGCTAAAAAGACAGTGATTTCTCCGTCTGAAAAAGTAAATGATATTTTGGTTTCATGTGGAACTACACCAATTCAAACAGGGACAAAATTAATTGATTTAATTCGCCGTCCTCAATTAAATTATGAAGTATTAACAGAAGTAGATCCCGGACGTCCGGACTATCCCAAAGCTGTGTTTGAGGGCGCAGAAATTGAAATGAAATATGATGGTTATATTAAACGACAAAAGGCAGATATTGAAGAAATGCGTCGTCTGGAGCAAAAAGTATTGCCAAAAGATGTTAATTATCATGAATTGGTTGGTTTAAGAAAAGAAGCTCAAGAAAAATTACAACAGGTAAAACCTGCAAATATTGGTCAGGCATCTCGTATTTCAGGTGTTAGTCCTGCAGACATATCTGTTTTGTTGATTTGGCTAAGTAAACTATAATCTTGTATAGAAGGCAAGTAACAAGTGTATACTAAATTCTTGGAGAGATTACGTACATATTAAAGTGCTGTTTCCGAGAGGAGGGGGAACCCTTGGAAAAACAATCAACAGAAAAGCAATCAAACTTTAAAAAATTCTTCCAGTTTTGCAAGATGTTTATTACCAGAATATTTGAACATGGTATTATGAGCAGAGGCGCTGAACTTGCATATTATTTTCTCTTTTCGTTTTTGCCTTTGATCATATTTGTAGCAGCATTAATTTCTGCTATGAAATTAGATATTTCATCTTTTTCAGGTTTAGAAAAACTTATTCCCCAGGATGTACTTAGTATTATATCGGAATATTATCACTATATTTTTGGAGCCAAGAATACAGGACTGATGGTTTCCGGGTTGGTACTAAGTGTATATTTTTCGTCGGCAGCAGTACGCTCTCTTATGAGAGGACTGGATGTGGCCTACCATGTAAAGGAAAAAAGATCATTTATTCGTAAAATAATTACATCTGTCTTATTTGCGATTATTCTATTGCTGATGATTTCCTTAAGTATGGTAGTATTGGTTGCCGGTGGTAAAATTATTGAGTTAATTATCTATGTATTTCCTGAATATAAGGGTTTCGAATTTATGACCAATATACTGCGTTTTGCTTTGCCTGTTATTCCCATGCTATTTGTGCTTACATTGTTATTTATGTTTGTACCAAATCAAAAGGTAAAATTTCGTGAGGCAGTTCCCGGTGCGTTATTCAGTTTGATTGCATGGATGGTAGTTTCTGGTGTTTTTTCTCTCTATGTTTCTACTATGGGCAATTATTCTGTATTATATGGTTCCTTGGGAGCAATTATTGTATTAATGCTTTGGTTTTATTTAATAGGAATTATATTTGTAATGGGTGGAGAATTAAATGCACTATTGTTTGAATGGAAGAATAAAATACCGGAACCTCGTACTATGAATATGAAGTTTTTAGTAAAATCAAAAGGAAAATTAGTAAGGTCATTGCAGGATTTCCGCACTGCAGAGAAGAATAAGTTAGATAAAAAAGATAAAAAATAATAGAGGAGAACCTATGGAAGATATCAGAGCTTATTTGGCAGAAAATGCTGAAAAAATGGGTATTTGCTTAACAGATGAACAAACAGAAAAATTTCAGACTTATGCAGAATTGTTGGTAGAATGGAATGAAAAAATGAATTTGACAGCAATTAAAGATCCAAAAGAAATTGCTGTGAAACATTTTGTAGATAGTCTTACTATTTTTTCCTGTATTCAGCCCAAAAAGGAAGCAAAGGTTATTGATGTAGGAAGCGGCGCGGGTTTTCCGGGAATTCCGATGAAATTATATAGAGAAGATTTAAAGTTAACTTTATTAGATAGTTTAAATAAACGTCTTACTTTTCTGGGAGAGGTAAGTGACCGTTTGCATTTGGATACAAAACGTATTCATGCAAGAGCAGAAGAAGCAGGCAGAGATTTAAATTTGCGTATGAAGTTTGACATTGTCACAGCCAGAGCAGTAGCACCTTTGAATGTGTTATGCGAATATTGTTTACCTTTTGTGCGGTTAGGAGGCATCTTTGTGGCTATGAAAGGCCCAAATGCCGAAGAAGAATTGGAAGGCGCCAAAAACGCAATACAAGTACTTGGTTGTGAACTGGAAGAAGTAAAAACATTTACATTACCAGATGAAAGTAAAAGAGCTGTTTTAATCATAAGACGTAAAAAGTCGTTTTCGGGAGAATTTCCGAGACACGGTTCAAAAATCGCAAAAAAACCTTTATAAGCGACACAATTGCAAAAAAACATACAGAAATATTTTTTTACACCACTAATATTTCTACATAAAACGCATTACTTCCGTGATAATCTGAATATACACATTAATTGTAATAATTTGGAAATTAATTTTGTATTCACGTTGGAGGTGGTGCGTTTTGTTGATTTTATCACAAGAAAAGAGAAAAGTAGTTGAAATTCCAATAGAGAGGATTGTACCGAATCCATCTCAGCCAAGAAAAATCTTTGTACAGACTGAGTTGGACAACCTTTCAAATAGTATCAAAGAAAGCGGATTATTACAACCGCTGACAGTACGCCGTATAGAAGCAAATAAATATGAATTAATTGCGGGGGAACGCAGATTAAGAGCATGTCGCATTGCAGGTTTTAAAACAGTTTCATGTATTGTAAATGATTGTAATGAAAAACAGTCAGCAGTTTATGCAATGTTAGAAAATTTACAGCGGCAGGATTTGCAGCTTTTTGAAGAAGCAGAGGGAATTGCACGTTTAATTTCAGAGTGGGGAGTTACCCAGGAAGAAGCCGCAATTCGTTTAGGAAAAAGTCAGTCTGCTATTGCTAATAAATTAAGATTATTAAAATTATCATTGGAAGACCGAAAAAAAATTGCAGAGGCAGGTCTTACAGAACGCCATGCAAGAGCTTTGCTGAGAATTCCAAATCAAGCAATGCGCAGTAAGGTGTTAGATAGCATTATAACAAACGGTTATAATGTGCAGCGTACAGATGCTTATATCGAACAGATACTTACCTTAAAAGAAGCAAACGTAAAGCCAAAGAGTAAAGGAAAACGTACTTTTATTGTAAAAGATATTCGTATTTTTATGAATACGATTAATCATGCAATTGAAATGATGAATCTTTCCGGTATTCACGCTGTTACCCATAAATGTGAAACAGAAGATTATATTGAGTGTATTGTAAGAATTCCTAAAGCTAAGTCTTCGACAGCTGCTTCTTAAACTAAATTTAGACAGTAATTTTTATTACTTCTAGAAACATGCAACTTGTGCGTGTACTTCTAAATAATAAATTTGCTTACGAGAACCCTTTCTTTCTTTCCATAACTCTTGGAAAAGCTGTGTACAATTTTCCGTACACAGCTTTTCCTGTTTATTTTTAAATAAGATGAATTTCTAAATGTTTCACGTGAAACATTTTTCTTTTTCCTCGAAAGAGTCTTTTACTTCTATATAAAAAATGGTATAATAAATTAATAGGTATATTTTAAAGAACTTTAAGGTTGTATCAGTTGCATAGGAGGAAACAGCATGGGCAAAATCATTGCCATTGCCAACCAAAAAGGTGGGGTAGGAAAAACCACTACATCTGTTAATTTGGCTGCTGCAATGGGGAAAAATAAAAAGAAAACTTTGCTGGTAGATATGGATCCACAAGGAAATTCTTCCAGTGGATTGGGAATTGACCGCAGAATCTTAAAAAATTCTGTTTATGAAGTATTGGTTGGTCAAAAACAACCTAAAGAAGTCATTCAGTCTACAGAATTTGAGTGTTTGGATATCCTTCCTTCCAGTATTGATTTGGCGGCAGCAGAAATAGAATTAGTTTCACTGGATAAACGCGAATCTATTTTAAAAAATGCTTTATTGCCGCTTAGAAGTGAATACGATTATATTTTTATTGATTGTCCTCCTTCCTTAGGCATTATTACAACCAATGCGCTTTGTGTGGCAGATACTCTATTGGTACCGATTCAATGTGAATACTATGCATTAGAAGGGCTTTCTCAATTAATGAATACAGTGCGCAGAGTAAAACGGCAATATAATAATCAATTAGACTTAGAGGGCGTACTTTTAACCATGTATGACGGAAGACTTAATTTAACACAGCAAGTAGTGGAGGAAGTGAAAAAGTATTTTCCTAAAAAAGTATTTGGAACAGTAATACCTCGGTCGGTTCGTCTTTCCGAAGCACCTAGTTTTGGTATGCCGATACAATATTATGACAAAAGCTCAAAAGGTGCAAAAGCTTATAATGAACTGGCGGAAGAAATAATTCGTGCAAAAAAGTAATAAGAAGGTGAAAAGTATTATGGCAGTGAAAAAGAAAAGTGGATTGGGAAAAGGCTTGGACGCTATTTTTGCTGAAAATGATACGGAAGCAAATTCTTCATCTACAGTCATGCTTCGTTTGGATGAAATTGAACCGAACAGAGATCAGCCAAGAAAAGAATTTAATGAAGAGTCTTTAACTGAGTTGGCAGATTCTATTGCTCAGCATGGAGTAATACAACCATTATTGGTTCGACCTCTTATGGGAGGGGGATACCAAATTGTAGCGGGTGAACGTCGTTGGAGGGCTTCCAGACGCGCTGGTTTATCTGAAGTTCCTGCAGTGATAAAGGAATTAACAGATAATGAAGTTATGGAAATTGCCCTGATAGAAAACCTACAGAGGGAAGACCTTACCCCATGGGAAGAAGCATTAGGATATCAGACTTTGATTGATACCTATGGTTTTACTCAAGAGGAAGTGGCAAAATCAATGGGAAAATCGCGTCCGGCTATTACAAATAGTTTACGGTTGCTCCAGTTGCCAAAATCAGTTGTAGATTTTTTGAAAAACGGTGATATTTCTGCTGGACATGCACGGGCTTTGTTATCTTTAAAGGACGAACAAATAATGCTTCAACTTGCTAAGAAAGTTACAAGAGAAGAACTTTCTGTTCGTGAATTGGAGCTTTTGGTAAAATCTCAGAATGAACAACATCAGGAGAAAGAAAAAAAGCCTTCCAAACCAAAAGTGAAATATTTTCAGGAAGTAGAGCTGGCACTTCATGACCATTTAGGCAGAAAAGTTAGCGTAGAAGGAACAAAAAAACGTGGTGTGCTTCAAATTGAGTTTTATGGAGAAGAAGATTTATCTGAATTAATTAAAAACTTACATCTTGATACATAATGATAAATAAAATGTTTCACGTGAAACATTTCGATACATATATTGATTAGAGGAGATTTGAGTATGTTAGATATTAAAGTAATTCGAAGTAATCCGGATGCAGTTAAGCAAGCAATGAGAACTCGTAATATGGATGCGGATGCCATTATAGATGAAATTTTGGATATAGATGTAAAAAGAAGAAAGATTACAGGAGAAGTAGAAGCTAAAAAAGCAGAACAAAATGCGGATACTAAGCAAATTCCATTGCTAAAAAAAGAGGGAAAAGATACAACTTCCCTTATGGAACAATTGAAAAAATTATCTGATGAAATTAAAGTGTTGGATAGTCAACTTTCGGATTTAGAGAAAAAACAAACAGATATCATATTGTCCATTCCTAATATTCCAAGTGAGACAACTCCTATTGGCAAAGATGATAGTGAAAATGTTGAAATTCGCAGATGGGGTGAACCTAAGAATTTTGATTTTGAAATTAAAGCCCATTGGGATATTGGAAAAGATTTAAATATCTTAGACCCGGAAACTGCAGCGAAAGTAACAGGAGCAAGATTCCACTTTTATCGCAATCTTGGTGCAAAATTAGAACGTGCAATTATTAATTTCTACTTAAATACACATAGCCAACATGGATACGAAGAAATTATGCCTCCGTTTATTGTAAATCGTTCTTCTATGATTGGTACAGGACAACTTCCAAAATTCGAAGAAGACGCGTTTCGTCTGGCAACAAAGGTGTCAGAAGAGGATTATTATTTAATTCCAACTGCGGAAGTGCCTGTTACTAATATGTATCGCAATGAGATTTTGGATGGCAGTAAACTTCCTATTAAGCATTGTGCATATTCTGCATGCTTCCGTGCCGAGGCAGGTTCAGCCGGAAGAGATACTCGCGGATTAATTCGTCAGCATCAGTTTAATAAAGTAGAGTTGGTTAAATTTGTTGATCCTGAAACTTCTTATCAAGAGTTGGAGGAACTTACCAACGATGCAGAACGTGTATTACAGGCACTTGGTTTGCCATATCGTGTCATTAATCTTGTTACAGGCGATATTGGTTTCTCTTCTGCAAAAACCTACGATATTGAAGTTTGGATGCCTTCTTATGGACGTTATGTAGAAATTTCTTCTTGTTCTAACTTTGAAGACTTCCAAGCTCGTCGCGCAGGAATTCGTTTTAAACATAATCCGAGAGATAAGGCTCAATATGTACATACATTAAATGGCTCAGGCGTAGCAGTTGGCAGAACGGTAGCAGCAATTTTAGAGAACTATCAGAATGAAGATGGCAGTGTTACTGTTCCGGAAGTATTGCGTCCATATATGGGTGTAGATGTGATTAAATAGTATGAAGATTAAAAGGGAAACAAGGATAATTTGTTTCTCTTTTCTTTCTATCAGGGAGAAGGTGCTTCATTATGAGAATTATGACAGATTATATGGCAGTAAAAAAAATTGCCAGTTATGAAGTAAATTTATTTGGTGAATTGCGATTATCTACCATACTTAGAATTTGCCAAGAGGTAGCAGAAGAACATCTTACCAAGTATCAGATGGATCATGTAACATTAATGAAAACACAAAATCTGGCTTTTCTTATTTTAAGAGTAGGTATGAAAATAAACCGCTTACCCAAAGATGGAGAAACTATTACAGTATTAACCCGTCCTGAAGGAAACAGTGGGGCACAATTTTATCGTTCTTATAAAATTTGTGTTGATAAGGAAGAATTAATGGATATTATGTATTCTAATATTCTGGTGGATAGCAATACGCATAAAATTGCCCATCCAAGCAGACTTGATTATTTGGAAATTGATATTAAACAGACGCTGTCTCCAAAAGAAAAATTGAATAAGTTAAAAATTCCCGAGGATATGCAATTGTGGGGTGTTCGTCAAATTTGTTTCTCTGATTTAGATTTTAACGGACATATGAGTAATAGTATTTATGGTAATATTATTGAAGATTATTTACCATATAACTATATAAATGATAGTAACTTAATAAGAAAAGAGTTATATAAATTACAAATCAACTATGTAAAAGAGAGTGAATTAAAAGATAGTATGTCGGTTTATGGAAAAGAACTGGAACAAGGGTTTATTATGACAGGCAACGTAGAAGGATGTCGTACGTTTGAATGTCAAGGAGAATTTCGTTTATAAAAGATAAAGTATATCAAAAAATTAGGCAAAGTTACTTATTTATGCCTAGTTAACAAGGAAAATGTCTGGTAACATTTTTATATTGAAAGTATGTATGGACAATGTTATAATAATAGGAATAAAAACATGATAGAATGTAAGAATAAAAAAGGAGGAAGAGAATGTTAAATTCTAATTATGCTGAAAAATTTGTAAAAGAAGGACTTACTTTTGATGATGTGCTTCTTATCCCTGCGGAATCTAATATTTTGCCAAAGGAAGTGGATTTTTCTACCCATTTGACAAAAAAGATTAAGTTAAACACACCATTAATGACTGCTGCTATGGATACTGTTACAGAAGATGATATGGCAATTGCCATTGCTCGTGAAGGTGGTATTGGTATCATTCATAAAAATATGTCCATTGAGGCACAAGCAGATCTTGTTGACCGTGTAAAACGTTCAGAAAATGGCGTTATTGTAAATCCGTTTTTCCTTTCTCCACAGCATTCTGTATATGATGCAAATGCAATTATGGCTCGCTATAAAATTTCAGGTGTTCCTATTTGTGAAAACGACAAGTTGGTTGGTATTATTACAAACCGTGACTTACGTTTTATGACAGGTACTGATTTTGAACAACCTATTTCCGCGGTTATGACTCATGAGAAATTAATTACCGCACCGGTTGGTACCACTTTGGAGCAAGCACAAGAAATTTTGCGCCAGCATAGAATTGAAAAACTTCCTTTGGTAGACAATCAAGGTAGATTAAAGGGTTTAATTACCATTAAAGATATTGAAAAAGCAGTACAATATCCACGTTCTTCCAGAGACGCCAACGGACGTTTGTTGTGTGGTGCTGCAGTTGGTGCTACTCAAAATGTATTAGAGCGTGTAGAAGCTCTGGTACAAGCTCAGGTAGACGTAATTGCACTTGACTCTGCACATGGTCATAACAGCGGTATTATTAATGCTGTACGTAAAATTAAAGAAGCGTTCCCGGATGTTCAGTTAATTGCAGGTAATGTTGCAACTGCAGAAGCAACAGAGGCATTAATCCAAGCCGGTGCTGACTGTGTTAAAGTTGGTATTGGTCCTGGTTCTATTTGCACAACTCGTGTTGTTGCAGGTATTGGTGTTCCTCAAATTACAGCTATTTATGACGCTGCATGCGTTGGTGCTAAATATGGTGTTCCAATTATTGCTGACGGTGGTATTCAATACTCCGGTGATATTGTAAAGGCTTTAGCAGCTGGTGCCAGCGTAGTTATGGTTGGTTCTTTGGTTGCAGGCTGTAAAGAATCTCCAGGGGAGACAGAGTTGTTCCAAGGCCGTCAATTTAAAGTATATCGTGGTATGGGTAGTATGGGCGCTATGGGTAAAGGTAGTACAGACCGCTACTTCCAAGAGGATGCCAAAAAATTGGTACCGGAAGGTGTTGAAGGCCGTCTGCCTTATCGTGGTCCATTATCAGATACAGTGTATCAATTAATGGGTGGCTTACGTGCAGGCATGGGTTACACAGGTTGCGCAACCATTGAGGAACTTCATGAAAAAGCACAATTTATTCGCATTACAGGTGCAGGTTTAAAAGAAAGTCATCCTCATGATATTCAGATTACAAAAGAAGCTCCAAACTACTCGTTTCACTCTGGATATTAATCTGTTTTTTTAGAAAAATAAAAATTTTAAAAAAGTTTTTAAAATAGTGTTGACAAATTGATATTTATGTAATATAATAAAACTCGCTTCGTTCGACCGAATGTCTACGAAGTGAGGCATATGGCGGCATAGCTCAGCTGGCTAGAGCATTCGGTTCATACCCGGAGTGTCGATGGTTCAAGTCCATTTGCCGCTACCATGTGGCTCGTTCGTCAAGAGGTTAAGACACCGCCCTTTCACGGCGGGTTCACGGGTTCGAATCCCGTACGAGTCACCAAATAAAAACACACCAACAGAAATTTCTGTTGGTGTGTTTTTTATTTTATCTACTGCACAAAATGCAGTTAAATAAAACGTATCATGCTATCAAGATGAATTATTATAAACAATTTAACAAAAAGGTTATTTTATTATGGATGGACGATATTAAACTATGTTTTGGAAAATAAAATGATAAGTTGTATTGCCATTTATTTTATGTTATAATATCCCCATTCATGTGAACGTTTATTAAGAAAGAGGTTTATATAAATATGAAGAAGAGAGTTTTACTGGTAGTTGCAGCAATGTCTTTATTGGTAGCAGTGGGGCTAACCGGTTGTGGTGGAACAACAGTTGCAGACCCAAACGCAGCTTCCGGTGCTGCAGCGCCTACTGCTTCTATGGCTTTGTCAGAGGTATCTGAGAACAATTTAAACGGTATGCTTACCTACTTAAAAGGTAACGGTGCTATCAAAGAAGCGACAACAGATATGAAAGCAGAAATGATAGGTGCGGTTTCAGGTAAAATGGTTCAAGCTATTTATGGAGATAGTGTAGCATTGGTTGAAATTTATGAATTTGATAAAGATAATTTAAATGAGAACGCAAAAGAAGTAATTCAAAATGCGAAAGAAAACGGAAAGTTTAAGTCCATGGATGGAGAGTTAACAGCAACTTTATCAAATAACGAAAAATATATTATGATATATAAAGATGTTTATACAGACGATACCAATAGACCGATTCAGGAACGTCTTTTAACTTTGTTTAAAGAATTTGAACCAACAGAAACCTCTTCCAGTGTTGATAATGATACTTCTTCAACAGATAATTCTTCTGAAAGCCAAGAAAATAACAATACTGCCTCTGTAACAACAGAAAGTGTAGCACAATAAAAAAAGCAAGCCCATTGAGCTTGCTTTTTTTTATTCTTTATCTAATTGCTTGGATAATGCATCGGTAATTTTTTGATTCCACATCATTAATTTTTCCTCTAAGTCATTCCAAACAAATTCTTTTTCTGTTTCGTTTAACACCTCGTGGCGCATATGGGGATAAATTTGATAGGAAATATTATCGTATCCAGCTTGACGTAAAACATCAATTGCTTCTAAAAGGCGTTCTTCCGAACCCATACATGGGTCATCTTCTCCTGAAATAAACCAAATAGGTAGATTTGGTTTTGTGACGTTCCATCCTTTTGGACTATAAACCATTTCCATGGTTTTAAATAAAGCTTGATATCCGCTTAGTGTAAAATGAAATTGAGTCAAAGGATCATTATCATATTTCGCTAGAATATCAGGATTGCTGCATACCCAAGCGTTTGGAGAATCTTCGTTCGCAAAACGTCCGTCATCTTTGTATTTGCTCAAGCGGTCAAGCATCTTGCTATGACCATGGTCGCCTTTGAATACTTCCAAAAACTTTACAATGGACTGACCTATTTTACAACCGGGTACATAAACAGGGCATCCGGATATAATTAAACCGTCTAATGTAAAATCTAATTTTTTTAGATAGGCACGTGCAATTAAAGAACCCATACTGTGACCCAATAGATAAAAAGGCAGTCCCGGATGTTTCTTTTTCATTTGTGTTCCTACCAAAGCAACATCTGCAATTAATCCTTTTTCTCCGCCCTGATAGAAATAACCCAAATCTTTTTCAGATTGTACACTGCCTCCATGTCCGCGATGATCGTGAATGATACAAGCAAATCCTTTGGAAGCAAGAAACTCCATAACGGGAATATATCGTTCTTTATGTTCACACATACCGTGCGATATTTGTACAATACCAATCGGTGCGCAATCCGGTGCCATTGTCATAACACTTAGTTGCAGACCATCTACTTTAGAAGGAATATAAAATGATTCTGTTACAATTGCCATTGTAATACCTCCTTGATTCATTTCTCTTTTTTATAGTAGCACTCTTTTTCTAAAAAAGAAATTGACATACCAAACAAATTTAATTTTTATTTTATATGGTTCGATTACA